>JAESGB010000003.1_pt1 | contig 811168 bp, 732 predicted proteins | sample 9266211 | NCBI WGS metagenome assembly JAESGB01 (sample SAMN14514844, study PRJNA621659) | algae metagenome | isolation source: Goleter apudmare HA4340-LM2 and co-occurring heterotrophs from cave wall... | place: USA: Maniniholo cave, Kauai, Hawaii | collected 2009-07-28 | reverse complement strand
GCCGAGGAGCGCAGGGCTTGCGGCGGCGCGCGCAGCGCGCTTCGTGATCTGACTCGTCGCGGTTGTCTGAGCGAAGCGAACGCAGTTCGCGCAGCGAGTTCCGCGACGCGCCGCAAGCCCGAGCACCGCAGGGGAGTCGGCCCGCACAGCGGGCCGACCACCGCACCGAAGCGAAGCCCGCCGCCCGCCCGCGGCTTGGCTCAGGCCCAACCTCCGCAAAGCAACAGCAACGCGCACCGCAAACCCGCAACGGGCGAAGAACAAACGGTCGTTTCATTTCAGACATTCACCGCAGCACGCTGCGCCCAAGCACGCCAGCCTGCCACTGCGAGCAGCGCGAACAGGGCATACAAACCCACGGTCAGCCACAGGCCCTTGTAGGCGAACAGACCGATGGCGACCAGGTTGACGGCCAGCCAGCCCGGCCAGTTCTCGACGTACTTGCGTGCGAGCAGGACCTGGGCGACGACGCTGCCCGCGGTCGGAAACGCGTCCCACCACGGCACGTCGGTGTCGGTCTGGCGGGCGAGCAGCAGGCCGATGGCCGGCCAAAGCAGCGCGAAGGCGAGCAGGGCGCCTGCACGACCGCGCGCGCCGAGGTGGCGCACGACCAGCGCCGAGCCATCGGCCTGCTTGCCGCGCAGCCATTGCCACCAGCCCCAGAAGGCGACGACCACGAAAAGGATCTGCAATGACGCATCGCCGTACAGCCGGGCGTCCCAGAACACCAGCAGATAAAGCAGCGAACTGGCGATGGCCAGCGGCCAGGCAGCCGGATTGACGCGCAAGTTGAGCAGCACCATCCACACGCCCAGCACGGCGCCGAGCGACTCCGCCCGGCTGGCCGAGAGGGCACCGAGACTGAATGCAGTCCCGTTGAGGAAGGCGACGAAGTCGGAAAGCATGAAGGGCATGCCGCGCAAGGGCGGTCGTCAAGCAGATGAGTCCGCTCGCGCGATGCAAGTGGTACGCGCCGATTGAACTGTCCGAGCGGGCGACGAGTCCGGAGCGTGCGGTGGTTCGCGCCTGACGCCGCGATCAGCGGCGCGGCGTGAGCTGCACCAGGATCTCGTCGGGCTTCACCATGCCGAGTTCGTGGCGGGCCTTTTCTTCCACGATCTCGAGGCCTTCCTTCAGATCGCGCACCTCGGCAGCCAGCCGGTCGTTCCGCTCGCGCGCTGTGGCGTTGACGCTTTGCTGTTCAGCCAACCGCGCCTGCAGCCCCAGCACCCGACCCATGCCGCTGTTGCCGAACCACAGTTCGGCATGCACGAGAGCCAGCAGCGCGATCAGAAAGGCAGTGACGAGGCGCACGACGCCGGCTCGGCCGTGGAAACTTCAGCGCAGGTTGTAGAAGGCCTTGCGGCCCGGGTACACCGCCACGTCGCCGAGGTCTTCCTCGATGCGCAGCAACTGGTTGTACTTGGCGATGCGGTCGCTGCGCGAGAGCGAGCCGGTCTTGATCTGGCCGGCGTTGGTGCCCACGGCGATGTCGGCGATGGTGGAGTCTTCGGTCTCGCCCGAGCGGTGGCTGATCACCGAGGTGTAGCCGGCGCGCTTGGCCATCTCGATGGCGGCGAAGGTCTCGGTCAGCGTGCCGATCTGGTTGATCTTGATGAGGATCGAGTTGGCGATGCCCTTGTCGATGCCTTCCTGCAGGATCCTGGTGTTGGTCACGAAGAGGTCGTCGCCGACGAGCTGCACCTTCTTGCCGAGCTGCTGCGTGAGATGGGCCCAGCCGTCCCAGTCGCCCTCGGCCATGCCGTCCTCGATGCTGATGATCGGGTACTTGTCGCACCAGCCGGCCAGCATGGCGGTCCATTCCTCGGCCGACAGGGCCAGGCCTTCGCCGTCGAGCTTGTAGACCAGCGAGCCGTTGGCGCCGGGCTTGTGGAATTCGCTGGCGGCGCAGTCCAGGCCGAGCGCGATCTGTTCGCCCGCCTTGTAGCCGGCCTTGTCGATCGCTTCCAGGATCATCTGGATCGCGGCCTCGTGGTTCTCGACGCTGGGTGCGAAGCCGCCTTCGTCGCCGACTGCGGTGCTGATGCCGCGGTCGTGCAGGATCTTCTTGAGCGCATGGAAGGTTTCCGCCCCCCAGCGCACCGCTTCGCGAAAGCTCGGCGCGCCCACGGGAATGATCATGAGTTCCTGCAGGTCGAGCGTGTTGTTGGCGTGCGCGCCGCCATTGATCACGTTCATCATCGGCACCGGCATCTGCACCGCACCCATGCCGCCGAAATAGCGGTACAGCGGCAGACCCGATTCCTCGGCCGCGGCACGCGCGACGGCCATGCTGACGGCGAGCGAGGCATTGGCGCCGAGACGGGCCTTGTTGTCGCTGCCGTCCAGGTCGATCAGGGTCTTGTCGAGGAAGGCCTGTTCGGAAGCGTCGAGGCCGAGCACCGATTCGGAGATCTCGGTGTTGATGTGCTCCACCGCCTTGAGCACGCCCTTGCCGAGGTAGCGGGCCTTGTCGCCATCGCGCAGTTCGATGGCTTCACGCGAGCCGGTCGAAGCGCCGCTGGGTACCGCGGCGCGGCCCATGACACCGGACTCCAGCAGCACGTCGCATTCGACGGTGGGGTTGCCGCGGCTGTCGAGGATTTCTCTACCGACGATGTCGACGATCGCACTCATTCAGGACCTTTCGAGAGAGCTTTGTATTTGTATTGCAGGCAAGGGCGCCGACGTCAGTCGGCCCCCTCCACCACGATCATCTGCATGACGGCCGCATCGGCGCGGGCTTCCTTGGCCTTGGCGTACTCGGTGGAATCGTAGAACGCGCGGGCTTGGGCGACGCTGCCGAACTTGAGCACCACCAGCCGATCGGGCGTCCAGTCGCCCTCGAGCACGCCGACCATGCCGCCGCGCACCAGCACCTCCGCGCCGTAGGTGTGCATGGCAAGGGAGGAGAACCGCTTGTAGTCCTCGTAGCGTTCCGTGTTGGTGACACGGACGTTGGCGATGATGTAGGCGCTCATCGGTTCAGGTCTCAGCAGGAAAAATCGTTCTCGAGCAGCGGCTGGGCCTTGACGACCCGGTCGATGCTGACCAGTTGTTCGAGCAGTGCCTTCATGTGTCTGAGCGGCACCGCGTTCGGGCCGTCGCTCATCGCGTTGGCCGGGTCGGGATGCGTTTCCATGAACACGCCGGCCACGCCGACCGCGATGGCGGCCCGCGAGAGCACCGGCACGAACTCGCGCTGCCCGCCCGAGCTGGTGCCCTGTCCGCCAGGCAACTGCACGCTGTGGGTGGCGTCGAAGACCACGGGGGCTCCCGTATCGCGCATGATCGCCAGGCTGCGCATGTCGGACACGAGGTTGTTGTAGCCGAAGCTCACGCCCCGCTCGCAGGCCATGAACAGGTCTTCGCTCAGACCCTTCTCGCGCGCGGCGTCACGGGCCTTCTGGATCACGTTCTTCATGTCGCCGGGTGCGAGGAACTGGCCCTTCTTGATGTTGACCGGCTTGCCGCTCTGCGCCACGGCGCGGATGAAGTCGGTCTGGCGGCACAGGAAGGCGGGCGTCTGCAGCACGTCCACGTGGCGGGCGACGGTCTCGATCTCTGCCTCGCTGTGCACGTCGGTCAGCACCGGCACCTTCAGTTCGCGCTTCACCTTGGCCAGGATCTCCAGCCCCTTTTCCATGCCCGGTCCACGAAAGGTCGTGCCGCTGGAGCGGTTGGCCTTGTCGTAGCTGGACTTGAAGACGAAGGGAATGCCGAGCGCGGCGGTGATCTCCTTCAGGTGCCCCGCCACGTCCATCTGGAGTTGCTCGGACTCGACCACGCAGGGGCCGGAGATCAGGAAGAAGGGCCGGTCGAGGCCGACATCGAAACCGCAAAGCTTCATAAGGGATCCTTCAGGCCGCAGCCTTCTCGTGCCGCGCCGCCTGGTGCGCCAGCGCCGCCTTCACATAGCTGATGAAGAGCGGATGGCCGGCCCAGGGCGTGGACTTGAACTCGGGGTGGAACTGCACGCCCATGTACCAGGGGTGCACGCTTTGCGGGAGCTCGACGATCTCGGTGAGCTTCTCGCGCTGGGTCATGGCCGAGATCACCAGCCCGGCTTCCTGCAGCCGATCGAGATAGTGCTCGTTGGCTTCGAAGCGGTGACGGTGGCGCTCGGTGACCACGTTGCCGTAGATCGCGTGCGCCAGGGTGTTCGGCTTCACGTCGGAGCTCTGCGCTCCCAGGCGCATGGTGCCGCCCAGGTCGGAGGACGCGTCGCGCTTCTGGATGGAGCCGTCGGCGTCCTGCCATTCGTCGATCAGCGCGATCACCGGGTGCGGCGTGGAGGGGTCGAACTCGGTGCTGTTGGCGCCTTCCAGTGAAGCCTTGTGGCGCGCGAACTCGATGGTCGCGACCTGCATCCCCAGGCAGATGCCCAGGTAGGGCAGCTTGTTCTCCCGCGCATGGCGGGCCGCGGCGATCTTGCCCTCGATGCCGCGCTTGCCGAAGCCGCCGGGCACCAGGATGGCGTCGAACTCGCCCAGCCGCGCCACGGTTTCGGGCGTGATGGTTTCCGAATCGACGTACTCGATCTGCACCTGCGCGTGGTTGTGGATGCCGGCGTGGCGCAGCGCTTCGTTGAGCGACTTGTAGGAGTCCGACAGGTCGGTGTACTTGCCGACCATGGCGATGCGCACGGTGTGCTGCGGATGCCCGACCTCATGGACCAGCGCGTCCCAGCGCGTGAGGTTCGCAGGCGGCGTGGCCAGGCGCAGCTTGTCGCAGATGAGGCCGTCCAGGCCCTGCTCGTGCAGCATGCGCGGCACCTTGTAGATGGTGTCCACGTCCCACATGGAGATCACGCCCCATTCGGGCACGTTGGTGAAGAGCGAGATCTTCTCGCGCTCCTCGTCGGGCACGCGGCGGTCGGCGCGGCACAGCAGGGCGTCGGGCTGCACGCCGATCTCGCGCAGCTTTTGCACCGTGTGCTGCGTGGGCTTGGTCTTGAGTTCGCCGGCGGCGGCGATCCAGGGCACGTACGTGAGGTGCACGAAGGCGGTCTGGTTGGGGCCGAGCTTCAGGCTCATCTGCCGCGCCGCCTCGAGGAAGGGCAGCGATTCGATGTCGCCCACCGTGCCACCGATCTCGACGATGGCCACGTCCACCGCATCCGGCCCCGAGACCATGTCGCCGGCCGGGCCGACCACCATGCCGGCGCCGCGTTTCACGTAGGTCTGGATCTCGTTGGTGACATGCGGGATCACCTGCACCGTCTTGCCGAGGTAGTCGCCCCGGCGCTCTTTCTCCAGCACCGTCTTGTAGATCTGGCCGGTGGTGAAATTGTTGGCCTTCTTCATGCGCGTCGTGACGAAGCGCTCGTAGTGGCCGAGGTCGAGATCGGTTTCCGCGCCGTCGTCGGTGACGAACACCTCGCCGTGCTGGAACGGCGACATCGTGCCCGGATCGACGTTGATGTACGGATCGAGCTTGATGAGGGTGACCTTGAGGCCGCGCGACTCGAGAATGGCCGCGAGCGAGGCCGACGCGATGCCCTTGCCGAGGGAGGACACCACACCGCCGGTGACGAAGACGAACTTGGTCATGTCGTGCGGCACTCCGCTTGAAAATCGAAAGTGCCGTGGTGGTAAAGCGAGATTATAGGGGGGCGCTCCGCGCCTTCCTTCGATCGGCAGGCTGCTCGATGGGCTCTTCCTTCCTCTGCGAGACGCTCCGGTCGAGCGCGGCCGAAGCGCGTTCCATGCCCGCCAAGGCCTCGAGCACCGCCGCGGCCGTCTCGTCGGGCCGCTCCATCGGAAACAGGTGCGAGCCCTCGATCCAGCTTACGCGTCCCGCGGTCAGCCGCTGCGTCGCCCGCATGCCGGCTTGCCGCACCTCGGCCGACTGCATGCCCCCGATGAAGGCCAGCGGGCAGGCCAGCGGACGGCGGCGCAGCTTGCCCGCGATGTGGTGCGGCAGCGTGTTGTAGATGTCGGTTTCGATCTCGCGGCGAAAACTCAAGGCGTACTGGGAGTCGCTGGGTTCCACGCCGGCGGCGATGTAGTCGCGCAGCACCTGGGCATCGAAGCGCGCGAAGGCCGGCTTGGCGGCGAAGTGCTCGAACGCCGCCTCGCGGCTGGGCCAGTGCTGGCGCCGCCGCCGGCTCACGAAGCCCGGCGAGAAGCGCTCGACCAGGCCCGTCAACTTGCCGAATCGGAGCGCATGGGCTTTCCACCCTCCGACCAGGGGCGAATCGAGCATCACCACGCCCAGGGCGAGGTCGGGCCGCCGCGCCGCGGCCAAGGCGCTGAGATAGCCGCCGAGGGAGTGGCCGACGAGCCAGGCCGGCCCGGCCGCCTCCCGTTCCACGAAGTCAATCAGTTCGTCGCGCAGATGAGGCCAATTGCCGGTGACCGGATAGCCGTTCGCGTGGCCGATTTTCTCGATCGCATGCACCGCCCAGCCGGCACCTTGCCAGCGCTCGAACAGCCGGCGATAGGTGCCGGCCGGAAAGCCGTTGGCGTGCGAGAAGACGATGCAGCGCCTGGGGGCCCCGTGTGGTGCAGGCGGCACGGCTCAGACGACCTTCTCGCTGAGGTTGTGGATCTTGCGCATGGGCTCGTAACGCGGCGAATCCGTGAGCAGCGGGTGCAGCGCGGCGGTGCCGGCGTCCCACTGCGGCGCGTCGATGCCCTCGAACACCTCGCGCAGGCGCTGGCCCCAGGTGCCGCGGATCATGCGGAAGTACGGGTTGTGTTCGTCGATGCACACGATCCGATCACTGCTCAGCCGGCCTTCCTCGTAGACCACCAGGTCCAGCGGCAGTCCGACCGACAGGTTCGACTTGAGCGAGGAGTCCATCGACACCAGCACGCATTTGGCCGCTTCGTCGAGCGGCGTCGCCGGCGTGAGCACGCGGTCGAGGATGGGCTTGCCGTACTTGCTTTCGCCGACCTGGAAAAAGCACGTTTCGCGCGTCGCCTCGATGAAGTTGCCGGCCGAGTAGACCAGGAAGAGACGCATCGCCTCGCCGGCGATCTGCCCGCCGAGGATCATCTGGGCATTGAAGTCGATCCCGGCGGCTTCGAAGGCCGGCCCGTCCTGCTCGCGCACGCGGCGGATCGCCGAGCCGAGCACGCGCACGGCGTCGAACATGCTGGTGGCGTTCCAGATGGTGAGCGGTGCGCCCGCGCCGTTGTCCAGCTTTTCGATCTGCAGGATCTCGCGCACCGACTGGCTGATGGACAGGTTGCCGGCCGACAGCAGCACCATGAAGCGGTCGCCCGGATTCTCGTAGACCATCATCTTGCGGAAGGTGCTGATCTGGTCGAGCCCGGCGTTGGTGCGCGAGTCGGAGAGGAACACCATGCCGGCGTTGAGGCGGGCCGCGACGCAGTAGGTCATCTCAGGTCTCCAGCGGGCGAGGGCGAGCTTGGGGGGTTCATAGCGCTTCCTTGTTGAAGGGCCTTGAGGCGATAGAGCGCGTCGAGCGCCTCGCGCGGGCTCAATGTGTCGGGGGCGATGGCGGCCAGGGCCCGCTCCAGGTCGCTCGGCTCGGCGGATGGTGCAGGAGCGGGCGCCGCGAACAGGTCGATCTGCGCGGCGCTGGCGATCTGCTGCGCCTCCAGGGCTTCGAGCGTGGCCCGGGCCTGTCGCAGCACGCTGGCCGGCATGCCGGCCAGGCGCGCCACCTGCACGCCGTAGCTCCGGCTGGCCGGACCGGGCTCGATCTCGTGCAGGAACACGATGTCGCCGTCCCCGCGCTGCGACTCGACGGCGCTCACGTGCACGTTGACCGCGCGAAGGTGTTTGGCCGGAAAGGCGGTCAGCTCGAAGTAGTGCGTGGCGAACAGCGTGAAGGCGCGGTTCTTTTCGTGCAGGTGGCCGGCGATGGCGCTGGCCAGGGCCAGGCCGTCGAAGGTGGAGGTGCCGCGGCCGATCTCGTCCATCAGCACCAGCGAATGCTCGCTCGCACCGTGCACGATGGCCGCCGCTTCCAGCATCTCGAGCATGAAGGTCGATTGCGCGTTGGCCAGGTCGTCGGCCGCGCCGATGCGCGTGTGGATCGCGTCGATCGGCCCGAGCCGGCACGCCGCGGCCGGCACGAAAGAGCCCATCGCGGCGAGCAGCACGGTGATCGCCACCTGCCGCATGAAGGTGGACTTCCCGCCCATGTTGGGCCCGGTGATCACCAGCATCCGGCGGTTGGCGTCGAGCCGGCAATCGTTGGCAATGAACGCGCCGCTGCCCGTTTCCGCCAGGCGAGCCTCGACCACCGGATGACGGCCCCGCTCGATCTCGATGCACGGCTGATTCACGAATTCGGGCCGGCACCAGTTCAGCGTGGCCGCACGCTCGGCCAGCGCCGCCACGGCGTCGAGTGTGGCCAGCGCACGGGCGAGAGAGGACAGGGCGGGCAGATGCGGCTGCAGGGCATCCTGCACCTCTTCGTAGAGCAGCTTCTCGCGGGCGAGCGCGCGGTCCTGGGCCGACAACGCCTTGTCCTCGAAGGCCTTGAGCTCCGGCGTGATGTAGCGCTCGGCGTTCTTGAGCGTCTGACGACGCCGGTAGTCGACCGGCACCTTGGCGGCCTGACCTTGCGTCACCTCGATGTAGAAGCCGTGCACGCGGTTGAACTGCACGCGCAGGTTGGCAATGCCGGTGCGAGCGCGCTCGCGCGCTTCGAGCTCGAGCAGGAAGGCGTCGCAGTTGTCCGAAACGGACCGCAGCTCGTCGAGCTCGGCGTCGAAGCCGGACGCGATGACGCCGCCGTCGCGCAGCAGCACGGCCGGTTCCTCGGCGATGGCGCGCACGAGCAGATCGCCGATGCCCGGCGGCGGTGCGAGATCCTGGATCAGGCGATGGAGCAGGGCGTCGGCCTGGGGCGACGGAGGCAGCGTCGTCAGCACGCCGGGCAGCAAGGCCAGGGTCGCCCGCAATCCCGCGAGTTCGCGCGGGCGCACCTGCCTGAGCGCGATGCGTGCGGTGATCCGTTCGACATCGCTCACCGCGCGCAGTTGCTCGCGCAGGGCATCGAAACCATGCGACAGGAGTTCGGTGATCGCCGCGTGGCGCGACGCAGCCGAACGCCTGTCGCGCGCCGGGTGCGTGAGCCAGCGGCGCAGCGTGCGCGAGCCCATGCCGGTCTTGCAGGTGTCGAGCAGCGAGAGCAGCGTCGGCGCGTCTTCGCCGCGCAGCGTCTGCGTCAGTTCGAGATTGCGGTGCGTGGACGGCGGCAGTTCGAGCAGATCGGTCGCGCGTTCCACGCTCAGCGAGGCGACGTGGGCCAGGGCTCGTCCCTGCGTGTGTTCGGCATAGCTGAGCAGCGCGGCGGCGGCCGCGTGCGCGACCGGCAGATCGTGGGCGTTGAAACCGGCCAGCGTCGCCACGCGCAGTTGCGCGCACAGCTTGCGCACGCCCAAGGCGCCGTCGAACTGCCAGGGCGGGCGTCGGGTCAGTGCGGCTCGCGCGTCCTTCAGCGCCGCGGGCAGGGGTTCATCGTCGCCTGCGACCAGCACCTCTGCCGGATCGAGCCGGGCCAGCCAGCCGGCGAGTTCGCGCTCGCTGCATTCGCTCAGGCCCAGCGTGCCGCTGCTCAAGCCCACCCAGGCCAGGCCGAAGCTCGCCCGCCGGCAGCTCACCGCCATGAGCAGCGTGTCGGTGCGCTCGTTCAGCAACTCGGTGTCGGTCACCGTGCCCGGCGTGACCACCCGGACCACCTTGCGCTCCACCGGCCCCTTGGCGGAGGCCACGTCGCCCACCTGCTCGGCAATGGCCACCGGCTCGCCGAGCTTGATAAGCTTGGCCAGGTAGCTCTCGACCGCATGGACCGGCACGCCGGCCATGACCACCGGCTCGCCGGCCGACTGGCCGCGCGTGGTCAGGGTGATGTCGAGCAGGCGGTGCGCCTTGCGGGCGTCGTCGAAGAAGAGCTCGTAGAAGTCGCCCATGCGGTAGAGCACGAGCGTGTCGGGATGCTCGGCCTTGATGCGCAGGTACTGCTGCATCATCGGCGTGTGGGCGCTCAGATCGCCCGGCGGCGCGCAGGCCGCGTTCGCGTGCGACGGCGCCGGACGCTGCGCAAGCTCGTTCCTCATGGTCGGGGACGCGCTCGGCTTCGAAGTTCTCTCGCGGCTCAGAGCGGCGCGTCTTCGTCGCCACGCGTGCGTGCCGCGCCATCCACCTCCGTCCTGCGGATGCGCAAGGGCGCTCGCTTGGCCGGCGCCGGCTCCACGGCGGTTTGCAGGAAGACGTGCGTCGCGTCCGGCGGCGCGGGCTCGGCGTCGCCCGCCGGCGCGGTGCGCGCCGGCGCGTGGGGCACCTCGTCTTCCTTGATGACCCGGGTGTAGGGCGTGAGGATGTTGACCAGCTGCCCGTAGATCTTCGGGTTGCCGGCGACGATCTCGCGCTGGTAGAGGTAGTCGGCGTCGCCGGTGAAGTTGCCGATCAGGCCGCCCGCCTCGGTGATGATGAGCGAGCCGGCGGCGATGTCCCAGGGACTCAGGCCCGTCTCGAAAAAGCCGTCGTACCAGCCGGCCGCCACGTAGCACAGATCGAGCGCCGCCGCGCCCGGGCGGCGCAGCCCGGCGCAGTGCTGCATGACCTCCTCGAACATCTTCACGTAGCGCTTGAAGTTGTCGCCCTTCCTGAACGGGAAGCCCGTGCCGACCAGCGATTCGAGCAGCCGGGTTCGCTTGCTCACGCGCAGGCGCTTGTCGTTGAGGAAGGCGCCGCGGCCCTTGGAGGCGAAGAACAGGTCGTTGCGCGAAGGGTCGTAGACGACCGCCTGCTGGACCTGTCCGCGAAACGCCAGCGCGATGGACACCGCGAAGACCGGAAAGCCGTGGATGAAGTTGGTGGTGCCGTCGAGCGGATCGATGATCCAGAGGTACTCGGAGTCCTTGGCGCCATGGGTGCGACCCGATTCCTCGGCGAGGATGCCGTGGCCCGGATACGCGGCCAGCAAGGTGTCGATGATGATTCTTTCGGCCGCCTGGTCCACCTCGGTGACGAAGTCGTTGTGCGACTTCGACGTGACCGTCACGCGGTCCAGGTCGAGCGAAGCCCGGTTGATGATCGAGCCGGCCGAACGCGCCGCCTTGACGGCGACGTTGAGCATCGGATGCAGGGCTTGGGACATGGCAAAGGCTCGCGGACTCGTGCGGTGGACTGGCGGGGAGAAAGAGCGGGTCGTGCGCCGGCCGGGAGGGCCGGGGTGAGGGACGGGCGTTCGACCCCCACGGATAATTCGAATTTTAGCCGCCGAGCCATGCCGCCTCGCAATTCGACCCGCTTCGTTCTCGTCGGTACCAGCCATGCCGGCAACGTGGGTGCGGCCGCGCGGGCGATGAAGGTGATGGGGTTTTGCGAGCTGGTGCTCGTGGCGCCGCGCTTCGCCGACGTGCTGGTGCACGAGGAAGCCGTCGCCATGGCCAGCGGCGCGGCCGACATCCTGGTTCGTGCGCGCATCGCCTCCACGCTCACGGAGGCGCTCGAGGGCGTGGACTGCGCCTGCGCCACCGCCATGACGCCGCGCGATTTCGGGCCGCCGACGCATGCGCCGCGTGCGCTGCTGCCGCGGCTGGCGGGCGAGGGGCCGCAGCGCGTGGCCTTCGTGTTCGGCTCCGAGCGCTACGGTCTGGCCAACGAGGACGTCTACCGCTGCCATGCCTGCCTGAGCATCCCGACCCACCCGGATTACGGCTCGCTCAACCTCGCCCAGGCCGTGCAGTTGATCGCCTACGAATGGCGCGAGGCGCTGGGCGGCTATGCCGTTACCCCGCGCACGGCCGAGCCCGAGGCGGCCGACGTGGCGGCGATCCAGAACCTGCTCGAGCACTGGCGGCGCGCGCTGGTGCACATCGGCCATCTCGATCCGGCCGCACCCAAGAAGCTGATGCCCCGGTTGAATCAGACCCTCAACCGCGCGGCGCTCACGCAGGAAGAGGTGCATCTGCTGCGCGGCATCGCCACGTCGATGCTCAGGCGCTGATTGAGGACTCGCGCCCTCGCACGGGCCGTGCAGACTGTTGGCAAGCCCCTTGCATGAGGGGTGTGAACCGCCTCTTCGCGGGTAGACGCCAATTCGCCGAACGCCAATCATGCGGCCTCGATCAACCCGGGAGCACGTGTGAATACCAAGAAACTGATCATTGCCGCCGCAGCCTTTGCGGCCTTCAACGCCAACGCCGCCCTGACCTTCAGCGAAGGCGCTGCCGGTCTCTACGGCGGCCCGCTGAGCTTCACCAGCGCCAACGGCCAGGTGTCGTCGCCCATCAGCGGCAGCGTCACCAACGTCCGTCTGGCACCGTTGACCCTGAGCGAAACCGACCTGTACTCCGTGATCACCACGGGCGGCGTCGCGACGCTCGAGTTCGCCGGCGGCGTGTCGTCCTTCTCCTTCCTGTGGGGATCGCCGGACGACTACAACTTCCTCGACATCGTCACCAACGACGGCTCGGGCATGACCTTTGGCGGCGCCGACCTCGGCGTGCTGTCCAACCCGGACTTCATGGCCAACGGCAACAACGCCAACACGCGCCTGTTCACCATCGGCACCAACGACGGCACGCTGATCAACAGCATCACCTTCCGCTCGGACGGCGTTGCGTTCGAGGTGGCTGCCGCCATCCCCGAGCCCAGCACCTACGCGCTGATGATCGCCGGCCTGGCCGCGGTCGGTTTCGTGGCACGTCGCCGCCGCGGCTGAGCGGGCTCGACCAGGAGAGGCTCGCCCCTCGCGACCTGGTTGGTCGCTGTGCCACGAAAGGCCCCGCTCGGCGGGGCCTTTTTCTTTGGTGCACCCGGCGACGAGCGCTTCTCCCTTTGTGCTCGGCGGTGTCAGGGCCGAAGGCTGCTGGCTACACTGACTCGAACGCCGCTTGTGCAAGCTCTCATGTTCACCCGCCTCAAAGAAGACATCGCCTGCATCCTCGAACGCGATCCCGCCGCGCGCTCCGTTTTCGAGGTGCTGACCTGCTACCCGGGCCTGCATGCCCTGGTGCTGCACCGCCGCGCCCGGAGCTGCCGGGACCGGGGCTGGCACTGGCTGGGCCGGTTCATCTCGCACGTGGGGAGGTTCCTGACCGGCATCGAAATCCACCCTGGCGCCACGATCGGGCGACGGGTGTTCATCGATCACGGCATGGGCGTCGTGATCGGCGAAACCGCCGAGATCGGTGACGACTGCACCGTCTACCAGGGCGTCACTTTGGGCGGCACGTCGCTGTCCAAGGGCGCCAAGCGCCATCCGACCCTGGCGCGCGGCGTGATCGTCGGCGCCAACGCGCAGGTGCTGGGCGGCTTCGTGGTGGGTGAGGGCGCTCGCGTGGGCTCCGGTGCGGTGGTCACCAAGCCGATCCCTCCTGGGGCCACGGCGGTCGGCAACCCGGCGCGCATCCTGCACGCCGAACTCGACGCGCAGCGCGAAGCAACGGCGGCGAAGATGGGCTTTTCAGCCTATGGCGTGACGCAGGGCGACGATCCGGTGGCCCAGGCGATGAAGGGGCTCATCGACAACGCCTCCGGCCACGAGCACCAGATCGCGCTGCTGTGGTCGGCCATCGAGAAGCTGTCGCGGGCGAACGCCGCCGGCGATTGCGTACCGAGCGACGCTCAGACCAGCGAGGGCTTCGATGCGGCGGCGCTGAATCAGCTCGTGCGAGGGGAGCAATGAGGCGCAGGCAAGGCTACGCGGGCCGCGGGCGCACCGCGCTCTTGGGTCGAAACGCCTTGCACACCGTCTCGTCGCACTCGAGATAAGGCCCGCCGATCAGGTCGATGCAGTAGGGCACCGCCGCGAAGATGCCGTGCACCGGCGGCGCCTCGCGGGGCAGTCCTTCGAGCGTCTCGGCGATGGACTTCGGCTGCCCAGGCAAGTTGACGATCAGCGCCTTGCCGCGGACGACGGCAACCTGCCGCGACAGGATGGCCGTGGGCACGAAACGCAGCGAAATCTGGCGCATCTGTTCGCCGAAGCCCGGCATTTCCTTGGTCGCCACCGCGAGCGTCGCCTCCGGCGTCACGTCGCGCGGTGCGGGGCCGGTGCCACCGGTGGTGAGCACCAGATCGCAGCGCTCGGCATCGACCAGATCGCGCAGGCAGTCGCTGATACCGGCCTGCTCGTCGGGAATCAGCCGGGTCGCCCACGTCACCGGATTCTTCAGTGCCCGGCCGAGCCAGGCCTGCAGGGCCGGGATGCCCTGGTCTTGGTAGACGCCACTCGAGGCGCGGTCGCTGACCGAGACCAGACCGATGCGGACCGGCTCGAAGGGCGATCCGGGCGATGCGGCAGGCGCCTCAGTCATCGGTCGCCGCCCTGTCTGCGAGAACCTCGCGCAGCAGCTTGAACAGCTCGCGGTAGGCGCGGCCGTGGCGCGGGGCGGCCCCCGGCGCTTGCGTCGGGCCTGTCTCGCTTTCCTTGCGGGCACCGCGAATGAGGCTGCGCAACTGTTGCACGTCGCTGCCGGGATGCTCGGCGGTCCAGCGCGTCAGCGCCTCGTCGTCGGCAATCAGCTCGACGCGCCAGCGCTCGGCGTGATGCAAGGCCAGCGCGTCCCGGGCATGGCCGAGCCGGAAGGCGGCCACGGCCTCGCGGACCGGCTCGACGACCGACGACTTGTCGGCCTTGCCCATCAGTTTGCCCAGATACTGCATCTGGCGACGGCGGCCTTCGTGCGTCCTGGTGCGCTGCGCGGTGCGCACCGCATCGCGCAGCGACTCCGGCAAGCCGATGGCGTCGATGCGCGCGTCGGGCAGCGACAGCAGGGCTTCGCCGAGCGCCTGCAACTCGTGCATGGCTTTCTTGAGCGAGGTCTTGCTCGGGCGATCGGCGTCGATCGCATCGGTGTCGGTGGCGGGGGATGAGTTCAAGCGATGCGCTTTGTCGGAAGGTCGCTGGCTATGATAGTTGCGCCCCGCGGCCGAGCGCCGCACCTTCCCCGGATCCACGACACCATGCCTCGCCAGCCCGAAGGTTTTGCCTACAGCCGCGAACGGTTCGAGCAACTGATCGACGATGCGCTCGCGTTCGCGGCCCGCCTGGGCGCCAGCGCGAGCGCCGCGGAAGTCAGCGAGGGCGCGGGCCTGTCCGTCTCGGCGCGCAAGGGCGAGGTGGAGACGGTGGAGCGCAACCGCGACAAGTCGCTCGGCGTGACCGTCTACGTCGGCCAGCGCCGCGGCAACGCGAGCACGTCGGACTTCTCGCGAGCCGCGCTGGAGCAGACGGTGCAGGCCGCCTACGACATCGCCCGCTTCACCGCAGAAGATCCCGCTGCCGGCCTGCCCGATGCGCAGGACCTCGCCACCGTGCAGGAAGCCGCGCGAGACCTCGATCTCTACCACCCCTGGGCGATCGACGCCGAGGGCGCGATGCGGATCGCCCAGCGCTGCGAAGCGGCGGCGTTCGCGACCGACCCGCGCATCACCAACTCCGACGGCTGCGGCGTCTCGGCGCAGCAGTCGCATTTCCTGGCCGGCAATTCGCGCGGCTTTCGCGGCGGCTATGCGAGCTCGCGCCATTCGCTGTCGGTCGCGCCGATCGCGGGCAAGGGCAACGGCATGCAGCGCGACGCGTGGTACTCGTCGATGCGCGATCCGGCCGAGCTCGCCGCGCCGGAGGCCGTGGGCCGCTACGCGGCGGAGCGCACGCTGTCGCGCCTGAAGTCTCGCAAGATCGCCACCTGCGAGGTGCCGGTGCTGTTCGAGGCGCCGCTGGCCGCCGGCCTGCTCGGTGCCTACGTGCAAGCCACCAGCGGCGGCGCGCTCTATCGCAAGTCGACCTTTTTGGCGGAGAGCCTGGGCACGCAGGTCTTCGCGGAGCATGTCGACGTCGAGGAGGATCCGCACCGTCCCAAGGGCAAGGGCAGCGCCCCGTTCGACGACGAAGGCGTGCGCACGGCGCCGCGCGCCATCGTCAAGGCGGGCCGGGTCGAGGGCTATTTCCTTTCGACGTACTCGGCGCGCAAGCTCGGCATGCGAACGACCGGCAATGCCGGGGGCTCGCAGAACCTTCGCCTGTCGAGCCGCCAAACGGCCGCGAGCGACGGTCTCGAGGCCATGCTGCGCAAGCTCGGCCGCGGCCTGTTCGTGACCGAGCTGATGGGCCAGGGCGTGAACTACGTGACGGGCGACTACTCGCGCGGCGCCGCGGGTTTCTGGGTCGAGGGCGGGCGCATCGTGCACCCCGCCCACGAGATCACGATCGCCGGCAACCTGCGTGACATGTTCAAACGCATCGCTGCCGTGGGCTCCGATGCGTACACGCTGGGCAGCAAGACCGTCGGATCGGTGCTCGTCGAGCGCATGAAGATCGCCGGTCTGTAGAGCACGGCGTAGACCACGGACTACCCGGTCTTGTCCGAACGGGTAAACCCCCGGCGGGCCGCCCGGAAGCGCTTCCTAGAATTTTCCGCATTCATTCATCCGTTCCTGGAGACGACTCGATGCAACGCCGTTCCTTCGTGCAACGTGCCGGCCTGGCCGGGGTGCTGGCCGCCGGCACAGCGCCGGCCATCGTGCATGCGCAGGCCAACATCCGCTGGCGCATGGCGTCGAGCTTTCCCAAGGCCCTCGACACCATCTTCGGCGCCTCGGAGTTGTTCGCCCGCAAGGTCGGCGAGATGTCGGGCGGCAAGTTCCAGATCACCGTGCACGCCGGCGGCGAACTGATGCCTGCCTTCGGCGTGGTCGACGGCGTGCAGGCAGGCACCGTGGAGATGGCGCACACGGCGGGCTACTACTTCTTCGGCAAGGACGAGACCTTTGCGCTGGGCTGCTCCATTCCGTTCAGCCTCAATTCGCGCCAGATGAGCGCGTGGATGTACGACGGCAACGGCCTCAAGCTCATGCGCGAGTTCTATGCGCGCTACAACATCATCAACTTTCCCGCCGGCAACACCGGTGCGCAGATGGGCGGCTGGTACCGCAAGCCGCTCAAGACCGTGGCCGACATGAAGGGCCTGAAGTTCCGCGTCGGCGGCTTTGCCGGCCGCGTCATCGAGCGCATGGGCGGCGTGCCGCAGAACATCCCCGGCGGCGAGATCTATCAGGCGCTCGAGAAGGGCACCATCGATGCGGCCGAGTGGGTCGGCCCGGTCGATGACCTCAAGCTCGGCTTCGCCAAGGTGGCGCCCTACTACCACTACCCGGCCTGGTGGGAAGGCGGCCCGCAGCTCGACTTCTACATCAACACCAAGGCCTGGGAGAGCCTCACCTCCGACTACAAGGCCATGATCGAAGTGGCCGCCTCGCATGCCCACGTCGACATGCAGGCGCGCTACGACGCGCGCAACCCGGCCGCACTCAAGCAGCTCGTGGCGCAGGGCGCCAAGATGGTCGCGATTCCCAAGCCCATCGTCGACCTCGGGTTCAAGGAGTCGATGGCGCTGTACTCGGAGATCGGCGCCAAGAACCCGAGCTGGAAGAAGATCTACGCCGACCTGGACAACTTCCGCCGCGAGCAGAACCTGTGGTTCCGCTTCACCGAGGCCCGCTTCGACAGCTACATGCAGTCGGCCAAGCTCTGAGCCGTCGGTTCGGCGCGAAGGGGCGCTGCGCTTTGCGCCGGCGTCGTTTCCTCCTTGTCGGCCGGCGTGCATGGGCCGCGGTGCATCGGCATACTCCGGCCGGTCCGCCACTCGTAACGAAGGCCTGCGATGCAAACGCTGTTGAACGCGCTTTATCACCCGCGCGCCGGGTTCCTGATCCTGCGCTGGTCCGTGGCCGGGCTGATGCTCCTTCACGGCGTGGCCAAGCTGATGAAGGGCGTGGGCGGCATCGAAGGCATGCTCACGGGAGCGGGCCTGCCGGGCTTCCTGGCTTACGGGGTGTTCATCGGCGAGGTGCTGGCGCCGGTGCTGGTGATCATCGGCGTGCTGGTCGGTCCGGCGGCGCTGGTGATGGCGATCAACATGGTGGTCGCCATCGCGCTCGTGCACACCGGCGAACTGCTGCTGCTCGGCGAACAGGGCGGGTGGGCGCTGGAGTTGCAGGGACTGTTCCTGTTCGGCTCGCTGGCCATCGCCTTGATGGCTGCGCCGAGAAGGCGCTGAGACGGCGCCGGTGCGTGCCGGCCGGCCAACGCTGAACTCAGCGTTCGCCGGCTTCGCGCTTCATCGATTCTTCGAGCGCTTTCATCGGATCGTCGGCCTCCTCCCCGGCAGGCGGCGGGGCGGTGTCTTCGAGCGCCGGGGCGGGGGTCTCCAGGGCCGGCTCGGGTTCCATGAACGGGTCGGGTTGCGACATCTCGCGCAGCGCCTTGTCTGCATCGATGACCGGGCCTTTGTCGATGCCGCCTGAAACCAGACCGGGGTTCATGACGACGATGGTGACCATGATCAACTGAAGCACGATGAAGGCGATCGCACCCTTGTAGATCTGCGCCGTGCTCACCCCGGCGATGCGCCGGCCGGTGACGCGGTCGTCGTAGTCGGTCCGCGGCGCCACGCTGCGCAGATAGAACAGCGCGAAGCCGAAGGGCGGCGTGAGGAAGGACGTCTGCAGGTTCATGGCAAGGATCACGCCGAACCAGACCAGGTCGATGCCCATCTTGTCGGCCACGGGCGCCAGGATGGGAATGACGATGAAGGCGATCTCGAAGAAGTCGATGAACATCCCGAGCACGAAGACCAGCAGGTTCACCACGATCAGGAAACCCAGCGCGCCGCCCGGCAAGCCGGCGAACAGGTGCTCCACCCAGACGTGGCCGTCGGCCGCATTGAAGGTAAAGCTGAAGACCGTGGAGCCGATGAGGATGAACAGCACGAAGCACGACAGCCGCGCCGTGCTGTCGAGCGCCTGACGCAGCAGCGGCCAGCCCAGACGCCGTCGCGCGATCGCCATCGCCAGGGCCCCGACGGCGCCCATCGCGCCGCCCTCCGTCGGCGTGGCCACGCCGAGAAAGATGGTGCCCAGCACCAGAAAGATAAGGACCAGCGGCGGGATCAGCACGAAGGTCACGCGCTCGGCCAGACGCGACAGCAGACCCAGCCGCAACAGCTTGTTGGCCAGTGCGAGGCCGAAAGCCAGCAGGCTCGCCAGCGTCAGCGAGAGGATGAACACCTCGTCGCCCGGTGCGGGCGTGCTGCGCTCCAGCCAGGCGTTGACCACCCGCTCGTGCAGCTGCGCCCACGCGAAGGCCGCCACCGCGCACACGGCCAGCAGCGCCAGCAGCGAGCGATGACCGCTCGCGCCGCCGGCCTCGACGTAGATGCGGGCCTCGGGCGGCAGGGCCGGCACCCACGCGGGCCGGACCAGCGCCACGGCGACGACGAAGAGCAGGTACAGGCCGACCAGCATCAGCCCCGGCAGCAGCGCCCCGGCGTACATGTCGCCGACCGAGCGGCCGAGCTGGTCGGCCAGCACGATCAGCACGAGTGAGGGAGGCACCGCCTGGGCCAGGGTCCCCGACGCGGTGATCACGCCCGTGGCGACGCTGCGGTTGTAGCCGTTGCGCAGCATGATCGGCAGCGAGATCAGCCCCATCGAGATCACCGCGGCCGCCACGACGCCGGTGGTGGCGGCCAGCAGCGCGCCGACCAGCACCGCCGCGATCGCCAGGCCGCCGCGCACCGGCCCGAACACCTGGCCCACGGTTTCGAGCAGGTCTTCGGCCATGCCCGAGCGTTCGAGCACGATGCCCATCAGCGTGAAGAAGGGAATGGCCAGCAGCGTGTCGTTCTGCATGATGCCGAACACGCGCAGCGGCAGCGCCTGAAAGAGATTGAGCGGAAAAAGCTCCAGCGCCATGCCGATCGCGCCGAACAGGAGACCCGTGGCCGCGAGGCCGAACGCCACCGGAATGCCGGTGAGCAGCAGCACCAGCAGGCCCGCGAACATCAAGGGCACGAAGTGCTCGGCGACGAGCGTGCTCATCCTCGGCGCGGCTGCTTCGGGGGTTGCGGCGCTTCGGCCACGGCGGCGAGTTCCTCGGCCAGGCGCTCGGCGTCGGACTTCTCGATCTCGACGCTGAAGGGCTCCGGCCGCGTGCCGCACAGGAAGGCGATGCGCTTGATCAGCTCCGACACGGCCTGCAGCAGCAACAGCGCGAAGCCCGCCGGGATGAGCAGCAGCACCGGCCAGCGGATCAGCCCGCCGGCATTGCCCGACACCTCGCCCGATACCCAGGCCCGCATGAACAGCGGCCAGCTCAGGTCGATCATCAACACGGCGAAGGGCATCAGCACCAGCACCAGGCCGAGGCTGTCGATCACGGCATTGGCCCGTCTGGAGAGTCGCGAGGACACGAAATCGATGCGCACATGCGCGTTGCGCAGGAGCGTGTAGCCGGCGCCGAGCATGAACACGCCGGCGAACAGGTACCACTGGATCTCGAGGTAGGCGTTCGAGCTGACGTTGAAGGCCTTGCGCACGATGGCGTTGCCCGCGCTGATGAGCACCGCCGCCAGCACCAGCCACGGGATCGTCCGGCCGACCCGTTCGTTGAGCGCGTCGATGAGTTTCGACAGGTGCAGCAAGGCTTGCATGGCGAGCGGACGGTTCTCCGCGCGGCCGGGTCGCCGCGCGGGCCGGCGAATTCTAGGCGGGGCGCTCGCGCGCCCGGCTCAGTAACTGCCCGGCAGCAGGATGCCCCGATCGACCTTGCGGATGTCGGTGTGGCCGGTGAAGGCCATCGTCAGCGCCAGCTCGTTGGCGATGAGTTCCAGCGCCTTGGTGACGCCCGTCTCGCCCATCGCGCCGAGACCGTAGAGGAAGGCTCGACCGATCATCGTGCCCTTGGCGCCCAGGGCGATGGCCTTGAGCACGTCCTGGCCCGAGCGGATGCCGCCGTCCATCCACACTTCGATGTCCTTGCCCACCGCTTCGGCGATGGCCGGCAGCGCCGCGATGGAGGACATCGCGCCGTCGAGCTGGCGCCCGCCGTGGTTGGAGACGATCAGCGCGTCGGCGCCGCTGTCGCGCGCCAGACGGGCATCCTCCACGTCGAGGATGCCCTTGAGAATGAGCTTGCCGCCCCAGCGCTTCTTGATCCATTCCACGTCGCCCCAGTTGAGGCCCGGATCGAACTGCTGCGCGGTCCAGGCCGAGAGCGAGCTCATGTTCTCCACGCCTTTGACGTGGCCGACGATGTTGCCGAACTCGCGGCGTTTCGTGCCCAGCATGCCGAGGCACCAGCGCGGCTTCGTGGCGAGGTTCAGCAGATTGAGCAGGGTGGGTTTGGGCGGCGCGGTCAGGCCGTTCTTGATGTCCTTGTGGCGCTGGCCGAGGATCTGCAGGTCCAGCGTGAGCACCAGCGCGGAGCAGCGGGCGGCGCGGGCACGCTCGATCAGGCTTTCGATGAAGGCGCGGTCGCGCATCACGTAGAGCTGGAACCAGAACGGCCGCGTCGTCGCGGCCGCCACGTCTTCGAGCGAGCAGATGCTCATGGTGGACAGCGTGAAAGGCACGCCGAACTTCTCGGCCGCGCGCGCGCCGAGGATCTCGCCGTCGGCGTGCTGCATGCCCGTGAGCCCGGTCGGCGCGATGGCCACGGGCATGGCGACCTCCTCGCCGATCATGGCGGTGCGCAGCGAGCGGCCTTCCATGTTGACCGCCACGCGCTGGCGCAGTCTGATGCGCTCCAGGTCGCTCTGGTTGGCCCGGTAGGTGCTCTCGGTCCAGGAGCCGGAATCCGCGTAGTCGTAGAACATGCGCGGCACGCGCTTCTTGGCCAGGAGGCGCAGGTCTTCGATGCAGGTGATCACGGGCATGGGCGGCATTCTCCGGAAGTGCCGCATTGTCCGCGAGCGCCGGCTGCCGGGGCGGCCTGCCGCCGCTGCGGTCGTCGATGCCGCCGCTGCTGCCGTGCTGCGGCGGGGCCGCGAATCAGTCGCGCTCGACCGCGCGCCGGCCGCGCAGCCGGTTGAGCAGCCGGTCGGCCTGACCCTTGACGGTGCGGCGGCTGCGCATGCCGCTGAGTTCCTTGAGGTGCCCGGTGTCGGCGAAGAAGCGATTGGCCAGCGCCTCGCGCACGGCGGAATGCGAGCCGCCCAGCGCGTCGTCGAGCTGGGCCTCCGGATAGCCGGCCAGCGCCCGCGACAGCATCTTCACGTGCACGCGGTAGGCGAGCGGCTCCAGACGCAGCCGGCCGGTTTCCATGGCCTGCAGCTTCTCGGCCAGATGAGCGATGAAGAGATGTTTTCCACTCAGGTCGGCGGGCAAGGGCTTGCGACTTCTCAAGACGGGGCTCCCGGATCAGTGCTTCTCGTTCGTTGACGGCACGCCGCTGCGCTGCGTGGCGCGGATGAGCGGCGCGGCCTTGTTTTCGTGTCGTCATTGGGCCGTCGGCAGGGCCTGGGCAATTGGTGCAGGAGCGCGGGCTTTGGGCCGCTTCTCCGGGTTTCCGACCGGTGCGTCGCCACGCCCGATGCAGCACGCGCCCCGAGCGTGCAGGCCGGTCTCGGCAACGGTTGGGCAGGCCGCGATCGCGGCGCGAACAACGTTCCCGACCCGGCCGGCGAGGGGGACAATGCGCTTTCACCCAATGGAGCACGCGATGATCGTTCGCATCGATATCGAGCCGGTCGAAGCTTCGACCTATGAGTACAGGGTGAGTCAGCAAGGCGAGGTGCTGTACGCCGATGCCGGCTTTTCTTCGGCCGTATCGGCCCTGGTGGCTGCTTTCGAGGGGCTCGCGCCCGGTGTGGTGGGCCTGGAGGTGGCCTACCGCGGCATCGTTTCGGGCACGTATCCGCTCATCGTGGTGGCGCGCAAGCCCGATCAGATCGCCGACCACGCGGTCATGACCACCACCACCCTCGAGGCCCTGCTGGCCGCCGCCTGAAGCCGCCGGCGGCGCACCGGTGTGCGCCAACGAACGGTGGGGCCTCGTGGCCGGCCGCAGCATGAACTCGCCGGTGAAGGCCGCGTCGAACGGACGGTCAAACCGCGAAAGGAGCATGAATGCAGCACGCCACTCGCATCGGGCCGTCTCGCTTGCCTTGCGTTGCGTGCGCTGCCCGGGCGGTTCGCTCGGCCGGCGTGGGCTGCGCCGCCTTGCTGGTCGCGGCCGTGCTGGCGACTGCCTTCGGCCTGCCCGGTGCCGCTCGGGCGCAGACGAACACGCCGCCGCCCGCCGCGGTGCCTGCCATCCCGCCTGCCGCACCCATGCAGACCGTGCCGCCGCTGCAGCCGGCGCCCACGCCCCGGCTCGCGCCGGTGCCGGCCCTGCCCGTGCAGCCGCCCACGCAGACCGGGCCGGTGCCGCCGCTGCAGCGAGGCCCGCCGCAGATCACCATTCCGCTGGTCCGCCCGCCGGAGCCGGCCTCCCCGGCGGTGCCGGCTCCTCCCGACCTGCAGCGTTCGGCAAACGAGCCGCGACCCGAGACGCTCACGCGCTGCAATGAACTGGCCGGCGCGGCGGCCCAGACCGAGTGCCGACGGCGTGCTGGCGTGCAGTACAGGGCGCGCTGAGCGCGCAGCCCGGCTAGGAAAACCGGCTCGCGATCCGCTTCCTGAACTGGCGCGCGATGTTGTAGCGGCCGGGTACCGGCGGAGGAAGCTCGAAGGGCCACGGCCTCGCGCCGATCAGGTGTCGATCGAGCATGCGGTGGATCGCGCGGAGTTGAAGCGACCCCATCAGCCTTTGCGCCGACGCCAGTGGCATGAGATCGGCATGAGACAACGGATCGACGCCGTACCGGGGCAGGTAGGTCAGCATCGCGTACAGCGATGCGATGGCCATCTCGTTGTCCAGCCATTCGAACATCTCGTTCCAACGAAGCGTGCGCCCCGACGCTGCGAGCAGGTAGACCGCATCGAAAAGCGACGCCAGGAAACTCGGATGCACTTTGCACAGCGTCAGGTCGTTGAACCACGACGAAGCGATGTAGACGAGCTGCAGCTCGGGACTCAGGCGCATGACCGGCTTGCCGTGGTACATCGAGCGGACCGAACGGCTCGACACGCCGGGCAGGCTGAACAGCGAGTTCTCGCACAAGGGCGAGTCGCTCGGAAACAGCGCGGTGTGCAGTTCGACGAGCGTGCGCCGGGTCCGGTGACGCAGCGGTGCGCCGTGGTGGTGACCCTCCATTGCCGGATAGTCGATACGGTCGTAACCGCCCTCCAGGAGCGCAGCTTCCACCGGGGCGTAGGCGCTCGCCGGTATCAGAATGTCGACGTCCGACATCGGCCTGAGATGCTCGGCCGGATACAACTCTTCGCTGACCGAGATGCCTTTGAGCAGAGTCACGCACACCTTCAGCCGCTCACAGACCTCGATGATCTCGAGCGCAACGTCGACGAGGTTGCCCTGTCGCACGCGCGCGGTGAGTTCGGCGCCGAGCAAGGCCTCGCGCCATGCCGGCGGAAGAGCGTCGGCAAACCCGCGGCTCGCACGGTGAAGCAGGGGGCCGAGACCGCCCTCGAGGGCCCACTGGAACTGGCGCGTGTTCGCGCCTTCGGCACGCCAGGCGAAGTTCCGGTTGTCGGGGCCCAGCGGCGTGCCGTTGGCGGCGTGCACCAGAAGTTGGCCGATCAGCGGCAAGTCGGATGCCGGCCCGGCCGCATCGAGCCTTCGAGGGCCTGCCGACGCGTTCATGCCTTGCCTCGCGCCGCGGCGGCAACCGCCCCGGCCGGCTGACCGACAACCGCCACACGAACCCCGATCGTGAACATGACAATTCGACGCGATGAGTCGCTCATGGTGCGTGAGATCGACGGAGAACTGCTGGTGCTCGACACGCGCAGCGACCTGATCCATCAGTTCAACCGGACCGCTTGCTTCATCTGGCGAATGTGCGAGGAGCAGGCCGCGCCCGAGGTCATTGCCGCCGCCTTGGCGCGGGAGTTCGAGGTGGACGAGGAGACGGCGCGCCATGATGTCGCGAAAACCCTTTCCCGGTTGCAGTCTCTGAATCTGCTGGCCGGCGCCTGGGAATAAGCTCCGTGCTGTCTGAGAGGCAGCTCAGGCTCAGGAGGTGCGAGATGTCGAAGCTGAACGATTCCCGTCGTGATTTCGTCAAGCGGGCGGCCTATGTCGCCCCGGCGATACTGACTCTGAAGGCCGCACCTTCCTTTGCCAAGTCGGGTTCGCAGAAGCCCGACGTCAAGGACAAGCCCGGCAAACCGATCAAGCCCGGCAAGCCACTCAAGCCCGGCAAGCCGATCGATGTCCACGCGATCGTGAAACAGGCCAAGAACAAGCATTGAGCGCGGTTGCGGGTGACGCATCCGCCATGCCGGTTTCATGGCATGCAGGCGCAGCGTGAGCCCGCACTGTCGCTGCTGACTCTTTCCTTCCTGATCCTGGGTCAGCACGTGCAGGTGGCGTGCTGCAACGCGACGCTAGCGAGTGCCGTGTCGGCCAACTACGCGGCCTGCGCGTTCGATCCGCAAGACGGCCAACCCGACCTTCGCTACCACATCGCCGCCAGTGAGGCCCAGGCAGGTGTGTTCGTGTTGAAGTGCAGTGAGCAGCCGCCGGTGGTGCTCACCGGCATCGGCAGCGTGCTGTTCCATCTGGAAAAGGACCTCACCGTCGCCTTGCAGCGAAAGCGGCCCGACCTGTTGTTCCTCCATGCCGCCGTGCTGGAACGGGGCGGCCGGGCCTTCTTGCTCGCCGGCGATTCGGGACACGGAAAATCCACGACGGCCTGGGGGCTCCTGCACCATGGCTTTCGCTACATGAGCGATGAACTCGCCCCGATCGAGCTGTACTCCGGCCGCGTGCTCGCCTACCCCCGCGCCCTCAGCTTGAAGCGGCTTCCGCCGCCGGCGTATCCGCTGCCGCGAGAAGACACGCTGAACCTCGGCGCGACCCTGCACGTGCCGGTGTGCGCACTGCCGGCCGCAAGCGCCAGCGCCAGCGAGCCGTGCGAACTCGCGGCGGTCGTTTTCGTGCGCTACGAGGCGGGGTCGAGCGCGCCGTCCTTGGAGCCGATCGGAGCGGCGGAGGCGAGCGCGCGCATGTACGTCACCGCGCTCAATGCACTGGCTCATCCTGCGCAGGGCCTGGACGCCGTCGTGCGTCTCGCAGAGCGCGTTCCTTGCTTCTCGCTGCGAAGCGCGGACCTCCGCGAGACCTGCGACCTGATGAGCCGGACGTTCGCAGCGCCCGGTTGCAGTTAGGGCGAAGTGTCTGCTCGTCCCCGGCGCGGGCTCATCGACGCGCGCCCGGGGAGTTTTGCGCGAGATGCCGCACGGCGCCATCGAGCGCCGGCGTCTGCGCGACGACGATGCCGGTCGCGATCGCCGAGAGGTACGACGCAAAACGCCCCTTCGCTTCGAAGCGCTCCCTGAAACGCGAACGAACGAGATAGCTCCCGAGCTTTTGAGCCACGCCGCCGGCAACGAACAGGCCGCCCCGGGCCCCGAGCGTGAGCGCCACGTTGCCGGCGAAGCCGCCGAGCATGGCGCAAAAGCTGTCCAGCGTGGCCAGGCAGTGGGCGTCGCCTTCGTCGAGCGCGCGGCGCGTGATGTCCGCAGGCTCGAGATCCTCGTCGCACGGCACGCCTCGAACGATGCACACGGCGCGGTGCAGTCCGGGCAGGCCGGTGCCCGAGAGCATGCGTTCGGCCGAGACGTGTTCATGCTCGATGCGCATCACGCGCAGCAACTGGCCTTCGAAGTCGTCGGCCGCCGCGGCCGTGACATGGCCACCTTCGGCAGCCAAGGCGATCCAGTCGCGGCCCGCCGGCACGCATCCGGCCACGCCGAGGCCCGTGCCCGGGCCGATCACGGCCATGGGCAAGGATCGATCGGGGCGCGCAGCGGTCATCCACCGAACGGCCTCGTTGCCGGGCGCGGCAGCCAATCGGGGCAGCGCCAGCGCCAGCGCCTCGAAGTCGTTGAGCAGCAGCACCTCGTCGGCGCCCAGCGCGCGGGTCATGTCGGTGCGCGACACGCACCAGTCGCTGTTGGTCATGCACACGCTGTCGCCATCGATCGGCGTGGCCAGCGCGAGCGCCACGCGGCGCGGCGCGGGCGCCGGCGCGCCGGGCGGCGCCGCCAGCGACAGATAGGCCAGCGCCGCCGCCTGGGGCGAGGCGAAGTCGCGGCACCTGAACGAGCGCACGTCGTGCACGCCGCCGTCCTCGCCGCGCACGAGTGCGAAGCGCGCGTGCGTGCCGCCGATGTCGGCGACGAGCCAGGGATATTGCGGCGAGGCGATGCTCATCTCGGTGGTCCGTTGCGCTGCGCGCCACACGCGACGCAAGAAGCAGAGGCGGCAGGCATGCCGCCTCCGCAAGTACGGCTTTGCCGGTCCGTTGGCGGCGCCCCCTCGAGGGGGAGGCGGCGAAGGCGCTTCGGGGGGTGGTTCACTTCAGCGGCACCAGTAGAAGTCGACCGGCTGGCTCGCGTGTTCGGCCAGTGCCCGCAGGGGCGAGGGCAGCGGCCAGTGGCCGAGCGCGGCGCGCTCGAAGGCATCGCGCTTGTCCAGGCCTTGCGCGGCGATGAGGATGCGGCGGCTGTCGAGCAGCGCGGCCAGGGTCAGCGACAGGCGCGGCAGCGCCGGCTTCACGCCGGGGGGCGGCGCCATCGTGCAGGCGAGGGCGTTCGATGCCGGGTCGAGAGCGGCTTCGACGCCCAGCGCGCCGGGAAAGAGCGACGCGAGATGGCTGTCGTCGCCCAGACCGAGCAGCACCAGGTCGAAGGGCCGCGGCAGCGCCCGCAGGCGCTGCGTGGCCCCCGCCACGCTGGCCGGTGCATCGCCTTCGCCTGCGTAGAGCGGCGTGAAGTGCGCCGCGGCGGCGCGGCCTTGCAGCAGCAGCCCGCGCACCAGGCCTTCGTTGCTCTCGGGATGATCCGGGGAGACCTGGCGTTCGTCGGACAGCGTGACGTGCACGCGTGACCACGGCAGGTCCAGCTCGGCCATCAGCGGGTAGTACAGACGCGGCGAGGTGCCGCCGGTGACGACCAGCGAGGCGGCGCCGCGCTCGCGCACCGCCGCGTCCACGGCCTCGCCCAGGGTCGCCGTCACGGCTTGCGCGAACGCCTCGGGCGAATCGAGCACGCGCAGTTGCAGGGTGCCGGGCAGCACGACGTCGCCCGGGTCGGGTACGGAAGGGGGCGTCGAGGCGGCCATCAATCCTCTTCGTGCCATGCGCAGCCGTCGCGCCCCACCAGTGCGCTCGACGCGGCGGGCCCCCAGGTGCCGGAGGTGTAGCCCTTGGGTGCCTCGGGGTTTCGGTCCCAGCCGTCGCGGATGGGCTCGATCCAGGCCCAGGCGGCTTCGAGTTCGTCGCGCCGCACGAACAGCGCGAGCCGTCCGCGCACCACGTCCATGAGCAGGCGCTCGTAGGCGTCCAGGCGGCGCGCCTCGCGGGTGTCGCGCAGGGCGAGGTTGAGCACCTTGGGCGACAGCCGCATGCTGTCGCCGGGCGTCTTGGTGTTGATCTCCAGCGCCAGGCCGTCGTCGGGCTGCAGCCGGATGACGAGCTGGTTGTGGCCGGGCGTGCCGCTGGCCGACTCGAAGATCGAGTGCGGCACCGGCCGGAAGTTGATGACGATCTCGGCCAGCCGCTCCTGCATGCGCTTGCCGGTGCGCAGGTAGAAGGGCACGCCGGCCCAGCGCCAGTTGTCGATCTCGGCCTTGATGGCGACGAAGGTTTCGGTCTGGCTGCCCGGCGCGATGCCGTCTTCCTTGAGGTAGCCGTTCACCGGCGCGCCCTCGATCGCGCCGGCGCGGTACTGGCCGCGCACGGTCTTGTGCTGCACGTCGCCGGGTCCATAGGGCCGCAGCGAACGCAGCACCTGCAGCTTGGCGTCGCGCACCGAATCGGCACCGATCGAGGCCGGCGGCTCCATCGCCACGATGCACAGGCACTGCAGCACGTGGTTCTGCACCATGTCGCGCAATGCACCGGCGTTGTCGTAGAACTCGCCGCGCGAGCCCACGCCGAGTTCTTCGGCGATGGTGATCTGCACGTCGTGGATGTAGGAGCGCGACCACAGCGGCTCGAGCAGCGTGTTGCCGAAGCGCAGCGCAAGGAGGTTCTGCACCATCTCCTTGCCGAGGTAGTGATCGATGCGGTAGGTCTGGTTCTCGTCGAAGATCTCGCCGACCGCGTCGTTGATCGTGCGCGACGAAGCCAGGTCGCGGCCCAGCGGTTTCTCCAGCACCACGCGGGCCGCCGGCGTCACCAGGCCGGCGCCTTGCAGGTTGCGGCAAATGGGAATGAAGAGCGAGGGCGTGGTGGCGAGATAGAAGATGCGCGGCGCGTCCTCGTCGCCGGACAACTGCGCGGCGATCGCCGTGAAGTCGGCCGGCTGCGTGGCGTCGATCGCCACGTAGCGCACGCGGCCCAGCAAGCGCTGCCACACCGCGTCGTCGAAGTCGGCTTCGCCGATGTGCCTTGGCACCTGTTCCGTGAGCAGCGCCCGGTACTCGTCCGTGCCGAGCGGCTGGCGAGCGGCCCCGATGATCGTGGCGCCGGCCAGGCCGCCGTCGCGCATGCCGTAGAACAGGGCTGGCAGCAGCTTGCGCATCGCCAGGTCGCCCGTGCCGCCGAACAGCACCAGGTCGAATCGATCGTTGTTCGCGGTCTCGCGCATCCTTCGAAGCCCCTCGTGCGTGGGGCCGCGCCCGCGCTGTTGCGCCGGACCGTCGGCCGTGGCGTCAATGTAGCAACAAGGGGATCGCACCGCGCGGCGCAGGGACGCGCAAGGGGCCCACTACACTGATTCGGAGTTCGGGCATGGCGTCCGGCAGGAGTCGATCGATGGCGATTCACCCGGAAGTCGCCCGCGTGACGGCGCGGGTGCACAAGCGCAGCGAAGCGGGTCGCTCGGCCTATCTGGCGCGCATCGCTGCGGCGCGAGACGAGGGGCCGGCGCGGGGCCGCGTGTCGTGCACGAACCTCGCGCACGCGATGGCCGCTTCGCCCGCAGACGACAAGCTGTCCATCCGCGAACAGCGCGCGCCCAACATCGCGATCGTGTCGTCCTACAACGACATGCTGTCGGCGCACCAGCCGCTCGCCACCTTCCCCGACATCATCAAGCGCGCCGCGCGCGAGGTCGGTGCCACCGCGCAGTTCGCAGGCGGCGTGCCTGCGATGTGCGACGGCGTGACGCAGGGCCAGCCGGGCATGGAGCTTTCGCTGTGGTCGCGCGACATCATTGCGCAGGGCACGGCGATCGCACTCAGCCATGCGGTGTTCGACGGCGCGCTCATGCTCGGCATCTGCGACAAGATCGTGCCGGGCCTGCTGATCGGCGCGCTCGCTTTCGGCCACCTGCCGGTGATCTTCGTGCCCGGCGGTCCCATGACTTCGGGTCTGCCGAACGGCGAAAAAGCCAAGGTGCGCCAGTTGTTCGCGCAGGGCAAGGCCGATCGCACGCAGTTGCTGCAGGCCGAGATGGCCTCCTACCACGGCGCCGGCACCTGCACCTTCTACGGCACCGCGAACAGCAACCAGATGCTGATGGAAGTGATGGGACTGCACCTGCCGGGCGCGGCCTTCGTCAACCCCGGCACGCCGCTGCGCGATGCGCTCACGGCCGAGGCCGCGCGCCGTGTCGTCGCACTCACCGCGCTGGGCCGCGAGTACACCCCCATCGGCGAGATCGTCGACGAGCGCGCCATCGTCAACGCCATCGTCGGCCTGCTCGCCACCGGCGGCTCGACCAACCACACCCTGCACCTCGTGGCCATCGCGCGCATGGCCGGCATCGCCATCGACTGGACCGATTTCGACGAGCTCTCCGCCGTGACGCCGTTGCTCGCGCGCATGTACCCGAACGGCCAGGCCGACGTGAACCACTTCCATGCGGCCGGCGGCATGGGCCTGTTGATCCGCGAACTGCTCGACGCCGGCCTGTTGCACGAGGACGTGCGCACCGTCATGGGCGAGGGCCTGCGCGCCTATGCGAACGAGCCGTGGCTCGGCGACGACGGCGGCGATGCGAACGGCGGCGACGAAAAAGGAAACGGCCGCGTGAACGGCGTTGCACGCGTCGCATGGCGGCCCGCGCCCGCCACCTCGGGCGACGCGGGCGTGCTGCGCACGGCAGCCGACCCGTTCGACGCGCATGCCGGCGTGCGGCTGCTGCAGGGCAACCTCGGGCGCGCGATCTTCAAGGCCTCGGCGGTGAAGCCCGAGCACCGCATCGTCACCGCGCCGGTGCGCGTGTTCGACGGACAGTTGCAGATGCTCGCCGCCTTCAAGGCCGGCGAACTGGCGCGCGACGTGATCGTCGTCGTGCGCTTCCAGGGGCCGCGCGCCAACGGCATGCCCGAGCTGCACATGCTCACGCCGAGCCTCGCGGTGCTGCAGGACCAGGGCCACAAGGTGGCGTTGGTCACCGATGGGCGCATGTCGGGCGCATCGGGCAAGGTGCCGGCGGCCATCCACGTGTCGCCGGAGGCGGTGGCCGGCGGCCCGCTCGGCAAGTTGCGCGACGGCGACGTGGTGCGGCTGGACGGCGAGGCCGGTGTTCTCGAAGCCCTGGTCGATGCGGCCGAATGGCAAGCTCGCGAGCCGCAGCTTGCGGAGCCCGGTGTCGGCGAGCACGGCTACGGCCGTGAACTCTTCGCCAGCCACCGGCGTTCGGCGACGGTTGCGGAAGAGGGCGCCGCAAGCTGGGTATGACACGCCCTCCATGCAAGCGGGTACGGCTTGATTTCCTCTCCCGCAGGCGGTAGAGGGGGCAGTACCGATCCGCTTCCATCAACAGAGCGCTCGATACGAACGAAGGACAAACGCATGACCCTCGACGACATCCTCGATGCCGGCCCGGTGATCCCGGTCATCGTGATCGAACGGCCCGAAGACGCCGAACCGCTGGCGCGCGCGCTCGTGCGCGGCGGCCTGCGCGTGCTCGAGGTCACCCTGCGCACGCCGGTGGCGCTCGACGCGATCCGCGCCATGTGCGCCGTGGAAGGCGCGATCGTGGGAGCCGGCACGGTCCTCGGCCCGCAGCAGTACGACGCGGCCGTCGAAGCCGGCGCGCAGTTCGTGGTCTCACCGGGTTTTACGGATGCGCTTGCCGCCGTGGCCAGAACACGCAAGGTCCCGCTCCTGCCGGGCACCGTGACGGCCAGCGAGGTGATGCGCGCGCGCGAGGCCGGCTTCACGCGGCTCAAGTTCTTCCCGGCGGAATCGAGCGGCGGCGTGGCCACGCTCAAGGGTTTCGCGAGCGTGTTTCCCGACGTGCGCTTCTGCCCCACCGGCGGCATCACGTCGGACAGCGCCACCGCCTACCTGCGCCTGCCCAACGTGGCCTGCGTCGGCGGCTCCTGGCCGATGCCGCCGGAGGCCATCGCCACGCGCGACTGGGGCCGCATCGAGCGGCTGGCCGGCGCCACGGCGGCGCTGCGGCGCGCTGCGGCCTGAGGGCAGGGGGCGGCGGGCCGCGGGCCGCTCGCCCCAAGCGGCCTACAAGGAGATGTCGAGGGAGAAGACTCCCGGGTCGAACAGCCGTGGCGCGGACAGCGCGAAGCCGAACGCTCCCTGTCCGAAGAAGTGCATGCCGTAGAGCATGCCGGTGACGTCGACCACGGCCGAGCCGCTATCGCCGGGACGCACTGCACTGCGGTACTGGATCGTGTCGGCGAAGAAGAAGGTCCGGCCCGCCGTGGCCCGGTAGTCGAACTCGGTGGGCCCCGGCAGCACCGCCCGGAAGAAGGCCGGCAGTGGCTCGCTGCGCACCTGCGCCGGCAACCCGTTGGCCGGGGGCGCCACGCGCCGGCCGAGCACGAACAGTTGACCGCGGTCCGGCAGTTCGCCGATGTCGAAATCCGTTGCGCGCCGGTTCGGTGCCAGCCCCCAGAGAGAGATGTCCTGGACGGCGGCATCGTCGAGACCGACCAGCGCCGCATCGATCGCCGACGCACCGCCGGGGTCGGCCGCCTCGCTGACAGGACCGAGGGGCGTCTGGTCGTCGGCCACGCAGGCGACGCCGCGCTGCGGCGGCCGCTTCAGGCTCGACGAGAACACGTGATAGCAGGCCAGGAGGTAGCGTTCCCTCGGGATGGCGACGTTGCGGACCCGGCAGCAGACCGCACCGAAATCCATCGGCGCGCCCGCGGCCTGCGAGGTGACGCCCGACGTCAGGTTCAGCACCGACTGCGGCGTGCCGCCGCTGAGCTCGGACACGTCGGTGGGAACCAGCACGCGAACCCGCTTGCCGCGCAGGGTGGGATAGGCGGTGACGAACGCGGGGATCTTCTGGGCACGGGCCCGCGCATCGGCCCACTTGCGACGCACGAAGAAGCACAGGCAGATCTCGTCCTGCAGGTTCTCGCCGGTGCCGCGCAGCCGGTAGCCGGCGCCGACGCTGACGACGTTGTCGAAGGCCCGAACGAAGGCCCGCCCGCGCCTGCGCGCCACGGACAGCGCCAGCTTGAACCGCGTGGACCGGTCCAGCGCTTCCCAAGGAGTCGTCATCCCGATAACCGGTGCTGGCGGCACCGATCTCAGCGTTTGATGAAGATGCGGCTTTCCGCCATGTCGACGCCCGCGTCCTTCAGCAGGGCGATGACCTTCGACTTGAGCGCGTCGTCGTCCGGCAGCGCCGCCAGGGCCCCCGGATCGCCGTCGGTTCTGCGGGTGAGCGTCACTTCCAGCTCGCCCGATGCATTCCGTGTCATCGTCGGCACGAAATACTCCTTGTCCCTTGTCCTGTTCGCTGGAAGGGCGAGTTCGGTTCTCAAGGCGCGAAGCGCTGCATCGGTCGGGGCAGCCTCGCCCGGCAGGCCCGCCCGCGGCGGCGCACCGCCGCCCGCCGGCGCCGCCCCCGGCGAGTCCATGTACTGCTGCATCCGCAGTGCCGAATCGCCGGCCGCACGCGCCGCCTCGATGACGACCACGTCGTAGGTGTTGAAGGCGACGTTGGTCAGCGGCTGCACGGGCGCCAGGATGCGCTGCGCCTGATCCGCCTCGAGCTCGAGTTGCCCTGCTTCCCAGGGCTTGAGCACCGGGTACAGGCCGGGCGCGACGAGGCGAACCTTCGTGACCTTCACGGTGACCGGCGTGCCGCCCTGGAACGATGCCGCACTGGCACTCTGCGGCTGCCCGCTGAGCGCGCCCAGCGGCGCCTCGATCTTCGCGGTGGCAAGCTTCTGCAGGGCGCCCAGCGACCCGGCGTAGAAGTCCAGCAGCGGCTTGGCCAAGGCCGAGTTGTCGACCGTCGCCTCCAGCGCCTGCAGGCTCCAACCCTGCCCGAAACCCATCACCACGCCGGCGTTGCCGAGCCCGGCCTTCGCGGTGACGACGTACTGCTCGTCGAAGTCGGGCAGCCACAGGATGTTGAAGTAGCGCGGTTGCGGCGTTACCGCGAACGCGCTGTTGTCGTTCGTGGCCTTGTAGTTCAGCACGCCGCCCGAGATCCCGGTCTTCCCGGCCTCGGGTGCGCTGGCTGCGCTGGCCGGTGCAGTCGGCGCTGTCGCCGACGCCGATTGAGGCGCTCCCGGATCGCGTTCGGCCACGCGAACCTCGCCGGCCTCGATGCGAAGCGCGCCCATGCCGGACTCGCTGCCCTCGGCGAGGGCCTTGCCGACGATCCGGCTCAGGCCCTCGGGTACCTGAGTCAGCAGCACGTGGGTGCTGTCGGGCGAGAGCTCACCACGCGCGATGTAGACCTCGCTGGACACGATGAATGGCTCGTACACGGACACGTAAGGCCGCGGGAGGTAGAAGCGCAGCCCCTCTGTGGCACCAGCGACCACCTGCCCGGTCTTCGGGTCCAGCTTGTGGACCGAGACCGAGGCGCAGCCGGTCAGGCACAAGCCGGCCAGTGCGGCGACCACGACATTCAAACGTCGGGACTCGGTCATGGCGACCTCCGCAGATGCGTTCTCGTGGCGTGCAGCTTGCGGCACTCACGGGGATTCGAGCATCCCCACGGCTGAGGACGCCGCGCCGGGGCGACCGCCGCGTTTGTCTATCGGGACTTCTTCGCGACCTTTCCTGGGGCCCTCTTCGCGGGCTTCTTGCGGGTGAGCGCTGTGTCGGCACTGATGTCGGTGACGGCGATCAGCGCCGAGGCACCGGGGTGGGCGGCCTCCCGCTCGGCGACGAGGACGACCGTCACCCGCACGTCGGTGAGCGCCTTGGCACGAAACGCCAGCGACGCCGTGAAAGCCTCGTCGGTGTCGGTGAAGTGGGTCACGCTGTGCTGGCCGTTCGCCGTGATCACGACAGCCGTGTTGGTGCCGGGTTCCGTCACGCCGAAACCATTCACGACGATGGACGTCCTGACGTTCTTGCCGGAGGCCGGCACCACCGCCGAGAAGACGTTCGTGCTCACCGGCGCCCGGGTCTTCTTCAGGCCGTCGAACGAGGGCGTTCCCACGCCTGCGGACAGGGCTGTCCGGAAGCGGATCTCGAACGACTTCTTGTCGTCCGTCACCGAGAAGTCCACCTTCTTCGTGCTGGCGAACCCGAGCTTGGGACCGAAGGCGACGCCGGCTTTTTCCTGGACCTTGGTAGCCATCGCAGCTCCTGGTTGAAGGACAAGCAGCGCAACTGCCATGACTGGCCTGCAGCAGGACGCGGGTATGTCACCGAGGGCTTTTCGCGTCAATCCCCAGTGCCCTCATGCCGGGGTGGCCCGCGAATCGGCCATCCGGTCCACCAGTGCATCGACCGCGCCTTCGGCACGGCGCAGCGATGCCGCGAGCGCTTCGCCGCCGAACTCGTCGTGCTCCGCCGCGGCCTCGAATACTTCCGTGATGCCGATGTAGCCGAAGACCGAGCGCACGCTGGCCTCGGTGTGGTTGAGGTGGGCGATGCGCCCGCCGGCGCCATAGCCGTGGTCGCCGCGCGAGCCGAGCAGCACGAGGCGCTTGCCGGCGTCCGCGAGCATCGGCCAGTACGGCACCGCGCCGCGCGAGCGGTCGAAGCCGAAGGTGCGGCCCACGCGCACGATGTTGTCGATCCAGGCCTTGAACTGCGCCGGCACGCTGAAGTTGTACATCGGCAGGCCGACCACGATCACGTCGGCTGCGACGAGCTGGTCCACGAGCCGGTCGCTCTCGGTCAGCACCTCGTGCATCCATGGCTCGCGCGCTGCGGGTGCGGTGAACGCGGCGTGTATCCAGGGGCCGGTGACGTGAGCGGGCGGTTGTTGCCCGACGTCGAGGTGGTCGATGCGGTCTTGCGGATGCAGGGACCGCCACCGTTCGACGAAGCGCGCCGACAGGCGGCGCGTGTGCGAGCCATGAAGGTCGAGGTCGGAGCGGCCCGGCCGGGCGCTGGCGTCGATGTGCAGGAGGGTGGTCATGAAAGGCGGCTTTCGTTGGGGTCGATGGATGAGGCCGAGTGCGCATGTCGTACGCTGCGGGTTCGGCGCTGGCACGGATCGAATCTAGAGGCAGGGCTGCGCCTGGACAAACGATGATTTCTCGCACATGGATGAACTGAACTCATCTGAACGACGCCCGCGACGCATGCCTTCGCTGTCGTCGCTGCGCGCCTTCGAGGCCGCCGCGGCGCACCTGAGCTTTCAACGCGCGGCCGGCGAACTCGCGGTCACGCCCACCGCCATCAGCCATCAGGTGCGTGGTCTGGAAAGCGCGCTCGGCCAGCCGCTGTTTCGCCGCCTGGTGCGCCGCCTCGCCCTCACGCCCGCCGGGCTGCGCCTGTTCCACGCGGTGCGCGAGGGCTTCGACACGATCGAAGCAGGCGTGAGCGCCTTGCGCACGCCGGCAGCGGCCGACACGGTCACGCTCACGACGAACACCGCCTTCGCGGCGCGGTGGGTGCTGCCGCGCATGGTGGCCTTTCGCGCCGCGTGTCCCGGCATCGAGCTGCGGCTGCACGCCAGCGAGTCGGTGGCCGATCTGGCGCGCGGCGATGCCGATCTGGCGATCCGTTCCGGCGGCGGTTCCTGGCCGGGGCTGACCACGGCCGAACTGATGCCGGAGCGCTATGCGCCGGTCTGCAGCCCGCTGCTGGGCCTGAAGCGGGTGCAGGACCTGCCGAAGCACCGCCTGATCCACTTCGACTGGCAGCCGCAGGCACGCGCGCCTGCGCTGTGGTCGCGCTGGTTCGAAGCAGCGGGGCTCGCGGCGCCCAAGGTCAGCACGGCGGCAGGGACGCCCGGGCTCTCGTTCTCCGACGAATCGCACGCCATGCTCGCCACGCTCGCGGGCCATGGCGTGGCGCTGTTGAGCCTCACGCTCACCGCGCAGGAACTGCGCAGCGGCGCCCTGCTGCAGCCCTTCGGCCCCGCGCTCGACACCGGCAACTACTTCCTCGCGACGGCCGCCGGGCGCGAACGCGAGCCGGCGATTCGCGCGGTGTGGGCATGGGTGATGGCCCAGGCCGCGCAAGACCTCACAGATCGAAGCGCAGCTCCGCGTGGAAGGTCCGCTGCGGGTACGGGTGGAAAGCCCAGTACTGCTCGTCGGTGAGGTTGTCGATGCCCACGCTGGCGCGCCATTGCCGGTCGATGCGCCACTGCAGCCGCAGGTCGGCCACGAAGTAGCGGCTGAAGCCCTGGTAGGCGAAGCCGTTGGTGTCGCTGTTGTCGAGCTGGCCGTACTGCGTGCCGCTGTAGCGCGCGCCGAGGCTGGCCGACCAGGCGGGGCTCCACGCGTAGCTCGTCAGCAGGCTGGCGCGCCACTGCGGCACGCGAGGCTGGCGCTTGCCCACACTTTGTGGATTGCCGTCGTTGCGCGCGATCTTCGAGTCGGCGAAGCTCAGGCTGCTGCTCACGTCCAGGCCGGGAAGGCCAAGGCCGCTTGCGGCCAGCGCGAGCTCGAGGCCTCGGGTGTGGATGCGGTCGACGTTCTGCACCTTGTTGCCGCCCGCGCTCGCCTGGCTGTACAGCGCGTCGCGGCTGCGCTCGAAGAAGAGCGTGCCGCGCAGGCTGCCGTTGCCGAGCGCGCGTTCGGCGCTCAGCTCGGTTGCGAGCGAGCGTTCGGGCGCGAGATCGGGGTCGTTGAGCGTGGGCTCGCCGGTGGTCGTGTTGACGCCGCCCTGGAAGAGTTCGTTCACGGTGGGCATGCGCACGGCGCGGCCGATCGCCGCCGCCAGCGTCCAGTCTTCGCTGGCTTCGAAAGACAGCGCCGCCTTGGGCGAAACGTGCGTGGCCTTGCGTTCGCCGTAGCGGGTCGTAACTCGCTGCTCCGGTGACGACGCACTGGCCGGCGCAAGCGCGCTGCGGCTGCCGTCGTGAGCGTGCCACTGCTCGACGCGCGCGCCGAGCACCGCGCGCCAGCGCGGAGCGAACCGCCAGGCGTCCTGCGCCCACACGCTCGTGAGCGTGGTCTTGCCGCCGAAGGCCGCGGTCAGGGGGCCGGCCGAGCCGCCGGTCCAGTCGGCGATGCCGAACTCGCGCCGGCGCAACTCGAAGGCATCGCGCTGCACGCCGAACTCGACGATGTGCGCGCCACGGATGCCTTGCGGCCGCCAGATGCCCTTGAAAGCCAGCGTGTTCCAGCCGCTGCCTTGCAGATCGACGAGGCGGCCCGGCCCGCCGGCCAGCGAGGCCGGTGGCGCGAGGGAAGCCCCGGGTGCACGCACCTCGTCGGTCGCGTAGTCGTAGAGGCTCGCCGTGGCCCGCCAGTCCCAGCGTCCGCGCGTGTTGCTCTCGAGCGTGAGGCCGTGCGCCACGTGCTCCTGGCGCAGCCGGCTCGGCGTGAACAGGGTGTTCGGCAGCGTGTACTCGCGTCCGCCGATGTTCACGTTGCCGCTGTAGACCGGCTCGCCCGCCGCATCGCGCAGCCAGGATTCAACGGCGCGTTCGGCGTCGTTGCGCCAGTGGCCCAGCGTGTAGCTGGCGCGCAAGGCGGGCGAAAAGTCATAGGCCAGCTTGAGCCTGGCCTGCTCCTGCAGGCTCTCGGTCTGCGCGGTCGTGCCGAGCTTGACCACCGGCCGGCCGAGGTGATCGCGGCCGGGCTCCGCACCGCTCACCGGCGTGCCGCCGCTGCCCGGGGCGGCGGCGATCGGCTGGCGCACGATGACCAGCGGCTGGCCGCTGCTGTCCTGCCGGCTCAGAGAGAGCCACCACGCGAAGCCGCCGCTGCGGCTGCCGAGGGACGCGCTGCCCTGGTGGCCGGCGTGGCGCTCGTCGGTGCCGCCGAGTTCGTAGCGCTGCACGTAGCCCTGCAGCTTCATGTGCGCCTCCAGTCGCTGCGGCATGCGCGTCACGTAATCGACGATGGCGCCCGCCGAGTTGCCGGAGTAGGCCGCCGAGAACGGGCCGTAGAGCACATCGACGCGCTCGATTTCCTCCGGCGTCACCAGCCCCCAGCGCGGCGTGAAGTCGGCGCCGTTGCCGAGCAGGTTGGACAGCAGGATGCCGTCGGCATAGACCAGCGAGCGCGCGCTGTTGCCCGTGCCCGAGGCGCGCGAGGCCAGCACGGCATGGTCGAAGTCGCCGATGCTGCGCTTGCGCACGACCAGGCTCGGAAGGTACTTGAGCGCATCGGAGGCGTCGGTGGCGTTGATGCTGCGCTCGATTTCGGCGCCGGTGGTGCCTGCCGTGGTGGCGGGGATCTCGATAGGCAGGGTGGTGGGCCGCGGGCCGGTCACGGTCACCCGCTGCAGGGTGCGGGGCGGCGCATCCGTCGGGCTTGCACCGGGCACGGCGACAGACGAGGCCGGCGCTTCCCGCAGCAGCCGATCGGAGGGCAGGCCAGCCGAGGGTTCGGCGTCGCTGCCGGCTGCGGCCTGCGGCGATTGCGGCAAGACATCGGCGAAGGTCGGCGAGAGCACGGCCGCGAGAAAGCAGGCGACGATCCGCGCCGATGGGCGCGAAAGGAAAGAGTTCTTCATGATGGGACGAGGCGGCGCCACAGTGCGGCGCGCGAATGGGAGAGCCGGCGCATGGGCCGGCACGCGCATCACGGCCTCTCGGCCGAGCGCGTGCTCAGCTTCGATGGGCAGGATGCGAGGGCATTGCCGCGCGCCGGCCGGCCGGGCGGACCGGCGGCTGGCGTGGGCGGGTGCTCAGGCCCGGGCCGGCGGCCCGCGCGGCTGCGCCGTGCGCCACGCGAAGAGCGGGCGCGGCGCGTGGGCGAACAGCGGCGGCTCGAAGCTGCCGGCATCGGATGCCGGCACGCTCCGGGTTTGGGCCGGCGGCGGCGCCATCGGCCCATTCAGGTTGCCGCACAGGGGGCAGTGGTCGATGTGCGCCGAGGCCAGTGCAGGCCCCGAGTCTTCCGACAGGGCCACCGCCGCGAAGCGCTGCGTGCCGACGCTGCTGCAGTACTCGGACCAGGGGCCCGGGGCTGCCCGCTCGGCCAGTGCCCGCGACACCGAAGGCACCAGGGCCAGCGCGAGCAACACGCCCAGCGCGAGCCGGCTGAACCATCGGAGCTGGGGGCGGATGCGGTGCACGGCGAAAGTTTCTCACCGAAGCGGTGACCGAGCCGCCCGCCGGCGACGCTGCCGCCCGTGCTCCGGTGCCTGGCGTCGTGCCGCTTTGGGGCAGCCGCGCCGCCCGGCGGCGGGTGGTTGCCGGGTGGAGTGAACGGGGCTGCAGCCGAGGTCTTCGCCGTGGCGCCGTCTCGGCGCGCGAATTGTTCGCAGAATCCACGAAGCCGTCCGCACGCGTTCGTGCGGGCGATTCCTTGCAACCCAGGAGAACAACATGCACCCAGTTCATTGCGGTTCGTCCGGCCGTGCGGCGTTGGCCGCCCGATTCGCGAAGGCGCTCGCCGCCAGGCTGCGCGCGACGGCGGCGCTCGCGCTGGCCTTCTCGCTGCTCGCCTTCGGCGGTGCGGCGCGGGCCGACGAGTTGCGCAGCGTGAAAGGTCTGGCGACGCCGGAGTCGGTCGTCGTGGGGGCCGATGGCCGCATCTACGTGTCGGAGATCGGCGGTTTCGGCAAGGACGGCGATGGCCGCATCGTGGTCCTCGACGCGGCAGGCACGGCGGTGAAGCCCTTCGCCACGGGCCTCGACGATCCCAAGGGCCTGGTGGCGGTCGGCAAGCTGCTGTATGTCGCCGACAAGACGCGCGTCATGAAGATCGACGCGAGCGGCCGGGTGACGGTGCTGGCCGAGGCGAAGGATTTTTCGCAGCCGCCGCTGTTCCTCAACGATCTCGCCGTCGATGCGCGGGGCGACCTCTACGTCTCCGACACGGGCGACACCGAGAAAGGCAGCAAGGGCGCGATCTACCGGATCACGCCGCAGGGCGAAGTTTCGCTGCTGGTCTCCGAAGCGCAGAACCCCTTGTTCAGGAACCCCAACGGCCTGCTGTTCGAGCCGTCGGGCAGTTTGCTGGTGGTCGATTTCTTCAGCGGCGATCTGCTGCGTCTGGACATGGCAAGCAAGAAGGCCGAGAAGCTCGCCGGCGGCTTCGGCGGCGGCGACGGCCTGGCGCTCGACGCCGCGGGCATGCTCTACCTCACCGACTGGAAAGGCGGCCGCGCCTGGAAGCTCGATCTGAACAAACCGGGCGCAAAGCCGCAGCAGTACGACCGCGATTTCCAGGCGGCCGCCGACATCACGCTGTCTTCCGACGGCAAGTTCGTGCTGCTGCCCGACATGAAGGCAGGCACGCTGTACTGGCTGCCCAAGTGAGCACCACCCGCGCACCGGGCGAGGAGGGCTGGCAAGGCTGACGGAGGCGACAGCCTGACGGGTCGGCCTCGGGTGCGCCGCTTGCTGTGGTGTTCCAGGACTCGCAACGACCTGGAAAAATGAAAATCGCTCAGGTGGCACCCTTGTTCGAAAGCGTTCCACCCCGGGCTTACGGCGGTACCGAAAGGGTGGTGGCCTACCTGACCGACGCACTGGTCGACCTGGGACACGAGGTCACCCTGTTCGCGAGCGGCGACTCGACGACGAAGGCGCGTCTCGTGTCGGTGGTGGAGCGTGGCCTGCGGCTCGATGGCCGGCAAGCCGACTGGCTGCCCTGGCACACGATGCTGCTCGACCGCGTGTTCACTGCCGCAGAGCGCTTCGACGCGATCCACTTCCACGTCGATTTCCTGCATTTCCCGCTGGCGCGCCATTGCCGCACGCCGTGCGTGACCACCCTGCACGGGCGGCTCGACCTGCCCGAGCTGGGGCCGCTGTACCGGCACTTCGACGAGCAGCCGCTGGTGTCGATCTCCGACAGCCAGCGCAAGCCGGTGCCGTGGGCGAACTGGCGCGCCACCGTGCACCACGGCCTGCCGGAGCCGCTGCTCGCTTTTTCGCCTGACCCGGGGCCGAACAGCTACTTCGCCTTCCTCGGCCGCATCTCCCCGGAAAAGCGGGTCGACCGCGCAATCGAGATCGCCATCGCCTGCGGCGTGCCGCTGCGCATCGCGGCCAAGGTCGATGCGGTCGATCGCGCGTATTTCGAGTCGCGCATCGAACCCTTGCTCGATCATCCGCTGATCGAGTACATCGGCGAGATCGACGAGGTGCACAAGAGTGCCTTTCTCGGCCAGGCCCGCGCGCTGCTGTTTCCGATCGACTGGCCCGAGCCCTTCGGCATCGTGATGATCGAGGCCTTCGCCTGCGGCACGCCGGTGGTCGCGTACGCCGGCGGGTCGGTGGAAGAGGTGATGGAGCACGGCGTGAGCGGCTTCATTGTCAACAACCAGAAGGAGGCCATCGCCGCGGCGTGCAACATCGCTGTCATCGACCGGCGCCGCTGTCGCCGGGTGTTCGAGCGCCGCTACACGGCGCGCACCATGGCCGAGCGCTATGTCGATGTCTACCGGAGCCTCGCAGCATGACGGAGAAGATCCAGATCGGCGACAAGTGGTACGTCGCGGCCACGGCCGCACGCGCCGGAGACAGCCCGCAGGTGCTCAAGCACGACGAGACCTTCGGCCTGTTCGACCACTTCGGCGACATCCCGCTGCTCGGCAGCGGCGAGCACGGCCTGTACCACGAGGACACGCGGTATCTCTCGCGCTTCGAGCTGCTGATCGATGGCGGGCACCCGCTGTGCCTGGGCACGTCGGTCAAGGAGGCCAACAGCCTGCTCACGGTGGACCTGATGAACCCCGATTCCGCCACCGCGGCCAAGGGCACGCTGCACATCTTTCGCGCCAAGCTGCTGTGGCGGGGCGCGTGCTACGAGCACATCCGCGTAGTCAACCACGGCGAGCAGGATGTCGACACCACGCTGAGCCTGCACTTCGAGGCCGATTTCGTCGATCTGTTCGAGGTGCGCGGCATGCAGCGCACCCGCCGCGGCGAGCAACTGCCGGTGAGCCTGGGCCCCGCGCAGGTGCTGCTGCCCTACCGCGGGCTCGACGACCAGCAGCGCCACACGCATCTGCAGTTCGATCCGGTGCCGGCGCGGCTCGGTGCGCACGAGGCCGAATTCGAGCTGCACCTCGCGCCGGACGACGAGCGCCACCTCTACTGCACCGTGCGCTGCGAAGCGCGGCCCGGCGAGGGCCCCGCGCCGCCCGTGGCGCACTACGACACCGCCCTCATCAACACCAAGGCCGAGAGCCAGGCCTTGCGCGAGTATCGCTGCACGATCGAAACATCCAACCCGCTGGTCAACCTGTGGCTCGAGCGCTCGGTGGCCGACCTGGCGATGCTGACCACCCAGTTGCCCACCGGCCCGTACCCTTACGCCGGCGTGCCCTGGTACTCGACCACCTTCGGGCGCGACGGCATCCTCACCGCGCGCGAGATGCTGTGGCTCGACCCCTCGCTCGCGCGCGGCGTGCTGGGCTTTCTGGCCGCCACGCAGGCGCAGACCGAGGACCGCGAGCGCGACGCCGAGCCGGGCAAGATCCTCCACGAGGCGCGGCGCAGCGAGATGGCGGTCACGCGCGAGATTCCCTTCGGCCGCTACTACGGCACGGTCGATGCGACGCCGCTGTTCGTGGGGCTGGCCGGCGCCTACTACCAGCGGACGGGCGATCTCGATTTCGTGCGCAGCATCTGGCCCAACGTGCTGGCCGCGCTGCAGTGGATCGACCGGCAGGGCGATGCCGATGGCGACGGCTTCGTCGAGTACCAGCGCCACAGCCAGGAAGGCCTGGTGCAGCAGGGCTGGAAGGATTCGCAGGATTCGATCTTCCATGCGGACGGGCGCATGGCCGAGGCGCCGATCGCGTTGGCTGAAGTGCAGGGCTACGTGTTCGAGGCCAAGCTGCTCGCCGCCGAACTGGCGCAGGCGCTCGGCGACGCGCCGCTGGCTCATCGGTTGCGCGACGATGCCCAGCGGCTGAAGCAGCGCTTCGGGGAAGCGTTCTGGTGCGAGGAGATCGGCAGCTACGCCATCGCGCTCGACGGCGGCAAGCACCGCTGCGCGGTGCGCAACTCCAACGCCGGCCACGCCTTGTGGAGCGGCATCGCAACGCCCGAGCACGCCGCGCGCATCGCCGAGGGCATGCTGAGCGAGCGCTTCTTCAACGGCTGGGGCATCCGCACCATTGCCCGCGGCGAGCCGCGCTACAACCCGATGGCCTATCACAACGGCTCGATCTGGCCGCACGACAACGCCCTCATCGCCGCCGGCATGGCGCGCTACGGCCACACGGCCGAGGCGATGCAGGTGCTCACCGGCCTGTTCGAGGCGAGCACTCATTTCGAGCAGAACCGACTGCCCGAGCTGTTCTGCGGCTTCCCGCGTCGCGAGTCCGAAGGCCCGGTGCTCTACCCGGTGGCCTGCTCGCCGCAGGCCTGGGCGGCGGCGGCCGTGTTCAGCCTGCTGCAGTCCTGTCTGGGGCTCGACATCGATGCCGCGCGTTGCAAGGTGTCACTGCACGCGCCGCGGCTGCCGCCCTTCATCGACTGGGTGAAGGTGCACCGCCTGCAAGTCGGCGACTGCAGCGTCGATCTGCTCATGCAGCGCTATGCCAAGAACGTCGGCGTGGAGGCGACGCGCAAGGTCGGCAACGTCGAAGTGGCGGTGGTGATCTGAGGTGAACCGAGCATGCGGGAGGAGAGCGTCATGCGGCTCGTGACATGGAACATCCAGTGGGGGCGCGGCGTGGACGGCCGCGTGGATCTGGAGCGCATCGTCCGCGACGCGCGGCGCCTCGCCGATTTCGACGTGCTCTGTCTGCAGGAAGTGTCGGCGGCCTGCCCGGAATTGCCGGGTTGCGACGGCAGCGACCAGTTCGCGGCCCTGGCCGCGCTGCTGCCGGACTACACGGCGGTCTGCGGCGCCGCGACCGACGCGCCGCGGTTGCTGCCCGCTGCGCAAGGCGGCAGCCGATTCGGGAAGCACGGCGTGCGTCGCCGTTTCGGCAACATGATCCTCACGCGCCTGCCGGTGGGGCAGGTGTTCTCGCAATTGCTGCCGTGGCCGGCGCAGGAGGGCGTCAAGAGCATGCAGCGCGCCGCCCTGGAGATCACCGTCGAGACCGCAGTCGGGCCGCTGCGCATCACCACCACGCACCTCGAGTACTACTCGCAGCGCCAGCGCATCGCCCAGGTCGAGCGCCTGCGCGAGCTGCACCGCGAGGGCACGGCGCACGCACGCTTCAAAGGGCCGGGGACGGCGGCCGACGGGCCGTTCGAGTTCTTGCCTCGCGGCGTCGGCTCGGTCCTCGTGGGCGACTTCAACTTCAGGCCCGAGGCGCCGGAGCGCGCGCAGTTGCTGGCGGCATTCGACGACCCGACGCCGCCGTACATCGACGCCTGGGAACGGCTCCACCCCGGACAGGCACACGCGCCGACGGTCGGCCTGCACGACAAAGCGCAGTGGCCCGATGAGCCGTTCACGTTCGACTTCGTCTTCGTCAGCGAGGATCTGGCGGCGCGTGCGAAGGCCCTGCGCGTGGAGGCGGGCACTGCCGCCTCGGACCACCAGCCGATGCTGCTGGAGCTGGGATGCGACGCGTAGTCGGCGCTCGAAACGGCGCGCCGCATCGAAGCCCGTCCGGGGCGCTGCGACATCGTGTTGCGACCGGTGCGGCCGGGGGTTGTAACCTTTGCGGCCGCACTCACGCCAATCCACACGAGAAATGTTCGGAAAATCCAAACCCGTCGTCTTCGAACCCTATGGCCGCAGGCGACGTCGGGGACTGCCCGGCTGGCTGTTGCTGCTGCTCCTGGGCATGGCGACCGGCGTCGCGGGCGTGCTCTACGTGCAGGAACGCCACCTGCCCCCGCGCCTGTCGGCCGGTGACTCGGTGCAGTTGCGCCAATCCTTCGAGCAGGCCGAAGGCGAGCGCCAGCGCCTGGCGGGCGAGTTGGCCGATACCCGCAAGCAGCTCGAGGCCTCGCTCGCCGAAAGTCGCAGCCTGAGCGAGGAACTCAGCGCCACCCGCACGACCACCGAGAGCCTGCGCGAGGATGTCTCTGCCATCGTCGCCGCACTGCCGCCGGATCCGCGCGGCGGCGCCGTCGAGGTGCGCGCGGCGCAGCTCAGCGTGGAGGGCGGTGCGCTTGCCTACTACGTGGTGCTGTCCCGCGACAAGGCGGGCGGCAAGCCTTTGACGGGCGTCCTGCAGTTCGTCGTGGCCGGGCAATCGGCGCGGGGAACCCCGACCTCGGTGCCCTTGAAGCCCGTGCCGGTCTCCATCGCCAGCCACGAGAGCCTGCGCGGCAGCCTGCCACTGCCGGAAGGCTTCGATCCGAGGCAGGCGACGATCAACGTACTGGACCGGGTGGATGGCAATCGCCTGGGCATGCGGGTGATGTACGTGAAATAGCGATGCTTGTCTCGGCAGGCGCCATGACGAGCGCGATGGCAACGCCAAGAACGGCACACGCGAGTACGACAGCGGCAAGCAGGAGGGTCTTCACGTGAACGACTCCTTCGCCGTGCAGTTGAAGTACAAGAAGTTGTCGGCGCCGCCGGCATTGACGACATCCTCGACGAAAGCGACGCGATTGTTCGGGATGACCGCCCATAGCCAGGGCTTCGAGAGCCGTTCGTCCAGTCTGGCCTGAGATCGTGCAAAGGCCGTCTTCCTCGAGTTCTATAAGGTCACTTTTGTCTGCTCGATCATTCCTGGTTACCGCGCCTCTGCCATGAGGTGCTGCTCATTCGGAGGTTGTCGTATGGCTTGGGTCGTGCTGGTTCTGGCGGGTTTGTTCGAGATCGGTTGGGCGATCGGCCTGAAGTACACGGAAGGGTTCACGCGGCTGTGGCCGAGTGTCGGAACGGTCGCCGCGATGATCGTGAGCCTCGGGCTGCTCGGCATTGCGATGAAGTCGCTGCCGGTCGGCACCGCCTACGCCGTCTGGGTGGGCGTCGGCGCGGTCGGCACCGCCATTCTGGGCATCGTTCTGTTCGGCGAATCCGCGAATGCGGGCCGCATCGCCAGCCTCGCGCTGATCATGCTCGGCATCGTCGGGTTGAAGCTCGCGTCGCCGAACTGACGGCGCATCGGTTTCAGTGATCGCCTGCCGACGGCCGTGAGAACGCGGCGAGCTGGCTCAGGAGTCCGTCGACGAGATCGAGTTCGGCGGGCTTGGTCAGGTGGTGGTCGAACCCCGCGTCCCTGGAGCGAACCCGGTCTTCCTCGGCACCCCAGCCGGTCAGCGCCGCGAGCATGACCTGCTCCATGCCCGGCGTGCTGCGCAGCGTCCGGGCGACCTCGTAGCCGTTCTTGCCCGGGATTCCGATGTCGAGGAACACGAGATGGGGCAGGAATTCCTGCGCCATGCGGATCGCCTGATCGCCGTCGCTGGCTACCCGGGTGATGTGCCCGCCGAGTTGCAGCAGATCCGAGAGGCTTTCGGCCGCGTCCGTGTTGTCGTCGACGACCAGCACCCGAAAGCTCTTCGTCACGGTCGCGATCGTGATCCCCGTCGATGCGGCGTGCGCCGCGCTTCGCGGTGCACCCGCGTCCTTGCCGACCACCGGCAGCCGGACCGCGAAGGTGCTGCCCTGACCGACGCCGGCACTGCGCGCCGTCACCGTGCCGCCGTGCAGTTCGATCAACCGGCGCACGAGCGTGAGGCCGATGCCCAGGCCGCCCTGGGCGCGGTCCATGTTGCGTCCGACCTGGGCGAACATGTCGAACACGCAGGACAGCGACTCGGCGGGAATGCCGACGCCGTTGTCGGTCACGCAGACGAGCACTTCTTCGCCCTCCAGGGCAGCCGACAGCGCGATGCGGCCACCGGGGGCCGTGTACTTGGCGGCGTTGTTCAACAGGTTGCCCAGCACCTGCGCGAGCCGGTTCGGGTCGGCGTCGAGCAGCAGCGCTTCTTCGGGGATGTCGATGACGAGTTCATGGCCGCCCGCCTCGATCAGCGGCAGGCTCGTCTCGACGGCGTTGGCCACGATGCCGTGCAACTCGACGCGTTCCTTCTTCAGATCGACCTTGCCGCCGTTGATGCGGGCGATGTCGAGCAGGTCGCCGACCAGGTGAGTCATGTGCGAGAGCTGCCGCTCCATCATGTCGCGGGCCTTGCCGACGGCCTTGGCATCGTCGGGCGCCAGGCGCATGACCTGCAGGCCATTGCTCAGGGGCGCCAAGGGATTGCGCAGCTCGTGAGCCAGGGTGGCCAGGAACTCGGACTTGCGCCGGTCGGCCTCGGACAGGTCGGCGGCCAGTTGCCGCAAGCGATCGTCCGCGCGTTTCCTGACCGTGATGTCCTTGAACAGGACCGCGACCCGGCGGCTTCCCGCCCCCCCGCTTCGCGTCGCATAGACGTCGAACCAGCGCCCCAGCGCCTTGGCCTCGCTTTCCAGGCGCGCGGGCTCGCCGGTCAGGGCGACGCGGCCGTAGAGATCGAACCAGTGGCTCTCGTGATCGGCCACCAGCTCGCGCATCGTCTTGCCCACCGCGCCCACCAGACCCGAGTGCGTCTCGAATGCGGGGTTCGCTTCGAGGAAGCGGTAATCGACCGGCCGGCCGGTCGGGTCGAAGAGAACCTCGATGACGCAAAAGCCCTCGTCCATCGTCTCGAAGAGCGTGCGATAGCGTTCCTCGCTCTCCCTGAGCCGCTCCGCGGAGGCTTCCATCTCCTGCCTGCGAGCCTGCTCGCGCAGTGCACTCTCCCGTGCCGACCGGGCTTCCCGGCGGGCGGTGACGTCGTGCATCGAAACGACGGCGCCGAGTTTGCGTCCGTTCTTGTCGAAGAAGGATCGGCCGCTCGCCAGCAGCGTGCGGGGCGCGCCGCCCTTGGGCGCGATCACCATCTCGGCGTCGCGCACCAGATCGTCCTGCAGGGCCCGGAAGAGGGGCACCTCGTGCTTCAGGAGCGGCGTGACGCCGTCCGCCTGGTAGAGGTCGTAGTAGTCGGCCCACCGTTCGGCGGGCAGCGGCTGCTCGGGCAGTGTGTGCAAGGCCCGGGTCGCCCGGTTGAACAGCGTCAGCACGCCCTCGGCATTGCAGGCCACGATGCCGTCCTCGATGGCTTCGAGCACGGCCGCGAGGAACGCCCGTTCGTTGGCGAGTTCGGCCGTGCGCTCGGCCACCCGGTTCTCGAGGGCGGCGTGGGCTTGCTCGAGCTTCTTCGCGGCAGTGTGCTTCTCGGTGATGTCACGAAAGACGAGCACGACGCCGTGCAATCGTCCCGACTCGCCGCGGATGGGAGCGGCCGAGTCGTCGATCGGCCGCTCGGTGCCGTCCCTGGCGATCAGGACCGTGTGGTTCGCGAGGCCGACCACGCGCCCCGTTTCCAGCACCTTGCCGACGGGGCACTCGACCTTGCTGCGCGTTTCCTCGTTCACGATGGCGAACACCGTATCGAGATGCTGACCGAGGGCCTCGGCCCGGCTCCAGCCGGTCATCCGTTCGCCCTCGCGGTTCAGGAAGCTCACGCGCCGCTCGGTGTCGGTGGCGATCACCGCGTCGCCGATGCTCTCCAGCGTCGTCTGCCAGAGTTGCTTTTCTGCTTGAAACGCCAGCTCGACGGCACGCCGCTCCGCGGCCCGAAGCTCTTCCCGGTTGCGGTGAAGCTCCACGAAGACGGCGACCTTGGCCTTGAGCACGGCGGGCAACAGCGGCTTGGCCAGGAAATCGACCGCGCCCAACGCATAAGCCTCCTCGACCGGCAGGTCCGCCGCGTCGGAGGCGGTGACGAAGATGATGGGCGTGGCCTTCGACCTCGGCCGTGAGCGCAGGAGCCGGGCCGTCTCGAAGCCGCTCATCGTCGGCATCCGCACGTCGAGCAGGATCGCCGCGAAGTCGGTGTGGCCGGCCTCCTCGAGCGCCTGCTCGCCCGAGCGGGCCTGCACGAGGTTTTCGCCCAGTTCCTCGAGCACGGCTTCCAGGGCCAGAAGATTGGCGGGCTCGTCATCGACGAGCAGGATGTTGACCGGGCTGTTGCTTGGCATCGCGTCCGCGTGAATCGCCTGTGACTTCAGAGCGCTGCCGGACGAACCCGACGGACCGCGAGAGGCGTGTCGCAGTGTAGGTGGGGCGCCTGCTGCGGGAGCGGGTCAGCCCCCCGATACACCGCAAATGAGTGAAGGACTATGGGGTGAACGCCTTTGGCCGCGCTTGGCGCAGGTTCGCGTTTTCCCGTGATTGACGTTCCTGCAATCGGCTGTGATAGTCACAATACGTATTAAGACAACTTGTCATGACCGCTTCTTCTCCATCGACCCGCGCGCGCAAGGCGCGGACGGCCGGCGCCTCGCTGGTGCGCAGCAGCCCCGAGCCGCTGTACCGGCAACTGGCCGAACGTCTGCAGCGCGAGATCGATGCGGGCGTGCTGCCGCCGGGCAGCAAGCTGGAAAGCGAAGCGGCTCTCATGGCGCGTTTCGGCGTGAGCCGGGTCACGGTGCGCCAAGCCACGGCCCTGCTGCAAAAGCACGGCAAGGTGCAGGCGCAGCGGGGAAAGGGCACGTTCGTGCTGGGCCGCGTGATGCAGCACGACCTCGACGCCCTGCAGGGCTTCTACGACGCGCTGCGCAGCCAGGGCATCGAGCCGCAGACGAGGCTGCTCGAGTTCTCGCCTGACGCGGGGGCGCTCGACGAACAGCGTCCCGCCGCGCTCGACCTGCCGGTCCGGCTGCAGCGGCTGTACAGCGTGGACGAGCGCGCTTTCGCCGTGGTGACCGGCTACTTGCCGACTGACGCCGCCGGCCTGGGCGAGAAGCGCGCGCAGCGCCTGACCGTCTACCAGATCCTCCAGGAGTACCTGGGCCTGCGCGTGGCCCGCGCGGAAGTCACGATCCGCTGCCAGCGTCCCCCGCGCGCCATCGGCCGCCTGCTCGGCCTGAAGCCTTCGGAGCAGGCGCTCGTGATGGAGCGCACCTCGTTCTCGCAGGAACAGCGCGCCTGCGAGTTCATGCGCATTCACATCGTCCCCGAGCGCTACGAGTTCCGGCTGCGGGTGCTGGGGGCCCTGGAGCTCGCCCGCTCCGTGCACCGCGTACCCCAACCTTCGGCCCCTGCGCCGAGCCACGAATGAGGAGAGGCCGAGATGTCTGAACAACACCCCGATCATTTCGATTCCGACCGGCGCCGCGTGCTCGCCGCGGCAGCGGGCGCCGCGGTGGCTGCCATTGCCGGGCCCTCGTTCGCGCAGTCCTTTCCCACGCACCCGATCCGCATGGTCGTTCCCTTTCCCGCGGGCGGGCCGACCGACATGGTCGCGCGGCCGATCGCCGCCATGCTCTCGGAGGCTCTGGGCCAGCAGGTGGTCGTCGACAACCGGGGCGGCGCGGGCGGCTCGATCGGCGCAGACATCGTGGCCAAGGCGCCGCCCGACGGCTACACCGTGCTCATGGGCACGGTGGGCACGCATGCCATCAACCCGAGCCTGTACCGCAAGCTGCCCTACGACCCGGTCGCCGACTTCAGCGCGCTGGGCCTCGTCGCTTCCGCGCCGGTGGCGATCGTGGTGCACCCCTCCGCCCCCTACAAGACCGTCGGCGAGTTGATCGCCGCGGCCAAGCGCGCGCCGGGCAGCATCTACTTCGGATCGGCCGGCAACGGCACGCCGGGGCACCTGACCGGCGAGATGTTCGCCAAGGCGGCGGGCGTCGAGTTCAAGCACGTGCCCTACAAGGGCAGTGCGCCGGCGCTCAACGACCTGCTGGGTGCGCAGATCCCCCTGATGTTCGATCCCGTGCAGTCGGTGCTGCAGCACGTGCGGGCGGGCAAGCTCCGGGCGCTGGCGGTGAGCAGCAGCGGGCGCTCGCCGGTGCTCCAGGAGACCGTCACCGTTGCCGAAGCGGGCCTGAAGAACTTCGAGGCGACGGCCTGGTGGGCGATCTTCGCGCCGGCGGGCCTGCCGCCCGAAATCAGCGCGAAGCTCGCCAAGGAGATCCAGCGCATCGTCGTCTCCGATGCCTTCGGCAAGCACCTCATCGAGCTGGGCGTGGACCCGGCCGCGGGCGGCAGGCAGGGCTTCGCCGAATTCCAGAAGGCCGAGATCGAGAAGTGGGGCCGGGCCGTGCGGGAGTCCGGCGTCTCGCTCGGTTGACGGGTCCTGGCCGTTCCCCTTTTCCCATTCCGAAGAAAGCCACCGAGGACCCTCATGAGGCTCAACGAAGAAGAGCAAGCCATGCTCGCCGGCGAACTCGGGCAGGCGGCCCGCCTGGCCATCGAGCACCAGATCAAGGTCGGCGACTTCTTCGGCGCCGAGGATTTCGTGCCGGTCACGCAGGCCCACATCATGGCCGACACCGAAAGCCTGGGCGAGGCCGGCGTGCGCTGGCTGGAGTCGCTCTCGGCGCACGGCGACGCCCGCGACGCGGTGTGCATCCCGACCATCACCGATCCGCGCGGCACCGATTTCTCCAAGGCCGGCATGCTCAGGCAGGCGCCGTGGATGCTCACGCTCGAGCGCCGGACCATCGACGCGTTCGTGAAGCTGGGCGTGTCGATGACCGACACCTGCATCAACTACCAGACCATCCAGGCGCCCACCCGCGGCGAGCACCTCGCCTTCGGCGACACCGGCGTCGTCATCTACTCCAACTCGATCTGCGGCGCGCGCTCCAACTTCGAGGGCGGGCCCTCGGCGCTGTCGGCCGGGCTCACCGGGCGCACGCCGCGCTACGGCTTCCACCTCGACGCGCATCGGCAGGCCACGGTGCGCTTTCAGGTGGACTGGACGCCGCAGAGCCTGAACGACTGGGGCGCGCTGGGCGGCGTGATCGGCCGGCTGGCGGGCAACTACTGGTCGGTGCCGGTGGTGGAGGGGCTGCAGGGCTATCCGGGCTCCGACGCGCTCAAGCATTTCGGTGCCGCCATGGCGAGCTTCGGGTCCATTGCGCTTTTCCACCTCGTCGGCATCACGCCCGAGGCTTCGCGGCTCGAGGACGTCGGGGGCGAGAAGCTGCCCGTCGCCAGGCGCATCGGCCAGGCCGAGGTGAAGGCCTTGCAGGCTTCCTACGCGGTGGATGACGAGATCGACGTGGTGGTGTTTTCCGCGCCGCAGCTCAGCCTGTACGAACTGCGCCAGCTGGCCGACCTGTGCGAGGGGCGGCGCTTCGTGCGGCCGCTGCTGGCGGTGACGAGCCCGCAGGTCAAGCCCGACGCCGACCGCTTCGGCATCACCGCGCGCATCGAGGCGGCCGGCGGCCAGGTGCTGTCGGGCATGTGCTTCTATCAGTCGTATGCGCGCGAGATCGCCGAGGCCAACGGCTGGAAGCGGCTGGCCACGAACAGCGCCAAGCTGGTGAACATCCTCGGCGGCTACGGCTACGTGCCGATGCTCGCCTCCATGGAGCATTGCGTCGAAGCGGCGCAGACCGGGCGGCTCGCATGAGTCCGCTGCCCGGCGAAGAGATGCAAGGAAGCACGGTCATGGAGTTCAAGGCGCGGCATGCGATCGGCGTGGCGGTGAAGGGCGAGGCGCTGGTGGCGCACGACGGCTTCTCGGCGCGTTACGACCTGGATCGCATAGAGGGCACATTCAGGCGGCCGGCGCACAAGCTGGTGGGTCAGTCGTACGTGGGCAAGGTGCTGGTGCTCGACACGGCCAAGGGCGGCGTGGCGAGCGCATGGATGCTGCACGAGATGGCCTCGCGGGGGATCGTGCCGAAGGCCATCGTCTTCAACACGGTGAACCCGATCCTCGTGCAGGGCGCGGCCTTCGGCGACATCACCATGCTGGCCGGCTTCGACGAGGACATCACCTCCAAGGTGCCCCACGGGGCGACGGTGGAGATCGATCCGGCCCGCCGGACCCTGCGGGTGCTGTAGCAGGGCGGGGCGGCCGGCCGTTGCCGGCTGCTGCACAAGGGCGTGGTGCAAGGCGTTGCAAGGCGTACCGCAGGGCGCGCAACGCGCGGCAAGGCGCGGTGTAAGTTTTTGCTTGCGCCCGGCGACACTCGGCAGCTCACGCCGCCTTGCCTGCTTGCATGCCGCCCACCCCCGCCGCCCCCGGCCGCTCCTGCCCGCTGCACTACCGCTACGCCGCCAGCGTGTTCGCGCGACCGGCCGAGCTGCAGGCCGAGGTGCTGTACGTGGTCGGCGGCCTGTACGGGAACCTGCCGGCCTGGCACGAGGCGCTGCGCCTGCTGGCCCTGGAAGAACGCCATGCCGGCGCAGGCCGCGTGGCGCTCGTGCTCAACGGCGATTTCCACTGGTTCGATGCCGACGCCCGCTGGTTCGGCGATATCGAACGCGCGACGGCGGGCCACATCCGGCTGCGCGGCAACGTCGAGACCGAGATCGCCGATCCCGAAGCCGGCGCGGGCTGCGGCTGCGCCTATCCGGAGAACGTTTCGGACGCCGTGGTCGAACGCTCCAACCGCATCATCGAGCGCCTGCGAGAGGCCGCGCGCGAAGTGCCCGGCGCTGCGAACGCGCTGGCCGCCCTGCCGATGCACGCGGTGGCGCAGGTGGGGGCCACGCGCTGGGGCCTGGTGCATGGCGACGCCGAATCGCTGGCCGGCTGGGGTTTCGATGCCGCCGCACTCGACGCGCCGCAACACCGGGCGTGGATCGAACGCACGCTGTGCGAGGCCGAGGTGGACGGCTTCGCGTCGAGCCACACCTGCGCTGCGGCCCTGCGCAGCTTCACGGCGGGTGGGCGCGAGCGGCTGATCGTCAACAACGGCGCAGCGGGCATGCCCAACTTCGCGGGCCTCGGTGCCGGCGTGATCACCCGCATCGCGACCACGCCGCCTGCCGGCGTGCCGGTGCTCTACGGCCGCACGCTGCGCGGCGTCCACGTGCATGCGCTGGCGCTGCACTGCGACCAGGCTGAGTTCGTGCGCCGCTTTCTCGGGCTGTGGCCCGAGGGCAGCGACGCCCACGCCTCTTATTTCGGGCGCATCGTCAATGGCCCGGACTGGCGCATTGCGCAGGCCCTGGGCACGACCGAAGTGCCCGCCTGAAACCCATCCCATTCTTCGGAGAACTGTTCGTGCAAAGACGTTGCCTGCTTGCCGCCGCCGCTGCCGGCCTCGTGCCCATGATGTCGTTCGCGACGCGCGAGGCCCATGCCCGAAGCACCGAGCCCTTGCAGTTCGGCGTCGGCCTGTTCCAGCCCGACCGCGAGAAGAACGATGCGACCTATCGCCCGCTTGCCGGGTGGCTGGCATCGCGCCTTGGCCGCAAGGTCGTCCTGCGCACGGTCGATACCTGGGAGGGTCTGGCCAAGTCGCTCGCCGCCGGCGAAACCGACATCGCCTTGATGGGCCCCTGGGGCTACGTGCTCGCCAACAACGAAGCGGGGGCGCAGGCGGTCTCGACCATCCTGTACGAAGGCAAGCCCGAGTACCGCGCCATCATGGTCACGCACCCGAAGAGCGGCATCCGCAGCATCGACGACCTGAAGGGCCGCAGCTTCGCCTTCGGCGACAAGGGCTCGACCTCCGGCTACCTGATCCCCGTGCATGAGTTCCAAAAGCGCGGCATCGACCCCGACAAGCACTTCTCGCGCGTCATCTACACCCGGCACCAGGCGATCGAGACGCAGGTGGCACGCGGCGAACTCGATGCCGGTGCGGACTACAACCGCAACCGCGACGCCATGATTGCCCAGGGGCTCATCCAGGCCGAAGACAGCCGCATCTTCTGGACCTCGGCGCCGCTGCCCAACGACGCGGTGGCGGTGAGCGAGACCCTGGCGCGCGACGCCGGTTTCGTCGCGGAGCTGCGTACCGCGCTCGAAGCCGTGGGCGGCGAGCTGGCGCGCCAACCGCAACTCCTGCCGGCTCGCTACACCGGCTTCGTGAGCAGCAACAACGCTGCTTATGCCGCCATCCGCGATGCCGGCCTGGCGACCGGCAAGCTGACGCCGCCGCGGCGCTGAAGGTGGTTGCGATGAAGCGCGGCAGCGCCCCGGGCGCCATGGCGGCACTCGTCCAATGGCGCTGGCAATGGGTGCTGCTCGCCTACGCCGCGCTCATCGCCGCGAGCCTGGGCAGCCTGCTGGCGCAGGGCGAGCTGAGCTTCGGCCGCAACCCGTACCAGAACCTCGTGCGCACGCTGGACGAGCTGTCGCGGCCGAGCTTTCTCGATCTCTGGTTCGGCGAGACGCGGCGGGAGTACCGCTCCGACGACGGGCGCCTGCTGCGCGTCGAGGACCGCCGCGCCGTGGAAGCGAGCTGGCTGCGCGGCCTGCTCGAGGCGACGTGGACGACGCTCAAGATCGGCACGCTCGGCTCCTTCTTCGCCGGCGTGATCGCGCTGCCGCTGGGATTCCTGGCCGCACGCAACGCCGGCGCGCCGGCGTGGCTGGCCTCGGCCGTGCGCGCGCTGCTCGACGCGGCCCGCTCGATCCACACGCTGGTCTTCGGCCTGATCTACGTGGGCATCGTCGGTCTCGGGCCGATGGCCGGCATCCTCGCCATCGCCTCGCATTCCCTGGGCAGCTACGGCAAGCTCTACGCCGAAGCGATCGAGCAGGCCGATGGCAACCTGTTCGAAAGCGGTCTGGCGCTCGGCCTCGCCCCCTGGCAGGTGATCGCGCATGCGATGCGGCGCGGGTTTTATCCGGCCTTCGTTTCCACTCACCTTTATCTTTGGGAGTTCAACGTGCGCGATTCGACCGTGCTCGGCCTCATCGGCGCCGGCGGCCTGGGCCTGCTGGTGTCGGAAGCCGTCAGCCTGTTCCAGTGGGAGCGGCTGGCCACGCTGCTCATCGTGATCGTGGCGCTGGTGGTGGCGATGGACCGGCTCGGCGCGTGGGTGCGAGTGCGGCTGCTGCGCACGGCGGGGCGCTGAATGCGGGCCGTCCCGGTGTGCTCAGCCGATGCGCCGCGCGATCAATGCCGCCAGTCGTGCGCGCACTTCCTCGCTCATCTGCGCCGGCTGGGTGACCAGCGCCGCGTCGAGCGCGCGGTGCGCCTGCGATTCGGGCGCGTGGCGGTGCAGCCACGCGACGGCATGGCGCACGACGGTCTGCGCGTGCGCGGCGTTCTTCATCAGGTTGGCGATCGCCAGATCGGCGGTCACGGCGGCGTCGTGCGGATGCCAGCAGTCGTAGTCGGTCACCAGCGCCAGGGTCGCGTAGCCGATCTCGGCCTCGCGGGCCAGCTTGGCTTCCGGCATGTTGGTCATGCCGATCACCGCGGCGCCGAGGCTGCGGTACCAGGCCGACTCGGCGCGCGTGGAGAACTGCGGCCCCTCGATGCACACGTAGGCGCCGCCGCAGTGCAGCCCGGCGCCTTCGATCGCATGCGCCGCGGCGGCCACGGCGTAGCCGGCTTCCAGCGCGCGCGCGACCGCCGCACACACGGGGTCGCCCATCGCAACGTGCGCCACCGCGCCGGCGCCGAAGAAGCTGCTTTCGCGCCGCCTGGTGAGATCGATGAACTGATCGGGCAGCACCATGTCGAGCGGGCGCACGGCCTCGCGCAGCGAGCCGACGGCCGATACCGAGATCAGGTACTTCACGCCCAGCGACTTGAGCGCATACACGTTGGCGCGGTAGTTCACCTCGCCGGGCAGCAGCCGGTGGCCACGGCCGTGGCGGGCGAGAAACACGACCGGCGCGCCGTCGATGCGTCCGCTGACCAGCACGTCGGACGGCCGGCCGAAGGGCGTCTCGAGGGCGTGCTCCCGAGCCTGTTGCAGCCCCTGCATGTCGTACAGGCCGCTGCCTCCGATGACGCCGATGGCGATGTCTTGCATGGATGCCTCGTTGCAGTGAAGGCCGCATCATCGCAAAGCGGGGGCGGATCGGAAACGGCGCTTCGCGCAGGGGTGCGGCCGCCGCGCCGCCCGGGCCGCGCATGAACGGCGGCCCGCACCTGCTGCTGCTCGGCGGCGGCCATTCGCAGCTGGCCGTGCTGCAGGCGCTGGCGCGCGAACGAGCGGCCGGCTGGCGGGTCACGCTCGTCACGCCGCACGCGCGCATGCTGTATTCCGGCATGCTGCCCGGCTGGATGGCCGGGCACTACCGGCTCGAACAGTGCGCCATCGACCTGCAGCGACTCACCGACGCGGCCGGCGTCGAGCTGCGGCCGGGCCTGGCGGTGGCGATCGACGCCGATCGGCGGCGCGTGAGCCTGGCCGACGGCAGCGTGATCGGCTACGAGCGGCTCTCGCTCGACATCGGCAGCGGCATTGCGCTGGGCGCACTGGAGGCGATGGCGCAGGGCACGGGCGATCGCCACGAATCGCAAGGGGCGGGCGGCCGATCGCCGCCATCGCCGACGCTGTTGCCCGTGCGGCCGCTGGCCGGCTTCGTGGCCGGCTGGCAGCGCATCGTGGCGCAGGCGGCGGGCCGGCCGGACTACCGCCTGGCGGTGCTCGGCGCGGGCGCGGGCGGCGTGGAGCTGGCCTTCGCGGCGCGTCACCGGCTGGGCTGCGCCGTGTCGCTGGTGTGCGGCGAGGCGGGCCTGCTGCCGGGCCACGCGTCGGCCGTGCGGCGGCGCACGGGCAAGTGGCTCGTTCGGCGCGGCGTGGCCCTGCTCGACGGGCCGGCCCGGCCGGAGGGACACACCCTGCTTCTGGCCGACGGCAGCACCCTGGAGGCGCACGCCCTTCTCGCGGCCACCGGCGCACAGGTAGCGCCCTGGCTCGCCGCCAGCGGCCTGGCGCTCGTCGAAGGCGGGCAGGTGCAGGTCGATGCCTGCCAGCGCAGCGTCTCGCACGCGAGCGTGTTCGCCGCGGGCGACGTCTGCCAGCGCGGCGACGGCGCGTTGGCCGGCTCGGGGGTGCACGCGGTTCGCGCCGGCCCGGTGCTGGCGCACAACCTGCTGGCCTCGCTGCGCGACGCGCCGCTGCGCGACTGGCGTCCACGCGAGCGTTCGCTGTACCTGCTGAGCACCGGCGAGCGCCACGCGGTCATGAGCTGGGGCCCCTTCACGGCGGCGGGCGGCTGGGTCTGGCGCTGGAAGGACCACATCGACCGGGCTTTCATCGCGCGCCACGCGGCGGTGGCGCCGCGCGGAGCATGATGCAAGCCGCACACGCGCTGTAAGCCCGGCGGCCCCGGCGCGACTAGCTCTCGAGGCGGCCGGCTTGCGTTGCGGCAGGCCGCCCCGCCGCCCCTCTTTCATTCAGTGCCCATCACGACCCACGGAGTACCGGACCGATGCACGCCACCCTGCCGCTCTTGCGCCAGACCGATTTCCCGGCCCTGCGCCGGCGCCCGCTCGAGACGCTGCAGGTCAACCTGGGCTACCGCTGCAACCAGAGCTGCCTGCATTGCCACGTGAACGCCGGCCCCGGCCGCACGGAGACGATGGACGCCGACACCCTGGCGCTCGTGCGCGAGGTGCTGGTCGCGCGCCGCATCAAGACGCTCGATCTCACCGGCGGCGCACCCGAACTCAACGCGGGTTTCCGTTCGCTGGTCGCGGATGCGCGCGCGCTCGGCGTGCACGTGATCGATCGCTGCAATCTCACCATCCTGTTCGAGCCGGGGCAGGAGGGTCTGGCCGAGTTTCTGGCCGAGCAGCAGGTCGAAGTGGTCGCTTCGCTGCCTTGCTACTCGGTGAAGAACGTCGATCAGCAGCGCGGCAGCGGGGTGTTCGACAAGAGCATTGCCGCGCTGCAAAAGCTGAACGCCCTGGGCTATGCACAGCCGGGAAACCCGCTCGTGCTCAAGCTCGTCTACAACCCGCAGGGCCCCGCGCTGCCGCCGCCGCAGGAGGCGCTGGAGACCGACTACCGGCGCGAGCTGTTCGACCACTTCGGCATCCGCTTCAACCAGCTCTACACCCTGGCCAACATGCCCATCCAGCGCTTCGGCAGCACGCTGGTCTCCAAGGGCCAGTTCCAGGGCTACATGCAGTTGCTCAGGGACAGCTACTCGCGCGCCAACCTCGAGGGCGTGATGTGCCGCAATCTCGTGAGCGTGGACTGGCAGGGCGATCTCTACGACTGCGACTTCAACCAGCAGCTCGGCCTGCCGCTGCCCGCGGCCGGCATGCCGGCGCGCCGCGCCGTGAAGGGCGAGCGCGGCCACGCACTGCCGATCGCCGCTGCACGCCCGCACCTGCGCGAGCTGCTCACGCGCGAACTCGAGGGCGAGCCGATCGCCGTGGCCGACCACTGCTACGGCTGCACGGCCGGGCAGGGCAGCAGTTGCGGCGGCGCATTGAAGGCGGCGTGATGAACAGGAAGCTGCTGCTGGCCCTGCTGATCGCCGCGGCGGTGATCGCCTTCTTCGCCTTCGGGCTGCACCACGAGCTGAGCCTGGAGGCGATGAAGGCGCGCCAGGCGCAGTTCGCGGAGTTGTATGCGCGCCAGCCGGTGCTGGTGCTCGCCGCCTACTTCGCCGTGTACGTGGCGGTGGCCGCGCTTTCGCTGCCCGGCGCGGCGGTGATGACGCTGGCGGGCGGTGCGCTGTTCGGCCTGGCGGTCGGCACGCTCGTGGTGAGCTTCGCCTCGTCGATCGGCGCCACGCTGGCCTTCCTGGTCTCGCGCTATCTGCTGCGCGACACGGTGCAGCGCCGCTTCGGCGAGAAGCTCGCCGCCGTCAACGAAGGCGTGGCGCGCGACGGCGCGTTCTACCTGTTCACGCTGCGCCTGGTGCCGCTGTTTCCCTTCTTCGCGGTCAACCTGCTGATGGGCCTGACGCCGATGCGCACGCCGGTCTTCTACGGCGTGAGCCAACTCGGCATGCTGGCGGGCACGCTGGTCTATGTGAACGCGGGCACGCAGCTCGGACAGATCGAGAGCCTGTCCGGGATCGCGTCGCCGGGCGTGATCGGCTCCTTCGTGCTGCTGGGCCTGTTCCCGCTGATCGCGAAATGGATCGGCAACGCCATGCAGGCGCGGCGTGTTTACAAGGGCTGGGACAAGCCGAAGGCCTTCGACCGCAACCTCGTCGTCATCGGCGCCGGCGCCGCGGGGCTCGTCACCAGCTACATCGCTGCCACGGTGAGGGCCAGGGTCACGCTGGTAGAAGGCCACAAGATGGGCGGTGACTGCCTCAACTTCGGCTGCGTGCCGAGCAAGGCACTGATCCGCACCGCGCGCTTCATGAAGGACGTGCGCGCCGCCGGGTCGCTGGGCGCGCACGGGGCGCAGGCGAAGGTCCGCATCGAGGACGTGATGGCGCGCATCAAGCGCGTGGTCGCGGCGATCGAGCCGCACGACTCGGTCGAGCGCTATACGGGCCTGGGCGTCGAGGTGCTGCAAGGCCATGCCGTCATCACCTCGCCGTGGACGGTGGAGATCGACGGCCAACCGCTCAGCACGCGCGCCATCGTCATAGCAGCCGGTGCGCGGCCTTTCGTGCCGCCGATTCCCGGCATCGAGCAGGTGCGCATGGTCACCTCCGACACGCTCTGGGACCTGCGGGGCGAGCCCGGTCGCCTGGTCGTGCTGGGCGCCGGTCCCATCGGCTGCGAGCTGGCGCAGGCCTTCGCGATGCTCGGCGTGGCGGTCACGCAGGTGGAGATGGGCTCGCGCGTGCTGCCGCGCGAGGACGAGGACGCTGCCGCGCTGGTGAGCGAATCGCTGCGCGCGGAGGGCGTCGAGCTGCTGCTCGGCACGAAGGCGCTGCGCTGCGAGGTGGTGCAAGGCGAGCAGCGGCTCATCGTGCAAGGCGGCGGCAGCGAGCGCGCCATTGCCTTCGACACCTTGCTCGTCGCCGTCGGCCGCGTCGCCCGCACCGAAGGCTACGGCCTCGACAAGCTCGGCATCGGGCTCACGAAGCAAAAGACCATCGAGGCCGACGCCTTCCTGCAGACCCGGTTTCCGAACATCTACGTCTGCGGCGATGTGGTCGGCCCCTATCAGTTCACCCACGTCGCCGCGCACCAAGCCTGGTTCGCCGCTGTCAACGCCTTGTTCGGCCGCTTCAAGCGCTTCAAGGCCGACTACCGCGTGATCCCGCGCGTCACCTTCACCGAGCCCGAAGTCGCGCGGGTCGGGCTCTCGGAAGCCGAGGCGCGCGAGCAGGGCGTCGAAGTGGAAGTGGTGCGCTACGGCCTCGACGACCTCGACCGCGCCATCGCCGACGAGGCCGCGCACGGCTACGTGAAGCTGCTGGTCGCACCGGGCAAGGACAGGATCCTCGGCGCCACCGTCGTCGGCGCGCATGCCGGCGAACTGCTGGCGGAGTTCACGCTGGCGATGAAGCACGGCCTGGGGCTGAACAAGATCCTCGGCACCATCCATCCGTACCCGACCTGGAGCGAGGCGGCCAAGTACACCGCCGGCGAGTGGAAGCGAGCGCATGTACCGCAGCGCTTGCTGGGCTGGGTCGAGCGCTATCACGCCTGGGAACGCGGGGAGCCCGCTGCGGCGCGCCGTGCCGGCCGCGTCGAGACGAGCGCATGAAGCTGACCATCGTGATGCCGGTGCTCGACGAAGCGCCGTCGCTCGCGGCCAGCCTGGCGCCCCTGCAGGCGCTGCGCGCACGCGGCGCGACGCTCATCGTGGTGGACGGCGGCAGCCAGGACGGCTCGGCCACCGTTGCCGAGCCGTTCGCCGATGCGGTGATCCCGGCCCCGCGAGGGCGTGCGCGGCAGATGAACGCCGGCGTGGCCGCGACCGCAGCCCCCGGACTCGCCGACGTGCTGCTCTTCCTGCACGCCGACACCGCCTTGCCCACCACCGCCGATGCCCTGGTTGCGCAGGCCCTGCAAACCCGCCGCTGGGGCCGCTTCGACGTGCGGATCGAAGGCCGCTCGCCGGCGCTTCGCGTGGTTGCCGCCCTCATGAACCTGCGCTCGCGCTGCACCGGCATCGCCACCGGCGACCAGGCGATCTTCGTTCGCCGCGATGCATTCGTCGCGGTGGGCGGCTTCCCCGACCAGCCGCTGATGGAGGACATCGAGCTCAGCGCGCGGCTCAAGCGCCGCTTCGGCCGCCCGGCCTGCGTGCGCGGGCCCGTGCGCACCTCCGGGCGCCGCTGGGAGCGGCGCGGCGTGTGGAGAACCATCGTGCTCATGTGGCGGTTGCGGCTGGCCTACTGGCTGGGTGTGAAGCCCGAGCGGCTGGCCGAGGCGTATCGCTGAAGTGCCGACCATCCTGGTATTCGCCAAGGCCCCCGAAGCGGGGCGCGTGAAGACGCGGCTGATCCCGGTGCTCGGCGCGCAGCGCGCTGCCGATCTGGCGGGGCGGCTGCTGCGCCACGCGCTCGAACAAGCGCTGCAGGCCGGGCTCGGGCGCGTGGAGCTGTGCGCCAGCCCGGCGCCGAACGATCCGGCGTGGCGCGGCTTCGCCGTGCCGGACGGTGTGCTGCTCAGCGAGCAGGGCGAAGGCGATCTCGGCGAGCGCATGGCGCGCGCGGCGCGGCGGACGCTGCATCGCGACGGCGCGGTGCTGCTGATCGGCACCGATTGCCCGGCGCTCGATGCCGTTCGCCTGCGCGCCGCGGCGTCCCGGCTGACGGGCCATGGCGCCACCTTGCAGCCCGCACAGGACGGCGGCTACGTGCTCCTCGGCTTGACGCGCTTCGACGCCACGCTCTTCAGCGGCATCGCCTGGAGCACCGCGTCCGTGGCGGCCACCACCCGCGCGCGCTTCGCGGCGCTGGGCTGGCCGCTGCACGAAGGCGAGGCGCTGCACGACATCGACGAGCCGGGCGACCTGGTGCACCTCCCTCGGTCTTTGTCCCCGGGCTCGCCCGAGCGCGCCTTGGCGAACGGGCTTGCCACGCAGGCAGTGATCCGCGATGCGCCGAGCCCCTCGCCCCAACCCTCTCCCCGCAGGGGCGAGGCAGCGATGCCGGACGACAGATGAAGGCCAGGCCGGAGCGCGTCGCCGTCTTGCGGTTCTCGCGGCTCGAACGCCCGGCTGCGTCGCTCGACGGGCGGGCGGTGAAGAGGGCACTCCTCGCCGTCGCCCTGCTGTCGAGCAGCGCCGCCGCTCGCGCCGAGCCGGTCTGGGTCGGCCGCTTCGCCGACGGCACAGAGGGCTGGCGCAACGTGAGCCTGTCCGACAAGCTCGCCCCCACCCGCTACGCGGCGCGCCACTGGGACGGCGTCGCAGCCATCGAGGCGCGGGCCGAAGCCAGCATGTCGCTCTACGCGCGGCCCCTGTCGATCGACTTCGCCGCCACGCCGGTGCTGTGCTGGCGCTGGCGCATCGATGCGCCCCTGCAGAAGGCCGACCTCGCCACCAAGGCCGGCGACGACTACGCGGCGCGCGTGTACGTGAGCTTCGCGCTGCCGCCCGATCAGCTCGGCTTCGGCACCCGCGCCAAGCTGTCCATCGCCCGCGCCATCTGGGGCGAGCAGGTGCCCGACGCAGCACTCAGCTACGTGTGGGACAACCGCCATCCGGTGGGCACCACCCGGCCCAACGCCTACACCGAGCGCACCGGCATGGTCGTCGTGCAAAGCGGCGCCGCGCGGGCGGGGGCGTGGGTGAACGAGCGGCACGACGTCGCGGCCGACCTGGCGACGGCCTTCGGCGACGCTGCGGCCGGCAGCGCCCAGGCGGTGCAGCTCGCCCTCGCCAGCGACACCGACAACACCGGCGAAACCGCACGCGCCGGCTTTGCCGACCTGCACTTCGTGGGGCGCGACGAAGCCTGCGTTTTTCCTGCAGTCCGCACGAAACCCTGACGCCGGCGCAACCACCGCCCGCGCACGGCAGCGCGACGATGCGGCGCGCAGAATCGGCGCATGAACAAGGCCTTCACCCGTGAAAGCGACAGTGACGCCGACATCGACGACGACGCCGATACCGCCGCGCCGCCGCTGCCCGCCGGCAGCAAGAACTACCTCACGCCGGCCGGCTACGCCCGCCTGCACGCGGAATTGCTGGCGCTGATCGACGACGAGCGGCCGCAGATCGTGGACACCGTTTCCTGGGCCGCCAAGAATGGCGACCGCTCGGAGAACGGCGACTACCTCTACGGCAAGAAGCGCCTGCGCGAGATCGACCGGCGCATCCGCTTTCTGACCAAACGCCTCGAGATCGCCGAAGTGGCCGACCCGAGCGTGCATTTCGGCGCCGATCAGGTCTTCTTCGGCGCGACGGTCACCTACGCCCAGCCCGACGGCAGCGAACGCACGGTGACCATCAAGGGCATCGACGAGGCCGACTCGCTGGCCGGCGAGGTGAGCTGGATCTCGCCGGTCGCCCGCGCCTTGCTCAAGGCGCGCGAGGGCGACGAGGTTTCGCTCACGACGCCGGCCGGCCCGCAGACGATCGAAGTGATCGCAGTGCGCTATCCGGCGCCGTCGGGGGCGCCCGGCTGAGGCGGCGCCGGGAGCGTCGCCGCGTCCGTTTCGCGCCAAAGGCCCAGGCCGACGCCGGCGAGCACCAGCAGGCCCAGGCCCAGCGCGGCGTGCGGCAGCACCTCGGCCACCCAGCCGAGCGCCGGGCCGACGGCGCGGACCACCGCAAGCAGCGTGGGCCACAGCGAGGGCGTGCAGGCGAGGGCCAGCATCGCCGCGCCGAGCAAGGCGGCCAGGAAGCGCTTGCGCAGGGCGCGGCGTGCGCCCTCGCGCGCGCTCCTGCGCTCCTGCACCCCGAGCCACTGGCCCTCCAGCTCCGACCAGTCGGCCAGGCAGGAATGAGCGGCCCAGTCGGTGCTGCCCCACGCCAGTTGCTGGTCGCGGGCCGGGGCGGGAAGCCGGATGGTGTTCACGGCGCGATGGTGCGGCCGTCGCTCCAGGATGGGAACGGGTCGGCGCGGTAAGCGGGTGTTGCACCGGCCGGGGTCCGGCATTGCGTCACGGCGCGCGGGCCCGGCCCTGATCAGGCGAGCGACGGGCCGCCCCCGCTGCGCCGAGCCGGCACGGCCGGCGCCTGCGGGCATTCCTCAGGGCTTCACGCGCGCCACCCGCAGCACCGAGGGCGAGCGCTTGAGCGCGCGCAGCGTATCGGCGAGGTGCAGGCGGTCACGCAGGGCGAGCAGCAGGCGCAGCTCGGTGGTCTGGCCGGCGCGCTCCTCGTTCATGTCGATGTGAACGATGTCGGCTTCGGCACCGCTCACGGCCGAGGCCACCTGCGCCAGCACGCCCTTGCCGTTGGTGAGCAGCACGGTCACGGCGGTCTCGAAGTTGCGCTGCGGGCTGTCGGACCATTCGACGGTGATCCACGGCTCCTTGTCGCGCTCGAACTGGCGCTTGCCCACGCCGCAGTCGGCCGTGTGGATCAGCAGGCCTTCGCCGCGCCCGAGGTAGCCGACGATCGGGTCGCCCGGCACCGGCTTGCAGCAGGCCGCCAACTGAACGGTGGCGCCTTCGCTGCCGTCGATCACCACGGTGCCCTGCGCCGGGCCGCCGTCCTCGACGCCGTAGCGGCCGAGGGTGAGCGTGACGGCGTCGGGCCGCGCGCCACGCTCGGCCTGCAGCGCGGCGAGCCGCTTGGCGACGATGGCCGGGATTTTCTTGCCCAAGCCGATGTCGATGAGCAACTCGTCGCGCTTCTTGAGTCCGGCCCAGCGCAGCAGCGCCTGCCAGAGCTGTGCGTTGTTGTCCGTGCCGGTTTCGTCGCCGTCCGGCAGTTGCAGGCCTTCGGCGCGGATCGACTGCGCCAGCAGCTTCTCGCCGAGGCTGAGCGACTCCTCGGCCTCCATGTTCTTGAGGTAATGGCGGATGCTCGAGCGCGCCCGGCCCGTGCGCACGAAGTTGAGCCAGGCCGGATTGGGCCGCGCGCTCGGCGCGCCGATGACCTCGACCACGTCGCCGCTGCGCAGCGACGTGCGCAGCGGCACAGACTCGCCGTTGACCTTGGCGGCGATGCAGCGATCCCCGACGTCGCTGTGGATCGCGTAGGCGAAGTCCACCACCGTGGCGCCGCGGGGCAGCGCGAGGATCTTGCTCTTGGGGGTGAAGACGTAGACCGAGTCGGGGAACAGGTCGATCTTCACGTGCTCGAGGAACTCGGCCGCGTCGCGCGTTTCGTTCTGGATGTCGAGCAGCGACTGCACCCACATGGCACCCAGGTTCTCGGCGTCGCCGCCGCTGCCCGATGCCTTGTAGAGCCAGTGCGCGGCGATGCCGGCTTCGGCCACCAGATGCATGGGTTCCGTGCGGATCTGGAACTCCACCGCCGTGCCCAAAGGGCTCACCAGCGTGGTGTGCAGCGACTGGTAGCCGTTGGCCTTGGGAATGGCGATGTAATCCTTGAAGCGCCCCGGCATCGGCTTGTAGAGCTGGTGCAGCACGCCCAGCGCGAGGTAGCACTCGGGCAGGGTGGCCACGACGATGCGAAAACCGAAGATGTCGTTGACCTGTGCGAAGCTCAGGTGCTTCTCGTCCATCTTGTTGTAGATGGAATAGAGCGTTTTCTCCCGGCCCGACACGTCCGCGGCGAGCTTGGCCGACTTGAAGCTCCTTTGCACGTCCTGCTGCACGCGCTCGACCAGATCGCGGCGGTTGCCGCGCGCGCGCAGCACGGCCTTGGACAGCGCCGCGTGGCGCCAGGGCCGCAGGTGCTGAAAGCTGAGGTCCTGCAGTTCGCGGTAGGTCTGGTTCAGGCCCAGGCGGTGGGCAATGGGCGCGTAGATCTCGATCGTTTCGCGCGCGATGCGCTCGCGCTTGGCGGGCTCCACGGCCTGCATGGTGCGCATGTTGTGCAGCCGGTCGGCCAGCTTGATGAGGATCACGCGCACATCGCGCGCCATGGCCAGCAGCATCTTGCGGAAGCTCTCGGCCTGCGATTCCTCGCGCGTGGAAAACTGCAGACGATCGAGCTTGGTCAGGCCGTCCACCAGGTCGGCGGTGGAGGCGCCGAAGCGCTCGATCAGTTCGGACTTGGACGTGCCGCAGTCCTCCATGGCGTCGTGCATGAGCGCGGCCATGATGGCGGTGGCGTCGAGCTTCCAGGCGGCGCACAGGCCGGCCACGGCGATGGGGTGCGTGATGTACGGCTCGCCGCTTGCGCGGAATTGCCCGAGGTGCGCTTCGTCGGCGAACTTGTAGGCTTCGCGCACCCGCTTGATGTCGGCTGCGCCCAGGTAGGCGAGCTTCTTGGTCAGCGTGGCGAACGACGCCGCCGCTGCTTCGCTGGCTGCCACCTCGGCCACGGGCGCGTCGTTGCTCGAGCCGAGCATGAAGGCCGGCAAGGCCTGGCTCAGCTTCTTTCTTACGGCTTGGACGGCGCGGGAAGGCATGACTTCATGGTAGCGCGCGGGTCGAGCCGGCGCTGCGAGCCGCGCGCCGGCCCCGGAGAACGGCTCGGTTTTCGCTCGCGATCCGCCGGCCACGCCGAAAAGCGAACGGCCCGCCGAGGCGGGCCGTTGTCGTTCTATGAGCGTCGGATCAAACCGGCACTTTTCGCAGCATCTCGAGGCCGACGTGGCCGTCGGCAATCTCGCGCAGGGCGGTCACTCCGGGCTTGTTCTTGCTTTCGACCTTGGGTGCGTGGCCCTGGCTGAGCATGCGCGCGCGGTAAGTCGCGGCCAGCACGAGCTGGAAGCGGTTGGGGATCTTGTCTAGACAGTCTTCGACGGTGATGCGGGCCATAAGGTGGACTCTCCGGGCAAGCGGTGAAAGCGGGGCGGGGGGCGGGAGGGATCGTCAATCCAGGTCCAGGGCCTGAAACACGGCGGGCTTGTTGCGCCGCTGACTCGCGTATTTTAGCCGTTGCGCATGAACGATCGCCTTGAGGTCGAACAAGGCGGTCTCGAACAGGGCGTTGATCACGACGTAGTCGAAATGCCTGGCCTGGGCGACTTCTTCGCGCGCATTGGCCATGCGGGTGTCGATCACCGGCGCGGGATCCTCGCCGCGGCGCTCCAGCCGCTGCAGCAGTTCCTCCCAACTCGGCGGCAGGATGAAGATCAGCACCGCGTCGGGAAACAGTCGCTTGATCTGCAGTGCGCCCTGCCAGTCGATCTCGAGTACCACGTCCTCACCATCGGCGAGCCGTTGCTCGATCGCCAGCCGGGAGGTGCCGTAGAGGTTGCCGTGAACCTCCGCCCACTCGAAAAAGGCGCCGTCCATCACCATGTCGCGAAAGGCCGGCTCGTCGATGAAGTGGTACTCGCGGCCTTCGAGTTCCTGTCCGCGCGGTGCGCGCGTGGTGTGCGAGACGGAGACCGCCAGGTGCGCGTCGAGCTCGAGCAGCGCCTTGACCAGCGTGGATTTGCCCGCACCGCTGGGTGCCGCCACGACGAAAAGATTACCGGGGGTTTCCATGGCTGCCTGATTGCTTGCTTTGCTCGGGGTCGGGCATTTTCCGTGCGCCGATGCGAAGCGTGTGGCGAGGTCGCGAAAACAACCGCGCGGAAAGTCTATCAGCCGCTCTCGCCGCTCAGGCCCATGTTCAGATCAGCGGCAGGACCGTCATGCCCGCTTGCGTGGAGTCCCTGGGCTCAGTGCACTGCGTACTTGAAATCACCGTTCTTCGCAGCGGTGACCGTGATTTTTCGGATGGCCGACCCTTCGGCCATGCGTGCCAGCACGGTCTCGGCGATCTCGGGCAGGAGCGTGCCGGTCAGGATGTGATCCACGTTGCGTGCGCCGCTGTCCACCTCGGTGCAGCGAGCCAGCACCGCCTCGACGAGCTTGCCGTCGTAGTCGAAGGCGGCGCGGTGGTTCGAGGTCACGCGCCGGGCGATGCGGTCGAGCTTGAGCCGGATGATCCGCTCCAGCACCGAATCGGCGATGGCGTAGTACGGGACCACCTTCAAGCGGCCGAGGAAGGCGGGCTTGAAGCTCTTGTAGAGCGCCGGTCGCAGCAGGGCGCCGAGCTCGTCGGCAGACGGCAACTCATGGGCCGGCTTGTTCAGGCAAGCCTGCATGATCTGCTGCGAGCCGACGTTGCTGGTGAGGATGATGAGGGTGTTGCGGAAGTCGATCTCGCGGCCTTCGGCGTCGTCCATCACGCCCTTGTCGAAGACCTGGAAGAAGAGTTCGAGCACGTCGGGGTGGGCTTTCTCCACCTCGTCGAGCAGCACCACGCTGTAGGGGGCACGGCGCACCGCCTCGGTGAGCACGCCGCCCTCGCCGTAGCCCACGTAGCCGGGCGGCGACCCCTTCAGGCCGCTGACGGTGTGCGCCTCCTGGTACTCGCTCATGTTGATGGTGATGAGCTTGCGTTCGCCGCCGTACAGCACGTCGGCCAGGGCCAGCGCGGTTTCGGTCTTGCCCACGCCACTCGGGCCGACGAACAGGAACACGCCCTTGGGTTTGTCGGGATCCTCGAGGTGCGCCCGTGCCGTGCGCACGCGCTGGGCCACCGCCCCCAGCGCATGGGTCTGGCCGAGCACGCGCTCTTCGAGCAAGGGCTGCAGGTTCAGGATGGTCGCGATCTCGTCCTTGACCATCTTTCCCAGCGGAATCCCCGTCCACGACGCCACGACCTCCGCGACGACCAGACCATCTACCTGCAGGGGGATGAGCGGCGTGTCGCCCTGCAGCGCGGCGAGTTCGTCCTGCTTCGCGCGCAAGGCGGCCTGCGCCGGGGTGAGCGCGGGGGAGCCGCTCGTCGCGGAGCGCGGCGCCCTTCTGGCCGGTTTCGTCTTCGCCGGCTCGGCCCCCGTGGGCGCAGGCGGCTGCGTGGCTGAATCCGATTGCGATTCGAGCGCGCTGCGCAGCCGAAGAATCTCGTCCACAAGCACCTTCTCGGCGTCGAACCGGCTCTTCAATGCGGCGAAATCCCGCTGCACCACGTCGCGTTGCGCGCGCAGTTCGGCTAGCCGGGCCTGGTGCGGCGCGCCGCTCGCCGCTTCGCGCTCGAGCACCGAGATCTCCCCCGCGAGCCGGTCGAGCAACTTGGCGTTGTCGTCCATTGCCGCGGGCATGGCGTTCTGGCCGAGGGCAACCTTCGCGCAGGCCGTGTCGAGCACGCCGATCGCCTTGTCCGGCAGTTGACGGCCGCTGATGTAGCGCGCCGACAGGCGCACGGCTTCGGTGATGGCTTCGTCGAAGACGCGGACCTTGAAGTGCTGCTCCATCAGCGTGGCCATGCCGCGCAGCATGGCCGCGGCGACGGGCTCGCTCGGCTCCTCGACCTTCACGACCTGAAAGCGCCGGGCGAGCGCGGCGTCCTTCTCGAAGTACTTCTTGTATTCGCTCCAGGTCGTGGCCGCCACGGTGCGCAGCTCGCCGCGTGCGAGCGCGGGCTTGAGCAGGTTGGCGGCATCGTTCTGGCCGGCCTGGCCGCCTGCACCGATCATGGTGTGCGCCTCGTCGATGAACAGGATGATCGGATGCGGACTTTTCTTCACCTCGTCGATCACGTTCTTGAGGCGGTTCTCGAATTCGCCCTTGACGCTGGCGCCGGCCTGCAGCAAGCCCATGTCGAGCACGTGCAGCTCGACGCCCTGCAGCGGCGGCGGCACGTCGCCGGCGGCGATGCGCAGTGCCAGTCCCTCGGCCACCGCCGTCTTGCCCACCCCCGCTTCGCCGGTGAGGATGGGGTTGTTCTGGCGGCGCCGCATCAGGATGTCGATCACCTGGCGGATCTCCGTGTCGCGGCCGATCACCGGGTCGAGCCGGCCCGCCTTGGCGCGTGCGGTGAGCTGGGTCGTGAACTGGTCCAGCGCAGGCGTCCTTGCGGGGAGGGCCGTCGCGCCATGCGTCTGTCCGTCATCGGCTTGCGACGGGCTGGGTGCGGTGGAGGGAGGGTCTTCGAGCGCCTCCTGCGAGCCCTTCGTCACCTCGATGAGCTTGTGTTTGAGCTCGTCGGTTCTGAAGGCGGCGAAATGGCGGCTGCTGCGCAGCGCGAGTTGCGACAAGCGGGGATCGGTGAGCAGCGCAAGCAGCAGATGGGCGCTGCGCACGCGAGAGCCATGGCCATCGAGCGAGGCGATCAGCCACGCCTGCTCGAACAGCGCAGGCAGATGCGGGCTGAACACCGGCGTGCGCGTGTTGCCGGTCTTGAAGCGCCCGAGTTCGCGCTCCAGGTCGGCTTGCAGTGCATCGACGGCGATGTCTGCCCGCCGGCACAGCAGGGCGAAGTCGCTTCGCGGCTCCTCCGACAGCGCGAGGAAGACATGTTCGACGTCCACCTCGTAGTGGCCGCGGGCCATCGTCAGGCTCGCCGCCCGCTCCGCGGCATGGCGCGTCGTGTCGTTGAGCTTGCCGATCAGGGTCTTGAGGTTCGTGGTCATCGCGAGAACAGAAGGGAGCTGCGGGTTTGCGTAGCGCTCGGCGTGGCGTCGGCAGGCATCGGCGGGTGGTCGGGAGGGTGTCAGGCCAGCGCATGGATGTCGTATCCGGGTTCATGCCGGTCGCGCGTGCCGGGACGCGTAAGCAGAAAGCTGTCCCAGCCCAGACGGGCACCGCCTGCAGCAGAGCCGAGCGTGGCGCTGCGCACGTCGCAGGCCCGCAAGGCCAGGCGCACTTCGTACTCGAGCGACACGCCCGTCAGCATCGACAGCAGCTCGCGCAGCGCCAGCGCGGCGCTCCCGCCGGGCAGGAAGCGGTGCAGCGTCGCGAGGGGCATGGGGCCGATCGTCAGGCGCATGCGCAGGTCGCGCTGCCAGACCCGCTCGCCCACCGTCGCTCCGGCGCCAAGCGAGGCGTTGGCCCGGCCGAGCAAGCTGACGCTGTCCGGCGGCAAGTGGAACCAGCGACCGACGAACTGCTCGAGTGCAACCTGCACGCCGAAATACTCGGAGACGATCTGCCGGATCACGGGCGCCGACACCGGCCGCTGCTGCAGCAGGCCGGCGTAGAAGGCCAGGGTTTCGTCGGCCACGCCGCCATCGTTGCCGTGCAGGCGGTCGCGCAGCGATCGCTGCCCGACGCCCGCCACCGCGAGCACGAGCGGCAAGAACTGTTGCAGCCGATCGCTTTCGTACTGAACCGGGAGGCGATGCTTGCGCCATGCCTGATAAAAGAGCGCGATGGCGCGGTGCTGAAACACGTCGAGGAACGCACGCGCCGCGGTGTCGCGGTGGTAGGTTTCGCGCTGTGCCAGCAGTTCGGTGTAGTAGATCGGCAAGGCGCCGCCGCTGCCCAGCAGCCCCATGAAGGCGGGTGTCATCTCGATGCGCGCGATCGCCGCCGCGCACGGCCCTTGCGCGGTGGCGGGGTCGGCTTCGTCCGTCGCCGGCTCGTCGATATCCCCGAGCGAGTCCGCAACCGCCGGCAACCCGAGCTCCACCGGCAGCCGAGGCGCTTCGATCACGCGCATGTGCGCGATCTCGCTCGCCGGAAAACCGAGCGACAGCGAGTTGCGAAAGCGCAGCCGCATCGACAGCACTGCCGCGCTGCCGCCAGGCTCGACCTTGCCGAACCAGCGCTCGAGCAGCCGCACCGCCTGGAAGAAGGCGAAGCGGTGCGGCTCGGCCAGCAGCCGAGCGATCACACCAGCGGGCTGTCGCCGCTGCGGCGAGGGCATGCGATGAGTTCCTCGTGCGTGCGCGAGGAAAGAATCTTCAGCTGCGTGAAGCTGTTGGCATGCACGTAGAGGCCGAAGAAGTGGTCCATCACCTGGGCGAACAGTCGCAGTCCGGAGCCGACGAAGGCTGCTTCGTCCACCGTGAGCCGGATCTCCGTGCCGCGCACGAAGCTCGCGAACGGGTTGCCGGGCAGGCTGGCGTGGGCCGGCTTGAACTCGATCGCCAGCACGCCGTCGATCTGTCGCCGGTTGGCCGCGCTGCGCGGCAGGTTGTACAAGCGCAGCAACTCGCGCAGCGCCTCCACACCGCCGGCCGAAAGCGACAGGTGGTTGAGCGACAGGTGCGAGATCAAGCGCCACAGCGCGCCGCGCCCGCGTTCGAAGCGTTGGGCCGGCGTGGGTTTGCGCACGAGACGGATCTCGCGCGCGACGCTGCCACCCTCGAGGAAGAGGTCGCCGCCGGCGTTGCCGATGGCCAGCAGACTCGGAAGGTCGCGGTTGGTCGCGCGCACCTCCAGCGAAAGCGTGTCGGTTCGTGCGGCCGCGGGGTCGAAGTGGATGTCGACGATGCCGATCTCGGTCTCGTAGCCGGGACTCGCCTCGGCGAGCGCGTCGTCGCGATGCGAGTACCAGTACCGCCCGCCGGCGTCTTCGGTACCGAGCAGTTCGTCGTGGCGCAGCGAGTAGAAGGGCTTGAACTCGACGATCGTGTCGCCTTGCGGCGTGTGCTGCACGCGATAGACCTTGTCGATGGCGACCACTTCGTAGGCGAAGGCGCGCCGACTGTCGGGCAGGACCGCATAGCGCTCGCCGACGTGAGTGATGCGGATCGGGTCTGCAGGCTGGCGGAACAGGTTGGCCACCGGCGTGCAGCCGAGCAGCAGGTTCTTCTCCGACACGGTTTCGAGCAGCCGCGCCTCGTCGGACTCGGAGCGGATGCCTTGCAGGGCGAAATGCAGGTGGACGACGCGCGCATTGGAGTCGCGCACCGCAGCCGGAATGGGCAGGTCGACGAAGTTGAACTTCTCCGCAAACGCGAAGTACTCGGTGAGCAAGCGGTAGGCATGGTGGGACCGCGCATCGAAATCGATGAGCGCCTCCTCCGGCGCGAAGCCCACGGGCGCCGGCAGCAGCGGCCCGCAGTCCTGCCAGGGGCCGACGGGAGCCGTTTGCGCCAGCATGGCGATGGTCCTGCCGCACAGCGCCTCGCGCAGCGCGCTGACCTGAGAGCCTTCGCCATCGAGATACAGGCGGATCGACGTCACGCCGATCGCCTCCCACGTCGCTTGCGCCGAGACGAGTTCGAACTGCAGCGACAGCAGCGTCGTCGCTCCCCGCGGCACCGGCGTGCCGTCGGGGGCGCCGACGGTGCCGCGAAAGCGCGCGGCGACCAGCCGCAGCGGCAGCAGCGACACGTCGAACGCCGTGCGAAAGCGGCAAGCGACGCCGCGCACCGGACGCGACTGCAACATCGTGCCGCGCGGGATGCGAGCAGCAGTGGACATCTGGGCCGCGGCCGCGCCGACATCGAAGCGGGCGATGGAACACGAGGGAAAAGGCCGCAGATAGTGGGGATACAGAACGTCGAGAAAGGTCTCGGTGAACAGCGGGAAGTCGTCGTCGAGGCGCTTGTGGATCCGCGAGGACAACAAGGCGAAGGATTCGATCAGCCGCTCGACGTGGGGGTCCTCGCCGACGTCGCCGCTGAGCTGCAAGCGCCCGGCGATCTTGGGATACCGCTGAGCGAACTCGCCGGCGTGCGTGCGCAGGAAGGCAAGCTCGCGCTCGTAATGGGGCAGGAGATCGTCCATCGACAGGGCGACGGTGCGGTTAGCCGGACCGGCGGGCGGATTGCACGGCGTAGCTGCGGGTGGTCGTCTGCAGCAAGGCGTCGAAGTTCACCGGCTCTTGCAGCGGGTGAGCGACGAGCACGGCATGGATCGCAAAGCGCAGCTCCTGCGTCGTGGCATCCCGGCGGTGCAGTTCGACGCGTGCGTGCTGCAGGCGCGGCTCGTGGTCCTGGATGGCTCGCTCGATCGAGCGGCAGATCGCCTCCCGGTCGACCGTGCTCGACATCGACATCGAAGCGAAGTCGTCCAGGCCGAAGGCGGCGACGGAAGCGCGCGCATGCGAGAAGCCCTGAAGTGAACCGCGCGTTGGGCCGCGCCTGGCGTTGAGCAGGGCTTCGACGTCGCGCGCCACGGCGTCCTTGAGCTGATCGATCGACAGCGCCTGGCGCATCGCCTCGGCCCGCGAAAGCGGCGCGAGATCGATCAGGCGATCGAGCAGGGGCGGTACGAAGCGTTGCACGGCACGGAAGCAGAGGGGCGAAAAAAGGGCGGCAACGACGTGCCGCCCTGGTGCGGCCGAGGATTCGGCCGGTGCGGAGCGCGAATCAGGCGAGTTCAGGCTTGTTGGTGCTGAGACTCCACATCTTCTCCATCTTCTTGCCCTTGGCGCCGTCGATCTTGTGCTCTTCGTAGAACCAGCTCATGGCCGCCGGCTTGAGCGTGAAGGTCTCGACCGGCAGGCCCTCGGCGTCCATCGCGGTCGTGACCGAGGAGACGATCGTGTTCTTCAGCTTGAGCGTGTAGTACTCGTGCCGCGATTGCTCGCCCTTGGCGGTGTTGCCGCCGTAGGCGCGGTAGAAGTGGATCTCCACGTCCTTGAGCAGCGTGCCGGAGGCGCAGGCCGCCATGAGTGCTGGCGTTGCGTAGTCGATGTCCTTGGTGAAAACCAGGTCGCCGAACTCCACGCGCTCGGAGGTGTGCCCGCCGGAGCTCGAAGCCGTGGCCGACTTGGGCTGGCGGATCAGGTGGCTGAAGGACGTGACCTCGACGGCGTCCTTGTGCTTCACGTCGCGGCTGTCGCCCTTGATTTCGCCGCTCTTGAAGTCGACGTAGATGTCTTTCATTCCGATTACTCCTGTGTTGACGACTGACTCTGACTCGCTCGCCGCGGCGGCGCCGCGACGCTTGACTTCCCAACGACAGGGAAGCGAGGATCCGGTTGACGCCGACGAGGCCGCGCCGGTGACTTGCTCTTATCGGTTGATGGCCTGGTGGTGCGCGTCATCCCTTGGCCGACTGGGGCAACTCGGCCACCAGTCGCAGTGAGACGGTCAGCTCGTCCAACTGGAAGTGCGGGCGGACGAACGCGGTGGCCCTGAAATGACCAGGGTGGCCCGGAACCTCTGACACGTCGACGCGGGCCTCGCGCAGCGGGTACTTGGCCTTGACGTCCTGGGTGGCGTTGTCGTCGGTCGTCACGTACTGGTAGATCCAGTCGTTGAGGTACTGCTCCACGCTGCCGGGCGACGCGAAGCTGCCGACCTTGTCGCGCATCATCGACTTGAGGTAGTGCGCGATGCGGCACACGGCGAACATGTATTGCAGTTGCGCGGAGAGCGCCGCGTTGGCGTTGGCCGCGTCGGTGTCGTACTTTCTTGCTTTCTGTGCAGATTGAGCGCCGAAGAAGGCCGCGTAGTCGGTGTTCTTGCAGTGCACCAGGGGAATGAAGCCCAGGTCGCTCAGTTCCTTCTCGCGCCGGTCGGTCACTGCGATCTCGGTGGGGCACTTGAGCGCGACTTCGCCTTCGTCCGTCTTGAACGTGTGCGTCGGCAGGTCCTCCACCAGGCCGCCCCCCTCTACGCCGCGGATCGCCGCGCACCAGCCATAGTTCTCGAAGGCCGCGGTCAGGCGAGTCGCAAAGGCGTAGGCCGCATTGATCCACAAGTACTTTGCGTGGTCGCTGCCGTCGACGTCTTCGACGAAGTTGAAGCCCTCGACGGTGTTTCCGTCCTTCGGGTTGTAGGGCAGCCGGCCGAGAAAGCGCGGCACCGTGAGGCCGACGTAGCGGGCGTCGTCCGATTCGCGAAAGGACTTCCACTTGGCGTACTCGACCGTGTCGAACACCTTGGACAAGTCGCGCGGCTTGCCCAACTCCGTGAAACCCTCGAGGCCGAACATCTCCGGAGATCCTGCCGAAAGGAAAGGCGCGTGCGCGGCGGCGGCGACGTGCGACATCTGTTCGACGAAGTACATGTCCTCCGGCTGGCGCGAGATCTGGAAATCGCCGATCAGCGCGCCGAAGGGCGCCCCGCCGAAGGTGCCGAACTCCTCTTCGTAGACCTTCTTGAACAGAGCGCTCTGGTCGAAATCGATCGCAGTCTTGAAATCCTTGACCAGCTCCTTCTTCGTCGCGTTGAAGACCTGGATCTTCATCATCGAGCCCGTGGAGGTGTGCTTGCACAGGTAGTGCAATCCGTTCCAGCTCGATTCCAGCTTCTGGAAATCAGGGTGGTGCAGCACCGTGCTGAGCTGGCGGGAGATCATCTCGTCGATCTGGGCGATGCGTGCATCGAGCGTGGCACTCAGGTTCTCCGAGACGACGACCGTGCCCGAGAGCACCTCGCGAACCAGCTCGGAGATGATGTCCTTGGCGCGGCTGTGCTCGGCGTCGGAGCGGGCGACCTTGCTCTGCGCGACGATGCTGTCCAGCAGGGTGACCGGCGCGGCGATCGGCGCGGCCAGCGGTTGTGCGGCGGCTTGTGCCATGGCGGTCTACTCCTGAGTGGTGTTTGCCTGGCGAGCAAGTTCGGCAAGCTGGTCGGTGTTCGAGAGCACATCACCGAGAAGGTCTTCGAGCTTGTCGTTGCCGGCCATCTTGTTGCGCAGATCGGCCAGCTTGGTGCGTGCTTCGAGAAGCCTGCGCAGCGGCTCGACCTGCTGCACCACCGATTCGGGGCGGAAGTCGGCGAGCTCCCGGAAGGCCAGATTGACCGCGAACTCGCCGCCTTCGGGGCTCAGTTCGTTGTGCACGCGGTACGAGGCAGCGGGCGCCATGCCCTTCATGACTTCGTCGAAGTTGTCCAGATCGACGTTGACGAACTTGCGCTCCTTGAGCCGGGGCAGGGGCTTGTTCGGATCGGGCTGGCCGGTGAAGTCGCCGAGCACCCCCACGACGAAGGGAATCTCCTTTTGCTCGATGGCGTCGCCGATCTCGACGTCGTAGGTGAGCTGCACCCGTGGCGGTCGAACCTTCTCGAGGCGCTTCTGGACGCTGTCTTTCTTGGCCATGGGCTCTCCGTGGTCGGGCGTTGGTAAGAAGGATGCTGACTACTTCTTCAGCACATCGAAGGGATTGGCGGCGCGTGGCTTCTTCGGCGCGGGTGCGGGCGCGGACGTCTCGGCGGTGGGGCGATCGCGGCGCGGCGCGGTCTTTCGCCTTGGAGGCGGAGGTGGTGGTGGCGGCGCCGGTGCGACCTCCACCGGTGGGCGCGGCACGAGGACCGGCTCGCCGAGCACTTCGCGGAGGGTGCGAGCCAGTCCTTCGGCCTCGAAGCGGGCGTCGGGCGACAAGGTGTTTCGACGCAGCATCGACAGGGCGGACGACGACAGGCGCAAGCCGCTCACCGCCAGCACGCTTGTCGCGAGCGTGTCGTTGGGGTCGCGGTGAAGAACCTCTTGTGAAGCGAGGATGGCCTGGCCGTAGTCGCCCACTTCGAAGTGGTCTTCGGCCAGCCTCAGCCAAGGCTCCTTGCTGGTCGGGTGGCTTTTTGCCGCGGTGCGATAGAGATCGCGAGCGCGATCGCGGCTGCCGGCGGTGACGGCTTGCTGCGCTTCGACCATGTACTGCTCGAGCGGCTGAACGGCTGGCGCCGGAGCCGGTTGCGAGGGAAACGTCGAGCAGCCCGCGAGGCAGACCGCAGCAGCGAGAAGTCCGATGCGCGCGTGTCGGAAGAAGGCTTTCTCTCTCGGCTTTTGAGCGGGCGACATCGGTACTTCTTCAATCACTGCATTCTTCGGAGCGGTGGACTCTAATCGAGAGGAATGCTCAATTGCGTTTCTGCGTTCTCCCCACTATGGGTGTGTTGGAGGGTGTGTCTCTCAATTCACCCGATTTCGGTATGCCTCTTTCTGCGATCGAGCTTCAAAATACCGAGCCGGAGGAGACCCATGGCCCGAGTAGCACTGCATTCATCAGCGACGCGCGCCAGCAGGCTCGTGCGGCGAGCGGCCGCAAGTTTGACCACTGCGTCGGCCCTCGCCGGCTGCGCAAGCGGCGGCATGGTCGATAAGGGTTTGGAGATGATCGGCTTGCAGAAACTGGAGCCGCCGCCGCAGGCCCATGCAGCATTGCAATGGCCTCGTAAAGAGCATGACATCACCTTGAGGATTCATGCGGCGCAACGGCTCAATGTCGATACGAACGGTCGTGCGCTTTCTCTGGTTACTCGAATTTACAAGCTGCGCTCGACGGCGCAGTTCATGCAAACGCCGTACGCCATGTTCAGCGAGCCGGTGTCTGGCCGGTCCGCTTTCGACGCAGACGTCGTTTCGTTCAGAGAGATCGTGCTCACGCCGGGGCAGAAGTACGAGGTGATCGAAGCCATGCCCCCCGAGGCGACTCACCTTGCCGTCGTGGCCCTGTTTCGCACGCCGGACATCCAGCGTTGGCGATTCGTGTTCGAGTCTGCAGGCGCTGCGCACAGCGGTGTGACCGTGGGGGCGCATGGCTGCGCGTTGAGCGTGTCGATCGGCGCGCCGATCGACACGGCGCCGGAGGTGGTTCGGCTGGCCGGTGCGCGGTGCCGTTGACGCATTGGCGGGAGGTGCAACGTCCCCATTACGGGGGAAACGCGTGACGAGAGGCTTCAAGTAAGCTGCGCGACCTTCTGCCGACCGGCAGCGTATTTCGAGCAGAGGCAGCGTTTGATTCAATCGTCGAAGCTCTTGTGGGGCGAAGGGCTTTTTCTCCGCCCTCAGCATTTCCAGCGCCAAGATGCCTATCACGAATGGCGTTTGGCGGAGGCTTGCCGTGCATTGCATCCGTACGCGTGGGGCGTGCGCCGCTGCAGGATAGATTCGGTCGCGCTCGCCGCCGGCGTTCTGCGATTCGAGGAATTGCAGTTGGTCTTTCCGGATGGCGAGTCGTACTCTGCGCCTCAGGAAGACGATGTGCCTGCGCCCGTGTCTCTGGATGGCATTCCGGCCGGCGCGTCCGAAGTCGTGTTTCACGCCGGACTGGCTCGCATGCGCGCGAATGGCAGCAATTTCAGCGGCAATGCTGCCGAGCCCGACGCTTCCTTGCGTTTCGCGCAGCACGATGTGCCCGCCGCGGATTGGTTCACGGGAGCCGCACCCGGTGAGCTGGCGGTGCTCAAGCGCTGCGTGCGCGTGTTCGCAGACGCCGAGCCGCGCGACCACCTCGTGAGCCTGCCGGTGTGCCGCCTGCGGCGATCGGCGACCGGGCCCTTCGAGCTCGACCCTCGGTTCATGCCACCGTCCCTGTCGATCGGCGCTGCGCCGGTGCTGCAGGCCATGCTGCGCCGCCTGCTCGACGCGCTGCAGGCCAAGGTCGATGCGCTGTACGGTCTGCACCGCGAACCCTCCCGGCACGTCATCGAGTTCCGCTCCGGCGACGTTGCATCGTTCTGGTTGCTGCATACCGCCAGTTCGGCCTTTGCAGCCCTGTTGCACCATCTGCATCATCCCGGGCTGCACCCCGAGCGGCTCTACGAGCGCATGCTCGAGCTGGCCGGAGCGCTGATGACCTTCTCGCGTTCCTTCTCGCTCGCCGATCTGCCGGCCTACCGGCACGCTGCCCCGGGTGAATGCTTCGCCCGGCTCGACGAAGTGATCCGCGAGCTGCTGGAGACCGTGATCTCGACCAGATACTTCTCCATCGCCCTCGAGGAGGTGAAGCCTTCGTTTCACCACGGCCGCCTGGAGTCCGACAAGATCGGCCCGGCGACCAGCTTTTACGTCGGCGTGCAAGCCGCGCTGCCGCCGAGCGAGATCGTCGAGATCGTGCCGATGCGCATGAAGATCGGCGCGCCGGACGACGTCGAGAAGCTCGTGCTCTCCGCGATGAGCGGCGTGCGCCTCACGCACGCTCCGCAGGTGCCCGCTGCGATTCCCGTCCGGCCGAATGCGTATTACTTCGCCGTCGAGGCGCGCGGGCCGCTCTACGACCGCATGCTTGCGGCGCAGACGATCACGCTGTACGTGCCGGCCGGCATCGCCGATCTGCGGCTCGAGCTGCTCGCGCTGAACCCGTAGCGCCTGCGCGCAGCTGAGGTCATGGCCGAGTCCCACGCTCCGTCCCTCTTCGGTCCTTCGGCACCCTTGCCGCTCGGGCGCGGCAGCGCTTCGCCAGAGGCCGCCGGCCGCCCGATCGTCGCTGCGCACGAGGCGCGCAGCCTGCTGGAGCTGCTCTACGACGGCTTCTACATGGTCTTTCTGCTGCGCAATCGCTATGCGCCCGGCGATGCGCAGGCCTTTCGCGATCGGATCAAGCAGTTTCTCGGCGGTTTCGAGCGCGGTGCAAAGCGGCTGGACGCGAACACGGAGGATGTCTACCTCGCCAAGTTCGCCTACTGCGCGTTGATCGACGAGGTGGTGCTGATGTCCGGGCTGCGCTTGCGCGAGATGTGGGAGCGCCGGCCGCTGCAGCTCGAGTTCTTCGGTGAGCAACTGGCCGGGGAGCGATTTTTCGAGCACCTCGAGTCGTTGCGCCAGGGCGGCGCGGCGCGGCTGCAGGTGCTCGAAGTGTTCCACATGTGCCTGCTGCTGGGCTTCCAGGGACGCTACATCCTCGAAGGCTCCGAGAAGCTCAACTACCTGACCGGACGTCTCGGCGATGAGATCGCGCAGTTGCGCGGCAAGCGGCCGTCGTTCGCGCCGCATTGGGCGGCGCCCGACCGGGTCTCGCACGCGCTCAAGCGCGATGCTCCGCTGTGGGTCATCGGCTCGGTGTTCGCGCTGGCCGCACTGCTGGCCTTCGTCGGTCTGCGCTGGAGCCTGGAGCGCCAGACGGCGGACGATCTCGCGCCTTACGCGCAGATCGTCCGGCTCGCCGCACAGCCGGCCAACATCACGATCACTCTGCCTTGACAGTGCCTGCCGTGACCCTGCCAAGCTCGCGTGCCGCATGATCTTCGGGGGCCTGGCGGCACTGGGTACGCGCATGGATTTCGCGCCGCTGCTCGACCAGCACGGGCGCATGCTGCAGGTCGCCACAGCGCTGCCCAGTCTGGCCCTGATCGCCGAGCGGCTGGTCATGAAGGAGGCGGTAAGCCGGCCCTTCGACCTCACGCTCGATTGCCTGTCCACCAACGCCCACTTCGAACTCGAGCGCCTCGTCGGCGAGCAGATCAGCGTGCGCCTGCTGCAGCCCGACGGCAGCTACAGGCCCTGGCACGGTTACGTGACCGGCGCCGCGCAGCTCGGTACGGACGGCGGCCTCGCCCGGTTCCGCTTGCGCATGCGACCGTGGCTGGCCCTGCTGGGCGAGCGGCGCGACAGCTTCGTGTTCCAGGACAAGACCGCCCTGGCGATCGTCGAGGACGTTTTCAAGGATTACCCGCAAGCGAACTGGCGCGTCGAGACCCCCCACTCGCTGCGAGTGCGCAGTTTGTGCACGCAGTACCGTGAGAGCGACCTCGATTTCGTTGCCCGGTTGCTCGCCGAAGAAGGTCTCGGCTACCACTTCGATCACCTCGACGGACACGAGGCCGACGAGGCCGACGCGCAAGGCCACGCCCGTCACGTCCTCGTCATCTCCGACGCCGCGACGCCGAGATTGCACCTGGGCCCGGCCCGCTTCACCACCCGCCACATCACCGCCAAGCTCGCAGGCCAGAAGGACGCCGTCACCGCCTTCCTGGCCGCCCGCCGTATCCGGACCAACGCCGTGACCCTGGCCTCCTGGGATTACGAGCGCGTGACCGGCACCGCCGGGCAGGATGCCAGCGCCCTCGAGCTCGGCGAACTGCCCACCCTGGAGGTCTACGACGGCAGCGGCGCCTACCGATACGAGAACGCAGCCCACGCCCAGCGCGCCGCGGCGCTGGCGCTGGGCGCCCTCGAGCTCGACGTCAAACGCTTCGAAGGCCAGGGCAGCACGCGGCACTTCGAAGCCGGGCGCAGTTTCGACCTCATCGACCACCCGCTGTACGGCGCCGACACCCTGGCCTTGCACTGCGCCGGCGAAGCGACCGCCAGCCCCGCGCGCCCCGACAACGCCTTCACGCTCCTTGCCGTCGAGCACCACGCCAGCAACAACCTGGGCTCCCGGGTGGCCCGGCTGCTCGGGCTCAGCGAGCTCGAGCTGGGCAGCTATGTCAATCACTTTCACTGCGCGCCGGCCGCCGCGCCCGCTGTGCCCGGGCACGTCCGCAAGCCGACCGCGACGGGCCTGCAGACGGCGCTGGTCGTGGGCGTGCAAGGCGAGCCTGTCACCACCGACCGCGAGCACCGCGTCAAAGTGCAGTTCTCCTGGCAGCGCGGCGTGCAGCCCAATGCGGGCGGGGTCGAGCACCCGGCCCGATCGGGGGCTGCGTTGGCCGCGCAACAGACCGCGCCGGGCGAAGCGGGCAATGCCGTTCACGGCTCGGCCGCCAACGGCAACGCCCCGGGCGACGACCGTTGCGGAACCTGGGTGCGCGTGGCCCTGCCGGCGGCGGGTGCGGACTGGGGCGCGGTCTTCGTGCCCCGCGTGGGCACCGAAGTGGCCATCGACTTCATCGAAGACGACATCGACCGCCCGGTCATCGTCGGGCAACTGCACAACGCAGCAGACCTGCCGCCCTTCGGCGCGGGGGTGGACTCCGGCGTCAACCACCCCGGCGTTCTGTGCGGTCTGCACAACCGGCACCTGGACGCCGGCGGCTTCAACCAATGGGTCCTCGACGACGCAAGCGGCCAGTTGCGCATGCGGCTGCTGTGCAGCACCGCCGAAGCCGAACTCGGCCTGGGCCACCTCATCCAGCAGTCGGGGCACGGCGCGCAGCGCGGCGGCTGGCGCGGCTCGGGCTTCGAAGCCGCCACCGGGGGCTGGGCCAGCCTGCGCGCCGCGCGGGGCCTGCTCGTGTCGGCCACCGCGCGCGAGGGCCGCTACGGCAGTGCGCGATCCACCCAGATGGACGCGACTGAGGCGCTGAGCCAGCTCCGAGCGGCACACGACCTCGGCAAGCGCCTCAGTGAAACAGCCCGATCCGCCACCGCCCACCCCCTCGGCAGCCACCACGCCGGCCAGACTGTAGAGAAGCTGCTCGCCCGGATCGACCCGGCCCAGGACGGCAGGCACGAACCGCTCGTCAACGGCCAGGAAGCCAGGAAAGCCGAAGGCCGCACGCTGACCGAGCCGGTCGAAGCCTTCGCCCAGCCGCTCATCGTGCTCGACACCCCCAGCAGCGCCGTCGTCGCCACCCAAGCCGGCATCGCGGCCTTCTCCGGGCAGGACTGCAGCCTGACCTGCCAGGGCGACGCCCACCAGACGGCCGCGCACACCTGGGCCGGCGTCAGCGGCAAGACGACGAGCTGGTACGTGCACGAAGGCGGCATCAAGGCGTTTGCGGCCAACGGGCCGGTGAGCTTGCGGGCCCACACCGACGCGCTGCAGCTCTTGGCCGACAAGGACATCACGGTCATCAGCGTCAATGGTGAAGTCCGCATCCAGGCCAAGACGAAGATCGAACTGGTGGGCGGGCAAAGCGCGATCACGCTGGACGGCGCCGACATCGAATTCAGAACGCCGGGGCGCTTCGCGGTGAAGGGCAGCGGGCATGCGTTCTTGGGTGGGGGCAGCGGGGCGGCGCAGATGCCCTTCCTGCCGCAAGGCGTGCAGACCCTCCCGACCTGGATCGAAATCGACCACCGCGACGCCGAGTCGCTGCCGATGGCCGGGCAGGCCTATCGAATCTTCTTCGAAGGCGGCGCGGTCATCGCCGGCAAGCTCGACGCCAAGGGCCATGCGCGGCACGACAACGTGCCCGAGCGGGCCGAGCGGGTGGAGTACGAGCCGCGCACGCCCGAGAAGGACAAGCCCTGGGACCCGCTGGCCGAGCTGGTCGCCGCGGCGAGCAGCAAGCTGAGCTGAGGCCGCAAAGCGATGTGGGAGGAACTGGAAAACGGGCTGGCCTGGTTCACGGCAGCCCCCGGGCGCTGGGTGCAAAGCGCCAACCAGAACATGTCGGCGGCGGCCGAGTGGCTATGGGACGTGATCCAGGGCGATTTCAACGAAGAACAGACCACCGCGCAGGTGATCACCGGCACCGCGATCTCGATGATCCCCTTCGTCGATCAGCTTTGCGACGTGCGCGACATCGTGGCGAACTGCCGCAAGATCAACGAAGACACGACCAACAAATGGGCCTGGGTCGCCCTCGCACTCACGCTGATAGGGCTGTTCCCGACGCTCGGCTCCCTGGCCAAGGGGTGCTTCAAGATTCTGTTCGCCTACGGCCGCAAGGCCATGTTCGGCGCGGGCAGGAAGGCGCTGGACGGCGGCATGTGGGTGGCGAGCAAACCCTGGGTCGAAGCGGGTATCGTCAAACTCAACGAGTTCCTGGCCCGGCCCGAGGTGCGCAAGACCCTGGCGGCGCTGAAATGGGACAACCCCTACCGACATCTCGCCAAGTTGGCTCGCGAGCTGGCCGGCCAGATCAACACCGCAGCCCTGACGAAAGCGATGGACGACGGAATCGCCGCGCTCGGCCGGCTCACCGACCTTGTGCAGCGCTGGGGCAGTGCGGCCATGAAGACGCAAGCCGGGCAACTCCTGGCGATGGTCAAGCGCATTCGCGCTCAGGCTGATCGCCGGTTCGCCGAAGTGATCGCTCCGCTGCAGCACTGGATCAACCAACTCGCCCGGCGCCTGGACCTCGAAGCCGACATGAACTACCGCGCCTACACCAACGCGGTGAATCCGCACAACTTCACGCGGCCGTCCCTGGCGGCGGAGGTGGAGGCGATGCGGGTCAACAAGCCGGCTTGGGTGGACAAGGGAGTGGCACTGAAGCATTCTTCGATGCGTAAATCGCCACAGATGGATGGCTGGCCCGACATAGGAGACAAGGGAACCGGTCTTCCAAACAATACGTTCAAGACTTTCCACAACGCCTCACCCGTTCAGTACGCACCTGGCACCGTGCTCTACCGTGTCGTCGATCCCGGCAGCTTCGACAACAGCACGAGCTGGATGACAAAGGCCGAGTTCGACAAACTGACGAGCAAAGACGACTGGCGGCGCTACTTCGCCGTGTGGGGCAGTTGGAACAAGAACGGCGAGTTCGTCACCTACACAGTGCCGCCGGGCAAGCCGCTGCGGGCTTGGGAGGGGGTGACGGCGTCTCAAGCAGACGAAACCGGTGAGTTTGTTCTAAAAGGCGGTGCGCGCCAGACCGTGCTCGACCCGAAAGATCTCGACAAGTCGTTCCTGGGCAAACGGCAGTCGACCGGTTGGGGCTACAGCAATCATGGCGAATCGGTGAGCATGGTCGGCGTGCCGGTCTTGACGAACAACTGGAAGGAATGACGGCATGGCGACGCCACTGGTACCTCAAGAGATTTACTTGCTGGAACGCTACTCGTCGTGGCAATACTTCGCCGAGATGCGCGATGCGTGGTCGGCCATGGTCAAGCATGCGGAGCGCTGTCTCGATGTCTTCGTGCATGACCTGCCACCGGACTATCGTAAGCGCACCTTGCCTTATCAGCCCGACATCGTGTGGGGCGAGCGGGTGCTGCCGAACTTTAGGCACACGCTGGACGGACTGGACGGAGCATTCATTCGTCTGACTCATGGCGACAAGGCTGCCTTGTCGTATGCGAATGGCGTATCGAACGATGCCATCGCCTTGTCGCGTGACTATTCGCCCGATTGGATGGACGAACCCAATGTCGCGAAGGTCGTTTCCAACGGGTCGGACGAGTTCTGGCGACTGCTCGGCAAAGCAACGCAGCGCGCGTCGAACATCCAACCGACCTGGGGCGGTCATTGGGACTGCAGCGACTTGCGTGAGAACTATCCGCCCTCCGCACGCGGCCCCCTGAATCCTCCCCCGCAATGGCCCACATATCGGCTGCAGCCCCGAGTTCGAGTCGTCACCGGCCAGCCGGTGCCTCGCAGTGGCATCTACCTTCCTGATGCCGACGACAGCGTTGCCGCGTTCATGATCGAGGGCAAGCCGGCATTCAAGGCCAGCATCGGCTACGACCCGAAGCGGATGCAGAACGTCAGCCAAGCCGAAACCTCCTGGACGCTCGTCGAACGGGTCGCGGACGACGGCGGTGGCACACCGGGTGAGGCAGACCCCATCGGCGCCGGCGTGCGCCTGCGTTGCGACGCGGGTCAACCGTGCCCTCGCGAAGGCTTCTGGTTCACCCCCGCGCGCCTTGACAGCCGCCGCCGCTTCAAAGCGGGCGAAGCCATGCCCGAAGTCGGTGGCCGCTACGGCGCAACCATCTGGCAGTGGGACGAGCGGCAGTAGTGCCGATGACTGCCGCTGCCCCCGCAGGCGCGGCTGCTCCTTCGACTCCCTCGCTCGCCGGGCGGGATAGGGTCGGGGAAGTGCGCCATCCACCCGGATGGAAGCGGCCGAAGCGCTGGCGCTTCTCGAGAGCGGCCGCGGCCTCGGGCAGCGGCTCTCGCAAGAACCGCCGGAAGTGACCTTCACGGCAACGCCTCTATCTGCTGCTCGAGCGCTACGGCTCGCTGAAGTACTTCGGCCGGTTCAGAGCCGGTGGCCGCAACTTGTACGATGGCCCGCCCGCATGGCGCTACCGACGCCGAGCGCTTCATGCGGCTCTGACGCTGCTTTGCTGCAAGAAGGAACGGCAGACATGAAATACGAAGTGATCGACCGCGGCCCGCGGCTTGAAGCTTTCGGAGCGCACAGCGGCTACCGGATCCGGATGTCCACGCTGTCCGCGAAGAGCCTGGACGGCTGGCCCGTCACCGTGCACATCCGTGGTTCGGAAAGCGAAGACGAGGTGGCGGTGGACGTTCCGAGGAAGCACCACGCCAGCGCGACTGAAGCGCTCGACTTCGGCTACGACTGCGCCACGCTGTGGATCGACGCCCTGGATCACCGCCGCGAGTGAAACCAGGCATGCCGGCAGCAGCCTCGCTGGCCCTTATGCGCACTCGATGCCGGCCGTTGCCCGAGAGAGCCGTCCCCGGCGCCCGCGGCTGCGATCGGCCGCAGGAGTCCTACACCTGCCGGCGCTTCTCGACCAGCCTCAGGAACTGCTCGTACTCCTTTTCGTCCACGCCGTAGCTGTGGTCGTCGTCGGGAAACTGACCCGCCTTGACCTCGGCGACATAGCGGCTGAGCCCGGCGACAGCCACTTCGGTCAGGTTGGCGTAGCGCTTGGTGAACTTGACCTTGAAGTCGGTGAAGACGCCGAGCAGGTCGTAGGACAGGAGGATCTGCCCGTCGCAGCCCGCGCCGGCGCCGATGCCGATCGTCGGGATCTCGAGCTGACGCGATATCACCTCGGCGATCTTCGCCGGCACGGCCTCGAACTCGAGCATGAAGCAACCGGCGTCCTGGATCGCCAGCGCGTCTTCCAGGATCTTCATCGCGGCTTGCGCGGTGCGACCCTGGATACGAAAGCCGCCGAACATCGCGATGGTGTGCGGCGTGAGGCCGATGTGCGAGGCCGTCGGGATGCCCGCATCGACCAGCGCCTTCAGGATGTGCGCCTGCGACTTGCCGCCCTGCGGCTTGACGGCATCGCAACCGCCTTCCTGCATGAAGCGCGTCGCATTGGTCAGGGCGCGATCGACGGTGTTGTAGCTCTGGTAAGGCATGCAACCGAGCACGAAGGTGTTGGGCGCACCGCGCCGCACGGCCTGGGCGTGCATCACCATCATGTCCATCGTGGCCGGGATCGTGTTGGTGTGGCCGTGCGCCACCATCGCCAGGCTGTCGCCGACCACGGCCACGTCCACCCCCGCCATCTCGGCCCACTTGGCCGAGGTGTAGTCAGGCACCGAGGTATATACCATCTTCTCGCCGGTCTGCTTGGAGGCACGGATCTCGGTGATCGTGCGCTTCTTTCTTTCGGAAGGCGCGGGGCCTTGGCCTTGTGCCATGTCGTTCTCCTGAAATGTTGAACAGGGGCCTGCGCCGAACGCTCAGGCCTCCAGTTGGCGATGCAGCCAATCGACCGCGCCGCCGGCGGACCTGAAATCCACGACGGAGCGGGCCGTGAGCTGCGGATGAGCCTGGGAGCACAGGTTGGCGAGCGCTCTTCCGGGCCCCAGGTCCAGCACCACGCGCACGCCCGATTCGACGATCTCCCGCATGCAGTCGGACCACCTGACCGGCTCGCACACCGCGCGCTGCAACGCCTGCGGTGCATCGCTGCTTCTCGGCATGCGCCGGCCGTCGATGCCGCGCAGCACCGGCGCCGAAACGGGTTCGATCGGCGTCGCGGCGAGATACGCGCCGAACTCCGAAGCAGCCGTTTGCAGCACCGGCGTGTGCGAAGGCACGTGCACCTCGAGCCGGCGCGTCCATGCGCCATGCGATGCGAGCTCGGCTTCGGCGGCGACGAGCGCGGCGTCGGCGCCGGCCAGAACCGCATGGTCGATGTCGTTGACGATGGCAAGGTGCAGACCGGCGCCGTGGGCGAGCAGTTGATCGACCGGCAGCCCGCGCGCGGCGAGCATGCCGTAACCCGGCGGGCTGTGCGCGTCCATGAAGCGGGCGCGGGCCACCGCCACCGCGACGGAGCGGCGCACGTCCCAGGCGCCGGCGCAGCCCCAGGCCGACACTTCGCCGACGCTGTAGCCGGCGAACAGCGCCGGTGTCGGCACCTGCGGCTCGAGCAGCGCCCAGGTGGCGCGTCCCAGCGCCACCATGGCAGGCTGGGCGAAGGCGTTGTCGAAGAGGCCACCGCCGCTTCGCGTCTTCGTCACCAGGTCGTAGGCGAGGGTGTCGCTGGCCTGCTCGAGGACGTCGCGCCCGCGCGGGTCGGCCGCGACCATTTCGAACATGTCGGACGACTGGCTGCCCTGTCCGGGACAAAGGATCGCGTAGTCCTGCACCGGGAATCAGGCTTCGAAAGCGTGGACGAAGAGGCAGGCCGCGAGCAGATCGGCGCTGCCGCCGGGGCTGAGCCGGCGCGCGCAGAACGCGCGATGCACGTCGGCCGTCCGCTCGCGCCACCGTGCCTGGAAAACGCCGCCTTCGCCGAGGAACACATCGGCCAGGCCGCGGGCATAGGCCAGGCCGTCGGGCCCGCCTCGGTGCAGCAGATTGGTGTCGTCCAGGCGCGCGAGCAGTTCGAAGAAGGCCTGGATCCGCGCCTGGTTCACGGAGCCGCCATGCGAAAGCACCGCGCGGTAGGCGGGCAAGCCGATCCGGTAAACGGAGGGAAAACCCGCCGCCGCTTCGGCCTGCGCACCGCCGGCGCCGTGGCGCGCGCTCACGAGGCTGCCATGGCTCATCGCGTCCCGGCGGTGCCGGGCGATCGCGTCGCCCCAGGTGCGCTTCACCGTTTCGCCGAGGGTCGGCATCGGTGCGCCGGCACAAGCGCGGCGGCGCGCGCCGGCGGCGGCGGCCAGCAGCCCCAGGTTGAAGACGGCGCCCCGGTGCGTGTTCACGCCGCGCGTCGCGCGCAGCATGCGAGCCTCCGCACGCAGGCCCAGTTGCCTGAGCGTCGCGAACGATGCACCTTCGCCGCCCGCGCGGGCCGCATCCTCGAAGTAGCGCCTCAGCGCAAGCGTGCTGCGGATGAAGCTCGTCGCGTCCATGTCGGCATGGCTGCCGGTATCGACGAGGCTGACGAGGCCCGGCTTCGGGTAGGTGATCAGTTCCTGCAGCAGGGCGCGCACGGCGGCGTTGCGAATCGGCTTCGCATCGGTCAGCGCCGGCGTCTCGCCGGAAGCGGCGTGCGGTTTCGGTGAAGTCGTCAACATGGCTGAGCCACGCCCGCCCACGCCGACCACACGCTTGCACGCGGCCGCAGGCTCGGCCCCGCGTCCGACTTGACGAGGATCTTCTCTCCCGCCATGGCGAGTTCTCGCCAGGCCACGGCCTCGCCGGTCGGCAATTCGACTTCCCCGTCGATCCGCACTGCAGAGGTCGTCTCGGCGCGTTCGAGCACGTCCAGCCAACGCTTCGCATCGTCGGCCGTCGCCGGTTGCGCCAGCAGGTCCAGATCGGAGTGGTCGTGCAGGTAGGCATCGCCGCTCGTGTGCTGCCAGAACACGGAGCCGTAGACCCGCAACGGCATGCCGGCCTCGCCGGCGAAGCGGAGCAAGCCCAGCGCGGTGCCCCGCATTGTTGGCGGCAGGGCGGATGCCACCTCGGCGAGCGGCAAGGGCTCCTCGATGCGCACGACGGCGTACATCGGCACGCTGAACGAGATGCGCATGCGCCGGCCCGCGTCGATGCAGGCCAGACCCAGCGGCAACCTGTCGGGTCTGTCGTGGGGCAGGACACCGCGCCCGATCACCGGTCGGCCCCTGCGGGCCCAGTCGATCACCCGATCGATCCCTGCGGGCTCAGCGCACCCTGCCACATCGGCGCGGCTCAACGCCGGCGCGAGCCACACCGGCCGGTGGCGCAACGCGCGAGCAGGTCTCCACATCGCCGTCACCGTGCGGTCATGGCGCCGCCAGCACGGCGGCGATGACACGCTCGGCATGCACTCGACCGCCACGCTCGGCGCCGAGCCGGGCGCGCTGGTCCCCGGCAGGCGGCGCACCGCGCAGCGCCTTCACGAGGGCGGCAGCCAGATCGCCCGCCCACACGTCCTCCACCGCGCCGAGCCGCTGGTAGTTGTCGACGCCGGGGCCGAAGATGGCCGAGGTGCGGCACAGCTCCTGCAACTCCTCGATCGGGATCTGCGTGATGCGCGACATCGCCGGCAGCGCCATCACCCGGATCTGCGCGTCGGCGAGCGCGTACGCGCGGTCGGCGATCATGCCGAGCGCCAGGTAGCCGCCGCTCACCGCCTCGCCGTAAACGAGGCTGAGCAGCACGTGCCCCTGGCGCCGCGCGATCTCGAAGCACTTGGACAGGTGCGCCAGGTAGCCGCCATTGCCGAGCAGCTCGTCGCGGCGCGAGAGTTGCTGCCCTTGCGTATCGACGAGCATCAGGATCGGCCGCTTCGGAAAACGCTCGACGATCTGCAGCACTTCGCCGGCCAGTGCGAAGGCCAGGTCCACGCCGATGCCGGCACGGTTGCGCGTGCCGATCACCGCCACCGGCCCCTGCGAGGTGGTGCCGGTGCCGCGCAGGAGGTCGCCCTCGGCGCGCACGTCGTGGCCTTCGGGAAACAGTTGGCCGCACAGGTGCATGAGCTCAGGCATCGGAACGCTCCCGCAGTGCGTCGGCCATCGACACGAAATCGTCCTTGTCCAGCATCGGCACGCCGGCCGGATCGCTCACGCCGAGACCGGCCCAGACGTCGGTGGCATCCCCGGCGGTGCCGAAGCGCTGCAGCCGGCGTCCGAGCGCCCGGTGCTCGAGACGCATCGCTTCGAGATCGAGCGCAAGCGGCCGGTCGAAAAGCCTCGCCACCGCACGGCGAAGGTCGTCCATGCTGTCGAGTGCGAACGCGTCGGCTTCGCCGATCAGGTAGCGGTGCTTGCCGCCCATCGTTCGCCACACCAGCGCTCGATCGGTGGCGTCGAACTCCTCGACACCCTTCTGCGACTCGATCACCTCGGGCCCCGAGACCGAGTGGCGGCCTTCTTCCGTCATCACGATGTGGTCGCAGCCGCGCGCGACGATGCCCAGGCCGCCATAGCAGCCATTGCGTCCCGCGCACACGACGATGACGACCACCCCGGCGGCGCGCGCCTCGAACACCGCCCGCTGGATCTCGGAGATGGCGATCAGCCCGGCGTTGGCCTCGTGCAGGCGCACGCCGCCGGTGTCGAGCAGCAGCACCACCGCGTCCGGCTTGTCGCGGGCCGCGCGCAGGAGCAGGCCGGTCAGCTTGGCGCCGTGCACCTCGCCGACGGAGCCGCCCATGAAGTCGGGCTCCTCGGCGGCGAACAGCACCGTGCGGCCGTCGAGCCGTGCGTTGCCGATCACGACGCCGTCGTCGAAGGCGGTCGGCATGCCCAGCGCAGCGAGGTGAGGGCTGCACACGCGTTGCTGCGGCGGCAGGATCTCCGTCACCGAACCGGGGTCGAACAGGCCGCGCACGCGCTGGCGCGCCGTGGCCTCGTAAAAGCTCAGGGGCGTGACGGCCCCGGGTCGATGGGCATCCATTTCAGACTTTCAGTTCCTCGGCCGCCTGCGCGAGGCGAAGCGCCACGACCGATGGCGTGGCCCCCGCGTCGTTGATGGTCACCAGCAGGTCGCCGACGCGGTGCCGCTCGGCGAAGTTCTCCAGCACGGCGCGCCATGTCGGATCGAAGCCAGAGATCGACGTGTCGATCACGAAGCGCATCATTCCCCCGAGCGGGCGCGGCTCGAACAGCACTTCCATGTTCCCCGAGCCGACCACGCCGACCAGCGTGTTCGCCGCGCCGGATGCCGGCGCGTAGGGGCCGAATTCGTATTCCAGGTGTTCCATCCGTGCTCACCAGTTGCGAAACCGCTTCGGCGGATCGTAGAGGCCGCCCGACCAGCGCACCAGCTCCTTGATCGACTTGGCGGCGAGCAGGTCGCGCGTGGCCAGGCGCGCATCGATGCCCAGGTCTTCGGGCCGCTGCACGATGCCCCTGTCGCGCAGGTTCTCCACCTCGCGGCGGTCGCGGGCCAGGCCGACCGGCGTGTAGCCCGCCACGCCGCGAATCGCCTGCTCGCGCTCGCGCAGCGTGGCGCAGCGGTGCAGGTGCGCGATGCCTTCCTCGGTGACGATGTGCGTGAGGTCGTCGCCATAGACCATCACCGGCGGCAGGTCCAGGCCGAAGTCCTCCTTGAGCTGCCAGGCATCGAGCCGCTCGACGAAGGTGGGCTGCATCTTGTCCCGGAAGGTCTCGACGAGCTGCACCACCAGCTTGCGTCCGCGCGGCATGCTCGACGGGCTGCTGGCGCTCTCGGTGCCGGCCTTGAGCCACGTCGGGCTCGAGTGTCGGCGCCCGCGCGATTCGCTGCCGAAATTGGGCGCCCCGCCGAAGCCGGCGATGCGGTTGAGCGTGGCGGTGGACGAGTTGCCTTCCAGGTCGATCTGCAGCGTGGAGCCGATGAACAGGTCGGCGTAGTGGCCGGCCAACTGGCAGAACGCGCGGTTCGAGCGCATGGAGCCGTCGGGGCCGGTGAAGAAGACGTCGGAACGCTGCTCGACGTAGCGTTCCATCCCGAGCTCGGACCCCGCGCAGTGAATGCCCTTGATGAAGCCCGCTTCGATGGCGGGAATGAGTGTCGGGCAGGGATTGACGCTCATGTATTCGCAGATCCGGTCCTTCAGCCCCAGCGACTCGGCATAGGTGGGCAGGATCAGCTCGATCGCCGCCGTGTCGAAGCCGATGCCGTGGTTGAGCCGCTTCACCTGGTAGGGCGCGTACAGCCCCTTGATGACCATCATCGCCATCAGCACCTGGATCTCGCTGATCTGCGCCGGATCGCGCGTGAAGATCGGCTCGATGTAATGCGGCTTGGGCGCCTTCACGACGAAGGACACCCAGTCGGCCGGCACGTCGACTCGGGGCACGCGCTCGACGATCTCGTTGACCTGCGCGATCACGATGCCGCTCTTGAAGGCGGTGCCCTCGACGACCGCCGGCGTGTCCTCCGTGTTCGGGCCGGTGTACAGGTTGCCCTGGGCATCGGCGCTCTGCGCCGCGACGAAGGCCACGCGCGGCGTCAGGTCGACGAAGTAGCGGCTGTACAGCTCCAGGTAGGTGTGGATCGCACCGACCTCGATGCGGCCTTCCTTGATGAGCCGGCCCATGCGCACGCCCTGCTCGCCGGAATAGCAGAAGTCGAGCTTGGCGGCGATGCCGCGCTCGAACACGTCGAGGTGCGAGGCCAGCGCGAGGTTGGACTGCACGATGTGCAGGCCGTGCACCCGCGCCGGGTCCACCTTGGCGAGGCAGGCCGAGAGGAAATCGGCGTGCTTCTGGTTGTTGCCCTCGATGCACACGCGATCGCCGGGCTGCAGCACCGCCTCGAGCAGGGCGACGGCGTCCTCGGCGCCGACCACCTTGCCGCCGACGAGTTCGCCGGCCCGCGCCAGGCGTGCGCTGCGGTCCTGCGCCAGGGTGTTCCAGCGTTTCTGCGGATCGCGCGGAATCGGAGTCATCGGTCGGGATCGCTCAACTGTCCAGCGTGATCCCGGCTTCGCGGATGACCGAGCCCCACTTCTTCAGGTCGTTGCCCGTGATCTCGGTGACTTCCTTCGGCGTGCGCGGCCCGATGTCGTCGTTGCCGAGCTTTTGCAGGGCCTTGGCCAGCTCGGGGTCGGAGACGATCTTCTTGAGGTCGGACTGCAGGCGGGCGGCAATGGGCGCCGGCAGCCCGGCGGGGGCGACGAGCGTGAACTTGAGCGAAGCGTCGTAGCCGGCCAGGCCCTGCTCGGCCAAGGTGGGCACGTCCGGCAGCGCGCTGGATCGCTTGGCCGACGTCACGCCCAGGGCCCGGGCCTTGCCGCCGGCGATCATGGGCAGGGCCGGGCCGATGGTGGCGAACATGATCGGGATCTGGCCGGCGACCAGATCGGTGAGCGCCGGGCCTGCGCCCCGGTAGGGCACGTGCACCGCCTTCGCGCCGGCCTTGATCTTGAACAGCTCGCCGGCGAGGTGGTGCACCGAGCCCACGCCGGAGCTGGCGTAGTTGTACTTGTCGGGCGAGGCCTTCAGCAGCGCGATGAGTTCGGTCAGGTTCTTGGCGGGAACGCTGGGATGCACGAGCACCGCCAGGCCGGTTTCGCAGACCGACGACAGCGGCGTGAAGTCCTTGACCGGGTCGTAGGTCAGCTTGCGCAGGTTCGGCATGATGCTCATCGGGCCGGTGTCGGTGAGCCCGATGGTGTAGCCGTCGGGCTCGGCGCGAGCCACGTACTCCGCGCCGAGCGAGGCGCCGGCACCGGGCTTGTATTCGTACACGATGGGCTGGCCCAGGCTCGCTTCGAGCCCCCGGCCGACCAGGCGCGCAGTGGCGTCGGTGGAGCCGCCCGTGCTGTAGCCGATCACCAGTTTGACGGGCTTGCTCGGCCAGTCCTGGGCGCGGGCGTGCGGGAAGGCCAGCGTCGCTGCCCCTGCACCGAGGTAGGTGAGAACTTGTCTGCGTTGGGGCCTCATGGGCAGTCTCCTTGCGTGTGGTGGATGTGCCGCAGCGTCGTGCCGTGGCCTGCGGGCGTTGGTCCTTCTTCGCCGTCTCCGCTGCGCAGGGCCGGGCTGCGGGCTGCGCAGGACGTTTCTTGCATGGTGCTAGTATGTTAGTGATACTCTAGTGCGGTATCGGTACAAACCATAGCGCGGCACGCCGCGCTGGATACCTTGACAAGGGCAAGGAGTCTAACTAATATATCAGTGCCACATCGCATTTCCAGGAGACCGCCATGATGACCGAACGCCAGCGCAGGTTCCGCGCGCAGTACATGTCCAAGGTCAGCCCTCTGTACAACGGGCTGGTGCACATCACGGTGATGTACGCCGCCGGCATCGCCGCCATCTGGTACTGCGCCACGCAGTTGCAGAACCCGACCTGGGAGTGGGCGCTGGTGGTGCCGGTGTTCCTGGCGGGCAACTTCGCAGAGTGGGCGATGCACACCTTCGTGATGCACCGGCGCATCGACGTGTTCGCGCTGCGCGCGATCTACGAGCGCCACACGCGCGAGCATCACCAGTACTTCACCGACAACGACGTGACGATCGACTCGACGCGCGAGTTCCGGATCGTGTTCTTCCCCTGGCGGGTGCTCATCGTGCTGGGCATCGGCGGCACCACGCTCGGGTACCTGGCCAGCCTGGCGATCAACCCGAACGCGGGCTACATCGTGTTCATCACCATGGTGGCCATGTACCTGAACTACGAGACCTTCCACTACTGCTGCCACATCCACGACAACTGGATCACCCGCAACCTGCCCTTCGTCAACACGATCCGCCGCCACCACACCGCGCACCACAACATGGGGATCATGATGAAGTACAACATGAACCTCTCCTATCCGATCGCCGACTGGTTCATGGGCACGAGCGACCTGAACCGCGGGCTGCTCGGCCACCTGTTCAACGGCCGCAGCGAGAAGCACGTGAAGGAAGAGCTCAAGCCGATCGTCGCGCGTTTTCGCAACGGGGACGTGCAGGACACCCGCGTCACGCTCGACGGGCCGGTACTCAACAGCGAAGAGCGCGGCGCCATGGCGATGTGAGCCGCAAGCGCATCGAGGCGGCGGCTCTCGATGCGCGCGCCGCGTGGGGACGGCGTGGGTGCGCCGCATAATCGGCGCACATCAGCAGTATGTTTCCGGTGCTTTCCGCGCCGGGACGCCCCAGCCCATGGCCAGCAGAACCTCTTCCGCCGCTGCCCCGCGCGCCCGGCTCGCACGCCGGCGTCCGGCCTCCACCGGAGGCAGCGGCGCCGCGGTCAGGAACGGGCCGGCGCCCAAGGCACAGACGTTGACGCGTCAGGCCTACGGCAGGATCGAAGAGCTGATCGTCACCCTGGAGCTGGCGCCCGGCACGGCCATCAGCGAGGCGGAACTGTCGCAGCGCCTGGGCATCGGCCGCACGCCGGTGCGCGAGGCGCTGCAGCGCCTGTCGCGCGAGCATCTGGTGTCGATCCTGCCGCAGCGCGGCAACCTGGTCTCGGAGATCGACATCCGCAAGCAGCTCCGGCTGCTCGAAACCCGCCGCGAGGTCGAGCGCCTGATCGCCCGCTGCGCGGCCCGCCGCGCCAGCGCCGAAGAGCTCGATCACTTCGAGCGCCTCGCCAAGGAGTTCGCCGCCGCCGCGCGCAGCGGCGACGCGACCGCCTTCATCCGCGCAGATAAGGAGTTCAACGACCTGTGCCTGCTCGCCGCGCGCAACGAGTTCGCCGCCGGCTCCATGGGGCTGATGCACGGCCTGTCGCGCCGCTTCTGGTTCCTGCATTACCGGCAGGCGGCCGACCTGCCTGCGATGGCCAAGCTGCACGGCCGCCTCGCGCAGGCCATCGCACAACGCGACGAGACCGGCGCAGCCGAGGCACTCGACGCCTTGCTCGACAACATCGAGGCCTTCACGAAGGCCACGGTGTCGCTCGATTTCTGAGGCCGCGCCGCCGGCCCCGTCTGTCCGTGCATCTTCCGAGCGTCCTGTGCGCACCGCTGCTCGCCGCAGCGTTGTCGCTGGCCGCCAGCGCCTCGCAGGCCGCCGACCCGGCCACGGGCGACTCCGCAGCCTATGGCCCGGAACTCGAAGGCTTCGACTACCCCCATCCCGTGCAGCGCTTTCGCTTCACGTCGCAGGCTCAGCAGCTGCAGATGGCCTACATGGACGTGCCACCCGCCCGGCCCGCCGAAGCCAACGGGCGAACCGCCGTGCTTCTGCACGGCAAGAACTTCTGCGCCGCGACGTGGCAGGGCACGATCGAGGCGCTGAGCCAGGCCGGCTGGCGGGTCGTGGTGCCCGATCAGGTGGGGTTCTGCAAATCGAGCAAGCCCCGGCAGTACCAGTACAGCTTTCAGCAACTGGCGCGCAACACGCTCGACCTCCTCGCTTCGCTGGGCATCGAGCGCGCAACGGTGATCGGCCATTCGACGGGCGGCATGCTGGCGGCGCGTTATGCGCTCATGCACCCGTCGCGCACCGAGCACCTGGTGATGGTGGCGCCGATCGGCCTGGAAGACTGGCAGGCCGAAGGCGTGCCCTGGATCAGCGTCGATCAGTGGTACGCGCGCGAGCTGAAGACGAGTGCCGAGGCGATCCGGCGCTACGAACAGGCGACCTACTACGCCGGGCAGTGGAAACCGGAGTACGAGCGATGGGTGGGCATGCTCGCCGGCTTGAACAAGGGCCCGGGCAAGAACACCGTGGCGTGGAACTCGGCGCTCGTGTACGACATGATCTTCACGCAGCCGGTGGTTCACGAGTTCGGCTCGATCGCAGTGCCCACGCTGCTCATCATCGGCCACAAGGACACGACGGCGATCGGCAAGGACCGCGCACAGCCGGCCTTGCGCGAGCGGCTCGGCAACTATGCCGAGCTGGGCAAGCGGGCTGCCGCCGCGATCCCGGGCGCGAGGCTGGTGGAGTTCGAGCGGCTCGGCCACGCGCCGCAGATCCAGGACCCGCAGGCCTTCCACGAAGCGCTCCTGCGCGAGCTGAAGGCCGTGACCCCCGGACGCTGAACGGCCGTCGCTACCGATCGGGCGCTTTGGCGGGCGCGCGCGACGGCAGATGCCACATCCATCCCGCCACGAGCGCGCAGCAGACCGCCGGCAGCCAGGCCCAGGGCTGCGGCAGCAGCCATCCCGCCCATGCCGAGCCCAGGGCCATCATCACCGTGGCGAGCTGCTTGGCGCGCAGCGGGATCGCGCGGTGCATCCGCCAGTCGCGCACCATCGGGCCGAAGTGCCGGTGCTCGAGCAGCCAGCGCTCGCAGCGCTCGCTGCCGCGGGAAAAGCACCAGGCCGCAAGCAGGACGAAAGGCGTGGTCGGCAGCAGCGGCAGGAAGATGCCGACGGCGCCCGCGGCGAGCGCGAGCCATCCGGCAGCCAGCCACAGCGCACGGGGCCAGCGCCAGGCCGTGGCGCGAGGAGGAGGGAGGGTCACGCCGGCATCGTAGCTGCGCCGGTCCCCTGCGGGGGTGCGGGCCGTCGTAAGTACGAAGCGGTGCCGCAGGGGCCTGCGCCGCACGCCGGCCGTTCGTGCCCGTGCGCAGTCCCGGACGGCGCCGGCTCGAGCGATGGGCATCAAGCTCGCGATGCGTCTGCCTTGCGCTGCATACGGCTGGGCGGCTCAGGCCGCCAGGCGGATCGCCCTGCGGGACGCCTCGGGCACGGCGTACATCAACGGGGCGAGCGCCTGCTGGATGCGCGCCGCCTGGCCGAGGCTGGTCATGTCGGACAGCAGCATGCGAAAACGCGGCTCGGTCGCGCCGGAGACGATGTACTGCCAGCGATAGGCCTTGAGCAGCCCGCGCTCGATCAGCCGGGCCTGTTCGCGGGCTGCCGCGCTGTCGGTGCTGCGGCCTGCGGCGGCGCAGAAGTAGGCGGCATCGGCGCTGGCCTGCGCCTGCGCGTCGGCGTCGATGGCGCCGATCAGCTCGATCAGGTCGTCGACCGCGGCGTCGCGCTCGGCCTTGCCGATCCTGGCATCCTCGCGCCGCCATTCGAGCTCGTCGATGATGACGTGCTGCGACTCGTCTTTCCAGTGGAAGAGGAAGATGTCCTTCCACAGCGGCGAGAGGCTCTCGTCCGGATCGATGCTGCTGCGGTAGTGCGCGAGGGACAGCAGCTCGATGTGGTTGGTCAGCGCCATCACCGCCCAGGGCCGCTTGCTCAGGATCGCAGCGGCGGTCTCGTCGGCCTGCGCCGGCGCGCTGTAGCCGGCCGGCATGTCGGCGGCGAGCATCGCTTCCACGCGGCGAAACAGCGTCTGGTGCTTGAGCTCCTCTTCCGTGAAGCGCACCAGGGCCTCGAAGGCCGTCTGGTCGCCCAGCGAATGCCCGTGGCTCAGCGCGCTGGCCTGCGAGGTTATGAAGCGCTCCACCTTGCCGAACATGTTGGCGTAGGTGCGGCCCTGCACCTGGCTGAGCAGGCGCTGTTCGGCAGCGTCGAGAAAGCCCAGCTCGTCGACGAGCGACAGGCCGTCGGGCATGAACTTGCACCGGTGGTCGAAACCGCGGCCGCGGATCAGGTCGCGGTCGATGTCCCACTGCACCTTCTTGGAGATCTCGATCGCCTTCGCGTAGCGGTTGGCGGGCGGGTCGGTCCGGGGGCTGGCTTGCATGATTTCTCCTGGGCTCTCGAGGGGATGTCCGCCTGACGAGAACACCGTGTCTTCGAGGCGGGCATGCAGTCTGGAAAGCGTGGGTATCCGGAGGGCGTCTGCCGTCCGCGCGCGTGTTGCGGCCGTGTATCCGGCAGCGCACGCACTTGTCCGGCCGCGCACGGCGGTCGCACAATCGCGGCGATGGAAACCGCCGCGCACCTGCTCATCGTCGACGACGACGCCTCGGTGCGCGAGATGCTGGGCGAGTACCTTGCCGATCACCAGTACCGGGTGAGCACCGCGTCAGGCGGCGCCGCCATGCGCGCGGAGCTCGAGCGCGACCTGCCCGATCTCGTGCTGCTCGACCTGCGCCTGCCCGGCGAAGACGGCCTCGCGCTCGCGCGCTTCCTGCGCGAGCGCTACGACGTCGGCATCATCATGGTCACCGCCTCGGGCGACGTGGTGGACCGCATCGTCGGGCTCGAACTCGGCGCCGACGATTACGTGGCCAAGCCCTTCGATCCGCGCGAGCTGCTGGCGCGCGTGAAGAGCGTGCTGCGCCGCAAGCAGGCACGCACGCCGGCCGAGGCGACGAGCAAGGCCCAGGCGACCGAGGCAGCGGAGCTGACCCGTCTGCGCGTCGGCCGCTGCTGGCTCGACGTCGAGTCGCGCCGGCTGTTCGACGGCGAAGCCGAGGTGCCCATGACGGCCATGGAGTTCGAGCTGCTGCGCGTGTTCCTGGCCAACCCGAACCGGGTGCTTTCCCGCGATCAGCTGCTCATGCACACCCGCAACCGCGAGTGGGGGCCTTTCGACCGCTCGATCGACATCCGCATCGGCCGCCTGCGCCGCAAGGTCGAGGCCGATCCGTCCGGCGAGCCGCGCACCATCCGCACGGTGCGCAACGCGGGCTACATGTACGTGCCCGGCATCCTGCCCGGCTGAGCGCGAAGGCGCACGCCGGCCGGGGCCTGTATCGCGTTTGTATCGGCCCCGTATTCCGTCGGCAAAACCCGCCCGAAGGGGCGCCACCCCCCTAGACTGTTCGCATGTCAGCCGTACCGTCATTGGAGGCAAGCAGCGACGTCGGCAGCGAGGCCGGTCGCATGGAAGCCGCCGTGCAATCGCTGCACCGCGCGGCGATGGCGGTCGCGCAGCCGGGCGGGCCGGATCTGTTCGCGCAGCTCGTCGAGCAACTCGCCGAGAGCCTGGGCGTCGCGGTGGCCTTCGTCGCCGTGTTCGAGGACGAGTCGCGCACGCGCATGCGCACGCTGGCGGCGCGGCTCGACGGCAAGCCGCTCAGGAACTTCGGCTACGCGCTCGAGGGCTCGCCCTGCCAGCAGGTGGTGGGCAATCGCTTCCGCCATGTCGGGCGCGGGGTGGCGGCCGAGTTCGCGCAAGGCACGCTGTTCGCGGCCAAGGGCATGGACTCCTACGCGGCCTATCCGCTCAACGACAGCGCCGGCACGCCGCTGGGACTGCTGGCGGCGATCGACCGCGAGCCGATCGCCGATGCGGCGCTGGCCGAGGCCTTGCTGAAGATTTTTGCGGTGCGAATGGTCGCGGAGATCGAGCGCGGCGTGGCCGACGAAGCCTTGCGCACCGCCGCGCTCGCCGTCTCCAGCGCACGGGGCGAGACCGTCTTCGATGAACTGACGCGCTATCTGGCCACCATCCTGCACGTCGATGTGGCCATGATCGCGCTGCTCGACGGCGAGCCCGCCACCCACCTCGACGCCATCGCGCTGCAGCTCGACGGCCGCTCGATCCCGCACTGGCGCTACGCCATTGACGGCACGCCCTGCAAGGAGGTGTTGGCCGGAGGATTCCGCGCCTACGCCTCGCACGTGGACGAGCTGTTCGCCGGCACCGATACCGCTTCGCTCGGCCTGCAAAGCTATGCCGGCTATCCGCTCGCCGACCACGACGGCCGCACCTTCGGGCTGGTTGCCGTGGCGGCGCGCAGGCCGCTCGCCAACCTGGAGCGCATCGAGCCCATGCTGCAGATCTTCGCGGTGCGTGCCGGCGCCGAGATCCAGCGTCAGCGCGCCGAAGAGGCGCTGCGCCTGCGCGAAGACCAGTACCGTGCGGTCTTCGACGGCTCCACCGACGCGCTGATCCTGTGGAGCAGCGAGTTGCGCATCGTCGATGTGAACCCGGCCTTCACGCAGCTCTACGGCTACTCGCGCGACGAAATGGTCGGCGACGATTTCGGCGAGCGCCTGCCGCGCGAGGAGGTGGCGCGCCGGCTGGCCCTCATCGCCCGGGCGCTGCAGGGCGAGGAGTCGCAGATCGAGACCACCACCTACGGCAAGCGCGGCGCGTTCGAGGTCGAGCTGCGCTACCTGCCGATCGTGCACCGGGGCGAACCGCACGTCCTGTGCGTCGCGCGCGACATCACCGCGCGCCGCCGGGCCGAGGCCGAGCGCAGCGAACTCGAGGCGCAGTTGCGGCAGGCGCAGAAGATGGAGGCGATCGGCCAGCTCACCGGCGGCATCGCGCACGACTTCAACAACATCCTCACCAGCGTGATCGGCTACGTCGTGCTGGCGACCGAGCGCGCGCAGGCCGGCGGCGATGCCCGTCTGGTGCGCCAGCTCGGCCAGGCGCAACTGGCGGCGCAGCGCGCGCGCGACCTGATCGCGCAGATGCTCACCTTCGCGCGCCGCCAGCGCAGCGAGCGCCACGTCCTCTCGCCGGCGCCGCTCGTGCGACAGGCCGTGCAACTGCTGCGCGCCACGCTGCCGGCTTCCATCGAGCTGGACAACCTGCAGGCCGATGCCGAGCCGGAAGAAGCCTCGTCGCCGATCGAGGCCGACGCGGTTCAACTCGAGCAGGTGCTGTTCAACCTGTGCATCAATGCGCGCGACGCCATCGACGGCAGCGGGCAGATCCGCGTGCGCGTGCAGGATGCGCCCGGCGGCAACTGGCACTGCGCGTCCTGCCGCAGCCGCATCGACGGCGGCCGCTGGGTGCAGATTTCGGTGGCCGACAGCGGCAGCGGCATCGCGCCCGATGTGCTGGAGCGTATGTTCGACCCCTTCTACTCGACCAAGCCGGCGAGCCACGGCTCGGGCATGGGCCTGGCCATGGCGCACGGCATCGTGCACGACCACGGCGGCCACATCCGGGTCGAGACCCGGCCGGGTGCCGGTTCCACCTTTCACGTGATGCTGCCGCCGGCCGCCACGGTGGCGCCGGTGTCCCTGGCATCGGCCGTGCCCGGCAGGCGGGCGGCGCCGGCGCCGATGCAAGGACGCGTGCTGCTCGTGGAAGATCAGCCGCTGGTCGGCGACTTCATGACCGAGCTGCTGGAAAGCTGGGGCCTGGAGGTGGTGCTGCACCGCGACCCGCTCGCTGCGCAGCGCTGCCTCGCCGATGCTACGCAGCCGCTGCAGCTGATGATCACCGACCAGACCATGCCGCAGCTCACGGGCCTGGAGCTCGCCCGCCGCGCCGCCGGCCTGCGGCCCGCGCTGCCGGTGCTGCTGTACACGGGCGGAGCCGACATCTTCGATGCCCTGGCGCTGCAGGGCACCGGCGTGCAGGCCGTGTTGCGCAAGCCCATCGCGCCGGAGGGCTTGCGGGTGCTGGTGCGAAGGGTGCTGCAGACGCCGCTTGCGATGCCTTGTGCCTCAGGTCATGGGCACAGTGAGAGTTCGGGCCTCGATGGCGCGGCCGTTTGACGGCGGGCGCCGTTGCGTGACGCACGCCCGGAGCGTTTGTCTTTCCCTCTCCCTTTGGGTGAGGGCTCGGGCCTGGCGGTGGAAAGCGGTCCGTGACCGCTTCCGTCCACCCCTCAGTTGCCGGCCAACAGCGCCGGACGTGCCGGCCCGGCGAGCTGCGGCACGTTGACCTCGATGCTCGCGTGATCCAGCTCGCCGGCCTGCCGGGCGCGGATCAGTTCGGCGCGAACCTGCTCGCGCGTCAGCTCCGAGTGCTTCTGTGCGCCTGTCTTGGTCGGCTGCTTCGGCTTCGCCGCGGTTGCCGGCTGCTCGTTCGTGCCGGGGCGGTGACGATCCTGCAGCCAGACCAGACCGAAGGATTCGGACATGCTGCGCTCCATCTCGCCGGAGGCGCGGGCGCGTTGCAACTCGGCATTCACGTCGGCACGGCTCAGCGGCGCGACGGTCTGCGCCACGGCGCCGAGCGAGGCGGCTGCGAGCGCGGCGGCCAGCAGCCAGCGGCTGCGGGCGACGAAGGTGGATCGGGTGTTCGCGTCGCGTCGCTGGCGGTGCGCGATGGTGGACAAGGTGTTCATGCTGCGGTCCCGGGCTGGTTGAGGAGTGCGCCCTGGAGCATCGAATGAATGCCGGGCGAGCAGCCAGTCTGGTCGGCGGCGGTAACGGCGGCGCGTCAGCGAAGGCTGCGCATGTTGCGGTCTTGTATCGGCCATGAATCGCGACGCGAGCCATCGCGTTCGCGGCGGCACCGCGTTCTCTCGGCGCCGCTTCTCCGCTTCTCTTCTCAATCGCCCGGCGTGCAGCCTTCGCAGGGCGTGGCAGTGTCGAGCTTGCGCCGCAGATCGCGCAGCGCGGTGCGCAGGCCCTCTTCGATCACCGGGTGATAGAAGGGCTGTTCGAGCGCGGTGTCCACCGTTTCGCCGCGCTGCACGCTCCAGGCCAGCAGGTGGCCGATGTGCTCTGCGGCCGGGCCGATCATCTCGGCACCGAGCAGGCGGCGCGTGTCGGGCGCGGCGTAGAGGTGCAGCGCGCCGGCATTGACGCCCATCACGCGGCTGCGGCCCTGGTCGGCAAAGCTCACCGCGCCGGTCGTGAACGCGGTGCGCGCAGCCCGCAAGACCGCGTGCGACTGCCCCGCCATGGCGATCTGCGGCTCGCAGAAGGCGATGGCCAGCGGCGTGCGCCGCAGGCCTTGCTCGAGCGCGGGCCAGCGGCCGGCGTTGCCGCCGGCAATGCGGCCTTCGTCGGCGGCTTCGTGCAGCAGCGGCCGGTCGCGGTTCACGTCGCCGGCGATGAAGACCGGCGCGCCCTCGACCTGCAAGGTGAGCGGATCGAACCGCGGCGTGCCGTGCGCATCGAGCGGCAGCGTCGTGTTCTCCAGACCGAGCCCATCGGTGTTGGCCCGCCGGCCGGTGGCCGCGAGCAGGAGATCGAAACGCTCGCGGTGCTCGCCTTGCGGCGTACGCCAGTGCAGCGACACGCCTTCGCCATCGCGCCCGACCTCCAGCAGCTCGGCCTTGCGGTGCAGCGGCAAGGCGACGTCGAACAGCGTGCCCGCCAGCGCGGCCAGCGCCGGGTCCGTGAGCGGGCCGGCGCGGGAGCCGCGGCCGAGCAGGCGCACGCGCACGCCCAGCCGGTGCAGCGCCTGGGCGATCTCCAGCCCGATGAGGCCCGCGCCGACGACGGCCACCGACTCCGGCAGATCGGCCCAGTCGAACACGTCGTCGTTGACGATGAGCCGCTCGCCGAGCGCCTGGCGCCAGGCCTGCGGCACGTCGGTCCGCGACCCGGTGGCGATGACGATGCGCTCGGCCCGTACCTGCATGTCCAGGCCCGGCGCCTCGACCCGCAGCACGCCGTCCTCGACGAAACGGGCGCGTCCTTGCAGCAGGTTCTCCGCTTCGATGCTGCGGTCCATGTCCTCGAGCACGAAGCCGACGAAGCGGTCGCGCTCGCTGCGCACACGCTGCATCACCCGCCGCCCGTCGATGCGCACGCCTTCGACGTCGATTCCGAAGGGGCCCGCGTGCTGCGCGCGGTGCGCCGCCTCGGCCGCGGCGATGAGCAGCTTGCTGGGCATGCAGCCCACGCGCGCGCAGGTGGTGCCCAGGGGGCCGGCGTCGATCACGACCACCTTGTCGCTGTGTTCGCGTGCGGCGCGCCAGGCGCTCAGTCCGGCCGATCCGGCGCCGATGATGGCGACCTCGACGTTGCGTTGCTGCATGCGTGCTCTCCTGTGATCGCCTGCCGCGGTCGGCGTGGCGAGCCGGTCTTACACGAGCCCGTCGAAGGGCAGCACGTCGACGCGCTCGCCCTGCGTGACCGAGCCCTGGTCATGGTGCAGCACCACCAGTCCGTTGGCCATGCTCATGCTGCGCAGGATGCCCGAGCCCTGCGCGCCGGTGAGCTGCACGTCCCAGTCGCCGTCGGCGCCGCGCGTGACGATGCCGCGCTGGTACTCGGTGCGGCCGGGCTTCTTGCGGATGGCCGCCGTGGCGCGCGCGCGCAGCATCGGCATGGCCTGCGGCGCGGCGCCGGCCATCGCGAGCAGGGCGTCGCGCACGAAAGCGTAGAAGGTCACCATCACCGCCACCGGATTGCCGGGCAGCCCGAAAAGGATGGCGCTGTGCGCACCGGAGGCGATGCGGCCGAAGGCCATCGGACGGCCCGGGCGCATGGCGATCCGCCAGAACGCGACCTCGCCCAGCGTGGCCATCACCTGCCGCGTGTGATCGGCCTCGCCCACGCTCACGCCGCCCGAGGTGATGACCGCGTCGGCGTTCTCGCAGGCGCTGCGAAAGGCCGCCTCCAGCGCGGCCGGCTCGTCGCGCACCACGCCGAAATCGAGCACCTCGACGCCCAGCCGCGTGAGCATGGCGTGCAGCGTGTAGCGGTTGCTGTCGTAGACGCAGCCGGCATCGAGCGGCTCGCCGATCGAGCGCAGCTCGTCGCCGGTGGAAAAGAACGCCACGCGCAGGCGGCGCCGCACCGGCACTTCGGCCTGGCCCAGCGAGGCGAGCAGGCCGATGTCGGCCGGGCGGAGCACGCGCCCCGCACCCAATGCCGCCTCGCCGCGGGCCAGGTCCTCGCCGGCGAGGCGGCGGTTGTCGCCCGTGCGCACCACGCCGGCGGGCACCGTGATGAGTTCGCTCTTCTCCGAAGAGGGGATGCCAGCCTGGTGCCGAGGTCGCGCCACGGGAGTCCGTGGAACGAACTCCTGAGGAACCACGGTGTCCAGGCCCTGCGGCATCACCGCGCCGGTCATGATGCGGACGCACTCGCCGGCCCCGACCGCGCCGTCGAACTGCTGCCCGGCGTAGGCGGTGCCCACCACGCGCAGCTCGGTCGGCGCATCGGCTCCAAGCGCGGCGCCGGCCAGCGCAAAGCCGTCCATCGCCGAGTTGTCGCTGGCCGGCACGTCGATGGTCGAGACGATGTCGCGCGCAAGCACGCGGCCGAGCGCGGTGCGCAGCGCCAGCATCTCGATCGCGCTCACCTCGGGCACGAAGCGCGCGATGAAGTCCTGGGCTTGCGAGACGCTCAGCGCGTCGGGGTCGTAGCCGGCGATGCACGAGGCGATGGCCTCGAGCGAGGGCAGGGTGGTCACTTGGGGGTCGGGGGTGGCGGCCATCGCATCGGGAGTCAAAGAGTTCAGAGCCTGAGCAGCATCTGCGCCTTGTCGAAATAGCGTTCGCGCCGGCCCTCGACGATGCGCACGGCGCGCGGCAGCAGGCCGTAGCGGACGAAGCCGGTGTTCTCGTAGAGCCGCACGACCTCGGTGCTCGACGCGGTGACGCTCAGCACGATCATCTGCAGGCCGCTGGCCGCGCGGGCCTCGGCCACGCAGCCGGCCACCAGCGCGCTGCCGATGCCGCGCCGGGTGTAGCCCGGCAGCACCATCATGGCGATGAGCCAGGCGATGTGGCGCGTCTTGGCGCGGGTTTCGCGCTCCAGGCCGACCGAGCCGACCAGCTTCTCGGTGCCGTCGCGGTCTTCGCAGAAGGCGCCGAGGAGGAAGCTGCCGCCGAGCGGGTCGCCCCGGCCGAGCCGGCCGATGTAGCTCTCGGCCGAGCGGCCTCGCTCGGTCTCGTGGTCGGACGTGAACGCTTCCGGGTGCAGGCGCAGCGCTTCGTCGCGAAGCAGCTTGTAGGCGCCCAGGTCGGCCGGCTCGAGCCGGCGGATGCGGGCCGTGGCGTTCTCAGCCACCGCGGCCCTCGAGCCGGCGCAGATCGTCGAGCGTGTTGGCGTTGAAGAAGGCGGCGGCGTCGGCGAAGTCGACCACGGCGCAACGGTGCTGCGCAGTCCAGAGATCGATCTTGCGGCCGCCCTCGTGCGTGAAGCTCATCAGGCTTTCCATCAGCCCGGCCTTCATCAGGCAGAACACCGGCTGCAGTTGCGGGCCTTCGCGGCCGGGCTCGTCGCCCTGCGGCGTGCGCGGCATGGCCAGGTCGGCGCCTTCGGCTTGCAGCGCCCGGGCCAGGCGCGCGACCAGGTCTTCGGGAAAGGCGGGCGTGTCGCAGGGCACGCTCATCAGATAGTCCGTTTCGCAACGCTCGAGCCCGGCCAGAAAACCGGCCAGCGGCCCGGGGTAGTCGGACTGCGCATCGGGCCAGACCGGCGCGCCGAAGCTCTCGTAGGCCGACAGGTTGCGGTTGGCGTTGATCATCAGCTCGCCGACCTGCGGTTGCAGACGCATGAGCGAGTGCATCGCCAGCGGCATGCCTCGGTAGGGCTGCAGTCCCTTGTCGATGCCGCCCATGCGGCTGCCGCGGCCGCCGGCGAGGATGAGACCCGTTATCTGCGTCTTGTCGATCATGTCGCGTGGCTCTCGGGCGCGGGCTCTCGAATGAGAAGCGAAGCAAGCAGATACAGGCCGGACAGCAGACTCAATCCGACGCCGAACGTGAAGAGCCCGTACCACCCGGGCTGGAAATACAGCATGGCGACGAACGCCAGCGACCACGCAAAACCCAGGGGCAGGATGCCGAGCACCAGGAAGCTGTTTCTGCGCCAGGTTCGGCAAACGAAGACGTGCCCGGCAAAAAGAACGGCGAACGGACTGGCCAGCATCAGCGAGCCCAGCCCATAGCTGAGCGGGTTCCCACGCCAGTTCACATAAAAGAACGGCACGAGTGTCGCTGCCGCAAAAGCCGTTGCGGTGATCCCCGCCACTGGATGGATTCGGAGCGCTCTCATGCGAGCCTAGCCGCCGATGTAGCTCATCTCGACCTTGGCCGCCGCGGCCTGCGATCCGGCCGCGCTGCCGCGCAGTTCGGAGTAGCGGTCGTCGCGGCCCTGCCAGACGAGGCCGATGGCCGCGGCGATCTGCGCGTCGGTGTAGCCGGCCGGCTCGCGCAGCAGGGCGCGCAGGTCATGGCCGTGCGAGGCGAAGAGGCACAGGTAGAGCTTGCCTTCGGTGGACAGGCGCGCGCGGTTGCAGTCGCTACAGAAGGCCTGCGTGACGCTGGAGATGACGCCGATCTCGCCGCCGCCATCGACATAGCCCCAGCGCTCGGCCGTCTCGCCGATCTGCGTGGGCTCCAGCGCGCGCAGCGGGAACTCGGCATGGATGCGTTCGACCACCTGCGCCGAGGGCAGCACTTCGTCCATGCGCCAGCCGTTGGTGATGCCGACGTCCATGTACTCGATGAAGCGCAGCGTGACCCGGCCGCCGAAATGGTCGCGGAAGAAGCGCGCCATCGGCAAGATCTCCTGGTCGTTGACGCCGCGCTTGACGACCATGTTGACCTTGATCGGCGACAGGCCGACGGCCACGGCGGCCTCGATGCCGGCCAGCACGTCGGCCACGGGGAAGTCGACGTCGTTCATGCGGCGGAACACCGCGTCGTCGAGCGCGTCGAGGCTGACCGTCACGCGCCTGAGGCCCGCAGCCCTCAGCGCCGCGGCCTTGCGCGCGAGCAGCGAGGCGTTGGTGGTCAGGGTGATGTCGAGCGGCTGGCCCTCGGGCGTGCCGTCGTCGGCGCGGATGGCGGCGAGCTGCTCGATGAGGTGTTCCAGGCCCTTGCGCAGCAGCGGCTCGCCGCCGGTCAGGCGCAGCTTCCTCACGCCGTGCAGCGTGAAGAGGCGGGCCAGCCGCGCAATCTCCTCGAAGCTCAGCAGCTCGCCGTGCGGCAGGAAGCGGTGCTCCTTGTCGAACACCTCCTTGGGCATGCAGTAGCTGCAGCGGAAATTGCAGCGGTCGGTCACCGAGATGCGCAGGTCTCGCAGCGGCCGCCCGCGGCGGTCGGCCAGCAAGCCGTCCGGCGCCGGGGCGTGCAGCGGCACGGCAGGCCGCGCGCCGTGCCGGCGGTGGTCTATCAGAGGAATGCTGCGCTCTGCCATCCCGCAATTGTGCCGCGTGCCGGCGGGGCGGCGGCCTGCCGCGGGGATGGCCTTGACGGCTCGCCGAAGGGCCGGCTGCCGCGCAAGGCCGGTGCGCTCAGCGCGGCAAGGCGGGCGCAGCGTGGGGACCGTGGCGCATGCCGGGCGATGAAGGCGCCGCCTGGGCCGCGTCAGGCACCCCGCCCGCCCCGGCGGCCCGCCGGGCGCCGTTGTAGCGCTTGCGCCAGTAGGCCGAGCGCATGTCCTCCACGCGCACCTGCGCCCCGCTGCGCGGTGCATGGATGAAGCGCCCTTCGCCGACATAGATGCCGACGTGCGAGTAAGCGGCACGCTGGGTGTTGAAGAAAACCAGGTCGCCGGGCTCGAGTTCGTTCTGCGCGACCTTGCGCAACGCGGGAGCGCGTGCCTGGTCTTGCGCGCGGCGCGGCAGCAGCAGATCGGCGGAGCTGGCGTACACGTGCCGGGTGAAGCCGCTGCAGTCGAAACCCTGCTCCGCGGATTCGCCGCCGCGGCGGTAGCGCACGTCGAGGAAGCCCATCGCCGCGATCACGACGTTGCTCGACGCGTCGGGTGCCTTCGCGGCATCTTGCGGTGCCGGCCCTGAAGACGGCCCGCCGGAGACCGCCGGCGCACGTCGCGCAGAGGCGTCGGGCGGCCCGCCGTCGGTTGCCGGCCGGGGAGCGTCGATCGGATCGGCGGCAGTGCCGTCCGGCTCGTCCGAGCGGGTCGTCGCAGGCTCCAGGCCGGCGCAGGCGCACAGTGCCAGCACGGCAGCCAGCGAGGCCGACCAGCGGCAAAGGCGATACCGCAGGAGGGCCGGCATGGGCGCGAAGATAGCGGCGTGAGCCATGCCGCGCAAGCCGGCGAGCGACATGTCGGCCGATGGTGGTGAAATTCGACGCGGTCGCCGTGCTGCGGCCGGCCCGCCCGTTCGTCCCGCCCAAGGCCAAGGAGACCTGCATGTTCACCGCCCTCGTGCTCGACAAGACCGATGGTTTTCGCGCGCAGCTGCGCGACGTCGACGACGACTTCCTGCCCGAAGGCGACGTCACGGTGCAGGTCGACTACTCCACGCTCAACTACAAGGACGGCCTGGCCATCACCCACCGCGCCCCCGTCGTGCGCAACTGGCCGATGGTGGCCGGCATCGACGGCGCCGGCACGGTGCTCGAGAGCCGCCATCCGGCCTGGAAAGCCGGCGACAAGGTCGTGCTCAACGGCTGGGGCGTGGGCGAAACGCACAAGGGCTGCCTCGCCGCCAGGGCGCGCTTGCAAGGCGATTGGCTGGTGCGCCTGCCGGAGGTCTTCACGCCGCGCCAGGCGATGGCCATCGGCACGGCCGGCTACACCGCCATGCTGTGCGTGCTGGCGCTCGAGCGCCATGGCGTCGAGCCCGGCGCGGGCGACGTGCTGGTGACGGGCGCGACCGGCGGCGTCGGGTCGGTGGCCGTGGCGCTGCTCGCCAGGCTGGGCCACCGCGTGGTGGCGGCCACCGGCAAGGCGGCCGAAAGCGATTACCTGAAGCAACTCGGTGCGGCCGAGGTGATCGATCGCGCCGGCTTGTCGGTGCCCGGCAAGCCGCTGCAAAGGGAGCGCTGGGCCGCGGCCATCGACGCGGTGGGCAGTCACACGCTGGCCAATGCGTGCGCGCAAACGCGCTACGGCGGCACCGTGGCCGCCTGCGGCCTCGCGCAGGGCGCCGACTTCCCGGCGACCGTGATGCCCTTCATCCTGCGCAGCGTGGCGCTGCTCGGCGTGGACAGCGTGATGGCACCGATCGCGCGGCGCCAGGAAGCCTGGGCGCGGCTGGCGCTCGACCTCGATCCGGCGCTGCTGGAGTCGATGACGACGGAGATCGGGCTCGACGGCGCCATCGCCGCGGCCGAACAGTTGATGAGCGGCAAGGTGCGCGGGCGCATCGTGGTCAAGACCGCCTGAACGCTTTTCTTCATCAGGAACGAAGCCTTGGAGACCCCGATGGACTACGCCGCCTTCTACCGTCGATCGCTCACCGAGCGCGACGCCTTCTGGGCCGAGCAGGCCGCGCTCATCGACTGGGAGCAGCCCTTCGGGCAGGTCTGCGACTACAGCCGCCCGCCGTTCGCGAACTGGTTCGTCGGCGGCACCACCAACCTGTGCCACAACGCGGTGGATCGGCACCTCGCCGCGCGCGCAGACCAGAACGCGCTGATCTACGTTTCCACGGAAACCGGAACGGAGCGTGTGTACAGCTTCGCCCAACTGCACGACGAAGTGCAGCGCATGGCCGCGATCCTCACCGAGCTGGGCGCGAAGAAGGGCGAGCGCGTGCTCATCTACATGCCCATGATTCCCGAGGCGGTGTTCGCCATACTGGCCTGCGCGCGCATCGGCGCCATCCACTCGGTGGTGTTCGGCGGCTTCGCCAGCGTGAGCCTCGCGAGCCGCATCGACGATGCCGAGCCGGCCGTGATCGTGAGCGCCGACGCCGGCTCGCGCGCCGGCAAGGTGCTGGCCTACAAGCCGCTGCTCGACGAGGCCATCCGGCTGGCCAGGCACAAGCCGGCGAAGGTGCTGCTGATCGACCGCGGCCTGAGCCCGATGGAACGCACCGCCGGCCGCGATGAAGACCATGCGCCGCTGCGCGAGAAGCACGTCGATGCGAGCGTGCCCTGCACGTGGCTGCCCTCCGCCCACCCGAGCTACACGCTCTACACCAGCGGCACGACAGGCAGCCCGAAGGGCGTGCAGCGCGACACCGGCGGCTACGCGGTCGCGCTGGCCGCGAGCATGAAGCACATCTTCCAGGGCCAGCCGGGCGAAACCTATTTCTCGACCAGCGACATCGGCTGGGTGGTCGGCCACAGCTACATCGCCTATGGCCCGCTCATCGCCGGCATGGCGACCATCCTCTACGAAGGCTTGCCGATCCGCCCCGATGCGGCCATCTGGTGGAGCCTGGTCGAGAAGTACAAGGTCACCGCGATGTTCAGCGCGCCCACCGCCGTGCGCGTGCTCAAGAAGCAGGACCCCGAGGCGCTCCGGCGCCATGACCTGAGCTCGCTGCGGGCGCTCTTCCTCGCCGGCGAGCCGCTCGACGAGCCCACCGGCAAGTGGATCGCCGACGCCTTGGGCAAGCCCGTGATCGACAACTACTGGCAGACCGAGACCGGCTGGCCGGTGCTCACCATCGCCAACGGCGTGGAAAAGAAGGACAGCAAGTTCGGCAGCCCCGGCATTCCCATGTACGGCTTCGACGTCAAGCTGCTCGACGAGAACACGGGCGAGGAACTGAAGGGCGCCGGCGAGAAGGGCGTCGTCGTCTTCGAAGGTCCGCTGCCGCCGGGCTGCATGCAGACCGTGTGGCGCGACGACGAGCGCTTCGTGAACACCTACTGGAAGACGGTGCCGGGCAAGCTGGTCTACAGCACCTTCGACTGGGGCATCCGCGACAAGGACGGCTACTTCTTCATCCTCGGGCGCACCGACGACGTCATCAACGTCGCCGGCCACCGCCTGGGCACGCGCGAGATCGAGGAAAGCATCTCCAGCCACCCGAACGTGGCGGAAGTGGCGGTGGTGGGCGTGGCCGACGCGATGAAGGGCCAGGTCGCTATGGCTTTCGTGGTGGCCAAGGACGCGGCCGGGCTGGTCGACGACGCCGCGCGCATGAAGCTCGAGGGCGCGATCATGAAGACGGTGGACGGCCAGCTCGGCGCCGTGGCGCGCCCGTCGCGCGTGCACTTCGTGACCGCGCTGCCCAAGACGCGCTCCGGCAAGCTACTGCGCCGGGCGATCCAGGCGGTGTGCGAGCAACGCGACGCCGGAGACCTGACGACGATCGAGGACCCGGCGGCCTTGCAGCAGGTTCGGGAGGCGGTGAGGGGCTGAACGGGCCGTCCGAACAGGGGGTCGGCGCTGTCACGCCCCTCGCGATCTCCCGCCCATGGGTCCATACTGCGCCTGCGCAGCGAAGATTCAAGTTTTGCCGCGTGCCACGTTGGCAGCAATGAAAGGGTCGACGCCGTGTCCCATCGCCCCCTGTCGCGGATCGCGAGCGATAAATTTCGCGAGATCTCTGCTTTCTGGCGTGACACGCAGACGCCGCTGGCATTGACGCTCGATACGCTGCGGCTCAAGTCGGCGCCGTTCGTGGCCGTCTCCTCCGATGGGATCAAGCTGGAGTTGAGGCCGCGCGCCGGCGAAAGCTTCACCTTCTACGAAAACCTGGTTCGCCGCGACTACGTTGCCAACGGCATCCGGTTGCACCCCGGCGACACGGTGGTCGATATCGGCGCCAACATCGGTTCGTTCGCCGTTCTGGCGGCGTCGATCGTCGGGCCGTCCGGGCGCGTGATCGCCTTCGAACCCGTGTCGGCCACCTTCGTGCGCCTACAGGAGAACGTGGCCCTGAACGGCTTTCGCAACGTCGAGATGTGCCGCGAGGGCGTCGAGGCGCAGGACGGCACGATCGAGCTGCGGCTGGGCACGAAGTCCGCTCTGGCCGGCGCGTACTTCGGCGGCGAGACCACCTCGGTGGAGACGGTGCCCTGCCTGTCGATCCAGCATGTTTTCGACCGGCACGGCATCGATCGCATCCATCTGCTGAAGATCGATTGCGAGGGCGGCGAGTACGGCATTTTCCGGTCGCTCACGCCGGAGTTGGCAGAGCGCATCGACCAGATAGCGATGGAGGCGCACCGGATCCGCGGCGAATCGCTCGACGGGTTGGCCGCTCGCATCGAGGCGCTCGGTTTTTCCGTCGCGCGCACGGGATTGAACTGGATGGCCTTCAACCGCCGTCGCTCCGTGCCTTCGCTGGTGTAGGCCAGGGGCCCGCTGGCCCTAGACCGACAACGCCCGCCCGATCGCGCCTGCGCCGCCGACCAGCAGCACGACGAACAGCGCCTGCTTGATGCGTGCCGGCGGCAGCGACCCGCGCAGCCGGCTGCCCGCGAACACGCCCGCGGCGCACAAGGGCAGCAGCCACATCCCGGCCGTCAGCAGGCCGGGCTGCTGCATGAGCCCGGCGCCGGTGAAGGCGACGATGCGGATCAGCGCGCTCAGCAGGACGATCGAGGACATGGTGGCGCGAAGGACCGCGGTGTCGTCGAGCCGGCGCGCCAGGTAGATCGTGTAGATCGGCCCGCCGGTGCCGAACAGCGCGCTGAAGACGCCGCCGACGATGCCGAACGGAACGACCCACAACGCGCCCATGGCACGCGGAGGAGGCGGACGCACGAGGCTCCATGTCGCGTTGACGAGCACGAAGACGCCCAGCGAGAGCAGCAACCACCGCGCCGGAACACCGACCAGCGCGCTCACGCCGATGGCGATGCCGATCGCCATGAAGGGCAGCAACCGGAGCAGGTCCGTGCGCGAGACCAGGCGCCAGTTGCGCGCGCCCACGGCCGAGGTGGCCGCCACGTCGAGCAGCAGCACCAGCGGCACGGCGAAGCTCAGCGGCACGAACTGCACCAGGATCGGCACCGCGACGATCGCGGAGCCGAAGCCGGTGAGGCCGAACACCGTGTAGGCCGCCAGCACCACGGCCGCCATGCCGACGAAGGCCGGCAGCGTCGGGTCCATCAGACGAAGCTCTGCCCCGGCCTGACTTTCGTGAAGTGCACCGGCTCGTGGCGAACCTCGAGCTCGGCGCCGTGCTGGCGAACCACCGTGAAGGTCGACGTGTCGAGATCGCCCACGTCGGGAAAATCTTCGCGGAAGTGCGCGCCGCGCGAGTCCTGTCTTGCCAGAGCCGATGCGGTGATGACCCGGCTCACGTCGACCAGGCTCTTGAGGTTGAGCCACTCGTGCCAGCTCACGTTGAAGGCGCGGTCGTCCGCGGGCACGCCGGTGCGGGCGAGCTCGGCGTCGAGTTCGCCCAACCGGGCCTGGGCGCGGCGCAGGCCCTCCGCGCTGCGCAGGATGCCGGCGTCTTCCCACATGCAGGCATACAGCTCCTCGCGGATCGGCTCGGTGCTGCGGGGCGCTTGCCGGAACGGTGCTTCGTGCGCGGCGATGCTCTGCCGGATCGCCATCTCGTCGGGATCGCGATGCGCACCGGAGCGAGCGACCCAGGCCGCCATGGTGTCGCCCGCGATGCCGCCGAAGACGGTGGAGTTGGCCACGCCGTTGCCGCCCAGCCGGTTGGCGCCGTGCACGCCCCCGGTGTCCTCGCCGGCGGCGAAGAGGCCGTGGAGTGCCGTCGAACAGTCGGGGCGAAAGGCCACGCCGCCCATCAGGTAGTGCGCGGTCGGCACCACCTCGACCCGCCCGCCGGCGAGATCGAAGCCGCAGTCGGCGCAGCGCTCGACCATGCCCTTGAACTGGCGGCGAACGTTCTCCGGGCCGATGTGCGACATCTGCAGGTACACGCCGCCGTTGGGCGAGGTGCGCCCGGCGCGCATCTCGGTGAAGATGGAGCGCGAGACGATGTCGCGCGTGGCGCGCTCGGCGCGTGCGTCGTAGTTCGCCATGAAGCGCTCGCCGCGGCCGTCGAGCAGGTGGCCGCCGGCGCCGCGCAAACCTTCCTCGAGCACGGTGCCGGTCATGCGCGTGCCGGTGCCGGCCAGCAGGCCGGTGGGGTGGAACTGCACCATCTCCATGTCGCGCAGCGCGAGGCCGGCGCGCAGCGCCATCGCGAGGCCGTCGCAGCTCTTGTCGCCCGAGGGCGTGTGGTACTTGTACATGGTCGGCCCGCCGCCGGTGGCCAGCAGCACGGCCTTGGCCTGCACGAACACGTAGTCGCCGGTGCGCATGTCGATCATCAGCACGCCGGCGAGCGCCGTGCCGTCGGCCGTGCGCACCAGCTCGATCGCGCGGTGCTCCTCCAGGCGCGAAATGCCGCGCGCCCAGACCTGCTCGGCCAGCCGGTTGATGATCTCGATGCCGGTCAGGTCGCCCTTGTGCACCGTGCGGTCGAAGGTCTGACCGGCGAAGGCCTTCTGGTGCACCGTGCCGTCGGGATTGCGGTCGAAGAAGCAGCCGAGCTCGTTCTCGAGTTCGTGGATGCGCACCACCGCCTGCGTGACCAGCGTCCACGCCAGATCCTGGTCGCACAGCCACTTGCTGCCTTCGACCGTGTCCATGAAGTGGCGCTCGACCGAGTCCTCCTTCGCCAGCGCGACGTTGTAGCCGCCCTGGACCATGCGCGTGCAGCCGCACTTGCCGAGCAGGCCCTTCACGGCCACCGTGACCGAGAGCGACGGGTCCGCGGCGTGCGCATGCAGCGCGGCGAAGAGGCCGGCGCCGCCCGAGCCGAGGATGAGCACGTCGGTCTGCATGCGCCGAACGTTCACGGCTTGACCCCCAGGCCTTCGAGCACTGCGGCGCGGCGGGCTTTCGCGTCGTGCGTGACCACGTCGTACAGACTGTTGCCGTGGCTGTCCATCGCCACGAGCAGCGGGCCGAAGCCGCGGATGCGAAAGCGCCACAGCGACTCCGGGTTCAGGTCGTCGAGATCGACGTCCTCGATGCGCTCGATCCAGGTGGTCTCCAGCGCCGCCGTGCCGCCCACGATCGCCAGGTAGGCGCCGCCGAGTTCGGCGAACGCCGCCAGCGACGCTTCGCGCAGGCCGCCTTTGCCGATGATGAGGCGCACGCCTTCGCGCGTCATGAGCGGCCGCGTGAAGCGCTCCATGCGGTCGGAGGTGGTGGTGCCGATGCACACCGGCGCATAGCCGGCCGGGTGCTCGGTGCCGGGTGGCACGCGCCTGACGTTCGGCGCGGTGTGGATCACGGCATGGCCGCGCAGGTCCAGGCGCGTCTCGCGGCCGCGGTCGAACATGTGGATCTGCGTCGCGTCGCGGATGCCGAAGAGGGTGTCGTGCAGGGTGACCGTGTCGTCGACCCGCAGGCGGCGGGCCTGCGCTTCGTCGATCGGCATCGTCAGTTCGTGGTGCGCCATCGGGGCCCGCTCCTTCAGAAGCCGTAGCTCACGCCTTCGGGCGTGAACGTGGCGCGCGCGCGCCGCGCCGAATGGCACTGCATGTTCACGGCGATCGGGTTCATGGTGATGTGCGTGGCGGCGAGCTCGATGTGCACCGCAAACGCCGTCGAGTCGCCGCCGAGTCCCTGCGGGCCGACGCCGAGCTGGTTGACCGCCGCCGAGAGCTGCGCTTCGAGCGCCGCGCCGCCCGGGTCGCTGCACACGCTGCCGAGCTCGCGCGTGGCCGCGCGCTTGGCCAGCGCCACCACGAGATCGGAGGTGCCGCCCAGGCCCACGCCGACGATCGTCGGCGGGCAGGTCTTGCCGCCGGCCGCGAGCACGCAATCGATCACGAAGGTCTTGATCGCGTCCACGCCTTCGGCCGGGATCGCCATCTTGAGGAAGGAGTTGTTCTCCGAGCCGCTGCCCTTGGGAATCATCTCGATCTCGAGCCGCTCGGGCGCATCGATGAAGTCGATGTGGATGACCGGCACTTCGATTCCGCAGGAGCTGTGCTCGTTCTTGCGCGTGAGCGGGTGCACGACCGAGGAGCGCAGCGGGTACTCGCGCGTGGCGCGCTCGCAGCCGCGCCGCACCGCCTGCTTGAGCGCGTGGCCGTCCACTTCCAGGTCACGGCCGATCGCCAGGTTGTAGATCGGCACGCCGGTGTCCTGACAGAGCAGGTTGTCGGTGTCCTCGGCCACGCGGATGTTGGTCAGCATGGTGCCGAGCACGCGCTGCGCGGTGGGCGCCGTCTCGCCGGCCGCGAGACGGTCGAAGCCCTGCTTGATGTCCGGCGGCAGCACCTTCAGCGCGCGGATGTACAACTCCTTGGCGGCGTCCTCGACGCTGTGCAGATCGATCTTCAAGATCAGGATTCCTCGGGTGCTCGGGTTGACGCCGGACAGGGCTTCACTTCGCCGCGAGCTTGCGGTTCTTCACCACCTGCGCCCAGCGAACGGACTCCGCATCCATCTGCTTGCGGAACTCGGCCGCGGTGCTGCCGATGGGCACCATGCCGAGCACGTACAGGCGTCCCTTGATGTTCGTGTCGGTCAGGGCCGCGGCGGTGTCTCGCTGCACCTTGGCGAGAACCTCCGGGGGCGTGCCGGCCGGCGCGAACAGGCCGAACCAGCCGGTGTTCTCGAAGCCCGGCAGGCCGCTCTCCGACACGGTCGGCACGTCGGGCAGCAGCTTCGAGCGCTCCTTGCCGGTGACCGCGAGCGCGCGCAGCCGCTCGGGGCCGAGCAGCGCGGCCGCGGCCGCGATGTTGCCGACCATCATCTGCGTCTGGCGACCGATCAGGTCGGTGTAGGCCGGCGCCTCGCCCTTGTAGGGAACGTGCTGCAGGTCGATGCCGGCGGCGTCGGCGAAGTTCTCGCCCGCGAGATGCACCTGGCTGCCCACCCCCGCCGAACCGAAGCTCAGCGAGCCCGGCTTGGCCTTGGCCGCGGCGATCAGTTCCTTGATGGACTTGTACGGCGACGAGGCGGGCACCACCACCAGCATCGAGCCGCCGGCCACGTTGGTGATCGGCACCAGGTCCTTGTCCGTGTCGAAGGGCATCGACGCGTAGAGGTGCGGATTGATCGTGATGCTGCCCGAGGCCATGAGCAGTGTGTAGCCGTCGGCCGGCGCCTTGGCCACCACGTCGGCGCCGATGTTGCCGCCGGCGCCGGCGCGGTTCTCCACCACCACCGTCTGGCCCCACTTCTCGGAAAGGCTTTGTCCGAGCATGCGCGCGACGACATCGGTGGTGCCGCCCGGGGCGAAGGGCACGATCATGCGCACCTGCTTGGCGGGCCAGGCGCTCTGGGCCTGCAGGGGCGCGGCGAACGGCAAGGCCAGGCCGCACACGGCCACCGACAACATGCGCTTGAAGTGCAATCGCAGTACGGGTTTCATTGATCCGTCCTTTTCAAGAAGGCAGCGCCGGAATGGCACGGCTCGCCGAACATCATGAGACCAGTGCCAGTGCGAACGCCATCCCGGTTGCTACCGAGAAACCCGCCGCACCGGCGATCCAGTTCTTGCGCAGGCCGCTCCACGGCCCGAACTCGATCAACAGCAGGCGAACCCCGCCGGCCATGTGCATCGACAGCAGCACGACGAGTCCCCACTCGGCGAACTTGAACGCCGGCATGTCCGCCAGCCGCAGCCAGCGGTCGAAGGCCGCGTGGCCTTGCAGCGCCTGCGCCAGCACCCAGAAGTGCAGCGGCAGGAACAGCGCCAGCAGCAGCCCCGAGACCCGGTGCAGGACAAAGGCCCAGTACGCGGCGTGGCCGCGCGCGCGCGCATCCACGCGGCTCATGTCGCCACCACCGCATACACGGCTCGCAGGCCGGTGACGAGAATCAGCAGGCCGAACAGCCGCGCGGCCAGCAGCGCGCGCGCCGGCGTCCAGCGCAGCCATTCGACGGCGATGTTCGCCAGCCCCGGCGGCACGTGGACCGCGCAGGCCACGACGAACAGCGCGTAGAAGGCGCCGAAGCTCCAGCTGCCCTGCGTGCGCGACAGGATCTCGCCGCCGCTCAGGCCGCCGCGCACCGCGTAGATCATGACCGCCAGGTGCACCAGCACGCACACCGCCAGCACCATGGCGCTGACGCGCTGCAGGTACCAGCGGCGCGCTTCGGCGACGCCGTCGTTCGCCGGGATCGTGCGGTCGCCCTGCGCAGGCGCGACGACCGGGGCGGCGCCCGTCGCGGACAGCGGTTCGCTGCGGTTCACAGCTTGCCCCGGATGGCGGCCCGGCCGGCCGCCCGCTTGAGCCCGGCGATGCCGGCGGTGGGCGCCAGCTGCTTGGGGCAGTGCACGGTGCAGCTGCCCTGCGTGTGGCAGGCATGGCAGCCGGCGTCGCCGGCCACGGCGCGCAGGCGCTCGCGCTGCTGGGTGTCGCGCACGTCGTTCACGAGCGTCCAGGCGCGGTTGAGCGCGGCCGGGCCGAGGTAGTCGGGCCGCGCCGCGACCACGTCGCAGGAGGCGTAGCACACGCCGCAGCCGATGCACTCGACGCCCGCGTCGGCCGCCCGTCGCTCGGGCGAGGCTGGCTCTACCGCCTCGAAATCCTCCGTGCGGCTGCGCTGGCCCTTGAAGCTGCCTTTCGCGCGCGCCCACTTGTCGAAGAACTCGCTCATGTCGGTCGCGAGGTCCTTGATGACCGGCAGGTTGGCGAGCGGAGCGACCTCGAGCCGGCCGTCGGCGGCGACCTTGGCAACGTGCGTGCGGCAGGTCCAGCGGGCCACGCCGTTGACCGTCATCGCGCACGAGCCGCACATGCCGACGCGGCAGGCGAACCGATAGCTCAGCGAGGGTTCGAGCTGGCGCTGGACGTAAGTGACGACATCCAGCACGGTCTGGCTTTCCAAGCGAGGCACCTCGTAGGTCGCGAACTCGCCTTGCTGCTTGCCCCGCCAGATCCTGACGGTGAGGTTCTTCGTCATCGCTGCGTGGGATGCCCGGAAAGGATGCGAATAATCCGGCACGCCAAGCGAAATGAAAAGCGAATAAAGCTTATCGTAAAGACAAGGAATACTTTCCAGGCCATTCGTCCTTGGAGCACCGCCATGCCGTCCATCCGCGTTCTCAAGACCTTTCTCGCCGTGACCCGGCACGGCAGCTTCGCGGCGGCCGGCCAGGAGATCGGGCTCACCGCCGCCGGCGTCGGCCTGCAGATGCGCGCCCTCGAGGAAGACCTCGGGCAAAAGCTGTTCGACCGCGCGGGGCGCTCCATCGTGCTCAACACCGCGGGCCGCCTCACCGTGGCGCCGGTGACCGACCTGGTGCGCCGCTACGAAGCGCTCGCTTCGGTCGATACCGACGGCTTGTCGGGCACTGTCGTCGTGGGCGCGCTGGTCTCGGCGCTGATGGGGGCGTTCGCGGACGCCCTGTGGGCCTTGAAGCGCGGGCACCCGCGGCTCGAGGTGAAGCTGCTGGCGGGGCTTTCGGCCGACTTCGCGCCCAAGGTCGAGCGCGGCGAGCTCGACGCGGCCGTCGTCACCCAGCCGCCGCGCGCGCTGCCCAACGGCGTGAAGTGGACGCCGCTGTACTCGGAGCCGATGATCCTCATCGTTCCGCGCCGCCCGCATTTCACGCTGGGGCCGCAGGCGCTGGACACGCTGCGCCAGGCGCCCTACCTGCGTTTCGACCGCGACACCTGGACCGGCCAGCTGGTCGAGCAGGTGCTCTCGCGCGCCGGCGTCTGCGTCAACGAGAGCCTCGAGCTCAACTCCGTGGAGGCCATCGTGGCGCTCGTGCGGCAGGGCTTCGGCGTGTCGATCGTGCCGCAGCTCGACAACGTCGACTGGGACCGCGACCGCGACCTGAAGGTCGTGCCCGTGCCGGGCAACCGCATCGAGCGCCACGTCGGCCTGCTCGAGCGCACCAGCCATTCGCGCACGCAGTTCACCGACACGATCAAGCAGCACTTCAAGGCAAGGGCGCCGCGGCATCGCGCGCGGAACGGTCGCGCGTCATAGCGCGAAGCGCCCGTCGTGAACGCGGCGAGGGCGAGCAATGGCGGTTGTCGGATGAAGCTGAACAGCTGAATGAACGCATGAGTCCTCATCGTGGATCGACAAGGAACGCGAACGAATGCGAGCGTCGCGCTGCTCAGCGCAGCAGGTTCTTGTAGAGCCTGCCGTCCTTCATGATCACGACGAAGTTCTTCGCCGGGTCCTCGATCAGCTTGATGTCGGCGAGCGGGTCGCCGTCCACCAGCAGCAGATCGGCCAGCGCGCCGGCCTCGACCACGCCGAGCTTGCCGGGGTAGGGGCTGCGCAGGCCGGACAGCGCGAGCAGCTCGCCGTTGTCGCCCGTGGCCATCTTCAGCACTTCGGCGGGCGTGTACCAGCGCACGAGCTTGGTGAGCTGCGCGCCCTGCCGCGAGGCGATCCGGGCGTCGAACAGCGTGTCGGTGCCGAAGGCCGTCCTGACCTTGTACTGCCGGGCCAGCTCGTAGGCCCTGTCGGTGCCCGAGGTCATCTGCCGCTGCTTGGCGCGGTTGGCCGAGCCCTCGGGAAAGGGGGTGGTGTCCTCGTCTTCGAGGAAGGGCTGCAGGCTCCACCAGATGCCACGCTCGGCCATCAGTTTCGCGCTCGCCTCGTCGGCGAGCTGGCCGTGCTCGATGCACCTGACGCCCGCGCGGATCGCCTGCTCGATCGCCCTCGGCGTGTACGCGTGCACGGTGACGTAGGTGCCCCAGTTCTCGGCCGCCTCGACCGCGGCACGGATCTCGGCCTCGCTGTACTGGGTGACGTCGAGCGGGTCGGACGGAGACGACACGCCGCCGCCGGCCATCAGCTTGATGTGGCTCGCGCCGCGCAGCAGTTGCTCGCGCACGCCGCGCCGCACCTCGTCGGGACTGTCGGCGATCACGGAGTACCCGTAGCGCTCGCTGAAGTGCGCCGGCGTGCCGGGCACGCGTGGCAGATCGAAGTGGCTGCGGTAGTCCGCATGGCCGGAGGTCTGGCTGATCGCGGCCCCCGAGGGCCAGATGCGCGGGCCCGGGATCCGGACCTCGTCGATGGCGCGCTTGAGCCCGAAGGTCGGGCCCGAGAGGTCGCGCGCGCTGGTGAAGCCGCGCAGCAGCATCTCGCCGGCGGCCCGGGCCTGGACGATCTGCGTGTAGTTCGGGTCGGCGGTGAGCAGCACCGGCAGCGGCAGCACCGACATCGCCATGTGCGTGTGCGCGTCGATGAGGCCCGGCATCAGCGTGCGGCCCCCGCCGTCCACGCGTGTGAGCTGCGCATCGGCCGGCGGAGTGACCTCCGTGGCCGACATCGACTCGATGGTGTTGCCCACCACGAGCACGTTCTGCGGACCGGACAGCCGCTCGGAGCGGCCATCGAACACGCGCACGTTCTCGAACAGCACCGCCGACACGGGAAGCGCGGGCCCCGGCGCAGGCGGTGACTGGGCCTGCACGCCGAATGCGAATGCGAGCGCCGTGGCTGCGAGAACTCGCCGAACCGGCTCAGCGACCTCGAGAGATCCCGCGATGCTCCCCATACTGCAAGCTTCCGGACACCAGCCAAGGTGGGTGATGCTCGCTCCCCTGTCTTTCCGAGTCAACGACAGGGTGTAACGGCGAACGGCCCGTCCGTTGCTCATCGCCCCGCGCCGTCCTTTGGCCTTGTCACGCCTTGAGCCGGTACCCCGTACGAAAGATCGCCCACACCGCCCCCAGGCACACCAGCAGGAACACCACCGTCATCCCGAGGCTCACCGCAACGCCCACGTCCGCCACGCCGTAGAAGCTCCAGCGGAAGGCGCTCACCAGATACACCACCGGGTTGAACAGCGTGATCTTCTGCCACAGCGGCGGCAGCATGTCGATCGAGTAGAAGCTGCCGCCCAGGAAGGTGAGGGGCGTGACGATCATGGTCGGCACGATCTGCAGCTTCTCGAAGCCTTCGGCCCAGATGCCGATGACGAAGCCGAACAGGCTGAAGGTCACCGAGGTGAGCAGCAGGAAGGCCAGCATCCACACCGGGTGCGCGATGGAAAAGTCGACGAACAGGCGCGCCGTCGCCAGGATGATCAGGCCCAGGATCACCGACTTGGTGGCCGCCGCGCCCACGTAGCCGATCACGATCTCCACCGGCGAGATCGGCGCCGACAGCACCTCGTAGATCGTGCCGGCGTACTTGGGCATGTAGATGCCGAACGACGCGTTGGAAATGCTCTCGGTCAGCACCGACAGCATGATCAGCCCCGGCACGATGAAGGCGCCGTAGCTGATGCCGTCGATCGACATCATGCGCGAGCCGATCGCCGAGCCGAAGACGATGAAGTACAGCGAGGTCGCGATCACCGGCGCCGCGATGCTCTGCAGCACCGTGCGCCAGGTGCGCGCCAGCTCGAAACAGTAGATGGCCTGGATGGCGTGCAGGTTCATCCGCGGCGCTCCTCGGCCACGGGCTCGGCCCGGTTTGCCAGGCCGGCCGGCGCGGAGTTCGCCGCCGAAGGCGGGCGCCGGTCGGCGCCGTGAACCAGGCTCACGAAGATTTCCTCCAGCGAACTTTCCTGCGTGCGCAGGTCCTTGAAGTCGATGCCCTGCTCGCCCAGGCGTTTGAGCAGACCCGCGATGCCGGTGCCTTCGCCCTGCGCGTCGAAGGTGTAGAGGAGCTCCAGCCCGTCGGCCGAGAGCTCCAGGTTCTGCCCGGCCAGGCCGGCCGGGATCGCGGTCAGCGGGCTTTGCAGGTGCAGGCTGAGCTGCTTCTTGCCGAGCTTGCGCATCAGCACCGCCTTGTCCTCGACCAGCACGATCTCGCCCTTGCTGATGACGCCGATGCGGTCGGCCATCTCCTCGGCCTCCTCGATGTAATGGGTGGTGAGGATGATGGTCACGCCGCGCTCGCGCAGGCCGCGCACCATGGCCCACATGTCGCGCCGCAGCTCCACGTCCACGCCGGCCGTGGGCTCGTCGAGGAAGAGGATGGTCGGCTCGTGGCTCAGCGCCTTGGCGATCATCACGCGGCGCTTCATGCCGCCGGAAAGCGTGCGGATCCTGGCGGCGCGCTTGTCCCACAGCGAGAGGTCCTTGAGCACCTTTTCAAGGTGCGCCGCGTCGGGCGGCTTGCCGAAGAGGCCGCGGCTGAACTTGACCGTGTCCCACACGCTCTCGAACGCATCGGTCGAGAGCTCCTGCGGCACGAGGCCGATCGCGGAGCGCGCCGCGCGGTAGTCGCGCACGATGTCGTGGCCGTCGGCCAGCACGCTGCCCTCGCTGGCATTGACGATGCCGCAGATCACGCTGATGAGCGTGGTCTTGCCGGCGCCGTTGGGGCCGAGCAGCGCGAAGATCTCTCCTCGGCGGATGTCGAGGTCCACCCCGCGCAGCGCCTGGAAGCCCGACGCGTAGGTCTTGCCGAGGCGGCGCACGGAGATGACGGTGTCTGTGGTTGCGACTTCTTTCATGGCCCGGGCACTCTACCGGCCGCCGGCCGGCCCGCTTGCAGCGGGGGCATGCGCCCGCGCCGCACTATGCTTGCAAGCTCATGCCTCGCCGGGAGCAGCGACATGGGCATCAACCACAGCATCGAGTTCTTCGACCAGCAGTTCGCGCGGCAGGCGCGCGAGCACGATCTGGCGCTCAACCCCTTCGAGCGCGCCGCCCTGCCGCATCTGCACGGGCGCGTGCTCGACCTGGGCTGCGGCATGGGCAACCTCGCCGTGGCCGCCGCGCGGCAGGGGTGCAGCGTGACGGCACTGGATGGCAGCGCCACGGCCATCGAGCACCTGCGACGCCGCGCCGCCGAAGAAGGGCTGGCCGTCGAAGCCCGGCAGGCCGACCTGCGCGACTGGCGCATCGAGGGCAGCTTCGACACCATCGTGTCGATCGGCCTGCTCATGTTCTTCGACTGCCCGAGCGCCTTGCGCAGCCTGGCCGACATCCAGGCCCATGTGTGCGAGGGCGGCACGGCCGCCGTCAACGTGCTGGTCGAGGGCACGACCTACATGGACATGTTCGACGACGGCGGCCACTGCCTGTTCGAGCGCGGCGAGCTGGCCGGACGCTTCGCGCGGTGGGAGCTGCTGCACGCATCGTTCGAGGACTTTGCGGCGCCGGGCGGGCGGCGCAAGTCCTTCGCCACCGTGATCGCGCGCAAGCCGCCCGCTGCAGCGCTGCGCGGAAACGCGCAGGCCGGCCGCGCTTCAGCCGCGCCCCGCTGAACGCCGAAGTTCGCCGCGCGCCTGCGCCACGACGGCGCGCGCCGCGCTCAGCGCCAGCAGGCCCATGACGGCGGCCACCGCCAGGTCGGGCCAGGCGCTCGCCGTGCCGAACACGCCGAGGGCGGCCAGCAGCACCGCCACGTTGCCGATCGCGTCGTTGCGGCTGCACAGCCACACGGAGCGCAGGTTGGCGTCGCCCTCGCGCCACGCATAGAGCATGGCCGCCACGAGCAGGTTGGCGGCCAGGGCCGCGGCGCCGATCGCGCCCATGGTCGCCGGCTCCGGCGCGCTGCCCTGGTCGAAGCTCCAGGCTGCCTTGCCCAGCACGAACACCCCGTAGCCGGCCATCGTGAGGCCCTTGAACAGCGCGGCGCGCGAACGCCAGGCCGCGGCCATGCCCAGCACGAACAGCGAGATGCCGTAGTTGGCGGCGTCGCCGAAGAAGTCGGCGGCATCGGCCAGCAGCGACACCGAATCGGCGTGCAGACCGCCGGCCAGCTCCACCCCGAACATGCCGGCATTGATGACGAGGGCCGCCCACAGCACGCGGCGCAGGCGCGGGGAGGGGACGGTGTCGGGCGAAGTGCAGGCGGCTTGGCAACAGGCGTCGGACATGGGTGGCCTCACGGAGAGAGACGGTGACGCCATTGCAAAGCCTGAAGCGGCTGTAGAGTCAAGCGTCGCGGCGCGCCCGCGTCGAGCGGCACTCGAAGGGAGATCCAGCATGAAGATCGGCGCAATCGCCCGGGCCACCCGAACGCCCGTGGAGACGATCCGCTACTACGAGCGTGAGGGTCTGTTGCCGCAGGCGCCGCGCAGCGAGGGCAACTACCGCATCTACGCGGCGGAGCACGTGGAGCGGCTGGCCTTCATCCGCCACTGCCGCTCGCTGGACATGGCGCTCGCGGAGATCCGGCTGCTGCTGCGGTTCAAGGATTCGCCGGGCGAAGACTGCGGCGCTGTCGATGCGCTGCTGGACACCCACATCCTGCAGGTGGCCGACCGCATCCGCGAACTCACGCAGCTGGGCAGGCAGTTGAAAGCCTTGCGGGGCCAGTGCGGCGGCGTGCGGGACGCGGGGCACTGCGGCATCCTCAATCAGCTGACGGCGTCGGCGGTTCGCGGGCGGCGGGGCGAAACCGACCGATCGAAGCGCCGCGCGAGAGGGCCCTGACGCATCACGCGCGCCGCCGCACCCCACCCGTCGGGGGTGCGTGCGCCGCCGCGCCGAGCGCTCGAGCCGTTAGCATCGCCCCGGCTTCGATTCCGTCCACCTTGAACTCCCGCAAGAACCTCCGCAGCTGGGCGCGGCTGCGTCTGCTGAGCTGCGCCGGCCTCGACGTGATGAGCGCCGCGCCGGAGCTCTTTGCCGTCGTGCACGAGCTGGTGCCCGGCGCGGCCTGCGCGCTCTTTCTGACCGACGCCGACGGCACGCCGCACGGCTTTCACCACGAGGACTCGCCGGCGGCGGTGCGCTCGCTGTTCCAGGCCGAGCCGCAGCTCTTCAAGGGCCCGGACGAGCTGAACGTCTTCCAGCTCGTCGGCCGACGCGGCTCGCCGAAGGTGGGTCAGCTCCTCGAGCCGCCACGCTCGTACTTCGCGAGCAACACCTACCAGCTCCTCGTGCGCGCATCGGGCCACCACCATTCGCTCGACGTGCGGCTGGAGCCCGACGGCGCGGCGGCCGGCATGCTCGCGCTCTTTCGCGCGCCCGGACGTGGCTTCGATGGCGATGAGGCCGCGCAGGTGCAGCGCATCGGCCTGCACCTGGAGCATGCCCTGCGTGCGCAGCCCGCGGGCGGCCAGTCCGTCGGCGGCGACTTGCCGGGTTCGTTCGACGAGGAGGCGATGCTGGTCGCGCGGCCCGACGGCAGCGTGATGTTCGCGAGCGACGCCGCGCACGCGATGCTGGGTGCGCTGCCGCTCGTCGGTCCCGCGTGGCCCGACCGCCGCCGCCTGCCCCTGCTGGCGCTGCACCTCATCGAGAGACTGCGCGACCCGGCGCGCTTTCCCGACCGGCTGCCGTTCGCGCGCTGGGCGGTGGCCGGCGGCTTCATCGAAGCGACGGCGCAGTGGCTGGGCGCGCAGGCGGCCGTCGCCGGGGCCGCGGCGGAGGGCGCGCAGGCCTTCGCCGAGGGCCTGATCGGCATCGTGCTCAGGCGCCGGTCGCCCGAGCCCCTGCGCGTCTGGCGTCGCCTGCGCGCCGTGGCGCTGGCGCCCCAGGCGATGGAAGCCGCGTTCTGGCTGGCGCTCACCGGCGAACGCGATGCGGTGCGCTCGCGCATGGGCCTGAGCGAGGCGGTGATGAAGGACTGCCTCAAGGCGGTCTACGCCGAGCTCGGCGTGAGCTCGGTGGCCGAGGTCGTCGGCGCGCTGCGCAGCGACGGCGGCGCAGCGATACCGGGTGCGCTCGCGCGCGTGCCGGCCGGCGTCGTCGCCTCGCGCGGCGCCGCGCTGCGCCTGGCCGCCTGAGGCACGACGCGCGCAAGGCACGAACGAATCCGGCGTGCTGGAGCGGGCCCGTCGGTTCGTTCGCACCCTCTCAGACCGCGTCCTGGGTCAGCGGCGGGAACGACGGCTTCACGTCGGACCAGCGCAGCCGCAGTTCGTCGTCGAGGTGCGTGCCGCCGAGGATCGTGAAGTCGCTGCCGAAATCGACCGCCAGCGCGGGCAGCGGCAGCTTGGCTGTCGCCCCCACGACCTCGAACTCGACCACGCTGTCGAGCAGCCCGAGTGCCGTGGTGAACTCATGGCTGCCGTTGCAGTTGGTCTCGGTGAACATGCCGCCGTTGGCCGCCATGGCCAGCCCGATGTGGCCCTTGCGCGCATGCGTGTCGACCTTGAGGTTGGCGAAGACGAAGCGCCCGCCGGTGCTGGTGTCGCCGTCGATCGCGTCGAGCTGCGAGCCGAAATCGGCGTCGCCGCTCCACGAGTAGCTGCACAGCGGGTCCGAGTAGGTGCCCGACGCGCTCAGGTCCATGCCGCTGTCGCGCGCGCCGATCGCGAATCGCACCGGCTTGCGCGGCGCCTCGCCCGGGCGCTCGCGCACCGGCCCCACGTCGGCGCGCCAGCGAAGCTGCAGCTTGCCGTCCACGCGCAGTCCGGCGTGGTACTGGTCGAGCCAGCGGTAGTCGATCGGCAGGCGCCACTCGGTGATCTGGCGGACGTTGCTGCGGTGCTCGTCGAGCTTGACGTACACGCCGCCGCGCGAACCCGCGCCGGTGGCGGGCAGGTCGCACACCACGAGCTCGTCGGTCCATGAGCGCAGTGCGCGCTCGGTGCTGTCGACGAACACCTTGCCGGCGCGCGTGCCGAAGCGGCCGACGAGCCGCAGCTCATTGGCGCGCTCGTCCACCTCCACGTGGTGGATCGTGGGCGCGAGGATCGACGTGGCGGTGCTCCCCGGCCGCGGCTTGGCGACGAAGAAGGAGCCGGTGACCGGGTCGCGCGTGCGGCCCTTGGCCTGCATGTTCTCCATCACGGCGTCCCAGGGGAAGGGGCGTTGCCTGGGGCTCTCGGGGTCGATCACGTTGGCGCCCAGCAGCCGGTCCACGAAGTAAGGCGGCGCCGAATACGCCGCCTGGCCGGACACCGTCTCGGTCCAGCCGAGGTACACGCTCGCGCCCTTGCGGTGGCAGGCGAAGATAAAGCCGGCCGCATACGCCGCGGTCGAGGTGTTGGCGCTGTTGCACGCATTGAGGATCACGACGCTGTGCTCGGCGAACTGCCAGTACTTGTCGACGAAGTGGGCCGTGATGCCGTAGCGCGTCTGCATTTCCGGCACGTCGCGGCCCCAGCGGTCCTTCACGGTGTTGCCGGTCGCGCCCGTGTGGTAGGTCAGGCGCAGGTGGGCGAGGTCGCCGCGGACGTCGGGCATGGCTTCCGTGGCGGCACTGACCGGCGTGGACGACTGCACCGAGTACAGCGAGGGCATCTCCTTGTCGTTGCGCAGCACGCGCGGCGTCGCGCCGCCGTGGCAGTTGAGGTAGAAGAAGCCGTCGCCCTGCACGCCGCGCAGCGTGGTGAGGCGCGCGTCGCCCTCGGCGCCGGCGCGCACCAGGTAGCCGTTGTTCGACAGCATCGACGACAACTGCGTGACGGTGGACTGCCCTTCGAAGTTGGCGCCGAAGGAGTGCAGCAGGCGCGCATGGCGGCTGGCGGGGACCTCCACGCGCGCGGCGGCGAGCGCCTGCGCGCGGGCCGAGGCGGTTGCGACCGAGGCGGCGGTCTCCGGCACGGGGAGGCGGCTGCGCGTCACGACGTGCACACGCCCGTCGTCGAAGATGCCCCAGGCGGTGAGCGCGTCCTGCGCCACGCCGGTCATCTCGTACAGCGGCTGCTGCGCCATGCAGGCCGCCACGGAGGTCACGTAGGCGAGCGGCGTCAGAGCCTGCGCCTCGATGTCGCGGCAGTGCTGCTCGACCAGCGCGATCGTTTGCAGGCGCGGCGCGTCGGCCGGGTCGGCGGGCGGATTGCCGCCGCCGCCGTGGGGCTCTTCCGATCCGGGATCCTGCGCGGAGCCGCCGTCGCCACCGCCGCCGCAGCCGGCCAGCATCAGTGGGACTCCGGCCGAGAGCGCGCCTGCGGACAGGAGGCCGAGGAAGCGGCGGCGCTTGAACTTCGAGGGCAGGGAAGGCGACGACATGACGGGCTGCGACGAGTAGCTGCGAAGCCCGGCAGGTTAGGAAGGATGCGGCGACGAAGACACCCCCGCGCGGGGGGCGCTTTGGCGGAGGAACGCTTTGGATGCCCGGGCCCGGTGGCCTGCAAGGACGTGCGTTTGTGCTGTCGTCGTGCCGGCTGGGTCTGCAGCGGAGCAGATCGCCAGGCGCACGTGGGCAGGCCTGCGACCTTTGACGGCTTCAGGTCGCCTGCTGAATCACTGGACCGGCAACTGAAGGGCTGAACACGACAAGCAAGGCACCTGGGAAAGACGGCTTCAGCAGCACGACGTTCGTCGCGAACGCCGGCAGTCGACCCGAAGCGGTCGACTAGCCTTCCGCGGTGCAGACGTTCAACGACACAGCTCGCCTACCGCGGCCGATTTTGGCCGCGGTCAGCTGCAGCGCCTGGTTCGGCGGGCCTTTACGGCCCCGCCAGGAACACCACCTACCGCCCGGTGGGGCGGCCCGCCTTCATCGCTCGTTTGAGAACCGATCAGGTAGTCTTCAGGCCCTTTGACGCGAACTGTTTCAGCGCGATCTCGGTGGACCACGGCCCGCCTTGAGCGCTACCGATCTCGACCATGCCTTGGGTCGTCGATTCGCGCGCCCAATCGCGCTGCAGCTCGCACAGCACGGCGATCCAGCTCACCGGCCGCGCCCCGGCCTGCTCGACCCGCCGCAGGGCGGCGTCGTGGGCGACGAGCGAGGTGCCGCCGACCGCGTCCACCGGCACGAACACCTCGTAGCCGGCCCGCATCGCGTCGAGCGCTGGGTAGGCGAGGCAGACCTCGGTCCAGAGTGCGCCCATGATCAGCTTCTTCCGCCCGGTCGCCTCGACGGCCTTGACGAAGTCGGCGTCCTCCCAGGCGTTGATGCTGGTCCGGTCGATCCAGGCGGCCCCGTCCATCACCGACTTGATTGACGGGACGGTGTCGGGGTTCAGGCCTGACTTCACTCCGACAGTCGAGAGGATCATCGGGAGCTTGAACAGCCTGGCCGTCTGCGCCAGCGCGACGACGTTGGCGGTCAGTTGAGCCGCGTCCATCGACCGGACGGTGTTCATCTGCGGCGGCTGGTAATCGATGACGAGGAGGGCGGCGTTCTCTGGGGTGAGAAGCGGGTCGGTCTTGGGATCGCGTTTCGGTTGGCTGGGCATGCCGTTCTCCTTTGGAAAGCAGTACTCGGATGGACACCGCGACATCACGATGTCCGCCTCCGGAGAATAGAAAACGGGACCAGGCGGGTATCGGCGGTTATTGCTGACTTTTTGGCGGTCCTTGCTGAATTCAGGCGAACCGGCTGGGAGTGACGCCGACGAGCCGCTTGAAGTGGCGGGTGAGTTGGCTCTGATCGCTGAAGCCGACCTCGACCGCGACCTGGGCGAGCGAGAGTTGCCGCGCGGTGATGAGCCGCTTGGCGCGCTCGACGCGCTGGCGGATGACAAACTGGTACGGCGACAGCCCCGTCGTCTGCTTGAATTGCCGGGCGAAGTGGAACTCGCTCAGGTGGGCGACGGCGGCGAGGTCGGCCAGCGCGAGGTTCTGGTCGAGGTGGGCGTCGATACACTCCTCCACCGCGCGCATCGTGTGCCGGGGCAACCGGCCGCCGGACTTGCGTTCAAACTCCTTCGTGGAGGGTCCGTTCGCCATGTGCCGGATCAGCTGGACGACCAGCACGTTCGCCAGCGACTCGGCGCACAGCCGCCCGTCCGGCCCGCCGGTGAGCAGCTCGTGGCGAAGGGATGTGAGGGTGTCGATCACCTCAGGGCTGGATTGGTCGTAGTAGCGAACTGGATAACGAACGCGGGCCGGGTCGAGATCAAATGCTTCTTCCGCCACTTTGGCGATCAGGGCCGGGGACAACTGATAGTGAGTCGAATCGATCGTGTTGCGCCGCCGCCACCGGCTCTCGACGCCGGGCGGCAGGAGATTCACGGCGTTCGGCAATCCGTCCCCGTTGTACCGGGCGCCGTCGCAACGGTGGTCGGTATCCGCCGCGAAGGTTTCGCCCGTGAGCATGAGCCTCAGACATTCGGTAGGCGGGAGGACGAGGTCGCCCGCTGGCTGCTGTAAATAGTGATCGACGCGAAGCCCGCTCCAGCCCAGCGGCGCGCTCGTGAGCCGGAACTTGTACGGAATGTGTCCGAGCCGCTCGTCGGGGGTGAGCGGGCGAGGTGGCTTCAGTGGATGAACCTTCCGCGTCATCAGAAACCATTCCGGGCGAACGCCTCTGCCGCCGAACGTTCGAGCTGAGCCGCCCGCGGAGGCAGGCAGCGCTTGGCCCCGCAAGGACAATGTAAACCCTGGCCTGGAGCGGCCAAGCGCTGCCTGCCGTAGCGGGTCGGCTCGAGCGGAATGCGAAGGGAATTCCTACCTTCGGGCAATGGCGTCGAGGCGCCAAGATTGGTGATGTTCAAAGTCATCAATCTCAAGCCTGTGAAAGGGGAAGTCCCATGGAGCAGATTACACGAGGCATCGTACGAGGCCAAGCCGTTCGCGTCGGCGTCGATCTGGTCACGCGTGATCCAGGTGCATGCCGTCGATGCCGCCGGCCAGGTGCTGGTGAGCCGCGCCTTGCCGCGCGACAAGTTCATCGCCTGGTGCGTGCAGCTGCCCGCCGGCTGTATCGTCGCCATGGAGGACATGGAGTTCGGGCGCGGTGCCATCGTGGTGCGGGAGGGAAAGGGCGGTAAGGACCGGGTTGTGATGCTGCCAGAGGCTGGTCTCTGAGCTGCGGGCACACTTGGTTAGCAGTCGCGCGATCTGGCTGAGCGACCAGCGCGACGAGCGCGGCGGCGTGTTTCTGCCCGATGCACTGGAGCGCAAGTACCCGCGGGCCGGAGCGTCGTGGTCGTGGTTCTGACTGTTTCCCCTGACAACGCATTCGACCGATCCGCTCGGGTGTGATTCCGCGCCATGACCTGATGCGTTGTCACTGCCATCGCGGACAGCGATGACCAAATGACCGCTTCGTGGGGCAATTGCCACCGGCTGCAAATGGCCGGCAGCGCATGCATCACGTTGCACCCGGAATGCCGACGTCTGGCGATGTGCCACGATGGTCACGCGAAGAAGTAGCAGCAAGCGCCTCGATACCTCATGGGCGCATCTTCGTAACCCTCAAGTCGATGAATGCCCATCACGGGACTCGCGATCAACGCCACTCATGTGAGCCATGGAACAAGGTCAAGATCGTCGGCCAGAAGGAACCGCCGCGAGATCGCGTCCCCTGCCCCGCCGGTGCAGCGCCTCGTGCCAGGCCACTGCAAACCGGGTCCAATACGGCGCATCGGTGGTGACAATCAGCAACCCGGCGCACTCAGGTCAACGGCGATGAGCGACGTGATTGATACGGACTACCTCGTTGTGGGGGCCGGCGCGGCCGGCATGGCGTTCACCGATGCCTTGCTCACGCACTCGGATGCCACCGTCACGCTTGTCGACCGGCGTCACGCGCCCGGCGGACACTGGATCGACGCCTATCCCTTCGTTCGTCTGCACCAGCCATCCGCCTTCTATGGGGTGGCCTCGGTGCCGCTGGGGCAGGGCGCCATCGACCGGTCGGGCCTGAATGCCGGGTTCCACGAGCTCGCCAACGCCGACGAATTGCGCGCCTACTTCGCCCAGGTGATGCAGCAGCACTTCATCCCCAGCGGGCGCGTGCGCTACTTTCCCTGCAGCGACTACCGTCAGGATTCGAGCGGCCGGCACGGCTTCACCTCTCGCATCACCGGTGTGACCCGCGAGGTGCGCGTACGGCGCAAGCTCGTGGACACCACCTACCTCGAAGGCCGAATTCCGGCTACCAGCGCGCCGCCGTTCGAGGTGGCCGATGGCGTGCGGTGCATCGGCCCCGGCGAGCTCCCGCGCGCAGGCGACCGGCCAGAGCGATTCGTCGTCGTCGGTGCGGGCAAGACCGCGCTGGACACTTGCGTGTGGCTGCTGTCTCAGGGCGTGCTGGCGCCGGCCATTCGATGGATCAAGCCGCGGGAAGGGTGGTGGCTGAACCGCCGCCACCACCAGCCGCATACCTACCTGCCCGACTTCTACGCCGGCGTCGGCCTTCAGTTGCAAGCCATGGCTCAGGCCGCCTCGGTCGACGACGTTCTTCTCCGGCTGGAGTCGGACGGGTTCTTCCTGCGGGTCGATACCGAGGTGATGCCCACGATGTGCCACGGCGCGATCATCAGCGAGGCCGAACTGAGCCTGCTGCGCCGGATCGAAGACGTGGTGCGGATGGGCCGGTTGCGGCGCATCGAACGTGATCGCCTCGTTCTGGACGGCGGGGTGATGCCCACCGACGCGAACACGCTGCACCTGCACTGCGCCGCGCAGGGCCTGGCACGTCCGGCGCTGCGGCCGATCTTCGAGGCCGATCGGGTGACGGTTCAGCCCTGCTTCTGGAGTTTTGCCTGCTACCAGTTCGCGCTTCTGGGCGTCGTCGAGGCCACTGTCGAGCGTGACGACGACAAGAACCGCCTGTGCCCACCCATTGCCTACTGGGACCAGCCCGCCGACTACCTGTCGGCGTATCTGGCGCTCCTGGCGGGGGAGCAGGCGCGCGCCGCGTTCCCGGCACTGGCGACCTGGGCCCGGGACACGCGGCTCAACCCGCTGAGCGGCATCGGGGATGTGCGCAGCCACCCCACGGTTGCCGAGGCGCGTGAGCGCATCAAGCGATTCGGTGCGGCGGCCGCAGGCAACCTGGTGAAGCTGCTTGCGACACCTGCCTGAGGCGAGAGGGGTAGTCGTGCGGGTGCGGCCTTCCAGATCACCTTTCGCGACCGGCACGGCACAGGGCGCCGTGTTCTAGGACCAGAAAGACGTGACGCGCGCCCGCCATCTTTGCCGCACGGTGTCGCGAGCACCGGGCGATGGCTGGGGTACCTCGAAGAGGCAGCCCACGCGCACCACGCCGGCATCTTCCGGCGACTCGCAGATTCCGGGCTGCATTCCGTGGCGGCGCATGAAGGCGAGCATGCGGGTGTTGGCGTCGAGAACGTCGCCGTAAAGCTCGCGCAACCCCGATTCGCGCGCAGCCTGCAAAAGGGTGCGCATCAAGGCGTCGGCAACCCCCTGACCTTGCCATGCATCGCTCACGCTGATCGCCAGTTCGGCCGTGCCGCGCTCCGCGTCCACGATGTACCAGACCGCCTCGCCGACGATCTCTTCGCCGTTGACGCCCCATACGCATGCAACCCAGGCGGCGTGGTGTTCTCCGTCCGCAGACACGAGGCGCCGCAGCAGGGACGGCGAGACGCCGTTGACGGCCCCGTGAAACCGGTTGCGGCGAGAAGTGCCGCTGAGCCCCGACAGGAACTCGCTCATGGCCTGAGCATCGGGCAGGTGGACCCGGCGGATCACGGCGGATGGGCGGATCGGGGGCTGGGCCATGAGCGGACCCTCGGCTTCGAGAGGATGGGGCACTCTACCCACCGGCGAGGCGCGCGTCCAGCGCGGTCTTGCTTCAGTGGTTCGAGCAGGCCTCGGTGGTAATCAGGGCGTAGAACGCTGCAAATGGCGCAAAGGCTGATGCACAATTCTTTGCCGCAATGCCAGACCGCTGCGGACGTTCGTCTGGGTTCCTGATCATTCGCATCGCCGAAAGCCGCAGATGTCCATGAGCCGTGCAACCGTCCGCGCTATCGCTGTCTTGCCGGCCGCGCCTTGATGTCTGCCGTCGACCCTGCCGCAGACACTCTTGCCGATAGCGGCGGGCCGGCGAGCAAGCGCCGCGTTCACCCGATCGTCAAGCTTGACTACGGCGTGCGGATCGTGGCCCATCTGTCCGCAGGCGCGGTGTTGTGGTCGGTGTTCGTGGATCGTCCGCCGCAGACCGGGGTCTGGGCGGTGTTCGTGTTCACGACCTTCCTGTGGGCGCACGCGGCGTACCAGTTGGCGAGCCGGGCCGGCGACACGAAACGTGCAGAGCTGCGCAACCTGCTGGGCGACGCGCTGATCGCCGGGGCCTGGGCGGCCGTGATGGATTTCAACGTCTGGATCCTCAGTTGCTTCTTCGTTACCAGCGGCACTGCCAACTTGAGCATCGGCGGACTGCGCTTCGCCCGTAACGGCGTCGCAGCGTTCATCGTCGGCGCACTGATCGCGGGCCTTGTCGTCGGGTTCGATTGGCAGCCCGAGGCATCGCTGGTGACCCAGGTGCTGACTTCGCTCTGCCTGATGCTGTTCAACCTGGCATTCGGTGTGCAATCGTATTTCCAGGCAAGCAGCGCGATTCAGGCCAACCGCGAGGTCAAGCAGCGCAACCGGCTCATCGAGCAGCAGAGCCTCGAGCTCGAGCAGGCCCGCAAGGCCGCCGAGCTGGAGCGGTACGCCGCGGAAGAAGCGCGCCAGCAGGCCGAGAACGCCAACCGCACCAAGAGCGCTTTCCTGGCCAACATGAGCCACGAGTTGCGCACGCCGCTGAATGCGGTGATCGGCTACACCGAGATGCTCGAAGAAGACCTGGCCCATCACCCGGGCATGGCCCCCGCACTCGGCGACCTCGGTCGCGTCAAGGGGGCGGCGCGGCATCTGCTGGGCCTCATCAACGATGTGCTCGATCTGTCGAAGATCGAAGCCGACAAGGTCGAGCTGAATCTCGAGGATTTCGAGCTTGCCGAACTGGTGGATCAGGTCGTCTCGACCTGCCAGCCCCTGGTCTCGGCGAATGGCAACCGTCTCGAGCTGACCGTTCCCGGCAAGCTCGGCCGGATTCGCTCCGACGCGACGCGCCTGCGACAAGTGCTCTTCAACCTGGTGTCGAACGCCGCGAAGTTCACCCATGCAGGCGTCATCCGGCTGAACGTCGCCTCGGATACCGACGCCCAGGGCCGCCGGCTGATGGTGTTCGAAGTGTCCGACACCGGCATCGGCATGACGCCGGCCCAGATGGCCAGGCTGTTCCAGGCCTTCGTGCAGGCCGATGCCGACACGACACGCAAGTACGGTGGAACCGGCCTGGGTTTGGTCATCAGCCGCAACTTGTGCCGACTGATGGGCGGTGACATCACCGTCACCAGCGAAGCCGCCAAGGGCAGCTGTTTCCGGGCGACGGTACTGGCAGCCGGGCGCGATGCGTCGGCCAGGGACGAATGGGTCGAGCGCAAGGCCGCCGCCCAGCCGGACGGTCCACCGGTGCGGCCCGCTGCAACGCTGGCTCCGGCCGCACTCGCCGCGCAGGCGGCGGCAGACGAACGCATTCGCTCCCTGGTGCAGGCCGCCCCGATGTTCCTGATCCTGTGGCGGGCGGCAGACGACGAGATCCTCCTCGCGGGTCCGTCGAGCCAGCGACTCTTCGGCTACCCGCCTGAGAAGGTGGTGGGTCTGTCGCTTCAGCGCCTGTACGGCGCGCACAGCGTCGACGGCGAGGCGCTGCGGGACGCGCTCACGCGCAACGGGGAGGTCAGCGACCACGAGGTGCGCTTCCTGCGCGCCAATGGCGTGGAGTTCTGGGGTCGCGTGTCTGCGCACCATCTGCAGTACGGCGGCCGGACCTGCCTCATCGCGGGCGTCGTCGACATCAGCGACCTGCGCGACGCGCAGTCGGCCACGGCCGCGGCGAGTGCTGCCAAGTCCCGTTTCCTGAGCAACGTGAGCCACGTGATGCGCACGCCGCTGACCGACATCATCGGGTATGCCGATCTGCTGATCGAGACCGCCGCGGACAAGGGCAATCCACCGGGCCTGGTCGTCGAAGCGGGGCACATCCGCGTATCGGGCTTGACCTTGCTGGGCATGATCGACACCTTGCTCGACCACTCCGCGATGGAGACCGGCGAGCTCGAACTGCACGTGGAGCCGGTCGATCTGGTGCCGCTGGTTGCCGAAGTGCGAGTTGCGGCCAGCCCGATGACCGCGCCCCGCGGCAACAGTCTGATCGTGCCGGAAGTGCCTGCCGTGCAACTCGTGGCCGATCGCATCCGCCTGAAGCAGGTGCTGCTCTACCTTGTCAGCCAGGCCAACGGCAGCAACCGCTCGTCCGAGATCGGACTGTTCATCAAGCCTGCGGCCGACGGCTTCGTGGAACTGATGGTGCGCGACAACGGCCCGGGCATGACTCGCGAGGAACTGGCGCGGGCGCTGCAGCCCTTCGACGCCACCCTGGGCCCCGTGGCGCCGGCCGTGGGCGACCTCGGACTCGACCTGTCGCTCAGCCGCGGCTTGTGCGAGCGCATGGGAGGCGTCTTCATCGCCGAATCGGCGCCGGGTCGGGGGTCGCGCTTCACCGTGCGGCTACCGCTCGCCACGACGCAAGCCGTCGCAACGGGAACCGAAGGGAACTGACATGCCGAGGATCCTTCTGGTCGAAGACAACGAACTCAATCGGGACATGCTGTCGCGCCGCCTGCTTCGGCGCGGCTACGAGGTGGTGATGGCGAGCGACGGCGTCGAAGCGCTGGCCGCCGCGGCCCATGAAAGACCCGATCTCATCCTGATGGACATGAGCCTGCCGACGATGGACGGCTGGGAGACCACGCGCCGCCTCAAGGCCGACGCCGCCCTGCGCGACATTCCGGTGATCGCCCTCACCGCACACGCGATGTCGGGTGACAGGCAGCGAGCCATGGATGCGGGCTGCGACGAGTTCGACACCAAGCCGATCGAGTTCGACCGTCTGCTAACCAAGATGCACGGCCTGCTGTGACGAGACAAGCCCTGATGCGCCGTTGCTGCAAGACGCCTAAGGTCCAGGGCATGAACGCAGCCGCGGCGCCTTCAGGCACGACATCCGGTCTCCCGGCGCGCGTCAGTTGCCTCGCCGAGCCGGCGTGCCTGCCCACCTTGCTGCAATTGCTCGACAGTTACTGCGCGCAACACCGGGTCGATGCGCGGTGTCGGCACGATCTGCACCTGATCGTGGAGGAGGCCTGCGTCAACGTCATCGCTCACGCCTACCCGCCCGGCGCACCCGGGCCGTTGAGCCTGCAGGTCGAAATCAAGCCATGCGACGGCCGGCCCGTCATGGAGATCACGATCGAGGACCGGGGTGCGCCCTTCGATCCATTGATGCTGCCTTCGCCTGACCAGACCGCGCCCCTCGAAGAGCTCCCGGTGGGCGGCCTCGGCGTGCACCTCATCCGTCAGTTGTCCGACCGGCAGCATTACCGCCATGACCGTCAGCGCGGCAACGTGCTCACGGTCGCCAAGTTCCTGGTGCCTGCGCGGCACGATTGATTCATCCTTGTGGAGACGACCGTGGAGATTGCGATTACCCAACAGGACACCGTCACGGTGGTCACGATCAAGGGCAGCGTGGACAGCCTGAATGCCGACCAGCTGACCTCCGCATTCGCCGCTCCCATCGGCCAGGGCCGCGTGCTGCTCGTGGCCGATTTCGGCGCCGTGACCTACACGAGCAGCGCGGGCCTGCGCTCGCTGCTGGCCACCGTGAAGGACTGCCGGCGCCGCGGAGGCGATCTGCGCATCGCCGCACTGCAGCCCCAGGTCGAGCGCGTGCTGTCCATATCGGGCTTCACCAGCATCATCAAGATCTTCGCGGATCGGCAAGACGCCGTCGACAGCTTCGAGGCGGTCGCGTGACGCCCGCTGCCGTCAAGGGGCCTGCGGTCTCCTTGGTCATCGGCTCGGGCAGCGTCAAGTGCGCGGCGGCCCTCGGCGTGGTCAAGGCGCTCACCGACGCCGGTATCGGCATCGACCGGGTCGTCGGCTGCAGCGCCGGCGCCCTGTTCGCATCGATCATCGCGCTGGGATACGACACGGCGGTTGCCAAGGACATCACCGTGCGCACCTGGACCAGGGATCTCACCTCGCGGCCGAACCGGATGGGGTACCTGCGGCTGCTCGCGCCGAAGCTCTTCGGCTTCAGGGTCGAGAACTTCGGCCTGCGCGACGACCGCGCGATGCTCGAGCGCGTGCGGTCGGTCTTCGGTGACCGGCGCATCGAGGACACCGCCATCCCGCTGCACATCACGGCCACCGATTTCGCCACCGGCGAGCTGGTGGAGATCACCCGCGGCAGCATCGTGGAGGCGATCCGCGCGAGCCTGGCGCTGCCGCTGGCCTTCGCCCCGGTCCGACTGGACGGCCGGCTGCTGGTGGACGGCTACCTGGCCGATCCGCTGCCGCTCAGCGTGGCCATGAAGCACGGCTCGCGGGTGATCGTGGGCGTCGGCTTCGAGAGCCCGTATCAGGAGAACGTTCGCAGCGCGGGACGCTTCGCTTTTCAGCTCAGCGCCATCATGTCCAACAACCTGCTCAAGTCGAAGCTCGCGTTCCACAGCATCGCGCATCACTCCGAGATGATCATGATCCTTCCGGAGTTCAAGCAACGTGTGCGGCTGTTCGATACCGCCAAGGTCAAGTACGTCGTGGACGAAGGCGAACAGGCCACGCTGCAGCAGTTGCCCTATCTGCGCGAGCTTCTCGCCGCGGAACACGTGTCGCCGGAACCCGCGCAGGTGTGATCCGGTGGCGCTCCTGCAGCCGATCCCCGGCCGACCGAGTGCCCGGCGCAAAGTGGCACTCGTGATCGGCTCCGGTGCGCTCAAGTGCGCCGCGGCCTTCGGGGTCGCCAAGGTCCTGCACCGCGAGGGCATTCCCATCGACATGGTGGTGGGCTGCAGCGGCGGGGCGTTCTGCGCAGCGTGGGTCGCCGGCGGCGGTCGCGAGGCCGACGCAGCGGCCGCCCGCTTTGCCGAGGGTTGGGCAGGCGCCTTCGACCGCGTGGACTACCGGTCGATCCTCAGTGCCGTCTTCCCACGCCTGCTCCGCTTCTCCGAGCGCGCCGGCATCGTGGACGACCGCGCCATCAACGCCGCCATCCGCGCCTTCGCCGGCGACTCGACAGTCGAAGGCCAACCCATTCCGCTCTTTCTGGTCGCCACGGATTTCATCAGCGGCGAGAAGGTGGTGATCGCGCAAGGCTCCCTCTTCGACGGCCTGCGCGCCAGCATCGCACTGCCGCTGATCCTGCCGCCGTGGGTTGTCCAGGGCCGACGGCTGGTCGACGGTGCCGTGTCCGATCCTCTGCCGGTGGACGTGGCGATCCAGGAAGGCGCCGACACCATCCTGGCGGTCGGTTTCGAGAACGCCCTTGCCACGAGGTTCGACTCGGGCATGGGGCTCATGGTGCAGCTCCAGTCGCTGATGATGAACCACCTGGTCCGCGCGCAGTACGCGTTTCACAACCTCTCGCACTACGCCGAGGTGCTGCCGATCATTGCGCAGATCGAGAACCTCGTGGGCCTGAAGGACGTGCATCTGGTCCCCTACCTGGTGGAACGCGGCGAGCACGCGGCCGAGCAGCAGATGCCCTATCTGCGACGCCTGATGGCCGTGCCGGTGGCGGTGCCGGATCCGGCCGGCGCATGAGCTCCGAGGACACCCCTGCCTGCGGTCGCGACCGGGTGATGCGTTTGCTGGTCGTCGATGATCTCGAGATGAATCGCGATCTGCTCGTGCGGCGCGTTCGGCGCCTGGGCCATGAAGCGGAGGTCGCGGTGAATGGCCGCGACGCGCTCGACAAGCTCCGCACGGGTTCGTGGGACCTGGTGCTGCTGGACATCACCATGCCGGAGATGGACGGCTACGACACCCTGCGTCACATCAAGGCCGACCCGATGCTGGCCGACACGCCGGTGGTCATGGTGTCCGCCATCGACGAGACCGACAGCGTCGTGCGCTGCCTGGAACTCGGCGCCGACGACTACCTCACCAAGCCCTTCAACCCGATCGTCCTGCAAGCACGCATCGAGTCTTCCCTGTCCAAGAAGCGGTTCGCGGACCAGAGGCGGATGGTGCTGCAGGCGCTGTCGCGCGAGATGGACATCGGGCAGCGCATCCAGCAAGGTTTCCTGCCGGATTCCATGCCGGTGGTCCCGGGCTGGGACCTCGCCGCAGGCTGCACGCCGGCCCGGCGCGTCTCGGGCGACTTCTACGACGCGTTCCTGCTGCCCAGCGGCCGGCTGGCACTGGTCGTGGCCGATGTCTGCGACAAGGGTGTCGGTGCGGCGCTGTACATGGCCTTGTTCCGCACGTTGCTGCGGGCGATGTCCTGCCATGCTTCGGCCGCCGAGCCCGCAGCCGCCACGCTGATGCGCACCGTGGCTTTCACGAACGACTACATCGCCACGGTGCATGCTCGCGAGAACATGTTCGCGACGGTGTTCTTTGCCATCCTGGACCCGGCGAGCGGGCGCCTCGACTACGTGAATGCCGGTCAGGACGCCCCCGTGATCAGGCGCAGGTCGGGCACCGACGTGACGCGCCTCGATCCTTCGGGGCCCGCTGTCGGCTTGTGGGCAGGCAACACGTTCCCCGTACGGACAAGTTCACTGGATGCGGGTGACTGCCTGTTCGCCTTCACGGACGGCGTGACCGAAGCGGTCGGCCAGACCGGCCCGTTCGGTGAGGCCACGCTGCTGCAGACGATCGCTGCCGCCCCGGTCGAGGCTTCGAGCATGTTGGCAACGGTGGCCGCCCGACTCGCCGTGCATGCCAGCGGTTTCGAACAGCACGACGACATCACCATGCTGTGCGTCGTGCGTGCTCCGGCATAGCGACGCGAAGCTCCGTCGGCTCATCCGGGTTTCCCTGCCGTCAAGGCGCTGGGCAGGTCCGGCTGGGCCGCGCACTTCAAGCGTCCTGGACGGTCTCGTGCTTGCGCGGCCTGCCGCGCTGCGGCGAGGCCATCTCGCCCTGGTCGGGCATCCACAGCGCGGGCACGGTCACGGTGAAACACGTGCCTTGCCCGAGGTCGCTGCGCACGGCGATATCGCCGCCCATCATCTCGCACAGTCGGCGGCTGATGGCCAGGCCGAGCCCGGTCCCGCCGTACTTGCGAGTGGTGGCCGAATCGGCCTGCACGAACGGAACGAACAGCCTGTCGAGCTGCTCCGGCGTCATGCCGATGCCGGAGTCGCGAATCTCGAAGCTCAAGCTGTCCCCGGACGCATCGCTGAGGCGCCGCGAGGTGACCTTCACCTCGCCTTGATGAGTGAACTTGGCGGCGTTCGACAGCAGGTTCAGAAGGACCTGGCGCAGCCGGCTTTCGTCGCTGGTCATCACTCCCAGCGGCTCGTGCTGTCGCACCTCGAGACGGTTGCCGTTCCTGTCGAGCAGGGGCCGCACCGTCGCCGCCACCTGGTCGATGAGCTGACCGACGTCGAAAACATCGACGTGGAGTTCGACCTTGCCGGCCTCGATCTTCGACAGGTCGAGAACGTCGTCGATCATGCGCAGCAGGTGCTTTCCCGAGCTGCGGATCCTCTGCAGATCCGAACGCTGGGTGGCGTCGTCGATGTCTTCTTCCAGCATCTCGGCGTAGCCGATGATCGCGTTGAGCGGCGTTCGCAACTCGTGGCTCATGTTGGCGAGAAAAGCGCTCTTGGCTCGGTTTGCCGCCTCCGCGAGTTCGAGCGCCCCTTCGATCTTCAGTCGCTGTTCTTCCATGCGCTCGTTGGTGGCGCGCAGTTCGCGTTGGGTGCCGATGAAGCGTTTGGCCTCGACATGGGTTCGAAGGCTGAAGATCACCGTATAGCCGAAGAAACTCACGGCGCAGATGATCGACGTGATCAGCGTCGAATCGGGCGTGAAGCGAAAGCCGCTGAACACGCCGGCCACAACGGCACTCAGCAAGCACACGGCGAGAGCGCGCAGCGCGAAGCGGCCTCCACCGACGCTCAGGCTGGAGGAGTTGCTGCCGGTGAGGAGCACGACGCTCGGCCACAGACTGAAGCCGCACAACGCCGCGAAGGCGCCCGCCATCGCGGAGTCCACCAGCAAGTTGCGCAGCTCTGCGGCCTTGCTGTCTCGGCTGTGCACGCCGATGAAGCGCGCCAGATGCGGCCATATCAGGCCGTAGAAAAACCCCAGGCCCCAGACCCAGGCCGCTGCGCCCGTGCTTGCGAAGCTCGATGCCAGCATCAGCAAAGTGCACAGGTGCGCGGGCACGCGAACCCGATAGCCCAGTTGCACGATCGGGTGAACGCGAGGCGAGTGCAGGCTCGTCTCGATCGGCAAGACGCCCACCTGCGGCATGGAGGTGCTGTCGACCGGCATCACGGAGCCGGCGACGCGGCGATCGCGAGTTTCGTGTTCACCGAACGCTCGGGCCACTCGCAGGCGCTGCTGCGTTGTAGTTCGAAGGCAGCAGAGGGTTGGCGCTCATCCGGCCTCCCGAGGCAAGTTCGATGTTTCGCTCACCGAGGGGCGACCGCACGCCGAAGACTATAGCGTCGGCGCGGGCCCTGCGCGCAGGTGGCGAGCTTGCGGACCGCCCCGCCGTCAGCACCGCCCCGACCGACGGCTCCGCGGCTGCGACTTGTCGAGTTCGCCGAGCTGCTGTTTGAGCAGCAGCAGCAGGGACCGGGCGTGCTCGACGGGCAGGCGCAGGCAACTGGTGGCGAGCTGGTCGTCGCGCAGCGGGCGAGGCAGCATCAACACGTCGAGGTCGAGTTCGATCAGGCCCTTGTCGTGCCTCATCGACTTCAGGCGCTGTACTTCGATGTCGTAGGTTTTCACGCGCGATCTCCTGCGGATTGGCAACGCAGGATTGTCCGGGCGGGCGCCGGGGCGGCTGCCCTCGGCGCCGGGCCGCTCAGCCGACCCACGGCGCTTGCGCGTCGACCGCCAGCGCGTACTGTCGGGCGGCGCTGGCGCACACGCCTCGATCGACGCACCCTTGCCGCTGCAACGCATGCAGCGCCGCCAACGCGATGTGGTGGCGGTCCACCTCGAAGAAGCCGCGCAGCGCCGCGCGCGTGTCGCTGCGGCCGAATCCGTCGGTGCCGAGTGCGCTGAAAGGTGCGTCGAGGTACACGCCTGCCAGTTGCGGCCAGGCCCGCACGTAGTCGCTGGCGGCGATCACGGGTGCATCGCCCGGCAGGCAACGCAGCAGGTGGCTCGTGCGCGGTTCGGTCTCGGGGTGAAGGCGGTTCCAGCGCTCCACCTCGCGCGCGTCGCGGGCCAGCTCCGCGAAGCTCGTCGCGCTCCAGGTCTCGGCCTCGATGCCCCAGTCCTGCGCCAGCAGCGCGGCCGCCGCGATCACCTCGCGCAGGATCGTGCCGCTGCCCACCAGCCGCACGCGGGCCACGGCCGTCCCGGCCCGCTCGGTCCCGAAGCGGTACAGGCCCTTGATGACGTCGCCCTCCGCGCCCGCCGGCAAGGAAGGCTGCGCGTAGTTCTCGTTCATCAGGGTCACGTAGTAGAAGACGTCTTCCTGGCGCTCAAGCATCTGCCGCATGCCGTGGTCGAGGATGACCGCGAACTCGCCGGCGAAGCAGGGGTCGTAGGCGCGGCAGTTCGGCACCATGGCGGCCTGCAGCAGGCTGCTGCCGTCCTGGTGCTGCAGGCCCTCGCCGCCGAGGGTGGTGCGCCCGGCCGTGGCGCCGAGCAGGAAGCCGCGCGAGCGCTGGTCGGCGGCCGCCCAGATCAGGTCGCCCACGCGCTGAAAGCCGAACATCGAGTAGTAGATGTAGAACGGCAGCATCGGCTGGCCGTGCACCGAGTAGCTGGTCGCTGCCGCGGTCCAGCTGCTGATCGCGCCGGCCTCGCTGATGCCTTCCTCGAGGATCTGGCCGTTGGTCGCCTCGCGGTAGCTCATCAGCGATCCGATGTCCTCCGGCTCGTAGCACTGGCCGCTGCTCGAGTAGATGCCGACCTGCTTGAACAGGTTGGCCATGCCGAAGGTGCGGGCCTCGTCGGCGACGATGGGCACGATGCGCGGGCCGAGCTCGGCGTCCTTCAGCAGGTTGGTGAGCATGCGCACGAAGGCCATGGTGGTGCTCATCTCCTTGCCCTCGGCCTTTGTCGCGAACCCGGCGTAGCGCGGCATCGGCGGCACGGCGATGCGCGCGGCGGTGGTGCGGCGGCTCGGCAGCCAGCCGCCGAGCGCGGCGCGGCGCGCGTGCAGGTAGCGCATCTCGGCGCTGTCCTCCGCCGGCTTGTAGAAGGCCAGCGACGCGGCCTGCTCGTCGGTGAGCGGCAGGTCGAAGCGGTTGCGAAAGGCGATCAGGTCCTCGCGTTCCAGCTTCTTCTGCTGATGGGTGGTCATGCGGCCCTGGCCGGCGCCGCCCATGCCGTAGCCCTTTTTGGTCTGCGCCAGCACCACGGTGGGCTGGCCGCTGGTGCGCACGGCCTCGTGGTAGGCGGCGTGGATCTTCACGAGGTCGTGGCCGCCGCGCTTGAGGCGGTCGATCTGCTCGTCGGTCAGCCCCTGCGCCAGCGCGGCGAGCTGCGGATCCTGGCCGAAGAAGTGGTCGCGGTTGTAGCGGCCGTCCTTCGCGGCGAAGGTCTGGAACTGGCCGTCGACGGTGCGCGAGAAGGCGCGGGCGAGCGCGCCGCCCGGGTCGCGCGCGAACAGGCCGTCCCAGTCGGAGCCCCACACGAGCTTGATGACGCGCCAGCCGGCGCCGGCGAACAGCGCCTCGAGCTCGTCGATGATGCGGCCGTTGCCGCGCACCGGGCCGTCCAGGCGCTGCAGGTTGCAGTTGACGACCCAGATGAGGTTGTCGAGCTTCTCGCGGGCGGCCAGCGTGAGGGCGCTCATGCTTTCCGGCTCGTCCATCTCGCCGTCGCCGAACACGCCCCACACGCGCGAGCCGCCCGTGTCCTTCACCCCGCGGTGGTGCAGGTAGCGCATGAAGCGGGCCTGGTAGATAGAGCTGATCGGCCCGAGGCCCATCGAACCGGTGGGGAACTGCCAGAAGTCGGGCATCAGCCACGGATGCGGGTAGCTGCTCAGGCCGCGGGCGCCGTTCGCGGGTGCGGTGATCTCCTGCCGGTAGTGCGCGAGATCGGCCTCGCTCAGCCGGCCCTCGAGAAAGGCGCGCGCGTAGACGCCGGGAGCGGAGTGGGGCTGGAAGAACACCAGGTCGCCCGCTGCGCCATCCTCGCCCTGCGCGCCGGCACGGAAGAAGTGGTTGAAACCCACCTCGAACAGGTCGGCCGCGCTGGCATAGCTGGCGATGTGGCCGCCGAGGTCGCCGTAGGCCTGGTTCGCGCGCACCACCATGGCCAGGGCGTTCCAGCGCATCAGCGACGCCAGCCGTTCCTCCAGGGCCAGGTCGCCGGGAAAGGGCGCCTGGCGCGAGGCGGGAATGGTGTTGACGTAGGGCGTGCCGTGCGCGGGCTGCCAGCCGATCGACGGGTCGCGCGCCATCGTGCCGAGCATGTCCATCAGCTCGCGCACGCGCTGCGGGCCGGCGGCCTGCAGGACGGCCGCGAGGGCGTCGCGCCACTCGGCGCTTTCCTGAGGATCGCTGTCGAGCACGGTGCCCAGGTCGAGGTGTCGGTAGATGGAGGGGTCGCTCATCGGAGGTCTCCTTTCGGAGTTCACTCTATTCGCGTTGCTGCGGAATTTCATGCGGAAGATGCTGCGCATCAGCGGGTTGCGCGGCAGAATCTGCCGCTCATGAGCAAGAAGGCAGCACGATGCAACTCGACGCCGTGGACCTGCGCATCCTGCGCGAGCTGCAAGCCGACGCGAGTCTCTCGAACGTGGAGCTCGCGCGCCGCGTGCACCTCTCTTCCTCGCCCTGCCTGGCGCGCGTTCGCGCGCTGGAAGCTGCCGGCCTCATCCGCCAGTACGTCGCGCTGCTCGACCCCAGCAACTCGGCCTGCACCTCAACGTCTTCATCTCCATCAGCCTGAAGCAGCAGACCCGCGCGGCGCTCGAGGCCTTCGAGGCCAAGGTCTGCGCGCGCGAAGAGGTGATGGAGTGCTACCTGATGACGGGCGATGCCGACTACCTGATCCGCGTGGCCGTGGCCGACATGGCGGCGCTCGAGCGCTTCATCCTCGAGCAGTTGTCGCCGATGAAGGAGGTGGAGAAGATCCGGTCGAGCTTTGCGCTGAAGCAGGTGCGCTACAAGACGGCGCTGCCGTTGAAGGACGCGTGAAGGCCGCCGGGCGAGGCGCTGCGCCGGGTCCGGCACCTGCTCCCGTGGCGGCAGCTTCCGGTGCCTCGGCCTTGGAGGCGCATCCGCATGCCCATGGAGAACAGCCGATGGCGGTCGCGCGGATCAAGTATCGTCGTGCGCCATCCCTCCTGCGAACCCGCGAGGTACCCATGAAGAGCCTGCTCGTTTCGATCATCGCCCTGGCGGCGTTTGCGTTCGCCCCCCACGCGCATTCGGCGGGCTGGGTGTCGATCCTGAAGAACACGCCCGCGGAGATGTTCGACGACGAGGACATCCGCATCTTTCTGGTGAATGCGCAGGCCGCACTCAATGCCGAGGGCCCGGCCAGCGAGCTGGCGTGGGCCAATCCGAAAACGGGCGCCGGCGGCCGGTTCCTGGAGCTGAACCGGACCGTCTCCGCCGACGGGAGCGTGTGCAAGCGAATGCGCTTCTGGATGCACACGCGCACGCGAAGCGAGAAGTCAGCCGTGTGGACGATGTGCCGCATCGACGATCGGTGGCGGGTCAAGCAGGCTTCGTGAGATCGGGATGCGCTGCCCGTTCATCCAGCCCGTGCCCCATGTTTGCGTGCGTTGCATGAACGCTCTTTAGTGGCTACCCGTTTTGCGGCACCGGGTTGCGGAAGCTGACGTTGAGCAGGTTCCATGCGTTGATCGCCGCGATGGCGAAGCCGAGTTCGGCCACTTCCGCCTCGGAAAAATGCGTTCGCAAGCGTGCGAACTCCTCGTCGCTCGCGTCGCCATGCGGCGTGGCGGTGACGATCTCCGCCCACTGCAGCGCGGCGCGCTCGCGTTCGCTGAAGAACGGCGCTTCGCGCCAGCCCGCAACGGCATTCAGGTGGCGCGGATCGGCGTCCTGCCGGATCAGCTCGCGCCAGTGCAGATCGATGCAGTAGGCGCAGCCGTTGATCTGCGACACCCGCAGGAACACGAGATCGGCAAGACGACTGCCCAGAGAGCCTTTCTGGACAGCGGTGGATAAATCGAGCAGGCTCTTGAAGGCTTTGGGAGCGAGCTGCGGATAGGGAAGACGAGCGGTGTGCGTCATGACATGGCCTTTCTGTGCACCTGGAGAAACGGACGACCGCCCCATGCGGTCCTCCATGCACCCAAGACGTGCTGCGTCACGCGTTTGTGACAGCGCGGCTCACTCGAGCGGAGGGATGCCGGCGAGCTTGTCCGGATTGCGGACCGTGTAGATCGCGACGATGTGCGCGCCGTCGGTCACGAAGGTCTGTGCCGATTCGAGCTGGCCGCCGACGTAGCGCAGCAGCCCCGCCTCACCGTTGATGTGCGCCATGCGGTACACGACCTGGTCCGCGAGCCGCTTCGACACGGCCCAGTAGAGGTTCGCGATGCGGTCCGCTCCGCGAAGTATCTCGGCGAACGACGCTACCTTGCCGCCGCCGTCGCTGACGAGCTGGGCGTCCTCGGCCATCAGCGCTCTCATCGCCTCGCGCTCACCGCTGCGCGCGGCCCGCATGAACTTTTCCAGAAGAAGGCGATGAGCGTCCTTCGGCACCTCGAAGCGCGGATGCTCCTGCCGCACGCGATCCGACGCGCGATGCACCATCTGCCGGCAGGCCGATTCGCTCTTGCCGAGCAGGGCGGCGATCTCGTCGTAGTCGCGATCGAACACCTGCCGCAGCAGAAAGGCCGCGCGCTCCTCGGGGGACAGGCGCTCCAGCACCCACAGGAGTGCGAGCGACAGCTCGCCCGCCAGCTCGGCCGCAGCTTCCGGCGTTCGCTCGTCCAGCTCCACCAGCGGCTCGGGCAGCCACCATCCCACGTAGGCTTCGCGTTCGGCCTTGGCTGCGCGCAGCCGGTCGATGGCCAGGCGCGTCACCACGGTCACGAGCCATGCCTCGGCCGACCTGAGCGCGGCATGGTCCGCGCGATGCCAGCGCAGCCAGGCATCCTGCAGCACGTCCTCGGCGTCGGCACGCGCGCCGAGCATGCGATAGGCGATGGAGAACAGACGCGGGCGCAGCGTGGCGAACGCATCGGAATCGGTCGGCGAGGCGATCGCACTCATGGTGAGGTTCAAGGATAGTCCGGGGTGATACACCAAGACGCAGCAGGCGAGCGCTTTGTGACACGACTTGCCGCGGCTCGGCACGGCCCGGATAGGTCATGAACTGAATGGCGTGTGTGGGTGCGGTCCGCCCGCGGGCTGCAAACCCCAGCCCGGTGCGTCCGCGCCCGCCCGTGCCTCGTTTGCGCGCGCAGGTCGCCGCCGCATCAGCAAGTACACCGCCGGCACCACGAACATGGACAGCAAGGGCGCCGTCACCATGCCGCCGACCATCGGCGCAGCGATGCGCTGCATCACCTCCGAGCCGGTGCCGCCGCCGAACATGATCGGCACCAGGCCGCCGATGATCACGGCCACCGTCATGGCCTTGGGCCGCACCCGCAGCACGGCGCCTTCCCGGATCGCGTCGAGCAGGTCGTCCTCGCTGCCGCGTCCTCTTGCGATGCGAAGCTCCCACGCCTGCTTCAGGTACAGCAGCATGATCACGCCGAACTCCGCGGCGACGCCGGCCAGGGCGATGAAGCCGATGGCGCCGGCCACGCTCAGGTTGTAGCCGAGTGCATGGAGCAGCCAGAAGCCGCCGACCAGGGCGAAGGGCAGGGTCATCAGGATGAGCAGCGCCTCGTCGAAGCGCCGGAAGGTCAGGTAGAGCAGCACGAAGATGATGAGCAGGGTGAAGGGCACCACCACCTTCAGCTTCGCGGTCGCGCGCTCGAGGAACTCGAACTGCCCCGACCAGGAGACGGAGTAGCCGGGGGTGAGCTCGACCTGCTCCGCCACGGCCCGTTGCATGTCCTGCACCGCGGAACGGAGGTCCCGTCCCCGGATGTCCACGTAGACGAAGCCGGCCAGGCGGGCGTCCTCGCTGCGCAGCATGGGCGGGCCGTCGTCGATGCGCACCTGCGCCACGTCGGAGAGCGTGATGCGCGCGCCGCTGTCGGTGAGGATCGGCAGGCGGCGCAGCTCGGCCAGCGAGTCGCGGATCTCGCGCGGAAAGCGCACGTTGATCGGAAAGCGCTGCAGGCCTTCGATGGTCTCGCCGACGTTCTCGCCGCCCACCGCCGTGCTGATGATCGACTGCACGTCGGCGATGTTCATGCCGAAGCGTGCGGCGGCCTTGCGGTCGATCGTCACGTCGACGTAGCGCCCGCCGGTCAGCCGCTCGGCGAGCGCGCTGCTCACGCCGGGCACCGTCTTCACCACGCGCTCGATCTCGCCGGCGATGCGGTCGATCTCCTTCAGGTCGGTACCGGCCACCTTCACTCCCACCGGGCTCTTGATGCCGGTGGCGAGCATGTCGATGCGGTTGCGGATGGGCGGCACCCAGATGTTGGACAGACCCGGCACCTTGACGATGCGGTCGAGTTCTTCGACCAGCGTGTCGGGCGTCATGCCCTCGCGCCACTCGCTCCTCGGCTTGAACTGGATGGTGGTCTCGAACATCTCCATCGGCGCCGGGTCGGTGGCGGTTTCCGCGCGGCCGGCCTTGCCGTGGACCGACTCGACCTCGGGGAGGGTCTTGATGAGCCGGTCCGTCTGCTGCAGCAACTGCGCGGCCTTGCCGGGCGACAGGCCGGGCAGGGCGGTGGGCATGTAGAGCAGGTCGCCTTCGTCGAGCGGCGGCATGAACTCGCCGCCGATCTTCAGGATCGGCCAGGCGGTGCTGGCGAGCACGAGCAGGGCGAAGACGATCGTCAGTCGCGGCCACGCCAGCACGCCGTTCAACAGCGGCCGGTACGCGGCGATGAGCAGGCGGTTCAGCGGGTTGCGCTTCTCGTCGGGGATGCGGCCGCGGATGAGATAGCCCATGAGCACCGGCACCAGCGTCACCGCCAGGCCGGCGGACGCCGCCATGGCGTACGACTTCGTGAAGGCCATCGGCGCGAAGAGCCGGCCTTCCTGCGCCTCGAGCGTGAACACCGGGATGAACGACAGCGTGATGATCAGCAGCGAGAAGAACAGCGCCGGGCCGACCTCGGCCGCCGCGTCGCCGATGACCCGCCATTGCTCCTCGCCCTGCAGCCGCCGGTCGGGGTTGGCGTGATGCCACCGCTCGACGTGCTTGTGCGCGTTCTCGATCATCACGACCGCCGCATCGACCATCGCGCCGATCGCGATCGCGATGCCGCCGAGCGACATGACGTTGGCGTTGACCCCCTGGTAGTGCATGACGATGAAGCTCACCAGGATCCCCAGCGGCAGCGAGACGATGGCCACGAAGGCCGAACGGAGGTGGAACAGGAACACCAGGCACACCAGCGCGACGACGACGAACTCCTCGATCAGCTTGCGACCGAGGTTCTCCACCGCCCGCTCGATCAAGCCGGAGCGGTCGTAGGTCGGCACGATCTCCACACCCTGCGGCAGGCCGGCCTTCAGCGACTCGATCTTTGCCTTGACCGCATCGATGGTCTCCAGCGCGTTCTTTCCCGAGCGCATGACGATCACGCCGCCGGTCGCCTCGCCCTCGCCGTCCAACTCGCCGATGCCGCGCCGCATCTCGGGGCCGACCTGGATGCGCGCGACGTCGCCGAGCGTCACCGACACCCCGGCGGGCGTTGCGGCGAGCGGGATCTCGCGGAAGTCGTCCAGCGAGGCCAGCAGGCCCGAGGCGCGCACCATGTACTCGGCCTCGCCCAACTCGAGCACCGAGCCGCCCGCCTCCTGGTTGGCCCGTTGGATCGCTTGCACGACCTTCGTGTGAGGTATGCCGTAGGCCACCAGCTTGTCGGGGTCGAGCACCACCTGGTACTGGCGGACCATGCCGCCCACGGTGGCGACTTCGGCCACGCCCTGCACCGTCTTGAGTTCGTACTTGAGGAACCAGTCCTGCAGCGCGCGCAACTGGCCGGTGTCCATGCGGCCGGTCCGGTCGATCAGCGCGTACTGATAGATCCAGCCCACGCCGGTTGCGTCGGGCCCGAGGGCCGGCCTGGCCGATGCGGGCAGCCGCCCCTGCACCTGGTTCAGGTACTCCAGCACGCGCGAGCGCGCCCAGTACAGGTCGGTGCCGTCCTCGAACAGCACGTAGACGAAGCTGTCGCCGAAGAAGGAATAGCCGCGCACCGCCTTCGCCCCCGGCACCGACAGCATGGTGGTGGTGAGCGGGTAGGTGACCTGGTCCTCGACGATGCGCGGCGCCTGCCCGGGGTAGGGCGTGCGGATGATGACCTGCACGTCCGAGAGGTCGGGCAGCGCGTCGAGCGGCGCCTGCAGGAGCGACCAGACGCCCCAGGCGGTGACGCCCAGCGTCGCCAGCAGGACCAGGAAGCGGTTGACGATGGACCAGCGGATCAGCGCGGCGATCATCGCGAGGCTCCGGAGGCCCGGGGCGCCGCAGCCGATGCGGGCGAAGCGGGCGCCGCCGAGGCCGAAGCTGCAGGCGACGGGGAGGGCGGCAGCAAGGTCAGGCGCGTGATCTGCGGCCCTTCCTCCGTCATGCGGAACTCGAACCGCACGCGGTCGCCGACGGCGAGGCCGCGCGGCGCGTCCTTCGCCGGCGGCGGCATGAACAGCATCGTCATCGGCCCCCAGTCGATGCTCGGGATCGGACCATGGCTGAGGGTGATGCCGTCGCGCTCGATGGCTTCGATCAGGCCTTCGCCCTGGTGACGCTTCGCTGCGGTGGCCGCCTTGGGCTCCCGCACGCCGTTCAGGCGCGCTTCGACGCCCCTCAGATTCGCTTCCGAATCGATCAGGAACTGCGAGGACACGACCACGCGCTGCCCGGCCGCAAGCCCGCTCCTGATCTCGGTGCGGCCGTCGTACTCGATGCCGGCCTGCACCTCCACCGGCGAGAAACGCCCGCCGTCCTCGGCGAGCAGCACGACGCTGCGCCGGCCCGTCCTGATCAGCGCTTCGCTGGGTATGAGCAAGGCCTCGCGCTCGCGGGTGTCCATGAACTGCATGGTCACGAACATGCCCGGCGAGAGCTGGAAGCCGGGGTTGTCGAGTTGCACCCGCGTCTTGATCGTCCGGGTGACCGGGTCGACTTCGGGCAGGACCGCCTGCACCGTGCCCGTGAATACCTCGCCCGGCACACCGGGGCTGCGCGCCTCGACCTGGGCGCCGCGCTGCACGAGGGTTGCCTGCGCCTCGGGCACGTCGGCCACGGCCCAGACGGTCGCCAGCCCGTTGATGCGAGCGAGCAGCATGCCGGGCTCGACCGTCGCGCCCTCGCGCACGGCCAGCTCGGCCACCACGCCGGCGGAGGGCGAGGTCAGCGTCAGGCGCGGTCGCACCTCGCCGGCCTTTTCCACACCGGCGATCTGTGCGGGCGTCATGCCGGCCAGGCGCATGCGCTGCCGCGCGGCATCGACGAGCGAGGCGTCGGCGCCCGGCCAGTTGCGCAGGCTGAGGAACTCCTCCTGCGCCGCCACCCATTGCGGTACGTACAGCTCCGCGATCGGCTGGCCTTTTGCAACCCGGTCGAGCGTCGCGCGCACGTACAGCTTTTCAACGTAGCCCATCGCGCGCGCCTGCAGCACCGTCTGGTCTCGCTCGTTCCAGGCAATGCTGCCGACCGCCGAAACGCGCGGCTGCAGCACGCCTCGAGCCACCTCGGCGGTGCGCACGCCCAGGTTCTGCTGGATGCGCGGGCTCACGGTGACGGTGCCCTGGTCCTCGGCGCCGCCGCCGTACACCGGCAGCAGCATCATGTCCATGAAGGGCGACTTGGCGGGCGCGTCGAAGCGCCTGCCCGGCACCATCGGGTCGTGGTAGTAGAGGACCGGCTTGCCGGTGGCGGGATCGAGGTCGCCAGCCCTGATGCCTTGCTCGATGTGGCGGCGCGTGGCGGCCTCGCCGGCGGCGATGCTGCGGGTCGGGTCTTCGGCGGCTGGGGCCGGCGCCGACGTGGCCGGGGCGCCGGCACCGGCCATGCCCATGCCGCGGCTCATGCCGAGCGAATAGAGCGCGTAGCCACCGGCCGCGAGAGCCGACGAGAGGAGCGCGACGGCGACGAGCACGCGCAGGGAGCTTCGGTCGGTGCTCATGGTGCGGTCCTCGCGTTCGTCGGAGCAGGGTTGGTAGCGAAAGCCGTCCCGTCATCGCTGCCGTGCGGATTCAGGAACTCGAGCCGGGCCCACAGGCGCGCGATGTCGGCCTCGATGTCCAGGCGCTGCGCTTGCACCTCGATCGCACTGCGGCGAGCCTCCAGGACGGCCGGCAGGCTGCCCGTGCCGGCGCGGTAGGCGCTCAGCGCGGCGCTGCTGCGCTGCTCGGCCAGCGGCAGCAGGGCTTCGTCATGGCGGCGCAGGCGTTCCTCGTGGCTGTGCCATTCCTGCAGCATCGCGCGCACCTCGGCCTCGCGCTCGCGCTGCAGGTCCTGGCGCTCTGCGCGGGCCTGTTCCACCCTTGCCAGGCGGGCCGCGAGTTCGCGGTCCTGGCGCTCTGCCTGCCGCCACTGCAAGGGCACCGACAGCTTGATCGACACCATGTCGGAGTAGGCCGAGCCGCGCTGGCTGAGCATCAGCTCGGCGCTCCAGTCGGGGCGCTGCTCGGCGCGCGCGAGCCGGGCCTCGGCCTGGGCCAGTGCCTCCTGCTGCGCGGCCGCGGCGACCGCCGGCTGCTCCGTCACCGCTGCGGCGAGGTCGCGCGCCGCCCAGGCCGGGCGGGAGAACGCGGGCCGTGCCGCAATCGGCCGGCCCGCGGCATCGCCGATCCAGCGGGCGAGCCGTGCCTGGGCCACCGCGATGCGGCGCTCGGTCTGGGTGAGGCGGTCCTTGATCGTCTCGACCTGGCTGCGCGCGGCGAACACGTCGGCCTGCGCGCCCTTGCCGCTGCGGTAGAGCGAATCGGCCGCGGTCACCTCCAGTTCGGCCCGCGCCTGCTGGCCGACCAGCAGCTCGCGCAGCGACTCCTGGAAGGAGCGTTCCAGCCAGGCCAGCGCGGCGCCCTGTTGCAGCTCGGCCGCGGTGCGGCGCTGGGCGACGAGCGAGGCATCGACCTCGCGCTCGGCCCGTTGCGTGCGGGCGTGGCGCTTGTCGCTGCGGGTGAACTCCTGCATCACGCCGACCGAGCGCATGGTCATGAAGTCCTGACCGATCGTGTAGCGCTCCGGTCCGTTGACCGGCAGGTTGCTCAGGCCGAGCTGGAGCACCGGGTCGGGCAGTTGCCCGGCGGCGACGGCCGTCTCGCGCGCGGCCTGGGTCTGCGCACGATCGGCCGCGAGCAGGTGCGACTGCACGGTGGCGGTCGCGACGGCGGCTTCGAGCGTCAGCGCGTCCGCACCCTGAGCCAAGGCCGGCGGGCCGCCGAACGCGGCGGCCCATGCCAGCCACCGCACTGCAGGCAGGCTGCGCAGCCAGCGCAATGAAAACGAATCCATGGGAACTCCTGAAGATCGCCCACAACGGCCGGGGCTGGACGCCCGCGGTCACCGAGCCGGGTGCTTCAGGAGATCAGATGCGATAGCAGCAGTGCAGGATGCTGTGCGCCTCGGGGGGCGCGCGGTCGCGGTTGCGCCGCTGTGCTTGCCAGGCACTGCTGCGGGCCGGCAGCTCGTTCGCACCGGCCACCACGAACGGGCCGACCGGCGCCGGCAGGGCGAGCGAGGCAGCCGCCCCCTGATCGACCGTGACCGAGCCGCCCTTGCAGTGTTCCAGGCACAGGCCCGGTTGCTCGGGGTCGAGCGCGGGCACGAGGCTGTCGGCCATCGTCTGTGCGCAAGGCATGCCCGCCATCGACTGCGCATCCGCGCCGGCCGTGCCCATGCTGCAGGCATAGGCGGCCGAGGCCAGCTGCAGGAACAGCAGCGAGGCGATCAGCCATCGGGACCACAGGCTGCGGGCGGCGCGGGCGAGGCGGAAGTTCACGGCCGAAGGGTAGCGCGGTTCAGCCGGGCCTTCACAGGTTGGTCCGGCGGCGGGCTCGCCGGGTTCTGAGCCAGCTCGTCGAGGATGGGGCAGTCGGGCCGGCCGTCGCCGTGGCAGCACGCCGCCAGGTGTTCCAGGGTGTGCTTCATGGCCGCCATCTCGGCCATGCGCCGCTCCAGGTCGGCGACGTGGGCGAGCGCGATCCGCTTCACGTCGGCGCTGGCGCGGCGCCGGTTCTGCCAGAGCTTGAGCAGGCGTTCGATTTCGGCAATGGAAAAGCCGAGGTCGCGCGCGCGCCGGATGAAACGCAGCGTGTGCACCTGCCGCTCGCCGTACTGCCGGTAGCCCGATCCGGTGCGGGGCACCGCAGGCAGCAGGCCGAGCGATTCGTAGTGCCGAACCATCTTGGCCGACACGCCCGAGCGCGCAGCGGCCTCGCCGATGTTCAGGGGCCCGCTCGATGCGGACGCAACGGTGTCGCTCATCGTTCGCTTCCCTTCCAGCGCCGCAGCATCAGCGCATTGGTGACCACGCTCACGCTGCTCGCCGCCATTGCCGCCCCGGCGATCACCGGGCTGAGCAGCCCGAAGGCCGCCAGCGGGATGCCGACCACGTTGTAGACGAAGGCCCAGAACAGGTTCTGGCGGATCTTGGCGTAGCTGCGGCGCGAGATGTCGATGGCATCGGCCACCAGTGCCGGGTTGCCGCGCATGAGCGTGATGCCGGCCGCGTGCATCGCCACGTCGGTGCCGCTCGACATGGCGATGCCGACATCGGCCGCGGCCAGCGCCGGCGCGTCGTTGATGCCGTCGCCGACCATCGCCACGCGTTGGCCGCCGGTCTTGAGTTCACCGATGATCCGTGCCTTGTCTTCCGGCAGCACTTCGCTGCGGATCTCGTCGATGCCGAGTTCGCGGCCGACCCCCTCGGCGCTGCCGCGGTTGTCGCCCGTCACGAGCACCGTGCGGATGCCTTGCTGCCGCAGCGTTTGCACGGCCTGCGCGGCCGAGGCCTTGAGCGTGTCGCCGAAGGCCAGCAGGCCGACGAGGCGCGGCGCGTCGGTCACGTCGGTCAGCCAGGAGACGGTGCGGCCCTGCGACTGCAGTTCGGCCGCGCGCGTTTTCAGCGCGCCGAAGTCGACCTTCAGCTCCTGCATGAAGCGCGTGCTGCCCAGCCGCAGATCGCGCTGCGCCACCGTGGCCGACATGCCGCGCCCGGCCACGGCGCGCACCTGGCTGGCCGGCGCCACCGCGACGTGCTCGCGCTCGGCCGTCTGCGTCACGGCCCGCGCCAGGGGGTGCTCGCTGCCGGCCTGGATCGCCGCGCTGAGCGCGAGCAGCGAGGCGCTGTCGCCATCGGCCGCCTCGAAGGCGACCAGCTCCGGCCTGCCTTCGGTCAGCGTCCCGGTCTTGTCGAAAGCCACGACCTGCACGGCGTGCGCCACCTCCAGCGCTTCGGCGTCCTTGATGAGGATGCCGTGGCGCGCCGCCACGCCCGTGCCGGCCATGATCGCGGTCGGCGTGGCCAGGCCCAGCGCGCAGGGACACGCGATGACGAGCACCGCCACCGCATTGAGGATCGCCGCTTCCCAGTTGCCGGTGGGCAAACCCCAGCCCAGCAAGGTGAGCAGGGCGATGGCGATCACCACCGGCACGAACACGGCGCTCACGCGATCGACCAGGCGCTGGATCGGCGCCTTCTTGGCCTGCGCCGACTCCACCATGCGCACGATCCGCGCGAGCGTCGATTCGGCGCCGACCGCCGTGGTGCGCACGATCAGCAGACCCTCGGCGTTCACGGCGCCGCCGGTGACCTTGTCGCCCTCGTGCCTGGCGACGGGCAGGCTCTCGCCGGTGATCAGCGACTCGTCGATCTGGCTGGCGCCTTCGATCACGACGCCGTCCACCGGCACGCGCTCGCCGGGGCGCACGACGACCAGGTCGTCGGTGCGCACCTGCGCCATGGGCAGCTCCACGTCCCGCCCGTCGCGCCGCACGCGCGCCGTCTCGGGGCGCAGTGCGTTCAGCGCGCGGATGGCCTCGGTGGTCTGGCGCTTGGCCCGCGTCTCCAGCCACTTGCCGAGCAGCACCAGTGTGATGACGACGGCCGAGGCCTCGAAGTAGAGGTGCGGCATGCCGCCATGGCCGGCATGTTCGAGCAGCAGGTACAGGCTCAGGCCATAGCCGGCCGAAGTGCCCAGGGCGACCAGCAGATCCATGTTGCCGGTGTGCGCCTTCAATGCCTTCCAGCCGGCACGGTAGAAGCGCGCGCCGAGCCAGAACTGCACGGGGGTGGCGAGGGCGAGCTGCAGCCAGCCGTTCACCATCCAGTCGGCACCGAGCAGCGAGCCGATCATCGGCAGCACCAGCGGGGCCGAAAGCACGGCGGCCAGCGCGACCGGCCACCAGTCCGGCAGGGCAGGTTTCGCCGCCTCGCTGGCTGCAGCGCCGGCTTCGCTTGCCGGGCGAGCGCTGTAGCCCGCCTTCTCGATCGCCGACATGAGCTGAGCCGCATCGACGTTGCGGCTGGCGAGCTTCACCTCCGCCATCTCCGTGGCGAGGTTCACTTCCGCCGATTCGACGCCCGGCACCTGCGCGAGCGCCTTTTCGACCCGGGCCACGCAGGACGCGCAGGTCATGCCCTCGATCTTCAGCCGCAATGTCTGTTCGCCGACGGCGTAGCCGGCTTTCTCGACCGCCGCGCGCAGGGCCGGCAGTGCGACGGAGGCGTCGCCCCGCACGCTGGCGGCTTCGGTCGCCAGGTTGACGCTCGCCTCGCTGACGCCCGGCACGGCGGCCAGCGCGCGTTCGACGCGGGCGACGCACGAGGCGCAGGTCATGCCCTTCACGGGGAAGGACCAGTCGTGCTGCGCTGCGGCGGGGGCCGGCTTCAGTGTCAGGGTGGTGTCCATGCTGTCGCGTCGTTTCGAGCCGAAGGGTGCGGCGAGGGCCCGACTGTGAACCTTGCCATTGTGGAAGGGTCAAGCCGGCAAGGCTCATCCCCCTGTGCTGAACCGGGGATACCGGGTTCTTCTTGAGCTTGCCACGATGGCAAGGTTCACAGTCGAGCCATCCTTCCCTTGTCACGGAGACTTTCATGATCGAGTTCAGCATCCAATCCATGAGCTGCGGCCATTGCGTCGGCCGCGTCACCGAGGCCGTCAAATCGGCCGATCCGCAGGCCTTGGTCGAGGTCGATTTGAAGACCAGGAAGCTGCGGGTAGACAGCAGCGCGGATCGCCAGGCGGTGGCGGCGGCGCTTACCGAGGCCGGCTATGCGCCGGACTGAAAGACGACGGCCGGCTGCCGGCGACCCGGCGCTTGCGGAGCACGCGCCTCGGGGAACGGCGCTTGCCCGATGTCGTTTCCGATGACCAGGAGACAACGATGGACCAATCGATGATGGGCATGATGATGGGAAACATGATCGCCGGCGTGCTGTTCGCGCTGGTCATCGTCGTAGCGCTGGTCTGGCAGGTGGTGCTGCAGCGCAGGCTGCTGGCCGAGCTGCGGCAGCTGCGCGCCGACAAGACCCAGCGCGCGGCCTGACGCCAACGTCCCAGCGGCTGTGTCGAATCGAAAACCGGCACGTGTCGGACGCGGGATGCAACAGCGGAGCTTCGACGAGGCACCACGGCGACTGCGCCCCTTGCGTCACAAACGCAGCCAGCCTCTTCTGTCGAGCTGATGCAGCACCACCCCGACCGCGAAGCCGAGCGCGACGTTCCAAAGGCAAACTGCGGCGGTCGCCAGGGTGACGAGCCGCTGACTCCGCTTCTCGCTCAGGGTGCTGCCGCCCAGTGCTAGCTGCGCGCCCGTGAAGAACAGGATGACCCCCAGAATCGCCGGCGGAAACAGCTCGACGAGCAGTGCGACGGAACCGCTGAAGAAGAGCGCCAGCACGAGCAGGATGCCGCCAAATACGGAACCAAAGTGCCGAGGTCGCCGAAGGCGCCGCCCCATTCCATCCGGTCGTAGCGGTTGCGTCTGGCTGCGGCCGGTGCAGCATCGAAGGGCCCGGTCGGGTCGTGGCCGGAGGCGGCAGGGAGCATGGGAGGCGAGAGCGGTCGTGGACAAAGACCGATTGTTCGCGCGCACCTCGTCTCTGGCGATATGAACCGATACTCATAGCCGCAACCCGCAATCATCACAACACGAAGCGATCCCAACTCCCGTAGTGTTCTGCACTGCGTGGCCCACGCGGCAGGCTCAGCGCGGTCACTGCGAGGCCGATCGCCCCACTCGCCGCCGCGTCCAGCGTCGAAGCGCCGTCCGCATCGGGCAGGCCCGAGTGGCGGCGCGCGACGGCACGTGCCTCGGACCCGGCCTGTGTGTCCGGCGGCTCCGTCTTCGAAGCCTGTGCTACTTCGCTGCCTCGACTTCCGTCACCACGAAGGCGGTGCCCGCCTTCTCGGCCTTGAAACGCACCTTGTCGCCGGCCTTGACCTTGTCGAGCAGGGCCGGGTCCTTGACCTGGAACACCATGGTCATGGGCGGCATGTCGAGGTTCTTGAGCTCGCCGTGCTTGATGGTGAGCTTGCTGCTGCCCTTGTCGACCTTGCGGATCTCGCCGTCGGACATGTCGGCGGCGGTGGCGGCGGGCGCAGTCGCTTGAGCGACCACCTGAGCGCCGGCGATCGAAGCCGGCAAGGCCAAGGCGGCGGCGATGACGGAAGCGATGACGAGCTTGTTCATGAGGGTTCCTTTCAACGGGGAGGAGGAGACGGATTGCTGGCGGATCGTTGGCCCGAGGGGCGGTCCCGTGCGGCCTCAGTGCTTGTGCGCCGCCTGCTTCGGCGCGGGAGCCTGGCCTGCGGCCGTGCCGGTGCCGGCCACCTTGATCTTTCCCACCATGCCGGCCTGGTAGTGGCCCGCGATCAGGCAGGCGAAGTCGAACTCGCCCGGGCGGTTGAAGGTCCAGACGATCTCGCCCGTCTTGCCCGGCGCCACGTGCGCCATGTAGGGCTCGTCGTGCTCCATGCCGGGGTGCTTGATCATCATTTCGGCGTGGGCGTCGTTCTCCTTCTTCGTGCCGATGACGAACTCATGCATCACCGCGCCGGCGTTCCTGACGACGAAGCGGACGGTTTCGCCCTGCCTGACCTCGAGCTGCTCGGGCGAGAAGCGCATCGAGTCGAGCATGCGGACCTCGACCGTCCGCTTGGCATTCCTTGCCTCGCCGGCGATGCCCCAGTCCTTTTGCTCCTTGACGACCGGGCCGGCCTTCTTGTCGTGCGTGTCCTCGCTGTGGGCGAAGGCCGGCGTCGCGCCGGCCGTGGCGAGTGCCGCCAGGACGGCGGCGAGAGCGTGTTTTGATAACTGCATGAGAGTCCTTTCAGGTGAGTCGAACGCGTCAATCACATCGACGATGGCGGCCTGCTCAGGGGTGGCCGCATCGCCGGGCCGAGGTTCATCGCATCAGTTCTTCGCGTAGCCGCGCAGCCGCTGGTACTGCTCGGTCTGCCCGGCGCTCAGCAGCTGCGTCTGCTCGACGTGCGCCAGCAGGTGCGACGCGCGCAACTCGCCGCGCAGACGCGCCGCCTCCGCGACCAGCGCGCGAATGCGCGGCGCGTCGGCTTCGCGACGCGCGAACGCCTGTTCCAGCGCGCGTTCGGCATCGATGACGGCGGCGCCGAGCCGGCGGGCCTCCTCCTTGTGGCGAGCCATCAACGCCTCGGTGGCCACGCGCTGTTCGACGCTCAGTTCGAGCGCCTGCCGGTGTTCGAGCACGTGCATCGGACCCGGATAGCCGTTCAGCTCGGCCGGCAGCGCCTGCATCATTCCGCGTCCGGCGCGCAGGGCCTCGGTCTCCTCGGCCGACAGCGCCTTGATCTCGCGCGAAGCCAGGGCTGCGTAGCCGCCGGAGCCCGGGGCGTGGGCGTGCTGGGCCGCTGCTCCGCCCGCAAGGAGCAGTGCAACAGCGAGAAGCGCAATCTGTTTCATGTCGTCGTCTCCTTTCAGTGACCGGCGTGCCCGGTCGGCTTGCGAACCTTGACTTCGGTGTCTCGCACCGGCTTTTGCTGCAGCGGCATCGACGAGCCGCCCTCGGCCTTGAAGCGCGCCGGCTCGGCCAGCGCGCCGGTCCACTCGTAGGCCACTTCGCCGGGCGGGTGCCGGTACCAGCCGGGGTCGGAGTAGTCGCCCCGTTTCTGCTCGCGGCGCACCTTCACCATGCTGAACATGCCGCCCATCTCGACCGAGCCGAAGGGGCCTTCGCCGCTCATCATGGGCGCGGTGTTGTCGGGCAAAGGCATGGTCATCTCGGCCATGTCGGCCATGCCGCGCTCGGCCATCACCATGTAGTCGGGGATCAGTTGCGTGATCTGGCGCGCGACGCCGCGGTGCTCCACGCCGATCATGGTCGGCACGTCGTGGCCCATCGCGTTCATGGTGTGGTGGCTCTTGTGGCAGTGGAAGGCCCAGTCGCCCGGCTCGTCGGCCAGGAACTCGATCTGCCGCATCTGGCCCACCGCCACGTCGGCGGTCACTTCGTACTGGCGCGTGCTCTTCGGCGTGGGTCCGCCGTCGGTGCCGGTGACCAGGAACTCGTGCCCGTGCAGGTGCATCGGGTGGTTGGTCATGGTGAGGTTGCCGATGCGGATGCGCACCTTGTCGTTCAACCGCACGTTGAGCGAGTCGATGCCGGGGAAGATGCGGCTGTTCCAGCTCCACAGGTTGAAGTCGAGCATGGTCATGATCTTGGGCGTGGCTGCACCCGGATCGACGTCGTAGGCGTTGAGCAGAAACACGAAGTCGCGGTCCACCTCGGCGATCAACGGGTGCTTGCCCTTCGGGTGCGTGACCCAGAAACCCATCATTCCCATCGCCATCTGCACCATCTCGTCGGCATGCGGGTGGTACATGAAGGTGCCAGGGCGCCGGGCGACGAATTCGTAGACGAAGGTCTTGCCCGCGGGGATGGCCGGCTGGGTCAGGCCCGTGACGCCGTCCATGCCGTTGGGCAGGCGCTGGCCGTGCCAGTGCATGCTGGTGTGCTCGGGCAGCTTGTTGGTGACGAAGATGCGCACGCGGTCGCCTTCGACCACTTCGATCGTCGGTCCGGGCGACTGCCCGTTGTAGCCCCACAGATGCGCCTTGAAGCCGGGTGCCATCTCGCGCACCACCGGCTCGGCCACCAGGTGGAACTCCTTGACGCCCTGGTTCATGCGCCAGGGCAGGGTCCAGCCATTGAGGGTGACCACGGGGTTGTAGGGCCGGCCGGTGTCGGGCACGAGCGGCGCCATGGTGTCGGCGCTGGTTTGCAGCACCGGCTCGGGCAGGGCGGCCATGGCCACCTTGCTGACGGCTGCGGCGCTGGCCGCCGCGGTGACGGCGCTCGCGCCGCGGATGAAGTTGCGTCGGGAAAACATGCGAAGGACTCCTGGGTTCAGTGGGCGGCGCCGCCGTCGCCCGCGGCGGGAGCGGGCGTTGCGGCGGACATCGCGGAAAGACGGGTCCGGCCCATCAGGGCCATGTCGAGGTCGGCCTGCGCGATCCAGAAGTCGCGCAGCGCCTCGATGGAGGCGTTGACGCTGGCGATCTGTGCGCGGGCGTCGGCGAGCAGATCGAACACGCCGATGAACATGCCGTTGTAGCGAAGCACGTTCTCCTCGGAGATGCGCCGGGCCGTGGGCACGATGTCGTCGCGGTAGTGACGGGCGATGTCCCAGGCCGACCGGTAGCCGGTGTAGGCCTCGCGCACCTCGGAGCGCGCCTCGACGGCCACCTGCGCCGCGCGCTGCACGCTTTGCATGTAGATCGCCTCGGCCTTGGCGACGCGCGCTCCGCTCCAGTCGAAGAGGGGGATCTCGACCGCGATCTCGTAGCCGGTCTGGCGCGGCCCTTCGTTGGAGGTGTTGTGCTCGTAGCCGAGCTCGAGCACGTTCACGAAGCGCGTGACGCGGCTCAGGCCCAGGTTTTTGGCCGTGGCTTCGGCCTGCAGCGTGGCCGATTGCACGTCGAGCCGGCGGGCCATGGCGAGTTGCTCGATGTCGGGCCGGTCGGCGGGCTCCTGCGGCAGGGCCGGCAGGCGCTCGGGCAGCTCGAACCGCGTCTCGTCGCCCCACAGACCGAGCAGGCGGGTCAGGCGCTCGCGCGCCGCGACCTGCGCCTGCAGTGCGCGCGCGAGGCGCAGCACCGCGTCGGCATAGAAGCCGTGCTCGCGCGCCTGCTGCAGCTTGTTGAAGTTGCCGACTTCGGCCATGCGCCGCGCCAGCTCCGCGCCGGCGTCCGCCGCGCGCTTGACCTGCTGCATGTAGCGCAGCGTTTCGTCGGCCGCCACGGCGTCGAACCAGGCCTTGCGGGTGTCGGTCGCCAGGGCCAGCATTTCCATCGTCACGCTGCGCTGCACGGCGGCGAAACGCCGGCTCTCGACCTGGCGGGCCAGCGGCAGGGCGAGCAGGTGGCCGAGGTCGAAGCTGAACAGGCGCTCGATCTCGCGCTCGTCGCCGCTGCGCAGCCGGGTGATGCTGAAGCCGGGGTTGGGCAGCCGGCTGGCCTGCACCAGGTCGGCTTCGGCGAGCCCGAGCTCCTGAAAACTCGCCTGCAGCCCGCGGTTGTTGAGCAGCGCGATCTGCACCGCGCCGTCGACGGTCAGCGGCTCGGCGAGGAGCTCGCCCACCCGACGGCGGGCGCCGTTCAGGTCGTCGGCATGGCGCGTCCAGCGCAGTTCCTTGCCGAGGGCGTCGCGGGCGGTCTGCTCGACAGGCGCAAAGCCGCCGTCGGGGCTGAAAGTCGCGCAGCCGGCCAGCAGCAGCACCGCGGCGGCGGCCGCGACGACGCGCCCACGCGGCGCGCGGGAGGGTCTCGCCTGCTTCTCGAGAGGAATCAAGGGGTGATCGGTCACGGCTCGGCCCTCATTGCTTCTTGTCGTGACTGCCGTGAGCGCCGTGGCCGCCGTGCGTGCCATGGTCGGTCGCAGGCATCGGGGGTTTCGGAGCTGCGGGCGAGCTGCCGGAAGGGGCCGATGCCGGGGCGCTGGCCGCCGGCTCGGGCGCATTCGCCTCCCTGGCATAGGCGCGCCAGCCGCCGATGCGGCCGACCTCGTCGTTGGCTTCCTTCCAGCCGAGCCTGTCGTCGGCGAGAGGCCGGTAACCCGAGAAGGCCGAGCGGTAGCGCACGGGCGGCACGGGGGCGCGGGCGTTCAGCGGATCGCGCGCAGCCGCTTCTTCAGGGGCAGGCGCCGCGGGTTGCGCCGCAGCGGGCAGGGCCAGGGTCAGGCAGGCGACGACGCTCGCGAGCCCTGAGGCAATGGGAGTCGGAATCATGGAACCTCGCAGGAGAACGGGGGACATGCCGTGCGCCGCGGCGCAGGCTGCTGCAGTTCTTGGCGGCTCGGGACGGCGCGCACGCAGGCGCGCACAACCGCTCAGGCGAGGATGGGTTTCGGCGGTCGATCGAGGCCGCCGGCCGTGCGGCCGGCGTGGGGCTCGAGAGCGGTGAGGGCGTAGACGGGCGAGGGCGGCAGCGTCTCGAACGCCACGGGGGCGTGCGCGATGAACGCCATGCTGCAGCACGAGGCGCACGCGCTGCACTTGCCCGGCGATGCGTGCCCGGTCTGGCTTTCGGGGGATGCTTCCGCCGAGCCGTCTCGCCCTTCGGCTTGCACCTCGGCGTGGGCGTGCGAGCCGGTGTCCCCGGCAAGGTTCGGGCCCGACGCGGCGTGCGCCGGGTGCGCGCCAGAGGCCCCCGCCGGCGCCGTCGCCATGACGTGTGCGTGCGCTGCACCGTGACCATGCGCGGCATGGTCGTGAGCGTCATGAGCGACCGGCCAGGCGCTTGCCGGCTCCGCAAGCGCCACCGCATGCACCGGTCCGCACAACAGCATGGCCTGCGCCGCGACGCCCTGCACGGGAAGCGCGAGGACGAGCAGCCAGGCGAAGGTGATCCGGAGCAAGCGAGGCATGGGCGGCAGTGTAGGGCGGCGCCGATCGACTGGCCGGGGCGGGGTTTCGGCCGGGACGCGGGAGTCGCGCGCCGCAGCCTTCGCCCGCAGCGTCCTGCGAATGAGGGAGCGACCTTTCATGTCCGCCGATGTCGCACTACATTGTCCTGACACCCGGTTGCTGCGTTTGCCTGTCATCAGGAGCGGCCCATGTCGGTCGGTTCGCACGAGGAGGGGGACGGAGTCCGCAGTCGGCACGCGGCAACGCCGGGAGGCGCGCGAGGCGCGGGGCTGCGGCAGGTCATTCGGCGCATCCGGGACGGCTTGCCGGCTTATGCACGGGACTTCGAGCAAGGTCTGACGGACAGCCTTCCGGCGTTCGTGCTGTTCCTGGCGCTGTCGGCCATCTTCAGTCACTTCAAGCCGCTCGCTTTCTTCGACGCCTGGGTGATGGGCGAGATCGCCGCGCTGCGCACGGTCACGGACGCGGCGCGCGCGGATGCAACGGCCCTGCAGATCGAGCAGCTCGAGATCGGCCCCGAGGCCCGCGTCGCGCGTTTCGAGCAGAAGGACGTGCACGCCGGCTCGGAAGTGGTTCGCGTCGGCGGCGTGGCGCCGATCGATCGGGAGCAGATGGCCGAGTCGCTGCGGGACGTGGCCGCGGCGCTGGCTGCGACGGCGGTGTCGTCGCCGCCCGCGCTGCCGCCCATCGTGGCGGTCGATGTGGATCTGGCGCCGCTGGGTCGAGGCGCCACGCCGCAACAGCACGTGGACGCCATGCACCACGCCCTCGATGCGCTGCGCGAGCACGCGCACGTCATCGCGGTGGTCCTGCCGCGTCTCGAGGTCAGTTCGCGGCTCGAGCGCAATGCCTTCATGGCCAAGTCGTGCACGGGGCACGCCGAGGCCATGGCGTCGCGTCGCAGCGCGCCGCAGACGCAGCCGACGGCGCCACAGGGCACGCCGCCCCGCCACGGCCTTCACTTCGCCTCCGCGCGCCTGTTCCACCGGGCCGGCGAGCCGCCAATGGCGTTTCCACACGAGATGACGAAGACGGACGAGGCCGACAACACGTGGCCGCCGATCTTTCCCTCGCTGGGCACGCTGATCGATCTGCGCCACCGCATCGATGCCATGCCATCCGACGGTCCGTGGGCGCGGCTGATGCGGTGGTTCGGGGTCGACGACCGCGCCGGGTCGGCGCTGCTCACGTTGACGGCCCTGTGCGAACAGGCCCGTCGCGCCAACCTCGAGGGCGCGGACACCCGGCTGCTCGAAGATCGCTTTCTCGACAAGAACACGCCGGCCTCGGACGAGTTCGCACGCTACGAGCAGCTTTTCTTCAACTGGCGCCTGCTGGACTCGACGCAGATGCGCTACACGGTCGTTCCCACGGTGGACGATCTCGTGCCCGCCGTCCTGGCCGGCGCACCGATGCGCGACGAACCGCGCCGCAGGGTGCTGCTGATCGGCATCGACGGCGGGGCGCGGCATGACAAGTTCGACATCGCCGGCATCTCGGCGGAGCCCGTCAGCGGTGCGGCCTTGCACGGGCTGCAGGCCCTGTCGATCGACACCCGGCTGGCGGAGAGCTCCTGGGTCGGCCTGCTGTTCGACGTGGCCGTCGGTCTGTCGTTCGTCCTCGTCTGGTCCCTGCTCAGCCCCTTGCTTTCGCGTTCGCAGAAGGTGATGCCCACGCTGGCCGGCTGGTGCACCGCCGTGGCGCCGGCGGTTCTTGCCGGGCTGTTCATCGTCGGCAGCGTGCACGCGGCGGCTGCGCTGCTGGAAACGGACCTGTGGCTCAACCCGGCCTATCTGATCGTCGGCCTGGCGCTGGACGCCTACCTCGAAGCCTGGCGCCAGGCCCGTCCGCACGCCTCGCCGGGCAGGGCGGGGCGCTGGATGTTCGGTGTGGACAGCGCGCTGGCGGCCTTGCGACGCGGCTACGGAGCGCGCGTGCGCCGCGTCGGTGTGTTCTTCACGATGAAGCGGGGCGAATGGCGGTCGACCAGACAGGCCGTGTACGAGCCGTCGCGCGGTTTTGCCCTGGCCGACGAACTGCTGTGCACCCTGTTGCGACTGACGGTGCTGGCCGTCGGCATACCGCTGCTCCTGCTGAAACTGCTGGAAGGATGAAACGCACCATGAATGCCTCGTCGATGCGCCTGCCGGCGCCGGGCGCTCGCCCGCGCGGCACCTGGGCTGCGGGCCTGTTGCTGGGCATGCTCGGCGGCGCCGCGCACGCCGCGGATTGCCAGCTCGCCTGCCTGAGCACCGAGAAGTGCGACGTCCGTTGCGCGCAGTCTTCCTGTGTGCTGAACCTGCAGGGCAAGGAGATCGAGCTGGATGCGAGCTCGCTGAAGTCGGTGCGCGGCTGCGAGCACCTCGAGCTCGGCGCGACCGGCCGGCTCGAACTGCGCTACCGCCACAAGGGGCGCTGGTTCTGGCCGCCGGGCGGCGTCAGAAACGGCCAGAAGCTCGGGTCGATACTCGAGCAGTACCCGCCCGACGCCTGCGGCGTGCCCTCGCCCGAGTGCCTGCAGAACCGCATGGCCGGCATGGTCGCCTCCGTCGGCGGGCACGGCATCGACGACAAGCTCAGCCAGCCCGCGGGCCAGGGCGATCCCTGCCGCCTGGGGCTGCCCTGCGGGGCGGTCGTGCCGCCCGGCGCGTCCTGGCGCGTCCGCCTGGTCGATCCCGCCCTCTCGGGCACATGGACCGTGAGACTGGCGCGCGGCACGCCGCCGGCCGGGCAACCGGCCGAGGTCGCGGTGCGCATCGACCGGGGACAAGGCACGGCCGCGGGCGCGTGGTTCGTGCCGGGCGCCCAGTACGCCTACCGGTTCGCCGACGCGGCCGGCCGCCACGACGCCACGGGCGAGTTCTCGGTGATCTCGCAGACCACGGCGCAGGCGCTGCGCACGCTCACCCAGCGGCGCATGGCGCAAGGTCTGTCCGAAGGCGTCGCCTGGTCCGACACGCTCGCCGCCAACAACCTGGAATGGGATGCCTACCAGCTCTCGCTCGATCCCAAGGGAGCGCGGTGATGCGCCGCGCGCTGTTGTCGATGGCGTTCGCCGCACTGCTGCTGGGTTTCGGACGCTCGGCTCATGCCCAGTTCGGCGACCTGTTCAACAGGATCGTTCCACCGTCGATGCGCGCCTCGGCGCCGGCGGAGGCGCCGGTCGCCGCCCCGGCGGCGCCATCGCCACGGGCGCCCGGATCGCCGGACCCGATGGGCAAGCTCGAGCGCGGCAAGTCCGCGGCGCTGGCCGACGGCGCCCCGCCCGCGGGCCGGCTCGCCGGCATTCGCACGGATCTGCCTGCGGACCGGCAATGCACTCGGCCACAGGAAAACTTCAACGTCATGGAGAAGGCGGCCGAGTACGGCGGCACCGAGGCGTCGCTGCGCCTGGAGCGCCTGATCCAGACGGACATGAAACACAGCGACCTCGATCCCAAGGACCGCGAGATGCTGCAGTACATCGCGCAGACCACCGTGTGGGTGCCGGTCGAGGTCGAGGGCGCACTGGCCGGCGCCTTCGAGTTCGTGTCCTCCCGTTCGCGCGAGAACCTGGAAGAAGCCGAGGAGATCACCAGGCAAAGCGTGGAGCAGCGGCTGGACAGGCTGCGTGCCGCGGTGCCCGACTTCCCGCGAAACATCCGGCTCGTCGTCGACCCGAAGCTGGCCGACGGCGCCTCGGCGAAGTTCGGCGGCGTCATCCACTTGTCGGGTCGGTTCATGGAAGCGATCGCCGCCAATCCCGCCGGCGGCGACCTGGTGCTGGCGCACGAGCTCTCGCACGTCTACAAGCGCCACGCCATCAAGCTCATGCAGTACCGGATGATCTCGACCGAAGAAGGCTGGGAGCTCGCCAAGAAGCTCCTCTCTCGCGCCATGCAGGGCACGCAGACCAACGTCATCCAGGACGGCCTGTTCATGATGACCACCACGCCGAAGATCGTCGACTTCGTGCGGTCGATGCACCTCAAGTTCACCGGCAACCAGGAACTCGAGGCGGACGCCTGCGCGGTGGTGTGGCTGCGCGCCATCGGGGTCGATCCGTCGCCGGCCTGGGACGAGTTCGAGAGCGCATTCGCGACCCGGGACGCCAAGCCCTCGGTGTACGGCTCCACGCACCCGCCGACGGCCGACCGCCGCGCGAACTACAAGGCCAAGGTCTCGGGCAAGCCCTCTGCCGGCGCGTCTGCGAAAGCCGGCAAGCCCGAGCCCAGGCACAAGCCGCTCAAGCCGGTGCAATGAACGGCGCAATGAACCATGAAATCAAGATGAAGGGCGCAATGAGCGGCGTAATGAGCCGCCGAGAGGCTCTGTACGTTTCCGCGCACACGTTGCGCGCGCGTCGCACAGGCTGACACCTGACTGAGCGAAACGGCAAGACCCTCTAGCAAAAATCCGCTCACGGGCGGTTAATCAGGGCATGGAGATCGCTCCCTTGCCGGTCGACGAGGTGCAGCGGCTGGAGGTGTTGCACAGCCTGCACATCCTCGACACCGAACCCGACCCCGCCTTCGATGCCGTGGCGCGGCTCGCGGGGCGGCAAACGGGTTGTCCGATCGGGCTGGTCAGCCTGATCGACCGCGAGCGCCAGTGGTTCAAGGCCACCGTCGGGCTCGCCGTGCGCGAGACACCGCGCGACATCGCCTTCTGCTCGCACGCCATCCTGCAGGGCGATGCCTTCGTCGTCGAGGACGCCACGCGCGATGCCCGCTTCGCCGACAACCCGCTCGTCACCGGCGCGCCCGACATCCGCTTCTACGCGGGCGTGCCGCTCGAGGTCGGCGGGCGCAAGCTGGGCACGCTGTGCGTGATCGATCGCGTGGCCCGGCACCTCGGCATGGAGGACCGTGAGGTGCTGCACGAGCTCTCGCTCGTCACGGCCGGCTTGCTCGAGGCGCGGCTGCGCGAACAGCGCCTGCTCGAGCGCCTGCTGTCCGGCTCGCCGGCGCCGGCCGGCCCCACGGAAAGCGCGCACCGCCTGCGGGCCACGGTGTTCGACGCCGTCTCGGCGCGTCTGGCGATCCTCGACGCGCAGGGCGGGATCCTGGAGACCAATGCGGCCTGGCGTCGCTTCGCCGCGCAGGCCGCCCGCGCGGCGCACGCCGAGCCGCGGGCTGCCGGCACGCCCGAACCGGGCGTGCTCGACAGCCTGCGCGACGTCGACACGGAGTCGCTCCTGGCCGCTCATCGCGGCCTCGCCTCCGTGATCGCCGGGCGTGCCAACGGCTTCGAGCTCGAGTACCGCTGCAGGCCGCGCGATCACGCGCACGGCGATGCGAACGGCGACGCCAACGGCGAGCGCTGGTTCGCGATGAAGGTCGGCCTGGTCGGCGGCGAGCCGCGGCGCATCGTCGTCAGCCACGAAGACATCTCCCGCCACAAGCGCGCCCAGGAGGCGCTGCTGCGCCTGGCCAACACCGATGCGCTCACGGGCGTGGCCAACCGGCGGCGCTTCTTCGAGCTGGCGCATCATGAGTTCGAGCGCGCCATCCGCTACCGCAGCGCGCTGACCGTGCTGATGGCCGACATCGACCACTTCAAGGCCATCAACGACCGACACGGCCATGCCGCGGGCGACGTGGTCCTGCGCAGCTTCGTGAAGACGGTGTGCGAGGCGCTGCGCGACGCCGACTTCATCGGCCGCGTGGGCGGCGAGGAGTTCGCGGTCCTGCTGCCGCACACCACGCTGAACGGCGGTCACGCGCTCGCCCAGCGCATCGTCGAGCGGGTCGCCGCCACGCCGATCGCCGTGTGCGGCGGCTCGCTGCACTGCACCGCCAGCATGGGCGTCAGCACGCTCGACGCGACGACCGGCTCCTTCGACGAACTGCTGCGCGCGGCGGACGACGAGCTCTACCGTGCCAAGGGAGGCGGGCGCAACAGGGTGTCGTCGCGGTTCGGCGAGCTGGCTTGAGCCGCGTGCATCCGCGCCTGGAGTCGCCGGGCGAACGCGCACGGGAATGCCGTTTGCCGGAGTCCCCCTCACACTTCGAGCGAAAGCTCCCGCCATGCGAGCCTTGACGATCCAGTTGGCCCCCCGCGTGACCGACCTGATCCGCCTGGATCACAACCACGTGCTCGCCACGTTCCAGCAGGTGCACGCCGGCACCTCGGGCGGGCGCAAGCAGGCGCTGGTGCGGCTGGCCTGCACGTCGCTGGAGATCCACGCGCAGCTCGAGGAAGAGATCTTCTACCCCGCGCTGCGCGAGCTGCAGCCGCAGCTCACCGTCGTGGAGAAGAGCGTCCCGGAGCACGCCGAGATGCGCCGCCTGATCGAGCGCTTGATGGTCATGCCGGTGGCGGACCCGCACTTCGACACCACCTTCATGGAGCTCATGCGCGACGTGCTGCATCACGTGGCCGACGAGGAGACCACCTTGCTTCCCGCCGCGGAGCGCCTGCTCGGCGAGCGGCTCGGGGACCTCGGCGCCGCCATGCTGCGCCGCCGCCTGCAACTGATGGCTCCGCGCACCCCGCAGCTCGCCTGGAACACGGTGCGCTCGATGCCGCAGAGCGGTTTCGTCATCGCCTCGGCCCTGCTGAGCGCAGGGGCCTCGATGATGGGCCGGGGCGCACCGCCTTCGCCGCGTCCGCTGCCCTGAAGCGGTGGCCGGCGCGGTGGCCGACCGCCGCGACATGAGCCGCAGCGTCGGCGGCGCGCGCCGCCGACCGCCGAGCCGCTCATCGCCGGCTCGGTGTGCAGGCGATGGCGCTGCTTATCGTTGCGGCGAGGGGCTCGTCGAGTCCGGCGACCCGGGCACAGGGGTGCGCGGGCTCATCGAACCGTCCTGCCCCGGGGGCATTGCGTTGCCGCCCGCGCCGCCGCCCGACTTGGCACGGTAGTAGTCCTGCTGGGCCTGGTTCATGCAGTCCTGCTGGGCCTGCGGGTCGGCGGCTTTGCTGCACATCTCGCGGGCGGCCATGATGGCCCGGGCTTCGTCCTCGTCGATCTGTCCGGCACCGCCCGCCGGGTCGGTGCTCGGGTGGGTGGGTGGCGTGCTGGGCGATGGCTGAGTCGAGGGCGGCACGGCCTGACCGGCAGGCGGGGTGGTGGTGTCGGGCGGGGCCGTCTGGGCCTGGGCGGCGCTCATGCCGCCGGCGAGAACGAGCGCGGCGACGATGCCGCACAGAGAGGGATGTCTCGGTTTCATGACGATGCACCTTTCGAACAATCCGTGGAGGTGCATGCGATGTGGCAAGGCGCATGCCGCAACCCGGTCGGGCCGCACTTGGACACAGCTCGAATCGTCTGGAAACATCGGGCGCCCGAACGGCGAGGCGGCACCTCTCCGCCAGGGCACGAGCCACCGATACCGCTCGCCTCGCTCCTCGCGGCTCAGCCGCTGCGCCGCACGCTCGCCAGCAGCGCGCCGGCAGCCACGAAAAGTCCGCCGAAGACCCGGTTGACGGCCCGGATGTGCCTCGGCTGCTTCAGCGCGCGCAGCAGCCTTGCCGCAAGCCCGGTGTACACGCCCATCACCACGAGGTCGGTGAAGCCCAGGGTGGCGCCGATCACCGCGTACTGCGGCGCCAGCGGCGCACCGAGGTCCAGGAACTGCGGCACCACGGCCAGCAGGAAGACGGTGCCCTTCGGATTGACCGCGTTGACCAGCCAGCCGCGGCGCACCAGCGCGCCGGCGGTGGGCGGCACGGCCTCGGTGCCGGGCCCCACGAGCGGGGTGGCGGGCGCGCGCCACTGCTGCACGCCGAGGAACAGCAGGTAGGCCACACCCAGCCACTTCACGATCGCGAACGCGGTGGCCGAGGTCGCGATCAGCGCGCCCAGGCCGACCGCCACCGCCAGCACCTGCGTGAGGATGCCGAGCACCAGCCCGAGCGTCATGAAGTAGCCGCGCCGCAGGCCATAGCGCGCGCCCGCGCTCATGGCGGCCACCGCGCCGGCGCCCGGCGAAATGCTGATGGCCCACGAGGCCAGGAAGAAGGTGAGCCAGACGGACAGCTCCATGACGGATCCTTTTCACGCAGGAAATCGGGGTGAGCGCAATGTAGTCGGGCCCGCCCTCAAGGACCGGCGGGCGCGGCCGAAAACCCGTCAGGCCGGAGCACCTCTTCGGCGAAGCATGCTCCATGCAAGAACGACCCAGCATCGACGTCCGGCACTTGCGCATCGGTCTGCACATCCACCTCGAGCTGGGCTGGATGGACCATCCCTTCCCGTTGAACAGCTTTCGCGTCGCAACGGCCGAGCAGATCGAGACGGTGCGCGGCCTCGGCCTGGCCCGCGTGCGCATTTCTCCTCGGCGCAGCGATGCCGACGCGCTGCGCGCGCTCGTGGACGAAGGCGCCCTGGCGCCGGAGCTCGCCGAGGCCGAGGCGACCGGGCCGCTCCCCGGACAAGCGCCCTCCGGCGACGGCAGCATCGCCGCCGGCCCTGCCCCCGAGGCCGTTGACGGAGGGGCCGACGCCGCCACGCCCGCAACGCCTGCAACGCCTGCAACGGCCGATCCGACCATTGCGGCATCGGCGACGGCTGCCGCCGCCCCCACCGTGAGCGCCGAGGCGCTGGAGCGCCGCCGCCGCCGCGAAGCGCTCGAGGCGGAGGCGGCCTGCGCCCAGCACGCCGAGCGCGAGTACGCCGAAGCCGGTCGCGCCGTGCGGCGCAGCTTCGAGCTCGCCCACAGCCAGCCCGAAGCGGCCCGCGAGCATTGCGAAGGGCGGGTCAAGGACTTCCTCGGCACGGTGCTCGGCGCGTCCGAGATGGCCATCCGCCTGCTCGGCGAAGGTGCGGGCGATCGCGCCTCGATGCATGCGGTGAACGTGACCGTGGTCTCGCTGTTGCTGGGTCAGCAGCTCGGCCTGAGCAAGACGGAGATGTTCGACATGGGCGTGGGCGCGATGCTGCACGACATCGGCAAGCTCGAGCTGCCCGAGCGCGTGCGCTGGATCGACTCGTTTTCGGCCGGCGTGTCCGCGCCGGAGCGCCACTTCTACCAGGAGCACGTGACGCACGGCGTCGGCCTCGGCCGCAAGATGGCGCTCGCACCGGGCGCGCTGCTGGTCATCGCCCAGCACCACGAGCTGGCCGACGGCAGCGGCTTTCCGCTCAAGCTCGCGGGCGACCGCCTGAGCGCGGCGGCGCGCATCGTCGCGCTCGTCAACCGCTACGACAACCTGTGCAATCCCTCCAGCCCCGCGCAGGCGCTCACGCCGCACGAGGCGCTGGCGCTGATGTACGGCCAGATGAAGGCCCGGTTCGACCCGGCGGTGTTCGGCGCGTTCATCCGCATGATGGGCGTGTATCCGCCCGGCTCGCTGGTCCAGCTGTCCGACGAGCGCTACGCCATGGTGATGGCCGTGAACGCCGCCCGGCCGCTCAAGCCGCGCGTGCTCGTGCACGAGCCCCGGCGAGAGCGAGAAGAGGCCTTGCCGCTCGATCTGGAAACCGCCCCCGAGCTCGGCATCCGCCGCAGCCTCAAGCCGCAGCAGCTGCCGCGGGCCACGCTCGACTGGCTGTCGCCGCGCCCCCGCATCTGCTACTTCTTCGAGCGCGCCCGCGAGCCGTTCATGACGGCGCCTGCCGGAGCACATTGCGCATGAGCCCGCCGCCGCCCGTGTGGCAACCGCTGATCGACAGCCTGCTCGAGGCGGTGTGCCTCGTCGAGCCGCTGAACCTGCGCATCGTCGCCGCGAACACGGCGGCCGGCGCGTTGCTGGGCGTGGACAGCGAGGCGCTGATCGGCCGCGCGGTGATCGAACTCGCCGCCACGCCGGAAGACGAGTGCTTCTGGGAAGACATGGCCGCCGGCCGCGTGCCGCCCGAGGGCCGGCACATCCACTCCGACAGCCTCGTCCGCCATGCCGACGGCCGGCTGCTGCCGGTGGAGCGCCGCGTCAACCGCGTGTGGATGCGGCCCGGCCAGGCCGTCTACGTGCTCGGCCTGCGCGACCGCAGCGCGCAGCGCCGCGCCGAAGACGAGCTCGAGCGCCTGCTCGCCGAGCTGCGCGCCACCCTCGAATCGACCGACGACGGCATGCTCGTGACCGACCTGCAGGGCGGCATCCGCGGCTGCAACCAACGTTTCGCCGAGTTGTGGTCCCTGCCTGAGGCGCTGCTCACGCAGCGCGACGACAGCGCCATCCTCGACTGGATGCGCAGCCAGGTCGAGGACGAAGCCGGCTTCAGCGCGCGCCTGCGCGAGCTGGCCGAAACGCCCCTGCTGCCCGCCACGCGCAGCACCGACCGCCTGCGACTGCGCTCGGGCCGCGTGCTCGAACGCGTCACCTTGCCGCAGTACGGGCGGGGGCGGCCGATCGGGCGCGTCTGTTCGTTTCGCGACATCACCGAGCCGCTGGCCAGCGCGGCGCGCCTGCAGCTTGCTGCGCAGGTGTTCGAGTCGAGCCTGGACGCCATCTTCGTCACCGACTCGCAGCACCGCCTCATCGCCGCCAACGCCGGCTGCGAGCGCATCACGGGCGCCAGGCGCGAGCAACTTCTCGGCCGGCCGATCACCAGCCTGCTGTCGCTGCCGAACGCGGCGGGCAGCGGCACGGCCGAGGGAGGCGGCGCCGACTGGTTCGCGCCGATCGCAGAGCGCCTGGCCGAGCGCGGCGTCTGGGAGGGCGAGCTGTGGCACCGGCGAGCGGACGGGGGCGCGCTGCCCGGGCAGGTATCGCTCGTGCGGCTGCCGGCGCAGGCGGGCATGGGCGCCGTGGTCGGTGAGGGGGCGGGCTCGCCCGCTGCCGCGGTGGTGCACGCGCACGGGGCTGCCGGCCCGGTTACGGCAGCGGCACCCGCCGCCGAGGGTGTGCGCCACGTCGGCTTCTTCAAGGATCTGACGGAGACCGTCGCCGCGCACAAGCGCATCGAGGAGCTCGCTTTCAGCGACCCGCTCACCGGCCTGCCCAACCGCGTGATGCTGACGGAGCGGGTGGAGTTCGCGCTGGCCATGTCGCAACGCCACCAGACGCCGTTCGCGCTGCTCTTCCTCGACCTCGACCGCTTCAAGCACATCAACGACTCGCTCGGCCACCTGTTCGGCGACCGCGTGCTGGTCGAGGTGGCGGAGCGCCTGAAGACCTGCGTGCGCCAGGTCGATACCGTGGCGCGGCTGGGGGGCGACGAGTTCGTGCTGCTGCTGGGCGAGCTCGACTCGCGCGGCGCCGAAACCAGCGCGCGGCGCGTGCTGGAGGTGCTGGGCCAGCCGTTCATGCTGGAGGGGCTGAGCTTCAGCGTCACCGCAAGCATCGGCATCGCCATGTATCCCACCGACGGCACCTCGATGAACGACCTCATCAAGAACGCCGACGCCGCCATGTACCGCGTGAAGGAACGCGGCCGCGCCGGCCTGCGCTTCTACCAGCCGCAGATGAACGTGGACCTGCTCGCCCGCATGAAGCTCGACCATGCGATGCGCCTGGCGCTCGAGCACGGCCATTTCCATCTGCACTACCAGCCGCAGGTGGCGCTGGACGGCGGCGCGGTGCTCGGCGCCGAGGCGCTGCTGCGCTGGCGCGACGAGGATCTGGGCGACGTGTCGCCGGGCGAGTTCATCCCCGTCGCCGAGGAAAGCGGCTTCATCGTCGCGCTCGGGGACTGGGTGCTCGGCGAGGCGGTGCGCCAGGCCGCCGCGTGGCGCTCGCGGGGGCGCGAGATGCCGGTGTCGGTTAACGTCTCGGCGCTGCAGTTCCAGCAGGCCGATTTCGTGGAGCGCGTCGCCGGCGTGCTGGCCACGGCGAAGTTGCCGGCCGCGCTGCTCGAACTCGAGCTCACCGAGTCGATCCTGCTGCGCGACGCCGACGAGGCCATGCAGCGCCTGACCGCCTTGCACCGGCTGGGCGTTCGCCTGGCGATCGATGATTTCGGCACCGGTTACTCGAGCCTGGGCTACCTGAAACGCTTTCCGATCAGCAAGCTCAAGATCGACCGCAGTTTCGTGAAGGGCCTGCCGGGCGACGAGAGCGATGCGGGCATCGCGCAGGCGATCATCCAGATGGCCCGCGCGCTGCGCCTGCGCGTCATCGCCGAAGGCGTGGAGACCGCGGCGCAACGGGATTTTCTGCAGCAAGCCGGCTGCGACGAGTTCCAGGGATTCCTGTTCGCACCGGCCCTGACGGTGGCCGATTTCGAGAAGCGCACGGCAACGGCGCGCCCGGCTCTGGGCGGTGCGATCAAGGAAGGCTGAAGGCGACGAGAGCCCGTCCGAGGCCTTGTTGCGGGTCGGCTTGAAGCCCTGAGGATCTTTTCTTCTCGTCAGCGCGGTCCTTGCACCCGCGTGGCCTCGATCTTTCCGAGCAACCACTGCAAGCCCGCAAGGTGCTGCTGATCATGGCTGCAGAGATAGTGAACCAGGCTGCGCACCGACACCGGGCCGTAGCCCGCGAACGTGGCCGTGCGATCGAACTGCTCGCCGTCGAGGCTCCTGATGAGCGCGAGGGTCTTCGAGCGGGCGTCGCGGAACGCGCTCAGGGCCGCGCCTGCGTCCGAGGTCCCGTAGGAGCGTTCCCTGGCCAGGGCTTCGGCGTCGAAGGACGCCAGCACGGGGTGGCTCTCGTGCAGGATGCGATGGAAGCGGACGTGATAGCCGTCGACTTCGATGTCGCGCACGTGGCAAACCTGCTCGATGGCCGTGAGCGGCTCGCTCGGCACACCCTCCCACGAGGAAGGCGCCCAGTTCTTGTACTCGGCGGGAATGGCCGCGTAGTGCGCTTCCAACTGCGGCGCAAAGGCCTCGAGGGCTCTGAGGGTGATGGCGTTCAGCACGTCGGGTGGCTCCGTGGTCAGCGTGCCTGCTTGCGCAGGCTCTTGATGGGCGATGCAAGCTCCTCGTAGCCTAGCCCCGCCGCGTCGGCACCAGGTACACGGCGGGTCAGCGACCGAGCGCGAAGCAGGGGCACTGGAATACTGGATAAAACGACAGTATCCTGTGCCTCATGGCGCCCACTCCCGTTCCCCCGACGCCAGCGCCCATCAAGGGCCGCGGCACGCCGCTGCGCATCGCGCACCGCTTCGAGCGCGACCTGCGCGAGGCCGTCGATGACGGATGGGAGGCACCGAGGGTCGAGGCGGCTGGCGACGAGCCGCCAGCGCCAGCCACCACCGTCACCGAAGAGCATGTCAAGAGCATCCTGGCGCGCAACGACTCGCCCGACGTGCCCTTCGAGCTCTCCATCAACCCCTACCGCGGCTGCGAGCACGGCTGCAGCTACTGCTTCGCGCGGCCGACGCACAGCTACCTGAACCTGTCGCCGGGGCTGGATTTCGAGACGCGCCTCATCGCCAAGGTCAACGCGGCCGAGCGGCTGCGCGCGGAGTTGTCGCGCCCTTCGTACAAGGCCAGCCCGATCAACATCGGCTCGGCGACCGACGCCTACCAGCCGGTCGAGCGCAGGCTGCGCATCACCCGCGCGGTGCTGGAGGTGCTCACCGCCTGCGAGCATCCCTTCACCATCGTCACCAAGTCGGCCGGGGTCGAGCGCGACCTCGACCTCATCGCGCCCGCCGCGCGACGCCGTCAGGCGCTGGTGTTCATCAGCGTCACCACGCTCGATGCGGCCCTGTCGCGCCGCCTGGAGCCGCGCGCCGCAGCGCCTCAGCGCCGCTTGCAGGCGGTGGCCCGGCTCGCACAGGCCGGCGTGCCGGTCGGCGTGAACATCGCGCCCATCATTCCCTTCGTCAACGAGCCGGAGATCGAGCGCATCGTCGAAGCCGCCGCAGCGGCCGGTGCACGCTCGATCCACTACACGGTGCTGCGCCTGCCATGGGAGGTGGCGCCGCTCTTTCGCCAATGGCTCGAGCAGCACGTGCCCGACCGGGCAGCGCGCGTGCTGGCCAGGGTGCAGGACATGCGCGGCGGCAAGGACTACCACGCCGACTTCGCCACCCGCATGAAAGGCAGCGGCCCCTGGGCCGAACTCATCCGCCAGCGCGTTCGAAAGGCGGCCGCACGCAAGCGGCTGGACGCCGAGCGCTTCGCGCTCGATGTCAGCCGGTTCCGTCCGCCGCCGGTGGAGGCGGCGCAGCAGGCGCTGTTCTAGGAGTCCGCGCGGCGGCGGCGGCGGGTGAGCGCCGCCTCGCGCCGACCTGGCGCCTCAGTGCATCTGCTTCTTCAAGCTCGAGATTTCGTCGTGCGCGCGCTTCACGGCTTGCTGCACCTGCGGATCGACCTGGCTGCCGGCCTTGCGGCAAGCCTCCATGGCGCGGTCACCGATCTGCTCGAGTCCGTCGACGCAGCTGGTCATCTGGGCCTGATCGCTCGACTGCTGCACCATCTGCCGCGCCTGCCGCGACTGGCTGTGCATCTCGTCGACGCAGGTGCGCAGTTCCTCGGGCGTTTGCCCGCCGGTGTTGCGCACGGCCGATACGGCGTCGTCCACGCACTGCTCGATCTTGTTGACGCGTTCCTGAACCTGGTTCATCTGCATGCTGTACTCCTGAAAAGCGGCCGGCGCCGACATGGCGCACGGTTTCAGGAACCGGCAAGCCGCGTGCCTTGAGGCAGCGAGTGCGCGGGCCGGTGAGCCGGCCCGCGGCGCTTTGCCGAAAAGCTACTTGAACAGGTCCTTGACCCGGTCGGTCCAGCTCTTGGCGTTGGGCGAGTGGCGGTCGCCGCCCTTCTTGAAGCTCTCGTCGAGCTCCTTGAGCAGCTTCTTCTGCGCCTCGGTCAGCTTGATCGGCGTCTCCACGGCGACGTGGCAGTACAGGTCCCCGGGGTAGCTGGACCGCACGCCCCGCACGCCCTTGCCGCGCAGGCGGAAGGTCTTGCCGTGCTGGGTGCCCTCGGGCAACTCGATCTCGGCCTTGCCGCCGAGCGTCGGCACCTCGATGGAGCCGCCGAGCGCGGCGGTGGCGATGCCGACCGGGACCGTGCAATGCAGGTCGTCGCCGTCACGCTCGAAGATGTCGTGCGCGCGGATGCGGATCTCGATGTAGAGGTCGCCGGGCGGCCCGCCATTGGTGCCGGGCTCGCCGTTGCCGGCCGAGCGGATGCGCATGCCTTCGTTGATGCCGGCCGGAATCTTGACCTCGAGCGTCTTGTTGGTCTTGATGCGGCCGGCGCCGCTGCAGGTCACGCAGGGCTCGGGGATGATCTTGCCGCTGCCGTGGCAGTTGGGGCAGGTCTGCTGGATGCTGAAGAAGCCCTGGCGCAGATGCACCTGGCCCGAGCCGTGGCAGGTGGGGCAGGGCTTCGCGCTGGTGCCGGGTTTCGCGCCGCTGCCTTCGCAGACGTTGCACTCCTCCCAGCTCGGGATGCGGATCTGCGTTTCCTTGCCGCGCGCCGCCTCCTCGAGCGTGATCTCCATCGCGTAGCTGAGGTCGCCGCCGCGGTAGACCTGCGAGCCGCCGCGGCGCTGCTGCCCGCCGGCGCCGAAGATGTCGCCGAAGATGTCGCCGAAAGCCTCGGCGAAGCCGCCGAAGCCTTCCGTGCCCGGCCCGCCGCGCCCGCCCATCTGCTCCACGCCGGCGTGGCCGTACTGGTCGTAGGCCTGGCGCTTCGCCGGCTCCGAGAGCACTTCGTAGGCCTCCTTGGCCTCCTTGAACTGCTCCTCCGACTTCGCCGCACCGTCACCCTGGTTGCGGTCGGGGTGGTGCTTCATGGCCAGCTTGCGGTAGGCCTTCTTGATGTCCTCGTCGCTCGCGTTCTTGGCGACGCCGAGGATCTCGTAGTAGTCACGCTTTGCCATGCTCACGCGCCTTGTCTCTTGTGCCTTGCTTGAACAACAACGCCGCGCCGAGTCGCAGACACCCGTCTGCAGCACTCGGACGCGGCGAAGACGACCGGACGGCCGCAACCGTCACGGTGGTCCTTACTTCTGGTCCTTGACTTCCTTGAAGTCGGCATCGACCACGTTCTCGTCGGCGGGAGGCGCTTCGGTCTTCGCCTCGCCGCCTGCCGCACCGGCGGCCGTGGCGGCCTGCTGTGCGGCCTGCATGTCGGCATAGACCTTCTCGCCGAGCTTCTGGCTGGCGGTCATCAGGGCCTCGGTCTTGGCCTCGATGTCGGCCTTGTCCTCGCCCTTGAGCGCTTCCTCGGTGTCCTTGACCGCGGCCTCGATCTTTTCCTTCTCGCCGGCGTCGAGCTTGTCGCCGTGCTCGGCGAGGCTCTTCTTCACGCTGTGGACCATGGCGTCGGCCTGGTTGCGGGCCTGCACCAGCTCGAGCTTCTTCTTGTCTTCCGCGGCGTTGAGCTCGGCGTCCTTGACCATCGCCTGGATCTCGGCTTCCGAGAGGCCCGAGTTGGCCTTGATGGTGATCTTGTTTTCCTTGCCGGTGCCCTTGTCCTTGGCGCCCACGTGCAGGATGCCGTTGGCGTCGATGTCGAAGCTCACCTCGATCTGCGGCATGCCGCGCGGCGCCGGTGCGATGCCTTCGAGGTTGAACTCGCCGAGCATCTTGTTGGCGTTGGCCAGCTCGCGCTCGCCCTGGAACACCTTGATGGTGACGGCCGGCTGGTTGTCGTCGGCCGTGCTGAAGGTCTGCGCGAACTTGGTCGGGATGGTGGTGTTCTTGGTGATCATCTTGGTCATCACGCCACCGAGCGTCTCGATGCCGAGCGACAGCGGCGTCACGTCGAGCAGCAGCACGTCCTTGCGGTCGCCGCCGAGCACCTGGCCCTGGATCGCCGCGCCCACCGCTACCGCCTCGTCGGGGTTGACGTCCTTGCGCGGTTCCTTGCCGAAGAACTCCTTGCACTTGTCCTGCACCTTGGGCATGCGCGTCATGCCGCCGACGAGGATCACGTCGTTGATGTCGTTGACGCTGACGCCCGCATCCTTGATGGCCGTGCGGCAGGGCTGCATCGTGCGTTCGATCAGCTCCTCGACCAGGGCCTCGAGCTTGGCGCGCGTGAGCTTGATGTTGAGGTGCTTGGGGCCGTTGGCATCGGCCGTGATGTAGGGCAGGTTGATGTCGGTCTGCGTGCTGTTGGACAGCTCGATCTTGGCTTTCTCGGCGGCCTCTTTCAGGCGCTGCAACGCGAGCACGTCCTTGCCCAGATCGACGCCTTGCTCCTTCTTGAACTCGGCAATGATGTAGTCGATGATGCGCTGGTCGAAGTCTTCGCCGCCCAGGAAGGTGTCGCCGTTGGTGGAGAGCACCTCGAACTGCATCTCGCCGTCGACGTCGGCGATCTCGATGATCGAGATGTCGAAGGTGCCGCCGCCGAGGTCATAGACAGCGATCTTGCGGTCGCCCTTGCCGTGCTTGTCCAGGCCGAAGGCCAGCGCGGCGGCGGTCGGCTCGTTGATGATGCGCTTGACATCCAGCCCGGCGATGCGGCCGGCGTCCTTCGTGGCCTGGCGCTGCGCGTCGTTGAAGTACGCAGGCACCGTGATCACGGCCTCCGTGACGGTCTCGCCGAGGTAGTCCTCGGCGGTCCTCTTCATCTTGCGCAGCACTTCCGCGCTCACCTGCGGGGGGGCGAGCTTCTTGCCGCGCACCTCGACCCAGGCGTCGCCGTTGTCGGCCGCGACGATGGAGTAGGGCATCAGGTCGATGTCCTTCTGCACTTCCTTCTCGGTGAACTTGCGGCCGATCAGGCGCTTCACCGCGTAGAGCGTGTTCTTCGGGTTGGTCACGGCCTGGCGCTTGGCCGAGGCGCCGACGAGGATCTCGCCGTCCTCCTGGTACGCAATGATCGACGGCGTGGTGCGCGCACCCTCGCTGTTCTCGATCACGCGGGTGGTGTTGCCTTCCATGATGGCGACGCACGAGTTCGTGGTGCCGAGGTCGATGCCGATGATCTTGGCCATGGTCAAAACTCCTTGAAACTGAATTCGATTGCGGATGAGGTGCGGCTCGCTCGAGCTTCTTCAAGCGGCATGCAGGGGGTGGCGACTACTTCGGCGCCGTCACGGTGACCAGCGCGGGCCTGAGCACGCGCTCGGCGATCAGGTAGCCCTTCTGAAGCACGGCAACGATGGTGCCGGCCTCCTGCTCCGCGCCTTCGGGCGCGGGCACCACGCTGATGGCCTGGTGCTGATGGGGGTCGAAGCGCGTGCCGGCCGGCGGGGAAATCTCGACGACCTTGTTGCGCTCCAGAGCAGCGGTGAGCTGGCGCAGGGTGGCGTGGGTGCCTTCGCGGAGTTGTTCGGCGGTGGCGTTCTCGATGGCCAGGGCGGCTTCCAGGCTGTCCTTGACGGGCAGCAGGCTGTCGGCGAAGGCCTCGACAGCGAACTTGCGCGCCTTGCTCATCTCCTCGTCGGCGCGGCGGCGGGTGTTCTCGGACTCGGCCTTGGCGCGCAGATAGGCGTCCGCCATCTCGGCATGCTTGGCTTCCAGCTCGGCGAGGCGCTGCTCCGGGGTGAGTTCCGGCTCCGGCGCGGCTTCGGCGCCGATCGGCTGTGCTGCGGAGGGGGTGTCGGGGGCGGGCTGCGTTTCGGGAGCGGGATGGTCTTGAGGGTTTTCCATGGGCTGCGAGGGGTCGTCCATCGATATCGAAACACAACTGGGGCCGCTATCGGCCCTTTCAAGAGGATCAATCGGCGCGGCCGCGTGACTGGTGCCGTGGAGCGGGGCTTCAGCGCGAGCCGTCGCCGTTGCCGTCGACCGAGGCGCTCCAGCGGTCCCAGTCGGCGAGCCGGCGCCGGTCGCGCTTGGTCGGGCGGCCCTGCTCGATGCTCAGCGCGGGTTCGGGGGCGACCCGGCGTTGCTGGGCCAGGGTTTCGCGGGCGGCGCGGCTGGCTTCGGTTTCTTCATAAAGCGCCTGGGCGACCGGCGCCGGTCCGCGAACCGCACTCAGCGCCAGGACGCGCACCGTGCGCAGCAGCGGCCCTTGACGCCACTGCACCTCGTCGCCCGGTTTCAGGTCGCGCGAGGCCTTGGCCACCTGCCCGTTGACCTGTACCCGGTGCTTGGCGATCTCGTCGGCGGCCAGGCTGCGGGTCTTGAAGAAGCGCGCGGCCCACAACCACTTGTCCAGGCGCACGCCGCTGGGAGGAGAAGGCGTCATCGGCGTGCATTGTCACGCAGCGCCCATGGGCGCACCGCCGGCGTGGCACTCGCGACGAGTCGGCGCGACGGCGCTTCACCCGGCGCGCGGGACCTCGCGCTTTCAGAGGGCTGCGGCGTCTCCCGCGTCGCGAACGGCCGCGTTGCGCTCGCCGCGTGCCGGGGCGTTGCGCTGGCTTCGCGCCGCCGCCGCGCGACGGCCCGGCTTGAGCGGCGCGGCCATCGCCGCTTCGGTCTGCTCGACGATCTCCCTGGCGGTGGCGGCGTCGTAGGTGAAGAGGCCGCTCTTGGCGGTTGCGCGCATCTGCGTCGTCGATGCCGTCATGGTTTCCAGTTCGATGACGATGTCGCGTTGGGCCGAGCTGGCCTTGATGAGCTCGCCGTTGTCGTGCGGCTCGATGCCCTCGAGCCGGATGCCCATTTTTTCGAGCGCCACCAGCGAAGCCGCCTTGACCCGTTGCGGCGGTGCCGTGAAGGTCCGTGCGCTCACGCCGCCGGCGGTGTGGGTGACACCGGCCGAGGCGCCCACACCCAGCGCTGTCAGAGCCAGCGCCTCGCAGCCGGCGACGCCGGCGCAGGCAAGCAACAGGCAAAGGCGCGACACGAGGGTCACGGTGAGCCGCTTGTTCGTTCTCATTCGACGCTCCGACCTGGCAGGAATGCACGGATTGCAGGCAACTTCCGCACCACGGAGGGTGTGCGTGCCAGGCCGGCACGCCCCGCGGCGCGCGTGACGCCGATCACGGTCTGCGCCCGCGCTGCGGGGTCTGGCAGGGCGGAGCCGCTACGTTTGCAGACAAAACCGACGCGGCTTCGCCGTGCCGCGCCGGCTGGGTCGTTTCCCGCCTAGGCCGCGCCGGGCCGCCGCCCCCGTTGCCCACAAGCGCGAACGGGACTACTGCGGGGCGCCCAGACGCTGCGCGCGCTCGGCCCGCGCCTGTCGCTCGCCGGCATCTTCGGTCGCGACGACCGGCCAGCCCTGCAGGTGGCGGATCGCGATGGCGCTGAGCGCGGCGATCCACTCGTGCTGATCGTTCAGGCACGCGATGTAGTGGAACTCGCGGCCGCCCGCGTGGAGAAAGGCGTCGCGCGCTTCCTGGGCGATCTCCTCCAGCGTTTCCAGGCAGTCGGCGGTGAAGCCCGGGCAGGCCACGTCGACGCGGCCCACGCCCGAACGCGCCAGCTCCACCAGCGTCGGTTCGGTGTAGGGCTGCAGCCAGCGCGCGCGACCGAAGCGGCTCTGAAAGGTGACCAGCACCTGCTGCGACCCGAGCGACAGCCGTTCGCGCAGCAGGCGCGCGGTCTTGTGGCATTCGCAGTGATAGGGGTCGCCCAGGTGCAGGCTGCGCTCGGGCACGCCGTGAAAGCTCAGCACCAGCCGATCGGGCCGGCCACGGGTCTGCCAATGTCCTTCGATGCGTCGCGTCAGCGCGTCGATGTAGCCGGCATCGTCGTGGAAGTTGTTGACAAAGCGCAGCTCGGGAACGCGCCGCACGCCGGCAGCCCAGGCGCACACCGCGTCGAACACGCTGGCGGTGGTGGCCGCGGCGTACTGCGGGTACAGCGGCAGCACCAGGATGCGGGTCGCGCCTTCGGCCTTGAGTTCGTCGAGCCGGCTCGCCACCGAGGGTTGCCCGTAACGCATGGCGTGGCGCACCAGCACCGGCGTGCCGCGTTCGCCGAGATAGCCGCCGAGCAGCACGGCCTGCTTGGCGGTCCACACCGCCAGGGGCGAACCTTCGGGACCCCAGATGCTGGCGTACTTGGCGGCCGACTTGCGCGGCCGCACGCGCAGGATCACGCCGTGCAGGATCAGCCACCACAGCGCGCGCGGAATCTCCACCACGCGCGGGTCGCTCAGAAACTCCGCCAGGTAGCGTCGCAGCGCCGGCGCGGTGGGCTCGTCGGGCGTGCCCAGGTTGACGAGCAGCACCGCCGTGCGTTCGGGGCCGTCGTGGCGATGTTCGGGTTCGGTTCGGAACTTCATTCGCTGCAGACCCGGTGCAGGGCATCGAGGTCGCTCATGACGTGTGCAATGTCGATCGGTTTGGTCCAGTAGCCCGCGAAGCCCGCACGACGCGCGCGTTCCAGGTCCTCGGGCATCGCGTCGGCCGAGCACATGAAGGCCGGCGTGTCGGCCAGGCCGGGATGCCGACGCAGCCGCGCGAGCACCTCGTAGCCGCTCATGCCGGGCAGGTGGGCATCGAGAACCAACACGTCGGGCTGCCACCGCTCGACCATCTCCAGCCCCTCGGCGCCGTCCTGGGCGACGCGCAGTTCCACGCCGCCGCGCAGCTTGATCGCTTCTTCAAAAAGGATCGCGTTGACCGGGTTGTCTTCCACATAAAGCATGCGCACGGCGGCTACGGTGCCGGGGGCCGTGGGGGCTGGGGCGGCGAGCGTGCCGGGCGCCGCGGGCGCCTTGACCTTCTGGCCTTGCGCCGCACCGCCTGCTTCGCCCGCGCGCACCCTGCCGGCGTTCGCCAGCGGCAGTTCGAGACGCACCCGGGTGCCCAGGCCGGGCCGGCTGCTCAGGCTCAGCGCGCCGTGCATGCCGGTCATCAGCCGGCGCGAGATGATCAGGCCCAGGCCGCTGCCTTCGACGCCGGAAGTTTCCAGTCCGAGCCGCTCGAAGGGCTGGAACAGTCGCGCCACCTGCTCCGTCGTCAGCCCCGCGCCGCTGTCCTCGATGACGAACGCGCAACGCCCGCGCCCCGCGGTTTCGAGGTGGCAGGACAGCGTGCCGCCGTCGCGGTTGTACTTGACCGCGTTGGACAGCACGTTGAGCAGCACCTGGCGCAGCCGCTGCGCATCTGCGCGCACCTGCACGCCGGAGTCGACTCGCGCGTCGATGGTGATCGCGCGCTCGTCGGCCATCGGGCGCACCATGTCGAGCGCGGTGGTCAGCGCTTCGGCCAGCGGGATCGCCGCCAGTTCAAGGCTCAGGTGGCCCTCCTCGACCTGCTGCAGGTCGAGCACGTCGTTGACCAGCGCCAGCAGATGCTGCCCGGCTTGAAGGATGTGCTCGCTGTACCGGCCCAGGCGCTCCTGATCGTGCTTGCCCTGCATGCGCAGGAGCTGCGCGAAGCCGATCACGGCGTTGAGCGGCGTGCGCATCTCATGGCTCATGCGCGACAGGAATTCGCTCTTGGCCCGGCTTGCCAGCTCGCTGGCCTGCTGGTCGCGCAGCGCCCGGTCGGCGAGCTTCTGGCGCGTGATGTCGCTGTGCGTGCCGACGACGCGCCGCGGGCTGCCGTCGGCGCGACGCTCGACGATCTTGGCGCGGTCGAGCACCCAGATCCAGTGTCCATCCTTGTGGCGCAGGCGGTGCTGGGTTTCGTACTCCGCGGTTTCGCCGCGGCGGTGGCGTTCGATCGCCTCGATGACGCGCGGGTGGTCGTCGGGATGGATGCGGTGCGTCCATTCCTGCAGGCGGTTCATGGGCTCGCCATCGGCGTAGCCCAGCATCTCCTTCCAGCGGCGCGAGAAGAACACCGTGCCGCTGTCCTCGTCGTGATCCCAGACGCCGTAGCCGGCGCCGTCGAGGGCGAAGTTCCAGCGCGCCTCGGCCTGCCGCAGCGCACGCTCGGCCAGGCGCTGCGCGCCGATGTCGTGACAGGTCAGCACGCACGACGGCCGTGGATCCTGCGGCGAAACCATCAGCGGCTGCACGCTCAGGCGAAGCAGCAGTTCGCGCCCGTCGGGGCAGATCAGGCGGTGCACGCGGCCCTGCGCGCTGGGTCCGCCGTCGAGCACTCGCCGCACGGGATGCTCGGCGCGGGCCAGCGGCCGGCCGTCCTCGTGTGTCAGGCGAAAGCCCAGCCGGCCGATGTGCTGGCCGACCAGTCGTTCCGCCGGGCAGTTCATGAGTGCGCAGGCGGTCGGGTTGGCGGTGACGATCCGGCCGTTCGCGCCGATGACCACGAGGCCGTCGCTGATCGCGTCGGCGACCGATCGGTAGAGCGCCTCGCTCAGGCGCAGCCGATCGGCGGCGCGGCTGCGCTCGGTGACGTCGCTGAGCACGCCGATGTAGTGAGTGAGGACGCCGCCGCTGTCATGGACCGGCGCGACGTGCAGCTCGACGGTGTAGACGCTGTCGTCCTTGCGGCGGTTGTTCAGCACGACGGTGGCGGCTTCGCCGCGGGCCAACGCCCGTCGGAGCACGTCCAGGCCCGGCTGCTCGCGCCCGTCGCCCTGCAGGAAGCGGCAGTTGCGATCCATCGCCTCGGCCGACGAGTAGCCGGTGAGGCGCTCGAAAGCGGTGTTGACGTAGCTGATCGGCATGTCCGGCCGGCTCGCGTCGACGATCATCATCGGCAGCGCCGCATCCGCCTCGAGCGCCCGCTGCAACAACCGGACATGGCGCTCGAGCGTGCGCAGTTCGGTCAGGTCGCGCAGAAGAAAGAGCGCCTGGCCGCCGTCCATCGGCGAAACGCGGGCCTCGAAATCGTGGCGGCTGCCATCGGCGATGACCGCCTCGTACTCGATGCGCTGCACCTCGCCGCTGACATGGACCTGCCCGACGGCCCCTTCCAGCGAGTGCAGCGGATGGAGCGTTCCGAGTTCGGCGAAGCGGCGTCCGCGCAGCCGGTCGAAGGCCTGGACCAGCCAGGGATGGTGCTCGTCGCTGCAGGCCACGTAGCGCGACTCGCCATCGACCACGAACCACAGGTCCGGGACCGACCGCAACACCGCGCGCATGCGCTCCTGCGAGGCGCGAAGCTGTGCGTCCTGTTCGGCCAGCTTGAGCTCGGCGCGCTTGCGCTCGGTGATGTCCACGGACATGTGGACGATGCTGCCGTCGGCCAGGCGCTGATCGGTCGTGAGCACGTACAGCTCACCGAAGCGCATCTCGTGGCGCAGCAGCGGTCGATCGACCACCGACAGGCGCCAGGCGATGAACTCGTCCTCGCGACCTGCCGCATCCGGATAGCCGCCGCGCGAGACCATCTCGCGCAGCAGCGCTTCCCAGGTCTGCGTCCGGCCGTCGGTGTAGGGGGCGATGCTTTCCCGCCAGGCCTTGTTGCTCAGCACGATTCGACCCTGCGGATCGGAAATCATCAGCGAGGCGGGAATGTGCTCCATCGCCCCCTGCAGAAGCTCCTGGGCGGCGAGGGCCTGCGCGCGCAGCGCCAGCTCGCCGGTGACGTCGCGCGTGGCGCCGCGGTAGCCGCAAAAGCACCCGGCCGCGTCGAACACCGGCATGCCGCTGAACGAGACGCTGATGACGCCGCGCCTGGAGTCGCGCTGCGCAACGATGTCCTTGAACGCCCGGTGCTCGGCGCGCGCCTGCAGGTAGCGGTCCCAGCTGGCCGCGTGCTGCGGGTGCGGGCGCACCACGAGGCGTGCATGCTGGCCGACCTCGGCGCCGGGCGCCCAGCCGGCGTGCGTCTCCACGCTTTCCGACACCCAGGTCATCACCCCTTCGGCGCTGCTTTCCCAGAGCCAGTCGTTGCCCGCGCGACTGGCCTCGCGGATCCGCGCTTCCTGCAGCTCGGCGCGTTGCGTGCGCAACTTTCCTTCGAGCAGCGAAGTGGCCAGACCGGCCACGTCCTTCAACGCCGCCCAGCCTTGTTCGTCGAGCCGGTTGGGCCTGCGGTCGTCCATCACGCACACCGCGCCGATGCGCTGGCCATCGACTTCCAGCGGCATGGCGGCGTAGGCGCGAACGGGCGGCGTGCCCTTCACGAGCGGGCTGTCCGTGAAGCGCTCGTCGGCCGCGGCGTCGAACACCTCGAAGGGGCCCTCGGCGAAGAGGACGCGAGCGCAGAGAGAGGACTCGCGCGATGCTTGCGACGGCGCGCGGCCGGCCACGGCGGCGAACCACTGGCGCTGCTCATCGACGAGGCTGACCCCGGCGACCGGCCAGCCGCTATGGCGGGCGGCCAGTCTGGCGATGGCCGCCAGGGCCGCAGCGATCCCGGTCTCGTCGAAGCGCAGTTCGCGCAGGATGCGCAGTCGCTCGGCTTCTCGGTCGGGCAGGGGAGCCGGCTTCATGCGGCAGTCGGCAGCGGTCTGGGAAGGGTGGCGCTAATGTACTGGAGCCCTCCTGGATGAAGGGCGCATGCGGGCGGACCCGCAAGGTAAGGTGCGCGGTCGTTCACGCCGGTTCCGCTTCCATGCTGCCACCGCCCGCCAGCCTTCACGCCATCACCCTGGACCTCGACGACACCTTGTGGCCCATCGGTCCCACGATCCTGCGCGCCGAGGCGGCGCTGGCCGCCTGGCTGCTGCAGCATGCGCCCCGCGTGGCCGAGCGCTTCGACTCGGCCGCCACGATTGCCCTGCGTGCGGCCGTGGCGCGCGACTGGCCCGATCGAGCCCATGACCTGACGGCCCTGCGGCGCGAAACCATCCGCCGCATGCTGGCCGCCAGCGGCGAAGACGAGGCGCTGGCGGCCGCCGCCTTCGACGCGTTCTTCGCTGCCCGGCAGCAGGTCGAGTGCTACGCCGACGTGCGGCAGGCTCTCGAGCGGCTCGCCGCCCGGTGGCCGCTCCTGGCGGTGACCAACGGCAATGCGGACCTGGATCGCACGGGCCTGTCGCCTTGGTTCGTGGGACGCGTCTGCGCCCAGGAGGTCGGCGTCGGCAAGCCCGACCCGCGCATCTTCGCGGCGGCCTGCGATCGGCTCGGCGTCGAGCCGATCAGGGTGCTGCACGTGGGCGACGATCTGCTGCTCGACGTGCAAGGTGCGCTGGGTGCCGGGATGCATGCCGCCTGGTTGCGGCGCGGCGGCTGCGCGCCGCTGGTCGATGCGCCGCCGTGCTGGCACGGGCCGGATCTGCTGAAACTCGCCGAGAACCTGGGAGCTTGAGCGGCCCGCCGAGCCGCCGCCTGCGAAACGAGCGGCACCCGCCGGGGCTGGCGGGCGTTCAGTGCCCGCTGCGCGGCACCGTGTCCTGGAAGCTCAGCACTTCGAAATGCACCGTCGGCGCCGTGGCGTCCATGGGCGCGGCGCCGAGACAGATCACGCCGCTGCCATGCAGGGTGCAGCTTCCGCGACGCAGGGCGACCACGTCGTCGCGGCCGGCGAAGCGCACGAAGGTGCCGTTGTAGCTGAGGTCGCTGACCTGGAAGGTGCCGCCATGCCATTCGACGCGCGCGTGCGAGCGCGAGACGCGCGTGTCGTCGATGCAGTAGGTGGCCTGCGGGCTGCGCCCGAGCACCGCCGGCAGATCGGTGCCGGCGAAAACCCGGTTCACGTCGCGCCAGGCCAGCCGCAGACCGTCGGGCTCGCGCGCCGGCGTGCTGCCCTCGAACAGCGTGGCGACCGTTTCTCCGAAGCGCCGCGCTTCCAGGCGATAGACCTGCACCGGCTCCTGGCGGCCCCGCAACTGCAGCTTGGACAGCGACCGGAAGCGTCCGCGGTGCTCGGCTTCCAGGCCGTCGAGCACCTGCTCGGTGGCGAGGGTTTCCTTGTCGCCGGCGCGGTCGAGCAAGCGGGCGGCGACGTTGACCGCGTCTCCGAAACAATCGCCGTTGAGCTCGACCACTTCGCCGTGCGCCATGGCGACCTGCAGCTTGAGCGCCGGCACGCGCGAAGCCATGTGCCGCGAGCGCCCGCGAGGCGTGTCCGCGACGATGCGATCGAGCGACTCGTGCATCTCGTCGGCCGCGTCGATGCCGCCCTGGCGATGCTCGAACACCGCCATCAGCCCGTCGCCCAGCGTCTTGACGACCACGCCCCCGCAGGCCACGACGATCTGCGCCATCAGGGCCACGCTTTGCGTGACCACAGACGCCGCCTCGGCATTGCCGAGCGTCTCGAACAGACCGGTGCTGCCACGCAGATCGGCGAACAGGACGGTGCGTTGGAGCAGGCTGGTCATCGGTGCAGGCGGGTCGAGGCGAACAAAGTTTAGCGTGCGTGCATTACGGCACGGTGCAGGGCGAAGGAAGACGAAAAAAAGCCCGGCGCAAGGCCGGGCTTCGTGCGGAGCGCGTCGGCGCTCAAAGGTTGTCGAGGTAAGTGCGCAGCTTGTCGGAACGGCTCGGGTGCTTGAGCTTGCGGATCGCCTTGGCCTCGATCTGGCGGATGCGCTCGCGCGTCACGTCGAACTGCTTGCCCACCTCTTCGAGCGTGTGATCCGTGCTCATCTCGATGCCGAAACGCATGCGCAGCACCTTGGCTTCGCGCGGGGTGAGCGAATCGAGAATGTCCTTGACGACGTCGCGCAGGCCGGCCTGCATGGCGGCCTCGATGGGCGCCGTGTTGTTGGTGTCCTCGATGAAGTCGCCGAGGTGCGAATCGTCGTCGTCGCCGATCGGCGTTTCCATGGAGATCGGCTCCTTGGCGATCTTCATGATCTTGCGGATCTTGTCCTCGGGCATCTCCATCTTCTCGGCCAGCGTCGGCGCGTCCGGCTCGAAGCCGAACTCCTGCAGGTGCTGGCGCGAAAGCCGGTTCATCTTGTTGATCGTCTCGATCATGTGCACCGGGATGCGGATGGTGCGCGCCTGGTCGGCGATCGAGCGGGTGATGGCCTGGCGGATCCACCACGTGGCATAGGTCGAGAACTTGTAGCCGCGGCGGTATTCGAACTTGTCGACCGCCTTCATCAGGCCGATGTTGCCTTCCTGGATCAGATCGAGGAACTGCAGGCCGCGGTTGGTGTACTTCTTGGCGATGGAGATCACGAGGCGCAGGTTGGCCTCGATCATCTCCTTCTTGGCGTCGCGCGAGGCCTTCTCGCCCTGGTTCATCTTCTTGTTGATGAGCTTGAGGTCGTCGATGGGCACGACGGCGCGGCTTTGGAGGTCGATCAGCTTTTGCTGCAGGTCCTGGATCGGCGGCAGGTTGCGCGCCATCACCGCGCTGTAGGGCTTGTTCGCCGCAACTTCCTTCTCGGCCCACTTGAGATTGAGCGAGTTGGGCGGGAAGGCCTTGATGAAATGCTCCTGCGGCATGCCGCACTTGTCGACCACGATCTTGCGGAGTTCGCGCTCGTAGCGGCGCACGTCATCGACCTGCGAGCGCAGGATCTGGCACAGCCGCTCGATCGTCTTGACGGTGAAGCGGATGCTCATGATCTCGGCCGAGACCGACATCTGCGCGCGGTTGTACGCCGAGGACTTGTAGCCGTCGCGCTCGTAGGCCCGGCGCATCCGCTCGAAGTGGCTGCGCAGGTCGTCGAGCTTGACCAAAGCCTGGCTCTTGAGCTCCTCGAGCTTCTTGGTCAGCGCCTTGGAGCCGCCGTTGCCGTCGTCGTCGTCCTCTTCGTCGAACTCGTCGAAGTCCTCCTCGGCCACGTAGTCGTCGGCTTCCTCGTTGGAAACGAAGCCGTCGACCGCTTCCGAGATCTGCATGTTGCCTTCGCGGATCTTGTCGGCCAGCACCAGGATCTCGGCGATGGTGGTGGGCGACTCGCTGATCGCCAGCATCATGGCCTGCAGGCCGCCTTCGATGCGCTTGGCGATCTCGATCTCGCCTTCGCGCGTGAGGAGCTCCACCGTGCCCATCTCGCGCATGTACATGCGCACCGGATCGGTGGTGCGGCCGAACTCGGAGTCCACCGTGGAAAGGGCCGCCTCGGCCTCCTCCTCGGCTTCCTCGTCGGTCGAGGTGCCGGTGGAGGCGCCGGCGATCAGCAGCGTGGCCGCATCCGGCGCCTGCTCGTAGACGGCGATGCCCATGTCGTTGAGCATCGACACGATGGCCTCGAGGATCTCGGCCTCGACCAGCTTTTCGGGCAGGTGGTCGTTGATCTCCTGGTGCGTCAGGAAACCGCGCGTCTTGCCCATCTTGATGAGCGTCTTGAGCTCCTGGCGGCGCTTGGCGACCTCGTCCTCGGTGAGCGCGGTTTCGTCCAGCCCGAACTCGCGCATCAGCGCGCGCTCCTTGGCGCGCGAAACCTTCATGCGCAGGGGCTTGGCCTTGACCTTGTCTTCGGCGGTGTCTTCGGCGGTCGCATCGACCGCCTCGCCCTCGAGGTCGGCCTCGATGTCGGACAGGTCCTCCTCGATCACCGGCGCAATGGCCTTGCCTGCAGCGGCCTTGCCTTTGCGTGCCGGCTTGTCCGCCGGCGCGCCGCCGGTCTTGCCGGGCCGGCCGACGGCTTTGACGGCTGGGGAAGGTTTGGCGCTCGCCTTGACCGCCACGGCCGGCGCAGCGGCGGCAGCGGCCGACTTCTTCAGGGGCTTGGACTCGACCGCCTTGGCGGTGCTTTTTTCGGCAGGGGCGGCAACGGCCGCCTTGGCGGACTTGCTCGCAGCGACGGGAGCGCTCTTCTTCGCGGTCATGCGATTCCTTGGAGGAGGATGGATGTCTCGGGGGCCACAGGCCGCACGCCTTGCGCCGACGGCCGAAAGCACGCGGGCCTCAGGCGCCGCGCGAAAGGGTCGGGCCGCTGCTGGCCCGGGGCGGGCACTGAGCAGTGGCAGGCGTCGGCGGGCAAGCTCGCGTGAGTGTCCTTCAGGGTGCAGCCCTTGCGGGGTAGGTTGGCCTGTTGTGTCCCTTATCAAGGGTGGCCGGGGCCCGGAGGTGCTGCGCTCACTCTTGCCGCATCTGACTAGCCGGCGATTATCGGCGAAGAATGGCCGGCCGTCAAAGCGATCAGTCAGCGGGCAAGACGGCCTTCGAGCTCAGCCGGATCTTCAGGGCATTGGCCTGCGCCCGCGTTTCGCGGATCGCCGCGAGTTGCTCCGGTGACGGCGCGGCCAGCGAGGTCATGGCCTCGAGTTCGCGCTCGAGCGCGTCCAGACGGACGCGGCCGACGATGACTTCCAGCTCCGCGACGCTCGTTTCCCCCGTCGGCATCTCGTGCAAGCCGGCCAGTTGCTCGGCCAGCCGCGGCAGCGCCGGCTCGTCAGGTCCGGCCGAGCGCATCTCCGCAAGCAAGGTCTGCGGCGAAAGCGCGCCTTCGTCGTGGATACGGCGCTCCAGCCAGCAGAAAAAATCCCCATGCGGCGACTGCAGCTGCGACAGCAGTTCGTGGGCCTGAGCGTCGAGCCGCTCCCACAGGTCGGAGCGGGCCACCAGCAGGGCCACCGCGCGGTCCAGCGAACTCGCCGCGGCGCGCAGCGGCCGTCGCCGGCCCGCTGGCGGCGGGGATCGGCTCGCCGCCGTCGCTTTGGTGGGGGCTGCAGTGGCGACGCGAGCCGGCGTTGCGCCAGGGCCGGGCCAGAGCTCGTTCAAGTCCCCGATGCTCACGCCGCCATGGCGGGCCAGATCGCCGAGCAACTGCCGCTTCAATGCCCCTTCCGGCAGGGCGGTCCACAGGGGCCGGGCCTGCGCCAGAAAGCGTGCGCGGCCTTCGGCAGTGCCGAGGTCGCAGCCTTCGCCCGCCGCTTCGACGAGCTGGCGCGACAGCGGCACGGCCTGCTGCACGCAGCGTTCGAAGGCGGCGGCACCCTGCTCGCGGACAAAGGAGTCCGGATCGTGCTCGGGCGGCAGGAACAGGAACTTGATGCTGCGGGTGTCGCCGGCATGCGGCAGGGCCGCCTCGAGCGCCCGGCCGGCGGCCCGGCGGCCGGCGGCGTCGCCGTCGAAGCTGAAGACGATGCTGTCGGTGAAGCGCAGCAGCTTGTGGACGTGTTCCGCGGTGCAGGCGGTTCCCAAGGTCGCCACCGCGTTCGGAAAGCCGAGCTGAGCCAGCGCGACGACGTCCATGTACCCCTCGACCACGAGCGCATGACCGCGCTCGCGCAGCGCCTGGCGCGCCTCGTACAGGCCATAGAGTTCGCGCCCCTTCACGAACACCGGCGTTTCCGGCGAGTTCAGGTATTTGGGTTCGCCCTGATCGAGAACCCGGCCACCGAAGCCGACGACGTCGCCCTGCACCGAGCGGATCGGAAACATGATCCGGTCGCGGAAGCGGTCGTAGCGCTTTTGCTCGGGGCCGTCGTCGCCCTGCACGATCACGAGGCCGGATTCGCTCAGCAAGGGGTCGTCGTAGCGCGCGAACACGCCGGCGAGGCCGCGCCAGCCGTCAGGCGCATATCCCAGGCCGAAGCGCGCCGCGATTTCACCGCTGAGACCGCGGCGTTTGAGATAACCGACGGCCCGGTCGCTCGCCTTGAGCTGCTTGCGCCAGTGTTCGCCGGCCTTGCCCAGCACTTCGCTCAAGGTCGCGTGGCGCTCCTTCTGTGCGCGGGCGCGTTCGCGCTCCTCGGGCGTGCTGTCGTCCTCGGGCACCGCCATGCCCACTTGCTGGGCGAGATCTCGCACCGCCTCGGGGAACTCGAGTCCCACGTGTTCGGTCAGGAAGCGCAGCGCCGAACCCTGCGCTCCGCAGCCGAAGCAGTGATAGAACTGCTTGGTCGGAATGACGTAGAAGCTCGGCGACTTTTCGGCATGGAAAGGGCACAGACCGCGGAAGTCCTTGCCCGCACGCTTGATCTCGACATGCCGCCCGACGACTTCGACGATGTCGACGCGGTCGAGCAGGGCGTCGATGAAGGGCTGCGGGATCACGGGGCGAGTCTATCGACCCTGTCGCAGCGGCCTCGGCGAATCAGCGCGGCGCGAGGCGGATGGCGCCGTCCAGGCGGATCACTTCGCCGTTGAGCATCTCGTTGGTGATGATCTGCTGCACGAGCTTGGCGTAATCGTCCGGCCGGCCCAGGCGCGAGGGGAAGGGCACGCTGGCGGCCAGGGCGTCCTGCACGTCCTGGGGCATGCCGAAAAGCATCGGCGTGCCGAAGATGCCCGGCGCGATCGTCATGTTGCGGATGCCGCTGCGGGCCAGATCGCGGGCGATCGGCAAGGTCATGCCGACGATGCCTCCCTTGCTCGCGGCGTAGGCCGCCTGGCCGATCTGGCCGTCGTAGGCGGCCACCGAGGCGGTGGAGATGAGCACGCCGCGCTCGCCGGTGGCCTCCGGCGCGTTCTTGCTCATCGCCGCGGCGGCAAGCCGGATCATGTTGAAGCTGCCGATCAGGTTGACCGTGATCGTCTTGCCGAACAGGGCCAGCGGGTGCGCGCCGTCCTTGCCCACCGTCTTGACCGCCGGAGCGATGCCGGCGCAGTTGATCAGACCCATGAGTTTGCCGAGGGTCACCGCCTTGTCCACGGCGGCCTGGCCGGCCGTCTCGTCGGCCACATCGCACTCGACGAACGTCGCTCCGATTTCCTGCGCGAGCGCCCGGCCCTTGTCGACCTGCAGGTCGGCGATGACCACCTGGCCGCCTTCGCGCGCGAGCATGCGCGCCGTGCCCTCGCCCAGGCCCGAGGCGCCGCCGGTGACGATGAAGATCCTGCCTGCGATGTCCATGAGGTGCTCCGTGAGACGGAAGGCGGTCAAACGAAAAAGGCCGCCGTAGCGGCCCTCGAAAAAGCGCCCTGAGAGTCAGTCGAGCGCGGCCAGTGCCCGTGCAGTGATGTCCTCGACGCTGCCGAGCCCCGAGATCTTGCGGTAACGCGGCGCCGCCGTGTCGCCGGTGGCGGCCCAGGAGGCGTAGTAGTCGACCAGCGGGCGGGTCTGCGCGTGATAGACCTGCAGCCGCTTGAGCACGGTGGCTTCGCGGTCGTCGTCGCGCTGGATCAGTGGCTCGCCCGTCGCGTCGTCGAGGCCGTCGGTCCTGGGCGGGTTGTACTTCAGGTGATAGGTGCGTCCGGAGGCGACGTGCACCCGGCGCCCGCTCATGCGCTCGATGATCGCCTCGTCGGGCACGTCGATCTCCAGCACCACGTCGAGCTTGACGTCGGCGCTCTTCATTGCATCGGCCTGCGGCAAGGTGCGGGGGAAGCCGTCGAACAGGAAGCCGTTGATGCAGTCGGGCTGCGCGAGCCGCTCCCGGACCAGGCCGATGATGATGTCGTCGCCGACCAGGCCGCCGCTGTCCATGACCTTCTTGGCAGCGATGCCCAGCGGCGTGCCGGCCTTGACGGCGGCGCGCAGCATGTCGCCGGTGGAGATCTGAGGAATGCCGAACCTCTTGCAGATGAAGGCGGCCTGGGTGCCTTTGCCGGCGCCGGGCGCTCCCAGCAGGATCAATCGCATGCGTTCCTCGTCTCTTTGTCGGGCCGCGGCGGTCGCGTCCCGTGAGGTGACGGCGGCGTGGCTTGTCTCTTGTTCCGGCCTTGTTATTGGCTCGCGATGACCCGCGTCGCGAGTGCAAATCAGGATAACACGCAGCCCTTTCAGCGAGCCCGCCCGCAGGCGGCTGTTCAGCGCGACGCGCCGAGCAGCGCGCGCACGCGTTCGAGGTCTTGCGGCGTGTCGACGCCGGGGCCCGGCCGCTGCGTGCTCACGTGCACGGCGATGCGCTCGCCGTGCCAGAGCACGCGCAACTGCTCCAGCGACTCGATCGCTTCCAGCGGGCTTTCCGGCAGGCTGGGGTAGCGGCGAAGAAAGTCAGCCCGGTAGGCGTAGAGCCCCACGTGCCGAAGCGGCGCGGGGCGGCTCAGCGCCGTGGTCGCCGAAAGCCCCGAGGCATAGCCGTCGCGCCACCATGGCAGCGGCGCTCGCGAGAACGCCAAGGCACGCCCTTGCGCATCGCAGATCACCTTGACGACGTTCGGATTGGCGAACTCGGCCGCGTCGTCGATCGCATGCGCGGCCGTCGCCATCACGCAGTCTTCCCGCTCGACCAGGAGGTTGGCGACCGCCGCGATCAGCGACGGCTCGATGAGGGGCTCGTCACCTTGGACGTTCACGACGATCTGCCCGCCCTGCAGGCCCAGCAGGGCGCAGGCCTCGGCCAGACGGTCGCTGCCGGTGGCGTGATGCCGGCCGGTGATCAAGGCGCGCACGCCATGCGCCGTGCACGCGGCGACGGTGCGCTCGTCGTCGGCGGCGACCACCACGGCCGCTGCGCCGCTGCGCGCAGCCCGCTCGGCGACGTGCACGACCATCGGTCGCCCGGCAATGTCGGCCAGCGGCTTGTCGGGCAGGCGCGTGGAGCCCAGGCGGGCGGGAATGAGAACCGTGAACGTCATCTCGCAGAACCCGCTTCGGGAAGCCGACGGGCCGGGCCGCTCATGCGGTCGCGAGCGGGTTGCCGGTAGGTGGCGCGTCGTCGAGCGCGCGCGCCTCGGATTCGAGCATCAGCGGGATGCCGTCGCGGATGGGGAACGCGAGTCGGTCGGCCGCACACTGCAACTCGTGCAAGGCGTGCTCGTGGATCAAGGGGCCCTTGCAGATCGGGCACACGAGAAGGGCCATCAAGCGGGTGTCCATGCTCATCCTCCGGCTCGCCGGCTGCGGCGGTGCGGCGCCAGTGCGGCATCGAGCGCGGCCAGGAAAGCCGGCTCCGGCAGGAAGTCTAATGGCGCGACCCAGACCCGCGTGGCGGCCCGCTCGCGCGACAGGCGTTCGATCGGCAGCTTGACCGCGTCCTTTTCGGTCACGATCACGTCGGGTGCCTCTGCCGGCCACGGCAGGGCGGTGAAGTCGGCATGGTCCGCCAGGGCCTGCGTTTCGATCGACAGACCGTGTGCGCGGAGCAAGGAGAAAAAGGCCTGTGGCTGCGCAATGCCTGCACACGCCAGGAGTGGGCGGTCTCGCAGCGCGGCCAGACAATCCGCCGTGGCCGGTTCGCCGCGCCACCACTCGCCGAGCGCAACGGCGCCACCCAGACCGCGACGCGCCGCAAAGCCGGACAGCGCGGTGCTCGGCGACGCAGCGTTGTAGAGCAGCAGGCTCGTGGCCGCGCCGCTCGGCGTGTTCAGGGGCTCGCGCAGCGGCCCGGCCGGCAGCAGCCAGCCGTTGCCGGCGCCACGCGCGTCGAACACCACCACTTCGACGTCGCGATGCAAACGAAGGTGTTGCAGCCCGTCGTCCGAGACGAGCACGTCGACCTCGGGATAGGCAACGAGCAGCGCGCGCGCGGCGGCGACACGGTCCGCCCCGACGACCGTCGGTGCGCCGCTGCGCAGCCGTATCAAAAGCGGCTCGTCGCCGCATGCCCGAGGCGGCGTGCCGGCCGTCACGGCGACGAGGCCGCGCGCCGCACGGCCGTGGCCGCGCGAGATGACGCCGGGCCGCCAGCCTTGCGCCTGCAGGTGCGCGAGGAGCGCCATCACGGTCGGGGTCTTGCCGGCGCCGCCTGCGATGCGGTTGCCGACCACCACGACCGGCCGGTCGAGTCGAACGCTTCCGGCCAGGCGTAGCCGGTACGCGAGGCGCCGCAGGGCGATCACCGCGCGATAGACGAGGGACACCGGCCACAGGGCGCAGGCCAGCGGGCCGCGGCGCAGCCAGGCGGCTGTCAGTGCGGCTTCGAGCCGCTCGCGCGCCGGCGTCTGCGCCCCGGGAGCGCTCAATCGGCGTCGGCGGGCGGGCCGCCCGCGGCGCCAGCGCCGCCCCGGCCGGTCTGCGTCGCGAACGTCAGTTGCTGCAGGCCGACGCGGCGCGCAGCGTCCATCACGTTGATCACGCTCTGATGTGCCGCGCCGGCGTCGGCCGAAACGATGACCACGCGTTGCATGTCGCCGGAAGCCGCCGCGGCGAGCGCTGCGGCGATCGATTGCACATCGCGTCCGGGAACCGGGTCGCGTCCGACGGTGTAGCGGCCGTCCCCGCCCACTCCGACGATGATCTCCTTCGGGTAGTCGCGCGCTCGCTGCGCGTCGGCCACCGGAAGGTTCACCTTGAGTTCGGTGAACTTGGAGTAGGTGGTCGTGAGCATCAGGAAGATCAACACCACCAGCAGGATGTCGATGAACGGAATCAGGTTGATCTCCGGCTCTTCCTTGTCGCGGTGGCGGAAGTTCATCGCCATGGCCGTGCTCTCGCTCTTGCCTCAGTTCGTTGGCGCGGTAAAGCGCATCAGGTGCGGCACCATCCGCTCGGCGGCCTGCTCCAGCTCGATCGCGTACTCGTCCACCCGTCCGCGGAAGTAGCGATAGAACATCAGCGCGGGGATGGCCACCATGAGACCGAAAGCCGTGTTGTACAGAGCGATCGAGATGCCGCGTGCCAACTGCTCCGGGTTGCCCCCGGTCGGCGACTGCGAGCCGAAGATCTCGATCATTCCGATCACCGTTCCCAGCAGGCCCAGCAGCGGCGCGGCCGAGGCAATGGTGCCCAGGGTGTTGAGATAGCGCTCCAGCCGGTGCACAGCCCCGCGTCCGGCCGTCTCGAAGGCAATGCGCAGGCCTTCTTCCGTGATGCGGGGCTCGCCGATCACCGAGCGCAGCCCGGTGGCCAGCACGCCGCCCATGGCGGAATTGAGAGCGAGCTTGTTGACTACCTCGGGCGCCGGCAGGTGTTTGCTGCTCACCGAAATCACCTCGTCGAGCAGCCGCGGCGGGCTGACGCGCACGGTGCGCAGGCTGGAAAGCCGCTCGATGACGAGGGCCACGGCGACGATGGAGCAGGCGATGAGCGGCCAGATCGGCCAGCCGGCGGCTTGTATGATCGAAAACAAAAGACGGTCTCCTGGGCCAAGGTCGAGCCGCGGCGATTATGGACCCGGTGCACCGCAACACCGAGGACAGGCTGCACGCTTTGCCGCCCTTCAATCATCCACCGTTGCTGTGGACAACTTTGTGGGCAACCGCGGTCTCGTCGGCCCGCAGCGCGCGCCGATCAAGGACGCGGACAGATTGCTCAAACAATGAGCACAAAAAACGTGTTTCGAATCAACGGGTTGTGCAACTGTGACAGCCCTTTGACAGGCTCATTGGGCCGCGCGGCCTTTCGTGGCGCGGTTGTGGAGTTCCGCAATGCGCGGCGGCGCGGTCTGCAGTGCGATGAGTGAGGCTCGATCCGGCCGGATTTCAGGCCCCGGCGAGAGCGATGCCCGGCCGCTGATTCAAGACGAGGAGGCGGGGGCAAGACCTCGCGTGTGGGAGGTTGCGGCGCTGGTGCATGCGGTGGCCGACGCGCTCAGCTCGCGTTTTCCGAGCCTGGCCGTGCGCGGCGAGCTCGCGGGCTACGGCCGCGCTCCGAGCGGTCACTCCTATTTTTCGCTGAAGGATGCCGACGGGGCGGCTGCGCTGCGTTGTGCGATGTTCCGACGCGCCGCTGCGCTGCTGGACTTCGAGCCGCGAGACGGCGATCTGGTCGAGGTGCGGGGCCGGCTGGCGGTGTACGAGCCGCGCGGCGAACTGCAGTTCGTCGTGGAATCGATGCGTCATGCGGGGGCCGGCGCGCTCTACGAGCGGTTCTTGCGTGTGAAGGCGCAACTCACGGCGCAGGGCTTGTTCGACGCGGTCCGCAAGCGGCCCATCACCGCGTTTCCCCGCGGCATCGGCATCGTCACGTCGCTGTCCGCTGCGGCGCTCCACGACGTGGTGAGCGCGCTGCAGCGCAGGGCGCCGCACGTGCCGCTCGTGATCTTTCCGAGTCCGGTTCAGGGCGCCGAGGCGCCGGTCGCGTTGGTCGAGGCGATCGCGGCGGCGGGTCGATGTGCCGCAATCGATACGCTGCTGGTGTGCCGGGGCGGCGGTTCGTTGGAAGACCTCTGGGCTTTCAACGACCCGGCAGTCGTGCGGGCCATCGTTGCCTGCCGCGTTCCGGTCATCGTCGGTGTCGGGCACGAAACCGACGTGACCCTGGCCGATTTCGCCGCCGATCTGCGCGCTCCAACGCCAACGGCGGCCGCTGAACTGGCCGCCTTGCCGCAGGACGTTGCCCTGATGGAGCTGCGGGCGCAGGGCGCCCGGGTCCAGCGAAGCATCGCCCAAACGCTGGATGCCCAGGGGCAGCGCCTGGACCATGTTGCCTTGCGACTGGCGCGCCCCCTGCGAGGACTCGCGCCGCTTCGGCAGCGGCTGGCTCTGCTCCAGGCGCGCCTGAGCGGCTTGCCGCAGGCGCACCTCGGGCGCCAGCGGGGACAGGTGCAAGGGCTCGACTTGCGGCTGGCTCAGGGCCTGCGGCGCGAAGGCGAACGCCATCGGCGGCGCACGGAGCTGCTGGCGGCCCGGCTCGAGGCGCTCGATCCGAGCAAGGTGCTGGCACGCGGCTATGCCTGGCTCACCGACGACAGCGGCCACATGCTGGTCTCGGTGAATCAGCTGGAGGTCGGCAGGGCGCTGGAGGCGCAGCTGGCCGATGGGCGCGCCCGCGCGAGGATCACGGCCGTCGAGCCTGGCGAACCCGCCAAGAAGGCCGTCGAACGGGCTCGCCGAACGAGGCGCAAGCCGCCACCCTGAAGGCGGCAGGCCATGAGGTGCTGCCTACAATTCCTGAACGTTGCGGGTCTCACAGAACGGCTCGCTTCCACCATCACCAACAAAGGACATCGACATGGAACACACCCTGCCTCCGCTGCCTTACGCCACCGACGCCCTGGCCCCGCATCTTTCCAAGGAAACGTTCGAGTACCACTATGGCAAGCACCATCAGGCCTATGTGACCAACCTCAACAACCTCATCAAAGGGACCGAGTTCGAGTCGATGAGCCTGGAAGAGATCATCAAGAAGTCCAACGGCGGCATCTTCAACAATGCGGCGCAGGTCTGGAACCACAGCTTCTTCTGGAACTGCATGAAACCCGCCGGCGGAGGCGAGCCCGGCGGTGCACTGGGCGCGGCGGTCAACGCCAAGTGGGGCAGCTACGCGGCCTTCAAGGAGGCCTTCACCAAGAGCGCGGTGGGCAATTTCGGCTCGGGCTGGACCTGGCTGGTCAAGAAGGCCGACGGCTCCGTCGACCTCGTCAACACCAGCAACGCTGCCACGCCGCTCACCACCGCCGACAAGCCCCTCCTCACCATCGACGTGTGGGAGCATGCCTACTACATCGATTACCGCAATGCCCGGCCGAAGTTCGTTGAAACCTATCTGAACTCGCTGGTCAATTGGGACTACGCGGCGAAGAACTTCGGCTGACGGCCGACGAAGCTGCGCTGCAAACGCCGGTCACCGACCGGCGTTTCGCTTTTGGGCTCGATGCCTGCACCGATCAGCGCTGGAAGACGGCGCCGTTGAGCCGGCTGCCTGCCTTGACCCCCCGCTTCGCGAACCAGCCGGCGTTCATCTCGAGCGCCAGGCGCACCGGTTTGGCGGAGCAGTGGGAGTCCAGGGAGCGGGGCTGCATGTCGGCAACGTTGACGACGGTGCCGTCGTCGTTCAGGTACGCGATCGACAGCGGCAAAAGCGTGTTCTTCATCCAGAAGCACTGCACGCCGGGTTCGTCGAAAACGAAGAGCATGCCTTCGTTCGGGCCCAGGGCGGTGCGGTGCATGAGCCCGGTGGCGCGCTGTTCTGGCGTGCGGGCGACCTCCGCCTCGATGTTGTGCAAGCTGGCGCTGAGCCGCACCGTCGCGAGCTTTTGTGGTGCGTCCTGGGCGAACGCGGCATCGCCCAGCAAGCCCGCGCTGCAGCATGAGACCAGCGTGCCTGCAAGGAGGCCGGAATGGAGACGGCGCATGGGTCGGTTCATCGGCGGGGCATCCGGCATCTGAGTTGTCCTCAATTTACCCGAGCCGTGGTGCCCGTCGAGGCCCGGACGGCAGCCGCATGGCACCGCCTTGCAGGGCGGTGGGCGAGGGGCGTCGCCTTAGAATTGCCGACTCACGGCGCGAGCCATCACCCCAGTTGTTCATCGAGCGGAGACGCGAGTTCATGTACCAGCACATCACGGTTCCCGCGGGCGGCGAGAAGATCACGGTCAACCCGGACTTCTCGCTCAAGGTCCCGGATCAGCCGATCATCCCTTTCATCGAGGGCGACGGCACCGGCCTCGATATCACGCCCGTGATGATCAAGGTGGTCGATGCGGCGGTGGCCAAGAGCTACGGCGGCAAGAAGAAGATCCACTGGATGGAAATCTATGCCGGCGAGAAATCGACCAAGGTCTACGGCCCCGATGTCTGGCTGCCCGAGGAAACGCTCCAGGTGCTGCGTGAGTACGTCGTCTCGATCAAGGGGCCGCTGACGACGCCGGTGGGCGGCGGCATCCGCTCGCTCAACGTGGCCCTGCGCCAGGAACTCGATCTGTATGTCTGCCTGCGTCCGGTGCGCTACTTCGCCGGTGTGCCGTCGCCCGTCAAGGAGCCCGAGAAGACCGACATGGTGATCTTCCGGGAGAACTCGGAAGACATTTACGCCGGCATCGAGTTCGAAGCGCAGAGCGACAAGGCCAAGAAGCTGATCGCCTTCCTGCAGAGCGAGTTCGGCGTCAAGAAGATCCGTTTCCCCGAAACCTCAGGCATCGGCATCAAGCCCGTTTCGAGTCAAGGAACCGAGCGGCTGGTGCGCAAGGCCATCCAGTACGCCATCGACAACGACAAGCCCAGCGTCACGATCGTGCACAAGGGCAACATCATGAAGTACACCGAAGGCGGCTTTCGCGACTGGGCCTACGCGCTGGCGCAGGCCGAGTTCGGTGCGGTGCCGATCGACGGCGGGCCATGGTGCAAGTTCAAGAATCCGAGAACCGGGCGTGACATCGTCGTCAAGGACGCGATCGCGGATGCATTCTTGCAGCAGATTCTGCTGCGCCCGGCCGAGTATTCCGTGATCGCGACGCTCAACCTGAACGGCGATTACATCTCCGATGCGCTGGCGGCGCAGGTCGGCGGCATCGGCATCGCGCCTGGAGCCAATCTGTCGGATTCAGTGGCGATGTTCGAAGCCACCCACGGCACGGCGCCCAAGTACGCCGGCAAGGATTACGTCAATCCGGGCTCTGAAATTCTCTCCGCCGAGATGATGCTGCGCCACATGGGCTGGACCGAGGCGGCCGACCTCATCATCGAATCCATGCAACGGTCCATTCTTTCCAAGAAAGTGACCTACGACTTCGCGCGCTTGCTCGATGGGGCCACGCAGGTCAGTTGCTCCGGTTTCGGCAAGGTGATGATCGATCAGATGTAGAACTGTTCGGGCAAGGGCGCAGCCTGTAAAGGACTTCGCCGGCCAAGAAAAAGCCCGCCGTCAGGCGGGCTTTTTCTTGGGTGCTGAACTCCGGTCGGTGCGTTTCAGCGCGGAGCCAGGACGGTGTCCTTGTCGGCCGGCACGCGCGCAGGACGCGGCTCCAGCAGCGCGATGTTGTGAGCCAGTTTGCCTTTCGGGCCATCGACCAGCTCGAAACTGACCTGCACCCCTTGCTTGAGGGTGCGAAAACCCTCCATCTGGATCGCCGAGAAGTGCGCGAACACGTCTTCCCCACCGCCTTCAGGCTCGATGAAACCGAAGCCCTTCGCATCGTTGAACCACTTGACAGTGCCCTTGGCCATGACTCTTTCTCCCTGCGCCTATCGGCGGTAGTCGATCGATTCTGAGCAGCGCTACGGGGGCTGTCAAGCAAGCGCGAAACGGCGCCGAGCCGGGCCGCGCGCGTACGCCGGTGCGCCGGTCTCGTCATGGAGCGTGACGCTTGTCTCCGGCCGGCGGGACTTGTGTTCCGCCACCCCGCCGTCATATCCACAGGCATGGAAGTCGCTGGCAGCCAGTCGATAGAATGATTTGTATGGCTGAAGAGAGCAAACCGCCAGCGATCCCGAAGCCGCCGGAGGTCAAGCCGGACGACGGGCAAGGGGTTGTTGTTGCCGAGCGCAAGACCGCCAAGGTCGAGCCGCCGCGCATGTACCAGGTGGTGATGCTCAACGACGATTACACGCCTATGGAGTTCGTCGTGATGGTCCTGCAGGAGTTCTTCCAGCGCGATATCGAAACGGCAACGCAGATCATGCTCAAGATCCACCACGAGGGGCGGGGTGTGTGCGGCGTCTACACGAAGGATGTCGCATCGACCAAGGTCGAGTTGGTGCTTGCCGCTGCCAAGCGGTCGGGGCACCCGTTGCAATGCACTATGGAGGCCGCATGATTGCGCAAGAGTTGGAAGTCAGTCTGCACATGGCGTTCGTCGAAGCGCGCCAGCAGCGCCACGAGTTCATCACCGTCGAGCACCTGCTGCTCGCGCTGCTCGACAATCCCTCGGCCGCCGAGGTGCTGAAGGCCTGTTCGGCCAACAGCGATGACCTGCGCAAGAGCCTGACGCAGTTCATCAAGGAAAACACCCCCACGGTGGGCGGCAGCGACGAGGTCGATACCCAGCCGACCCTCGGGTTTCAGCGCGTGATCCAGCGCGCGATCATGCACGTGCAGTCCACCGGCTCCGGCAAGAAGGAAGTGACCGGCGCCAACGTGCTGGTGGCGATCTTCGGCGAGAAGGATTCGCACGCTGTTTACTACCTGCACCAGCAGGGCGTGACCCGGCTGGACGTGGTGAACTTCATCGCCCATGGCATCAAGAAGTCCGAGCCGCCCGAGCCCGCCAAGGGGGCCGAGGGCAACGGGGCCGAAAGCGAGAAGGAAGAGGCTGCAGACGGCAAAGGCTCGCCGCTCGATCAGTTCACGCAGAACCTGAACCAGCTTGCGCGCGACGGCAAGATCGATCCGCTGATCGGCCGCGAGCACGAGGTCGAGCGGGTCATCCAGGTGCTGTGCCGCCGGCGCAAGAACAACCCCTTGCTGGTCGGCGAGGCCGGCGTGGGCAAGACCGCGATCGCCGAAGGTCTGGCTTGGCGCATCACCCAAAGCGACGTCCCCGAGATCCTGGCCGATGCGACGGTCTACGCCCTCGACATGGGCGCGCTGCTGGCCGGCACCAAGTACCGCGGCGATTTCGAGCAGCGCCTCAAGGGCGTCCTGAAGGCGCTCAAGGACCAGCCGCATGCGGTGCTCTTCATTGACGAGATCCACACCCTGATCGGTGCCGGTGCCGCTTCCGGCGGCACGCTCGATGCGAGCAACCTGCTCAAGCCGGCGCTGTCGAGCGGGGCGCTCAAGTGCATCGGCGCGACGACGTTCACCGAGTACCGCGGCATCTTCGAGAAGGACGCGGCACTGTCGCGGCGCTTCCAGAAGATCGACGTCGTGGAGCCGTCGGTCGAACAGACCATCGAGATTCTCAAGGGCCTGAAGTCGCGCTTCGAGGAGCATCACAGCGTCAAGTACGCGATCGGCGCCCTCCAGGCCGCAGCCGAGCTGTCGGCCAAGTTCATCAACGACCGCCACCTTCCCGACAAGGCGATCGACGTGATCGACGAGGCCGGTGCCGCGCAACGCATCCTGCCCAAGAACAAGCAGAAAAAGACCATCACGCGCACCGAGGTCGAGGACATCGTCGCCAAGATCGCCCGCATCCCTCCCCAAAGCGTCAGCAACGACGATCGCAGCAAGCTCAAGAACCTGGACCGCGACCTGAAGAGTGTGGTGTTCGGACAGGATCCGGCGCTCGACGCGCTCGCCTCGGCCATCAAGATGGCGCGCTCCGGCCTGGGCAAGCCCGACAAGCCGATCGGCGCCTTCCTGTTCAGCGGCCCCACGGGCGTCGGCAAGACGGAGGCCGCCAAGCAGCTCGCCTACATCCTTGGCATCGAGCTGATCCGCTTCGACATGAGCGAGTACATGGAGCGCCACACCGTCAGCCGCCTCATCGGCGCGCCGCCGGGCTACGTGGGCTTCGACCAGGGCGGCCTGATGACCGAGGCGATCTCCAAGAAGCCGCACGCGGTGCTGCTGCTCGACGAGATCGAGAAGGCGCATCCGGATGTCTTCAACGTGCTGCTGCAGGTCATGGACCACGGCACGCTGACCGACAACAACGGACGCAAGGCCGACTTCCGCAACGTGATCATCATCATGACCACGAACGCGGGCGCCGAGACGATGAACAAGTCGATGATCGGTTTCACCAATGCGCGCGAAGCGGGCGACGAGATGGCCGACATCAAGCGGCTGTTCACGCCGGAGTTCCGCAACCGGCTCGATGCCATCGTCAGCTTCAAGGCGCTTGGCGAGGAGGTCATCCTGCGCGTGGTCGACAAGTTCTTGCTGCAGCTCGAGGGTCAGCTGACCGAACGCAAGGTGGAAGTCACGTTCACCGATGCGCTGCGCAAGCATCTCGCGAAGAAGGGCTTCGATCCGCTGATGGGCGCGCGGCCGATGCAGCGCCTCATTCAGGACACCATCCGCAGGGCGCTGGCCGACGAACTGCTGTTCGGCAAGCTCGTCGATGGCGGGCGCCTGACGGTGGACGTCGACGACGAGGGCGTGCCGCAACTCGACATCACGCCGTCCAAGAAGAGCGACAAGCCCAAGGCGGAGCCGGCAACCGCCGACTGACGACGCACCCGTGCGACTGCTTCGGCGGGGAGCTTCGGCTTCCCGTTTTCATGTCGGATCGGGCGGTGCCGAAGGGTCCTGCCGGAAGTAGCCGACAAACAGTTCATAGAGCGCCGGCTGCTCGCCGCGCAGCGCGTCGGGCGCGACGAAGAAAGCTTCGGCCGCGACAGGGAAGAACTCCTCGATGCTCTCGGCGCCGTAGGGGTCGAGAAAGCTCGTCTCGCCGGCGTCGAGGCTGCGGCGCAGGCGCTCGAAAGCGGCCTGCATGACCACGCGCCAGTGTCTGCGCGAACGCGCGTCGGGCAGGGGCGGCATGCCGTCGACGATGCCGTCGTGCATGTCCAGCACGTGCACGAACTCGTGGATGACCACGTTGTAGCCGGTGGCCGCCGAACTGCCGGCGCTCGCCACGTCGTGCCAGGACAGCATCACCGGGCCGCCTTCCATGGCTTCGCCGCTGAGCACCTCGTCGTAGCGATGGACGACGCCGTCCTCGTCCGTCACTTCGCGCCGTGCCACCACTTCGTCGGGATGCACGACGATACCGACGAAACCGTCGTACGCCGACAGGCCGAGCTCGAGCACCGGCAGGCAGGCCTGGGCGGCGATCGCCACCGCGATCTCGTCGGTCAACTCGAGCCCCCCGACGACCGTGAACTCCTTGCGATCCAGGAACAGCGTCGCGAGAGCGCGCAGCCGTTCGAGCTGCGCGCCGTCGCGCTGGGCGATGAACGGATAGCGCGACAGGGTCGCCTGCCACAGCGCCTCGGGAATCGCGCGCCGGCGCAGCAGGCGCTCATCACGCCGGCGACGCCACCAGCCCGCGATCACGGCCGAGCCGCTGTTGCGGTGCCGCTCGGAGTCACGCGCTCGATGCCGCGTGCGCTCAAACGCAGCACACCGCTGCGCGGTGGCGATCGGTCCAGCTCCCAGTCGGTGAGCACCAGGCGTGTGAAGCCGGGGGCGAGCTGCTCGGTGTCGGGCCTGTGGGTATGGCCGTGCACGAGCAGCGGCGTGGCGGCCTCGTGCATCCACTGCACCGCTGCAGCGGCGTCGACGTCGGCTCCGCTTTGCGCAGGCTGCGCACGCTGGTGCTCGGCGCTGGCCGCGCGCATGCGAGCGGCCAACGCCCGTCGCTCGGCGAGCGGCCGCGCGAGAAAGTCCTGGCGCCAGCGTTCCGTGCGCACCTCGCGGCGAAAGCTCTGGTAGGCGGTGTCGCCCAGGCACAGCGCATCGCCGTGGGTCAGCAGCAGCCGTTTGCCGAACGCCACGAGCACGGTCGGGTCGGGCAGGGCCATGATGCCGCATTCCTGCAAGAAGCCGGCACCGACGAGAAAGTCGCGGTTGCCGGCCATGAAGGCGAGACTGCAACGGGTCGAGGCATCCTTGAGCACCTCGGCGACGCTGGCTTCGAAGTCATCGTGGCGGGCATCGTCGCCGACCCAGGTTTCGAAGAGGTCGCCGAGGATGAAGACGGCATCTGCCGGCGTGCCGCGCAGATGCTCGGCAAAGGTCAGCGTGGTGCGAGGATGGTCGGCCTGCAGGTGCAGGTCGGAGATGAAATCGATGCTGCGCCACGCTGCGGGTGCCGCAAACTCCCAAAAACGCGGCAGCGGCGGGCCGGCTCCTTGCGGGTCCTGACTCTCGTTCACGATGCGGCCGTGCGCTCCGGCAAACGCCTCAACCGGTGACCTCGACCGCGCGCTCTATCACCACGTCTTCCGTCGGCACGTCGTCGAAACCGCCGCGGTGGCCGGTCTTCGATTGCTCGATCGCATCGACCACCTCGGTGCCCGAGACGACCTTGCCGAAGACGGCGTATCCCCAACCTTGCGGCGTTTGCGACTTGTGGTCGAGAAAGCCGTTGTCGGCGGCGTTGATGAAGAACTGCGCGCTGGCCGAATGCGGCGCATTGGTGCGCGCCATGGCCAGCGTGTACCTGGCGTTCTTCAGGCCGTTGTCGGCTTCGTTGGGAATCGGCGCCTTGGTGGGTTTTTGCGTCATGCCCGGCGCGAAGCCGCCGCCTTGCACCATGAAGCCCTTGATGACGCGGTGAAACACGGTGCCGTCGTAGTGGCCGTCGGCCACGTAGGCGAGGAAGTTCTCGACCGTCTTGGGCGCCTTGATGTCGTCGAGTTCGGCGCGGATCATGCCGTGGTTGGTGTGCAGTTCAACGAACCTGGTCATGTCATTTCTCCACGGTAGCTGATTTGATGATCACCGGATCGACCGGCACGTTCTGATGACCGGCCTTGCTCGTGGTCGGCACGGCGCGGATCTTGTCGACGACGTCCATGCCGTCGATCACCTTGCCGAACACGGCGTAGCCGTTGCCGTCGCGCGCATTGGCCGGGTCGAGGAAAACGTTGTCCTGCACGTTGATGAAGAACTGGGCGGTGGCGGAGTTCGGATCGTTCGTGCGCGCCATGGCGATCGTGCCGCGCGCATTGCGCAGGCCGCTCTTGTTCTCCAGGGCGATGGGGGGGTTGGTCTTCTTCTCGACCATGTCCTTGTCCATGCCTCCGCCTTGGATCATGAAGGTGGGAATCACCCGGTGGAACACTGTTCCCTTGTAGTGCCCGCTCTTCACGTAGGCGAGGAAGTTGTCGACCGATTTGGGCGCCTTGTCGCGATCGAGCTGCACGACGATGTCGCCCAGGCTGGTGGACAACCGCACCTTCTGGGCCAGCGCGCCCGTGTGCATTCCAAGGGTCAGCAGCAGGGCGCACGGCAGCGCCCACAATCTCGAAGCCATCCGTTTTTCTCCTGTTGGCAAGGCCGCAAAAAGGCCATCGCGAGGGCGATTGTGGCCCGCTTGCAAGTGCCTTGGCCGTAGCAGTGCCATCGCTATACTGCGGCGCTTGCCGAACGCGGGCGTGTCGCCGCGCGTCGCTGCCGCGACCTTCGTCCCGATGAGCCTGCGCATCCACAACACCCTGAGCCGCACGACCGAGGCGTTCGAGCCGATCGAGCCGGGGCACGTTCGGATGTACGTGTGCGGGATGACGATCTACGATCTGTGCCACGTCGGGCATGCGCGCATGATGATGGCCTTCGACGTGGTGCAGCGCTGGCTCAAGGTGTCGGGCTATCGCGTCACCTACGTGCGCAACATCACCGACATCGACGACAAGATCATCAAGCGCGCGCTCGAGCGCGGCATCACCATCCGCGCGCTCACCGACGAGATGACCGCCGCGATGCACCAGGACATCGGCGCGCTCGGCATCGAGCCGCCGACCTTCGAGCCCCGCGCGACCGATCACGTCGGCGCGATGGTCGGGTTGATCGAGCGGCTCGAGACCAATGGCCTGGCCTATCGGGCGAGCACGGGCGACGTCAATTTTTCGGTGCGCAAGTTTCCTGGTTACGGGCGGCTCTCCGGCAAGTCGCTCGATCAGCTTCGTGCCGGCGAAAGAGTCGCGGTCCTCGAAGGCAAGGACGACCCGCTGGACTTCGCGCTGTGGAAAGCCGCCAAGCCCGAGGAGCCGGCGGATGCGAAATACGACGCGCCTTTCGGCGCCGGTCGCCCAGGCTGGCACATCGAATGCTCGGCGATGGCGCACGCGCTGCTCGGTGAACGCTTCGACATCCATGGCGGCGGCATGGACCTGCAGTTCCCGCATCACGAGAACGAGATAGCGCAAAGCGACGGCGCCTTCCACCTCGGCGCGGCCGAGAGTTTCGTGAAGGTGTGGATGCACAACGGTTTTCTGAATGTAGACAACGAGAAGATGTCGAAGTCGCTCGGCAACTTCTTCACCATCCGCGACGTGCTCCGGCATTACGACGGCGAGACCTTACGCTTCTTCATGCTGCGCGTGCACTACCGCAGCCCGTTCAACTACAGCGACGCCGGCCTGGACGATGCGCGCAACGCGCTGCGCCGGCTCTACACCGCGCTGCAGTCTGCGCCGGCTGCTGGCGCAGAGCCCGCCTCGATCGACTGGACCGACCCGCACGCCGCGCGGTTCAAGGCCGCGATGGACGACGACTTCAACACGCCCATCGCGACCTCCGTGCTCTTCGATCTGGCCGGCGAAGCCAACCGCGGCCGGTCCGCCGCCGCGGCTGCGCTGCTGCGTGCGCTCGGCGGTACGCTGGGCTTGCTGCAGCAGCCACCGGCCGACTACCTGCAGGCGGGCGCCGGTGTCGGCGAAGCGCACATCGTCGAGCGCATTGCCGCTCGTGCCGCGGCGAAGGCATCGAGGGATTTCGCCGAAGCCGACCGCATTCGCGAGGCGCTGGCCGCCGAGGGCATCGTGCTCAAGGACTCGGCGGCCGGCACCACCTGGGTCAAGGCCTGAGCGGCCTGGCCAGCGTCGCGCCATCCGGAATCAGCATGTCGCCCCGCGGCCCGATCCTCGTCACGCCCGACTATTGGGACGAGGCCTGCAAGCACCTCGGCAAGCGCGACCGGGTGATGAGAAAACTCATTCCGCAACTCGGCGAAGCCCGGTTGCAGTGCCGCGGCGATGCCTTCACGACCCTGGCGCGCTCCATCATCGGCCAGCAGATTTCGGTGAAGGCCGCGCAGTCGGTCTGGGAACGTTTCGTCGCGCTCGCGGGCAACTCCACCGCCCGCGTGCTGCCTGGGCAAGTGCTGGCGCTGGAGGTAACGGCGATGCGCCTGGCGGGTTTGTCGGCACGCAAGGTCGAGTACCTGCGCGACCTGGCCGGGCACTTCGACGCGGGCACCGTCCATGTCAAGGCCTGGGTCTCGATGGACGACGAGGCCATCATCGAGGAGCTGGTGGCGATCCGCGGCATCGGCCGCTGGACCGCCGAGATGTTCCTCATCTTCCACCTCATGCGACCCAACGTGCTTCCGCTCGACGACATCGGGCTGCTCAAGGGCATCAGCCAGAACTACTTCAGCGGCGAGCCGGTGTCGCGCGTGGAGGCGCGCGAGGTGGGCGACGCCTGGGCTCCGTTCCGCTCGGTCGCCACCTGGTACTTGTGGCGCAGCCTCGACCCGCTGCCCGTGGCTTACTGACGGTTTTCGAGCATTCACGACAGGAAGCGGAGCCCTCCGGGGCGGGAGGCATCGCGAGCGACGCTTCGTTTCCTTGAGAGAATCGCCCGACGCCTGCGCCGCCAGGCGAAGAGGGGGGCACAAACCCATGAGCAAGAAGCATTTCCTCGAGTTCGAGCAACCGATCGCCGAACTCGAAAGCAAGATCGACGAGCTGCGCTACGTGCAGAACGAGTCGGCAGTCGACATCTCCGAGGAGATCGACCGCCTCTCCAAGAAGAGCCTTCAGCTCACCAAGGAGGTGTATGCGCACCTGACGCCCTGGCAGGTGACGCAGATCGCGCGGCATCCCCAGCGGCCCTACACGCTGGACTACATCAACGAGATCTTCACGGAGTTCCAGGAGCTGCACGGCGACCGCGGCTTTGCGGACGACCAGAGCATCGTCGGCGGCATGGCGCGCTTCAACGGCCAGGCCTGCATGGTGCTCGGCCACCAGAAGGGGCGCGACACGAAAGAGCGCGCGGCGCGCAATTTCGGGATGAGCCGGCCCGAGGGTTACCGCAAGGCGTTGCGGCTGTTCAAGCTGGCCGAGAAGTTCGGCCTGCCCGTGTTCACCTTCGTCGACACGCCGGGCGCCTATCCGGGCATCGGCGCGGAGGAGCGGGGCCAGAGCGAGGCGATCGGCCACAACATCTTCGCGATGGCCGGTCTGGAAGTGCCGATCATCGCCACCATCATCGGCGAGGGGGGCTCCGGCGGTGCGCTGGCCATCGGCGTGGGCGACCAGGTGCTGATGCTGCAGTACTCCGTGTACTCCGTGATCTCGCCCGAGGGCTGCGCATCGATCCTGTGGAAGACCGCCGAACGCGCCAGCGACGCCGCCGAAGCCATGGGCATCACGGCGCATCGGCTCAAGGCGCTCGGGCTCATCGACAAGATCGTGAGCGAGCCGGTCGGCGGCGCTCACCGCGACCCGCTGCAGATGGCGGCCTACCTCAAGCGCGCGCTTGCCGACGCGCTGCGGCAGGTGGTCGATCTCAGGCCGCAGGATCTGCTCGACAGGCGCTATGAACGGCTCAAGAGCTACGGACGCTACACCGACACCACCGAGCGCTGAGTCCGCGCACACCGAGCCTGGCGGTCCGAAGGCGCACGAGCGGCGCGCGCAAGGCATCGAAGGCCAGCGGCGCGGCGCGGCCCGCACCGCCGTCGCGGTGGCCTACAGCGGCGGGCGCGACTCGACCGCTCTTTTGCATGCGACGCTGTGCGCCGCTGCAGGCGAGGGTCTCACGGTGCATGCGCTGCACGTGCACCACGGCCTGAGCCGCCACGCGGACGACTGGCTCGCACGTTGCGAAGACCAGTGCCGTCGATGGTCGCAGGCCGGGCTGCCGGTTCGTCTGCATGCCGCGCATCTGGGGCTGCAGCCGGTGCGCGGTGAAAGCATCGAGGCAGCGGCCCGCACCGCTCGCTACGCCGCGCTGCGTCGACTGGCCGTCGAGTGCGGGGCCGATCTGGTGCTGCTCGCTCACCACCGCCGCGACCAGGCCGAGACGCTGCTGCTGCAGGCCTTGCGCGGCGCAGGCGTGGCCGGTCTGGCCGGCATGCCGGGCCGGATCGAGCGCGACGGTCTGACTTGGGCGCGACCCTGGCTGCGGCAGCCGCGCGAGGCGATCGAGGCCTATGTTCGCGCGCACGGGTTGCGCCACGTCGAAGACGACAGCAACACCGACCCGCGTTTCGCGCGCAACCGGCTGCGCCTGGCGGTGTGGCCGTCGCTGATCGAGGCGTTCCCCGATGCACAGACCACGCTGGCCGACGCCGCGGCCTGGGCGCAGCAGGCGAGTGCCTGCGCGGCCGACCTGGCGGCGCTGGACCTCGCGGGCTGCACCGACGGCCCTGCGCTTCGTGTGGACGCATGGCAGCGTCTGCCCTTGCACCGCGCCTGCAATGCCTTGCGTGCCTGGCTGTGCGAGGCGAGCGGGCACTCTTCCAGTGCCGCGGAGGTCGAGCGCCTGATGCACGAGCTGCCGGCGAGTGCCGGGCCGGCGCGCTGGTTCTTGCGATTTGGTGGGCTGCGACGCTACCGCGGCCGGGTGACTTACGAGCCACCGGTCGTTGCCGGCGAGTCGGTGGAGCCCGAGCGCACCGTCAGCGTGCGCCGGGCCGGCCGCTTCGCGTTGCCGGGCTGGGGTGGGGTGCTGGTCGCGACACGGGCATCCGAAGGCGGCGTGGCGTTGGCGCGGCTGGCTCGGCTGGATCTCCTGCCGCGTCGTGGCGGCGAGCAGTTCCAGTGCGCGCCGGGGCGTCCGGCGCGCAGCCTGAAGAAGCAGTTTCAGGCGGCGGCCTTGCCGGCCTGGGCGCGCGAAGGACCCCTCCTGTTCGCGGCCGATCAGCTCGTTTTCGTGCCGGGTCTGGGCACCGATGCCCGCGTGCTTGCCGTGCCGGGAGAGCCGCAGCTTCTGCTGAGCTGGGAGCCGGGCAGCCTCGGGTAGCCGGGCGTCGTCACCGAAGGCACGGAGTGCCGCCCCGCTAAAATCGCCGGTTTCGCAGCGCCCGGCAACCCGCCTCAACACCGCTGCACCTTCCTCATGGCATTGATCGTTCACAAGTACGGTGGCACGTCGATGGGCTCGACCGAGCGCATCCGCAATGTCGCCAAGCGGGTCGCCAAGTGGCACCGCGCGGGTCACCGGATGGTGGTCGTTCCCTCGGCAATGAGCGGCGAGACGAACCGCCTGCTCGGGCTGGCTCGCGAACTCGCACCGGGAAGCGAAACCGCCGCCTTCCAACGCGAACTCGACATGATCGCCGCGACCGGCGAGCAGGTTTCCGTCGGCCTGCTGGCCATCGCGCTGCAGGCCGAAGGTCTGGAAGCGGTCAGCTACACGGGCTGGCAGGTGCCCGTGCAGACCGACAGCGCCTTCACCAAGGCGCGCATCCAGCGCATCGACGACGCGCGCGTGCTCGCCGACCTGGCAGCCGGCAAGGTGGTCGTGATCACCGGTTTTCAGGGCATCGATCCCGAGGGGCACATCACCACGCTCGGTCGCGGCGGCTCGGACACCTCGGCGGTGGCGGTGGCCGCGGCGCTCAAGGCGGCCGAATGCCTCATCTACACGGACGTCGACGGCGTCTACACCACCGATCCGCGGGTCGTTCCCGAAGCGCAGCGCCTCGGCGCCATCAGCTTCGAGGAGATGCTCGAGATGGCGAGCCTGGGCTCCAAGGTGCTGCAGATCCGCTCCGTCGAGTTCGCCGGCAAGTACCGCGTGCCGCTGCGGGTGCTGTCGAGCTTCACGCCCTGGGACATCGACCTCGCCGAAGAAGCGACGTCGGGCACCCTCATCACCTTCGAGGAAGACGAGAACATGGAACAAGCTGTCGTGTCGGGGATCGCGTTCAACCGCGACGAAGCCAAGATCACCGTAACGAACGTGCCCGACCGCCCGGGCATCGCTTTCCTGATCCTCGGCCCGGTGGCCGAGGCCAACATCGACGTGGACGTGATCATCCAGAACGTCTCGCACGACGGCCGCACCGACTTCTCGTTCACGGTGCACCGCAACGACTACGCGCGCACGCTCGAACTGCTGAACACGTCGGTGCTGCCGGCCACGGGCGCGGAGCAGGTCACGGGCGACGCGAAGATCTGCAAGGTCAGCATCGTGGGCATCGGCATGAGAAGCCACGTCGGCGTGGCCAGCAAGATGTTCAGGGTCCTCGCGGAGGAGGGCATCAACATCCAGATGATCTCCACATCGGAAATCAAGACCAGCGTGGTCATCGACGAGAAGTACATGGAGCTGGCCGTACGCGCCCTGCACAAGGCCTTCGGCCTCGATGCGGCGGCGGCAATGCCTGCTGCATAATGGCTGCCGGCGAGGAGACGTGACCGAGTGGCCGAAGGTGCTCCCCTGCTAAGGGAGTATGGGGCTTAAAACTCCATCAAGGGTTCGAATCCCTTCGTCTCCGCCACCCCGTACAAAAGCCCGCCTCGGCGGGCTTTTTCTTTGACGGGGCACCGAGGTCCTGCCGCTGCACCGCCACTCCCAGCAGGCGCGAAAGCGCTCAGTTCTGCGGCGGCTTGTTCTCCTTCGGCGTGCCCGATTCGCGCGTGCCGTCGAGCCGGCCGTCGTTGTTCCGGTCGCTCAATTCGACGCCGGGAGCGCCCGCGCTTTCCGCGCGGTGACGATCGAGGCAGGCATTGCGCGCTTCACCTGCCGGTTCCTGCTTGCACTTCTCCATCGCGTCTTGCGTGGTCATCTGTCCGGAAGAAGGGGTGCCGGCGTTCGCGCCGGTGGCTGACGGTGTGGTGGCGTCTTGCGCCTGGGCAAGCGAAAAACTGCCCGCGACGATCAAGGCGGAAAGAATGCGCAGCTTCATGGGAAGTCCTTTCGTGGGTTGACCCGACAAGCGGGGGCAAGCCATCGCGGCAACGCTCGTGCCCACGCCGGCATCCGGGGCTGCGCGAAGACTGGTGCGTCGTTCGACGCCACCGGCTGCGCGTCGCACCGCACGGCTAGACTGAAGCCGTGTCGCCGGCCCCGATGGCCGTGCAGTCGCCGCACCCGCGGCGGCCCTTTTTGCCGAGGTCTGCAATGCCGCGTCGCCTGCTTGCCTTGTTCCTCAGCCTCGCCTTGACCGCCTGCGCCGGCTTGACGCAGCGAGAACCGGTGCGCGTCGCGGTGGCCGGCATCGAGCCTTTGCCGGGCGAGGGCCTGGAGCTGCGCTTCCTCGTCAAGCTGCGCGTGCAGAACCCGAACGACACGGCGCTGAGCTTCGATGGCGCCTTCATCGAGTTGGATGTGCGCGGCCAGCCCTTCGCCAGCGGCGTCTCCAGCAGTCCCGGCAGCGTGCCGCGCTACGGCGAAGCCGTGCTGGCGGTGCCGGTCACGGTGTCGGCGCTGCAGGCGGTGCGCCAGGCCATCGGGGTGATCGGTCGCGGCGACACCGGCCGACTCGACTACCTGCTCACCGGCAAGCTCGCCGGCCCCGGCTTCGCCGACATGCGCTTCGAGACGCGAGGCGAGCTCGATTGGTCCGAGGCGCTCGGGCGTTGAGCCGCCTTGGCCGAAGTGCTTTTGCGTGCGTCGCCGCTGGTGTCCCGAGCAAGCGTCCCGTGGATCGTCTGCTGATCACCTGCGAGCACGGCGGGCGCCGCGTTCCGCCTCGCTACCGGGCGCTTTTCGCGGCGCACGAGGAACTGCTGCGCACGCATCGCGCTTGGGATTTCGGTGCGCTGCAACTGGCCAGGGAGATGGCCGCTGCCTTCGGCGCACCGCTTCATGCGTCGAGCACCACGCGGCTGCTCATCGATCTCAACCGATCCATCGGTCACCGGCAGCTCTACTCGGAGCCGACGCGCTCGCTGGATGCCGCCGCGCGTGCCCGGATTGCCGGCCGTTACCACCGGCCGCACCGCGATCGCGTCTCGGGCGACGTGCATTGCGCTGTCGCGCAGGGCCGGCGGGTGGTGCACATCGCCTCGCACAGCTTCACGCCGGTGTTGGGCGGCGTGGTGCGCAACGCCGACATCGGCTTGCTCTACGACCCGACCCGTCCGGGCGAAGTGCGGCTCGCCGCACGCTGGCGCGAGGCACTCGTGCGGCGCCGCCCCGATTTGCGCGTGCGCCGCAATTACCCCTACGCCGGCCGCGGCGACGGACTCACGGCCGCACTGCGGGGCCAGCACGGCGCCGAGGCGTACGTCGGCATCGAGCTCGAAGTCAACCAGCGCCACGTCCTGCGCGGCGGCGCCGGCTGGGCGGCGCTGAGGGCCGCGCTGATCGACACGCTGCGCGAGGCGCTCGGCGAGCAGGCGTCGGCGGGCAGCGTCCGGGACCGCACAGACATGTCCACGGGGCAGGTGCACACTTCCGCATGAACTGCGGCACGAAGCTTGCGCAGGGATCCGGCAGGCGACGCAAGCGCCTTTGCGCGTTGTGTCAACGTTTCAGCCTTTCTTCCTCACGTTCCGGGAGCCCGCCATGTTGATTCGCGTCGGCTACGAACTCGAGTACCAGTGCTCTCAGCCCACGCCGATGATCCTGGCCCTCAGCATCCACTACTCGAGGGCCTCCGACATCGTGCGGCCCGACCACCTTGTCACCGGCCCGGCGGTGCCGGTGCGTGGCTACCGGGATCTGTTCGGCAACTGGTGCACGCGCATCGTCGCACCGCCCGGACGCATCCGGCTGAGCACCGACGCGCTGGTCCACGACAGCGGCGAGTCCGATCCGGTGGCGCCCGACGCGCAGCAGGTGCCGGTGGAGTACCTGCCCGAGGAAACGCTGGTCTTCCTGCTCGGCAGCCGCTACTGCGAGACCGATCTGCTGTCCGACGAAGCCTGGCGCCTCTTCGGCAACGGCCCGACCGGCTGGGCGCGGGTGCAGGCGATCTGCGATTTCGTGCACCGGCACATCGAGTTCGGCTACCCGCACGCTCGCGCCACCAAGACCGCCTGGGAGGCCTACAACGAAGGCAAGGGGGTGTGCCGCGACTACGCCCACCTCGCCATCACGCTGTGCCGCTGCCTGAACATTCCGGCGCGCTACTGCACCGGCTATCTCGGCGACATCGGCGTGCCGCCGCCGCACGGGCCGATGGATTTCGCCGGCTGGTTCGACGTGTACCTCGGGGATCGCTGGTGGACCTTCGATGCGCGCAACAACACGCCCCGCATCGGCCGGGTGCTCATGGCGCGCGGACGCGATGCCTCCGACGTGGCCTTGTCGAGCACCTTCGGGCCGAACACGCTCGAAGGCTTCAAGGTATGGACCGACGAGGTGGTCGAGGAAGCGGCCTGAAGGCTCGCGCCGGAGCGGGGCCTTTGCTGAACGCGGCGCCGGTGATGGCAGAAGGGGCCTTCGGAGCGGGTAGCCTCTCCCTATAATCCGACCTCGCTGCGGGTGTAGTTCAATGGCAGAACGGCAGCTTCCCAAGCTTCATACGAGGGTTCGATTCCCTTCACCCGCTCCATAGTTGCCCGGGGCAGCACTTTGCGAACGGTGCGCGCGGTCCGGCGATGCGGGCGCACCGCGCCTTTGCGGCATCGTGATCAGACCGCACTTGAGGTCGGACCGTGATCCCCGCCGCGCGAGGCGCCGGATTCAAGACGGCGGTACCGCCTCCTTCGCCTTGTTCAGCAAGCGCGCCACCAGTTCCTTGCGATTTCGGGTACCCAGCGTGGCGTGGAGTTGCCGGCGGTGATGGACGACGGTGTGCTGACTGAGCGCAATGCGTGAGGCGATGTCCGCTTCCGGCAAACCCCGCGCGAGCCAGTAAGCGATCTCGGCCTGGCGTGGCGGCAGGCCCAGCCCCCGCAGGGCCTGCAGCAAACGCACCGAACTGCTGACTTGCCGGGTGATCTGGATGCCCACCGCCTCCTCCCCTCCGACGGCGGAGGAGAGCAGGCAAGCGCGGATGGTGAACAGCCCTTGCGCCTTGCGGATCTCCAGTTGAGGCAACTGCTGGGTCGGTTCGCCCGTGCGAATCCAGCGTAGGCGCTGCAGGATCAGCGCAAGGGCATTCGGCAACTCAGAGCGCCGCCGCCAGTGGCTGCCCAGGGCCATCGCCATCCAGGACTCGCCGCGTTCGGACATCCAGAGTAGCCGGCCTTCGGGCGTCATGATCAGCAACTCCGTGCCCTCGGTCCAGGAATCGTCCAGAGGCGGATGCGTGCCGGATGCGAGCGCCATCGCGATGAAGCGCTCCAGCCTGGCCAGTTCGCCCAGTTCCCCGAGCACGAAAGGCTGCACATCCGTGGTGCGGTACAGCTTGAGGGCGCCCACCGGCTGGTCGTCGGCCAGCCGCGGCATCAGGCTCACGCAGTCGATCAGGCCGACCGGCCGCAGCAGCACGTTGTAGAAGTCGCTGCGCTCGAACTCCGGCAGCGGCACCTTGATGAGCTGCGCCTTGATCTGCGGCCCGAACTCCAGGCGGGCGGCTTCGTCGTAGGGCCGCGCAACGCGCTGCACCTGTTGCTGCATGCGCTCGTCCAGGTAGGCCGGGACGATGGCCTGAACGTCGGGCTCTTCCATGTAGCACTCGAGCGCCCCGCCGGCGCCGGGGTGGAAGTAGCCGCCGGTATCGAAGGGCAGCACGTCGCGCAGTTCCTGCAACACCAGAGGAGCGAGCTGCGGGCCGGTGACGTCCAGGCAGGCAAGCTGGCGTATGCGCGCCGCTGCCCGGCGCACGCGCTGCGGGTTGAGCGTTCGGGATTTCATCGTCTTCGCATCGGGAGGAGCAGGCTGCCGGCGCGTCAGCGGCCGGCGGTCGGGCGGTGATGGGCGGCCGCATTGTCCAACGCCACGACCTTGCGAATCGCGTTGGCGTCCGCTGCGCTCGCCCCCGTGTGCGCAACAGCGCGTGCAGTGTCTCCGGCTGCGCGGCGAATCAGCGCGCGTTCCGGATCGCCTTTAATCGGGCACCGACCCTCGTCAGCGCCTCCTTGTGGGCTTGCACGAACGCGACGTTGGCAGGCGGCACTCCGGTGTCGGCGATCGCCTCGGCTCGCTTTAGCGGTGGGAGGGACTGGCTCAGGCTGTACGCCATGGCCGCCTGGACCCAGGCCATGAGAACCAGCGAGAACGATTCGGCAGTCATGCCGGCGCTTTCGATCGCCTTCTTCAAGGGCGCACTGCGGTTGTAGCTGGCCGCGATCTCCGCGAGGCTCGGCTGGCCGCCGCTTTCGGGTTCGTCGTCATCGTCGTTCCGGTCTTCCTCCCGATCGGCAAGCGAAGGCTGTTTCTCCACCGCTGCGGCGAGGTTGTTCAAGGCTGTCTCGAACTTCGTCAACGTCGGCTTGTCCAGACGAAAGGCTGCCAGGCGCGCTACGTCTTGCTCGCTGGCCGGAGCGCCGCCGGCCAGCGCCGAGAGGCCCAGCGCCAGCATGCTGCGGGCAAGCCATGCCAGGCGCTTCATCGTCCGATCCCGTCGTCGTAGGCCGGCGAGGCGCTCAGGGCGCTCCAGCGCACCGTCAGGCGGTGCGGCAGCACGTCGTGCGCCTGCTGATGCTGGCTCGCGCCGACGTTCAGTTGCGTGCCGAAGGGCAGGAAAGTGCCGTACGGCAGAAGCTTGGTGAAGTCCGGGCCGCGGTTGACGAAGCCCGCCAGTTCCGTGTCGAACGTCAGCGCCTGCTGTCGGGTCGTCCCGAGGGAGACGACGGTCTTGCGCTCCTCGTGGCCGAAGACGCCGCCCAACTGGAACCGGCCTTCGACGGTATCGATGCGGGCCGTCAGCCTGTTGCCGGTCGGCAACTCTCCCGACGGGTCCGACGGGTCCAGGTCGGTGCGGAAGGTGAAGGCACCGCTGCCTGACCAGCTCGTGTGGTCGGGGCAACTGCCGCCTGCAGTCCAGGTCGCACGCGTGTCAGGCGCGGGAACGATCGGATAAGGATTGTTCTTGACCGGCCCGTCGATCTCCTCTCGCATCCCATGTGCATCGGCGCGCAGGTGCAGCCCGATCACCACCGTGTTGTGGAACCAGGCCTCGTCGCAGCCGGTGACCTCCTGCGATTCTTGCGCGTAAGTCACCGAACCGCGCCAGTCGGCCAGCACCCGCACGTTGCTGCGGCGGCCCCTCGCCGTGACCACCACCTCGCCATGCGTGGCATTGCCCAACAGCGCTTCGATCTTCTTGCCGTCGGCCGCCCAGACCGGCGTCACGGGCACGCCTCCCACACTCACGCTGCCCGGCTCGGAGCCGAATTCGCCGTGAATGGTCAGCTTGTCGCCGGTGGCTTGCAGCGCATGAATGATCGGGTTGAGTACCGCGGACCCACTGCCGAAGCGTTTCACGTAAGCCTCCGTGTAAGCGGGCTCGCCGGGCTCGGGGGGCGGAGGAGGGTTCGTCAGCAGTCCCTTCTTGTCGAGATCTGCCCACACCTTGTCCAGATTGAACGGGCGATTGGCAGGTGTGACGCGCTGAACCTGGTTTTGTCCGGTGAGCCTGTCCATCAGCAGGTCCACCGTCGGGTAGGCGTTGGGGCTGGAGTTGCCGTCCCAGCCGATGATCGTGCCCGCCCCCGCTTTCGTGAGCGCATCGCGAAAGCCCGCACCTTGCGCCGATCCGCTGTGGCAGGACAGCAGGATCAACAGCGAGTCGGGGGCGAACTTCATGTACTTGGAGACGAATTTCGCAGTGGCCGCATACCGGGGCTGGGCGCCCAGACCGAAGCGCTGCCAACTGGTGCGGTCGCGGTGATAGATCAGGCTGCCGTCGCTCAAGTCGGCCTTGTTCTCGCCCTCATTGAAGGCCGAGACCTGCGTCTCGAGCATGAAGGCGAACTCCTTCTGCCCCGTCGGGCCGAAGATCCCCGAATGCGTCGTGACGAACAGGAAACCCATCTTCCCGCGATTCTTCAAGGATTCGATCGTCAGCAGACGGTCCGGTGCGACTTTCCAGCCGCGTTCGGTGAGCGCCTTGCCCATCCGGGCCAGCATGGGTGCGTTGGTGTCGAACTCGCCGGCACCTTTCATGCCGAGGATCACCGCGTCGGCCGATCCGGGTACTTCGCCGACGGCGCTTTGCAGCAGCATGCGGGTCGCTGTCGTCTCGTCCAGCGTCGTCGCCGGCCCCGACGGGCGCTGGGTGATCTCCTGCTCCGCAGGAGTGCGCCAGTTGTCGGTGTACATGAAGTACCGCCCATCGCTGAACTGGGCCCAGAGCAACTGGTCGCCGACGCCGGCCGCGACGAACTCCGGCTGCGTCAGAACCCAGTCGCGCAGCGCGTTCCAGGCGGCATCGGTCGCGCCGCCGGCACTGGCCAACTCTTCGAACTTCTCGGCGATGCGCCCGGTCGCCGCGCTGCGCTCTGAGGCGCTGTACTGGCTCGTGGGGTCATCGGAGCCGGACGACGAATCTCCGCCGCCGCCGCAGGCGCCGAGCAACGCCATCGCGCCTGAAAAAACCGCCAGCAGCAGTCGCCGCCTCACCGTGCCTGCCAATTGCATAGAGCCTTTCCTTTGCCGGCGCCGTCCACGCCCGGAATGCACATCGCCCGGGCCGACGATGTCCGGGCGCGGCGAGCGTACGGACAGGCAAGCGGCTCGAACCTCCCCCTCAGGGGTAGGTCAGGCGGATCAGGCCGCGGTCAACTCGGGGTCGCGAGGCAGAAGGGCCAGGTCAGGCGAGCTCGGTCGTGCCCGAGTGCTGCGGCCCTTCTTTCGGCGGCTGACCTGCCGGGTTTCGGCCGCCGCCTCGTCGCTGCGCCGGACGGCCTGCCGATCCGGCTTGTTCAGGGCGCCTTGCCGGCCCTGACCGGGTAGCCGGCTTCCCGCCAGGCTTTCATGCCGCCGTCCAGCGCCACCGCGCGCTGAAAGCCCATCTGCTGCAAGGTGGCCGCGGCCAGGGTCGAGATCCGGCCGAACTCGCAGCAGGCGAGGATGCGCCGCGTCGGATCGGGCAGTTCCTCGTTCACCCTGAGTTCGAGCTGGCCGCGAGGCAGCAGCCGGGCTCCGGGGACATGGCCCTGCTCGTAGGCATCACGTTCTCTCACGTCGAGGACGATCAGTTCGGTGTCGCCCGCCGCCACGCGCGAGTTCAGCTCCGCGAGCGACATGAAGGGCACCGACGCGGCCGCCTCGGCCAGCATCTCGGCCACGGTCTTGCCGCCGCTCATGTTGGTGCGCAGCGCCTCGGTGATGTGCGTGGGCATGCCGAGGTCGAGGTTTCTCATCATCGCCACGAATGCGTCGCGCTCGCGCACCTGCAGGCGCGGGTTGTCGCGCAGCTCGGCACCGATGGTCGAATGGCTGCGCCCCTTGTAGTCGTGCGCCGGATAAACAAGCAGTGCCGGGTCGAGCTCGAGCACGCGCTGGAACAGGCTGTCGAAGAGCGCCTGCGGATCGCCGCCCGGCAGGTCGGTGCGGCCGGTCGCGCCGATGAGCAGCGTGTCGCCGGTGAAGACGCGATCCTCGGCCACGAGGCACATCGAGTCGCCCGTGTGGCCGGGCGTGTGCAGCACGCGCAGGCGCAGCTTGCCGACGGCCACCATCTCGCCGTCGTCCACGCGCATGTCCACCAGCGGCGAAGGGCTCGCGCGGTGCATCACGGTCGGCACGCCGAGCCGCTGCGCGAGCCGGCGCGTGGCCGAGAAGTGATCGGCGTGCGTGTGCGTGTCGATCAGGAAGCGGATGCGCAGCCCTTCGCGCGACGCCAGCGCGAGGTAGCGGTCGATCTGACTGACCTCAGGGTCGATCAGCGCGGCCGCGCAGGTGTCGGCGCAGCCGACCAGGTAGGACTGGCAGCCGCCTGTTGCGACCTGCTCGAAGATCAAGGCAGGCTCAGCCGGGCTGCTTGACGACCCGCAGATACGGCTTGGGCGCCTTCCAGCCGTCGGGGAACAGCTTCTTGGCGTCTTCGTCGCTCACCGAGCCGGCGATGATCACGTCCTCGCCTTGCTTCCAGTTCGCCGGTGTGGCGACCTTGTGCTTGGCGGTGAGTTGCATGGAGTCGAGCGCGCGCAGGATCTCGTCGAAGTTGCGCCCGGTGGTCATCGGGTAGGTCATCATCAGCTTGATCTTCTTGTCGGGGCCGATGACGAAGACCGAGCGCACCGTCGCGTTGGTCGCCGCCGTGCGGCCTTCGGAGGTGCCGGGCTCGTCCGCCGGCAGCATGTTGTAGAGCTTGGCGACCGCGAGTTCGGTGTCGCCGATCATCGGGTACTTGACGGCGTGGCCCTGGGTTTCCTCGATGTCGCCGGCCCACTTGCCGTGGCTCTCGACCGGATCGACCGACAGGCCGATCAGCTTGCAGTTGCGTTTGGCGAACTCAGATTCCATGCCGGCCATGTAGCCGAGCTCGGTCGTGCAGACCGGCGTGAAATCCTTGGGGTGCGAGAACAGGATCGCCCAGCCGTCGCCGATCCAGTCGTGAAAGCGCAGGCTGCCTTGCGTGGTGTCGGCGGTGAAGTCCGGGGCTGTGTCGTTGATGCGCAGTGACATGGCTGTTTCCTCGATCTGTGCAGGGTGGGTCGGCGAGGCGGGGCCGATGGTCGCGGCTGCCGGCTCGCAGCAGGCGGTGCGCGCGTCGCGCAGGGCTCATGCATTATTTGCCTCGTGGCCGAACTTGCCAAGCCGCGCGGTCTTGCCCACGATTAGACTGCGCCGCGCCCCGTGAGCGCCTTGCGCCCGTTTCCCGTACGAAAGCCCGATCGCATGACTCAGCCCTGGCAGCTCCTCGTCGTCGGCCCGCTTCCGCAGGGATGGGGCGGGTTCGGGTGGGGTCCGTTCGACACCGAGGCCTGTGCCGACCTGGAGTCCGCCCGCAAGCGCCTCGCCGCCCGTCGTTTCGATGGCGTGCTGCTGGTGTTGCCCGAGGCCTCCGAGGTGCGTGGCCTGCTCTCATGGCCCGCGCTGTCGCAGGCGGTGCAGGGCGCAGCCGTCGTGCTCGCCACCGAGCGGCCCGAGCCGGCGCTGGCCACGAGCCTGATCGAGCTCGGCCTGCAGGATGTGCTCGCCTTGGCCGAGGTTTCGACGCCAGGCGGAGCCCGCGCACTGCATCTGGCCTTGCTGCGCGCAGGTATCGAGCGCGAGTCGCGCAACGCTCGCGTGACCGATCTCGACACCGGCCTGCCCAACCAGACCCAGTTGATGGAGCACATGAACCACCTGCTGGCGCTGCGCGAGCGCGAACCGGCGCCGATGGCCTTGCTGGTGGTGCGTGTCGAAGGCCTGGCGACGGCGCGCGCCGCACTGGGCGAGGCAGCCGCCAGCGCCCTGCGCCGCAAGCTGGCGGTTCGCCTGCGCGCCAGCCTGCGGGCCAGTGACGTGGTGGCCACCGTCGGTGGCGATGCGTTCGCGGCGCTGCTGGCCTGGATCGATGCGCCGGTGGCGGCCGAGCGCGTCGCCGCCAAGCTGGTGCAGGCGATGACGGTGCCGCTGCGCATCGGGACCAGCGAGACGGCCGTGGCGGTGAGCATCGGCATTGCCCACTGCCCCGATCACGGCAAGGATGCGCAGGCCTTGCTGCAGCGGGCCTTTGCGCAGGCGGCGGGCGGTGCTGCGCTCGGGCGGGCGGGTTTCAGCAACGCGGTGGAGCGCGGACCGGCATCGGCCGCCAACGACGAAGGCCCGTCGGGCTGAGACGGCGCCGTTGCGTAACGGCGCCTCAGGGGCTCACTTGCCGATGTCGCCCAGGCACAGGTACTTGATCTCCACGTAGTCGTCGATGCCGTGGTGCGAGCCCTCGCGCCCCAGCCCGGATTGCTTGACGCCGCCGAAGGGCACCTCGGCCGTGGAGATCAGCCCCGTGTTGACGCCGACCATGCCGTACTCCAGCGCTTCGCCGACGCGGAAGATGCGGCCCACGTCGCGGCTGTAGAAGTAGCTGGCCAGGCCGAACTCGGTGTCGTTGGCCAGCGCGATGGCCTCGTCCTCCGTCTTGAAGCGGAACACCGGTGCCACCGGACCGAAGGTTTCCTCGCGCGCGCACAGCATCTCGCTCGTCGCCTCGGCCAGGACGGTCGGCGCGTAGAAGCGCTCGCCGATGCGCTTGCCGCCGGTGACGAGCTTGGCACCCTTGTCCAGGGCATCGGCGACGTGGCGTTCCACTTTGGTCAGCGCGGGCGCGTCGATCATCGGGCCCTGCTGGATGCCCGCCTCGAAGCCGTTGCCGACCTTGATGGCGCCGGCCTTCTCGGCCAGCTTGGCGACGAAGGCGTCGTACACGCCGTCCTGGACGTACAGCCGGTTGGCGCACACGCAGGTCTGCCCGGCGTTGCGGTACTTGCTCGCGAGCGCGCCTTCGACGGCGCTGTCGAGGTCGGCATCGTCGAAGACGATGAAGGGCGCATTGCCGCCGAGCTCGAGCGAGAGCTTCTTGATGGTGGGCGCGCACTGCTGCATGAGGATGCGGCCGACTTCGGTGGAGCCTGTGAAGCTGAGGTGGCGCACGGTGTCGCTGCCGCAAAGCACCTTGCCGACCTCGATGGAGCGATCGGCATCGGCCGTGATCACATTCAGCACACCCGCCGGCATGCCTGCGCGCTGCGCCAGCTCGGCCACCGCCAGGGCCGACAACGGCGTCTGCTCGGCCGGCTTGATGACCACCGGGCAGCCCGCGGCCAGTGCCGGCGCCACCTTGCGGGTGATCATCGCGATCGGAAAGTTCCACGGCGTGATGGCTGCGGCCACGCCCATCGCCTGCTTGAGCACGAGGTAGCGCTTGTTGTTGTCGGTGGTCGGCACCGTCTCGCCGTAGACGCGCTTGGCTTCCTCCGCGAACCACTCGAGGAAGCTGGCGCCATAGGTCACTTCGCCCTTCGCCTCGGCGAGCGGCTTGCCCTGCTCGGCGGTCATGATGCGGGCCAGATCGTCGGCATGCTCGTGCAGCAGGTGGAACCACTTCATCAGGACGGCGCCGCGCTCCTTGGCGGTCCTGGCGCGCCACTCGGGCCAGGCGGCGGCGGCGGCGGCGAGGGCGGTCTCGGTTTCGGCTGCGCCGAGATTGGCGACCTGGGCCAGCTCGCGCCCGGTCGCCGGGTCGTTGACGGCGAAGCGCGAACTGCCGCCGATCCATTCGCCGCCGATCAGGGCGTCGGTCTTGAGCAGCCCGGGATCGGCGAGGGCCGAGAGGGGCGAGGTCTTCATGTCCATGAGCGGGTCTCTTTCCGAATCTTTGGGAGCGTTTCCAAATCATAGGCCTCGCTTGCGCAACGGGCAGGCCGAGGGGTCGCAAACCTATAATGAAAATGTCCGTTGAATCAAGGACTTGGCGCTGCCCTCAGGCACTTCGCCGCCCCGCTGGCGCACGAATGCGGCAGCCGTTCGCCTCGCACGAGACCCCGCATGAAAGCCTCCGAGATCCGCTCCACGTTCCTGCAGTTCTTCGCGTCCAAGGGCCATCAGGTGGTGGCCTCGTCGCCCGTGGTGCCGGGCGACGACCCCACGCTGCTGTTCACCAATGCGGGCATGAACCAGTTCAAGGACGTGTTCCTCGGCTTCGACAAGCGGCCGTACTCGCGCGCCGCCACGGCGCAGAAATGCATCCGCGCCGGCGGCAAGCACAACGACCTGGAGAACGTGGGCTACACCGCCCGCCACCACACTTTCTTCGAGATGCTGGGCAACTTCAGCTTCGGCGATTACTTCAAGAAGGAGGCCATCGCCTACGCGTGGGAGTTGCTGACCGAGGTCTACAAGCTGCCGGCCGAGAAGCTCTGGGTCACCGTCTACGCGGAGGATGACGAGGCCTACGACATCTGGCACCGGCAGGTCGGCGTGCCGGCCGAGCGCATCGTGCGCATCGGCGACAACAAGGGTGCGCGCTTCGCCTCCGACAATTTCTGGATGATGGGCGACACGGGCCCCTGCGGCCCGTGCACCGAGGTCTTCTACGACCACGGTCCCGAGGTCGCCGGCGGCCCGCCGGGGTCTGCCGAGGAAGACGGCGACCGCTACATCGAGATCTGGAACAACGTGTTCATGCAGTTCAACCGCGACGAAGCGGGCGTGATGCACGAGCTGCCCAAGCCGAGCGTGGACACCGGCATGGGCCTGGAGCGCCTGACGGCGGTGCTGCAGCGCGTGCACTCCAACTACGAGATCGACCTGTTCGTCGCCTTGCTGGCCGCGGCCAAGAAGGCGGTGGATGCGGCGGGGGCAGGCGCGCCTGGAGCCGGCGGCGCCGCGTGCGATGCCGACTCCCCTTCGCTGAAGGTGATCGCGGATCACATCCGTGCCTGCAGCTTCACGGTGGTCGACGGCGTGATTCCCGGCAACGAGGGCCGCGGCTACGTGCTGCGCCGCATCACGCGCCGCGCCATCCGCCACGGCTACAAGCTCGGCGCGCGCAAGCCCTTCTTCCATGCGCTGGTCGCCGCGCTCGTGGGCGAGATGGGCGACGCCTATCCGGAGCTTCGTCGCGAAGAAGCCCGCGTGACCGAGGTGCTCAGGCAGGAGGAGGAGCGCTTCTTCCAGACCATCGCCAACGGCATGGAGATCCTCGAGACGGCCCTCGCGGGCGGCAGCCGGCGCCTCGACGGCGAACTGGCCTTCAAGCTCCACGACACCTTCGGCTTCCCGCTCGACCTCACCGCCGACGTCTGCCGCGAACGCGGCGTGACGGTGGACACCGCCGGCTTCGATGCGGCCATGAAGCGCCAGCGCGAGCAGGCCCGTGCCGCAGGCAAGTTCAAGATGGCGCAGGGCCTGGATTACAGCGGGGCGGCCTCCGTCTTCCACGGTTACGACGCGCTGCTGCACGAGCAGGCGGCGGTAACGGCCGTTTACGTGGACGGCTTGTCGGTTGCGGGCGCGCGAGCTGGTGACGATGCGGTGATCGTGCTCGACCACACCCCCTTCTACGCCGAGAGCGGCGGCCAGGTCGGCGACAGCGGCGAGCTGCGCAATGCCAGCTCGCGCATGCTGGTCGAGGACACGCAGAAGATCCAGGCGGAAGTGTTCGGCCACCACGGCCGCGTCGTCGAGGGGGAGATCAAGGTCGGCGACGTGATGCACGCCCGGGTGGATGCGGAGTTGCGTGCCAAGACCGTGCGCAACCACAGCGTCACGCACCTCATGCACAAGGCGCTGCGCGAGGTGCTCGGCAGCCACGTCCAGCAGAAGGGCTCCCTGGTCAACGCCGAGCGCACCCGCTTCGACTTCGCGCACAACGCGCCGATGACCGACGAGCAGATCCGCAAGGTCGAGGCGATCGTCAACGCCGAGGTGCTGGCCAACGCGCCCACCGAGGCGCGCGTGCTGCCGATGGAAGAGGCGCAGAAGCTCGGCGCGATGATGCTGTTCGGCGAGAAGTACGGCGACCGCGTGCGGGTGCTCGACATCGGCTCGAGCCGCGAACTCTGCGGAGGCACCCACGTACAGCGCACCGGCGACATCGGCCTGTTCAAGATCGTCGCCGAGAGCGGCGTGGCGGCGGGTATCCGCCGGGTGGAGGCGGTGACCGGCGGCAATGCGCTGGCTTACCTGCAGTCGCTCGAAGCCACGGTGAACGGCCTGGCCGGCGCGCTCAAGGCTGCGCCGGCGGAGCTGCCGGCGCGGGTGGCGCAGGTGCTCGGCGAAGTGCGCGTGCTGGAGCGCGAACTGGCGTCGCTCAAGGGCCGGCTGGCGTCCTCGCAGGGCGACGAATTGCTCGCCAAGGCGGTGGACGTGAACGGCATGCGCGTGCTCGCGGCGCAACTCGACGGCGCCGATGCCAAGTCGCTGCGCGACACGCTCGACCAGCTCAAGAACAAGCTGGGCAGCGCGGCCATCGTGCTGGCCTCGGTGGACGGCGCCAAGGTCCAGCTGGCCGCCGGCGTGACGGCCGACCGCATGGGCAAGGTGAAGGCCGGCGAGTTGGTCAACTTCGTGGCCCGGCAGGTCGGGGGCAAGGGAGGTGGCAAGCCCGACCTGGCCATGGCGGGAGGCAGCGAGCCGGCGAAGCTGGCAGCGGCGCTGGCTTCGGTGGCGGGCTGGGTCGGCGAGCGGGTCTGAGCGAAGCGCCGGCGTTGCCGCGACGCCTCAGCGCGTCGCTTCGATCACCGTGCCGATCGCCCGTCCCAGCTCGATCACCGCCAGCGCGTAGTAGCTCGACTGGTTGTAGCGAGTGATCGCGTAGAAGTTCTGGGTGCCCGCCACGTAGCTCGGCGGCGCGGCTTCGCCGTTGTGCACTTCCACCAGCGCCAGCGGTCCGGTGTGAGCGCGGCCGGCGGCGTCGAGCGACGCGCCGTGCGCGGCGAACTGCGCCGCGGTGAAGCTCGGCAGGATGTCGGGCGCCAGCAGTGTGGCGCGGCCGCTCGGCTCGACCGGCACGTTCACGCCGTAGTGGGTGGGCATGCCGCGCTGCCAGCCGAAGCGGGCCAGGTAGTTGGCGACGGACCCGATCACGTCGGCGGTACTGCCGTGCAGGTCGGTGCGGCCATCGTCGTCGAAATCGACCGCGTACTCGAGGATCGAACTCGGCATGAACTGCGGCATGCCGCTGGCCCCCGCATAGCTGCCGAGCACGGAAAGCGGGTCGATCCCTCGGGCACGGCACAGCAGCAGGTAGTGCTCCAGCTCGCTGCGGAAATAGGCGCTGCGGTCGCGCCGCGCTTCCTGCGTCGGGAAGTCGAAGCTCAACGTGGCGAGTGCATCGAGCACGCGGTAGTTGCCCATGTGGCGGCCGTAGAAGGTTTCCACGCCGACGATGCCCGCAACGATCTCGGCCGGCACGCCCCAGCGCGCCTCGGCCTCGCGCAGGAGGCGCTCGTTGTTCCGCCAGAACTCGACGCCGGCGCGAATGCGAACCGGCTCCACGAAGCGCTCCCGGTAGGCGGCCCAGTTCTTGGCCGTGCCGCTCGGCGCCGGCGCAATGAGTCTGACCACGCTCGCCTGATAGCGCGCCTGAGCCAGGGTCGACTCGACCCAGCCGGCATCGAGGCCGCGGCTGCTGGAGACGCCGGCGGCCCAGGACGAGAACTCCGCGCGTTCGCCGTAGCGGGCGTTCTCCGCCGGCCGGGAGCTGTGCGTGGTGGGCGCAGTGGCTGTCTCGCCGGCCCGTGCCGGCATCGCTGCCGAACCAAGGAGGCAAGCCGCCAGGGCGGTCGGCAGGAGCAGGTCGGATCGGGTCATCGGGACGGCGGTGCGATGGGTTCGGTGCGTGAGGGGCCTGAGGTCGGTGCGATTGCGGCAGTTGGTTTGCCGTATGCAGCCGGTGCAGCGAGAGGGTCGGCGGGACGGGCTGCGTCGCGCGTCCGAGGCAGCGCCTGCAAGGCCTGCACGGCCTCGCCGGCAAGCCGGCGCGCGTCGGCGCGGGCCGCGCGGCTCGACAGGTTAGCGCCATCGGGCCGGGCATAGCGAAGCGCATCGAGTGCCTGCAGCGCGCGCAGGGCGGGCCCCGCGGCGCCGGCGCCGAAATGGCGTCCGAGCGCTTCGGCCAGGCCGCGCGGCGGCAGCGCGTCGCCTGCCTCGACACCGTGTGCCGCTGCGGCCCGGCGCACGCGGGCGTAGGCGCGCAGCCAGGGATCGATGCGCCGCTGGTCCCACCACGCCCAGACGGCGCCCAGCAGGCTGGCGCCGGTGATCACCCCGATCAGCACCAGACCCAGGTCCTGCCAGCTGGGCGAGCTGAAGCCGAGGTTCTTCATCAGGTCGAGCTGGCTGCCGCGCGAATAGTTGAGCACCCACTGCTTGTAGCGGTTGTCGATGCCTTCCCAAAGTGCCCGCGCCTTCGTGAGCAGGCCGGGTGCGAGGCCGTCGATGGCGCCGGCCATCAGACCGGGCGGTGCGAGCAATGCCCGGCTGCGGCTGATGCGATCGGGCGCCACCTGGGCCGTCGGGTCGGCACGCACCCAGCCCTTGCCGGCCTGCCAGTACTCTGCCCACGCGTGGGCGTAGCTCTGGCGCACGATCAGGCTGGTCCCCTGCTCGTCGCGCTCGGCGCCCTGGTAGCCGGTGACGATGCGCGCCGGCACGCCGGCCGCCCGCATCGCCACCACGAAAGCGGCGGCGAAGTGCTCGCAGAAGCCCAGCTTGCGATCGAACCAGAACTCGTCGATGGCGTCGCCGCTGCCGTCGTCGTCGTAGCTGCCCGGCGTGAGCGTGTAGCCGTAGTCCTGTTCGCGGATGCGCTGGTAGAGCAAGGCGGCGAGCCGTTCGCCGTCGGACGCGCCGGTCTGCGAGCCCGGCAGCGAAGCTGCCCACGCCACGAGGCGCGGGTTGTAGCCGGCCGGCAGTTCGAGGTGCTCGCGCAAGCCGAAGTCGGGCTCTTGCGGACCGTGCTCGAAACGCAGCCAGGCCTGCGCGGTGAAGCGCAGTCGCTCGGTGACCGGCCGGTGCGTGACCCAGTGCAGGTCGGCGCGCTGCACGGTGCGCAGGTCGTCGAGCGGCGGCAGGACCGGCGTGGCCTCCAGCACCGGAATCATCGACAGACGCAGCGGCTCGAGCGTCATCTCGTAAGCGACCGGCTCGCCGAGCGGTCGCAGCTCGCTGTCGTTCGCCGGATGAGCGCTGAAGCGCGGCTGCAGCACCCGCCATGCGTTGCCGTCGAATCGGCCCAGCACGGGGCCCCGAAAGTAGAGCGCCTCGGGGGGCGGCGGCCGCCCGCTCAGGAAGCGAACCCGCAAGGCGATGCTTTCATCGGCGGCCAGCTCGGCGATGCTGCCCATGCGCATCTCTCCGGAGAGTCCCGTGGTCGCGCCCGCGTCGCGCGGCAGGCCCCACAGCGGCCCGACGCGCGGAAACAGCATGAACAGGATCGCCATCACCGGCGCGCCGAGCAGGGCGAAGCGCCCCGCCAGGCGGGCGGCCTGGTGCAGGCTGGGCTGGCCGACCGGCATGTGCGCCAGCACCAAGGCCGTGAGCAGGCCCCACACCGACACCACCGTCGCTGCCGCGATGGCCAGCGACTGCGAGTACAGAAAGTGCGTGAGCACCAGGAAGAAGCCGAGGAAGAACACCGCGAACGCATCGCGACGCGCCCTCAGTTCCAGCGTCTTGAGCGCGACCAGCACCACCAGCAGCGTCACGCCCGCTTCCTTGCCGGCCAGCGTGCGGTGCGTCCACGCCGTCAGCGCAAGCGCAATCACCAGGATCGCGAACAGCACCCAGCGGCTCGGCAGCGGCGCGCTCCTGAACGCCAGCGCGCCGCGCCACAACAGCATGGTGGCGGTGAGCGCGCTGCACCAGAACGGCAGGTGGCTGGTGTGCGGCAGCACGGTCCAGCCGATCACCGCCAGCAGGAAAAGCGTGTCGCGCGCTTCGCGCGGCAGGCGGCGCCAGCGGGTCGGGACCAGGCGCGTCAGCGCCGGAGCGAGCGCGCCGATGCTCACGGATTGCACCCGCAGTGCTGAGCGGCGGGCGGGATCGGCGCCAGGGCTTTCATGCGTACAACGCCAGCGCCTGCAGGCCCGCGCGCTTGTGCGACTCCCCCTGCGCAGGCGCCAGCTCGGTCCCGGGCAGGCGCAGGCCCCAGTCGATGCCGGCGCGCTCGCAGGCCAGCACCCAGGCCGTCAGGCGGCTGAGCCGCTGCTCGGTGCCGTGCGTGCCGGCGGCCGACCAGTCCAGCCACAGCTCCCGGTGCGCCGTGCCGCCTGTGTCACGACTGACGAGCTCGCCGCCGGTTTCCAGCGCGCGTGCGGCCTTCTTCCACACCACCAGCTTGAGCGGGTCACCGCGCCGGTAGCTGCGGATGCCTTCGAGCTCGGCGCCTTCGACGCGCCGGTTGCTCGCCTTGTCGCCGCTGCCGGTGGCGCGGGCCGAAGGCAACGGCGCGGCCGGACGTTCCGGCTGCGGATAGACCAGCACGACGGCGGCGGGGCGCCAGTGGCTCCATGCGCGAAACAGGCCGAGTGGAAAGCGCGTCTCGAGCATGACGTCGGGCAAGGACAGCCGGCCGCGGTGCGTGGCCGTGAAGCTCAGGCGTGCGCTCGTCTGGCCGCCGGCCGGCACGTCGACCCAGGTCCATCGCCGGTGCCTGTCGGCGCTGGCCAGACGCAGGCCGACGCCGTGGCGCGCCCGCGCGCTGGCGCTGCCGAGCACGCACTCGACGATCGCCGCCTCGCCGGCGAACACCGCGGCGGGCGTGCGCAGGTGCAGGGTCAGCGCGCGCAGGGTGCTGTGGGTCACGTGCAGGGACACGACGCCGCTGCCCGCCAGCAGGAAAGTCAGCAGGTAGCCCAGGCTGAGCTGGTAATTGATGGAGGCAACGAGCAGCGCCAGCAGGGTCAGCGCGAAGGCCCAGCCGGCGCGCGTGGGCAGGATGTACACGTTGCGCTGGGTCAGCAGCAGCGTGTCGGTGCGGGGGTGACGGGCGTTCCACCAGTCGCGCCAGCGCCGGCGTGCCGCGTGCACCGGATCTGCGATGAAGCCGGGCTGCGCCCGGTGCGCGAAGGAGGCATGGGCTGCGCCGGAGTTCGGCACGGCAGGATCGGCTCGGCTCATCGGTCATCGCGAGCGGCAACGCCGCCTTCATCCATCATGGCACTCAGGGCAAAGGCACGGCTTCCACCATCGCGCGGACCTGCTCACGCCGACCCCGCCCCGCGCCGGCCGCCGGCATGAGCCGGTGCGCGATGCATTGCGCGATGACGGCCTGCAGGTCGTCGGGCGCCACGTAATCGCGTGCTGCAAGCAGCGCGCGCGCCTTGGCGGCGCGCAGCAGCGCAATGCCCGCGCGCGGGCTCAGGCCCTCGGTGAACCACCGGCCGTCGCGCGTGGCCTCGATCAGCGCCTGCAGGTAGTCGAGCAGCGGCTCGCTCGCGTGCACGGCCAGCACGCTTTGCTGCGCCGCCTGCAGTTCGCCCGGATTCATCACCGGCCGCAGGTCGGCGATCGCCTCGCGGCGGTCGCGCCCGGCCAGCAGCGCACGCTCGTTGGCGCGGTCGGGATAGCCGAGCGTGATGCACATCAGGAAGCGGTCGAGCTGGCTTTCGGGCAGCGGATAGGTGCCGAGCTGGTCGCTCGGGTTCTGCGTGGCGATGACGAAGAAGGGCGCGGGCAGGGGGCGCGTCTCGCCTTCGACGGTGACCTGGTGCTCTTCCATCGACTCGAGCAGCGCGCTCTGCGTCTTGGGGCCGGCGCGGTTGATCTCGTCGGCCAGGAGCACCTGCGCGAACACCGGCCCCGGATGGAAAACGAAGCTTTCCTTGCCGCGCTCGTACACCGACACGCCCACCAGGTCGGAAGGCATCAGGTCGGCCGTGAACTGCACGCGCGAAAAACGCAGACCCAGCGAGACCGCCAGCGCATGCGCCAGGGTGGTCTTGCCGACGCCGGGAACGTCCTCGATGAGCAGGTGACCCCCGGCGAGCAGGCAGGCCACCGAGTCTTCTACGTGCGCTCGCTTGCCGACGATAATCGTGTCGATCTGATCGACGAGCTGGTGCAGCCGTGCATGCAAGGTCATGGCGAGCACCATAGCCCAAAGCGTTCCTGCGACCGACCTCGGACGGCAAAGACGGATGGCCACTGCCTACTATTCCCACCCCGCGTGCCGCGGCCACGACATGGGTGCGGGCCACCCCGAAAGCCCGCAGCGCCTCGACGCGATCACCGACCACCTGATCGCCACCGGCCTGGAGGTCGCGCTCGAGCGCCGCGAAGCGCCGCAGGCCGGGCAGAGCGCTCTGGAGCGCGCCCACGATCCGGACTACGTGGCGCCTTTGCTCGCGGCGCTCGAGCGGGTCGAACAGACGGGCACGCGACGCGCCCTCGATCCCGACACCATCGCCGGCCCCGGGACCCGGGCCGCGGTGCTCCACGCCGCGGGCGCCGCCGTGGCCGCGACCGACGCCGTGATCGACGGCCAGGTCGACAACGCCTTTTGCGCCGTGCGTCCGCCGGGCCACCATGCCACGCGAAGCCGGGCGATGGGGTTTTGCTTCTTCAACAACGTGGCCATCGCCGCGCGTCACGCGCTCGAGGTGCGCGGAATCGAGCGCGTGGCGATCATCGACTTCGACGTCCACCACGGCAACGGCACGGAAGACATCGTCGCCGACGACGAGCGCATGCTGATGCTGAGCTTCTTCCAGTACCCCTTCTATCCCGGCTCGGGCACCGTGCCGCTCGGCGACAACATGGTCAACGTGCCGGTCCCGGCCTATACCAAGGGCGCGGAGATCCGCAAGCTGATCGAGACCGAGTGGCAGCCTCGCCTGGAAGCCTTCGAGCCGCGCATGCTGTTCGTTTCGGCGGGCTTCGACGCCCACCGGGAAGACGACCTCGGCCAGCTCGGCCTGGTCGAGGCCGATTACGCGTGGATGACGCAGTGGCTGATGAAGATGGCGGCTCGCCACGCCCGAGGCCGCATCGTCTCGTGCCTGGAAGGCGGCTACAACCTCGACGCCCTGGGGCGCAGCGCGGCCGCGCACCTGCGGGCGCTGGCGGCGCTGTGAGCGCCGTTCGATGACCGGCGGGCGGTTCGAGGATCTGCCGGCACTGCTGGCGGCGCTGACCCGGCCCGACGCGCTCATCGAGCTTGCGCTGCTGGCAGGCTGCCTGGCGCTGGCCTGGGGGTTGACGCGCTTGCTGCGCGGTCGGGCAGCCCGACCGGGATCGATCTGGTTCGGCGACCACCTCATCGACGGCGTGCTGTTTCCGCTGCTGGCCTTGCTGGCCGCCGCCGGGGCGGCAAGCATGCTGGCCGAGGCGCTGCCGATCGCCGTGCTCCGTGTGGCCGTGCCGATCCTGCTCGCGCTGGTGGTGATCCGGATCGTGGTGCGCGTCGTATCGGCCGCGTTCCCGCGGCTGCCCTCCATGAAGCTTCTGGGGCGCACCGTTTCCTGGGCGGTGTGGCTCGGCGTGGTGCTGTGGATCACCGGCGTGCTGCCGATGTTGGTGAGCGAGCTCGACGGCATGCGCTGGAAGGTCGGCAACGCCCAGTTGTCCCTTCGCAGCCTGATTGAGGGCGTGTTGTCGGCCGTGGTGGTGCTGGTGCTGGCGCTGTGGGTGTCGTCCGCGGTCGAAGCGCGCCTGCTCGCCGGCGCGACGGGCGACCTGTCGGTGCGCAAGCTGGCGGCCAACGCCACCCGCGCGCTCCTGCTTTTCGTCGGCCTGCTGCTGGCGTTGTCGGCGGCGGGCATCGACCTCACCGCGTTCGGCGTGATCGGCGGCGCGGTGGGCGTGGGCATAGGTTTCGGGCTTCAGAAGCTGGCCAGCAACTACGTCAGCGGCTTCGTGATCCTGGCCGAGAGCTCGCTGCGCATCGGCGACACCGTGAAGGTCGACAACTTCGAAGGCCGGATCACCGACATCCGCACGCGCGCCACGATCATTCGCGCACCCAATGGCCGCGAATCGATCGTGCCCAACGAGCTGCTCATCACCCAGCGCGTCGAGAATGCGTCCCTGGCCCAGGCGCCGAGCCTCATGACTTCCACCACGGTGCAGGTGGCTTACGGCACGGACATCGTCGTGCTGCGCGAGAAGATCCTCGCGGCGCTGTCGGGCATCGACCGGATCATGAGCGACGGCGAGCATGCCTGTGACGTCCATCTCTCCAACTTCACGCCCGATGGCCTCGAGCTGACCATCTGGTACTGGAACGGCGACCCTCACAACGGGCAGTCGAACCTGCGATCCGAGGTCAACCTCGCGATCCTCGGCGTGCTCGACGCCCAGGGCGTCGATCTTGCGAAGGCCTCGCGCGGCTGAGCGCAGAGCGAGGGGTGCTGCACAAGCACGCCGCAACAGCTCGGTGAAGCGGCCAGATGCACCTCACTTCATCGCGGTCAGCGACCAGTGGGCGAACTGCACGGAACACTCGATGCCGGTCGGCCGGGCTTCGCGCCAATCCACCTCGCCGCCGAGCAGCTTGACGCGCTTTCGCACGCCGCCGAGCCCCAGGCCGTGGGACCAGGCCTGCGGATTGCGGCCGCAGCCGTCGTCGCGCACCGTGAGTTCGAGACGGTCGTCGCTCAGGCGCAGCTGCACGACCAGCCGGGTGGCGTTCGCATGGGCGATGGCGTTGCTGACCAGCTCGCGAAGCACCCGGGTGAGCGCCGACCATTGCATCACCGAGAGGTCGGCGTCGTGGTCGAAGCGCGACTCCCATTCGAGCGCCACGTGGGCGAGCTGCAGGCGCTGCTGTACGTCTGCCTTCCATTCGCCGGCCGCGTGAGACAGGCGGTGGCTGCTCACGGCGAGGCCGCGCGTGAGGGTCTTGAGGTCCTGCAGCGTGTGGCGGATGTAGTCCTCTTGCTCCGGGTTCGACGCCTGGTACATGAGAGTGAGGAGTCGCGCGCCGATGTCGTCGTGCAGGTCCTGCGCGATGCGGCTGCGCTCCTCGCTGCGGCCCCGCTCGACCGCCTGGTCGAAGGCGACGGCACGTTTGAGCTGCTCGACGATGCGGTCGGCCAGTCGAGCGTCTTCCTCGGTGAAGAGGCGCTGCCCGCGCTGCGAGAAGCGAAGAACCAGCGTCTGTTCGGCGCGAGCGCTGCCGACACCCAGATCGGGCACGGGCACCAGCAGGGTCGAGCCGTCGCCACTGGTGCGCGCATCGGCGGTGAGCTGCGGCGCGATCGCGGTTTCGAGCGGCTCGAACAGTTCGCGCAGCAGGCTGAGCAGGCAAGCCGCGGCGCGCTGCGGGCGCGCTTCGACCTCGCGCGCCATGCGGTAGAGCCGCTCGAACAGGCGCTCCATCGTTACCATGCCCGCGCCGCGCAGGTGGTTGATCATCCACTGCCGCACGCCGGCGTACAGGCCCAGCGAGAGGAACACCGACAAGGTGATCGAGGTGAACTGACCGAACGAGAAGGCCACCACGAAAAGCAGATCGAGCGACGTCGCCACGGTGCTGATGCCGGCCAGCAGCGAGAACTCGCGCAGCACCTGCTGCGACTTGGCCAGAAATGGCATGAGCAGCAGCAAGGAGGCCAGGAAAACCACCCAGATCATCGAGCCGACGGTGGCGATGCCCTGTTGCACGCCGGGCTGCTGGTTCGCGGCGGCGATGGCCGCGGTAAGCAGGATCCAGGTGCCGGCCGTGATGCTGCCGAAGCGTCGCAGGACCACGGCGAAGGGATGCGGCTCGATGCGATAGGACCAGCTCAGCAAGGCGATCGCACTCAGACCGAGCAGCCCGCCGCCGATCTGCGTCCACCACCAGGCCTGCGGCAGCGCGCCGGCCAGTTGCCCGACGAGCAAGGCCGCGGCGACGCCCCAACCGAGCAGGGCGATCGGCGTCGCGTTCGGCAGCCTGCGCGGGTGCACGCACGCAGCGTGCAGGATGGCCCCTGCGGTGAGCAGATCGAAGGCCGTGCGGGCATGCAGCTCCCAGCGGGTGTAAAGGGGCGGCAAGGTCAGGTCGAGCGCGGTGCCTGTGGCGATGAACAGCAGGTTGCCGCATTGCGCCAGAGCCATCAGGGCATACAGGCCGTTGCGCACGGAGGGTCTGACTAGCACCACCACGAGCGCCACGAGATAGAGCACCAGGGCCAACGCACTGACCAGCCAGTACAGCAGTCCGAGGCGCAGGCTGCTTCGCGGCGCGATCTGCAATTGCACCGTGCCGCCATCGGCGAAGTACAGCGCGCACGCGCTGCTGTGAAAGCGCCGCGTGCAACTGCAGGTGCAGTTCACGGTGCCGGGCGCGATCGGCGTCGTCGGGGGTCCAGCGTGGTGAACGCTGCAGTGCCGCCCCATCGACCACGGCAACCCGGGCATCGTCGCCGATCACGCCGAGCAGCACGCGGCCGACGAAGGGCTGCAGCGCCGCCAGGTCGGTGGCGGCCAACTCGAGCTGGCCCTGGGCGTTGGCCCGCCAGCTCGCCTCGAGGTGAGGCTGCGCCGCCAGTGCGCGCGTGAGCAGAAACAGCGCCACGCAGCCCAGCAGCGCGGCGCCGATCAAGAGCCGCAGCCGCCAGCGCAACCACGGCGAGCTGCGCAGCCCGGACGGCAGCCATTTCTCGAACAGCGTACTGTCGATGTCGCCGTCGGGCGGCTCGCGGCGTGCTGCCCGATCGACCGCGGCGGCCATCGACGCGACCGATCTCGAAGGCCAGTTCACGGTGCACCGTTGGCGGTGTGACGGCCCGCTCAGGCAGCGGCGTGGCGGCTCACACGAGGCCCTGCTTGCTGGCCAGTACGGCAGCTTCCGCGCGGCTCGAGACGTTGAGCTTGCGGTAGATCGCCTTGATGTGGTCGTTGACGGTGAACCACTTGATGCCCATCAGGCCGGCGATCTCCTTGATGGTGAACCCTTTGCTCAGGTAGGTGAGCACCTCGGTTTCGCGCGGCGTCAGTCGTTCGTGGTCGGGCTCGGCATACACCGGCTGGGCGGGCCGCACGGTCTGGAAGTCGCCGGGCGCCGGTGCGCTGTCGAGGGCCATTGCGCCCGAATCGCCACCCTGACGAAAGTGCGACAGCAGCCGGCGCGCGATGGCCGGCGACAGCGGAGGCTGCCCGCGCACGATCTTCTGCAACTCCTCGACCAGCACTTCGAAGCGGTCTTCCTTGAGCAGGTAGCCGTCGGCCCCGCACTGCAGCGCCGGGAACAGGTGATCGTCGTCGGAGTACAGCGTGGTGACGATCTTCGTGGCGCCGTGGTGAGCCAGTTCGGTGAGCAGCTCCAGGCCGTTGCCGTCGGGCAGCTCCAGGTCCACCAGCACCAGCTTAAAAGGCTCACCGCCGGGCGCGGGGCGGCCGATGCCAAGCTGCCGGCGAGCGGAATCCAGGTCACCGGCTTCGGTGATGCCGGTGACGTCGGAAAAGCTTTCGCGCACCACCCGGGTGAGGAAGTTGCGCGCCACGGGGTTGTCTTCGACGATCAGCACCTTCACGGCCATGACAGGCTCCTCGAATCAGAATGAGCGCGTGGTTTCATGTGGGTATCCGGGTGCTCGTTGGCTGCGGTCTTCAACGGCTCACCGCCCCGGATCGGCAGGGCCCTGCAACGCGCGTGACAGCCGGGTATAGCGCTCGCTCAGATCGGCCAGTCGTTCGGCCTTTTCTGCATCGCCCATCCGGTTGTCGAGCAGCACCTGCGAACGCTGCCGAAAATCTTCGATGTCGAGTACGAACCTCAACTGCCGGTTGGCCGAGCGCTGAAAGCCGGCCAGGTCGAACATGCCCTTGAGCATCACCTTTTCCTCGGGCGTCTTGCCGACGCCGAAAATGTAGGTGGCCAGGCGCGTGCGCACCGACAGCGGCAGATCGAGCCGCCACAGCAGCGGGTCCTTGGGGATCAAGGCGGATTCCCACAGCACCTTGAGCTGCGCCGCCTGCTGCGGCGAGCGTTCGCGCAGACGCGAGAGCTCCTCGGTGTTGTAGGTCGCCGCATGCACCTTGCCGGACAGCACCGCTTCGAGGCTGTGTTCGTGCGTGCCTCGCAGCAGTGTCGCGAAGTGTTCCTCGGGCGCGATGGTGCGTGGCACGAACAGCGCGTAGGACGGCATCACCGCGCCCGACGTGGAACTCGGCTCACCCATCGCGAAGCGCCAGGTGCGCGGCTTGTCGAGCAACTGTTCGATCGAAGCCAGACCGCCGTCCCGGCGCGTGACGATGAGCGCCCGGTAACCGGGCGAGCCGGCGGAATCGACCATCTGCGCGAACACTTCCACGTTGGCGCGCTCGATGCAGTCGAGCGCAGCCTTGTTGGAAACCCAGGCCAGTTGCACGAGATCGGTGACGACGGCTTCGACGGCCGCCTCGTAGGTGGCGTGGTAGACCCCACGCACGTCGAGCCCGGTCGTGCGCCGCATCGCTGCGAAGAAGGGCTCCCAGGCCCGACGGGTTTCGTCCACCGTGGTGGTGGTGATGACGCCGAAAGCCAGGGAGACCGGCTCGGCCGCTGACGCGCCGCGAGCGGCAAGGCCGGCGAGTGCAAGCACGGTCAGCTTGAGCAGCGTTCGTCGCACGACGGCGTTCCGGGGAGACAGACGCCGCGAATTTAGCACCCGTTACTTCGAGCAACGGCCGTTTTCGCCCGCAAGAGGGACTGTGCGATTCGCCTTCCCCCGCGATGGGGATGGCGGCTTTCAGTCGTTGCGCAGCACCAGCTTGCCGCGAACCCGCCGCGCGGCCATCAGCTCGAAGGCGCGCGGCAGTTCGCGCATCGCGAGCTGCTGCTCGATCACCGGCTTGACCTTGCCGCGGGCATACCAGCCGGCCAGCTCGGACAGCGCCTTGGCGTTGTTGCCGGGCTCGCGGCGCGCGAACTCGCCCCAGAACACGCCCACCAGCGACGCGCCCTTGAGCAAAGCGAGGTTGAGCGGCAAGGCGGGAATGCCGCCACCGGCGAAACCGACCACCAGGTAACGCCCGCGCCAGGCGATGGAGCGGAATACCGGCTCGGCCATGTCGCCGCCGACGGGGTCGTAGACCACGTCGGGCCCCTTGCCCGCCGTGGCGGCCTTGATCTGCTCGCGAAGGTCGGCCCGGCTGTAATCGATGGTCGCATCGGCGCCGAGCCGGCGGCACAGGGCGAGTTTTTCTTCGCTCGAGGCCGCGGCGATCACCGAGGCGCCCGCCGCCTTGGCGATCTGGATCGCCGCCGTGCCGACACCACCGGCCGCACCGAGCACCAGCACCGTTTCGCCTGCCGTCAGCCGGGCGCGGTCGATGAGCGCATGGTGCGTCGTGCCGTAGGTGCACAGGAAGGCGGCGGCATCGTCGAAAGCGAAACCCTCGGGCAGCGGCATGACCAGGGCCGCGTCGACACAAACCGCCGTGGCAAAGCCGCCGAGCCCGCCGAACGAGGCGACCGGCATGCCGAGTTGCAGGTGCTTCACGCCCTCGCCGACGGCCTCGATCACCCCGGAGAACTCCGAGCCGGGCACGAAGGGCAGCGCCGGCTTCATCTGGTACTTGTTCTGCACGATCAGCAGATCCGGGAAATTCAAGCTCGCGCAGCGGATGGCCACGCGCACCTGGCCGGGCGCCGGTTCCGGCGTCGGACGTTCGACCCACCGAAGGGCCTCGGGGCCGATGGGGTTGTCGCAAAGCCAGGCGTGCATGGGCTCGTCTCCTGCCGGATCGATGTCGTGGCGGCGGCCGAGGCAGCCTTCCGCCTTGTTCGCGCCGATCATAGGCAGCAATGCCCGGAGCGTCGGTCGCGCAGGCGACGCGCAGAACGCGTCGCAGGGCTCCCTACAATCGACTCGGTGCGCATCCTCATTGCCAACGACGACGGTTACCTCGCTCCCGGACTGCTTGCGCTGGTCGAGGCCTGCCGCGGGCTCGGCGAGCTCGATGTCGTGGCGCCCGAGCAGAACTCGAGCGGCACCTCCAACGCCCTGACCCTGCACCGGCCTCTGTCGGTGCGCACGGCGGCCAACGGCTTCCGGTTCATCGACGGCACGCCGTCGGATTGCGTGCACGTCGCGCTGACCGGCCTGCTGGCGCACAAGCCCGATCTCGTCGTCTCCGGCATCAACAACGGCGCCAACATGGGGGACGACACCTTGTACTCAGGCACCGTGGCCGCGGCGATGGAGGGCTACCTGTTCGGCATCCCGTCGATCGCGTTCTCGCTCACTGAGCGCGGTTGGACGCACCTCGACGCCGCAGCGCGCGTGGCGCGTACGCTGATCGAGCAGGTGATCGAGCGGGCCTCACCGGCTGCCGGGCGCGGGCACTGGCTGCTCAACGTCAACATCCCCGACCGCCCGCATGCCGAATTGCGCGGCCTGCGCATCACGCGGCTCGGCCGCCGCCATGCAAGCGAACCCGTGATCCGCCAGAGCAATCCTCGGGGGGAGCCGATCTACTGGATCGGTGCAGCGGGCGACGCTCGCGAGGCGGGCGAAGGCACCGACTTTCATGCCGTGGTGGAAGGCTGCGTGTCGGTCACACCTCTCCAGGTGGACCTGACCGACCATGCCGGCCTGGCCGCATGGGCCGAAACGCTGGGCCCCGGCCGGCCATGAGCGACGCGGAACGCGCGGCTGCGAAGTTTCCCTTGCGGCTCGACCGGATGGCCGCGCGCGTGAGCAAGCCCGCCACCGAGCGTACGGCGCTGCGTGCACCGGACCCTTCGGCGAAAACCGCGCCTTGTCCGCAGCCCCTGAAAGAAGCTTTGCGGCCACAGCGTCCATTTCAAAAGGCCTCGCTCGAGCGCCCGCCCGGTGCCGTGCCGTTCGGTCTGGGTCTCGATTCGGACCATGTGCGCGAGCGCATGCTGGTGCGCCTGAGTGCCGAAGGCGTTCGTGATCCCCGGGTGCTGGCGGCCATGCGCGCGGTGCCGCGCCATGTTTTCGTCGATACCGCATTGGCCAACCAGGCCTACGAGGACACCAGCTTGCCCATCGGGCTGGGCCAGACCATCTCCAAACCCTCGGTGGTTGCCCGCATGATCGAGTTGCTGATCGCCGAGCAGCCGGAGCATGCCCGGCTGAATCTGCTGGAGATCGGCACGGGATGCGGCTACCAGGCCTTGGTGCTGGCGCATTTGGCCCGGATGGTGGTCTCGGTCGAGCGGCTCAAGCCGCTGCACGACAAGGCGCGTCACAACCTGGCCGCCCTGCGGAGGGACAACCTGCGGCTGGTCTACGGCGACGGCCGTCTCGGGCACGCTCCTAACGCGCCTTACCACGGCATCATCGCGGCCGCCGGCGGCGAGAACATTCCGCAGGCGTGGTGCGATCAACTCGCCGAGGGCGGCCGTCTGGTGGCACCGATGCTCGACGAGCGCACCGGCGGTCAGGTGCTGGTGGTCATCGATCGGCGTCCCGGCGGCGGTCTGCGGCGCGTGCTGCACGAGGCGGTGCGATTCGTCCCTCTAAAATCCGGCGTTGACTGAACGACGATGACGAAGCCCATGCCTTTCCAGTTTTCTTGCGAGGCCCCGGTGCGCGCCGTGCTCGCAGCGGCGGTCGTGCTGTCGCTCGCGGCCTGCGCCTCCGGGCCGCGCACGGCGCCGCCCGTCGAAGACCGCTCCCTGCGCGGCGTGGTGGCGCCCGGCGCGCTGCCCGCCACCAGCCCGCTGGTGGATCCGGCCCTGCTGCCCGGCGCCGAGAACGCTGGCAAGCCCGGCTACTACACCGTCAGGCCCGGCGACACGATGATCCGCATCGGCCTCGAGACCGGCCAGAACTGGCGCGACATTGCCCGCTGGAATGGCATGGACAACGCCAACGTCATCGAGGTCGGGCAGGTCTTGCGAGTCGTCGCTCCCGTGGTGGCGGCACCCGATCCGAATGTGGTGGCCACCCGCCCTGTGACGAGCACCCGCGTCGAGTCGCGACCGCTCGACGTGCGCGGCGCCGTGCCGCCGCCTGCTGCGGCCAGTGCTGCGCCGCCGGAGCCGGCGGTGACCGCTGCCGCGCCCGTCATTGCGCCACCGCCGGCTCCGCCGCCCGTCAAGGACGAGGACGATCCGGGCTGGGCCTGGCCGGCAAGCGGTCCGGTGCTCGCTCAGTACGATGAAGCCCGTACCAAGGGCGTCGTGATCGGCGGCAAGGCCGGCGATGCCGTGCTTGCGGCTGCAGACGGGCGCGTCGTCTACGCCGGCTCCGGCTTGCGCGGGTACGGCAATCTGGTGATCGTGAAGCACAACCCGACCTACCTGAGCGCCTACGCGCACAACCGCACCCTGCTGGTCAAGGAAGATCAGCCTGTGCGGCGCGGTCAACAGATCGCCGAGATGGGATCGACCGACGCGGATCGGGTGCAGTTGCACTTCGAGATCAGGAAGCTCGGTAAGCCGGTCGATCCGGCGCGGTTGCTGCCACCGCGCTGAGACGCACGCCCGACCATGGCCGACAGGAAGCGCCTCCCGCACAACGGCAGCGCGCTTGCAAGGGCGGGAATGGCGGGCAACGGGGCGGCTGCGTTGCCACTGAACGGCGATGCGCCGCCGCCCGATGGGCTGGACGGCGACTTGCCCGATGTTGCGGTCCCCGCGACGTTTGCGGCAGGCGAAAGCGAGATCGGCAACACGCTGCAGATCTACCTGCGCGAGATCCGCCGTGCACCGCTGTTCACGCCCAGCGAGGAGTTCGACACCGCGATGCGTGCGCGTGCGGGTGATTTCTCGGCTCGCCAGCAGATGATCGAGCGCAACCTGCGGCTGGTCGTCAGCATCGCCAAGAACTACCTCGGCCGTGGCCTGCCCATGACCGACCTCATCGAAGAAGGCAATCTCGGCTTGATGCATGCGATCGGCAAATTCGAGCCCGAACGGGGTTTTCGATTCTCGACCTACGCGTCGTGGTGGATCCGCCAGGGTATCGAGCGGGCGATCATGCACCAGGCCCGTCTGGTCCGGCTGCCGGTGCATGTGGTGCGCGAACTCAATCAGGTTCTCAAGGCCCGCCGCGTGCTCGAGGGGAACGCCGCGGTCGGGGCCAGCGGCCGCGCCGTCAGTGCCGAAGCCGTGGCGGCCGCGTTGGGTCGACCGGTGCAGGAGGTGAGCGAGCTGCTGCGCTTCGCCGAACAGCCCACTTCGCTCGATGCGCCTCTGGAGCGCCATCCGAGGGAAAGCGGTGCCGAGACGGTGATCGACATGGTGGCCGACGAGCAGGCGACCGATCCACTCGGCCAGCGACTCAACCACGAGCTCGAGGACTTGCTGCAGCACGGCCTGGACGAACTCAGCGAGCGCGAGCGCGAGGTGCTGGCAGGCCGCTACGGCTTGCGCGACCGCGAACCGGAAACGCTCGAAGTGCTGGCCGAGCGGCTCGGTCTGACCCGCGAACGGATACGCCAGATCCAGCAGGAAGCGCTCGGCAAGCTCAAGCGCCGCATGGCGCGCAATGGCGTCGACCGCGACTCGGTGTTCTGACCGCAGGACGTCCAGCTGCGCGTGAGAGGTGACTGCACCCTCCTGCAGGGAACGACCCCCGCAGCATTGAGCTCGCGCCCGAGCGCAGAGGACTCGGGATAATTGCCGGATGACGGCAAGAGACGAGTGGTTGACGGTCGAATCGCTCGACCTCGAGGCGCAGGGCGTGGCACACAACGCGGACGGCAAGGTGGTCTTCATCGAGGGCGCGCTGCCCGGCGAAGAGGCACAGGTTGCGGTGGGCCGCCGCAAGAACAACTGGGAGCAAGCCAGCGTGGTGGCGTTGCGCAGCGAAAGCTCGCAGCGCGTCGAGCCGCGCTGCCGGTTCTTCGGCACCTGTGGCGGCTGCAAGATGCAGCATTTCCACGTCGGCGCGCAGGTCGCCGTGAAGCAGCGCGTGCTCGAAGACAACCTCTGGCACATCGGCAAGGTCAAGGCCGAAAGGATGCTCAGGCCGATCGAAGGGCCGACCTGGGGCTATCGGTACAGAGCCCGGCTGTCGGTGCGGTACGTGGTCAAGAAAGGCCAGGTGCTGGTCGGCTTTCATGAGCGCAAGTCGAGTTACGTGGCAGACATGACCCACTGCGAGATCCTGCCGCCGCACCTGAGCGCGATGTTGCTGCCCTTGCGCGCATTGATTGCCGACATGGACGGTCGAGACCGCCTGCCGCAGATCGAGGTGGCTGTGGGGGAGGCGCCGCAGGGCGTCATCACCGCGCTCGTGCTGCGCCATCTGGAGCCGCTGAGCGGTGCCGATCTGCAGCGCCTGCGGGCTTTTGCCTCCCGACACGCCGTGCAGTGGTGGCTGCAACCCAAGGGTCCGGACACCGCGCACCCGCTCGAGGACACGCCTGTCCAACTGGCCTACACGCTGCCTGAGTTCGGCATTGCCATGCCGTTCAAGCCGACCGACTTCACGCAGGTCAATCACAGCATCAACCGGGCACTCGTCGTCAAGGCGCTCGCGCTGCTCGACCTGCAGGCGAACGATCGGGTGATCGACTGGTTCTGCGGCCTGGGCAACTTCACGCTGCCGATCGCCACCCGCGCCGGCGCCGTGCTCGGCGTGGAGGGCAACGAAGCCTTGGTTTCGCGCGCTCGGGAGAATGCAAGCTCGAACGACCTCGCCCACAAAGCCTCCTTCGCGGCGAGCAATCTTTTCGATTTCGCTGTAGGGGATCTGTTCAGCCTCTCAGCGGCCGACAAATGGCTGGTCGATCCGCCGCGGGAGGGAGCGCTGGCGCTTTTCAAGGCACTCGTCGAGGCCGTGCAAGAGCCGCCGGTGCGGGCCGATTGGCGCCCCCCCAGGCGCATCGTTTATGTCAGCTGCAATCCGGCCACGCTGGCACGAGACGCCGGTTTGCTGGCGCATCAGGCCGGCTATCGCTGCACGCTGGCCGGAGCCGTCAACATGTTTCCGCACACGGCGCATGTCGAGTCGATCGCGGTGTTCGACCGCGACAGATGAGCGCGTGCCGGCGGGCCGCGCCAGAAAAAAACGGGGCCGAAGGCCCCGTTTCTCATCCGGCCGGCGAGGGCGCTATTCGCGTTCGCCGCCGAAGATGCCCAGGATGCTCAGGAGGCTCTGGAAGATGTTGTAGACGCTCAGGTAAATGCCGAGGGTCGCCGTGACGTAATTGGTTTCCCCTCCGTCGATGATGCGCTTGACGTCATACAGGATGAACGCCGAGAAGATCACGATGGCGAGCACCGAGACGGTGAGCATCAGGGCAGGGAGTTGCAGCCATATGTTGGCGATGCTTGCGACGATGAGCCCGATCACGCCCACCATCAGCCATTTGCCCAGTCCCGAAATGTCGCGTTTGACCGTCGTGGCCAAGGAAGCCATGGCAAAGAACACCACTGCCGTGCCCCCGAAGGCCGTCATGATCAGGCTGGCGCCGTTGCTGAAGCCGAGCACGGCACCGATCAAGCGCGACAGCATCAACCCCATGAAGAAGGTGAACCCGAGCAGCAGCGCAACGCCGATGCCGGAGTTCTTGAACTTCTCGATGGCGAAGAAGAAGCCGAACGCGATGCCAAGGAACAACACGAGGCCCATGAACGGGCTGCCCGCGAAAAAGCTGAAGCCGGTGGTCACGCCGATCCACGCGCCGATGACCGTGGGCACCATCGACAGAGCCAGCAGCCAGTAGGTATTGCGCAGAACCCGGTTGCGCTGCTCGCCTACGGCGCCCGCGCCCAGGTAGCCGGTTTGCAGTGTTTCGTTCATTCAGAACCTCCGTGTAGATAGCACCGCCCGATTGGAGCGACAGCATCGATTCTAGTTCCGGGAACGGCTGATCCGCACCCGGTTCCAGGCAAGTGCCCAACTCCCGCGCGGAGGCAGGCCAATGCACCACGCTGGGGCCCCAAGCTTTAAAGTTCGCGGCTTGTTGAACGCCAATCCGGACGCCATGCAAACCAAACCTTGTCTGTCGCTCTCCGAGGTCAAGCGCATCGCCGCTGCGGCCGAAGCCCAGGCGCTGGCCAATCAGTGGCCGGTCACGATTGCCATCGTCGACGACGGCGGGCATCTGCTGTGGCTGCAGCGTCTCGATGGCGCCGCCCCGGCATCGGCCCACATCGCGCCAGCCAAGGCCCACACGGCCGCTGTCGGCCGCCGTGAAAGCCGCATCTACGAGGAGATGATCAATCAGGGCCGCGTGTCGTTCCTAAGCGCGCCCGTCCTTCAGGGCATGCTCGAGGGCGGTGTGCCTATCCTCGTGGACGGACACTGCATCGGCGCGATCGGCGTCAGCGGCGTGAAGTCGAACGAGGACGTCCAGATTGCCCGGGCCGGTCTCGCCGCGCTGAGCTGAGCCGCCCGTCAGAACCCAGCATGCCGCCAGCACCACCACGGGCAGGGCGGCAAGCCACCACATCGCTTGTCACGCCGCGGCGAGCGTCAAGCCGACGGACAGGCCATTGCCGGCACCGCCACAAGATGATCCCTGGCGCGCATCGTCGAACACCGCCTTGGCGCAATCGCCGCAACGCCCGCAGCCGGTTGCCACGCCCGTGGTGAGCTGCAGTTCGTCGAAACTGCCGCATGCAGAGGCATGGCGCTCTATTTCGCGGTGTGAGATGCGGTGGCAAACGCAGACGATCATGGCGCCAGTCCGATCGAAGAAGATTGGACGGAACTATAAATAAGAATGATTCGTAATTCAACACCCTGATGGCGTGAAGGAGTTTCCGAGCCCTGGCTCGAAGCGGGCCAGGGGCTTCAGGAGCCGTCGACCTCGCCCATTTGCGACTGCAAGTAGTTCTGAACGCCGACCTGATCGACCAGGCCGAGTTGGGTTTCGAGGAAATCGATGTGCTCTTCCGTGTCGTCGAGGATTTCCCTGAGGAGCTCGCGCGATACGTAGTCGCGGACCGTCTCGCAATGGGCGATCCCGTCCTTGATACAGGCTTGTGCACTGCGTTCGAGCCCGAGATCGCTTCTCAGCGCTTCGACCAGATCCTCGCCGATCATGAGCTTGCCCAGATCCTGCAGGTTGGGCAGGCCATCGAGCATCAAGATGCGGTCCATCAGCCGGTCCGCGTGTTTCATCTCGCCGATCGATTCCTCGTACTCCTTCTTGGCGAACTTGTCGTAGCCCCAGTGCTTCATCAACCGGTAGTGCATGAAGTACTGGTTGATCGCCGTCAACTCGTTCTTCAGTTGCGCGTTGAGGTGGGCAATGACTTGAGGGTCGCCTTGCATGGAATGTCTCCTTGGCGTTGAAAGCGGGTATGGCGCGGAGGTCCCGGGTGAGCGAGATGTCAGGCGGGCACTGGCTATAATTTACAGGTTTACCCGCACCATCCCGCCCGCGCCTTCTCTTTCGCCAGAGGCCGCCGCGTCTGTCCCCACCGGAAGACCCCCGAGCGACGCTGTCGTCCAGCGCCGAGTTCGGCGCGCGCAACAACGGAGACCTCACCCGTGCTGCCCGACCTGCCTTCCGCCCTCCTCGTACTCGCAGACGGCACGGTGTTCAAGGGGACCTCGATCGGCGCCGCCGGCCACACCGTCGGCGAAGTGGTTTTCAACACGTCGCTGAGCGGGTATCAGGAGATCCTCACCGATCCCAGCTATGCGCTGCAGATCGTCACGCTGACCTACCCGCATATCGGCAACACCGGCGTCAATGAAGAGGACGTCGAGGCGGGCAAGGTGCATGCTGCCGGCCTCGTGATCCGCGATCTGCCGCAAGTCGAATCGAACTTCCGCAGTACGCGCAGCCTCGGCCAGTACCTGCGCGACGAGCGTACCGTCGCCATCGCCGACATCGATACCCGCCGGCTCACCCGACTGCTGCGCACGCGCGGCGCCCAGAACGGCTGCATCCTCGCGCTGCCGAGCGGCGTGACGATGACGCAGGCGCATGTCGACGATGCGCTGGCCAAAGCCAAGGCAGCACCGAACATGGCCGGGCTCGACCTCGCCAAAGTGGTCAGCACCACCGTGTCCTATGCGTGGACCGAGACCGAATGGAAGCTCGGCAGCGGCTGCGGCACGCAGCGCGAGCCGCGTTTTCACGTGGTGGCCTACGACTACGGCGTCAAGCGCAACATTTTGCGCATGCTCGCCGAGCGCGGCTGCCGGATCACGGTGGTGCCGGCGCGCACGCCGGCGTCGGAAGCATTGCTGCTCGAGCCCGACGGGATCTTCCTGGCCAACGGCCCAGGGGACCCCGAGCCCTGCGACTACGCCATCGAGTCCACCCGCGAACTGATCGAGCGCGGCCTGCCCACCTTCGGCATCTGCCTGGGGCACCAGATCATGGCGCTGGCCTCGGGCGCCAAGACGTTCAAGATGAAGTTCGGCCACCACGGCGCCAACCACCCGGTGAAGGATCTCGACACGGGGCGCGTGTGCATCACAAGCCAGAACCACGGCTTCGCGGTCGACGAGAGCACGCTGCCGGCCAAGCTGCGGACCACGCACGTGAGCCTGTTCGACGGCACCCTGCAGGGGCTGGCCCGAACCGACAAGCCCGCGTTTTGCTTCCAGGGCCATCCCGAGGCCTCTCCGGGTCCGCACGACATCGGCTACCTGTTCGATCGATTCACCGCGCTGATGGAACAAAACTGACATGCCCAAGCGCACCGACCTCCAAAGCATCCTCATCATCGGTGCAGGCCCGATCGTCATCGGACAGGCCTGCGAGTTCGACTACTCCGGCGCGCAAGCCTGCAAGGCCTTGCGCGAGGAGGGCTTTCGCGTCGTCCTCGTCAACAGCAATCCCGCGACGATCATGACCGACCCGGACATGGCCGACGCTACCTACATCGAGCCGATCACATGGCAGGTGGTGGAAAAGATCATCGCCAAGGAAAGGCAGGCTCGCCCCGACGAGAAGATGGCGGTGCTGCCCACCATGGGCGGACAGACGGCCCTCAATTGCGCCCTCGATCTGCACAAGCACGGTGTTCTCGCCAAGCACGGCGTGGAGATGATCGGCGCGAACGAGCATGCGATCGAGAAGGCGGAAGATCGCCTGAAGTTCAAGGACGCCATGACCGGCATCGGCCTGGCCTCCGCCAAGAGCGGCATCGCGCACTCCATGGACGAGGCGCTCGAGGTGCAGCGGCGCATCACCAAGGAAATCGGCGGCTCGGGCTTCCCGATGGTCGTGCGCCCGAGCTTCACGCTCGGCGGCACAGGGGGCGGCATCGCCTACAACCCCGAGGAATTCGAGGAGATCTGCAAGCGCGGCCTCGACCTTTCGCCGACGAAGGAACTTCTGATCGAGGAGTCCTTGATCGGCTGGAAGGAATTCGAGATGGAAGTGGTCCGCGACAAGGCGGACAACTGCATCATCGTGTGCTCGATCGAGAACCTCGATCCCATGGGCATCCACACCGGCGACTCGATCACGGTCGCTCCGGCGCAAACCCTCACCGACAAGGAATACCAGCTCCTGCGCAATGCTTCCATCGCGATCCTGCGCGAGATCGGTGTCGATACCGGCGGCTCCAACGTGCAGTTCTCGATCAATCCGGTCAACGGCCGCATGGTGGTGATCGAGATGAATCCGCGGGTGAGCCGCTCCTCGGCCCTGGCCTCCAAGGCGACCGGCTTTCCGATCGCCAAGGTGGCCGCCAAGCTGGCGGTCGGCTACACGCTGGACGAATTGAAGAACGACATCACCGGCGGCGCCACGCCGGCTTCCTTCGAGCCGAGCATCGACTATGTCGTCACGAAGATTCCGCGTTTCGCCTTCGAGAAGTTCCCCGCCGCCGATTCCCGCCTGACGACGCAGATGAAGTCGGTGGGCGAGGTGATGGCCATGGGACGCACGTTCCAGGAGAGCTTTCACAAGGCGCTGCGCGGCCTGGAGACCGGGATCGACGGCCTGGATGAACGCAGCACCGACCGCGAGGAGATCGTTCAGGAGATCGGCGAAGCCGGACCCGAGCGCATCCTGTTCGTTGCCGATGCTTTTCGCATCGGCATGAGCCGCAGCGAGGTGTTCGAAGAAACGGCGATCGACCCCTGGTTTCTTGCGCAGATCGAGCAGATCGTCCAGGCCGAAGCCGGCGTCAAGGGCCGAAGCCTCGCCGGCCTGAGCAGGGACGAGCTGCGCTTTCTCAAGCGCAAGGGGTTCTCCGACAAACGCTTGGCCAGGCTGTTGCACACGGACCAGCATGCGGTCCGGGCAGCGCGGCATGCGCTCGGCGTGCGCCCGGTCTACAAGCGGGTGGACACCTGCGCCGCCGAGTTCTCGACGCAGACCGCCTACCTGTACTCCACCTACGACGAGGAATGCGAGGCCGAGCCCACGTCCGCCAGGAAGATCATGGTCCTCGGCGGGGGGCCCAACCGCATCGGCCAGGGCATCGAGTTCGACTATTGCTGCGTTCATGCCGCGCTGGCCATGCGCGAGGACGGCTACGAGACCATCATGGTCAACTGCAATCCGGAGACGGTTTCCACCGACTACGACACTTCAGACCGCTTGTACTTCGAGCCGGTGACGCTGGAGGACGTGCTCGAGATCGTCGACAAGGAAAAGCCGGTCGGCGTGATCGTTCAGTACGGTGGCCAGACGCCGCTCAAGCTGGCACTCGACCTGGAGCGCGCCGGCGTGCCCATCGTCGGCACCAGCCCCGACAGCATCGACATCGCCGAGGACCGCGAGCGCTTCCAGCAACTGCTGCACGCGCTCGGCCTGAAACAGCCGCCGAACCGCACCGCCCGCACCGAGGAGCAGGCGCTCGTCCTGGCGCAGGAGATCGGCTACCCGCTCGTCGTGCGCCCCAGCTACGTACTGGGGGGGCGCGCCATGGAGATCGTGCATGGCGACAAGGACCTGGAGCGCTACATGCGCGAGGCGGTCAAGGTCAGCGAGAAGTCGCCGGTGCTGCTTGACCGCTTTCTCGACGATGCGGTCGAGGTCGACGTCGACTGCATCAGCGACGGCGAGGACGTGATGATCGGCGCGATCATGGAGCACATCGAGCAGGCGGGGGTTCACTCCGGCGACTCGGCCTGCTCGCTGCCGCCGTACGCGCTCAGCGAGCGTTTGCAGGACGAGTTGCGCCGGCAGACCGCGGCGATGGCGAAGGCCTTGAAGGTGGTCGGCCTGATGAACGTGCAATTCGCCATCCAGGGCGAAGGTGACAACGCCGTCGTCTACGTCCTCGAGGTCAATCCACGCGCCTCACGCACCGTCCCCTTCGTTTCGAAGGCGACCGGCCAGCCGCTGGCCAAGATCGCTGCGCGCTGCATGGTCGGCCAGAAGCTGGGGTCGCAGAAGGCGCTGGGCGACAGGCCGCCGCGCGAGACGGTGCCGCCTTACTTCAGCGTCAAGGAAGCGGTCTTCCCCTTCAACAAGTTTCCGGGCGTCGATCCGATCCTCGGCCCGGAGATGCGCTCCACCGGCGAGGTCATGGGTGCCGGACGCAGCTTCGGCGAAGCCATGCTCAAGAGCCAGCTCGGTGCGGGCTCCAGGCTGCCGGCCAAGGGCATGGTGTGCATCACCGTCAAGAACGCCGACAAGGCCCGGGCCATCGTCGTGGCGCGAGATCTCGTGGCCCTGGGCTTCCAGATCGCGGCGACCAAGGGCACCGCGGCTGCACTTGCCGAGGCCGGCGTTCCAGTGCGCACGGTCAACAAAGTCAAGGACGGCCGGCCGCATATCGCCGATCTGATCAAGGCGGGCGAGATTCAGCTCGTGTTCACGACGGTCGACGAAACGCGTACGGCGATCGCCGATTCGCGCTACATCCGCACCGCGGCGATCGCCAACCGGGTCAGCTACTACACCACCATGGCGGGCTGCGAGGCGGCGGTCGAGGCGCTCGAGCACCAGGACGACTTGACCGTGCTGTCGCTGCAGGAATTGCACGCGCAACTCCACTAAACTGCAGGCTCTTATGCGGCCGCCCCGGAGTCCGGGGCGGCTGAATTTTTTGAGACCGACGTTTTCGAGAGACAGTTATGGCCACCACCATCCCGCTCACCCTGCGCGGAGCCGAGAAACTCAAGCAAGAGTTGCAAAGGCTCAAGACCGTGGATCGCCATGCCGTCATCCAGGCCATTGCCGAAGCGCGCGCGCAGGGCGATCTTTCGGAGAACGCGGAATACGAGGCCGCCAAGGACAAGCAGGGCTTCATCGAAGGCCGGATCGCCGAGATCGAAAGCAAGATGGCTGCCGCGCAAGTCATTGACCCCAAGGCGCTCGATGCGGGCGGAAAGGTCGTTTTCGGTGCGACTGTCGATCTCGAGGACGAGGCTTCCGGCGAGACCGTCACCTACCAGATCGTCGGCGACGACGAGGCCGATCTCAAGCAGGGGCTCGTTTCTGTGAGCTCGCCGATCGCGCGCGCGATGATCGGCAAGGAGGCCGGCGAGGTGGCCGAGTTCCAGGCCCCCGGCGGCGTGCGTCGCTACGAGATCGTCGAGGTGCGTTACCTGTGAGCGGGGCGGCGCTCGGCGAGCGAGCGCGCAGGCTGCTGCCGGCCGTGTGGCTGGGTGCCCTGTTGGCCATCGCGCTGATTGCCGCGCCCAGCCTGTTCGCGCTCCTGGAGCGTGCGGCGGCAGGGCGGGTTGCGGCGCGACTTTTTGCACTGGAAGCGCAGGCAAGCTTGGTGATATGCGTTGCACTCGGGCTGATCGAGCGGCGGCGCGCTTCGCTGCGCGCTGCGGCAGGTCACGGTCCGCGCGTCAGCGCCGAACTGCTGCTGGTGCTGGCCGCGCTGTTCTGCACGATCTTCGGTCAGTTCGCATTGCAGCCCATGATGGCGGCCGCCCGGACGGGCGAGGGGCGCTGGTCTTTCGGCGCGCTGCATGCGGCTTCGACCGGCTTTTACGGCCTCAAGGTGCTGCTCGTCGCGGTGCTGGCGTGGCGGGCGGCACGCCCATGAGGGCGCGTGAGGTGAGCACCGTCGGTACTCCGAGCGACCCTTTACCGTGGGCCGGTTTCTTTTTCCCTTGGTCCGGAGCTGAACGATGAGCGACGCGAGCAATCCGCCGGTTCGTACGCTGACCGGCATTTTTCTCGCCGGCCTGATTGCCGCTTTGCCGCTGGCGGCGACCCTGCTGGTCGTCGCGTGGGTGCTCAGGCTGCTGTTCGCCTACGTGGGCCCGGGCAGTTTCGTGGGGCAACTGCTGGTCACCCTGGGCCTGCGCGGCGCGGGCTCGGAGGTGGTCGGCTACCTGATTGGCGTGGCGATCGTGCTCATGGCGATTTTCGGGCTGGGGCTGCTGGTCCAGACCAAGCTGCGCGGGTGGCTCCATCGAACGGTCAATGCCCTCATGCAGCGCATTCCGGTGGTGGGCAACATCTACAGCGTGGTCGAGCGCTTCGTCGGCTTGCTATCGCCCGGCGAGCCGGGCGGACTGCAATCCATGCGTCCGGTGTGGTGCCACTTCGGCGGGCCGGGCGGCGTGGCGGTGCTGGGGCTGCTGTCTTGTGCTCAGCCGATCATGCTCAACGGTGCGCCTTTTCACGCGGTGCTGCTGCCGACTTCGCCCGTTCCGGTAGGCGGGGGCTTGCTCTATGTGCCCCAGGCGTGGGTCACGCCCGCGGAAATCGGCATCGAAGCGCTGACCAGCATCTATGTGTCGATGGGCGTGACCTCGACCCAGCACCTGCCGACGGCGACCTCGCGCGCGGCCTGATTCAAGTGCTGCCGCTCTTCTTGCCGCTCGCCAGGCGCTTTTTCGCCCGCTTGACGATGCCACCCGCCGTCAGCCGCTGGTTGCCCAGCACGGTCAGCTTCTTGACCTGAGCGCGGTGGTTGCCGCTCTTGGAGAACTTCAGGATCTTGACGACGCGTGGTCCGGCTTTGCGGTTGTCGTCTTCGGCCTTGGGTTTCGGGGGAACCGGTCTCCACAGCACGAGCAGCTTGCCGATGTGTTGGACCGGCGCGGCGCCGAGCCGGTCGCACAGGCTCGCGAACAAAGCCTCGCGTTCGGCGCGCTCGTCCGAAAAGACGCGCAGCTTGATCAGTCCGTGGGCATCGAGGCCGGCAGCGGCCTCTTTCAACACCGCCGGAGTCAGGCCCTCGGCACCGATCATGACGACCGGGTCGAGGTGATGCGCCTCGGCGCGGTGGGCCTTGCGCTCGGCAGGCGTGATGGTCAGTGCGGACATGTTCTTATTATCGGCCGCAGATGAAGATCAAGAGCAAGAGCAAGAAGATCAACAAGGCGTGGCTCAACGATCACGTCAACGACACCTACGTGAAGCTGGCGCGCAAGGAGGGCTATCGCGCGCGCGCCGCGTACAAGCTCAAGGAGATCGACGAGGAGCTGGGGCTGATCAAGCCAGGGCAGCTGGTCGTCGATCTGGGAGCTGCGCCGGGCGCCTGGAGCCAGTACCTGAGGCGACGTTTCGCACGTAGCGAGACCAAATCCGCTGCTGGCGGGGCGGCCGAGGGCGCACTGAACGGCACGATCATCGCCCTGGATCTGCTTGCCTTCGAGCCGATAGAAGGCGTGCGCTTCATCCAAGGGGATTTTCATGAGGAGGCCACGCTGGCCGAACTGACGAAGGCCCTGGGCGGTCGGTCGGTCGATGTCGTGGTGTCGGACATGGCCCCCAATCTCTCAGGCATTGCCGCTTCGGACTCCGCCCGCATGGCGCTGCTGGTCGAGTTGGCCATGGACTTCGCCCTGACGCACCTGCAGCCGGGCGGTGCGCTGGTGTGCAAGGTTTTTCACGGCAGTGGCCATAGTCAGCTGGTCGAGCTGTTCAAGAAGAACTTCCGTGTGGTCAAGCCGATCAAGCCGAAAGCCTCCCGCCCCAAGTCGTCTGAAACCTTTCTGATCGGCATCGGTCCCAAGAAGGTGTGAAAACCGATCGAAATCGGGCTCCCGCACCGGCAAGACCTATCGACGACCATGGCAAAGGCGATAGGGCGCAAGGGTTGACTCGACTAAACTCGGCACCACGTATGCGCCAGATGAAAAGCATCTTGCAGCAAATGTTCGACGCCCCGTTCGGGCGGTATTCGGTGGAGGAGCCGCGGTGAACAATCAATGGTTCTCGAAGGTCGCTGTCTGGCTCGTTATCGCGCTGGTCCTTTTCACGGTGTTCAACCAGTTCAACCGTACCGCCACGGCCGGTGCGCAGATCGGTTACTCCGACTTTCTTGAAGAGGTGCGCAGCAACCGGATCGCGGCGGTCACGCTCCAGGAGAGCGGAAGCGGCGCCACGGAGATCCGCGCGCAAACGACCGACGGCAAGACCCTTCGTACCACGGCGACCTACCTCGACCGCGGGCTCGTGGGTGACCTCATCGACAACGGCGTCAAGTTCGACGTCAAGCCTCGTGAAGAGCAATCCATCCTGATGAGCATCCTGCTCAGCTGGGGCCCGATGCTGCTCCTCATCGGCGTGTGGATCTATTTCATGAGGCAGATGCAAGGCGGAGGCAAGGGGGGCGCTTTCAGCTTCGGCAAGTCGAAGGCGCGCATGCTCGACGAGGCCAACAATTCGACGACGTTCCAGGATGTCGCCGGCTGCGACGAGGCCAAGGAGGAGGTCAAGGAACTGGTCGACTTCCTCAAGGACCCGCAGAAGTTTCAGAAGCTCGGTGGCCGCATTCCGCGCGGCGTGCTGCTCGTCGGCCCGCCCGGTACCGGCAAGACCCTGCTCGCCAAGGCGATCGCCGGTGAGGCCAAGGTGCCGTTCTTCAGCATTTCGGGTTCCGATTTCGTCGAGATGTTCGTCGGCGTGGGTGCAGCCCGCGTGCGCGACATGTTCGACCAGGCCAAGAAGAACGCGCCCTGCATCATCTTCATCGACGAGATCGACGCCGTCGGCCGCCACCGGGGCGCCGGCCTGGGCGGCGGCAACGACGAGCGTGAACAGACCTTGAACCAGATGCTGGTCGAGATGGACGGCTTCGAAACCAACGTCGGCGTGATCGTCATGGCCGCAACCAACCGGCCCGACATCCTCGATCCGGCGCTCCTGCGTCCCGGCCGCTTCGACCGGCAGGTCTACGTGACCCTGCCCGACGTGCGCGGCCGCGAGCAGATCCTGAACGTGCACACCCGCAAGGTGCCTATCGGACAGGACATCCGCTCCGACATCCTGGCCCGCGGTACGCCCGGTTTCTCGGGTGCCGACCTGGCGAACCTGGTCAACGAGGCGGCCTTGTTCGCCGCGCGGCGCAGCGCCCGTGTGGTCGAGATGGTCGACTTCGAAAAGGCCAAGGACAAGATCATGATGGGCCCCGAGCGCAAGTCCATGATCATGCCCGAGGAGGAGCGCAAGAACACGGCTTACCACGAGTCGGGCCATGCGCTGGTCGCCCGTCTCATGCCCAAGACCGACCCGGTCCATAAGGTCACCGTCATCCCGCGCGGCCGCGCGCTCGGCGTGACCATGCAGTTGCCCGAAGGCGACCGCTACAGCCTCGACAAGGAGCGCATGCTGAGCACGATCTCGGTGCTGTTCGGCGGGCGTATCGCCGAGGAGGTGTTCATGAATCAGATGACCACCGGCGCGAGCAACGACTTCGAGCGCGCCACGCAGCTGGCCCGCGACATGGTCACGCGCTACGGAATGACCGACGAACTCGGCCCGATGGTGTATGCCGAGAACGAAGGCGAGGTGTTCCTCGGCCGCTCGGTGACCAAGCAGGTCAACGTGTCCGAGCAAACCATGCAGAAGGTCGATCGCGAAATCCGCAAGATCATCGATGAGCAGTATTCGATCGCCCGCAAGCTGATCGAGGACAACCAGGACAAGATGCACATCATGGCCAAGGCCCTGCTCGAATGGGAGACCATCGATACCGAGCAGATCGACGACATCATGTCCGGCAAACCGCCGCGTCCGCCGAAGGACTGGACGTCGACCAGTGCTGCTGGCGTGAACGGCGGCAGCGGAGGTGGCGGCGCGCCGAGCGCCAACCCCGACGGCGCGCCGGTGACGGTGGTCTGAACCTTCGCGTTCGGCGCGCTTGTCGTGAAGACGGGGCCTCGGCCCCGTTTTCCGTTTGTGGCGCGTCGTCCGAGCGGGCATCATCGAAGCATGTTCTGGCAGACCACGCGCCACCGGATCGACCTGTCGCTGCCGAGGGTGATGGGTATCGTCAACACCACGCCCGACTCGTTCTCGGATGGCGGCCGGCATGCGGGCGTGCGGGCTGCACTCGATCATTGCGAGGCGCTGCTGGAGCAGGGCGCCGACATGCTCGATATCGGCGGCGAGTCGAGCCGACCCGGATCGGACGCGGTGCCCCTCGAAGAAGAACTGAGACGCGTCATGCCGGTTCTCGAGGGCGCGGTGCGCCTGGGCGTGCCGGTATCGGTGGACACCACCAAGACCCAGGTGATGCGCGCCGCCCTCGATCTCGGCTGCGACATCGTCAACGACATCAACGCGCTGCGTATGCCGGGGGCCCTCGAGCTGGTCGCTGCTCATCCGGCGTGCGGCGTCTGCCTGATGCACATGCGTGGCGAGCCCAAGTCCATGCAGACGGATCCGCACTACGGCGACGTGGTTGCGGAGGTGCTCGAGTTCCTCGGCTCGCGGATGCAGTGTCTGCTGGAGCGGGGGGTGTGGAAGGAGCGCATCGTGCTCGACCCGGGCATCGGCTTCGGCAAGTCGGCTGCGCACAATTTCGAGCTGCTCGCCAGGCAACGCGAACTGCTCGTGGCGGGCGTGCCCTTGTTGGCTGGTTGGTCCCGCAAGTCCTCGCTCGGACTGCTCACCGGCCGGCCGGTGGACGAGCGCCTTGCCGCCAGCCTTGCCGCGGCGCTGGCAGCCGTGCAGCAGGGAGCGCGGATCGTGCGGGTGCACGACGTCGCGGCCACGGTCGATGCGCTCAAGGTCTGGTGCGCCGCCAGACTCGGCACCTGAGAGGTGGCGGCGCCGCAGCGGCGGATGACGGGCGGGGGCACGGCACAATCGCGCCCCATGAGCAGACGCTATTTCGGCACCGACGGCATCCGCGGCACGGTGGGCCAGTCGCCGATCACGCCCGACTTCATGCTGCGCCTGGGCCATGCGGTCGGTCGCGTGCTCATGACGCAGGAAACCAAACCGACCGTGCTGATCGGCAAGGACACGCGGATCTCCGGCTACATGCTGGAGTCTGCGCTGGAGGCCGGGTTCGCCTCGGCGGGGGTCGATGTTCTGCTGACCGGACCGCTTCCCACTCCCGGAGTGGCCTATCTCACCCGCGCGCTGCGCTTGAGCCTGGGCGTCGTCATCAGCGCCTCGCACAACCCCTTCGAAGACAACGGCATCAAGTTCTTTTCGGCTCAGGGTGCCAAGCTGTCCGATGCCTGGGAGCAGGCGGTCGAGGCCGCGCTCGACGAAGCGCCGCAATGGGCAGATGCGGGCAGCCTGGGCAAGGCGCGCCGACTCGACGATGCGCAGGGTCGTTACGTGGAGTTCTGCAAGAGCACCGTAGCCGCCGAGTTCACGCTCAAAGGCCTGAAGCTGGTGGTCGACGGGGCGCACGGCGCGGCCTACGTCGTTGCGCCGAGCGTGTTTCACGAGCTCGGGGCGGAGGTCGTTGCCATCGGTTGCAGCCCGGATGGCCTCAACATCAACGACGGCGTCGGCGCCACCCATCCGCAGGCGCTGGTGCAGGCCGTGCGCGACCACGGTGCCGACTACGGCGTGGCACTCGACGGCGATGCCGACCGGCTGCAGGTCGTCGATGCCGATGGCCGCCTCTACGATGGCGACGAACTGCTCTATTTGATGGTGGTCGAGCGCTTGGCCAGGGGCCAGACGATCGGCGGTGTGGTCGGTACGCTGATGACGAACCTGGGCGTCGAGCAGGCGTTCGCCGAACGCGGCGTGGCCTTCGTGCGCGCCAAGGTCGGCGACCGCTATGTCCTCGAAGAACTGCTGGCTCGCGGCTGGCAATTCGGCGGCGAGGGCTCCGGACACCTGATTGCGCTGGATCGCCACACTACCGGTGACGGGCTGATCAGTGCCCTTCAGGTGCTGCAGGCAGCGGTACGCAGTGGCCGAACGCTGGCGCAGCTGCTGGGTGGCGTGAGTCTGTATCCGCAGGTACTGATCAACGTCAGGCTGCGTCCCGGACAGGATTGGCAGGCCAGCGCTGCCTTGGCCGACGCCCAGCGCAGCGTGCTCGAAGAGTTGGGCCGGCGAGGGCGACTGCTGATCCGCCCCTCCGGCACCGAGCCGCTGCTTCGCGTGATGGTCGAGGCCGAGGACGCCGCCTTGGCGCAACGCTGCGCACAGCGCGTGGCCGAAGCCGCCCGGCAGGGGTGAGCCCGGGTGCAGCCGGCCGTCTCAGCCGTATCACCGGGTCGCCCGGTGCAGTGCATGTCGGTTGCGTGACGCAACGGTGAAGCCGACGTGACGGGCGCCTCCGTGCCCGTGCCTGCGCCCGTGCAGTGAGTTCGGTTCACGCCGTTGTCACAAACCGTGCCTAGAGTGCTGTCATACCGCAACTCCTGGAAAGGGAAGTCATGAAACTCACGCTCCTGCGCTCGGCCTTCATGGCTGCCGCGCTCATCGGCGGTTCGACCGCCGCCCTGGGCCAAGACATCACCGGCGCTGGGGCCACGTTCCCTGCGCCCATCTATGCCAAATGGGCCGATGCTTACAACAAGGCAACCGGCGTGCGGATGAACTACCAGTCGATCGGTTCGGGTGGCGGCATCAAGCAAATCAAGGCCAAGACCGTCGATTTCGGCGCCACCGACATGCCGCTGAAGGATGAAGAGCTTGCCAAGGACGGCATGATCCAGTTCCCGACGGTCATCGGGGGGGTGGTTCCGGTGGTCAACATCAAAGGCATCACGCCCGGTCAGATCAAGATTACCGGCCAGGTGTTGGGTGATATCTACCTGGGCAAGATCACCAAGTGGAACGATCCGGCCATCACGGCGCTGAATCCGGGTGTGCCGCTGACCGATGCAGCGATCGCCGTCGTGCGCCGCGCCGACGGTTCCGGCACGACCTTCATCTTCACGAACTACTTGTCGAAGGTGAACGCCGAATGGAAGGACAAGGTCGGTGAGGGTACGGCGGTGAACTGGCCGACCGGCGCCGGCGGCAAGGGCAACGAGGGCGTGTCGGCCTTCGTGCAGCGTCTGCCGAACTCGATCGGCTATGTGGAGTACGCCTATGCGAAGCAGAACAAGATGTCGCATGTGCTGCTCAAGAACAAGGATGGCAACTTCGCTGCCCCTGACGAGGCCAACTTCAAGGCGGCAGCGGCCGGCGCCGAATGGGACAAGACCTTCTATCAGATCCTGACCGAGCAACCCGGCAAGGACACCTGGCCGATCAGCGGCGCCACCTACATCCTGATGTACAAGAACCCCGAAAAGCCGGAAAACTCGGCCAATGCGCTCAAGTTCTTCGACTGGGCCTACAACAACGGCGACAAGATGGCCTCGGAACTGGATTACGTGCCCATGCCCGACAGCGTCAAGGCGCTGGTCCGCAAGCAGTGGGCCGACAACATCAAGGACGGTTCGGGCAAGGCGGTCGCCTACAAGTGATCGAGCGTTGAGTCCGGCCTGCCATCGCGGGCCGGCGAGAGCGGGGCCATGCCGGTGAGGCAGGCCCCGCTGCTGCCGTGAATAAGGAGCCGCAAGGTGGCCGCTACACTGCCTGCAACCCCGTATCCAGACAACAAGAAGATGGAGCGATCCGAGCCGAAGGATCGGCCGCCCGCAGTGCGCCGTACTTCGCCGTGGGCGGACAAGCTGTTTTCCTTGTTGGCCCATGCTGCCGCGGTGCTGACCCTGAGTCTGCTGGTCGGCATCATCATTTCGCTCGTCATCGGCGCGTGGCCCTCGATCAGCGAGTACGGCCTGTCGTTCCTGTGGCGCAGCGAATGGGACCCGGTGCAAGACAAGTACGGCGGCCTGGTCATGATCTATGGCACCGTGATGACGTCGTTCATCGCGCTGCTGATCGCCGTGCCGGTGAGCTTCGGGATCGCGCTGTTCCTGACCGAGCTTTCGCCAGCGTGGCTCAAGCGCCCCCTGGGTACCGCCATCGAGCTGCTGGCTGCGGTGCCGTCCATCGTTTACGGCATGTGGGGCCTGCTGGTATTCAGCCCGATCCTGTCGACCTATGTGCAGCAACCGCTGCAAGGCGCCTTCGGCGACGTGCCGGTGCTCGGCACTCTTTTCAGCGGACCGCCGGTGGGCATAGGCATCCTGTCGGCCGGAATCATTCTGGCAATCATGGTCATTCCGTTCATCGCGTCGGTGATGCGCGATGTCTTCGAGGTCACGCCGCCGATGCTCAAGGAGTCGGCGTACGCGCTCGGCTCCACGACCTGGGAGGTGGTTTACCAGGTGGTGCTTCCGTACACCAAGACCGGGGTGGTCGGCGGCATCATGCTCGGCCTGGGCCGGGCCCTGGGTGAGACCATGGCGGTGACCTTCGTCATCGGCAACTTCAATCAGCTCGATTCCTTGTCGCTCTTCCAAGCGGCGAACAGCATCACTTCGGCGCTGGCGAACGAGTTCGCCGAGGCCGGCGAGGGCCTGCACCAGGCGTCGCTGATCTACCTCGGGCTGGTGCTTTTCTTCATCACCTTCGTGGTACTGGCCTGCTCGAAGCTGCTTTTGATGCAGCTCCAGAAGGGCGAGGGGAGCAGGGCATGAGCAGTTCGGCAATTTCGACGACGCAACGCCAGGAGCGGCGTTTGCGCCAGCATGCGGGGCGCAAGCGGGTCAACGCGATCGCGCTGACGCTGGCTTTGGCCGCGATGTCCTTCGGCCTGTTCTGGTTGATCTGGATCCTCATCGAGACGGTGCGTCTGGGGCTCGGCGGACTGTCGCTGTCGCTGTTCACGGAGATGACGCCACCGCCGCAGGCCGAAGGCGGCTTGGCCAACGCCATCTTCGGCTCGCTGGTGATGGTGTCGCTGGCCACGGCCCTCGGTACGCCGATCGGCGTGCTGGCCGGCATTTATCTGGCCGAGTACGGGCAAAAGACCTGGCTGGGCAGTGTCACTCGCTTCATCAACGACATCCTGCTGTCGGCACCGTCGATCGTCATCGGCCTGTTCATTTACGCGGTGGTGGTGTCTCGCTTCAAGACCTTTTCGGGCTGGGCCGGCGTGCTGGCACTCGCCCTGATAGTGATTCCGGTGGTGATCCGCACGACGGAGAACATGCTCGCGCTGATCCCCAACGCATTGCGCGAGGCCGCCTACGCGCTGGGCACGCCGAAGTGGCGGGTCGTCATGACGGTCACGCTCAAGGCGGCGCGCGCCGGCGTGATGACGGGGGTGCTGCTGGCGCTGGCGCGCATCGCCGGCGAGACGGCACCGCTGCTGTTCACGGCGCTTTCGAACCAGTTCTGGACCAGCGATCTGAGCCAGCCGATGGCCAGCCTGCCCGTCACCATCTTCAAGTTCGCGCTGAGCCCTTACGAGAACTGGCAGAAGCTGGCCTGGGCGGGGGTGTTCCTCATCACGCTCGGCGTGCTCGCGCTCAACATCCTGGCGCGCGTGCTGTTCCGCAACAAACACTGAACCGAGGACGCCTCGACATGGACGCGAAAGTCGAACTGCCGGTGACCGAAAAGCCCAAGCTTTCGGTGCGTGGGCTCAACTTCTATTACGGCGATTTCCTGGCGCTCAAGCACATCGACCTCGACATCCCTGAGAAGAAGGTCACCGCCTTCATCGGTCCTTCCGGTTGCGGCAAGTCGACGCTGCTGCGCTGCTTCAATCGCATGTTCGAGCTGTACCCGGAGCAGCGTGCGGAAGGGCAGGTGCTTCTCGACGGCGAAGACATCCTGAGCTCCAAGGACGACGTCTCCCTGATCCGGGCGAAGATCGGCATGGTCTTTCAGAAGCCCACGCCCTTTCCGATGTCGATCTACGACAACATCGCTTTCGGCGTCAAGCTGTTCGAGACGTTGCCGAGGGCGGAGATGGACGAGCGCGTCGAATGGGCGCTCAAGAAGGCGGCGCTGTGGAACGAGGTCAAGGACAAGCTCAACCAGAGCGGCTCGGGTCTGTCGGGAGGTCAGCAGCAGCGCCTGTGCATTGCGCGCGGCATCGCCATCAAGCCGGAAGTGCTGCTGCTCGACGAGCCCTGCTCGGCGCTGGACCCCATCTCCACCGGCAAGATCGAGGAGCTGATCCACGAGCTCAAGGCCGACTACACGGTGGTGATCGTCACCCACAACATGCAACAAGCGGCCCGGTGCTCGGACTACACCGCCTACATGTACCTGGGCGACCTGATCGAGTTCGGGCCGACCTCCGACCTCTTCATGAAGCCGAGGAAGAAGGACACCGAGGACTACATCACCGGGCGCTTCGGGTGAGGGCGGCGACATCCCCGGCGGTGTGAAACCCTAGCAAGGACAACGAGGACAGCCATGAGCGAAAAACACCTCTCGACGCAGTTCGATGCCGAACTCAGCGGCATCTCGACCCGCGTGCTCGAGATGGGCGGGATGGTCGAGTCACAGGTGGCGCAGGCGATGTACGCGCTGAGCAACTTCAGCAGCGAAACCGCCGCCCAGGTCCTGAGCCAGGAGGAGAAGGTCAACCAGATGGAGCTCGACATCGACCGCGATCTCTCCAGCATCATCGCGCGCCGCCAACCCACGGCACGCGATCTGCGGTTGTTGATCGCGGTGAGCAAGACCATCGGCAACCTCGAGCGCGTCGGCGACGAGGCGGCGCGCGTTGCTCGCACGGTGCAGCGCCTGGTCAACACGGGCGTTTCGAGCCGCCTGCGCCTGCCGGTCTCCGACGTGGCCTTCGAAGCGACGCTTGCCACCGCGCTGCTGCGCAAGGCGCTCGACGCCTTTGCGCGGCTCGACGTGGACAAGGCGGTCGAGGTGCTCAAGCAGGACGATCAGATCGACCAGGAGTTCGAGGGTCTCATGCGCAAGCTCATCACCTTCATGATGGAAGACCCGCGCACCATCTCCGCCAGCATCGACCTCGTGTTCGTCGCCAAGGCGATCGAGCGGGTCGGCGACCACGCCAAGAACCTGGCCGAGCAGATCATTTACGTCGTCAAGGGCACCGACGTGCGCCACAACCCGGTGGCCACGGTCGAGTCGATGGTTCGCTAAGGCGATGCCTTGCACAACGAGGAGTTGTTCATGAGTCGAGTGCTGGTGGTGGAAGACGAGGCGGCGATCGCCGAGCTGATCTCGCTCAACCTGCGTCATGCAGGCTACGAGGTGCGCGTCGCGGCCACGGCCGACGAGGCGCAAGCCGAGATCGACCGCGTGCTGCCGGAACTGGTGATCCTCGACTGGATGCTCCCGGGCCAGTCCGGCTTGGCCTTGGCCAAGCGCTGGCGGGCCGAAACCCGGACCAAGGAGTTGCCGGTGATCATGCTCACCGCGAGGGCGGACGAGGGCGACAAGGTGGCCGGACTCGACGCAGGTGCGGACGACTACCTCACCAAACCCTTCTCGACGCACGAGCTGATGGCTCGCATACGCGCGGTGCTGCGGCGCAAGGCGCCCGAGGCGCTCGACAGCGCCGTGGAGCTCGGACCGCTGCGACTGGATCCGTCCACCCGTCGGGTGGGCCGCGGCGAGCTGGACATCAAGATCGGACCGACGGAATTCCGCCTCCTGCATTTCCTCATGACGCACCCGGAGCGCGTGCACTCGCGGGCGCAGTTGCTGGACCGCGTCTGGGGCGACCACGTGTTCATCGAGGAGCGCACGGTCGATGTGCACGTGAAGCGTCTGCGAGAGGCGCTCGCTCCAGTGGCTTGCTCGGCCATGATCGAGACGGTGCGCGGCGCCGGCTACCGGCTCACGCAGCAGGTGGCTGCGCTGTCGGCCTGAGCGCTCGGCGAGCCGGCGGGAGGCGCGCGTGAGCTGGCTGCTCTCGCGCCTTCTCGTCGGTGTCGCCGCGATGGGGGCCGGCGGCCTGTTGGGCTACCTGGTCGGCCCGGCGCGCTCCCCGGTGCTGGGGGTGCTGCTCGGAGCGACCGCCGTGGTGGCGGTACTGGTGGTCCTCGACACGGTGCGCGGCATGCGGCTGATCGGCTGGCTGCGTGGCACGCAGGAGGGCGATGCGCCGCGCGACGCCGGCTTCTGGGGCGAGATCGGCTACCGCGTCGAGCGCAGCATCCGTTCGCGCGAGCGCGCTGCCGTGCAGGAACAGGCCCGGCTCGGACGGTTCCTGGAGGCCATGGAGGCCTCGCCCAACGGCGTGCTCATGCTCGACGCCAACGAGCAGATCGACTGGTGCAACTCCGTGGCGGCGGCGCACTTCGGCCTGGACCCGCAGCGTGATCGCATGCAGCACATCACCAATCTCGTGCGCGCGCCCGCGTTCGTGGCCTACCTGCAAGCGGGCGTCTTCAAGGAGACCGTGCAGTTCCCGGACCCGAGAGGCCGCGGCACGCTGTCGGTGCTGGTGCGCGACTACGGGGAGGGCAGGAAGCTGGTGCTGTCCCAGGACATCACCGAGCGCGAGCGCACCGATGCCATGCGCCGCGACTTTGTCGCCAACGTCTCGCACGAGATCCGCACGCCGCTGACGGTGCTGTCGGGCTTCATAGAAACCATGACCAGCCTGCCTCTGACCGAGGTGGAACGCAAGCGCGTGCTGCTGCTCATGAGCCAGCAGACGCAACGAATGCAAGGCCTCGTGGCGGACCTGCTGACGCTCGCGCAGCTCGAAGGCAGTCCGCGGCCCGCGGCCGACCGGTGGGTCGCGGTCGACAAGCTGCTGCGGCAGGTCGAGGCCGATGCACGCACGCTGTCGATGGGCCGGCACACGATCACCCTGGCCGGCGACGACGCTGCTCAGATGGCCGGCGCCGAGACCGAGCTGCTCAGTGCCTTGACCAACCTGGCCAACAACGCCGTGCGCTACACGCCGGAGGGCGGACGCATCGATATCGCCTGGCGTGTGCTGCCCGACGGCTCGGGTGAGTTCGCCGTGAAGGACACCGGCCCGGGCATCGAGCGCGAGCACATTCCTCGGCTCACCGAGCGCTTCTACCGCGTCGACGGCAGCCGCTCGCGCGACACCGGCGGCACCGGGCTGGGCCTGTCGATCGTGAAGCATGTTGTGCAGCGCCACGGCGGTGAACTGCAAGTGCAGAGCGAGCCCGGCAAGGGCTCGACCTTCCGGCTGGTTTTTCCAGCGGCACGCTTGCGCTTCCTGGCGCCCGTGCCCGACTCGCCGCGCACTCAACCCCAAGCCGTCGGCGCAGTGCGTGGCAGCACGGCCGAAACGCGCTGAAGCAGCGCCAGCAACAGCGCGCACACGAGCACCAGCGCCAAGCCGTTGGCGAACCAGAATGCTGCTGCCCCCGCCAGCCCGGTCGGCCACCCCGGTGGCGACTGGAAGGCGAGCCAGTAACCACCGGCCAGGCCCACGCCCCAAAGGCCCACGGCATAGCTGATCGCAGGCAACAGGGCGACCCGATAAGCGCGCAACGCGAACGAGGCGACGCATTGCGTCGCGTCGGCCAACTGGATCACCGCGACGAACAGCAGGAGGCGGGCCGCCATCGCCTGCACCGCTGCGTCGGTGCTGTAGGCCTCGGCCAGCGTGCCGCGCGCGAGCACCAACACGACGCTCAGCAGCGCGATGAGGCCCAGCGCGAGCGCCAGGCCCTGCTGGCACACGCGCCGCGCCTGTCGCCGATCTCCCGCGCCGAGCGATTGGGAGGCCAGCGCACCCGTGGCAATGCCGATCGACAGCGGCAGCATGTAGATCACGCTGGCCACGTTGGCGGCAATCTGATGCCCGCCGAGCGGCGCCGTCCCGAGCCGCGCGATGAACACCGCCATCAGCGCGAATCCCGTCACCTCGAAAAACAAGGCTGCGCCGCTGGGCAAACCCAGGCGCAGCAGTTCACGCTGTTGAGTCCAGCGCGGCCCTTGCCAGTCGGAGAAGAGCCGCAGCGGGCGGTAGAGCGGATGACGCGTCAGCATCGTCACGGCAACCGTCGCCAGGGACCATTGCACGATCAGCGTCGCCAGCGCGCAGCCGGCCACGCCAAGCGCGGGCACGCCGGCGCCACCGAAGATCAGCCAGGCGTTGAGCGGCACCTTGAGCGCAAGTGCCATCAGTTGCAGAAGCGTCACCATCAGCGGACGCGACAGGCCCTGGTTCAAGCCGGCATAGACACGAAAGAGCAGGCCGGGCGGCAGTGCCCAGGCCAGCCAGAACAGATAAGCGCGCACCCGTTCGATGATCTCGGCATCGGCCTTCACCAACGCGAGGAGCGGTGCCGGAAAAAGCAGCAGAGCCATGCCCGGCAGCGCCGCCGCCGCCGCCAGCCACGCGCCTTGCTGGAAGCTGCGCCGCACGCCTTCACGATTGCCTGCGCCATGGTGGTGGCCCACCACCGGGATCAGTGCCTGCACCACGCCTGTGAGAGCGATGTAGACACTGATGTAGACGGCCGAGCCGATCGCCAGGGCCGCCAGGTCGGCGCTGGCATGGCGGCCGGTCATCACGGTGTCGGCCACGGCATAACCGATCACCGCGATCTGCCCGATGAGGATCGAGCCGGCGTGCCGGGCGATGCGGCCGACGAGCGTTCGCGCGGAGCTCACGACCCCGAGCCTGCCTGTGCGGCGGCGGGGCGGCGATAGACAACGGTTTCGTCGTCACGCTCGGTCGGTCGACGCTCGCGGGCAACGAGTTCCCAGCCCTCGCGACGCAGCTCCGTGTCGGACATGCCGACCCGTCCCGGCGCCAGCAGGAAAGCGCAATCGCTCGACGCGGCGCCCTGCGCCTGGGCCAGCCAGCCGCCGTGGTATTCGAGAGCGGCCAGTTGGGCCGTCTGCAGGCCGATGGTAGCGACGCAGGCTTCTTTCGGAACGTGCTGCGCGATTCGCTCGACCAGCGGGCGGTAGCTGCGGGCGTAGTCGAAAACCGGCAGCAGCAGTGTCATGAGCAGCAGCCAGCAAAGGGTCAGTCCGCTGGCCGGCAGGACCAGGCTTTTCCAGAGTGCTTGCCGATGGCGTCCGGTGCGCCAACGCACCAGCAGCAGCCAGGCCAAGGTGGCCGCCATGCCGACGAGCAGCGCCCAGACCGAAAAGCCGCCGGGAAAGCCCGGCGCGAGCCGCGCGATGTTCTGTGCCGGCTTGGCCGGCACGCCGAGCTGCAGGGACGCGTAGATGACCCAGATCGCAATGGCGCCGGCGCTGAAGAAGGCGACCGAGAACCAGTCGATCGCGGCGGAAACGCTGCGCTGCATGGTCGGCAGCGCGAACGCGGCCAGCACGGCCAGCGCGGGCAGCGCGAGCATGAGGGTCCGGTCCGAAGCGCGCATGCCGATGCAAGCGGTCAGCGCCACCAGCAACACGCTCAGCGGTACCGATATGTGGCGGTTCATCGCGTGGGCACGCCAGCGCCACAGGGTCCACGCGGCCAAGGCCCAGGCCGGCCAGGCGAACCAGCCGAGCAAACGCAAGGCGTCGCCCCAGTCCGAGGGCAGTTCGAGCCGCCAGCCCCAGGCGCCGATGGCGGTGGCGGCCAGCGCGGCGAGTACGGCGGCGGCGAGGATCCACAGCGCGAAACTTCGCGCTTGCGGGTAGCTCGAGCGCAGGCTGACCGCGAGGCCGGTCAGGGCGAAGCCCAGCCCGATGCTCGGTGCGCCGCTGACGGCCAGCATGGGCAAGGCGATCAGCACGGCGGCGCGCGACTTGGCCCGACGCCAGGGACTGGCCGCCATGGCATACAGAAACAGCGTGGTCGCGAACAGTTGCACCAGCTCGGGCGTCGTCTCATGGCCGAGCTGCAACAAGCCGAGACTGGCCATCAACGCGAGAAGAGCGCCGTCGGCGATGGCGCGGGCGTAATCGATCGGTGCCGCCTCGCCGCCGAACGCGAAAGGCAGCGGCTGCGCGGCCTCGGTGCGTGCGAGGTGGTAGGTGCTGTACCAGGTGAACGCCAGCACGCCGATCAGCAAGAGCGCGAAAGGCACCCGGGCGGCCGGCGCCGCGGCCAGCAAGGGCCGCAGCAGATCGATGGCCGCCGCGCCGAGCCAGTAGGGCAGCAGTGCGCCATCGGCCGGCAGACCGGCGATCGTCGGCATGAAGGGGTCGGCGCCCCCTTGCGCCAGACTCAGCATGTAGCCGAACGCGTTCAGGTCGGCATTGCGCCACGGATCCCGGCCGAACAGGCCGGGCAGGACGTAGGCCGCACAGAACAGCAGCAGCGCGGTGCGCGGCAGGCGCTGCGCGGCACGCTGGGCAACGAGGGCAGGAGTGGGCAGGCTCAAGACGTGTGGGGGCCGGGCAACAGGGCGGCATCTTGCAGTAAAAGCCGTCCACGGGGCATGGTGGCGGCGAGTTCGGCCCCGCCTCGCGCGGCGGCGCGCAAGCCGTGCATGGCTCGAACATGAAAAAAGGCAGCCGAGGCTGCCTTCGTTTCGCTCGTCACGGCCCTCATTTACTTCTTCAGGCCGACGTGCGCAAACTTGTTGCGGAATTTCTCGACCCGCCCGCCCAGGGAGTCGATGCTCTTTTGCGTGCCGGTGTAGAACGCGTGCGACTCGCTCGTGGTCTCGAGCTTGTAGAGCGGCAGCTCACGCCCGTCGTCCATCTTCACGGTCTCGCGGGTCTGGGCGCATGAACGGGTCACGAACTTGAAACCGTTCGAGATGTCGACGAAGCACACGTCGCGGTAGTTGGGGTGGATGCCGTCTTTCATTGCGAACCTTCAGCTGTTGAACCGGGAGCCACGCCATCTGACCTGCTGCTCAGGCGAGGCGCACTTTCCGAAGTGCGGTAAACCGCGGATTATAGCTAGCCGCCCCGACGCATCATGTCGAAGAAGTCGTGGTTGGTCTTGGTGGCCTTCATCTTGTCGAGGATGAACTCCATCGCCTCGATCTCGTCCATGGGGTAGAGCAGCTTGCGCAGGATCCAGGTCTTTTGCAGGATCTCCGGCTTGAGCAGCAGTTCCTCGCGCCGCGTGCCGCTCTTGTTGAGCAGGATCGAGGGGTACACGCGCTTTTCGGCCATGCGGCGGTCGAGGTGGATCTCGCAGTTGCCGGTGCCCTTGAACTCCTCGTAGATCACCTCGTCCATGCGCGAGCCGGTTTCGACCAGCGCGGTGCCGATGATGGTGAGCGAGCCGCCTTCCTCGATGTTGCGCGCCGCGCCGAAGAAGCGCTTGGGGCGCTGCAGCGCGTTGGCGTCGACGCCGCCGGTCAGCACCTTGCCGGACGAGGGCAGCACGTTGTTGTACGCGCGCGCCAGGCGTGTGATGGAGTCGAGCAGGATGATCACGTCCTTCTTCAATTCGACCAGACGCTTGGCGCGCTCGATCACCATTTCGGCGACCTGCACGTGGCGCGCGGCCGGCTCGTCGAAGGTGGAACTGATGACCTCGCCGCGCACGGTGCGCTGCATCTCGGTGACTTCCTCGGGTCGCTCGTCCACGAGCAGCACGATCAGGTGCACCTCGGGGTAGTTGGCGATCAGCGCATGCGCGAGGTTCTGCATCATCACCGTCTTGCCGCTCTTGGGCGCCGAGACGAGCAGCGCGCGCTGGCCTTTGCCGAGCGGTGCGATCAGGTCGATGATGCGACTGGTGATGTTCTCTTCCGATTTGATGTCGCGCTCGAGCTTGAACTGCTCCTTGGGAAACAAGGGCGTCAGGTTCTCGAACATGATCTTTTGCTTGTTCTCCTCGGCGGTGATGCCGTTGACGTGGTCCACCTTGACCAGCGCGAAGTAGCGCTCACCGTCCTTGGGCACGCGCACTTCCCCTTCGATCAGATCGCCCGTGTGGAGGTTGAAGCGGCGGATCTGGCTAGGCGACAGGTAGATGTCGTCGGTGGATGCCAGGTAGCTGGCCTCCGGCGAGCGCAGGAAGCCGAAGCCGTCGGGCAGCACTTCGAGCACGCCGTCGCCGAACACCTGCTCGCCCTGCTTGGCGCGCTTCTTCATGATCGCGAACATCAGCTCCTGCTTGCGCATGCGGCTGCTGTTCTCGATCTCCAGCGTTTCCGCCATCTTGATCAGTTCGGAGATGTGCTGGGCTTTTAGTTCGGATAGATGCATGGTGCGCACCTCTGGTGCAGTCGTGGCCGGCCGCTGGCGCGTCACCGGGATCAGGCGGGTCGAAGCCGAGGGGATCGGCCGCTGCGCTCGCGGTCAGGTCGGGCCGCTTGCGCGGTCGACGGAAAGTGTCGGGATAACCGGGATGGGGTGCCGGGCCCACGCGCTAAGCCTGAAAGGCGGCGTGGCGGCAATTTGCCGGCGCCGGGGGAGCGGGTTGCTCGGATCCCGGCGCGTTTGACGCGAATTATAGGTGGCCGTCGAGAAAAGCCGTCAACTGCGACTTCGACAGGGCGCCCACTTTCGTGGCGGCCAGTTGCCCGTCCTTGAACAACATCAGCGTCGGAATGCCACGAATACCGTACTTTGCCGGTACCTCGCGGTTCTCGTCGACGTTCATTTTGGTGATCTGCAGCTTCGGACCGTAGGCTTGCGCGACCTCATCGAGAATGGGGGCGATCTGCTTGCACGGCCCGCACCACTCGGCCCAGTAATCGACCAGTACCGGCGTGCCGGATTTCAGGACGTCGTTGTCGAACGACGAGTCGGAGATGTGTTTGATCAGTTCGCTGGCCATCGTGGTGTCCTTCAGCCCGTGCCTGCCGCGCGCGGCACGCACGGACTCCAGGGGCAAAATGATTCTGACACAAGGCTTTTCGCCGCGAAGCGCGCTTGTCACCCGGTGCGCTATGGGCTTGATAGGCGCCGCCCGCTGAATCGGCCGCATGAGAGTGTTACCCCGCACACCGCCTGTCCTTTGAAAATCGAAACCGCCGCACCCGCGCAAGCGCTCCCCTGCACGCTGGACGCGCCGGCCGCTTGGACCTGGGTCGCCGCGCGAACGCAGGAGTTCGCCCGGCGCTTCGACATCGAAGTTCGGGACATGATCGTCCTGCTGCCGTTAGCGCAGCATCTGCCCTTGGCCCGTGCCGCCTGGAGTCGCCTGGGCGAGGCGCTGTGGTTGCCACGTTTCGAGACCACGCAAACCCTGGCGGCTGCGAGCGCCGCGCCGCGGCCGGCGGTCGATCCTCAGGCCTTGAATTTCGACGCCGTGGCCGATCGGCTCCAGGCGGCCCGGCTCCTCGCGGCCGCCGCGCCTGCCTGGTCGAGGCGCGACGCGCGTGGCTTCGAATCGGCTGTGGAGCGGCTCGTCGAAACAACGCAGGACTTGGCGCGCGCACGCTTGGCCCTGCCGGCAAGCGCGCGCGACCCCTGGCTAGACGAAGCCCGTTCCAGGCTGGCCGCCGGCGCGGGCCCCGGCGCGCAAGAGCGCGCGCTGGCCCGGCTCGCTCTTGAATGGTCGGCCACGGCCGATGCCGGTGCGGCCGACGCGCTGCATGCACTGGCCCCCGCCGGTTGGGTTGCGTTGCGTGCGGGCGCTGTCGATCCACTGGCTGCCTCGCTGCTGAGCCGGTCCGCCGCGCCCGCGCTCTGGCTGGACGCCAGGGTGACTCTGCAGGCCCCGTTCGCCGAGGGGCAGGTCCAAGCGGCCACGTGCACGGATCTCGAAGAAGAAGCGCAGCGCAGCGCGGCTCAGGTACTCGCGCATCTTGCGCGTGGCGAACAGCCCGTGGCGCTGATCGCGCTCGATCGCGTGCTGGTGCGCCGCGTGCGGGCCTTGCTGGAGCGCCAACAAGTGCCGATCGACGACGAGACCGGCTGGAAACTCTCGACCACGCGGGCTGGCGCGACGGTGGCCGGTTTCTTACGCGCTGCCCGGCCGCGCGCATCGACCGACGAGCTGCTCGACTGGCTCAAGTCGAGCGGCCGGGACTGGCCCGGGCTCGACGTGCTCGAGGCGGCCTGGCGGCGCGGCGCGGTCAGTGCATCGCACCGCGTCGATGCTGTGCGGCTCGACGCGCCCGCCGCTGCCTTGTGGGGTGAATGGCTGTCACTCGCCGGACCTCTGCGCTCGCCGAGACGCCAGCCGCTGTCCGACTGGCTGGCGGCACTGCGCGCCGCCTTGCAGCAGGGCCATCTATGGAGCCCGCTGCTCGCGGATGCCGCCGGTGCCCAGGTGCTCGAGGCCCTGCGTCTGCGCGGCGAGCCCTCGCCGGCGTGGTCCGAACAGGCGGCCGGCACGCGCTTCGACGCAGCGGAATTCGGGCGCTGGATCGAGTCGGTGCTCGAGCAGGTGGCCTTCAAGCCGATCGGCGCCGAAGCAGGCTTTCCCGCGCCGGTCGTCATCACGCCGCTGGCCCGTGCGATGCTCAGGCCGTTCGCGGCGGTCGTGTGTCCGGGTGCGGACGACAAGCATCTGGGCGCACCGCCGCCACCGCAGCCGCTGCTCGGTGATGCGCTCGCGCAGACGCTGGGGCTGCCCGGCGGCGCGGAGCAGCGCGCCGCGGAGGAAGCGGCGTTCGCGCAACTGCTGCGTGCGCCCGCAGTCACGCTGCTTCACCGCGGGCGCGACGGCGGCGAGCCGCTGCAACCCAGCCCGCTGCTGCTGCGCCTGCGGTTCGCGGCCGAGCGCACCGGGCGGCCACTCACCCAGGCTGTCGACCCGCGCCGGACCCAGACCATCACTGCGCAGGCTGTCCGGCGTCCTGCCCCTCGTGCTGCGGCTCTTTTGCCCGATGCGCTCGATGCAACGGCCTACGAAGCGTTGCGCGCCTGCCCCTACCGCTTCTTCGCCCAGCGCATGCTGCGGCTGGACGAAGCCGAGGAGCTGGACGACGCACTGGAGAAGCGCGACTACGGCACATGGCTGCACGCCGTGCTTCAGGCCTTTCACAGCCAACGCGACAGCGGCGAGCCGGACCTCGATGCCGAGCTGCTGCGCGGCATCGCTGCCGAACGGCAGGCGCTGCTGGGACGCGACGACGCGGACTTCCTGCCTTACGCGGTCTGGTTCGAGCAGTTGGTCCCGCGTTACCTCGAGCTGCTGCACCGCGAGGAGGCCGCCGGCTTGCGCGTGCGTGATACCGAGCTGACGCTGAAGGCCGAGCCCGCGGCGCTGGCCGGGCTGGGGCTCGCGTTGCGAGGCCGGCTCGACCGCGTCGATCAGTGCGGCGCAGGCCCCTCGGCTGCGCTGCGCATCATCGACTACAAGACCAGCGGCGACAGCACCTTGCGCGATCGTCTCAAGCAGCCGCTCGAAGACACCCAACTGCCTTTCTATGCGGCCCTGATGGAGGCTGCACAGGGCCTGCCGGCCGGCGGGGTGGAGGCGGCCTACCTGGCGCTCGACGGTCGCGAGGGCGTCGCCTTGCTGCCTCACGCCGACGTCCAGGCCAGTGCCGCCGCGCTGTTGCAGGGCATCGCGGCCGACTACGCGCGCCTGCGCGCCGGTGCTGCGCTGCCGGCCTTGGGCGAGGGTCAGGCCTGCGAGCATTGCAACGCGCGCGGCTTGTGCCGTCGCGATCATTGGGGCGAGAGGCCGAACGGTGGGGCGGACGGCCCATGAGTTGCACGGAGCCGACGTCCCTCCCGCCGCGCGAGCCGGCTTATCGCTTCGACGATGCGCTGGTCGAAGCGGCCGAGTTCTACCGCATCGCCTGCGATCCGCGCCGCAGCGTCGTTGTCGAGGCCTGCGCCGGCGCGGGCAAGACGTGGATGCTCGTATCGCGCATCCTGCGCGCGCTGCTGGCCGGTACCGAGCCGCAGGAGATCCTGGCAATCACTTTCACCCGCAAGGCCGCGGCCGAGATGCGCGAGCGGCTGCACGGCTGGCTGCGCGAGTTCGCGCTGGCGAACGAGAGCGACCGTGAGCAGGCGCTGCGGCAGCGCGGCTGTACGTCCGACGAGGCGCAGGCGCTCGCGCCGCAGCTCGGCGCGCTCTACGAGCGCCTGCTCGGCGGCGGTCGCGTGGTCGAAATCCGCACTTTCCATGGCTGGTTCAGCCAGTTGCTGCGCGCCGCGCCCCTGGATGCCCTGGAGCGGCTCGGCCTGGCCGGCGAACTCGAACTGCTGGAAGACCGCAGCGAGTTGCAGCCGCAGTACTGGCGCCGTTTTCTCGTCGCCGTGGCGGACGATGCCGCACTGCGCGAGGATTTCGCGGCGCTGGTTCGCGAACGCGGGCGGCACGTGGCACAGCAGTGGCTCGAGGCCGCGCTCGATCAGCGCGTGGAGATCGAGCGGGCCGACGCGGCCGGCGTGCTCGAAGCCAGCGTGCCGCCTGCGGCCTTTCTCTGGCCGCAGTTCGAAGGCCTGGCCAGCCCCGCGGCGGCGGTGCGCGAGCCAGGCCTGACGGAGCTGTTGTGGCGGCTGGCGCGCGAGTTCGGCGCCACGGACAAGTCGCTGCAGCAGCAGGCGGCGCGGGAACTCGAGGCCGGCCTGGGGCAAGGCGACAACCTGGCCGCCTTCGAAGCGGTGTGGGCCGCATTGCACACTGCGGGCGGCACGCCGAAGAAGCGCATGGGCGATCGGCCGTTGCAGGCCCAGGCCTGCGAGGCGCTCGCGCGCATACGCGAAGCCCTGGCCCAGGAAGCCGCGCACACCGTTCACGCACGGCTGGTCCGGCTCGCGCGAGCCTTGCTTGCCGCTTACCGGGAGCTCAAACGCGAACGCGGCCTCGCCGACATGGCCGATCTGGAAAGTTGTGCCGAGGCGCTGCTCGGCGATGCGGAGCTCTCCGGCTGGCTGCAGCAACGGCTCGATGCGCGCGTGCGCCATCTGCTGATCGACGAATTCCAGGACACCAGCCCGCTGCAGTGGCGCACCCTCGATGCCTGGCTGGCCGGCTATGCGGGAGCGGGCGGAGGCCTCAGTGGCCGGCAGCCGATGGCGCTCTTCATCGTCGGCGATCCGAAGCAGAGCATCTATCGCTTCCGCCGCGCCGACCCGCGCGTGTTCGCCCAGGCGCGCGACTTCGCCGTCGAGGCCTTCGGCGCCGCGCGACTGGCCTGCGATCACACGCGGCGCAATGCGCCCGCGGTGGTGTCTGCGCTCAATGCGGTGTTCGAGCGCGCACAGGGCGAGGGCGGTTTCGACGGCTTTCGCGAGCACACGACCGAGGTGGTCCGACCCGCTGGCGCCGTGTCGTTGTTGCCGGTGGTGCCGCGGCCCGACGCGCAACCGCGCGATGCCGCAACCCTGCCTTGGCGCGACAGCCTGCTCACTCCCCGCGTCGAGGCCGAGGAGGTTCTTCGATTGATCGAGGCGCGCCAGGTCGCGTCGCACGTCGCCGCCTTGATCGAGGTCGAGGGGTGGCTGCCGGGCGACATCCAGGTGCTGTGCCGCCGTCGTGCCCCGCTGGCTTTCGTGGCGTTGGCTCTGCGCGAGCTCGGCATTGCGCCTGCCGCGCCGGAGCAGCGCGAGCTGATGGCCTCACCCGAGGTGCGCGACCTCGTCGCGCTGCTCGACGTGCTCGCTTCACCGACGCACGACCTGGCACTGGCGCAGGTCCTCAAGAGCCCGCTCTTCGGCGCCGACGACGACGACCTGATCGCCCTTGCCGTCGCGGCGCGCACGGCCCGCAGTTCGTGGCATACCGCCTTGATGGAAGGGGGCGGATCGCCGTCCGTACCGGAGTCCGACGCACTGTGTCGTGCCCGCACGCTGCTGCCGGCCTGGGCGCGTGCCGCCGCCTCCTTGCCGCCGCACGACCTGCTCGACCGCATCGTCGGCGAAGGCGAAGTTCGCGAGCGGTATGCGGCCGCCCTGCCGCACAGCCTGCGTGCCGCCGGGCTGGCCGCGATCGATGCGCTCCTCGCCCAATCGCTGCTGCAGGATGGCGCTCGCCTCGCCACGCCCTACAACTTCGTGCGCGCGCTCAAGCGCCGGCGGGTGTTGCTGCCACCACAAGCCGAGCGTGATGCGGTGCAGTTGCTGACGATCCATGGCGCGAAGGGCCTGGAAGCGCGCGCGGTCTTCGTGATCGACACCGCCCCGCAGGCGCTGAAGGCCGAGTACGCGAGCCTGCTGATCGATTGGCCTGCCGACGCGGCGCACCCGACTTGCTGCGCCTTCGTCGCCAGCGAATCGAAGCCCCCGCCGTCGCTGCGCACCCTGATGCAGGCCGAGCAGTCCGGACGGGCCGGGGAAGAGTTCAACGCGCTCTACGTCGCCATGACCCGTGCCCGCGAGCGACTGGTGTTCAGCGCCACGGCGCCGCACCGGCCCGCGCCCGGCACCAGTGCCTGGCAGCGGCTGGCCGATGCCGGCGTGGCCGTGCTCGAGGACGAGTGCCAGCCGGCAGGCGGCGCCACCGAGAAGACGCCGCCGATCGTTCTGCAGGCGCTTCCCTCCTTGCCGCAGGGCGCCTTTCCCACGGCCCCCACCGTCGCGCAGCCTGCGGGGGCTTCGGTTGGCCGCGAGACCGACAGCGAGAGGGCGCGTCTGGGCCGCGCCGTTCACCGCGTGCTGGAGTGGCTGCCCACCGATTCGGCGCTCGCGGCCGCGGCCGCGGCTGCGGCGACGGAGTTCGGCTTGCCCGCCGCCGCAGCGGATCGGGTCGCGGCGCTGGCCGGCGCGATCCTGCGCAGCCCGGCGTGCCGCCCCTTCTTCGATCCGGCGCAGTGTTCCTGGGCCGGCAACGAGGTGCCCGTGGCCTGGCGTGGCGAACTGCTGCGCATCGACCGGCTGGTGGCACTGCATGGCGACGGCGGGCCGGTGTGGTGGGTTCTGGACTACAAGCTGCAGCACACGCCGCAAACGGTGGCGAGCTACCGCGATCAGCTCGCCACGTACCGCGACGCGGTGCGCGCGCTGCGTCCACGCGATGCCGTCGAGGCCGCGTTCGTCACGGCCGCGGGCGAGGTGGTGCCGCTTTAACGCAGCGGGCGTGCGGCGCCTGTTCCGCGGGCCCCCGCCACGCCCGCGCGCACGGCGCCTTCGAGGCTTGCCGGATACGGGCCGTCGATGTAATCCGCGGCGGCCATCAGGCCCGCGGCCACCCGGGCGCCGGGGCGGTGCAGCCCGGGCGTGCAGAGGAAGGTCGCGCGCTTTTCGCTCAGCACGCGCAGCAGCTGCGGCTCATCGGGCACCAGCGCGCCGAGTTGTGAGCGGCACTGGGCGAGAACCTGCTGCGCGGTGGCGTCGAGCCCGCGCTCGATGCAGGCGGCCGCGCCGCTGATGACGAAAGCCAGCGTGCCGACCGCCCCCGGTTCGCGCTGCGTGTCGCGCAACTGGCCGAGGTCGAAGACGTACTGAGCCGGCGCATCGCGGCCAGGGCTCAGCGCCAGCATCGGCGCCGGCAGCCGCGTTCGCGGCGCGCGCAGCAGCACGGTGACGATCGGCTCGTGGCGAAGGCTGCCTGCAAGCGCCGACCATTGCGGCGCATGGGCTTCGGCCAGGCGCGCAGCCTCCGCGGCGCTGCACGCGAGCACCACGCGATCGAAGCCTTGCGCGGAGTCGCCCGCGGCATCGAGGTTCCAGCCGGCACCTTCACGCCGCAAGGCCTGCACGCGACGGCCGGTGTGCAGCACGGCGCCGCGTTCGCGCAACCAGCGCGCGGCCGCGTCGGGCCACAGCGCGCTCAGATCCACTCGAGGCAAGAGCAGGTCGGAAGCGCCCGGCCCCGAGAACAAGGCATCGCGCAGCACGCGCAGGAACACCTGGGCGCTGGCCTGGTCGGCCGGCGTGTTCAGCGCAGCCACGCACAGCGGCTCGATGAACTGGTGACGCAGCGCCGCGGGCATGCCGGCAGCAAGTGCCGCCACGCTGAGCTGTGGGGTGCAGCGAAAGCCGCGCAGCAGCCAGCCGCTCGACGTGGTGAGCAGCGCCAGCCGCTCGCGCATCGACCAGCCGTGCGCGCCCAGCACGCCGCGCACGAAAGCCGGCAGGGCCGCGCCGCCCGGCAGGCGCAGACCGCGACCCTGCGCATCGATCAGCGTGAGCGGAAGTCGTCGCAGCACGGAGGCTTCTTCGAGGCCCACCGTCGCCAGCAGGCGCAGCGTTTCGCTGTAGGCGCCGATGAGGATGTGCTGGCCGTTGTCGAGCGCGAGGCCGTCGGCCGCGCTGTTCACACGGCGCGCCCGTCCGCCGAGTGTCGGCGACATCTCGTACACCGTGACCGCGTGGCCGAGCGAAGTGGCCTCCACGGCCGCCGCAAGCCCGGCCCAGCCGCCCCCGATCACGGCCAGGCGGCAAGGGCCTGCGCTTGCCGCGGTCCGCTCGGGCGAGGCGTTGCCCAGGGAGCTCACCGCTCCCGCCAGTTCGTCTTCCACGCGAGCCAGAACTTGCGCAGCGGCGTCAGGCTGATGCGCTGGTGCAGCACCCGGAAATCGTCGGCCTCGATTTCACGCAACAACGTGCGGTAGATCTCCGCCATCATCAGCCCCGGTCGCTGCGCGCGCCGCTCGGCTGAAGGCAGCAAGGCCAGGGCTTGGTCGTACAGACCATGCGCGCGCGCGGCCTGAAAGCGCATCAGCGCCGTGAAACGCTCGCTGTAGCCCCAGGGGGCCTCGCGCCGGAGCAGTTCGTGCGCCTTGACATCGAAGCGCTGAAGCTCCGACACCGGCAGGTAGATGCGCCCGCGCCGCGCATCGTCGCCCACGTCGCGGATGATGTTGGTGAGCTGGAAGGCCAGACCGAGAGTGTGGGCGTAGGCGAGCGTCGATTCTTCGATCGGCCGGCCCGCTTCGGCGCCGAAGATGCTGGCCGAGACCTCGCCCACGACGCCGGCCACGAGGTGGCAATAACGCGTGAGGGCGGCTTCGTCCAGGTAGCGGGTCTGCGTCAGGTCCATCTCGCAGCCGGCGATGACGGCCAGGAGTTGGTCCTCTCGCAGACCGTACTGCGCCGCATGCGGGAGCAGGGCCTTGAGCGCCGGATGCTGAGCGCGTCCAGCGAAGGCCTCGCCGACCTCCCTGCGCCACCAGGCGAGCTTGGCGGCCGCGACGCTGGCCTCGGAGACCTCGTCGACCACGTCGTCGATCTCGCGGCAGAAGGCGTAGAACGCCGTGATGGCCGCGCGGCGCGGCGGGGGCAGGAACAAGAAGGCGTAATAGAAGCTCGAGCCGCTGCCGGCGGCCTTGTCCTGGACGTACTGCTGAGGCGTCATGAGCTCTCGCGCTCAGGGCCGCATGAGCAGAGCATTCCACGCGATCGGCAGCCAGTCGCGCCGGCGCAGCGTCGGGCGCTGGAGGAGCGTGGCGAAGTGCAAGGCCGCGATCCTGTCGAGGATTCGCAACCCGCCCTGGACCACGCCGCGCAGTTCCCAGCCGGCGCGTCCGCCCACGCGATGGACCAGCGGCGCACCTTCAGCCATCAGGCCGCGCGCCCATTCGCATTGCGCGCGCACGAGGTCCCGCGTCGCCGTGCTGTCCTGCTGGGCGATCAGTTCGAATTCGCTCAGGCCGTAGGCGGCGCACTGGTCGAGCGGTATGTACAGACGCCCTCGCGGCAGATCGACACTCAGGTCCTGCCAGAAGTTGATGAGTTGCAGCGCGCTGCAGATCGCATCGGACTGGCGCAGCGCCTGCGGGTCGCCGATGCCGTACAGGTGCAGCAGGAGCCGGCCGATCGGGTTGGCCGAGCGCCGGCAATAGTCGAGCAGTTCGAAGCGGTCGGCATAGCGGTCGCGATGCACGTCCTGCTCGAAGGCGCTGAGCAGGTCCTCGAGCAGCGCGATCGGCAGGTGGTGCGCGCTGATGGCGGTGGCCAGCGGGGTGAAAACGGTTTGCCAGCGGGGGGAGGGCGACAGGCCCCGCGCGACGTCGTGCAGATCGGCGCGGTAGGCGGTCAGGTCGGCCAGGCGCTGGGCGGGGGTGGCGGGTCCCTCATCCGCGAGATCGTCCGCCGTGCGCGCGTAAGCGTAGATGGCGGAGATCGCCGGACGCAAGGCGGGCGGGCACAGCACCGAGGCGACGGGAAAATTTTCGTAGTGCTGGGAGTTCATCGGCGAAAACCAATCGGCACGCGCCAGGGTCCGCGCCGCGCATTGTCCACGGCCGGGCCCGCCAGCACGGGTTCGATGCGCCGGGGTCTGGTTTGACAGTGGGATCGCGAAGGCCATATATTAATGACCAACTGGTCATTAATATATTCAGGCAGGCTCCGCGCTCAAAGGCGAGGGCTTGTTGCTGTGCGTCTTCTTTCAAGGTTCCCCGACATGCGTCTTCTTCACGCCGCTCGAGCGCTGTCCGGCGCTGCGCTGTTCTTGCTGCTGACGGGTTGCTCCAAGCCGGCGCCCGAGCCGGAACCGGTTCGTGCCGTGCGCACGCTCACGGTGGCCAACGCCGCGACGCAGAGCCAATACCAGTTTGCTGCGGAGGTGCGCGCTCGCGTCGAGTCGCAGCTCGGGTTCCGCGTCGGCGGCAAGATCGTCAAGCGCAGCGCCGAACTCGGTGACAGTGTCAAGGCGGGTCAGGTGCTGGCGCAACTCGACCCACAGGATCTGCGCCTGAGCCGCGACAGCGCGCGTGCGGCCCTGCTGGCGGCGCAGTCGAGCTTCGAGCTGGCGGCGGCCGACCACAAGCGTTATCAGGAGTTGCTCGCGCAGGGCTTCATCAGCGCTGCCGAGCTCGAACGCCGCAGCGCCGAACTGCAGGCGGCCAAATCGGCGCTCGAGCAAGCGCGGGCCGAGGCCGCCATGCAGGGCAACCAGGCGCGCTACGCGACGCTGGTGGCCGATGCCGGCGGCGTCATCACCGGCATTGCCGCCGAGCCGGGCCAGGTGGTCGCGGCCGGCACGCCGGTGCTGCGGCTCGCGCACGACGGCGCGCGCGACGTGGTGTTCTCGGTGCCCGAGGACAAGCTGGCGCTGGTGCACGACCTGGCGGGCCGCGAAGGCGCGCTGCAGGTGCGCTTGTGGGGCGCTGACAGGACACTGCCCGCCACCGTGCGAGAGGTGGCTGCCGCCACGGACCCGGTGACGCGCACGGTGCTCGTCAAGGCCGGCATCGGCACCGCGCCGGTCACCTTGGGGCAAACCGCCACCGTGCTGATCGACACGCGCGGGCAGGGCGGCGCGATCAAGCTGCCGCTGAGCGCGCTGGTCGAGACCGACGGCAAGTCGTCGGTGTGGCTCCTGGATTCGGCGACGATGACGGTCGAGCCCGCCCCGGTGCAAGTGCAAAGCGCCGACGGCAACTCGGTGGTCATCGCTGCGGGGCTCGTGCCCGGGCAGGAGGTGGTGACGGCTGGAGTGCACGTGCTCACGCCCGGGCAGAAGGTCAAGCGCTTCGAGGCGGTGAACCTGTCGGCGTCGGGCGGCGCTGGCGCCGCACGCTCGTCCGTGACCCCGGCATCGGCTGCTTCGCGCGCGTCGCATTGAACGGCGGCGCGCCCATGATCGACAGACCGCAACCCTCGAGCCGTTTCAACCTGTCGCGCTGGGCGCTCGAGCACCCCGCGCTGACGCGCTACCTGATGGTGGTGCTGCTGCTGCTGGGCGCGGCGGCCTACTTCCAGCTCGGACAGGACGAGGACCCGCCGTTCACCTTCCGCGCCATGGTGATCCAGGTTTTCTGGCCGGGCGCCACGGCCGAGCAGACCGCCGAGCAGGTCACCGACAAGGTCGAGCGCGCTCTGCAGGAGGTGCCGTACGCCGACATCATCCGCAGCTATACCAAGCCGGGCGAGTCGCTGACGATCTTTCAGATCCGCGACAACGCGCCGCCCGAGGAAGTGGCCAACGTCTGGTACCAGACGCGCAAGAAGATCGGCGACATCCGCGGCACGCTGCCCCTGGGCGTGCAGGGCCCCTTCTTCAACGACGAGTTCGGCGACGTTTACGGCTCGATCTACGCGCTGTCGGCCGATGGCTTCACCGACGAGGAACTCCGCAGGTACGCCGAGACGTTGCGCTCGCGGCTGCTGCACGTGCCCGACGTGGCGAAGGTCGAGCTGTTCGGTGTGCAAGCCGAAAAGATCTTTGTCGAGATTTCCCAGCAGCGCCTCGCGCAACTGGGCTTGGACCTCGATGCCGTGCTGGCACAGCTGACCGCTCAGAACGCCGTGGAAGGCGCGGGCGTGCTGACCGCGGCCGGGCAGACCCTGCAGGTGCGCATCGGCGGGCAGTTCAATTCGGTGGACGAGCTGCGCAGCTTCCCGATCCGCGCGGTCAATCAGGAGAGCGGCGCGGCGAGCAGCCTGCGCCTGGGCGACATCGCGGACATCGAACGCGCCTACATCGACCCGCCAAGCGTGAAGGTGCGCCACCAGGGCAAGCCGGTGATCGCGTTGGGCGTCTCGATGGCCAAGGGTGGCGACATCATTGCGCTCGGCGAGAACCTGGATGCGGCTGCGGCCGCGATCCAGGCCGACCTGCCGGTGGGTGTGGAACTCAGCCGCATCCAGGATCAGCCGACCGCCGTCAAACGCTCCGTCGGCGAGTTCGTCAAGGTGTTGTTCGAGGCCATCGCCGTGGTGCTGGCGGTGAGCTTCGTCGCCCTGGGCCTGCACACGCGGCCCTTGCGCATCGACATGCGGCCCGGGCTGGTGGTGGCCATCACCATTCCGCTGGTCCTGGCGATCACCTTCGTGACCATGTACTACTGGGGAGTCGGCCTGCACAAGATCTCGCTGGGCGCGCTGATCATCGCGCTGGGCCTGCTGGTCGACGACGCGATCATCGCGGTCGAGATGATGGTGCGCAAGATGGAAGAGGGCTACGACAAGGCCCGCGCCGCGACCTTCGCCTACGAGATCACGGCCATGCCCATGCTCACAGGCACGCTCATCACCGCGGCCGGTTTTCTGCCGATCGGGCTGGCGCAGTCCACGGTGGGCGAGTACACGTACGCCATCTTCGCGGTGACCACCGCAGCGCTGCTCATTTCGTGGTTCGTGTCGGTTTACTTCGTGCCCTACCTGGGCACCTTGCTGCTGAAGGTCAAGCCTCGTGCCAACCCCGACGAGCCGCACGAGCTTTTCGACACGCCGTTCTACTCGCGCTTTCGCTCGCTGGTCAACTGGTGCGTCGAGCACCGATGGCTGACCATCGGCGCGACCGTGCTGAGCTTCGCGCTGGGCCTCGTGGGCATGGCCAGCGTGCAGCAGCAGTTCTTTCCCGACTCGAGCCGGCCGGAAATCATGGTCGATCTCTGGCTCCCGGAGGGCTCGTCCTTCGAGGCGACGGAGGCCGTCGCCAAGCGCTTCGAGGCGCGGCTGCTCGAGGAGCCGGGGGTCGAGTCGGTGACCAGTTGGGTCGGCTCGGGGGTGCCTCGTTTCTACCTGCCGCTGGACCAGGTGTTCCCGCAGACCAACGTCACCCAGGCCATCGTGCTGCCGGAGAACCTGGCCGTGCGCGAATCGCTCAGGCAACGGCTGCCGGCGATGCTGGCGGCGGAGTTCCCGGAAGCGCGCGCACGGGTCAAGCTGCTGCCCAACGGGCCGCCGGTGCCTTATCCGGTGCAGTTCCGGGTGATCGGCGAGGACGCCGACGCGGTGCGCCGATGGGCCGACGAGGCCAAGGCGATCCTGCGCGCCAACCAGAACATGCGCGGCGTCAACGACAACTGGAACGAGTCGGTCAAGGTGTTGCGGCTGGACATCGACCAGGACAAGGCCCGCGCGCTCGGCGTCACGAGCCAGGCCATCGCGCAGGCCTCGCGCACTATCCTGTCGGGCACCACCGTCGGGCAGTACCGCGAAAACGACCGTCTCATCGACATCGTGCTGCGTCAGCCGCTGGCGGAGCGCGACGCCATCACCGACATCGGCAACGCCTACGTGCCCACCGCCAGCGGCCGCACCATTCCGCTGACGCAGATCGCCGAGGTGGGCTTCGACTGGGAGCCGGGCGTGCTGTGGCGCGAAGGGCGCCAGTACGCGGTCACCGTTCAGGGCGACGTGGTCGAAGGCGTCCAGGGCGCCACGGTCACCGAGCAGGTGTGGCCCGGGCTGCAGAAGCTCGCCGAGCGCATGCCGCCCGGCTACACCATCGAGGTGGCCGGCGCCGTGGAGGAGAGCAGCAAGGGCCAGGGCTCCATCGCGGCGGGTGCGCCGCTCATGCTCTTCATCATGTTCACCTTGCTGATGCTGCAGCTGCACAGCGTGAGCCGCGCGATCCTGGTGTTCCTGACCGGGCCGCTGGGCATCGCCGGCGTGGCGGGGGCCTTGCTGCTGCTGGGCCGGCCCTTCGGCTTCGTGGCCTTGCTCGGCGTGATTGCGCTCATCGGCATGATCATGCGCAACTCGGTGATCCTGATCGACCAGATCGAGCAGGACCGCGCCAACGGCGTGCCCACCTGGACGGCGATCGTGGAGTCGGCGGTGCGGCGCTTTCGCCCGATCGTGCTCACGGCGGCGGCGGCGGTGCTGGCGATGATCCCGTTGTCGCGCAGCGTGTTCTGGGGTCCGATGGCCGTGGCCATCATGGGCGGCCTGATCGTCGCGACCGCTTTGACGCTGCTGGCGCTGCCGGCCATGTATGCCGCGTGGTTTCGCGTGAAGCCGCCGCAACAGGAGGCCCGCGCCGCGGCGGCCGGCTAAAATCGCCGGCTTACCGGATCGCCACGAGAATGCCGTGAGGGCAGCGACGGGCGGTCCGGTCTCTCCCGCGCGGGTGGCGAAATTGGTAGACGCACCAGGTTTAGGTCCTGACGCCTGCAAGGGTGTGCGGGTTCGAGTCCCGCCCCGCGCACCACACGCGACAACAACCCGTTCAGTTTCTTGAGAGCAAGCACCATGGCCGTCACCGTCGAAACCCTCGAAAAACTCGAGCGCCGCATCACCCTGACCCTGTCGGCCGACACCATCAGGAACGAGATCGAGTCGCGCCTGCGTCGGCTCGCCAAGACCGTCAAGGCCGATGGCTTTCGGCCCGGCAAGGTGCCAATGAGCGTGGTGGCGCAGCGCTACGGCTCCTCGGTGCAGTACGAGGTCATGAACGACAAGGTCGGCGAGGCGTTCAGCAAGGCGGCCAACGAGGCGCAGTTGCGCGTGGCCGGTCGTCCCCGCATCAACGAGAAGGACGGTGCGCCCGAGGGCGAGCTCGCCTTCGACGCGACTTTCGAGGTTTATCCGGAGGTCAAGATCGGCGATCTCTCGGCCGCGAAGGTGGAGCGCGTGTCCACCGAGGTGACCGATGCCGCGATCGACAAGACCCTGGCGATCCTGCGCAAGCAGCGCCGCACCTTCCGGCAGCGTCCGGCGACCGAGGGCGCGGTCGACGAGGACCGCGTGACGATCGACTTCGAAGGCAAGATCGATGGCGTGCCCTTCGATGGCGGCAAGGCGGCGGACTTCCAGTTCATCCTCGGTGAAGGCCGCATGCTCGAGGCGTTCGAGAAGGCCGTGCGCGGGATGAAGAGCGGGGAATCCAAGACTTTCGCGCTGCAGTTCCCCGACGACTACCAGGGCAAGGACGTGGCCGGCAAGGAGGCCGACTTCCTCGTGACGCTGAAGAAGGTCGAGGCGCAGCATCTGCCCGAGGTCGACGAAGCTTTCGCCAAGTCGCTGGGCATCGAAGACGCGACGGTCGAGGGCCTGCGGCGCGACATCAGCAAGAACCTCGAGCGCGAGGTCAAGTTCCGCGTCATCGCGCGCAACAAGGCGGCGGTCATGGACGCGCTGGTCGAGGCCTCCGAGCTCGATCTGCCCAAGGCATTGGTCGACAACGAAGTCGAGCGGCTCGTCGCCAACGCGCGGGCCGACCTCAAGCAGCGCGGCATCAAGGACGCCGACACGGCGCCGATCCCGGCCGAGCTGTTCCAGACACAGGCCGAAAAGCGCGTGCGGCTCGGTCTCGTGGTGGCGGAGCTGGTGCGCTCGAACAAGCTGCAAGCCACGCCCGAGCAGATCAAGGCCCACGTCCATGAAATGGCGCAGAGCTACGAGAAGCCGGAAGAAGTCACCCGCTGGTACTTCGGCGACAACCAGCGGCTGGCGGAGGTGGAGGCCGTGGTGATCGAGAACAACGTGACCGACTACGTGCTCGGCCAAGCCAAGGTCGAGGACAAGCAGGTGGCATTCGACGAGCTGATGGCCTGACTCGGACCTCCTCGCGCCGGGGCGCCGCGCCGTCAGGTCGGCGCCCTTTTTTCTGAGCCGGGCGCGCGCCCTTGACGCACGATAATCAGCCCGCATCTATCGTCATCCCACCGATTTCCTAGGAGTGCCATGAGCGCGCTGGATACACAAAGCCTGGGCATGGTGCCCATCGTCATCGAGCAGTCGGGTCGCGGCGAACGCGCCTACGACATCTACTCGCGCCTTCTGCGCGAACGCGTGATCTTCCTGGTGGGTCCCGTCAACGACCAGACCGCCAATCTGGTGGTCGCGCAGCTGCTGTTCCTGGAAAGCGAGAACCCCGACAAGGACATCTCGCTGTACATCAACTCGCCCGGCGGCTCGGTGAGCGCCGGCATGTCGATCTTCGACACCATGCAGTTCATCAAGCCCGACGTGTCCACGCTGTGCATGGGCATCGCGGCCAGCATGGGCGCTTTCCTGCTCGCGGCGGGCGCGAAGGGCAAGCGTTTTGCGCTGCCCAACTCGCGCGTGATGATCCACCAGCCCTCGGGCGGTGCGCAGGGCCAGGCCACCGACATCGAAATCCAGGCGCGCGAGATCCTGAAGCTGCGCGAGGCGCTCAACAAGATCCTCGCCGAGCGCACGGGTCAGTCGCTGGAGAAGATCAGGCTCGACTCCGAGCGCGACTACTTCATGTCCTCGCCGGAGGCCCAGGACTACGGCCTGATCGACAAGGTGATCGACAAACGCGCATCGGCAACCTAGCAAGCGTTAACTAGGTGGGCAACGGGGCCTTTTCGAGAGGGAAGGCCCCGTTTTTGTTTGCCTTATCATCATTCCGACTCTCCTGACGGCCCCTCCCATGCCCGAGAAAAAAGGCTCCTCCAGCGAAAAGGTTCTTTACTGCTCGTTCTGCGGCAAGAGCCAGCACGAGGTGAAGAAGCTCATCGCCGGACCTTCGGTGTTCATCTGTGATGAATGCATCGAGCTTTGCAACGACATCATTCGCGACGAGGTTCCCGCCGAAGGGGGCGACGCGAAGGCCGCCAGGAGCGATCTGCCCGCACCCGGCGAGATCAAGGGCAGCCTCGATCAGTACGTCATCGGCCAGGACCCTGCCAAGCGCACGCTGGCCGTGGCCGTGTACAACCACTACAAGCGGCTCAAGCACATGGCCGCCGTGGGCAAGAAGGAAGAGGTCGAGCTCGCCAAGAGCAACATCCTGCTCATCGGCCCCACCGGCTCCGGCAAGACCCTGCTCGCGCAGACCCTGGCGCGTCTGCTCAACGTGCCCTTCGTGATCGCCGACGCCACCACGCTGACCGAAGCCGGCTACGTGGGCGAAGACGTCGAGAACATCATCCAGAAGCTGCTGCAGAACTGCAACTACGAGGTCGAGCGGGCGCAGCGCGGCATCGTCTACATCGACGAGATCGACAAGATCTCGCGCAAGGCCGACAACCCTTCGATCACGCGCGACGTGTCGGGCGAGGGCGTGCAGCAAGCGCTGCTCAAGCTGGTCGAAGGCACGATGGCCAGCGTGCCGCCGCAGGGCGGGCGCAAGCACCCGAACCAGGATTTCCTGCAGATCGACACCACCAACATCCTGTTCATCTGCGGCGGCGCCTTCGACGGTCTCGAGAAGGTGATCCAGAACCGTTCCGAAAAATCAGGCATCGGCTTCGGCGCCAGCGTGAAGAGCAAGACCGAGCGCAAGGTCAGCGAGGTGTTCCGCGAGGTCGAGCCTGAAGACCTGATCAAGTTCGGCCTCATTCCCGAGCTGGTCGGCCGCCTGCCCGTGGTCGCCACCTTGGGCGAACTCACCGAGGATGCGCTGGTGCAAATCCTCACCGAACCCAAGAACGCGCTGGTCAAGCAGTATTCCAAGCTCTTCGCGATGGACGGCGTGGACCTCGAGATCCGCCCATCCGCGCTGCTTGCCATCGCCAAGAAGGCGCTGGCGCGCAAGACGGGCGCGCGGGGCCTTCGTTCGATCATGGAGCAATCTTTGATGGACACGATGTTCGAGCTCCCGACGATGACCGGCGTGGCCAAGGTAGTGCTCGACGAACACACGATCGACGATCAGGCCAAGCCCTTGCTGGTCTATCGCGAACAAGCCAAGGCCAGCGCCTAGAAGTCTTCCTCTCTCCGCTTGCGACGGGCGGTTCCAACCCGCATCTGTATCGCCCGTCTCGCGGCCAACCTTGCAATCCCCTGCTCGGGCTCCATGTGAGCCCTAGAAAGAGAGGCTTCCATGTCCGGACATCCGGTTCTCCCCGCCGAATCGATCACCCTGCCGCTGCTGCCGCTGCGCGACGTGGTCGTGTTCCCCCACATGGTCATTCCGCTGTTCGTCGGCCGTCCCAAGTCCATCAAGGCGCTCGAAGCGGCGATGGAAGCGGGCCGGCAGATCATGCTGGTCGCCCAAAAGGCCGCCGGCAAGGACGAACCGAAGCCGGAGGACATGTTCGAGGTCGGCTGCGTCTCCAGCATCCTGCAGATGCTCAAGCTGCCCGACGGCACCGTGAAGGTGCTGGTCGAAGGCATGCAGCGCGCCAACACTACCAGCATCGACGACAGCGGCGAGTTCTTCACCGCCGAGGTGGTGCCGGTGCCGCCTGAGCAGGGCGCGAGCCCGGAGGTCGAGGCGCTGCGCCGTGCCGTGACGCAGCAGTTCGACCAGTACGTCAAGCTCAACAAAAAGATTCCGCCCGAGATCCTCACGTCGATCGCGGGCATCGACGACGCCGGCCGCCTCGCCGACACCATTGCCGCGCACCTCCCGCTCAAGCTGGAGAGCAAGCAGGAGGTGCTCGACCTGTTCTCGGTCAACGCCCGGCTCGAGAAGCTGCTCGAGCAACTCGAACACGAAGTGGACATCCTGCAGGTCGAGAAGCGCATCCGCGGCCGCGTCAAGCGCCAGATGGAGAAGAGCCAGCGCGAGTACTACCTCAACGAGCAGGTCAAGGCCATCCAGAAGGAACTCGGCGAAGGCGAGGAAGGCGCGGACCTCGAGGATCTGGAGAAGAAGATCATCGCCGCCAAGATGCCCAAGGAGGCGCGCAAGAAGGCCGACGCCGAGCTCAAGAAGTTGAAGCTCATGTCGCCGATGTCGGCCGAAGCGACCGTGGTGCGCAACTACATCGACACCCTAGTCAACCTGCCCTGGGCCAAGAAGACCAAGATCAAGCACGACCTGGTCAACGCCGAGGACGTGCTCAACGAAGACCACTACGGCCTGGAGAAGGTCAAGGACCGCATCCTCGAGTACCTCGCGGTGCAAACGCGCGTGGACAAGGTCAAGGCGCCTATCCTGTGCCTCGTCGGCCCGCCGGGCGTGGGCAAGACCTCGCTCGGCCAGAGCGTGGCGCGCGCCACCGGGCGCAAGTTCGTGCGCATGGCGCTGGGCGGCGTGCGCGACGAGGCCGAGATCCGTGGCCACCGCCGCACGTACATCGGCTCCATGCCGGGCAAGGTGCTGCAGAGCCTGACGAAGGTCGGCACGCGCAACCCGCTGTTCCTGCTCGACGAGATCGACAAGCTGGGCATGGATTTCCGCGGCGACCCGTCGTCGGCCTTGCTCGAGGTGCTCGACCCCGAGCAGAACCACACGTTCAGCGACCACTACATCGAGCTCGACTTCGACCTGTCGGACGTGATGTTCATCGCAACGAGCAATTCGATCAACATCCCGCCGGCCCTGCTCGACAGGATGGAAGTGATCCGCCTTGCGGGCTACACCGAAGAAGAGAAGCTCAACATCGCGCAGAAGTACCTGTTGCCCAAGCAGCAGAAGAACAACGGCGTGAAGGACGAGGAACTCGACGTCACCGAGAGCGCGCTGCGCGGGATCATCCGTTACTACACGCGCGAGGCCGGTGTTCGCTCGCTCGAGCGCGAGATCTCGAAGATCTGCCGCAAGGTCGTCAAGGGCCTTTCGCTCAACAAGTACGACGGCAAGGTGGTTGTGACGGAGGACAACCTCAACGATTTTCTCGGTGTGCGCCGCTACGACTACGGCATGGCCGAGAAGGACGATCAGGTCGGACAGGTCGTCGGCTTGGCATGGACCGAAGTGGGTGGCGACCTGTTGACCATCGAGGCCGCAGTGATGCCGGGCAAGGGCAACATCATCCGGACCGGATCGCTCGGCGACGTGATGAAGGAATCGGTCGAAGCTGCGCGCTCCGTGGTCCGCGCGCGTTCACGCCGCCTGGGAATCAAGGACGAGCTCTTCGAGAAGCGCGATATCCACATTCACGTGCCCGACGGCGCCACCCCCAAGGACGGGCCGAGTGCGGGCATCGCCATGGCGACGGCTTTCGTTTCGGCGCTGACCGGCATTCCCGTTCGTGCGGGCGTCGCGATGACCGGCGAGATCACGCTTCGCGGCGAAGTCACGGGTATCGGCGGTTTGAAGGAGAAGCTGTTGGCGGCTCACCGAGGCGGCATCAAGACCGTGATGATTCCGGAGGAGAACGTCAAGGACTTGCAGGACATCCCCGAGAACGTCAAGAACCACCTCGAGATCGTGCCGGTCAAGTGGATCGACAAGGTGCTGGAGCTTGCCTTGCAGCGCCTGCCCGAGCCCATTTCCGAAGACGAGCCCAAGGCGGAAACACCGAAGCCGGAAGCCGTGCCGGCGGCCACCGGCGAAGCCCTCAAGCACTGACGAGAAGGCCTGCCCTGCTTGCGCGGCCGCGCTCGCATGGGCTACACTTTGCGGCTCGCGACGGATGGCGTGTCGCGAGTTCGTAGCCGGATCGATCGCAGGTGTGTTCAGCGAACATCGACTCGAAAAAATCAAGACGCTCATGCGGGAGTAGCTCAGTTGGTAGAGCGCAACCTTGCCAAGGTTGAGGTCGCGAGTTCGAGCCTCGTCTCCCGCTCCACATCAGAAAAGGGAAGCAATGGCTTCCCTTTTTCGTCAGAGTGTTTGCGGTCCGCACCAGAGATGCGGATTCCCAAGGCGCGGTAGCAAAGCGGTTATGCAGCGGATTGCAAATCCGTCCAGGGCGGTTCGACTCCGCCCCGCGCCTCCACTTCTGGCCCGCGATCGCCGTGCGCGCGCACGTTGCCTCGCATCTTTCGTTGCTCCGCACCGGCGGTGGTGAAGAAGCCACGCGCTACCATGCGCGCCGGGCCCCGATGGCGAAATTGGCAGACGCAGCGGACTTGAAAGCAATTTGAGCGCTTGCGCGGAAACGCGCGAGATGGATCCCGTCAAAGTCGGCGAAACCCCTGCGGTGCGCATGTGCCGCGAGGCAACACCGAGCCAAGCCGTCACGGCCCCGTGGCGGAAGGTGTAGAGAGCGGACGGCGGGCACCTAAAGCGAAAGCCACGGTGAAGGCGCGCTCCAGACCCCGAACGCGCACAGCAAGCGTTGTGCATGGCGGCGAAAGCCGTAGCGGGTAAGAAAATCCGCGGGACTTGAACGTCCATACCGGTTCGAGCCCGGTTCGGGGCACCAGGGTGAGGGCTCGCGCAAGGGCCGTTGCGAACATCCCTGCGATTTTTGGAGTGGCTTCTCCAGGAGGCATCTCCCTCTGCCGGCCTCGTTCCTCTAGAATCGCACGATCGTGCTTTTTTGGTCGGAGTCGCGCCAGTGCAGGTATTGCGGCTCCCTAGAATCGGCAGGCAACAAACACCCGAGTCCCTGGAGAAGTCCGCATGAAGGCATTGGTTCCGGTCAAGCGCGTGGTCGACTACAACGTCAAGGTGCGCGTCAAAAGCGACGGCAGTGGCGTGGACATCGCCAACGTCAAGATGAGCATGAATCCCTTCGACGAAATCGCCGTCGAAGAGGCGGTCCGGCTCAAGGAAAAGGGCGTGATCACGGAGATCGTGGCAGTGTCGTGCGGCGTCACGCAGTGCCAGGAGACGCTGCGCACCGCCATGGCGATCGGCGCCGACCGCGCCATCCTGGTCGAGACGACCGATGAACTGCAGCCGCTGGCCGTGGCAAAGCTGCTCAAGGCGCTCGTGGACAAGGAAGCGCCGCAACTGGTGATCCTCGGCAAGCAGGCCATCGACGACGATTGCAACCAGACCGGACAGATGCTCGCCGCGCTTTGCGGTTTGCCGCAGGCCACCTTCGCCAGCAAGGTCGAGGTGGCCGAGGGATTCGCGACGGTGACGCGCGAGGTCGATGGCGGGCTCGAGACGGTCAGGATCGAGCTTCCGGCCGTCATCACGACCGACCTGCGCCTCAACGAGCCGCGCTACGTGACGCTGCCCAACATCATGAAGGCCAAGAAGAAGGCGCTCGAGGTGCTCAAGCCGGCCGACCTGGGCGTCGATGTCAGCCCGCGGCTCGAGACGATCAAGGTCGTCGAGCCGCCCAAGCGCGGCGCGGGCATCAAGGTGCCCGACGTCGCGACGCTCGTGGCCAAGCTGAAGAACGAAGCCAAGGTGCTCTGAAGAGCGCACGATTGCGCTGCCGCTTCGACCCGTCTTCCGGACCGGCGCGCTCGCGCCGGTCGAACGCCGCAAGGCAGAGGAAAGTTTCATGACCGCACTCGTCATCGCCGAACACGACAACGCCCACCTGAAGGGCTCCACGCTCAACACCATCACGGCCGCCGGCCAGTGCGACGCGCAAGTGCATGTGCTCGTGGCGGGCGCGGACGCCGGCGTGGTCGCGCAGGCCGTCGCCCAGGCGCAGGGCGTGAGCAAGGTGCTGCACGCGGATGCGCCCGCCTTTGCAGACGGCCTGGCGGAGAACGTGGCCGCCCAGGTGATCGCGATGGCCGCCGATTACAGCCACATCCTTTTCCCCGCCACGGCCTATGGCAAGAACATCGCGCCGCGCGTGGCCGCGCTGCTCGACGTGGCGCAAATTTCGGACATCAGCAAGGTCGACTCGCCTGACACCTTCGAGCGTCCGATCTACGCCGGCAACGCCATCGCCACGGTGCGAAGCAGCGAAGCCACCAAGGTGATCACCGTGCGCACCACCGGCTTCGATGCGGCGCCGGGCGCGGGCGGCACGGCGCCGGTGGAAACGGTTGAGGCGGTCGCCGACAGCGGCACGTCGAGCTTCGTCGGCCGCGAAGTCACCAAGAGCGACCGCCCCGAGCTGACGGCAGCCAAGATCATCGTCTCTGGCGGTCGCGCGCTCGGCTCGAGCGACAAGTTCACGGAAGTGCTCACGCCCCTGGCCGACAAGCTCGGCGCAGCACTCGGCGCCAGCCGGGCGGCGGTGGACGCCGGCTACGCGCCCAACGATTGGCAGGTCGGCCAGACCGGCAAGATCGTCGCACCCAGCCTGTACATCGCCGCCGGCATCAGCGGGGCGATCCAGCACCTGGCCGGCATGAAGGACAGCAAGGTGATCGTGGCGATCAACAAGGATGCCGAGGCACCCATCTTCAGCGTGGCGGATTACGGGCTGGAGGCCGATCTCTTCGACGCCGTGCCGGCGCTCGTCAAAGAGCTCGGCTGACGCTTCCGGTTCACCGGCAGGGCGCCTCGACGTTGCACCGTCCGGGCGCCTTTCTCATTCGACTTTTCGTGCGGTTTCAGCAGGAGACGAAATGAATTACCAGGCCCCGGTCAAGGACATGCTGTTTTGCATGCAGGAGTTGGCGGCGCTCGAGGAGATCGCCCGTCTGCCCGGCTTCGAGGAGGCCGGCATCGACACCGCGCAAGCCGTGCTCGAGGAGTGCGCCCGGTTCAACCAGGACGTGCTGGCGCCGCTCAACCGCGCCGGCGACACGGACCCGTCGTCCTTCAAGGATGGCAAGGTCACCACCACGCCGGGCTTCGCGCAGGCGTTCCGGCAGTTCGCCGAAGGCGGCTGGCAGGGGCTTGCGCATCCTGCGGATGTTGGTGGACAGGGTTTGCCCAAGACCATCGGCGCGGCCTGCAACGAGATGCTCAACAGCGCCAACATGAGCTTCGCCCTGTGCCCCTTGCTGACCGACGGTGCGATCGAGGCGCTGCTCACGGCCGGTACGCCCGAGCAGCAGCAGACCTACATCCCGAAGATGCTCAGCGGCGAGTGGACCGGCACGATGAACCTCACCGAGCCGCAGGCCGGCAGCGACCTGGCCCTGGTGCGCACCCGGGCCGAACCGCAGCCGGACGGCAGCTACAAGCTCTTCGGGACCAAGATCTTCATCACCTACGGCGAGCACGACATGGCCGAGAACATCGTGCATCTCGTGCTTGCCCGCATCACCGGCGCGCCGGAGGGAGTGAAGGGCATTTCTCTGTTCATCGTGCCCAAGTTCCTGCTCGCCGCCGACGGCAGCCAGGGAGCCCGCAACGACGTGCATTGCGTGTCGATCGAGCACAAGCTCGGGATCAGGGCCAGCCCCACGGCGGTCTTGCAGTACGGCGATCACGGCGGGGCCGTGGGCCACCTCATCGGCGGCGAGAACCGCGGCCTCGAGACCATGTTCATCATGATGAACGCGGCACGCTACGCGGTCGGCGTTCAGGGCATCGCGGTGGCCGAGCGTGCCTACCAGCAGGCCGTCGCCTACGCCCGGGACCGCGTGCAGAGCCGCCCCGTCGATGGCTCGTTTGCCGGGAGCGCGCCGATCATTCATCACCCCGACGTCAAACGCATGCTGATGACGATGCGCGCATTGACCGAGGGCTGCCGCGCCATGGCGATCACGGCGGCAGCGGCTCACGATGCCGCGCACGCCCACCCGGATGCCGAGGTGCGCAAGCACAACCAGGCCTACTACGAGTTCATGGTGCCGCTGGTCAAGGGCTACAGCACCGAGATGAGCCTGGAGGTCACCAGCCTGGGCGTGCAGGTGCACGGCGGCATGGGCTTCATCGAGGAGACGGGCGCGGCGCAGCACTACCGCGATGCAAAGATCCTCACCATCTACGAAGGCACGACCGCCATCCAGGCCAACGATCTCGTCGGCCGCAAGACCTTGCGCGACGGGGGAGCGACCGCACGAGCGCTTGCCGCGCAGATCGAGGCCACCGAAGCCCGGCTCGCCGAGCGCTCCAGCGTTGCATCGCGCGCCTGCCTCGAGCGCCTGAAGGCGGCGCGAGGGGCTTTCGAGCAGGTCGTGGCTTTCGTCGTCGGCAAGGCGAAGACCGATCCCAATGCCGTCTTCGCCGGCTCGGTGCCTTACCTCATGCTGGCCGGAAACCTCGTGGCCGGCTGGCAACTGGCGCGCTCGCTCATGGTGGCCGAAGACAAGCTGGCTGCCGGGGAGGACGCCGACTTCATGGCCGCCAAGCTGACCACCGCTCGCTTCTACGCAGAGCACATCCTGGCACGTGTGCCCGGCCTGCGCGACAGCATCGTCGAGGGCGGCGAGTCCGTGAACGCGCTGGCGCTCGAGGCGTTCTGACGACGAGGAACCGCATGTCGTTGCCGCCCGTTCTGTGTCGACCCAGGCTGCCGATCATCGGCGCACCGCTGTTCATCATCAGCAATCCCAAGCTCGTGATCGAGCAGTGCAAGGCGGGCGTGGTGGGCGCCATGCCGGCGCTCAACGCCCGACCGGCCGAGCAGCTCGACGACTGGCTGGCCGAGATCACCGAGACGCTGGCCGCCCATGACCGCGCGCATCCCGAGGCGAAGGCCGCGCCGTTCGCGATCAACCAGATCGTCCACAAGAGCAACGACCGGCTCGAGCACGACATGGCCGTGTGCGCCAGATACCGGGTGCCGATCGTCATCACCTCGCTGGGCGCGCGCACCGACGTCAACGAGGCGGTGCACGGCTGGGGCGGCGTGGTGCTGCACGATGTCATCAACAACGCCTTCGCGCGAAAAGCCATCGACAAGGGTGCCGACGGCCTGATCGCCGTGGCGGCCGGCGCGGGAGGCCATGCGGGCGTGAAGAGCCCGTTCGCGCTGGTGCAGGAGATTCGCGCCTGGTTCGACGGGCCGGTCGCGCTCAGCGGCGCCATCGCGCACGGCGGTGCCGTGCTGGCTGCGCAGGCGATGGGGGCGGATTTCGCCTACATCGGCTCGGCCTTCATCGCCACCGAGGAAGCGCGTGCCGTGCCCGGCTACAAGCAGGCCATTGTCGAGGGCAGTTCCGACGACATCGTCTACAGCAATCTCTTCACCGGCGTGCACGGCAATTACCTCAGGGGTTCCATCCGCAATGCCGGGCTCGACCCCGACGCGTTGCCGCAAAGCGACCCGACGCGCATGAATTTCGGCGGGGACGCCAGGAAGGCCTGGAAGGACATCTGGGGCTGCGGTCAGGGTATCGGTGCGATCACGGATGTTTTGCCCGCGGCGGCCCTGATCGAGCGGCTGGCAACGGAGTACCGCGCGGCCAAGTTTCGGTTCGCCGACCGCGCGCAGGCGTAAACGCCCCGTCCGGCTGACGAGCGCCGCAACGAAAAACGCCGCCCGAGGGCGGCGTTTGCCTTGCCAGGGGCGCAAAAAAATCAGATCGAGAAATCCTCGATCTTCTTTCCCGAGGCAATCGCCGCCTTGAGCCAGTTCGGCTGCAGACCGCGGCCGCTCCAGGTATCGCCGGTGGCGGGATTGCGGTATTTCGGGGCGACCTTGCGCCCGGGGTTGCCTGCCTTGGCGGCGCGCTGCGTGCGACCGCCGCCGGCCTTGCCGCCGCCACCCAGTTCGGACAGCGTCACGCCGTGCTTTTCCATCAGGGCCTTGATCTTTGCCACCGCGTCGGTGTGCTCGGCCCGGCGGGCGGTTTCGATCTGGTCCTGCAAGGCGGCTGCCTGTTCCTCGAGGGCGGCCTTCTGGGAAATCAGTTCCTGATAGGTGGCCATTGCGCTGTAAACCTCCATGCGGGTGAATCGGGTTATGGGTAATACACCGCGATTCTAGGCCGGAGAGGTTTTCAGGCAAGGGCCGACTGCGCTCGACTGTCGAGCGCAGTCGGCCGGCGTCCGGTCGGACGGCTTATTTGTAGCCGACCTGGTCGAGCAGCTTTTGCACGCGCACCGAATTCATTCCGACCACCGACAGCGGAATCAGCTCCGACTTGTATGGACCGAGGGAATCGAGAGCGGGATTGGCGACTTTGACGCTGGGCACGGCGGGGTATTCGTTGTTGCCGTTGGCAAAATGAGCTTGGGCGCTGTCGCTGGCGAGGTACTCGAGGAACTTGATTCCCGCCTCGCGATGCGGTGCATGCTTGGCGAGCGCACCGCCGGCGATATTGACGTGCGTGCCCCAGCCTTTTTGGTTCGGAAAGACGACCTCGACCTTGTCCATCACGGCCTTGTCCTCCGGCTTGCTCGAGCGCATGAGGCGGGCCACGTAATAGCTGTTGGACACGGCGATGCCGCATTCGCCGCTGGCGACCGCCTTGATCTGGTCGGTGTCGCCACCCTTGGGAGCGCGCGCCATGTTGTCGACCACGCCGGCGAGCCATTTTTCCGTGGCTGCCGCGCCGAGGTGCTCGTAGATCGAGCCGAACAGCGAAAGGTTGTACGGGTGCGAGCCGGAGCGCGTGCAGATCTTGCCCTTGTTCTTGGGATCGGCGAGCTCCTCGTAGGTGTCGGCGTCCTCGCGCTTGACGTTGGACTTGTTGATCACGATCACGCGGGCACGGGTCGAGAAACCGAACCACTGCGAGCCCTCGCCCTGATCTTTGCCGCGCAGCTTGGCGGGCAGGCGGCTTTCCAATACTTTGGATTGCACCGGTTGGAACAGGCCCTCGGTTTCGGCGCGCCACAAGCGGGCGGCATCCACCAGCAGGATCACGTCGGCCGGGCTGGAGGCACCTTCGCTGCGCAGCCGGGCAAGGATGCCCGCATCGTCGGCATCCACGCGGTTGATCTTGATCCCCGTCGACTTGGTGAAGGCCGCGTAGAGCGCTTCGTCGGTCTGGTAATGACGGGCCGAATACAGGTTGAGCACCGCTTCCTGCGCGGACGCGGCAAGCGCGCCACCGAGTGCGAGCGTTGCCACCGCAGCCTTGGCCAAGGTCGAAAGAGCAGACATCGGAAATACTCCCATGCATTGAAGATGCCGGAAGTATAAGCACTAACGAGAATGATTCGCGTATGCGATTCGGAAAACCAAGCTTGGAGTTGGGAACCGTTTGCGCTCTGCGACTGCGCCATTTCGCGCCGCCCCGGGCCGCAGCCGTGCCGGCCTAAGCCGGATCACCAGCCAACGCCAGCAACCGTTGCTGGCGCTGGCCGCTCGGCCGTCACGTCGCCGGCGGCACGTAACCGGCCGGCTGCTCGGCCCCGGCGCCGAAAAAGTAGTTCTCCATCTGGCGCGCGAGGTACTGCCGGGCGCGGGCGTCGGCCAGATTCAGGCGGTTCTCGTTGACCAGCATGGTCTGGTGCTTGAGCCACGCCGCCCAGGCTTCCTTGCTGACGTTGTCGTAGATGCGCTTGCCGAGCTCGCCGGGGTAGGGCGCGAAATCGAGGCCCGGGGCTTCCTTCTTGAGCATCACGCAGTTCACGGTGCGAGCCATGTCGTCTTCTCCAGTTTTCGGGTTCGGTGCCGCGGGCGGCGTCGTCGGCAGGGGCCGAGCGGGCCCGATCCGGTCACTTCAATGTCTTGATCAGAACCTGGGAACGCCGGTCCCAGTTGTACTTGCGCTTGCGCGCTTCGGGCAGTGATTCGGCGTCGCCCACGACGAAGCCGCGCTTGAGGAACCAGTGCATGGTGCGCGTGGTGAGCACGAAGATGCTCGACAGGCCGGCCGCTCGCGCCCGCTGCTCAACGCGCTTGAGCATGCGCTCGCCGTCGCCCTGGCCCTGCACGTTGTTGCTCACGGTCAGCGCCGCCATCTCGCCCGTGCCGGCTTCCGGATAGGGGTACAGGGCGACGCAGCCGAAGATCACGCCGTCATGCTCGATCACGGTGTAGTGGCCGATGTCGCGCTCGATCTCGGTGCGGTCGCGCTTGACCAGCGTGCCGTCGCGCTCGAAGGGCTCGATGAGCTGCAGGATGCCGCCGATGTCGTCGGCGGTGGCCTCGCGCAGGCTCTCGAGCTTCTCGTCGACCACCATCGTGCCGATGCCGTCGTGCGTGTACACCTCCATGAGCAGGGCGCCGTCCACCGCGAAGGGCAGGATGTGCGAGCGTTCCACGCCGCCGCGGCAGGCTTTCACGCAATGCTGCAGATAGAAGGCGGTGTCGGTCGGCTGCCGCGGATCGGGCAGTGCGGCGAGCAGACGCACGGCGTCGGCCAGGGCGAGTTCGGTGTCGATGGCACTGTCGGGGTCTTGCGGGTTCTCGCGGATGCCGGGCACCTCGGTCAGGAACACCAGCTTGTCGGCCTGCAGTGCGATCGCGGTGCTGGTGGCCACGTCTTCCATCGTGAGGTTGAACGCTTCGCCCGTGGGCGAAAAGCCGAAGGGCGAGAGCAGCACGACCGCGCCGATGTCGATGGCTCGGCGGATCGCCGCCGCGTCGACCTTGCGCACGAGGCCGCTTTGCTGGAAGTTCACGCCATCGACGATGCCGACGGGCCGCGCCGTGAGGAAGTTGCCCGACACCACCCGCACCGTCGCGTTGGCCATGGGCGTGTTGGGCAGCCCCTGCGAGAACGCGGCCTCGATCTCGAAGCGCAGCTGGCCCGCGGCTTCCTGGGCGCAGTCGAGCGCCACCGCGTCGGTGATGCGCAGGCCATGACTGAAATGCTCGGGGTGCCCCTTGGCGCGCAACTGTTCGCTCACCTGCGGCCGAAAGCCGTGCACGAGCACGAGCTTGATGCCCATCGCATGCAGGATCGCGAGGTCCTGAACGAAGGGATTCAGCTTGCCCGCGGCGATCAGCTCGCCGGCCATCGCGACCACGAAGGTCTTGCCGCGGTAGGCGTGGATGTAGGGCGCTACCGAGCGAAACCAGGGGACGAAGGTGTGGGGAAAGACGAAGTCCATGCGCAGTGTTGCGAGCTCGCCGGATTGTGCCGCATGGTCCTCTTTGCGAAGAGCGTCGGGAGTGCGCGCGCAACGGCTCGAGGCCGCCTCCACGCGACATCCCCGCAGGGCAGGGCAGCGCCGTCGGCACGCCGCACTTCGACGCCCATGCCGGCCGGCGAACCGCACTGCGCCGGATAATCGCCGTCCCCGTGAATTCGACTGACCCGCAGCCCGCGCCGGGCGCCTCGGCGCTGCCCCTCATCAGCTTCCCTGAATCGCTGCCGGTCTCGGCCCGGCGCGAGGACATCGCGCAGGCCGTGCGCGAGCACCAGGTCGTGATCGTGTGCGGCGAAACCGGCTCGGGCAAGACGACGCAGTTGCCCAAGCTGATGCTGGCGCTCGGCCGTGGCGCAGCCAAGGCGAGGACGGACGGGGCGCCGTCCGGCAAGACCGCCGGCGCGCGGCCGCAATGGATCGGCCACACGCAGCCGCGCCGCATCGCCGCGAGTTCCGTCGCCAAGCGAATTGCGGAGGAACTGAACACGCCGCTCGGCGCCCTGGTCGGCTACAAGGTGCGTTTCCAGGACAGGCTCACGCCGGGCGCCCGCGTCAAGCTCATGACCGACGGCATCCTGCTCGCGGAGACGCAGACCGATCCGCTGCTGCGCGCCTACGACACGCTCATCATCGACGAGGCCCACGAGCGCAGCCTCAACATCGATTTCCTGCTCGGCCACCTGCGCCAGATCCTGCCGCGCCGGCCCGACCTGAAAGTCATCGTCACCTCGGCCACCATCGATGCCGACCGCTTTGCGAAGCACTTCGCGTCGAGCCGGGGCCCGGCGCCGGTGATCCAGGTTTCGGGCCGGCTGTTCCCGGTCGAGCAGCGCTGGCGGCCTTTCGAGGAGACGCGCCGCGGCGCCGACGGTCGCGACCTGAACGACGCGATCGCCGATGCGGTGGACGAGTTGTGGCGCGAGGGGCCGGGCGACGTGCTGGTCTTCCTGCCCGGCGAGCGCGAGATCCGCGAGGCCGCCGACCACCTGCGCAAGCACCTCGCACAGGAGTCGAACAGGCGTGCCCGCGGCGGCCCGCCGCCGGAGGTTCTGCCGCTCTTTGCGCGGCTGTCGCAGCCGGAACAGGACCGCATCTTCGAGGCGGGCGAGGGGCGGCGCATCGTGCTGGCGACCAACGTGGCCGAAACCTCGCTCACGGTGCCCGGCATCCGCTACGTCGTCGATGCCGGCACGGCAAGGGTCAAGCGCTACAGCTACCGCAACAAGGTCGAGCAGTTGCAGATCGAGCCGATCAGCCAGGCGGCGGCGAACCAGCGCGCGGGGCGCTGCGGGCGCGTCGCCGACGGCGTGTGCATCCGCCTGTATGGCGAGGACGACTTCGCCGCGCGGCCGCGCTTCACCGACCCCGAGATCCTGCGCAGTTCCCTGGCCGGCGTGATCCTGCGCATGAAGGCGCTCGGTCTGGGCACCGTGGAGGACTTTCCCTTTCTCGAGCCGCCGCCGAAGAAGGCCATCGCCGACGGGTACGCGCTGCTCGGCGAGCTGGGCGCCATGGACGAAGCCAACGAGCTCACGGCCGTGGGCAAGGAGCTCGCCCGGCTCCCGCTCGATCCGCGCGTCGGCCGCATGATCCTCGCGGCACGCGAGCGACAGTCGCTCAGCGAAGTGCTCGTCATCGCCAGCGCGCTCAGCGTGCAGGACGTCCGCGATCGCCCGCTCGAGCAACAGCAGGCCGCCGACCAGAAGCACAAGCTCTTCGACGACGAGCGTTCGGAGTTCATGGGCTACCTCAAGCTCTGGAAGTGGATCGAGGCGGGGCGCGGGCACGCCGCTTCCTACGCAGGCGGCGGTGTTCACCCTGTTTCGCCTGCGGACGCGCACCCTCACCCCAACCCTCTCCCGCGAGCGGGAGAGAGAGAGGGGGCGACGCGGGGCGGCGCGCATGCATCTGCATCTCGCCTCAGCGGTGGGGCGGCCGACCGCAGTGAGAGCGAAGCTGCGCCGCACAAGCTTTCCAATCGCCAGCAGGAGCAGCGCCTGCGCGAGCACTTCGTCTCGCCGCGCCGCGTGCGCGAATGGCGCGACATCCATTCGCAGTTGCATACCGTGGTCGCAGAGCACGGCTGGCGGCTGAACGCGAGCCCCGCCACCTACGAGCAGGTTCACCTGGCGATGCTGGCGGGTCTGCTGGGCAACATCGGCCTCAAGAGCGAGGACGAGGACTGGTACCTCGGCGCACGGGGTATCAAGTTCTGGCGCCACCCCGGCGCGCACCTCAGCAAGAAGCCGGGGCGCTGGCTGATCGCGGCCGAGCTGGTCGAGACGACGCGGCTGTTCGGCCGCTCGCTGGCGGCCATCGAGCCGCAATGGATCCCCGGCGTGGCCGGCCACCTGCTCAAGACGCAACTGCTCGAGCCGCATTGGGAGAAGAAGGCGGCCGAGGTCGTGGCGCTGGAGCGAGCCACGCTTTACGGTCTGGTGGTTTACAGCAACCGGCGCGTCAACTTCGCGAAGATCGATCCGCCGGCTGCACGCGAGATCTTCATCCGCGAAGCGCTGGTCCAGGGCGAGTGGGACACCCGGCTGCCCTTCCTGGCGCACAACCGCAAGATGATCCGCGAGGTCGAGGAGCTGGAGCACAAGTCGCGCCGGCAGGACGTGCTGGTCGATGACGAGCTGATCTTCGCCTTCTACGACAGCCAGGTGCCGGCCGACGTGGCGGGCGGCGCCGATTTCGAGCGCTGGTATCGCGACGAGGCGAAGCGCCAGCCGCGGCTGCTGCACCTGACGCGCGAAGAGCTGATGCGTCACGAGGCCGCGGGCATCACCACCGCGGCGTTTCCGAAGACGATTCGCCTGGGCGGCATCGACTGCACGGCGACCTATCTGCACGAGCCGGGCGACCCGAAGGACGGACTGACCGTCACCGTGCCGATCTACGCGCTCAATCAGGTGAGTGAGGAGCGCTGTGAATGGCTCGTGCCGGGGCTTCTGAAGGACAAGGTGCTGGCGCTCGTCAAGAGCCTGCACCAGCGGCCACGCTCGCGGTTGGTGCCGCTGCCGGAGTTCGCGGCGGAGTTCGTCGAAACGACGCCGTTCGCGCAGGGCGCGCTGGTCGGTGCGCTCTTGAAGGCGGTGCGCGAACGCACGCAGCTCGCGGTTCAGCGCAACGACTTCAAGCTCGAGACGCTGGCGCCGCACCTGTTCATGAACTTCCGCATCGAGGGCGACCATGGGCGGCAGCTCGGCAGCGGGCGGCATCTGCCGACGCTCAAGGCTGAATTGGGGGTGCAGGCGCGGTCGGCGTTTCAGGCGCTGGCGGGGTTGAAGGTGGGGACGTCGGCGCAGGCCCAGCAGCCCTCACCCCAGCCCTCTCCCGCAAGCGGGAGAGGGAGCAATTCGCCTTCTCCTGCAAGCGCGAAAGGAACTCAGTCGCTTTCTCTTGGCGATGGGCGAGGAACTCAGCCACTTTTTTCTACGAAAGGGAGTGCAAGCAAGCCGGCTTCTCCTGCCCAGGGAAACTCACCGGCGCCTCGTGTACGCGGGAATGACTTGCCCCCTCTCCCGCCTGCGGGAGAGGGTTGGGGTGAGGGCAGCGGCGCAGCCACCCCGGCAAGCTACACCGCCTGGACCTTCGGCGAACTTCCCGAGCTGATGGAAATCCGCCGCGGCGCGCAAAGCCTGATCGGCTTCCCGGCGCTCATCGACCGCGGCACGCACGTCGAGATCGAAGTCTTCGACGAGCCCGTCGCCGCTGCCGCCAAACACCACGCCGGCCTGCGCCGGCTGGTCGCGCTGCAGCTGAGGGAGCCGCTCAAGTACCTCGAGAAGAACATTCCCGATCTCACCCGCATGGCGACGGCCTACATGCAGCTCGGCGGCAGCGTCGAGGAGTTGCGCACGCAGATCATCGGGGTCGCGCTGGAGCGAGCCTTCATGGCCGAGCCGCTGCCCATGGATGCCCAGGCCTTCGCGAAGCGCATCGAGGAAGGTCGCAGCCGGCTCAACCTGATCGCCCAGGAGGTGGCGCGGCAGGCTGCCACCGTGCTGGCCGAGCATGCGGTCGCTTTTCGCAAGCTCAAGGATGCGCGGCCCGCGAAGGAAGTCGTCGACGACGTGAGCGCGCAGCTCGCCCGCCTCGTGCCCGAACAGTTTCTCGCCCGCACGCCGTGGCCCGCGCTGCAGCACCTGCCGCGCTACCTGAAAGGCGTGACGCTGCGGCTGGACAAGTGGCGGGCCGATCCGGCGCGTGACGCCCAGCGGTTGGCCGAACTGCGGCCGCTAGAGCAACGCTGGCTGAGGCGGGTCGCCGAGCGGCGTGGCGCGCCCGATCCGCGGCTCGACGACTTCCGCTGGCTGCTGGAGGAATTGCGCATCAGCCTTTTCGCGCAGGAACTGCGCACACCGCAGCCGGTGAGTGTCAAGCGGCTCGACAAGGCGTGGGCGCAACTGGAGAGCTGAAGCACATGCCGCGCAGTGCCGTCGGACAGTGCCGCCAGACGTGGCCGGCGCTGCGGCAACATCCCCGCGAGCCGCGATGCGGCCGTGCCGCGCGCCTCGCAGAACGCCGAGGTCGGCGACGTGCTGACTACAATCCGTGCTTCGTCGGGGCGTAGCGCAGCCTGGTAGCGCAATTGCTTTGGGAGCAATAGGTCGCGAGTTCGAATCCCGCCGCCCCGACCATATGAATCAATGAGTTAGCCCACCATTCGCGCCTTTGCAGTCAAGCCGGGGTAACGCCGGGGAGACGCAGAGCCGGATTCGGGCACGTCTGAGAGCCGTCGCGGCATGAGCGTTGATCGAGGGCGCCCCGGCCGGCCGCTCGCAGAACCCAGTTTCAGAAGGGCCCCTCCGCGCCAGCGCCCCTGCGTCTAGGGCGACGGGGGATCACCGCGCGGCTTGGGCGGCATCGCCGAGGCCTTGGCCGACTTCATGGCCTTGTCGACCGCCCTCGTCGCTTCGCGGCCGGCCTCAACGACTTCTTCCCGTCGCCGGTTGTAGTCCTTCGCGGCCACCATCAACTGCGCCGGCGTCGCACGCGGACGGTTGTTGTACGGGTCGGCCAAGGCAGCCTGCGCCTCGGCAAGCAGCTTCGCCGACTCCGCATCATCGATTCGCTTGAAGCGCTCGTGCAGTTCATGGAACGTCATTGCCGGAGCCGGGGAGGCCCACACGCCAGCAGGATCGCGACGAGCTGAGAAGTGGCCCGGGCCATACACGAACGCCTCGTACGTGTCCTTGTCGTCGATGAAGGCAAGTAGGTCGGCCACTGCAGTTCCTCCCGCAGGTGAGGTTACCGCCCTCAACCCGCCTGGATCAACCTCAGCCTGCGGGGTGCGTTGCCTCTGAGTGGGCCAGCACCGACTGCAGGCAGCACTGTCGGGGCGGCGCGCGCGTTCCATGGCCTGCCGAACTTGTCCTTGCTCAGCCTCAACAGCGCCCATCTGCCGTCGCGCTTGAGGTCGCGCATGCGCCCCCACAGCCACAGCACATGGGCGGGCATGCTTGGAGGACGCGTCGCCTTGGACAGCAGCGCGTTCGTGGTGAGCTTGTCAGGCTCGGGCAGCGCGGCCTCGAAGGTCCCGGACGGCACATCGGCCAGGGCCTGATAACGGCTCGCACTTTGGCGGCTGATGCCGGTGCGCCGAGGGCATCGGCGTATGCAGTTGGCTTGCGTGTCGCGTCGCTGGACGTGCCAGCCTTAGCGCGCCCTCCTGCCTTGCCCGCGTTCGCAGGGGCGGGCGGGAATGGTCGGTCATCAGACCCTTACTGATCTCGAGCCTCTACCGCGCCCGCTTGATCGACCGGCGTGCCGAGTGCTGCAGCCTTTGCATCGAGCATGTCAGCCGCCGCCCGCTGAATGGCGGCCAGATTCTTCGGCATGCCATCGGCGCCCCTGCGCACTCGATCGGCCTCGACGCGAAGCCTGCGGACCAGGTCGTTCGGCCCCACGGCTTCAACCTGCTGGGCAAGCTGCGATGCGACGTCGTTGGCGCGGCGCAGTTGGGACGCGTCGAGCGCAACCGCGGCGGTCGTTGCCTCTACCGGCCGGGCTTGTCCTTCGGCTTCAGCAGCGGCTGATGCTTTGCGGACTGAGCGGCCTTTGCCACCGTCTGCTGCGCCAGCGCGCCGGCCGCTGCCGCTCGCCGCCGGTTCAGATCCTCCGCGGCTTCCAACAGTTTCTTGGGACTGGCTCTCACGTTCGGCTCCTTGTTCGATGATGCGGTCGATCTGCCGGTCGAATGCCCGGGGGCTGGATTGGAACTGCACGACGGCGGCGCGCGCAGCCCGCTCGTCGATCAGAAGCGCATCAGCCAGCGCCACGCCTCGCTCGCCGTCCAATGTACCGAGTCGCTGCGCAGCACGCCACTTGGCCAGATCCGCCTCGACCGCCTCGCCGACCGGGATGGTGCGGCTGGCACCCAGCTTCGCCGCCTTGGCTTCGAGGTCGGCCTTCAGCGCCGGATCGGTCGTAGCGGCTGCCAAGCGCAGGTACTCGTCGCCGCGCACCAAGTCAGCCGCGCGTTTGCGCTCTGCGGCGATCTGGCGGTCGAGGTCCTTGCGCACGTCCGGATCGGCGGCCGCGGCGCGCAGCCGCGCCAGCTCGGACTCGCGCCGGGTCGGCGTCAGCGCCTCGGCCTCGTCGAGCGTCAGCTCGCGCGTCTCGGGCGCCGGAATAGGCTCGGCGTCGGCCTTCGGCGGCGTCATCTCGGTCACTCGGCCGACCGGCAGCGCGGGCAGGTCCGGTGCACGGCCGGTCGCCGGCGGCAGCTCGGTGGCCTCGGCCGCGGGGATCTTCTCGCTGCGCAGCGTGTTCGCGCGCTCAACCAGCGCGGTGCGCAGCTCCGGGTCGGTGGTCTGTTTCGCGGCCTCGTCGAGCTTCACGGCCTCGGCATCGCGCCGCCTGGCCGCCTGGGTGCGTCGAAGTTCGGTCTGCACGGACTTCGCACGCTCGTCGAGCACCCTCGCCACCTCGGGCGAGGCCTCGGCGCGCAGGCGCTCGATCTCGGCCAGGCGCGGGTCACTTTGCGCACTCGCGGCTTTGGCGACAGGCGTACCCGGCGATTCGGCCAGCTCGTCACGCGCTGGCGCGTCGGCGCGCCGCAGGATCGGCTCGAATGGCCGTGCGTCGGGGTCGCTGGAGCGCGAGACCAGCAGTCCCTCGGGCTGCTCGAGCGAGCGGCGCACGCGCGCGCGCTCCTTGCGGCTGCCGAAGGCCTCGAGCACCAGCGTCGCAATCTTCGACAGGATCGGGTTGCCGCCGGTGGCAGCGTTGATGGCCATGTCGCGGGCCCAGGTGCGCAGCGCGCTGCTCGTGTTGCTGGCGTTGTCCACGCCCTTCACTTCGGTGCCGATGTCGCTGGCCACCCGGGCGAAGTCCCGCAGCTTCTCCGCACCGAAGTTGCCGAACAGGATCTCGAGCTTGCCGCTGCCGTCGAGCTCGTCGATCGCCTTGCCCAGCTTCGGCGCGGAGACCGAGGCCTTGCGGTCGATGTCACGCGTGGCGTTACCGAAGCCACGATCTCGGATGCGGCGCAGCACCTCGCCCTGTATCTCGCGCCAGGCCTGCGCGCCGTCGTCGCCGGCGAGCGTATCCCGCAAGTGCACGAGCTGATCGGCGCTGCGCCCCTTGCCGACAATGCGGTCGACCACGTTCTCGACAGCCACCTGGCGATCGGCGGGCGTGGCCTTCCTCATGCTCACCAGCTCGCGAATCAACTGCCGATCCTTGAAGCGCTCGGCAGTCTGGCGGTACAGGCCGCGCGCCTCGCGGTAGACGCTGCCGCCGGATGCGTCGAGCACGCCGTCGAGCGCCTCGCGCACCTCGCTGGCGGCAGCCTGCTGGGTGTTGTCGTCGGCCCTGGTGTTCGCGCGCAGGCTCTTTCGGAACTCCTCCGCCTGCTTGATGGTGAGCTGGCCCGGCTGCAGGCTGCCATCCTCTCCTTCGACCAGGCCCCCCATGCTCTTGAGAGTCTTCACGAAGGTCTGAATGTTGCCGGCGTTCGCGTCGCGGCCCTCGGCCTGCATGCGGTTGAGCACGCGCACCACCGGCGCGGCATCGATGGGCGCCTCGAGCTCGCCAGCCGCCTCGGCCTCGTCGTACTTGGCTCGGTAGGCCGCCTTCTCGGCCTCCAGGCGCTTCTCGAGCGCACTTGTGACCGCCTCGCCGGCGCCCGCGCGGTCGCTGCGCTCGGCACCGGTCTGGTCGATCCATTCGTCGAGCTGCCCTTCGAGGCGGCGGTTCTGTGCAACGCGGTGCTGCCGCAGACGAGAGCCGCCGGCGGTCTTTGCGGTCTCGACCTCGAACTGGCGGGTTTCGGTGTCGGCCCGATCGGCCTGGCCCTTGGTGAGCTCGACGCCGAACTGCGCAGCGCGCTCGCGTGCGACACGCTCGTCGTCGGCCAGCGCGGCGCCGGCACTGGCCTTGGTGCCGGGCGTTGGCTGCTCCCTGCGCGCGCGCGGCGCGCGCGGCAACGGGGCGCCTGCGGCCGCGCCGAGCGCGCCGAGCGCAGCACCCAGGCCGCCGCTGACCGCTGCGTTCGCCTCGCCTTGCAGGTCTTCGAAGGCCTCGCCCTCGGGCAGCACGGCGTTCTCGGCTTCGATGACTGCGCGGTCGCCGGCGATGGCGAGCCCGGCGCCGGTTGCCGCGCCGCCGGCCACGGCCGCTCGACGTCCGCCACCCAGCGCTTGCTCGATCCTGCGGGCGGCAGCGCCACCGACCTTCACCGGCAGCAGGTTCGCCGCCACGTTGGCCGCACCGGTGACGGCGCCGGCCTGGCCAGCCTCGCCCAAGCTGCCGCCGCGCTCGATCACCTCGCCAGCCCGCGAAAAGCCGCGCTGCGCGCCCATGCCGCCCACCACCTCGATCGGCAGCGATGCGATGCCGCCGGCAATCTGGCCCGGCAGGCTCATCTCCTCGCCGGGCTGCGGGTTGTACATGCCCTCCATGCTCTGCGTGCGGGCCTGCATCTGCGCGAAGACGGCATCCTGTGCTGCTTGCAGCCCGGCGCGCGCGTTCGACTGGACGCCGAAGATCGGCGCCAGTGTGTCGGCCAGCAGCGCCACCGGCTCGACCAGTTCCAGCACGCCGGCAGCGCCAAGGCCGAAGCCCCGAACCACCGGAATCGCCGACGCGCCTGCAGTGCGGCCGGCGGATTCGAGGAAGCCGACCTCTCGCTTTGGCGTCGCCTGCGGGATGTTGGCAAAGATGTCACCCGCAGCGTCTCCTGCTTCGGCAGCCGCCTGCGGCGCCCGAGGCGCCGGCTGCTGCATCGGCAGCTCAGCAGGGCCGGCCAGCGCCTGCGCGGCAGGGGCCGTGCGGTTGACGGGACGCGGCGGACGCCTCACTCGCGGGATGTCGGCAAAGATGTCGTCGGCCATCACTGCGCTCCTTCGATCAGTGCTTCGACGGCCGCTTGCGGATAGCCGGCGCTGCGCAGCCGCTGTCCAAGCACAGACGGGTCTCCACCTTGTTGCAGCACCTCGCGCGCACGCTTGAAGTCGGCCGCTGCATCGCGTCCCTTGGCATTGAACCCAGCGGGAGGGCCATCGCCCTGACCGAGCGCAGCCTCTTGTTGCGCAAACTTGCTGGTGTCGAGCGGGTCCTTGCCATAGTTGGCGCGGATCGTGTCGATGTTCATCTGGCGCAGCAGGATGGCCCGATCGTTGATCTTCTCGATCTCGCGCAGCCGCTTCGCCACGAGCTTGGCATCCGTGATGTTGGTCACCACCTCGTTCCACGCGCGCTGCGCATCGCCCTCCGTCTGCACGCCTTTGTTCAAGCGCAGCGAGTCGTTGCGCAGCTTCTCCAGCGTGGCGCGGAACGTGTTGAAGGCCCGGCTGTTCTCGGTGCTCGCGCCGACTGCGTTCCGCCCGCGGCTGTAGAGGTTGTCGATCGGGCCGAGGTCGAGCTTGCCCGCTTCGAGCTGCTTGGCCAGCGCGGCGAGGTCGGCCTTGCTGCCGCCGGCCAACCCGATTGCATCCAGTTCGGCTTGCTGCAGCTTGAGTGCAGCGGCCGGCATCGGCTTTCCGTCGTCGCCGCTGCTGTTGCCCAAAGCCAGCCCGCGGCGAGCCTTCAGCGCTTCCTCTGCAGTGATGTCCCCACGCGCCAGCGCGGCCGCGACACCGCGCTCCTTGGCGCTCGTCTCGGTACTGCGACCGGGCGCCCGCGGCCTCGCGCTGACCGGCAGCCGCGTCTCCTCGACGATCTCGCCGGTGTCCTTGTCCACCACGCGGTCGAGCATCACGCCGCCGAGGTTGACGGTCTTGCGCTCGACCTTGCGCTGCGGCATGGCGCCGCCGATGCCGTAGAACTGCTGGAGGAACTCGGCGTTCTCTTTGCCGGCCACCTTCTGACCGGCCGTGACCCGCTTCTTCAAATCGGGCCGGTTGATCGCAGAGTTCAGCGTCATCAATTGCCCGACGCGCTCGAAGCCTTCTTTCAACGAGATGCTCCGGACGTTGTCGTTCGGGTCGCTTGAGCGGTTCTCGGTGATCGGCGCCATGTAGCTGCCCACGGCGCCGTCGTCGCGGCGCACCGTCACCTTGACGATCGGCACCACGCGGCTCGGGTCCTCGGGGTGCGGCACCAGCTGCACGATCTCCTTGCCGACGATCTCATTGCCGTCGGGGCCGTCCTGGCCGATGCCGGTCTTGAGCTCGGGCGCCAGCAGCACGTTGATGCCCTTGATCAGCAAGTCCTGATTGCCGGTCTGCATGCCGGCCTCGAAGTCCATCGTGGCCTGGCGCACGATCGAGGGCTGGCCGTCGGGGCCGTCGAGGAAGTCGCCCAAGTCGCGCCGCGTCTGCACCGTCAGTGTTTTGGTCAGGTCGCCGTCGGACAAGTCATCAACGCTCATCTGCCCGGCTTGAATGCGCGACCAACTTTCGGCTGCGGTCTTGCGCTGCTCTTCGACGCTCGGCTGAAAGAACTGGCTGCGCACGGTGTTGCGCTCGCCGCGCTTGGTGCGCACGCTCTTGGTGAAGTCGTCGCGCAGCTCGGGCGGAATCTTGTCCCAGGAGCCGTACGTCTTGAGGTAACTCTCGCCTTGCGACTTCAGGATGTCGATCTCGCGTTCGAGGATATTGAGCTGGTCCTGGCTGCGCTGTCGGGCGTCCTGCGCGCCCTGTCGCTTCTCGGTGCGATCGGCACGGGCGTTCTGCAGGCCGACTTGCTCGCGGGCGAAGGCCCGGTCCTCGAGCCTGAGGCCGCGATCCTCTTCGTAGCGCTTCTCGTCGCGCTCGTCTCGGCGCTTGCGCTCCTGCATGTCGAGCATGCGCAAGCCGAGGCCGAAGCCGCTTTCCAAGCCTTGCGCTGCTGCAGCTCCTACCGATGTCGCCATGTCGGCTCCTCAGGAAACCCCGAGCGGCGCCAGCACCGTCGGGAACAGGATGACGAGCGCGAAAACGGCGCTGAAAAGCGACCCAGCAACCGCGCCGACCACTCCGCCCAGCACCGTGCCCCAGGGCCCGACCACCGAGCCGTACTTCGCGCCGAGCGCAGCACCGCCGAGGGCGCCAACCGTCGAGCCGAGCTGCACATTGCCGGCCTTGCGCGCGGCTTCGGTCTGCTCGTTCTGGATGTTTCGCTGGGTCTCCTGCCCGGCTACGCGCCCGAGCGTCTGCATCGCATCGTTCTTCTGGTCGAGCCCGAAGCCGGTCAGGCCGGCTGCTCCGAGTCCGTAGCTGCTGCTCATGTCATACCTCCGGTGTTGATGGAAGGTGCAGGCGAGCCCATCAGCGACTGCTGCCGATCGGTCACCCGACGCGTCGTCATATTTGCTGCATTGACTTCGGCCAGCGAGCGCGCAAGGCCTGTCGAGCGATCGGCGGCGCGCTGCTCGTCTTCGTCAAGGGTCAGGCCGAGGCCTCGCAGTCGGCGCTGCTGGATCGCCTGCTGCTGGTCGAAGGACTGGCCGACGTCGAAACGCGCCTGCGTCACGGCGTTGCCAACCGTCGCCGGGTCCATGGCGTAGGAAATCATCTTGTTCTCGAGCGGCACGAACTCGCTCAAGTACTGATCCCACTGCTGCCGCGTCAAGGCGGCGAAAGTGCGCGCGGCGGTGTCGTTGGCCATGTCGTCCTCGTTACCAGGAAGCGGGCATCTTCAGACCCTGCCCCGAGCCACCGCCGGGGCCGGCCGGTCTGACGACGCTGTAGTCGGGCTGCACGGCCGGCGCGTCCGCTGGCTTCATGAACTGCGACAAGCCGTAGCCGGCTACCTGCCCCAGCGCCTGCGCATTGCCGGCGCGCCGCTGCGCGGACATCGCCGCGTCGGCGGCCGCCTGCTGCCCGCTCATCGCGGCGACCTGGCTCATGCCGGTCATTGCGCCGGAGCGCTCGCCACGGCCAAGCGCGGTCAGCATGCCCAGGCCTTGCATGTAGGCGTCGTCGATCGCCTGGTCGGCGGCCACGAAGCCCAGGCCGCGCGAGGTCGCCTCGTCGTTCCCGAGGCCGGCCATGCCGAGCTTGAACTTGGAGGAGTTGGGGCCGGCGCCGCTGTCGCTCAGCGCTGCTTCGAGACCGCCTCGCGCCTGGCCGAAGCGAACGGCGGATTCGGTGGCGGAGCTAGCCGCGGCCTGCTTGCGGGCCGAGCTGCCGACCGCGCCGTCGCGCTGGATGCCTTCGGCCAGCTTGCGCTGGACGGGTAACCATCGAGACTGGTAGTCGGCCATCTGCTTTTGCGCCATCTCGGCGAGGGCGCGCTGCTGAGGACTTTCACGCGCGGTGTCGCTCTTCTTGCCCATCACGCACCCCCTTCACAAAAAGGTGCGCGCGTGAAGATCCCGGTCTCGGGGTCGTAGTGCGGCATCTGCTGGAGCCGCGTCTGAGTCAGGGTCAGAGCCATGAACGGACCTCACGTAGTCTTCACCGCGTTTCAACCACTGCTCACCCAGCAACCGCTTCCATCCCCTTCTCGCGGGGCGAAACGCAATCGTCTGGGCGGTTAGTTCTTGCGCGATGTCCACGAGGGACGATTCGGCTCTTGCGAAGGCGCCGGGGCGAAAGCCCACGGCCAGCCTGACGAACAGTTCGAGCACCTCGCCTTGCGGCTGCAGCGCGATGACGACGATGCCGTCGGGGCTGCGCAGGCACAGTGCACTGTGCGTGCGAAATTCTGCGGCAACATCGTCGAGTTCGGCAACGGTGCACGCGCGCAAGGCTCGGTGCTCAATGAGCGGCAGCACCTCGGGCCACTCGACAATGATGAAGTCGGTGCCGGAGATCACGCAGGCAGCCTCGCGTTCCGCAGACCAAGCTGCGGCCGCTTCATTCGCGCCGCTGACCCGCTCATGCACCGTTGCCTGCAAAGTGGATTGCCATCCGCCTGGCGGCCGACCACAGCCTCTTCGCGAGCACACCTCGAGGAGACGGGCTATCGAGGGCGGCCTGGAAGCAGGCTGCGCGCTCCTCGGCCCGCTGCTCCGCGGTCATCGCCTTCAGCCGCTTCCGGGCGGTCTGCAGGCGCTCGGCCAAGCCCTTCACGGGCGCTGCGGCTCCTTCGAGCCGATTGATCCGATCCCGGATGTTCTGAACCATCACGTCGCTCCTTTCGGCAGAGGCCCGGCAGGGAGCCGGGACTCCAGGGACGCAAGACGTTCGGACAGCTCGGCAGTTGCAAACCGAGCCTCGATCGATCGGACGCGCATCTCCAGTTCGTAGGCCTCGAAAGGTTCGGCCAGCGGGATCAGGCGGATGGCGAAGACCCTGAGCTCGCCCATGAGACCAGACATGTCCAAGGCACAGCGCTGGAAGTCGTAGCTCAAGGCGTAGTGCGCGTTGCGAGGCGCATCGGTCCAGTAGGTTGTCTTCGAGAAAGGTCCGTTGTCGAGGAACGAGAGCTGCGCGGCAATCGCAGGTGACGGCAACTGACCATGAACGCTCTTGGCCCACGCGATCGCCTGCTTCCAGCTGAGCAATCTCCTGTCGGGTTCGTCCGGAAGCTTCACGATCGCAACGTGCTGCCCGTCAGGCAGTGTGGTCACGCCGCAGTACACGCCGCCTTCAAATGGCTGCTTGAGCTCGGGAAGGCTGAAGAGGGGGATGGCTTCGAGAACGGGTTGATCGGAATCGGCAGACACGGTTTTCTCCTTGGGGTGGGTCGTCACAATTACTCGGGGCGGCGTTCGAGCGCGGCGACGCGAGCCTCGAGCTCGTCGCTCTCGACCAACTTCGCCAGCGTTCCCAAGCCCGCCAGCAACTGGGCGGCTTGCGTCAACGTCAAATCTCCGCTCAGCGCTGCCGCTACCAAGGCTCGGCCCTGATGAGACAGCGGGCGATCAGCGACGCCCTTCAGGGCCGCCGCTGTCTCCGCGCTCGTCTTGATGCCGTCGTACAGGCCGAGATGTCGGAACAGCTTCTCGGCGGCGGCGAGCTTGTCGTGCATGCGCACCTCGAAGCCGTCGCGGGTCTGCTTCACGCCGGCGTACAGGGCCGCGGCCGAGGCTGACAGGCGCCGCGTGTCGTTCATCCTCATGCGGCCGACACCTGCGCCGAAGCACTCGGGGCACTCCCCGTTCGGTTCGCGGCGCGCATCGAAGCCGACGTCACCCTGCTCATCGAACGCCGGCGGCTTCGCACGGTGACCCTGCTTCGCCTGCGCAGCGGCGTGCGCGTGCATGAGCCGGTCGCGCTCCATCTCGCCCGCGGTGCGCTGATACCGGAAGTCGCGACCCCAGCAGTGGCGGCAGCAGCCGACGTGATGCTCGACCAGCTCGCGCGGATCGGCGATCAGGATCTGCCAGGCCTCGCCGATCACGCGCTCGGCGCTGATCTCGAGCTTTCGCGAGACCTTGGCCCGCCCGGCGGCGATCGCAGCAGCCACTGAAGGTTTCTGAAGGAGCTGGTACCCGAGCTGCTCTGCCGTCTTCGCGCTGTAGCCGGCGCGGATGGCCGCCTGGGTCGCGTTGGCATCTGCCAGGTACTGGGCCACGAACAGCCCCTGCTTCGGGCTCAGCCCCGTTGCAGCGCCGCCCTGGCCCGGCTGCGTGGCAGTGCCACAGCTTGCCCCGGGCTTGCTCCGTGGCGTCCTACTCGCCATCGCTCGATCCCCTTGCCGTGGCCGCCTTGCGGCGCTGGCCAGCGTCGTACACGGTCAGCACGCGGGTCGCGGTGACCTTCAGGCCCGCCCGGTGCTCGCCATCCTTCTCCCAGCGGCTGATGGCGGCATGGCCGGCAATCGCGACGGCGTCGCCACTCGACAGCGATGCGAGTGCTTCGGCTGCGGTGGCGTGGAACGCGATCACGCTGCACCAGACGGTCTCGCCGTCCTCGCCGACGCAGCGTAGCTGGGCGGTGGTGAACGGGTTGCCCTTGGCGCTGGTGCGGCTCACCGGTGCGGCGGTCAGGGTGCCTTCAAGGAGGACGCTCAGCATCTCAGACCTCCAGCAGCGCAGCGGTCACACCGAGTTCGCGCGCCACGTCTGCCAGCGCCGCATCCCGGCCGACGCGGTACTCATCTAGCTCCGCGTCGCTCAGCCTGCGCGGCATCGTCGGGCTCCACTCGATCGCCAGATGCACCGGTCGCCCTGGCTGTAGGCGTGGCACGGTCATCGTGCAGGTGCGATCGCCGACCATCCACGTTCGAACTAGCAGCGCAGCTTCAGCGACCATGCCCGGCTCCCGTTCCCGTTTCCCGGAACCCATAGGGTTCCCGGGTTTCGGGAAGTTTTTCGGGAATCCCGCGCGATCCCGTTTCGGGAACTTCGGGAACTTCGGGAAAGCTCACTTGAGCCATAGCCACCCCTCGTTCGACTCGAGCACTTGCGACGCGATCAGTCCAGTGATGGCTTGGCGCACGCGCTCGGCGCGCCGCTTAGGCTCGACCGCCAGACGGTCCTTGATGCCGTCGATTGCCTCCTCGAGCGTGACGCAAGGCCGCGGGGCCGGCGCACCCGCCCTCCCGAAGTTGACCGAGCTGCGCAGCAGCGGGCCGAGAGCGTCGTAGACGATCTTCTGGTTCCCGCCAGTTGGGGGCTTCGCGCGCTGGGCGGGCGCCTGCTCGACGGTGGCGCGCACCACGCACGAAGTGACCGGCTCCCCGTCCTCGTCTTCCCCGAGGTCGACGACCTGAAGGCGGAAGGCGTGTACAGCGCCGTCGCGGCCGTCCTTCGACTTTGCCACCTTCCACTCGCGGCTGTCCCCGGTTCGGCTGACCTCGATCGCAGCGTCGAGCGCAGCATGCAGGCTGGAGTGCCCTCGCATGCCATTGGAGATGTTCTTGCCCGTGTGGTGGACCAGTAGCACGAGCGCGCCGGTGGCGGCCTGCAGCTCACGCACCCCTTCGAGGATGCGGCCCATGTCCTGGGAGGCGTTCTCGTCGCACTCTGGCGCGGCCCGGTTCAGCGTGTCAATCAAGATCACGTCGACGCCGCTGTCCTTCTGGATGGCGGCGGCCAGTGCCAGCACGTCGTCACGCACAGTCAGCCGAAACTGATCGAAGACGAAGCGCGCCGACTCGGGGAACGCGCGCTCGTTGGCGCGCTCCCAGGCCTCCACGCGGCGCCGATAGCCGGCCTCGCCCTCCAACACGACTGCAAGCACCCTGCACGGCTTCAGGCGGTACCCGAACCAAGGCTCGCCCGTGGTGAGAGCGGCGATCAGGTCTGTGCTCAGGAAAGACTTCCCGCAGCCGCTGGGGCCGAAGATGGCCGCGACACCCGCCGTCGGCAGCACAGAGTGCACACGCCAGCTCAGCGGCGGCAGTTGATCGAACTCGGCGGCACCCATGAGCTTGAAGCGCGGCACCGGTGTCGCCTTCGCTGTTTGACGAGCGCGCTGCACAACCGCTTTGGCACCGCCACGCGCAGCAATTTCGTCGTCAAGGAGTTGCGGCGCAGCGCTCATGCGCGAACCTCGTCTCGCATCGTTGCGATGCGCGCTGCCGCCGTCAGCAGTCGATCGCGATCAGCGTCGTTCAAGGCCTCGCCGCGGGCCATGTCGGACGCATAGACCACCAGCAGCGTCGCCTCGCTGTCGAGCACGTCGAGCGCCTGGCCAGCAGTGATCAACCGCCGGCGCTGGATCGGCCCGCCATGCGTCTCACACGGCGGGAACAGGTCCGTCAGCTCCAGGCCGACCGCCTGCGCGATCTGCTCGGGGCTGCAGCCCTCTTTCCAGCACTTGAGCAGCACAGCGCCTGTATCGCCCACGCCGACCGACAGGGTCGAGCGGTTGCGGCCGCCGCACACAGGGCATGCGCAGCGCCAACGGTCGCGCCCGTTCGGACGCGGATCGTCGAGCCGGGACAGCAGAGCGTCAACGGTCATACCGCACCGACGTGCATCAACCAGCGGTCCACCGCGGCGACATCGACAAGGTGAATGTGCCTGCCCCAGGCGGGCTTGGCGCCAATGTAGGAGCCGTCGGCCAGGCGGATCAGCTCGAAGCCCTTCAAGGCCGCGCGTGCGGCTCGCGTGTTCTCGGCCTTGAAATCGGCCACTGCTTCGGGCGTGGCGCGGCTTGCCGGAGCGGCATATTGGCTCGTCATCGCCGGCTTCACGCGTTGCGCAGGTTGGCGTCAACGAACCGCTCGAGATCCTCTCGCCTATATCGCACCTGCCCGCCGACTTTGACGTAGGCGAGCTTCTTTCTGTTGGTCGACCTCCATGTTGACAGTGTTGCCGGCTTCACTGCCAGATAGTCGGCGGCCTGCTCAGTTGTCAGGAGGCCGGTCGGAGCGATTCGCTCGACGACAGCGCTTGCCGACGTAGAAGCGGCTGGGCGCAGAGCAGCCTGCACAGGGGTGACATTCATGGTGGTCCTTCCTCAACGGCGATACCACCGGAGTCAGGTCGAGTCGCAAAGCGATGACCAAACATCCCACGGCGGCGGGTTGGGAGGACCGATGGCCAAGTTCAGCGAACTGCCGATTCGGACCTAGCACGTAGCCTTAGCAACGTGCAAAAACATTCTCAGACCCTTCGCAAAGCCGCGTCAAGTATTTATTTTGGATCGACCCCGAAGCCCCGCGAACCCGCTTCAGCGGCTTTGCAGTGCCTCAATCCGCACTACGAACTCAGGCGCCGTGCGATCGCTCTTGGCGAGGTTGCATGGCACGCAGGCCGCCACCAGGTTGCCTCATCCACGCCGCCCAGCGCACGACGCAGCATGTGCTCGACGTGCCAGGATTCGCCGAGCTGCACCGACGTTCACCAAGCGGTGTCGGCCGCTTCAGCTCGCTCCTCAATGAGCTTTCTCAGCTCGTCGTCGATGGCGCAAACGCCACCGCGGGTCAGCGTCAGATTGCGAATGCATTCGCCGACGGCGTGCACCGAGTAGGAGTGGCGCGGCATCAACTCCATCCACGCGAGCCCGATCACGTCGCCGTTTCTCGCCCGCTCGAGAAGACCCTCGAGCGCGCTGACGGTATCGATGTCCACGTATCGCGGCACGAGCTGCAGGCCCGCCGTGACACGCTGCTCGGCCAGCGCACGGCCTCGTCTCCGGTTGGTGGTCATGGTCATACTAAAGCGGCATCGACTCTGTGTCCGGCTCGAAGTCGCGGGCCGAGACAAGCTGATTCGCCTTGTATTGCATGCGGCTGGCGCAGAACAGTGCTTGCGCCGGGTCCGTGTAGTAGTCGCCCGCAAAGCCGATCCGGTGACGATGTGGCCCCGTCTTGATGCAGAACGCGAACGCCCTGAGCCGGCCCTGCTCGGCGCGGTGCAAAAGATCGCGCAGGGCAATGATGATGTCGCGGCCTTTGTATTCCGCTATCTCGGTCACGTTCGTTGCTTCGTGCCGTTTAGCCATGAAGCGCCTCCGCCGCCGAGGCGCTCACAGCCGAAACTGCCTCGACTCCCGGAATAGGCATCAGCGATGAATCTGTGATCCACCCGCCTCGGACACTGCGGCGCTCAGTGGGCAGGAACACCGGTGCCCCACAAAGTCTTACTACCCATTGGTCCGCGTGGTCCGCGTCCCCGAGTGACATCACCTCAACGATTCGCCCCACCGCACCAGGGGCAGATGACCGAAGAATGATCGCGAGATCACCGATCTTGCAGCGGCGAGCAGGAACGATCGCGGTCTTCTTGGACCGGCGCGGGCGCGCTGCGTCTCGTACGGCGGTGGTAGTCTTTCGGGTAGCCATAGCTCGATCCTCCATCGATCGTGTTATCGGTCAGGCCGGCCGAGCGCGGGAACGCTCGGCCTGGCCGCTTTGTCTCGGTACCGCCGAGACGCCGGGTCACCCCTGCGACACAGCCGAGGTCGGCCGCGCGCGATAGGCTTCATCAAACACCGCTTCGAGCCGAGCATTCACGCCGCGCAGTCGATCGACCACCGACTTCGCCCAGTCGAAGTAGCCCTGCTTGCGCTCGAGCGGCCAGCCGGCCGGCGGAAAAGATGCGATGTCGCGCAGGTTGCAGATCTTGTCGGCCAGCTTCACGAGCTTGGCCTTGTCGCTGGCGTGCGCTGCGTGCTCGACCTGCAGGCGCTTGCGCTCAGCCTTGGGCAGCGACTTGTCGTCGGTCACTTCCTCGACAATCGCTTGCACCTCCGGGCCGAACTCCCGGCCGAGCTCGTCAGGGGTCGTCTCGGTGTCCTCGACCGTGTCGTGCAGCAGCGCGGCGCAGAGCGTGGCGGTATCGGTGACGCCCCCATGCTCGGCGAGGACGCGCGCCAACTCGATCGGGTGGTTGATGTAGGGCGAGGCGTCGGCGTCCTGGCGCCGCTGCGTGCGGTGCTTGAAGGCAGCGAACGAGGCCGCCCGCAGGACGATGGAGAGGTCGCTCATGGGGGTGGTCGCGGAGAGGCTGCCGATCAGGCCGTGGCAGTCGCCGGCAGCCGCTTGATCGTCGAGAACCGCTCGGGCTGCCGCCGGGCTTCCCACAGGTCGACGGCCTCCTGCATGCGCAGCCAGCTCTCGGCGCTCGAGCCCAGGAGCTTCTCCAGGCGCATCGCCATGTCGGGCGACAGGGCGCGGTGCTCGTGCAGCAACTGCGACACCGTGAGCCGGCTCACACCCAGCAGCTCGGCGAAGCGGCCCTGCGACATCTCCAGCGCCGGAAGAACATCCTCACGCAGCACTGCGCCCGGGTGGGTCGGCCGGCGGTTCGGATTGCGTAGCGACTTCATGCTCATGCCTCAGTGGTAGTCCTCGAGATTCACGTCGAGCGCATCCTCCCCGTCGAAGCGGAACGTGATGCGCCAGTTGCCTGACACGCTTACCGCAAACTCTCCGGCGCGCGCCCCCTTCAGCGGGTGAAAGCGGTATCCCGGCAGGTCCATGTCGCCGGGCCCTGCGCTCGCATCGAGCCGGTCGAGCGTCCGCTCGATCCGCGACGCACTCTGGCCGGGAATGCCGCGGTGGTCGCCCTTGGCAAAGAACCGCTCCAGACCCTTGTGCTTGAACGTTCGGATCATCGATTATGCTATGCGATGGATATCATTGTAATGGTGTGCAATGCACATTGCAAGTGAGCTGCGTCACGCCCCGCCTGCGCCTCGTTTCGGCTTCGTCTCCCTCCCATGGCGCTTGGACGGGGCGCGCGCTTTTGCCTTTGCGGAGGGCAGCTTGACGACCTTGGCGGGAGACTTCACCCCGCCGGCCTCGAACATCGCCGAGGTTGCGCGGTCTACCGACTGGCGCACGGGGTCCAGGTCCAGGCGCGCATAGACCGCGGTGGACTGGGGGTCCTTGTGGTTCAGGCTCTTGCCGATCAACACCATCGACGCGCCGGTGCGGGCCTGCCAACTGCCCAGCGTGCGTCGCAGGTCATGGATCCGCAGATCGGCCAGGCTGGCCCGCTCCTTGATGCGCTTCCAGGCGGTCTTCGGCTCTTTGATGTGGTCGTCTTTCCCGTCCTTGCTGCGGTCCGAGGCGAACACAAAGGCCGAAGACGTGACAGCCTTGCGTCGCTCCAACAGCAGCACGGCCTCAGGGCTCAGCGTCACGGTCTGCGGCTGACCGTTCTTCGTGAACTCGCCGGCCAGCTTCCACTCGGCGCGCTGCAGTTGCACATCGGCCCATCGCATCGACAGCACGTTTGCGCGTCGGGCGCCAGTGAGCAGGGCGATCAGGAAGAAGTCGCGCATGGTCTCGTTCGGCTCGGCCGCCAGGGCTTCGAAGAACGGCTTCAGCTCGTCAGGCTGCAGGAACCGCTCTCGGCTCGGGGCAGGGAAGGGCTTGTGGCGGCTCGCGGGGTTGACGCCGGTGAAGTAGCCCCTCTTCGGGTCCAGCGCGAAGTTGTATAGGGCGCGCAGCAACTCCAGCCCCTTGTTGGCGCTGATCATGCCGGTCACCTTCCAGCCTGAGTCCTGAGCCGGCTTGGGCCGCACCTTCGGGTCGGGACCGTGCCTGCGGATCAATTGGCGAGCGGCGATCTCGCGGCGGCGCTCCTCTCGGCTGGCGCTGACCGCTGCCGCTCGTTCAGCGCGCCGACGTCGGATCTGCTCCGGCATGTCCAGGTGCCAGCGCTCGACGTTGTTGGGTTTGACATCCGACAGCCGCTTCGCCTTCCAGTACGGTGCGACGTAGGTGTCCCACGTGACCTTCGTGTTCTCAGGGTTCTTGTTGGTCTTGCCGATGTATTCGAAGTACAGGTCCCACAGCTCGCCGACGTTCATCTCGCCGCGCCTCTCGCGAGCCACCGCGGCGACACTGACACCCCCGGCCAGGCGACCCGCCATCACTTGCGCCAGCGTCTTGGCCTCCTCGGGCTTGACCGCGGGGAACTTGCCGAACGTCACTCGCTCAGGTCGGGACGCGCCCTTGGCCCGGCCGACGAACGAAAACGTCTTCACGCCGTTGCTCGTGACGCGCAGGTACAGTCCCGGTGTCTTCAGATCCTTGAACTCGATCCGCCCGTGGTCTGGCGGTCGAAGGGCCTCGATCGTGCGGATGGTGAAGTCGATCGTCTGCGCCACTGCTTTTGCTCCGGGGTAACGCTGGGGTAACAGCTTAGCGCAAAGTTCCGAAGAGTTCGTAGTACATCAAGAGGCTAGTTTTCATGGTGGATGGGAGGTAGCGAATGGTTCGGAAGACCTCCGAAACCATGCGGCCCTGGCCTTTGGGAGCAATAGGTCGCGAGTTCGAATCCCGCCGCCCCGACCATTCTTTTCCTGTCAGCCGCTCACTGCCCGTAGCTCAACTGGATAGAGCACCAGCCTTCTAAGCTGGGGGTCGCAGGTTCGAGTCCTGCCGGGCAGGCCAGCCTCGGGAGCGCAGCGGTGCAGGCAGCACCGCGCTCTCCAGCCGAGTCGCTGCCGCTCAGTGCTGCACCGCCTGATCGCCCCACAACTGCTTCAGCCGCGCGTCGCGCCCGCAGCTCGTGCGGTAGTAGCGGTAGCGCAGCGGGTTCTTTTCGTAGTAGTTCTGGTGATAGGCCTCGGCCGCGTAGAACGGCGTGGCCGGCACGATCTCGGTGACGATCTGCTCCTTGAACGGCTTGTTCTTCTGCAGCGCCTCCTTCGAGGCCTGCGCGGCCTTGGCCTGTGCCGGGCCGTGCGTGAAGATCGCCGTGCGGTAGGAGTTGCCGACGTCGCAGAACTGGCGGTCCTTGACGGTGGGGTCGATGGTGCGCCAGAAGTGTTCGAGCAGTTGCTCGTAGCTCACCTTCGCGGGATCGAAGACGATCTCCACCGCTTCGGCATGGCCGGTCCTGTTCGTCGAAACCTGTTCGTAGGTCGGGTTCGTCGTCTTGCCGCCGGTGTAGCCGGAGGTGGTGGAAAGCACGCCATCGACCTTGTCGAAGTCCGACTCCACGCACCAGAAGCAGCCGCCGGCGAAGGTGGCCTTGGCGGTGTTGCCGGCCGCGGGGGCCGTGGCAGTCTGCGCCAGCGCGCCCGGCACCAGACCGATCAGCAAGCCGATGGCCAGCGCGGCGTGCACGAGGAGGGCGCGTCTCATCACGGCGGCGCTCATGCCTGTGGCTCCGGCACGAACTTCAGCGCCACGCCGTTGTTGCAATAGCGCTTGCCGGTCGGCGGCGGGCCGTCGTTGAAGCGGTGGCCGTGGTGGCCGCCGCAGCGCACGCAGTGGTATTCGGTGCGCGGCAGGAACAGCTTGAAGTCGGTCTCGAGCTCGAACACCCCCGGCAACGCGGCATAGAAGCTCGGCCAGCCGGTGCCGCTCTCGTACTTGGTTTCGGAGCTGAACAGCGGCAGGTCACAGCCGGCGCAGTGGTAGCGGCCCTTGCGCCTTTCGGCGTTGAGGGGGCTGCTGCCGGCGCGCTCGGTGCCATCCTTGCGCAGCACGTCGTACTGCGCGGGAGTCAGCCGCTGCTTCCACTGGGCGTCGGTGAGTTTCAGCGGCTCGATGGTGCCGGCAGCGGGAGCGGGCTTGGACTCCGGGGCGGCGGTGCTGCGCTGCGCCAACCCGAGGGCGGCGAGCAGACTGAGGAGATGGCGTCGGGTCATGAGAATGGCTCCTGGTTGGCCTTGCTGTCCTTTGGTCGCGCGGTCGGACGAAACCTTTCAGCACCCCGGGCTGCGAGTGCTGTTCGTCCGGCCCTTTGCAGGGCGTGTGCGGTCCGGCCACGCGGTGCTTGCGTCCCGTGCCGGGCGTGCCTCGGTGACGTGGGATACGCGCGCAGCCCGGGGGTTCCGCGCCCGTCACTCAGGCGTAAGCCGGCGCGAGGCCTCGCCGCAGCCGGGCGCTGGCGGCATCGACACCGAAGACCAGCACGAACATGGCGATCAGCACCGTGGCGGCCTGCGCCTGCTGAAAGATCGACAGGTGGAAGTACAGCATCTGGCCGAGTCCGCCGGCCCCGACGAAACCCAGCACGGCGGCCATGCGGATGTTCATTTCCCAGCGATACAGCGTGTAGGCCAGGCACTGCGGCACGATGAGCGGCAGGCTGCCGTAGGCGAAGGATGTGAGGGCGCCGCCGCCAGCGTCGATGAGCGCGCGCTCGGGTTCAGGCGGCACGTTCTCCAATGTCTCTGCGAACAGGCGGCCGAGCACGCCCGTGGTGTGCAGCGCCAGCGCCAGCGCGCCCGCAAAGGGCCCCAGGCCCGCGGCCAGCACCATCAGCGCGGCCCACACCAACTCGGGCACGCTGCGCAGCAGGTTCAGCACGAAGCGCGCGGCCTGGCGCAAGGCGAAGCCCAGGCGGCCCGAGGCGGGCAGGGCGAGCAGGCCACCAGCGAGCACGGCGAGCAAGGTGCCGAGAGCGGAGACGGCCAGTGTTTCGAGGGCGGCCCAGCTTGCCTTCGCGAGGAAGGGGGCTGAGAGATCGGGTGGGAAGAATTCCGCGATGAAGCGGCCCATCAGCCGCAGCGACTCGGCCGCGAACAGCGCGCGGTAGTCGATGGCGAGGTACAAGAAGCTGGCGACGATGGCCGCGGCGAGCAGCAGCGCGACCGCAACGCAGGTCAGGCAGGGCCCGGCGGCTTGCGCGCGATCACCGGCGTCGATGTCGGCGGTGCTCATGTCGGTGGTCTCATCGCGCGGCGCGGGGCGCCCTCATCCCCTGGCTTCTCCCGCGGGCGGGAGAAGGAGCCAATACAGCGAGGCGGCTCGGTTTCATTTCAGCCTGTTCAGCGGCGGGGTCATGCCAGCAGCCTTCGCAGCCCGGCGCTCAGCGCATCGGCCAGCAGCACCAGCAGCAGGAAGGTGAGCAGGATCGTGCTGGCCTCGCCGCCGTTGAGCATCTTCATCGACTGGTCCATCAACTGGCCCAGGCCGCCGGCGCCCACGAAGCCCATCACCACCGAGGCGCGCACCGCGCATTCCCAGCGATAGACCGTGTACGAGGCCAGCTCCTGCGCCGCGCCCGGCACGAGGCCGTAGCACAGCGCCTGCAGCCGGCCGCTGCCGGCTTCGAGCAGCGCGCGAGCGGGGCGCGTGTCGCCCGATTCCAGGATCTCGGCGTACACCTTGCCGAGCATGCCGCCGTAGGTGATGGCCAGGGCCAGCACGCCGGCGGCCGGCCCGAGGCCGAGTGCGCGCACGAAGATCAGCGCCCACACCACTTCCGGAATCGCGCGCAGCACGAGCGTCACGACCCGCGCGAGCCCGCGCAGCACCTGCCCGTGCCAACGTCCGCGCCCCGGCCCGATGCGCGACACCGACAGCGACTGCGTCATCACGAAGGCCAGCGGCGCAGCCAGCACGAAGGCCAGCGCGATGCCGGCGGTGGCCATGGCGAGCGTTTCCAGCGTGGCCCGCAGCAGCAGCGCCAGGAATTCGCCCGAGGTCACGGGCGGCAGAAAGGCCGACAGGAAGTAACCCATCGCCTGCAGGTTGCCGGCCTCCAACAAGGCAAGCGGGCGGAACTGCGCCAGGTGCAGCATCGGCCACAGCAGGAGCAGCGCGATCAACAAACCCGTGGCGCGAGCCCGCGCCTGCGGATCGCGTGCCGGGGGCTCTGCAGCCAGCACGGCGCTCATCGGCAGCGGGGGCGGGTCAGCGGCAGCACGCGGGCACCGCTCGCGGGTGACGCATCGCTTTCGCCCGCCCCGCCTGGCAGCGCCGCCGCTGCAATGTCCATCGGGGCGGGAACGCCCGGATCGAAGGGTCCGATCCTCGTCGGATCGTTGCACTGCGTCGGCAGCACCGCCCCTTCGGTTGCGTACAGCTCTTGCAGCATGCTCCGCGTGACGTGCTCGGCCGGCTTGTCGAAGACCACTTCGCCCGCGCGCATGCCCACGATGCGCGGGAACCATTTCAGCGCCAGATCCACCGCATGGAGCGACGCGACCAGCGTTGCACCGCGCGCCTCGCTGTGCGCGATCAATTGGCCTACGGCGGCATCGGCCAGCGCCGGGTCCAGCGCCGAGACCGGCTCGTCGGCCAGCAGCAGTGCGGGCGACTGGTAGAGCACGCGGGCGATGCCCACGCGCTGCAACTGCCCACCGGAGAGGCGGTCGCAGCGGTCGAACAGTCGGTCGGCCATGTCCAGGCGGGCCAGTGCTTCACGCGCTCCGGCGATGTCGACGGGGTAGAGCAGCGAAGCCAGCGCCTTGCCGGTGCTCCACCCGCCGAGCCGTCCGGCCAGCACGGCGGTGACGACGCGCAGCCGCGGCGGGATGGGCGGCGCCTGGTGGACAACGCCGATGCGCCCGCGCAACTTGCGCAGCGCCGCGGCGGAGAGCTGCCAGGGATTGGCGCTCAAACTCAGCGTGCGGCCCTCGCCCGGCCGCAGCGCGGTGGCCAGCACGCGCAGCAGCGTGGTCTTGCCGGCACCCGACGGGCCGATGACCGCCAGCCGTTCGCCGGAAGCGGCGCTCAGGCTCACGGCCCTGAGCGCCCGCTGGCCGTTGGGATGGACCAGGCCGACGCTCTCCAGCGCGAAGCTCATCGTGCGCGCTCCGACCGCGGAGTCCTCAAGGCTTGATCAGCCCGGCCGCCACCGCCGCGGCTTCGATGCCGTCGTAGTTGGACGCCTGGGTGGGAATGAACTTCGAGGCACGCTGCAGCGCCAGGATCTCCTTGTGCTCCGGGTCGGCCGGATCGAGCTCGAGGAAGGCCTCGGTCAGTTTCTTGGTGAGGGCAGCGTCCAGGCCCGGGCGCACCGTCCAGTTGTAGTCGTAGTAGGGCGGCGTGGTGGCGAGCACGCGCACCTTGGCGGCGTTCGGATTGCCGCTCTCGACCAGCTTGTCCATCACCGACGCGTTGAGCACGCCGGCTTCCGCGCGGCCAGCCGCGACGAAGGCGACGGTGGCGTCGTGCGCGCCGGAGAAGGCGACGGCCTTGAAGTCACGGTCGGGCTCGATGCCGTCGCGGATGAGGAAGTAGCGCGGCATGAGGTGGCCCGAGGTCGATGAGGGCGAGCCGAACGCGAAGGTCTTGCCCTTCAGATCGGCCAGGCTCTTGATGGGGCTTGTGGCCGGCACGATGAACTTGCTGGTGAATTCTTCGTCCTCCGCGCGCTGCACGATCGGCACCGCCTTGCCGTCGGTGCGCAGCTTGGCCTGCACGAAGGTGAAGCCGCCGAGCCAGGCGAGGTCGATCTTGTTGTTGGCCAGGCCTTCGACCACCGCCGCGTAGTCGGTCACCGGCGTGAACTGCACGGTCAGGCCGGTCTTCTTCTGCAGGTAGTCGCCGAGTGGCTTGAACTTGCGCTGCAGTTCGGTGGGCGCTTCGTCGGGGATGGCAGAGACGCGCAGTACGCCGGTCTGCGCTGCGGCCGGCGCGGTGACCGACAGCAGGGCCAGCGAGAGCAGGGCCGCGAGGAGCGATGGTGTTTTCATGGGTGGTCGTCGTTGGGGAGGGAAAGGAAGCGGGATCGCGGGCGTGCGTCCGGTTCAGGGCGCGGCCGTGCGAAAGCCGGTGAACAGGTCCGTGCGCTCGGGCAGGAAGAAATTTCGGTAGCGCGGGTCGTGCAGGCGGAGGTGCGTGGCAAAGGCGCCGCCGCGCAACTCGCGGTGCGTGTCGAACCAGGGGGCCGAGTATTCACGATAGGGCCCGGGCCTGAATCCCGGATAGGGAGCGAAGGCGTCGCTCGTCCATTCCCAGACGCTGTGGCCCCAGAGGAGGGTGCGAGCATCGTTCGGCATCGAGCCCGGGCCTGGGCGGCCAGGCTCCGCAGGCGCCGCGCCGATCGCCGCATGCTCCCACTCGGCCGCGCTCGGCAGCCGGCGCCCGGCCCAGCGGCAATAGGCTTCGGCCTCCCAGGCGTTGATGTGGATGACGGGTTGAGCCGGATCGAGGGGCAGCCAGCGGTCGAACCAGTGATGCTCCCAGCCGGTGAGGCGGCCGGCTTCCGTGCTGCGACGCCACCGCTGTGGATGGCTCGGCGTGGATTGCGCGCGCCAGCGACCCGCCTCGCCGGGCCACAACGCCGGCTCGTCGTAGCCGCCGGCTTCCACGAAGCGCAGGAACTGCTCGGCCGTGAGCGGCGCCGCATCGATCTCGAAGTCGGCCAGGTGCACGCTTCGCGGGGGCAACTCGTTGTCGAACGCGAAACCGGGCCGGTCCGCGGGCCAGCCGATGCACAGCTCGCCTCCCGGCACTGAAACCGGCGCCCGCGAGGCATGACGCGGCAATGCCGACCCCTCCGGCGCCGCATAGCCGAGTGTCTGGCGCAGCCAGGTCAATGCCTCACCGTGCATGTCTTCGTGGAGCAGCGCCAGGCGGTGGAAGTACAGGCGGTCGTCGTCGCTGTCGCTGTCGCCATGGCCGTCGGTCCGTGGCAGCGCGGCCAGGCAGGCATCGAGCTGGGCATCGAGCATTGCCCCGACCTGCGCGCGCGTGGGCAGCGGCGCGGTCCAGCGCTCGTCGTGCGGTAGCCGGCTCGAATCGAGCAGCGCATCCGGCCCCGCGTGGCGCGCCGGCCGCTCGGCATCAACGCGGCCCCCGCTGTCGATGCGGTGGGGCCCGCGCAGCACCCAGAACTCGGCGAACCAAGCCAGGTGAGCCAACTCCCAGGCGATGGGGTTGATGCCGGGGAGGCGCGGCACCTGCCACTGGGCGTCAGTGAGATCCTCGGTCAGGGCGCGTGTGCGTGCACGGCACTCGCGAAGCGCCTGCGCAAGCGCGTTGCCGGCCAGCCGGCGTGGGTCAGCGCTCGGGGTCATTGGGTTGATGGCGGCCGAGCGGCCGTGCCAATATGGCCGCATGGGCAAGCCTCGCGTGTGCATCGTCTCGCCAGCCGCGGCCGGTGCGAACAACGGCAACTGGCACACGGCTTCGCGCTGGCAGCGTTTTCTGGCGCCGCTGGCCGAGGTCGGCATCGTGCAGCGGTGGGAAGGCACCCCCGCCGATGCGTTGATCGCACTGCATGCGCGGCGCTCGGCCGAGTCGATCGAGCGCTTCGCCGAGCGGCACCCGCAAAGGCCGCTGGCGCTGGTGCTGACCGGCACCGATCTGTACCGGGACCTGGCGTCGAATGCAGTGGCGCAGCATTCGGTCGAGTGTGCCAGCCACCTCGTCGTGCTGCAGGACGAGGGGCTGCTCGGGCTCGGCGCCGGGGCGCGCGCCAAGGCGCGGGTGATCGTGCAGTCGGCGCCGCGGCTGATCCGCCACGACCGAGCGCGGCGCCGCTTCGATCTGGTGGCTGCGGGGCACCTGCGCGAAGAGAAGGACCCGCTCACGCTGATGCGCGCCGCCCGTCTGCTGCCGAACGACACCGAGGTCTGCATTCACCACATCGGCAATGCGCTCGACGCGGATTTGAAAGCCGCGGCGGAGCGCTGCGCCGCCGAGTGCGCCGCGTACCGATGGCTCGGCGGCCTGGAGCATGCGGCGACGCGGCGCTGGATCGCGCGTTCGCGCGGCCTCGTGCACATGAGCCGCATGGAAGGCGGCGCCAACGTCGTGATCGAGGCGCTGCGCTCGCACGTGCCGGTGCTGGCCAGCCGCATCGACGGCAACGTGGGCCTGCTCGGAGGCGACTACGACGGCTACTTTCCGGTGGGCGATGCGCAGTCGCTCGCCGCGCTGATGCAGCGCTTCGCGAGCGACGCCGTTTTCGCCGCGCACCTGCAGGCGCAATGCGCCGCGCTGGAGCCGCGTTTCGCACCGGCGGTCGAGAGAGCCGCCGTGCGCCGCCTGTTGAGTGACCTTGTCGCGCATGCCCCCGCGGAGCTGCTGACACAATGAAAACCGCCTTGCATCGTCAGGATCTTCCAGCATGAACGACACCCCCGCCTGCCCCACCACGCCCGCCGCACCGCTGCGCCTCACCAGCTTCTCGCACGGCGGCGGCTGCGGCTGCAAGATCGCGCCTGGCGTGCTGTCGGAGATCCTTCGCAACAGCGCCGGCGGCCTGATCCCGCCCGAGCTGATGGTGGGCATCGAGACGGCCGACGACGCCGCGGTCTACAAGCTCAACGACGAGCAGGCGCTCATCGCGACCACCGACTTCTTCATGCCGATCGTCGACGACCCCTTCGACTTCGGCCGCATTGCCGCCACCAACGCGATCAGCGACGTGTATGCCATGGGTGGCAAGCCGATCATGGCGCTGGCGCTGGTGGCCATGCCGATCAACCAGTTGCCGGTGGAGGTGATCGGCCAGATCATCAAGGGCGGCGAATCGGTCTGCCGCGAGGCGGGCATCCCGATCGCCGGCGGCCACACCATCGATTCGGTCGAGCCCATCTACGGCCTCGTGGTGATGGGACTGGTGCATCCGAGCAAGGTGCGCCGCAATGCCGACGCGAAACCGGGCGACGTGCTCGTCCTCGGCAAGCCGCTGGGCGTGGGTGTGCTGTCGGCGGCGCTGAAGAAGGGCAAGCTCGATGCGGCCGGCTATGCGCAACTGATCGCGACGACCACGAAGCTCAACAAGCCCGGCGTGCCGCTGGCCGAGTTGCCCGGCGTGCATGCGATCACCGACATCACTGGCTTCGGCCTCGCCGGCCACGCGCTCGAGCTCGCGCGCGGCGCGAAGGCGAGGGTGGTGATCGAGTGGCCGAAGGTACCGCTCATGAGCGGTGTTGCCGCGATGGCTGCCGACGGCTTCGTCACCGGCGCGTCGGGGCGCAACTGGGCGGGTTACGGGGCCGACGTCAGCTTGGCCGCCGAGCTGCCGGGCACCGCGCAGGACCTGCTGAGCGATCCGCAGACCTCGGGCGGCCTGCTGGTGAGCTGCGATCCGCAAAGCGCGGATGACGTGCTGCGCATCTTCCGGGCCGATGGCTTCGAGCACGCTGCGGTGATCGGTCGCGTGGAGGCCGGTGCGCAGGGGCTGCGGATCGAGGCGTAGTCAGCTGCCGCGGAGTCGGGCGTCGATGACCCGAGCCAGCGCCGAGGCGGCGGCCTCGGGGTGGGGCGCCGCCGTGATCGCACGCACGATGCCTACCGAGCCCACCCCGCTGGTCAGCACGGCCGCAAGGCGGGTGGCGTCGATGCCGCCGATGGCCACGAGCGGTACGTCGCGCATCAGCCTCGCGTAGGCGTGCAGGCGGCCGAGGCCCTGCGGTGGGGTCGGCATGCGTTTGAGCGTGGTGGGGAACACGGCGCCCAGCGCGAGGTAGCTGGGGCTGTGAGCGTCGGCGTGCAGCATCTCGGCATAGCCGTGGCTGCTCAGGCCCAGGCGCAGGCCGGCGCTGCGGATGGCGGCGAGGCCCTCGGTGCCGATCTCCTGCAGGTCTTCCTGTCCGAGGTGCACGCCGTAGGCACCGGCTTCGACGGCGTCGCGCCAGTGGTCGTTGATGAACAGTCTTGCCCCGGTGCCGCGCACTGCGGCCACGGCTGCGCGCACTTCCGAGCGCACCGCTTGCGGGTCGTCGGACTTGAAACGCAGTTGCACGGTTGGCACGCCGGCATGAGCCATGCGCCCCACCCAGGCCGCGTCGGGCAGCACGGCGTACAGGCCCAGCGCGTGCGGACACGGCGCGAAAGCATCGGTGCGAGGGTAGGGTGCCACGCCGAAGTCGGCGGGGTCGTCGGGCCACTGCTGCGCGTTGAATGCTCCGGTGCGATGCGTCCTGTTTCGCCACGCGTGGGCCACGCGCAAGGCATCGGGTGCAATGAAGCCGAGCGCAGTGCAGGCATGCAGCGCGGCCAGGTACGCGGGCTCGTCGTGTTCGGGCACAGGAGGTGTCGGGTCGGCGAGCGGCAGGGCCAGGGTGGGGCCGTGGGCGGCGACGATGGCCTGTGCCATCTCGTCGATCGGGTCGCCGGTGCGCACGTCGATCCGGCTGTCCGTATCGCCGCCAGCGTGGTCATCCGGGCGAGCGCCGATGCGTTCGCCCGGGCGGGTGCTGTTGCGATCCCCGTTTGAATCCTCGGAGTTCATGCTTCGTGCCAGAAAGGCGTGCCCAGCACCGGCGTGCTCGGTTGTGCGGCGTCCTGCTCGCGCATTGCGCCGGCGAGGAACGCGCTGCGCCCGGCGCGCACCGCATCGGCGAAGGCGCCGGCCATCGCCACCGGGTCCTGCGCGAGCGCGACGGCGGTGTTGAGCAGCACCGCATCGAAGCCCCACTCCATCACCTGGCACGCGTGCGACGGCAGGCCGAGGCCGGCATCGACGATCAGCGGCACGCTCAGGCGCTCGCGCAGCAGGCGCATCGCATACGGATTGACGGGGCCCTTGCCGGTGCCGATGGGTGCGGCCCAGGGCATCACGGCCTGGCAGCCGGCATCGACGAGGCGCTGGCACAGCACGAGGTCTTCGGTGCAATAGGGCAGCACCTTGAAGCCGTCGCGCACGAGGCGCCGGGCGGCTTCGACGAGGTTGAGCGTGTCGGGCTGCAGGCTGTAGTCGTCGCCGATGAGTTCGAGCTTGATCCACGGCGTGGCGAAGACCTCGCGGGCCATCTGGGCGGTGGTGAAGACTTCGTCGGCGCTGTGGCAGCCGGCGGTGTTGGGCAGCACCGGCACGCCGAGCGCTTGCAGGAGTTGCCAGAAGCTGCGGCCGCCGTGGCCTTCAGCCGAGCCGGCGCCTTCGCGGCGCAGCGATGCGGTGAGCATGGCGGGTTGTGCGCGCTGCACGGCCGATTGCAGCACGGCCGGGGAAGGGTAGCGGGAGGTGCCGAGCAGCAGGCGGCTGGCGAAGGTTTCGCCGTAGAGCGCCAGGGGGTCGGTTCCCGCTCCCTCTCCCGCGTGCGGGAGAGGGTTGGCGCGGCGCGCTGCACCCTCATCCCCCGCCTTCTCCCGCGAGCGGGAGAAGGAGCCAACACGGTGCAGCGGTTCTTTCGGCAAGCTCGGTTCGATCGTCGGCATGGGCTTTCCTCAGCCGCCCGTGACGGGCGCGATGATCTCGATGCGGTCGCCGTCGTGCAGCGGCTGCCGCTCGTAGGCTGCGCGCGGCACGAACTGCAGGTTCACGGCGGCGGCGAAGGGCGGCTGCGGTTGCAGGGCCTGGATGGCGTCGGCCAGCGTGGCGCCGTCGGGCAGTTCGCGGGGCGTGTGGTTGATGAAGATCTGCATGAGCGGGTCGGTCGATGAAATCAGGCCGTGAAGCCTTCGTGGCGGAGCTCGAAGCGATCGGCCAGCGTCGAGTGGCCGGTGTCCATGATCTCCAGCACCGCATCGAGCAGCGCCGGCGCGATCATGAAGCCGTGCCGGTACAGGCCGTTGATCTGCACGCGGCGCGGGCCCAGCCGGCGCAGCGCGGGCAGGTTGTCGGGCAGGGTGGGCCGCACCTGCGAGGCGATCTCGAGGATGCGCGCCTCGCCGAAGCCGGGATGAATCGTGTAGGCGGCGCTCAGCAGTTCCAGCGCCGAGCGCAGGCTGGCCGGCGAGAGATCGTCCGACTCGATCTCGGTCGCACCGATGACGAACACGCCCCCGGGCTTGGGCGCGATGTACAGCGGATAGCGCGGGTGCAGCAGGCGCGTCGGCCGCGACAGGGCCACGCCGGGTGCGTGCACGCGGACCACCTCGCCACGCACGCCGCGCAGCGCGGGCCACTGCGCCCGCGCGCCCATGCCGCGACAGTCGAACAGCCAGCCCTCGGGGCCGGGGTCGATGTCGTCGGGCGTGCGCGATTCGTGCCAGTGCACGGGGACCCGCAGCACTTCGAGCTGCTGCGCCAGCGCGGCCAGCAACTCGCGGTTGTCGAGCTGGCCTTCACCGGGAAGGTAGAAGCCTTGCGCGAAGCGCGCGCCGAGCGCGGGTTCCAGCCGCGACAGCGCTGCGGCATCGAGCGTTTGCGCGACGGGCAACTCGGGCAGGCGGCGCGCGGTGGCGGCGAGTTGCGTGCCGAAGCGGTCGGCTTCGGCCGCATCCTGCCGATGCCACAGCACCAGCGTGCCCTCCCGCTGAAGGAACACCGGCGCCGGCAGCGCGCCGATGAGCTGCGGCCAGCGCTCCAGCGCATGCCGGCCCATGCGCACGACGCCGTTCTCGGTGACCGCCGATTCCGCCAACGGTGCCAGCATGCCGGCGGCCACGCGCGCCGCCGCGCCCTGCGCGTCGGGCCCGCCGGCCTCGAACACCTGCACGGCATGGCCGCGCCGCGCCAACTCGCAGGCGAGCAGCCGGCCCATCAAGCCGGCGCCGAGCACGACGGCGGGCACCGCGCTCGCGGCCTCAGCTGTAGATCTCGCCGCCACGCTCGCGGAACTCCTGTGCCTTGTCGTCCAGCGCCCGCGCCACCTCGATCACCTTGATCGGTGCGGCCGGCAACGTGCCCTGCAGCTTGGCGAAGTCACGCACCTCCTGCGAGATCTTCATCGAGCAGAACTTCGGCCCGCACATCGAGCAGAAGTGCGCCACCTTGGCGTTGTCCTTGGGCAGCGTCTCGTCGTGGTACTTCATCGCGGTGTCGGGGTCGATGGCGAGGCGGAACTGGTCTTCCCAGCGGAACTCGAAGCGCGCCTTGGACACGGCGTTGTCCCACATCTGCGCGCCCGGGTAGCCCTTGCCCAGGTCGGCGGCGTGGGCGGCGATCTTGTAGGCGATGAGGCCCTGCTTCACGTCGTCGCGGTTCGGCAGCCCCAGGTGTTCCTTGGGCGTCACGTAGCACAGCATCGCCGTGCCGTACCAGCCGATGTTGGCGGCACCCATGGCCGAGGAGATGTGGTCGTAGCCGGGCGAGATGTCGGTGATCAGCGGGCCCAGCGTGTAGAAGGGCGCCTCGAAGCAGGCCTCGAGCTGCTTCTCGACGTTCTCCTTCACGAGCTGCAGCGGCACGTGGCCCGGGCCTTCGATCATCACCTGCACGTCGTGCTTCCACGCGACTTGCGTCAGCTCGCCCAGCGTGTGCAGCTCGGCGAACTGGGCCTCGTCGTTGGCGTCGGCGATGGAGCCGGGGCGCAGGCCGTCGCCGAGCGAGAAGCACACGTCGTAGGCCTTCATGATCTCGCAGATCTCGTCGAAGTGCTCGTACAGGAAGCTCTCGCGGTGGTGCGACAGGCACCACTTGGCCATGATCGAGCCGCCGCGCGAGACGATGCCGGTGAGTCGGTTGGCCGTGAGCGGCACGTAGGCCAGGCGCACGCCGGCGTGGATGGTGAAGTAATCGACGCCCTGCTCGGCCTGCTCGACGAGTGTGTCGCGGAACAGTTCCCAGGTCAGGTCTTCGGCCTTGCCGTTCACCTTCTCCAGCGCCTGGTAGATCGGCACGGTGCCGATGGGCACGGGCGAGTTGCGCAGGATCCATTCGCGCGTCTCGTGGATGTTCTCGCCGGTAGAAAGGTCCATCACCGTGTCCGCACCCCAGCGGATGGCCCACACCAGCTTGTCGACTTCTTCCTCCACGCTCGAGGTGACGGCCGAGTTGCCGATGTTGGCGTTGACCTTCACCAGGAAGTTGCGCCCGATGATCATCGGCTCGCTCTCGGGATGGTTGACGTTGTTCGGGATCACCGCGCGGCCGCGGGCCACTTCGTCGCGCACGAACTGGGGCGTGATGTCCTGCTGCATCTTCGCGCCGAAGGCCTGGCCGCGCTGGGGCAGGCGTTCGGTGGCGAGTCGCTCGCGCAACTGCGCCTTCACGAGGTTCTCGCGCACGGCGATGAACTCCATCTCGGGCGTCACGATGCCGCGGCGGGCGTAGTGCATCTGCGAGACGCCCATGCCGGCCTTCGCGCGGCGCGGCAGCGGCGCGTGGGCCATGCGCAGCCGGGCGAGCGTCGGATCGTCGAGCCGGGCACGGCCGTAGGCGCTGCTGATGGCGGGCAGCAGTTCGGTGTCGCGCCGTTCCTCGATCCAGGCCGCGCGCAGCGGCGGCAGGCCGCGGGTGATGTCGATGTGCGCGGCCGGGTCGGTGTAGGGTCCGCTCGCGTCGTACACGCGCAGAGGCGGGTTGGGCTCGTGCTGCTGCCGGCCGTCGGCACCCTGCGTGAGCGTGTCGCTCAATGAGATTTCGCGAAACGGCACACGCAGATCGGGCCGCGTGGCGTCGAGGTACACCTTGTGCGAACCGGCAAAAGGCTCGCGGGTGATGCGGCGCGAGAGATCGTCGGTATCGACGAGAAGTTGGGTCTTGGCCATTGCGTGCTCCAGGGGCTTCGTTGAAAGAGGCTTGCCTGGGTTCCATGCCACGCTTGCGAGAAGCGGAACACGAAAGGCCGTTGCACTTGATTCCTACGCGGGCATGATCCCGATCAGGTTCAGCGGGTTCCACTTTTCAAAGTGGTCTCAGCCTCGACTTTCGTCTTCGGCGCCCCGACAAGCGGGTGCCATCTTAGCGGCATTCGCTCATCCACGACGCGCGCTCTGCTTCAAAGTTCTTGCATGACATACGACCACACACTTTCCCACGAGTACCCGCGCGTGCTCTCGATCGCCGGCTCCGACAGCGGCGGCGGCGCGGGCATCCAGGCCGACCTGAAGACCTTCGCGGCACTGGGCTGCTATGGCATGACGGCGATCACGGCGATCACGGTGCAGAACACCCTGGGTGTGTCGGCCGTCCACGCGTTGCCGCCCGAGACGGTGAGTGCGCAGATCGCCGCGGTGATGGACGACATCGGCGCCGATGCCGTGAAGATCGGCATGCTGCACTCGCCGGAGATCGTGCGCGTGGTGGCCGAGGCGCTGCGTCACTACGGCGTGCGCCACGTGGTGCTCGACCCGGTGATGGTGGCCACCAGCGGTGACCGGCTGATCGCGCCGGAGACGGTGCAGGTGATGGTGCACGAGCTGTTCCCGCTGACCAGCGTGGTCACGCCGAACCTGGACGAGGCCGCAGCGTTGCTCGGCCGCGAAATCGAAAGTGCAGGGCAGCTCGAGGCCGCTGCACGCGACCTGCTTGCGCTCGGCGCGCCGGCCGTTCTGCTCAAGGGCGGCCACCTGCAAGGCGACACGGTCATCGACGTGCTGGCGTGGCGGGAGGGCGAGGTGCAGCGACTGCAGTCGGCGCGCATTGCAAGCCGCAACCTGCACGGCACCGGCTGCACGCTCTCGTCGGCGATCGCGGCGCATCTGGCGCTGGGCGAAACGCTGCCGCGGGCGGTGGCGCTGGCGCGCGAATACATCCTGCAGGCAATCGCCGCGGGTGTCGATGTGCACCTCGGCGCGGGTCATGGCCCGCTCAACCATGGCCACGCGCCGGTGGCAATGCGCAAGCGGCTGCGGGGCTGACGCAGGCAGAAAGGCACCCTCACCCCAACCCTCTCCCGCCTTGCGGGAGAGGGAGCCGAGCGCGCTCAATCGGTCTTCTGCCCGATCTCGAAGTTCGCCATCTTCTCAAGCGCGCGCACCATGGCCGAGTGGTCCCAGGCCTTGCCGCCGTGCGCCGCGCACGCATTGAACAGCTCCTGCGCGGTGGCGGTGTTGGGCAGCGACACGCCGAGTGCGCGTGCGCTGCTCAGCGCGAGGTTGAGGTCCTTCTGGTGCAGCTCGATCCGGAAACCTGGATCGAAGGTGCGCTTGACCATCCGCTCGCCGTGCACTTCCAGAATCCTTGACGACGCGAAGCCGCCCATCAGCGCGTGGCGCACGCGCCCCGGGTCGGCCCCGGCGCGGGCGGCGAACAGCAGCGCCTCGGCCACCGCCTCGATGTTGAGCGCCACGATGATCTGGTTGGCGACCTTGGCGGTCTGGCCGTCGCCGTTGCCGCCCACGAGCGTGATGTTCTTGCCCATCAGCCCGAACAGCGGCCTGACGCGCTCGAACACGGCTTCGGGACCGCCGACCATGATCGACAGCGTGGCGTTCTTCGCGCCCACCTCGCCGCCGGAGACCGGCGCGTCCAGGTAGTCGCAGCCCAGCGCGTTGATCTTCTGCGCGAACGCCTTGGTGGCGATGGGCGAGATCGAGCTCATGTCGATCACGAGCTTGCGCGCGCGGCCTTCGCGGCCACCCGACGATTCCGCGAGCCCGGCCGCAACGCCGGCCTCGCCGAACAGCACCGCTTCCACGTCGGGCGTGTCGGGGACCATCGTGATGACGATGTCGGCGCGCTCGGCCACGTCGCGCGCGCTGCTGCATCGGGTGGCGTTGCTGCCGGCGATCGCTTCGGGCAGCTTGTTGCGTGCGAAGACGAAGAGCTGGTGCCCTGCATTGATCAGGTGGCCGCACATCGGCGCGCCCATGATGCCCAGGCCGATGAAGCCGATCTTCTGCGCTTGCGAGCTCATGTCGTGGTCCTTGTCAGGTGTCGAGAGGTCGATGAGAAAGCACTGCCGCGGTGCGACTGCAGCGCTGCAGCGGCGGCGCCATCACCGTGCCGCCACCGCTGCGTTGCCGTCACTGCGCCAGCTTCCGGCGCCAGCCCAGGCCGGCCTCGGTGGTGCCGGCGGGCTTGTACTCGCAGCCGATCCAGCCTTCGTAGCCCAGGCGGTCGAGGTGGGCGAAGAGGAAGGGGTAGTTGATCTCGCCGCTGCCCGGCTCGTTGCGGCCCGGGTTGTCGGCGAGCTGGATGTGGCCGATGCGCGGCAGGTGTTTCTGCAGCGTCGCGGCCAGCTCGCCTTCCATGCGCTGCGCGTGATAGATGTCGTACTGCACGAAGGCGTTGTCGGCGCCCACCTCGTCGAGGATCGACAGCGCCTGCGTGGTGCGGTTGAGATAGAAGCCCGGGATGTCGAAGGTGTTGACCGGCTCGATGAGCAGCTTCAGGCCGGCGCTCTTCAACGCAGCAGCGGCATGCGCGAGATTGCTCGTGAAGGTCTTCCGCAGGGCGGCCTCGGACACGCCGGCCGGCGCCTTGCCGGCCAGGCAATTGAGCTGCTTGACGCCGAGCACCTGCGCGTAGTCGATGGCGCGCGAGACGCCGGCGCGGAACTCGGCCACCCGGTCGGGGTGGCAGGCGATGCCGCGCTCGCCGGCTTCCCAGTCGCCGGCGGGCAGGTTGTGCAGCACCAGCGTGAGGCCGTTGTCGTCGAGGCGTTGCCTGATTTCCTCGGCCGGGTGGGCGTAGGGGAAGAGGAACTCCACGGCCTCGAAGCCGGCCTTGGCGGCGTGTTCGAAACGGTCGAGGAAGGGATGCTCTGTGAACAGCATCGAGAGGTTGACGGCGAAGCGGGGCATGGGGTGGTCTCCTGGTGGGTCGTCTCGAGGTGGATCAACCGAAGTTGGCTTAACGGCCTCGGTCGCTCAGGTATTGCTCCCTCTCCCACTTGTGGGAGAGGGTTGGGGTGAGGGCTCGAGCGCATGCCTGCACCCTCACCCCAGCCCTCTCCCGCCCGCGGGAGAGGGAGCCAAGCCGCCGTGACGTGCGGTAGTCACTGCGAAGAATGGACGCAGAGTCCGCGGTCACTCCAGCAACCCGGCCAACTCGAGCCCCTTGCGCCCTTCGGGGTGTCGGCAGTCGATGTCCTCGAACTCGTTGATGTTGTCGATCTCGGTGCCCATGGCCACGTTGGTGACCTTCTCGAGAATCACCTCCACGACCACCGGCACGCTGTACTGGCGGGCCATCGCCTGCGCCTCGCGCAGGGCCGGCTCGATCTTCTCGGGATCGGTCACGCGCAGCGACTTGCAGCCCAGGCCCTGCACGACGGCCTGGTGATCGACGCCGTAGCTGCGCAGGTCGCCTTCGCTCTCGGGGATGTTCTGGTTGTCGAAGGCGAGCTGCACGCAGAAGTCCATCTCGAAGCCGCGCTGGCTCTGGCGGATGAGGCCGAGGTAGCTGTTGTTCACCAGCACCTGCACATAGGGCAGCCGGAACTGCGCGCCGACCGCCAGTTCCTCGATCAGGAACTGGAAGTCGTAGTCGCCCGACAGGCCCACCACGGTGCGTGTGGGGTCGGCGGCGACGACGCCGAGCGCGGCGGGGATCGTCCAGCCCAGCGGCCCGGCCTGGCCGCAGTTGATCCATTGCCGCGGGCCGTACACGTTGAGGAACTGCGCGCCGGCGATCTGGGAGAGGCCGATGGTCGTGACATAGACGGTGTCGCGCGGGAACACCTTGTTCATCTCCTCGTACACGCGCATCGGCTTGATCGGCGCTTCGGTGTAGTGGCTCTTGCGGTGCATGAGCTTCTTGCGCTCGGCGCAGCGGGTGGCCCACACGCCGAAGTTCTTGAGCTGCTGCGCGGCCTGTCGCTCGCGGGCCACTTCCACGAACAACTGCAGCGCCGCCTTGGCGTCGCTCACGATGCCGAAGTCGGGGCTGAACACGCGGCCGATCTGCGTCGGCTCGATATCGACGTGAACGAACGTGCGGCCCTTGCAATACACCTCGGGCGAGCCGGTGTGGCGGTTGGCCCAGCGGTTGCCGATGCCGAGCACGAAGTCGCTCGCCAGCATGGTCGCGTTGCCGTAGCGGTGGCTGGTCTGCAGGCCGCACATGCCGGCCATGAGCGGGTGGTCGTCGGGGATCGTGCCCCAGCCCATCAGCGTGGGGATCACCGGCACGCCGGTGAGCTCGGCAAACTCGACCAGCAGCTCGCTCGCGTCGGCATTGACGATGCCGCCGCCGGCCACGATGAGCGGCTTGCTCGCAGCGGCCAGCATGTCGAGCGCCTTCTCGATCTGCTTGCGCGTGGCGGCGGGCTTGTAGACCGGTAGCGGCTCGTAGGTCTCGATGTCGAACTCGATCTCGGCCATCTGCACGTCGAAGGGCAGGTCGATCAGCACGGGGCCCGCGCGGCCCGAGCGCATGAGGTGGAAGGCCTGCTGGAAGGCGCGCGGCACCTGCGCCGGCTCGCGCACGGTGACGCTCCACTTCGTCACCGGCTTGGAGATCGACTCGATGTCGACCGCCTGGAAGTCTTCCTTGTACAGCCGCGCGCGCGGCGCCTGGCCGGTGATGCACAGGATGGGGATGCTGTCGGCGCTGGCCGAGTACAGCCCGGTGATCATGTCGGTGCCGGCCGGCCCGCTGGTGCCGATGCACACGCCGATGTTGCCGGCTCGCGCCCGCGTGTAGCCCTCGGCCATGTGCGAGGCGGCCTCCACGTGGCGCGCCAGGATGTGCGCGATCGACTGGCGCTCGCGCAGCGCGGCGTACAGCGGGTTGATGGCCGCGCCCGGCACGCCGAAGGCCTGCGAGACGCCTTCCTTTTCCATCACCAGCACGGCGGCCATGGCGGCCTTCATCTTTGCCATCGATATCTCCTGTGGGTTTGCTGAACACTGGAGCGAATCGTCGCGTTGCGGGCCCGCCAACGGAAGCCACCGGCCGCGCATGACGCTTATTCCGGTGAAGAATGGGAGCGCCTCGCCGCACCGTGGCCTACTCGCCTCCCATGGACCGCCTGCTCGCCATTCGCCTGTTCATCCGCGTCGTCGATCTCGGCTCCTTCAGCAAGGCCGCGGCCGACATCGGCATGGGTCAGCCTTCGGCCACCAAGCTCGTGGCGCAGATGGAAAAGCAGCTCGGCTCGCGCCTGCTGCACCGCTCGACGCACGGCGTGACACCCACCGAGATCGGCGCGCTCTACTACGAGAAGTGCAAGCTGATCGCCCACCATGTCGATGAAGCCGAGACGGTGGCCGCGCTGCTGCAGTCGCAGGTGCAGGGCGGCCTGCGCATCAGCACCTCGGTGGCCTTCGGGCGGCGTGTGCTGGCGCCGCTGGTGATGCGCTTCATGCGGATGAATCCCAAGCTGCAGATCGACCTGAGCTTCGAGGACCGCTACGTCAACCTGGTCGAGCAGGGTGTGGATGTGGCCATTCGCATGGGACGGCTGGCCGACTCCTCACTGGGGGCGCGCTACCTCGGCGTCAACCCGTGGGTGCTGGTGGCCTCGGCCGAGTACCTGGACAAGCGCGGGACCCCCAACGACGCCGCCGACCTGGCCGCGCACGACGCGCTGATCTACAGCACCGTGCAGGGCGATGCGCGCTGGCACTTCACCGGCGTGGACGGCCGGGCCGTGTCGGTGCCGGTGCGCGGGCCGTTGCGCTCGAACAGCCTGTCGGCGCTGCTGGCCGCGGCGCGCGAAGGCATGGGCGTGGCGGCCTTGCCGTGGTACGTGGCGCAGGAGTCGGTGCGCAGTGGCGCGGTGCTGCCGCTGCTGGCGGATTGGGCGCTGCCTTCGCAGGAGATGCATGCGGTGTACCCGTCGCCGCGGTTGGTGCCGGCGAAGGTGATCGGGTTCGTGGAGTGGCTGCAGGGGCAGTTCGGGGAGGCGTGGTGGGTCCGGCCTGCAGGCGAAACTTCGGCGGGATCGTTGAGTGATGGCGCAGGGTCAGCCGACCGGCCTCGAGCGGGCTGACCGCTGCCCCCCATTGGCTTCGGATCGGTCGCGAAGGGCGTCCGCCGGGTACGCGATTTGCCCCCTGCGCTGTTCAACCCCGAAGCGGCGATCAGCCGCCACGGCCACAATGGCCGTACCCCTCGCATGAAAACGAAAGGCAGTCTCTTGAGCTTTCAGTACGAGTACGCGGCGCCGGCCCGGGCAGGCGTCGAGGGCCTCCACGACCGCGATGCGCTGTGGCAGCGTTTTCGCAGCGTGCGGGCCCACACGCAGCGGCTGGCTGCGCCGCTTTCTGCCGAAGACCAATGCGTTCAATCCATGCCCGACGCCAGCCCGGCCAAGTGGCATCTGGCGCACACGAGCTGGTTCTTCGAGACGGTGCTGCTGCGGCCGCAGCTCCCGCACTACCGGGTGTTCGACGAGCGCTATGCCTTCCTGTTCAACTCCTACTACGAATCGCTCGGCCCGCGCCATGTGCGCGCCGAGCGCGGCATGCTCACGCGGCCTTCGGTCGAGGAGGTGCTGCGCTATCGCGAGCATGTCGACGCGGCCATGGAGCGCTTCATCGACGAGGCCGACGATGCGGCGTGGAACGAGGCGGCCGAGGTCCTGACGCTCGGGCTGCATCACGAACAGCAGCACCAGGAGCTGCTCGCCACCGACATCAAGCACCTGCTGTCCATGAATCCGTTGCAGCCGGTGTATGCGCCGGCGTCGGGCGACGGCGCCGCGCACGCGCTTCGCGACTCGACCGGGCAGACTTCGCGTGACGGCCGCTCGCCCGCAGGTGCGGCCTCGGCCTCGGTTGTTTCCGCCTTGCATCCTGCGGCGGTATGCGGCGAGCCGATGCGCTGGCTGGAGCGGCCGGGCGGCATCTGCCAGGTCGGCGCGGCGTCCTCGCATGGCGTGGACGACTTCGCCTTCGACAACGAGACGCCGCGCCACCGCGTGTTGCTGCGCGCGCACCGCATCGCCAGCCGGCCGGTGAGCTGCGGCGAGTACCTCGCCTTTATGCGCGACGGCGGCTACGGCCGGGCGAACCTGTGGCTGAGCGACGGCTGGGCCGCGGTGCAGTCGCAGGGCTGGCAGGCACCGCTCTACTGGAGCGACGTGCAGGCCGAGCGGCCCGGCATCTTCACCCTGCACGGCACGCGCGAGATCGATCCCGCCGAGCCGGTGTGCCACCTCAGCCTGTACGAGGCGGCGGCCTACGCCGAATGGGCCGGCGCGCGGCTGCCCACCGAGTTCGAGTGGGAGGCCGCGGCGGCGGGCGGCGATCCCGCGCTGCACGGGACGGGCGAGGTGTGGGAATGGACCCGCTCGTCCTACGATCCCTATCCGGGTTTTCGTCCGCTGCCGGGCGCCCTGGCCGAGTACAACGGCAAGTTCATGGTCGGGCAGATCGTCCTGCGCGGCGGCAGTTGCGCCACGCCGCCGGAGCATGCAAGGCCGAGCTACCGCAACTTCTTTCCGCCTGGAGCGCGCTGGCAGTTCAGCGGGCTCAGGCTGGCCCAGGATCTCGATCGATGAACAACGCCCTGAGAGCCACACCCGATCTGCGTGCGCACGGCGTGCCGGCCGCCGCCATGGCCGAACACGGCGCCGATCGCGCTGCCGCAGCTTCGGCCTTGCCGCAGGTGATCGACAGCGATTTCGCGCGCGAACTGCTCGCCGGGCTGGCGCGCCGGCCGCGGCAGATCGCAGCCAAGTTCTTCTACGACGCGGCCGGCTCGGCCTTGTTCGACCGGATCTGCGAGCTGCCCGAGTACTACCCCACGCGCACCGAGCTCTCGCTGCTGGGCGAGCGCGCGCCCGCGATCGCCGCGTGCATTGCCGACAGCGTGGGAGAGATCGGCGAGGGTGTCGAGATCGTCGAGTTCGGCGCCGGCTCGAGCCGCAAGGTGCGCCTGCTGCTCGACGCCTTGCCGACGCGCCGTTTCGTGCCGATCGACATCTCGGGCGAGCACCTGCACGCGGCCGCCGAGGAACTGCGGGCCGACCACCCCGGGCTGGACGTGCGACCGATCGCCGCCGACTTCACCCGGCCGATCGAGCTGCCTGCCGTGCCGCTCGATTCGAAAGGCCGGCCGGCGCCGCGCGTCGGCTTTTTCCCGGGGTCTTCCATCGGCAACTTCACGCCGGCCGAGGCGCTCGGCTTCCTGAGGCAGTCGGCCGGGCTGCTGCGCGGCGGCGGCCTGCTCATCGGTGTGGACCTGGTCAAGGATCCGGCTGTGCTGCACGCCGCCTACAACGACGGCGATGGCGTGACGGCGGCCTTCAATCTCAACCTGCTGGCGCGCGCCAACCGCGAGCTGGGGGCGAACTTCGAGCTGCCGCAGTTCGCGCACTACGCCTTCTATCAGCCGACGCTGCAGCGCATCGAGATGCACCTCGTGAGCCGACGCGCGCAGCAGGTGCGCGTGTGCGGTCACGTCTTCGATTTCGGCGAGGGCGAGAGCATGCACACCGAGAACTCGCACAAGTTCAGCGTCGAAGGTTTTCGCGCGCTGGCCGCGCGGGCGGGCTACGTGCCGGGGCCCGCGTGGTGCGACGCGCAGCGGCTGTTCAGCATCCACTGGCTGGCCCTGCCGCACTGAGGCGGCCGCCGCGCACTACACGCACTACAAGGAGCACGCGATGAAAGCAACGTGGAACGGCGTGACCGTCGCCGAAAGCGACGACACCGTGGTCGTCGAAGGCAACCACTATTTCCCGGAAAGTTCGCTCAAGCGCGAGTACGTCGCGAGCAGCAACCACCACACCATGTGTTCATGGAAAGGCGAAGCGAGCTACTACTCGCTGCTCGTCGATGGCGACCTCAATCCCGACGCCGTCTGGTACTACGCCGAGCCGAAGGAAGCCGCGGCCGAGATCAAGGGGCGCGTCGCCTTCTGGAAGGGTGTGAAGGTCGAGGAATGACGCTGCAGTGCCTGGCATGACGCACACCGGCATCAGCCGGCGTCGTGCGCCACTCCGCAGGCAAGGCGAATCAGGGGCGAGCCCTGCCGCGCAGCAGGAGCCCCAGACCGGCAAGGCCGGCCAGCAGCAGCGCGTAGGTCGAAGGCTCGGGAATAGGTGCCGTGCCGTTCACAAGATTCACGTCCACCGTGATGGCACCGTTGTTGTTGAACCAGCCGAAGCCGTCGTGCGTGCCGAGGAACAGGCGCGTGGCGCCGGTCGGAATGCCGAACTGCTGCACCGCAGACGCAGAGGTCATGCCGTCACCGATGAAGAACACCTGCTTGAGCTGCGGTGACAGGCTCGCGAAGTCGGTGCCGAGGTTCGGTGTCGGGCCGAAATCGAGTCCGGCCGGGGCGGCCGTGAGATCGGGCTGATCGGGGCCGAGAAACACGCCGAGCAAGGCGTTGATGGGCGCGGTCAGCGCCGAGATGCCGAACTCGTCGCCGCCCGAATGGCTGGCCAGTCCGCTGCCGTCGACGGGACTGCAGGCGGCAGGGCAACTGCCGGTGTGGCTGGCGCCGCCGCTGGCGTTGGTGAAGGTGAGTGCGCTGCCGAGCGACAGGTCCAGCCCCGCGACCAGCACCGGCGAGTGCGCGGGCGCCGAGTCGTTGCTGATGGCGTTCGTGCCGTCCGGCATGCCGGCAAGCCAGGGGTTGGACGTGCCGGGAACGACGATGGTGATCGCCTGCGACACCCCGCTGAGGGCGAGGAGCGAGGCGGCCAGGGCCGTGATCCGGACGGTGCGCGCGACGAAGAACGATGCTGCGGCCATGAACGTCTCCTTCAGCTTTGTCGGACAGCGCGCGAGCGTTCTCGCACAACGGTGCCGAACCCGACAAAGTTAGGCCCTGCCGCGTCGTTCAGCAATTGCGATCTAGGGGTGTGTGCATGAACCGAATAAGCAACGGCGCATTCGTTCGTTCTCGTCGGCGACGGGCCTTTCTAGCATCCACGGCATCGAAGTCTCAACCCGCCGAGGATTCCTCTCATGAGCCGTTTCCCGATCGCACGCCGTTTTCTCGCACTGAGCGCCCTGGTCCTTGCCGCTGGCGCTGCCCATGCCAGGGACATCACCCTTCTCAACGTCAGCTACGACCCGACGCGCGAGCTCTACGTCGATTTCAACAAGGCGTTCGCGACGCACTGGAAAGCCAAGACGGGCGACAACGTCACGGTGAGGCAGTCGCACGGCGGCTCTGGCAAGCAGGCGCGTTCGGTGATAGACGGTCTGGAGGCCGACGTGGTGACGCTGGCGCTGGCCTACGACATCGATGAACTGCAAGCCAAGGCAAAGCTGCTCCCGGCCGGATGGCAGAAGCGACTGCCGCACAACAGCTCGCCGTACACCTCGACCATCGTGTTCCTGGTGCGCAAGGGCAACCCCAGGGGCATTCGCGATTGGGACGATCTCGTCAAGCCCGGTGTGTCGGTGGTGACGCCCAATCCCAAGACTTCCGGCGGCGCACGCTGGAACTACCTTGCGGCGTGGGGCTACGCGCTGAAGAAGCACGGCAACGATCCGAAGCAGGCACAGCGCTTTGTCGCCGCCTTGTTCGGCAACGTGCCGGTGCTCGACTCGGGCGCACGCGGCGCCTTGCTCACCTTCACCGAGCGGGGCGTGGGTGACGTGTTCCTTTCCTGGGAGAACGAAGCCTTCCTGGCCACGCGGGAACTGGGCCCCGACAAGTTCGAGATCGTCGTGCCCAGCGTGAGCATCCTGGCCGAGCCGCCGGTCGCGGTGGTCGACAAGACGGTCGATCGCAAGGGAACGCGCGAGGTGGCCACGGCCTACCTGCAGTACCTCTACAGCCCCGAGGGCCAGGAGATCGCGGCGCGGAACCACTACCGGCCGATCGACCCCGCGGTGGCCGCCCGGCACGACAAGCGGTTCACCAAGGTCTCGCTGTTCACCATCGACGAGTTGTTCGGCGGCTGGGCTCAGGCGCAGAAGACGCACTTCGCCGACGGGGGCGTGTTCGACGAGATCTACACCCGCAAGTAAGGAGCACGCAACAGCACCCGCCGCGTCCGCATCGTTCACCACGCTCGATCGTCATGATCCTGTCCCGCGCGCTCCTGAAGCGCCACACCGTCTTGCCCGGCTTCGATCTGGCGCTCGGTTTCGCGCTGCTGTACCTGAGCCTGATCGTGCTGATCCCGCTGTCGGCGGCCTTCCTCAAGACCTTGACGATGAGTTGGAGCCAGTTCGCGGACGCGGTCAGCTCGCCGCGCGTGCTGGCCTCGTACCGGTTGAGCTTCGGCGCCTCGTTTCTGGCGGCGCTGCTGAACGCCTTCTTCGGCCTCGTGGTCGCCTGGGTTCTGGTGCGCTACGACTTTGCGGGCAGGCGGTTGATCGACGCGCTGGTGGACCTGCCGTTCGCCTTGCCCACCGCGGTCGCCGGCATTGCGTTGACCGCCCTCTACGCGCGCAACGGCTGGATCGGGCAGTGGCTGCCGTTTCCCGTGAGCTTCACGCCTTTGGGGGTCTGGGTGGCGCTGGTGTTCATCGGCCTGCCGTTCGTGGTGCGCACGCTGCAGCCGGTCCTGGAACAAGTGAGCCGCGAGCTCGAAGAAGCGGCGGCCACCCTGGGCGCAAGCCGTTGGCAGGCTTTCTCGAAGGTGATCTTCCCGATCCTGGTGCCTGCGCTGCTGACCGGCTTTGCCCTGGCTTTCGCGCGAGCGCTGGGGGAGTACGGCTCGGTCATCTTCATCGCCGGCAACATGCCGATGGTGAGCGAGATCACGCCGCTGCTGATCATCACCAAGCTCGAGCAGTACGACTATGCGGGTGCCACCGCCATCGCGGTGGTGATGCTCGTCGCGGCCTTCGTGCTGCTGCTCGTCATCAACCTGCTGCAGGCCTGGGCGCGCAAGCGCCAGGGGGGCTTGTGAACGTCGCGACCCCTGCCGTTCCGGTCGAGCTGGTGCCGCCGAGCGGGGCGGCACGCCGGGCGCGCAGCGCGGGGACGGAGCCGCCGTGGGTAAGGCGGGTGCTGATAGGCGTGGCGTTGGCGTTCATGACGCTGTTCCTGTTCGTGCCGCTGGCCACCGTGTTTCACGAGGCCCTCAGGAAAGGCGTCGAGGTCTACCTGGCCGCGATCACGGAGGCGGACGCGCTGTCGGCGATCAAGCTGACGCTCCTCGCCGCGGCCATCAGCGTGCCGCTGAACCTGGTCTTCGGCGTGGCCGCCGCATGGGCGATCACCAAGTTCGACTTCCGCGGCAAGAACCTGCTGCTCACGCTGATCGACCTGCCGTTCTCCGTGAGCCCGGTGATCGCCGGCCTGATCTACGTGCTGATCTTCGGCCTGCAGGGCTGGTTCGGCGAATGGCTCCGAGAGCACGACCTGCGGATCATCTTCGCCGTACCGGGGATCGTGCTGGCCACCGTGTTCGTGACCGTCCCGTTCATCGCGCGTGAGCTGATCCCGCTGATGCAGGCCCAGGGTATCGAGCAGGAGGAAGCCGCGCGCGTGCTGGGCGCCAGCGGTTGGCAGATCCTGCGGCGCGTGACGCTGCCCAACATTCAGTGGGCGCTGCTGTACGGCGTGATCCTGTGCAACGCGCGGGCCATGGGCGAGTTCGGCGCCGTGAGCGTGGTGTCGGGTCACATCCGCGGGTACACGAACACCATGCCGCTGCACATCGAGATCGTCTACAACGAATACCAGTTCGCCGCCGCGTTTGCCGTGGCTTCGCTGCTGGCGGCCCTCGCGCTGGTGACGCTGGTGCTGAAGTACGCGCTCGAGCAGCGAGTCAGGCACCAACAACGTGCGTTCGGTCACCGAACGGAGTGAGGACCCCATGAGCATCGAAGTCAGGAACCTGAACAAGCGTTTCGGCGCGACCGTGGCGTGCGATGAGCTCGACCTCGACATCCCGGCCGGCGAGCTGGTCGCCCTGCTGGGACCCTCGGGCTGCGGCAAGACCACGCTGCTGCGCATCATCGCCGGGTTGGAGGTTCCCGACACCGGCCGCGTCCTCTTCCACGGTGAGGACGCGACCTCGACCGACGTGGGCGATCGCAATGTCGGCTTCGTGTTCCAGCACTACGCGCTCTTCGGCCACATGTCGATCTTCGAGAACGTGGCCTTCGGGTTGCGGGTGCGGCCGAGGCAGACCCGCCCGAGCGACGCCGAGATCAGGCGCAAGGTGATGCAGTTGCTCGAGCTGGTGCAGCTGGCCGGATTGGCCGACCGCTATCCCCACCAACTGTCCGGCGGCCAGCGCCAGCGCATCGCGCTGGCCCGCGCGCTGGCGGTGGAGCCGGAGGTGCTGCTGTTGGACGAACCCTTCGGTGCGCTCGACGCGAAGGTGCGCAAGGAACTCCGCCGCTGGCTGCGGCGGCTGCACGACGAGGTGCACGTGACCACAGTTTTCGTCACCCACGATCAGGACGAGGCGATGGAAGTGGCCGACCGGGTGGTCGTCATGAACCGGGGTCGTATCGAGCAGCAGGGCAGCCCGGACGAGGTGTACGACCACCCGGCCACGCCGTTCGTGCTCCAGTTCCTGGGCGACGTGAATCTGTTCCACGGCCGGCTGGGCCATGCAGGGCGGGGCGCCGGCGCCGAGGGCATCGCTTACGTGCGCCCCCACGAACTGGAGATCCTGGCCGAGGGCGGCGCGGACACCTGGGCGGTCACCTTGCGCCAGTCGCTGACGGTGGGGCCGAACACGCGCATCGAGTTCGAGCGCGTGTCCGACGGCAGCGACGTGGATGTCGAGTTGCCGCGCGCGAGCTTCATCGCGCTGCGTGAGCGCCTCGGGCTGGCACCCGGCGTGCGCGTGCATTTGCGGCCCCGCCGGGTGACCACCTTCGGGGCCGGGGCGACCTGGCCCGATTCCGTGACGATGGGCTGAGCGAGCCGGTCGGCAGGCTTGCTTGCGCCGCTCTTTTGCGGGGCGGCTCTTGGCCAGCGCCGATCCGCGTCAGATGTCGAAACGCGTGCCGGGCGCGGCGGCCAGAGACCGGTCGACCAGCTCGCGCGTCAGGGGCGAGGCGAACGACTCGATGAAGTCGTAGACATAGCTGCGCAGGAAGCTGCCGCGGCGCAGCGCCAGCCGGGTCATGTTGGAGGCGAACAGGTGGCGCGCGTCGATGGCGCGCAGGTGGATGTCGCGCGCTTCGTCGTAGGCCATGCTGGCGATGATGCCCACCCCCATGCCGAGGTCCACGTAGGTCTTGATCACGTCGGCATCCATGGCCGACAGCACGAGATTGAAGCTCATGCCCTGGCGCTTGAAGGCCTCGTCGATGTGGCTGCGGCCGGTGAACCCGGGCTCGTAGGTGATGACGGGAAACTGCGCCAGCCGCTCGAGGGTGAGGATGACACCGCGCTGCGCGTCCTCCGCCAGAGGATGCGTCGGCGTCACGATGACGCAATGCGTCCACTGGTAGCTCGGCAGCGCGATCAGGTCGGGGTAGTCGGCCAGTGCTTCGGTGGCCACGCCCAAGTCGGCTTCTCCGGCCAGCAGCAGTTCGGCCACCTGCTTGGGCGAGCCCTGGTGCAGGCGCAGCGAAACCTCCGGGTGCATGGCGCTGAAGTCACGCACCGCCGGCGGCAGGGCATAGCGCGCCTGCGAGTGCGTCGCCGCGATCGTCAGGAGTCCTCGGCCGGCCGAGGAGAAGTCGTCGCTGGCGCGCCTGAGGTTCGCGGCATCCTGCAGCAGGCGTTCGATGATGGGGAGAACGGCCTCTCCCGGAGGCGTCAGCCCGGTCAGACGCTTGCCTGCACGAACGAAGATCTCGATGCCGATCTCGTCTTCCAGTTCGCGGATTTGACGGCTGACCCCCGGCTGCGAGGTGTGCAGGATTTCGGCGACCTTGGTGAGGTTGAAGCCTTGCCGCGCGGCTTCCCGGACGGAGCGAAGTTGCTGGAAGTTCACGGGAAATCGGCCAGGCGGGCTGGTTATGCGATTTCCAAATTTTGACGGGCAAGGTTTATTCGTTGATCGAATATTTCGTAGTTTGCATACCCGATGAATTCATAAAGCGTCGCAGGCTCCGGTCATCAGGTCGCCAGCACCGCAATGGAGGCCACCTCGCCCGACGCGATGCGTTTTTGCCACTCCGCCGGGCCGGTGTTGTGCACCGAGGTGCCGCTCGAATCGACGGCCACGGTGACCGGCATGTCGGTCACCGTGAACTCGTAGATCGCCTCCATGCCCAGGTCGGCGAAGCCGACCACCCTGGCCTGCCTGATCGCCTTGGAGACGAGGTAGGCCGCGCCGCCCACGGCCATCAGGTAAGCCGACTTGTGCTTCCTGATCGCCTCGATCGCGACCGGCCCGCGCTCGGCCTTGCCGATCATCGAAATAAGCCCGGTCTGCGCCAGCATCGTCTCGGTGAACTTGTCCATGCGCGTGGCGGTCGTCGGGCCGGCCGGGCCGACGGCTTCGTCGCGCACCGGATCGACCGGGCCGACGTAGTAGATGACACGGTTGGTGAAATCGACGGGCAGCGGCTCGCCCTTGGCCAGCATGTCCTGGATGCGCTTGTGTGCCGCGTCGCGGCCGGTGAGCATCCTGCCGTTCAGCAGCAGCGTGTCGCCGGGCTTCCACCCCGCCACTTCCTCGCGCGTCAGCGTGTCGAGGTCGACCCGCTTGCTCCTGTTGTAGTCGGGCGCCCACTTCACGTCGGGCCACAGATCCAGCGAAGGCGGCTCCATGTACGCCGGGCCCGAGCCGTCGAGCACGAAGTGCGCATGGCGCGTGGCGGCGCAGTTGGGAATCATCGCCACCGGCTTGCTCGCCGCGTGCGTCGGGTACATCGCGATCTTCACGTCGAGCACGGTGGTCAGGCCCCCCAGGCCCTGCGCGCCGATGCCCAGCGCGTTGATCTTGTCGGCCAGCTCGATGCGCAATTCCTCGGTCTTGTTGCGCGGGCCGCGGGCCTTGAGCTCGTGCATGTCGATGTCTTCCATCAACACTTCCTTGGCCATCAGCATGGCCTTCTCCGCCGTGCCGCCGATGCCGATGCCCAGCATGCCGGGCGGGCACCAGCCGGCGCCCATGGTGGGCACGGTCTTCAGGACCCAATCGACCAGCGAGTCGCTCGGGTTGAGCATGACGAACTTGCTCTTGTTCTCCGAGCCGCCGCCCTTGGCCGCCACCTGCACGTCCACCGTGTTGCCCGGCACCACACGCATGTGCACGACGGCGGGCGTGTTGTCCTTGGTGTTCCTGCGATCGAAATGCGGGTCCGCCACGATGGAAGCGCGCAGCGTGTTGTCGGGATCGAGGTAGCCGCGGCGCACGCCTTCGTTGACCGCGTCTTCGATGCCGCCGGGGAAGCCCTCGAAGCGCACGTCCATGCCGATCTTGAGGAACACGTTGACGATGCCGGTGTCCTGGCAGATCGGCCGGCGGCCTTCGGCGCAGAGCTTCGAGTTGGTGAGGATCTGCGCGATCGCATCCTTGGCGGCCGCGCTTTGCTCGAGCTCATAGGCGCGCGCGAGGTGGGCGATGTAGTCGGCCGGGTGGTAGTAGCTGATGTACTGCAGCGCGGCGGCGATGCTCTCGACGAGATCGTCGTGGCGGATGGTGGTCATGGCGGAGTCCGGTGGGTTCGCGCAGGCGGGCGCTGGCGGGCAGTTTACTGAACGCCTTCCGCTCGCACGGCAGGCGCATCGGCAGGTCCGCGCCTTGCTGCGCGAGGGCACCATGGTGATCGTCTTGATGGGGGTTTCGGGTTGCGGCAAGACGACCGTCGGCAAGCTGCTCGCGCGCCGGTTGCACTGGAAGTTCTACGAGGGCGACGACTTTCACCCCGCAGCGAACAGGCAGAAGATGAGCGAAGGCCGCGCCCTGGACGACGCGGACCGCGAGCCCTGGCTGAGCGCCCTGAGAGCGTCGATCGCGGGCAGCCTGGCCCGCGGGGAGAACGCCGTCGTTTCATGCTCGGCGCTCGAGCAGGCTCATCGCGATCGGCTGGCGCTGAAGGGCGTGCGCTTCGTGCACTTGAAAGGCGATCCCGGGTTGATCGCCGCGCGGCTGGAAAAGCGCACCGGGCACTTCTTCGCGCCCGCGTTGCTCGCGAGCCAGTTCGAAACGCTGGAGGAGCCGCGTGCCGCGCTCGTCGTCGGCATCGCGCAGACCCCTCGGGCGATCGCCGCCGAAATCGAGCACAGGCTGGGCCTGAAAGTGGACGCAAACGCCGGCTGTTAGGCCTTCCTTCGCGGTCGCCCTCGGGTGGCAGGGGCCCTCGGGCACGAGCCGGTCACGACGGCGCGCGCCGGCCGAGCTCTCGCAGCAGGCCGCCGAGTTCGGTCGGGAACGGGAAGACGATGGTCGAGTTGTTCTGCTGCCCGATGGTGGCCAGCGTGCTCAGGTAGCGCAGTTGCATGGCCTCGGGCTGCTGGGCCAGCACCTGCGCGGCCTCGAGCAGCTTGCGCGCGGCCTGTTCCTCGCCCTCGGCATTGATGACCTTCGCACGGCGCTCGCGCTCGGCTTCGGCCTGGCGGGCCATCACGCGCACCATGTTCTCGCCGAGATCGATGTGCTTGAGCTCGACGTTGGCGACCTTCACGCCCCAGGCTTCCGTCTGCGAGTCGAGGATGGTCTGGATGTCGTTGTTGAGCTTGTCGCGCTCGGAGAGCATCGAATCCAGATCGTGCCGGCCGAGCACCGAGCGCAAGGTGGTCTGAGCCAGCTCGCTGGTGGCCTGCCGGTAGTTCTCGACCTGGATCACCGAAGGCTCGGGTCCCACCACGCGAAAGTAGATCACCGCGCTGACGCGCACCGACACGTTGTCGCGAGAGATGACGTCCTGGCCCGGCACATCGAGCACCTGCGTGCGCTGATCGACGCGCACGATCTGCTGCACCACCGGCACCAGCAGGATCAGCCCCGGCCCCTTCACGCCGGTGAAGCGGCCGAGCGTGAACACCACCCCGCGTTCGTACTCGCGCAGGATGCGGATCGACATCGCGAGCAGCACCAGCAGCAGCACGAGGATCGGGGCGAAGAAGAACAGTCCGGACATGTGGAACCTCCTGGAGCTCGGGGGCAGGGCAAGGGCGCGGCAGCGCCGTTTCAGGGTGCCACGCTTTGCGTCGGCACGTCGGCGCCGGGCTCGACGTCCACGCTCAAGCCATGCACGGAGCGCACCCGCACCGTCTGGCCGGGCATCAGGCCGCTCGGGCCGGTGGCGCTCCAGCGTTCGCCCGCGGCATGCACGTGACCTGCGACGCCCGACCAGTCGAGCACGCGCGCCGGCTCGCCGACCATGGCGGCGGTGCCGCTCACCACGCGGTGCCGCCGCGAGCTCAGGGCCAGGCGCACGACGACCAGGCTCGCCGCCAGTGCGCTCAGGGCGACGCCGGCAACCAGCGGCAAGGAGAGCGCGTAGCCGGGCGCCTCGGTGTCGATGAGCAGCATGGCACCCAGCACGAAGGCCACCACCCCGCCCAGTCCGAGGATGCCGAACGAGGGTGCGAAAGCCTCCGCGACGAGCAGGCCCAGGCCCAGCAGCATCAAGGCCGCGCCGGCATAGCTCACCGGCAGCGCCGACAGTGCGTACAGGCCGATCAGCAGACAGATGCCGCCCACCACGCCGGGCACCAGCGCGCCGGGGTTCATGAACTCGAACAGCAGGCCGTAGACGCCGATCATCATCAGGATCAGCGCCAGGTTCGGGTTGGTGATGACGCCGAGCGCGCGCGATCGCCAGTCCGGCTCGATGTGGCGCAGCTCCAGCCCGGCCGTGCGCAGCTTCACCGTGCCCGCGCCGAGCCGGACCTCGCGGCCGTCGGCCTGCCCGAGCAGGTCGGCAACGTCGTTGGCCACCACGTCGATGACCCCCTGGTCCAGCGCCTCGCGCGCCGGCAGACTGACCGCTTCGCGCACCGCCCGCTCGGCCCAGTCGGCATTGCGGCCGTGCAGGTCGGCCAGGGAGCGGATGTAGGCGACGGCATCGTTCACCGCCTTGGCCTGCGATGCGGTGCGCGCACTGTCCGGCCCGCTGGCGGCCCCGTTGCGGGGGCCGGAGGCGGGCGGTTCGCGCCCCGGCAGGGGCGAGCCCTCGCCGCCGAGATTCACCGGCGTGGCGGCGCCGAGGTTGGTGCCGGGCGCCATGGCCGCCACGTGGCTGGCGTAGAGGATGTAGGTTCCCGCGCTCGCCGCCCGCGCGCCGCTCGGCGCCACGTAGCTCAGCACGGGCATCGGCGAGGCGACGATGTCGCGGATGATGTCGCGCATGGAGGTGTCGAGCCCGCCCGGCGTGTCCATGCGCAGCACGACCACGGCGGCGCCCTGCTCGCGCGCACGCCCGAGGCCGCGGCGCACGTAGTCAGCGGAGGCCGGGCCGATCACGCCGTCCACCGACAGCACCACTGCAACGCGCCCGGCGTCGGCAGGCTGCGCCGCGCCGAGCCCGGCGGCGAGCCACAGCAGCAGGCCGGCGAGCCCGGCGACCAGCGGTTTCGTGAAGTCTTTCACCGGACACAGTCTTGTGCGATCGAGAGGACCTTGCAAGCGGCCATCGGTTCTACCGGCGCGAGCGCAGGGTCATGCGCCCGGCCGGGCTGCGAACGGCGGCGGCAAGACGCCAGGGCCTGTTAACGCCACGGGAGGGCTCGCGCCGCAGATCGGCTGAATGGACGCGGGTTGGCGCGCCGTGCGCGGGGCCGGTCCGGTCGGCAATGCAGGCCCCGAATGGGGGGCTGCGCGCGGCCTTCCTACAATCCGCCGCTTCCGAACCTCTGCCGACTCGCCCCGCTTCCGCATGAATGCCCTTGCCTCGACCGTGCTGCTGCCGCTGGTGCTGGGCACGGGCCTGTGCTTTTGGAGCGGGCAGCGCAACACGCCGGGCCGTCGTCGCCTGACGGCCTGGTTGGCGGCGGCGGTCACCCTGGCGGCACTGGCCTCGACCAGCACTTTGGCCCCCGAGGTGTTCGCCGGACAGACCGTGCTGGCGCAGGCCGAGTGGATCCCGGCCATCGGCCTGAACGCCAACTTCCGGCTCGACGGCCTGGCCTTGATGTTCGTCTGGCTGATCACCGGGATCGGCCTGCTGATCGTCCTCTACGCGGCCTACTACCTGCACCACGACGATCCGGCGGGCAAGTTCTTCACGCAGCTCATGCTCTTCATGGCTGCGATGCTGGGCATCGTGCTCTCGGACAACCTGCTGTTCCTCATGGTGTTCTGGGAGCTCACCAGCCTCTCGTCCTTCCTGCTGATCGGCTACTGGGGCGACAAGGCCGAGTCGCGCGCCGGCGCGCGCATGGCGCTCACGATGACCGGCGGCGGCGGGCTCGTGCTGCTGGCCGGCGTGGTGGTGCTGGGGCAGATCGCCGGCACCTACGACCTGTCGGCCATGCTCGGCCGCGGCGCCGAGATACAGGCCGACCCGCGCTACCCCTTGGCCCTCGGCCTCGTTCTCGTCGGCTGCTTCACGAAGAGCGCGCAGTGGCCCTTTCACTTCTGGCTGCCCGAGGCGATGGCCGCGCCCACGCCGGTTTCGGCCTACCTGCACTCGGCGACGATGGTCAAGGCCGGCATCTTCCTGCTGGCGCGGCTGTACCCGGTGCTCGGGGCCGGCAGCGTCCTGTTCGAGAGCATCGTCGCGCCGATCGGCCTGGCCACGATGGTCTTCGCGGCCTACATGGCCGTGTTCAAGCACGACATGAAGGGGCTGCTGGCCTACTCCACCATCAGCCACCTCGGCCTGATCGTGTTCCTGATCGGGCTGGCCTCGCCGCTGTCGTCGGTGGCGGCCATGTTCCACATCCTCAACCACGCGACCTTCAAGGCCTCGCTCTTCATGACCGCCGGCATCGTCGACCACGAGACCGGCACGCGCGACATGCGCCGGCTCGGCGGCCTGATGAAACTGATGCCCTGGACGGCGACCCTCGCCATGGTCGCCGCGGCGTCGATGGCCGGCGTGCCCTTCGTCAACGGTTTCCTGTCCAAGGAAATGTTCTTCGCCGAGGCGGTCGATCGCCAGGCCGATTTCGCCTTCGGCGTGATGGTGCCGCTGGCCGCGACCCTGGGCGGCGTCTTCTCCGTCGCCTACTCGCTGCGCTTCATCCACGACGTCTTCTTCCATGGCAAGGCGCACGACCTGCCCAAGCCCCATCCGCACGAGCCCCCCTTGTTCATGAAGGCGCCGGTCGCGCTGCTGGTCGTGGTGTGCGTGGCGGTCGGCCTGATGCCGGCGCTGACGTTCGGGCCGCTGGTTCACGTCGCCGCGACCGCCGTGCTGGGCGGTGCGCCGCCCGAGTACCACCTGGCCTTGTGGCACGGCCTGAACCTGCCGCTGCTGATGAGCGCCATTGCGCTGGTGGGCGGCGCGGCGATGTACATCGCCCTGCAGCGCGGCTCGAAGCTGCACCTGCACCATTGGCGCGGCTGGACCGGCCGCAGCATCTTCACGCGCGGCATCGACGGCCTGTTCGGCCTGGCCGGCCGCCTGACCGGCACGCTCGAGAACGGCTCGCTGCAGCGCCATGCGGCGCTGATGGTCGGCTCGGCCGTGGTGCTGGCCTGCTGGCCCTTCGTCCTCGGTCATGGCGAAGGCCTGGCTGCCGGCGAGCGGCCGCTCCTGGCCGCGCCGCCGCTGGCCATCGTCGTGTGGGTGCTGCTCCTGGCGACCGGCGCGTCACTCCTTCTCACGCACCACGACCGCTTCCGGGCGGTGGTGCTGGTGAGCGTGGTGGGCGTGGCCGCCTCGCTCAGCTTCGTGGCGCTGTCGGCCCCCGACCTCGCCCTCACACAGCTGTCGGTCGACATCGTGTCCACCGTGCTGCTGCTCATGGGTCTGGCGCTGCTGCCGCAGACCAGCCCGCGCGAATCGAGCCGGGCCCGTCGTGTGCGCGATGCGCTGCTGGCCCTTGCCGGCGGCGGTGGGATCGCCTGGATGACCTGGCTGATGCTCACCCGCAACCACGACTCCATCTCCTGGTACTTCCTCGAGCAGTCGCTGCCCGGCGGCGGCGGGACCAACGCGGTGAACGTGATCCTGGTCGATTTCCGCGGCTACGACACCTTCGGCGAGATCACCGTGCTGGGCATCGCCGCGGTCGGCGTGCTGGCGTTGCTCGACGGCATGCGCGCCCGCCGAGCGGCGCACGATCCCCAGGGCCGACCCTGGAGCTTCGCCAACGAGCCGCTGATGCTGCGCGTGGCCTCGCGGCTGGTGCTGCCGCTGGCGCTGGTGGTCAGCGCGTACATCTTCTGGCGCGGCCACAACCTGCCGGGCGGCGGCTTCATCGCCGGCCTGATCACGGCGGTGGCACTCGTGCTGCAGTACATGGCGCTGGGCCAGGGCCAGGCCGAAGCGGTGCTTCGCGCCGGCGGGGGGCTGCGCTTCACGCGCTGGGTCGGAGGCGGCCTGGCCGTCGCCGGGCTCACCGGCGTGGGCGCCTTCCTGTTCGGCCGGCCGTTTCTCACCAGCGCGCACGGCCATCCCAGCGTGGCCGTGCTGGGGGAGCTGCCGCTGGCCAGCGCGGCGCTGTTCGACCTGGGCGTGTACATCACCGTGGTCGGGGCGAGCATGCTGATGCTGTCGGTCCTGGGTGCGGCGAGCAAGGAGCCGCTGCGCACCAGGGGGCGCGCATGAGCCTGGAGTTTCTCGTCGCCACGGGGATCGGGTGGGTCACCACCTGCGGCATCTACCTGCTGTTGCGCGGCCGCACCTTCCCGGTTGTGCTCGGCCTGACCCTGCTCGGCTACGCGGTCAACGTCTTCATCTTCGCGATGGGGCGGCTGTGGAGCGCGGCACCGCCGATCCTCACCGACGGCAGCAACGTGGCCGATCCGCTGCCGCAGGCGCTGGTGCTCACCGCCATCGTGATCGGTTTCGCGACCACCGGTTTCGTCATCGAGCTGGCGCTGCGCAGCCGGCACGAAAGCGGCAGCGACCATGTGGATGGCCGGCGCAGCAACGAAGGTCCCGGTGAGCCCGATCGCGGCGAACGCGCCGAGAGCCCGGACGGATCTCGCGGCACGAACGGGTCCACGCCATGAGCGCCTTCTTCTCGACCCACCTGGCGGTCCTGCCGGTGCTGTTGCCGGCCTTCACCGCGATGCTGCTGCTGCTCATCGGCGACCATGGCGGCACCTCGCATGCCGGCCCCGGCCAGGGAAGGCTGCGTTGGGCGCGGCTCGTTTCGCTGGTCTCGACCGCGGTGTTGCTCGTGCTGGCCGCGCGCCTCGCCCTGCAGGCAGGCGCCGGCGAGCTGGCGGTCTATCGGCTGGGCGACTGGCCGGCGCCCTTCGGCATCGTGCTGGTGATCGACCGTCTTTCGGCGCTCATGCTGCTGCTCACCGCCTGCATCGCGCTGCCCGTGCTGGTGTATGCCGGTGGCGGCTGGGATGCGCACGGGCGCTATTTCCATGCCTTGTTCCAGTTTCAGCTGATGGGCCTGAACGGCGCCTTCGTCACCGGCGACCTGTTCAACCTCTTCGTGTTCTTCGAGGTGCTGCTGATCGCCTCGTATGCGCTCATGCTGCACGGCCAGGGCGGCGAGCGGTTTCGCGTGGGCCTGCATTACGTGGTCCTGAACCTGGCGGCCTCGGCGCTCTTTCTGGTCGGCGTGGCGCTGATCTACGCACTGACCGGCACGCTGAACCTCGCCGATCTGGCCCTGCGCGTGCCCGCGGTCGAGGGCCCCGAGGCGGCCGTGCTGCAGGTGGCGGGGCTGATCCTGCTGGTGGTGTTCGGCTTCAAGGCGGCGATCATGCCGCTGTCGCTGTGGCTGCCGGCGACCTACGCAGCGGCCAGCGCGCCGGTCGCTGCACTGTTCGCCATCATGACCAAGGTGGGCTTGTACGCCATCGTCCGAATCCACGGCGTGGTGTTCGGCGCCGATGGCGGCGCGGCGGCCGGCGAAAGCGCCGCTGCAACCGCCTGGTCGGTCGGCTCGCTGTTGCTGCCGCTTGCACTGGCGACCAGCATCGTCGCCGTGCTCGGCGCGCTGGCCGCGCGCAGCTTGCCGCGGCTGGTGGCCTGGCTCACCGTGGTGTCGGTCGGCACGGTGCTCACGGCCTTGGGCGTGCAGGGCGCCGCCGCGTGGTCGGCGGGGCTGTACTACATGGTGCAGAGCACGCTCGTGCTGGCCGGTCTGTTTCTGCTCGCGGAGCTGGTCGGCGCGCAGCGTGGCGACGTTGCGGGCGAACTCGATCCCGCCTCGCCGGTCCTGCAGCCGCAACTGCTCGGCCTCATGCTGCTGCTCGGCGCGGCCTCGGTCGCGGGTCTGCCGCCCCTGCCGGGCTTCATCGGCAAGCTGATGATCCTGGAGGCCTCGGTGAACCACGCTTGGGTGGCTGCCGTGTGGTTCGTGGTGCTGGGCGTGGGCCTCCTGACGCTGATCGGCCTGGCCCGCGCCGGCAGCATCCTGTTCTGGAACGTGCGCACCGACCTGGCGGTCTGCAGCAGCTCCGGTGCGAGCCCGAGGCTCGTCGTGGCGACCCTGACGCTGCTGGGCTCCGCCGTGGCGATGAGCCTGTTTGCAGCGCCCCTGCAGCGCTATACCGCGGCGGCCGCGCTGCAGCTCACCGACCGTGCGGGCTATGCCCGCGCAGTGCTCGGCGAGCAGGATGGCCGGGTGACGGACACCACCCGGCCCTACCGCATCGTTCCCGGAGCGCCACGATGAGGCAAGGCCCCAAACCCCGCCCGGGATGGCTGGCCCATCCGGTGCTTTCGCTGCTGCTCGCCGCGGCGTGGCTCTTGCTGCAACAAAGCCTCGCGGTGCCGCAGCTCATCACCGCTTCGATCCTTGCACTGGTGCTGCCTCGGCTGCTGCACGGCTTTCTGGGGCCTGGCGCACGACTCAAGCGCGTGCCGGTGGCGTTGCGCTTTGCCGGCGTGGTGTTGTGGGACATCGTGGTGTCCAACCTCATCGTCGCGCGCATCGTGCTCACGCCGGGCTCCGATCCGCAGCCCGCCTGGGTGCCGGTGGCGCTCGACATCCGCGACCCCACGGCCATCGTGCTGCTCGCCACCATCATCACGACGACGCCGGGCACCGTGTCGTGCGTCGTCGACGAAGCTCGCCATCGCATCCTCGTGCACGCGCTGGACTGCGCCGATCCGCAGGCACTGGCCGCGCAGATCAAGCAGCGTTACGAGCAGCCGCTCAAGGAGATTCTCGGATGATCGAATGGGCCTTGAACATCGCTCTGGCGGCGATCGGCCTGGCCATCGCGCTGTGCGGCTGGCGCCTGATGCGGGGGCCGTCGGCGGTCGATCGCGTGCTGGCGCTCGACACGCTCTACATCAACGTGGTCGCGCTGGTGATCCTGCTCGGCATCCGGCGCGAGACGCCGCTGCTCTTCGAGGCAGCCTTGATCGTGGCGATGCTGGGTTTCGCTTCCACCGTCGCGCTGGCGCGCTATCTGAGCCGCGGCGACGTCATCGAATAGGAGCCGCGATGAGCGACCTGTCGTTCTGGGTGCAACTGCCGATCGCCGCACTGCTGGTCATCGGTGGCGCGTTCTCGCTGATCGGCGCGATCGGCATGGTGCGTTTTCCCGACTTTTTCATGCGCCTGCATGCACCCACCAAGGCCACCACGCTGGGCGTGGGCGGCGTGCTCGTTGCCAGCATGGCGGCGAGTTGGGCGCAGGGGCTGGTGGGCGTGCACGAACTGCTGATCGCGCTGTTCCTGTTCGTGACCGCGCCGGTTTCCGCCAACCTCATGGCCAAGGCGGCGCTGCATTCGCGCCTGCCGTCCAAAGCGCCGCCGCCGGACGATCTGCCGCGCGACTGAAGGTCCCGAGCGGCCCGCCGCCGATGGTGCGGTAAGGTACCCCCTGTTGCGGACAGGCGCGTCGGCATGAAGCGCCTGCCCCGCAGCCCCCTTGGCGGCCCCAGAAGGCCGACTGGCGTGGGTCGTGTGCCGTGTCGTGCGTGTCTGCGTGGGTCTGTCGTGGTTCGGGTCGTTCATCGGCCGGGTCGCCGCTTGTCGTCAACCTTGCGCCTGGACAACAACACGATGAATGCACCGATCCACAACATCAGCTTTCCCGTCAACGAACCCGGCGCGCTTGCGCAGGACGAAGCCTATTTCCTGCTTCGCGAGGAAGGGCGCGACCTGCGCCTGCGCTTCCACGACTACGACGACATCTACCGTCGCCCGGGCCTGTACGAACAGTTGTTCTACCAACGCCTGCGCTGCGATTCGCCGCGCAAGGCGCACGAGGTGTTGAGGCGGGTGCTGCAGGACAACCAGCTCGAGCTCAGCGGCCTGCGCGTGCTCGACCTCGGCGCAGGCAACGGCATGGTCGGTGAACTGCTCGATGCGGCGCGCGTGATCGGTGTGGACATCTCCGAGGCCGCGCGCGAGGCCTGCAATCGCGACCGTCCGAACGCCTACGACGCCTACTACGTCGCCGACATGAGCCGGCTCGACCGCGATACCGGCGACGAGATGAAGCGCTGGCAGATCGATTGCCTGACCTGCATCGCGGCCCTCGGTTTCGGCGACATCCCGGTGCCTGCCTTCGCGAACGCCTTCAACCTCGTGCGCGATGGCGGCTGGGCGGCCTTCAACATCAAGGAGACCTTCCTGCACGAGAGCGACCGCTCCGGCTTCTCGCGCCTGGTCAAGCACCTGCTGGTCAGCGACACGCTGGAGGTGCATCACCTCGAGCGCTACCGCCACCGCCTGTCGATCGATGGCGAGCCGCTGTTCTACTACGTGCTCGTCGGCCGCAAACGATCCGACATCGCCGAGGGCATGATCGCGGAGTGCTCGCCCTTTTGACGAGCCGGCCTCGACGCGGCGGCGGGTGACGGCGTCGCATCGCCTGCCGCCTCCGCCGGCGGGGCCGGGCACGGAACGCCGAGCTTGTCAGTGCGGCGGCGCGTCACCGTCCTTGGGATGTGCATGGTGCGGCCGCCACAGCAGCCACACCACCGAAAAGCCGAGCACCGCGCTGATGACGGCCATCGCGACGAGGCCGACGATCAAGGGCGCGCCGGCCGCCTGCATGGAGGCCCAGATGCCTTCGATGAAGCCCTGCTGGGCGAGCAGCGCTTCGGTCTCGCTTTCGATGCGCCGGGCGCCGGCTTCGTCCTCGGGCTCGCCGAGGATGAAGCGGCCGAGCTTGTAGGCGGCCCAGTAGATCGGCGGGAAGGTCAGCGGGTTGCTGACCAGCGTCGATGCGGCCGCGATGGCCACGTTGGCGCGCAGCACGATCGCCGTGGTGATGGCGAACAGGAACTGCGCCACCGGAATCAGGAAGCCGAAGAACAGCCCGATCCCGACGCCGCGCGCCACGCTGCCGCGATCCATGTGCCACAGCCGCTCGTCTTCGAGGTGGTGCGCCACGGGGCGCAGCCAGCGCGAGGCGCGCAACTGCGCGCGGGTCGGGAGCCAGCGCTTCACCGGGAGCGGGCCGGCCGCAACACCGCGACGACCAGCGTCACCATCGTCAGGGGCAGGGCGAAGCCGAGCATCACCGTGCTGTAGGCCGGCAGGGCGTCGTGCTGACTGGCCGCGAGGATGAGATAGGCGACATAGGCGGCGTAGTAGGCGACGAAAAGCAGACCTTCCCAGCGCGCGATGCAGCGCCCGCTCAGGAATACCGGCAGGCAGGCGAGTGTGGCCGCCAGCATCACCCAGATGTCGAAATTGAGCACCGCGGCCGGCACGGTCAGGCCGGCAGCACCCGAAACCAGGCTCGACAGGCCCAGGCAGCCGAGGATGTTGAAGACGTTGCTGCCGATCACGTTGCCGACCGCGATATCGCGCTCGCCCTTGAGCGCCGCCGCGAGCGAAGCGGCCACCTCGGGCATCGACGTGCCGGCGGCAATGATGGTCAGGCCGATCACGAGGTCGCTCACGCCCAGGGCCTTGGCGAAGTCGACGGAGGCGCTGACGAGCGCGTTCGACCCCAGCACCAGTGCGGCAAGGCCCAGCACGATGAGAGCGATCTGCACCGGCAGCCGGTCGTCCCAGCCGCCGCGCTCGGCCTGCGCCGGGCGGTCGGCGGCATCCGCATCCGCTGCGGCTTTGGTGGCGGCCCGGGACTGGCGCACGAGAAACACCGTGTAGGCCAGCATCAGCGCGAACAGCATCGCGCCGTCGATCGCGCTCAGCCGATGGTCCAGCGCCAGCACCAGCAGGAGCAGCGACGCGCCGAGCATGATCGGCACTTCCTGCCGGATGAGCTGCGAGTCCACCACGAGCGGCGTGATCAGCGCCGACAGCCCGAGGATGAACAGCACGTTGAGGACATTGCTGCCGACGACGTTGCCGATCGCGATGTCCGTGCGGCCGTCGAGCACCGCCCCGACCGAGACCGCGAGTTCGGGCGAACTCGTGCCGAAGGCGACGATGGTCAGCCCGACCACCAGCGGCGAGATGCCGAACGACAGCGCCAGCTTCGACGCCCCGCGCACGAGCAGCTCGGCGCCGAGGATGAGACCCGCAAGGCCGGCCAGGAACAGCAGGAGGCTTTGCATGAGCGATGGGCAGGGTTCAATGGTCGCCGCGCGGGGGCGGCGTCATCATCCGGTCGGTCAAGGCGATGGCCAGTGCGGAGAGCAGGAAGGTGATGTGGATGAGCGTCTGCCACATCAGGACGTGTTCCGTGTAGTTGGCCGCGCTAATGAAGGTCTTGAGCAGGTGGATCGAGCTGATGCCGATGATCGCGGTGGCCAGCTTGACCTTGAGCACCGAGGCGTTCACGTGGCTCAGCCACTCGGGCTGGTCGGGATGGCTCTGCAGGTTCATGCGGCTGACGAAGGTTTCGTAGCCGCCGACGATCACCATGATGAGCAGGTTGCTGATCATCACCACGTCGATCAGCGCCAGCACCACGAGCATGATCACCGTTTCGTTGAGCTGGGGCGCGGCGTAGCCCGTGACGGTCCCGGCGGCGTCCCTGATGGCCGGCAGCTGGTAGCCGATGCTGTCGATCAGCTTTTGTAGGGCCGCCTTGTCGCCGAACACCGCTTCGATCAGGTGGACCAGCTCCACCCAGAAGTGAAAGACGTAGACGCACTGCGCCAGGATGAGCCCCAGGTACAGCGGCAGTTGCAGCCACCGGCTCATGAAGATGAGGTTGGGCAGCGGGCGCAGACGTGCGTTGGCGGGGTCGGACAAGGCGGGCATGGGAGGGGGCGAGCGGGAGGAGGGCGGATTCTAGTGAAGGAGGTGTGTCGCCCCGGCCCCGGGAGCGTCACCGTCTGGCGCAGCGCTCGGGGAACAGCCGCAGTGGCCGGCGTCCGGGCCTTCGCGCTAAAGTCATCGAGCGGCCCCGGGAGTAGTAAGGGCTTCGTAAGAGCGCGCCCCTAAGGTGCGTCCGCTACCGAAGCGGCCTCGACGAACGGCCCGCCCCAGCAAAAACAGGAGACCCGACATGTCCGACGCCGCCACCAGCAAGCTCTATCCGCCCTCGGAGGCCGCCATCCGGGGCGCGCACGTTTCAAGCATGGCCGCCTACGACAAGCTGGTCGCCGAGGCCGAAGCCGACTACGAGGGCTTCTGGGCCCGCCTGGCGCGCGAGCTCATCAGCTGGAAGACGCCGTTCACGAAGGTGCTCGACGGCAGCAACGCGCCCTTCTTCAAGTGGTTCGAGGACGGCACGCTCAACGCCTCCTACAACTGCCTGGACCGCAACGTCGAACGCGGCCTGGGCGACAAGACGGCGATCATCTTCGAGGCCGACGACGGCCAGGTCACCCGCACCAGCTACAAGGAACTGCTGGCGCTGACCTGCCGGATGGCCAACGGCCTCAAGGCCAAGGGCGTGAAGAAGGGCGACCGCGTCGTCATCTACATGTCGATGTCGGTCGAGGGCGTAGCGGCGATGCAGGCCTGCGCGCGCATCGGCGCGCCGCATTCGGTGGTCTTCGGCGGGTTTTCGGCGCAGTCGCTGCGCGACCGCATCAACGACACGGGCGCCGTCATGGTGCTCACCGCCGACCAGCAGCAGCGCGGCGGCAAGCAGTTGCCGCTCAAGGCCATCGTCGACGAGGCGCTCGCGCTGGGCGGCTGCGAGAGCGTGAAGACGGTCGCGGTGGTCAAGCGCACCGGCGGCGAGATCGGCTTCGACGAGTCCCGCGACGTCTGGCTGAGCGACCTGCTGGCCGGACAGCCCGAGACCTGCGAGCCCGAATGGGTCGGCGCCGAGCACCCGCTCTTCCTGCTGTACACCTCGGGCTCGACCGGCAAGCCCAAGGGCGTGCAGCATTCCACGGGCGGTTATCTGCTGCACGCCGCGCTGACCACCAAGTGGACCTTCGACCTCAAGCCCGACGACGTGTTCTGGTGCACGGCCGACATCGGCTGGGTGACCGGTCACACCTACATCACCTACGGGCCGCTGGCTCTGGGCAACACCGAGATCGTGTTCGAGGGTGTGCCCACCTATCCCGATGCCGGCCGTTTCTGGAAGACGATCGAGAAGCACAAGGTCACCGTGTTCTACACCGCGCCGACCGCCATCCGCTCGCTCATCAAGGCCGCCGAGGGCACCGCCGAGGCGCATCCGCGCAACTACGACCTGACGAGCCTGCGCATCCTCGGCACCGTCGGCGAGCCGATCAACCCGGCCGCCTGGGAGTGGTACCACCAGCACATCGGCGGCGGCCGCTGTCCCATCGTCGATACCTGGTGGCAGACGGAAACCGGCGGCCACATGATCACGCCGCTGCCGGGCGCCACGCCGCTCGTCCCGGGCTCGTGCACCTTGCCGTTGCCCGGGATCACGGCCGCCATCGTCGACGAGACCGGCAAGGACGTGCCTAACGGTCAGGGCGGCATCCTGGTGGTGAAGAAGCCGTGGCCGGGAATGATCCGCACCATCTGGGGCGACCCCGACAGGTTCAGGAAGAGCTACTACCCGGAGGATTTCCAGGGCCGGTACTACCTCGCCGGCGATGGCGCTGTCCGAGACGCGAAAACCGGCTACTTCACCATCACCGGTCGCATCGACGACGTGCTCAACGTCAGCGGCCACCGCATGGGCACGATGGAGATCGAGAGTGCGCTGGTCTCGCACCGTGAACTGGTGGCCGAAGCGGCCGTGGTCGGCCGGCCCGACGACACCACGGGCGAGGCCATCTGCGCCTTCGTCGTTCTCAAGCGGCCGCGCCCGACCGGCGAGGAAGCGAAGAAGATCGCTGCCGAACTCCGCAATTGGGTCGGCAAGGAGATCGGCCCGATCGCCAAGCCGAAGGACATCCGCTTCGGCGACAACCTGCCCAAGACCCGCTCCGGCAAGATCATGCGCCGGCTGCTGCGCTCCATCGCGAGGGGCGAGGCCATCACCCAGGACATCTCCACGCTCGAGAACCCGGCGATCCTGGAGCAGTTGGCGCAGACGAACTGAGGCACGCGCCGCGGCGGCCGGACGCCAGGAACAAGAAAGCCCGCGCGAGCGGGCTTTCTTTCGTTCCAGCGGCGCCGCGGGATCACTTCTGCTCGAGCACCCACGCCACCAGTTGCTTCGCTTCTGCCTCGCTCACCTGCGGGTTCGCCGGCATGGGAATCTGGCCCCAGGCGCCGGCACCGCCCTTGATGACCTTGGTCTGCAACATGGCGGTGGCTTCCTTGTTGCCCGAGTACTTGGCCGCGATGTCCTTGAAGGAAGGGCCGATCAGTTTCTTGTCGATCGCATGGCAGGCCATGCAGTTCTTCTTTTGCGCGAGTTCGGGGCTGGCGAAAGCGGGCGTGGCCGCAAACATGCCAAGGAAGACACACAAGGAGGGCTTGAGGTTCATGGGGTCCTTTCGGCGCGGTTCTGCAGGGGTACAGTGGCCGGGCGATTGTAGGCAAGCCCCGGCCTTCCGCGGCTGACGCAGCGCTTCGCTTCAGGAGAAGCCCGGTATGTGGTTCGTGATCGTCGGCGTGTTGCTCATTGCGCTGAAACTGCTGGATCTCGGCCCGATGGGCGGCTGGTCCTGGTGGGCCGTGCTCTCGCCCTTCGCTTGTGCGACGGCATGGTGGTGGTGGGCCGACTTCAGCGGCTACACCAAGCGCCGCGAGATGGACCGGATGGACGAGAGGAGGCTTGCGCGCCGCCGCAAGTCGCTCGAGGCGCTGGGCCTGGACCCGCGTGCCTACGACAAGCAGCAGCGCAAGGCCATGGCGTTTCGCAACTCGCGCCAGCGCCAGGCCGACAAGATCGAAGGCAAGCGCGAGGCCAAGCGCAGCGGGCACCGCGAATCCATTCTCAACAGCCGCTTCGATTCGAGCCATGCGAGCAGCGGCCTGGACAACACGGTACAAGCGACGCAGCAGGCGGACAGCAAGCGCTGAGTCGCGCGGGGCGAGTCACCGATCCGAAGGAAGAAAGGCGGCCCGTGGGCCGCCTTTCTCGTTGCTGCGCGCCGCGCCCGGGCGGCGTCAGCGGTCGAGCACCGCGCCGGTACTTGCGCTCGACGCGTTCTTCGCGAACTTGGCCAGCACACCGCGCGTATAGCGAGGCGCGGGCGGCCGCCAGGCGGCACGGCGCCGTGCCAGCTCGGCATCGTCCACGTTGAGTTGCAGCGTGAGCGTGTGCGCGTCGATGGTGATCGAGTCGCCCTCGTGCACGAGCGCGATGTTGCCGCCCGCCGCCGCTTCCGGCGCCACGTGTCCCACCACCATGCCCCAGGTGCCGCCGGAGAAGCGCCCGTCGGTGATCAGGCCCACCGATTCGCCCAGCCCCTGACCGATCAGCGCGCCGGTGGGCGCCAGCATCTCGGGCATGCCCGGGCCGCCCATGGGGCCGAGGTAGCGCAGCACCATCACGTCGCCGGCCTTGATCTGCTTGGCCATGATGGCCGCCAGTGCGGACTGCTCGTCGTCGAACACGCGCGCCGGGCCGGTGATGACCGGGTTCTTCAGGCCGGTGATCTTGGCCACGCAGCCTTCGGGCGACAGGTTGCCGCGCAGGATGGCGAGGTGGCCCTCGGCATACATGGGCTTGCCGATCGGGCGGATCACGTCCTGGTCGGCGCGAGGCGCATCGGGCAGCTCGGCCAGGTTCTCTGCCACCGTCTTGCCGGTGATGGTGATGCAGTCGCCATGCAGCAGGCCGGCCGCGAGCAGCGTCTTCATGACTTGCGGGATGCCGCCGGCGCGGTGCAGGTCCACGGCGAGGTAGCGGCCGCTGGGCTTGAGGTCGCACAGCACCGGCGTGCGGCGGCGCACGCGCTCGAAGTCGTCGATGGTCCACTCGACCTCGGCCGCATGGGCGATGGCGAGGAAGTGCAGCACCGCATTCGTCGAGCCGCCGGTGGCCATGATCACCGCCACGGCGTTCTCGAGGGATTCGCGGGTGACGATGTCGCGGGGCTTGAGGTCCTTCTTCACCGCCTCGACCAGCACGCGCGCCGCCTCCCTGGCGTTGCCGACGATCTCGTCGTGCACGTTGGCCATCGTGCTGGAGTACGGCAGCGACAGGCCCAGCGCCTCGAAGGACGAGCTCATGGTGTTGGCGGTGTACATGCCACCGCAGGAGCCGCTGCCCGGAATGGCGCGGCGCTCGATCTGGCAGAAGTCTTCCTCGCTCATGTTGCCGGCGGAGAACTGGCCGACGGCCTCGAACACGCTGACGATGTTCAGGTCCTGGTCCTTGTAGCGGCCCGGCAGGATGGTGCCGCCATAGACGTAGATGGAGGGCACGTTGGCGCGCAGCATGCCCATCATGCCGCCGGGCATGTTCTTGTCGCAGCCGCCGACCACCAGCACGCCGTCCATCCACTGGCCGCCGACGCAGGTCTCGATGCAGTCGGCGATCACCTCGCGCGAGACGAGCGAGTACTTCATGCCCTCGGTGCCCATCGCCATGCCGTCGCTGATGGTCGGCGTGCCGAAGATCTGCGGATTGCCACCGGCCTCGCGGATGCCTTCCACCGCAGCGTCGGCCAGTTTCTGCAGGCCGGAGTTGCAGGGCGTGATGGTCGAGTGGCCGTTGGCCACGCCGATCATCGGCTTCTTGAAGTCGGCCTCCTGGTAGCCCATGGCGTAGTACATGGAGCGGTTCGGCGCGCGGGCCACGCCCTCGGTGATGTTCTTCGATCGGCGGTTGCTGCTCATGGCTGTCTCCTTGGCGGTGCGAAAGTATCGGCCGCGCAAGGGCTCTCGTCCAATATATGTACCGGTGCTCATTGATATGCTGCACGGATGAAAAACGGTCCGATCGATGGGCGGGCATGGCGCCAGTTCGTGGCGGTTGCCGAGTTGCTGCACTTCTCACGCGCGGCCGAGCGCCTCGGCATGACCCAGCCGCCCCTGACCATGGCCATCCAGCAGCTCGAGCGCCGCCTCGACGTGCGCCTGTTCCAGCGAAGCCGCCGCAGCGTCGCGCTCACGCCGGCCGGGGCGGCCTTGCTGGGTCCCGTGCGCGAGTGGCTGGCCCAGGGCGAGGCGCTGACGGCGCGCGCGCGGGCGGCGGCCAGCGGCGAGGTCGGTCGGTTGAGGCTGGGCTTCGTCTCCACGCTCGGCTTCGGTCCCTTGCCCGGCTGGCTGCGAGCCTTTCGTGAACGCTATCCCGGCATCGAGATCGCGTTGCGCGAAGCCACCACCGACGTCCAGCGCGAGGCTTTCGCCCAGGGCGAACTCGACGCCGGCTTCATGCTGCACGCCAGCGGCATCGCCGCCGGCCTCGAGGCGCAGGGCCTGTGCACTCTGCGCGTGGCCGAGGAGGCGCTCGTGCTGGCCTTGCCCGAATCGCACGCGCTCGCCGTCGCGCCGACGCTGGGGCGCGCGGCGATGCCCAGGCTGCTCGCCGAGCCGCTGGTGATCTTTCCGCGAGCCGTCGCGCCCTCGCTGTTCGACGCCGTGCTGGCCTGCTACCACCGCCACGGCGCGGTGCCGGGCATCGCGCAGGAGGCGATCCAGATGCAGACCATCGTCAACCTGGTGTCCGCCGGTCTCGGCATTGCCTGGGTGCCGCAGGTGGTGACGCAGTTCCAGCGGCCGGGCGTGGCGTATCGCAAGCTGCCGACCGCGCTCGGCGACCAGGCGCCGCGTTGCGAAACGAGTCTGGTGTGGCAGCACGGCGCCTCGGCGGTGGCGCAGCGCTTCGTCGAGTTCGTGGATGGTTCACTGCGTTCGTCCCGGCAGGAGCGCGCGCAGGCAGGCAGCGGCGCCTGAGCGCCGCGCGCGCTCGGGTATCGTTCGCCGCTCTTTCGAGCCGAGAAAAGCCACCAGCGCGCCGCCCATGCTTGTCCATCCACAGTTCGACCCCATCGCCCTGGAGCTCGGGCCCGTGGCCATTCACTGGTACGGCCTGACCTACCTCGCCGCGTTCGGGCTCTTCGTGTGGCTGGCGAGCCTGCGCGCGAGCCGGCCGCCCTACAGCACCGCCGGCTGGACGCGGCGCGACGTCGAGGACCTGCTGTTCTATGGCGTGCTCGGCGTCATCATCGGCGGGCGCGTGGGTTACGTGCTTTTCTACAAGCCCGGCTACTACGCCGACAACCCGCTCGAGGCGCTGGCGGTCTGGAAGGGCGGCATGGCCTTTCACGGCGGCTTGCTCGGCGCGCTCGCGGCGATGGCGGTGTTCGCGCGCACGCGCGGGCGGCGCTTCTTCGAGGTCACGGATCTGGTCGCCCCCTGCGTGCCGACCGGCCTGGCGATGGGCCGCCTGGGCAACTTCATCAACGGTGAGCTGTGGGGTCGCGCCGCCGATCCGTCCTTGCCGTGGGCGATGGTCTACCCGCAATCGGGCAGCAGCATCGCGCGCCATCCGTCGCCGCTCTACCAGTTCGCGCTCGAAGGGCTGCTCCTGTTCGCGCTGCTGTGGTGGTACGGCCGCAAGCCGCGCGACACCGGCAAGGTCTCGGGCGCGTTTCTCGTGGGCTATGGCGTGTTGCGCTTCATCGCCGAGTACTTCCGCGAGCCCGACAGCTTCCTCGGCCTGCTGGCCTTGAACCTGAGCATGGGCCAGTGGCTGTGCGTGCCGATGGCGGCGGCGGGGGTCGCCATCTGGATGTGGGCTGATCGCAGCGCCGGAGCGCGCTGACCGCACGGGCGCAGGCGCTTGTCGGCTTGCACGGACGTGGTGCGCTTGAAAAAACGCCCGGCGGAAGGCCGGGCGTTGCCAAAGGGCCGAGGGCCCTGCTGAGGAGACAGCGACGGTGCTCGAAGAAGCGCCGTCTCATCGGTAATGCAATTGGCGTGCCATCGGGGCCGACGGACGCCGCGCGGAATGCCCGACGGTCTCAAGCGACTTGGCGCTCGACGTGGCCATGCCGCCGGTACAGGAAATCGAGCACCTGCTTGCGGCAATGCACGTAGGTGGTGTCCTCCGCCAGGGCGACGCGGTCGCGCGGTCGGGGCAGATCGACGCGCAGCACATCGCCGATGGTGGCCGCCGGGCCGTTGGTCATCATCACGATGCGGTCGCTGAGCAGCACGGCCTCATCGACGTCGTGGGTGACCATGACCACCGTGCTGCCGGTGCGGGCAACGATCTTGAGCAGCTCGTCCTGCAGGTAGGCGCGGGTCAGTGCATCGAGTGCGCCGAAGGGTTCGTCCATCAGCAGCACCTTCGGCTCCATCGCCAAGGCGCGCGCAATGCCCACGCGCTGCTTCATGCCGCCCGATATCTCGTTCGGCCGCTTGGCGCCCGCGTGCCCCATGCCGACCAGCTCCAGCGCCGCGATGGTGCGTGCCTCGAGTTGCGAGCGGTTCTCGCGTGCACCGAAGACGCGCTCGACGCCCAGGTGCACGTTCTCGAAGCAGCTCAGCCAGGGCAGCAGGGAATGGTTCTGGAACACCACCGCACGCTCGGGGCCGGGCGCCGCGATCTCGCGGTTGTCGCAGAGCAGGGCGCCGGCGGTGGGCGTCAGCAGGCCCGCAAGCAGATTGAGCAAGGTCGATTTGCCGCAGCCCGAGTGGCCGATCAAGGTCACGAACTCGCCGCGCTCGACCTGCAGGTCGATGTCGCGAAGCGCGTGAAAGCGGCCCTTGCGGGAGGCGAAGACCATTTCGACCTTCTGTGCTTCGATGAAACGGCTCATGGCGACTCCTTCAATCCTCGAAGCTGAAGCGACGCGCCACCAGCATCAGGAGCTGCTCGAGCAGCAGCCCGACGATGCCGATCACGAAGATGGCGATCAGGATGTGCGCCACGTTGAGGTTGTTCCACTCGTCCCAGACCCAAAAGCCGATGCCCACGCCGCCGGTCAGCATCTCCGCCGCCACGATCACCAGCCAGGCCGTGCCGACCGACAGGCGCACGCCGGTCAGCATGTAGGGCAGCACCGCCGGGAACAGGATGCGCGTGATGATCTTCCACTCGCTGAGATTGAGCACGCGCGCGACGTTCAGGTAATCCTGCGGCACGCGCTGCACGCCGACCGCGGTGTTGATGACCATCGGCCAGATCGAGCAGATGAAGATCGTCCACACGGCCGCCGGGTTGGCGGACTTGAACACCAGCAGCCCGATCGGCAGCCAGGCCAGGGGCGACACGGGCCGCAGCAGGCTGATCAGCGGCGAAACCATGTGGTTGAACACCGCAAAGCGCCCGATCAGGAAGCCGGCGGGGATGCCGACCAGCGCTGCCAGGCCGAAACCCATGCCCACGCGCTCCAGGGAGAACAGCACGTTCCACCCGATGCCCTGGTCGTTCGGACCGTTGTCGTGGAACGGGTCGCTGAACAGCGCGGCGGCGGCCTGCCAGGTGGCCGCGGGCGTGGGGAAGGCGCTGCCCTCTTTCATCGTCAGCAGCGCCCAGATGCCGATCAGGAGCGCACCTCCGAAGATCGGCGGGAGCACACGGAGCGCGAGGCCGCGCCAGTCGAACGGCTCGCGCGCCGGCCCGCCGGTGCCCACGGACGCGGAAGGTCTGGCCGGCGTTGACGCCTTGGCACCCGGCGAGGCGGCGGCCTGCGCTTGCGCCGCCCGCGCGGGATCGTTGTGGAACACGGCACTGACCATCGGGGTCTCCTCTTTCAGACCCTGGCCTTGAAACCGTCGGCATAAGCCTTCGGATCCTTGCCGTCCCACACGACGCCGTCGAGCAGCTTGCTGCTGCGCAGGGGCTGCGCGGGCACGCTGATCTTCAACGCACCCGCCGCCTCCCTGTAGAGAGCGATCCGGTTGATCTGCTGCGCGACCGCGAGGTAGTCGGGATGCTCCTTGAGCAGGCCCCAGCGCTTGTGCTGGGTGAGGAACCACATGCCGTCGCTGAGATAGGGGAAATTCACCGCACCGTCGTTGAAGAACTTCATGTGGTGCGGGTCGTCCCAGGTCTTGCCCAGACCGTTCTGGTAGCGCCCGAGGATGCGCTGGTTGATCGCGTCGACGCCGGTGTTGATGTAGGACTTCTGCGCCACCGTTTCGGCCATCCTGACCTTGTTCTGCAGGCTCGCGTCGATCCACCGGCTGGCTTCCAGGATGGCCATCGTCACGGCGCGGCAGGTGTTGGGGTGCCTCTCGACGAATTCGCTGGTGGTGCCGAGCGTCTTTTCGGGGTGATCGCGCCAGATGTCCTGCGTGGTGATGGCGGTCACGCCGATGCCGTCCACGATCGCGCGGTGGCCCCAGGGCTCGCCCACGCAGAAGCCGTCCATGTTGCCCACGCGCATGTTGGCCACCATCTGCGGGGGCGGCACGGTGATGACCTTGGCGTCCCTGAACGGATCGATGCCCGAGGCGGCCAGCCAGTAGTACAGCCACATCGCATGCGTGCCGGTGGGGAAGGTGCCGGCGAAGGTGTACTCGCGCTTCTCGCTGTTCATCTGCCTGGCGAGCGAGGGGCCGTCGACCGCGCCTTTTGCGGCCAGACCCCTGGACAGCGTGATCGCCTGGCCGTTGTTGTTCAGGCTCATCAGCACCGCCATGTCCTTCTTCGGCCCGCCGATGCCCAGGTGCACACCGTAGACGAGTCCGTACAGCACATGGGCCATGTCGAGTTCGCCGTTCACGAGCTTGTCGCGCACGCCGGCCCAGGAGGCTTCCTTGGTGGGGATGATCTTCACGCCGTGCTTCTTGTCGAAGCCCAGCACCGAGGCCATGACCACCGAGGCGCAGTCGGTCAGCGGAATGAAGCCGATGCGCACTTCTTCCTTCTCCGGCTTGTCGGAGCCGGCGGCCCACGCACGCGGGACGAGGCCGGCGAGCGTGGCACCGGCCGCGGCTTGGAGCACGGTCCGGCGGCGGAACCGGTGTCTTGGATCGGTCACAGCGGCGGGGCAGTCTGGCATGGCAGCTCCTGGGTAGGGGTCTGAAAAGGACGGTGAACGCGAAGAGCGGACAAAGAAAAAGGCGTCGTCACCGCCGGCGCGAGAAGCGCGGACGGTGAAGACGCCATCGTCTGGTGCAGCGCGCGCTCTCGGCGCACCGCGACGGGGATCGCCGTTGATCCCCGCGAATGTGTTTGCAAAGCCTGTGCCAGATCAGGAGCAGCGGGAACACGAAGTCGCCGCATCAGGGCGGCGAGGGTCGGCGGCTCCGGCGCAATAGGAAAGCGTCGCCTCAGCCCAGCATGTCGGCCACGTCGAGCAGGCGCTGAGCCACCTCGCCCAGCCGCAGGCCGCGGTCCATCGCGCTGCGACGCAGCCGAGCGTAGGCCTCGTCCTCGTCGAGTCCCTGCCTCGACATCAGCAGACCCTTGGCGCGCTCGACGAGCTTGCGCTCGCTGAGCCGGGTGCGCGCATCGGCCAGCTCCCGCCGCAGCAGCTGTTCGTGCCGAAAGCGGGCCATCGCGACATCGAGCACCGGTTTGATGCGCTCCGGCGCCAGACCGGCCACCACGTAGGCGCTGACGCCGGCCGCGATGGCGTCGCCGACGCGGCTGGTGTCGGCGTCGTCCGTGAACAGCACGATGGCGCGGCGCTGGTCGCGGGTGGACATCACCACGTGCTCGAGCGTGTCGCGCGACTCGCTCTGAGCGTCCACGATGATCATGTCGGGCTGGATCTGCGCGATGCGCTCGGGCAGGAAGCCGTCGGGCGGCAGCACGGCGACGATGTTGTGGCCGCTGGTGAGCAAACCGATGCGCAGGCTGCGCGAGCGTTCCATTTCCTCGAGCGCATCGGCATCCGGGGAGCCCGGGTTGAGTGCGGGCGGGGCAACCACGAGGATGCGCAGCGACTCGGAGGGGTTCATGCCGTACCGCCGGTGCAAGGAGCGCGCCAGCGGTTCGGATCGTGCCCGTGCGAGCTTCAGCGGATGCTGTCTTTGATCACTGGCCCGGCGGCTTGCTGGCCCGATGGGGCGCGCAGCCGGCGCTTCGCCTGCGGGCGACACGCATGAAAAAGCCCGCACTCGGCGGGCTGTCGGTTCGTAAGGCGGCCGCTCAGAGCGGGTTTTCAGCGCTGAAGGTGCGGCGCAGCCAGGCGATCGGGCGCAGGTTGCCGAACATGGAGTCCGGCAAGCCGTGTTCGCGTTCGACGAGCAGCGCCCGTTCGGCGAGCGACTCCAGGAACTGCACCACGGCGCCGCGCGCCAGCCCGCTTTCGTGCATGAGCTGCGTCACGGACACGTAGCGCTGCGACATCTGATGCAGCATGCGGCGGTGCGCGGTGCGGTGGAACTGCGCCGGCAGATCCGGCCAAGCGCAAAGCTTGTACTGTTTCATGACCCCGAGGTGCGGTGAGCGGCTTGACTGTCACTAGGCTTTCAGGGTAGCGAGGGGCTGCGACAAGTCCAAGTCGGACCGGCCCGGAGTTCGTGAAATTCACCACACACGCCGCGTGAGGAGATGCAAGGCCGTCCGTTCGCGGCCTTATTCCCGCCGCGCCGGCTCGCGACGGACGCTCACTACACTGAGTTCATGCTGATCCTCGGCTTCGAATCTTCCTGCGACGAAACGGGCGTGGCGCTCGTCGAAAGCGCTGCCACCGGGCCTGCGCGCCTGCTGGCGCACGCGCTGCACAGCCAGGTGAGCCTGCACGAGGCCTATGGCGGCGTCGTGCCGGAGCTGGCCTCGCGCGACCACATCCGCCGGGCGCTGCCGCTGACGCGCCAGGTGCTCGCCGAGGCCGCGCGCGGGCTCGAAGACATCGACGTGATCGCCTACACGCGCGGACCGGGCTTGGCGGGCGCCCTGCTGGTGGGCAGCGCGATCGCCTGCGCGATGGCGGCAGCGCTGAACAAGCCGGTGCTCGGGGTGCATCACCTCGAGGGGCATCTGCTGTCGCCGTTTCTTTCGGCGGATCCGCCGGTCTTTCCGTTCATCGCGTTGCTGGTGTCGGGCGGCCACACGCAGCTCATGCGCGTGAGCGGCGTCGGCGACTACAGCCTGCTCGGCGAGACCATCGACGATGCCGCCGGCGAAGCCTTCGACAAATCCGCCAAGCTGCTCGGCCTGGGCTATCCGGGCGGGCCGGCGCTCGCCAGGCTGGCCGATTTCGGCGACGCCGGCGCCTTCGCCCTGCCGCGGCCGCTGCTGCACAGCGGCACCCTCGATTTCTCGTTCGCCGGCCTCAAGACCGCCGTGCGCACCCGGGCGCTCGAACACGCCGACAGTCCTTGCGATCAATGGAAGGCCGATCTGGCCGCCGCCACGCAGGACGCGATCGTCGAGGTGCTGGTGAAGAAGTCGCTGGCTGCGCTCAAGGCGACCGGCCTCGACCGATTGGTGGTGGCCGGCGGCGTGGGAGCGAACAGCCGGCTGCGCGAGCGCTTGAACGAAGCCGCAGCCAAGCGCAGCGTGCGCGTGCACTACCCCGAGTTCGCCCTGTGCACCGACAACGGCGCCATGATCGCGCTGGCTGCCGCGATGCGCCTGCAAGCCGGCATCGAGGCGCCGCGCAACGATCACGTCTTCGACGTGCGGCCGCGCTGGCCTCTCGGTGACTTGTCCGCGTCGGCTTCAAACGAGAGCGGCCTTCGCGGCGCATGACGCACCGCGAGGGCCGCAACCGACCGCCGAAGCCGCGCCGCTACCTCTACCTGACAGGACGAGAGGCCAACGCGGCCGGCACCGCGATCAGGCGATCGCCAGTTGCGCCAAGGCGGGCTTGACCTTCTTGCTCAGGGTGAGCGCGAGCACGCCGTTCTCGAGCTTCGCTTGAGAGGCCGCCTCGTCCACCTCCACGGGCAGCGTGAAGCTGCGCGCAAAGGTCACGCTGCTGCGCTCGCGCACCAGAAGGCGTTCGCCCTCGGCGAGCTCGCCCGCCTCGGTGGCCGCCGCCTCGATGCTGACCCGCTTGCCGTCGACGGTGACCTTGACTTTGTCTTTGGCGACGCCGGGCAGATCGACCTTGACGGTGTAGGCCTGATCGGTTTCGCGCAGATCCAGGGCGGGCAGGCGCGAGGCCGGGACGGCCTGGCCGACGAAGGCGTGCCGGACGGTGTCGTCGAACAGGCGATCGATGGCGCGGCTCAAGGCATACGCCTGGCCGTTGTGGCGGGTGCGGGTGACGGGCATGACGAACATGGTGAACTCCTGAGAGGGTTGCCGGCAGCTCATGGGCCGCCCATGGCGCATGAATTGAGAGCGGCTGCGGCGTTTTTCAAGGGTTCTGCGCGGCACGCGGGCTATGGAGGATGAGCTGAGCGTGCTGCCTACCCGGCGACCGCAGCGGCGAGCGCGCCTATAATCACGGGGTTTCCGCCCGGACCGGGTGGGAAACACATCAGCACGGCATGGGTCGGTTTCACCCGTGACCGCAAGTGGAAACCGAAACCGCGGCACGCCATCTTGGTTGCGAGCGCCAGCGGTTTCATCGCAAGCAGGAAACGACATGGCCCTCGCCAACACCGCAGAAATCGTTCAGGACAATGCCCGCGGCCCCGCCGACACCGGCTCTCCCGAAGTTCAAGTGGCGCTGCTGACCGCACGCATCAACGAACTGACCCCCCACTTCAAGACCCATTCCAAGGACCACCACGGTCGTCGCGGCCTGCTGCGCATGGTGAGCCGCCGTCGCAAGCTGCTCGACTACCTCAAGGCCAAGGACGCCGACCGCTACACGGCCCTGATCCAGAAGCTCGGCCTGCGCAAGTAGGCCGGCATGACGCGGTGAGAGCCTGTCTGGAACGTCCAGCGCAGGCTCTCGTCGTTTCGAGCTCAACCGAGGCAAGGGAAGCGAGCAGGAGCTGCGATGTGTCATTCCACGGCGGTTGCGGGCAGCCGCACTGGAATGGCATCCCGCTCGAAGGCTGCCGCTCCCGGTGACATGCGCGACCCACGGCGCTGACGATACCCAGGAGACACCATGAGCATCTTCAACAAGATCACCAAGACCTTCCAATGGGGCCAGCACCAGGTCACCATGGAAACGGGCGAGATCGCCCGCCAGTCGGGCGGCGCGGTGCTGGTCGACATCGACGACACCGTGGTCCTCGCGACCGTGGTGGCCGCCAAGAGCGCCAAGCCCGGCCAGGATTTCTTTCCGCTGACGGTCGACTACATCGAAAAGACCTACGCCGCCGGCAAGATCCCGGGCAGTTTCTTCAAGCGCGAAGGTCGCCCGAGCGAGCTGGAAACGCTGACTTCGCGCCTGATCGACCGGCCGATCCGTCCCCTGTTCCCCGAGGGCTTCTACAACGAAGTGCAGGTCGTCGTGCACGTGATGTCGCTCAACCCGGAGGTGCAGGCCGACATCGCCGCGCTGATCGCGTCGAGCGCCGCGCTGGCGATCTCGGGCATCCCGTTCAACGGCCCGATCGGCGCTGCACGCGTTGGCTACATCAACGGCGAGTACGTGCTCAACCCGGGCAAGACGCAGATGACCGAGTCCCAACTCGACCTCATCGTCGCCGGCACCGAAGCGGCCGTGCTGATGGTGGAGTCCGAAGCCGACCAGTTGCCTGAGGACGTGATGCTCGGCGGCGTGGTGTTCGGCCACGAGCAGGGCAACATCGCCATTCGCGCCATCAACGAGCTGGTGCGCGACGCCGGCAAGCCCGAGTGGCAGTGGGAAGCCCCGGCCAAGGACGAGGCCTTCATCGGCCAGGTGAACGGCCTGGCCGAAGAAAAGCTCCGCGCGGCCTACCAGATTCGCTCCAAGCAGGACCGCACCCAGGCCACCCGCGCCGCTTATGCCGAAGTCATGGCTGCACTGGCTGCAGACGGTGCGGCGGTCGACAAGGTCAAGGTCGAAAACCTGCTGTTCGACATCGAAGCCAGGATCGTGCGCAGCCAGATCCTGGGCGGCGAGCCCCGCATCGATGGCCGCGACACGCGCACCGTGCGTCCGATCGAAATCCGCACCGGCCTGCTGCCCCGCACCCACGGCTCGGCGCTCTTCACGCGCGGAGAGACGCAGGCGCTGGTGGTGTCCACGCTCGGCACCGAGCGCGACGCGCAGCGCATCGACGCGCTGGCCGGCGAGTTCGAAGACCGCTTCATGTTTCACTACAACATGCCTCCCTTCGCCACCGGCGAGACCGGCCGCGTGGGCACGCCCAAGCGCCGCGAGATCGGCCACGGCCGTCTGGCCAAGCGCGCGCTGATCCCCGTGCTGCCGAAGAAGGACGAGTTCGCCTACGCGATCCGGGTGGTCTCGGAGATCACCGAGTCCAACGGATCTTCATCGATGGCTTCGGTGTGCGGCGGCTGCCTGTCGCTCATGGATGCCGGCGTGCCCTTGAAGGCCCACGTGGCCGGCATCGCCATGGGTCTCATCAAGGAAGGCAACCGCTTCGCGGTGCTGACCGACATTCTCGGCGACGAGGACCACCTGGGCGACATGGACTTCAAGGTGGCCGGCACCACCACGGGCATCACCGCGCTGCAGATGGACATCAAGATCCAGGGCATCACGAAAGAGATCATGCAGGTCGCCCTGGCGCAGGCCAAGGAAGCGCGGCTGCACATTCTCGGCAAGATGGTCGAGGCGGTGCAGGGCGCGAAGACCGAGGTGTCGGAGTTCGCGCCGCGCCTGTACACCATGAAGATCAACCCCGAGAAGATCCGCGACGTGATCGGCAAGGGCGGCGCCACGATCCGTGCGCTGACCGAGGAAACCGGCACGCAGATCAACATCGAGGAAGACGGCACCATCACCATCGCCTCGGTCGACGGCGACAAGGCCATGGCCGCCAAGAAGCGCATCGAGGAGATCACGGCCGAGGCCGAGATCGGCAAGGTCTACGAGGGCCCGATCACCAAGATCCTCGACTTCGGCGCGCTGGTCAACATCCTGCCCGGCAAGGACGGCCTGCTGCACATCAGCCAGATCGCCCACGAGCGCGTCGAGAACGTGACCGACTACCTGAGCGAAGGCCAGGTGGTGAAGGTCAAGGTGCTCGAGACCGACGAGAAGGGCCGCATCAAGCTGTCGATGAAGGCGCTGCTCGAGCGGCCGGAAGGCATGCCGGAGCGCGAAGACCGTCCGCGCCGCGACTACGGCGACCGCGACCGCGGTGGTCGTGGCGGCGACCGCGGCGAGCGCCCCCGCCGCGAGCCGCGCAGCGAGCCGCAGGGCGAGACCTCGCCCGTGTCCGAAGGCGGCAACGGGCCGCTGTCGGAGTGATGGATCCGGCGCCGTGCGCGGCGCGTCCCGCACGGTCGCGTCGAGGAGGCGTGCATGCAAGCCATTGAAATCTCCCAGCCGGGCGGGCCCGAAGTGCTTCGTCTCGTCGAGCGCCCCGAGCCGGTGGCGGGCTCAGGCGAACTGCTGATCCACGTGAGCGCAGCGGGTGTGAACCGTCCCGATGTGCTGCAACGCTCGGGAGCCTATCCGCCGCCGCCCGGCGCTTCGGATCTGCCGGGACTCGAGGTGGCGGGCCGCATCGTCGGCGGCGATGCGGCCGAGCTTCGGGCAGCGGGCTTCGCACTGGGCGACCGCGTTTGCGCGCTCACGCACGGCGGCGGCTACGCCGAGCGCTGCGCGGCGCCGATCGGCCAGTGTCTGGCGGTTCCGGACGGCCTGTCCGACATCGAGGCGGCGAGCCTGCCCGAAACCTTCTTCACGGTCTGGATCAACGTCTTCGATCGGGCGCATCTGCAGCCCGGCGAAACGCTGCTGGTGCAGGGTGGCTCCAGCGGCATCGGCGTCACCGCGATCCAGCTCGCCAAGGCGCTCGGCTCGCCGGTGATCGTGACCGTGGGCGACGACGAGAAGGCCGAGGCCTGCCGCAAGCTCGGGGCTGATCACGCCATCAACTACAAGACGCAGGATTTCGTTGCCGAGGTGAAGCGCCTCACGAACGGGCGAGGCGTGGACGTGATCCTCGACATGGTGGCCGGCAGCTACGTGGCGCGGGAACTGAAATGCCTGGCCGACGACGGCCGGCTCTCCATCATCGCGCTGCAGGGCGGTACCAAAGCTGAAGTCGATGCAGGCGCGGTCCTGCGGCGTCGGCTCACGATCACCGGATCGACCCTGCGTCCGCGAACCACCGACTACAAAGCGAGCGTGGCCGCAGCGCTGCGCCAGCGCGTCTGGCCCTTGTTCGGCGCCGGGCGCATCAAGCCGGCCATCTTCAAGACGTTTCCCGCCGCGCAAGCCGGCGAGGCGCATGCCTTGATGGAGTCCAGCCGGCACGTCGGCAAGATCGTGCTGACCTGGTGACGAAGGACGACCTGCCCATGAGCCAATCCGCCATCCGCCGCCAGCTCGTCGTCGGCAACTGGAAGATGCACGGCAGCCATGCCGTCAACGAAGCGCTGCTCGAGGCCCTGAAGTCGGCCGGTCCGCTGCCCTGCGAGGTCGCTGTCTGCGCACCGTTTCCCTATCTCGCCCAGACGGCGGAGCGGCTCGCGCGCAGCCCCGTCTCCTGGGGCGCCCAGGACTGCTCGGTGCACGAGCAGGGCGCCTACACCGGGGAGGTGTCGGCGGCGATGCTGGCCGACTTTGGTTGCCGCTACGTCATCGTCGGCCACTCGGAGCGGCGTGCGCTGCATGGCGAGAGCGATCAACTCGTTGCCGACAAGGCGCAGGCGGCGCTCAAGCGAGGCGTCACGCCCATCGTTTGCGTCGGCGAAACCCTGGCCGAGCGCGAAGCCGGCCAGACCGAAGCGGTCGTCAAGCGGCAACTTTCCGCGGTGATCCATACGCTGGCGCATTGCGCGAGCGAGATGGTCGTCGCCTACGAGCCGGTGTGGGCCATCGGCACCGGCCTGACGGCCTCTCCCGAGCAGGCCCAGGCCGTGCACGCGCTGTTGCGCGCGCAGTTGCAGGCCGCAACGAAGCAGGCGGCACAGATGAAACTGCTGTACGGCGGAAGCGTCAAGCCCGACAACGCGGCCAGCCTTTTCGTCCAGCCCGACATCGATGGCGGCCTGATCGGCGGGGCTTCGTTGAAAGAGGCCGATTTTTCTGCCATTTGCCGAGCGGCGCGGCGCTGAGCTGGCCTCAGGCAATCACAAGTTTTCCGGAGTCGATGACATGCAATTGGTTGTGACGATCGTGGTGGTGTTTCAACTGCTCACGGCACTGGTGATGATCGGCCTGGTGCTGATCCAGCACGGCAAGGGCGCCGACATGGGAGCGTCCTTCGGCAGCGGCGCTTCGGGCAGCTTGTTCGGAGCGACGGGAAGCGCTAATTTCCTCTCGCGCTCCACGGCGGTGTGTGCGGCGGTGTTCTTCTGCTGCACGCTGGCGCTGGCGTACTTCGGCAATCTTCCTGGCGTTCCCGGCGGCAGCCAGGGCGGCAGCATCCTGGAGCGCGCGGCGCCAGGCTCGGAGGCTGCAAGCGCGCCGGGCGCTGGAATCCCCGGCGTTGCACCGAGCGCCGTTCCGGCACCGGCGCCTTCGACGTCCGCGCCTGTGCCCGGCGCCGCCTCGGCCGTGCCTGAACGGCCCGCGACCTCGTCACCGGCCGCTTCTGGCGCCGAGCAGATTCCGACCCGGTAAGAACGGCGCGTGTGCGGTGCCTGCATCCGTGATGCGAGCACTGCCGTCGCGACTGCGCGAGGCAAGTGCTGGATGAGGGGGAGACGATCTTTTCGCGCTAGAATTTCAGGCTGTTCGGGGAGCCAAACCTCATGCAATCCGGGCAGCAAAAATGAAGGCACCGACTCATCGGTGCGGTGAAGGCAGCACCGATTGATCGGTGCGGAAGTCAGCAGTGCCGTCGTGGTGAAATTGGTAGACACGCTATCTTGAGGGGGTAGTGGCGAAAGCTGTGCGAGTTCGAGTCTCGCCGACGGCACCACTCGGATCTAACGTTCGCCCGAAGCCGGTCCAGCCTCCGCGCGAAACCGAGCGCCTCGCAGCAATGCGCAGACAGAGCGGGTGTGCCGGGCCGGCGCTAGCGGCCCGGGCATCGGTTGCCAGCGATGCGCCGGCGACCCTGTCGCCTCACTGACGTCAAGCATGAACCTCGAGTCCTACCTGCCGGTGATCCTGTTCATCCTCGTCGGCGTGGCCGTCGGCGTCGCCCCGCAACTGCTCGGTTTCCTTCTCGGCCCCCGCCGGCCCGACGCCGCGAAGGACTCGCCCTACGAGTGCGGTTTCGAGGCCTTCGAAGACGCGCGCATGCAGTTCGACGTGCGCTACTACCTGGTCGCCATCCTTTTCATCCTCTTCGATCTGGAGATCGCCTTTCTCTTCCCATGGGCCGTTGCCCTGGAAGAGATCGGCGCCACGGGCTTCTGGGCCATGATGGTCTTTCTCGGCATCCTCGTCGTGGGTTTCGCCTACGAATGGAAGAAGGGGGCGCTGGACTGGGAATGAGCGAGGCACACTGACATGGGCATCGAAGGCGTCCTCAAGGAGGGGTTCATCACCACCTCCGCCGACAAGCTGATCAACTGGTCGAAGACCGGCTCGCTGTGGCCGATGACCTTCGGCCTGGCGTGCTGCGCCGTGGAGATGATGCACGCCGGAGCGGCGCGCTACGACATCGACCGCTTTGGCATGCTGTTTCGTCCCAGCCCGCGCCAGAGCGATCTGATGATCGTCGCCGGAACCTTGTGCAACAAGATGGCGCCGGCGCTGCGCAGGGTCTACGACCAGATGGCCGAGCCGCGCTGGGTGCTGAGCATGGGTTCGTGCGCCAATGGCGGCGGCTACTACCACTACAGCTATTCGGTGGTGCGCGGCTGCGACCGCATCGTGCCCGTCGATGTGTATGTCCCCGGATGCCCCCCCACGGCCGAGGCGCTGCTGTACGGCGTGCTGCAGTTGCAGTCGAAGATCCGCCGCGAGAACACGATCGCGCGTTGAAGCACATCCCGATGACGACTCATCCCCTCGACTACAAGCTCGACGTGCTGCAGCCGGCGCTCGAGTCTGCGCTGGGCACGCGAATCCGCTCGCTGGTGCGCGAGCGCGGCGAGATCACGGTCACCGTCAAGGCGGCCGACTATCTCCAGGTCTGCACCGAGCTGCGCGACCACGCGGACCTGGCCTTCGAGCAGTTGATCGACGTGTGCGGGCTCGACTACTCGAGTTATCGCGACGGCGGCGCATCGGTCTACGCCGAAGGTCCGCGCTACTGCGTGGCGCTGCACCTGCTGTCGGTCAGCAAGAACTGGCGGCTGCGCGTGAAGGTGTTCTGTCCCGACGACGATCTGCCCATCGTCGATTCCGTGGGTGGCGTGTGGGGCGCCGCCAACTGGTTCGAGCGCGAGGCGTTCGACCTGTTCGGCATCGTCTTCGAAGGCCATCCCGACCTGCGTCGCATCCTCACCGACTACGGCTTCATCGGGCACCCGTTCCGCAAGGATTTTCCGGTCTCGGGTCACGTGGAAATGCGCTACGACCCCGATCAGAAACGGGTGATCTACCAGCCGGTGACGATCGAGCCGCGCGAGATCGTTCCGCGCATCATTCGCGAAGACCATTACGGCGGATTGCAGTAGCCATGGCCGAGATCAAGAACTACACGCTCAACTTCGGACCGCAGCACCCGGCGGCACACGGGGTATTGAGGCTGATCCTCGAGCTCGACGGCGAAGTGATCCAGCGTGCCGATCCGCACATCGGCCTGCTGCACCGCGCGACGGAGAAGCTCGCCGAGACGCGCACCTACATCCAGTCCCTGCCTTACATGGACCGGCTCGACTACGTCTCGATGATGTGCAACGAGCACGCCTACTGCCTGGCGATCGAGAAGCTCATGGGCATCGAGGTGCCGGTCCGCGCGCAGTACATCCGCGTGATGTTCAGCGAGCTGACCCGTCTGCTCAACCACCTGCTGTGGCTGGGCGCGCATGGTCTGGACTGCGGTGCGATGAACATCTTCATCTACTGCTTCCGCGAGCGCGAAGACCTGTTCGACATGTACGAAGCGGTCTCGGGTGCGCGCATGCACGCCGCCTACTTCCGCCCGGGCGGCGTATACCGCGACCTGCCCGACAGCATGCCGCAGTACAAGCCGTCGAAGGTGCGCAATGCCAAGGTGATGCAGGCGCTCAACGACAACCGCTCGGGCTCGCTGCTCGACTTCATCGACGACTTCGCCAGGCGTTTTCCCACCTACGTGGACGAGTACGAGACGCTCCTGACCGACAACCGGATCTGGAAGCAGCGCACGGTCGGCATCGGCGTCGTCACCCCGGAGCGCGCACTCAATCTCGGCTTCACCGGCCCCATGCTGCGTGGCTCGGGCCTCGCCTGGGACCTGCGCAAGACGCAGCCCTACGAGGTCTACGACCGCATGGACTTCGACGTGCCGGTCGGCGTCAACGGCGACACCTACGATCGCTATCTCGTGCGCATCGAGGAAATGCGCCAGGCCAACCGCATCGTTCAGCAATGCGTTGCGTGGCTGCGCGCGAACCCGGGCCCCGTGATCACCGACAACCACAAGGTGGCCTCGCCCGGCCGCGTGGACATGAAGTCCAACATGGAAGAGCTGATCCACCATTTCAAGCTCTTCACCGAAGGCTTCCACGTGCCCGAGGGCGAGGCGTATGCGGCCGTGGAGCACCCCAAGGGCGAGTTCGGCATCTACATCGTCAGCGACGGTGCCAACAAGCCTTACCGATTGAAGATCCGCGCGCCGGGCTTTGCGCACCTGGCTGCACTCGACGAGATGTCGCGCGGCCACATGATCGCGGACGCGGTGGCGGTGATCGGCACGATGGACATCGTTTTCGGCGAGATCGACCGATGAGTGCCACCGACCAGCGCGAGGGCTTCACGTTGAGCGAGCAAACCGCTGCGCGCTTCGCCCGGGAGGTCGCCAAGTACCCGGCTGAACACAAGCAATCGGCCGTGATGGCCTGCCTGGCCATCGTCCAGCAGGAACAAGGCTTCGTGTCGGCCGAGGCCGAACTCGCCGTGGCTGTCTATCTGGGCATGGCACCGATCGCGGTGCACGAGGTCACGACCTTCTACAACATGTACAACCAGCAGCCCGTCGGGCGGTTCAAGCTCAATGTCTGCACCAACCTGCCGTGCCAGTTGCGCGATGGACAGACCGCGCTCGATCATGTCTGCGGCCGACTCGGCGTCGAGCCCTACGGCACCACCTCCGATGGCGTGTTCACGGTCCAGCCGAGCGAGTGCCTGGGCGCCTGCGCAGACGCGCCGGTGATGCTGGTCAACGACCGGCAGATGCTCAGCTTCATGGACGCCGGGCGGCTCGACGAGTTGCTGGGCGCGCTGAAGGCGTCGGCGAAATGAGACCTCAACCCATGCTCGACCTTTCCAGGTTCCAGGCGGATGGCCGCGAAACCTGTTTCCACGGCCGGCACATCGACCCTCAGATCGTTGCCGGCCTCGACGGCAGCAACTGGCGCCTGAAGGACTACGAAGCGCGCGGCGGCTACGAGGCGCTGAAGAAGATGCTGCAAGTAGCCGCCTCGGGTTCCGATGCGAACGGTGCAACGCAAGGCGAGCGCTCGGAGCCGATGACGCCCGAGCAGGTCATTGCCGAAGTCAAGACCTCCGGCCTGCGCGGGCGGGGCGGCGCCGGATTCCCGACCGGCCTGAAGTGGAGCTTCATGCCGCGCCAGTTCCCGGGGCAGAAGTACCTGGTCTGCAACTCCGACGAAGGCGAGCCGGGCACCTGCAAGGACCGCGACATCCTCGCCTACAACCCGCACATCGTCATCGAGGGCATGATCATCGCGGCCTACGCGATGGGCATCACCGTCGGCTACAACTACATCCACGGCGAGATCTTCGGCCTCTACGAGCGCTTCGAAGAGGCACTCGAGGAAGCGCGTGCTGCCGGCTACCTGGGTGCCAACATCCTGGGCTCGGCGCACAGCTTCCAGCTGCATGCCTTTCACGGCTTCGGTGCCTACATCTGCGGTGAGGAGACCGCGTTGCTCGAATCGCTCGAAGGCAAGAAAGGCCAGCCGCGCTTCAAGCCGCCGTTTCCGGCCAGCTACGGGCTCTACGGCAAGCCGACCACCATCAACAACACGGAGACCTTCGCGGCGGTGCCCTGGATCATTCGCAACGGCGGCCAGGCCTACCTCGAATGCGGCAAGCCGAACAACGGCGGCACCAAGCTGTTCTCGATGGTCGGCGACGTGGAGCGACCGGGCAACTACGAGGTGCCTCTGGGCACGCCGTTCTCGAAATTGCTGGAGCTCGCGGGCGGCGTGCGCGGCGGGCGCCGGCTCAAGGCCGTGATCCCGGGGGGCTCGTCGGCGCCTGTGCTGCCGGCGGCCGTGATGATGGACACCACGATGGACTACGACGCCATCGCCAAGGCCGGCTCCATGCTCGGCTCGGGCGCGGTGATCGTGATGGACGAGACGCGCTGCATGGTGAAGAGCCTGCTGCGCCTGTCGTACTTCTATCAGCACGAGAGCTGCGGCCAGTGCACCCCCTGCCGCGAAGGGACGGGCTGGCTGTGGCGCATGGTCGACCGCATCGAGCACGGCAAGGGCCGCATGGAAGACATCGACCTGCTCAACTCGGTCGCCGACAACATCCAGGGCCGCACCATCTGTGCGCTCGGCGACGCGGCTGCGATGCCGGTGCGCGCGATGATCAAGCACTTCCGGGCGGAGTTCGTGCATCACATCGAGCACAAGACGTGTCTCGTCGCGGCGGCTTCTCCGGCGGCCCCCATCCCGGCCTTCCCCCAGGAGGGGAAGGGGCAGACGGAGGCGCTGCGCGCCTGACATCATGGTGGAAATCGAACTCGACGGCCGCAAGGTCGAGGTGCCCGAAGGCAGCATGGTGATGCACGCCGCCGACAAGGCGGGCACCTACATCCCGCACTTCTGCTATCACAAGAAGCTCAGCATCGCGGCCAACTGCCGCATGTGCCTGGTCGACGTCGAGAAGGCGCCCAAGCCCATGCCGGCCTGCGCCACGCCGGTCACGCAGGGCATGATCGTGCGCACGAAGAGCGACAAGGCGCTCAAGGCGCAGCAGTCGGTGATGGAGTTCCTGCTCATCAATCACCCGCTCGACTGCCCCATCTGCGACCAGGGCGGCGAATGCCAGCTCCAGGATCTGGCGGTCGGCTACGGCAAGTCGGCCTCGCGCTACGAGGAAGAAAAGCGCGTGGTACTGAGCAAGAACGTCGGCCCGCTGATCGGCATGGAGGAAATGACGCGCTGCATCCACTGCACGCGCTGCGTTCGCTTCGGGCAGGAAGTCGCCGGCGTGATGGAGCTCGGCATGATCCACCGCGGTGAGCACTCGGAGATCACGGTGGTGAGCGGCGAGACGATCGACTCCGAGCTCTCGGGCAACATGATCGACCTGTGCCCGGTCGGCGCACTGACCAGCAAGCCCTTTCGCTACAGCGCGCGCACCTGGGAGCTCTCGCGCCGCAAGAGCGTGAGCCCCCACGACAGCACGGGCAGCAACCTGATCGTGCAGGTCAAGGGTGGCCGCGTGATGCGCGTGTTGCCCTGCGAGAACGAAGCCGTCAACGAATGCTGGCTGGCCGACAGCGACCGCTTTTCCTACGAGGGCCTGAACACCGACGAGCGCCTCACCGTGCCGATGCTCAAGCAGGGCAACCGCTGGCAGGAGACCGACTGGACCACGGCGCTCGAGTACGTGGCCAACGGCCTCAAGAACATCGCCGCCGAGCACGGTCCGCAAAGCATCGGCGCCCTGGGCACCGCGCACAGCACGGTGGAGGAGTTGCATCTGCTGGCCCGGCTGGTGCGCGGGCTCGGATCGGACAACATCGATCACCGGCTGCGGCACGCCTCGCCTGAACCGCTGCGCGCGGACGGCGGCGGGGTGCGCTGGCTCGGCATGCCCATTGCGTCGCTGTCGACGCTGGACCGCGCCTTCGTCATCGGCTCGTTCCTGCGCAAGGACCATCCGCTGTTCGCTCAACGCCTGCGTCAAGCGGCCAAGCGCGGCGCGCAGATCAGCAGCCTGCATGCCCTGGCCGACGACTGGCTCATGCCGGTGGCCGGCCGCATCACCGCGGCTCCCGGACAGTGGGTCGCTGCATTGGCCGGCGTGGCTGCGGCCGTGGCGGCAGGCAAGGGCGTGTCTCCCCCACTGCAAGCCGAAAGCAGCGCAGAAGCCCGTGCGATCGCAGCCAGCCTGCTCGGAGGCAAACGCGTGGCCGTCCTGCTCGGAAATGCCTGTGCGCAGCATCCGGAAGCCGAAACGCTGCTGGCCTTGGCCGACTTCATCGCCGAGCACACCGGGGCCACCTGCGGCTACTTCGGCGAGGCGGCCAACAGCGTGGGCGCGCAACTGGTCGGCGCCCAGCCGCGCCAGGGCGGCGCAAGCGCTGCGCAGATGTTCGCGAAGCCGCTCAAGGCTTATGTGCTGCTCCATGCCGAGCCGCTGCTCGACGCGGCCGATCCGGCGCAAGCTGCCAAGGCGCTCTCCGGCGCGCAGATGGTCGTGGCCATGACGGCTTTCAAGACCGCGAACATCGACCATGCGGATGTGCTGCTGCCCATCGCGCCGTTCACCGAGACCTCGGGGACTTTCGTCAACGCCGAAGGCCGCGTGCAGGGCTTCCACGGCGTGGTCAAGCCGCGCGGCGACGCGCGGCCGGCCTGGAAGGTGCTGCGCGTGCTGGGCACCATGCTCGGCATCGATGGCTTTGCCTTCGAAACCTCGGAAGAGGTGAAGACACAAGCCCTGGGGGACGTGTCGACGATTGCACACAGGCTGCGCGACGCGCGCGCGCCTGCTCAGGCTGCACAGGCACAAGCGGGCGCATTCGTGGCCGGCGCTGCTTTCGAGCGCGTTGCCGACGTGCCGATCTACAGCGCCGACGCGATCGTGCGCCGCTCGCCGCCCTTGCAGGCCACCGCCGACGCCCGCGCGCCGCGCGCCGGTCTGCCGAGCGCGTTGTGGCAGCGCCTCGGCCTGACCGAAGGGGCCCGCGTTCACGTTCAGCAGGGCAGCGCCTCGGTCGAGCTGTCCGCCTACCACGATGCGAGCCTCGCGCCGAACTGCGTGCGCGTGCCGGCCGGTCATCCGGCCACCGCTGCGCTCGGCCCGATGTTCGGCGCGATCGCCGTCGAGAAAGCCTGAGGCCGACGCGATGATCGACAGCTTCAATCAGTTCGGCGGCGGCCTGCTCGGCGGCGCGTGGCCAGTCGTGTGGACCCTGATCAAGATCGTGGGCCTGGTGCTGCCGCTCATGATCGCCGTGGCCTATCTCACCCTTTGGGAGCGCAAGGCGATCGGCTGGTCGCAGATCCGCGTCGGCCCCAACCGCGTCGGCCCGCTGGGCCTGCTCCAACCGATTGCCGATGCGGTCAAGCTGATCTTCAAGGAGATCATCGTGCCGACCGCCGCGAACAAGCGGCTGTTTTTCCTCGGCCCGGTGATGACCATCATGCCGGCGCTGGCGGCCTGGGTGGTCATTCCTTTCGGACCGGAGGTGGCGCTCGCCAACATCAACGCCGGCCTGCTGTTCATCATGGCGATCATGTCGATGGAGGTCTACGGCGTGATCATCGCCGGCTGGGCCTCCAACTCGAAATACGCCTTCCTCGGCGCACTGCGCGCGTCGGCCCAGATGGTCAGCTACGAGATCGCGATGGGCTTCGCGCTGGTGGTCGTGCTGATGGTGTCGGGCTCGATGAACATGAGCCAGATCGTCCTGGGCCAGGACCGCGGCTACTTTGCCGAACTCGGGCTCAACTTCCTGAGCTGGAACTGGTTGCCGTTGTTCCCGATCTTCATCGTCTACGTGATCGCCGGCATCGCCGAAACCAACCGCCACCCGTTCGACGTGGTCGAAGGGGAGTCGGAGATCGTCGCCGGACACATGGTCGAGTACTCGGGCATGAGCTTCGCGATGTTCTTTCTCGCCGAGTACGCGAACATGCTGCTGGTGTCCACCCTGGGCGCGGTGATGTTCCTCGGCGGATGGCTGCCGCCCATCGACAGCCCGGTGCTCAACTGGATCCCGGGTTGGCTGTGGCTCGGGTTGAAGACCTTCGTCGTGGTGACGATGTTCCTGTGGGTACGCGCCACCTTCCCGCGCTTTCGTTACGACCAGATCATGCGTTTGGGCTGGAAGATCTTCATTCCCATCACGCTGATCTGGCTGGTGTTCGTGGGGCTTTGGATCCAGTCGCCCTGGAACATCTGGAAGTAAGAGTTCTTGCCATGTCTGCCGTCGCTTCCATCAAAGAGTTCTTCAACACCTTCCTGCTCATCGAGCTGCTCAAGGGCATGAAACTCACCGGGCGCCATGCGCTGCAGCGCAAGATGACCGTGCAGTTTCCCGAGGAGAAGACACCGCTCAGTCCGCGCTTTCGCGGCCTGCACGCGCTGCGTCGCTACGACAACGGCGAAGAGCGCTGCATCGCCTGCAAGCTGTGCGAGGCGGTGTGCCCAGCCCTGGCCATCACCATCGAGTCCGAGGTCCGCAAGGACGGTTCGCGCCGCACCACGCGCTACGACATCGATCTGACCAAGTGCATCTTCTGCGGCTTTTGCGAAGAGAGCTGCCCGGTCGATTCGATCGTGGAGACGCACATCCTCGAGTACCACGGCGAGAAGCGCGGCGACCTCTACTTCACCAAGGACATGCTCCTGGCCGTGGGCGACAGGTACGAGAAGGACATCGCCGCCGCGCGGCAGGCCGACGCGCCCTACCGCTGAGTCCGCAACCGCGCCTTGCCCCCGTGCGAACGACAACCATGACCTTAGAGACCGCACTGTTCTACGTCTTCTCGGCGATCCTGCTGTTCGCCGCCTTTCGCGTCATCACTGCGCGCAGCACCGTGTATGCGGCGCTGTTCCTGGTGCTGGCGTTCTTCACTGCGGCGTGCGTCTGGATGCTGCTGCAGGCCGAGTTCCTCGCGATCGCGCTGGTGCTCGTGTACGTGGGCGCCGTGATGGTGCTGTTCCTGTTCGTCGTGATGATGCTCGACGCCAACGTGAGCCAACTGCGCGAAGGCTTCTGGAAGCACTTTCCGCTGGCGGCCGGCGTCGGCGTGGTCATCGCGCTCGAGATGGCCTTCGTGCTTTTGCGCGGCTTTCAGACAACCGATGCCCCTCAGCCCGATGCCGCGGCGATCGAGCTCGGCAACTCCAAGCTGCTCGGCATCGAGGTCTACACCGCCTATCTCTATCCATTGCAGATCGCGGCGGTGCTGCTGCTGGTGGCCATCATCGCCGCGATCGCGCTGACGATGAGAAAGCGCAAGGACAACCGGCAGGTGGACGCTGCCACTCAGATTCGCGCCCGCAAGGCAGACCGCGTGCGCCTGGTCAGGATGAAGCCGGAGATGCCCCCTGCGCCGCCACCGCCACCCGAGGTGGCTGGGACGGGGGGGCAGGCATGACCGTCAGCCTCGGCCACTATCTCTCGCTGGGCGCAATGCTGTTCGCGCTGTCGGTGATCGGCATTTTCCTCAACCGCAAGAACCTGATCGTGCTGCTGATGGCCATCGAGCTGATGCTCCTGGCCGTCAACCTGAACTTCGTCGCCTTTTCGCATTACCTGGGTGACATGGCCGGGCAGGTGTTCGTCTTCTTCATCCTGACCGTGGCCGCCGCCGAATCGGCGATCGGACTGGCGATCCTAGTGGTGCTGTTTCGCAACCGTTCGACCATCAACGTCGATCAGCTGGACACGCTCAAGGGCTGACCCGCACGCCGGGCACGGGCCCGGCGCAGAGAACAACAATGGCAACAGAGCTTTCACAATCGATGCTGGTGGCCGTGCCGCTCGCGCCTTTGGCGGGCGCGGTCGCGGCAGGCCTGTTCGGCAAGACGATCGGCCGGCGCGGCGCACACACGGTCACCGTTCTGGGTGTGCTGATCGCCTTCGTCATCTCGGCGATGGTGCTGAAATCCGTGGCCGTGGACGGAGCGCGCTTCGACGCCACCGTCTACGAGTGGCTCGTGATCGGCGGCCTCCGGATGGAGATCGGCTTCCTCGTCGACGGCCTGACCGCGATGATGATGACGGTGGTGACCTTCGTGTCGCTGATGGTGCACATCTACACCATCGGCTACATGGAAGAAGATCCGGGCTACCAGCGCTTCTTCGCTTACATATCGCTGTTCACCTTTTCGATGTTGATGCTCGTGATGAGCAACAACATGCTGCAGCTCTTCTTCGGCTGGGAAGCGGTGGGTCTCGTTTCCTACCTGCTGATCGGCTTCTGGTACACCAAACCGACGGCGATCTTCGCCAACATGAAGGCCTTCCTGGTCAACCGGGTCGGCGACTTCGGTTTCATTCTGGGCATCGGGCTCTTGCTGGCCTACACCGGCACGCTCAACTACGGCGAGCTGTTCGCCAAGGCGCCGGCCCTGGCCGCGCAGACCTTCCCCAACCCCTTCGGCGGCGAAGAGTGGCTGCTCGTCACGGTGGCCTGCATCTGCCTGTTCATCGGCGCCATGGGCAAGAGCGCGCAGGTGCCGCTGCACGTGTGGCTGCCCGATTCGATGGAAGGCCCGACGCCGATCTCGGCGCTGATCCACGCGGCGACCATGGTCACGGCCGGAATCTTCATGGTGGCGCGCATGTCGCCGCTCTTCGAGCAGTCGGACACCGCGCTGTCCTTCGTCTTGGTGATCGGCGCGACCACGGCGCTGTTCATGGGCTTTCTCGGCATCATCCAGAACGACATCAAGCGCGTGGTCGCCTACTCCACGCTCTCGCAGCTCGGCTACATGACGGTGGCGCTGGGCGTGTCGGCCTACTCGGTCGCGGTGTTCCATCTCATGACCCACGCCTTCTTCAAGGCGCTGCTGTTCCTGGCGGCGGGCTCCGTGATCATCGGCATGCACCACGACCAGGACATCCGCAACATGGGCGGCCTGCGCAAGTACATGCCCATCACATGGATCACGGCGCTGCTGGGTTCCCTGGCGCTCATCGGCACGCCGCTGTTCTCCGGTTTCTACAGCAAGGACTCGATCATCGAGGCGGCCCACGCCAGCTCGCTGTGGGGCGCCGGCTACGCCTACTTCGCGGTGCTGGCCGGCGTGTTCGTCACGGCGTTCTATTCCTTCCGCATGTATTTCCTGGTCTTTCACGGGCCCGAGCGCTTTCGGCACAAGCCCTTTCCCGGCGAGCACGACGCACACGACGAGCATGCGCACGACGACCACGCCGTCCATGAGCCGCACGAGTCGCCCTGGGTGGTGACCGCGCCGTTGCTGCTGCTGGCCGTGCCGTCGGTCGTGATCGGCTTCATGACCATCGGGCCGATGCTGCACGGCGACTTCTTCAAGGACTCGATCTTCGTGGACGCCGCGCGCCACCCGGCCATGACGCAACTCGGCGAGATGTTCCACGGTGCCGCGGCGATGGCCTTGCATGGCCTTGTCACCTGGCCTTTCTGGTTGGCCCTGGCCGGCGTGGCCACGGCTTACGTGTTCTACGTGCTCAAGCCCGGCATCCCGGCTGCGATCCATGCGCGCACCGGCTGGCTCTACCGACTCCTCGACAACAAGTACTACATGGACTGGATCAACGAGAACCTGCTTGCGCCGGCCACCCGCGCGGTGGGCCGTGGCCTGTGGAAGGGCGGTGACGTGGCGGTGATCGACGGCGTCTTCATCGACGGCTCGGCGCGCGTGGTGGGCCTGACGGCCAGCCTCTCGCGCCTGCTGCAAAGCGGCTACCTCTACTGGTATGCACTGGTCATGATCGTCGGCGTCATCGGCTTGATGACCTGGATGCAGTGGCCGTACTTCATGGCCCTGCTCGGCCGCTGAGGAAGGCCTGAAGAAATGGGTCTGCTTTCGCTCGCCATCTGGTTGCCGATTGCTTTCGGCACGCTGCTGCTCTCCCTCGGCCGCGACGAGCACGCGGGCATGGTCCGCTGGCTCGCGCTGATCGGGGCTGTCCTCGGCTTCGTGGTCACGCTGCCCCTGATCACCGGCTTCGACACCGCCACCGCGGCCATGCAGTTCACCGAGAACGTCGCCTGGATCGCGCGCTTCAACGTGCGTTACCACCTGGGCGTCGACGGCTTGTCGGTGTGGTTCGTGCTGCTCACCGCCTTCATCACCGTGATCGTCGTGATCTCGGCCTGGGAGGTCATCACCGAGCGCGTCCACCAGTACATGGGCGCCTTCCTGATCCTCTCGGGTGTGATGGTGGGCGTTTTCTCGGCGCTCGACGGCCTGCTGTTCTACGTGTTCTTCGAGGCCACGCTGATCCCGATGTACATCATCATCGGCATCTGGGGCGGACCCAGGCGCGTGTATGCGGCGTTCAAGTTCTTCCTGTACACGCTGCTCGGCTCGCTTCTGATGCTGATCGCGCTGATCTACCTGTACTCCGCCTCGGGCGGCAGTTTCGAGATCCTCGAGTGGCACAAGCTGCCGCTGCCGATGACGGCGCAGACGCTGCTCTTCTTCGCCTTTTTCGCGGCCTTCTCGGTCAAGGTGCCCATGTGGCCGGTGCATACCTGGCTGCCCGATGCGCACGTCGAGGCGCCCACCGGCGGCTCGGTCGTGCTGGCGGCCATCATGCTCAAGCTGGGCGCCTACGGTTTCCTGCGCTTTTCGATGCCGATCGTGCCCGATGCGAGCCAAGCCTGGGCCGGTGTCGTGATCGCGCTGTCGCTCGTCGCCGTGATCTACGTGGGGCTGGTGGCGCTGGTGCAGCAGGACATGAAGAAGCTGGTGGCCTATTCGTCGGTCGCGCACATGGGCTTCGTGACCCTGGGCTTTTTCATCTTCAACGAACTCGGCGTGGCCGGCGGCATCGTGCAGATGATCAGCCACGGCTTCGTTTCCGGGGCCATGTTCCTGTGCATCGGCGTGCTCTACGACCGCGTGCACTCGCGCGAGATCGCGGCTTACGGCGGCGTGGTCAACACCATGCCCAAGTTCGCCGCGCTGGCGGTGTTCTTCGCCATGGCCAACATCGGTCTGCCGGGCACGGCCGGCTTCGTCGGCGAATGGATGGTGATCCTCGGCGCCGTGCGCTTCAACTTCTGGATCGGCCTGTTGGCGGCCACGACGCTGATCCTCGGCGCCGCCTACACCTTGTGGATGGTCAAGCGCGTGTACTTCGGGGCGGTGGCCAACGACGATGTGAAGCGCCTCGCCGACATCAACCATCGCGAGTTCCTGATGCTCGGCGTGCTGGCCGTGGCGGTGCTGTGGATGGGCGTGTATCCCAAGCCCTTCATCGACGTGATGCAGGTCTCCGTGACCGAGTTGCTGCGCCACGTCGCGATTTCCAAGCTCAATTGACAGAGCCGACACCATGCTCGAGATGAACTGGCTCGCCGTCTATCCGCAGATCCTGCTGCTCGCGATGACCTGCGTCGTTGCGCTGGTCGATCTGTATTCGCACTCACCGCAGCGTACGCTGACCTATCGCCTGACGCTGATCACGCTGGCCGCCGTGGGGGCGCTGCAGCTCGCCTACTTCAACGGCGGGTTCACGCTCTACGCGATGCAGGGCATGGTGGTGGCCGACCCGATGGGCCACCTGTTGTCCTTGTTCGCCACCGTGGCGATGTTCGTCACGCTGGTCTATGCGCGGCCTTATGCCGCCGATCGCGAACTCCTCAAGGGCGAGCTGTTCACGCTCGCGCTCTTCGCGCTGCTCGGCATCCACGTGATGATCTCGGCCAACAACTTTCTGGTCATCTACCTCGGCCTGGAGTTGATGTCGCTGAGCCTGTACGCCCTGGTGGCCATGCGTCGCGATCATGCGGTTTCCACCGAAGCGGCGATGAAGTACTTCGTGCTCGGCGCGCTGGCTTCGGGCTTCCTGCTCTACGGCATGTCGATGATGTACGGCGCCACGGGCTCGCTCGAGATCGGCGAGGTGTTCCAGGCCATCGCGGCCGGCGTGGCCGAACCGCAGGTCCTGGTCTTCGGCCTGGTCTTCATCGTTGCCGGCCTGGCCTTCAAGCTGGGCGTCGTGCCCTTCCACATGTGGGTGCCCGACGTCTATCACGGCGCGCCCACCGCGGTGACGCTCATGATCGCTGGTGCGCCCGAGTTCGCCGCCTTCGCGATCTGCATCCGGCTGCTCGTGGAGGGCATGATCGGCCTGGCCGTCGACTGGCAGCAGATGCTCATCGTGCTGTCGGTCGGCTCGCTCATCCTGGGCAACGTGGCGGCCATCGCACAGACGAACCTCAAGCGCATGCTGGCCTATTCAGCCATCGGCCAGCTCGGCTTCATGCTGCTCGGCCTGACGCCCACGGTCGTGTCGGGCAACACCCTGTCGGCGGCCAACGGCTACAGCGCCGCCATGTTCTACATCGTCACTTACGTCATGACGACGCTGGGCACCTTCGGCGTGATCATGGTGATGGCGCGGCAGGGTTTCGAGGCCGATGACATCGCCGACCTCAAAGGCCTGAACCAGCGCAGCCCCATGTTGGCGGCCATCATGGGCGTGTGCATGTTCTCGCTGGCGGGCATTCCGCCGACCGTGGGCTTCTACGCCAAGCTGGCCGTGCTGCAGTCCATCGTCTCCACCGGGGTCACCGGCTATATCGTGCTGGCCGTGGTCGCGGTGCTGTTGTCGCTGATCGGTGCCTTCTATTACCTGCGCATCGTGAAGACCATGTACTTCGATGCGGCCGAGAGCAGCGTCTCGCTCACCGGCGGGCCGGGCGAGGTGAGGGCGCTGCTGGCCTTCAACGGGGCGATGGTGCTCGCGCTCGGCCTGCTGCCGGGCGGGCTGATGACGATGTGCGCCGATGCGATCGGCCGCACGTTGGCGGGCTGACGGCGGCGCGCGCATGAGTTCATCCCTGGCGGTCTGGCTCGTGCTGGCGCTGGCGGCGCTGGCTGCCAACCTGCCGTTCGTGAACGACCGCCTGTTCGTGCTCGGGCCGCTGCGTGCGCCGAAAGGGCTGGGCTGGCGCCTGCTCGAGCTGCTGGTGTTCGGCGCGGCGGTGGTGGCCTTCGGCATGGCGCTGGAGGCGCGCATCGGACAGCGCCATCCGCAGGGTTGGGAGTTCTACGCGATCGTGCTGTGCCTGTTTCTCACGCTGGCGTTTCCGGGCTTCGTGTGGCGCGTGCTGCGCCGCCGGCGTGGGTGAGCGGCGAGAGCGCCGCCGCGGCCGCGTCAACTGCAAGACGGGCATGGTCCTCGCATGAGCCGCACGATGAGCGAGTCCGAACCGTCGGCACAGCCGGACGACGCGCACCTGCGCGAAACCCCCGTCAGTGAACGCCAAGTCTGGCGCGGCCACTTCCTCGACGTGCGCGAACACCGCGTGCGCCTGCCCGACGGCCGCGAGACCGGTCGCGAGTTCGTCGTCCACCCGGGGGCGGTGATGATCGTGCCGCTGCTCGGCGACGGCCGGCTGGTCGTGGAGCGCCAGTTCCGCTACCCGCTGCGCCGCGCGTTCGTCGAGTTCCCGGCCGGCAAGCTCGATCCGGGCGAAACGCCGCTCACCTGCGCCGTGCGCGAGCTGGCCGAGGAAACCGGCTACCGCGCGGCAGAGTGGGCCCGCGCCGGCCTCCTGCACAACGCCATTGCCTACTCGACCGAGGGCATCGAGGTCTGGTTCGCCCGCGGTCTCGTGGCCGGCGAGGCCCGGCTCGACGCGGGCGAGTTTCTCGACGTCTTCACGACCACGCTCGAGGCGCTGGAGGTGATGGCCGAGCGCGGCGAACTCACCGACGCCAAGACGCTGATCGGCATGCTGTGGATCACGCATTGGCGCACCGGCAAATGGAAATTGGACTGGCAGCCTGCACCGGACCGCCCGGCTGACGCATGATTCGCGTCGTCCGCTGACTGCCCACCATGAAAGTCCTCGACCTCCTCTGCGACGCCGGCCATGCCTTCGAAGGCTGGTTCGGTTCCGAAGACGACTACGTCTCGCAATGCGAGCGCGGCCTCGTCGAATGCCCGCTGTGCGCCAGCCGCGGCGTGAGCCGGTTGCCGAGCGCGCCGCGACTCAACCTGTCGGGCCACCGCGAGCCGGCGACGACGCCGTCACCACAGCCCAAGCCGGCGACGACGCCGGAGCAGCGCAGCGTCGAAGCGATGTGGATGCGAGCGGTGCGGCATGTGCTGGCGAACACGGAGGACGTCGGCGAGCGCTTCGCGGATGAGGCGCGGCGCATCCACTACGGCGAGGTGCCGGAACGCGGCATCCGCGGGCGCACCACCGGCGACGAGGCCCAGGCCCTTCGGGACGAAGGGATCGAAGTGCAGGCCCTGGCGGTGCCGGAGGGCTTGAAGGGGACGGTGCAGTAGCCGGCCCGGGTCAGGGGGGCCGACGTTCGCCGCTTTCCGATCCCATCGGCTGCGCCACGTCCTCCAACGGCCTGCGCTCCGCATTGACGGCGTAACGCAATGCGAGCATGCCCGCCACGACCATCAGCCCCGCGCCGATCGCGTAGCCGGTCGCCACGGCACCCGGGCTGCCGGTCTCGATGAGCATGCCGAACAGCGCCGGCGCGACGAAGCCGCCCGCGCCGGTGCCGACGGCATAGAACACCGCGATCGCCAGCCCGCGCATCTCCAGCGGGAACACCTCGCTCACCGTCAGGTAGGCCGAACTCGCCGCGGCCGAGGCGAGGAAGAACACCGCCGACCAGGCCAGCGCCTGGCTGCGCGCGTCCAGCCATCCTTGCAAGAAGGCATAGCCGGTGAGCGCCAGGCCGATGCCCGAGGCCACGTAGGTCAGCGCGATCATCCGCCGACGTCCCACGCGGTCGAACAGTGGACCCAGCAGCAGCGGCCCGAGCACGTTGCCCAGTGCGAACGGAAAGATGTAAAGCGCCACCTTCTCGTCGGGCACACCGTGAAATCTCGTGAGCACCAGCGCGTAGGTGAAGAAGATGGCGTTGTAGAAGAAGGCCTGCGACACCATCAGCGCCAGGGCCACGCCGCTGCGCTGCGGGTAACGCTTCACCAGCACCTGCGCCACCTGCCTCAACGTGGGTGCGGCACTGCTGCCGAAGGGCACGCTGCGGCCTTGCACCGGCGGCAGCGGCCCCTGCCGCGCCTCGATCTCCGCCTCGATGGCGGCCATGATCCGCTCGGCCTCGTCGGCTCGCCCGTGGCTGACGAGCCAGCGCGGACTCTCCGGCACGTGCCGGCGCACCAGCACGATGGCGACGGCGAGCAGCCCGCCCAAGGCAAAGCCGGCGCGCCAGCCCCATTCCGGGCCGAGCACGCGCTCATCGAGGAGCAGCAGCGACAGACCCGCACCCAGCGCCGCCCCGAGCCAGAAGCTGCCGTTGATGGCCAGGCTGACCCGCCCGCGCACGCGCGCCGGCACCAGTTCGTCGATCGCCGCATTGATGGCCGCGTACTCGCCGCCGATGCCCAGGCCGGTGAAGAAGCGGCACACGGCAAAGAAGGCATAGCTGGTCGAGAAAGCCGTGGCCAGGGTCGCAAGCATGTACACGGCCAGGGTGAGAAGAAACAGCTTCTTGCGGCCGAGCCGGTCGGTGAGCCGGCCGAACAGCAGCGCGCCGATCACGGCGCCGCCGACGTAGACCGAGCCCGACCAGCCGATCTGTGCCGCGCTCAGGCCCAGTGTGTCGTCGCGCTGCAGCACGCCGCCGAGCGAGCCCACCAGCGTGACCTCCAGCCCGTCGAGCATCCAGGCCACGCCCAGCGCTAGCACCACGCGCCAGTGCCAGCGAGACCAGGGCAGGCGGTCGAGGCGGGCGGGGATGTCGCTGTGAATCGTGGGCATTGCGCACCTTAGCCGCGGGCCCGCCGTTCCGCAGGCGAGGGCGCTTGTGGCCTAATCGCGGGTTCGCTTTTTCCACCACCGGAGCACCCGTCATGGGCAACAAGATCATCACCGAAGCCGACCGCCGCGCCACCCCTCGCCCTGCCGCCCCGGCCGGCGTCACGCTCACCACGCAGCGCGGCCAGAAGGTCAGCCTCGAACGCGGCTCGCACACCCGCAGCAAGAAGAACCCCGGCAAGCGCGCGAAGAAGGGCGGCTGAGGCACCGGAAGGGTTCGCGCCAACGGCGGTCGTCGGCGCGAGCCGCCATCCGACGATGCTGCGCATCACCGAACTGCGCCTGCCGCTCGATCATCCCGAGCCCGCCCTGCGCGCCGCGATCGTTGCGCGCCTCGGCGTTCGCGACGACGAACTGCTCGGCTTCGCGGTTTTCAAGCGCAGCTACGACGCCCGCCGCAAGGCGCAGGTGGTGCTCATCTACACCGTCGATTGCGAGTTGCGCGGCGACGAGTCGACCGTCCTCGCACGCCTTGCCGCCGATCCCCATGTGCGGCCGAGCCCCGACACACGCTATCGGCTGGTCGCGTCTGCCCCGGCGGATTTCCGGGCGCCGCACGGTGCGCGTCCCGTGGTCGTCGGCTTCGGCCCCTGCGGGCTCTTCGCGGCGCTGGTTCTTGCGCAGATGGGTTTGCGCCCGCTCGTCCTGGAGCGCGGCAAGGAGGTCCGTCAACGCACGAAGGACACCTGGAGACTGTGGCGTCAAGGCGTTCTCGATCCGGAGTCGAACGTGCAGTTCGGCGAGGGCGGCGCCGGCACCTTCTCGGACGGCAAGCTGTGGAGCCAGATCAGCGACCCGCGCCACCTCACGCGCAAGGTGCTCGAGGAGTTCGTGAAGGCCGGGGCGCCCGAGGAGATCCTCTTCGTGGCCAAACCGCACATCGGCACCTTCCGGCTCGTCGGCGTGGTCGAGAAGATGCGTGCCGCGATCGCGGCGCTCGGCGGCGAGGTGCGTTTCGGGCAGCGCGTGACCGATGTGCTGATCGAGGACGACCGCGCCGAGCCCGGCGCCAGCCGCATCCGCGGCGTGAGCCTCGCGTCGGGCGAGGAAATTCGCGCCGACCACGTCGTGCTGGCGCTGGGTCACAGCGCTCGCGACAGCTTCGAGATGCTGCACCGGCGCGGCGTGCCCATGCAGGCCAAGCCGTTTTCGATCGGGTTTCGCATCGAGCATCCGCAAGGGCTCATCGACCGCGCCCGTTTCGGGGCGAACGCCGGCCATCCGCTGCTCGGTGCGGCGGACTACCGGCTGGTGCATCACGCCCGCAACGGCCGGTCGGTGTACAGCTTTTGCATGTGTCCCGGCGGCACGGTGGTGGCGGCCACCTCGGAGCCCGGGCGCGTGGTCACCAACGGCATGAGCCAGTACTCGCGCAACGAGCGCAATGCCAACGCCGGCATCGTCGTCGGCATCTCCCCGCAGGACTACCGGCAAGACGGTGCAAGCGAAGGGCCGGTGAACCCGCTCGACGGCATCGCCTTCCAGCGCTTGTGGGAGTCGCGCGCCTACGCTCTGGGCGGGAGCGGCTACCGCGCGCCCGCGCAACTCGTCGGCGATTTCCTCCAGGGCCGGCGCAGCAGCGCGCTGGGCAGCGTGGTGCCGTCCTACCAGCCGGGCGTGCACCTGACCGATCTGGCCGAAGCCGGCAACGGCAGCCTGCCGGACTACGCGCTCGCGGCCATCCGCGAGGCGCTTCCTGCCTTCGACAAGCAGATCCAGGGCTTCTCGATGGCCGATGCGGTGCTCACCGGCGTGGAAACGCGCACCTCCTCGCCACTGCGCCTGACCCGCGGCCGCGACTTCCAGAGCCTCGGCGTGCGCGGCCTTTATCCGGCGGGCGAAGGCGCCGGTTATGCGGGCGGCATCATGTCGGCCGGGGTCGATGGCATCGAGGTGGCCGAAGCCCTGGGCGCGCAGTTGCTGGCCGGGCTCGCCCCGCCACCCGCATCCTGAGTACGGGCCGAGGTCACCGACGAAGACCGGGCGTTCGTCGGCTCGCCCGACAACGGCGTATACGGCTCGATGGGCAACGTAGCCTCCCACCTTGTTGTTCATGGACTTCGGGACGCCGTTTCGGATGCACGTGCGAGGCAGCGCCACGCTCGAAGACAACCCGCATAGCTCGAATCGGGGGTTCGTCCCCCGTCCGGCGGCGCATGATCCAACTTGGGCACTTCGATTGCTCCAGGTCGTCCGTTCTGAGGTTCTCAGGGTCGCTTCCCATGAGTTCGTGCAGGCTCATCGTCGACCGCCTTGCTCGGCTGCAGCGTTGCGGCACGGAGTGGCGCGAACCGGGCAGGGCACCGTGCAAGACATGGTCGATTCGCTCGCACGGGGTGGCCGTTGCGTCGATCGCCGCTCGCCTTTCAATCGCAGCAGCGTTCGTCACGGAGGTCGCTTCGGCGGCTCCGCAAGCCGCGAATGCGGAGGGGGCCGCGCTCACTGTCGGCCCGGGCGACGCCGCCTTGGCCCCATCCTTCATGCCGCGTTTCGAAGGTGAACCCGTTGCACTCGTGCCGACCCCGCCGATCACGGTGAACGCGACAAGGGCCGAGCCTGCCTACAACTTTCGCGGTGTGCCGACCAACGAGGTGCAGGGCATGTCGTTTCGCTGGTGGCTGGGCGGTGGACGCAGCGCGGTCGGTTTCGGCTTCGGAACGATCGGCTATGCCCTGCCGTCGGGCGCCGCAGGCTCGACGGCCGGCACGCTCGTCGGCGCGGTGCCGGTCGCATCCGTCGGCTTGCGCTACGCGTTGACGCCCACGACCTTCGCCTATGCCGATGGATCGGGCGCCCGCGGCCTGGCCGGTGAGCGGGACATGTTCTACAACGCCAAGGCGGGCGTGGAATGGAAGCCGGCCACCTCCCGACTGGGCTTCGAGGGCGGGCGACTGGGCCTGCAGCTCGATTCCGGCTATCGGGTGTCGCTGCGCACGCGCAAGGGCGGCCTGACGATCTACCTGCGGCGCACGTTCTGAGCGCGCCCGGCAGGATGCGGCCGGCGGCAATAGTTTTCGGTGACCGATTCGCTTGAGGCAATCTATCCACACGATGCTGCGGTGCAACTAAAATTTGGGCGTAGTAACCCGTAAAGACCCATCCTGCACGCCTCCGCTGCGCGGACGTCCAGCGATCGAGTCTTCGTCGAACCGAACCCAAACCAAGGAAGCCGCATGTCGCTCATCAACACCCAGATCAAGCCCTTTCAAGCCACCGCGTATCACAACGGCAAGTTCGTGTCCGTGTCCGACCAGACCCTGAAAGGCAAGTGGTCTGTGGTGGTGTTCTATCCGGCCGACTTCACCTTTGTCTGCCCGACGGAGCTGGAAGATCTGGCTCAGCGCTACAGCGAGTTCAGGGACCTCGGCGTCGAGATCTACAGCGTGTCCACCGACACGCACTTCGCTCACAAGGCCTGGCACGACACCTCGGACGCGATCAAGAAGGTCCACTACCCGATGATCGGTGACCCGACCGGCGCCATCACCCGAAACTTCGAGGTGATGATCGAAGCCGAAGGTCTGGCGCTGCGCGGCACCTTCGTGATCAATCCCGAAGGGCAGATCAAGCTTTGCGAGATCCATGACAACGGCATCGGCCGTGACGCCGGCGAGCTGCTTCGCAAGGTCCGTGCGGCCCAGTACGTGGCCGCTCACCCGGGCGAGGTCTGCCCCGCCAAGTGGAAGGAAGGCGCCAAGACGCTGACGCCGTCGCTCGACCTCGTCGGCAAGATCTGACGCAGCGTTCTTCCCTTTCCCCTGGAGCCGATCCACCCTCCGCCGCGCGCGGCGGGTCGGCTGTGCCGTGCGCTGCGGGGCGACGGCGACTCGGCCTCTACGAGCCAACCCATAAGGACATGCCATGTTGGACGCCAGTCTCGAAGCACAACTGAAGGCTTACCTCGAGCGCCTGCGCGAGCCGCTCGAGATCGTCGCCTCGCTGGACGACAGCGACGGCGCGCGCGAGATGGGCGCCCTGCTGGAGCAGATTGCCGCGCTCTCGCCCCTCATCGCGCTCAGGACGGACGGCACCGATGCGCGCAAGCCCTCCTTCAGCCTGAACCGCGTGGGCGCCGACATGAACCTGCGTTTCGCCGCGATCCCGCTCGGCCACGAGTTCACTTCGCTGGTGCTCGCGCTGCTGCAGGTCGGTGGGCACCCGCCGAAGGCGGAGCCCGCGTTGATCGAGCAGATTCGTTCCCTCGAAGGCAGCTACGACTTCGAGGTGTACATGTCCCTCAGCTGCCACAACTGCCCGGACGTGGTGCAGGCCCTGGACCTGATGGCGGTGCTGAATCCGAAGGTCCGTGTGACGATCATCGATGGCGCTCTTTTCCAGGATGAGGTGAACGCGCGCCAGGTGATGGCCGTGCCCACGATCTACCTGAACGGCGAGGTCTTCGGCTCCGGCCGCATGGGCGTGGAAGAGATCGTCGCCAAGCTCGACTCGGGCGCCGCCGCACAGGATTCGGCCCGACTCGACGCCAAGGCGCCCTACGACATGCTGATCGTCGGTGGCGGCCCGGCAGGCGCCGCGGCTGCCGTGTACGCGGCCCGCAAGGGTATCCGCACCGGCGTGGCGGCCGAACGCTTCGGCGGGCAGGTGCTGGACACCCTTGCCATCGAGAACTTCATCTCCGTGCCCGAGACCGACGGACCCAGGTTCGCAGCGGCGCTCGAACAGCATGTCAAGGCCTACGACGTCGACGTGATGAATCTGCAGCGTGCTGAAAAGCTCTTGCCGGCGACCGAGGTCGGCGGTCTGATCGAAGTGCGACTTGCCAACGGCGCGTCGCTCAAGAGCAGGACCGTGATTCTTTCGACCGGTGCGCGCTGGCGCGAGATCAACGTGCCCGGCGAGCAGCAGTATCGCAATCGCGGCGTTGCCTACTGTCCGCACTGCGACGGCCCCTTGTTCAAAGGCAAGCGGGTCGCCGTGATCGGTGGCGGAAACTCCGGCGTGGAAGCGGCCATCGACCTTGCCGGTCTGGCGGCCCACGTGACCTTGCTGGAGTTCGACGGGCAGCTTCGAGCGGACGCGGTGCTCGTCCACAAGCTCGAGAGCTTGCGCAACGTGAGCATCGTCACCCAGGCGCAAACCACCGAGATCGTCGGTGACGGTCAGAAGGTCAGCGGCCTCGTCTACACCGACCGTGCGAGCGGCGCGTCACGCCGCGTCGATCTGGAAGGTGTTTTCGTGCAGATCGGCCTGGTGCCCAACACCGAATGGCTCGAGGGCACGGTCGAGTTGTCGAGGCATGGCGAGATCGTGGTCGATGCCAAGGGTGCCACCTCGGTGCCCGGTGTGTTCGCGGCCGGCGACGTGACCACGGTGCCGTTCAAGCAGATCATCGTGGCCAGCGGCGACGGGGCCAAGGCGGCTCTCGGCGCTTTCGATCACATGATGCGCACCGTGCCGGCGCCCGTGCCTGTGGCCGAAGCCGCGTGAGCGGTACCCTGCTGCGGCCGTCTCGTCAGCCGCGGCGGCCGGCGCGCATCACGCGCGCAGCGTAGGCCACGGCAATGGACGCCAGCACCAGCTTTGCCATGAGATCGAGCACACCGGCGATTTGCTCGTAGCGGCTTTGCATCAGGTAGCCGGCGCCGGTGAGCAACGTGCACCACAGCAGCGAGCCCAGCGCCGACCAGGCGACGAAGCGCGCGAGCGGGATGCCGGTGAAGCCGGCAGGCACTGCGATCAAGGTGCGCACGCCCGGCAGCAGGCGGCCGAACACCAGGACCAGCGAGCCATGGCGAGCGAACCATCGTTCGGCGCGGTCGAGTTCTTCGCGGGACACGGTCAGCCAGCGGCCGTGACGGTCGGCGAGCTGTTTGAGCCGCTCGCCGCCCCAGTGGCGGGCGGCGAAGAACCAGGGCAGCGCACCCAGCACCGACCCCACGGTGCCGGCCGTCACGACCCCCACCGGGTGGAGGTCGCCCCGCGCGGCCACGAAGCCGGCGAACGGCATGATCAACTCCGACGGCATCGGCGGAAAAATGTTCTCCAGCAGCATGAGCAGCGCGATCGCCCAGTAGCCCTGGGTGCCGATGAAGTCAGTGATCGAGTCCACCATGGTTGTCGGTTCAGGTGATCGCCGGAGCGGGGCGAGGTTCGTGCCAACTATGTCGCTTCAGTCGTCGCGTTTGGATTCGAGCACTTCGCCGCTGCCCGGTGACGTCGCCTTGCTGCGCGGGGCTGCGGCCGGGCCGCGCACCGCTCGATCGCCTGTGCGAGGCGCTGCAGCGTGGCCAGCGGCTCGACGAGCCGGCAGCCCCACTGCCTGAGCCGCAGGAACCTTTGCATTTCGATCCGTCAAAGACCAAAGGAGCTTCACCATGACGAACGCGCTTGCCCTTTCGCCGGCTTCACCGTGCACGCCCCGCAAAGGCACGGGCGGTCTTTCGGCCGCGATCTGGCTCGCCGGCCTGGTGGTCCTGCTGCTGTGGTCGCTGATCAGTTGGGCGGCCGCGCTCATCCTCACCGGCGGCGGCGACTTCCTGACGGCGCAGGCGGCCGTGTGGTCCGTTCAGTACCCGGAGGTGGACCTCGCGGTGTCCACCGCAGCGGCCTGGCTGGCGCATTTCGGCACCGCGCTGTTGTGGCTCGCCTGGGCGATCGGCGCCGTGATGATCGTTTTCGGCGCCTGGCTGTGCGTGCGCTTCGTGCGGGCGCTCGAACGTGGCTTCGACCGCCTGGCCCCCCACGCGTCGGCAGCCTGGTCCAGCGCTCGCGGGCATCCGTCTGCGCGTGGCCGCACCGAGGAGACCGGCGCGCATCCGAAGGCCACACCCTCGGGTACTCCTTAGCACGGCAGGCCCCGCCGCGCCGGCGGGCGCCTCGCGGTCGCTCCCTAAAATCCCCCGGATGAAATCCGCCTTCGTCCACCTGCGCAGTCACACCGAGTATTCCGTCGTCGATGGCACCCTGCGCGTCGATGAGATGGTGGCCGCGGCGGCGGCCGATGGCCAGCCGGCGCTGGCGATCACCGATCTGAGCAACCTGTTCGGCGCCGTCAAGTTCTACAGCGCGGCACGCGGTGCGGGCGTGCAGCCGCTCATCGGTGCCGAAGTGTGGATCGAGGCCGAGCCGGGCTCCACACCGGGCGAGCGGCAGGCCAGCCGTCTGCTGCTGATCGCGCAGAGCGCGACCGGCTACCTGAACCTGTGCGCGCTGATCTCGCATGCCTGGACCGAGAACATCCAGCGCCATCAGGCCTGCGTCGCGTGGACCAGGCTCGCCGAGCACAACGAAGGGCTGATCGCTCTTTCTGGCGCCGACTTCGGCTGCGTCGGCCAGGCGCTTCTCGCGGGCGATGCCGCGCGTGCCGAGACGCTGGCACGGCGGCTGGCGGCTCTCTTCGAGCAGCGCTTCTACCTCGAACTCCAGCGCGCCGGTCAGCCGGGCAACGAGGCACAGGTGCGCGGCGCCGTGCGCTTGGCCGCCGAGCTCGGCCTGCCCGTCGTCGCCACGCACCCGCTGCAGTTCCTGGCGCCCGACGATCACGAAGCGCACGAGGCTCGCGTGTGCATCGCCGAGGGCGAGTTGCTCTCCAACCCGCGGCGCGTCAAGCGATTCACGCGCGAGCAGTATTTCAAGAGCGCGGCGCAGATGCACGAGCTGTTCGCCGACGTGCCCTCGGCGCTGGCCAACACCCTCGCCATCGCCCGGCGCTGCCACCTCACGCTCAGTCTCGGTAAACCGCAACTGCCGGACTTTCCGATCCCCGAAGTGCGAGGCGAGCGGCTGGCGCCCGAAGCCTACTTCCGCCATACGGCGCACGAGGGCCTCGATCGGCGTTTACGCCAGCTCTATGCCGACGCGGCCATACGGGAACGCGAACACCCGCGCTATGCCGAGCGCCTGGAGTTCGAGATCGCGACCATCCTCGAGATGGGCTTTCCGGGCTACTTTCTCATCGTGGCGGATTTCATCAACTGGGCGCGCGCCAATGGCTGCCCGGTCGGCCCGGGCCGCGGCTCGGGCGCAGGCTCGCTGGTGGCCTACGCGCTGGGCATCACCGACCTCGATCCGCTCGCCTACAACCTGCTGTTCGAGCGTTTCCTCAACCCTGAGCGGGTGTCGATGCCCGACTTCGACATCGATTTCTGCCAGGCCAACCGCGACCGCGTCATCGACTACGTCAAGCAGAAGTACGGCCGCGAGGCGGTGAGTCAGATCGCCACCTTCGGCACCATGGCGGCGAAGGCGGCGCTGCGCGACGTGGGCCGCGTGCTCGGCATGGGGTATGGCCACGTGGACAGCATCGCCAAGTTGGTGCCGGCGCCGCCAGGCAAGAGCGTGACGCTGAAGCGCCCGCCGCCCGACTACAAGCCCGACGGCGGAGGCCCCATCTATGCGCGGCGCGAAGCGCCCGAGATCGAGGAGCGCGAGAAGAAGGAAGAAGAGGTTGCCGAACTGCTGGCGCTGGCGGAGCGCCTCGAAGGCACGGTGCGCAACGTCGGCATGCACGCCGGCGGCGTGCTGATCGCACCGGGCCGCATCACCGACTTCTGCCCGCTCTATCAACAGCCCGGCAGCGCCGCCGCCGTGAGTCAGTTCGACAAGGACGACGTCGAAGCGATCGGTCTGGTCAAGTTCGACTTCCTGGGCCTGGCCACGCTAACGATCCTGGAGATGGCCAAGGATTTCATCGTCGCGCGTCATCCGCACCGCGCCGACTTCAGCTTCGACGCGCTGCCGCTCGACGACCCCAAGGTCTACAAGCTCTTCTCCGACGGTCTGACCGAGTCGGTGTTCCAGTTCGAATCCGGCGGCATGCAGCGCATGCTGAAAGACGCCCGGCCCAGCCGGATCGAAGACCTGTTCGCGCTCAACGCGATGTTCCGGCCGGGCCCGATGGAGATGATCCCCAGCTTCTGCGCGCGCAAGCACGGTCGCGAGGAAGTGACGTATCCGCACCCCCTGCTCGAGTCGGTGCTGGGCGAAACCTACGGGGTGATGGTCTATCAGGAGCAGGTGATGCAGGCCGCGCAGGTGCTCGGCGGCTACTCGCTCGGCGGCGCCGACCTGCTGCGCCGCGCGATGGGCAAGAAGAAGGCGGAGGAGATGGCCAGGCATCGCGCCATCTTCCGCGAGGGTGCGGCGAAGAAGGGCATCTCCGAAGCCAAGGCCGACGAGGTCTTCGACCTGATGGAGAAGTTCGCCGGCTACGGCTTCAACAAGAGCCACGCCGCGGCCTACTCGCTGCTCGCGTACCACACGGCCTGGCTCAAGGTGCACCACCCGGCCGAGTTCTTCGCCGCCAACATGACCATCGAGATGGACGACGCGGAAAAGCTGCGCGTCCTGATCCGCGACGCGCAGCACTTCGGTATCGCCTTCGATGCTCCGGACATCAACGCCGGCGGCTGGCGCTTCGAGCCGACATCCGATCGGCAGGTGCGCTACGGCCTGGGTGCCATCAAGGGCACCGGGCAGGGCGCGATCGAGGCCATCGTGGAGGCCCGCAGGGCCGAAGGCGACGGCGGTCACGATGCGGACGGCCGGCCTTTCAGGAGCCTGTTCGACTTCTGCGCCCGCGTGGACCGCAGCCGCGTCAACAAGCGCGTGGTCGACGCACTGATCAAGGCGGGCGCCTTCGATGTGCTCGGAGCCGACCGTGCACAACTGATGGCCAGCGTGCAACTCGCCTTCGACTACGCCGACAGCCAGGCGGCGCATGCCGAGCAGACCGGCCTGTTCGACTTCGGCATCGACGACGAGGACCAGCACGCGGCCTCCACCAAGGAGCCCGAACTCGTCGCGGCCGAGCCGTGGAGCATTCGGCAGCGGCTCATGTTCGAGAAGCAGGCGCTGGGCTTCTACCTTTCGGGACACCTGTTCGACGAAAGCGCGGACGAAGTGCGGCGTTTCTGCAAGCGCGGCATCGACGACGTGCTCGACAGCCGGGAGCCGCAACTGCTCGCCGGCATCGTCACCGAGATGCGCGTCGTCAACGGCCAGCGGGGGCGGGTGGCGATCTTCAAGCTCGACGACAAGAGCGGTCAGATCGAGACGGTGGTCGCTGAAGACCTGCTGAGCGCCAACCGGGAACTGCTCGCCGAGGACGAACTCGTCATCGTGCAGGGACGCGTGCAGCCCGATCGTTTCTCGGGTGGACTGCGGCTCAACGTCCAGCAGGTCTGGAGCCTTGCTGCGGCGCGCTGCAGGTTCGCCCGCTTTCTGCGGGTGGCCGTCAACGGCAGTGCACCGCCCTTGAACGAGGTGCTCCGCGAGTTCCCCCCCCGCATCGTTCGCAGCGAACAAGGCTCGCTCAGCGAAGGCCTCGCCGTGCGCCTGGTGTTGCAGCGGCACAGCATTCAGGGAGAGGTCGATCTCGGGGACGAAGGCCGGTTTTTCCCCTCCGATGCCGCTTTGGCACGCTGGAAGTCGAGCGCGAGCCAGGCAGTCGTGATCTACGACTGAGTTTTGTTACCGCGTGGTCGTGGCTCTGCGGACATCCGGGCAGTGCGCGCGGCACACTGGGCGCGTATCGGCGGCGGCAGAGTCCCTCGTGCACGTCGCGGTCTGCATCAACGGAGCTTCAACATGAAACGTTTCCTGATTCCCGCCTGGCTGGCGCTCCTTGCCGCCGCGCCGGCGTTCGCCGCAGATGTCGGCGTGTCGGTCAGCATCGGGCAGCCGGGGTTTTACGGCCGCATCGACATCGGCAACGGTTATCCGCCGCCGCGCGTGATCTACGCGGAGCCGGTCGTTATCGTCGAGCGTCCTGTCGCGGTCGTTCAGCGGCCGATTTACCTGCGCGTGCCGCCCGGGCACGCCAAGGACTGGCGCAAGCACTGCCAGCGCTACGATGCCTGCGGCCAGCGCGTGTACTTCGTGCAGGACAGCTGGTATCAGCAGGAGTACGCGCCGCGTTATCGTGGCGACCGCGACGACGATGATCGCCGCGGCCAGGGCAAGCAGCACAAGCACGGCCACAAGCAGCAAGGCAAGCAGCGCGGCCACGGCCGTGACGACTGAAACGAGTGGCGCGCTCGCGGCGCTTCGTCGGCCGCGGCCCTTGCCGGGTCTGGCGAGCGGCTGCGGGCGCGGGCCGCGTCTTCGCCGAGCGCGACGTCCGTAACCCGAACGTTTTGCGCCCGTGGCGCCCATCACTGGCCTGATCCTCACCGGCGGTGGAGCGCGCGCGGCCTATCAGGTCGGGGTGCTGGCCGGGTTGAGCCGGCTGCGCCGCGAAGCCGGCGAGCCGCCCGGCAATCCTTTCCCGGTGATCTCGGGCACCTCGGCCGGTGCGATCAACGCCGCGGCGCTGGCCTGCGGCGCCGACGATTTCGACAAGGCCGTGGCCTTGCTCACCCGCGTGTGGCGCAACTTCCACGCCGAGCAGGTCTATCGCGCCGATGCCTTCGGCGTCATCCGCACCGGCGCGCGCTGGCTCTCCTTGTTCACGTTGGGCTGGGCGCTGACGCGCTGGCGCCGCGCCCGGCCGCGCTCGCTGCTCGACAACGCGCCGCTCCTGTCCTTGCTGCACGATCTGCTGCCGCTCGATCGGCTGCAACGCCAGATGCAAGCCGGCCATCTGCGCGCCCTGGCCATCACCGGGTCGAGCTACAGCACCGGCGAGCACGTGACCTTCTATGACTCGCTGGACGAGATTGCGCCGTGGACGCGCTCGCAACGCATCGCCGTGCGCGTGCGCCTGACGCACGCGCATCTGATGGCCTCGTCGGCGATTCCCTTCATCTTCCCCGCGGTGCCGCTGCCGCTGCTGGGGCGCTGCGATCACGTGGGCGACGGTTCAATGCGTCAATCGGCACCCATATCGCCGGCGGTGCACCTCGGCGCGGAGCGCATCCTCGTCGTCGGCGCCGGTCGGCTGCACGAACCGTCCGGTGCGCGAGCCGTCACGAGCGCGTATCCGAGCCTGGCGCAGATCGCCGGGCATGCGCTGTCGAACATCTTCCTGGATGCGCTGGCGGTCGACATCGAACGGCTGCAGCGGGTCAACCACACGCTTTCGCTGCTGACGCCGCAAGCGCGCTCCAGCACATCGCTTCGGCCGATCGAGTTGCTGGTGATCGCGCCGAGCCAGCGGCTGGACGACATCGCGGCCCGGCATCTGCATGCCTTGCCGGTTCCCGTGCGGGCCATGCTGCGCGCCGTGGGCGTGTCGGCCGGTGATGCGCGGCCGGCGGGCGAGGGCGACGGCGGTGCGGCGCTCGCTAGCTATCTGTTGTTCGAGGCGCCGTACACGCGCGAGCTGATCGCCTTGGGGGAGGCCGACACGCTGGCGCGTCGCGAAGACGTGCTGCGCTTCTTCGGCTGGGGCCGCGCGCGGACGGGTTTGTCCGCCGCGGCGTGAAGCGAAGTCGGCAAGTTCGGCTTCAGCGGGTCGAGGCGTCCGGCTTGCCGGGCTTCGCGGGCGTTGCCGCCTTGGCGGTCACGGGCGTCTTGCCGGAGGCTTTGGCAGAAGCCGGCGGCGCACCGGCATAAGCCTTGTCGTTGACCGTCAGGCCGGCCGCCGAGAAGCGTGCAGCGTTGCCGGCACCGACGCCCGACACGCGATCGATCAGATCGTTCCAGTCCTTGAAGCTGCCTTTCTTGCGCTCCTCCATCAGTTTGGAAGCGAGCGCCGGGCCGATGCCCTTGACGCTGTCGAGTGCGGCCAGATCGGCCTTGTTGACATCGACCGCGGCGAAGGCAGCAGCGGCAAACAGCGCGAGCATGGCGCCGAGCAAGGTCTTGAGCATGTGTTGACTCCTGGGTTGAGGGACTTGCAGCGCTCGTCGAGCCTGCACGCAAATCCTAGGTGGACGCATCGCGTTTGCCGTCCCCAAGAAGAGGGCGCCACGATTGGGGGCGAGGACGGAGTGCCCTGCGCAGAATGCGCGGGCGCCCCTGTTCTCGAGGCCAAACGCAGCCGCTCGAAGCGACCCCGGCGTCAAGCGAACAGTTCGTCGTAGCTGACGCTGGCAGTGCCGAACTTGCCGACCACGAGCCCACCCGCCCGATTGGCGATGGGCATCGCCTCGCGCGCGCCCATGCCGCAGGCCAGCAGCGCAGCCATCGTGGCGATGACCGTGTCGCCCGCGCCAGTGACATCGAATACCTCTCGCGCCTGGGCAGGCACGCTCCCCGTGCCGGCAGCATCGAAGAGCGTCATGCCTTCTTCCGAGCGCGTGAGCAAGACGGCCTTTACACCGAGGTCGTCGCGCAGCGCCTGGACACGCTCGTGCAGCTGCGTTTCGCCGGTCCAAACGCCGATCACCAGCGCGAGCTCCGCGCGGTTGGGCGTGAGCAGGTCCGCACCGGCATAGGAGCGGTAGTCGCTGCCCTTGGGGTCGACCAGCACCGGCTTGCCGGCGCGCCGCGCCAGCTCGATCATGCGGGGAATGTGGGTGAGACCGCCCTTGCCGTAATCGGAGAACAGCACCGCGTCGTGTTCGGGCAGGACCCGCTCGTAGTCGGCCAGCATCTGGGTGAGCACTTCGTGCTCGGGCTGGTTCTCGAAGTCGATGCGTATGAGCTGTTGCGAGCGACCGATGACACGCAACTTGACGGTGGTGTAGAGCTTGGGGTCGCTGCCGAGCAGCGAGGTGATGCCTTCGCGCTCCAGCAAGCGGCGCAGCACGCGCGCCGGCTCGTCGTTGCCCACGGCAGTCAGCAAGGTGGCCTGAGCGCCCAGGGCCTTGACGTTGAGCGCCACGTTGGCCGCGCCGCCGAGCCGCTCTTCCTCGCGGTTCACCCGCACCACGGGCACTGGCGCTTCCGGCGAGATCCGCTCGACCGCGCCGAACCAATAGCGGTCGAGCATCGCGTCGCCGACCACCAGGACGCGGGCCGCGGCCATGCGCTTCTTGCTCGGCGCGCCTTTCATGACGGTGCGCGACCGGCCGCGTGCCGTCGTCGCCGGCAAGCGTGTCGCTTGCGATGGTCTGCCGATGGGTTCACTGATCGTCCTGCCTGCGAGGCGGATAGCTGTCCCAGGTCTGACAGCCCGGACATTGCCAGAAGTAATGCTGTGCTTCGAAGCCGCACGCAGCGCAGCGATAGCGTTGCCCCGGCTTGGCGGCGGCGACGGCAAGCTGCTGGAGTTGCTCGGCATCCGGCAACGACAGACCCTGGCCATGGGAAAACTGCTCCTTGAGCAGCGCGGCGGCGGAGGACAAGGTCGGGTGGGTCTGCAGGTGAGCCCGCAACAGCGTTCGACGCTCGCTCGCTTCGGGCGTCAGGCGCAGCAAGGCGGCCAGCAGGTCGAGGTTGGGCTGGCGCTCGTAGAGCGTCTGCAGCCGCGACCTTGCGGCGGCCGCATCGTGACAGGCCATGGCGCTCGCCGCGTAGTCACCGGCCACGAGCGAGAACGCGCTCGGCTGCACCGCCAGGAGGTCGTCCCATACGGCGAGGGCTTCGCGATGAAGCCCGGCAGCCGCGTGACGGTCGCCTTCGAGGACGAGGGGCCGCGCTGCCTGCGGCGCAGCGGCACGGGCTTCGCGCAGCGCGGCATCGGCCTCGGCGGGGTGGCGGCGCGCGTCGGCCTCGAGCGCGATCTCGCAGTGATAGTGCGCAATGCGCGTGGCGAACGAGCCTGCGCCGGCCGCCTCGAGCTGGCGCGCCGTTTCGACGGCCGCATGCCAGTCCCGCGTGCGCTCGTATAGCGTGAGCAACTCGAGCTTGGCGTCGGTGCCGAAGGCGCTGCCTTCGAGGGCCTTGAAAGCCGCCTCCGCGCGGTCGAACAGGCCGGCCTTGAGGAAGTCCTGCGCGAGCGCGTGCTGGGCGCGATCTCGCTCGGTGACCGACAGGTCGCCTCGGCCGAGCAGGTGCTGGTGCACGCGCACGGCACGCTCATACTCGCCGCGGCGACGAAACAGGTTGCCCAGTCCGAAATGCAGCTCCGCGGTTCCGGGATCCTGCTGCACGGCTTCGATGAAGGCATCGATGGCCTTGTCGGGTTGCTCGCTGAGCAGCAGGTTCAGGCCCTTGTAGTAGGCCTTGGGCGATTCCTGCAGTTCACGCTTCCATTGCCTGAGATCGAAACGCGAAGCGAGCCAGCCCAGCCCGAACGCCACCATGAGGCCGAGCAGGCCGAGTGGCAGCGTGGTCTGGAGATCAAACTCCATCGCGCGGCGGATGCTCGAGCGGCATCGGTTCGCCGTCGCGCGCCGTCTGCACGTCCAGCATCGTCGTGGCCGTGTCGCTGCGCGGCGCGCGCTGCGCATGGGCGTCGCGGCGATGCTTCCACCAACTCGGAATCATCGCCATGACGCCGATCGCGCAACCCATGCCGAAGGTGGCGAGCACGATGAAGACCATCGGTGCGCGCCATTCGTGACCGAAGAACCACTTCAGCGAGGCCTCGTGGTCGTTGTTCAGGGCGAACGCAAAAAGCGCAAAGAAAATCGCGGCCCGAAGGAGCCAGAGGAGGTAGCGCATCGTCGCGGGATTCTATCGATGCGTCGCCGCGCTGCGCCCCGATCGTTTCAAGCGGGTGGCGCGTCTGCCGTGCGTCCGGTTTCGGCTTCGAGCGCGGCGGTTCGTGCGTCGACCGCCTCGCGAAGCGCCTTGCCCGGTTTGAAATGCGGCACCAGCTTCTCGGAGATCAACACCTGCTCGCCCGATCGCGGGTTGCGGCCCATGCGTGGCGGACGGCGGTTGACCTGAAAGCTCCCGAAGCCGCGGATCTCGATGCGATGACCGCGGGCGAGGGCGTCGCTCATCGCGTCGAGGATGGTCTTGACGGCGAATTCGGTGTCACGCTGCGTCAGTTGGCTGAAACGCTCACCGAGCAAGGCCACGAGATCGGAACGGGTCATGGGTCGGTTCGCTCGCAGGTGGCAGGAGGCCTGCGCGCATGCCCTCGTGCCGGGGCGTGAAGGCATGCGCGCAGGCTGGAAGCCGAAGCTTCCAGCCTGCGATTTCGATCAGTTGTTGCCCTGGTCCAGCTTGGCCTTGAGCAGCGCGCCCAGGCTGGTGGTGCCGGCGTTCTCGCGCTCCGACGATTGCGACAGGCGCTGCATCGCCTCCTGGTTGTCGACGTTGTCCTTCGCCTTGATCGACAACTGGATCGAGCGCGTCTTGCGGTCGATGTTGATGATCAGCGTCGTGACTTCGTCGCCTTCCTTGAGCACGTTGCGGGCGTCTTCCACGCGGTCGCGCGAGATTTCGCTGGCGCGCAGATAACCGGTGACATCGTCCGTGAGCTGGATCTCGGCGCCGCGCGCATCGACAGTCTTGACCTTGCCGGTCACCGTCATGCCGCGGTCGTTGACCGAGGTGTAGGTGGTGAACGGATCGGAGTCGAGCTGCTTGATGCCCAGGGAGATGCGTTCACGCTCCACGTCGATGGCCAGCACGATCGCCTCGACCTCCTGGCCCTTCTTGTAGTTGCGCACCGCCTGCTCGCCCGGCTCGTGCCAGGACAGATCGGACAGGTGCACCAGGCCGTCGATACCGGCGGCCAAGCCGACAAACACACCGAAGTCGGTGATCGACTTGACGGGGCCCTTGAGCTTGTCGCCGCGCTTGTGCTCCTGGGCGAATTCATCCCAGGGGTTGGCCTTGCACTGCTTCATGCCCAGGCTGATGCGACGCTTGTCCTCGTCGATCTCGAGCACCATGACCTCGACCTCTTCGCCCAACGTGACGAGCTTGGAGGGCGCGACGTTCTTGTTGGTCCAGTCCATCTCCGAGACGTGCACCAGGCCTTCGATGCCCGGCTCGATCTCGACGAACGCGCCGTAGTCGGCGATGTTGGTGACCTTGCCGAACAGGCGCGTGCCCTGCGGGTAGCGGCGCGACACGCCGACCCAGGGGTCGTCGCCCATTTGCTTGAGGCCGAGCGAGACGCGGTTCTTCTCGGCGTCGAACTTGAGCACCTTGGCGGTCAGCTCCTGGCCGACCTGCACCACCTCGCTGGGATGGCGCACTCGGCGCCAGGCCATGTCGGTGATGTGCAGCAGGCCGTCGATGCCGCCGAGGTCGACAAAGGCGCCGTACTCGGTGATGTTCTTGACCACGCCGTCGACGAAGGCGCCTTCGCGCAGCGTGCTGAGGAGCTTGGCGCGCTCTTCGCCCATCGAGGCCTCGACCACCGCACGGCGCGACAACACCACGTTGTTGCGCTTGCGGTCGAGCTTGATGACCTTGAACTCCATGGTCTTGCCTTCGAACGGCGTCATGTCCTTGACGGGGCGCGTATCGAGCAGCGAGCCGGGCAGGAAGGCGCGGATGCCGTTGACAAGGACCGTGAGGCCGCCCTTGACCTTGCCGTTGACGGTGCCGTTGACGAACTCGCCGGATTCGAGCGAGGTTTCGAGCGACATCCACGAGGCCAGGCGCTTGGCCTTGTCGCGCGACAGGATGGTGTCGCCGTAGCCGTTCTCGATGGCGTCGATGGCCACCGAGACGAAGTCGCCGACCTGGACTTCGAGCACGCCCTGGTCGGTCTTGAATTCCTCGATCGGCACATAGGCTTCGCTTTTGAGGCCGGCGTTGACGACCACGAAGCTGTGCTCGATGCGCACCACCTCGGCGGTGATGACTTCGCCTGTGCGCATGTCCGAGCGCTTGAGCGATTCCTCGAACAGGGCGGCGAACGATTCCATGCCTTGCGACGAGGCGGTTGCGAGTTCTGACATTGAGTTTTCCTAGGGACCGGCGGGACCGGTGCTGCTGCCACGGTTGTGGCGGGTCGAGTTGAAAAACCGGTGTCTTCCTGTGCCCGTGCCGCCTGGGTGGGCGGCAGCGAAGAGGCATCGCAGGAAAACGCCGGGCCTGAAACGTGCGGCCCGGGCCGAAAGAACTTATCGGTCCGTGCCGAACGGCTGCACCGTTGCCCACCACGCCAGCACCTGCTCGATCGAGGCATCGATCGAGAGAGCCGAGTTGTCGAGCAGCCGGGCCTCGGCCGACGGCTTCAAGGGCGCAATGCTGCGGTTTTGATCCCGGGCATCGCGCGCCTCGAGGTCGTCGCGAAGGGCTGCAAGATTAGCAGAAATTCCTTTTGAAATCAATTGCTTATGACGTCTTTCGGCCCGCGTCGCAGCGCTCGCGGTGAGGAAAATCTTGAGCGCAGCGTCGGGAAAGACGACGGTTCCCATGTCACGGCCATCGGCCACGAGCCCCGGCAGGCGACGAAAGCTCAGCTGCAACTCGAGCAGGACCGCGCGCACGGCGGGCAGGGCGGCGACCTGCGAGGCGAGGCCGCCGACCGCCTCGGCCCGCAGAGCCTCGGTAACGTCCTCGCCGTCCAGCAAGGCGCGAAGCTTCTCGAAGCGAAGCGGCAGGCGGCGAGCCAGGGCGGCGACGCGGCGCTCGTCGTTGGCATCGATGCCTGCACGCAAGGCAGCCAGCGCCGTGGCGCGGTACAGCGCTCCCGAGTCGAGATGGTGGTAGCCGAGCCGGATGGCCAGTTCGCTGCCGAGAGTGCCCTTGCCGGAGGCCGTCGGTCCGTCGACCGTGAGGACCGGGATCTGGTCGAGGTCTGCCTGTGCAACGGCGAGAAGAGCGCCGAAGTAATCGGGGAAGGTTTTAGCGACGCAGCGCGGATCGAGCACACGCACCGGCACGCCGATGCGTTCCGTGCCGGCGGCCGCAGCGTCGCCTGCACCGCCTTGCGTGTGATGGGAGCTGACGGCCAGCGGATTGAATGCGGCTATCGATGCGCACATCGCCATACGGTGGTCGTCGTAGGTGCGGATCGCTGCCGGGAGCCAACGCGCAGGAGGATCGATCTCGATGAAATCTGCGCCTTCGACGACGGCCGCACCGAGCTTGCGCAGTTCCGTCGCCATCGCTGCGATGCGATCGGTTTCCTTCACGCGCCAGCTCGCGATGTTGGTCAGCCGCGTTGTTCCCTGGGCATACAGCGCCATGACGGCCAGCGTCATGGCCGCGTCGGGGATGTGATTGCAGTCGAGCGTGATGGCCTTCAGCGGCCATGCGCCACGTCGCACCGTCAGTGCGTTGGGCTCTTCGGCAATGTCGGCGCCCATCGCGCGGGCCGCCTCGACGAAGCGGATGTCGCCCTGGATCGAGGTCGACCCCGTGCCCTCGATGCGCAGCGGCGCTCGGGCGGCAGCGATGGCCCCCGCCGCGATGAAGTAGGAGGCCGACGAGGCGTCACCCTCGATGTGAATCTCTCCCGGCGAACGGTAGGCGCTTGCGGCGGGAACGACGAAGCGCTGCCAGTCTTCGCGCCGCACGCGCACGCCGAAACGATCGAGCAGCGCCAGCGTGATCTCGATGTAGGGCTTGGAGATCAGTTCGCCCTCGACCTCGATGGTCAGATCGCGTTCGCCGGTGATCAGCGGCAGCGCCATCAACAAGGCGGTAAGGAACTGGCTGGAGACGTCGCCACGCACCCGGATCGGCGCGTCCAGTGCGAGCCTGGCGGGACCTTCGAGACGCAAGGGCGGATAGCCTTGTTGGCCGAGGCAGGTGATGTTGCAGCCCAGCGGGCGCAGCGCGTCGACCAGGTCGCCGATCGGGCGCTCGTGCATGCGCGCCACGCCGGCCAGCTCGAAGCGTCCGCCTTGCGTTGCCGCGAGCAGCGCGAGGGTGGCGGCCAACGGCCGCATCGCCGTACCGGCGTTGCCGAGAAAGAGCTGCACTTCGTGCACGCGAAGCCGGCCGCCCAGGCCGGTAACGCACAGCGCAGAACCATCGGCTTCGATGCCGCAGCCGAGCTGGCGCAGCGCGTCGATCATGACGCGCGTGTCGTCGGAGTCGAGCAGGTCGTGCACGCGCGTGCGGCCTGCGCTGAGTCCGGCGAGCAAGAGCACGCGGTTGGAGATGCTCTTCGAGCCGGGCAATCGCACCGTGCCGGCCGCACCGGTCAAGGGCGGCAGATCGAGAAAGTCGGGCGCCATGGCGCGGCTGGCGAGGGACATGGCTGAAACGGGAGGAGCCGAGGACGGTCAACGCGCCGTCAGCGCGTGCCGCCCGGCTTCGGGTTGCTCATCTGCCAGCCGGCGCGCATGTCGGAGGCGCTGCGGATCAGGTCTTCCAGAGCCTCGTGGTTGCCGAGCTTCATCACGTGCTCGAGCGCATCGAGCGTATGGCGGAAGCGTTGCGACTGCTTGAGGATCTCTTCGCGGTTGCTGATGAGCACGTCGCGCCACATGACCGGATCGCCCGCCGCGATGCGCGTGAAGTCGCGAAAGCCGGGACCCGCCAACGAAAGGAAATCGCGTCCCGCCGGCTGCTTGGAAACCGACGAAAAATACGCGAAGGCCAGCAAATGCGGCAGGTGGCTGACGGCGGCGAACGCCGCGTCGTGGTTCTCTGGGCTCATCTTGAGCACCTGGCAGCCGATGGCCGACCAGGCGTCTGTCGCCTTTTGCAGCAGCGTGGGATCGGTCTGCACCAGTGGCGTGAGGATGACCTGACGGCCGGCATAGAGCTGCGCGTCGGCATGCTCGATGCCGGCGACCTCCTTGCCGGCGATCGGATGCGCCGGCACGAAGCAGCCGACCTTGTCCTTGAGCACGCGGCGGGCTGCATCGACGACATCGCGCTTGGTGCTGCCGACGTCCATGAACAGCACATCCGACTCCACGAGATGGCGCACCGCCTTGAGCGTGGCTTCGGTGGCAGCGACCGGCACCGCCAGCAAGACGATGTCGGAGCCGGCGACGGCGAGCAACGCCGATTCGGCGGCGGTGTCGATGACGCCGAGTTTTCTCGCACGCTCGGTCGTCGAGGGCGACTTGCTGTAGCCGACGACGCGCTTGACGAGGCCGGCGCGCTTGAGCGCGAGTGCGAACGAGCCGCCCATCAGGCCGCAACCGATCACGCCGAGTTGATTGAACATGGACGGCGCGCTCTCGATCAGTGAACGTCCAGCGGGTAGGTGCCCAACAGCTTGAAGAAGGAGCAGGCCCCACGGAGCTCGCGCAGCGCCGCAGACAGCGCCGGCTGCTCCGGGTGGCCTTGCAGGTCGATGTAGAAGTAGTACTCCCACTGATCGGCGCTGCGCGCGGGACGCGACTCGAAACGCGTCATCGACACGCCATGTTCCTTCAGCGGAACCAACATGTCGTGCACCGCACCGGGTCGGTTGTTGACGGAGACGACCAGACTGGTGCAGTCGTGACCCGAGGCCTGCGGCTGAGGATTGCGTTCGGGGTGGCTGACAATGACGAAGCGGGTCCGGTTGTGCGGATCGTCCTGTATGGCGGGTGCGACGACATGCAGTCCGTATTCACTGGCGGCGCGCTCGCTGGCCACTGCAGCCAGCGTCGGATCGAACGAGGCAATCCGCGCGCCTTCTGCATTGCTCGCCACCGGGCGACGCTCCACGTCCGGCAGGTGGTAGCTGAGCCAGCCGTGACACTGTGCAAGCGCCTGCGGATGCGCACAAACGGCCTTGACGCCTGACAGCGCGTTGTCTTTGCGCAGCAAGTTGTGACGCACGAACAGGCTGGTCTCGCCAACGATGAACAGCGGCGTCGTCAGGAACAGATCGAGCGAACGGGCAACCACCCCCTCGGTCGAGTTCTCGACCGGTACCACGCCGAAATCGGCCGCGCCGGCGGTAGTGCTGCGGAACACTTCGTCGATGCTTGCACAGGGCACCTGCACGATCGACGAGCCGAAATAGCCCAGCGCCGCCAACTCGCTGAAGGTGCCCGCAGGGCCGAGGTAGGCCACGCGCGTCGGGGTCTCGAGGGCTCGGCAGGCCGACATGATCTCGCGCCAGATCGGCGCCACGCTGTCGGTCTGCAGCGGACCACCGTTTCCGGCCTTCAGGCCGTCGATCACCTGCGCTTCGCGTTCCGGCCTGAACACCACCGAGCCTTCGCGCTTCTTGATGCCGCCGACCTTCTGGGCGAGCGCGGCACGGCGGTTCAGCAGGGTCAGCAGTTCCCGGTCGACCGCGTCGATCTGCTCGCGCAAGCTCCCGAGGGCTGCATCGGCAGCAACGGTGGATGGGGCGTCGTCGGCGTCAGGCATGGCGTGCCGCAAATTCTCGCATGTAGGAAACGAGCGCTTGCACGCCCTCGAGCGGCATTGCGTTGTACAAGGACGCTCGCAGACCGCCTACGCTCTTGTGTCCCTTGAGCTGCAGGAGACCGCGCGCGGCAGCGCCTTCCAGGAAAGCCGAATCCAACGAGGGGTCGGGCACGAAGAAAGGCACGTTCATGCGGGATCGGGCGGCCGTTTCGACCCGATTGACATAGAAGCCGGAGCCGTCGATCGCGTCGTACAGCAAGGCCGCCTTCTCGATGTTTCGCCGTTCCAGTTCGGCCACGCCGCCTTGTTCGACCATCCATTCGAAGACCAGGCCCGCCACGTAGATCGACCACGTCGGCGGCGTGTTGTACATCGAGGCGTGAGCCGCGACGATGGAGTAGTTGAAGGCGGCCGGACAGGCGTGCATCGCATGTCCTAGGAGATCCTCGCGCACGAAAACCAGCGTCAAGCCGGCCGGACCGATGTTCTTCTGCGCTCCGCCGTAGGCAAGCCCGACACGCGACCAATCGATTGGTCGCGAGCCCAGGTGCGAGGAGCAGTCGATCACCAGCGGCGCATCGCTGCCGAGCGCCACGAGGTCGGGCAGTTCGTGGAACTCGATGCCGTTGATCGTCTCGTTGCTGCATACGTGCACATAGCTCGCCTCGGCGCTGAGCCGCCACAAGGCCGGATCGGGAAGGCAGGTGTGGTTGGCCTTGCCTGGCTGCGCATTGCTGGCAGCGATGCGCGCCGCCCCATAGCGCAGCCCTTCCTGGTGCGTCTTGAGCGACCATTGACCGGTGATCACATGGTCCGTCACGCCGCCACGGGACAGGTTGAGCGGCACGATCGCGTTCTCCGCGATTGCGCCGCCTTGCATGAAGAGGACCTTGAAGTGCGCCGGCACGGAGAGCAGTTCGCGCAGTCGGCGCTCGGCATTCGCGAGGATCTCGCCGAACTCACGCCCGCGGTGGCTCATCTCCATGACACCTATGCCGCTGGAGCGGCCGTTCGCGCCGCGCCAATCCAGCATGTCCGCCGCGGCGCGCTCGAGGACCGACGGCGGCAGTGTGGCCGGGCCGGCCGAAAAGTTGTAGGGCCGCTCGGCCATCACCTCGTTGGAGCACTGGCCGCGCCGGCGTCGTTCTTGGGTTGCGCAACGTTCAGGCGTTGTGCCATCGACTGTTCCAACGCGCGCAGCTTCGGCTCGATGACTCCCCGAGAGTCGGTGACGAGTTTCTCCGAAAGCGCGCGCTGCATGTCGCCGCCCAGCAACTGGAACTTGCGGTTGACCGGAGACTCGAGAATGCCGATGAGTTGCTTGAGCTCGGCCTCGCTGAACTTTTCCTCGAGGATGGGGCCGATGGTCGTGGGCGCGAGCTTGACGGCCCGCTCGGACAGGATAGGCACGGCTTCCTCGGCATACTTCTTTGCGTCGGCCTGGATTTCCTTGGCAACAGCTTCGCGCTTGTCGGCCGGCACGTTGTTCTGGATCACCAACCCGGCTCGCTGCATCATCTGAGCGGCAGGCTGCTCGGCCAGGACGCGCGCCGCGCCTTCTATGCCGGGACGCTGCAACTGCAGCACCTTGGCCACCAGTTCCTTCTTGGCCTTGCTAGCGGCCGGAGCCGAAGCGGCCGAAGTCTGCGCCAACGCGGCGTTTCCTGACAGGACAAAAGCTGTGGCCAGCAGGGCCGTCTTGAGTTTCATCGGGTTTCCTCGCCGGCGTCGCCGGTGGTGGTGTCGTTTTCGGTGTCCGCTGCGTCGTTCTCGACGATGCGTTGCAGGCCGCTGAGCTGCGAATCGGCGTCCAGCGCGATCAGCGTCACTCCCTGGGTTGCGCGACCGAGCTCTCGGATCTCGCTGACGCGCGTGCGCACGAGCACGCCGCGGTCGGTGATCAGCATGATCTCGTCGGCGGGGCGCACGAGCGTGGCAGCGACGACTTTGCCGTTGCGCTCGGTCTGCTGGATGGCGATCATGCCCTTCGTGCCGCGGCCGTGCCGCGTGTACTCGGTGATCGACGTCCGCTTGCCATAGCCGTTCTCGGTGGCGGTGAGCACGCTCTGGCTTTCGTCTTCGGCGACCAGCATCGCGATCACGGTCTGGCCTTCGTCCATGGACATGCCGCGCACCCCGCGAGCGTTGCGGCCCATCGGCCGCACGTCGTTCTCGTCGAAGCGTACCGCCTTGCCGCCGTCGGAAAACAGCATCACGTCGTGGCGACCGTCGGTCAGCGCAGCGCCGATCAGGTGATCGCCCGGATCCAGATCGACCGCGATGATGCCGGCCTTGCGCGGATTGCTGAACTCGTCCAGCGCTGTCTTCTTCACCGTACCGAGCGCGGTGCCCATGAAGATGTAATGGTCCGCAGGGAAACTGCGGAACTCGCCGGTCAGCGGCAACACCACCGTGATCTTCTCGCCGGCCTGCAGCGGAAACATGTTGACGATGGGCTTGCCGCGCGCGTTGCGCGAGCCTTGCGGCACCTCCCACACCTTGAGCCAATAGACGCGGCCCCGGTCGCTGAAGCACAGCATCCAGTCGTGCGTGTTGGCAATGAAGAGCTGGTCGATCCAGTCGTCTTCCTTGGTTTGCGTGGCCTGCTTGCCGCGGCCGCCGCGGCGCTGGGCTCGGTACTCCGCGAGCGCCTGGCTCTTCACGTAGCCGGTGTGGCTGAGTGTCACCACCATGTCTGTGGGAGTGATCAGGTCCTCGGTGCCGAGCTCCTGTGCGTTGTGCTCGATGCGGCTGCGCCGGGCGCCCAGCTTGGTCTGGCCGAACTCCTGCTTCAATGCAATGAGTTCCTCGCCGATGATGGTGGTCACGCGCTCCGGCTTGGCAAGGATGTCGAGGAGGTCGGCGATCTGCGCCATCACGTCCTTGTACTCGGCGATGATCTTGTCCTGCTCGAGGCCGGTGAGGCGCTGCAGGCGCATCTGGAGAATCTCGCCCGCCTGGTCGTCGGACAGACGGTACAGGCCGTCATCCTGCATGCCGTGGTGCGCGGGCAGGCCCTGCGGCCGGTAGGCGCCGCGACCGCCGGGGGTATCGGCCTCGGCTCGCGCGAGCATCTCGCGAACCAGCGACGAATCCCAGCTTTGATCCATCAAGGCCTGGCGGGCGAGCGGGGGAGTGGGCGAGCTCTTGATGATCTCGATGAAGCGATCGATGTTGGCCAACGCCACGGCCAGGCCTTCGAGCACATGCCCGCGTTCGCGCGCCTTGCGCAGCTCGAAAACCGTGCGCCTCGTGACGACCTCGCGGCGGTGCTCGAGAAAAATCTCGACGAGCTCGCGCAGGTTGCAAAGCTTGGGTTGGCCGTCGATGAGCGCGACCATGTTGATTCCGAAGCTGTCCTGCAGCTGGGTCTGCTTGTAGAGATTGTTGAGCACGACCTCGGGGACTTCACCGCGCTTGAGTTCGATGACGACACGCATCCCCGACTTGTCGGACTCGTCCTGGATGTGGCTGATGCCCTCCAGCTTCTTTTCGTGGACAAGCTCTGCCATGCGCTCGAGCAAGGTCTTCTTGTTGACCTGATAGGGGATCTCGTCGACGATAATCGCCTGGCGTTGGCCGCGATCGATGTCCTCGAAATGGCAGGTGGCACGCATCACCACCTTGCCACGGCCGGTGCGATAGCCCTCGCGCACACCGACCAGTCCGTAGACGATGCCGGCGGTGGGAAAGTCAGGCGCCGGAATGATCTCCATCAACTCGTCGATGGAAGCGCCGGGGTTCTTGAGCAGATGCACGCAGGCGTCGACCACCTCGTTGAGGTTGTGCGGCGGAATGTTGGTGGCCATGCCGACGGCGATTCCCGAGGAACCGTTGACCAGCAGGTTGGGTACGCGCGTGGGCAGCACCAGCGGCTCCTTTTCGGAGCCGTCGTAGTTGGGGCCGAAGTCCACCGTGCCCTTGTCGAGATCGGCCAACATTTCGTGGGCGATCTTCGACAGACGGATCTCCGTGTAGCGCATTGCCGCTGCGTTGTCGCCATCCACCGAGCCGAAATTGCCCTGGCCATCAACCAGCATGTGCCGCAGGGAAAAATCCTGGGCCATGCGCACGATGGTGTCGTAGACCGCCGTGTCGCCGTGGGGATGGTATTTGCCGATGACGTCGCCGACGATTCGAGCGCTCTTCTTGTAAGGTCGATTCCAGTCGTTGTTCAACTCGTGCATTGCGAACAGCACGCGTCGATGCACCGGTTTGAGCCCATCGCGGGCATCCGGAAGCGCTCGACCGACGATGACGCTCATCGCATAGTCGAGATAGGAACGCCGCATTTCCTCTTCGAGGCTGATCGGCAGGGTTTCCTTGGCGAATTGGCTCATGCTTGGGGGGTGGAGCGCTGGTCGTCGAGCACGGGTCGCGCAGACTCGGCAGCGCACGGGCACGCATGCTGCTGCAGACAGGCGGGGAAGAGGACGATTCTATGTGCGCGAGCCTGTCGCCCCAGCGCAACAACCGTTCGCGGGCTCACACAGCGGGCAGCCAAAAACTTGCCCATAGAAGGTCGTATGGCACAATGATTTGTCAGTTCTAAAGCGTGCGGATGCCGGTAATAACCGGCATCCGCCCGTTATTTGTTTATGGACAAGTGCAGCTTTTGCTGCGGCCCATCCTGAGAGGAGAATCATGAATAAATTGAACAAGGTGGCTGTGCTCTTCGCGGTCGCTGCACTTGCTGGTTGCGCCTCCACGACGCCTGGCGGTTCTGCTGCCGGCGCCGGCAGCGACAACTGGAAAAACGTCGACGGCAACGTCTGGAAGAACGGCACCAACGAGCTGTGCTGGAGAGACAATTCCTGGACTCCGGCGACTGCCGACCAGCGCTGCGACGGCGCCCTGAAGCCGCCGCCGCCGCCGCCGCCTGTTCCGGCCGCCGCGCCTGCGCCGGTTGCGCCTCCGCCTCCGCCTCCTGCTCCGGTGGCGCCCCCCGCTCCGGTGAGCGAGAAGGTTACTTTCGCCGCGGATACGTTCTTCGATTTCGACAAGGCCGTGCTCAAGCCCGCCGGTCGAGAGAAGATTGACGACCTGGTCAGCAAGATGGGCGGCATGAATCTCGAAGTCATCATTGCCGTGGGTCACACCGACTCCATCGGCGCCGACGCCTACAACGAACGTCTGGCGCTGCGTCGCGCCAACGCTGTCAAGGCCTATATCCAATCCAAGGGCATCGAGCCCAACCGGATCTACGTTGAGGGCAAGGGCGAAAAGCAGCCCGTGGCCGACAACAAGACCTCTGAGGGCCGGGCCAAGAACCGCCGCGTCGAGATCGAGGTGGTCGGAACGCGTACTCGGTAAACAGCGAACACTTCGTTGGCCTGAGAACCCCGCTGCGGCGGGGTTTTCGTTTGGTGCGTCAACCAGGCATCCACTGATGCAGAGCGCTCGGACTGCTTGCTCACCTGATGCCGCTACCATGGTGCGCATGAACAACGCCGATCCTCAGGAGCTTGCCAAGTTCAGCGAGCTGGCCCATCGCTGGTGGGATCCCGAGAGCGAGTTTCGGCCGCTGCATCAGATCAATCCGCTGCGGCTCGATTGGATCAACGGATTGAGCTCGCTGCAGGGCAAACGCGCGCTAGATGTGGGTTGTGGCGGCGGCATCCTCGCCGAAGCCATGTCGCGACGAGGCGCCGATGTGCTCGGCATCGATCTGGCGACGAAGGCGTTGAGGGTTGCGCAACTTCATGCCTTGGAAAGTGGCCTGTCGGGGCCCGAGTACCGTGAAGTTTCAGCCGAAGCGCTTGCTGAGCAGTTGCCTGGAAGCTTCGATGTGGTGACCTGCATGGAGATGCTCGAGCATGTGCCCGATCCCGAGTCCATCGTTCGGGCCTGCGCCGCACTGGCCAAGCCGGGCGCGTGGTTGTTTTTCTCGACGATCAACCGCAATCCGAAGTCTTTTCTGTTCGCCATCGTCGGCGCGGAGTACGTGCTTCAGTTGCTTCCCAAGGGAACCCATGAGTACACGAAGTTCATTCGACCCAGCGAACTGGCGCGTTGGTGTCGCGGCGCAGGGCTGGAGATCGCCGTGGCCCGCGGCATGATCTACAACCCGCTGACTCGTCGTTATTCGTTGAGCAACGACACCAGCGTGAATTACCTTCTAGCAGTCCGCAAGCCATGACTGTCCGCTTTGCGGTACGCGCTGTCCTGTTCGATCTCGATGGCACGCTCGCCGACACGGCGCCCGATCTGGGCGGCGCGGTTAACCGCATGCGCGAAAGGCGCGGCATGAAGGCTTTGGCGCTCGACGTTTTGCGCCCTGTGGCGTCCTCCGGGGCGCGCGGCATGCTCGGTGTAGGTTTCGACGTGACGCCTGAAACGGCGGGCTATGAAGCGCTGCGCGACGAGTTCCTCGCCGAGTACGAATCGGCGCTGGATCGCGACTCGCGTTTGTTCGACGGCATTGACGACTGCCTTGCAGCAATCCAGACGCGAGGTTTGCGCTGGGGAATCGTCACCAACAAGGCGGAGCGCTTCACGAACCCGGTCGTGGCCGGACTGGGGCTCGCTTCGCGCGCGGCCGTCGTGATCGCGGGGGACACGACCTCGCATGCCAAACCTCATCCCGCACCCCTGCTCGAAGCCTGCAAACGGCTGAACATTGCCGCGCATCATGCTGTCTACGTGGGCGACGATCTCCGGGACATGCAGGCGGCACGCGCTGCCGGAATGCCGTGCGTTGCCGCGGCCTACGGCTATCTCGGCGGCACGCCGGACATCCACGCCTGGAAGCCTGACGCTGTGATTTCGACGCCGGCTGAGTTGCCGGATCTGCTGCGAACCGTGTAAAACCTGCCGGTTCAACCGACCATCGTCGGCGCTGTCTCGGATGCCTGAGGTGCAATGGCGTGAGGGACTTGAATTGCGCGCCGCTCGCGCCACCTACAATACCTGAAGGGGCCGACCTGGTTTCGACGTGGGTACGGACTCGGAGTGGGGCACGCCGAGCATCAGTGAGCTCGTAAATCCAGCTGAAACAAACCAACTGCGAACGACGAACGTTTCGCCCTCGCCGCTTAACACCGGTGAGCCTCTCAACGGCAGGCCGATGGGCCGGGCCCGCAAGGGCTGAGAGGTCATTCACATCGGCTGGTTCTGAGCTGCGTCACGCAGCGCTGAACGAGATCAAGTGACTGGCGTTGTCCGTAGCGTGCTCCTGCGCGACGGCGGCGTGAGACTCAAACCAGAGAGCTAAGCGTGTAGATCTGCCCGGGAATGGCTTGCGGACGGGGGTTCGATTCCCCCCGGCTCCACCAACAAGGAAGCCCTGACTGTTCTCAGTCGGGGCTTTTTCCTGTCAGGCTCAGGCTGCACTTCCGGTAACTGGCCGAGCGCAGCGCGCTGAACTGCGGCGGGGTTCGCATCGGATCGATCCCAAGCGGTTCAAGCAAATCGCCGGCACGGACCGTCGCAGTCGGGCCGGCTGAGTGCGTCAACACACGTTTTGTCCTCGTGGCGGGCTCGAGGCTTGCCCTCTGTCTTTGATGCACGATTCGACCTGGCGCGTTCAATGCAAGCGGTTCACTGCCCGCGCACGTATGCCTGTCGTGCCTCGGCGTGCATTGATGCTCAAACGCAAGGAGTCACGATGAAGAAGACCGATCATCCCGAGGCATTCGGCGTTTTCAAGCCGGTGGGGCATGTGGTGATCTCGTTTCCCGAAGCCAAGGACATGCAAGGAGCCGCCGACGCGCTGGCGAAAGCCGGTTTCGGAAGCGGCGAGGTCGTGCGCTACACGGCGCAGGAAATGCTCGCGCAAATCGATAAGGATCTGGAGAACGCCAGCCTGCTCGCTTCGATCGGCCAGGAAATGAATCTTGTCAAGGCGCACCGCGCGCTTGCCGAGAAAGGCTTTCACTGGCTGGTGGTGAAGGCGTCCGAGGACGAACGGGCTCGGCAGGCGGCGGACATCGTCCGGCCTTTCCGGGCGGAGCGCGCCCAGAAGTACGGCCGGCTGGTGATCGAAGAGCTCATCGAGCACCGTGACGATGAGCGCCAGGTGTCGGAGTCGCCGTCGCGCGGCCTCGACGCGCAGACGCCTTCGGGACGGGAAGGCGAACGCTGAAGCGCCCGCACGCGACGGTGTCGAGACGGCGCGCGGAATGCTCGCAATTCAGCGGACGCGGCGATAGGTCCACCAAGGCAGCACCTTGGTCAGTGCCAGCACTTCGCCGGACTGCGTCGCCTGGTAGCCGGGCAGTTCACTGAGCGTGCGCAGCCAGGCAGGAGAGCCGAGCAGGCCGATCAGCCGCTGAACGGCGCGCTGGTCGAGCGTGCTTTTCAAGGTGACGAGGAAGTAGCGCTCGCGCGCCAGCGCGATGAAATCCAGCCCGCTTGCCTGCGCCGCGGCCTGCAGCCCGAACGCGCCATCGGCCGCGCCACTGGCCACCGCCTGCGCTGCTGCGATGTGCGAAGGCTCCAGCAGCACATAACGCAAGGGTGAGGTCAGTCCGGCCTGCGCGGCAAGTTCGTCCAGCAGCACCTTCGTGCCTGTGCCCTCGGCGCGACCCACCCAGCGCAGCTCGCGGCGCGCCATGTCGTGAAGCGAGCGCACCCGGTGAGGATTGCCGGGAGACACCATCAGACCTTGCACGCGCTGCGCGTAGCCGATCAGCTTGTGGCGACCCGGCTCGAGCCTTGCACGGTAGGCCCGGGCACTCACCGAGCCGCGTGCCGCGCCGTCGAGCACGTGAAAGCCGGCCAGTTGCGCGCGCCCGGCATTGAGGGCACGCAACGCCTCGAGGCTGCCGGCGAACTGCAGGTCGAGATTCAACTGCTCGGCCAGCGCCAGCTCGCGCAACAGCGGCAGGGAGTGGTCGTGACTGGCGCATATGGAAAGCACGTCGATCCGGTCGTCGAAGGCGTCTGCGAGTGCGCGCTCGAGCTCCATGCGCAGCGCTTCGATCTGAGGCGCAAGACGTGCTTGCGCGCGCCGCTCGGCCCATAGCAGCTTCTCGCCGAAAGGCGTGAGCACCGCGCGCTGGCCCTTGCTCCAGTGGATCAGCGGCCGGCCGAGCTCCGTCTCCCAGCGCCTGAGTTCGCCCCACACATGGCGATAGGACATGCCAAGGGCTGCTGCCGCCGCCATGATCGATCCTTCCCGGTGCAGCCCGTCGAGCAGCACGAACAGCGGGTGATGCACCGGGCCGAGCGGGCGTTCGGTCCCGAGGGTGTAGGTCAGCTCCACCCGCCGAGGAAGCCGGGGCTTGGCGGAGGGTTCCGAAGGACCGGCAGGCGCGCCGGCTTCGCTGACCGGCACCCCGCTGCGCTCTCGTCCGTCCGTAGGGGAATCGTCGCTATGCATCGTCGTTCATATCGCCACCGCTTCGGGCCACCCCTAGCATCGTGGGCGCTGCAGTGTGCCGTACCGGCGCGGAGCGTCGAACCGCAAGTCGCATGGATCCCTTCATCGAAAGCTTTGCCACCGCAATCTCCTTGATCGCGCAGGCGCAGCCGCGCCTGCTGGCGGTGGTGATGCTGTCGCTCGGCGTCAGCGGCACGGCGTGCCTGCTGGCGTCTGGTATCGGCTTGGCGGCGGGTGCCGCGCTGGCGGTGTCGCGTTTTCCGGGTCGGCGCGCGGTCCTGGTGCTGCTGAACACCTCGCTGGCCTTGCCGGCTGTGGTGGTGGGTCTGGTGATCTATCTGCTGCTGTCGCGATCGGGGCCGCTCGGCTTCTGGGGATTGCTGTTCACGCCCACGGCCATGGTGATCGCTCAAACGGTGCTGGTCCTGCCGATCGTCACGGCGCTCACGCGCGAGACAGTCGAGTCGAGCTGGCAGGTCAACGGAGAGCAGTTGCGTTCTCTTGGCGCCGGGCGCTGGACGAGCGGCTTGCTGCTGCTGTGGGACGAGCGCATGGCGTTGTTGACGGTGCTGCTGGCGGCCTTCGGTCGCGCCATCGCCGAAGTGGGTGCGGTGATGATCGTCGGGGGCAACATCGACGGGCACACGCGCGTGATGACGACTGCCATTGCGCTGGAAACCAGCAAGGGCGATCTACCGCTGGCGCTTGCTTTGGGCATGGTGCTGCTCGGCGTGGTGCTCGTGCTCAATGTGCTGATCGCGCTGGTGCGCGGCTGGTCGAACCGTGCGCAGGGCCGGTCGGAAGGAGCCGCTCCGGGAGCGGCGCAGCAGGGCCATCTGCCCGCAGGAGCGGCCGGTGCCTGAGCCTTTGATAGCGCTGGAGGGAGTGGGTCTGCGCTACGGTGCGCACCTCGCTCTGCAGGGCATCGACCTGCGCGTGGCGGCCGGCGAGTGCATCGCGTTCGTCGGCGCGAACGGGTCGGGCAAGAGCAGCCTGCTGCGGGTCTTGCACGGGCTGTTGACGCCCACCACGGGGGTGCGCCGCGAATCGAAGCTGCCCGGCAGCGCGTCGGCGGGAACCGCGTCGAAGCGCGATACCCTGGATCGCGGAGATGGCGATTGCGGCACGGGCACGGCCGGGCGGCCTCACGGTGCGACCGGCCATTCGGCGCAGGCACGGCGCGCCGTTCGCTTCGCGATGCTGTTCCAGCGTCCGTTCCTGCTGCGGCTCTCGGTTCAGGGCAACGTGCGGCTGGGTTTGTGGCTCTCGGGAGTGCGGGGCGCGGCTGCGCGCACCCGTTGCCTGCAGGCGCTGCACAGGGTGGGGCTCGCCTCGGAAGCCGAGCGACCGGCCCGGGCCTTGTCGGGCGGTCAGCAGCAGCGCCTGGCGTTGGCGCGCGCGTGGGCGCTGCAGCCCGACGTGTTGGTGCTCGACGAGCCGACGGCCAGCCTCGATCCGAGCGCCAAGCGCGAGATCGAGACGCTGTTGGCCGAGTTCGCCGCTCAGGGCACGACCTTGCTGATGGCCTCGCACAACCTCGGGCAGGTCAAGCGGCTCGCCAGCCGTGTGGTCTACCTGGAGCACGGGCGGGTGCTGTCCGACGTGCCGGCGGGGCAGTTCTTCGACGGCGACGTGCCGCCGGAAGCGCGTTTGTTCCTCAAGGGCGAACTGCCTTGGTGAGCCTCTCGGAGCACGCACCGGCGCTCGAGCAAAGGCGACGCGGTCGCGCTCGCACCGCGTGCCGCACCGGCAGAGGCCGTCTTCAGAGCGGCTCGAGCCCCAGCGGGCGGCTTTCTGCGAACACCGTGCCGCCATCGAGCTGATGCGCCGGCACGGCGCGGCGCCGGCCTTGTCGCTTGGCTTCGTAGAGGGCCAGGTCGGCTCGGTGCTGCGCTGACTCGAGCGTTTCGCCTGCCGCGACATGGACGACGCCGAAACTCAGGCTCAGCAACAGGGGCGTGCGCCCGCTCCGATGCTCCTCGTCGATGCGCTTCGTCACACGTTCCGCCACCAACATCGCGTCTTCCACATTGGCTCCGGGCAGCAGCAGCATGAACTCGTCGCCGCCCACGCGACCGAGCACGTCGTGCGTGCGCAGCATCTCGCGCGTACAGCGGGCCACCAGCCGCAAGGCCTCGTCGCCGAGGGCGTGGCCGTGGCTGTCGTTGATGCGCTTGAAGTGATCGATGTCGAACACCACCAGCACCGCGCGTGCCGCACCTGCGCCGATTGCCGCACCGGCCAGCTCCTCGAAGTGGCGTCTATTCGGCACCTGGGTGAGCATGTCGATGTCGGCCAGCACGCGGAGTTGCCGCTGGGTTTCGCGCAGGTCGCGTTCGGTGCGCTCGTGGGTGAGCGCCAGACACAGGTGAACGGTGAACAGCATCGCCACCATGCTCGGCACGAGCACCCACGGAGCCAGCAGGCTGTGACCCGGCACAGCGAGTGCGCCGTTCGCGAGCGGTTGAAGGGCCGCCAGCAGCGGCACGAGCGCCTGCACGAGCATCACGATGGCCAGTGCCTTGAGCGTGCGGCCCTGGCTGAACGCCTCGAGCCGCACGATGAACCAGCCGGCATACAGGTGCAGCGCGAGCAAGGCGGTTCCGAAGACGATCGGGCGGGCGAACTGCAAAGCCGGGCTGGCCCAGGCCGCGAGCCAGCACAGATAACACAGGGTAAGGGCCAGCAGGTCCGCGGCCGTCGAGCCGGGCAGCCGGTCGCGGTTGAAGAAGTGCCGCAGGCCCGTGACCACGAGCACCGGCCACAGCAGCAGCAACAGGTTCGCGCCGACCACCGCAGCCGGCCAGACGGGCCGCAACCACTGCAGCGCGCCGGCGCCAGCGGCGAGCCACATCGCCGCCACCCACCATCCGTAGCCGCGGTACACGCGCTGGTTCACGCCGAAGAAACTCATGATGGCCGCGGCCGAGCCCATGACCAGCACCGAGAGCATCAGCACGGTCGGGAAATGGACGGTGAACGGATCGCCTGCGAACATGGCTGCCTCTGGGGTGCCGGCGGATTCTGCAGAAGCGTCGGTCTCGCGGCCCTCCCCCAATGGAGGGAAGACACCGGCGCGCGGCGGCGGAGGCGCGGGCGCGAGCAGCATGCGCTGGCGCCGGATCGACGAGGTTCGTTACATGGAGGACGGAAGATGGCGATGGATGTGGTCGATTACGAGATCAAGGGTGCCGAAATGCAGTTCGTCGAAGTCGAACTCGACCCCGGCGAGGCGGCGATCGGCGAAGCGGGCAGCCTGATGTACATGGACGCCGGCATCGGCATGGACACGGTGTTCGGCGATGCTTCGGCGCAACAAGCCGGGCTGTTTGGCAAGTTGCTCGGCGCCGGCAAGCGGCTGGTCACGGGAGAGTCGCTCTTCACGACGGTCTATACGAACCAGACGCCTGCCAAGCAGCGCGTGGCCTTCGCTGCGCCCTATCCCGGGAAGATCCTTGCGATGGATCTTCACCGCCTCGGCGGCACCCTGATCTGCCAGAAAGACGCGTTCCTGTGTGCGGCGCGCGGCGTAAGCCTCGGCATCGCCTTTCAGCGGCGCCTGTCGACCGGCTTCTTCGGCGGCGAGGGCTTCATCATGCAAAAGCTCGACGGCGACGGCCTGGCTTTCGTCCACGCGGGCGGCACGGTGCTCAAGCGCGAGCTGCACCCCGGCGAAACCCTGATGATCGACACCGGTTGCGTCGTCGCCTACACGCCGAGCGTTGACTTCGACGTGCAGTACGTCGGCAAGATCAAGACCGCGCTGTTCGGTGGCGAGGGTCTGTTCCTTGCAAAGGTGACCGGCCCGGGCGCCGTGTGGCTGCAAAGCCTGCCGTTCTCGCGGCTGGCATCGCGGGTGTTTGCGGCGGCGCCGCAAACCGGCGGCGGCGGCCGTGGCGAGGGGTCCGTGCTGGGCGGCTTCGGCTCGGGCGGGCTGCTCGGCGGCATCCTCGGCGGCGACCGGGAGTGACCTGTTCGTCTCTGCGTCCTGGGAGACGCCCGGGGCGCGGAGGGTTCAGCTCAACGCCTGTGTGCGGCGCTGCAGCCAGGCCGACGCGTCGCCTTGGACGAGCGGCGCAAGCCGCTCGAGCACCAGGGCGTGGTAGTCGTTCAGCCACGCCACTTCGTCGTCGCGCAACAGCGATCGATCGATGCAGCGCGTGTCGATCGGGCACAGCGTCAGCGTCTCGAAGCGCAGGAACTCGCCGAACTCGTCGCTCGGCGCAGGCACGTTCAACACGAGGTTCTCGATGCGCACGCCCCAGCGGCCGGGCCGGTACAGCCCCGGTTCCACGGAGGTGATCATGCCGGGCTGCATCGCCATCTCGGGCGTCGGGACCGCCTTGCTGATGCTCTGCGGGCCCTCGTGCACATTGAGGAAGTAGCCCACGCCGTGGCCGGTGCCGTGGCCGAAGTCGCAGCTCGCGGTCCACAGCGGCGCGCGGGCGATGGCGTCGAGCATCGGGCCTGGCGTGCCGATCGGAAAGCGGGCCCGCGACAAGGCGATCGTGCCCTTCAGCACGAGCGTGTAGTCGCGTTTCATGGCCGCGCTCGGCGTGCCGATCGGCCAGACGCGGGTGACGTCGGTGGTGCCGCCGAGATACTGCGCTCCGGAGTCGATCAGCAGCAGGCCGTTGGCCTCGACGCCGCCTTGCCGGGAGATCTGCGCGTGGGCCTTTTCCGTCGCGCGGTAGTGCGGCATCGCGCCGTTCGCGTTGAACCCGGCGATGACGGGAAAGCTCAGACCGACGTAGCCGGGCTGGCGCGCGCGCTCCTCGTTCAGCCGCTCGGCGAGGGTCAGCTCGGTGATCGCCTCGTGGCCCAGCGCACGCTCGAACCACGCGTAAAAGGCGCACATCGCCGCGCCGTCGTGGGCCATCGCTTCACGCACGAAAGCCGCTTCGGCGTCGCTCTTGCGGCTCTTGAAGAGCGTGGTCGGATTGATCGACTCGATCAGGCGCACCGCATCGGACACCGCTCCACGCAGCGCCAGGGTCACGCGCTTGGGATCGATGAGCAGCGCGCTGCCTGCGGGAAGGGCAGCGAGCGCCTCGGCGGCATGCTCGTAGGGCAGCAGACGCACGCCGTCGGCGCGCAGCGTGTCGGCGAGCGCGGCATCGACCTTGCCGGCGCCGACGAAGAGCTGCGTGTCGCCGTCGCGCGCGACGAGCGCATGGGCCAGAAAGACGGGGTTGTACTCGACGTCTGCGCCGCGCAGGTTGAAGAGCCACGCGATGTCGTCGAGGGTCGAGATCAGGTGGTGCGTTGCGCCCTGCTGCGCCATCGCTTCGCGCAGCCTCGCGAGCTTGTCGCGGCGCGGGGTGGCTGCGTGCGGAGCGCGGTGCTCGTACAGCGCGGCGGTTGGCAGGGCAGGGCGCTCGGGCCAGGCGTCTTCGAGCGGATCCTTGTCGCAACGCAGCGTGAGGCCGGCGGCCGCCATCGCGTTGCGCAGTTGCTCGGCTGCGGCCAGGCCGAGCACCGCACCATCGACCGCCAGGCTGGCGCCGCGGGGGAGCTGCGCCACCAGCCACGGGACATGCGCGCTCGATTGCCCCGTGGCGATCTTCACCAGCTCGATGCCGCTGCCGGCGAGTTCCGTCTCCGCCTGAACCCAGTAGCGGCTGTCGGCGAACAGGGCCGCACGGCCCTCGGCAAGCACGGCGAGCGTGCCCATCGAGCCAGTGAAACCGGAGAACCACTCGCGCGCCCGCCAGTGACCCGGCAGGTACTCGGAGAGGTGAGGGTCGCTCGAGGGCAGCAGCACTGCATCGAACCCTCGTGCGCGCAGCGTCTGCCGCAGGTGCTCCAGACGCAGGCGAACGGTCGAAAGGCGGGTGTCCACGGCGCTTGTTCCTTGCTGGCTGCGCGGAGCGCAACGAGCGACACGCCCTCGAGGGCGGGTGTCGCGAGGTCGCGAAACCGCTTCCGGAGTTTAGGCGCTGCGCTTGGCGGGGGGGCGTGGCGGGATGTCCATGTCGGCCACCACCCGCGCCTGGCGCTCGAAGCTGAAGTAGGCCCAAGCCCAGTCGCTCAGCACGACCATCCGATTGCGAAAGCCGATCAGGAAATAGATGTGCACGAAGAGCCAGAACAACCACGCGAGGCCGCCGCTGAACTGCACCGGGCCCAGCACCGGCATGTCCACCGCAGCGACCGCCGCGCGCCGGCCGATGGTGGCCAGGGAGCCGTAGTCGGCGTAGCGGAACGGCTTCGTGGGCTCGCCCCGCAGGCGGGCCAGCAGGTTGGCGGCTGCGGTGCGGCCCATCTGCTTGGCAGCGGGGCTGACACCGGGTACCGGCTGCGGCGTGCCGTTCTTGTCAGGGCTGGCGGCAGCGGCGAGGTCGCCGATGACGAAGATCTCGGGATGGTCGTTCACGCTCAGGTCTGCATTGACCACCACGCGTCCGGCGCGGTCGAGCAGGCAGCCCGTGGTGTCGGCCAGCGAGGCGCCGAGCCGAGAGGCGGCCACGCCGGCGGCCCACACCACCGTCTGGGCGTTCAGGCGGCGGGTGCTGCCGTCCTGCGCCTGGTAGCTCAGCCCGTCGGAATCGATTTCGCTGACCTTGGCGTTGGTCAGCACCTCCACCCCGAGCGAGCGCAGTTGTTCGAGCGCCTTTTGCGAGAGCTTGTCGCTGAAGGCGCTGAGCACGCGCGGCCCGCCCTCGACCAGCACGACACGCGCGCAGCGCGAGTCGATGCGGCGGTACTCCTCGGGCAGCGTGTGCTGCGCGATCTCGGCGAGCATGCCGGCCATCTCCACGCCCGTCGGGCCGGCACCGACGACGGCAAAGGTCAGGCAGGCCTCGCGGCGCGCCGTTTCGGCCTCGCGCTCGGCGCGCTCGAAGGCGAGCAGCACGCGGCGCCGGATGTTGAAGGCGTCCGACAGCGTCTTCAGGCCCGGTGCGTGGGCCGCCCAGCCGTCGTTGCCGAAGTAGCTGTGCGTGGCGCCGGCGGCGACGATGAGGTGGTCGTAGTCGATGCGCTCGGGGCCGCTTTCGGGGCAGCCGTCGGCCAGGCCGCGGTCTTCGAGCACCACGCTCCTGGTCCGGGCATCGATGCGGCTCACCTCGCCGAGCAGGATGGTCAGGTTGCCGCGCCGCATCTCGCCGCGCAGGATGTGGCGGATCGGCCCCGAGATGGCCGGAGCCGACAGGCCTGCCGTTGCCACCTGATAGAGCAGCGGCTGGAACAGGTGGTGGTTGGTGCGATCGATCAGCGTGATCTCGACCGGCGCCTTGGAGAGCATGCGCACCGCCTCGATGCCGCCGAAGCCGCAGCCGATGATGACGACGCGCGGCTTTGCCGGTGCAGAAGTACGGGGCGCTGCGGAGGAGGTGGTGCTCATGAGGCCGTCGGGTTGGGGGTCTGTGCGCCCAGTGCGCGCAGCTTCTTGCGCACCAGGTCGATGTGGGTGCGCAGCGCGTACAGCTCGTCGGCGTGCGAGAGGGGCACCTGCAATTGCTTGACCTTGGCGTCGAGCTCGTCGAGGTCGTTCATGAGAGGTTGCGCGCCCTGCGGTCCGTCGGCCAGGCCTTCCTCGATCTGGCGCAGCCGGGCGTACCAGCGGAACACGCGCGAGCGCACGCGCAGCTCGTACAGCGGCGGCAGCACGCGCGAGAGCGGAATCAGCACCACGATCACGCCCGCCAGAACGACCCACATGCGGTCGATGAGGTTTGCGAGCCAGAACGGCAGGTAGCGTTGCAGGAAAGGCGGCCCCGTTCGGAAGAAGCGCTCGGCCTCCTTGGCCAACGGCAGTTCGCCCCCGCGCAGGTTCGGAAAGTCACCGCGCTTGCTGAACCAGCCCGCGCCGCCGTGGATGGCGTGTGCCGCCTGCACGAAAAGCTGCTGCAGCGCGGGGTGAGCGTCTTCGCGCGCGACCAGCATCGCGGTGGGCGCGAGGAGGGGAACGTCGTTCGGGGGTACGTCTTCGCCGAGCTTGACCACGCCGCGGGGAAGCAGCACCGGCGAGACGACCGGCAGGCGCCGCGAGTACGCCTCGGCCTGGGCGAAACCCATCAAGCCGATGTCCGGCGTGAGCAGCAGCATCTGCACGAGCGGCGACTCGGGCGCCGAGGTATAGACCAGCGCGTCCGTCTCGCCCGCGAGTAGGCTGACCACCGCGGGCGTGTTGCCCAGTCGTTGCACCACCAGATCCTGCGGCGACAGCCCGTTCGCGTCGAACAGGCGCAGCATCAGGTTGGTCACGCCGCTGCCGGGCGCACCGATGTTCACGCGCCAGCCCTTCAATTGCGACAGGCTCTCGAGCTGCGCCCCGCCGAGCTTTTGCCGCGCGCTGGCTTGCCGATAGAACAGCCACACCGGCTCGTAGAACAGGCTGCCGAGCGACATCAGCTCCAAGGAGGGCGTCTCTTCCTCGCGCCGCAGGCGGCCGGCGCCGCCCTGCACGAACGCGAAATGCACACCCGAGGCGTCGTCCTGCAGCAGCTTGAGGTTTTCCGACGACCCCTGCGTGCTGCGCAACTCCACCTCGATGCCGAAGCGCTGCAGGTGCTCCTTGTAGCGCTGGCCGAACTCGGCGTAGGCCCCTTGCTCGGGGCCGGTGGCGAGCGTGACCTTCTTCGGCGGCGTGGGGTCGAGCGCCCAGTAGGCGAGCACCAGCAAGGCCACCGCGATGACCACGAAGGGGCCGCCCGTGAGCAGCAGGTCGCGCGTGTTGACGAGGGTGTCGCGGAACTTCGGCAAGCGAGGCGTCGGCAAACGGGGCATCGGAGAGGAAGAAAGAAGGACAGCGACTCAGCCGCGATTCTCGTTCACCGCACGCCCGGCCCGCCTGACTCGCCGCTGCGTTGTGCCTGCACTGCATGCCTTCGGCGCCGCGCAGGGCCGGCGCCGCTCCGACCGGATCGCGGCCGGGTTCGGCCGCGAAGGCGATGTCAGCGCACGCCGAGAAGATCCACCTCGAACAGCAGCGTCGCGTTCGGCGGGATCACGCCGCCTGCGCCGCGTGCACCGTAGCCGAGTTCGGCCGGGATGACGAGGCGGCGCGTCCCGCCGACCTGCATGCCGGCCACGCCTTCGTCCCAGCCGCGGATCACCATGCCGGCACCGAGCGAGAACTCGAAGGCCTGCCCGCGGTCCTTGCTGGAATCGAACTTCGCGCCGGCCTTGCCGTCGTTGTAGAGCCAGCCGGTGTAATGGACGCTGACCTCCTGCCCCGCCGCTGCGGTGGGGCCGTTGCCGACGGTGGTGTCCTCGTACTGCAGGCCGGTGGAGGTGGTGTGCATGTCGGTCCTTTTCGATGTTGGAGAACGATCGCGCAGCATAACGGCCGGTGCCGGCGCGGGCGGGGCGCGGCCGTGCCGCCGCGTGCGCTCAAGGCACGCGCGTGGCGTGAACACGCCGACGAGATCGTGCCCGCGCGTGAGGTTGTGCACGCTTGCGCCCGACGCGGGTGCGGGACCGCACCGTCGAGGCATCCATGAGCGTCAAATGCCGAAGGAAACCATTTGTGACGCTGGTGCGTCGCTACCCGCCACGCAATGAGCGATTCCCGGCCCGACACCGATCCCGACGCACTCGCCCCCGGCACTCGCCTGGGCGAATTCGAGATCGAGCGGGTGCTGGGCATCGGCGGCTTCGGCATCGTCTATCTCGCGTTCGACCATGCGCTGGAGCGCCACGTCGCGCTCAAGGAATACATGCCGGCCTCGCTGGCCTCCCGCCGCGGCGGCACCCAGATTGCCGTGCGTTCGCAGGCCCACGAAAAGACCTTCGGCATCGGCCTGCGGTCCTTCGTCAACGAGGCCAGGCTGCTGGCGCGGTTCGACCATCCGGCACTGGTCAAGGTCTATCGCTTCTGGGAGGAAAACGGCACGGCCTACATGGTGATGCCGTACTACGAAGGCCAGACGCTGAGTGCCGCGCGCGCTGCGATGGCGTCACCGCCGAACGAAGACGCGCTGCTCGCGCTGGCCGACGCCATGCTCGGTGCGTTGGAGGCGCTGCATCGCGAGCAGGTCTATCACCGCGACGTCGCCCCCGACAACATCCTGCTGCAAACCGACGGTACTCCGGTGCTGCTCGACTTCGGTGCGGCGAGGCTCGTGATCAGCGACCGCACGCAGTCGCTCACGGCCATCCTCAAACCCAACTTTGCCCCGATCGAGCAGTACGGCGACTCAGGTCCGCAGCGCCAGGGGCCGTGGAGCGACGTGTACAGCCTGGGCGCCGTGCTGCATTTCTGCGTGATCGGCCGCCCGCCCATTCCTGCAGCACTGCGCATGCTGCACGACGAGCTGCCCTTGCTGCTGACCTTGCGCCACGAACTCGTCGCCGACGATGGCTCGCATTACACCGAAGCCTTCCTAGGCGCCATCGACAGCGCGCTGGCCGTGCGCCCGGAGGCGCGGCCTCAGCACGCGGCGGCGTTTCTGGCTGCGCTTCACGGCGTGCCCCCGCCCCCGGGGCCCATGCTCGCGCTGCCGCCGGCAGCACCGGCCGGTGTGCCGCGCGTGGCGGCACGGGAGTCTTTCGCACCGACCGAAGTGCGGGCGCGGCGGGTTCAGGCCAGCCCCGCCGTGACCACGGCCTGGTCGACGATCGGCGTGCACGACGACGCTGCGATGGCAAGTGTCTTGCGTGCAAGTCGGCGGACGCAGGGGAAGGCTGGGCGGCCTGTGGCCGCCGGTGCGGCCTGGCTGGCGCGTTTGTCGTCGACGTCCGCGCCTCGCCTGGCCCTCTTGGGGTTGTTGCCGCTCATGCTGGCCAGCCTGATCGGCTACGCGTCGATGCGGCCGGACGCACTGCCGAGCGAGGATCGCCAACCGACGCGCGTTGAGGCGCCGCCGCCCGCGCGGACGCCCGGCGGCGTGGCAGCGACCCCGCTGACGACTGCGGCCACGGCCACTGCGCCGACTGAAAGCGCGTCCGCCGTCGAGGCGCCTACGGCAGCCGTCGCCCGAGAAAACGCGCCTGCGCCGACTCCGGCTGTCTCGCCGGCGCCTCTCGCCGCGCAACGCAAGGCAAGCACCGCTGCCGCAGCACCGGCCGAGCCCGCACCGCGCGAGGCGCGCGAATCACCTGTCGACACCGGCATCGCGGCCGCGGCCGCCGAGCCGCAAGCCCGGTCGCAGACGGTACGTCGGGTGCGACCCGCCGCCGTCGCGCCGCAGACCGCGCGCCAGTCCTGCGGCGATCGCAACTTCTTCTCCATGCAGTTCTGTCTTCAGCGCCAGTGCGGACAGCCGGAGTTCGAGCAGGATGCGGAATGCATCGATCTGCGCGCACGGCAAGCGGGTCTTTCCAGACAGTCGTTCTGAAGGCACGGCGAGTTCGCGCGCGCCATGTCCCGCGCGTGACAGGTCCTACGGCGCAGCCCCACTGCCCAAGGACCGGGCTGCGGGGTATACCGGTGGCCCTGCTAGAGCCGCCGACATGAGCACCGTTCCCCCCGATCGACCACACCTTGCGCACTGGCCCAAGCGTCTGCCGCGCGAGCTGATCGTGCCCGACACCACGCTGTGGTTCAACCTCGAGGTGGCGGCGCGCCGCTATCCGTACAAGCCGGCCTTCGTGTTCTTCGGCCGCGAACTGAGCTACGGCGATCTGCACCGCCAGGCCGAGGCGCTGGCCGGCTGGCTGCAGCAGGCTGCCGGCGTGCAGCGCGGCGACCGCGTGGCGCTCTACATGCAGAACTGTCCGCAATTCATCGTCGCGTGCTACGCCGTGTTGCGGGCCGACGCAGTGGTGGTGCCGGTCAATCCGATGAACAAGGCCGACGAGTTCGGCCACTACATCACCGACCCCGACACGCGGGTCGTCGTGTGCGCTGCCGATCTGGCCGCCAACGTTGCCCGAGCCGACGCAGCGCTGCCGGCCGGCCGGCGGCTCGCGCACCTGCTGGTGACGCGCTATGCCGACGCGCTGCCCGAGCGCTTCGACGCCGATCTGCCGGTGCCCGACGCCATGGCGCAATGGTTGCGCAGCGATCCGGAGCTGCCGCAGGGCCTCGATTGCACGCGCTGGCGGGATGCGCTTGCGGCCGGTTGCGTGCCCGGCCCGCACACGGCCACGCCCGACGACCTGGCGCTGCTGCCCTACACCTCGGGCACCACCGGATTGCCGAAGGGCTGCATGCATCCGCATCGCACGCTGATGCACAACGCAGTGGGTGGAGCGCAGTTCGGCTTCGGTGGAGCCGAGGCGGTGAGCCTGGGGGTGGTGCCGCTCTTTCACATCACCGGCATGGTCTACAGCGTGCTCGGTTCCGTTTATGTCGGCGGCACCGTCGTGCTCATGCCGCGCTGGGACCGCGAACTCGCCGGCGTGCTGATGTCGCGCCACCGGGTCACGCACTGGACCTGCATCCCGACGATGATCATCGACCTGTTCGCGAGCCCGAACTACCGCAGCTTCGATCTCTCGCGCCTGCGCTATCTCAGCGGAGGCGGCGCGGCGATGCCGCAGGCGGTGGCTCAGCGGCTGCTCGACGAGTTCGGCGTCGCCTTCGCGGAGGGCTACGGCCTGACCGAAACCGCCGCACCCTCGCATGCGAACCCGCCGGAGCGCGCCAAGCTGCAATGCCTCGGCATGCCGATCTACGGCACCGACTCGCGCGTGATCGATCCTCAGACTCTGCGCGAACTGCCGCCCGGCGAGGTGGGCGAGATCGTCACCCATGGACCGATGGTGTTCAAGGGCTACTGGCGGCATCCCGAAGCCACTGCCGAGGCCTTCGTGCGCATCGAGGGCGACGACAAGCTCTTCTTCCGCACGGGCGACCTGGGGCGCATGGACGAGGAAGGCTACTTCTTCCTCACCGACCGCCTCAAGCGCATGATCAACGCGAGCGGCTTCAAGGTCTGGCCGGCCGAAGTGGAGCTGATGCTCTACAAGCACCCCGCCGTGCAGGAGGCCTGCGTCATCGCCAGCCGCGATGCGTACCGCGGCGAATCGGTGAAGGCGGTGATCGTGCGGCGCGCCGGCCATGCCGGCGTGAGCGCCGAGGAGATCATCGACTGGGCGCGCGAGCAGATGGCCGCCTACAAGTACCCGCGCGTGGTGGAGTTCGTGGACGATCTGCCCAAGTCGGGCGCAGGCAAGGTGCTGTGGCGGGTGCTGCAGGAGCGGGAAGGGACCGCTCAGCGCTGCGGCGGCGCATAGCGGGCCGCGGCGTGCACCGCCCCGCCGGCCTTCTCAGTTCGCGAGGAGGTCCTGCGTCTCGGGATGGCGGCGCATGTACAGCGCCACGTAGGAGCACAGCGCCTTGACCTTCAGGCCCTCCGCACGCGCCCATGCGAGGGCGGTGCGCACCAGTTCGGCGGCGATTCCGCGGCCCTCGAGCGCGGGCGGAACGAGGGTGTGCGGCATCACCATCACGCCGTCCTGAAGGCGATAGTCGGCGATGCACAGGTGTCCGTCGACAGTGGCCTCGAAGCGCGAGGCCGATTCGTTGCGGGTGACGTCGATCATGGTGAGGATGCTTCTCGTGAGGTCGAGGACCCAGTTTGCCCGCGCGGCGGCCACCGCAGGCACAAGCGGCCTCGTCGCCCTGCTCGAGCCGGGGTCGCATGCCGGCGCCGCGCGGAGGACCTTTCGATCACACCCAACCGAGCATGCCCAGCACCGCTCCGCCCACGATGAGCCACAGCAGGTGCACCCGCGTGCGCCACACCAGCAGCGCCGCCGCCGCGGTGAGCAGCAGAGCGCGCCACTCGATCAGCGGCGCGGTCAACAGCCAGCCGGTGGCTGCCACCAGCGCCAGCGTGATCGGCGCCATGCCGAGCTTGAACGCGCGGACCGCGGGCCAGTGCTGCCGCGCGTGGCCCCAACGTGCGGCCAGCAGCGCCAGCGTGGCCGAGGGCAGCAGGATGCCCACCAGCGTGACGACGGCCCCGGTCAAACCTGCCGTCTGGTAGCCCAGCACGGCGACGAACAGCACGTTCGGACCGGGCGCGGCCTGGGCGATGGCGATCGAGGAAGTGAACTGCGCGTCGCTCAGCAATTGCTGCTCCACGACCATCCAGCGGTGCATGTCGGGCGCGACCGTGATCGCTCCGCCGATCGACAGCAGCGACAGCAACAGGAAATGGCCGAAGAGATCGAGCAGCAAGTCGGCGCTCATGCTCATGCCGCCGCTCGTGCGGCGGCAAGCCGGTGCCATGCCAGCGCGCAGGCCAGCGCCCCCAGGCCTAGCAGCACCCACACCAGCGGCCAGCGCAGGAGCGCGATCGCGATGAAGCAGCTTGCGCCCAGTGCGACCGTGAGCGGCAGGCCGAGCGCGTTGCCGCGCAGCGACGCGGCAAGCTTGATGGCGGTGCCGATGATCATGCCTGCGGCCACCGCGCCCATGCCGCGCAGCGCGCCGGCCACCGCCGCTTGCGTCTCGAACTGCGTGTACAGCGCCGTGGCCGCGAGCACCAGGGCCATCGGCACGGCCATCATGCCCGCCAGGGCGGTGAAGGCGCCGCGCGTACCGAAGAATCGGTCGCCGACCATCAGGGACAGGTTGCACACATTGGGGCCGGGCAGCACTTGGGCAAGTGCCAGCATCTCCACGAACTCGGCCTCGCTCAACCAGCGCTTTTTCTCGCACAACACCCGCTGCGCGACCGCGAGCACGCCGCCGAAACCCTGAAGCGCCAGAGCAGTGAAAGCGGTGAAGAGCTCCGTGCAGGACACCGGACGCGCGAGAGAAGCAGCCTGCGCGGGCGGCGCCGGGTGGAGGTCGTTCATGCAGCGATGTTAGTCAGCGGCTCGTGCCGCGAACCGCCGCCGTGATGCGGCGCGAAGCGGTGTCTCGAGGACCCGGCGACTCACGCGTAGACGGCCACCACCTGATAGGCCAGCGCAGCCAGTCGTCCCCCCGGGGCCCAGAGCGTGGCGCGCTGGTTCACGTAGCCGTCGGCGGCAGCCAGGGTGGCCATGTCGATGCGCCACAGCGCATCCGCCGCGGGCAGTTTGGGCAGCGGACGCAGCTCCAGGGCCCAGGTCACCGAACTGGCCGGTGCGCGCTGGCTCATGCTGCCCAGCACCGGCGTGGGCGGCACATCGGCGAGCATCACGGCCAGCAGTTCGAGCGGCACGCCGGCCGGCTCCAGCAGACGCAGATGAATCTGGGTGTCCCATTCGAGGCGGCCCGTGTAGGGCAGGGCGCCGGCCGCCCAGCGCATGTCGAAGTGTTGCAGGAAGGCGGGGGAGACGCCCGGAACCTGCGGGACCGGCTGAGAGTGTTCGGCATCGCGCACCGCGGGCGGCTGTTCGGGCCACCGTTGTGCCAGCGCGGACACGCGTGCCGCACCGAAAGTGCCCAGCAGCACCGCAGCGACCTGCGCATCTTCGCCGTTGGCCTTCGTCACCGTGGCCTGCACCTGGCGCGTGTTCTTGCCGGCGCGCAGCACGCTCACCTCGACCACCATCTCGCCCTCGCCGACCGGTCCGACGAAGTTGGTCTGCAGTGCGCGCAGCGGCGGCAGCGGGGCGTCGCCTTCGCCTGCAACGTCGAACATGGCTTGCACCGCCAGCGCGGCGATCAGCCCGCCGAAGGTCGTGCGGCCTTGCAGCCAATCGGGCGGGATGCGAAAGCGCACGCGACTGCCGTCGCGCTCGCGGCTGGCCAGCAGGGCGGCGAAGGGCAGGGGGGAAGGCATGCGCGCGATTGTGCGCAAGGTCGTTGCCGAGCAATGTCGCGATGGCGACCCGGCGGCCGAAGCCGCAGCCCCAACGAAAAACGCGGCCGAAGCCGCAGCCCCAACGAAAAACGCGGCCGAAGCCGCGTTTTCTTGTCTTGGGCGTAAACGCCGCCGATTACAGCGGGCGGATGTTCGCGGCCTGCGGGCCTTTCTGGCCCTGCTTGACTTCGAACTCGACGCGCTGGTTCTCGAGCAGGGTCTTGAAGCCCGTGCCCTGGATGTCGCGGAAGTGCGCGAACACGTCAGCGCCGCCGCCGTCCTGGGCGATGAAGCCAAAGCCCTTGCTCTCGTTGAACCACTTGACGGTGCCGGTTTGCATGGTCATAAAACGTTCCTATCTGTCAGAAGATTAAGGCGCGACAACACGCCGCGCTCGTGCAGAGACACTCAAGAAACGCTACCTGGGGGGTACGAGCCAGACGGCCATCGAGCGATGACCGGATTGAACAAACCTCTAGAACCACGGTCTTGCGTATATCTACGGCGCGAAGTGTAGCCGATGGCCCCATGCAGGCAAGCGGCCCCGCAGAATGCGAGGCCATTGCAGAACCAGGAGACGACGTGAGCGATTCCCATCCCCACCCCGAAGAAGCCGCCCGCTGGATGCACGACGGCGTGCGCGTGATCCCGGCCGGCGAACTCGACGCCAACACCGCCCAGACTCCCGGCATGGACCGCAAGGCCGCCATCAACTTCGCGCGCGTGGGCGCGCAGAAGCTGTGGGCCGGCACCGTGCACATCCACCCCGACGCCAAGACCGGGGCTCATCACCACGGGCCGCTCGAGAGCGTGATCTTCGTCGTGAAGGGCCGCGCGCGCATGCGCTGGGGCGAGCGCCTCGAGTTCACGGCCGAGGCCGGCCCGGGCGATTTCATCTACGTGCCACCTTACGTGCCGCACCAGGAAATCAACGCGAGCCCCGACGAGACGCTCGAGTGCGTGCTGGTGAGAAGCGATGGCGAAGCCGTCGCGGTCAATCTCGACATCGAGCCCGTGGAGAAGCCGCAGACCGTGCTCTGGATCGATCCGATCCACCGCGGCTGAGATCGCGAATCCGGATGCCAGCCGTGATGACGAACCGCCCATGAGCACGCGCATGCAGTTGATCGATTTCGCCTTGCGGGGCGAGTTCATCACGCTCGACGCGCTGCTCAAGGCGACCGGCCTGGCGCCCAGCGGCGGCGGCGCCAAGGCGATGATCGCGGCGGGCCGGGTGCAGGTCGACGGTCAGGACGAGTTGCGCAAGACCGCCAAGCTGCGCGCCGGCCAGGTCGTGGCCGTGCCGGGTGCGCGCGTGCGGCTGACCACTGCCGAGCTGCCGCCGGGCGGCGCGGCGAGCGGAGCTTGAAGCTGCGTGACGATTCATCACGCCGCTGACATGCGCCGGTCATCGGCGCTGCCTACGGTGCTCTCCTGTCCGAACACCCTGGAGAGCCTGATGAAGACCTTTCTTTCGATGCTTGCCGGCATCGTCCTCGCTGCCGGCACGCTCATGTCGTCTGCTCATGCGCGCGACCCGGTCGAGCCGGCTTCGCCGCTCGTGATCGGCCACCGCGGCGCGAGCGGCTATGTGCCGGAGCACACGCTCGCCGCGTACTGGCTCGCCATCGAGCAGGGCGCCGACTACATCGAGCCCGATCTCGTGAGCACGAAAGATGGCGTGCTCGTTGCCCGCCACGAAAACGCGATCGCGATCCTCAACGCCGACGGCAGCGTGCGCGAAGCCACCACCGACGTCGCCGAGCGCCCGGAGTTCGCCGACCGCAAGACCACCAAGAGCATCGACGGCACCGCCATCACCGGATGGTTCACCGAAGACTTCACGCTGGCCGAGCTCAAGACCTTGCGCGCGCGCGAGCGCCTGCCGGCACTGCGCACCGCGAACACGCGCCTGGACGACATGTTCGAGGTGCCGACCTTCGAGGAGGTGCTCTTCCTCGTCGCCCAGGCCAACGAGCGCCGCCGTGCCGAGGCGAAGCAGGGCCGGGGCAAGCCCGCGCGCGTCGCGCCGATCGGCGTCTATCCGGAAACCAAGCACCCGAGCTACTTCCAGGGCATCGGCCTGGCGCTCGAGGAGCCGCTGGTGCGTTCGCTGATGCGTTACGGCTACCGCGGTGCCGATGCGCCGGTGTTCGTGCAGTCCTTCGAGACCGCCAACCTCAGGAAACTCGCTCGCATGACGCGCGTGCCGCTGGTGCAGTTGCTCTCGGCCGGCGGCAGGCCGTGGGACTTCGTCCTGAGCGGCGACCCGCGCGGCTACCGCGACCTCGCCACTCCGGCGGGCCTGGGCGAGATCGCGACGTACGCCCAGGGCATCGGCCCGTCCACGTCGATGGTCGTGCCGCTCGTCGCAGGACGGCTCGGCACGCCGACGTCGTTGATCGCCGACGCGCACGCGGCCGGGCTGCTCGTTCACGCCTACACCTTCCGTGCCGAGAACGTCTTCTTGCCCGACGAGTTCGATGCCGGCGGCGACCCCGCGGCGCTGGGGGACCTGGCCGGGCACGTGCGGACGTTCCTGCGACTCGGCATGGACGGCTTCTTCACCGACCACCCGTTCCTCGGCAAGCAGGCGCGCGACGCCTTCGTCACGCGCTGACGAGGGGGCGTTTCAGCCCCGCACGTCGGCCACCGGCTCGCGGCCGAAGTCGCGGTGCCGCAAGAAGGCCAGCACCTTGGCCGCCGCGGCGGCCGGCGTGTCGAGCCGGCCCTGCGCCTGGAGCTCGACGAAGCGGTCGCGGTCGGGAAAGCCGGCCGGGTCGCTTTCGCGCAGCCGGGTCTGCATGTCGGTGTCCACGACTCCCGGCGCGAGAGACACCGCCTTGACGCCGTGCCGCTGCCGGGCGGCGTCGAGGGCGATCACGCGCGTGGCGTGGTCGAGGCCGGCCTTGACCGCGCAGTACGCCGCTTGCCCGGCCATCGGATAGCGCCCCAGCCCCGAGGAGATGTTCAGCAGGCGCCGCTCGGCGCGCCAGGCTGCCGTCGCGCGCAGGAAGGCCGCGCTCAACAGCAGCGGCGCCTCCAGCCCGACGCGCAACGCGTGCGACAGGTCCTCGGGCGCGCTGGCCTCGAGCGGGCCGGCCTCGGCCAGTGTCGCTGCGTTGTTGATCAGCGTGACCGTGACGAAGCGCCGTGGCTCGATGGTGCCGAGCCGGGCTTCGAGCCGGCTGGCCGCCTCGACCGGCCGGGCCAGGTCGATCGACCACTGTTCGCACGACGCCCCTGCCGCTTGCGCCAGCGCCTGCAGCGTCGGATGGCTGCCGCGCGACAGCGTGATCAATGTGAGGCCGGGCGCGAGCAGCTGCTCGGCCAGCGCGGCGCCCAGGCCACGGGAGGCGCCGGTCAGGATGCAGAGCGTTTCGTTCATGGCGTGCCCTCCTCGGGTGGAGTGAAAGATCGCGTGGGTCATCCGGACGATCCGGCACCTCCGCGCAGCCGATCGCGCTGCGCGAGGTCGGGAAAGAGTTTCATCCAGGCGCCGGCAATCACCAGCGTGCCCACGCCTCCGAGCACGACGGAGCCCACCGGCCCGAGCAGCGCAGCCGTCGCGCCCGACTCGAACTCGCCGAGCTGGTTGCTCGCCCCGATGAAGATCGAGTTCACCGCGCTGACCCGCCCGCGCATCGCGTTGGGCGTCTCGAGCTGCACCAGCGACTGCCGCACGACCACGCTGACCATGTCGGCCGCGCCCGCCACGGCCAGCGCCGCCAGCGACAGCCAGAACGCCGTGGACAGGCCGAAGACCAGCGTCGCCACGCCGTACACCCCGATGGCGGCGAACATGCGGCGCCCGACGCGCCGCTGCATCGGCCGCAGCGACAGCGCCACCGACATCGCCAGTGCGCCGACCGCCGGCGCGGCGCGCAGCAGGCCCAGGCCCCAGGGGCCGACGTGCAGCACGTCCTTGGCGAACATGGGCAGCAGCGCCGTCGCGCCGCCGAGCAGCACCGCGAAAAGATCGAGCGAGATCGCACCCAGCACCACCGGACGATGGCGAATGAAGCGCACGCCGGCCAGCACCGAGTCCAGGCTGATCGCTTCTCGCGGCGGCGCCACGTGCGAGTAGCGCACCGTGGCGAACAGTGCGCTCGCCAGGCCGAAGAGCAGGGTGCAGGTGCCGTAGGTGACGGTCGCCCCGGCCACGAACAGGAGGCCGCCGACGGCCGGCCCGCCGATGATGGCGGCCTGCATTCCGGCCGAGTTGAAAGCGAGGGCGCGAGGCAGCACCGCGCCCGGCACCAGCAGCGGCAGCAGGGCCTGCTGCGCCGGCATCTGGAAAGCCTTGGCGCAGCCGATCGCGATCGACAGGCCCAGCAGCAGCTCGCGGCTCGCCCAGCCGCCGAACGCCGCCGCCGCCAGCAGCACGGAGACGATCGCCTGCGAGGCCATCGCGAGGCCGACGATGCGCCGGCGGTCGAGCTGGTCGGCGGCGTGGCCCGCGATCAGCACCAGGGCCAGCGCAGGCATGAACTGGAACAGGCCGACGAGACCCAGATCCCAGGCGCTGCCGGTCAAGGTGTACATCTGCCAGCCGATCGCCACCATCAGCATCTGGTTGGCCATCGTGGCGGCGACCCGGCCGCTCCAGAAGCGCATCAGCGCCGGGTACTGGCGCAGGGGCCGGCTCTCGTCGGCAGCGGCGATCGGTTCCTGGTTCATCGAGGGGTCTGTGCCGGCGGGGCACCGACCTTAGCGCAGCCGCAGGCAGCCCGGCGGCGTGGCGGGAGTCCCGTTCGGCGCGCCTGCGTTTTAAGATGGCCGCCATGGCCCGCGTCGAGTTCACGTCGCAGCTCAAGCGCTTCACGCACACGCCGTGCGTGGATGCGCCGGTCGCCACCTTGCGCGAGGCGCTCGAAGCGGCCTTCGAACACAACCCCCGGCTGCGCGGCTACGTGCTCGACGATCAGGGCCATCTGCGCGCCAACGTCGTCGTCTACATCGACGGGCAGGCCAGCCGCGATCGCAAGCACCAGGGCGACGCGCTCCGGCCCGACAGCCGGGTCCACGTGCTGCAGGCGCTGTCGGGCGGCTGAACGACCGTCACTTCCAGGAGGCTCTTTCGCATGAACACCAATGCCGTCAACGACCGCGCCTGGGTGGCCACGCGCAAGGGCCTGTTCGAGTTGAGCCGGCACGGCGTGGTGTGGCGCATCGAGCGCGTGAGCTTTCTCGGCGAGCCGGTCACCGCGGTGCTGCCGCCCGATGCGCAGGGGCGCATGCTCGCCGCGCTCAATCTCGGTCACTTCGGCGTCAAGGTGCATGCCTCGGCCGACAGCGGCGCAAGCTGGACGGAGGTCGCCGCGCCGGCCTATCCGCCGCAGCCGCAGGACGCGCCCGGCCCCGCCTGGAAGACGGTGATGGTCTGGGTGCTGGAGCAGTCTCGCGGCACCGTGTGGGCCGGCACCTTGCCGGGCGGTTTGTTCCGCTCGGCCGACTTCGGCCGCTCCTGGCAACTCGTTGAGGCGCTGTGGCAGCAGCCGGGGCGGCTGGAGTGGTTCGGCGGCGGCTACGACTTTCCGGGCATTCATTCGATCTGCCCGCATCCGCAGCGCGAGCGCGAGCTGCTGGTGGGCATCAGTTGCGGCGGCGTGTGGGTCACCCGCGACGACGGCGCGAACTGGGCGCTGCAGGCCAGCGGCATGAGCGCGGCCTACATGCCGCCCGAACGAGCGGCCGACGAGAACATCCAGGATCCGCACCGCATCGCCCGCTGCGAGGCCAGTCCCGAAACCTTGTGGTGCCAGCATCACAACGGCCTTTGGAGCAGCTCCGACAACGCCGACAGCTGGCAGCCGATCAGTGAGGTGCCCGTGGCCGGCTTCGGCTTCGCCGTGGCCGCACACCCGCGCGATCCGCTCACCGCCTGGTTCGTGCCGGCACAGGCCGACGAGCGGCGCATCCCGGCAGGCGGCGCCATGGTGGTCAACCGCACGCGCGACGGCGGCGCCAGTTTCGAGACGCTGCGCGAGGGCCTGCCGCAGCGCGACTGCTACGACCTGGTCTACCGCCACGGCCTGGCGGTGGCCGACGACGGCATGAACCTGCTGATGGGCAGCACCACCGGCAACCTGTGGTCGAGCAGCGACGGCGGCGAGCTCTGGCATACGGTGTCGCTCAACCTGCCGCCGATCGCGGCGGTGCGCTACGGCTGAAGGGCCGGCGAGACCGTTCACGTCGGCCTCGCAAGGTCTGCTCGAATGCCACGGCGCCGTTCGCTCGCTAGAACGGTGCCTCGGACTCGAAGCGCAAACGCTCGGCCGTTGCCGGGTGCGCGAGTTGCAGCGCGCAGGCGTGCAGGAGCAAGCGCTCGGCATCCGCCTGGATCTCGGGCGGCGCATAGAGCGCATCGCCGAGGATGGCGTGCCCGGTCGAGGCGAGGTGCACGCGCAGTTGATGGCTGCGGCCGGTCACCGGCTCGAGCTCGAGGCGGCTGCGGTCGCGCACGGCATCGAAACTCAGCACGCGCCAATGGGTCCTGGACGGCTTGCCGTGCAGGTGATCGACGTGCTGGCGCGGGCGGTTCGGCCAGTCGGCGGCGAGCGGCAGGTCGATGCGACCTTCGGCTTGCGCCAGTCGCCCGGCCACCACGGCGATGTAGCGCTTGTCCACTTCGCGGCGCTCGAATGCGCGGCCGAGGCTGCGCTGGGCCTCGAGGCCGCGCGCGAAGACCATCAGTCCCGAGGTCGCCTGATCGAGCCGGTGCACGGTCAGCGCGTCGGCGAACGAGGCCTGCACGCGCGCGGCAAGGCAGTCCCGTTTGTCTTCGCCGCGGCCGGGTACGGCGAGCAGGCCGGCGGGCTTGTCGACGACGAGCAGGTTTGCGTCGACGTGAACGATGCGCAACACCGGGCCGGTCACGTCGAGAGGGGTGCTGCGGGGTTCCGGGCCGCGGCGCATGGGTGCTTCACGGTGTCGCTTTCGCTTCGAGCAGCGTCTTCTTCAGGAACAGAACGGTCGCGTAGAACTGGTAGTCGGCGTTCTCCTTGCGGGCGAAGCCGTGGCCTTCGTTCTCGGCGCGCAGGTACCAGACCGGCACGCCGTTCGCGCGCACCTTCTCGACGATCTGCTCGGCCTCGGTCCAGGGCACGCGCGGGTCGTTGCGGCCCTGCACCACGAACAGCGGCCTGGCGATCCGCTCGGCCCGGCTCAGCGGCGAGATGCGTTCGAGAAACTCGCGCATCGCCGGATCGCGTTCGTCGCCGTACTCCGCGCGGCGCAGGTCGCGCCGGTAGCTCTCGGTGTTGTCGAGGAAGCTCACGAAGTTGGAGATGCCCACGATGTCGATCGCCCCGGCGATGCGCTGCGGGTAGTGCACGCTGGCCGCCAGGCTCATGTAGCCGCCATAGCTGCCGCCGGCCACGAGCACGCGCGAGGCGTCCAGGTCGGGCTGCGCCGCGATCCAGTCGAGCAGGCTGCCGAGGTCCTTGACGGCGTCCTCGCGTTTCATGCCGTTGTCCAAGCGCAGGAAGGTCTTGCCGTAACCCGACGAGCCGCGCACGTTGGGCTCGATGATGGCCACCCCGAGCTCGTTGATCAGGTAGTTCCAGCGGCCGAGAAAGCCCATCCGGGCCTGTCCTTCGGGCCCGCCGTGCACCAGCACGACGACCGGGCGCTTGCCGGCGAAGCGCGCGGGCGGCGGGCTCATCACGCCGGAGATCTCGAGCCCGTCGAAGCTCGGCCAGCGCACGATGCGCTGCTGGACGAAGCCGGCGGTGTCCAGGCCGGGCGGCACGTGGGGGCGCGTCCACGGCTGCACGGCGCCGGTGGCCGCATCGAGCGCATGGAGCTGGTTCGGGCCCTGGGCGCTGTCGATCGCGAAGGCCAGCCGGCCCGTCGCCGGATGGAAGCCCACGCTGTTGACGCTGCCCGGCGGCAAAGGCGGCAGCGGCTGTTCCTGCAGGCTGGACGTGTCGAACAGGCGCAACTCGTTGCGGCCGTTCACGTTCATGCGCAGGGCGATCCGCGCGCCGTCTTCGCTGAGATCGAAACCGGCCACGTCCCAGGGAATGTGCGAGGTGATGCGCCGGAGTCGGCGGCCGGCAAGGTCGTACAGCATCAGCTCGCGGAACTCGCCCGCCCGGTCGCTCACCACGAACAGGCCCGAGCCGTCGCGCGTGAAACCGACCGGAAAGTGCGTCGCCCTCACGGGGTCGTCCGGGGCAGGCAGCAAGGGCGTCGGCGTGCCGGTGGCCAGGTCGATCAGCCACACCTGCGATTCATTGGCCGAGCGGTAACGGGTGATCGCGAGCGTGCGGTCGTCCCGCGACACCACGCCGCCGAACCAGCCCGGGCCGGGGAGTTCGGCGAGCCTGCGTTTTTCCTGGGGGCGCAGCGGATCGATCAGCCACAGCGTGGTGCCCGGATCGGTGCGGCGGCCTTCGCTGGCCGTGCGGTCGAGCGGGACCGAGGTGACGAGCAGTTCCGAGCGGCCGTGCAGCCAATCGACCCTGCTGTGGCGTTCGTCGGGGTCGGTCAGCAGGGTGATCCGGCGCGTGTCGAGGTCGAGCCGGTAGAGCTGGTCGGCCTCGTTGCCGTCGGCGCTGCGCGAGAACACCAGGTAGCGGCCGTGCGTCGGCTCGTAGCTCGCCTCGCGGACAGGATCGGCGAAGTCGGTCAGGGGCTCGGGCGTCGCCAGCGGCCCGGCGACGCGGAACAACTGCGCGGTGTTGGCGCCCGCCTGCCGGTGGGTGACGAGCATCTCGCTGGCCCGCGGGTGCCAGTCGACGAAGCCGTGGCCGCGGAAGTCGGTGTAGTTCTCGACCTCGCGCACCAGCGACATCGGGATCGGCGGGATGCCCTGCACGAACAGGTTCTCGTTGGGCAGCAAGCTGCCGGCCTCGGGCAAGGACGAGGCGGGCGGGGTGCCGCAGGCGGCGGCCAGGACGCCGGCCGCGACGGCGGCAGTGACCAGGGCGAGCCGCCGCCGCACCGATGGCTGGCGGTCGCAGCGGCGGTGCGGGACGAGGCGGGTGGGGCGGGGGCTGAACGGCCGGGCCGGCGGTGCGCTCATGAGCCCGGGCCCAGGCCGAACTCCCGCGCCAGCAGCGCATAGGAATGCCGGCGCACGGCCGGAGCGAAGGCCCAGGTGTTGATGACCAGCTCGTCGAGCCCGAGACCGGCGGCGAGGCTTCGCAGCTTGTCGCCGACCTGCCGCGCCGTGCCGACGAAGGCCTTGCGCCGGCCGGCTTCGACGCCGGGCCGCTCGTCGTCGCTGAAGCCGCGCGCGGCGATCTCGTCGGGTGCCTGCAGCGGGCCGAGCCGCCCGCGCTGGTAGTCGGCGCGCCAGCGGTCGCGGCTGAGGGCGTGGTGGCGTGCTTCGGCCTCGCTGTCGGCGGCCAGCGCCCACACGCAGATCGTGGCCTGGGGCTCGGGGTGGCGCTCGCTCGGCTGGTACAGGCTGCGGTACAGCTCGAGCGCCTGTTCCACGCCCTGGCCGTCCATGAAGAAGTAAGCGAAGGCGTACGGCAGGCCGAAGTGCGCGGCCAGTCGGGCGCCGTAGTCGGAGCTGCCGAGGATCCACAGTTGCGGAGCGAGTCCGGGACCCGCCGGCGCCTCGGCCGGCCCGCCGCGCGGATGGGCCACGAGCCCGCGGTGCTGGGCGCCGCTGCTCCAGGCCTGCAGGTCCTGCACCTGCTCCGGAAAGTCTTCGGCGCCGGGCCGGGCGTGCGGGTTCAGGGCCTGCGCGCTGCGCCGGTCACCGCCCGGTGCGCGGCCCACGCCGAGATCGATGCGCCCCGGGGCCAGCGCTTCGAGCACCCGGAACTGCTCGGCCACCTTGAAGGCGGCGTAGTGCGGCAGCATCACTCCCGCGCTGCCGAGGCGGATGCGCTGCGTGCGGGCGGCGAGCGCCGCCAGCAGCACCTCCGGCGCGGTGCCCACGATGCTGGGCAGGCTGTGGTGTTCGCTCAGCCAGAAGCGGTGGTAGCCGAGCGACTCGCAATGCGGTGCGAGCGAGAGGGTGTCGCGGATCGCGTCCGCTTCGCTGCCGCCGGCGAGTGCGACCGATTGATCGAGAACGGAGAGTTTCATGCGTCGTGTTTTGCGCCCGGCACGCCGCCGGATTCGGCGCATTGTGAGCAGGCGCATGCCGGCCCGCAGCCGGTCGGCCGCGCGGCACTGCGCGTGACAGGGGCAGGGCGCAGGGGGGCCGCACCAAAAGAAACGGCGGCCGAGGCCGCCGTGCGTGAGGAAGGGCCGGCGAGGTTTCGCCGGCCGCCGCTCTCAGGTTTCGACGGGCGTGATCCCGGCGATCGCCCACTCGCGGTCGCCCTCGACCGGCTTGACCAGGTGCCACAGCTCGTCGAAGGGCTCGGCGGTGCCGCCGGCTTCCTCCCGGATCAGTCCGTGGAAGCGCACCGACACGACCCACTGGCCGTTCTCCTGTGCCGTGTCGAGCACCTCGGCCTGGAGCTGCACCACGTCGGTCTGCTGGCCCGCGGCGCCGCGCTCCTGCAGATCGAGGCGCAGGGAAGCGAACAGCTCCGGCGTGGTGAAGCGGCGCAGGTCGTCCACTTCGCCAGCGTCGTTGGCGGCCTGCAGGCGGATGAAGATCATCTTGGCGATGCGCTCGAAGGACTCGGCGTCGAAGCCGGCAGGCTGCGACGCTGCGGTCGATGCAGCCGATGCGCTGCCGTGGCCGCCGGCCGCGCCGGCACCGAGAGCCGCACCCGTGTGCGCCGGATCGGCGCGACGCTGCATCGCCTCCCAGGCTGCGGCCGGGGGTGCATCGCGCTGTGCGCCGGCGCCGGCGTACTGCAGGTTGCCGCGGGCGTCACGCGCCTGCGGCGCGCCCTGCCCCATGCGCCGCATGAGCCAGCGGATCGCAACGAAGGCGATGGCGGCGATGAGCAGCATCGTCACCAGGTTGGCGAAGCCTTCGCCGAGGCCGAAGTGGCTCAGCAGCGCGGCAATGCCCAGGCCGGCGGCGATGCCGGCGATCGGGCCCATCCAAGAGCGCCTCCCTGCGGCGGCCGCGGTGCCGGCCGCTCCGGCTGCCGCCGGCGTTGCCGCCGGCGCAGTGGGGCTGACGTTCTGGTTCGGCGCGGCATCGGGCTGCTTGGGCGGCATCTGCCGCTGCATGCCGGCGGGCCGCCCGCCGCCCAGACGCCGGGCTTCGGCGTCGATGGGCGCGAAGCTCATCGAGACCCCGGCCAGCGCCATCGAAAGTGCGATCAGCAAACTCTTCACGACAGTCTCCTTGACAGTTCAATCACGCCGCGATCGAACGCGGCACGCTTCCTCAGACCCGGCGGCGGCCTTTCGGTTCGCTGCCCCGGCCGGGCGCTGTAGACATGCATGCATGCTACGCGGCCTTCGCCCGGGGGATGTGAGCGGCTTGCCGACACGGATGTCGGCCGAAGGGTGGTTCGGCCCGAGGATCGGCCCGAGAAGGCGCAGGCCACGGTGCATGGCGTTGTGCGAGGCACAGTGCGGCCAGCGCGGCCGCCACGATGCGAGGGCGCACCCGTTCAGCGCGGCGGTGGCGCGTCGGGATCGAACAGCCGCTGCCGCATCCAGCCCAGTGCCCGCGCCACGTCGGGGCGCTGTCGCAACTGCACCGGCGCCACGGGCACGATGCTGTCGCCCCGCTTCTCGGCCAAGGCGAACGTGAAGGTGTAGAACGGTTCATGGCCCATGCGCAGGTCGCTGACCAGTAAAAGGCCGTCGACCTCGGCGGTCTTGAAGAAGCCGTGCGTGAACCAGGCCAGGCGCCGGGCGTGCGGGTTGTCGCGCAGGGGCTCGAACAGCGCCTGGCCGCGTGCGAACCGGTCGAACGCGATGCCCGGCCTCTCGTCGAACAAGGAGCGAAAGCCCTCGAGATAGCCCTCGGGCGTGACGGCCACCACGCGCCACAGCAGCGTGTTGAAAGGCGTCGGCGTGACGAGCAGGCGCTGCACCTGCACGTCCTGCTCGCGCAGCGCCTCGCGGGCCACCGCCTCGACGTGCTGCTGCGCTGCGAAGCTCCATGCGAGGTAGGCGCTGCTCAGGGCCAGGCCGGCCAGGTTCCAGCGCCGGCCGCTCTCGCCGCGCGCCGCGAGGGCGCCGACCACGCCGACGAGCAGCGGCAGCGTGTAGAGGGGATCGATGATGAAGACGCTGCCCACGCCGTAGGGGTGGTCGGTGAAGGGCAGGGCGAGTTGCGTGCCGTAGACCGTCATCGCGTCGAGCAGCGGATGCGTCGCCAAGGCCAGCCACACGGCGAGCCACCAGCGGCGAAAGCGGTCGCGCTCGCCGTGCAGGCCGGCGATGGCCGCGGCGATCAGCGGCGCGGCGAGCGTGAGGTAGAAGAGCGCGTGGCTCTCGGCGCGGTGAAAGGTCATGTCGCTGACCGGGTCGCCGTAGTCGATGAAGGAGTCCAGGTCGGGCAGCGTGCCGCAGACGGCGCCCCACAGCGCCGCTTTCCAGACTGCCGTGCGCCGGCCCATCACGCCGACGCCGACGGCCGCGCCGAGCGCGAGTTGCGAGAGGGAATCCATGGCGGCGCATTGTGGTGTGGGGCCGCCCCTCGTGGTGCGCCGGCCCGAACACCCGGCGCGCCGGGCGCTTTCGGCACGGACCGACGCAAAGTCCCCCGCGACGCGTGCCAGGATGGCCGCTGCTAGAGTCGTTCAGCGCCGAGGACGCCCTCCGGCGCCCCGCACCAGGAGTACCCCGCCATGCCAGCAGCCGCCTTCCGGTCTCGCGTCGTGTCTTTCGCGGTGGGTGTGCTTGCAGCTGCGACGGTGCTGCCTGCCGCTCTCGCCGCGCCGGGCGGCCTGCCGAGCAACGTGCAGCACACCGACTCCTCGCCGCAATGGGAGAAGCTGCGCACGGCGCTGTTCAAGGACCGCACGGTGCAGCCCGGCACGCAGAAGGTGCAGCTCACGGTGCCGCTGCGCGCGGCCTACGGCGCGTCGGTGCCGGTGAAGATCACCTCCAAGCTGCCGCAAACGCCGGAGCTCTACGTCAAGCGCGTCTACCTGCTGGTCGACAAGAACCCCTCGCCGGTGGCCGCCGTGCTCGACCTCACCACCGAGATCGGCCAGGCCGACTTCGAAACGCGGCTGCGCGTGGACGAGTACAGCCACATCCGCGTGGTCAGCGAGTTGTCCAACGGCGAGCTGCACATGGACTCGCGCTACGTGAAGGTGTCGGGCGGCTGCTCGGCGCCGCCCAACCGCGACCAGCTGCACAACATCGGCAAGACGGTGTTCAAGCTGCCCTCGGGCGTCAAGCCGAACGAGCCGACCCCCGCAGACGTGCAGGTCACGCACCCCAACGACACGGGCTTCGAGCTGAACAACGTCACCGTGATGTTCATCCCGCCGCATTTCGTGCGCAGTTTGAAGGTGAGCTATGCGGGGCGCAAGCTGTTCGATGCCGAACTCGATTTCTCCATTTCCGAGAATCCGGCCTGGCGCTTCAACTTCGTGCCGCGCGGCGAAGGCGAACTGAGGGCCGAGGTGGAGGACTCCAAGGAAGGCCGCTTCACCGGCTCGCTCGCCGTGCGCGCGCCGGCCGACGTGGCGCAGGCGGGCGCTGCCGCGCAGTAGCGGCATCGGCTGCGGGCATGCGAGTTCCTGCGCCGCGCCGCGTGTTGCGGGCCTGGCTCGCCGCCTGCGTTGCGCTGGTGCTCATGGCGGGCGCGCCGGGCCGTGCACTCGCGGTCGGCATACCTCCGGCCTACCGGCCCATCGTCATCGAGCCGACCGGCGCGCCCGCGAAAACGGAATTCGACCTCACCGCCGCGCTCGCGCGGGCCCGCAGCGAGAACAAGTCGCTCTACGTGTACCTCGGCGCAAGCGACTGCCGTTTCTGTCGCAGGTACGAAGCCTTCCTGGCGGGGCACGCCGATGAGTTGCGTGCCGAGTTCGCGGCGCGCTACCTGGTCGTGGATCTGCGCAGTTCGCTTTCGGTGCCGGCGTCGCAGCTCTTTCTCAAGGTGGGCGCCAAGAGCCTGCCCTATGCCGAGTTCCAGGCTGCCATCGGCGACGAGCGCGCTCGCTTGCTGGTGTATCCCAGCGTGTGGCTGCTCGACGCGGACGCGCGGCCGCTGATGCAGATGCCTTCGGGCGCTGGCACCTTCCAGACGGTGCCCGAGCAGCTCGAGATCCTTCGCCTGGATCAATAGCCCGCTTTCGCCCTGCGACTGTGCGCGCCCGCACGGGGCTGTGGGCGTTGTCCGACAGCCGAGCCCGCCCCGGCCTGACTGCGCCGCGCCCTGCGCCGCCGTAAATTTACCTGGCAGTTCAACACCGCCGGCACGCGGTGCTCCGGTCGTCAGGCCGGGCCGCCACGCCGAGAAGCATCAACCCATTTCCTCGCGGCTGCCGCGAGGCTCACAAGGAGTCTTTCATGGACCGCAAATACTTTCTCACTCCCTTGCTCGCCACCAGCTTTGCCGCGCTCGCGCTGACCGCCTGCGACAACCGCGAGGACGCCACGGTCGGCCAGCAGGCCGATTCGGCCATCGCGCAGGCGGATCGCAGCGCCGAGAATGCCGGCGACAAGATGGCCGAAGCCGGCCGCGACGCCAAGGCCGCGACGTCCGAGGCGGTTCGCGACGCCGGCAACGCGGTGTCCGACGCCGCGATCACCGCCAGCGTGAACGCCGAGCTGGCGAAGGATCCTGCGCTGAGTGCGCTGCAGATCGACGTGGACACGTCCGGCGGCCGTGTTGCCCTCAAGGGCAGCGCTCCCGACGAGGCTGCCCGCGAGCGCGCCACGCAGCTTGCGCAAAGCATCGACGGCGTCACGGCGGTGGACAACCAGCTGACGGTGAGCAAGAGCTGACGCCCGGCTCACACCCGGCTCGAAGCCAGCTCCGAGGAGCTGGCTTTTTTTGTGCGCGACCGGCAAGCGCGAGCGGGCTCCGCGAGCAGCCTGAGCGACGGCGCGATGTCCGAAGGGCGATCGGGCAAGGCGGCCCGCCCGGCCCGCAGGCATCGGCTACGCTCGCGCGCTGCCGTGCGCCCGACCGCTCCAGCCGTGCTCCTTGACCCATCCATCCCCCGGCTGCAGAGCGGGCGCATCGAATGCGATCCCGGAGATTTCGCGTGTTGAACTGGTTCGAGAAGCTGGTGCATCCGTACCCGGACGAGCCCCCGAGCGCTCCGCCGGGCGGCCTGCTGCGCTTCCTGTGGGCGTGCACCGGCGGCCTGCGGCCCGCGCTGCTCGCGATGACGCTGCTGACTGCGGCGATCGGCGTGTTCGAGGCGCTGCTCTTCGCGATGCTCGGTCGCATCGTCGACTGGCTGGCCGACGTGCAGCCGGCGCAGTTGTGGGCGCAGGAGCGCGGCACCTTGCTGTTGCTGGCCGCCGTGCTGCTCGCCAGCCCGCTGCTGGTGGCGCTGCAAAGCATGCTCAAGCAGCAGACGCTCGCCGGCAACTTTCCGATGCTGCTGCGCTGGAACTTCCACCGCCTGATGCTCGGCCAGAGCATGAGCTTTTATCAGGACGAGTTCGCCGGGCGCGTGGCAACCAAGGTGATGCAAAGCGCGCTGGCCGTGCGCGACACCTGGATCATCCTCGCCGAGTTGCTGGTCTTCGTGAGCATCTACTTCGTCACCATGCTGCTCATCGTGGGCACGCTGGACGCCTGGCTGGTGCTGCCCTTCCTGGGCTGGGTGACGCTCTACATCGGCGCGCTGGTGTATTTCGTGCCGCGGCTCGGTCGCGTCTCGCAGGCGCAAGCGGATGCACGCTCGCTGATGACCGGGCGCATCACCGATGCCTACACCAACATCGCCACCGTCAAGCTCTTCTCGCACGCCGGTCGCGAAGCGGCCTATGCGCGCGGCGCGATGCAGGAGTTCATGAGCACGGTGCATGCGCAGATGCGGCTCGTGACCGGCTTCGAGATCGTGAACCACACGCTCAGCATGCTGCTGATCCTGGCCACCGCCGGAGCCACGCTGGCGCTGTGGATGCAAGGCGCCGTGGGCGTGGGCGCCGTCGCGGCGGCCACCGCCATGGCCTTGCGGCTCAACGGCATTTCGCACTGGGTGATGTGGGAGATGGCTTCGCTGTTCGAGTACATCGGGACCGTGCAGGACGGCATCAACACCTTGTCGAGACCGCACACGGTGCTCGACCGCCCGGGCGCACGGCCGCTGGTGGTCAGCCGCGGCGAGATCCGTTTCGAGGACGTGAGCTTCGCCTACGGCGGCGAGCGCGCGGTGATCGAGCGCCTGCGGCTGCACATCCGCGCCGGCGAGAAGATCGGGCTCGTGGGCCGCTCGGGGTCGGGCAAGTCCACGGTGGTCAACCTGCTGCTGCGCTTTCACGACGTGGCGCAGGGGCGGGTGCTCATCGACGGCCAGGACATCGCCGAGGTGCAGCAGGACTCGCTGCGCGAGCAGATCGGCATGGTCACGCAGGACACCTCGCTGCTGCACCGCTCGGTGCGCGAGAACATCCTCTATGGCCGGCCGGGCGCGCTCGACGCCGACATGGTGGCCGCCGCGCGCCGCGCCGAGGCGGAGGACTTCATCGCGGACCTGAGCGACCCGGCCGGGCGCCGCGGCTACGACGCCCATGTGGGCGAGCGCGGCGTCAAGCTCTCCGGCGGCCAGCGCCAGCGCATCGCGATCGCCCGGGTGATGCTCAAGGATGCGCCGATCCTGCTGCTCGACGAGGCGACGAGCGCGCTCGACTCCGAGGTCGAGGCCGCGATCCAGGCCAGCCTGTACCGGCTGATGGAGGGCAAGACGGTCGTCGCCATCGCACACCGCCTCTCGACCATCGCTGCGATGGACCGGCTCATCGTGCTGGACAAGGGCCGCATCGTGGAGGAGGGCGACCACCGCAGCCTGCTCGCGCAAGGCGGCCTCTATGCGCGGCTGTGGGCGCACCAGAGCGGTGGGTTCCTGGGCGAAGAGGCGGACGACGAGGAGCCGGCGGTGGGGGTGAAACAGGCCGCGTTGGGCTGAAGTGCTTTGCTCCCTCTGCCTACCAGCTCACATCACGGTCCGGTGTCGCGCCGATCTTGTGCACGGCCAGATCGGCACCGCGGAACTCGTCTTCCTGCGAGAGGCGCAAGCCCATCACCATGCGCAGCGCGCCGTAGACGATGAAGCCCCCGACCAAGGCCCACGCAACGCCGAGCAGGGTGCCGATCACCTGAGCCGCCAGACTGACGCCGCCCAGCCCGCCGAGCGCGGGACTGCCGAAGATGCCCGCCGCGATGCCTCCCCAGGCGCCGCACAGTCCGTGCAGCGGCCACACACCGAGCACGTCGTCGATCTTCCAGCGGTTCTGCGTGAGCGTGAACATGAAGACGAAGATCGCCCCCGCGATGGCGCCGACGACGAGCGCGCCGCCCGGATGCATCACGTCGGAGCCGGCGCAGATGGCCACCAGCCCGGCCAGCGGTCCGTTGTGCACGAAGCCGGGGTCGTTGCGGCCCAGCAGCGCCGCGGCCAGCGTGCCGCCGGCCATCGCCATGAGCGAGTTGACGGCGACGAGGCCGGAGATCTTGTCGATCGTCTGCGCGCTCATCACGTTGAAGCCGAACCAGCCGACCGTGAGGATCCACGCCCCCAGCGCCAGGAAGGGAATGCTGGACGGCGGATGCGCGCTCATGGCGCCGTCCTTGCGGTAGCGGTTGCGCCGCGCGCCGAGCAGCAGCACGGCGGCCAGCGCGATCCAGCCACCCATGGCGTGCACGACGACGCTGCCGGCGAAGTCGTGAAACGCGGCCCCCGTGAGGCCTTCGATCCACGCCTGCACCCCGAAGCCCTGGTTCCAGGTGATGCCTTCGAACAGCGGATACACCCCCCCGACCAACGCCGCCGTGGCAATGAGCTGCGGGCCGAAGCGCGCCCGTTCGGCGATGCCGCCCGAAACGATGGCCGGTATGGCCGCCGCGAACGTCAGCAGGAAGAAGAACTTCACCAGCTCGTAGCCGTTGCGCTCGGCCAGGACCTCCGCGCCGCTGAAGAAGCTCACGCCGTAGGCCACCGAATAGCCGACAAAGAAGTAGGCGACGGTCGACACTGAGAAATCGACCAGGATCTTGACCAGCGCATTGACCTGGTTCTTTGCGCGCACCGTGCCCAGCTCGAGGAAGGCGAAGCCGGCGTGCATGGCCAGCACCATGATGGCGCCGAGCAGGATGAAGAGCGCGTCGCTGCCGTGCTTGACCTGATCCATTCCTCTGTCTCCGACGAACCGGGTTCTGCGGCGGGGCGACATGCACCACCGGTGAACAAGGCGCACCGGAATTGCAAGGCCTGTGCCGCTTGTGGTGCGTTGTTCGTCGTGGATCGGGCGGGACCCCGCTCGATTGCGCCTTGTGATGGTGCGTGCGTGCACCATGAGCGCTTGCCGAAGCGTCGTTCTGGTGCGTGTCTATTGCGCCGTCGCGGGTGGCTCGCGCCGCGGGCGGCTCGGGCTGGCGTGTGCCGGCGCGAGCCGGGTCCGATCGCCATGCGGGGCGCGCATCGGCCGGGGCAGCGCTTCCTGCACCGCGGGCGAGAACACTTCCGTGACCAGCAGGGGCCGGCCGCGGCGCAGGTAGACGGCATGGCGGGCCCAGGCGTGCGGTGCCGGCCAATCCTCCAGCGTCGCGCGCCTCCACGAGGCCATCAGACGACGGCCCCTTGCATCGGTGAGACGGATCCGGGCGTAGGCCAGCGGCGAGCGGCGCACGCCGGTGTCGTGGAACAACAGCTCGGCCAGGGACCGGCTGCCCAGACCCGTCAAGGCCCGCCATGGACCTTCGAGCGCGGCCGGCTCGACGACGGTGCGGGCCGAGACCAGCGCTCTGCCGTCGCAGCGCAGGATCACTTCGCGCACGTGAACCCGCTGGCCGACCGCAAGGCCGAGGGCGGCTGCCTCGTCGCGGCCGGCGCGACCCCGACCCTGGTAGAGACGCTGCACGCGCAGCGATCCGAAAGCGCTCGCGAGCTGCGCGCTCAGCGAGCCGGGTGCGCTGAGCCAGGCAGCCAGGGCACGGGAGGCGGGGAGGCGGGAACGCCAGTGGGACATGGCTCGGCGTGGGCGAAGCCGCGGATTGTGGCCCGGCGGATGCGCGCTCCGCGCTTGCGGCTTCTTCGGCGACCGGTCGGTGCAGCCGTGCCGCAGCCGATGCTGACGCAAGCGTTGACGCGTCGACGCAGCATGTCCGTCCCCTTCATTCGGGTGGTGGCGTCCGCGTGATGGATGTCACGACCACCGGGTCGGGCGGTCTGCGGCGTCCGTAGCCAATTGTTACGGCGAGGAGAATCGCCCGAAAAGGGGAGAGAGGGCGGCTCGAATGGGTTTGTTCAAACGGTTGCAGCGCGCGTTGGGCCGGGCCGAGCCGGTCGGGCGCAAGCTCGAGTTCCAGGCGACGAGCCTGTTTCCCGCCGAGGCGACGCGGCCTGGCGAAGCGGCGCCGACCGAGCTCTCGGCGGCGTCCCGCGCCTGGCTGGCCAGCCTGCCCCGACGGGTGCGGCCGGTGCTGCTCGGATCCCGCCATCCGCGGGTCGCGAATCAGCTGGCCTTGTGCTGGCAGGACTACAAGCTGACGGAGCGCGTTCTTTCGTCGCTGATCCTGGATCAGCGCGGCGGGCGTCAGGGCTTCAGCGCGCCGGTGTTGGCCGAACTGATGGACCTGCGCGAGTACCACGCCGATCGCCGCAAAGGCGACGACGACGACGCCGACTCGCTGTGGGAGGACAGCGCCATGGCCATCGTGGACCGCTAGCACCGCGCGACGCATTGCCCGGCACGAAAGCCAAGGGCCACCCTGGGGTGGCCCTCTTTGCTTCCGGACACTGCACACGGGTGCAGCGACGGGGTCTGGCGCCGGTGACGGGTTCCGGGCTCCGCCCAATGGTGCGGTCGGTTTGTCGCCTTGGTGAAGACAGTGTGCCCGCCTGCGCATCGGGTCGATCAGCCGATCAGCGGCACAAAGCCGGTGCATATCTTCCGTTCGTTCGCCCTGGATCGTCCGGGACCCTCGCGCGGCGCATCGCTGCCCGCGCTGCCGGCAGGCTCGAACGATCCATCGCACTCCGGATAATCCATCGATGAACAGCTCCCCCGCTCAAACGTCGCCGCCGCGCGGCGCGCCTTCTCGTGCCGAAGCGTCGCCATCCGGCCTGAACGCCTTCGACGCCCTGCCGCTCGCTCCCGCCGTACTCGCGAACCTGGAACGGCTCGGCTACCGGACGATGACGCCCATCCAGGCCGCGAGCCTGCCGCTCGCGCTGGCCGGCCACGATCTCATCGCCCAGGCGCAGACGGGCAGCGGCAAGACGGCGGCCTTCGCGGTCGCGCTGCTCGAGCGGCTGAATCCGCGGCGCCGTGCCGTGCAGGCGATGGTGCTGGTGCCGACGCGCGAGCTGGCCGACCAGGTGACGCAGGAGATCCGCCGCCTGGCGCGTGCCGAAGAGAACATCAAGGTGCTGGCCCTCGCCGGCGGCTCGGTGATCCGCACGCAGCTCGCGAGCCTGGAGCACGGCGCGCACGTCGTCGTGGGCACGCCCGGGCGGCTGCTCGACCACCTCGCACGCGCCAGCCTGGTCCTCGATGCGCTGAACACGCTGGTGCTCGACGAGGCCGATCGCATGCTCGACATGGGCTTCTTCGACGACATCGCCACGCTCGCCAGGGCGTGCCCCAAGGACCGCCAGACCTTGCTGTTCTCGGCCACCTACCCGCCGGGCATCGTCAAGCTCAGCCAGCAGTTCCTGCGCGAGCCCAGGGAGATCAGGCTCGCGCAGCAGCACGCCGGCGCCACCATCCGGCAGCGCTGGTACGAGGTGCGCGAGACCGAGCGGCTGCACGCCGTGTCGCTGTTGCTGGCTCACTACCGCCCCGCGAGCAGCCTCGCCTTCTGCAACACCAGGCAGCAGTGCCGGGATCTCGTCGAGGTGCTGACCGCGCAGGGCTTCGAGGCGCTCGCCCTGCACGGCGATCTCGAGCAGCGCGATCGCGACCAGGTGCTGCTGCAGTTCGCCAACGGGAGCTGCTCCGTGCTGGTGGCTACCGACGTGGCGGCGCGCGGCCTCGACATCGCGCAACTCGAAGCCGTGATCAACGTCGACGTGACGCCCGAGCCCGAGCTGCACATCCACCGCATCGGCCGCACCGGCCGCGCGGGAGAAGCCGGCTGGGCGCTGAGCCTGGCCAGCCTCGAGGAGATGGGGCGCGTGGGCAACATCGAGCTGCTGCAAAAGCGCGAGTCCGAGTGGCATCCGCTCGCCGAGCTGACGCCGGGTTCGGCCGAGCCGTTGCGCGCGCCGATGGTCACCTTGCAGATCCTCGGCGGGCGCAAGGAGAAGATCCGCCCCGGCGACGTGCTGGGCGCGCTCACGGGCGAGGCCGGCTTCGCCGCGGCGCAGATCGGAAAGATCAACGTCACCGACTTCTCGACCTATGTGGCGGTGGAGCACGGCATCGCGAACGAGGCCTTGCGCCGGCTCAACGAAGGCAAGGTCAAGGGCAAGCGCGTGAAGGCGCGCTTGCTGAAGGACGCGCCGGCCTGAGGCGCCTGCGCTCGTTCGCGGGTGCTCTTGCGCGCCGGCTCGTGATGGCCGGGCGCGGCATCGGGGCAAACACCAGAGGGCACCGGCGCTGTCCCCGGTGCGACACGCGCGGTCCCTGGGCGGCACCTATAAAGCACACGGGCCGTGACATCCCTCCCGTGCCCTCGCCCAGGAGACCTCCCCATGTCCGTCCGATGCCCTCCGGCCCTCGCCGCTGCACTTTGCGCCCTGATGCTGCCGCTCGCGGCGCAGGCCGCGAACGTCAGCGTGAAGTTCGATCTGTCGAGCCCTGACACCAGCCCTTTCCCGAGCGACCGCTTCACCGTGCGCGACTGGTCGCAGAACACCTTTCGCCGCGTGAACCTGCCCAAGCCGGACTGCAGCGTGCGGCGCAGCGATTGCGAAGACATCGACGTCATCAACAAGCTCGACGGCTTTTCCACGCAGCCGCGCATCACGGTGCCCTTCACCGGCCCGATCGACGTGACCAGCGTGACGAGCGACACCGTCTTCCTGCTGCAGCTCGGCGACACGCTCACTTTCCAGGGCTTCGGCCGCAAGGTCGGTATCAACCAGGTGCTGTGGGACCCGGCGACGAACACGCTGGTCTTCGAGCCCGACCGGCTGCTCGACGAGCATTCGCGCTACGCGCTCATCGTCACCGATGGCGTGCGCGATGCGAAGGGCAGGCCCATCCGCACCGGCGGCTTCGCGGCACCCTTCGGTCGGCCGCACGATGAAGACGACACACACGGCAAGGGCCGGCGCGGCGAGGTCACGAGCCCCCGCGAGGAAGGCTACGACGGCGACACCGGCGAATACCGCCGCGACCTGCGCGACGCCTCGCGCCTGCGGCATGGCGGGCGCGACAAGGTGGTGGCCGCCAGCCTCTTCACCACGCAAAGCGCCAGCGCCGACCTGAGCAGGATCGTGCGCCGGATCAAGCGGTCCACGCCGACGCCGACCGATTTCATGGTGGGCCTGGGTGCCGGCGGGCCGGTGCGCGCGCTCTTTCCCGTGGCGGAACTGGCAGGCATCCGGTTCGACCGTCAGACCGGCGCCGCGCCGAGCTTCACATCGTCCTTCCTTCCCACGCCGGCGCTCGCGGTGGTGCCGGGGGCCGTCGCGCAGATCGCGTACGGCCGCTTCGAGTCGCCCGACTACCAGACCGCGGACAAGTTCATCCCCGCGACCGGCACGCTGGCCGGCCAGCCGCAGCAGCAGGGCACGAACACCTTGACGCTGCAGCTCTTCGTTCCCGCCGGCGCCAAGCCGGCCGGCGGTTGGCCGGTGGCGCTCTTCGGCCATGGCTTCACCGACAGCATGTACGGCGCGCCGTGGGCCGTGGCTTCGGTGTTCGCGTCGAGGGGCATCGCCACGCTGGCCATCAACGTGGTCGGCCACGGCGGCGGCGCGCGGGGCAGCCTCGCGGTGCTGCCCAAGGCCGGCACGCCGGTGATGATCGATGCGGGCGGGCGCGGCATCGACCAGAACGGCGATGGCGCCATCGATCCGACCGAGGGCGTCGACGCCGCGCCGCCACGCGGCATCATCGGCAGCCGCGACGGCCTGCGCCAGACCGTGATCGACCTGATGCAGCTCGTGCGCCAGGTCGAGGTGGGCATGGACATCGACGGCGACGGCAGCGCCGACCTGAACCCGCAGCGCATCTACTACGCCGGCCAGTCCTTCGGCGGCATCTACGGGACCATGCTGCTCGGCGTGGAGCCGAACATCCGTGCCGGCGTGCCCAACGTGCCGGGCGGCTCGATCACCGAGGTGGCGCGGCTGGGCGGCTTTCGGCCGCTGACCGGCATTGCGCTGGCCACGCGTGTGCCCTCGCTCATCAACGTGGGCGGCGCCAGCGGCATCGAGTTCGACGAGAACATCCCGCTGCGCGACCTGCCGCCCGTGGTCAACACGGTGCCCGGCGCGATGGCCATCCAGCAGGTGCTCGACCGCAACGAGTGGGTGCAGCAGTCGGGCAATCCCGTGTCCTATGCGGCCTACATCCGCAAGGAGCCGCTGCACGGCAACGCGCCCAAGCCGGTGATCGTGCAGTTCGCCAAGGGCGACCAGACGGTGCCCAACCCCACGTCGACAGCCATCGTGCGCGCTGGCGATCTGGCCGAGCACACCGTGTTCTTCCGCAACGACCTCGCCTATGCCGCGAACCCGACGGGCGTGCCGCGCAATCCGCACACCTTTCTGACCAACATCGCTTCGCCGGCGATGGCGCCGCTGGCCGTCGGCGCGCAGTTGCAGATCGCCGTGTTCTTCGCGACGAACGGCGGCACGCGCATCGATCCCGACGGTGCCGGGCCGCTGTTCGAGGTGCCGATCGATCCGCCGCTGCCGGAGAGGCTCGACTTCATCCCCGCGCCGCCGGCTTCGCCCTGAGGCGCCATCGCATCGGCTGCGCCGCGGGCGCTGCGGGCGGGACTGTCCCTGCGCTGCGCTCGGACGGACCGATTTGCGAAACTGCGGGCTCCCTCTTTTCAGGAGCCCGGCGTGCACGACCGCTTCCCGATGACGATGTGTTCGGTGCTGCTCCTGCTCGGCGGCACGCTGGCCGGCCCCGCGGCGTCGCAGCAGCCGCGCACCGAGGAAGACGCGCGGCAGTACGTGGAGTTCGTCGAGGAGTTCGCGGGCATCTGCGTCACGCGCAATGGCGTGCAGGTTCTGGTGAAGAACAGCCACCCGAGCCGATCCCTGCGCGTGTGGCTGGACCGCTATCACATGGGCACCGGCACGGGAGACCGCTCGCGCTCCGATCTCGAGCCGGGGGGTGAGCCCGAAGCGCTGGGCTGCTCGCGCAGCCTGTCCGGTCCGCAGGAGTGGCGCATCGTTCGCGCGGCGTTCATCGACTGAAAGCGGCGCCCGGCCGCCAAGCCGGGGCTTCTTCAGCCTGCGTCTGCGCCGGGCACATCCATGGCCGGGCGAGCCGAGGCGACGCCTGCGTCTGTTCCGGCACCGACACGCGCGATGCCCCGTGCTCTACTCGGCGCCCCTGATCGTCCCTCTTTCCACGTTCCGCTCATGACCCCGCCCGTGCTCGACGCCGACGCACCTTTCTTCATCGTGCTCAACGCCGGCTCCGGCAAGCTCGACGCGAGCGTGACCCGGGCGGCGATCGAGACGGTGCTGCGCGAGGCCGGTCGCGAGCACGAGGTGTTCGAAGTGGTGGACGCGTCGCGTCTGCAGGACACGGCGCGCAGCGCGCTGCAGGCGGCGCGCGAGCGCGGGGGCGTCGTGGTGGGGGCGGGTGGCGACGGCAGCCTGAACACCATCGCCTCCGTGGTGCTGGGCAGCGGCTGCCCGTTCGGCGTCGTGCCGCTGGGCACTTTCAACTACTTCGCCCGCACGCACGGCATTCCCACCGACACGACCGAGGCGGCCCGCGCGCTCCTGGGTGCCGCGGTGCGGCCCGTGCAGGTGGGGCTCGTCAACGGCCGGCTGTTCCTGGTCAACGCCAGCCTCGGTCTGTATCCGCAACTGCTCGAGGATCGCGAGGCCTACAAGCGGCAGTACGGCCGAAGCCGGTGGGTGGCACTCGGCGCCGGGCTGCTGAGCCTGATGCGCGAACACCGCCAACTGCGCATTCGCCTGGAAAGCGAGGGCGGCGCGCGAAGCATCCGCACGCCCACGCTCTTCGTCGGCAACAACCGGCTGCAGCTCGAGCAGATCGGCATCGAGCAGGCGCGGCTGATCGAGCATGGCCGGCTCGCCGCGATCACGCTGCGCCCGATCGGCATGCTTTCGATGCTCTGGCTGGCGGTGCGCGGCGCCCTCGGGCGCCTGGGCGATGCCGACAAGGTGTTCAGTTTCGGCGTCGACCGCCTGACCGTGCGGCAGGCGCTGCCTTACGGCCCCAAGCGCGTGAAGGTCGCCATGGACGGCGAGATCGTCTGGCTGCGCATGCCGCTCGAGCTGCGCGTTTCGCCGCAGCCGCTGTACCTGCTCGCGCCGCAGGACGCACAGAAGACGGACGAGCAGTGAGCCTTCTGCTGCAGATCTCCGACACCCATTTCGGCACCGAGCAGGCCGCCGTCGTCGAGGCGCTGGTGCGCCTGGCCCACGATCAGGCGCCCGACGTGGTGGTGCTTTCCGGCGACATCACGCAGCGTGCGCGCACCACGCAGTTCCGCGCGGCGCGCGCCTTCGTCGACCGGCTGCGCGCACCGGCGCTGGTGGCTGTTCCGGGCAACCACGACATCGCGCTGTTCAACGTGTTCGCGCGTGTCTTCGCGCCCTATGCGAGCCACCGGCAGGCTTTCGGCCAGCAGCTGGAGCCGCAGTTCGAGTCGCCCGACCTGCTCGTGCTGGCGCTCAACACCACGCGACCCTGGCGCCACACCGATGGCGAGGTGTCGCCCGATCAGGTCGAGCGCGTGTCGCGCCGCCTGGGCACCGCGCAGGCGGCGCAACTGCGCATCGTCGTGGTCCATCAGCCGGTCGCGGTGACCGAGGCGAGCGACGCGAAGAATCTCCTGCACGGGCGCGAGGCGGCGGTGCGGCGCTGGGCCGAGGCGGGCTGCGATCTCGTGATGGGCGGGCACATCCACCTGCCTTTCGTGCTGCCGCTCGGCGAGCGTTATGCCGGTCTGGCGCGCGAGATGTGGGCGGTGCAGGCCGGCACGGCGGTCTCCCGGCGCGTGCGCGGCGACGCGCCCAACTCGGTCAACCTCGTGCGCCACGACGGCGTGACGCCCCGGCGCTGTCGCATCGAGCGCTGGGACTACGCCGGCCCGCGGCGGGCCTTCGAGTGCGTGCACGCGCTCGAGGTCGGCGCGGCGGCCTCGGGCGTTGGACGCTGAAGACGCCGCGCTCGTCGCCCTGGCGCACTGGCTGGGCGAGCGCGCCCTGCCGGGCTTCGGGCTCGGGCTGGTGACGGTGTCGGCGACGGCCGCCCTGCTGTGGTGGCTGCTGCAGCAGCGGCATGCACGCGGCGCGCTCGGCGCCCTGCCGACGCCGGCGTATCAGTTGCTGCGCATGGCTTTCGGTTTCGCACTCATCGTGGGCGCTGCGGCGCTGTTCGCGGAGTTGGCCGACGGGCTCCAGGCCCGCGAGGCAATGGGCGCAATCGACGAAGCCTTCACCGCCGGCCTCGCCGCCAGCGTGCCGCAGGCGGCGCTCGTGTTCTTCGCCGCGGTCACGCGGGCGGCCGACACCGCGACCCTGACCGTCCTGGGGATCGGCGTGGCCGGGCTGTTGCTCGCCCGCGGCCGGCGAGGGCTGGCCCTGGCGTGGGCGACGGCGGTGGGCGGCAATGCGCTGCTCAACGTCACGCTCAAGGGCGTGTTCGAGCGGGCGCGGCCCTTGCACGACGACGGACTGGTGATGGCGCAGGGGTGGAGCTTTCCCAGTGGTCATGCCTCGGGCGCAGTGGTCGCCTTCGGGATGCTCGCGTATCTGCTGGTGCGCGGTCTGCCGCCGCGCTGGCATCTGCCGGTGGTCGTGCTGGCCTCGGCGCTGGCGTTCACCGTCGGTTGCAGCCGCGTTTTCCTGCGCGTGCATCACGCGAGCGACGTCGTCGCGGGTTTCGCTTCCGGCGGCGCGTGGCTGGCGGTGTGCATCGCGAGCGTGGAAGCCACCCGCTGGTACCGGCGCTCGCGGCGGCGTTCGAAGGGCTGAAGCAGGCCGGTCGAAGACCCGGGCGGCGCGCCCGTCAAGCACGCTCGAGCCGGCTCGAGCGTCGTCAGGCCGCGAGGCCGCCCAGCCGGGGAAAGAGCCGCTCGGCCTGGTCCCTCACGGCGGTGTAGCACTCGCAGACCTGCGACTCGAGGCCTTGCCGGTCGATCACCTCGATGCGCCCCCGGCTGCAGGCGATGAAGCCGAGCCTGCGCAGCCGCCCGGCGGCCTGGGTGACGCCTTCACGGCGAACGCCCAGCGCGCCGGCGATCAGCTCGTGGGTGAGCATCAGGTGCGTGCGCGACGAGCGGTCCAGCGTGCCCAGCAGCCAGCGACACAATTGCTGATCGAGTGAGTGATGGCGGTTGCACACGGCGGTCTGCGCGATCTGGGCCATCAGCGTCTGCGCATAGCGCAGCAGCAGCAGCCGGGCGGCTGCTTCGCCGTGGTCGAACTCCTGCCGCAGGGCCTGCGCGTCGATGCGATAGGCATGGCCTTCGCCGCGCACGATGGCGCGGCCGAGGCCGCCGTTGCCGCCCATCAGCAGGCTCACGCCGACCATGCCTTCCTGGCCGACCGCGGCGATCTCCGTGCAGCTCCCGTCCGGGTTGCCGCACAGCAGCGACACGATGCCGGTGGTGGGGAAGTAGGCCGAATGCATCGGCATGCCTTCTTCCAGCAGCGTGGCGCCGAGCGGCAAGGCGACGAGTTCGAGCCGCGGCTTGAGCCGCTGCCAGGCCGGCTCGGGCAGCAAGCCCAGCAGCCGGTTCTGGCGCCATTGGTGCAGGGCGAAGGGTGCGCTGTGCAGTGCAGCGGGCTTGGAATCCTGCAGATCCTCGAGCATGAATGCGTCGACCATTGATGCCTCCTGTGCTTCGTGTACGGCGCCGGACAAAGCCGCCGCAGGGTGAACGCACCTTAACGACGCGGCGGCGCAGCGTCGCTCAGCCGGTGCCGCGGCCGCCTGTAAGCCGAGTCCCACGTGGCACCGTGGCTCGCGGTCAGCTTGCGTCGAGCGAATGACCGTTGTGTGACGGACACAAGCCACCGGAGGCGAGGTGGGGTCTGCGTCGCCGGCGGATCGAACGGACGCACCCGTACGCTGTCGCACGGTGCATGTCGAAAGGGGCGGGGACCATGGCTCACGTCGCCGCCGCTTCGAGCCGGCGCTTTCATCCATGCCGGGCTGCCCAAGGAGCGCACCATGAACCGAATCATCTACATCGTCGGCCTGATCGTCGTCGTCGTCGCAGTGCTGTCGTTCTTCGGTCTGGGCTGAGCCCCGGCGGCGCTCGGGCACCGCATGGCGGGCCGGCGCGGCCGGCCGCAGATCAGATCGCCGCTTCGGGCTCGCGGCGGAACACGACCAGAAGATTGTTGGCCGGCATCGAGCGGCGTTCACGCAGCACGAGCCCGGCGTCGCCGGCCGATCGCGCGAGGTCTTGCAGTCGACGCAGGCCCCAGGCGCCGTTGCGTGCGCGCAGGTCCGCATCGAAGGCCAGGTTGCCGGGTGCCGTGGCGACACCGTCCTCCAGGTAGGGTCCGTAGGTCATGAGCAGGCCCTGAGGCGCGAGGTATCGCGAGGCGCCGGCCAGGAGCCCGAGGCATGCGGACCACGGCGCGATGTGCAGCAGGTTGGCGCAGAACATGGCGTCCCAGCCGCTGCGCACCGGCCACTGCGCTGCGCTCACGTCCAGCGCGATCGGTGCGCCGAGGTTGGGCAGCGGCGAGCGAGCCGACCATGCCGCGATGGAGGCCAGGGCGTCGGGGTCCGGGTCGCTCGGCTGCCAGAACCAGTCCGGCAGGCCTGCGGCGAAATGCACCGCGTGCTGGCCGGTACCGCTGGCAAGCTCCAAAAGGCGGCCGCGCGGCGGCAGCAGCTCACGCAGCGCTTCGAGCAGAGGCTGGCGGTTGCGTTCGGCCGCAGGGCTGTGGCGCGAAGCGTCGTTGCAGGTCATGTCGGTCGTGCCCGGCAAGGCGCGCGGTGAAGGCCCGCAAAGCTTATGCGACGCCGGGCGTGTCGTCTTCGCGCAGCGTGCGCCGAGCCCGGTACGATGCCGCTCGCCTGCGCCGCTGCGCCGATTCATTGAAGGAAACACCTCCATGGCCTCCAGTCTCCTTTTGCTGATCGACGACATCGCCAGCGTGCTCGACGACGTCTCGGTGCTGACCAAGGTGGCTGCCAAGAAGACGGCCGGCGTGCTCGGCGACGATCTGGCGCTCAACGCGCAGCAGGTCTCCGGCGTGAAGGTCGATCGCGAGCTGCCGGTGGTGTGGGCGGTGGCCAAGGGATCGGCGCTCAACAAGCTCATCCTCGTGCCGGCGGCGTTGGCGATCAGCGCCTTTGCGCCCTGGGCCGTGACGCCCTTGCTGATGGTGGGGGGCGCGTTCCTCTGCTACGAGGGTTTCGAGAAGCTCGCGCACCGCTTCCTGCACGACGCGGCCGAGGACGCTGCGCGGCACGCCGAGCACGTCAACGCGCTGGCCGATCCGGCGATCGACGTGGTGCAGGTGGAAAAGGACAAGATCAAGGGCGCGATACGGACCGATTTCATCCTCTCGGCCGAGATCATCGCCATCACCCTGGGCACGGTGGCGCAGGCTGACTTCGTCACCCAGCTCGCGGTGCTGACCAGCATCGCGACGATCATGACGGTCGGCGTGTACGGGCTCGTCGCGGGCATCGTCAAGCTCGATGACGGCGGGCTCTACCTCAGCCGCCGGCCGGGCGAGGGCATGCCCGCCCGGGCGCAGCGCGCCTTGGGGCGCGGCATCGTCGCGGGCGCGCCGTACATGATGAAGGCGCTGTCGATCGCCGGCACCGCGGCGATGTTCCTGGTGGGCGGCGGAATCATCACGCACGGCGTGCCGGCGCTGCACCACTGGATCGAGGCGCTTGTCGCGCAGGCGGCCGCCTGGCCCGGCGTGGGCGGGGTGCTCGCGGCGATCGGGCCGATGCTGCTCGACGCCGTCGTCGGCATCTTGCTGGGCGCCGTGGTGCTGGGCGTGGTGAGCCTCGTCAAGCGGGTGGTCGGCGGGCAGAAGAAGCCGCAGCTCTTGTGAGCGCGGGCTTGCCCCGCGTTCAGTCCGTGGCTTCGCCCGGTGCGGCGTCGCGCCGGCACTGCGCCTGCAGCGCCGCCCAGCCTTCGGGCCCGAGCGTTCGCAAGGTCGCGAGGTTGTTCTCGTAGATCGCCGAGGCGTCGGGCACCGCGGCGACGGCGCGGTCGACGCTCGCTTCGCGAAGCAGGTGAAGCATGGGATAGGGCGAGCGGTTGGTCGCGTTGGTCACGTCGTTCGCCCCGGTGCCCGCGAACCGGTACAGCGGATGAAAGCTCGCCACCTGCAGCACGCCTTCGAGGCCGCAGTCGGCGAGGCAGGTGTCGGCCACGTGCAGGAAGTCGTTGTAGTCGACGAAGCGGTGCAGCACCTGCGGATGGATCAGCAAGCTGGTGTCGACGAGCGCCGGGTCGGCCTCGGCCAGCGCGTGCATCTCGGCGCTCAGCGCCTCGAGCAGCTCGGCAGGGGTGCTTGCTTCGCTCACCACGTAACGGATCTGCCGCTTGACGTGCACGGCCCGCGCGAAGGGACACAGGTTCAGGCCGATGACGGCGCGCTCGAGCCACGCACGCGTCTCGGCGATCACCCGGTCGGCGGGCGGGGCAAGCGGTACTTTTCGAGGTTCCATGCGGCGCGAGCCGGCGGCGTTGCGGGGCTTCAGCGCCCGCGGATGCCGAGCAGCTCGACCTCGAAGTGCAGCGTCGCGTTCGGCGGAATCACGCCTCCGCCTGCGCCGCGCGAGCCGTAGGCGATTGCGGGCGGGCAGGTCAGGCGGGCCTTGCCGCCGACCTTCATGCGCTGCAGCCCTTCGGTCCAGCAAGGGATCACGCCGCCGAGCGGAAACGACGCGGGTGCCCCGCGGCTGTGGGAGCTGTCGAACTCCTTGCCGTCCGGCAGCGTGCCGCGGTAATGCACGCTGACCACGTCGCTGGGCGTCGGGCTGGCGCCGGAGCCTTCGTGCAGCGAGCGAAAGACCAGGCCGCTGGGCGAGACCACGGCGCCGGCTTCCTTGGCGGCATTGGCGGCAGCGTCGGACTGGGCTCGTGCGGCGGACGCGGCAAGCAGGGCGATCGAGGCGGCGCAGATCAGGGCTCTCAAGGCAGGCTCCGGTGGTTCGTGTGGCGTGCGGATGATCGGCCCTGGAAGCGAAGGCCGCAAACGCGACATGAATGCGGCATGAATGCGGCATGAACGCGGCGCGCGCCTGCGCCGTGCACCGGGACAGGGCTCACGCGGCGCCGGCATCGAGCGCGCACACCTGCGTCGCAGCGCTTTACCACAGCCGTGCCTTCAGGAGAAGCGATGCATGTTGCGACAGGCGACACCGGATGGTCACAGCCTTGCGCGGCCTCACGCACTAAGGTCGCGCCTGTTATTCCTGGTCCGCGTTCGCGCCGTCTCTCATGCAATCACTTCTCACGCTCCGCCTGCCCGGCTCGTTTCACCGGTTCGCGCTCACCGCACTGCTCGGTGCGGCGCTGAGCGGCTGCGGAGGCGGCGGAGGAGACGCCCCCGATGTCACCGCCGATGCGGGCGACGACGAGGCCCGCGCGGGCGCTGCGGCGGTGCTCAGCACCTTCACCGGCCCCGCGGCCGGCAACCCGACCGGCCGCTGCCCCGCACCGGCGGCGGCCCTGGCCGTCGACACCAGCAAGCCCGACCGCGTGATCGGCACCGGCACGCCGGCGAGCTGCACCTCGGACGCGGTCGTCAATGCGGTCGCGCAGGGCGGCGTGATCCGGTTCAACTGCGGCGCCAAGCCGGTGACCATCACCATGAGCCGCAGCGCGAAGGTCTTCAACAACAAGCCCGACGTCGTGCTCGACGGCGGCGGCCTCGTCACCTTGAGCGGCGGCGGGCGCGTGCGCATGCTCTACCAGAACACCTGCGATCCGAAGCAGGTTTGGACGAGCTCTCGCTGCGACATCCAGGACTCGCCGAAGACCACGGTGCAGAACCTCACCTTCGTGGACGGCAACTCGGCCGGCCAGAACTACGGCCTGAGCCACGTGTACGGCGGCGGTGCGATCTACGCCCGCGGCGGGCGGCTGAAGATCGTCAACAGCCGCTTCTTCCGCAACGAGTGCGAGGCCACCGGGCCCGACCTGGGCGGCGCGGCGGTGCGCGCCTTCGGCACCTCGCCGGCCGCTCCGGTGTACGTGACGAAGAGCACTTTCGGTGGCGCCTCCGGCCTGGGCAACAGCTGCTCCAACGGCGGCGCGCTGAGCGGCCTGCATGCCTCGTTCAGCATCCACAACAGCCTGTTCAGCCACAACAAGGCGATCGGCTACGGCGCCAATCCCAAGCGCTCGGGCACGCCCGGCGGCGGCAGCGGCGGTGCCATCTACCAGGACGGCAACACCTTCCGCCTGGGCCTGTGCGGCAACCACCTGCACCACAACACCGCCAACGAAGGCGGCAGCGCGCTCTTCTTCGTGAGCAACAACCGCACCGGCACGATGGCGATCACCGATTCGCTGCTCGAGGCCCACCCCAAGGGCCGCTTCGAGACGGCCAACCTGCCGGGCATCTTCATCCTGGCAAAGCCGGGTCAGCCGACCATCACGCGCTCCACGATCCGGCGCTGAGCGGCCAGCCGCAAGCCGCAGGCGGATCGTCCGCCGCTGCACCGGCGCATCGCTGCCGCGCCTGAACGCGCCCCGAAAGACGGGCCCCGAACGCACGCGTGACAGACTGCGACCGCCGCGATGTGCCGGCGGCCGAAGGCGGCTTCATGACGATCGTTCTCGCGCCCATGGAAGGGCTGCTCGACTTCACCCTGCGCGACATCCTCACGCGCGCCGGCGGCATCGACCGCTGCGTGTCGGAGTTCATCCGCGTGACCGGCACGCTGCTGCCCGAGCGCGTGTTCACGCGCGTCGTTCCCGAGTTGAACAACGGCGGGCGAACGCGCGCCGGCGTGCCGGTGCGCGCGCAGCTGCTCGGCTCCGACCCGGTGTGCCTGGCGGAGAACGCCGCGCGGCTGGCGGGCCTGGGGCCGGCCGGCATCGACCTGAACTTCGGCTGTCCGGCCAAGGTGGTCAACCGCCACGGCGGCGGCGCGGCGCTGCTGCAGGATCCGGAACTGCTCACGCGCATCGTCGCCGCGGTGCGACGGGCCGTGCCGGCGCACGTGCCGGTCTCGGCCAAGATGCGGCTGGGCTTCGACGACGATGCGCGCGCCATCGAATGCGCACTGGCTATCGCCGGCGGCGGCGCCGGTGAACTGGTCGTGCATGCGCGCACCCGGGCGCACGGCTACCGGCCGCCGGCGTACTGGGAACGCATCGCCGACATCCGCGCCGCGGTGGCCATCCCGGTCATCGCCAACGGCGAGATCTGGACGGTGGACGACGCGCTGCGCTGCCGGGCGGCATCCGGGTGCGAGGCCTTGATGCTCGGCCGCGGCGCGGTGGCCGACCCAGGACTGGCGATGGCCATCGTCGCGCAGCGTTCCGGTGGCGGCGCCGATCACGCGGGCCTTCCCTGGCCGGCGCTGCTGCCGCTGTTGCGCGACTTCTGGGAGTTGGTCGCCGCCCACGTTCCCGTGCCCCGACACCGTGCGGGTCGGCTCAAGCAATGGCTGCATTACCTGCGCCGCCGCTATCCGCAGGCCGAGCTCGCCTATGCCGCGGTGCGCACGCTCGACGATCCCGGGGCCGTCGGCCAGCGGCTTTTCGGGCCCGAGGCCGCCGCGATCCAAGCCTTCGCCGCAGCGGTCGAACCGACCCCGTGAGCAAACGGCGCAACGCCTTGACAAAAATCCGTTGATCGGCCGACGCGACTCGATTACGCTCGCGCTGCCAAAAATTCACGCTTTTGCGCGCGGGCAGCGATCCGGCGGTGCCCCGGAGCAAGGCAAAAAGGAGAGTCGAGTGGGAGACGCCTTCGTTAGGCAGGGGGACCTGCAGGACATCAAGAGCTACCCCGAGTGGGCGCAGGAAATGGTGGCCGCCTGCGCCGCCTCCCGCGAGAGGGTGGTTTCCCACGAGCTTTTCCATCGCATGCGCGAAGCCCGGCTCGAGGAAGCCCAGACCCACGCCTTCCTGGTGAGCGGCTGGCCCGTCGTGGAGCAGTTCCCGCAGTACATGGCGCTCAACCTCCTCAAGGTGCAGTACGGCCGCACGAGGGGCCACGACCTGGCCCGGCGCTTTCTCATCCGCAACATCCGCGTCGAGCAGAACCACGTCGAGCACTGGATCGAGTGGTCGGCCGCCAGCGGCGTGAGCCGCGACGATCTCTTCGACGGCAAGGTGCCTCTCGAGACCCACGCGCTGGGCCACTGGTGCTGGCACACCTGCGAGCGCGACGCCCTGGCCGCCGCCATGGCCGCCACCAACTACGCGATCGAAGGCGCCACCGGCGACTGGTCGGCCTTCGTCTGCTCGTCCGACGTCTACGAGAACAGCTTCGAGCCCGAGGTCCGCGCCAAGGCCATGAAGTGGCTCAAGCTGCACGCCCGCTACGACGACTCGCACCCCTGGGAAGCGCTGGAGATCGTCTGCGCCATCATGGGCACCGACCCCACGCAGCGCGGCGTGGCGCTGATCCGCAACAACGTGCTCAAGAGCTACGAGTACATGCGCCTCACGCTGGACCACGTGCTGAGCATCCGCCACGCCGGCGCGCGCCCCGACAAGTCGGTGGTGCACATGCCGGCGCTCAAGCGCGCCTGAGTCCTTGCGATAGATCGCGTAACGCCGGCCGGGCTCGCGCCCGGCCGGCGTTCGACTTTCAGCGCTGTGCGGGCTTGCTGCCGTACTTCAGATTGCGCTCGCGCCACAGGTCGGCGTTCTTGATGCCGAGCCGTTCGGGGTCGAACACCGGGTCCACGCCGGCCTTCTTCTGTGCCTCGTAGTCCTTCAGCGCCAGCAGGGCGGGCTTCTGGATGATGAGGATGGCGATGATGTTGAGCCAGGCCATCAGGCCCACGCCGATGTCGCCCAGGTCCCAGGCCACCCCGGCACTTCGCACGGCACCGTAGGTGACCGAGGCGATCACCATGAACTTGAGCACCAGCAGCATCCACGGCCGGTGGATCTTGCGGTTGATGTAGGCGATGTTGGTCTCGGCCATGTAGTAGTACGCGACGATGGTGGTGAACGCGAAGAACATCAGCGCCAGCGCCACGAAGCTCGAACCGAAGCCCGGCAACACCGCCTCCACGGCGGCCTGGGTGTAGCCGGGGCCGGTCTCCACGCCGGGCAGGTTGTTCACCAGCATCGACTTGTCGGGCCCCTGCACGTTGTACCGGCCGGTCGAAAGGATCATGAACGCGGTGGCCGAACACACCAGCAGCGTGTCGACGTAAACCGAGAACGCCTGCACGTAGCCCTGCTTGGCCGGGTGCGACACCTCGGCCGCGGCAGCCGGGTGCGGGCCGGAGCCCTGGCCGGCCTCGTTGGAGTACACGCCGCGCTTCACGCCCCATTCGACGGCCAGGCCGAGCACCGCCCCGAAGCCCGCCTCCAGCCCGAAGGCGCTCTTGAAGATGAGCGCGATCATGGCCGGCACCTGCTCGATGTTGAGGATGGTGATGACCAGCGCCACCAGGATGTAGGCCAGCGCCATGAAAGGCACCACCACGCCGGCGAAGGCGGCTATGCGCTTGACGCCGCCGAAAATGATGAAACCCAGCAGCACCACCATGAGCGCCGCGCTCACGGCCGGCGGCACGCCCCAGGCATTGTTGACGGCGCTGGCGATGCTGTTGGCCTGCACGCCGGGCAGCAGCAGCCCGGTGGCGATGGCGGTGACCAGCGCGAAGAGCCACGCATACCAGCGCACGCCCATGCACTTCTCGATGTAGTAGGCCGGCCCGCCGCGGTACTGGCCGCTGTCGTCGGTTTCCTTGTAGATCTGGGCCAGCGTCGATTCGACGTAGGCGGTGGAGGCGCCGAGGAAAGCGACCATCCACATCCAGAAGATCGCACCGGGCCCGCCGAAGGTGATGGCGGTGGCCACGCCGGCGATGTTGCCGGTGCCCACGCGGCCCGACAGCGACATCGTGAGCGCCTGGAACGACGACACCCCCGAGGGCGACTTCTCGCCGGAGAACATGAGCCGGATCATCTCGGCGAAGCCGCGCACCTGCATGAAGCGGGTGCGCACGGAGAAATACAGGCCGACGCCCAGGCAGAGATAGACGAGTGCCGGGCTCCAGACGATGGCGCTGACGGCGCCGATGAATTCGGTCATGGTGTTGTCCTTGTGAGAGGCCGAGTTCGGCGCGGGGTTGCGCCGGTCGTGTTTCGCGCGAGGCTCGTGGCGACGCGAGAAGCGCCGCAGCGTACTTCAAGCCCGCGCGCAAAAACAAGTCGTCGAGCGCTCCGGCGGCGCTGCCCCCGCCTGGGCCGTGCAAGCGATGGCTCCGACCCCGAGCGCGCAGCGGGGACAAGCCCGGCCGCGCATGATCGCGCCATGGACCGACGCGATTTCATGGCGCATGCCGGCGCCGCGCTGCTCGCCGGCATGGCACCCGCGCTGGCAGCATCGCCCGTTCGCCTGCGCGAGATCCCGCGCAGCGGCCAGCGCATTCCCGTGGTCGGCATGGGCACCTGGCTCACCTTCAACGTCCTCGGCCACGACGCACAGGCGCTGGCGGTGCGGCGACGGGTGCTCGAGCGCTTCTTTGCCGGCGGCGGGCGGCTGATCGATTCCTCGCCGATGTACGGCAGCGCCGAAGGCGTGCTGGGGCAACTGCTGCCGACGGTCCCCGGCGCCGAAGCCCTTTTCAGCGCGACCAAGGTCTGGACGCCGCTCGGCGCCTACGGCCCCACGCAGATGGAACGCTCGCTCGGTCTGTGGGGCCTGCAGCGCTGCGATCTCATGCAGATCCACAACCTGCTCAACTGGGACGCCCACCTGCCGACCCTGCGCCGCTGGCAGGCCGAGGGCCGCGCCCGCCACATCGGCGTGACCACCTCGCACGGCAACAAGCACGAGGCGATGCGCGAGGTGCTCGGCCGCGAGGAGCTCGACACGCTGCAGATCACCTACAACCCGGCTGACCGGCGGGCCGAGCCGCTGATGAAGCTGGCAGCCGACCGCGGCATGGCCGTCATCCTCAACCGCCCCTTCGACGGCGGCGCCTTGCTGGAGCGCCTGCGGGGCGAACCCTTGCCGGCCGCGCTGGCGGCCGACCTCGGCTGCACCGCCTGGGCGCCGCTGGTGCTGAAGTGGGAGCTGGCGCACCCGTCGGTCACCTGCGTGATTCCGGCCACGACGCAGCCGGAGCACATGCGCGAGAACCTGCAGGCCCTGCACGGGCCGCTGCCCGATGCCCGGCAGCGCGAGCTGTTGGGCCGCGCCTTCGAGAAGGTGTTGAGCTGACGCCCCGCCCGGCGACACGCTGCGTGTCGTCGAGCGGCCGGGCGAACAGGCCTCGACCGGCACGGCCGTTGCTTACCGGTGCCGCAACTTGCGTCGCGGATCCGCTGCCGGACGCCCTGCAGAGCTTTTTCGTTGCCGCAAGCGGCCCAAGTGCTTGCCACGCCGCGTCAACGGCTGTATCACTGTCTCCCCACGACGCTTCGAGGAACAGGTATGGCCAACAAGACCGGGATCGACCAGGAGGCGCTGATCGACATGTTCGCCAGTGCCGGCGCCAAGCAGGCCGAGGCCGTGCGCGAGGCGGTGAGCACCGCCACGCTGCGCGCGCTGCAGGGCCGGGAACTCACGCTCACCAACATCCGCAGCGTGCTCAAGACGGTGACCCAGGCCGCTTCGGCCGGTGCGGCGCAAAACAGCGGCCGGCCGGCCGACGTGGAAGGGCTGCTTTCCAACGCCTTCGAGGGCATGGACACCGCCTTGCTGCAGGCGGTGGAGGCGAACCGTCGCGCGCTGCAGCAGTTCATCGACCAGGGCGCGAACCTGAAAGAAGGGCCGATGCACCGAGCGCTCGCCGACCTCGAGAAGCTCGAGGACACCTTCTTCGCCGCGGTCAGCAAGGCCGCCCAGGCTGCGGGCGGACCGCTCCAGGGACCCTGGACGCAGGTGCTCGACGCCATGAAGCTCAAGGGCAGCCACACGGGGGCCCAGGCCGCCACCACCGTCGAGGAACTGATGGCGCAGACGCAGTCGGCCCTGCGCGAGGGCCGCGCCATGAGCCTGCGAGCCGGCCAGGCGCTGCTCGACAGCTACGCGGCGCTCGCGAGCGGTGTGCTGATCGGCATGTCGCAGGGCCTGCAGCAAGGCGGCAGGCCGGCCGCCGAGGGCCGGACTTCTTCCACCAGGAGCAAGCGATGAGCGAACACGTCTACAAGCTGCTCGAGCTGACCGGCTCGTCCACCACCGGCATCGAAGACGCGGTGAACAACGCGATCGCCAAGGCCCACGAGTCGGTGCGCAACATCCAGTGGTTCGAGGTGATCGAGACCCGGGGCCACGTGGCCGAGGGCAAGGTCGCCCACTGGCAGGTGACGATCAAGCTGGGCTTCACGCTGGAGTAGCGGCACGGCAGCCGCGCCGCGGGCATCGAACCCGCTGGCGCGGCTGAACCGCGCAGCCGCTTCGTCCCGGCGGGCCGCCCTGCGCCTGACCGGGCTGCTACTGCGCCGCGGCCTGGAGCGCCGGCCCGAGCACGGCCGAGGCGAACACGGCGATGCCCAGGCCGAGGTTCACGTTGACCAGCCGGCGGATGACCGGCAGCCGCTGCGCCGCGGCCGACCAGTCGCCGGCCGCGACCGCGCGTTCGAGCTGTGCGAAGGGCGTGCGCCGCAGGTGGTCGTACAGGCCCATCATGACCAGGCCGATGACGATCATGGCGTGAACGCCCCAATGCATGCTGCCCGGCCCGCCGCCCAGCAGCACCATCGCCACGCCGCTGCCCAGCAGCACCACGATCGCCACGCCGACGCCGCGCAGAAAACGACGCAGCGTGGCGGCCATGAAGCGCGGGCGCTCGGGCGGCTCCAGCGTCTGCGCCGCCGACGGACGCACCGCCAGTTGCATCAGTGCCATGCCGCCGACCCAGAAGGCGGCCGCCAGGAGGTGAAGGAGAAGGAGCAGGGCGGAGAGCAGCATGGCGGTGGGGGCGGGCGGCGGCGCTTCGCTTCGGGCGCGCCAGTGTGTCAGACGCCGGGATGCCGGCGCCTGCGGTAAGGTGGCGCGATCGATCGACGGGGGGTGCTTCATGCTGGGTGTTGCGGATTACGGTGCCTTCGTCGTCACGGTGATCGTGTTCCTGGCGATTCCCGGGCCGGGCAACCTGGCGCTCATCACCTCCACCGGCAAGGGCGGTCTGCGCGGCGGTTTCGCGGCCACGTTCGGCGTGATCGCGGGCGACCAGGTGCTCATGTGGCTGGCGGTGGCCGGCGTGGCCGCCCTGCTGCAGGCCGCGCCGCTGGTCTTCGGCGCGGCGCAGTGGCTGGGCGCTGCCTACCTGGCGTGGATCGGCTGGCGGCTCCTGAGCGCGAAGCCGGGCGATGCGCCGGTGCTGAAGATCCTGCCGCGCGACTACTTCCGCCAGGCCTGCACGATCACCTTGCTCAACCCGAAGGCGATCGTGTTCTACATGGCGTTCTTTCCGCTGTTCGTGGATCCGGCGCGTCACCGGGGGCTGATCACTTTCGCGCTGATGGCCACCACCATCGCGGTGCTCACCTTCCTTTATGGCGCGATCGTGGTCCTGCTCACGCACCGCCTCGCCGATCGGTTGCGCGCCAGCCCGGCGGTCACCCGCGCGCTCGAACGGCTGGCCGGCGCGGTGCTGATCGGCTTCGGCGTGAAGCTTGTGCTCAGCAAATAACAAGAAGGAGAACCCGATGCGTGCCCTCGTGATCTCGCTGCTGCTGTCCGGCGCCCTGCTGGCCGGCTGCGCGACCGTCGTGAACCCGGTCACCGGCAAGGAAGAACGCACGGTGATGGACGTGCAGACCGAGATCGCCGAGGGCAAGAAGGCCCATCAGTCGGTCATCGCCGAGTACGGCATCTACCCGGACCCGAAGCTGCAGGCCTACGTGGACCGCATCGGCCAAAGGCTCGCCGCGCAGTCGCACCGCAGCGAGCTGCAGTGGACGTTCACCGTGCTCGACAGCCCCGAGATCAACGCCTTCGCGCTGCCCGGCGGCTACGTGTACGTTACCCGCGGGATCATGGCCTACATGGAAAGCGAGGCCGATCTCGCCGGCGTCATCGGCCACGAGATCGGCCACGTGACCGCGCGCCATGGCGCACAGCGCGCCACGCGGCAGCAGACCGCCGGCCTCGGCGTGCTGGCCGCCAGCGTGCTGGGGGCGGTACTCGGCGTGGGCGACCTGGCGAGCCAGCTTTCGCAGGGCGTGGCCGCCGGCTACGTGGCGAACTACAGCCGCGAGCAGGAACTGCAGGCCGACAAGCTCGGCGCCGAGTACCTGGTGCGCAACAACTACGACCCGCAGAACATGGTCGATGTGATCCAGGTGCTGCGCAGCCAGGAGCGCTTCGCTGCCGACCAGGCGCGCGCGGAAGGCAAGACCCCCACGCAAGGCCCCGACTGGCTGGCTTCGCACCCCAGCAACGAGCAGCGGCTCGAAGACATCAGGCAGATCGCCGCCGGCTACGACAGGAAGGCGAAGTACCTCGACGAAGGTCGCGCACGGTACCTGCAGGCCATCGACGGGCTGCCCTTCGGCGAGAGCCGCGAACAGGGCCTCACGCGCGGGCGCAACTTCTATCACGAGCCCCTGGGCATCGCGCTCACCGCGCCGCAGGGCTGGCGCATCCAGAACAGCCCGGATGCGATCACGCTGATCAACGCGCCCGGCGATGCCGGCCTCATCGTGCAACTGGCGCCGCCCAAGGCGGGCAAGACGCACGAGGAGATCATCAAGAGCGCGTTCAAGCCGACGCAGGGCCGCGTGGAAAAAGATGACATCAACGGGCTTGCCGCGACCCGATTCACCGGCACGCGGCAAAGCGCGCAGGGTCAATCGCAGGGGATCGTGGCCACGCTGATCACCGGCCCGCAGAGCAACAACTTCGTGCTGCTGCACGCCGCCAGGGACGCCGCCGCGCGGCAGCGCGCGGCGGCGGGCCTGCGCGAGGCGGAGAGTTCGTTTCGGGCCTTGACGGCGGCCGACCGCAAGGCCGCAGAGCCCTGGTCGATACGCACGGTGGCCTTCCCGCGCGGCGGCTTCCCCGAACTGGCCCGGCGCTCGCCGCTCATGACCAACCCCGAGCAGCAGTTGCGGCTGATCAACGGCGTGTACGGCGGCGAGACGCAGCCCGGCGTCGGGCAACTGGTCAAGATCATCCAGTAGCGCAGCGGCGCTACGGCTCGGCGCCCGGCTCCTCCTGCGCCAGCACCTCGAGCTTGGCCGGAATCACCCCGCGTTCCACCATGCCCAAGCGGCGCGCCGCCGCCAGGCTGACATCGCCGATGCGCCCAGGCACCGCGGGGCCGCGATCGTTCACGACCACCACGACGCTCCTGCCGTTTCTGCGGTTGGTGACCCGCACCCGCGTGCCGAAGGGCAGGTCGCGGTGCGCCATCGTCAGCGCCTGCGGGTCGAAGCTTTCGCCGCTCGCGGTGGTGCGCCCGGCAAAAGCGCGGCCGTAGTAGCTCACCTTGCCGCGCAGGATCTTCGCCGGAGCGCCTGCCGGTGCGCCGGCCTCGCTCGGCGTTGCCGGCGCAGGCTTGGCTTCGGCCGCCGGCTGCGTGTGACCGGCGGCGGCTAAAACCAGTGCGCCGGCGGCGAGTGCGCCACGAAATCTCATGCTCACACCGACAAGGAGTTGACCGGAGCCGCATCATGGCAGCGCCGCCGGACCGGACCGACCGCATACTTCGCAGTGCGTTCGGACGGCACTGCGATCGAGGAGCGCAGTGCACGGCCGGCGCGGTCGGGGTCACGCCGGCGCGGCGTGGCGCAAGTTCTGGCGGGGAGCGGTGTGGGCGAAAAACTATTCAGCGCTGCGGTGCTGCTGATGTGCGTGCTGATGCTCGTTCGGCTGTGCCTGGGCGAGCGGCTGCGCGAGCGGGTGGACGCGGGCCTGCGGCAAGCCGGCTCCCGCGCTCGGCGGCTGGCGCTGCGCGCCGGGCAATGGCGCAAGTGGCGCCAGTCGCGCGCGGCAGCGGCGCGCGAGGCGCAAGAGGCGATCCGGCGGGCGCGTCAGCGCGGCGAACGAGACGGCAACGTGATCCGCCCGGATTCCTTCCGCAAGCCGCGCAAGCCGCATTGAGGCTCGCGGTCCCACGAGGCGCGCGGGCCGGCGGCGTCCACGTCGCTCGGGCACCGCGCGCGCGGCGCCCGGTCACGCGGCGCGGCGCTCGGCGTGCTCGCGCACCGCAGCCGGCAGCCGGGCCAGCATCCAGCGGATCGCCATAGGGATCAGTACCAGGTCGTCGATGACGCCGATGATGGGCAGCGCATCGGGGATCAGGTCGACCGGCGAAACCAGATAGAGCACCAGCAAGGCGGTGCCGGCCTTGAGCCATGCCGGCGATTCGGGGTGCCTCAGCGCATGCCACAGGCGCTTGGCATCGCCGCGCACGAGCAGCCAGAGGGCGGTCAGGCGTTTCCACATCGCGGCATCTCCCGTTCAGGACGCCGGCACGGTGCCGGCGGATCACTGCAGATGCGGCCGATGTCGCGCCGTGCAAGAGTCTGCGGCCATTCGCGGCGCGGAACTGCCCGTCCGCGCAGCCGTCAGACAATCATGACCATGCTGAATCAATGGACCGATCGTTTCGTTCTTGCCGTGCGCGGTGCGCTCGCGCTGATGCTGCAGCTGATGCTCGCGGCGGCGGGGCTCGTCTTCGTGGTGGGTGCCATGGCGCTGGGCCTGGCGCTCGGCGGGGTGCTGGTGATTTGGGCGCTGCTGCGCGGGCAGCGGCCGGTGCTGCGTCACCGCATGCCGCCATCGGCCGCGTGGGCACGCTTTCACGAGGCCGCTTCCCGTCGCAGCGGGGGTGCCGGGCGGCCGGCTCGCGGCGGCGAGGTCATCGACGCGGAAGTGCGCGAGGTGCCGGACCGGCCTTCGGGTCCCGGCTGAGCGCGGACCGCACCACCCGTCGCCGTCCGGGCAAACCGCCACGCCCCTCGTTCGGCGTGCGAAGCGCAGCGCCCGTCGGTTAAGGTGCCGCCGATGAGCGCACCGAGCTTCTTCTGGCACGACTACGAAACCTTCGGCCGTGTGCCCCGGCGCGACCGCCCGGCGCAGTTCGCGGGCGTGCGCACCGATGCCGATCTCCAGGAGATCGCCGCGCCGGTGATGCACTACTGCCAACCCGCGCCCGACACGCTGCCCGATCCCACGGCCTGCCTGCTCACCGGCATCACGCCGCAGCTGTGCCTGGAGCGCGGGTTGCCCGAACACGCCTTCGCCGCCCTCATCGAGCGCGAGCTCTCCCAACCCCGCACCGTGGGGGTCGGCTACAACTCCATCCGCTTCGACGACGAGGTCACGCGCTTTCTGTTCTGGCGCAACCTCATCGACCCCTATGCGCGCGAGTACAAGGACGAGTGCGGGCGCTGGGACCTGCTCGACGTGCTGCGCTGCTGCCATGCGCTGCGGCCGGAAGGCATCGAATGGCCGCTGCACGAGGACGGCCGGCCGTCGTTCAAGCTGGAGCACCTCACCGCCGCCAACGGACTCGCGCACGACGCAGCGCACGACGCGCTTTCGGACGTGCGCGCCACCCTCGCCCTGGCGCGGCTCGTCAGGGCAAGGCAGCCCAGGCTCTGGGACTTCTGCCTGCGTCTGCGCAGCAAGCACGAGGTGGTCAAGGAGATGGGCGTGGGCCGGCCGTTCCTGCACATCTCGGGCATGTACGGCACCGAGCGCGGCGGCATCGCGCTGGTATGGCCGCTCGCACCGCACCCCACCAACCGCAACGAGATCATCGTCTGGGACCTCGCCCACGACCCGGCCGAGCTGTTCACGCTGGACGCGGCCACCGCGCGCCAGCGCCTGTTCACCCGCGCCGAGGAGCTGCCCGAAGGCGTGCAGCGCCTGCCGATCAAGACCATCCACATCAACAAGTCACCGGTGGTGATCGGCAACCTGCGCACGCTCAGCGTGGAGCGCGCCGCGCACTGGCGCATCGACGTGGACCAGGCGCAGCGCCATGCCGAGACCGTCGCTCTGAAGGGCGCCACGCTGGCCGGCCTGTGGCCCGAGGTCTTCGAGCGCCCGTCGCCGCAGCGCAAGCCGGACGTCGACGAAGACCTCTATGGCGGCTTCGTCGGCGACGCCGACCGCCGCACGCTGGAGCGCCTGCGCACGCTCGGCGAGCAGGAGCTGGCGGGCAAGCGCCCGGCCTTCGCCGACCCGCGCCTGGACGAACTGTTCTTCCGCTACCGCGCGCGCAACTTCCCCGGCACGCTGAGCGATGCGGAGCAGGCGCAGTGGCATGAGCTGCGCGTGCAACGCCTGCACGAGGGGGCGGGGGGAGGACAGACGCTCGAAGCCTTCTTCGCGCAGATCGACGTGCTGGTCGAGTCGGCCGACGAGCGCGGGCAGCAGATCCTCGAGGCGCTGGTCGACTACGCGACCGACATCGCGCCGGAGCGCGACTGAAAGCGTCGACGCCGCAGCGGCGCAAGCGAGGCCCGCCGCTCGCGACTCCCGATTGACAAGCTTGCAGCCTGGAGTAGCTTTCCCAGCAGCGGTTAGCTGTCCGCCTTCGATCGCTTCAGGAGGACGAGATGGCTGATCCCGCGGTCCCGAAAGGCAACGTGTTCGACGACCTGGTGGCCGCGCGCATCGGCCGCCGCGAACTGCTCGGTGGCTCGCTCGGTGCGGCCGCCCTCGGTTTCCTCAACGGCTGCGGTCTCACGCCGGGCGCGCAGGGCGGCCCGCTGATCGGCTTTGCCGCCATTCCGATCTCGCGCGCCGACACCGTGGTCGTGCCCGAGGGCTACACCTGGCAGGTCGTCAACGCCTGGGGCGACCCCATCATGGCCGGCGCACCCCCGTTCATGAGCGACGCCAGCCAGAGCGCCGCCGTGCAGGCGATGCAGTCGGGCATGTTCCACGACGGCATGCACTTCTTTCCGCTGCCCAGGGGCTCCGCGTCGTCGACGCACGGGCTCATCGGCATCAACTACGAGTACACCGACGACAACCTGCTCACCACCGACGGCATGGCCGACTGGTCGGCCGAGAAGGTGCAGAAGTCGAAGAACGCGCACGGCCTTGGCGTCTACGAGGCCCGGCTCGAGGACGGGCGGTGGCGCACCGTGGCGGATTCGCGCTACGGGCGGCGCATCACGGCCGACACGCCGTTTCGCATCCGCGGGCCTGCCGCCGGCCACCCGCTGATGCAGACCGCCGAAGACCCGGGCGGCACGCGAGTGCGCGGCACGTTCCAGAACTGCGCCAACGGCTACACGCCGTGGGGCACCTACCTTTCGTGCGAGGAGAACTTCACCGCCTACTTCGTCAACGATTCCGGCAAGATTCCCCGGCTCCAGGATCGCTACGGCATCCCGACCACGAAGGACGGCTGGGGCTTTCGCTGGCACGAGTTCGACGAGCGCTTCGACGCGGTGAAGCATCCCAACGAATCGAACCGCTTCGGCTGGGTGGTGGAGTTCGATCCCTACGACCCGAACAGCGAGCCGGTCAAGCACACCGCCCTCGGCCGCATGGCCCACGAAGGCGCGGCGCTGTCGGTCGCCGACGACGGCCGGGTCGTCTACTACATGGGCGACGACGACTACCGCTCGAAGTTCGAGCACATCTACAAGTTCGTCAGCACGCGGCCTTACGTCAAGGGCGGCGGCTATGCGGAGAACAGCGGCGTGCTCGATGAAGGCACGCTGTACGCGGGTCGGTTCAACGCCGACGGCAGCGGCGAATGGATCGAGCTGGTGCAGGGCAGGAACGGCCTCACCGCCGAACGCGGCTTCCCCTCGCAGGCCGAGGTGCTGATCGATGCGCGCACGGCCGGCGACGTGGTGGGCGCCACCTACATGGACCGCCCGGAGTGGCTCGCGGTGCACCCACTCAGCAAGGAGGTCTACGTCACCCTGAGCAACAACACGTCGCGCGGCAAGGGCAAGCCGCTGCACCAGCCGGACCCGGTCGGGGCCGATGCGGCCAACCCGCGCGCGCCCAATCTCATGGGCCACATCGTGCGCTGGCGCGAAACCGGCGGCGACCCCGCCGCCACCACGTTCAGGTGGGACGTGTTCCTGCAGGCCGGCGAGCCCACCCATGCCGACCCTCTCAAGCGCGGCAACGTCAAAGGCGGCGTGGCCTTCGCCCAGCCCGATGGCTGCCACATCGACGCGCGCGGCGTGCTGTGGATCCAGACCGACTCGTCGGCGCAGAACATGGCCCAGGCCGACTGGAAGCTGATCGGCAACAACCAGATGGTGGCGGCCGATCCGTCCACCGGCGAAGTGCGGCGCTTTCTCACCGGACCCGTGGGCTGCGAAGTCACGGCGGTGCAGCTCACGCCCGACCTGCGCACGATGTTCGTGAACATCCAGCATCCCGGCGAGGCGCCGCTGGCGCACCCGGGCCGCAACGATCCGAGCCGGCCCAAGGCGATCAGCTCCTGGCCGGACGGCCCGGCGGGCGGCAGACCGCGCTCCGCGACGATCGCGATCCGGCGCAAGGACGGCGCCGTGATCGGCACCTAGCTGTAGTTTCTCAGGACCTCGTCGAAGCCAAGGCGAGCGGCGTCAGCCCGCCTGGGCCGCCGTGCTCGCGGCGATCCAGAACGCTTCGGCGGCCTTTGCCAGTGCTGCCCGGTCCCGGTGCAGGCGGATCTCGAGTTCGATGCGCCATTCGTCGCAGGCCGCCGCGACCAGCCGTCCGCTGGCGAGGTCGTCGCCCACGAGGCGCACCGGCAGCCAGGCCAGGCCCCGGCCATCGAGCGCCATGGTCCTGAGCACCGAGGCGAGATGCGCCGTGAAGGCGTGATGAACCTGGATGCGCCCCAGCGCCGGGCCTGTCAGTTCGCGCAGGATGCGTCCGATGCCCGACTCGGCGCTGTACCCGAGGAGCTGGACGGGAGCGGCCTTCGCGTCCGCGGGCAGCGGGTGCAGCGGACGCCCCTTCTCATCGGCGGCGCAAACCGGAACCAGCGCGTCGTAGCCGATCACGAGGCTGGGACAGCCGGCTTCCTCCAGGGGCCCCCGCACGCGTGGGTGGGCATGAGCCAGCATGAACTGGACCTCGCTTTGCAGCAAGAGGGCTTCGCACTTCTGCTGAACGTCGGACACGAGCTGGACCGGACCCATGCTCGTGTGCGCCTCGAGCGTGCGCAACCATTGCGGCATGAAGGTGAAGGACAGCGCATGCGTGGCCGCGAATCGCAGCGTCGTGGAACTCGTCTCGGCCACCGCGCGCGCCTCGCCGGGAACGCGGGCGACCCGGGCTTGCAGGTCCTGCGCAACCTTGCGGAACCAGTCTCCGGTCTGCGTCAGCCGGGCGGGCTGCGAACTGCGGTCGAACAGGTCTGCGCCCAGCCATTCCTCGAGCGCCCGGATGCGGCGACTGAAGGCCGGCTGGGTCATGTGGCGCTCGTCGGCCGCGCGCGAGAAATTGCCCGTCGCCGCCAGCGCCATGAAGTCGTCGAGCCAGGACAGGTTCAGCGTCACCGCGGTGCTTTCAGCGCATCAAAGGCTAGACAAACGGCATTGGCCGGGCCTCGGCCCGAGGACGATCATCGCGACACAGCACCCACCGGAGATCCCCGTGAAGATCGTCGAGATTCGAGAGAAGACCCTCCCCATCAGCAGCCCGATCCGCAATGCGTACATCGACTTTAGCAAGATGACCCTGAGCCTCGTGGCCGTCATCACCGACGTGATCCGCGACGGCAAGCCGGTGGTCGGGTACGGCTTCAACTCGAACGGCCGTTACGGGCAGGGCACCTTGATGCGCGAGCGCTTCATCCCCCGCCTGATGGAAGCCTCACCCGACTCGCTGATCGACGACGGCGGCAAGAACCTCGACCCGCACAGGATCTGGGCCACGATGTTCAGGAACGAGAAGCCCGGCGGTCACGGCGAGCGCTCGGTCGCCATCGGCACGATCGACATGGCCGTGTGGGACGCGGTCGCCAAGATCGAGGGCCAGCCGCTGTTCCAGCTGCTCGCCGACCGCTACGGCAAGGGCACGCCCGATCGCAAGGTCTTCGTCTACGCCGCCGGCGGCTACTACCACCCCGGCCAGGACCACGGCAAGCTGAAGGACGAAATGCGCAGCTACATCGACCGCGGCTACACGGTCGTCAAGAAGAAGATCGGCGGCGCCTCGCTCGACGAGGACCTGCGCCGCATCGACTCGATCCTCGGCGTGCTGGGTGACGGACACAGGCTGTGCGTCGATGCCAACGGCCGCTTCGACCTCGACACCGCGATCCGGTACGCCAAGGCGCTGTCGCAGTACGACCTGTTCTGGTACGAGGAGGCGGGCGATCCGCTCGACTACGAACTGCAGGCCACCCTGCGCAGCTACTACAGGAACCCGATGGCCACGGGAGAGAACCTGTTCTCGATGCAGGACGCGCGCAACCTGATCCGCTACGGCGGCATGCGCCCGGACCGCGACTGGCTGCAGTTCGATTGCGCGCTGAGCTACGGCCTGGTGGAGTACCTGCGCACGCTCGACATGCTCGAGGAGCACGGCTGGTCCGCGAGCCGCTGCATTCCGCACGGCGGCCACCAGATGTCCCTGAACATCGCCGCCGGTCTGGGCCTGGGCGGCAACGAGTCCTATCCCGACCTGTTCCAGCCGTTCGGCGGCTTCCCCGACGGGGTCGAGGTCGAGAACGGCCATGTGACTCTGCCCGAGCTGCCGGGCATCGGCTTCGAAGGCAAGGCCGACCTCTATCGCGAGATGAAGGCGCTGTCTACCTGATCCAGGTGTCCTTGAGGCCGGCCACCTTGTTGAGCACCGGCTTGCCCGGCCGATGGTCCTTGGCGTCTGCCGCGAAGTACCCGTGCCGCTCGATCTGCACCTTGGCACCCGGCTCGGCACCGGCGAGCGACGGCTCGATGTAGCCCTGCACGACCCGCTTGCTTTGCGGATTGAGCACGGACAGGAAATCCCGCCCGCCTGCATCGGGCTGGGCCTCGGTGAACAAGCGGTCGTAGAGCCTCACCTCCGCCGGCGCCGCCTCGTGCGCGCCCACCCAGGTGATCGTGCCCTTGACCTTCACCGCGTCCGCGCCGGGTGTGCCGCTCTTGGTGTCGGGGACCAGGGTCGCGAGCACGGCCGTGACGTTGCCGGAGGCATCCTTCTCGCAGCCGGTGCACTCCACCACGTAGCCGTACTTGAGCCGCACCTTGCTGCCGGAGCCCGTGGCGCTCGGCGGAAAAAGGCGGAAGAAGCCCTTGGGCGGCGTTTCGGTGAAGTCGTCCCGCTCGATCCAGAGCTGCGGGCCGAGCGTGAAGTGGCGCATGCCGAGCTCCGGGCGCTGCGGGTGCGCCGGCGCCTGGCAGGGCTCGCGGTGCGAGGCGGTGCCGAACACCTCGGTCCAGTTGGTGAGCTCGAGCCTGACCGGATCCAGCACGGCCATGGCGCGCGGCGCCTTGCCTTCGAGGTCGTCGCGCAGCGCGGCGTCGAGCGTGCCGTAATCGATCCAGCTGTAGTCCTTGCTGACGCCGATGCGCTCGCAGAACAGGCGGATGCTTTCGGGTGTGTAGCCTCGCCGACGCAGGCCGGCGAGGGTGGGCATGCGCGGGTCGTCCCAGCCGTCCACGTGGCCTTCGTCCACCAACTGCTTGAGGCGGCGCTTGCTGGTCACCACGAAGGTGAGGTTGAGCCTGGCGAACTCGTGCTGGTGCGGGCGCGGGCGGGGCAGCAGGCCCAGGTCGCACAGGTTGTCGAGCAGCCAGTCGTAGAAGGGCCGCTGGTCCTCGAACTCGAGCGTGCAGAGGCTGTGGGTGATGCGCTCGAGAGCGTCTTCGATCGGATGCGCATAGGTGTACATCGGGTAGATGCACCAGGTGTCGCCGATGTTGTGATGCGTCGCGCGCTTGATGCGGTACAGGGCCGGATCGCGCAGGTTGATGTTGGGCGAGGCCATGTCGATCTTCGCGCGCAGCACGGCGGCGCCGTCGGGCAGCCGGCCCTCGCGCATCTCGCGAAAACGCGCGAGGTTCTCGTCGGGCGTGCGGCTGCGAAAGGGGCTGGCGGTGCCGTGGGTGTTGAAGTCGCCGCGGCTAGCGCGCATCTGCTCGGGCGTCTGCTCGTCCACGTAGGCCAGGCCAGCCGCAACGAGCGCCTCGGCGGCGCGGTACATGAAGCCGAAGTAGTCGCTGGCGAAATAGAGGTGGCTGCGGGTGGCCTTGGTGTCGGCGGGGTCGGGGCCGTCCCAGCCGAAGCCGAGCCACTTGACGGCATCCACGATCGCATCGACGTACTCCTGTTCCTCCTTCTCGGGGTTGGTGTCGTCGAAGCGCAGGTGGCACACGCCGCCGAAGTCCTGCGCGAGGCCGAAATTCAGGCAGATGCTCTTGGCGTGGCCGATGTGCAGGTAGCCGTTGGGCTCGGGCGGAAAGCGCGTGCGGATCGCTGCCGGGTCGAGCGGCTGCCCGGCGTGATGAGCCGCGTCGCCCGGCGTGCCGGCGAAGCTGCGCGCCGCGTAGGTGCCCTGCTCGAGGTCGCGCTCGATGATCGTGCGCAGGAAGTTGCTGCCCTTGTGCGGCTCCCCGGCGGAGGCGGCGGGCTTCTTCGGGGGTGCGTTGTTCATCGTGGGGGAGGCTTCATGCGGCTTCGGATTCTAAGGAACGGGCGTGCCGGCCGGCGCCTCGCGCCCGACGCAAACTCCGGTTGCCGGTGTTCACAAAACTTCACCCGCAGGAGACATCGGCAGCAAGCGGCCGGCCTATCGTGGAGCCGCTGATGAAGCACGGGGCCAAGCCTTCGACCGGGGGCCGCCTCGACAAGGAGTCGACATGAACGCAAGCATTCGCAGGACGCTGGCTCTGGCCGCACTGGGCCTGGCCGGTGTGGCTGCCACGAGCACCGCGCAGGCGGGGGTTTCGTGGCACATCGGTATCAATCTGCCCGGCCCGCAGGTGTACTACCCGCCGCCGGTGGTCTATTACGAGCCGCCGCCGGTGGTGTACCGGCCGGCACCGCGCGTGGTGTACCGCCCGCCGGTCTATTACCGGGCTGCGCCGGTGGTCGTGCATCAGCACGGGCCGCGCGGGCATTGGCGCGATGGCCGCTGGCACGACCGCAAGGGCAAGCGCCACGATCACGATCACGATCGCGACGATCGGCGCAACCATCGTCACCAGGGCCATTACCGCTACTGAGTCGAGTGCCGGCCGTGCCGTGATTTCTGCACTGCCGGCCCGCTCGGCACAGGGGCTCTTCGGGTGGGGCCACCTACAATTGACGGCTTCGGATCAAGCCCTCACTATCCCGTGTCTTCCACCGCTCGAGTTGTCATGCCGCAGGCCCCGGGTGCGCCCGGTCAGTCGGCACCGGAGCACGAACTGGCGGTGCTGCTGGTCGAAGCCTTGAACCTGGAGGTCGCGCCGGCCGACATCGACCCCGATGCGCCGCTGTACGGCGACGGCCTGGGCCTGGACTCCATCGACATCCTCGAGGTCGCCCTCGAAGTGTCCCGGCGCTACGGCTTCCAGCTGCGCTCGGACGACGCGAACAATCCGCAGATCTTCCGCTCGCTGCGCAGCCTCGCTTCGCACGTCGCCCAGCACCGCAGCGCGTAGGCCCGCGCGATGCCGCCGAAGCAGGGCCTCGCGAACTGGCGACTCGGGGCGGGCCTGCTCGCCGCCGGCGCATACGCCTTGCTCTCCCACTGGTTGATGCTGCACGCCGCCGGCGAACCCTGGGCGGTGGCCGCGCTGCTCGGGCCGCTGCTGCTGGCGGGGCTGGCGGTCGCGATCGGCGGCCGTCGCTGGCCCATGCTCGCCGCCGTGGCGTTGGCAGCGGCGGGTCTGGTCGCCGTGGTCGCGCGCGGCGGCGTCAGCGACGTGAACCGGCTCTACGTGCTGCAGCACGTGGGCATCCACCTGTCTTTGTGCGCGAGCTTCGGTGCGACGCTGGTGCGCGGGCCGTCGCTGATCGGGCGCGTCGCCGCGCACGTGCACGGCAGCCTGTCGCCGGCCATGGCGGCCTACACCCGCGCCGTCACGCGGTCCTGGACCCTGTACTTCGCCGCGATGGCCGTGCTGTCGCTGTGGGTCTATGCGGCGTGTGCCTGGAGCACCTGGTCGCTGCTCGCCAATGTGCTCACGCCGATCGCCATCGCCTCGCTGTTCGTCGGCGAGTACCTGCTGCGCTACCGCCTGCACCCGGAGTTCGAGCGCACCACGCTGAGCGCCGCCTTGCACGCCTACGGGCGCCGCGCGGCGAGCGAGGCCGAGGCGACGGGGCGATGAGCGGGGCGCTGCCCTTGCTGGCCGGCGGTGACGCGGGCCGCGTGATCGCGTGGCGCGGCGGTGAGCCGGTGTCGGCGGCGCAGTTTCTCGCCGACGCCGCCGCGCAGGCGGCCGTGCTGCCGGCGAGCGGGCCGGCAGTCAACCTGTGCGGCGACCGCTACCGTTTCGCCGTCGGTCTGGCCGCAGCGCTGGTGCGCGGGCACACCAGCCTGCTGCCTCCCAACGCCCTGCCAGACACCCTGGCACGGCTGCGCAGCCACGAGCCGTCGCTGTACGGCCTGACCGACGACCCGGCGCTGCGCGTGCCCGGCATGACGCTGCATCGCGCGTCGGAGCAGGCCGCCGTCCCGGGCGCAGGTGCTGCCATCCCGCTCGTTGCAACCGGGCAGCCGGCGGTTTGCCTGCTGACCTCCGGCTCCACCGGCCTGCCGCAGCCGCACGAGAAAACCTGGGGCACGCTGGGGCAAAACATCGGCGCGGCATCCGAGCGGCTGGCGAACTTGCTGGAGCGGTCCTCGCTGACCGGCCTGAACGTGGTCGCGACCGTGCCGGCGCAGCACAGCTACGGGCTGGAGTCGAGCGTGCTTCTGGCGATGCTCGGCGGCGCGGCCTTCGACGCCGGCCGGCCGTTCTATCCGGCCGACATCGCGCTCGCGCTCGAGCGCCTGCCGCGGCCGCGCGCGCTCGTGACCACGCCCTTTCATCTGAAGACGCTGCTGGCCGCGGGCCTGCCGCTGCCGCCGACCGACCTGGTGCTGTGTGCCACGGCGCCGCTTTCGCCGCAGCTCGCACTCGCCGCCGAGCGGGTTTTCGGCGGCCCGCTGATCGAGATCTACGGTTGCACCGAGGCGGGCCAGGTCGCGACCCGCCGCACGGTCGCAACCGACGAGTGGCAGACGTTCGGCGCGCTGCGCATCACGCGCGAAGGCGCGGGCGACGACGAGTGCTTCGTCGTGAGCGGCGGGCACGTCGCCGAGCCGACCGTGCTGGCCGATCTGCTGGCGCTGGTCGAGCCCGGCCAGGGCGAGCGTTTTCGGCTGCTCGGCCGCGCGGGCGACGTGATCCACGTGGCCGGCAAGCGCAGCTCGCTCGCCCATCTGAACCACCACCTCAACAGCATCGAGGGCGTGCTCGATGGCGCCTTCTGGCTGCCGCCCGACGTGGCGGATGGCGTCGTGCGGCCGGTCGCCTTCGTCGTCGCTCCGGCGCTCGGGGCGGCGCACATCGTCGGCGAGCTGCGGCGCCGGCTCGAGCCGGCGTTCGTGCCGCGCCGCGTGATCGACGTCGCCGCGCTGCCGCGCGAGGCCACGGGCAAGCTGAGCGCGCAGGCACTGGAGAGATTCGCGCGGGCGCAACTCGGCGCGGGAAAGGCCGCGGCGTGAACGGCAACATGGGCCTCGCGGGCTCGAGCGACGTCACGGTGTTGTGCGACATCCCGGCCGATCATCCGGCTTTCGCCGGTCACTTTCCCGGCCGGCCCCTGCTGCCCGGCGTATCGATGCTGGCGATGGTGCTGGAGGCCGTGCTCGCGAGACCGGCGCTCGCAGCGCGGCTCGGCGCCCGGCCTACCTTGAGCGTCGCCAAGTTCTTCGCTCCCGTGGCGCCCGGCTCGACGCTGGCCGTGAGCCTGAGCCTGCACGGCGCCGGCCTGCGCTTCGACGTGCGCTGCGGCGACGTGCTGGCCGCCAGCGGACAGTGGCTGACCACGCCGGCCGAAGACTCGCCGGCATGAGCGCGCTGCCCTCGGCCGAGCACGGCGAAGCCGCGAAGCCGGCTTGCACGGCTCACGCCGTTCTCCCTCCGTCGGACCTGGCGACGCCGGAGGCGGACTGGTCTTCGCAGCCCGAACGCAGCAACGCGCTGGCGCTGCGCGTGATGAGCTGGATCGCCCGCCGCTGCGGGCGGCGCATCGCGCGTGGCGTGCTGCACCCGATCAGTTGGTATTTCCTGCTTTTCGCGCCGGCGCCGCGTCGCCATTCGCGGCGCTTCCTGACCCGCGCGCTGGGACGCGAGCCGAGCTGGCGCGAGCGCTTGCGGCACCTCCACCGCTTCGCCGCCACCGTGCTCGACCGCGTGTACCTGCTCGGCGGGCAGCTCGACCTGTTCGACGTGACGGTGCAGGGCGAGGGCCTGATCGAGGAGACGCTCGCGCAGGGCCGCGGCGCTTTCCTGGTCGGTGCGCACATAGGCAGCTTCGAAGCGCTGCGCGCGGTGGGCGAGGGCCGCGGCGCGCTGCGCATCGCCATGGTGATGTACCCAGACAACGCGCGGCTCATCAACGCCGCCCTGCGGGCGATCGTGCCCGGCCATGCGCCGAAGATCATCGCGCTCGGGCGCATGGAATCGATGCTTGCGGTGCAGGACTGGCTCGACGGCGGCGGCCTGGCCGGCATGCTGGCCGACCGTTCGCTGCCCGGGCGCTCGCCTCTTGCGGGCGCGCAGCGCGGCGGCAGCGTTCGCGTGTCCTTCCTGGGCGTCGATGCGGAGTTCAACGACGGGCCGTTTCGCCTCGCTGCGCTGCTGCGCCGCAAGGTCGTCTTCATGGCCGGGCTGTACCGCGGCGGCGCCCGCTACGATGTGCGCTTCGAGGCGCTGGCCGATTTCACCGAGCGCATCACCGATGCCGCCGAGCGCGAGTGCCGCATCCGCGTGGCGACCTTGGCTTATGCCCGGCTGCTCGAGGCGCTGTGCCGCGAGCAGCCCGACAACTGGTTCAATTTCCATGATTTCTGGCGCGAGGATCGGCAAGAGGGCCCAGGCTCGTGAGCGATCTGCCGCGGCCGTACGCGGCATGTGCCGCCTGTGCGTGAGCCCTCGCGCCCGCATGCCGGCACGCCGGGCGCGCCGGGCGCGCCTGCGATGCGGCGTGGCGGCGCGCAGCGGGTCGGCGGCATGACGCGGCGTGCGCTCGCGCGGGCCTTTGCCGCACTGGCCCTCGCCCTCGGCGGCGCACCGGCCTTCGCGTTCGAGCTGCCCGAGCTGATGGCGCTGCTGGCGCGCCAGCGCAGCGGCGAGGCGCGTTTTACGGAGCAGCGCTTCGTGAGCGGCCTGGACGCGCCGCTCGCCTCCAGCGGCACGCTGAGCTTCGCCGCCCCCGACCGCTTTACCCGCCGCACGCTCGCGCCGCGTGCCGAAACGATGGCCGTCGACGGCAACACGCTCACCCTCACGCGTGGCGCGCGCAGCCGCAGCTTCGCGCTCGACGCCGCGCCCGAGATGGCGGCGCTGGTCGAGTCGGTGCGCGGCACGCTGACCGGCAACGCCGCGCTGTTGCAGAGCTATTTCGACACCCGCCTTGCGGGCAGCGAGCGGGCCTGGACCTTGAACCTGGAGCCTCGCGATGCGGCCCTGGCCGCTCAGGTGCTTGCGGTGAGCATCCAGGGGCAGGGTGCGGAGCTGCGCAGCATCGAGATGCGGCTGGCGGGCGGCGACCGATCGGTGATGACGATCACGCCGCAGCCCGCGGCGGCGGCCTCGGCCCCGTGAGCCGGCGCGGCACGCCGGTGGCGGCCGCCGTGCCGCTCTCGCCGCGCAGGCGCGCGGCCTTGGCACTGGCGTTGTGGCTGCTCGCCATGCTCGCCGGCGCCCTGGTGATCGCGCGCACGCCGTTCGAGACGGATCTGTCGGCGTTCCTGCCGTCCAGCCCCGACCCGGGGCAGCGACTGCTCATCGAGCAACTGCAAAGCGGGGTGGCGGCGCGCACGCTCCTGATCGGCATCGAAGGCGGGGACTCCGCGGCCCGCTCGGCGGCGTCGCGCGAGTTGGCTGCCGCGCTGCGCGCGAGCGGGCGCTTCGAGCAGGTGCAAAACGGTGAGCGCGGCAGTGACGAGCCGGCAGCTGGCCGCAGCGGCGCGGGTGCCGAGCGTGTCGGGGCCGCGAACGGCGCGGCTGGCAGCTGGCAGGCCACGGGCCAGTGGCTGGTCGATCGCCGCTACCTGCTCAGCCCGGCCGTGACGCCGGCGCGCTTTTCCGTCGAAGGCCTGCGCGACGCCATCGACGAGACGCTGTCGCTGCTGGGCACGCCGGCCGGCGCACTGGCCAAGCCGCTCCTGGAGCGCGACCCGACCGGCGAGACCCGGCGCGTGGCCGAGGTGCTCGTTCCGACGAACGCACCGCGCAGCGAATCCGGCGTGTGGGTCTCTCGCGAGGCGCCGCGCGCCCTGCTCATCGCGATCACGCGCGCGGCCGGCGACGACCTCGATGCCCAGGCCACGGCGCTGCAAGCGGTGCATGAGGCCTTCGACGCGCCGAAGGCGCAGCAGGCGCAACTGCGCCTGCTGCTCAGCGGGCCGGCCGTCTTCTCCGTGCAAAGCCGCGCGCTCATCGAGCGCGAGGTCAAGGAACTGGCGCTCGCGGGCCTGATCGCGGTGGGTGGTCTGCTGCTGCTGGCCTTTGCGTCGCTGCGCGCGCTGGCGGTGGCGCTGCTGCCCGTTGCGACCGGCATCGTCGCCGGCGTCGCGGCGGTGAGCCTGGCCTTCGGCTCGGTGCATGGCTTCACCCTGGCCTTCGGCAGCACGCTGATCGGCGAGGCGGTGGACTACGCGATCTATTACCTGATCCAGGCGCGCGGCGGCGCATCGGCGGTGGGCGCGCGAGGGGAGGGTTGGAGGCGCTGGCTCACCGGGAACTGGCCGACGGTGCGGCTGGGGTTGCTCACGTCGGTGTGCGGCTTCGGCGTGCTGGTGTTCTCGGGCTTTCCCGGCTTGGCGCAGCTCGGCGTGTTCTCGGTCGCCGGCCTGTGCGGCGCTGCCTTCGCCACGCGATGGGTGCTGCCCGCGGTGGTGCCCGAGGGCGCCGGGGGGCAGGGGCTGCGCCGCCACATGAGCCGGCTCGCGGCGCTGGCGCTGCGCGCGCTGCCGAGGGCGCGCGGCTCGCTCATCGTGCTCGGCGTCTGCGCGGCGGGGGTGCTCGTAGTGCAAGGGCTGTCGCAGGGCGATCTCTGGCGCGGCGACCTCGGCTCGCTGAGCCCCGTGCCGCGCAGCGCCCAGGAGCTCGACGAGCGCCTGCGCGCCGATCTCGGCGCCAGCGACGCCGGCACGCTGGTCGTCGCCAACGGGGCCGACATGCAGGCCGCGCTGCGCGCCGCCGAGGCAGCCGGCACGCGGCTGGACGAGCTGGTGGAGCAGGGCCTCCTCGCGGGCTACGAGACGCCCGCGCGCCTGCTGCCCAGCCTGGACACGCAACGCGCCCGCCAGGCCAGCCTGCCCGATGCCGACGTGCTGCAGGAGCGCCTCCAGGCGGCCACGCAGGGCGGGCCGCTGCCGGCAAGGCGGCTGCAGGCTTTCGTCACCGAAGTGCAGGCGGCGCGCAGCCAGCCCTTGCTGGATCGCGCGGCGCTGCAGGCCAGCCCGCTGGCGCCGGCCGTCGATGCGCTGCTGTTCGAGCGCGCCACGGGCGGCTGGTCGGCGCTCATTGCGCTGCAGCCGGGAGCCGCCGGGATGGATGCATCGCGCGTGCGCGCCGCACTCGCAGGCCTTGCGCCTGCGCACGACATCCAGGGCATCGCCATCGCGCAGGAACTGCGCGCCCTGTACGACCGCTACCTGCGCGAAGCGCTCGCGCAGGCACTGATCGGGGCGCTGGCGGTCGTGGCGGTGCTGGCCCTGCATCTGCGCTCGCCGCGCCGCCTGCTCGCCGTGTGCCAGCCGCTCGCCCTGGCGGTGCTGCTCACGCTGGGCGGGCTGTCGCTGGCCGGCGTGGCGCTGGGCATCCTGCATCTCGTGGGCCTGTTGCTGGTGGTGGCGGTCGGCTCGAACTACGCGCTGTTCTTCGATCAACTGCTCTCCAGGCGCGAGGCCGCCGAGCCCGCGAACGACGACACGCTCGCCTCCTTGCTGCTGGCCAACCTGACCACGGTGGTGTCTTTCGGCCTGATCGCGCTGTCGGACATTTCGGCGCTGTCGGCCATCGGCCGGGTGGTCGCGCCGGGCGCGCTGCTGGCGTTGCTGCTGGCGGCGGCCTTCGCGCGCGGCCGGCCGCAATCCGCCGCATTGCACGCAGGCGCCGACCGCGGCTGACGGGGCACGCCGGGCGGCGCAGATCGCTGTGGGAAAATTCGTCGCCCGTCCCGGTGCGCTCGACCGGCCCGCGCGGCGGTTGTTGTCCATGTCCCTTCCCGTCCTTTCCTCGCCTGCCGCCAGGGCTGCCTGGCCGATGCCGCGGCTCGTGCGAGCCAGCCTCGGCGTGCATGGCGTGGCCGCCGGCGTCGTGCTGGCGCTGCCCGAGCAGGCACCGTGGGCCCTTGCCGGGCTCGCGCTGAACCACGCCGCGCTCACCGCTGCCGGCCTGTGGCCGCGCAGCCGCCTTCTCGGGCCGAACATCACCCGCCTCGGCGAGGCCAGCGCCGCCCGGGGCGACATCGCACTGACCCTGGACGACGGCCCCGATGCCGCAGTCACACCCCGCGTGCTCGACCTGCTCGATCGTCACGGCTGGCGCGCCACCTTCTTCTGCATCGCCGAGCGAGCCCGCGCGCAGCCTGCGCTGGTGCGCGAGATCGTCGCCCGCGGACACGAGGTGCAAAACCACAGCGCCGTGCACCGCCACAACTTCGCGCTGCTCGGTCCGCGCGGTCTCCAAGCCGAGCTCACGCAGGCGCAGGCCGTGCTCACCGAGCTGAGCGGACAGCGCCCGACCTGCTTTCGCGCGCCCGCGGGCCTGCGCAATCCCTTCCTCGATCCCGTGCTGCACCGCCTGGGCCTGAACCTGGTGAGCTGGACGCGGCGCGGCTTCGACACCCGCGAGGGCAACGCCGGGCGCGTGCTCGCGCGCCTCGGGCGGGGCCTGGCCGGCGGCGACATCCTGCTCCTGCACGACGGCCATGCCGCGCGCACGGCGCAGGGCGAGCCGGTCGTGCTGGCCGTGCTGCCGCGGCTCATCGAGCGCTGCCGCGAGGCGGGTCTGCATGGCGTGACGCTCGCAGAAGCGCTGCCGGCCCGCACCGCGGCGGGCGACGCATGAGCGCGAGAGACGAAGGCCCGCGGCCGCAGGCACGGCATGCACCCGGCGGCGAGCCGCCGCGTGCGGTGGTGTCCGTCGATGCCTGTGCGCCGCGCGGCAGACCCGGGCGCGCGCCCGTCTCGCGCGCCGACGCGGTGCAGGCGCGCAGCGACGCGCGGCCCAGCCGTGCCGCGGCACACGAGGCCCGGCGCGCGTGGCGCGAGCTGCACCGCACGGCCTGCAGGCCGTACCGCGACGTGGGGCGCTTCGCCTGGCATTTCGCGCGTGGCAAGCTGGCTGGCGATCCGGTTTTTCGTGCACTGCTGCAGAGCGGCGAGCTGCCGCCCCACGCTCGCGTGCTCGACATCGGTTGCGGACAAGGCCTGCTCGCCAGCCTGCTGGCCGCCGCCGAAGCGCTGCACGCGCGCGGCGCCTGGCCGGCCGCCTGGGGCGACGCGCCGGTCGGTGTCCGCTACACCGGCATCGAGCTGATGGCCCGCGACGTCGCGCGTGCCGAGCAGGCGGCCGCACACCTGGGCGGCAAGCCTCGCTTCACGCAGGCCGACATGTGCCACGCGGCGCTGCCGGCCAGCGACGTGGTGGTGGTGCTCGACGTGCTGCACTACGTGGACATCGCCGCACAGGACGCCGTGCTCGCCCGCGTGCGCGACGCCCTCCGACCGCATGGGCGCCTGCTGCTGCGCGTCGGCGACGCTGCCGACACCCGCCGTTTCGCGGCCAGCCAGTGGGTCGATCGCATCGTCACGCTCACCCGCGGGCACCGCACCGCGCCGGTCTTCGGCCGGCCGCTGCAAGACTGGATCGCCACGCTGCAGCGCCTCGACTTCAAAGTGCGCAGCGAGCCGATGAGCCGGGGCACGCCGTTCGCGAACGTGCTGCTGGTGGCGGACCTGGCGGCAGGGGCATGAACCCGCCGGGCCGCCCCATGGGCGAAGGCTGCGGGGCGCAGCCCGAAGCGCTGCCGACGAGCACCGCCGGCGAGCGCGTCGCCGGCATGCAGCCGCTGGCCGTCACCGACTACACGCTGGCCAGTGCGCTGGGCACCGGCCGCGCCGCCACGCTGAATGCGATGCGCGAGGGCAGGAGCGGCCTGGCGCGGCGCGACTTCGAGACCGTGCGCCTGGACACATGGATCGGCGAGGTCGCCGGCGTGGACGCCGAACGCCTGCCCGCCGCGCTGCGCGACCACGACTGCCGCAACAACCGCCTCGCGTGGCTCGGCCTGCAGGCCGATGACTTCATGGCCAGCGTGAAGCGTGCCCGCGAGCGGCACGGCGCGGGACGGGTCGGCGTGTTTCTCGGCACGAGCACCTCGGGCATCCTGCAGACCGAGCTGGCCTATCGCCGCCGCGATCCGGCCACCGGCGCGCTGCCTTCGGATTTTCGTTATGCGCAGACGCACAACAGCTTTTCGGTGGCCGACTTCGTGCGCCGCGCGCTCGCTCTGCAGGGGCCGGCCTTCGTGGTGTCCACCGCCTGCTCGTCGAGCGCCAAGGTCTTCGGCAGCGCGGCGCGGATGATCGGGCTCGGCCTGATCGACGCGGCCGTGGTCGGCGGCGTGGACAGCCTGTGCCTGACCACGCTGTACGGCTTCAATTCGCTCGAGCTGCTCTCCGGCGACATCTGCCGGCCCTGGGACGCCGGACGCCGCGGGCTCTCGCTCGGCGAAGCCGCCGCCTTCGCGCTGCTCGAACGCGGCGAGGGCGCCGCGCCGCAGGCCTGGCTGCTCGGTGTGGGCGAGAGCAGCGATGGCCACCACATGAGCAGCCCGCACCCCGAAGGCGCCGGCGCGGCGGAGGCGATGCGCGCGGCGCTGGCGCAGGCGGGGCTGACGCCGCAAGCCGTGGACTACCTCAACCTGCACGGCACCGCCACGGTCAACAACGACGCGGCCGAGGACCAGGCGGTGTGCGCGGTGTTCGGCGAGCGCCTGGCCTGCAGTTCCACCAAGGGCGCCACCGGCCACACCCTGGGTGCTGCCGGCGGGGTGGAGGCGACGATCACGCTGCTGGCGCTGCAGCACGGTCTCGTGCCGGCCGGCCTGAACCGCCGCACGCCCGACCCGCTGCTGCGCTGCAACTACCTCGACGCCCCTCGCGCGGGCGCCTTGCGCGTGGCCGCAAGCAACTCCTTCGGCTTCGGCGGCTCCAACGCCTGTCTCGTGTTCGGGGCCGCGGCATGAGCGCGAAAGAGGGGCCCCGCGCAGCGGGGATCGAAGCGCGAATGCCGCGATTGCGATTGCGATCGCGGCCGACGGCGCGGCTCGTGCGCGAGCGCGACCCTGCGCAGGCCGCGGCATGAGCGCGAAAGGGCTCGCCGTCGAGGTGCTCGGCATCGGGCTGCTCGGGCCTGGCCTCAGCGATTGGGCCGGCGGCCAGGCGCTGTTGCGCGACCCCTCGCGCTGGACGCCCGAGCCCACGCTGCTGACTGCGCCGGCCCTCTTGCCGGCGGCCGAGCGGCGCCGGGCCGGCGCGATCGTCAAGCTCAGCCTGGCGGTGGCGGAGCAGGCGCGCGCGCAGGCCGGGATCGATGCGCGAAACCTCGCCACGGTCTTCACCTCGTCGAGCGGCGACGCGGCCAACTGCCACGCACTGTGCGAGACGCTCGCCGCGAGCGAGCGCGTCGTCTCGCCCACGCGCTTCACCAACTCCGTGCACAACGCCGCCGCCGGCTACTGGCACATCGCCGGCGCATCGCGCGCGCCGTCCACCAGCCTGTGCGGCCACGATGCGAGCTTCGCGGCGGGCCTGCTCGAAGCGGTGACGCAGTCCTTGGTATGGGGCCGGCCGGTGCTGCTCGTGGCCGGCGACGTGCCGTATCCAGAACCGATGCAAAGCGTGCGGCCGCTGCCCGATGCCTTCGCGCTGGCGCTGCTGCTCGCGCCGCCTTCGGCCGCGCGCAAGGGGGCCCGGCTGAACCTGCGGCCGGGCGCCGATCCAGGTGCCAGAGCGAGCGGCGACGAGCGCTTCGAAGCGCTGCGCCTCGCGATCCCGGCCGCTCGCGGCCTGCCGCTGCTTCAGGCGCTGGCGCGCCGCGAAACGGCGACGCTGAGGCTCGATGATCCCGCCGGGCTTGACGATGCCTCCCTCACGCTCGACATTGCGCCGATGGAGCCGACAAGGTGACCGAGCCCCGCCAACCCGCCACGCTCGATCGTGCCGGCATCGCCACGCGCGTTCCGCACGCCGGCCGCATGTGTCTGCTCGACCGGCTCGAAGCCTGGTCCGCCGAGCACATCCATTGCAGCGCACTCAGCCACGCCGATCCCGACAACCCGCTGCGCAGCGCCAGCGGCCTGCTCGCGCCCTGCGCCGTCGAGTACGCGGGGCAGGCGATGGCGCTGCACGGCGCGCTGCTCGCCGCGCCGCATGCGCAGCCGTCTGCCGGCTATCTGGCCAGCGTGCGCGGCGTGCAGTGCGACGTGCTTCGGCTGGACGACATCCCCGGTGCGCTGCAGGTGCGCGCCGAGCGCCTGGCCGGCGACGAGTTGCAGGTGCTCTACCGCTTCCGCGTGACGGACGAGCACGGCGCTCCGCTCGTCGAAGGTCGCGCCGCCGTCGTGCTGGCTTTGCCGGCGGCCGCGGCGGGCGAGGGCGGGTCTCGATGACCGCGCTGCCGGTTCTCGCGGAGACGAGGCCGAGGCCCGTGCCGGGTCGGCGTGCGGTGGCCCGGAGATCGCCATGAACCTGACCGGCAAGCGCGCTCTGGTCACCGGCGCGAGCGGCGTGCTCGGCGCCGCCATCGCGCGGCGCCTGGCGCGCGACGGCGCCGCGCTGCTGCTGCACGCGAATTCGCGTCCCGATGCAGTCGAGCAGCTCGCACAGGCGATCCGCGCCGACGGCGGCCAGGCCGAGCCCTGCGTGTTCGACCTCACCGATGCCGATGCGACCCGCGCCGCCTGCGATGCGATGCTCCTCGGCGGCCCCGTGCAGGTCATCGTCAACAACGCCGGCGTGCACGACGATGCCGTGTTCCCCGGCCTGCGCGCCGAGCAGTGGCACCGTGTCATCGACGTGTCGCTGCACGGCTTTTTCCACGTGACGCAGCCGCTGCTGCTGCCCATGCTGCGCACGCGCTGGGGGCGCGTCATCACGCTTTCGTCGGTCGCGGCGCTGATGGGCAACCGCGGCCAGGTGAACTACGCGGCGGCCAAGGGTGCGCTCAACAGCGCGACCAAGGCGCTCGCGCTCGAAGTGGCGAGCCGCGGGGTGACGGTCAACGCTATCGCGCCGGGCATCATCGAGTCCGACATGGCCGACGCGGCCTTCGACGCCGCCGCCATCGCGCGGCTCGTGCCCTGCAAGCGCGCCGGCACGCCCGAGGAGGTGGCCGCGCTGGCAGGCTTTCTGGCGAGCGAGGAAGCGGCCTACATCACCGGGCAGGTGATCTCGATCAACGGCGGCATGGCCTGAGCCGAGCCGCCACGCTCGAGGCAGGCACGGACATGGCGGACTTCAGCGGGCAGAAAGCCAGGATGCTCGCCGGCGAGCTCTACCAGGCCAGCGACCCCGAACTGCTCGCCGCGCGCCTGCATGCGCGGACCGTGCTAGCCCGCTTCAACGCCACGCCGCCGCACGCCGAGGCGAAGCGGCAGCAGCTCCTCGTCACGCTCTTCGCGCGCCTCGGCGAAGGCACGGTGATCGAGCCGCCGCTGCGCTGCGACTACGGCTTCAACGTCGCCATCGGTGCGCGCAGCTTCATCAATTTCGATTGCGTGTTGCTCGACTGCAACCGCATCTCGATCGGCGAGGAGGTGCTGTTCGGCCCGGGCGTGCACGTGTACACCGCGACGCACCCGCTCGAGGCGTCGTTGCGGCGCTCGGGCGCGGAACTGGCGCTGCCGGTGACGATCGGAGACGGCGTCTGGCTGGGCGGCGGTGTCATCGTCTGTCCGGGCGTGCGCATCGGCGAGAACACGGTCGTCGGAGCGGGCAGCGTGGTCACGCGCGACCTTCCGGATCGCGTGCTTGCGGCGGGCAACCCGTGCCGCGTGCTCCGGCCGCTTTGAGGCAGGCGGGCAGGCCGCCGGGCCTGCGGCGCATGCTGCAAACCTTCAGTCCCGCGTCTGCACGCTGACCACCTTGCCGCTGCCTGCATCGAACAGGCAGCGGTAGCTGAACGGCGCGGGGTTCATCCCGGCGGCGCGCTCGAGGCTGCCCCGTCCCTCGAGGCTGGTGCCGTCGTTGGCCGCCGGCCGCAGGCGCCGCGAATCCGACTGGAAACGGATGCTGCCGGCGGGCGGGTACTGCTCCTTCAGGGCCGCGGCCGCCGCGGCCTCGCAGGCTTCGGGAGACACGTGGGTGAGATCGGGTTCCCAGGGGGTCGCCGAAGCGGCCGCTGGCGCTTCGCTTTCCCTGAGCACCACGCCGCTGGCCTTGCCGGTCTGCACGTCGAAGGCGCAGGTGTAGGTGAAGGCGCGCGATGGCCCGGCGAGCGGGCGGTACTGACCCTTGCCGGCGAGGGTGGTGTTGTCGCCGGCCGGCGGCGGCACCACGCGCTTGGCGGCGCCGAACTGCACCTCGTGGGCCGCCTTGCCGCGCAGGTCGCGCAAGGTCTCGGCCACGGCGGCTTCGCAGGCCGTGCCGGCGGCCGCGTCGGCCGCACCGAGCGGCGGCGTGGCTGCCGTGGCGGCGCAGGCCGCGAACACCAAGGCTGCGGCAGTGCCCGCGAATCGAAGGGTGGCGCTCATGGCATGGCCTCGTCGATGGCTGGAAGGTGAGCCGATGGTGTCGTGAACCGCCGGGCGTGACAAGGCCGCCCATGCGCGTGCTCCCGCAAGCGGGTGCCCAGGGAGAGCTGGCGCACAGACGCTGTTCGCGTGGCGCCGATGATGGCTTGTAACCACCCTTCGTCGGAGACGGTCATGCAGCAACCCGCCCCCATCCGCCTCGTCGGCGTCCTGTTCAGCGCGCTTTTGATGCTCACCGCCTGCGGCGGCAGCAACGGCGACGATGACGACGACGATGCGTCGGCCACTGCCTGCCAGGCCATCACCGACGACGGCTCGACCGTGGTGGTCGGCTCCGGATTGCCCGGCGACCCGGCCGCGCCCGAGGCGGCCTCCGGTTACCGGACCGGCAAGCAACTGGTCTACGCGCGCAACTACATGGTCGTCACCGCCAACCCGCTGGCCAGCGAAGCCGGCTGCGAAGTGCTGTCCGACGGCGGCAGCGCGGTCGACGCGGCGGTGGCGGTGCAGGCGGTGCTCGGCCTGGTGGAGCCGCAGTCGAGCGGCCTGGGCGGCGGCGCTTTCCTGATCCACTACGACGCCGACACCGACGCCGTGCAGACCTACGACGGCCGCGAGACCGCCCCCGCCGGCGCGACGCGCGACTACCTGCGCTACGTGAGCGACACCGTCCAGACCGAGCCGCTGCCGAACGCGCGCCGCAGCGGCCGCTCGATCGGCACGCCCGGCACGGTGCGCATGCTGGAGCTCGCGCACCAGGAACACGGCGACATGGCCTGGGCGCCCCTGTTCGACCAGGCCATCGCGCTGGCCAACGACGGCTTTCCGATCAGCGGACGCCTGGCCGGAGCCATCGAGGGCACGGTCGACAACGGCGACTTCCTGCGCGACGAAGACACCACCGAGCTCTACCTCAACCCCGATCTCACGCCCAAGCCGCTGGGCACGGTGCTGACGGTGCCGGAGTACGCGCAGACCCTGGAAGCGATCGCCGCCGGTGGTGCCGATGCCTTCTACACCGGCGAGATCGCGCAGGCCATCGTCGACGAGATCAACCGCAGCGCGAGCGCCGGCGACGGCTCGGCGGTCACGCCGGGCGCCACGACGCTGGCCGACCTGGCCGACTACGAACCCAAGAAGCGCGACGCGGTGTGCACCACCTACCGCGAGGAGTGGTGGGTGTGCGGCATGCCGCCGCCATCGTCGGGCGGCATCACGGTGGCCTCCGCGCTGGGCATCCTCGAGAACTTCGACCTGAGCCTGTACCCGCCGACGCAGATCGACGGCGAAGGCGGCAAGCCCGCCGTGTTCGCGGTGCACCTGATCAGCGAGGCCGGGCGCCTGGCCTATGCCGACCGCAACAAGTACATCGCCGACACCGACTACGTGCCATTGCCGGGAAGCGGCCTGGAGACGATGCTCAACAAGCCCTACCTGCAGGGCCGGGCCGCGCTCATCAGCAACACCATGAGCATGGGCACGGCCGAGGCCGGCGACCTGGGCGACGTGCCGATGGGCATCGACACCACGCCCGAAAGCGGCACCAGCCACGTCACCATCGTCGACCGCGACGGCAACGTGGTGGTGATGACGACCACCGTGGAAAGCGGCTTCGGCGCCTTCCGCATGGCGCGCGGCTTCATCCTCAACAACGAGCTCACCGACTTCTCGGCCGAGCCCGAAGACGAGGAAGGCAAGCTGATCGCCAACCGCGTCGCGCCGGGCAAGCGCCCGCGCAGCTCGATGGCGCCCACGCTCGTGTTCCGCGCCAACGCCGACGGCAGTCGCGGCGATTTCCACATGGGCACCGGCTCGCCGGGCGGCAGCGCCATCATCCAGTACGTGATCAAGACGGTGATCGGAGTGCTCGACTGGGGGCTCGACGCGCAGCAGGCCACTTCGATGGCCGACTTCGGCGCGCAGAACACGCCCACCACCAACCTCGGCGGCGAGCACCCCAACATTCCCGACGCGGACGACACGGCCGCTGTCGATGCCGACCCGCTGGTGACCGGCCTTCGAGCGCTCGGTCATACGGTATCTGTCAACGCTCAATCCAGCGGCATCGGCACGATCGTGCGCGCGGAGGTCGATGGCGACTCCGTGTTGACCGGCGGTGCCGATCCGCGCCGTGAAGGGGTGGTGCTGGGAGATACCTTCGTGCCTTGAGGGGCGGCAGCGGGAGCTTCTGGCTTCTGCCAGGCGAAGCCGGGGGCGGGCGGCGTGCTTCGCTTCGGTGCGGTGGTCGGCCCGCGCAGCGGGCCGACTGCGCTGTGCTGCTCGGGTTGGTGGCGCGTCGCGGAACTCGCTGCGCGAACTGCGTTCGCTTCGCTCGGACAACCGCGACGAGTCAGTCTACGAAGCGCGCTGCGCGCGCCGCCACCAACCCTGCGCTGCTCGCCACCGCACAGGCGCTGCGCCCGCCGCCCGCCCCCGGCTTTGCCAACGCCGCGCCGAGTTGGGGGAGGAAAGAGACCGGCACTTGGCGGGCTTCGAGCCCGCCAAGTGCCGGGCAAGTCGCAGGCTCGATGCCTGCGACTTGCCTTCTCCTTCCCCAAAGAACGGTCCTGTCTTGCAAAGCCGTGGGCGGGTGTGTGTGGGCGCGCGTGTGCGGCGGCGAGCAGCGCAGGGTTCGGGGCGGCGCGCGCAGCGCGCCTCGTGATCTGACTCGTCGCGGTTGTCCGAGCGCAGTGAGCGCAGCGAGTTCCGCGACGCGCCCCGAACCCGAGCAGCACAGCGCAGTCGGCCCACCGGGCCGACCGCCGCACCCGCGCGCCCACACACACCCGCCCACGGCTTTGCCCCAGCCCGTACCCACAACCTCACGCCGTACAACAAAGGCTCATAACGAAAGACGCAGCCACCAAGACTTGCGCCCCGCCCAGTCGTCAATCCTGGAACGGCGGCCGACGCATCCACCGGCGCCAGACCAGCACCGGCAGACGCAGCAAAAACTCGAGCATCAGCCGCGTGTGCATCCACGTCAGCAGGAGGTTGTCGCGGCCGTAGCGAAAGTGCGAGACACCGCCTTCCTCGGGCCGCAGGTACTTCACCGGCGCGTCGAGGTTGACCGGCTTGACGCCGCGCCATGCGAGCCGCACGACGGCCTCGGTGTCGAAATCGAAACGCCGCATCCAGGGCTGGCCCGCCATCACCGCGATCAGCTCCGCGACCGGATAGACCCGAAACCCGAACAGCGAATCGCCGATGCCGGCGCGCAGGGTTTCCAGGTTCGTCCAGCCGTTGGAAACCCGGCGGCCGCGCACCCGCAACAGCGGGGCGCTGGCGTCGAACACCGGCCGGCCGAGCACCATGGTGTCGGGCCGCGCGGCAGAGGCTTGCATGAAGGAAGGAATCGAACCGGCCGGGTGCTGGCCATCGGCATCCATCGTCAAGGCATGCGTGTAGCCGACCGCCTGCGCGGCGCGCAGACCGTGCAGCACGGCGGCGCCCTTGCCCTGGTTCACCGGCAGGAGCTGCACCCGCAAGCCCGGGTCGTCCGCCGCCATGCGAAGCAGCCGCTCGGCGGTGCCGTCCGTGCTGCCGTCGACCACCACCCACACCGGCTGCCATTGCGCGCGCGCCGAACGCACCGTCTCGAACACCGTCTCGCCGGTGTTGTAGCTGGGGATCAGCACCAGGTGCGTGCTCGAAATGTCGGGGCGGGCGCTGGAACCGGAGCCGGCGTCGCTGCGCGGGCCGGTGGCGGATCCGGCCGGGCCGGCCGCCCTCCCGCTCACGCCGCAGCGGCCGGGCGCTGCTTCACGCCGGCGGCGATGTGGCGCTCCAGCTCGGCCAGCAGCGCCGTGGGATCCTCACCCGGTGCAAAGCGCTCGCCCAGCCGCACCTTGAAGGCAATGGGCAGCGGCGGCAGTTTCCACAGCGGCCAGCCCTTGGAGAGATAGGGCGAGTCGGTGTCGATGAAGACCGTCTGGATCGGCGCCTCGGCGAGCTTGGCAATGAGCGTCACGCCCGGGCGAAAGGGGTTGACCGGCGCCTGCGTCGTGCGCGTGCCTTCGGGAAAGACGACGAGCTGCCCACCGGCCTTCAGATCCTCCACCGCCAGGCGCACCATGCCGCGCGTGGAGTCGTTGCGGATGTAGCGCGCCAGCCGCGCACCGGCGCCGAGGAAGGGGTTGCGCATGAGGCTGGCCTTCATGATGCAGGCGCTCCTGGGCAGGCGGGCCACCAGCAGGAGGGCGTCGAGCAGGCTCGGGTGGTTGGCCACGATGATCAGCCGCGGCTCGTCGCGCAGCGCATCGAGCGCGCCGGCATCGAGGCGCAGCATGCCGAAGGGCGCCACGAGCGACCAGTACAGGCGGTAGCCGTAGGCGATGCCGGCGCGGCCGACGGCCAGGCCGCGCTCACGCGGCAGCAGCGGGTGCAGCAGCAGGGCGATCAGGTTCCACACCAGCGACATCAGGCCGAGCAGCAGCAACTGCGCGAGCAGCAGCAGCGCGAGCGGCAGCGCCAGCAGGCTTCGCATGCCGCGTCACTCGTCTTGCACGGTGACCGTGCGCGAGGAGGTGCCGAGCACCCAGGCGTAGGCGATGCCGAAGGAGAAGTGGTTCTCGCGCCGCACGAGCGGACTGGGTGCGAAGTTGGCACCGCTCAGGTTGTCGTAGCGCACGAAGAGGCCGGCCCAGCTCCGCCCGAAGCGCCTCGACATCGCGGCGGTGGCCTGCGCCCCGGCGAAGCCGCCCGGCGCGCGGTAGGCCGGCCGCCCGGCCGTGGCTTCATTCGTTTCCACGTCGTAGAAATAGCCGTGATAGTCGCGGCTGCCGAACACCGGGCCGGCCTGCAGGCCGAAGTTCCAGCCTCGCAGGCGGGCGATGTCGAGGTTGAGGTTGGGCGTCGAGACCCAGCCGATCACGCGCGCGTTCGATTCCAGGGTCAAGGCCGCACGGACCGGCACGCGCAGGTCGAGCTTCCAGCCGGCGCCGCGCGCCAGGGTCCAGTTGAGGTTGGGACCGAACTCGAAGATCGGCGCCAGATCGTCCATGCCGCGGCGCGCGTCGTTGTCGTCGCTGCGCGTGGGCACACCGGCGCCCAGGCTGAGGTCGAAGTCGAAACGGTCGGATTCGTAGAGCACGGCGCGCGCGCCCTCGCGGTCCGCCTTGAAGATCTTCCCGCGGTAGACCACATAGGGCAGCGGCAGCAGCCAGGCGTGGTTCTGCTCGGAGCCGCGGTAGTGCGGCAGGCGCAGGCCGGCGGCGCCGATGCCCAGCTCCCAGAGCGGAAGTTCGACGGCGGCCGCGGGCAAGGCGGCGGGCAGCGCGGTGGCCAGCGCCAACGCGAGCCTGCCGATGTGCGCGCGCTTCGTGCCGGCGCGTCGTCGCGCGCCGCAGCGGCGGATGCGGCTGGCGGGTCGGGTCTCGATCGGAGGGATGGTCTGGAGGCGCACCGGATGATTGGGTTTCATGCCGGCACCTTGTGAGGGACCTGCGCGCCCCGAGGCATGGCGGCTTGCTCGCGGCCGGCCTGCGTCATGCCGGCTTGCCCGGCGTCGTCGCCGTGCGGCACACCGACGGCAAAGGCGTGCGCCTCGATCTCCACCAGCAGGTCGGTGCGGCAGATGTCGGCCTCGAGGTAGACGGCCGAGCGCGCCGCCGGCGCATCGGCGCCGAGCGCGGCTTCGATCACGGCGCGCACGCACGCGGCATCCTCGGCGCGCCGCACGTAGACCGTGCAGTCCAGCGCCTGCAGGGTGAAGCGGGCCGTGCCGCGCGCATTCGCGGTATCGAGCACGGCCTGCAGGTTGGTCAGTGTTTCGCGCGTCTGCGCCTGCACGTCGCCGGGGTGCCGGCTCGCATGGCCGACGATGCTCGCGGTGCCCGAGACGAGCAAGGCGCTGCGTCCGCCGCCGGCGTCGAGCAACGCCGCACGCGAGAAGCTCGGGCTGCGCGGGCCATAGGCGCCCGGGTAGCGGTAAGCGGGCACCTGGCGCGGGTTCTCGAGCGCCAGCGGCGCGCGCGTGCCGGCCAGGAAGCGCACGCTGAAGGGGCCTTGCCGGGTGCCGAGCGCGCAGGCGGCGGGGGCGCCCTCGAACGCTCGCTCGCCGGCGTCGAGAAAGGCCTGCTGGCGCGCGGCGTTGAACTGGCGGTAGCGCTCGAGTCCACCGCCGTCGGCGTTGATGCCGGGCAGGTAGTTCCACACGCGCAGGAGGTGAGCGCAGCCGGTGTGGCGCAGCGTGGCGAAGATGTCGCGGTAGGCACGCGCGGTCAGCTCCGCAAGGGTTTGCTCTTCGTGCGCTTCGCCGAGGTCGATCGCACCGAAGAGCCAGCGGCCGTCGTGCTGCCAGCGCACGTCGCCGCAGCGACCTTTGGCGAGCGGCGCGGTGCTGCCGTACCAGGCGTCGATGCGTGGGCCGCCGGATCCGAGGTTGCGCGCCGCGACGGCTTCGGGCGCATGAGGCGCCGCCGCGCTCGTCGCTGCTGCCGCGACGGGCATCGCCCCTTCGGCACAGCCGTAGGCCAGGCCGCCCAGAGCCGCCGCAGCCGCCGCGTGCACGGGCCACTCCTCGGGCAAGAGGCGCTGCACCCGCAGGCCGGGCGCGTCGAGCGGGGCCGTCATCCTCCGGACGCCTCGATCACGGTTTCGCCCTGCAGCGGGCCCATGTCGCGGATGTTGTGGCGCCGGCGCCGCCAGCCGGCGATGCTGCGCCCGAGGCTGCGCAGCGAGATCCCGTAATAGATGCCCTTGAAGGCCCACATCGACAGCCTGCGCGCGGTGCTCTTCACGTACAGGTCGCCGGCGAGCAGGGACAGGAGCGACTCCTTCACCCGCAACGGATTGGCCGGGTACATGAACATCTCGCGGATCGTCGGGTTGGTGGAGCGGAAGATGAACCACGAGAAGGCACGCGGCCCGCGCTTCATCGTGCGGTCGAAGCGCTTCAGCGCCCGCGCCGCGGCCGCCGGCGTGTCCAGGCAGGCGGCCACCACCTCGGCGCCGTCGAAGGCGCTGTGCATGGCGAGGTACACGCCCGAGGAGAACATCGGGTCGATGAAGGTGAACGCGTCGCCGAGCATCAGGTAGCGCTCGCCGCTGCAATGGCTGGCGCTGTAGGAGTAGTTGCCGGTGGCGTGGACCTTGTCGTCCACGAGCGTCGCGTGCTCGAGGCGGCGCGCGAGTTCGGGGCACAGGGCGATGGTGTCGCGGAAGAAGGCCTCGACGGGCTTGTCGCGCGACTTCAGGTAGTAGGGCCAGCACACCGCGCCCACGCTGGTGGTGCCGTCGGCCAGCGGAATGAACCAGAACCAGCCGTGCTCGAACCAGGCGATGCTGATGTTGCCCTCCTCCCTCCCGGGCAGCCGTTCGGCGCCCGTGAAGTGGCCGAACAGCGCGGAGCTGTTGTGCGCGGCGCTCTTTTGCTTGCAGCGCATCTTGTTGGCCAGGAAGGTGTCGCGGCCGGAGGCGTCGACCACGAAGCGGGTGCGGAAACTGCGGCTCGCGCCGTCGTCGAGCGTGGCCTGCACGTCGGCGCCATCGGCGTCGAAGGCGACCTCGCGCACGCGGCAGCCTTCGAGCGTGCGCGCGCCGCGCGCGGTGGCGTTGCGAAACAGCAGCTCGTCGAGCTGGGAGCGGCGCACCTGCCAGGAAAAGGGCATGGACTTGTCCCACGCCTCCGAGAACTCGAGGTAGCTGCGGTGCTCGTGCTGCGGCGACACGAACTCGATGCCCCACTTGGGCATGCCGATCGCCTCGACCTGCTCTCGCACGCCCAGCCGCTCGAACAAGGCCACGTTGGCCGGCAGCAGCGATTCGCCGATGTGAAAGCGGGGATGGTGGGCCTTTTCGAGCAGCACCACGTCGCGGCCCTGCTGGGCGAGCAGCGCGGCGATGGTGGAGCCGGCCGGTCCGCCGCCGATGACGAGCACGTCGCAGTGCTCGTGGAGGCCGTCGGGCGAGGAGGCTGTGTCGGTGGGGTTGCGGAGGTTCATGCGGGTTTGACGGCGGTGTATTCGGAGAAGATGCCCAGCTCGACGTGGCGGCGCACGTCTTCGAAGCCGGCCTCGCGCAGCGCGGCGAGAACGGCCTGCGGCGGGATACAGGCTTCGATGGTGTCCCAGTAGTAGCGCCACAGCTCGGCGCTGCCCTTGCGGCGCCCGATCACGCCGGCGATCACCGGCACGACGGCGCGCATGTAGCCCTTGAGCAGCGCGGTCGCGGCGCGGCCCTCGGGTCGGGTGATTTCGAGAACGAGCAGCCGCCCGCCCGGGCGCAGCACGCGGAAAAACTCGGCGAAGGCCGCCGCCACGTCCGCGAGGTGGCGCAGCGCGTAGCCCATGCTGAGGAAGTCGCTGCTGGCGTCCTCGCGCGGCAGCGCCTCGGCGCGCCCGGGCAGCAACTCGAGGCCGGGCAGCCGGACTTCGCCCAGCATGCCGGCGCTCGGGTCCACGCCGACGAGCCGCCCGCCGGGGCCGATGATCCCCAGCGCCTCGCGCGCCACGAGCCCCGTGCCGATGCCGACGTCCAGCACCTCGCGGTTCTCGAGCAGCCCCGCGCGCTGCAGCGCCTTGCGCCGGTACCAGGGCCCCGAGCCGAGCGCGAGAATGCGCTCGATGCGGTCGTAGTCGGGTGCCGTTTCGTCGAAGATGCGCTGCAGGAACCGTTGGTGTTCGGTCTCGTCGCCGTAGTAGTCGGCCAAAAGCGGGTGGGGCGCGAGCGGCGCCGGTCGCACGGGCAAAGCTCGGGGGCTCGGGGTCATGACGGATTATGGCAATCGCCCCGCGCGCAAGCGCCCGGCGACGCGGTCCGCAGCACGCAATCGGCGCGGTCGTGCGATGGCGCACGCTGCAAGTCCCCGCGGCTTTACGGATGTTCACATTGCTTCATACCCGGCTCAGCCGCCGGTGGCACCGTTGGTGCACTTCAGAGAACGACATGAATCGAAGCCCCCGATGACCAGATCCACGACCCGCGCCGCCCTCGTGCTGCTGCTTGCGGGCCTGGCCAGTGCCGCCTGGTATTTCCTCGCGCCGAACGGCAACGCGCCCGCCCCCGGTGCCGCGCGAAGCAGGGCCGAGGCACCCGTCACCGTCACGACCGTGACCGCCCGGCAGGAGAACTTCGCGCTTCGCCTGGCCGCCAACGGCACCGTCAGCGCGCTCAATCGCGTGGAGATCCATCCGCAGGTGAGCGCGGCCATCGTGCAGGTGCATGTGGCTGAAGGCCAGCCGGTCAAGGCGGGCCAGCTCCTCTTCACGCTCGACAGCCGCGCGGCGGCCGTTCGGGTGACTCAGGCGCAGGCCGAACTGCAGCGCAACCTCGCGACCCTGGCCGATGCCGAGCGGCAACTCCAGCGCAGCCGCGATCTGCTGCGCCAGGAGTTCGTCTCGCAAAGCGCGGTCGATACCAACCTGAGCCTCGCCGAGGCGCAGCGCGCGCTGGTCGCGGCCAACCGGGCGGCGATCCGGGCCGCGCAGGTCGAGCTGAGCTACAGCCGCATCACCGCGCCCAGCGCCGGGCGGGCCGGCGCGATCGGCGTGTACGCCGGCAGCTACGTGACGCCGGCCTCGCCGCCGCTGGTGACCGTCACCCAGCTGGACCCGATCGCCGTGAGTTTCGAGGTGCCGCAGCGCCACCTCGGTGACCTGCTCGCCAGCCTGCGCAGCGGCGCCGGCCGGGTCACCGCGCAGTTGCCCCATGGTCCGGGCGGCGGCACCACGCTCGAGGGCACGCTGCAGTTCGTGGACAGCGCGGTCGATGCGGCCTCGGGTGCCGTGCAGGCCAAGGCGCAGTTCGCCAACCCCGAGCAACTGCTCTGGCCGGGCGCCTACGTGAACGTGGCGATGGACGTGCGCACCCTGCCCGATGCCATCCTCGTGCCGCAGGCCGCGATCATCCAGGGCGCGCGCGAGAAGACCGTGTACGTGGTGGGCCCCGACGGCAAGGCGGTGTTGCGGCCCATCGAGCTCACGGCTTCGGCCGGCGAGACCGCCGTGGTCACGGGCGTGCGCGCCGGCGAGCGCATCGTGGTCGAAGGCAAGCAGAACCTGCGGCCCGGCTCGACGGTGGTGGAGCAGAGCCGGCCGGGCGACGCCGTGCCGGTGGCCAGCGCCGCCAGCGCCGCGGCCCGCGAGCCGACGCCATGAACCTCTCGGAGATGTTCATCCGGCGGCCGGTGATGACCGTGCTGCTCAACCTGGCCATGGTGCTGGCCGGCGCCATCGCCTACACCAAGATTCCGATCGCCGCGCTGCCGAGCTACGACACGCCGGTCATCAGCGTGTCGGCCTCGCTGCCGGGCGCGAGTCCGGAGACGATGGCGACCTCGGTGGCGCTGCCGCTGGAAAAGCAGTTCTCCACCATCCCCGGCCTGGCGCTGATCAGCTCGAGCAACACGCTGGGCAGCACTTCGCTCACCCTCGAGTTCGACGAAGACCGCGACATCGACGCCGCCGCGGTCGACGTGCAGGCCGCGCTGCTGCGCGCGCAGCGCGCGCTGCCCGAGGACATGACCACGGTGCCCTCCTACCGCAAGAGCAACCCGGCCGACGCCTCGGTGCTGCTGCTGGCGCTGACCTCGCCTTCCCTGAACCTGTCGGACCTCAACGACTACGCCGAGCACGTGATCTCGCCGGCGATCTCCACGCTGCCCGGCGTGTCGCAGGTGTCGGTGTGGGGCCAGCGCCGCTACGCCGTGCGCGTGCAGGTGCATCCCGACGCGCTGGCCGCGCGCGACATCGCGCTCGAGGAGCTGACCGCCGCCCTCAATGCAGCCAACGCCAACACGCCGGTCGGCACCCTGGAGGGCGATCGCCAGACCCTCACCGTGCAGGCCAATCGGCAGCTGCGCAACGCGGCGGAGTTCGCCGACCTGATCGTCTCCAGCCGCAACGGCCGCACGGTGCGCCTGCGCGACGTGGCGACGGTCGAAGACAGCTACGAGACCGTCAAGACCTCGGCCAACTTCAACGGCGAAGCGTCCATCACCCTGGGCGTGCGTCGCCAGACCGACGCCAACACCGTGGCGGTGGTCGATGCCGTGAAGGCGGCGCTGCCGGCCTTTGCCGAGCAACTGCCGCAATCGATCCGCCTGAGCCTGCTCAACGACCGTTCGTCCTCCATCCGCGAGGCGCTGCACGACGTGAACCTCACGCTGATCGGCACCGTGATCCTGGTGGTCGGCGTGATCTTCCTGTTCTTGCGCCGGCTGGTGGCGACGATCATCCCGGCGCTGTCGCTGCCGGTGTCCCTGGTCGGTGCCGTGGCGGTGTTCTGGGCCTTCGGCTACAGCCTGAACAACATCTCGCTGCTGGGCCTGACCCTGGCCGTCGGCCTGGTCGTGGACGACGCGATCGTGATGCTGGAAAACATCATGCACCACGTCGAGGAGGGCATGGCGCCGTTCGAGGCGGCGCTCAAGGGCTCGCGCGAGGTGGGCTTCACCATCATCTCGATCTCGAGCTCGCTGGTGGCGGTGTTCATCCCCGTGTTCTTCATGCCGGGGGTGATCGGACTGCTGTTCTTCGAGTTCGCGGTGATCGTGTCGCTGGCGATCGCGGTGTCGGCCTTCGTCTCGCTGACCCTGGTGCCGATGCTGGCGAGCCGCTTCCTCAAGCCGCAGGCCGCGCAACGCCGACCCGGTGCGGTCGTGCGCTCCTTCGAGCGCGCCTTCGACGCCACCGCCGGCCTCTACGCGCGAACGCTCGACGTGGCCCTGCGCCACCGGCCGTTCGTGATGGGCGTGGGCATTGCCACCTTCGTGGCCACGGGCCTCCTGTTCGCGACCATTCCCAAGGGCTTCTTCCCGGAGGAAGACATCGGCCAGATCCGCGCCTCGACCGAGGCCTCCGAAGACACGTCCTTCCCGGCCATGGTCAAGCTTCAGGACCAGGTGGCGCGCATCGTGCAGGACGACCCCAACGTGCTGACCGTCAACTCGGTCAACGGCGGGGAGGGCGCACAGAACACCGGGCGGCTCTTCATCAACCTCAAGGACCGCGGCGAGCGCGCCCCGATGCCCGAGGTGATCGAGGGGCTGCGCAAGAAGCTCGACACGGTGGCCGGCATCACCGTGTACCTGCGTGCCGAGCAGAACCTGCGGCTGGGCGGGCGCCGCACCAACAGCCAGTACCAGTACATCCTGCAAAGCGTCAAGGCCGACGAACTCAACGACTGGGCCGGCAAGCTGGCCGCCAAGCTGTCCGCCGATCCCGACTTCCGCGACGTGACGACCGACTCGCAGCTCAAGGGGCTGCAGGCGCAATTGCGGATCGATCGCGACAAGGCCAACAGCCTGGGCGTGGACATCGCGACCGTGCGCGACGCGCTCTACAGCGCTTTCGGCCAGCGCCAGGTCTCAACCATCTACACCACCGCCGACAGCTACCAGGTCATCATGGAACTCGCGCCCGACGCGCGGCGCGACGAGAGCGCCTTTCGCGGTGTGTACGTGCGCTCGAGCAGCGGTGCGCTGGTGTCCATTGCCAACTTCGCGACGGTGGAGCGCACCGTGGGCCCGACCTCGGTGAACCACGTCGGCCAGTTGCAGGCGGTGACCGTGTCCTTCAATCTGCCGACCGGCGTGGCGCTGGGTGACGCGACCCGAAAGGTCGAAACCTACACGCAGGAGATCGGCCTGCCGGCCTCGGTGATCACCAGCTACGGGGGCGACGCCGCGGTGTTCCAGAGTTCGCAAGCCAGCCAGGTGGTGCTCATCGTGGGTGCGCTGCTGGTGATCTACGTGCTGCTCGGCGTGCTCTACGAGAGCTACATCCATCCCATCACCATCCTCGCCGGCCTGCCTTCGGCGGCGGTGGGCGCGCTGCTGATGCTCGAGCTCTTCGGTCAGGACCTGACGCTGATCGCGACCATCGGCATCCTGCTCCTGATCGGCATCGTGAAGAAGAACGCGATCATGATGATCGACTTCGCGCTCGATGCGCAGCGCAGCCAGGGCATTGCGCCGCAAGCCGCCATCCGGGAGGCCTGCATCCGGCGCTTCCGGCCGATCATGATGACCACGCTGGCCGCGCTGATGGGCGCAGTGCCCATCGCCATGGGCCTGGGCGCCGGCGCCGAGTTGCGCCAGCCGCTGGGCCTGGCGGTGGTGGGCGGCCTCGTGTTCTCGCAGGCGATCACCCTGTACATCACGCCGGTGATCTACCTCTACCTCGACCGCTACAGCGGAAAGGGGCCGATCACGCGGCCGGCCGCTTTGGCGGCCGACGTGGATGCAGGCTCGGGGGCAGGGGCGGCGCACACCGGGTGAGCCGGCGCGAGCCGGGTGGCGCGCGCCTCAGACGACGGGCCGCGGCACCGCGCGGCGCTCGTGACGCCGCGGCTCTTCGGTTGCGGGTGCCGTCGCCGTCTGGCTCCCCGGCTGGAGCAGGCTCATCGCGAGCCGCCAGTGAAAGCCGCACCACGCCGCGATGCCGAGGAACTTGGGCGCGTCCTCCGCGAAGTAGCGCCAGGAGCCGGTGCCGAGCCAGCCGCGGTCGTTGATCTGGTCGATGAGCAGGGAAGCCGCCAGGCAGGCCAGGCCGAAGAGCAGCAGGCCCCATTCGCCTTCGAGAATCCGGGCGCCGAAGCGGCTGAAGTAGGCCAGGGCGGCCACGGCGAGGAGCACGACGACGGCCGGCTCGCCGAAGCCCAGATAACGGCGTGCCAGGTCGTCGTGGAGCATGAACAGGTCGTCCGTCAGCAGGAGCGCCGTGAACAGCGCAGCGGCTCGGAGAAGCTGAACGTCTTCGGTGACGCGCCCCTCGCGCCGGGCAAGCATCTGGGCGCCGAAGGCGCAGACCGCCGTGCAGGTGCACCACAGCAAGACGCCGAGGTTGGACACCACGCCCCACAGGGGATGCTGCACCGCCAGATCGGCGGGATCGCGGGTGAAGCGTTCGATCGGGATCGATGCGAACGTGCTCACCGCCACGACGGCCAGAAGCACCAGCGCCGGCGCCACGACGAAGCCCCACAGATGACCGTGGCCGCGTTTGCGCAAGGACTGCATGGACGAACTGGGCATGGGCTGGATGGACCAGCCTCAGTGTCACGGTTCTGTCATCCATCCACAACGATCGGGGCACTGCGAGTGGGGTGATTTCGCTGGGCCGTTGCGCGTGCCTGCGCACAGACACGAAGCGGGCGTGATGGTGATCGACCGCTCGAGCGAAAATCTCACGCGCGCAGCGAGGAGCCGGTCAATCGCTTCAGGGATTCCTTGGTTCTCCACGCCGCTCCGTACAGTCGGGAGTAGGCACTGCGCGGAAACCGCGCAGCCTCGGCGAACCGGGCGATCTCGCGCGAGAAGGGATCGGTCGCCATGAACACGCGCCCCAGATAGCCGCTGCTGACCTTGCGATAGGCCGCAAGATCGAACACCCGCTCGTAGTCCTGCATCCTGCCGGCGATCTGCAGCGTGATGAGCGTGCGATTGCATTTCGGGCAGCAGCCGCAGTTCTTCTCGGTCCAGGTCTTGGTGCAGACGTCCAGAAAATCGTGGGAGTCGGGCAGCTCGGCGACCTTCAGCGTCTTCTCGACGCGGGTGTACTCGCTGCCGACCGAAAAGCATTGGGTGCTTTCGGTGGAAAGCATGGGCAAGGTGATGAGATCGGTCGGCGCCGTGTCGTGCCAGGCCGAGATCGACACGTCGCCGAACCGGTACGCCGAGGCGTACATGAAGCGCCCGATGCCCGCGCCGAGAAGCAGCGCCACGGCGGCATTGCGCGCGGTGTGCGTCTGCTGGAAACCGAGGCGTTGGCCATAGAAGGCATCGAGGTTGCTGTCGATGTCGATCAGCGGCAAGCCGAGCCGATCGGTCAGGGGCAGCAGACGCTGGTGGCGGCGCCTGAACGTGGCCTCGCCGCCCGTGTCGTGCGAGCCGACGTTGTTGTAGAGCAGATGCGTGATGCGAAAACCCTCGGCCACCGGCGCGTAGTGGTGGTCCGCCAGGACGCAGAACGAATCGATGCCGCCGGAGAATCCGGTCGCCACGCCCCTTGCGTCCGAGCGCTCGCGGCTGATGTTCGCAGGACGGATCTCGACGCCATGGAGAAACGGCATGACCTCCCGAAGCAGCACCTGCAAGGCGGCCAGGCTGTAGATCAGCTTCTCCGATACCGTGCCGGCCACGCTGATGGGCTCGCCCCGGGCCATGGCCGGAATGAGGAGTGCGACCAGTTGCGCGTCCGATGATTCGCTCAGCAGATCACGACACGATGCAGGCGCACTGAACGCCAGCGACTTCGGAAGGTGATCCGATTCGATCCGGGTGTCGATGACGGCTCGCCCATCGGCGATTCGCAGTTCTGGTTTTCCGATGCGCATGAGAAGAGGCCTCGAGGATGGGCCGGCCCTTGCTGGGTTGCCGGCGAGGGAAGGATCATCGCGTCAGCAAACGATGTTTCTGCTCGCGCAAAACACCGGTGCGTTTCAGTCCGGCTTGGCTCCCAAACCCATGTAGCGAGCCCGGATCCCGTCGATGCGCCGACGGTTCGCGCCGAAGTCGCGCGCTCCCAGCCGCGACGCCGAACGCAGGTGGATCACACCGTCCACCGGATCGACCCAGAACTCCAGGTCATCCACGAAGCCCAGCCAGCGGGTCGTCGCCTCGGCGCGCAGGTAGTCGGGCGCCGCCTGCACGATGCGCAGGCCCTCGGTGGTTTCGAGCACCGAGCGCAGGCGTGCCATCGATGCCTCGGCGTTCCCCTGGAAAGGAAAGGGATTGATGCGCGCGCTGGCCGGTGGCGCACTCGCGGCGTGCAGGGCGGCCTGGCTGCTCACGCTGTTGTCGGTGAGCGAAGGGGCCTTGAGCTTGCCTTCGCGCACGCCCAGGTCGGTCGGCGGCGTGCCCGAGAACGCGCCGAAGCGTCCGGCCAGCAGCACGGCCATCAGCGCCGCGATGAGAGCCACCGCCGCGATCATCGCGCCGCGTTTCATGGCCGTTGCAAGTTGCGCAACGTCAACGCCTGCGCTTGGCAGTGCCGCCGAGCAGCGACCCGAGCACCCCGCGGATGATCTCGCGCCCGACGGTGGTGCCCATGGTGCGCGCTGCCGACTTGGCCATCGATTCGGCCAGCCCCTCGTGCCTGCCGCCGCGCGGTCCGGTCCGGCCGAAAAGGATGCCGCCCAGGCCGCCGAGCATGCCGCCATCGCCGTCGCCGGGGGCGGTGGCCGTGCCGGCCGGGCCGGGGCCGGCCTGCTGCGCCGCATCGGCGCTCGCGGCGGCGCGCTCCTTCAGTTTCTCGTAGGCGGATTCGCGGTCCTCGGTCTTCTCGTACGCCCCTGCGACCAGCGAGCCGGCAACGAGCGCCTTGCGCTGCTCGGGCGTGATCGGGCCGATCTGGCTGCCGGGCGGGATGACGTAGACGCGCTGCGTGACGCCGGGCCGGCCCTTCTCGTCGAGCAGGCTGACGAGCGCTTCGCCGACGGCGAGCTCGGTGATCGCCGCGGCGATGTCCAGGCCCGCGTTCGGACGCATGGTTTCGGCCGCCGACTTCACCGCCTTCTGATCGCGCGGCGTGAAGGCGCGCAGCGCGTGCTGCACCCGGTTGCCGAGCTGGCCGAGCACCGCATCGGGGACGTCGAGCGGGTTTTGCGTCACGAAGTACACGCCGACGCCCTTGGAGCGGACCAGGCGAACGACGAGCTCGATGCGCTCGATCAGCGCCTTGGGCGCGTCGTTGAACAGCAGGTGGGCCTCGTCGAAGAAGAACACGAGCTTGGGCTTGTCCGGGTCGCCCACCTCCGGCAGCGTCTCGAACAGCTCGCTGAGCATCCACAGCAGGAAGGTCGCGTACAGGCGCGGCGAGCTCATCAGCTTGTCGGCGGCCAGGACGTTGACCACGCCGTGGCCGTTGACCGTCTGCATGAAGTCGCCGATGTCGAGCATCGGCTCGCCGAAGAAGCGCTCGCCGCCTTGCTCCTCGATCTGCATCAGCCCGCGCTGAATCGCGCCCACGCTGGCCGCGCTGATGTTGCCGTACTCCGTCTGGAAGGCCTTGCCGTTGTCGCCCACGTACTGGAGCATCGCGCGCAGGTCCTTGAGGTCCAGCAGCAGCATGCCGTTGTCGTCGGCGATCTTGAAGACGAGCGACATCACTCCCTGCTGCGTCTCGTTGAGCGCGAGCATGCGCCCGAGCAGCAGCGGTCCCATGTCGGAAACGGTGGCGCGCACCGGGTGACCCTGTTCGCCGAACACGTCCCACAAGGTGGCGGGGCAGGCGAAGGAGGTGGGCGCTTCGATGCCGCGCTCGGCCAGCACCTTGGCGAGCTTGTCTCCCACGGTGCCCGCCTGCGCGATGCCGGTGAGGTCGCCCTTCACGTCGGCCAGGAAAACCGGCACGCCGATCTTGCTGAAGCCTTCGGCCAGGGCCTGCAGGGTGATCGTCTTGCCGGTGCCGGTGGCGCCGGTGACGAGGCCGTGCCGGTTGGCCAGCGCGGGCAGGAGCGCGCAGGCGATGTCGCCACGCTGGGCAATCAGGAGCGGCTCAATCATGGCGGTCCTCGGCAGGCTGAAGGGAAAGGGCCTCACATAAAATCGCGCCAATCCTAAGCTTTCCGAAAGAAAAAATGGCCGGGCATTCCAAGTGGGCCAACATCCAGCACCGCAAGGGCCGTCAGGACGAGAAGCGCGGCCGTATCTGGACCCGCATCATCCGGGAGATCGTCGTCGCGGCCCGCCAGGGCGGGGGCGATCTGGCCATGAACCCGCGCCTGCGCCTGGCGGTCGATAAGGCCAAGGCCGCCAACATGCCGGCCGACACCATCAAGAAGAACGTCGACAAGGCCACCGGCGCCCTCGAAGGCGTCAACTACGAAGAAGTGCGCTACGAGGGCTACGGCATCGGCGGCGCGGCCGTCATCGTCGATTGCATGACCGACAACCGCGTGCGCACCGTGGCCGAGGTGCGCCACGCCTTCAGCAAGTATGGCGGCAACCTGGGCACCGAGGGCTCGGTGGCCTTCCAGTTCAAGCACTGCGGCCAGTTCGTGTTCGCGCCCGGCGCGGCGGAGGACAAGGTGATGGAAGCGGCGCTCGAGGCCGGTGCCGACGACGTGATCACCGATGACGACGGCGCCATCGAGGTGCTGAGCGATCCACTGGCCTTCGAGCCCGTAAAGCAGGGGCTCGAAGCGGCGGGTCTGAAACCCGAGGTGGCCGAGGTGACGATGCGCGCCGAGAACACGGTCGAGCTCGCCGGCGATGACGCCGCGCGCATGCAAAAGCTGCTCGACGTGCTCGAGGACCTGGACGACACGCAGGCCGTGTTCCACAACGCCGAGCTGTCCGGCACGGGAGTGCCGCAATGAAGGTCCTGGTGATCGGCGGCGGCGGCCGCGAGCATGCGCTGGCGTGGAAGATCGCCGCTTCGCCCAGGGTGCAGATGGTGTTCGTCGCGCCCGGCAACGGCGGCACGGCGCTCGACGTGCGCCTGAAGAACGTGCCGATCGAGGGCGTGCAGGCGCTGGCCGACTTCGCGCAGGCCGAGAAGATCGCGCTCACCGTCGTCGGCCCCGAAGCGCCGTTGGCCGCCGGCGTGGTGGACGCTTTTCGTGCGCGCGGCCTGCGCATCTTCGGCCCCACGCGCGCCGCCGCGCAACTCGAGAGCTCCAAGGCCTTCTCCAAGGATTTCATGCAGCGCCACGGCATCCCGACCGCGCTGTACCAGACCTTCGCCGACGCCGCTGCCGCGCACGCCCATGTCGACAGGACCGGCGTGCCGATCGTCATCAAGGCCGACGGGCTGGCCGCCGGCAAGGGCGTCGTGGTGGCGAGCACCCCGGGCGAGGCGCATGCGGCGATCGACTGGATGCTCGGCACCGGCGGCAGCGGCGCGCCGCAGCTCGACGTGCAGCACCTGCTCGCCGACGACGGCCGCGCGGTGCCCCGGGTCGTGATCGAGGAGTTCCTCGAAGGCGAGGAGGCGAGCTTCATCGTCCTGGCCGACGGCAGGAACGTGCTGCCGCTGGCCACCAGCCAGGACCACAAGCGCGCGTTCGACGGCGACACGGGTCCCAACACCGGCGGCATGGGCGCGTATTCGCCGGCGCCGGTGGTCACGCCGAACGTGCATGCGCGCGTCATGCACGAGATCATCCAGCCGACGCTGGACGGCATGGCCAAGGACGGCATTCCCTACACCGGCTTCCTCTACGCCGGCCTGATGATCGACGCCCAGGGGCATCCGAAGACGCTGGAGTTCAACTGCCGCCTTGGCGATCCCGAAACCCAACCGATCATGATGCGGCTCAAGAGCGATCTGCTCGACGTGCTGCTGCACGCAGCCGACGGCACGCTCGATCAGGTCGATCTGCAATGGGACCGGCGCATTGCGCTGGGCGTGGTGATGGCGGCGGCCGGCTACCCACTGGAGCCGCGCAAGGGCGATCCCGTCACCGGACTGCCCCCCGCGGCGACCGACGCAGGCAGCGACGCGGTGGTCTTTCATGCCGGCACGGCCAAGCACGACGGCAAGCTGCTCACCAGCGGCGGGCGCGTGCTGTGCGTCACCGCACTGGGCGAATCGGTCAAGGTGGCGCAGCAGCGCGCCTACGAGGCGCTGGCACCCATCGCCTTCGACGGGATGCAGTTTCGCCACGACATCGGCCACCGTGCGATCAAGGCGCGCTGAGCCTTGCAGCACGCGCCGCGCGGTGCATCGAATCCGCTTGCCATGAACGACACGGCCGCCGTCCGCAGCTACCTGCTGGGGCTTCAAACGCGCATCGTTGCTGCGCTCGAGGCCGAAGACGGCGGCAGCTTCCTGCGCGATGCCTGGCAGCGCGAGCCCGGCGGCGCACTCGAAGGCGATGGCCTGTCGCGGCTGATCGAAGGCGGCTCGCTGCTCGAGCGCGGCGGCTGCAGCTTCAGCCACGTGAAGGGCCGGGCGCTGCCGCCCTCGGCCACCCAGCACCGGCCCGAGCTGAGCGGCGCGCCCTTCGAGGCCATGGGCGTCTCGCTGGTCCTGCACCCGCGCAACCCCTACGTGCCCACGGTGCACATGAACGTGCGCATGCTGGCAGCGCACCAGCCGCTGGCTGACGGCGGCACGCAGACGGTGAGCTGGTTCGGCGGCGGCATGGACCTCACCCCGTATTACGGCTTCGAGGAAGACGCCACGCATTTCCACGCTACCTGCCGCGACGCGCTCGCGCCTTTCGGGGCCGACAAGTACCCGCGCTTCAAGCAGTGGTGCGACGAGTACTTCTTTCTGAAGCACCGCAACGAGCCGCGCGGCATCGGCGGCATCTTCTTCGACGACTTCGCCGAGGGCGGCTTCGACAACGGTTTCGCGATGACCCGCGCCGTCGGCGACGCGCTGCTCGCCGCCTGGCTGCCCATCCTGCACCGCCGCCGCGACACGCCCTACGGCGAGCGCGAGCGCGAGTTCCAGGCCTACCGCCGCGGCCGCTATGTCGAGTTCAATCTGGTGTGGGACCGCGGCACGCTGTTCGGCCTGCAATCGGGCGGGCGCACCGAGGCGATCCTCATGTCCATGCCGCCGCTTGCGAGCTGGCGTTACGACTGGACGCCGCAGCCGGGCACGCCCGAAGCGCGGCTCTACAGCGATTTCCTGAGGGCGAGGCCGTGGTGTTGAGCGATGCCGGGGGACAGGGGTGAGCGCAGCCGCGCGCATCGGCCTGTTCGGCGGCAGCTTCGATCCGCCGCACCAGGCGCATCTGGCCCTGGCTCGCGCGGCGCTCGGCGAGCTGCGGCTCGACGAACTGCACTGGTTGCCGGCCGGCCGGCCTTGGCAGAAGCCGCACGAACTCGCGAGCGCCCGGGACCGCGCCGCCATGGTCGCTGCCGCCATCGAAGGCGAGCCGCGCTTCGTGCTCGACCCTCGCGAACTCCGGCGCAGCGGCCCGAGCTACACGGTCGACAGCGCACGCGAACTGCAGGCCGAGCATCCTGGAGCGACGCTCTACCTGCTGATCGGTCAGGATCAGTACGAAGGCCTGCCGAGCTGGCATGCCTGGCGGGAACTGCTCTTGCTGGTGACCTTGGGTGTGGCGGCCCGAGAAGGCGGGGCGGTGCATGCCCCGCAGGCCCTGCAAGGCGTGCCGCACGACGTGGAGCGCCTGGGCATGCCCCCCATGGCTGTGTCGTCCACGGCCATCCGCGCTCATCTGGCCGCCGGCGGGAGTGCGCAGGAACTCGTTCCCGCCATGGTGCCGGTGGCAGTCGCGCGCTATATTGATTCGCACCGGCTCTACCGCGAGGCCGGCCCTTCTTCGTCAACACCGCGCACGGCCGACGGCCGGCCACCCAGGAGCTGAATGGACATCCGAAAACTGCAGCGCGCCATCGTTGATGGCCTCGAGGACGTGAAGGCGCACGACATCGTGGTCTTCAACACCGAACACCTGTCGGCCCTGTTCGAGCGCGTGATCATCGCCTCGGGCACGAGCAACCGGCAGACCAAGGCTCTCGCGGCCAGCGTGCGCGATGCGGTGAAAGTGGGCGGGTTTCCGGTACTGCGTACCGAGGGCGAGGACAACGGCGAGTGGATCATCGTCGACTGCGGCGCCGCGGTGGCCCACATCATGCAGCCCGAGATCCGCCGCTACTACCACCTCGAGGAGCTGTGGGGCGGCAAGGCGGTGAAGCTCAAGCTGGGCAAGGCCCCCCAGGGCCTCGTCAAGGCGGCCGAACCCGAAGACGACGCGCCTGCGTCCCGCGCGGACAAGCGTGCCGGCAACGGCGGAGTGCAGGCGGCGGCCAAGACAGCCAAGCGGGCCGCGAGCCGGCCGGCCGCGGCCCGCAAGCCCGCGGCGAAAGCGCCGAACAAGCCAGTGGCCACCAAGCCAGCGGCCACCAAGACGGCGGCAAGCCGGCCGGCTGCGGCCCGCAAGACCACCGGCGGCCGACCCGCTGCCAAGTCCGCTCCGAAGTCCGCTGCCAAGAAGCCCGCACGACGCACATGAAGCTCGCGCTCGTCGCGGTCGGCCAGCGCCTGCCGGCCTGGGCCGAGAGCGCCTGCGACGACTACCTCAAGCGCCTGCCTCCCGAATGGCGCTTCGACATAAAGACGGTGAAGGCCGAACCCCGCACCCTCGGCAAGCCGGTGGAGGCCCTGAAGGCCGCCGAAGCCCAGCGCATCGGCGCGGCCTGCGCCAAGGGATCGCGCCGCGTGGTGCTCGATGAGCACGGCGATCGCGTGAGCACCGTGGCTCTGGCGGAGCGGCTGCTCGCCTGGCAGCGCGACGGCCGCGACGTGGCGCTGCTCATGGGCGGGCCCGACGGTCTCGACGCCGGCCTCAAGCGCAGCGCCGAGGAGACCCTGCGCCTGTCCGACCTGACCTTGCCGCATGCGCTGGCGCGCGTCGTGCTCGTCGAGGCCTTGTACCGGGCCTGGTCGCTCAATGCGGGGCATCCCTATCACCGCGGAAACGAATGACGGCTTCCATGCGCTTCGTCTACCTCGCCTCGCAAAGCCCCCGGCGCCGGCAACTGCTCGAGCAGATCGGCGTGCGCCACGAGTTGCTGCTGCCCGACGCGAGCGAGGATGCAGAGTCGCTCGAGACGGCGCTGGCCGACGAGCCGCCGAACGACTACGTGTTGCGCGTGACCCTCGCCAAGCTGGCCGCGGCGCGCGCGCGGCTGCTCGCGCGCGGCCTGCCGCCGGCGCCGATCCTGTGCGCGGACACCACCGTGGCGATCGGCGCGCGCATCTTCGGCAAGCCGGCCGACGACGAAGACGCGGCGCTCATGCTGCAGGCCCTGTCGGGGCAGACGCATGGGGTGCTGACGGCCGTGGCGCTGGTCGAGGCGCCGCACGCGGCCTTCGCGCCCCGGTGCCTGCTGCAGATGTCCACCGTGCGTTTTCGCGAACTCGATCCCGACGAGATCGTGCGCTATGTGGCGAGCGGCGAATCGCAGGGCAAGGCGGGGGCTTATGCGATCCAGAGCCAGGCGGCGGCATGGATCGAGCACCTCGAGGGCAGCTATTCGGGGGTGATGGGCCTGCCGCTCTTCGAGACGGCACAACTCCTGAGGCCCCTGGGTTGGCGGTTCTGATCAGCCACCGACTGCGAGGCCGCGGGCCACTTAACATGGCGCCGTGCAAGACATCCTCATCAACTGGTCGCCTCAGGAAACCCGGGTGGCCATCGTCGAGAACGGCGCGGTGCAGGAGTTGCATCTGGAGCGCACGCTCGAGCGCGGCTGGGTAGGCAACGTCTATTCGGGCCGCGTGGCCCGGGTGCTGCCGGGCATGCAGTCGGCTTTCGTCGACATCGGCCTGACCCGCGCCGCCTTCCTCCACGTGGCTGACCTGCACCGCGACGAGCCGGGGGGGCGCGAGACGTCGGCCGTGGTGCCGATCGAGCGACAGGTGTTCGATGGCCAGGCCCTGATGGTGCAGGTCATCAAGGACCCGATCGGCAGCAAGGGCGCGCGGCTGTCCACGCAGATCAGCATCGCGGGGCGGCTGCTCGTGTTCCTGCCGCAGGACGACCGCATCGGCATCAGCCAGAAGATCGGCTCGCAGGACCTGCGCGAGCGGCTGCGCGCGCGCATGCAGGTGCTGGCGGGCGAGGGCGGCGGCGGCTTCATCCTGCGCACCAACGCGGAGGAAGCCTCGGACGCGGAACTCGCCGACGACATCGCTTACCTGCGCAAGACGTGGAACGCCATCCGCGAGCGTGCCTTCAAGGCGCCCGCCGGCACGCTGCTGCACGAGGACCTCAGCCTGGTCCAGCGCGTGCTGCGTGACCTGACCGGTGAGCAGACGCAGGCCGTTCGCATCGACTCGCGCCTGCAGTACGACGTGCTGCGCGCCTTCGGCGAGCAATACACGCCCACCGCCGTGACGAAGCTCGAGCTCTACGTGGGCGAGCGGCCGATCTTCGACCTGTTCGCCATCGACGAGGAGATCGAACGCGCGCTGGCCCGTCGCGTCGAGCTCAAGAGCGGCGGCTATCTCATCATCGACCAGACCGAAGCGCTCACCACGATCGACATCAACACCGGCGGCTTCGTCGGCGCGCGCAACTTCGACGACACCGTCTTCAAGACCAACCTCGAGGCCGCGCAGGCCATCGCCCGCCAGCTCCGGTTGCGCAACCTGGGCGGCATCATCATCATCGACTTCATCGACATGGCGCGCGAGGAGCACCAGGACGCCGTGCTCGCCGAACTGCGCAAGCAGCTAGCACGCGACCGCACCAAGATCACCGTGAGCGGTTTCACCCAGCTCGGGCTGGTCGAGATGACCCGCAAGCGCACGCGCGAATCGCTCGCCCACTTGCTGTGCGAACCCTGCCCGACCTGCCAGGGCAAGGGCCAGGTCAAGACGCCGCGCAGCGTGTGCTACGACATCCTGCGCGAGATCCTTCGCGAGGCCCGGCAGTTCAACCCGCGCGAGTTCCGCGTGATCGCCTCGCCGGCGGTGGTGGAGATGCTGCTCGACGAGGAAAGCCCGCATCTGGCGGGGCTGTCCGATTTCATCGGCAAGCCTGTCTCCCTGCAGACCGAGCCCGGGCTGTCGCCGGAGCAGTACGACATCGTTCTCCTGTGACGCCGCGCCGCCGTGCGGCGGGGTGCCCTACACCGTGACACGACTTCCGCGAGGACACGGGCGGTCTCCCCGATGACGGCTGGTATCCTTGCGCCGCTTCGTCGTTTCTCGCCACACCGACACTTCCGTTCAACGATGCTACGGTCTAGCCTGCGGGACCACCCGCTGTCCGGCTTGCGCGCGCGGCACGATCTCCTCCCCAGTTGCGTTTGCATCGCCCGGATCCGATGAACAGCCGAGCCCTCCCCCCCCTTGCGTCACCCTTGCGCCGCAGCCTGATCGCGCTGCCTCTCGCGGCGGCCATGCCCGCGGCGCTGGCGCAGTTTCGTGTCGAGATCGCGGGCGTCGGCGCCACGCAGCTGCCGATTGCCGTGGTCGCTTTCCGGGGTGAGCAGCAGGCCCCGCAACCGGCCGGCCAGATCGTGCGTGCCGACCTCGAGCGCAGCGGCGTGTTCCGTCCGCTCGACACGGCGGGCGTCGCACTCGACGAGTCGTCCAAGCCGGAGCTCACCGCATGGCGCGGCCGCGGCGCCGATGCCCTGGTGGCCGGCTCGGTCACGCGCCTGGCCGACGGCCGCTTCGATGTGCGCTACCGCCTGTGGGACGCGGTCAAGGGCGTGGACCTGGGCGGACAGAGCTACGTGGTCAGCGCGGCCGACCTTCGGCTGGCCTCGCACCAGATCGCCGACGCCATCTATGAAAAGCTGACTGGCGAAAAGGGCGTCTTCTCGACCCGCATCGCCTACGTCACCAAGGGCGGCAGCTACACGCTGTGGGTCACCGATGCCGATGGCGAGGCGGGGCAGTCGGCGCTGGTCAGCCCCGAGCCGATCATCTCGCCGGCCTGGTCACCGAACGGCAAGGAACTGGCTTACGTGTCCTTCGAGAGCCGCAAGGCCGTGGTGTACGTGCAGGACGTCGCCACCGGCAAGCGCAGCACCGTGGCGAGCTTTCGCGGCTCCAACAGTGCGCCGGCCTGGTCGCCCGACGGCAGCCGGCTCGCCATGACGCTCAGCCGCGAAGGCGGCTCGCAGCTCTACGTGATGGGGCGCGACGGCCAGAACGTGCGGCGCCTCACCAACACCAGCGCCATCGACACCGAGGCGACGTGGTCGGCCGACGGCAGGCAGCTCTACTTCGTCAGCGATCGCGGCGGCAGCCCGCAGATCTACCGGCTGCCGGTGGCCGGCGGCAACGCCGAGCGCGTGACCTTCGAGGGCGCCTACAACATCAGCCCGACGTTGAGCCCCGACGGGCGGCTGATGGCCTACATCGCCCGCAACGGCGGTGGCTTCAAGGTCCATGTGATGGACCTCGGCGGCGGAACCGGCCGCGCCGTCACGGACACGAATGACGACGAAAGCCCGAGCTTCGCGCCGAACGGCCGCCTCATCATCTACGCCACCCGGGAGGGAGGGCGCGATGTGCTGATGACGACCACGACGGACGGCCGGATCAAGGCGCGCCTCGTCGCTACCCAGGCCGACGTTCGGGAGCCGGTCTGGGGTCCCTACGGCCGCTGAGCCATTTCCTCGAAAAATTCGATTCTCAGGAGACCACCATGAAAGCACTCTTTCCCCGCAGCAGATCGGCCATTGCCGTGTTGGCCGCGCTCGCGCTCGCAGGCTGCGCCTCGAGCGTCAAGCTCGACGAGCCCCCGGTCGAAAGCCGCACGCCTGGCGCAGCCGGCGCGGGCGGTGCGGGCGCCGACGGAAGCGGTGCCCCGCAATCGCAGGTGGCCAACGTCGATCTCTCCAAGCAGCAGGCCGACGCCGCGGCCAACGCGCTGCCGAAGGTCGTGTACTTCGATTTCGACTCCTTCATCGTGAAGGACGAGTTCCGCCCCGTCGTCGAGTCGCACGCCAAGCGCCTGAACGGCGATCGCGCCAAGCGCATCGTCGTGGAAGGGCATACCGACGAACGCGGCGGCCGCGAGTACAACCTCGCGCTCGGCCAGAAGCGTGCCGAAGCCGTCGCGAAATCCCTGGCCCTGCTCGGTGCGCAGACCACCCAGATCGAGGCCGTCAGCTATGGCGAGGAGCGCCCGGCCATGACCGGCAGCGACGAGACCGCCTGGGCGCAGAACCGCCGTGCCGAGCTGCGTGACCGCTGAGATGGGTGCGCCCGGGCTTGCATCCATCGTCGCTGATGCAGGCGGCGCTTGCGGCGCTCGGAGCGGCCCGGCGCACGCCGCGGCAGGGACGGTCGCGACAGCGCGCGGGAAAACGGGCTGGCGCGTGCTCGTCGGCGCCCTCGCGCTCGTCGGTGCCGGTGCGGCGCAGGCGGGTCTGTTCAGCGACGACGAGGCTCGCCGCGCGATCCTCGACCTCCGTGCGCGCATGGATCAGAACGAACAGGCGGGCCGCACGCGACAGGAAGAGTTGAACCAGCAGGTGCAGCAACTCCAGCGCAGCCTGCTCGACCTCAACGCCACGATCGAGCAGCTGCGCGGCGAGCTGGCCCGCATGCGCGGCAACGACGAGCAGCTGCTGCGCGACGTGGGCGAGTTGCAGCGCCGGCAAAAGGACGTGCAGGCCGGCATCGACGACCGGCTGCGCCGCATCGAGCCGCAGAAGGTGCAGCTCGATGGTCGCGAGTTCCTGGCCGAGCCCGACGAAACGCGGCTGTACGGCGAGGCGGTCGGCGTGCTGCGTCAGGGCGATTTCGCAGGCGCCATCGAGGCGTTCAGCGCCTTCCAGCGGCGCTACCCGACCAGCGGATACGGCCAGACGGCCTTGTACTGGCTGGCCAATGCGCAGTACGGCAAGCGCGACTACAAGGAAGCGATCGCCTCGTTCCGCTCGCTGGTGTCGAGCGCGCCGCAGCATCCGCGCGCCCCCGAGGCGCTGCTGTCGATCGCCAACTGCCAGATCGAGCTGAAAGACCCGAAGAGCGCGAAGGCCACGCTCGCCGAACTGATGAAGAACTACCCGACCAGCGAAGCCGCGCAGGCCGGACGCGAGCGGCTGGCCTCCTTGAAGTGACGCCGGCGAAGTGAGCGCCGCGCCGCCGCCCGCGGCCGTTACCGAGGCCGATCTCGAACGGCGCTTCGGCGGCCTGAGGCGGCTCTACGGCGATGCCGGCTACGAGCGACTGCGCACGGCCAGGGTGGCCGTGGCGGGCGTCGGCGGCGTCGGCTCGTGGGCTGCGGAGGCACTGGCGCGCAGCGGCGTGGCCGGCCTGAGCCTGATCGACCTGGACCACGTGGCCGAGTCGAACATCAACCGCCAGGTGCAGGCCCTCGACACCACGCTCGGCCAGGCCAAGGTCCAGGCGCTGCGCGAACGCATCGCGCTGATTCATCCCGGCTGCAAGGTCGATGCCATCGAGGCCTTCGTCGAGCCCGAGGTCTGGCCTGCTCTGCTCGCACAGCCGGTGGACGCGCTGATCGACGCCTGCGATCAGGTTCGCGCCAAGGCCGTGCTCGCCGCCTGGGCACTCGCGCAGCCCATGGCCTTCGTCATGGTGGGCGCGGCCGGCGGCAAGCGCCGCGGGCAGGACGTGGACGTGCAGGACATCGCCGAGGTCACCCACGACCCGCTGCTCGCGTCGCTGCGTCAGCGGCTTCGTCAACGCCACGGTGTCCCGCGCAAGGGCCCCATCGGTCTGCGCTGCGTGTTCTCCCGCGAGCCCGTGCGACGCCCGGACGATGCTTGCGATGTGCAGGGCGGCCTCAATTGCCGAGGCTACGGATCGGCGGTCAGCGTGACGGCCGTCTTCGGTCTGGTGGCTGCCGGCGAGATCATCGAGCAGCTCCTCGCGCACCCTGCCCAGGCTTGAGTCGGCTGCGCGAGTCGGGCTAGAATGCGCTGCTTTGCGACGGGGTTGTTAGCTCAGTCGGTAGAGCAGCGGACTTTTAATCCGTAGGTCGCGTGTTCGAGTCACGCACAACCCACCAAACGTGCCGACGCGTTGCCTTCGCGGCGCACAGATCCACACCGTGCAAGATCACGGGCTCTTAGCTCAGTTGGTAGAGCAGCGGACTCTTAATCCGTAGGTCGAGTGTTCGAGTCACTCAGGGCCCACCAAAGAAGTGAAACGGCCAGCAGCTCACCGCCTGCTGGCCGTTTTGCCTTGTGGCCCGGCGGCTGTTGCACTGGGGGTGCTCCCAGGCGCCTGCCTCGATTGCGAGGCTGCCAAGGCAGCACGCAAGTGCAGCGCCCGCGCGGCGTCGATGTCGTGCGCGAGTCGCTCCAGCAGTTCGGGCGTTCTCCGGCCCGGTGCATCGGCAGCTTTGCCGCGTGGCGGTCGTTGCGTCGTGCGTGCAAGCGCCAGTGCGGCCGAGTAGATGGCGTCCAGGGCACGCGATACCTCTTCGTGCGTCGGCGGCGGCTCGCTCATCAAGACATGCTCCGGATGACGAGTTGCGCACCCAGGGCACCGAGACCGAGGAAGAACAGGCGCTTGAACGTCGCCTCGTCGGCTGCTCTGCGCAGCCGCTGGCCGGCCGACATGCCGAGCAGCGCGAACGACAGCGGAAGCGCGAGCCCCCAGCCGGCCGAGGCGGCACTGAACGCGGCGGACCCGTCCGACGCCAGTCGCCCGGCGAGCGCGAGGGTGGAAACGGTGAACGACAAGCCGAGGGCCTGCACCAGTTCGTCCTTGCCCAGCCGCAAGCCTTGCAGATAAGGCACGGCCGGTAACACGAAGACGCCGGTCGCCGCGGTGACGACGCCGGTCGCCAGACCTGCGCATGGCGACAGCCAGCGTTCATGGCGCGCGGACACGGACAGGCGCACTCGGACGAGCCCCGCTGTCGCATAGGCGAGCAGGCAAAGGCCCAGGGCGCCGGAAGCCGCACGCCCGTCGAGCGTGGCGATGCTGAAGGGCGCGCACAGCGTGCCGGCGACGCTGCCCGCCTGCATGCTCCAGAGACGGCGGGCCATGGGGCGCAAGGGCTTGCCTGCAAGCGTCTGCCACATGTTGGTGGCCAGCGAGGGCACGATGAGCAGCGTCGCGGCTTGCGCTGCCGGCATGAAACTGCCGAGCAAGCCCATCGCGACGGTCGGCAGGCCGAGGCCGATCAGGCCCTTGACCAGTCCGGCGAACACGAAGATGGCCGCGATGGCTCCGACGGCGGGGAAGTCGACCGAGAAGTCGCCGGAGACACTCGACAGATCGAAGGCGGGCATGCGGCCAGTGTCGGCAGGCTCATCGTTCGACTCAAGCTGCGATATCCTGAGCCGGCCTTCGCCGCCGCCGAAGCCACTGCTCGAACCTCTGACTCACACGTCGACCGACAAGCGCTCGTGGCCCCCGCTTTCCGATTCGACATCACGGACCTGCGGCTCTTCCTGTGCGTGGTGGAGGAGGGCAGCATCACCTCGGGGGCGCAGCGCTCGCATCTCGCACTGGCGTCGGCGAGCGCCCGCATCCGCAACCTCGAAGACGGCCTGGGCGTCGCCTTGCTCGAGCGGCTGCGCGGCGGTGTGCGGCCGACCGCGGCGGGGCTCGCGCTCGTGCAGCACGCGCGTGTGGTGCTGCAACAGCTCGAGCGAATGCAGGGCGAGTTGAGCGCCTTTGCCGGCGGCCTCGCCGGCACGGTGCGCCTGCTGGCCAACACGGCCGCGATCACGGAGCATCTGCCGGCGGCCCTGGCGGGCTTCCTGCAGGCGCGTCCCGGGGTCGATGTCGATCTGGAAGAACGCCCGAGCCAGGCCATCGTCTCGCAGATTCTCGGCGGCGTGGGCGATCTCGGCATCGTGGCCGACTCGGTGGACGCATCGATGCTCGAGACGGCGCCTTTCGCGCGGGACGAGCTGGTCGTGGTCACGTCGCCCGGGCACGAGCTCGGCCGCCGGGCGAGGCTGCGGTTCGCGGACGCCTCGGCTTTCGCGTTCGTCGGCCTCGGCGACGAAAGCGCCCTGCAGCAGCACCTCAACTTGCAGGCGCAGCGGATCGGACGGCGGATCGACACGCGCGTGCGCCTGCGCAGCTTCGATGCCGTTTGCCGAATGGTCGAAGCCGGCGTGGGCGTGGCGGTGATTCCGCGCGTTGCCGCCGAGCGGTGCGCCCGGGCGATGCGGCTCGAGATCGCAGCGCTCGACGAGCCTTGGGCCGAGCGACGCCTGCTGCTGTGCGCGCGGCGTTTTGCCGACCTGTCGGGCCCGGCGGCCGAACTGCTCGAGGCGCTTCGAGCGCAGGCGGCAAGCTGAAACCCGGCTGTGCCCGGCCGGGGAGTCGCGGCGGTGCAGGATCCGCGCACGCATTCGGCATGCATTCCGCCCGCGCATGCGAACGAGCCGCAATGATCGGGTGCGTCTTGCCGATCGGCCCGGTGTAATTCCTCTGCATTGCGCATCACCGGATCGCTGCAAGCGGGCGGTGCACACCCGCCGGGCAGTCGCGATGTCGCGACGACACCGGCGCATGCGGAGGACAACCAGTGACTGCAAGGAACTCGCATCGAGCCCTGCTGTGGGCCGTGGTCTGCGGCGGGCTCATCATGGGCGCGGCCATCGGGACGCGCCATGTGCAGGGCCTCTTCCTCGTGCCGATGACGATGGAGCGCGGCTGGTCGCGCGAGACCTTCGGCTTCGCGCTGGCGATGCAGAACCTGCTGTGGGGCGTTGCCCAGCCGTTCACCGGCATGATCGCCGACCGCTTCGGCTGCGTGCGCGTCATCGTCGGCGGCGCCGTGCTCTACGCGGCAGGGCTGGTGCTGATGTCGGTCGCCACCACGCCGACCGGACTGACGCTCAGCGCCGGCCTGCTGGTCGGCATTGCGCTGTCGTGCACGTCCTTCGGCGTGATCTACGGCGCCTTGAGCCGCATCGTCGCGCCCGAGCAGCGCAGCCGCGCTCTGGGCGCCGCCGGCGCGGTGGCGGGCCTCGGACAGTTCCTCATGGTTCCCCTCACGCAAGGACTGCAGAGCTGGCTCGGCTGGACTTCGGCGCTCGTTGTGCTCGGCCTGGGAATCGCCGTGCTGGCGCCTCTTGCGGCGACCTTGAAGGACGCTGATTCCGAGAGCACGGCCCCAGGACCGAAGCAGTCGATGGGCGAAGCGATCCGCGAGGCCTTCCGCCATCGCGGCTTCTGGTTGCTGAACCTGGGTTTCCTGGCTTGCGGGTTCCAGCTCGCCTTCATCGGCTCGCACCTGCCGGCCTACCTGCTCGACAAGGGCCTGAGCGCCTCGGAAGGTGTCGCGGCACTGGCGATCATCGCCTTGGCCAACGTGGCCGGCACCTACTGCTTCGGCCACCTCGGCGGCCTGTATCGCCGCAAGCACCTGCTTTCGGGCCTGTATGTGCTTCGTTCTGCCGCGATGGCACTCTTCGTGCTGCTGCCGCTCAGCCCTGCGTCGGTGTACGTCTTCGCCGCCGTGATGGGCTGGCTCTGGCTGGGCACGGTGCCGCTCACGAACGGCATCGTCTCGCAGGTGTTCGGCGTGCGCTACATCACCACGCTGTTCGGCTTCGTCTTCCTGGGGCACCAGTTCGGCGCCTTCCTCGGCGTGTGGCTGGGCGGTTTCCTGTTCGATGCGACGGGCTCCTACGAACTCGTGTGGCTCGGCTCGATCGGGCTGGGGCTGGTGGCCGCCGCACTGCACTGGCCGATCGACGACCGCGAGATCGTGCGACCTGCCGCGCTCGGCATGGCAAGCGCAGCATGAGTCCGTCGATCCTCGCCGGGCTCATGCGCTGGGCAGCCGCGGCCGTCGTTGCCGCGCTGGCGTTGCTTGCCTTGCGCGGGTACTTCCATCCGGACAACGTGATGTCGCTGCTGTCGGCGATGTCCTTGTGCGGATGAACGGGTGGCGCTTCGCGCCTGTGCGCGGCGCTGCGCGGTTTGCGACGCAGCGGCTGCGTCGCGTTTCGCGCGTCAGGCCGGCGTGAGCCGAAGCCGCGCTTCGGGCAGCCCCGAAACGAAGACCGGCGCCTTGTCATTCAGCACGAGCACCTCGCCGCGCTCGAGCACGATGTCCTGCCACTGCCTTTCGATCGTCAGCCACGCGCAGCCGCTCAGGCAGGCGATGCGCAGGCCGCGGCACGCCGGCAGGCGCAGCAGTTCCGCTCTCGCCACGGTGACCTCGCGCGACGGCCCGGCGAGGCCCTCACCGGACGGCGCCCTCGGCGTGAACACGCTGCTGTAGGCTTGCATCATGCGACCGAGTCTGAACGGGCACGGCCGGCCGCTCAACCGACTTCCTCGCTCGTCTTTCATGAGCGCCACGCATGCGACACCCGCTGCTTGAGTTGCCTCCGCTCGACATGCTTCGCGGCTTCGTTGCCGTGGGGCGGCGCCTGAGCATCACGCTGGCGGCCCAGGACCTCTGCCTGACCCAGTCGGCCGTGAGCCGGCAGGTCCAGGCCCTGGAGGAGTTCTTCGGTGGCGCGCTCCTCACGCGCAAGCACCGGGCGATCGAGCTCACGCCCCTGGGCGAACAGTTGTTCGCGCTCGCATCGCCGATGCTCGGGGAGCTTGCGGAGTTCTCGATCTCGGCGCGGCGCAGCGAACGCCCGCGATCGGTCACCTTCACTGCGAGCGCCGGCGTGACTGCGCTGTGGATACTGCCGCGGCTCGGCGTTTTCCAGGCGGCGCACGAGCACATCGACGTTCGGGTGGCGGCGACGAACAAGCTGCTCGACCTGCGGCAGGAAGGCATCGACCTGGCCATCCGCTATTGCCGCGAAGCCGACGCGCCGCCCCGCTCGATCCGCCTGTTCGGCGAGGAAGTGGTGCCCGTCGCCAGCCCGGCCGTGGCGCGCCGCGCCTTCACCGGCAACGACGGTCTGCTGAGCGAGGTGCTCCTGGAACTCGATGACCGTGCGCGGCCCTGGCTGCGCTGGTCCGACTGGCTGGGTGCGCGCGGCATCGGCGGGCGCAAGCCCAGGGCCTACCTCTACTTCAACCAGTACGACCAGGTCATCCAGGCTGCCGTCGAGGGCCATGGCGTCGGGCTGGCCATGGTCGCGCTGGTCTTGCCGATGCTGCGGGACGGCCGCCTGGTCGCCCTGGACGACGACCGCTCCGGTGTCAGCGAGTACGCCTTCTGGCTGGTATCGGCAAGCGAGTCGCCGCAGCCCGAAGTCCGCGAATTTGCCGAGTGGATCCTGCGCGAAGCCGCGGTGACGTCAGAGGACGTGCGCATGCGTTCGACGTCTGCTCCACGTGATGAGGAGCGTGCTGCCGCGGGACGCTGAGCAACGGCTTGGCGTCGGGCTGCATGCAGCTTCATGCAACGCGGTGGCGCGTCCTTCGAGGCGCGCGCTTGCTCGCCGATCCCGAACGGCGACTCAGGCCCGTCGCAGCCCTGGGTCGTCGCCGGTCGCCCTGAGGGCGGCGAGCGCCACGAAGGCCAGCAAGCCGAGCCCGGCCGACAGCCACAGCGCGCCGGCACCCCAGCGATTCAGGCACAGGCCGAAGAGCCAGGGCGCCAGTGCCTGAGCGAGCCGGGCGGGCATCGTCAGCAGGCCCTGTCTCTCTCCGTAGGACCGAGGGCCGAACAGCACCAGCGGCAAGGTGCCCTTGGCGATGGTCAGGACGCCGTTGCCTGCGCCGTGAACGAGCGCGAAGGCGGCGGCGACAGGCACGCCGAACACGGCGTACAGAGCGGCGCCGACCGGGTGCATCAAGGCCGCCACGCGGGCCGACCACAGGGGGTGCACGCGCCGCAGCAGGCCGAACTCGAGCAGCCGCCCTGCCACTTGGGCCGGCCCGACCAGCGCGCCCACCGCCACGGCGGTGGCCAGACCGGCACCGCCGGCCATCAGGAGGCCCGGCAGGTGCGCGGCCATGGCGGTGCTGATGAACCAGGTGATGGCGAACACGATGGCCAGCAGCACCGCGGCGCCGGCGGGCGCGGCGCGCGTGGCAGGTTCATGCGGGCTCGGCCCGGTGTCCACGGACGTCGACGCCCCGGGAACCGGGTTGCTCACGCGCGGCAGGGACCGGTTCAGAGGCCAACCCACCAGCAGGTGCAGGGCGGCCCAGGCGAAGCATGCGCCCCGCCATCCCACCTGGGTTTCGAGCAGCGTCGTGAGGGGCCAGCCGACCGTGCTCGCGAAGCCCGCGAACAGCGTGATGCCCGTGATCGCGCTGCGCGACCCATGACCGTACAAGCGCACGAGCGTGGCGAAGGCGGCTTCGTACAAACCGGCGCCCATGCCGATGCCGAGCACCGTCCAGGCCGCAAACAGACCCAGGGGACCCTGCGCAGCACCGAGGGCCGCGAGACCGATGGCGAACACGATGCTGGTGGCGCCCAGCACGGGCCGCCCGCCCCAGCGGTCGATCGCACGCCCCGCATGCGGCCCGACGGATGCCGACACCAGCAGCGCGACCGAAAAGGCGCCGAACACGGTGGGCGTGGAGACGCCAAGATCGCGCGCCATGGGCGCGGCCAGCATGGCCGGCAGGTAGTAGGACGAGGCCCACGCGAGCGTCTGCGCCGCGCCGAGCGATGCCACCACGACAGCGCGACGCTCGGCCACCATCGGTGGCTCAGATCGCCCGCTGGTTGACCCGCGCCGACAGCTCCGCGGCGCTTTCCTTGCGCTCGCTGTAGCGGTCCACGAGATACGTGCTCGCGTCGCGCGTCAGCAGGGTGAACTTGAACAGCTCTTCCATCACGTCGACGATGCGGTCGTAGTAGGCCGAAGGCTTCATGCGGCCTTCCTCCGTGAACTCGAGGAAGGCCTTGGCCACCGACGACTGGTTGGGGATGGTGATCATGCGCATCCAGCGGCCGAGCACGCGCATCTGGTTGACGGCGTTGAACGACTGCGAGCCGCCCGAAACCTGCATCACGGCCAGCGTCTTGCCCTGCGTCGGCCTGACCGCGCCGATGGACAAGGGAATCCAGTCGATCTGCGCTTTCATGATGCCGGTCATGGCGCCGTGGCGCTCCGGCGAGCACCACACCATGCCTTCGCACCAGGCGGCCAGTTGGCGCAACTCCTGCACCTTGGGATGGCTCTCGGGTGTGGCATCGGGAAGCGGCAGGCCGGTGGGATCGAAGAGCCGCACTTCGCCGCCCATGGCCTCGAGCAGCCGGGCCGCCTCCTGCGTCGCCAGCCGGCTGTACGAGCGCTCGCGCAGGGAGCCGTAGAGCATGAGAAAGCGCGGCCGGTGCTGGGAGGGCGCCGCGACGCTCAGCCGCTCCGGCGTCGGCACATCGAACAGCCCGGCGTTCAACGCGGGGAAGGTGGGCGGATTCTCAAGCACCATGCGCTCCGTTAGATTCATCGCGTCGTTCTCGCTGTTCAAGCGCGAGCCTCCCCGAGCCCGGCTTCATACCACGCCTGCGAGCGGTTCACGACCGCCACCACGGCCAGCATGACCGGCACCTCGATGAGCACGCCGACCACCGTGGCGAGCGCCGCCCCCGACTGAAAGCCGAACAGGCTGATCGCCGCAGCCACCGCCAGCTCGAAGAAGTTGCTCGCGCCGATCAGCGCGGAGGGACCGGCGACGCAATGCTGCACGCCGAGCTTGCGGTTGAGCCAGTAGGCCAATCCGGAATTGAAGACCACCTGGATCAGGATGGGTACGGCCAGGATGGCGATGATCAGCGGCTGGTCGATGATCTGCTCGCCTTGAAAGGCGAACAGCAGCACCAGCGTCATCAGCAATGCCGAGATCGACAACGGTCCGAGCCGGCTGGTGACCGCCTGAAAGTGATCGACGCCCCGCTCGAGCAAGGCCTTGCGCCAGACCTGCGCGATGACGACCGGCACGACGATGTACAGCCCCACGGACGTGAGCAGCGTGTCCCACGGCACCGTGATCGACGACAGCCCGAGCAACAGGGCCACGATGGGCGCGAAGGCCACCACCATGATCGCGTCGTTGAGCGCCACCTGCGAGAGCGTGAAGTAGGGGTCGCCCTTGCAGAGCTGGCTCCACACGAACACCATCGCCGTGCAGGGCGCCGCGGCCAGCAGGATGAGCCCGGCGATGTAGCTGTCGAGCTGCTCGGGCGGCAGCCAGGGCGCGAAGACGTGGCGGATGAAGATCCACCCCAGCAGGGCCATCGAGAACGGCTTGACGGCCCAGTTGATGAAGAGCGTGACGCCGATGCCGCGCACGTGCGACTTCACCTGGCCCAGCGCGCCGAAGTCGATCTTCAGCAGCATCGGAATGATCATCACCCAGATGAGCACGCCAACCGGCAGGTTGACCTTCGCGACCTCGAGGGCGGCGACGGCCTCGAAGAAATTCGGCATGAGCTGCCCGAGCGCGATGCCGGCGACGATGCACAGCGCCACCCAGACAGTCAGGTAGCGCTCGAAGAAGCCGATGCCCGCCGCCGCTTGCGGGGCCATGTTGCGGGCGAGTTGCGATGTGCTCATGAAAGGCGCTCAGTGCTTCGAGATGTCTTCGAGTGCGCCTTGCAGCTCGGCGTCGCTCATGCTTTGCAGCGGCAGCCGGAGCAGCTGCAGCATCCGGTAGCCGATGGCCTGGCGCGTCAGCTCGAACGCGGTCTTCTTGTCGGCTTCGGGCGCGTTCGACGGGTCCGGGTAGCCCCAATGCACGCGCACCGGGCCGCCGGGCCAGTAAGGGCAGGCCTCGGCCGCGGCGCTGTCGCACACGGTGATGACGATGCGCATCTCGGGCGCGCCGCTGCCGGTGAACTCGTCCCAGCTCTTGCTGCGGCAGCCCGAGGCGTCGATGCCGTTGTCGGCGAGCGCCTGCAGGGCATGTGGGTTGATGCGCCCGCTCGGCGCGCTCCCGGCGCTGTAGGCGCGCACGTCCTTGCCGAGTCGGCGGGCCCAATGGTTGAGCATGCTTTCGCCCAGCACGCTGCGTGCGGAGTTGTGGGTGCACAGGATCAGGATGTTGGTGGTCATGAGCGTCGTTTCATTGCTTGCCGATGTCGTCGAGCCGCCGCTGCAGGGACAGGCGATCGAGCCGCTCCAGCGGCAGGCACAGCATCAGGTCGATGCGGCGCTTGAGGGTGAGGGCGGCGTCCATGAAGTGCTTGGCCTTCAGTTCGTCGGACCCCTCGAACGCGGCCGGGTCCGGCACGCCCCACTGAGCGGTCACGGGCTGGCCCGGCCACACGGGGCAGATTTCGCCGGCGGCCTTGTCGCACACCGTGAACACGAAGTCGAGCCGGGGCGAGTCGGGCGTCGCGAACTCTTCCCAGTTCTTGCTGCGAAAGCCCTCCGCCGGCATGCGCAGCGTTTCGAGCGCCCGCAAGGCGAACGGATTCACGTGGCCCGCCGGGTAGCTGCCGGCCGAGAAGGCCTTGAACCGCTGGTTGCCCATGTGGTTCATGAGCGCCTCGGCCATGATGGAGCGCGCGCTGTTGGCGGTGCAGAGAAAGAGGACGTTGTAGGTCGTGTCGGTCAAGGCGTGCTCCTGGTGCATGAAGAGCCGGCGACCGACGCGCGGCGCGGCGTGGGAACGTTCGTGCCTTGCGCAGGCGCCGGGCGGTGGATCAGCATCCGCAGGCATCCGCCGTCTCGACCGCACACGCCTCGCCCGCGCAGCAGTTCTCCGTGAGGTAGGCGAGAACCCCGTTCATGTGTTCGTAGGCGGCGCGGTAGATGATGTGGCGGCTGGAGCGCACGTGCGTCGCGAGGCCGCAAGCGGCCAGTTCCTTGAGATGGAAGGACAGCGTGGCGGCGGGAACGTCGAGCCCGGCCTGCATCACGCCGGGAGTCAGCCCCGACTCGCCCGCGATGACGAGTGCCCGGAACACCCGCAGCCGCAAGGGGTGGGCCAGGGCGGCGAGAGCTTTGACAACGTCTTCTTCCTGCATGTTTCGACGTTACTGGAAATATGGATTCAAGGCAAACGAGGCACACGACCCTGCTGGCCGCGGGGCGATCGGGTGCGCGGGGACGGCTCGATCCCGCTTGTCGTGTACTCGGTTCTGTTCTCCGGTTTGCGATGGTGGCCGGGCCGTCGGCCGCATCTGCTTGCCGCCTTGCTGCGTAGCAAGGTCAAGGTCGTGCTTCCCCTGCCTCCATGCGTCGCCTCATGCCTCTCGCACCCCCACGATTCGCCGGCAGGCTGATCGGGCTGTGCCTGTTCCTGGCGCTGCCGGTCTATGGCTTGTCGGGCTTGCTGGTCGAGTTGCTGGGCAGCAAGCACTTCCATGTGCCAGCCGTCTCGGCCGGTGCCGATGCGCACGGGCACGGTCACGACTCGCTCGAGCGTCACCACCACGGGCACGCACGCCCTCACGCCCACGGTGAAGACCACGGTCACCACCACGGGCATGACCAACCGGACACCGCCGGCATCGTCGCGATCGATGGCGACGGACTGGCGGGCGACGCCGGCTCCACGCCGGCCGGCTCCGCCGCGCTGGTGCTTGCGACGGCCGCCGGCATGGAGACACACGGTGCCGAGCCGGCCGAAGGCGGCTGGCCTGCACTGGTGCCTTCACCGCTGAAGCGCCTGGGCGGCGAGCGGCTCGAACGCCCGCCCCGCCGCTAGCCTCGCGGGCCGTCGGCCGCTCGCTCCGTCTCGCCCTTGGTCCGCGGCCAGCGCTGCGCCCGGACTGCTGTCGGCGCGCGAGGCGAGCAGGCGCCGGTCCGGTCCCGCTCGAGCCGCCTCATCTCGCCACGCAGAGTGCACGCCGATTCGTCGGCTGGCTCTGCGGGCCGGGCCATCCCTTCGACAAGACGGCCGTCGCCGCGTCGGCATCGCCGAGCGCGTGCGTGTGCTGCAAGGAAACGCCATGCTGTCCATCGATACCTTCGCCCGTGCCGCCGCATGCGGGCTGGCCTGCGCGGCCGCGCTGCCGGCGAGCGCGCAACGCGAACCCGCCACGGCGGTCCTGCCCCCGGTCGAGGTGCGCGGCCACTACGACACCGGCCTGGGCACCTCCGACGCCGCCAGCGAAGGCGCGGTCACGCAGCGCCTCATCGCCAACCGGCCTGCGCTGCGGCCGGGCGAAATCCTCGAGTTCGTGCCGGGGATGATCGTCACGCAGCACTCCGGCGACGGCAAGGCCAACCAGTACTTCCTGCGCGGCTTCAACCTGGATCACGGCACCGACTTCGCCACCTTCGTCGATGGCATGCCGGTGAACATGGTCACGCATGCGCACGGCCAGGGCTACACGGACCTCAACTTCCTCATTCCGGAACTGGTGCAGCGCATCGATTACCGCAAGGGACCGTACTTCGCCCGCGAGGGCGATTTCTCCTCGGCCGGCAGTGCGCGCATGAGCCTGATCGATGCCCTGCCGCGTTCGCTGGCGGAACTGAGCCTGGGCCAGCGCGGCTATCGGCGCGGCGTCTTCGCCGGCAGCACGGCACTCGGCGAAGGCGGCGCGAACCTGCTGGGCGCCGTCGAGGCGCAGACCAACGACGGCCCCTGGGACGTGCCCGAAGACCAGCGCAAGTTCAACGGCTGGCTGCGCCTGAGCCAGCGCGACGGCGACACCCATCGCGCGCTCACCTTCATGGCCTACGACGCGCGTTGGACGGCTACCGACCAGGTCCCGCAGCGCGCCGTGGCCGACGGACGCCTCGACCGCTTCGACTCGCTCGACCCGAGCGACGGCGGGCGCTCCCAGCGTTTCAGCCTCTCGGGGAGCACCCGCACCGCGCTCGACGGCGGCGAGTGGCGGGCCAGCGCCTACGTGATCGCCTCGGAGCTCGAGCTGTTCTCGAACTTCACCTACTTCCTCGACGACCCGGTCAACGGCGACCAGTTCGAGCAGGCCGAGCGGCGCCGGCTGGTGGGCGGCGAGATCAGCCGCCTGTGGGACGTGGTGCTCGGCGGTCGCGCGCACAGCTTCCGGCTCGGCCTGCAGGCACGTCATGACCGCCTCGACCCCGTGGGCCTGTACCGCACCCGCGAGCGCGACCGGCTCGCCACCACCGTAGAGGCCGAGGTGCGCCAGACCCAGGCCGGGCTTTACGGCGAATGGGGGGCGCAGTGGACGACCTGGCTGCGCAGCCAGATCGGCCTGCGCGCCGACAGCGCGCGATTCGATGTGGGCAGCTCCATCGCAGCCAACAGCGGCAAGGCGTCGGACGAGCAACTCTCGCCCAAGCTGAGCCTCGTTTTCGGCCCGTGGCGGCAGACCGAGTTCTTCGTCAATGCCGGCCGGGGTTTCCACAGCAACGATGCGCGCGGCACGACCGCACGCCTGGCTCCCGGCGGCGCGGAGGCGCTGGACCCGGTGCCCGGGCTGGCCGCCAGCCGCGGCTCGGAGATCGGCTTGCGCACGACCGTGGTGCCGGGGCTGCAGAGCTCGCTGGCGCTTTGGCGACTCGACCTCGATTCGGAGCTGGTCTATATCGGCGACGCAGGGACGACCGAGCCCAGCGGCGCCAGCCGGCGCCACGGCATCGAGTGGAACAACCACTGGGTGCTCGACGAACTGGGCTGGCCCGGCTGGCTGCTCGACCTGGACCTCGCGGCCTCGAAGGCCCGCTTTCGCGACGCACCCTCGGGCGCCGACCGCGTACCCGGTGCGGTGGATCGCGTGGCGAGCTTCGGCCTGAGCTACGCGCCCGAGGCGGGGCGCTGGTTCGGCCACTTCCAGCTGCGCCACTTCGGGCCGCGCGACCTGGTCGAAGACGGCAGCCAGCGCTCCGCATCGACGACCCTGGCCTACCTGCGCGGCGGTTGGCGCGCGAGCCCGGCGTTCAGCCTCACGGTGGACGTCTTCAACCTGTTCGACCGCGAAGCCAGCGACATCGACTACTACTACGCCTCGCGCTTGCCGGGCGAGCCGGCCGGAGGCCTGGAGGACCGGCATTTCCATCCGGTCGAGCCCCGCACCCTGAGGGTCACTGCGAGCTTCCGGTTCTAGGGCGCGAGCGCCGGATCGCGAGCAGCTCGCTTCACCGCGGCAAGGGCGGGGCGGGAACGCCGGTTGCTCCCGGGAATGACCGCGCTTCGCTTCGCTGCGCGTCGTGGCGCCGGTGTCTGCCGTGTTCCGGCAGCGCCGTGCACCGATCCTTGCCGCCCCGTGGAGCCACCGCCATGCCTCGCGTGATCTGGAAAGGCGCCATCAGCTTCGGGCTGGTGCACGTGCCCGTGGCGCTGTACCCGGCGTCTTCGGAATCGGGCATCGACTTCGACTGGCTCGACAAACGCTCGATGGACCCGGTGGGCTACAAGCGGATCAACAAGCGCACCGGCAAGGAGATCGACCGCGCCAACATCGTCAAGGGCGTCAAGGTCGAGGGGGGCGACTACGTGGTGCTGGGCGAAGACGAGATCAAGGCCGCCTATCCCAGGACCACGCAGACGATCGAGATCGAGACCTTCGTGCATGCCGCCGAGATCGCGTTCACCCACCTGGAGAAGCCTTACTACCTCGAGCCGATCGGCAAGGGCGAGAAGGTCTACGTGCTGCTGCGCGAAGCCATGCTGGCCGCCGGCGTGATCGGGATCGCGCGGGTCGTCATGCACACCAAGGAGCACCTCGCCGCCGTGGTGCCCGCCGGACCCGCGCTGATGCTCAACACGTTGCGCTGGGCGAGCGAAATCCGCCCCTGGAGCGAGCTGAACCTGCCGGCCGAAGGCCGCAAGGGTGCCAGCCTCAAGGACAAGGAGTTCGAGATGGCGGCGCAGCTCATCGAAGACATGACGGACGACTGGCAGCCCGAGCGCTATGCCGACAACTTCACCGAGGCGGTGCATGCGCTCGTCGAGCGGCGCGTCGACGCCGGCAAGACCGAGAAGGTGCAGCCGCTCGAAGAAGGCGCGGCCCCCGCGGCCAGCAACGTCGTCGATCTGACCGAGCTGCTGGCCAAGAGCCTGGGCGGTCGCAAGCCCGCCGCCGCGGCGAGGAAGGCCGAAGCCGGCGCACGCGCGAAGGCGCCGCGCAAGACCGCCTCGCGCAAACGCGCATGACGCGCCCCCAGCTCCGAAGCCCCACCGCGGACCCGCTCCAGCGCTACCGCGCCAAGCGCGACTTCGGCAAGACGCCGGAGCCGCAGCACGTGCCGGCGCGTGCCGGCCGGGCGCTCTCGTTCGTGGTCCAGAAGCATGCGGCCACGCGGCTGCACTACGACTTCCGGCTCGAGCTGGATGGCGTGCTCCTCTCCTGGGCGGTGCCCAAGGGCCCGAGCTTCGATCCGGCTGACAAGCGCCTGGCCGTGCGCACGGAGGACCATCCGCTGTCCTACGCTTCCTTCGAGGGCAGCATCCCGCCGGGGCAGTACGGCGCGGGCACCGTCATCGTGTGGGACGAGGGCCGCTGGGAGCCGGTCGGCGACGCGCGCGACGGGCTCGGCAAGGGCAAGCTGGTCTTCGATCTTTTCGGGCACAAGCTCGCCGGCCGCTGGGAGCTGGTGCGCATCCGCAAGGCCGGCGAGGAGCGGCAGGACCCGTGGCTGCTGTTCAAGAAACGCGACGACCATGCAAAGCCGCACGACGAATACGACGTGATCACCGCCTTGCCCGACAGCGTGATCGCCAGGCCGCCCGGCGACGGCCCTGCCGCCTTGCCCGGCGCGGTGAAGGCGGCTTTGCCCACCAGGCTCTCACCGCAGCTCGCGACCCTCGCTGCGGGCCTGCCCTCGCAGGGCGAGTGGCTCTGCGAGATCAAGTTCGATGGCTACCGCCTGCTTGCCCGCATCGAGCGCGGCGTGCCCCGGCTCTTCACTCGCAACGGCCACAACTGGACGGCCAAGCTTGCCGAGCTGGCCGGGGAGCTGAAGGCGCTCGGCCTCGCGTCGGCCTGGCTGGACGGGGAGATCGTGGTCCTCGGCGAGAACGGCGTGCCGGACTTCAATGCGCTGCAGCTCGCCTTCGATCGTTCCAGCACGCGGCGGGTGAGCTACTACCTGTTCGACATTCCGTTCGTCGACGGCCACGACCTGCGCGAGGTGCCGCTGCGCGCGCGTCGCGGCCTGCTCGCGCGCTTGCTCGAAGGCAGGACGAGCGAGCACGTCCGGCTCAGCGAAGCCTTCGAAGCCGATGCGGCGAGCGTTCTGCAATCGGCCTGCGAGATGCACCTCGAAGGCGTGATCGCCAAGCGCGCCGATGCGCCTTACCGCAGCGAGCGCAGCGACACCTGGCTCAAGCTCAAGTGCCAGCAGCGCCAGGAATTCGTGGTCGCCGGCTTCACCGACCGGGCCGGCGCGTCGACGCAGGTCGGCAGTCTGCTGCTGGGCGTGCACGACGACGATGGCAATCTCGTATCGGTGGGCAGCGTGGGCACCGGCTGGGATGCGAAGGCGGCGCGCGATCTGCACAGGCGGCTCGTTGCGATGGAATCGACCCGCCCACCGTTCGAGCACGCGCAGGACGCGGGCGGCAAGAGCCGCTGGGGGCGGCGGGCCGCGTCGAGCGTGCGCTGGGTGAAGCCGCGACTCGTGGTGGAAGTGGGCTTCGGCGAATGGACGCCGGGCGGGCAGGTTCGGCATGCCTCCTTCGTCGGCGTGCGCACCGACAAGCCGGCGCGCTCGATCGTGCGTGAGCGCCCGGTGCCGGCCGCGGGCGCCGGCGGCCGCTCTGCGCCGGCGAAGCCGGCTGCAGCGGCAGAGCGCGCAAGGGCCGCAACCGCGTCGGCACCGGCCTCCCCGCCCGCGGCCGCGGGAGCCGTCATGGGGGTCAGGATCTCCAATGCACAGCGCGTGGTCGATCCGGCCAGCGGCCTGCGCAAGATCGACGTGGTGCGCTACTACGAGAGCGTCGCCGAATGGATCCTTCCCCACCTCAAAGGCCGCCCGGTCTCCCTGGTGCGCGGACCCAAGGGCGTGAACGGACAGCTCTTCTTCCAGAAGCACGGAGAAAAGATCGGCATCCCCGGCATCACCGAGCTCGACCCGTCGCTCTGGCCGCAGCACGAGGCCCTGCTGCAGATCGACACGGTGCAGGCCCTGATCGGCGCAGCGCAGATGAACGTGATCGAACTGCACACCTGGAACTCGACCTCCTGGAACATCGACAAGCCCGACCGCATGGTGTTCGACCTCGATCCCGGCGAGGGCGTGAGCTGGAAGTCGGTTCAGGAAGGCGCCTTGCTGACGCGCGCGCTGCTGCAGCACCTGGGCCTGGAGAGCTGGCTCAAGACCAGCGGCGGCAAGGGCCTGCACGTCGTGGTGCCCATCGCGGCGCGCTGGGACTACGACACGGTCAAGGACTTCTCGCAGGCGATCGTGCAGCACCTCGCGCAGACGATCCCCGATCGCTTCGTTGCCAAGAGCGGTCCTTCCAACCGGGTCGGCAGAATCTTCGCGGACTACCTGCGCAACGGCCATGGCGCGACGACGGCCGTGGCGTTCTCCGCCCGGGCGCGCCCGGGGATGGGGGTGTCGATGCCGGTCTCCTGGGATCGGCTCACCGAGCTGAAGAGCGGCGCGCAGTGGACGATCGCCAACGCACGCGAGCACCTGTCCTTTCAGAAAGACGATCCCTGGGCCGGCTACCGGAAAGCGAAACAGACGCTGACGGGCGCCATGAAGGCGCTCGGGTTCAAGCCACCGGCATCGGTGAAGCCGAAGCAGCGCGAGCCGACGAAGCCCGGATCGGCAAAGCCGAAGCCGACGAAGCCCGGGCCTGCGAAGGCCAAACCCCGGCGCACATAGCGCGAGCCGGCCGCCGCACGCGCGACTGCCGCACGCTCAGCAGTCAGGGCACTCGGTGATGAGGTCCTGCCCGCCGGATTCATCGAAACCCCGGTCGAGCACCGAGTGGCCGCGGCAGGTCAGGCAAGGCGCCGCAGGCGGCTGCGCCAGGCCCCGCCACGGGGCGGTCTGATGCGCACTCGGCGCCTCCTCGAGCGCCGCCGCTTCCGGCGTTGCAGCGTCGGCGAACCAGCCGTCGCCACCCCAGCAGGCATAGCGGCCGGCCGGCGCCTTGCGCTCGTACACGCCCGCGCGGGCGGGGCGTTGGCTGCCGTCGAGCCAGGCGGTGAGCGCGTATCCGGCGCTTTGGTGGCGGAGTTTCGAAGTCATCGTGTCACTGCGCTGCGGGCGCCGGCGACGCCGTTTCGCATGCTTGCGCGAGCAGACCGGCAAGCCGGGGCAGATCCACCGGCTTGACCAGGTGGTGGTCGAAGCCGGCATCGCGCGAGCGCTTGTGGTCTTCGTCCTGTCCCCAACCGGTGAGGGCGACCAGCACGATGCCTTGTCCCCAGGGCTGTGAACGGATGCGCCGCGCCGCTTCGTAGCCGTTGATCACCGGCAAGCCGATGTCGAGCAGCGCCGCCTGGGGACGGAAGGACTCGGCCTGCCGGACGGCTTCTTCGCCGTCGTAGGCCGTGGCGGTCTCGTGGCCTTCGAGTTGCAGCGTCATGACGAGGCTGTCGGCGCTGTCGCGGTTGTCATCGACCACCAGCACCCGACAGCCTCCGGTCGCCGCGGCGTGCATGCCGCCGGGCTGTTGCATGCCGTTCGCGGCCTGCGGATCGACGACGGCCGGCAGCCGCACCACGACGGATGTGCCGCAGTTCTCGCCCGCGCTGCGGGCCTCGACGCTTCCGCCGTGCATCTCGACGAGCCGTTTCACCAGCGCCAGGCCGATCCCCAGCCCGCCCTGCGACCGCTCCAGCGTGCGGTTGACCTGCGTGAACATGTCGAACACGCGCGGCAGCATCGGCGCCGGAATGCCGATCCCGGTGTCGGTGACCGTGATGGCGACCGTGGCACCCTCGATGGTCGCGCTCAGCGTGACGAGTCCGCCCTCGGGCGTGAACTTCGCGGCGTTGTTCAGCAGGTTGGAGACCACCTGCGTGAGCCGCGTCATGTCGGCATCGACGAGCACCGTCTGCTCGGGCAGCTGCAGCACCAGTTCGTGACGCTGGCGCTCGATGAGCGGCTGGCTGGTGTCGATGGCGGTCTGCAGCACCGTGGCGATGTCGATGAGCTGCCTGCGCAACGCCATCTTGCCCTGGCTGATGCGGCTCACGTCCAGCAGGTCGTCGACCAGGTGCACCATCTGCGCGAGCTGCCGCTCGATCATCGCCTGGGCCCTGTCGTGGACCTGCGGCTCGCGCGAGCGCCGCATGATCTGCACCGAATTGCTGATCGGTGCCAGCGGGTTGCGCAGCTCGTGCGCCAGCGTGGCCAGGAACTCGTCCTTGCGCTGATCGGCGTCGAGCAAAGCTTCTTCGGCGCGTTTTCGCTCCGTCGCATCGAAGACGATGCCCAGCATGTGACGGGGCTCGCCTTCGACTTCCAGCACGTTGCCGTGCGCCTCGATCCAGTGGAGGCTTTCGTCCGGCCAGATCACGCGGCACTCGAAGTGCCATTCGCCACGCTCGTCGATGGCCTGGCGAAACAGGCGCTCCACGCGCTGCCGGTCCTGGGGGTGCACGTGAGCCATGAAAACCTCGAAACCCCAGTCGGCCAGCGGCTCGCTGTAGCCGAAGCACCGGTCGTGGCGCAACGAACGCCGCGCCGTGTCGGTCTGCAGGTCGAGCTCCCAGTCACCGATGCGCGCCGCCTCCAGGGTGAACTGCAGGCGGGAGCGGCTTTCGCGCAGCGCGGTCTCGGCGGCGGCCTGCTCCGACACGTCGCGGATCACGCTCAGCCATCCGGTCAACGCGCCGGTACCGTCGTGAAGGCGGCTCAAAGTGCTTTCGACCAGCCGGATGCGGCCCTCGTTCGTGATGTGCCGATTGCGGCCGCGCCAGAACCCCGCCTCGTCGAGTGCCTGCGCGGCGGCGGCTTCGTCGGTCGGCGCGAGCCACTGCTGGCGGTAAAGCCGATCGCGGGGCAGGCCGAGCGATCTCGACGCGCTGGAGCCGTACAGGCGCTCGGCGGCCGGGTTGAGATAGATCACGTGTCCCTGCACGTCCACCGCGATCACGGCGTCTTCCATCTGCGCGAGCACGTCGCTGCGGAAGCGGTTCGCGGCGGCTTGCGCACTCTCGAGCGTGAACACGTCTTCGCCCACCACGATGGCATCGATCTCGCCGTTGCCCAGCGCGCGCAGCGTGTCCTCGGCCTCGAGCAGGCGGGCACGCAGTTCGGCGTTCTCGCGCCGCAGCGCTTCGGCGTCGGCACGGCCGGTGCGTTCGGCTGGCTTCGGGCCTGCGTTGAGCGGCATGCGGCTCATTCCTCCGGTCGCGGGGTGGGACCCGGCCGGGCGCCCAGATCGAGCCCGTGGACGATGCGATCGGTCTGCGACATGTCGCCGACGAAGCGCTGCACCGGCGGGGGCGACTGCTTGATCAACGTCGGGGCGGCGACGAGTTGCTCGCGGCGCGCCAGGGCCGGCTGCCGTGCGATATCGATCACCTCGAGCTCGTAGTCTTCGCCCAGATGCTCTTCGCAGATCCTGCGGATGTTGACGATGGCCCGAGCCGAACGCGCACTCGTGCCGGCGATGTAGAGCTGCAGCAGGTACTGCCGGTCAGCGGGCTTCGCCATGCTGCACTCCGCCGCGAGGCTGCATGTCCAGCCCGACCAGCACGCGGTCCTCGTTGGAGAGGTCGCCGATGATCTTGCGCATCGGCTCCGGGAGCTTGCGCACCAGCGTGGGCACCGCCAGGATCTGGTCGCCGGCAGCGAGTTTCGGGTTGACCAGCAGATCGATCACCTCGATCTCGTAGCGCCCGGCGAGATGGGTCTCGCACAGGCGCCTCAGGTTCGTCAGCGCGGTGGCCGACTTCGGTGTCTGGCCGGCGACGTAGAGCCGCAACTGCCATTCGGGCCGGGTGGCCGTTTCGCGAGGCGGCTGGTTCGTGGCCACGCGGGCTTTCATCGGCTTGCCTTCTTCGCCCGGGCCGGCGGGGCATCGGTGCGCCGGCGGGCCAGGGACTCCGAGCGCTGTGCAGTCAATTGCAACTCGAGGGCTTCGCGTGCAACCGCGAAGTCGGACGCACCCGCCGCTTCGCCCAGCTCGGCCTGCAGTACCGCGATCTGGGCTTCGACGGCGCGACGCTTGCTCTGTTCCAGTCGCCGGCGTTGCGCCTGGTCCCGCAGCAGGAGGGCGGCCGCCGCGGCCTGCTGCTCCTGATGCGCGATGCGGGCACTTCCGGTGAACACCCGATCGCCGGTCATGAACACATCGACCAGATCGAGCCCGTTGTCGCTGACCAGGAACTCGCGCACCTGATTGGAATGCGGCATGCCGCGCGACTTGAGCACCTGCAGCGTGCGCGTGCGCTCGCCGTTGTGTTCCAGGTTCGACAGCAGCAACCAGGTGTCCATGAGCGACGATACGCCGACCTGCGTGAGCGCGAGGTTGGTGGCGGTGTCGCCGCTCAGGTTGGTGAAGAGCGCGGTGATGCCGTCCTGCTTGAGGAAGTCGATCAGGCGCATGAGCGTGGGCTTGATCGCGTGGTCTTCATGGTCGAAGGTGAGGTTGCTGATCGGATCGACCACCACGACCGAGGGGCGGAAGTCGCGCACCGTCTCGTGCATCAGCACGAGGTGCTGCTCCAGGCCGTGCAGCGTCGGCCGCGAGGCGTGAATGCGCAGCAGGCCACTCTCCAGCCAGGGCAGGAGATCCACGCCGATCGAGCGCATGTTGCGCAGCAACTGCGAGCTGGATTCCTCGTACGCGAAGAGAAGGGCGCGTTCGCCGCGCCGGCAGGCGGCATCGGCGAAGACGGCGCCGATGCTGCTCTTGCCCGTGCCTGGCGAGCCCGACACCAGCACGCTGCTGCCGCGGTACACGCCCTTGCCGCCGAGCATCTCGTCGAGCCGGGCGATGCCGGTGGCCACGCGCTGCATCGGCGCCTTGTGATCGAGCCGCAGCGAGGTGATCGGCAGCACCCCGAAGCCGCGCGTGCCGATCATGAACGGGTACTCGTTCGTGCCGTGTGCCGAGCCGCGGTACTTGACCACCCGCAGCCGGCGCGTCGAGACCTGGTCGCTCACGCGGTGGTCGAGCAGGATGACGCAGTCGGCCACGTACTCCTCGAGGCCGTAGCGCGTGAGCGTCTTGTCACCGCGCTCGCCGGTGATCACCGCCGTCATGCCGCGGTCCTTGAGCCAGCGGAACAGGCGCCGCAGCTCGGCCCGCAGGATGGCCTCGTTGGGCAGGCCGGCGAACAGGGCTTCCAGGGTGTCGAGCACCACGCGCTTGGCGCCGACAGTGGCGATGGCGTGTTCGAGGCGGATGAACAGGCCCTCGAGGTCGTACTCGCCGGTCTCCTCGATCTCGCTGCGCTCGATGCGCACGTAGTCGACGGCGATCTTCTTCTGGGCGCACAGCTTGTCGAGGTCGTAACCGAGCGAGCGCACGTTGGCGGCGAGTTCGTCGGCGGTTTCCTCGAACATCATCATGACGCCGGGCTCGCCGAACTGCGTGGCGCCACGCAGCAGGAACTCCATCGCCAGCATCGTCTTGCCGCAGCCCGCCGCACCGCACACCAGGGTGGGTCGCCCGGCGGGCAGGCCGCCTTCGGTGATTTCGTCGAGGCCCTGGATGCCCGTTCTCGACTTGACAAGCCCGAGTGCGACCGGCTTGGCGTTCTTCTTCATGGGGTCCTTCAAGGCTAGGCTTGCGCCTGACAGCACCAACGACGCGTGATCATACAAAGCAGACCGCCGATGTCTGCGTGCGCTGCGCCCCCGTGGCGCCATCATCGCGCCCGCGAACAGTGCAGGCGCTCGAAGCGGGTGCGCTCATGCACCCGCCCGGCCGCCAGGCGGCATCGGGCAAGACGAGGCGACGGGCGCCGCGCGCCTTCGTCGAGCAGCGCGTTTTCCCTGCGTTGACGCGGGTATGGCACGCCCCTAGCATGAATCAGCCCCAGCCGCCGTGTCCGCCGTTGTGGAGCAAGGCTGCAGAGTCTTTTCAGTCCCAGGAGACCTCATGACCCAGACACGACGCACGCTGCTGCGCAGCGGTTCGGTGGCGGCCCTCGCGGGCACGGCACTCGGCTTTCCGGCGGTGGCCCGAGCGCAGGAGAAGTTCAGCTGGAAGATGACCAGCGCCTACGGCAAGGGTTCGCCCTTCTACATGGAAGGCCCCGGCAGCGCGACCGATCTGGCCAAGCGCATCGAGGCGATGTCCGGCGGGAGGCTGAGGATCCAGGTGTTCGGCGCGGGCGAACTCATCCCGGCGCTGGAAGGCTTCGACGCCGTGCGCTCCGGCACCGTGGAGATGAACCACGCCAACAGCTACTTCTGGACCGGCAAGACGGCCGCGGCGCAGTACTTCACGGCGGTGCCCTTCGGGCTGAATTTCCAGGGCATCAACGGCTGGCTCTACGACGGCGGCGGGCAGGCGCTGTGGAACGAGGTCTACGCGCCCTTCGGCATGGTCGCGCTGCCCTGCGGGAACACCGGCGTGCAGATGACCGGCTGGTTCAAGAAGGAGATCAAGTCGAGCGCGGATCTCAAGGGCCTGAAGATGCGCATCCCGGGCCTCGCCGGCAAGGTGTACGCGGCGCTCGGCGTGGACGTGAAGCTGCTGCCCGGCGGCGAGATCTTCCCGGCGCTCGAGCGCGGGGTGATCGACGCGGCCGAGTTCGTCGGCCCCTTCCAGGACCGCAAGCTCGGCCTTCACAACGCCGCCAAGTACTACTACACGACCGGCTGGCACGAGTCGGCCACGGTGTCGGAACTGCTCATCAACAAGGCCGCGTGGGGCAAGCTGCCGAAGGATCTGCAGGCGGTGGTCGAGAACGCAGCGGCGGCCTGCAACGTCATCAGCGAGGCCTGGTGCCAGCGCAACAACGCCGAGGCCATGGAAGACCTGATCAAGAACCAGGGCGTGATCGCCCGCCCGCTGCCCGACGACGTGCTCAAGAAGCTGCGCGAGGTGACCGACACGGTGCTCGCCGAGGCCGCGGCGAAGGATCCGGTCACGAAGAAGGTGCACGAGTCCTACATGGCCTACAAGAAGAAGTACGACGCGTGGGCCGGCTACAGCGAAGGCCCGTACCACGACAAGGTCCTGAAGGTTTGAGCCGCCGATGACGCCACCGCCTTCCGCCGGCGACGCGCCGGCCGGCGGTTCGCTGCCGCGCAGGTTCGTCGTCGCGGTCGGGCGTGCCGTCGATCTCATCGGCCGTGCCGCGGCCTGGCTCACGCTGATCATCGTCGTGCTGATGGCGGCCAACGTGCTGCTGCGCTATGTGTTCAGCATCGGCTCGGTGTGGTCGCAGGAGCTCGAGTGGCACCTGCTCGCGCCCCTGGTGCTCTTCGGCATGACCTATGCGCTCATGAGGGGCGAGCACGTGCGGGTCGACGTGCTCTATGCGCGCTATTCGCCGCGCGGCCAGGCGGCGGTCGATCTGCTGTCGGCGCTGCTCGCCGTGGCGGTGAGCCTCCTCGTCATCCGCTACTCGATCGGCTACGTCGAGCAGTCCTACAGCATCGACGAGATCTCGGCCGACCCGGGCGGGCTGACGCATCGCTGGATGCTCAAGGCGCTGATCCCGGTGGGCTTTGCGGTTTTCGCATTGCAGGCCTGCGCGCTGGGTGTGGATGCGGCCCTGCGCTTGTTCGAAGCGCCTGCCCGGTCGGGCGAATCCGGCGAAAGGCCTGCACGATGAGCCCGCAGGAGTGGCTCGCGATCGGCCTGCTGATCGGCTTTTTCGTGCTGCTGATCGCCGGCGTGCCGGTCGGCATCACCTTGGCGGCGAGCGGCTTCGTTTTCGGCTTCATGGGCTTCGGCGAACTGCTCTTCAACCTGCTGCCCGCGCGCATCTATGGCGTTGTTGCCAACTACCAGTGGCTGGCGATTCCGCTGTTCGTGTTCATGGGCGTCATGCTGGAGAAGTCGCGGCTGGCCGAAGACCTGCTCGACGTGATCGGCCACCTGGCCGGCGGCCTGCGCGGCGGCATGGCGCTGGGGATCATCGGCGTGGGTGTGCTCATGGGCGCGACCACCGGCATCGTGGGCGCCACCGTGATCACGCTCGGCCTGCTGACCCTGCCCACGCTGCTGCGCCGCGGCTACGACCCGGCCATATCGTGCGGTGCGATCTGCGCTTCCGGCACGCTGGGGCAGATCATCCCGCCGAGCCTGGTGCTGATCCTGCTGTCGGACATCATGCAGTTGTCGGTGGGCACGCTGTTCGCAGCGGCCGTGCTGCCCGGCCTGATGCTGGCGGCTCTGTACTGCGCCTGGATCGTGGTCAACGGCATGCTGCGCCCCCATGCCATGCCGGCGGTGCCGCGGGCCGAGCGCGACGCGCTGTCGCGCCGCGACCTGTGGCTGCGCGTGATCAAGGTGGCGCTGCCCCCGGTGGCCCTCGTGTTCGCCGTGCTCGGCTCGATCATCGGGGGGGTCGCGGCGCCCACCGAGGCGGCGTCGATGGGGGCGCTGGGCGCGATCTTCGTGGTGGCGCTGGCGCGGCGCTTGTCGATGAACGTGCTGCGCGAGGTGATGCAGTCCACGCTGCGCATCTCCGCCATGGTCATGTTCATCCTCGTCTGTGCGCAGGTCTTCAGCCTCGCCTTTCGCGGCCTGCAGGGCGAGAAACTCATCGAGGACCTGTTCGAGCTCCTGCCGGGCGGCATCAACGCCGACATCTGGTTCCTGATGGGGCTGATCTTCGTGCTCGGCTTCTTCCTCGAGTGGATCGAGATCAGCTACATCGCCGTGCCGCTGTTCCTGCCGATCTTCAGCGCGGCCGGCGTCGATCCGGTGTGGCTGGCGATGCTGATCACGGTCAACCTCCAGACCTCCTTCCTCACGCCGCCTTTCGGCTGGGCATTGTTCTTCCTGCGCGGCGTGGCGCCGCCGCAGATCACGACGCGGCACATCTACCTGGGCGTGCTGCCCTTCGTCGGCTTGCAGGCCCTGGGCATCGTGCTGCTCTTCAGCTTCCCGGCCATCGCCACCTGGCTGCCGAAGGCGATCGGTTGGTAGGCGAAGGCTCGGACTCCATGACGCACTCATTCCTCGGCCGGCGCGGCATCGCGGTGGCACCCCACAGCCTGGCCGCCGAGGCCGCCCTCGGCGTGCTGCGCGAAGGCGGCAACGCGCTCGAAGCCATGATTGCCGCGGCGGCATCGATCGCCGTGGTGTACCCGCACATGAACTCCATCGGCGGCGATGGCTTCTGGGTCGTCAATGGCCCGGGCGGGCAGGCCCTGGGCATCGATGCCAGCGGTGCCAGCGCTTCGGCCGCCACCCTGGAAGGCTATGCGCGGCGCGGCGTGACCGGCAGCATTCCGTTTCGCGGCGGCGTGGCCGCGCTCACGGTCGCCGGCACGGTGTCGGGCTGGGGCGCGGCGCACGCCCTGGCCGGCGAGTGGGGCGGTCGGCTGCCGCTGTCCCGCCTGCTCGAAGACGCCATCTGGTATGCGCGTGAAGGCATTCCCGTGACGCACAGCCAGTGGGCGTGCACGACGGCCAAGCGTGCGGAACTCAGCCCGGTCGCCGGCTTTGCGGACACCTTCCTCACTGAGGGTGAAGTGCCGCAAGCGGGCAGCCTCTTCATGCAGCCGCGCCTGGCCGCGACCTTGTCGCGCCTCGCGGCGCGCGGCACCGACGACTTCTATCGCGGCGAGCTGGCCCGCGAGATCGCCGCCGAACTCGCCGCACTCGGCAGCCCGCTCACGCCCGACGATCTCGCGTCGCATCGCGCCAGGCGTGTCGAGCCGCTGGCGCTGCGCATCCCCGGGGCCGCGCTGATGAACATGACGCCGCCATCGCAGGGCGTGGTGTCGCTGATGATCCTGGGCATCATGCAGCGGCTGAAAGGCTGGGACACCGACCCGCTCGGGCCCGCCTTCGTGCACGCGCAGGTCGAAGCGACGAAGCAGGCCTTCGCGTTGCGCGAGCAGCACGTCACCGATCCGGCCTTCATGTCGGTCGCCCCCGATTGGTTGCTGCGCGACGAACTCCTCGACGAGCTGGCCGCGCGCATCAGCCTCGCCGAGGCTGCGCCCTTCGGCCGCAAGACCGACCCGGGCGATACCGTGTGGATGGGGGTCATCGACGGGCAGGGCCGGGCCGTCTCCTTCATCCAGAGCATCTACCACGAGTTCGGCTGCGGCCTCGTGCTGCCTGCAACCGGCATCAACTGGCAGAACCGCGGCTGCAGCTTCAGCCTCGATCCCTCGCACGTGAACGCGCTCGCGCCGGGCAAGCGGCCCTTCCACACGCTCAACCCCGCGATGGCGCGCATGGACGACGGCCGCCTGATGGTCTACGGCACCATGGGCGGCGACGGCCAGCCGCAAACGCAGGCGACCGTGTTCAACCGCATTCACCGCTTCGGCATGGCGCCGCAGGCCGCGATCGAGATGCCGCGCTGGCTGCTCGGGCGCACGTGGGGCCAGCCGAGCGACAGCCTCAAGCTCGAAGCGCGCTTTCCTCCTTCGACCTTCACCGCATTGAAGGCCATGGGGCACGAGGTGGAAACTCTTGCCGACTGGGACGAGTCGGTCGGCCACGCGGGTGCACTGATCCGCGAGGCGAACGGGCTGCTGGTCGGTGGTTTCGATCCGCGCAGCAACGGAGCGGTCGCGGCTTTCTGAGGCCTCCCACCCGCGCGGCCAAGCGCGCAGGCGTGACGCTTTGCGCGCATGGCGGCTCCAATGACGGCGCGGCCGCCCGTGCACGGTTCCTGACGCCGCCAAGCAAGAGAATCGAAGTTTTTGCCAGGCCGCGCCAACGCAAGCGGCCGTTCAACCCTTGCAGATCGACATCGCTTCGCTGCTCCTGGCCATGACCGTCAGCATGGTGACGATGGCCGTCGCACTGCCGGCTGTGATGGGGCGCGTGAGCCGGCCTGCCCGGCGGGCGCAGATCGGTGTCGTGCTGCAAGCGGCCGGTTGGGCGCTGCTGCTGCTGTCGGGGTGCGTCGTGAGCGGTTCCTGGGCGGACCGCCTGGCGTCGACGCTCGCCATGCTCGGCATCACGGCGGGACTGGCCTTGAACGCCACGGCCTTCGATCTTTGGTGCGGTCGCACCACGCATTCCCCCGCGCTGACGGTCATCGCCGTGGTGCTCCCGCTGGGCTACGCCATCGGTTTTTCCAGCTACGCTTTCCGCGTGGGCTGGGCCAACGGCCTGCTGACCCTGCAGATGGCGCTGGTGGCTGCGACGCTTTGGCGAACCCCCGCCGTGCCCGTCGGCCGATGGCGGTGGCTGCTCGTGCTGAGCTTGCTGGCGCAGATGGTCGTCACGGCCTGGCGCGGCGTACTCGGGGCCTTCTTCACGGAGAGCTATCCGACCTTTCTGGCGCCGCACCCGGTGAACCTCGCATTTGCCCTCGTCGCCAACTCGACGACGGTCTTGTCGATGGTGGCCATCCTGCTTGCCCACCGCGACGAAGCCGCGCGCGAACTCGAACGCCTGGCGACGCTGGACGGACTGACCGGCGTGTTCAATCGGCGGGCCTGGCTTCTGAGGGCGAACACCGAACTGGCCGTGAGCGTGCGCTACGACCATCCGGTTGCCGTGCTCATGATGGATCTCGACCACTTCAAGCAAGTCAACGACACGAGGGGTCACGAGGCCGGTGACCGCGCCCTCCAGTTCGTCGCCGGAGCGCTGCAGGCTGCCGTGCGCGCCGGCGATGTGGTGGGCCGCTACGGCGGCGAAGAGTTCTGCGTGCTGATGAACCATGCGGACCATGCAGCCGCCACTGCGTTCGATGCGCGCATGCGGCACACGCTGCGCGAGGCGTCTCGCCGGGAACTGGGCTTCGAGCTGAGCTACAGCGCCGGCATTGCCCTTCGCGCTTCGCCGCACGACACGCTCGAGGCCATGCTCGGCCGCGCCGATGCCATGCTGTACCGCGCGAAGGCGCAGGGACGCGCGCGCACCGTGGATGCGCAGGGGCTGCTCTTGCGGTCTGCATGAGCCGAAGGGTTCTTCTTGAACAAGGGAATCCTGTACGGTGCTTAAACTTCTGCAGGTGCCAGGCGAGAACCTTCAACGATCGCTTCCGAACGAGGCGCGAGGCAGTGCAGGGGCGGCCCTCCGACCCACCGACTGGCGGACGAATGCGCTGCACGCCCTTGCGAAGTGGCTGCAGCCAACGAGGTGGCTGCGACCGACTTCGTGGCTGGCTGCAGCTGCTCTGGCAGCGCTGGCAGGCTGCGCCACGCGGGGAACGACCGACGCCGGACCGCCTCTCGATCCCGAGCGCGGCCGCGCCCTGATCGGCCGCCTGCTGCCACCCGGCACACCGCAAGCGGCCGGCTGGGCGACCGACATCTACGCCGCATTTGCCGTCCTGCGGATCGCTCCGACGCCGCAGAACATCTGCAGCGTCATCGCGGTGACCGAGCAGGAATCGGGCTTTCGGGTTCGCCCCGTCGTGCCGGGTCTGGCGTCCATCACCTGGAAGGAGATCGACCGGCGCGCCGAGCGTTCGGGCATCCCGAAGCTCGTCGTGCGGGGGGCGCTCGGCCTGAACTCGCCCGACGGCAAGAGCTACAGCGAGCGCATCGACGCCGCACGCACCGAGGAAGAGCTCAGCCGCATCTTCGAGGACTTCATCGGCATGGTGCCTTTGGGGCGGCGGCTCTTCGCCGGCTGGAACCCGGTGCGCACCGGCGGGCCCATGCAGGTGAGCATCGCCTATGCCCAGTCGCACGCCACCGACAAGCCCTATCCGTACCGGGTCGAGGGCAGCCTGCGCGACGAGGTGTTCACGCGGCGCGGCGGCATGTATTTCGGCATCGCCCACCTGCTCGACTACCCGGCCTCCTACGACGCGCCCCTGTACCGCTTTGCCGACTTCAACGCCGGGCACTACGCCAGCCGCAACGCGGCTTTCCAGAACGCGGTCAGCGTGGCCTCGGGCATTCCGCTCGAGCTGGACGGCGACCTGATCCTGCATGGCCCCGAAGGCGCCGAGAAGCCGGGCAGCACCGAACTCGCCACCCGCGTGCTCGGGCCCCGTCTTGATTTGAGCGACGCGGTCATCCGGCGCGGGCTCGAGGAGGGAACGACCGATGGATTCGAACGTACGCTCTTGTACGAACGCGTGTTCGGCTTGGCCGACAAGGCCGGCCGCCGACTGCCGCGGGCCATGCTGCCCCGCATCCGGCTGCAAAGCCCGAAGATCACGCGACAGCTCACCACGGCGTGGTTCGCCAACCGGGTCAACGATCGGTACGGGAGGTGCCTCTCGCGGGCAGACGACTCGCCGGCTTGATGCCCCACCGATGGTTCTTTGGTTCCACATTCGATCTTCAGCACGGATTCGTCGTTCACGAAGTGGCTCCCGTAGCGTTGACAGGCCCCAGGCGCGGCGCACGGCCCCGCAGACGACTTGGTTTCATCGCCGGCGCAGAATTCGGCGATGCGTTTTGCCTGTGCCCCTCTCTTGCTTCACGCCGGCGCGCCGGCGCGCCGCTCGCTCGGGGCCGTCTTGCCGGCCCTGGGCCTCGCGCTGCTGCTCACCTTGGCTGGCTGCGCGGGTTACAGCCCCAAGGGCTTGCCGCCGGGCACCAGCAGTGCGCAGGCGATCGAGCAACTCGGCCCGCCCACTGGCCGCCACGCCGGTGAGAACGGCGGCGTGCGGTTGGAGTTCGCAAGGGGGCCCTACGGCCTGCACACCTACATGCTCGATTTCGATGCCCAGGATCGGCTGCTGCGTTGGGAGCAGGTGTTGACCGAGGAGAACTTCTACGCACTCGAGATCGGCATGACGAAGACCGAGGTGCTGCGTCGCATCGGCCGGCCGTCGAACGTCATGTTCCTGCCGCGACAGCAGCACCAGCTCTGGTCTTACCGCTACGACACACCGTTTTGCATCTGGTTCCAGGTGAGCCTGACCACCAGCGACCGCGTGGCCGAGCTCGGCCACAACATCGATCCGCGCTGCGAGCGCAACGGCGGCTTTCTTCATTGAGCGCATGGCCACGCTCTACGGTCTTGCGAACTGCGACACCGTGAAGCGGGCGCGGGCCTGGCTCGACGAGCGCAGCCGCACCTACAGCTTCCACGATTTGAAGAAGGCCGGGCTGCCCGATGCGGCCCTGGCGCGCTGGATCGCTGCAGTCGGTTGGGAACGACTGATCAACCGGCAGGGCAGCACGTGGCGCAAGCTGGACGCATCCGTGCAGGCCGGCGTGGTCGATGAAGCCAGCGCTGCGGCGCTGATGCGCTCGCACACCAGCCTCATCCGCCGACCGGTGCTCGAGAGCGGCGACGCGGTGATCGTCGGCTTCGACCCGCAGCGCTACGAGCAACTGCGCTGAACGCTTGCTTTAAAGGAAAAGGCCGCAGCCCCGAAGGACTGCGGCCTTTCGACTTCCGCAGTGCCCCGGTTCAGGCGGCCAGCAGTTGCCGGAGCACGAAGGGCAGGATCCCGCCGTGCTTGTAGTAGTCGACCTCGATCGGCGTATCGATGCGCAGCGTGAGCGGCACGCGCTGCTCGCTGCCGTCGGCGCGTCGGATGACCAGCGTGGCATCGGTCTGCGGCCGGATCTCGGCGCCGAGCTCGATGTCGATGAACTCGCTGCCCGTCAGACCCAGCGCCTCCCAGCTCTGGCCGGCCTTGAACTGCAGCGGCAGCACGCCCATGCCGACGAGGTTGCTGCGGTGGATGCGCTCGAAGCTCTTGGCGATGACGGCCTTGATGCCCAGCAGTTGCGTGCCCTTGGCGGCCCAGTCGCGCGATGAGCCGGTACCGTACTCCTCGCCGCCGAAGATGACCGTCGGCACGCCGGCGTTCATGTACTTCATCGCGGCGTCGTAGATGGCGAGCTTGTCGCCCTTGAGCGGTCCGTCCTGCTGATAGAGCGTGTAGCCGCCTTCCTCGCGCGAGCCGTCGGGACGTGCCGGCAGCATGAGGTTCTTGATGCGAACGTTGGCGAAGGTGCCGCGCATCATCACTTCGTGGTTGCCGCGGCGCGAGCCGTAGCTGTTGAAGTCGGCCTTGAGCACGCCGCGCTCGAGCAGGTACTTGCCGGCCGGCGTCGTTTCCTTGAAGGAGCCTGCGGGCGAGATGTGGTCGGTGGTGATCGAGTCGCCGAACAGGCCCATGATCCGCGCGCCGCGTACGCCGGATTCGAGCGCCGCCGGCTGCATGGTGAAGTTCTCGAAGAAGGGCGGCTCGGCGATGTAGCTGCTCTTGGGCCAGGTGTAGACGTTGCCCTTGACGCCCTTGATGCGCTCCCACAGTTCGCCCGGGTCAGTCTTGACCTTGTCGTAGTTCTTCTTGAAGGCCTTGCCGTCCATGGCGAACTTCATGAGCGCGTGGACTTCCTCGCTGCTGGGCCAGATGTCGCCCAGGTAGACGTCGCGGCCCGCCTTGCCTTTGCCGACCGGCTCGGTCATCAGGTCGCGCTGCACGGTGCCGGCGATCGCGTAGGCGACCACCAGCGGCGGTGAGGCGAGGAAATTGGCCTTGAGGTTCGGGTGGATGCGCGCCTCGAAATTGCGGTTGCCCGAGAGCACCGCCGCGCACACCAAGTCGTTCTTGCTGATCGCCTCGTTGATTTCGGGCGTGAGGTCGCCGGCGTTGCCGATGCAGGTGGTGCAGCCGTAGGCGGCGACCGAGAAGCCGAGTTTCTCGAGGTAAGGCAGCAGGCCGGCCTTCTGCAAATACTCCGTGACGATGCGCGAGCCCGGCGCGAGGGAAGTCTTCACGTGCTTCCTGACGGTGAGTCCGGCCTCCACGGCCTTCTTGGCCAGCAGGCCGGCGGCCAACAGCACGCCCGGGTTGGAGGTGTTGGTGCAGGACGTGATGGCGGCGATCAGCACGTCGCCGTTGCTGATCTGCAGGCCATCGGCGGTGGTGAACTGCTGGTTCAGCTTGGCCGCCGGCTGGTTGAAACCGTTCTCTGCGGGCGACTTGCTGAACAGCGAGCCGAACTGCGTCTTGACGTTGCCGAGCTCGATGCGGTCCTGAGGGCGCTTGGGGCCGGACAGGGAAGGGGCCACCGTACCGAGGTCGAGCTTGACCACGGCGCTGTAGTCGATCTCGCCCAGCGACTTGGAAGCCCCTGCGGCGCCCGGCACGCCGAACAGCCCTTGCGCCTTGAAGTAGGCCGTGAAGGCATCGATCTCCGCCCGCGTGCGCCCGGTGCCTTCGAAGTAGGCGACCGTCTTCTCGTCGACCGGGAAGAAGCCCATGGTGGCGCCGTACTCCGGCGCCATGTTGGCGATGGTCGCGCGGTCGGGCAGGGCCAGCGTGCGCGTGCCTTCACCGAAGAACTCGACGAACTTGCCGACCACCTTGGCCTTGCGCAGGATCTCGGTGACGGTGAGCACCAGGTCGGTTGCGGTGACCCCTTCGCGCAGTTGGCCGGTGAGCTCGAAGCCCACCACGTCCGGCGTCAGGAAGTACACGGGCTGGCCCAGCATGCCGGCTTCCGCCTCGATGCCGCCCACGCCCCAGCCGACCACGCCGATGCCGTTGATCATGGTGGTGTGGCTGTCGGTGCCGACGAGGGTGTCAGGGTAGTGCACGCCGTCGGAGCGCTTGTGCACGCCGCGCGCCAGATACTCGAGGTTGACCTGGTGCACGATGCCGAAGCCGGGCGGCACCACGCCGAAGGTGTCGAAGGCGTCCATGCCCCACTTCATGAACTCGTATCGCTCGCGGTTGCGCGAGAACTCGAGTTTCATGTTGAGGTCCAGCGAGTCCTTGCCGCCGAAGTGATCGATCATCACCGAGTGATCGACTACCAGATCGACCGGCACCAGCGGCTCGATGGCCTTGGGGTCCTTGCCCATCTTGGCCGCCACGTTGCGCATCGCGGCCAGATCGGCAAGCAGGGGCACGCCGGTGAAGTCCTGGAGAACGACGCGCGAGACGATGAAGGGAATCTCTTCGCTGCGCTCGGCGTTCGGCTGCCAGTTGGCGAGCTGCTCGACGTGTTCGCGCGTGACCTTCTTGCCGTCGCAGTTGCGCAGCACGCTCTCCAGCACGATGCGCATCGAAACCGGCAGGCGGTTCACGTTCGGGAACTGTTTCGCCAGCTCGGGCAGCGAGAAGAACTTCCCCGTGGCGCCGGAAGCGGTGGAGAAGCTCTTGAGGGTCTTGGAGAAGGCGTGTGCGGTGGCCATGCGGACCTCGGTATCGGTTGCGGGTGGAGTGGGAGCGGGGTCTTGTTTCAAGCTTGCGGGACGACGACCTTCAAGCCCTTGAAGTAGTCGCGGAAGAAGCCGGCGTCCCGCGTGATGAGCGCGGAGCATTGAAGCATCGCGTGCGCGCCGACCAGGAAATCCGGAACGGTTCGTGGCGAGACCGGCTCGAGGCCGGCGGAGCGATTGCGTTGCTTGTACCTGCGCTGCATCTCTCCCGCGCGAACGGCGGCGCGTTGTTCTGTTGCGAGGTAGCGGATGCCCATGTCCTCGATCACGTCCATCACTTCGGAGCCGTGACCCAGGGCGCCCGTGACCTCGCTGACGACCACGTCGCACACGACGACCGGGCCGGTAGCCAGAGCCAGCCGCAGACAGGCTTCGGCCGCGCCGGCGCGAGGATCGTCGCCGAGCAGATCGATGAGGACCGAGGAGTCGATCGCCACCATCAGAGTCCGACCGGATCGCCCGGCGCGCGGCCGCGCAACTCGCGCATCACGTCGTCGGTCGTCACGCCCTCGGGCAACTTGAACCTGCCCCTCGCGCGCGAGATGGCGTCATCGACGTTCTTGCGAAGGATGATGCGCCCACCGTCGAGTTCGACCGTGAGCTGGGTGCCCTTGGTCAGGCCGAGCGCGTCGCGCACCGCCTTGGGCAGGGTGATCTGCCCGCGCTCTGCAACGGTGGCTTCCATGGCGCGTTCCTGATGGCAAGGTATGCAGATATTCTACATACCGGTTCGCGCATATTCAAGGAGTCACGGAACCCCGCCTGAAACGGTCAGATGACGTACAGATCGACGTACTCGTGCACCGGCATGGATTCGAGGGCCTTCTGATCGAGGCTCACGGCGAGGATCGCGTCCTGCTGCTTCTGCGGGAAGCGCCGCGCGAGGTTGACGCGGAACTTCGCCTCCAGCAGCGGGATGCCGTCCTTGCGGCGGCGCTTGTGGCCGATCGGGTACTCCACGACCACTTCCTTGAGCTTCTTGCCGTCCTTGAACTCGATGGTGAGCGCATTGGCGATGGAGCGCTTGTCGGGGTCGTGATAGTCCTTGGTGAAGGCCTTGTCTTCCACGCACTCGATCTTGTCGCGCAGGGCGTCGATGCGCTTGTCCTGCGCCACGCCGTCCTCGTAGTCTGCCGCGGTGAGCCGCCCGAAGATCAGCGGCACCGCAACCATGTACTGGATGCAATGGTCGCGATCGGCGGGGTTGTTCAGCGGGCCCTTCTTGTCGATGATGCGGATGCAGGCCTCGTGCGTGCGGATGCTGAGCTTCTTGATGTCCTCGACCGTCTTGCCTGCCTTGCGAAGCTGCTCGTGCAGCGTCATCGCGGCTTCCACCGCCGTTTGCGAGTGGAACTCGGCCGGAAAGCTGATCTTGAACAGCACGTTTTCCATCACGTAGCTGCCGTAAGGCCGCTGGAACTCGAAGGGCCTGCCCTTGAAGAGCACGTCGTAGAAGCCCCAGGTCCTGGCCGACAGCACCGACGGATAGCCCATCTCGCCCGTCTTGGCGATCAGCGCCAGACGAACCGCGCGCGAGGTCGCGTCGCCGGCGGCCCAGCTCTTGCGTGAGCCCGTGTTGGGTGAATGGCGGTAGGTGCGCAGCGACTGGCCATCGACCCAGGCCAGCGACACGGCGTTGAGGATCTCGTCCTTCGACAGGCCCATCATCTCGGCGACGACGGCCGTGGAAGCCACCTTGACCAGCACCACGTGATCGAGGCCGACCTTGTTGAACGAGTTCTCCAGCGCGATGCAGCCCTGGATCTCGTGGGCCTTGATCATCGCCGTGAGCACGTCCTTCATGACCAGCGGCTTCTTGCCGGCGGCCACCGCATTGCGCGAGAGCCAGTCGGCCGTGGCGAGGATGCCGCCGAGGTTGTCGCTGGGGTGGCCCCACTCGGCCGCCAGCCAGGTGTCGTTGAAGTCCAGCCAGCGGATCATCGTGCCGATGTTGAAGGCGGCCTGGATGGGATCGAGCTGGTGCTGCGTGCCCGGCACCTTGGCGCCGTTCGGGACCACCGTGCCGGGCACGACCGGCCCGAGCAGTTTGGTGCAGGCGGGGTATTCGAGGGCCTCGAGTCCGCAGCCCAAGGTATCTATCAGGCAGTTGCGCGCCGTATCGAAGGCGAGCGAGCTCTTGATCTTGTACTTGGCAACGTAGTCGACGATGTCGACGAGAACCTGGTCGGGCTTGGGGCGGACGTTGGAGATCGGTGCGGACATGGGGCCTCGAAAGGGGACGGAAAAACTATCTGGCGGCCGCCTTCACGGCCGCGACCGCTGCGCGCTGCTCGGCATGCATGCAGCCATCGACCATGCGCTGGCCGACCTTGTGATTCATCATCATCGACTTGGACGGGATCTGCAGCCACACGATGCCGTTGTGCCGGTCCTCGAGCCGCACGGCGCCCGTGGTGGTTTCCTGCGGCGTCATGGTGTAGGTGGCGTTCTTGAAGGCGACGCGGAAGTGGCCCGGCTTGTCCTTCATGGCATCGACGCTGACGCTTTGATCGAACTCGCACTGCGCGGCGCCGGTCAGCACGCGGCTGGCAGCGGCCAGTTGGCCCTCGGTCAGGACCTCGTTCACGTCGTTGTGCAGATGCCGGCTCGACGGGGCTGCGGTCTTCTTGCCGGCCTCGGCCTTCGCGACGACGGCCTTGGTCTTGACGGTCTTGGCCGGCTCGGCGGCCGAGACGGAACCCGCCACCAACAGGCCGGCGGCGAACAGCGACAGGGTCAGGGCAGGGATGCGGTTCATGTGAACACTCCGGTTCGAGGATGGAAGACCCCGATTCTTGAAGTGGCCCGGCCCGCAATGGGTTGCAAGGTGCATCTGTCGCCCGAGGTCGACGTGACTTAGTGCTCAGCCGCGCTGGCCGATCGGCACGAAGGCCTGGTCGTCGGGCCCGATGTAGTTGGCGCTCGGCCGGATGATCTTGCCGTCGATGCGCTGCTCGATGATGTGCGCCGACCAGCCCGTCGTGCGCGAGATCACGAACAATGGGGTGAACATGGCCGTCGGCACGCCCATCATGTGGTAGCTGACCGCGCTGAACCAGTCGAGGTTGGGGAACATCTTCTTGGCGTCCCACATCACCGCCTCGAGCCGCTCGGCGATGGAGAACATCTTCGGATTGTTGGCGTCGCGCGACAGCCGCTCGGCCACGCTCTTGATCACCTTGTTGCGCGGGTCGCTGACGGTGTAGACCGGATGGCCGAAGCCGATCACCACTTCTTTGCGTTCGACGCGTGCGCGAATGTCGGCCTCGGCTTCGTCGGGTGTGTCGTAGCGCTTCTGGATGTCGAAGGCGACCTCGTTGGCGCCACCGTGCTTGGGCCCGCGCAAGGCCCCGATGGCGCCGGTGACGGCGGAATAGAGGTCGCTGCCCGTGCCGGCGATCACGCGGCCGGCGAAGGTCGAGGCGTTGAATTCGTGCTCGGCGTAGAGATTGAGCGAGGTGTGCATGGCGCGAACCCACAGTTCGCTCGGACGCTTGCCGTGCAGCAGGTGAAGGAAATGACCGCCGATGGAGTCGTCGTCGGTCTCGACCTCGATGCGGCGGCCGTTGTGGCTCCAGTGGTACCAGTACAGCAGCATCCCGCCCAGGCTGGCAATCAGGCGGTCCGCGATGTCGCGTGCGCCAGGGTGGTTGTGGTCGTCCTTTTCGGGCAGCAGGCAGCCGAGCACGGACACGCCGGTGCGCATCACGTCCATCGGGTGGCTGCTGGCCGGCAGTTGCTCGAGCGCGGCCTTGAGCGCTGCGGGCAGGCCGCGCAAGGACCGGAGCTGGAGCTTGTAGCCGGCCAGCTCTGCGGCTGTGGGCAGCTTGCCGTGGATCAGCAGATGAGCGATCTCTTCGAACTCGCTGGTCTCGGCGATGTCGAGGATGTCGTAGCCGCGGTAGGCCAGATCGTTGCCGCTGCGCCCGACGGTGCAAAGCGCCGTGTTGCCGGCCGCCACGCCGGAAAGCGCCACCGACTTCTTGACCTTCGGGCCACCCGGCTTGCTGGAGTCGCTGGCTGCGGCTTCGCTCATGTGGAACCTTCCTCGCGTTTCATTTGCCGGACCTGAACAGCGCATCGAGGCGCTGTTCGAACTCGTGGTAGCCGATGCGCTCGTACAACTCGTCGCGCGTGTGCATCGTGTCCAGCACGTTCTTCTGCGTGCCGTCTCGGCGGATCGCGGTGTAGACCGCTTCGGCCGCCTTGTTCATCGCGCGAAAGGCGCTCAGGGGATAAAGCACCATCGCGACGTCGGCGCCCTTCAACTCATCGACGGTGAAGAGAGGCGTCTGGCCGAACTCGGTGATGTTGGCCAGCACCGGCGCCCTCACGGATCGGGCGAAGCGCCGATACGTGGCGAGGTCGCCGGCGGCCTCGGCGAACACGCCGTCGGCGCCGGCCTCGACGCAGGCGATGGCGCGCTCGATGGCGGCGTCCACGCCTTCGATCTGGATGGCGTCGGTGCGCGCGATCAGGAAGAAATCGGGGTCGGTCTTGGCGTCGGCTGCGGCCTTGACGCGATCGACCATCTCCTGCCGGGAAACGATCTCCTTGCCCGGACGATGGCCGCATCGCTTGGCGCCGACCTGATCTTCGATGTGGCAGGCCGCCGCGCCGAACTTGATCAAGGCCTTGACGGTGCGCCCGATGTTGAAGGCGCTGGGCCCGAAGCCGGTGTCGATGTCGACGAGGAGAGGCAGGTCGCACACGTCGGTGATGCGCCGGATGTCGGTCAGCACGTCATCGAGGTTGTTGATGCCGAGATCGGGCAGGCCGAGCGAGCCGGCCGCCACGCCGCCGCCCGACAGGTAGATCGCCCGATAGCCGGCTCGCCGGGCCAGCAGTGCGTGGTTGGCGTTGATCGCGCCGACGATCTGCAGCGGCGACTCGGTCTCGAGCGCCGCCCGAAAGCGCGCGCCGGCCGAGCGGGCAGGGGGGAGGGGTTGATTCATGCGGTGGCGTCCTGGATGCGGGTGGCGCGGTCTCGACAAGCGCCTGTTCCTGAGGCAGCCGGCGACAAGCCCCTCACAGCAGGTGCTTGACCCCGTCCTGCTCGTCCATCAGTTCCTTGAGCGTGAGGTCGATGCGCTCGCGCGAGAAGGCATCGATCTCGAGGCCTTCGACGAGCTTGTACTCCCCGCCTTCGGTGGTGACCGGAAAACCGAACATCACGTCCTTCGGGATGCCGTACTCGCCGTTGCTCGGCACGCCCATCGTGACCCACTTGCCTTTCGTGCCCAGCGCCCAGTCGCGCATGTGGTCGATGGCGGCATTGGCGGCCGAGGCGGCGCTCGAGAGGCCGCGGGCGTCGATGATCGCGGCGCCGCGCTTGCCGACGGTCGGCAGGAACACGTCCTTGTTCCAGGCCTGGTCGTCGATCATGTCCCTCACCGCCTTGCCGCCGACCGTGGCGAAGCGGTAGTCGGCGTACATCGTCGGCGAGTGGTTGCCCCACACCGCCATCTTCTCGATGCCTGCCACGGGCTGGCCGGTCTTGGCGGCCACCTGGCTCAGCGCGCGGTTGTGGTCCAGACGCAGCATGGCGGTGAAGTTCTTGCGCGGCAGGTCGGGCGCGCTCTTCATCGCGATGTAGGCGTTGGTGTTGGCAGGGTTGCCGACCACCAGCACCTTCACGTTGCGGCTGGCCACGGCGTTGAGTGCCTTGCCCTGACCGATGAAGATCTTGCCGTTGATGGAAAGCAGCTCCGAGCGCTCCATCCCCGCCTTGCGCGGCATCGATCCCACGAGCAGGGCGTAGTCCGTGTCCTTGAAGGCGGTCATCGGGTCGCCGTGAGCCTCCATGCCGGCCAGCAAGGGGAAGGCGCAGTCTTCCAGCTCCATCATCACGCCCTTGAGCGCCTTTTGCGCCTTCTCGTCGGGCACTTCCAGCAACTGGAGGATGACCGGCTGATCCTTGCCCAGCATCTCGCCCGAGGCGATGCGAAACAACAGGGCGTAGCCGATCTGGCCAGCGGCACCGGTGACGGCCACACGGACGGGGGTCTTGCTCATGAGGAAAGGCTCCGGAAAGTTGGGTAGAACGATGCGGTGCGGGCAACGCCTTCGACGGCACCGCCGCTGGTCGGCAAGTGTAGGAGCAAGTCCGGCCCAGCGGACCCAAGGCCCCGCAACTCATCTGTTTCATATAAGACATCTTTCAGTGCGTAGATGGACTTCGGGGGGTGCGCTGTGATGCAATCGGTCGCATGGCTGCAATCCCAACTGACCTGAGCGCACCCGCCACCTCGATCGGCGCAGAGACCGGGCCCGCGTTCAGTCCTCTGTATCGGCAGATCAAGTCACTGATCACGCGCAGCCTGCAAGGCGGCGAGTGGCGTCCCGGCGAGGCGATCCCGAGCGAGACCGAGCTGGCGGCGCGCTACCGAGTCAGCCAGGGCACGGTCCGCAAGGCGATCGACGAGCTGGCCGCGGAGAATCTCGTGTTGCGTCGCCAGGGCAAGGGCACCTTCGTGGCGACGCACGCGGAACAGCAGGTGCAGTACCGTTTCCTGCGCCTCGTGCCGGACGCTTCGACGAAAGGCGGGCCGGTCGAGCGCAGGCTGCTCGACTGCCGCCGCGTGCGCGCGAGCGCCGAGGTGGCGCGCACGCTCGATCTCAAGGCGGGCGACCCGGTGATTCAGGCCCGGCGCCTGCTGATCTTTGCCGGCCGGCCGGTGGTCCTCGACGACCTCTGGCTGCCCGGAGCCCTTTTCAAAGGCTTGACCACCGAGCGGCTGGCGGCTTATCGCGGCCCGCTCTATGCCTTCTTCGAAACCGAGTTCGGCGTGCGCACGCTTCGGGCCGAAGAGAAGTTGCGCGCCACCGCGGCCAATGCCGTCGACGCCGGGCTCCTGGCGGTGGCCGAGGGCTCGCCGCTTCTGAGCGTCGAGCGCCGCACGCTCACCTACGGCGACAGGCCGGTCGAGTTGCGGCGCGGCCTCTACGAGACATCGGCTCACTACTACCGCAACGAGTTGAACTGACGAGTGGCGCCTCGGCGCTTCGGCGCTGAGGAATGTTGCGATGCAATAAACTCAGTCGGTTTTGATCGAAGACAACAAGGTCCGGCATGGCAGACATCAGCGCGAACGCGGACCGGCAGCGTCCGGTCTACCGCAACGTTCATATCACCCAGATCGTCGGCTACAGATTGCCGCCGGCGGGCATCGTGTCGATCCTGCATCGCGTCAGCGGCGCGTTGATGTTCGTGCTCCTGCCCCTCGTCGTCTGGCTGTTCGACACCAGCCTCACCTCGGAGATCAGCTACGAGCGCTTCACGAGCGCCTTCAATGCCGGCCTGGGCATTTTTCCCGGTTGGTTCATCAAGCTGGTGGCCCTCGCGCTGATCTGGGCCTATCTGCATCACTTCATCGCCGGTGTGCGGCACCTCTACATGGACGTGATGCACGCCGTCACGGCGGACGCCGGAGCGAAATCCGCCTTGTTCACCCTGGCCGCGAGCGCCTTGCTGACGGTGGTGCTGGGCGCCAAGCTGTTCGGGCTGTACTGAAAACACGAGAGGGCGGATCCGGATGAGCAAGAACTACGGGGCCGAGCGCATCGTCGTCGGCGCGCACTACGGGCTTCGCGACTGGCTCAGCCAGCGCGTCACGGCTGCGCTGATGGCACTGTTCACCGTCGTGCTGCTGGCGCAGGTCATCTTCGGCGCGGAGATGGGCTACGTCCGCTGGGCGGCCATCTTCTCGTCGCAGTGGATGAAGCTGCTCACGTTCGTGACCCTGCTGTCGCTGGCCTGGCACGCCTGGGTCGGCATGCGCGACATCTGGATGGATTACGTCCATTCCATCGGCGTGAAGCTCGTGCTGCAGGTCGCGACCATCGTCTGGCTCGTCGCCTGCGCAGGCTGGGCGATCCAAGTGCTCTGGAGGCTGTAAGAACAATGAGCGCAACGACGCTTCCCACCCGCAAGTTCGACGTCGTCATCGTCGGTGCCGGCGGCTCCGGCATGCGCGCCTCGCTGCAACTCGCGCGCGCCGGCCTGAACGTCGCCGTGCTGTCCAAGGTGTTCCCGACGCGCTCGCACACCGTGGCGGCGCAAGGCGGCATCGGCGCTTCGCTCGGCAACATGAGTGAAGACAACTGGCACTTTCACTTCTACGACACCGTCAAGGGCTCCGATTGGCTCGGCGACCAGGACGCCATCGAGTTCATGTGCCGCGAGGCGCCGAAGGTGGTCTACGAGCTCGAGCACTTCGGGATGCCCTTCGACCGCAACCCGGACGGCACGATCTACCAGCGCCCGTTCGGAGGCCACACCGCGAACTACGGCGAAAAGCCGGTCCAGCGAGCCTGCGCCGCTGCCGACCGCACGGGCCACGCGATGCTCCATACGCTGTATCAGCAGAACGTCAAGGCGCGCACGCAGTTCTTCGTCGAGTGGATGGCGCTCGACCTGATCCGTGACGCCGAGGGCGACGTCGTCGGCGTGACCGCCTTGGAGATGGAAACCGGTGACGTTCACATCCTTCAGGGCAAGACGGTGCTGCTCGCCACAGGCGGCGCCGGGCGCATCTATGCGGCCTCGACCAACGCGTTCATCAACACGGGTGATGGCCTGGGCATGGCGGCGCGTGCCGGCATACCGCTCGAGGACATGGAGTTCTGGCAGTTCCACCCGACCGGCGTGGCCGGTGCCGGCGTGCTGCTGACCGAAGGCTGCCGCGGCGAAGGGGCGATCCTGCGCAACAGCAACGGCGAACGCTTCATGGAGCGCTATGCGCCGACGCTCAAGGACCTGGCGCCGCGGGACTTCGTTTCGCGCTGCATGGACCAGGAGATCAAGGAAGGCCGGGGCTGCGGTCCGGACAAGGACTACGTGGTCCTCGACATGACTCACCTGGGTGCCAGCACGATCATGAAGCGGTTGCCGTCGGTCTACGAGATCGGCCACAACTTCGCCAACGTCGACATCACGAAGGAGCCGATCCCGGTGGTGCCCACCATCCACTATCAGATGGGCGGCATTCCGACCAACGTGCATGGCCAGGTGGTCATGCCGCGGGAGGGCAATCCGAACGCGGTGGTGAACGGCCTGTACGCGGTGGGCGAGTGCGCCTGCGTCAGCGTGCACGGCGCCAATCGCCTGGGCACCAATTCGCTGCTTGACCTGCTGGTTTTCGGCCGCGCCGCGGGCAACCACATCGTGGCTTACAACGAGAAGAGCAAGGCGCACAAGCCCTTGCCGTCCGACGCGGCGGATCGCAGCCTGGCCCGCCTGGCGCGTCTCGACGCGAGCACCGGCGGCGAGTACGCCCAGGACGTTGCGAACGACATCCGCAGCAGCATGCAGCGCCATGCCGGGGTCTTCCGCACGCAAGCCATGCTCGACGAAGGCGTCACGCAGATCGCCGCCATCGCGCAACGGGTGAAGAACATCGCCCTCGGCGACAAGTCCAAGGTGTTCAACACGGCGCGAGTCGAGGCGCTGGAGGTCGAGAACCTGATCGAAGCCGCTCGCGCCACCATCGTCTCGGCCGCGGCGCGCAAGGAAAGCCGTGGCGCCCACACCGTCAACGACTATGCCGACACGCCGCAGTATCCCAACGGCCGCAACGATGCCGTCTGGATGAAGCACACCCTGTGGTTCAGCGAGGGCGACCGGCTCGACTACAAGCCGGTGAACCTGAAGCCGTTGACGACCGATTCCATTCCGCCGAAGGTCCGCTCGTTCTGAGCGCCGAGGAAGCAAGAGCATGAGCCTACGCACCTTCCAGATCTACCGCTACGACCCGGACGCCGACGCCAAGCCGCGCATGCAGACGCTGCAGGTCGAACTCGACGGCTCCGAGCGCATGCTGCTCGACGCGCTGAACAAGCTCAAGGCCGTCGATCCGAGCCTGTCGTTTCGCCGCTCCTGTCGCGAGGGCGTGTGCGGCTCGGACGCCATGAACATCAACGGCAAGAACGCCCTGGCCTGCCTGACCAACATGCGCACGCTGCCGGGAACCATCGTGCTCAAGCCGCTGCCCGGCTTGCCGGTGATCCGCGACCTGATCGTCGACATGACGCAGTTCTTCAAGCAGTACCACTCGATCAAGCCCTACCTGGTCAACGACCAGATGCCGCCCGAAACGGAGCGGCTGCAGTCGCCCGAAGAGCGCGACGAGCTCAACGGCCTGTATGAGTGCATCCTGTGCGCGAGTTGCTCCACCGCCTGCCCGAGCTTCTGGTGGAACCCGGACAAGTTCGTCGGTCCGGCCGGTCTCCTGCAGGCCTACCGCTTCATCGCGGACAGCCGCGATCAGGACACGGCCGCGCGCCTGGACAACCTGGAAGATCCGTACCGCCTGTTTCGCTGCCACACCATCATGAACTGCGTCGATGTGTGTCCCAAGGGCCTGAACCCCACCAAGGCCATCGGCAAGATCCGCGACATGCTGGTGCGCCGGGCGATCTGACGGCGCGCTGCCGCAATGCCATGGCTGTCCGGCTCGACGATCCCCTGCTGAGCCCCGCCGAGCTCGGCAAGCTGCGCTGGCGCTGCCGGCGCGGGCTGCTCGAGAACGATCTGTTCATCGAGCGGTTCTTCGCGCGCTACCGAACGGCGCTCACGCGGCGGCAGGCGCAGGGCATCGAGGCACTGATGGAACTGTCCGATCCCGATCTCCTCGACCTGCTGCTGGCCCGGCGCGAACCCGAGGGCGCGCTCGATCTCGCACCGGTGCGGCTGGTGCTCGCCCAGTTGCGCTGCCCCATCGCCTCGTGAGCGTCGGCCATCACGATGTCTCTCGCTCCATTCAGATTCGAACAGAAGGAACTGTCATGACCCCCTCCGACGTCAAAGCCACCCTGTCGTTTTCCGATGGCAGCCCCAGCATGGACCTGCCGATCTACCAGGGCAGCGTCGGCCCGGATGTCATCGACATCCGCAAGCTCTACGCCCAGACCGGCAAGTTCACCTACGACCCGGGTTTCCTGAGCACGGCCGCCTGCCAGTCGGCCATCACCTACATCGACGGCGACAAGGGCGAACTGCTCTACCGCGGCTATCCGATCGAGCAACTCGCCGAGAACTGCGATTTCCTCGAGACCTGCTACCTGCTGCTCAACGGCGAACTGCCGAACGCGCAGGAAAAGCACGCCTTCGACAACCTCGTGACCAAGCACACGATGGTCAGCGAGCAGATGCAGTTCTTCCTGCGCGGCTTTCGGCGCGACGCCCACCCGATGGCGGTGCTGACCGGCCTCGTCGGCGGCTTGTCGGCCTTCTATCACGACGTCACCGACATCCAGAACCCGGAGCACCGCACCATCGCCGCCATCCGGCTCATCGGCAAGATGCCCACGCTGGTGGCGATGGCCTACAAGTACTCGATCGGCCAGCCCTACATCTACCCCAAGAACGAGCTGAGCTACAGCGCGAACTTCATGCGCATGATGTTCGCCACCCCTTGCGAGGAGTACGTGCCCAACGAGGTGCTGGTGCGCGCCATGGACCGCATCTTCATCCTGCACGCCGACCACGAGCAAAACGCCTCCACCTCGACCGTGCGGCTGTGCGGCAGTTCGGGCACCAACCCGTTCGCCGCCATCGCCGCAGGGGTCGCCTGCCTATGGGGGCCGGCGCACGGTGGTGCCAACGAAGCGGCGCTCAACATGCTGGAAGACATCCAGAGGATGGGCGGCGTGGCCAAGATCGGCGACTTCATCGGCCAGGTCAAGGACAAGAACTCCGGCATCAAGCTGATGGGCTTCGGGCACCGCGTCTACAAGAACTACGACCCGCGCGCAAAGCTGATGCGCGAAACCTGCCATGAGGTGCTCGACGAGCTGGGCCTGCAGAACGATCCGCTCTTCAAGCTGGCCATGGCGCTGGAGAAGATCGCGCTGGAGGACGACTATTTCGTCTCTCGCAAGCTCTATCCGAACGTCGATTTTTATTCCGGCATCGTGCAGCGCGCGATCGGCATTCCCGTGAGCCTGTTCACCGCCATCTTTGCGCTTGCGCGCACGGTCGGGTGGATCGCGCAGCTCAACGAGATGATCGGCGACCCGGAGTACAAGATCGGCCGTCCGCGCCAGCTGTTCATCGGCGCCGAGCAGCGGGACGTGAAGCCGCTGGCCAAACGCTGAAACGCTGCAGCGGCGCCCGCCGCTGCGCGCCTGCAGTCGCGTACGGGCGCGGCGTGCCGTTCCCGACCGGACGGCTGCGCCCGCAGTGCTGCCATTGCGACCGGTGAGAAAATGCTGGCTTACTCCCCGCTTCGGGACTGATTCCACTGCCATGACGGGACGCACTCTCTACGACAAGCTCTGGGACGAGCACGTTGTCCGCACCGAGGACGACGGCACGGCCCTGCTCTACATCGACCGTCATCTGGTTCACGAGGTGACGAGTCCGCAGGCATTCGACGGCCTGGAACTGGCGGACCGTAAAGTGTGGCGCCTCTCGGCCAACCTGGCGGTGAGCGACCACAACGTGCCGACCACCGATCGCAGCCAGGGAATCGCCGACCCGGTCTCGCGCCTGCAGGTCGACACGCTCGACGCCAACTGCGACCGCCACGGCATCACGCAGTTCAAGATGAACGATCTGCGCCAGGGCATCGTCCACGTCATCGGCCCCGAGCAGGGCGCCACGCTGCCGGGCATGACCGTCGTCTGCGGCGACTCGCACACGTCCACGCATGGTGCGTTCGGCGCGCTGGCGCACGGCATCGGCACGAGCGAGGTCGAGCACGTGCTCGCCACGCAAACGCTGCTGGCCAAGAAGGCGAAGAACCTGCTCATCCGCGTCGAGGGCAGCTTGCCCAGAGGTTGCGGCGCCAAGGACATCGTCCTGGCCATCATCGGAAGGGTCGGCACGGCCGGAGGCACCGGCCACACGATCGAGTTCGCCGGCAGTGCGATCCGTGCGCTGAGCATGGAAGGTCGCATGACCGTATGCAACATGGCCATCGAGGCAGGCGCACGCGCCGGGTTGGTGGCGGTCGACGAAACCACCATCGCCTACGTGAAGGGCCGCCCTTTCGCGCCCACCGGCCCGGAGTGGGACCAGGCGGCTGCGTACTGGCGCACGCTGCGCTCCGACCCCGACGCCCGCTGGGACCGCACCGTCGAACTCGACGCCACGCAGATCACGCCGCAGGTCACCTGGGGCACCTCGCCGGAGATGGTGCTGTCGATCGAAGGCAGCGTGCCCGATCCCGATCGGGAAAAGGATGCGAACAAGCGTGGCGCGATCGAGCGTGCCCTGAAGTACATGGCGCTCGAGCCGAACAAGCCGATCGGCGATATCCGTATCGACAAGGTCTTCATCGGCTCGTGCACCAACTCACGCATCGAAGACCTCCGTGAAGCCGCCGCGGTCGTGCGCAAGAGCGGAAGCCGCATCGCGAAGAACGTGAAACTGGCCCTGGTGGTCCCGGGCTCCGGGCTCGTGAAGGCGCAGGCGGAACGGGAAGGACTCGATGCGGTGTTCAAGGCCGCCGGCTTCGAGTGGCGTGAGCCGGGGTGCTCGATGTGCCTGGCAATGAATGCCGACCGTCTGGAGCCCGGCGAGCGCTGCGCCTCGACCAGCAACCGCAACTTCGAAGGCCGCCAGGGCGCCGGAGGTCGCACCCATCTGGTCAGCCCGGCCATGGCTGCCGCCGCCGCGCTCGAAGGCCACTTCGTAGATGTACGGCGCCTGTTCTGACAAGAAGCAACCCGAAAGGTTTTTCATGAAGCGCATTGCTCTTGCTTTCTTCGCCGGCCTTTCGCTGCTGGCTGCGGCCGGTTGCAACACCATGGAAGGTTTCGGAAAAGACGTCCAGAAAACAGGCGAGAAGATCGAAGACGCAGCCGCCAGGAAGAAGTAGGCAACCCGAATGCAGGCCTTTCGCATCCACAAGGGACTGGTCGCGCCGATCGACCGCGAGAACGTCGACACCGACGCAATCATTCCCAAGCAGTTCCTGAAGTCGATCAAGCGCAGCGGCTTCGGCGTGAACCTGTTCGACGAGTGGCGCTATCTCGACCATGGTGAGCCCGGGCAGGACGCCACCACGCGGCGGCCCAATCCCGACTTCGTGCTCAACCAGCCGCGCTTTCGGGGCGCCTCGGTGCTGCTGGCGCGAAAGAACTTCGGTTGCGGGTCGAGCCGCGAGCATGCGCCCTGGGCCATCGAGCAGTTCGGCTTTCGTGCGCTCATCGCGCCGAGCTTCGCCGACATCTTCTACAACAACTGCTTCAAGAACGGCCTGCTGCCGATCGTGCTGCCCGAGCATCAGGTCGCGCGCCTGTTCGACGAAGTGGCGGCCTTCGTGGGTTACACGGTCACCGTCGATCTCGAGCGGCAACGGGTCGTCAAACCCGACGGCGACGAGCTGGGGTTCGACGTCGAGCCGTTTCGAAAGCACTGCCTGCTCGGTGGCCTCGACGACATCGGCTTGAGCCTTCAGCACGCCGAGGCGATCCGCAGCTTCGAGGCCGAGCGTTTGCTGCGTCAGCCGTGGCTGGCGCATCGGCTCTGAAAGGCGAGGCGGGCCGAGAGATCTTGCTGGAAGGCGCTGATCCAGCGCCTAGAGCACTCCGACAAGGATTGAGAAACGAAGATGAAGATCGCTGTCCTGCCGGGCGACGGCATTGGCCCCGAGATCGTCGCTGAAGCGGTCAAGGTGTTGCACGCGCTCGATTTGCGGTTCGAGCTGGAAACCGCAGCCGTCGGCGGTGCGGCTTTCGAAGCAGATGGTCACCCGCTGCCCGAAGCGACGTTGCGGCTGGCGCGGGCCGCCGACGCGGTGCTGTTCGGCGCGGTCGGCGACTGGAAATACGACATGCTCGAGCGCGCGCTGCGTCCGGAGCAGGCGATCCTCGGGCTTCGCAAGGAACTCGGCTTGTTCGCCAACTTCCGTCCGGCCGTCTGCCACGCTCAGCTCACGCAGGCATCCAGTCTGAAGGCCGAGTTGGTCGCCGGCCTGGACATCCTCATCATCCGCGAGCTGACCGGCGACATCTATTTCGGTCAGCCGCGCGGTCGCCGCAGCGCGCCCGACGGTCATTTTCCAGGCGCCGAGGAAGCGTTCGACACCATGCGCTACAGCCGCCCGGAGATCGAACGCATCGCGCATGTTGCCTTCCAGGCAGCGCGCAAGCGCAGCGGCAGACTGACGAGCGTGGACAAGGCCAACGTTCTGGAGACGTTTCAGTTCTGGAAAGACGTTGTGAGCGAGGTGCATGCGCAGTACCCGGACGTCCGGCTCGATCACCTCTACGTCGACAACGCGGCGATGCAGCTCGTCAAGGCACCCAAGCAGTTCGACGTCATCGTCACCGGCAACATGTTCGGTGACATCCTCAGCGATGCCGCCGCGATGCTCACCGGCTCGATCGGCATGTTGCCGAGCGCGTCGCTCAATGCGGCCAATCAGGGCCTGTACGAACCCAGCCACGGCAGCGCCCCCGACATTGCAGGCAAGGGCATCGCCAATCCGCTGGCAACGATCCTCAGCGCGGCCATGATGCTGCGTTTCAGCCTCGATCAGGCTGCGGCGGCAGCGCGGCTGGAGGCGGCGGTTCAGGGGGTGCTGGAGGAGGGCCTGCGCACCCGAGACATCGCGAGCGCGGGTAGCCGTGTGGTGGGCACGGCGGAGATGGGCGACGCCGTGGTGGCTCGATTGCAGGCGCAGCGCTGAAGCGCAGGTGCGCGACGAACCACAGACGGCACGGCACGGAACGACGGATCGGCAGACGGGGCAGGGGAACAGAGATGGCGACGACGGTGGTGGGTCTGGTGGGTTGGCGCGGCATGGTCGGCTCGGTGCTGATCGAACGCATGCAGAGCGAGGGCGACTTCGACCTGATCGAGCCGGTGTTCTTCAGCACCAGCAATGCAGGTGGCCGGGCGCCGGCCATGGCGAAGAACGAAACCACGCTGCGCGACGCACACGACGTGGATGCGCTTCGGCGCTGCGACGTCGTTCTCACCGCACAGGGTGGCGACTACACGAGCGAGGTGTTCCCCAAGCTCCGCGCCGCCGGCTGGAAGGGCCATTGGATCGACGCGGCCTCCACCTTGCGCATGAAGGACGACGCCGTGATCGTCCTCGATCCGGTGAACCTGCCGGTCATCCGCAGTGCCCTGGCCAAGGGCGGGCGCAACTGGATCGGCGGCAATTGCACCGTGAGTTGCATGCTGATGGGCGTGGGTGCCTTGTTCAAGGCCGGCTTGGTCGAGTGGATGAGTTCGATGACCTACCAGGCGGCCTCCGGAGGCGGTGCCCAGCACATGCGGGAGTTGCTCACGCAGTTCGGAACGCTCAACGCAGAGGTCAAGGCGCTGCTCGACGATCCGAACACCGGCATCCTGGAGATCGACCGCAAGGTCACCGAACTGCAGCGCGGTCTGGGCGGTGCGGCGACCGAACACTTCGGCGTGCCGCTCGCGGGCTCGCTGATTCCATGGATCGACAAGGATCTCGGCGCAGGCGTGAGCCGCGAAGAATGGAAAGCGGGCGCAGAAACCAACAAGATCCTGGGCCTCGGCGCGGGCTTCGGTGGCGCTCCCATCCCGGTCGATGGTCTTTGCGTCAGAGTGGGTGCGATGCGCTGCCACAGCCAAGCGCTTACCTTCAAGCTCCGCCGAGACGTTCCGTTGGCCGACATCGAAGCGCTGCTCGCGCAAGACAACGACTGGGTCAAGCTCGTGCCGAACAACCGCGAAGCCACTCTCGCCGAACTCACACCGGTGGCGGTTTCCGGCACGCTCACGATCCCTGTCGGCCGAGTGCGCAAGCTGGCCATGGGCCCCGAATACCTGAGCGCCTACACGATCGGCGACCAACTCCTGTGGGGCGCGGCCGAGCCGCTGCGCCGAACGCTTCGCATCCTGCTCGAAGCGTGAACGGAGTAGCGGCGGCGCCGAGCTGATGCGACGTTGCAGGGGTGCAACGAAGCGGTGTCGCGGCGAGCAGGCCTTCACGCCATCGGAATGTGACGCGAAGCATGAGCTTGTCAGCGTATCTGCCTGATGTTATTGTCTTTTCAGTAAAAGTTGCAGTGGAAGCTCCGGCTCGCTCCAACCGCATCGAGGGCGCACGGATGCGTCGCCCTGACGCTCGAATCTTGCATCTGGGGGACGCTTTGAAACAACCATCACCTCGTGCGGGGCGAGCCGCCAGCCGGTGGCCGCTCAACGCGGTTGCCGCCGCCACGCTCGCGATCGCCGCCTGCCTTCCCCTTGATGCCGCTGCCCTCGCCCTCGGGCGTCTGTCGGTGCAGTCGGCGCTTGGCGAGGCATTGAAGGCCGAGGTCGACGTTGGCGCGATCACCCCGGAAGAGGCGTCGACCTTGCGGGTGCGCGTGGCTGCGCCGGAAGCCTTCCGCGCGGCGGGTGTCGAGTACAACCCCGCGCTCGGTACTGCGACGGTCACCCTGCAGCGCCGGCCTGACGGCAAAGCCTATCTCCGCCTGACGAGCGACCGGCCCGTGCAGGAGCCCTTCGTCGATGTCATCCTGGAACTGAACTGGTCGGCGGGTCGCCTCGTGCGCGAGTTCACGATGCTGTTCGATCCGCCCGTGGATCGCGCCGTCGCTGCTGCACCGGCCCCCGCACCCGCGCCCGCCGTCATCTCGCCGGCCCCACGGCCCGCCGCGCCGCGCCCGGGCACCATTGCCATTTCTCCGCCAGCCCGCGCGGCCGCATCGGCAGTCACCCCACCGAAGCCGGATGCAACTCCTTCACCCTCCGCCGCGACGGCAGGGGCGACAGCGACGATCGACGAGTACCGCGTCAAGCGTGGCGACACGCTCTACAAGATCGCCAGCCGTACGATGCGCCCGGGCGTGTCTCTGGATCAGATGCTGGTGTCGCTCTATCGCGGCAACACCGACGCCTTCATCGACGACAACATGAACCGGCTCAAGGCCGGTGCGTTGCTCTCAGTTCCGACGGCCGAGCAAGCGCAATCCACGGACGTCGATACCGCGCGTCAGTTGATACAGGCCCAGGCGGCGGACTTCGATGCGTATCGGCAGAAGCTCGCCGGCGGTGTCCCCACCGCCCCGACGGCGCAAAGCGGTCGCGCCGCGGCCGGACGCGTTCAGGCCGAGGTGCAGGACAGCAAGGCGGACGCTGCGGCGACGCCCGACAAGCTCACCCTGAGCCAGGGCGGCGTCATGCCAGGCAAGCCGGCCGCCGAAGACCGGCTCGCCAAGAGCCGCGCCGCGCAGGACGAGGCGACGCGTGTCGCAGAGCTTTCGAAGAATGTGGAGGAACTGCAGAAGCTGCGAGGCGCTACGGCGGGCAGTGGCAGCGCCGCGACTGGGTCGCAGACCAAGCCGGGCGGCGTCGAGCTTCCGGTTGCGCCGCCTGGCTTGCCGGCTGCGGCGACGAGTGCTTCCGCGCCGGGCACGGCCGCATCCGTGTCTGCGCCGGGCGTTGCACTTGCTCCGGCAAGCACTCAATCTGAAGCAGCGTCGGCCGCTGCAGGGCCGGCCGCAACGGCGAGCGAGGTGGCGTCGCCTTCTGACTCACTGGCGCAGGCCCCCGATACTGCACCGGTTCCTTCGGCGCCCTCTCAAGACGCGGCTGCATCTGCGGCGGCCAGTGCGCCCGTGCTTGCACCGGTGCCTGCAGACCCGGGTCCGGGTTTCGTGGACGAGCTGCTCGACAACCCGATGTTGCTGCCGGGTGCGGCCGTTCTGCTCGCGTTGCTGGCCGGCTTCGGCCTGTACCGCCTGCGCCAGGGCAAGCGCGACAGCGGCGAAACCTCGTTCCTCGAGAGCCGGCTCCAGCCCGACTCCTTCTTCGGCGCGAGCGGCGGCCAGCGCGTGGACACGCGCGACGCGACCGGTGTGCCCTCGTCAATGAGTTACTCGCTCAGTCAGCTCGACGCCATCGGCGATGTCGACCCGGTCGCCGAGGCCGATGTCTATCTCGCGTATGGCCGAGACTTGCAGGCCGAAGAGATCCTCAAGGAAGCGATGCGCTCCAACCCCGAGCGCATGGCGATCCGCCTGAAGCTGCTCGAGGTCTATGCCAAGCGCAGGGATACCAAAGGCTTCGAGCAACTCGCCACGCAGCTGTATGCGATGACCGGAGGCGAAGGCGAGGATTGGGCACGCGCTCAGGAGATCGGCCGAGGCATCGACAGCGACAACCCGGTTTACCAGCCCGGCGGTCGTCCGGTGGGTGCTGCGCCGCTCGGCGGTGCGATGGTAGAGCCGCTCGGTGCCAGCACGATGCCGCAGTCGGTCCTGCCTTCACCGTCGCGTTACGAGGCGCAGCGCACCGACCTGCCGGAAGACAGCGAGGTCGATCTCGATCTCGACGTTTCGGTACCGGGCCAGTTCGACGACGCTCCTTCGTTCCCGCCGGAGCGCACACAGCCCCTTCCCGCGATGGCGCACGCGCCGAGCGCTTCGTCGGACGCGGGCACGGCCAGCGCCAAGGTCGTCGAAGACTTGAACGAGATGACCTTCGACCTCCCGGCGCTCACGCTCGACATGCCGTCGCAACCGGCCCCGCTCGCCGCCGAGGCGGGCGAGGCGCACGACAACCTGGCAACCCTCGAGTTGCCGGGCGTGGCGACCTCCGACGACGCATTGGCGCGCAAGCTGGAGTTGGCGGAGGAGTTCCGCCAGATCGGGGACGTCGAGGGCGCCCGTGACCTGCTCGAGGAGGTGATCGCGCAATCCGGTGGCACGCTGAAAACCCGCGCCGAGGGGATGCTGCGGGATCTTGCCTGAAGCGCCGGCACCCGCGACGCCGTCGCCAGCACGCCGCGATGGGGCCATGCAGCGGCGCGTGGTCCTCGGGCTGAGCTACCGCGGTAGCGCTTACCGGGGATGGCAGAGTCAGCCCGGTGGCGTCACGGTGCAAGATCGCCTCGAAGCGGCGCTCGCGCAGTTTGCCGGTGCACAGATCCGCACGATCTGCGCAGGGCGTACCGACGCAGGCGTGCATGCGCTCAATCAAGTGCTTCACTTCGACACCCCGATTCAGCGTGAGTCCTTCTCCTGGGTGCGCGGCACGAACCGGTACTTGCCACGCGACATCGCGGTTCAATGGTGTCGCGACAGCATGGACAGCGGCTTCCACGCGCGGTACAGCGCCCGAGGCCGGCGCTACGTCTACCTGCTGCTGGAGTCGCCGGTGCGGCCGGCTCTCGAGGACGGCTTGGCAGGCTGGGTGTTTCGTCCGCTCGACGGCGAGGCCATGCGGGCTGCCGCGGCGCTTCTGATCGGCGAGCACGACTTCAGTGCCTTTCGCTCGGCCGATTGCCAGGCCGCGAGCCCGGTCAAGACGATGCGGCGCATCGAGATCCACCGCCGCGGCGCCTACTGGCGATTCGAGTTCGACGCCAGCGCCTTCTTGCACCATATGGTGCGCAATGTGATGGGTTGCCTGGTGGCAGTGGGGCAGGGCGTTCGCCGCGCGCAATGGCTGAGCGAGGTGCTGGCTGCGCGCGAGCGCCGGCTCGCCGCCCCGACGTTTCCCCCGCAAGGGCTTTATTTCCTCGGCCCGTACTACGATGCCGCGTTGGGCCTGCCTGAATCCACGCCTGTTTTCGATTGGTTGCCTTGAGGGTTGCTCCATGAACGCCCGACGTACCCGCGTCAAGATCTGCGGCCTCACGCGCGAGGTCGACGTCGATGCGGCCGTGGAGGCCGGTGCTGACGCCATTGGATTGGTGTTCTACGCAGCGAGTCCGCGCGCAGTGGATCTTGATCGGGCGATCGCGCTGGCCCGGCGGCTGCCGCCCTTCGTCACGCCGGTGGGCCTGTTCGTGAACGCCGCACCGGCCGAGATTGTTCGGGCCTGCGCGGCGATTCCGACACTCCTCTTGCAGTTTCATGGGGATGAAAGCCCAGCGGATTGCGCCACGACGGGGCGGCCCTATCTGCGCGCCGCGCGCATGGCGCCCGGTTTCGATTTGTTAGACTTCTCAGTCCGGTTTTCGAGAGCCCAGGCCCTGTTGCTCGACGCGCATGTCGAGGGCTACGGCGGCGGTGGAAAGGTCTTCGATTGGTCGCTCGTTCCGTCAGGCGTCACCCGTCCGCTCGTTTTGTCTGGTGGGTTGAATGCTGCCAACGTGACCGATGGCGTGCTCGCGGTGCGGCCTTGGGCCGTTGACGTGAGTTCCGGCGTGGAAAGTGCCAAGGGCATCAAGGATGCCGAGGCGATACGCCGGTTTTGCCGGGCTGTGCGCGATGCCGACGAGTTGCTCTCGGCGCCCGCCGCTGCCGGTGCACCCTGAATCGAGCCACCCATGTTGAATTACGAGCAACCCGATGCAAGCGGCCATTTCGGCCCGTATGGCGGCAGCTTTGTCGCGGAAACCCTTGTACATGCCATCGACGAACTGAAAGAGGCCTACGAGCGCTTGCGCATCGACGCCGACTTCATTCGCGAGTTCAAGCACGAACTGGCCCACTTCGTCGGCCGGCCGAGCCCGATCTATCACGCAGCGCGCCTGAGTCGTGAACTGGGCGGGGCCCAGATTCACCTCAAGCGCGAGGACCTCAATCACACCGGCGCGCACAAGGTGAACAACACCATCGGCCAGGCGCTGCTTGCCAAGCGGATGGGCAAGCCGCGGGTGATTGCCGAAACCGGGGCTGGTCAGCATGGCGTGGCCACCGCGACGATCTGCGCCCGTTACGGCCTAGAGTGCGTCGTCTACATGGGCAGCGAAGACATGCTCAGGCAGTCGCCCAACGTCTACCGCATGCACTTGCTCGGGGCAAAAGTGGTTCCCGTAGAAAGCGGCAGCAAGACGCTGAAGGATGCACTCAATGAGGCCTTGCGCGACTGGGTCACCAACGTGGAGACCACCTTCTACATCATCGGCACCGTGGCCGGGCCGCACCCGTATCCGGCGATGGTGCGGGACTTTCAAAGCGTGATCGGCGAAGAATGCCTGACGCAGATGCCGGCCATGATCGGCAGGCAGCCGGACGCGGTGATCGCCTGCGTCGGCGGTGGCAGCAACGCCATGGGAATCTTCTACCCGTACATCAAGCACAGCGGCACGCGACTGATCGGCGTGGAGGCGGCGGGCGAAGGGCTCGATTCGGGCAGACACGCGGCTTCGCTTCAGCGCGGCTCGCCCGGCGTGCTTCACGGCAACCGCACCTACTTGCTGCAGGACGCCAACGGCCAGGTGACGGAGACCCACTCCATTTCCGCCGGGCTCGATTACCCCGGGGTCGGTCCCGAGCATGCGCATCTCAAGGACACCGGCCGAGCCGAGTACGTCGGCATCACCGATTCCGAAGCGCTGCACGCCTTTCATCGCCTGTGCCGCACGGAAGGAATCATTCCTGCGCTCGAGTCCAGCCACGCCGTCGCCTACGCGATGAAGCTGGCGCCGACGCTGCCACCCGATCAGCACTTGCTGGTCAATCTGTCGGGGCGCGGCGACAAGGACATCGGCACCGTGGCCGACCTGTCCGGCGCCGATTTCTATTGCCGGCCGTCGTGTCGCGGTCAAACCGTCAAGGGCGCCGCGCTGGCCAAGGGCGGGGTGTCGCAATGAGCCGGATCGCCGCCAGTTTCGAGCGACTCCGCAAGGAGGACCGCACCGCGCTCATTCCTTACATCACCGCGGGCGATCCCTACGCCGATGCAACGGTCGAGACGATGCTGGCAATGGTGCGCTCGGGCGCCGACGTGATCGAGCTCGGCGTGCCGTTCTCCGATCCGATGGCCGACGGCCCGGTGATTCAGAAGGCCTCGGAGCGTGCCCTTGCCAAGGGCATCGGCATGCCTCAGGTCCTGCAGATGGTGCGCGATTTCCGGGCCGTCGAGAGCCGCACGCCGGTGGTCCTGATGGGTTACGCCAATCCCATCGAGCGCTATGGCGCGGACCGCTTCGTCGAGGATGCCAAGGACGCAGGCGTCGACGGCGTGCTGGTGGTGGACTACCCGCCAGAGGAGTGCGAGGGCTTCGCGGCCTTGCTGCGCAATGCCGGGCTCGACTTGATCTTCCTGTTGGCGCCTACCTCGACGGAGCAGCGCATCCGCAAAGTGGGCTGCATCGCCAGCGGCTATGTCTACTACGTATCCCTGAAGGGTGTGACCGGCGCCGGCCATCTGGACGTTGCTGCGGTCGCGCAGATGTTGCCGCGCATCCGGGAGCATGTGAAGGTGCCGGTGGGCGTGGGCTTCGGTATCCGCGACGCAGAAACGGCCAAGGCGCTGGGCGCGGTGGCCGATGCGGTGGTGATCGGCTCTCGCCTGGTGCAACTGATGGAAGTGCAAGCCCGCGAAGGTGTTGCTGCCGCGGCGGGCGAGTTCATCGCCGCCGTTCGCACGGCACTCGACGAACAACCCGAGGAGTGAGCGTATGAGCTGGCTCGAAAAACTGCTGCCGCCCAAGATCCAGCCGACCGATCCGTCCGAGCGTCGTTCGGTCCCGGAAGGCCTGTGGATTAAGTGCCCATCGTGCGAGGCGGTGCTCTACAAGACGGACCTGGAGCAGAACTGCAATGTCTGCCCCAAGTGCAGTCACCATCACCGCATCGGCGCCCGACTGCGGCTGGACAGCTTCCTCGATCCGGAGGGGCGCTACGAGATCGCGCAGCAGGTCCTGCCCGTCGATCCGCTGAAGTTTAAGGACAGCAAGAAGTACCCCGAGCGGCTGAAGCAGGCGATGGAGGCAACGGGCGAGACCGACGCGCTGGTGGTCATGGGTGGCTCGGTGCACACCGTGCCGGTGGTGGTGGCAGCCTTCGAGTTCGAGTTCATGGGTGGCTCCATGGGCTCGGTGGTCGGCGAGCGATTCCTGCGCGGCGTCGAGGCGGCCATCGAGCAGAAGACGCCGTTCATCTGCTTCACGGCGACCGGCGGCGCCCGCATGCAGGAGGGCCTGCTCTCGCTGATGCAGATGGCCAAGACCAACGCCTCGCTGACCCGGTTGGCCAGGGCGCGACTGCCCTACGTCAGCGTTCTGACCGACCCCACGATGGGCGGTGTGTCGGCCGGCTTCGCCTTCATGGGCGACGTCGTGATCGCCGAGCCCAAGGCGCTGATCGGCTTTGCGGGCCCGCGCGTGATCGAAAACACCGTGCGGGAGAAGCTTCCGGAAGGTTTTCAGCGCAGCGAGTTCCTGATCGGCAAGGGAGCGCTCGACATGATCGTGGACCGCCGCGAGCTGCGTGGCCGTGTTGCGCGGCTGCTCGCCATGCTGCAGCGGCAAAGCGCCGACGCGGTGGCCTGATCCCGCGGTCATCGCGGCGACGCGCGACGGGGGGCGACGACGCAAGGGCGGGGTGACGACGCCCTTGTGCTTCGACGGCCCGAATGCCGCGCGCAACGCCACCTACCATCGCATCCATGACGACACCGTCCAGCTTGCCCGAGTGGCTGGCGCATTGCGAGCGCCTGCACCCGAGCACCATCGACCTCACGCTCGAAAGGGTGCACCGCCTGCGCGAGCGCCTCGGCCTCGCGTTCGACTGCCCGGTATTCACGGTCGCCGGCACCAACGGCAAGGGCTCGACCTGCGCGATGCTCGAGGCGATCCTGATGCAGTCGGGATGGCGCGTCGGGGTCTATACCTCGCCGCATCTGGTTGACTTCGAGGAACGTTGTCGCATCGACGGCGCCATCGTCGAGGCTGCTGACCTGCTGCCTCACTTCGAGGCGGTCGAAGCAGCCCGCGAAGGCGAGACGCTGACCTACTTCGAGTTCACCACGCTGGCGATCCTGCGCCACATGAGTCGGCTCGAACTCGACGCGGTGGTGCTGGAGGTGGGCCTGGGCGGCCGGCTCGATGCGGTCAATGCAATCGATACCGACTGCGCCATCCTGACCAGCATCGATCTCGACCACATGGATTACCTCGGTCCCGATCGCGAGGCGATCGGCGCCGAGAAGGCGGGCATCCTGCGCACCGGCCGTCCGGCCATCGTCAGCGATCCGATGCCGCCGCAAAGCGTGGTCGACCGCGCGCGCGAGATCGGCGCCGATCTTTGGCGCTTCGGTCTGGACTTCAACTACAGCGGCGACAAGCAGCAGTGGGCCTGGGCGGGGCGCACCCGCCGGCACAACGGGCTGGCGTATCCGGCGCTGCGCGGCGCGAACCAGTTGCTCAACGCCTCGGGGGTGCTGGCCGCTTTGGAGGCGATGCGATCGCGACTGCCGGTGACCGCACAGGCGGTGCGCAACGGCCTGGCAATGGTCGAGTTGCCGGGGCGATTCCAGATCGTTCCCGGTGAACCGATCCTGGTGCTCGATGTCGCCCACAACCCGCACGCCGTGGCCACGCTGGCCGAGAACCTCGATCAGATGGGTTTTTATCCTCGCACCAGCGTCGTGTTCGGCGCGATGCGGGACAAGGACATCGAGGCGATGATCGCGAGGCTTTTGCCGCTCGTCGATGCCTGGCACTTCACCGATCTGCCGACACCACGCGGCGCAACAGCCCTGGAGCTTCAGGCGTTCTACGAGCAAGCGCTGCGACGGCGACCGTCCGGCACCTCGTCGTTGCCGCCCGACGTCCGAACGACTTGCCATGATTCGCCGCGAGCGGCGCTCCTCAAAGCCCTGGAGGAGTCCACCCCCACGGGTAGAATCGTTGTCTTCGGATCGTTCTATACCGTCGGTGGCATCCTCGAACACGGGCTGGCTCGTCGGGCAGGCAAGCATCTCGTTTGAGGCTGCTGCCGGACCCCGATATCCAAGGCCCCGCGCGCCTGGCCACGCGCCGTGAAGCGCGGCCTCGCGAGAAGGCGCAGCGGCGATCCCGCTTTCACGCTCCGAGACGAAATCTTTCGCATGGGTCTGCTGTCTTTCCTGCAACGCAAGGCCCCCGCCGGGGCCGGCTCGGACCCCTTGTCGGTCGACGAGGCTCGACTGCGCGCGAGGCGCCGCCTGATCGGCGCGGTCGTGCTGGTGGCCGTGGGTGTGATTGCTTTTCCCTTGTTGTTCGATACGGCGCCGAGGCCCCTGACCGGGAACGTCGAGGTGGAGGTATCCGGGGGGCCGGCCCCTGCGGCGTCCTCGGCAGCTGCGCCCCAGGCGTCAGCCGCGGCAGAGGCTGGCGGGCTTGCGAAGACCCAGCCCGCCGAAGCGAAGTCGGAGCCTGCACCGGCACCGGCCGAACCCGCGGCGCCGATCGCGCCCGACCGCGTGGCGGAGAAGCCGGCCACTCCCCTTGCCGCAGTGGAGCCCGAGCGAAAACCTGCCCCACCCGCTGCTGCGCCCAAGGTCGATGCGGAGGCGGCCCGTGCGCGGGCTGCTCTCGAAGGCAGGCCCACGGCGGTGACGACACCGGGAACGTCTGCCGAACCAAGCGATGCTGCCGGTCGTTTCGTGGTCCAGGTCGGCGCGTTCAGCGAGGCCGACTCGGCGCGTTCGGCCCGTCAGCGCGTCGAGAAACTGGGCTTGAAAACCTACACCCAGGTCGTCGACACGGCGGCCGGCAAGCGAATCCGGGTTCGCGTCGGTCCGTACAGCGAGCGGGCCGAAGCCGATCGCGCGGCCGCTCGGTTGAAGCAGGCGGGTCTGAAGCCAGCTGTGCTGACGCTGTGACTCCGGCATCCGCAGGCATCGGTTGGATCGACTGGGCTTTCCTCGCGGTGTTGGTGCTTTCGGTCGTCGTGGGGGTCGTGCGAGGTTTGATGTACGAGGTGATGTCGCTCCTGGGCTGGTTTCTCGCTTATGTGTCCGCACATGCCTTCGGTGGCGTGGTGGCGCCCATCATCCCGATCGGCGAGACCGGCTCGGGGCTCAACGCGGCCATGTCGTTTGCTGCCGTGTTCATCGCCACTCTGGTGATCTGGAATCTGCTGTCGTGGCTCGTCAAGAAACTTGTGCAGGCTTCGCCGCTGAACGCGCTGGATCGCGTGCTGGGTGCGGTGTTCGGTCTGCTGCGCGGCGCTCTGGTCGCCCTGGTGGTCGCCACTGCGGTGAACCTCACGCCGTTGGCCGACACGCCGACATGGCGCGCCTCGCATGGAGCGGCCGGGCTGCAGGAAGTGCTTTCGGGTTTGCGACCTTTGCTGCCCCACGAGGTGGTGCGGCATCTGCCCGCATGACGGATCGTTCAAGGAGTCAATGACATGTGTGGCATCGTCGGCGTGATCTCCAAAGCGCCGGTCAACCAGTTGATCTACGACGCGCTGCTGCTCCTGCAGCACCGCGGCCAGGACGCGGCCGGCATCGTGACGGCCGGGCCGGACGATAAGGGCACCAAGTTCTTCATGCACAAGGCGCGCGGCATGGTGCGCGATGTGTTCCGCACCCGGGACATGCGCGGGCTGCCCGGCACGGTGGGTCTGGGGCAGGTGCGGTATCCGACGGCCGGCAACGCCTACAGCGAGGAAGAGGCCCAGCCCTTCTACGTGAACGCGCCGTTCGGCCTCGTGCTGGTCCACAACGGCAACCTGACCAATGCGCATGCCCTGCGCACGGAGTTGTTCGCGATCGACCGGCGCCATCTCAACACCGACAGCGATACCGAGGTGCTGCTCAACGTCGTCGCCCACGAGCTCGAGCAGGCCGCGCGCGACCGGCCCCTCACACCGGGCGAGATATTCAAGGCCGTGGGGGCCGTGCACCGGCGCATTCGCGGTTCCTACGCGGTGGTGTGTCTGATCGCCGGTCATGGCGTGCTGGCGTTTCGCGATCCTTTCGGGATCCGGCCGCTTTGCCTCGGAGAGGCGGGCGACGCGGGCAGCAGGAGTGTCATGGTCGCCAGCGAGTCGGTGGCGCTCGAGGGAACCGGCCACCGCTTCGTGCGCGACGTGGCACCCGGCGAAGCGCTGTTCATCGATCGCGAAGGCACGGTTCATGCGCAGCAGTGCGCCGCCAACCCGCAACTGATGCCGTGCGTGTTCGAGTACGTTTATCTGGCACGGCCCGACTCGGTGATCGACGGCATTTCCGTCTATCAGGCGCGCCTGAACATGGGTGAGACGCTGGCACAGCGCCTCATCTCGACCATGCCGCCTAGCGAGATCGACGTGGTGATCCCCATCCCGGAATCGAGCCGACCATCGGCCATGCAGCTCGCCCAGAAGATCGGCAAGCCCTATCGCGAGGGGTTTGTGAAGAACCGCTATGTCGGGCGCACCTTCATCATGCCGGGGCAGGGGCAGCGCAAGAAGTCCGTGCGCCAGAAGCTCAACGCCATCGGCGCCGAGTTCAAGGGCCGCAACGTGCTGCTGGTCGACGACTCCATCGTTCGCGGCACCACCAGTCAGGAGATCGTGCAGATGGCGCGCGAGGCAGGTGCTCGCAAGGTGTTTCTCGCTTCTGCCGCACCGCCCGTGCGCTACCCCAACGTGTACGGCATCGACATGCCGACCAAGGGCGAGCTGATCGCGCACGACCGCAGCGTCGAGGAAGTGCGCGCCTTCATCGGGGCGGATGCGTTGATCTATCAGGATATCGCGGCCATGAAGAAGGCGGTCGGTTCCTTGAACACGGAACTCGACGGTTTCGAGGCCTCGTGCTTCGATGGGCACTACATCACGGGCGACGTGACCGCCGCCGATTTCGATGCCATCGCTCGGCAGCGCAGCTTGCAGCTCGAGGAGGACGGCGACTTCTCCTCGCCGCTTGCGCTTCAGGGTGTGGAGGACTGAGCGATGGTCGAGCCGAAGGACAACAAGCGGCTGCCGCGCGTCGATCTTCCAGACGACGTGCGCCTGGACACGATCGCGGTGCGCGAAGGCCTGCCGGCCAGCCAGTATGGCGAGAACTCCGAGGCGCTTTTCCTGACCAGCAGTTTCGTGCACCCGGACGCCGCCACCGCGGCGGCGCGATTCGCCGGCGATGAAGAGGCTTTCGTCTATTCGCGCTTCACGAACCCGACGGTGATGATGATGGAGCGCCGCCTGGCGGCGATGGAGGGCACCGAGGCCTGCATCGCCACGTCGAGCGGAATGAGCGCCATCCTGCTGATGTGCCTGGGTTTGCTGCAGTCCGGCGATCACGTCGTTTGTTCGCAAAGCGTGTTCGGCTCGACGATCAAGCTCCTGGGAAGCGATTTGGCGCGCTTTGGCGTGCAGACCAGCTTCGTCTCGCAAACCGACGTGTCGGCGTGGCGTGCGGCGGTGCGGCCGAACACGAAGCTCCTGTTCGCCGAGACGCCCAGCAATCCGCTGACGGAGGTGTGCGACATCGCGGCGCTCGCGCGCATCGCGCGCGAAGCCAATGCGCTGCTGGCGGTGGACAACTGCTTTTGCTCTCCGGCGCTGCAGCAGCCCGTCAAGCTGGGCGCCGACCTGATCATTCACTCCGGAACCAAGTACCTCGACGGACAGGGCCGCGTGCTGGCCGGTGCGGTCTGCGGCCCGGTGAACCTCGTGGAAGGCAAGCTGGTGCCGCTGATGCGCGGAGCCGGCATGTCCTTGTCGCCCTTCAACGCCTGGGTGGTGCTCAAGGGCCTGGAGACGCTCTCTATCCGCATGGCCGCCCAGAGCGAGCGGGCATTGGCACTGGCTCACTGGCTGCAAGCCCATGGTGCCATCGAGCGCATCTACTACCCCGGTTTGCCGTCGCATCCTCAGCATGCGCTCGCGATGGCTCAGCAGAACGGCAGCGGCGGCGCCGTGGTGTCCTTCGTGGTCAGGGGCGAGGATCCCGAGCAGGCGCGTCGCAACGCCTTCCACACGATCGACGCGACCCGACTGTGCTCCATCACCGCGAACCTGGGTGACACCAAGAGCACCATCACTCATCCCGCCAGCACTTCGCACGGCCGGCTCACCGAGCCGCAGCGGCTCGCCGCCGGCATCACGCAGGGCTTGGTGCGCGTGGCCGTGGGCCTCGACGACGTCGAAGACCTCAAGGCGGACCTTGCGCGCGGCCTCGACACCTTGAGCGCATGACGACGACTCCCACACCCGTGGTGCGAACCCGCTTCGCACCCTCGCCGACTGGTTTCATCCACCTCGGCAACATCCGCTCGGCGCTGTACCCCTGGGCTTTCGCAAGAAGCAACGGCGGTGTGTTCGTGCTGCGCATCGAAGATACCGACACGGAGCGTTCGTCTCTAGAAGCGGTCGAGGTGATCATCGAAGGCTTGCGCTGGCTCGGCCTCGATCCGGACGAAGGCCCGTTCCATCAGATGCAGCGGATGGATCGCTACAAGCAGGTTCTCGGGCGGATGCTGGACGAAGGTTCGGCCTACCGCTGCTACATGAGCCAGGCCGAGCTCGACGCTCTGCGCGAGCGACAAGTGGAGGCGAAGCTCAAGCCGCGCTACGACGGAACCTGGCGGCCCGAGCCCGGCAAGATCCTGCCCCCGGCGCCCGAGGGCGTAACACCCGTCGTTCGCTTCAAGTCTCCGATCGGGGGCATCGTCGCCTGGGACGACAAGGTGAAGGGGCGCATCGAGTTCAGCAACGACGAACTCGACGATCTCGTCATTGCAAGAGCCGACGGCACGCCGACCTACAACTTCTGTGTCGTCGTGGACGACATCGACATGGCGATCACGCACGTGATCCGTGGCGACGATCACGTCAACAACACCCCTCGGCAGATTCACATCCTGCGCGCCCTCGGCCATGAACCGCCGGTCTACGCACACCTGCCGACGGTGCTCAACGAACAGGGCGAGAAACTCAGCAAGCGACATGGCGCCAAGCCGGTGACGCACTATCGCGACGAGGGTTACCTGCCGGAGGCGGTGGTGAACTATCTGGCTCGCCTGGGCTGGAGTCACGGCGACGACGAGATCTTCTCGCGCGAGCAGTTCGTCGAGTGGTTCAACCTCGACCATCTCGGCAGGAGTGCTGCGCAGTTCGACGAGGCCAAGCTGCGCTGGGTGGGCAACCAGCACCTCAAGGTGGCGGACGACGAACGGCTTGCCGCCTTGGTGGTCGATCAGCTCGCGCGCTCGGGCCACGCGGCAAGCAATGACGAGCGACTCGCCGCCATGTGCCGCCTGTTCAAGGAACGTTGCGCCACGACCGTCGAGCTGGCGCATTGGCTGGCGATGTACTTCGCAGAGGTGGCGCCGAGCGCCGACGAGTTGGCTGCGCACGTCACAGGCATGATCAAGCCGGCGTTGGCGGCGCTGGCCGCTCGGCTCGACGACGCCCCCTGGGATGCGGCCGGTATCCAGCAGGCGATCAAGGCCACGCTCAACGAACATGCCGTGAAGATGCCTCAACTCGCGCCCGCGGTGCGTGTGCTCGTTTGCGGTCGCGCGCAGACACCGTCGATCGATGCAGTGCTCGCCCTGTTTGCTCGCGAGACGGTGACCTCGCGCTTGCGGGCCGCCTGAAAACACACCTATAATTCGCCCTTCGCTTGAACGGCGCGACCCAGTACATACGGGGGTATAGCTCAGCTGGGAGAGCGCTTGCATGGCATGCAAGAGGTCAGCGGTTCGATCCCGCTTACCTCCACCACCGGTGGCGCTGTTCAGGACGGGAGTCGAGAGAAAAGGTTCACAGTCCCCTTCGTCTAGAGGCCTAGGACACCACCCTTTCACGGTGATTACAGGGGTTCGAATCCCCTAGGGGACGCCAAATCGGCCGCTGCCATCAGCAGGCGGCCATTCAAGCCGATCAGGGCTTGTGCAACGAGCGCGCAGACGATCGGTGCGAAACCTGGTGCCATGTGGAGTGGTAGTTCAGTTGGTTAGAATACCGGCCTGTCACGCCGGGGGTCGCGGGTTCGAGTCCCGTCCACTCCGCCAGCAAATTCAACGGGTTGCAACAGCGATGTTGCAGCCCGTTTTCTTTGCTTGATGCCGGTTCGCCACCTGCACGGCCGACCCCCAGGACTGAGGGTATTCGGGCCGAGGCCCGAGCGTAGACTTGTAAAAAGGTGTTTGGTAGAGACATCGTCGGTCTGCCGCTCGTCGGCGCAATCTGGGGAGGGCGCCATGAAGGCTTCGGGTTCTATCGATCCCTCGACTGACTGCTCGCTTTTCGCGGGCAGATTGGTCAGATTGCTGACCCTGTGGAGTGCAGCGGTCTTCCTGACGGCATGTTCCTCGCTCGCATCCCATCCCCCGGCACCGCGCGTCGTCGATGCACCGCACCTGCGCTACAAGATCGGGCCGCTCGACACGCTCACCATCGTCGTTTGGCGCAACCCCGAGTTGTCCTCGACGATCACCGTGCGGCCAGACGGGTACATCTCCACGCCCCTGGTCGAGGATTTGCCGGCCGCAGGCCGAAGCCCGGCTGATCTTTCCAGGGACGTGGAGAACGCGCTCGCCAAGTACATCCGTGACCCTGTCGTGAGCATCGTCGTCGGCGGGTTTCAGGGCGTCTACTCCGATCAGATCCGCATCGTGGGCGAAGCGGCGAAACCCCAGACGGTGCCTTACCGGCAGGACATGACGATCCTCGACGTCATGATCCAGGTCGGCGGGGTGACGGACTTCGCCGACGGCAATCGCGCGGTTCTGATCCGGGGCACCGAAGGCGGCAAGCAATACAGCGTGCGACTGAGAGACCTGCTCAAGCGTGGCGACATCTCTGCGAACGTGGCGGTGATGCCGGGCGACATCATCATCGTTCCGCAAAGCTGGTTCTAGTTGCCGTGGTCACACCACGGTCGCGCACGCCGCGTGGCAGTCCGCGAGAGTCGCGACGGCACGCGCATGCTGATCCGCTGAGGCGCATTGCGTTGCTCGTGTGGGCCGCAGCGCCGATGCTCCTCCCCTCGTCCTTGTGCGCCCAGACCATCTTGCCGGTGGTCACGATGGACGTTGGACTGACTGCCAGCGACAACGGCGCATTGAGTGCCGCAGGAAACGAGAAGAGCGAGTTCATCAGTTCCATCCGGCCGAGGGTGGTGCTCGGTCGGCGGGGCGCGGGCTTCGAGTTCGATCTCGACGCGGCTGCGACCGTGCTGACCTTCGCCAATGGAACGCAGGACAACGACGTGCTGCCCGATGTTCGCGCCAGGCTGAAGGCGGCGGTCGTGGAGCGGCTGCTGTACATCGGCGCGGCGGCGCACGTGCGCCAATCCGAGATCGATCCGTTCGGCTCGAGGTCGGGCGACACGACCGGCGCCAACCGTCGCACGGAGAGCACCTACGAGTTGAGCCCGGCGATAGAGCGCGAGTTGACGCCTCACTCATCGCTCCTCGCGCGCCACGACGTCGCGCTCACCACCAACGGCGCGGGCGAGGGTTCGAGGCTGACGTCGCAACGCAGCCTGATCCGCCTCGAACGCGCGCCGGTGCCGCTCGGGGCTGCAGTGGAGGTGTCGCGGCTGGAGAACGAGCTTGAAGACTTCGGGGAAAGCCGCTTCACGCTGGAAACGGCGCGCTTGCGCGGCAGCGTCCAGGTCGATGACCAGTTGATTCTCGGCCTTGTGGTGGGCAAGGATCGCAGCGAGTTCCTGCTCAGCGAGCACACCGACTCGCTTTACGGGGCCAGCGTTCAATGGCGTCCCGGGCCCCGGACCGAGTTGTCTGCCACGCTCGAGCGCCGATTCTTCGGCAATGCGGGCGCCCTCGGGCTGCGTCACCGCCTGCCTTTCATGTCGTTCGCGCTCACGATGAAACGCCAGCCGGTGACGGCTTCCTCATCGCTTGGCACGCTTGGGCAGGGATCGGATCTTCGCGGCTTCCTCGATGCCATTCTGACCACGCGCTACCCTGATCCCACGGTGCGCGACGGCCTGGTCGACACGCTCGTGACGAATCGCAATCTCGATACGCGCCTGAGGAATGCGATCGACGTGGTGGCCGAGTATCCGCAGCTCGAGACCGGGGTCGATGTGACCTGGGTCTTGCTCGGAACGCGCAACACCGCTTCGGTGACTTTCTATTCGCGCACCGCACGCGTGCTCACTCGCGAGGGCGATCCGCTGTCGTCGCTGATCGGCGCAGCGGCCGATGACCGGCAAAGGGGCGGCTTCCTGCAGTTCACGCGGCGGCTCACGCCGCAGCTTTCGGCCGGGTTGAGCGCTCAATGGTCGAAGATCGAGGGGCTGGCCGAACGCGAAGGCGACGTCAGCGACGAGAAGGTTTATCGGTTATCGCTGACCAAGAATGTGTCGCCTCGCACCGCCTACTCCGCGGGGGTGCAGAGGAACCGGTTCGATTCCACGGTCAATGGAGTGCGCTCGTACGATGCAACACTGTTGTCCGTCGGCGTGAGCCATCGCTTCTAAGTCGCAGATGTTCGAGTCCCACTTCGGGTTCAGTGCGCCGCCATTTCAGCTCAGCCCCGATCCGAGCTTCTACTTCGCGAGCAAGGGTCACGGTCAGGCGCTGTCCTACCTGAAGTACGGCGTTTACCAGCGAGAGGGCTTCATCGTCGTCACCGGCGAAATCGGCTCCGGCAAGACCACGCTCGTGCGCACCTTGCTCGAAGGCCTTGATTCGCGCGAAGTCGTCGCAGCCCAGGTCGTGAACACGCAGCTTGATTCCTACGAGCTGCTGCATGCGACCTGCACGGCTTTCGGCGTGCCGGTTCCCGGTCCGTCGAAGGCTCAGATGCTTGCGACGCTGGAGGCTTTCTTCGCTGCGCTGGCAGCCAGTGGGCGCCGGGCGCTCCTGATCGTCGACGAAGCCCAGAACCTCGGCCTCAAGGAAGTCGAGGAACTGCGCATGCTGTCCAACTTTCAGCTCGGTTCTCAAGCGCTTCTTCAAAGCTTCCTCGTGGGTCAGCCGGAACTGAGGCTGATGCTTCGATCGAGCGCCATGGAGCAGCTCCGGCAACGTGTGATCGCCTCGTGCCACCTGGGGCCATTGAGCCCATCCGAGACGCGCGCGTACGTCGAGCACCGCCTGCGCCGTGTTGGCTGGAGCGCCGTGCCGGCGATCGACGACGAGGCGTTCACGAGAATGCATCTCTTCTCGGGCGGCATACCGCGCCGCATCAACGTGCTGTGCACGCGCGTCCTTCTGGCCTGCTGGCTGTCTGAAAAATCGGACATCACGGCCTCGGACGTGAGCAGCGCCGCCGCTGAACTGGAGGCCGAGGCTGGAGGAGCGGGCACCGCTTTAAAGGGCTCACCACCACCGGGCTGAGGCGTCGGTCCGTCTTCCGCGTGGCAACCAGTAAAAGTTGTTGCGTAAACGGCCTGCTTGTCCATCCCTCACACGGGCTTTCCTCCAGTTCAGTTCCGACGGATTGCGGCAGAGCTGTATCTGACCGTTTCAGACACCGCTGCTCATGGGCAGTAGTCGGGATAGGCAAGCTCCTTCACTTCGACAGCGTATCGACACGGCGGGAGCCGTGAAACGTTTACAGGCTTCTTGGACACGGCCTGTAACGACGCGCCTCGTAGCAAAGCCAAGGGTAGCCGGGGGCCTACCGCTGGTGAAATCCCGTCGCCGATGTACTTCCAGTAGTCCTTCCGGGACAGCGTCGCCGCCTCAGTGAGCGCGGGCTTGTTCCGCGTGACGCGGTCGGCGGTTTGACCAGCTGTTTGGTGATGCGATGGTGATTGCAGTTTCGCAAGCGCCGCTTCCTTTTCTCTTTGATTGACAAGTCCATGCGAATCGATTTCCTGCCTCCTCGAAAAACTCTGCTGGCCTCACTCGTGTCCAGTGCATTCTTAGTTACAGCATGTGGCGGAGGAGGGGGCGGAGGCAGCGGCAGTGGCGCCGAAGCGATGGCGCAAGGAACGTCGAATGACGCGGCGATGCCGGACGTCGAAACCGAGGAGATCACCGCGACCGCTTTGCAAGTGGGCAGTTCCTGGGTCAAGATCGCTTCAGAGTACAGCTCGTTCACGGTTCCGGAGCAAACCGCCGTTCGCTACGGGACGGGCTCGACCTGGATTTATCGCCGGGTATCTGGAAGGGCGTATTGCACGAACGCGTTTTTCGGGCGAGATCCGGCGTACGGAAAGACGAAGCAGTGTGACGTGCTCAAGGAGGGTGCGCCGGCACCGGCTCCCGCGCCGGCCCCTGCACCTGCTCCAGCACCTGCCCCGGCACCCGCACCGGCCGTGACTTGGACCAAGATCGCGGACGAATGGCGATCCTTCGTTGTGAGCGGGAGTGCCAAAACTGTCAGATATGGCGTGGGCACCAAGTGGGTTTTGAAGACCATGACTGGGACGGGTCAATGCACCAACGCGTTCTTCGGCAAGGATCCGGCCTTTGGACTGGTGAAGTCTTGCCAAGTGGCTTCATCTGAGCCGGCGCCAGCACCTGCACCCGCACCCGCACCCGCACCCGCACCCGCACCCGCACCCGCACCCGCACCCGCACCCGCACCCGCACCCGCACCCGCACCTGCACCTGCACCTGCACCTGCACCGGCGTCGAGTGCTTCACTGACTTGGGGCGCGCCTTCATCAGGAACGGTCACCGGGTATCGGATCTACTACGGCACCGCTTCGAAAACGTACCTCCAACCGTTGGGCGAGGGCATCAGCGCCGGCGCAAAGACAAGCTTCACGATCACCGGGTTGAAGTCGAAGCAGCTGTACTATTTTGCGGTCACCGCTATCGACGCACTGGGTAACGAGAGCCTTTTTTCAAACGAGGCGACCAAGCTGACGCAGTAAGCCGCAAGCCACCTCAAATTCTTGCGTGCAGTTCGAGAGCGAAAAAGCGCGGAAGCACGATAAAGCTCAGACAACGTCTACCGATGTGATCATCCAGGCACATCGATGGCATTTATATCGAGAGAGTAATGAGAAAGATTCTATTTTTTGTATTCGCCGTTCTGCTCGGCGGTGCCGCACCTGTCATGGCGGCCAATCACTACGTCAGGGCCGATGCCACCGGGACGAACGACGGAAGCGACTGGACGAACGCGTATAAATCGCTGCCGGCCACCCTTGTCCGGGGGGACACGTACTACTTGGCTGATGGCAACTATCCTGCCCGAACCTTCAACGATCCTCAGTCGGGAACGTTGAAGATCACTATCAAGAAGGCCACGGCTGCGGACCACGGCACCGCTGTCGGATGGAGCCAAAGCTACGGCGACGGTCAGGCGATCTTCAGTTCCGTCATTCGATTCGAGCGCGGCTATTACGAGCTGAATGGTCAAACCAGAAACGAATCAGACTGGTTCGACGGGGCATCGTACGGGATTCGAATTAATCACAACAACAAGGACCAGAACATCGTCATCGCCGGCGGTAGCGCTTCCAGCAACATTGCTGTCAAGTATGTTTTTGTCGATGCCATTTATCAGAACCTGCCCACGAGCACCACGATCCGCCGCTATGCGATCGACACGGACACTTACGGCGGGACGATCGCGACGAATCTCGTTTTTCATCGCATGTATGTGTATGGCAGTAACAACGTATGGTTCCTGCGCACCACCAATGGTGCGATCGTTGAATACAGTGCTTCGAACGGGGTGATGAGCAATGCGGCCAATCATGGCGAGATCGTCAACCTCTACTACAGCGGCAACAATGCGGTGATCCGCTACAACAAGTGGAAGAACGCCTTCATGGGCAATGGGGGAACAGCGCTCGTTGCAATCACTCATGCGGACGGTCTGCAGTTTTATGGCAACGTGGTTTGGAACTTCAATGTCAGCGACGGAGCGATCGGCTTCAACGGCTACTCGTCAAGTCGCAACAGGGTTCACAACAATACGTTCATCGGCGGTGTCGGCTACAACTCCGGAACGGCTTGGGGCAGCGGAAGCGACAACCTGACCTACAACAACCTGTTCATCAACTGCAAGACCGTCGGCCTTGCCGGGACACATGACTACAACGGGTTCAGTGACTCGAACAGTCGCGGCGAAGCCAATGCACAGCTGAACATCCCGACTTCGATCTTCGCGAACTACGGCGACGAGAACTTCAGGTTGGCTTCTGACACGAGTTCCGGAAAGTCTCTGCCAGCCCCCTTCGACAAGGATATGCTGGGCAACAACAGGGGTGCCTCGCCGTCTCGCGGAGCATTCGAATTCGTCGGCACCAACACCACGACTCTGAGCCCACCGACCGGTCTCGTGGTCAAGTGAATCGATTTGCTGCGTTAGGCTGCAGCAATCCCGTTTGAAAGCATCGCGTCCGCGTAAGAAGGTCTACGTGGACGCGATCGCAGAAGACCTTCGCCTGCGGACACCCGATCAGCCGCCGTAAGCACGAGTGCACACGGTGCGGCCCGCCGCGAAGCCGCCGCGCATATCGCCGGCCGCCGCACATGCCACCGGCACGAATACGCTGGGGCAAGCAACGTTCAAGAACCTCGCTTCACACGCCATGATTGCGTGCAGCCCGGATTGCCGCCATCCTTGAGGAGTCGCAAACTGGCTCCTACATGAACACGCTCGCCGCGGTTTTTCTGCTTGTCAACGCCGTGGCGTTGATGATGCTGCCGCTGCGGTGGGCCGCCTTGCCACTCCTGGTGGGTGCTTGCTACATGACCTTGGGGCAGGGGATCGAGCTCGGCCCGTTCAGTTTTCCGGTCATCCGCATCTTGATAGCGGTCGGGTTCTTGCGCGTGGTGTTCCGGGGCGAGCGGTTGGCGGGCCCGGTCAACGGACTCGATGGCTTGATGCTGCTCTGGGCCCTGTGGGCATTGGGCAACAGCCTCTTTCACCAGGACGCGTCCGCCACCCTGGTGAACCGAATGGGCCTGGTCTACAACGGATGCGGCATCTACTTCCTGCTACGCGTCTTCTGCCGCTCCATCGACGACATCGTCAACGTGTGCCGGATCATCGCGATCTTGTTGATACCGGTGTCGGTTGCCATGCTTTCCGAGCAGACGACCGGGCGCAACGTGTTCTCCGCCTTGGGCGGCGTGGGCGAGTTTTCCGAGATCCGTGACGGTGTGATCAGGGCACAAGGCCCATTCGCCCATCCCATCCTCGCCGGCTCCGTTGGCGCCACTTCCTTGCCATTGATGTTTGCCATGTGGCGCACGCATCGCATGGCGTCGATCGCCGGCATGGGCGCGTGCGTCTCGATCGTCTATGCGTCCGCTTCCAGCGGCCCCATCCTGAGTGCCCTCTTCGCCGTCGCTGCCTTGGCGATGTGGCCGTTTCGCCGTCGCATGCGCCAACTCCGTTGGTTGGCGGTGATGGGGTACGTCGGACTCGAGTTGGTCATGAATGCGCCGGCGTACTTTCTCCTGGCCAGAATCGACCTGACCGGCAGCAGCACGAGCTGGCATCGAGCCGAGTTGATCGCCTCCGCGATTCGTCATCTTCCCGAATGGTGGCTCGGCGGCACGGACTACACGCGGCATTGGATGTCATACGGCGTCGGCTGGAGCAGCAATCACGTCGACATCACAAACTACTACCTCACGATGGGCGTGAACGGAGGTCTTCCCTTGCTGCTTCTGTTCGTTGCTTGTCTGGCAAAGGGGTTCTCCTATGTTGGTCGGCGCGCAGGCGAAGGCGATGGTTCCGAGCCGGACGTGGCGTCGCGTTTCGTGATCTGGAGCTTGGGAGCTGCGCTTTTTTCGCACGCAGCAACCTTCATGTCGGTCTCCTACTTCGATCAGTCGGTCGTGTTTCTGTACCTCACCCTAGGGGCTGTCGTTGCAGGCCATCGGAGTGCGATACCCGGTGCGGTAAGCGAGAGTCGAAGCGCACGTGGTCGTTCGACGCTTCCACATGCCGGAAGAAGTGCACCGGGCCGCCCGTTCGGCGATCGTCCGGTCTGAAGCGGCCGCGCGAGCCGGCTAGTGGGGGGAGAAAAGCGTTCGGCGAAGGTAGTCGCCGGATTTCCCGAGTGAGATCAACAACGCCTTCATGGCGATCGATGGCGCCCAAGGAGTCTTCAGCAAGGCCTTGAAGTAGAAATGCTTGGCTGCCGCAGCATCGTGACGCCAGTAGCATTCATTTCCGATGTTGGCGTAGATTCTGGCCCGCAGCCATTCGCGATCGGCCTGACCGCGAGAGTTCTGCCGCAACGACTCCTCCATGGCATCCAGGCTCATGTACGAACTGGAATCGCGATAGCGCGCGCTGGCGATCGTGCGGGCGTAGGTGTGAGCCAATGCCGCCAAAGCCTGCCTGGCCACACCCGGCTTGCCCGCTTGCAGCGCATCGTCCCTGATGCGCCATGCGACGCGGATCTCTTCAGCGCCACAGGCGTCGAGGCTCTCCCGGGTAAGCTTGTCGGTCATGCTCAGGGCGTGCTGTTCGCGGTAGCAGACCATCGGCTCCGAGAAATAGCCGACGTCGTAGTGCAGTGCGAACAGGCACCATAGGTACCAGTCACCGCACCAGGGCATGTCGAGTGGGAACTTGCCGAGCTTTTCATAGCACTCTCGTCGAACCAGACCGGACGGTGTAAGTACGAAGTTGCCGCGAAGCAGCTTCTTGAGAAGGGCCTCGCCTGACAGCACGCAGTCGCGATCGGCGTGTGCACGGAGACGCCCGAGCATGCCGGTTTCGATCCCTTCTCGCACGCCGTACCCCGGGCAGAAGACATATCCGATACCGGGTCGACGGTCCAGCAGGGCGACGTATCTCTCGAGGATGCGGGGCGAGCGCAGATAGTCGTCAGCGGAGATCAACCAGACGTACTCGCCCCGGCTCAGCTCGATCCCCTTGTTGTAGTTTCGAAGATGACCCAGATTGGGATCGTTGCGCACGTGTCGGATGCGTGCATCGCGGTAAGACAGTGCGACCTCGGCCGTGTTGTCGGGAGAGCAGTCGTCCATCACCAGTACTTCGAAGTCCGTGAAGGACTGGCGGAGGATGGATTCGAGGCACGTCGGCAGGAGCCCCGCGAGCTTGTAGCAGGGAACGACGAACGTGACTCTGGGGTGCGTCATGAGGACCTCGAACGTCTGGGCAAGGATGGAAGATCAAGTCGATGCGACATCGAGGACGGCGCGCGGTGACTGATGGTCATGTGCTCGCGCAACGGCTTGTCGCAGTGCCTGCTCGAAAAGGCTTGTCGCGTCGTCCCACGTGAACCGCGTCGCCGTGAGGTGGGCTGCATCCGACATCCGCTTCCATTCGGCGTCGGAAAGCCTCAGGACGCGCAACAAGCGGTCTGCAAGCGAGCGGTCATCCTTGACGTCGACGAGGTGGCCGTTCACGCCTTCCTCGATGATGTCCATGGGACCACCGACGCGGGTCGAAACCACCGGACAGCGACACGCCATCGCTTCGATCGGCGGGAGATGAAAGCCTTCGACCGTGCTGCCGCACAGCCAGACGTCGCACTGCGCGTACAACGTCCGCAACTCGTGCTGCGAGGGACGGTAGTGAAACTCCGCGAAACGAGGCAGGGGCAACCTGAAGTCGGGTCGCTCGGCACCGAAACAAACCACTCGAAGCGAGGGAAGCGCCTCGGCGACTTGTCTCAGCGCCTCGAGGCTCGTGCTGCATCCCTTGAGCGAGAAGAGGCTGTAGAGAAGACCCACCGTTGGAACAGTGCCCTTCAGTCGAGGCGGTGCGTGAAACTGGGTCGGATCGACACTGTTCGGGACGTGCGAAACCGACGAATCCGAGAACTTGTCGCGCGCCAGTTCAGTCAGCCACCGCGAGATGACGATCTTGTGCATGGGCATGCGCCAAGTTGCGTCCAGCGCTGGGTTGTGCTTTCCTTCTTCTACTTCGTAGTTCTGTATGAAGATGGCCTTGGCGCCCTTGGAGGCCGAGAGTCCGAGCACGCCGGCAGCCGTCGTGTAGTACGTTGCAAGGACCACGTCGCCATCGGATACGTCTGCATCCGTCACCGGCCTGACAGCCTCCAGCACACGGTGAGGCACCGCGAGATCGTTCAGGTAAGAAGGCTCCGGTTTCGGCAGACCTCTGCCCAGCAAGAGCGACTTCGTCGTATGCCTGAGCGAGAAGACCTGGGGCGTCGAGACGAGTTCGACCTGATGCCCGCGTTTGGCCAGGCGGTCGGCATAGATGGCGATGACCCGGATGCCGCCTTGCAGGCCGGCGTAGGGAAGAACGAACGTGATCTTCATTGCGAGACCAGTTCGAGAGCCGTGGTGCCCTCATCGTTGGGCGGCGCAACGTCCGGAGCCTTGATGAACTGCTGATGCAAGAGCTCGAGGATGAGAAGACTGAAGACTTCCTGGGACCCTCCCTCCCCGCGACCGTGTGCGTTCGTCAGTCGCGTCATGGCATCGGAGTCGAAGTAGTCGTTGAGCACGCTGTGCCGGCCGTGGATGGTCTCGAGGACCAGTTCCCTGAGCTCAGATCTCATCCAGCGGTCGTAAGGGACCGGAAATCCGACCTTCTTGCGCTCGAGAATCGCCGCAGGGACGGAGTCCTTGAGCGCTGCTCTGAGAATGCGTTTCGGAGGCCACCCGCGAATCTTGAAATGCGCCGGCAGCGTCGCTGCGAACTCCAGCACGTCCGAATCGAGGAACGGCACGCGCAGCTCCACCGAGGTGGCCATGGTCATCTTGTCCGCCTTGATCAGCAGATCGTCCGGCAGCCACGTTTTGGTGTCCACGTGCAGCATCTGGTGGAGCAGCGGAAGCCCTGTCAGGTGCTTGAACAGGCGACGCGTCGGCTCGTCCGATACCTGCGAGCCCAGCGCGTCGACGAACGATTCCCGGTACAGCGAGGTCTTCAGGCGGTTGAACGGCGTGTACGGCGTCGAGGCACAACTGAAGTAGTACTCCGGCAAGGGAAGGTCGATCAGGGGCGTGAAGTTGCGCAGCGACCCGAGATTCAGGTGCGCCATGAGTTCCAAGCCGGATCGCAGCAGACCGGGCGTCGCCCGGAAGGCGGCCTTCATGCGCTCGAGCGCGAGGAGGTAGCTGTACTTGTTGTAACCGCCGAACGCCTCGTCGCCGCCTTCGCCGGACAGAAGTACTTTCACGCCGGATTCCCGAGCTCGCCGCGAAACGGCGTACAGCGCAACGGCGGGCGGCTCGCAAACCGGCTCCTCCATATGCCAGGCGTAGTGGGGGAGAAGATCGCCGAAGTCGGTCGCCGACAAGCTGATTTCCTGATGCGCCGCCCCGTAGGTCTCGGCGGCGAGCCGCGCGTACGGTCGCTCGTCGGCGAAGTGCTCGCCATCGAAGCCGACGGTGAAGGTTTGCACAGGATTCGAGCTGTGTTGTGCAGCGTGGCGCAACATGCCGGTCGAGTCGACGCCACCGCTGAGCAGCACGCCGACCGGCACATCGCTGAGCATGTGGCTTTGCACCGTGCGTTGCAGCAGATCCTGTAGGGCATCCACCGCCTCATCGAACCGACGCCAGTGCGGATCGGTGTCGAACTTCAGGTCCCAGTACTGGCGCGTCGTGACGCGCCCCTCGTGCACCGTCATGCAATGTCCGGGCTCGAGTCGGTAGATGCCGTCGAAGAGCGTGTCTTGCCCAGGCGAGTAGTAGTACGTGAAAAAGCGATCGATGGTGCGCGGATTGAATCGCCGCGCGACGCAAGCGTCCTGCAGCAAGCTCTTGATCTCGGAGGCGAACAGCAGCGCCCCACCAGTCCGGGTGTAGTACAGCGGTTTGATGCCGACCCTGTCCCGTGCGAGAAAGAGCTTGCGCATGCGGGCGTCCCATATCGCAAACGCGAACATCCCTTTCAGGCGCGACAGGCACTCTTCACCGTACTCTTCGTACAGATGGACGATCACTTCCGTGTCCGACATCGACTTGAAGACGTGACCTCGCTGGCGCAGATCGCGTCGCAGCTCGATGTAGTTGTAGATCTCGCCGTTGAACGTGATCCATACCGTGCCGTCCTCATTGCACATCGGCTGCGAGCCGGTATCGACGTCGATGATGGAGAGCCGCCGGTGACCCAAGGCAACGGGCCCCGCGACGTAGTGGCCCTCGCCGTCCGGGCCGCGATGCGCCATGACCTGCGTCATCCGGCGGATGAGAAAGGCGTCTACGGGCCTGAGCCCGTCGAGGTAAACCTTGCCGGCGATGCCGCACATGATGAGGTGAGAAGAAGGGTGGCTGAGAGTTGAAGTGCAACGCCGTCACAGCGGATGCGTCGCGCGCCTGATCTTCAAGCTCCAGGCCAGGATCGCAAGCCATTTCCTGTCGGAGTTCCGCTGCACGGGTGCGCGATTGCGCATGCGTCGAAACGGCCACAGCAGCGACAGCATCACCAGGCGGGCCAGAGCGGACAGGAGCGTCGAAGCCCTGTACGCGCCACCGTACACGGCGCCACGCGTCTTGCGCAGAAACCGCCATATCGATTCGCGCATCATCACGACGGAGAACTCGCTGGGGGCCGTATCGGTGCTCCCACCCCCGAAGTGCCTGACCACAACGCCAGGGAGGTAGTAGTTGGTGTAGCCGGCCTTCTTGAGCTTGTAGCAAAGGTCCAGGTCCTCGGCGTACATGAAATAGTCTTCACTGAAGTGACCGATCTCCTCGAACGCCGAGCGGCGCAGCATGACGCAGGCTCCGGAGATGACATCGACTTCGGCGGGCTCAGGCGGGGAGTCGAAAAGAGACGACATGCCCCACAGGGTCGATGTGGGAAAGCATTGACGGAGCAGCTCGGAGCTCAGCAGTTGGTTGATGATCGTAGGGAACGACTGGATGCAGCTGGTCTGGGTGGATCCGTCCCGGTTGAGCAACCTGCCGCCGACGGCTCCGGCGCCGGGTTGGCGATTCAGGAAGTCGAGCATCAGGTTCACTGCCGGCGACGCCAGTTCGGTGTCGGGGTTCAGAAAGAGGACGTGTCGCCCGCTGGTCGACGGATAGGCCAGGTTGTTGGCGCGGGCGAAACCGACGTTGCTGGGGCTCTGGATGAAACCGACATTCGGGAACGTTTCGCGCAGCATGTCGCCGCATCCGTCGAACGATCCAGAATCTATGACGACGATCTCGTACTCGATCCCGTGGGTATGCTCTTCGAGGCTGCGGATGCAGCGCGTCAGGAACTGCACCGAGTTCCAGTTGACGATGACGATGGAAACGTCCATGTGGTTCCGTTTTGCCCGCCTACCGCATGAAGGCCCGATGCCATAGCTCCAGGGAAAGCAGGAGGTAGATCTGCCGGGTGAAGTCTTCCTTGCCCTGCCGGTCGATCTCGAGAATTTTCCTGATGTAGCCTTGATTGAAGTGGTTGCCGATCATCGTGCCGCGCCCGAGCAGGCACTCATCCACGAGCGACCGCATCGACGTTCGCAACCATGTCCCGAGCGGATTGGCGAATCCCTTTTTCTGGCGATAGACATCGTGATGCGGCAACCACTTCAGCAGGGCCTTCTTGTGCAGGTACTTGCCGGTCGTGCCTCGGAGCTTGAGCTGGGGCGGCAAGGTTTCTATGAACTCGACCAGGTGGCGGTCCAGGAAGGGCACGCGCACTTCGATGGAGTTGGCCATCGAGGTCTTGTCGCCGACCATCAACAAGTCATCCGGCAGGTTCGTGCGTGCGTCGATGTACAGGATCTGAGAGAGCGGATCCAGGTGAGCGACGTCGCGCTGGAGATGCCGGATCGAATCGGCGGGCGCGTACGGGGAGGCAACGAAGTCGCTCCTCAAGGCGTCCGTGTACAGCTGCGACTTCATGTCGGCGCTGAAGAAGGAATAGATCTTCACGAAGCGCGTCAGGATGTCGCGTTCCGCCAATGACACGGCGCCGCGCTTGAGCCGCTCGGCGGGAAAGGGCAGGTTGAGCACCATCCGGGCAATCGTGCGCGTCACAACGGGTGGAAGTCGGCAGTACAGCGTGGACAGCTTGACCCCGACGTGGCGCCGATAGCCCGCCCAGGGCTCGTCGGCACCTTGCCCGGTCAGGGCGACCTTGACGTTGCCCCGGGCCAGCTTCGAGAGAAAGTAGAACGCGGGAGCGGCCTCGTGCCCCACGGGCTCCTCGATGTCCTGCATGTAGCGCTCGAAGTAACCCGCGTAGTCGTCTGCGGTCACGACAAGACGATGATGGTTCGCGCCATGGCGCTGCGCGACGAGCGCGGCGTCGCAAGCCTCGTTCGTGCCGTGCCCGTTCTCGAAGTCGATCGTGAATGCCTCCACGGGCCGGCTCGATCGAGCGCTCATCAGCGAGAGCAGCACACCGGAATCTATTCCGGAGCTCAGGAAAAGGCCCAGCGGAACGTCGCTGCGCAGTTGAAGCCGAACGGTGTTCTCCAGGAGCCGTTGATACTCCTCGACCAGTTCTTCTTCCTCGTAGGCGGTCCTCAACGACGGAAGCTGGGTCCAGAACCGATGCACGGTCGTACCCTGCCGTGTGACCTGCATCAGGTGGCCCGGAGGGAGCTTGAAAACACCCTGGATGAGGCACCTGGGCGAGGGCACATAGCGGAAGGTGAAAAGCTCCGCCAGGGCCAGGCGATCGACGTCGCGCCGAAACCCCGGATGCTGCATGAGCGACTTGATCTCGGAGGCGAACAGGAGTTGCGATCCGATCGTCGTGTAGTAAAGGGGCTTGATGCCGAGATGATCGCGCGCAAGGATCAAGGTCTTCGTCGAAGCATCGAGGAGGGCGAACGCGAACATGCCGTTGAGGCGGTTGACGAAATCCAGACCCCACTGTTCGTAGGCATGAACGATGACTTCAGTGTCGGAGCGGGTCTTGAAGACGTGACCCAGCGATGTCAAGGTCTCGCGCAGTTCGATGTAGTTGTAGATCTCACCGTTGAAGACGACCTGGACCGTTCCGTCCTCGTTGCCGATCGGCTGTGCGCCGCCGTCGATGTCGATGATGCTGAGGCGCCGGTGTCCCAGGGCGATTTCGCCGCACACGAAGTAGCCGGCACCGTCCGGTCCGCGGTGATCGAGGGTGTCGGTCATCCGCTCGAGGAGAAGCCTGTCCGCAGGAGCGCCAGACTGGTCGAAGATGCCCGAGATCCCGCACATGGCTCGGCTGAACTCAGGGAAGTGCGCTTCGACGGCGCGCTGACGAGGGGCTTCGTCCGGTGCGGCGATCGAGCCTGAGCAGACGAAGCAGCTTTCCGCTTTGCTCGCGCCTCAGGTAGTGCACGACGTCCGGCGGAAGAAGGATCGGGTCCTTGTGGATCGCGGCATTCGCGTAGCCGTAGAGTGCCGCCAGGCTGCCGATGATTCTGGGTCGCTCCAAGGAGCGGCGCAGGCAGCGTGCCAGGAAGAACGGCAAGCCGTAGCCCAGGGAATGCAGGCGTTTGCCTTCTCGTTTGCGCGCACCGAGAGGATCGGTGGTCGCTGTTCCGGTTCTGCGGTGCTCGAGAACGTGCAGGTCGGCAAACGTGCGCACCGCCCATCCGGATTTGCGCGCCATGATCTCCGCCGCAGCGTCGATGCCGCCGTGCTGCAACGGGAGGTAGCCGCCCACGTCTTCGAAGCATTGGCGGCGAAAGAGCTGCACCGCACCCGCCACGCTGTCCAAAGCGACGTTCTGGCTGATGAACGCGCCATCGATGCGCGATGCAACCATCCCGCCGGCGAGTCCCAGTGCGCAATCGCGCTCGAACCGGGACAGGATGCGCTCGTAGTAGTCGGCCTCCAGGCAGATGTCCGCATCGAGGTTGCCGACGAAGGAGTACGGCAGATCGCGGGCTCGTTCGAGTCCGATGTCGAAGGCCCGCACCTTGTGCCGGAAGTCGCGCCCGGGCGGGCGCTTCACGCGCACCAGTTCGATGAGATCTCGGTGCTTCGCCTGATAGCGCTCGACGATGCCCGCGGTGTCGTCGGCCGATGCATCGTCGACGACGATCCATTTCAGCGGGCGGACGGTCTGCGCGATGACCGACTCGCACGTCCTTTCGATGAACGCTTCTTCGTCGTGCGCCGCGGTGATGAGAACGTAGGAGTTCATTGCGTCACACGCCCTCGGGGCGCCCGGCCGTTTCGTGCGCGGCGCTCATTCGTTCACCTTCATCGGCGTGGAGGGTGCGAACGCGCGGGAATCCGCGGCGTTGATCAGATGATCGACGATGGCGTCGAGAGAAAGGCGGCCGACGGCGCTTCGAGTCGCGGGCTCGGTTCTTTTCGTGAGTTGGATCTTTTGCCGCACGTCTGCCGTCGTTTCCAGCAGCACGAGGCGGCCCTTCGAGGCCAGGTAACGGTCCACGGCGCCGATCGGGCCACGAAACGTGCTGTAGACGGGTACGCCCAGAGCGGCCGCTTCCCGGTTCATCGTTCCGCCGCCGCTGATCACCAGGTCCGAATGCCAGACCAGATTCAACCCGTCAAGCGCTTGCGGCGGGATGATCATCTTGCCGCTCTTCAAAGCCTCGGGCCATCGCCGCGCGATCTCTGCCGCCTGCCTGCCGTTGCGGGGAAGCAGCACGGCGCGCGTGCGCGGGCTGTGCGAGAGCAGGTCGATCACGGCCGCGAAGAGGGTTTCGCTTTCGGGGTTGTGGTAATGCGCCTCCGTGGCTGGCGGGCGAACCGTCACGACGATGTCGTCGGCGCTCAGGCCGAGTTCCTCGAAGAGGGATCGGTCGGGCTTGAAAGTGGCGGCGTACACGTCCTCCTTGATTCCCGGGTACTTGAGCACGCAGTCGGCAAAGCGGCCTGCCACTTCGGCCGGGATGACCTCGGGAACGATCATGAAATCCGTGCGATTGACATGCGTCACATGCTCGTAGTCCGCGATCACCACGCAGGGAACACCCAACAACTTGGACGCCATGATCTGAGCGCGAGAGCCGTGCGAGACGGCAAGATCGGGCCGGTGGCGCAGGACGAACGGGGCAAGCTGTGCGCAGCGAACGAGCAGTCCGAGCGCCTTCATCAGCTTGTTCTTGCCGAAATGCCGCCCGACCGTCGCGCATTCCATCTTGTGCAGCCGCACCAGTTCGGTCACCTGAAAGGCATCGCGAGCCGTCAGGAGCACCGGGTAGCCCTTCTCTCGCAAAGCGTCGACGACGGGGCGAAAGAAGGGCACGTGCGGTGAATTGTCCAGATCGATCCAGACGCATTTCTGCTCTCGCTTCATGCTGGGCTCCTCCGAAGCCGCCGAACGAAGCGGGGAAGTTGATCGGACGGCACGAGAACCAGCAGCACCCGCAGGCAATACAGGCCGCTGACGGCAGTGGCGGCGATGCCGGTTCCGAGGGCCCACGAGGGTGGCAGCACCTCGAATCCGCAGAACACCACGCCGATCGCGGTCATGAAGATCAGTCCGGTGCGCCGGTTGGCGGATGTCCAGTCGAAGCCGCTCAGCCGCCGGGCGGTGCAATAGACCACGATCCCATGGAATACGTAGGAGACGAAGAATGCGATGCCTGCGCCGGTCAATCCGAACGATCGAACACACGCCCATGACAAACCGACGTTGACGATGGTCCAGGCGAGTTCGGTACCGAAGAAGACGAGCCGTTTGTTCTTGGCGACGATGATGTAGCCGATGGGCCATGTGATCACCCGGAGCGCCATGCCGAGGCAGATCCAGCGCAACACGGTGACGGCCTCGGTGAACTCGGCCGTGTAGAACAAGGTGATCACGAGCGAGGCGAAGGTCAGGGTGCCGATGACGCCGGGTGCCGCGAGCAGGAGGCTGACCTGCGTCTGTTCATTGACCAGCCGGTTCGAGTGATGGTCGTCGGTGATGACACCGACCAGGCGGGGATAGAAATCGGCTCCCATGGCGTGAAGCACGAAGCCGACGTACAGCCCGCCCAAGGTCCATGCGGCGTGGTAGTAGCCCGCCGCATCGAGTCCGGCTTCCCGCACGACGAAGAGCCGCACGACGAAGGCGGCTCCCATCATCAGAAGACCGCTCGCCATGAAAGCCAGGCCGAGCTTGAGCAGCGAAGCGGCTTCGTGCCCGAACTGCACAGTTGTCAGCGCGCACGGCTCGACGTGCACCTGCCGGCTGTACCACCAGGACACGATCAGCGACATGGCCGCCACCGCCACGAGCGCCGGCACCACGCCGTCTTCGCGCAGGTAGTACACGATCGGAATGCTCGCCAAGGTTCCGAACAGGGCGCCCAGCACGCCGATCCTGGCCAGGTCGGCAATGCGGCGCATGCCCTGGATCAAAGCGCTTTGGCCATCGGTCAACAAGCGCAGGAGAACGGCGACCGACAGCAGCGCGACGGCTCCGGCGTACTTGTCCGTACCGAAAGTCAGCTCGGAGATCGGCCGCGCGAGCAGCAACAACAGCAGCGCTCCGGCAAGGCCGAGGGCGACCGCGGTCCGGCGCAGCACGATGACGGTGCGGGCGATGCGGTCGGTGTCGCCGGAGGCCACGGACTCCGCGATCTGCCGCACGCCGCTGCTGCTGATTCCCATGCCGGCCACGCTGCGAGCCAGGTCGAGGATCGATGCGTACACCCCCATCAGACCGAAGCCCGCGGGGCCCAGCAGCACCGCCATGATCTTGGTGCGCACGACGCTGATCGCCACGTTCAGCACGGTCGAGCCGCCGATCAGTACCGACGACGTCAGTATTTCGCCGTAGGTGCTCTTCTTGTCGAAGGCCTGAGGTGGCGCGCTGCGCCCGTGAGATGCAGCAGGGGTCGAAACGGCGGACAGTTCGGCTGCCATGGGCGGGACCCGATCGTGGCCGCTAAGCGATCCGCATTGCCGACTAGCTCGAGAGGCCGCACGCTTCGATCAGTGCTGCGGCGACGTGCTGCTGCTGCTCTCGCGTCATGTCTGGGTACAGCGGCAGCAAGATGCCCCGGTCCTGAGCCTCTTCGGAGTTCGAAAGGGAGCCGGTCCGGGGCGCGTCGCGATAGGCCTCCTCGCGGTGGCTGCACATGATTGCGCGCCTCGTGCTGACGCCGGCGTTGAGCATGGCCTGCATGGCAGCGTGCTGGTCGCATGGCTCCGGCAGCCTGACGCAGTAGCTCTGCCAGTTGGTGCGCGCCCACGCGGGCTCTTTCGGGAGCACCAAGCCCAGCGCGCCGCGAAGCAGTTCCTCGTACTGCGCCGCCAACTCCCGCCGCTGCTCGACGATCCAGGGCAGCCGCTTCAACTGTTCGCGGCCCACCGCCGCCTGGATGTCGGTCATGCGGTAGTTGAAGCCAACCGTCGGATACGACTCGAAGATGACTTGCGCCGCGCCGTGGCGAACCGTTGCGGGCACGCTCATCGCATGCTGGCGAAGGAGGCGGCACTTGGCGTCCCAGGCCGCGTTGCGCGTCGTGAGCATGCCGCCGTCGCCGGTGCTGATGACCTTGCGCGGATGGAACGAGAAGCACGCGATGTCTCCATGCGGCTTGCCGATCTTGTCCCACTCCCCGTTCCACAGGATTTCGCTGCCGATCGCACAGGCCGCGTCTTCGACGACCGCGATGCCGCGCCGCCGGGCGAGCTCGACGAGGCGCTTCATGTCGCAGGGCATGCCGATCTGGTGCACGCACAGGATGGCTCGCGTCCGATCGGTGAGCGCTGCCTCGACGAGTGCAGGGTCGATGTTGAAGCTGCCCGGATCGATGTCGACGAACACCGGCGTCGCGCCGCAGTAGCGCACGGCATTGGCCGTGGCGATGTAGGAGTGGCTGACCGTGACGACCTCGTCGCCCGCGGTGACGCCGACCGCAAGCAAGGCCAGATGGAGCGCCGTGGTGCAGTTGGAGACGGCGCAGGCATGCGGCGCCCCCACGTACTCGGAGAACTCCTGCTCGAAGGCGGCGACCTCGGGGCCCTGCGTGATCCAGCCGCTCAGGATGGCACGCCGTGCGGCCTCGGCCTCGGCCTCGCCCATCACCGGCTTGGCGATGGGGATCATGCCGACCTCTGCAGGGACTTGCTCGCGTGCCACCACTGCACGAGCTTCGTCAGACCTTCTCGCAGACCGACCTGGGCCTTGAAACCCAGCACGCGCTCGGCCTTGCGGGTATCGGCAAGCCGGCGCGGCACCGGGTTGACGCCGCGTTCCGGTCCGTACTCCGGCCGCAGACCGGAGCCCATCACCTCGAGCAGCGCCGTCGCCAGGTCGTTCAGGCTCGTTTCGGTGCCGCTGGCGACGTTGAAGACTTCGTCGTTCGCGTCGGACGCGAGCGCCAGCACGTTCGAGGCCGCCACGTCGTCGATGTAGACGAAATCCATGGTCTGCTCGCCGGTGCCGAGGATCAGCGGCGGCTGGCCGGCGGCGATGCGGTCCATCCAGCGGATCAGCACTTCGGTGTACTTGCCGTGCAGATCCATGCGCGGGCCGTAGACGTTGAAGTAGCGCATGGCCGCATAAGGCAGGCCGTACATGGCGTGGTAGGAGCGCAGCAGTCCTTCGAGCATCACCTTGCTCGCGCCGTACCAGGTCTGGTTGTTGTAGGGGTGATGGTCCTCTCGCGTGGGGAACGACTCGGCCAGGCCGTAGATCGATGCCGACGAGGCGGCGACCACCCTGCCGACGCCGGCTTCGCGCGCCGCGTCGATGACGTTGAAGCTGCCATCGCACATGACCTGCATCGCCCGCCGGGGATCGGCGGCGCAGGCGGTGATGCGCAGGGCCGCCAGATGAATCACCGCATCCATGCCTTCGGTGGCCCGCCGGACCGTGTCGGCGTCGCAGATGTCGCCTCGCACGAAGCTGAGCCGCGGGTCCTTCAGCGATCGCTCGACGTTCGCCAGCGTGCCGCGCACCAGATCGTCGAGGATCACGATGCGGGCGGGCGCATGTTGCCTGAGCAGCAGGTCGATGGTGGTGGAGCCGATCAGGCCGGCCCCGCCGGTGACGAGGATCTTCGCGCCGTCGATCTTCATCAGACGGCGCCCTGGCAGCGAAGGACGACGAGCACGGTCTTGAGCAGGAGTTTGATGTCGAGCATGAGAGAGGATTCACGCAGATAGCGAAGGTCCATTCTGACCATCTCGTCGAAGGTGACCTTGCTGCGCCCTTCGACCTGCCACAAGCCCGTGATGCCCGGCTTGATGGCGAGAACGCGCCGCAGATGCCATGACTGGTACTGCGCCGCCTCGTAGGGCAGGGGAGGCCGGGGGCCGACGAGGCTCATGTCGCCCTTGAGCACGTTGAACAACTGCGGAAGCTCGTCGATGCTCGTCTTGCGTATGAACCTGCCGACGCGGGTGACCCGCGGATCGGCGTGCAGCTTGTACGGCGCCGCGGCGTCCCTGGCCGCCTCATCCCCGGTCTGAACGCCCTTGATGAGCTTCTCCACGAACTCGCGGTGAATGCCGTCGTCGGCGTTCGCCACCATCGAGCGGAACTTGTAGAAGGTGAATGGAATACCTGCCTTGCCCAGCCGCGTCTGCCTGAAGATCACCGGCCCGGCCGACGTGCACCAGATCACTGCTGCGACGATCAGCATCAGCGGCGCCAGGAGGCACAGGGCGAGCAAGGCTCCCGCGACATCCAGGTAGCGCTTCAGGGCGTAGCCGACCGGCCGGTCCTCGACGTTGTCGGCGACGAGAAACGGCTCGAGGGCCGGCTGCGTGCGAGTGCCATTCGCGAGGTTGTCGAAGAAGTCGTCCGGGTAGGTGGCGGCGATTCCCAGGAAGGGAAGACCGTTGGCGACGCCTTCGATCTTGCGCATGAAGCCCTGGATGCCCTGCTCGTCCGTGTCGGGGCAAAGCACGGCGATCAGGTCGTCGTCCACGTGACCGAGGATGTCGGTCTCGCGCTTTGCGCCATGAAGCGCTTCGAGCAGGCGGTCGGCGTCCTCGGCGTCCTGGGCCGTTGCTACGCCGACCCGATAGATGGCCAGCGACAGCGCTGCCTGGCACCGCTCCGCGCGCCGCTGCTCGCGCTGCAGATCCCTCAGGAACTCGTTGCGCGGCAGCGCATCGGAGAACCGCGCTCGAAAACGGGGGCGCGGGACGAAGGCCGCGCGGCTCGTTCGCCGCTCGCCGTCGGTACGCATGCGTACCACCGATGCGCGTGAATCCTCGTCGGCTTGTTGGTGCTGACGGAACGACTGCGGCGCGCGTCTGGCGAGGTCGATGACGCTGGACGCCGTTGACCCATGGTGAGTACTCAACGCAGTTCCCCCAAAAGCAGCCGAAGCGCGGCATGACTTGCCGCGCCTTTCGGTCGATCGCTTCCACGTTCCTCATGCGCTGGGAGTGCCGCTTTGCCACGGACTCCCGGTACCGCTCTGTAGCCAACTGTAAGAATGCGTTTTTCAAGTGCATCCCGCAATCGTCGCCTTAGGGGAGCCCCCCTGATTCGGGGGCACGGGGAGCTTATCCCTCGCGCTCGAGTGAGCTACGGCGCAAACTCCGGTTACGCGTTGGTTCAGCGACCAGCAACCCGAAGAGGCGTGCAGTCGCGTTCAGTTCATCGTCACGGAGCGAGTGGTGAACAACGTCGTGGAGGATTTCGTCGCCAAGGCGAGATGGGTGCTGAAGACCGCCGCCAAGCGGCGCTGGCTGGTCCTCGCGATCACCGCTGCTGTGGCCATTGCCAGCGGCCTCGGTCTCACCGTCGTTCCCGATCGATACGAAGCCGCGGCGAGCGTCTACGTCGATACGCAAACGGTGCTCAAGCCGTTGATGGCGGACCTGACGTTCCAGCCGGACATCGACCAACAGGTCGGCATGCTGGCTCGCACCCTGATCTCTCGCCCGAACATCGAGCGCCTGGTCGACCTTCCCGGACTGCAGTTCGACGTGTCGAGTCCCGGTGCGCGCGAAGCGACCGTGTCGCGGTTGATGAACCGGATCAGGGTGTCGCACGCGGGCTCTGGCAATCTCTACAAGATCACCTACCGTGATCCGAACCCCGAACGCGCGCAGCACCTCGTCGAGGCGACGGTGGATCTGTTCGTCAATGCGAACGCCGGCGCGAAGAAGCGCGATTCCGAAGAGGCCGGCCTGTTCATCGAGGAGCAGATTCGCAGCCACGAAGCGAAACTGGTCGAAGCCGAGAACCGCCTGAAAGAGTTCAAGGTGCGCAATTTCGGCGTGTCCGGCGTATCGAACCAGGACTATTTCAGCCGGGTGTCCGGCTTGACCGACGAGGTCAACAAGCTGCGCATCGAGCTGAATGCGGCCGAGCGATCGCGCGACTCCTATCGCCGCGAACTCGCCGCCGAAGATCCTCAACTGCCCGCCGAGCTTGCGGCCGTGAGCGGTGTGCCCGCGATCTCCGAAGGTCAAGCACGGCTGCAGGCTCAACGAAAGCAGCTCGACGACCTGCTGCGCCGCTACACCGACGTCCACCCCGACGTCATCAGTGCGCGTCGCGTGATCGGTCAGTTGGAGGTCGAGGAGCGCGCGCGGCAGGAGGCCGAGGCGCGCGCCCTGGCGAAGACCGGAAAGACGGGCAAGGCGGCGACCAGTCCGGTCTATCAGAAGCTGCGCATCTCCCTGGCCGAAAGCGAGGCCCACGTGGCTTCACTGCGCTCGCAGCTCGCCGGGCTGCAGTCTCAGTTGCAGGAAGTCAGATCGCTGGCGGGCCGCGTGCCGCAGGTGGAAGCCGAGCTCGCGCAACTCAACCGCGACTACGACGTGATCCGCAAGAACTACGAGTTGATGGTGTCGCGCAGGGAGTCCGCATCCTTGGGCGTGAAGCTCGACGAATCGGCGCAGCTCGCCGAGTTCAGGCTCGTCGAGCCGCCACATGTTTCACCGTCGCCCGTCTTTCCCGGGCGCCTGCATCTGGCCGCGATCGCGGTCGTCGTTTCACTGGTGGCCGGCTTCGCGGTGGCGGTGATCGTGGATCTGACATGGCCGACGATCGACGACGCGGCCTCCCTGCGTGCTTTCTCCGGGCGCCCGGTCCTGGGCACCGTGTCGATGCTCGTGACGCCGCAGGGCAAGCACAGGCGACGAATGGACGCATGGCGATTCAACGCCGCGTTCTGCCTGCTGCTGACGCTGCAGGTCCTGTGGGTGGCGTGGATCGCCCTGCAGCCGCATTTCGATCGGGGGTCTTCATGAGCATCGTCGAGCAGGCGACCAAACGTCTCGAGGAGCTGAGTCGGGCGGGTGTCGCGGTGCCATGGGCCGCTGCAGGCCTTGCCCAGAGCGAGGTGCGCGAGCGCGTTGACGCCAGCCGGCGATCGCCTTCGGTGGAGCCGACGCCGGCGGCCGCGATGCGTCGTCTCGGTGGGGAGGCCCCCGCACCGAGCGTGGCGCCGCTGCGCGTGCTCCGCCCCGCCGGCGGCGCGACCGGCCCGCAACCCCTGGTGCTCGATCTGGAACAGCTCGAGCGCTCGGGTCATCTGGTGCCCACGCAGACCAGGTCGGCCCTGGCCGAGGAGTTTCGCCAGATCAAGCGGCCGCTGCTCAAGAACGCGCACAGCAAGGACTCGGCGGCGAACCGGCTGTCGCTGATCATGGTCACCAGCGCCTTGCCGGGGGAGGGCAAGACGTTCTGCTCCATCAACCTCGCGATGAGCATCGCGGCGGAGATCGATACGTCGGTCCTGCTCGTCGACGCCGATGTTCTGCGCCCGGAAGTGCTGCAGCGACTCGGCATCCAGGCGGACAAGGGCTTGCTCGACGTGCTCACGGATCCGGAGCTCGACCTGTCGGACGTGGTCCACAGGACGAACGTTCCCAAGCTGTCGATCCTTCCCTCGGGCGCACGCAATGTCATGTCGACCGAGTTGCTCGCGAGCGAAGCGATGGAGACCTTGCTCGTCTCGCTGGCGAACCGTTACTCGGATCGCGTCGTGATCTTCGATGCGCCGCCGCTGCTCGTGACGAACGAGGCTCAGGTGCTCGCCTCTCGCGTGGGCCAGGTCGTGCTGGTCGTGCAGGCATCGAACACGCCGCGCAGCGAGGTCCTGCAGGCATTCGCGGCGGTGGAGCAGTGCCCCGTGGTGATGTCCGTGCTGAACAAGACGCACGAAGCGGCCTCGCCGGTCGCTTACGGGCGGTACTACGCCTGATCGATCGGCCTGCAAGCGCGCATGGGCTCGGCAAGCGATCCGGCGATCCGAATGACCGACGCAATGTTTTCTGAACGAAGCGGAGCGGCAATGACGTCCGATGCAATGAAGCCGGCAATGCAAGGGGCCAGGGGCTTGCGGCACGGCGTCCTTGCGACCATGGCGGGCGTTGGCATGGCCCTGCTCATGGCCGGCTGCGGCGGTGGCTCCGACGATCCGGGGCCGAGGTCTTCGCGCAGCGCGCTGGCCGTGCCGGCGGCCAGCGCTCCTGCGCAGGCCAAGGCGCCGCCGAAGCGTCGGGTGTCGTCGTTTCAGCGCAAGGGCGTCACGGCGATCGTCGTGGCACCCGATGGCAAGACGATCGGTGTTGCGAACGCGGACGGACGGGTTCGCGTGTTGAATGCCTCGAACGAGCGCGTGATCAGGGTGCTCGAAGCCGACAAGGGCAGCGTCGCGGCGGGCCTGGTCTTCAGCGCCAATGGCCGTTACCTCGTGAGCGCGGGCAGGGACAGCGCCGCCCACGCCTGGAACGTCGAGACGGGTGAAAGTCCGTTTGCGCTTCACGGCCATGAGGGCGCGCTGCGCTCGGTGGCCGCGAGTGCCGATGGCTCCGTCATCGCGACGGGCGGCGAAGGAACCCGTGTGATGCTGTGGAACGGCGTGACGGGTCGGCTCGTGCGGGTGCTGAGCGGCCACACCGATTTCGTCAACGCCTTGAGCATCAGTCCGGACGGCCGTTTGCTCGCCAGCGGCGATGCGAACGCACGCATTCTCGTGTGGGAGGTGGCGACGGGAAAGCTGCTCCACACGCTGCTCGGCCACGCCGGGGAGGTCAATGCGGTGGCTTTCGGCGCCGACGGCAAGGTGCTCGCCAGCGCCGGTCAGGATGGCAAGGTGCTGCTGTGGAACGCGACCGCCGGCCGCCAGGTGGATGCGCTGCAGAGCGAAGGCGCGCCGGTGCGCAGCATCGCGTTCAACCGCAATGGCGGCCTGCTTGCCGGGGGCGCGCTCAGCGGCAGGGTTGTGGTGTGGGACATGGCCAGCCGCAAGATCTCGCAGGACATCGCGGCTTCCGCGAGCACCGTCAACGCGGTGGCGTTCGATGCGAGTGCGGCGGGAGGCCAGCTGTTCGTGGGAAGCGAGGAAAACAGCGTGCGCTCATTGGGCGTATCGCGCGGCACGGCCCGCTAGCGGCCGCCTGGCAAGTGGATCGGCGTTTCTCGACTGATGTGATCACCGCAATCGCACGCAGCTGAGCTTCGCGGCAGGCGCCTACAGGGTTCTCGGGAGATTCGATGTCGCAGCTGTCTTACATGCGGGCCAGGATCGTCGGGCTCCTGCTCGTGGTTCTCGCCGTGCTCGGCCTGATCGTCAGCCTGACGCCCGCCGCGCGCGCCGTCGGGGACCCGGCGCAGGGCCCGGGAGGTCCGATCCTCGTCATCACTTCCGCGTCGTCCGGGTTCGGCAAGTACTACGCCGAGATTCTCCGCACGGAAGGCTTGAACTCCTTCGCGGTGAGGGACATCGCCTCGGTGACGCCGGAGATCCTTGCCGAGCACGACGTGGTGGTGCTCGACAAGATGCCGCTCGCGTCCGCCCAGGTGACGATGCTGAGCAACTGGGTCAACGGCGGAGGAAATTTGATCGCCATGGCCCCCGATCCGCAGCTCGCCGGCCTGCTGGGCATTGCCGCAACGGGGAGCACGCTGTCCGACCGCTACCTGCTCATCGACACCTCGGCCAGTCCCGGCGCTGGCTTGGTGGATCAGACAATCCAGTTCCACGGTACGGCCGACCTCTACAACCTGGTCGATGCAACGCCGGTCGCGACGCTCTACAGCACCGCGACCGCTGCCACCGGCAACCCGGCCGTGACCTTGCGCAGCGCCGGCAGCGGCAAGGCGGCGGCCTTCGCGTACGACCTCGCGGCGTCGATCGTGTATACCCGCCAGGGCAACCCCGCCTGGGCAACGCAGGAGCGCGACGGGTTTGCGCCCATAAGGTCCAACGACAAGTTCTTCGGCGCCGCCGCCGGCGACCCGAAGCCCGACTGGATCGACCTGAGCAAGGTCGCGATTCCCCAGGCGGACGAGCAGCAGCGCCTCCTCGCGAACCTCATCCTCGAGATGAACTCGAGCAAGAAGCCCTTGCCGCGCTTCTGGTACTTCCCGAACGGCAAGAAAGCCGTGGTGATCATGACCGGCGACGACCACGGCAATGGTGGAACCGTCGGGCGCTTCGAGCAGTTCAAGTCCTTGAGCCCGGCCGGCTGCTCCGTCGCCGACTGGGAGTGCGTGCGCGGCACGTCCTACGTCTACACGCACACGCCGATGTCCGATGCGCAGGCCGGGCAGTTCGTGAGCGAAGGATTCGAGGTCGGGGTCCACATCAACACGAGTTGCGCCAACTACGACCTGCCCTCTCTGCAGGCGACCTACGACCAGCAGGTTCCGCAGTTCCTGGCCAAGTACACCAGCGTCGGGCCGCTGCTGACGCAGCGGCATCACTGCATCGTCTGGAGCGACTGGAGTTCGGGCGCCCAGGTGCAGCTCAGCCACGGCATGCGGCTGGACACGTCCTACTACTACTGGCCGCCGAGCTGGGTGGGCAACGTTCCGGGCCTCTTCACGGGTTCGGCCATGCCCATGCGGTTCGTGAAGTCGGATGGCAGCCTGATCGATGTCTACATGGCCGCCACACAGATGACCGACGAGTCGGGACAGACCTACCCGTTCACCGTGGACACCCTGCTCGACCGCGCCGTCGGTCCGCAAGGCTATTTCGGCGCGTACACCGTCAACGCGCACACCGACGCCGCGACCATTCCGGAATCCAACGCGGTGGTGAGCTCCGCCCTCGCACGCGGTGTGCCGATCGTCTCGGCCAAGCAGATGCTCACCTGGCTCGACGCCCGCAATTCGTCGTCCTTCGGCGCGGTGGGCTACAGCGCAGGCACGCTCACGTTCTCGGTGACCAAGGACCCCGCCGCCAACGGCCTTCGTGCCATGCTGCCCACACGCTCGGGCACGCGGGCGCTCGGCGCCATCTCGCGGGGCGGCAACCCGGTGAACTTCACCGTGAGCGTCGTCAAGGGCGTCGAATACGCGTTCTTCGCGGCCGACCCGGGAACCTACGTTGCCGCGTACGCGGACGATGCCTCCGGGCCGGGCGTTTCGTCCGTCTCTCCTGCCGCTGGCGCGACAGGAGTGAGCGTCGACGCCTCGGTGACGGCCACCTTCAGCGAAGCGATGACCGCTTCGACCATCAACACGACCACGTTCGAGCTGCGCAACGCCGCGAACTCGCTGGTGGGCGCCACGGTCGCCTACGACGCCGGCACCCGCACGGCAACACTGACGCCTTCCGGCCCGCTCGGCGCTTCCGAAACCTACACGGCCACGGTGCGGGGCGGAGGAACGGACCCGCGCGTGAAGGATCTGGCCGGCAACGCCCTGGCCGCGAGCGTGTCGTGGAGTTTCACGACCGGAACGCCGCCACCGCCGCCTTCCTGCCCCTGCGGCGGATTCGACAGCTCCGCGACACCGACGAACCCGCAGATCGCCGATCCGAACCCGGTGGAGCTCGGCGTCAGGTTCAGGGCCAACGTGGACGGTTTCGTCACCGGGGTGCGGTTCTACAAGGGCACCGGCAACACCGGTACGCACATCGGCAACCTCTGGAGCGCCAACGGCGCGCTGCTGGCGAGGGCCCAGTTCACCGGCGAGTCGGCATCGGGCTGGCAGCAGGTGAGCTTCTCGACGCCGGTGGCCGTCAGCGCCAACACCGTTTACGTTGTGTCGTACTTCGCACCCAACGGCAACTACGCCGGCGACGGCGGTTTCTTCGCGGCGTCGGGCGTCGACAACGGTCCCATCCGTCTGCTGCAAGACGGCGAAAACGGCGGCAACGGCGTGTACCAGTACGCCAGCTCCACCGCGTTCCCGTCCTCGACCTTCAACTCGACGAACTACTGGGTGGACGTCGTCTTCACCCTCAGTGGCCCGGCGGACACCACGCCGCCCACCGTGACGGCCGTTTCGCCGCTGAGCGGCGCCACCGGGGTCGCCACGGCGGCCACGGTCACCGCCACGTTCAGCGAAGCCGTCGATCCGGCGACCGTCGGCACGTCGACCTTCGAGCTGCGCACCGCGGCCAACGTGCTGGTGGCCTCGACGGTTTCCTACGACGCCGCCACGCGCCGTGCGACGCTCACACCCAATGCCGCGCTCGCGGCGTCCGCGACCTACACGGCGACGGTCAGAGGCGGTGCCGCCGATCCCCGCATCAAGGATGTGGCCGGCAACGCGCTGGCCGCCAGCAGCACATGGTCGTTCACGACCGCGGCGAGCGGTGGGGGAGGCGGCGGCTGCGCGTCACCGGCGAACGCCATCGTGGCCGAGAACTGCCTGACCGGAAACCTGGCGAGCGAATGGGACGTGAACGGCGTGGGCGATCCGAGCATCCAGGGCTTCGCCACCAACATCAGCGTCAATCGCGGCAGCACCGTTTCTTTCAAGGTAAGCACGACCGCGTCGAACTACCGCTTCGACATCTACCGCATGGGCTACTACGCAGGGCGCGGCGCGCGCAGGGTGGCGACGGTGCAGCCGTCGGCCACGTTGCCGCAGTCGCAGCCGAACTGCCTGAACCAGGCAGCCACCGGCCTGATCGACTGCGGCAACTGGAGCGTGTCGGGGTCGTGGGCGGTGCCCGCCAACGCGGTGTCGGGCATCTACTTCGCCAAACTGGTGCGCGCCGACACCGCAGGCGCGAGCCACATCGTCTTCGTCGTGCGCGACGACGCGAGCACCTCCGACCTGCTGTTCCAGACTTCCGACACCACCTGGCAGGCCTACAACAGCTACGGCGGCAACAGCCTGTACGTCGGCTCGCCGGCGGGGCGGGCCTACAAGGTGAGCTACAACCGGCCGTTCAACACCCGGGTGGTCGATGGAGGCCAGGACTGGGTCTTCAACGCCGAATACCCGATGGTCCGCTGGCTCGAGGCCAACGGCTACGACGTGAGCTACTCCACCGGCGTGGACAGCGACCGCGCGGGCGCGCTGCTGCTGAACCACAAGACCTTCCTGTCGGTCGGCCACGACGAGTACTGGTCGGGGGCTCAGCGCGCGAACGTGGAGGCGGCTCGCAACGCCGGGGTCAACCTCGCTTTCTTCAGCGGCAACGAGGTGTTCTGGAAGACCCGCTGGGAAAACAGCATCGACGGGTCGGGCACGCCTTACCGCACGCTGGTGACCTACAAGGAAACCATCGCCGGCGCGAAGATCGATCCCAACCCGGCCTGGACCGGCACCTGGCGCGATCCGCGCTTCAGCCCGCCTGCCGACGGCGGCCGTCCGGAAAACGGATTGACCGGCACCATCTTCGCCGTCAACGCCGGCACGAGCGCCATCCGGGTCCCCGAGGCCGACGGCAAGATGCGCCTGTGGCGCAACACGAGCGTCGCCAACCTGAGCGCGGGCAACGTCGCCGTCATGCCCAACGGCACGCTCGGCTACGAATGGGACATCGACTCGGACAACGGTGCGCGTCCTCCCGGGCTCATCCGGATGTCCTCGACGACCGTCTCCGGCGTCGATCTTCTGCTGGACTTCGGGTCGAGCTACGGGCCCGGCACGGCGACGCACCACCTCACGCTCTACCGGCACAGCAGCGGAGCGCGCGTCTTCGGCGCGGGAACCATCCAGTGGGCCTGGGGTCTCGATGCGAACCACGACCGCAGCGGCACGCCTTCGGACGTGCGCATGCAGCAGGCCACGGTCAACCTGCTCGCCGACATGAACGCGCAGCCGGCGACCTTGCAGGCGGGCCTGGTCGCTGCGACCGCCTCGACCGATGCCACGCCGCCGACCTCCACGATCACCTCGCCCACCTCCGGCGCCACCGTGGTGACCGGCACGGCCACCACGATCAGCGGCACCGCGGCCGACACCGGCGGGGGTGTCGTGGGCGGCGTGGAAGTCTCGGTCGATGGGGGTGCGACATGGCGCCCGGCGAGCGGTCGCGCCACATGGACGTACGCCTGGACGCCCACGGTCGCCGGCTCGGTGACGCTGCGCAGCCGCGCGGCGGACGACAGCGGCAACCTGCAGACGCCGACGCCCGGCGTGACCGTCACCGTCGGCCAGGCTCCGCCGCAAACCTGCCCGTGCACCATCTGGCCGGCTTCGGCCGTGCCGAGCGTGCCCAGCGACCCCGACACCGGCGCCGTCAACCTGGGGGTGAAGTTCACCTCCGACCAGAACGGCTTCATCACCGGCATCCGCTTCTATAAGGGAACGGGCAACACCGGCACGCACGTGGGCACGCTGTGGACCAGCGGCGGCGCGCAGCTCGCCAGCAAGACGTTCACCGCCGAAACCGCATCCGGCTGGCAGCAGGTGGACTTCGATGCGCCCGTTGCGGTCACGGCCGGCACGGTGTACGTCGCGTCCTATCACGCCCCGAACGGCCGGTATGCCGGTGACAACGGCTACTTCTCGGCCGCAGCCACGGACAACCCGCCCTTGCATGCGCTGCGCGACGGCACCAGCGGCGGCAACGGCGTGTATGCCTACGGCCCCGGCACGCTCTTCCCGACATCCACGTTCAATGCCAGCAACTACTGGGTGGACGTGGTGTTCACGACATCCGGAACGACCGACACCACGCCGCCCACCGTGACGGCCGTTTCTCCGGCGAGCGGGGCCACGGGCATCGCCACCAACACGGCGGTCACCGCAACGTTCAGCGAGCCGATCGATGCCACGACGGTCGGCTCCAGCACCTTCGAGCTGCGCGGCCCGGGCGGTGCCTTGATCGCCGCCACCGTCGCCTACAACGGCACGACGCGGGTGGCCACCCTGACGCCGGGCGCGGCGCTCTCCGCCTCGACGACCTACACCGCCACGGTGAAGGGCGGGGCGGCCGATCCGCGCGTCAAGGACACCGCAGGCAACGCCTTGGCGGCCGACCGGGTCTGGTCGTTCACCACCGCGGCAGGGTCCGACACGACCGCGCCCACGGTGACGGCAAGGTCGCCGGCGCCCGGCGCGACCGGGGTCGCCGCGACGGCCAACGTCACCGCTACCTTCAGCGAGGCGATGGACGCAACGACCATCGACACCAACACGTTCCAGCTGCGCGACGCCGCGAATGCGCTGGTGGCCGCGACGGTCTCTTTCAATGCGACCACGCGCGTGGCGACGCTCGACCCCTCGCCGACGCTGCTTGCGGCGGCCGTCTACACCGCGACGCTGCGGGGCGGGGCGACCGATCCGCGGGTCAAGGACGCGGCAGGCAACGCATTGGCCGCCGATGCGAGCTGGTCGTTCACGGTGGCCAGCGCGCCGGCGCCGACCGTGACCTCCACGTCGCCGGCCAGCGGCGCCACGGGCGTCAGCCCGACCAGCAACATCCTGGTCAACTTCAGCACGTCGATGAACGCCACGACGATCAACACCAACACCCTCGAGCTGCGCGATCCCTCGAATGCGCTGGTGCCCGTTTCGATCACCTACAGCTCGACCCTGCGCCGAGCCACCATCAACCCGAGCCCGGCGCTGACCCAGCTGGCCACCTATACGGTCATCGTCAAGGGCGGGCCGACGGCGCCTCACGTCACGGACACGGCCGGCACCCCCTTGGCCGCCAACGTGACGTGGTCGTTCACGATCGTCGCCGACACGACGCCGCCCACCGTCTCATCGATCGCTCCGAGCGACGGTGCGACTAACGTCAGCAGGACGCCGGAGGTGCGCGCGAATTTCAGCGAGGCGATGGACCCCGCGACCATCAACACGAACACCATGGAGCTGCGCGGTCCGTCGAACGTGCTGGTGCCTTCGACGGTGAGCTACTCGAGCTCCAACCGCCGCGCATCGCTGCGACCGGTATCGGCGCTTGCGCGCGCAACGACCTATACCGTGACGGTCAGGGGTGGCACCACCGACCCGCGCGTGAAGGACGTCGCCGGCAATGCCATGGCGGTCAACAGGACCTGGTCGTTCACGACAAGACCGTGAAGCCCGACGGCGCGCCCATCACCGGCGCAACGCGGCCGTGGGCGGCCAGGGCCTTGCCGCACCAGGCTCAGCGCATCACCCGGGCCGGGTTGCCTGCGACCTGGCTGCCTGCCGGCGTGCTGCGAACGACATTGCTCCCCAGGCCGACCAAGGTGCCGCTGCCGATCTCCAGGCTGTGCATGAGGCTGCTGCCGCTGCCTACGTAGCAGTTCTCACCGACGAGCGTGCCGCCGGCCACGGTGACGTTCGAGCCGATCAGGCTCCAGTCGCCGATGCGCGCGTCGTGGTGAATCACGGTGTTGGGCAACACGCACACGTGATCGCCGATCACGGCGTTGCTCGTGACGACGACGCCGGCCATGATCAGCACGTTGCGGCCGATGCTCGCACGCGGCGAGATCCGCGCTGCCGGATGGACGACCCGCGCAAAGCGCTCCGCCGCAATGCCCAGGGCCTCGATCACGGCGCGGCGCGACCGGAACGAGGCGGGACCGCCCGGCACGGCAAGCACCTGCGCCTCGGGCCAGCGGGTGAGGGCGGTCCTTGCAAAGACCGTCGGGCCGTGGCCGCTCGGGCCCTGCTTGCCCGGCGTGTCGTCGATGAAGCCGAGCAGATCGAACTCGCTGCCCAGGCAATCGAGCGCTTCCAGGCCGTTGCCGTTGAACGGAAAGATGAGGAGCGGATGCGCCTTGACCGAATCCGCCACTTCAGCTCCGCGTCCCGTCTGTCTTGCCGGCGCTCCGCCTCGAGCGCATCGCCATGGAACTCATCGTCCTGGAGCGCCTTGCCTCACAGCGCCTGGGCGAGATCCGGCTCGCCGATCTGGCTGCGCGCAAGGTTCTCGACCGCCCTTGCGACCTCTTCGCACTGCGCCTGCGTGAGCTCCGGGAACATGGGCAAAGAGAGGACCTCGCCGGCGGCTCGCTCAGCGTGGGGGAAGTCGCCCGGGGCATGACCGAGGTCGGCGAAAGCGGGCAGAAGGTGAACCGGCGTCGGATAGTGGATCCCCGTCTGGATGCCCTGCGCGAGCAGCGCGTCTTGCCATGCCTGGCGGTGCGCCGTGCGAATGGCGTAGATGTGATAAACGTGCCGCGCGTACGACATGACCTCGGGCGTCGCGACGCCGCTTGCGGCCAACAGCCGGTCGTAGTGCGCCGCGGCCGTTCTGCGCGCCTCGGTCCACGCTTCGAGCCGGCGCAGCTTGACCCTGAGCACGGCGCCCTGGATGCCTTCCATGCGGAAGTTGTAGCCCTTGAGGACGTGGTGGTACTTCTTCTCCGCGCCCCAGTCGCGCAGCATGCGGATGCTGCGCGCGTGCTCCGCACTGTCGGTCACGACCATGCCGGCTTCACCGTAGGCGCCCAGGTTCTTGCCCGGGTAGAAGCTGAAGCAGGTCATGTCGCCCATGCTTCCGGCGCGCCGGCCCTTGTACTCGGCACCGTGCGCCTGACAGGCGTCCTCGATCACGACCAGACCGCGTCGCCTCGCGATCTCCAGGATCGGGTCCATGTCGGCCGGTTGGCCGTACAGATGCACCGGAACGATGGCCTTGGTCTTGTCGGTGATCGCCGCCTCCAGCGCCGACGCGTCCATGGTGAAGCTGCGCGGGTCGATGTCCACGAAGACGGGCCGCGCGCCGGTGTAGTCGATGGCCGACACGGTCGCGACGAAGGTGAAGGGCACCGTGACGACCTCGTCGCCGCGCCCGACCCCCGCCGCGAGCAGCGCCAGGTGCAGGGCGCTCGTGCCGGTGTTCACGCCGATGCCGTGCTGGGCCCGGCAGTACGCGGCGAACTCCTGCTCGAAGGCGAGCACTTCGCTGCCGAGCGTGAACTGGCAGGTATCGAGAACGCCCTGGATGGCCGCGTTCACCTCGTCCCGGATGCCCTGGTACTGCGCCTTGAGATCGACGAACGGGATCACGATGTCTTCTCCCTGGATTGGATGGGGACCGTCTCTCCGCGGTGCCGCATCGACCGGCTGGCGGCTTCGATGAGCTCGACCACCCGCAGACCGAGCTGCCCGTCGGTCTTGGGCACCTTCTGGTTGGCGATGCAATCGACGAAGTGCTCGCCCTCGACCCGCAGCGCTTCGGTCACGGCCAGCTTGGGCGCCCACATGTCGCCCGTGCGGTAGCCGACGCGCATTTCCTGGATCTTTTCCGGGTCGTCGGTGAAGCTCACGCCCTTGTCGTAGATCTTGATCTTCTCGCTCGGCTCGAGGTCGTCGTAGGTGATCATCTTCTTGCTGCCGCCCACCAGGATCTGGCGCACCTTGACGGGCGCGAGCCAGCTGACGTTGGCGTGGGCGATCGTTCCGGACTCGTAGAACAAGGTCACGTAAGCGAGGTTCTCGGGCGTTCCGGGAAAGTGGTTGGTGCCGCTCGCGGACACGGCCACCGGATGCTCGTCGAGCAGGTAATCCAGGATCGAGAAATCATGGACCGCCAGGTCCGAGATGACGCTCACGTCGCGCTGGAACAGTCCCAGGTTCACGCGGATCGAGTCGTAGTAGTAGATGCGGCCGAGATCGCCGTTCCTGATCAGCTCTCCCATCTTGGCCACCGCGCCGGTGTAGATGAAGGTGTGATCTACGAGCAGCACGCGGTTGCGCTGCTGCGCCTCGTCGATGAGCCTGCGGGCCTGCTCGGAGGTTTCCGTCATCGGCTTTTCGACCCACACGTGCTTGCCGGCCTGCAGCGCCGCCAGGGCCAGCTCGAAGTGCGTGTGCACCGGGGTCGCGATGGCAATGGCGTCGATCTCCGGGTCCTTGAGCAGGTCGCACAGATCGGTGGTCGTCCTGACGGTCGGGTAGCGGCGTTGCACGACCGCGAGCTTGGCGGTGTCCAGATCCGCGACGGCGGCCACGTTGGCGTCCGGGGTCTCGGCGAAGTTGCGCACGAGATTGGGACCCCAGTATCCGTAGCCGACGATGCCGATGTTGATCATTGCGAGTTCCTTTCCAGTGCCACCGATCCGATGCGACGCCGAGGACGACGCGATCAAGATTGCCGATGAAGTTGCCGCCGCGGCAGGAGCGTCAAAGCCGGGTTCTCGTGTCTCCCACCACCTGCGCCGGCACGCCGGCCACGATGGCGAAATCAGGGACGTTCTTCGTGACCACCGCGCCGGCTCCCACGAGCGCGCCCTCGCCGACGGTGATGCCGCAAAGCAGGGTCGCGTTGCTGCCGATCGACGCGGCGCGCTTTACGCGGGTGGCTTCGACGCTCCAGTCGGCCTCGGTCTGCAGGCTGCCGTCGGCGTTGGCGGCGCGCGGATAGCGGTCGTTGGTGAACATGACGCCGTGGCCGATGAAGACCTCGTCTTCCACCACCACTCCCTCGCAGATGAAGGTGTGCGATGAAATCTTGCAGCGCGCGCCGATCACGGCGTTCTTCTGGATCTCGACGCAGGATCCGACCTTCGTTCCGTCGCCGATCACGCACCCGTACAGGTTGACGAGGGAGGGGTGGAAGATCTGGACGTCCTTGCCCAGGGTCACGCTGTCGGCGATGGGCATGGCGGGTGCTTCCTCGGCTCGGGGTCACAGGCGCCAGACGTGCAGGCCGCACTCTTGCAGGCCGGCCTGGTCGTAGCTCGATTTCACGTCGATGAAGCAGCCGTTGCGGATGAGCTTGCGGCAGAGGTCTTCGGGACCCAGCTCGCGGTAGGCGTCGTGCGCCACGGCGGCGACCATGGCGTCTGCGCGCGGCAGTTCGTCCCAGGGCACGAGGCGAACGCCGAACTCGTGGAGGGCTTCCTCCGGGTCGGCCTGCGGATCGTGCACGAACACCTCGGCGCCGAAGCTGCGCAACTCCGCAACGATGTCCATCACCTTGCTGTTGCGGATGTCGGCGCAGTTCTCCTTGAAGGTGAAGCCGAGCACGTTCACGCGGGCGCCCTTGACGTAGCTGCCGTTGGCGATCATCTGCTTGATGGTCTGCTCGGCGATGTACTTGCCCATGCCGTCGTTGATGCGGCGCCCCGCGAGGATGACCTCGGGGTGGTATCCCAGCATCTCGGCCTTGTGCGTGAGGTAGTACGGATCGACGCCGATGCAGTGGCCGCCGACCAGTCCCGGCCTGAACTTGAGGAAGTTCCATTTGGTGCCGGCTGCCTCGAGCACCTCGGCGGTGTCGATGCCCACCTTCTCGAAGATGATCGCCAGCTCGTTCATCAAGGCGATGTTCAGGTCGCGCTGCGTGTTCTCGATGACCTTGCAGGCCTCTGCCGTCTTGATGCTGCTGCAGCGGTGCACGCCCGGCGCCACCACCATTTCGTAGAGCTGCGCTACCTTGTCCAGCGTGGCGGGCGTGTCGCCGGCCACCACCTTCACCACGTTGGTCAGCATGTGCTGCCGGTCGCCCGGATTGATGCGCTCGGGGCTGTAGCCGACGAAGAAGTCGCGCTTCCATTGCATGCCGGAGGTCTGCTCGAGCACCGGGATGCAGACGTCTTCCGTCGCACCGGGGTACACGGTGGATTCGTAGATCACCGTGGCGCCGGGCTTGAGGTGCCGGCCGATGCTCCTGCTCACCTCCACGAGCGGGCGCAGGTCGGGGATGTGCGCGATGTCCACCGGCGTGGGCACGGCCACCAGCACGAAGTCGGCCTCGCTCAGCAGGGCCGCATCGCTCGTGTACTCGGCGTGCACGGCGAGCCGCATCTCGGCGCCGGGGATCTCGCGTGAGGGGTCGATGCCCGCGCGGCACTTGGCCACCTTGGCGTCCATGACGTCGTAGCCGATGGTGCGCGTCTTCTTCGCGAACTCCACCACCAGCGGCAAACCCACGTAGCCCAGCCCGACAACTGCGACAGTCACCACGAGCTTCTCCCCAGCTACATCGTCGTTCGTTGCCCGGCTTGCGGTGGGGCATTCGAACGGCGGTTGCGGTCAGCGTTGCGTCAGGCGGATCGAGCGGCCCTTCTTCATGCCTTGTGAAGCGCATTCGCCTCGTCGCTCGGTGCCCAAGGCTTCGCGAGTTTGCGGCAATTCATGTCGGACTCAATCCCCCTGTATGAAGGAGATGACGCGAACGATGGAGCGTTGCCTTTGCTCGCCCGTTCAGGCCCGGGCGGCTTGCGCGTCGGCCCGCGATCCGGGGCTGGATTGCGCCGCCGGCGTGAACCACAATCCCGGCCGATGGCGCACAGGCACGAGCGCATCCGTGGCCGGATGCGCAGGCGCACACGACCGGCACGCCAAAGGGATTGCTGAAAGAACCGTCAAGCATGTACGAGTCGTACTTCGGAATCACCCGATCGCCGTTCCAGCTGACTCCCGATCCCTGGTTCTACTTCGGCAGCCGAGGCCACCAGGCCGCTCTTGCCGCCATGAGGCAGGGCTGCAGCGGCGAACGGATGTTCACGCTGGTGAGCGGCGAGATCGGTTGCGGAAAGTCGATGCTGGTGCGAAGCCGGCTCGACGAGCTGGACGCCAGCGTGCTGGTGGGCTACATCGGCAGCACCCAGCTGAGCGGTGACGAGCTGAGGCGGGCGGTGGCCGACGCCTTCGGCGTGCCGCTCAAGGATCAGCCGACAGCCGTGTGGAAGGCTCAGTTCGCGCGCCTCCTGGCGTCGCTTCGCGACGATGGCCGACGCGCCATCCTCGTGATCGACGAAGCGCAGCACCTCGACCGGGCCGGGCTGGCCGTGCTCGAGGCTCTGGCCCCCGGGTCGCCGCAGGCCTCGCCCCTGCTCGAGATCTGGCTGGTGGGTCAGCCCGAGCTGCGCCGGTCGCTCGACGCACCCGAACTCACCGGCTTTCGCCGGCTCGTCAGTGTTTCCTGCGAGCTCGGCCCGCTCGAGCCGACGGAAACACAGGCCTACATCGAGCATCGTCTGCGCAAGGCGGGCTGGGAAGGCAAGCCGAGCTTCGAGGCCGATGCCTTCGATTCGATCCACCGTGGCACCGGCGGCATTCCGCGGCGGATCAACCGGCTGTGCAATCGCCTGTTGCTGAGCAGCTTCCTGTCGTCGGCCGTGCTGATCGATGCGGTGGCGGTGGCCAGGGCAGCGCGCGACCTGCAGCTCGAGACCGAGGGCGGCGAGCTTGCAGGAAGCATGGAGTTCCCGGATTCGGCGCGATCGGTCGCCTCGGAGCGGCCCGACCCGCACCCCGCCCTCGCGAGCACGCCGCGGCTGGGCGGCGTCTCGTCGGCGGGCCGCCTGCTGTGCGTCGTCGGCGGGCAGGGGGATCATGTCAAGGCCGCTGCGCTGATCAGGGCGATTCTCGAGTGCGACGAATCCCGGGCTTGCACACTGGTGCGCGCCTTCAGGAACGACGCCCTGAACCGCCACCGCGTGCTGTTCGATCAGTTCGGTGCCGATCTCGAGTGCGTCGAGCTGGACGTCACCGCGAACTCGCCGGCCGTGCAAACCGCGCAGATCGCCGACCGCTTCGAGCGGCTCCTGAAGGCGAGTTCGCCCTGTGGCGTGGTGGTGTTCGACGGCAGCGCCTTGGCGCTGGCGTGCACCGTGGTGGCGAGCAAGCGCGGGATTCCGATCGCGAGTGTCGGTGCGGGCGTGCGTCTGCTCGAGCGCACCCGCACGGGCGACCTGACGCGCATGCTGACGGATCGCCTGGCCAGCGTGCTCTACACGTCGGACGAAGCGGCCAGCGAGAACCTCCGGCTCGAGGGGATCGCCGCGGCCCACGTCCACTGCGTGGGCGCGGTCGGCGCCGATGCGCTGGCCCTGAGCCTGCTAGCCGGGGCGAACGACGCCCCGGCTTGGCAGTCGCATCTTCCGGGCGACCTGATCGCCGATCGGCGGGGCTTCGGCGTCGTGCTTCTCAACAAGCCGGCGAACGTGGAGCGTCGAGACCGGCTGGACAGCCTGGTGCAAGTGATCCGCCAGGCCCGGCGCGATCTTCCGCTCGTGTGGCCGATGGAGCGGCGATGCGAGCAGCGGTTGCGGGATTTCGGCCTGTCGCAGGCGATCGCCAGCGAAGGGATCGTGTGCTTGCCGATGCAGACGCACCCGGATTTCGTGCGCTTGCTGAGCCAGGCGACCTGCCTCCTGTCGGACTCCTCCGCCGCGAACGACGAGGCGCTGGCACTGAGCCTGCCTTGCCTGAGCTTCACGGATGCGGCGGAGCGCGAGTGCGGCGCCGGCGCGGCCGCCGCGGTTGCGGTGGGAACGGACCCCCGGCTCGTGACGCGGGCCTTGTGGGAGATTCTTTACGGTGCGAGCCGGCCGCTCGGCGTGCCGGCGCTGTGGGACGGGCAAGCATCCGTGCGCATCGCGCGGGACCTGCACTCGTGGACGAATCCGGATCGCGCCGGTGCCGCGGTGCGGCTCGAAGCGCTCGCCGCCCGGCCGCCTGCGCCGCGACCAACCCCCAGCCCGTACTCGCTGAGCCGGCCGGGCTGAAAGCCCCGGCCCGGCTCAGCTCCGCGCGTCTGCGCGCGGGCTTTCATCGGCTCGTGAAGAGGCCCCGACCCCCGATCGGGGGCCCCGCGATCACGGGAAACGCGGCCGCGACCCGGTTGTTCCCCGGGCGCGACGGTCCACACAATGGGCCGCAGCAACTCACAAGACCAAGGGAACCCCATGAATGTCGTACGCACATCGATGTCGCTGCTCGCAGCGCTGCTGCTTTGCGCGCCTGCGCATGCCGCGCTGCAGGGACAGTCGTTCTCGGCGTCCTACCGGTTGCCGGACATCGATACCCCTTACCCCGGTGCGAGCTTCGCTCCCTCTTCCTTCGTCGTGGGAGCGGGCATCGAATCCCTGGCGAACGTGGAAGACGTGACCTTCATCTCCATCGACTTCAGCGACACCGCGCTCAGCCTGGTGCTCAACACCACCCTCGCGCAGCCCACCTGGAACAGCTTCGGCTTCAACGGTCTCGTGTTCGACCTCGCTTCGTCCGGCCCGCTGGGCATCACCGGCGCATCGATCGGCGCGCAGACGAGCATGATCGGCTTCGACGCGAGCCGCGTCACCTTCGACAACGGCCGGATCGCGATCGACTGGGGCGGTCTGAGCTACGTCGACGGCACCCGCGTGGTCGTGGATTTCGCCACGGCCGTTCCGGAGCCGCAGACGTATGCGCTCATGCTCGCCGGGCTCGGCATGCTCGGCGCAGCGGCGGCGAGGCGGCGAAAGAACGGCAGCGCGTGATCGCGTTGCGCGGCCGGTTCGACATGCAGGGTCTGCACCCGTCGATGCCGTAAAGCTTGCGGCTCTTTTTTCTCGCGTTCCTTGTGCGCTGGCGCCCGTCAGCGCTTGCGTGCCGGCGGCTTCGCAGACCCTGGCTTGACTGAGCGCAGACGCTCCACCGCCGTCTGGCAAACCGCCTTCTCCTCGTCGCCCAGATCGACCAGCGCCAGCAGTCCCGCCAGCGGCGTGATCAAGGCGCCCAGCGCCACGCCCGCCAGGGCGCGTGCGGCGAGCGCGCCGGTCTCCAGGCCGACATCGGGTTCGGCGAAGGTGCCCGCAATGCGCACGGGCGAGCGCAGCGCGAGGGGCGAAAAATCCTTCGGGCTCGCGGCGAGTCGAAGGTCGAGTTGCTCGGTGCCGAGTGCCACCGCGCCGCTCACCACGATGGTGGTGTCGGGCGTGTCGATCACGCCCACGTCGATCGACACGCGGCCGTCGTCGACCGTCGTTTTCGCCACGGCGCATTGCACCGGCAGCGATTCGTCGCCGCCGATCACCAGCCCCAGGCCCTCGGCGATGTCGATGCCTGCGACCTCGAGCAGCAGCCGCGACATGCTGCCTTCGCGCACCCACCATTGCGTCGATCCGTCCAGTGAGGCGAACATGTCGGCGGTGGAGCGTCCGCGGCCTTGCAGCTTGGCGCCGCCGCTCAGGACGCCGCCCACGTAGCCGGTCTTGGAAGGTGGCGCGTCCTGGATGTCGCGCCCCTGGCCCGCCTTCACGAAGCGTTCGAGGCGGATGCCCGACCACTTCACATCGACGTTCCACAACGGCGCCTTCGGCTTCGCATCGAGCGAGAGCGCGCCGCGCAGCTCGCCGCCCGAGTTGCGCGCGAGCAGGTCGTCGACGGACAGGCGGCTGTCCTGCAGACGCAACCGTCCGTTGAGGGGCGCGAAAGGCTCGAGCTCCTCGGTGCCCAGGTCCACCTGCTTGAACTGCAGCGTGAGGTCGGCTTGCATCCGGGCGAGCGAGGGCAGGTCGAACTCGCGCTGCGGCAAGACGCGATCGGCCCCGGCCGGCTTGCCCGGAGCCGGTTTCGCGGGCTTGGGGGCGGGCTTTTTCTCGCCGGTTGCGGCTTGAGCGCCGAACGAAGGGGCCAGGTCGGGCAGGGCGAGCCGCGGACCGCCCAGCGTGCCCGCAAGGCGAGGCACCGCTTGCGTCTGGTCGAAGACCAGGTCGCCTTGCAGGCGGCTCGAGCCCACCGTCAGGCGCCGGATCATCAGTTGCCACACGTCTTCCCGTTCCTTGCGCACCCGGCCGTTGAGCTCGAAGGCCGCCGTGGTGGGCAGGGTCATCTCGAGCACGTCGCCCACGGCGGAAAGCGACGGGCCGGCCAGCCGCATGCGCGCGTCCAGCTCCGACAGCGCCAGCACGTCGCGCGCGCTGCCGTCGAGATGGAACTCGGTTTCACCGGCCTGCACGTCGATCACCAGCGGCAGCGGCCGTGCCTCGGCACCCTGGGCGGCCAGGGGAAGCAGGCCGCTGGTCTGCAGGCTGCCCCGCAGCGGCGACTTGCGATAGCGGCCCACGACGCTGACTTCCAGGCCGCGGGCCGGCGCGCCGCCCGCGTCGGCGGTGCCCGCTGCGGCGGCCGGTGAGGCGGCCTTCGCCGGTTCCGGCGCCTTCGCCGGGGCCGAAACAGGCGCGTCGCCCGCAGCCGGCCCGGAGGCTGCCGGCGGCTCCGACGCCGAAGGGGTGCCGATCCCGGCGCTTCCCTCGTTCGTTCTCACCGTCGCCAGCACGGCCAGCTGGCTGACGGCGTCGTCGACGTGGATCTGCGCCTGTCTCACCGTCAGGCGGCCGAAATCCGGCAACTCGGCTTCCTTCTCCGGATCGGCCTTCGGCTTGTCGCCGAACTGCCAGTTGGCGCGTCCGTCGGCATCGCGAACGAGGGCCATCTCGAGTCGATCCACGTCGAGCGATCGCACGTAGGGCACCGAGTCCGGCTGGGGACGCCACAGGCCGATGACGGTCGAGTAGGGCAATGCGACCGCCAGGCCCTGTGCCTGCAGGAAGTTTCTGGGCTGACCGCCGGGCCCTTCGAGATGCGGGCCATCGGGTGCGGGGCCGATGACCAGCGAGTCGCTGCGAGCGCGGATGGAGCCGAAGAAGCGCACGCCGAAGTCGTTGCCCATGCTCACCTCGCGCGACAGGCCTCGCTCCAGCGCCTTCTCGAGCGGGCCGCGCAAAAAGGGCCAGGCCAACCATTCGCACAGCGCGACCGCGAGCACCAGGAAGGCGAGTGGCCCCCACAACCAGACCCATCGCCGCATCGCGCTTCCCGACTTGTTCGACATTCAGATCCTTGGAATGGCTGCACGGCAGGCCATCGAACCGGGAGAGGGGCGATTCGCGTGCCCGCGCTCGTGCGGACGTTCCATGGTGGTGCCCCGCGCCTGAGCCCTGCGGCACCGGCGGCGCTCTTGTGTGCGCCGGCAGACGAAAGCGATGCCGCCACCTTGACGGGCCCGGGCAGGCCTCGGGTACCCTCGCATCCACGCGCGCGCCGCGCCCGGGCGGACCCGCGCGGCAGATCGGCGCGGTCGCGCCCCGCAGTCAGGCGCGGCTCGACGGTTCGAACGCCCGGACGTTCACACCCCCGGCTCCTCACCCCGATTCACCGTCCCGTTCGAAAGGCTCTTCGTTGCACGGCCCGGCCAGTCCCCCCGAAACGATCGCTTGCCCGGACTGCGACGCGCTGTATTCGCGTCGTCCGCTGCACGCCGGCGAGGTGGCGCGCTGCCGCCGCTGCGATGGCGTCCTCGAACGGGGCGACCGGCTGTCCATCGAGGGGCAGTTCGCGCTCGCGGTGGCGGCGCTGATCGTGTTCGTGATCGCCAACCTCACGCCCATCGTCACGCTCGACCTTCGCGGCATCGAGGTGACCGTCACCTTGTACGAGGCCATGCTGAGCACCTGGCAGTCGGGGCAGCAGGCGGTGGCGGTGCTGGCAGCCGCGACGGCCTTCGCATTCCCGCTGGCCGTCATCGTGCTGCAACTGTGCGTGATCGCTCCGCTGGCGCTGGGCCGGCGCGTGCCGGGGGGCGCGGCGTCCTTGCGTGCGCTGCATTGGCTGCTGCGCTGGAGCATGGTCGAGGTCTTCATGTTCGGCACGCTCATCGCGGTGGTGCGCAGCACGGGCCTGGCCGGCGTGGTGCCCGGCGTCGGCATCTTCTCCTTCGCGCTGCTGACGCTGCTGCTGGCCGCCAACCAGGCCACCGGCCTGCACGCGCTGTGGCGCCGCACCGCAAGGGGCGCGGCATGACGGCCGCGGCGTGGCAGCCCGAGCTTGCGGCGCCGGATGGCGGCACGGTCGAAACCGCCCGTGCTCGCGGCCTGGCCGCCTGCGAGTGCTGCGGGCTGGTGGCCCGGGCGCCGGCCGGCATCGCGCAGGCCTGCCCGCGCTGCGGCTGCGGGCTGCACGTGCGCAAGCCGCGCAGCCTGCAGCGCACGACGGCCTTTCTGCTTGCCGCCGTCGTTCTGTACATCCCGGCGAACCTGCTGCCGGTCATGACCACCGTGAGCGTTTTCGGCCCGTATGCGCACACGCTGCTCGGCGGCATCGCGGAGCTGTGGTTGTCCGACCCGGCGCTTGCGGTCGTCGTCTTCATCGCCAGCATCGCCGTGCCGGTGTTCAAGATCGCGGTGCTCGGGATGCTGGTGTGGACCGCCCGCCGGGCGTCCGTCTGGCGGCAGCGGGGCCGCACGAAGGTGTACCGCCTGATCGAGAACGTGGGCCACTGGTCGATGCTCGATGTGTTCGTGGTCGTGCTGCTCGTGGGCATGGTGCGCTTCGGCGCCTTCGCGAGCGTGCGCCCGCAGGCCGGGCTGCTCGCCTTCGGCGCGGTGGTGGTGCTCACCATGCTCGCCTCGGCGAGCTTCGATCCGCGGCTCATCTGGCCGACGGCCCGCGAGGCGAGGCAAGGTGGCTGAGCCGCCCCGTCTGGAGGACCGCGTGCCGCCGCCGGACGGCGAGCGCGCCGCGCCGTACCCCGAACCGCTGGTCGCGCCGCGCAGTCCGCTGCGGCTGTCGCTCGTGTGGCTGGTGCCGATCGGAGCGCTGATCGTCGGCCTGTACCTCGTGGTCAGTTCGCTGCTGCGCGCAGGGCCCGAGATCGTCATCGAACTGCGCAGCGCCGAGGGCCTGCAGGCCGGCCGCAGCGAGCTGCGCTACAAGGAAGTGGTGGTCGGCCGGGTGAGCGAGGTGGCGCTCAGCGAGGACCGCGAGAGCGTGCACGTGACGGCCACGCTGAACAAGAGCGTGGCCGAGCTGGCGGTGGAGGACACGCGTTTCTGGGTCGTGCGCCCGCGCATCGGCACGGCCGGCGTCAGCGGCCTCGACACGCTGCTCTCGGGTGCCTACATCGGCGTGGATGCCGGCGTCTCGAAAAAAGCCCGTCGCCGCTTCGTCGGCCTGGACACGCCGCCTTTTCCCCTGCATGGCGAGCCCGGCCGCAGCTTCGTGCTCAGTGCCGAGGACCTGGGCTCGCTGGAGGTCGGCTCGCCGGTGTACTACCGCCGCACCCGCGTCGGGCGGGTGGTGGACTACAAGCTCGATGCGGGGCGCGACCGGGTCGATGTGCAGGTCTTCATCGAGTCGCCCAACGAGGTGCTGGTGAGCGGGCGGTCGCGGTTCTGGAACGCCAGCGGCATCGATCTGGCTTTCGATGCCGGCGGGCTGACGGTCAATGCGCAGACGATCGCCTCGGTGGTCGCCGGGGGCGTGGCCTTCGCCTCGCCCGAAGGCGCGCCGTCCGGCACGCCGGCCGGTGAGGGCGCACGCTTCGAGCTGTTCGCCACGCGCAAGGAGGCGCTTTCGCCGCCCGACGGCGAGCCGATGCGCGTGCGCATGGAATTCAACCAGTCGCTGCGCGGCCTGGTGGTCGGCGCGCCGGTCGACCTGCTCGGCGTCGAGCTCGGGACCGTGCGCTCGGTCGTGCTGCAGCACAACGAGCGCACGGGCCGCTTCGCGCTCGAGGTCATCGCGGAGATCTATCCGCTGCGCCTGGGCAACGTGCGCCGCGCCTTCGATGCGCCGCCCGGCGCCTGGGCCAGCCCCGACCACCTGCTGCTCAAGAGCCTGGTCGACGCCGGCGTGCGCGCCCAGGTGCGCACCGGCAACCTGCTCACCGGCCAGCTCTACGTCGCACTCGATTTCGTTCCACGCGCGGCACCCGCGCGTTTCGACGCGCAGGCTCCCGTGCCGACGCTGCCGACCGTGCCCGGCACGCTGGCCGACGTGCAGCCGCAGCTCGCCGAGATCGTGGCGAAGATCGGCAAGGTGCCGTTCGACGAGATCGGCGTGAACCTGCAGGCGACCCTGGCCAACGCCAATGCTGCGAGCATGACGCTCACCGAAACCCTCGGCAGCGCGCGCGAGGCCATCGAGCAGCTTTCGCCGGAGGCGCAGAAGGCGCTGGTGGGCGTGCGCGACACCCTGGCCTCGGCGCAAAGCACGCTCGAAGCCCTGGACCGCAATCTCGCGCAACCCGACGCGCCGCTGCAGCGCAACGCCAACGAGGCGCTGGCCGAGCTGCGCCGCGCCGCGCGCGCGCTGCGCGTGCTGGCCGACTATCTGCAGCAGCATCCCGAGTCGCTGCTGCGCGGCAACCGCGCCGCGCCGCCGCCCGGCCCCGAGGGCACCCGATGAAACGACGATCTCCGCCCCGCCTTCGCCGGTCGCTGCCAGGGTGGCTGTTGTGCGCTTCGCTGGCGGCGGGCTGTGCCGCACCGCAGGCGACGCGCTTTCACACCCTGATGGCGCCGCTCGAAGCGCCGAGCGTCGAACGCCTGGCTCCGGTGTCGACGGCACCCGGGCCGGCGTGGGAGCTGCTGCCGGTGGGCATTCCGGCGCAGGTCGATCGGCCGCAGATGGTCGTGCAGCTGACCGATGGCGCGCTCGCCGTGGTGGAGCAGGAGCGCTGGATCGCGCCGCTGGCCGACGAGATGCAGGCCGCGCTGGCCGAACAGCTCACGCTGGCGCTCGGCGTGCGGGAGTCGTCCACCCGTTCGCGGCGCGAGCGCTGGCGCCTGCGCATCGACGTGGAGCGTTTCGATTCCGCCCTGGGGGGCGTGGTGCGGCTCGAGGCCGACTGGCGGCTCAGCTCGAGCGAGGAGCCGCGGCGCGCGCTGCGCTGTCGCACGAGCCACGTGCAAGCCACGGCTCCCGGCTACGCCGCGCTGGCTGCCGGACACCGCGCGGCGCTCGCGCAACTCGCCGGGACGATCGCGGCCAGCCTGCGCGCACTCGATGGCGGCGCCTCGCCCGAATGCCCGCGAGCCCCGCAAGCCAGCGTGCGCGGGCCCGTCGAGGCGACCGCTCCGGCTATGGCGCCCGCACCGCCGCGGTGATGTCGCTGCTGGGCGCGGATCCCGTGGTTTCGCCCTGCTTGGGAACGGCCGGTGCCGCGCCCGGTCGCTCGCGGCCCTTGAGCGAGCCGAAGGTGTGCGCATAGACCCAGGTGAACTCGGCGCCCATCAGGAAGATCTGCGCCGACCAGTACACCCACACCAGCACCACCACGATGGAGGCGGCCGCACCGAAGGTCGAGGCCACGCCGCTCTTGCCGATGTACAGGCCGATCAGCAGCTTGCCGATGGTGAACAGCAGGGCGGTGACGGCCGCGCCGACCCAGACATCGCGCCACTGCACCTGTACCCTCGGCATGAGCTTGTAGATCATCGCGAACACGCCGGTGATCAAGCCGAAGCTCACCAGGAAATTCACCACGTTGAGCGTGATCTCCCAGCCCGCGAAGAGCGGCTGCCACCACTTGCCCAGCGCGGCCAGCGCGGCGCTCGCGACGAGCGAGACCATGAGCAGGAAGCCGATGCCGAGGATCATGCCGATGGACAGCAGCCGCGCACGCACCATGCCCAACAGGCCGCCCTTGCGATCGCGCGCAGGCGCCCGCCAGATGCGGTCGAGCGAGTTCTGCAGTTCGGCGAAGACGGTGGTCGCGCCGATCAGGAGCACCGCGAGGCCCACCATGGTGGCGACGATGCCGCTGGACGGCTGATCCACGCTTTGCAGCAGACCTTCGACCGCTTTCGCGCCGGTGGCGCCCATCAGCCCTTCGAGCTGCTCGAAGACCTCGCCGCGCGCTGCGTCGGCGCCGAACACCAGACCCGCCACCGAAATCACGATGAGCAGCAGCGGCGCGATCGAGAACATCGTGTAGTACGCGAGCGCGGCGCCCATGCTGGGCGCGTAGTCCTCGCTCCACGACTGCACTGCCGCCTTCACCAGCGCCCAGCATTGCTTGAGGGTCATCGATAGTCGGTCTCGAAAAGGCATGTCGCTGTGGCAAGGGCAATGGATGTCGTGCGGTCAGGGCGGCGCCCGGCGAAGCAGGGGCAGGTTCACTGCACCCACGGCAAGCGCCGTGCCGGCCAGGATCACCGCGCAACCGAGCGCCATCGCCGGTGACACGCGCTCGGCGAGGAACAACCAGCCCCAGGCCACCGCGAACACCGGGATCATGAAAGTCACGGCGATGGCGTTGGCCGGACCGATGCGTGCGATCAGGCGGAAATACAGCAGGTAGGCCACACCGGTGCAGGCCACGGCGAGTGCCGCCACCGCCAGCCACGACGTGGCGGAGGGCGGGCTCGCCGGCCACCACCACACCATCGGCAGCAGCAGCACCAGCGCCGCCGACAACTGGCTGCCGGCAGCCACCGCCAGCGGCGCCACACCCCGCAGGCGGCGCTTGGTGAAGTTGGCCGACCAGCCGTAGCACAACGTCGCCGCGAGGCAGGCGGCCATCGCCCAGCCGGTGCTCGCGCCGGTCGCTGCCGGCGCGAGCCCGCCCCGGTTGCCGACCAGCCACATCACGCCGCCGAAGCCGATGACGAGCCCCAGCACGCGCGAAGCGCTGAGCCGGTCCTTGAGCCACAGCCACGCGATGAGCGCGCCCCACAAGGGCGACGTGGCATTGAAGATCGACGACAAGCCCGCACCGATGCTCAACGCCGCATAGCCGTAGGCCAGAAAGGGCAGGGCCGAGTTGCTCACGCCGACGATGGCGATGTCGCGCCAATGCGCCCGCATCACGCCGAACTGCCGGCGCGCGAGCACCAGCGGCAGAAGAAACACGCACGCGCCGGCCACCCGCAGGCCGGCGAGCGCGACCGGACCGAACTCGCCCGCGCCCATGCGCATGAAGAGAAAGGAGGCGCCCCACAGGGCGGCCAGGACGCTCAGCTCGGCCAGGTCGGCCGGCTTCAAGCAGCCGCTCCCTCGAGCATGAGCAGCGCGCGTTTCCTGTGCAGCCCGCCCGCGTAGCCGGTCAGTGCACCGGCGGCGCCGATCACGCGGTGGCAGGGCACGATCACCGACAGCGGGTTGCGGCCGACGGCGCCGCCCACGGCCCGCACGGCCGGTCCGCGGCCCAGCCGCTCGGCCAGCGCGCCGTAGCTCAGCGTGCGGCCGTGCGGGATGGCGCGCAGCGCCAGCCAGACCTCGCGCTGGAACGCGCTGCCCTGCGGGTCGAGCGGCACGCGAAATCGGGCGTTCGAGCCTTGCCCGCGATGCCTGCCGTGCCAGTAGGCATCGAGCTCGGCCAGCGCCTGACCGATCCAGCGCTGCTTCGCGTCGACGGGTGCCTGCAGCACGCCGGGGTGGTGCTTCTGCCCGTCGAACCACACGCCGGCGAGCCCGTTCGCGGTGGCGGCCAGCAGCAGTCCGCCGAGCGGCGAGTCGGCGCGGGCCTGGGCGACGAGCGTGGTGAAGGATGGTTCGCCGCGGCGCACGGCGGCGCTGTCGCGATTCCGCCCGTGCTCATGGACGGCGCGCACGGTTGCGCCTTGGTGATCCTGGGCCTGCTCCTGGGCAGAGGATTCGAATGCCGTCGTCTTCATGTCGCTGTCTCCAACAAGTGCCACAGCCGCATCACGGCGTAGCCGCGCCAGGGTTTGCAGGGCTCGGCGAGTTCGGTCTGGCGCCCGGGCTCGCGCGAGCCGAGTGCGCGAGCCAGGCCGATGTCGCCGGCCGGCCAGGCATCGGGCCAGGCGAGGGCGCGCATCGCGATGACCTGCACCGTCCACTCGCCCACGCCTGGCAGGGCGCGCAGGGCGGCCAGCGTGGCCTCGAGCGGCGCGCCGCGGTGCAGGGCGATCTCGCCCGCGGCCACGGCGCGTGCAAGGGCCTGGATGGCGGCCACGCGCTGACGCACGATGCCGAGCGTGCCGATGTCGGCCGGCTCGGCCGCGGCGAGCCCCGCAGCGCTCGGGAAGAGCTGCGTCAGGTCGGTGAAGGGCGTGACGAGCGGCGTGCCGAAGCGCCCGACCAGGCGCTGCGCCAGGGTTCGTGCGCCCTTGACCGTGACCTGCTGGCCGAGGATAACGCGCACTGCGCTCTCGAAGCCGTCGAAGCCGTTGGCCAGTCGAAGGCCCGGGCGCGGCGCAGCGGGCAGACGAGCGAGCGCCGGGTCGATGCGGGCGGGGTCGGCGTCGAGATCGAAGGCCTGGCGAACGATCTCGATCACGCGGCCCATGGCCGGCAGCAGCTCGGGCGCGACCATGAGCTCGAGCTCGTCGATGTCGGGCAGGAAGCGCAGCGCGAGCCAGCCGTGTCGTTCGCTGCCGTCGTGCACGAGGCGCAGCGTGCGCCGCAGCGTCTGGCCCTCGACCGCTTCCACACCGGCGACCGTGCGCACCGCAAAGAAGTGCATGAGCGCCTCGATGTCGAAGGGCGGCCGGTACGCCAGCCGCAGCTTGAGCGCGTCGCACGCGAGCACGCCGGGCAGGCGCAGCAGCGGGGTGGCGCTGGCGCGCCGCGGCACGGTCTTGTCGTTGCCGGCGCCGCGCAGGCGCGTGGGGCTGAGCCGGCAATGCTGCGCGAACGCCGCGTTGAAGCGGCGCACGCTCCCGAAGCCGCACTGCAGCGCGACCTGCGCCACCGGCAGCCGCGTGTCGGTCAGCAACTGCTTGGCGAGCAGCAGGCGCTGCGTGGTCCAGTAGTCGATCGGCGTCACGCCGTAGGTGACCGCGAAGATGCGGCGCAGGTGGCGGTCGGTGACGCCCAGCCGGTTCGCGATGGCGGGCAGGCGCAGCGCCTCGCCGCTGCGCGCGGCATGCTCGAGCATGCGCGCCGCGTGATGCGCCAGCACCTGCGACGAATCCACCAGCGAGAGTCCCGGCGCCAGCTCCGGCCGGCAGCGCAGGCAAGGCCGAAAGCCGTGCTGCTGCGCGCTCGCCGCGCTGTGGAAAAAGCGCAGGTTGGCCCGCCGCGGCAGCCGCACGCGGCACACCGGGCGGCAGTACACGCCGGTGGAGGTGACGCCGGCGAACAAACGCCCGTCGAAGCGCGCGTCGTGTGCCTGCCAGGCGCGGTAGGCGGCGTCGGTGTCGATCTCCGGCAAGTTGCAGGGCAGGGCGGGCATGCGTCGATGATAGGCAGCGCGGGCTTCGCGACTGGCCGTTTTCGGACCTGTGCATCGACTGATCGCCGCCGCGCCCCGGCGAGCGCAAGGCCGGTGCCCTGGCGCACCGAACCCGCCGCGGCAGCCGCAAGGCCCTCCCTACAATCCAACGCTCCTAACGCACGGGGAAGAACGCATGCAGGTTGCCGACTCGATCTTCAAGGCCTACGACATCCGCGGCATCGTCGGAAAGACGATCGACGAGGGCTTCGCCGAACACCTCGGCCGGGCCTTCGGCAGCGAGGCGCTGCGCCTCGGCGAGCGCGCCGTGGCGGTGGGGCGCGACGGGCGCGTGTCGGGCCCGTCGCTCGTGGCTGCACTCGTGCGCGGTCTGCAATCGACCGGCATCGACGTGGTCGATCTCGGCGCGGTGACCACGCCCATGCTCTATTACGTGGCCGCAACGCGTGGCGAGCACGGCTGCCGCAGCGGCATCCAGGTCACCGGCAGCCACAACCCGAAGGACTACAACGGCTTCAAGATGGTGCTGGCCGGGCGCGCGATCTACGGCGAGGACATCCAGGGCCTCAAGCGCCGCATCGAGGCCGAGGACTACGCCCGGGGCAAGGGCCGCAGCGCCAGGATGGACATCGGCGCGGAGTACCTCCACCGCATCGCCTCCGACTGCAGGCTGGCGCGGCCGATGAAGGTGGTGGTCGATTGCGGCAACGGCATTCCGGGTGCGTCGGCGCCGGGCATCCTGCGCGCGCTGGGCTGCGAGGTGGTGGAGCTGTATTCGGAGGTCGATGGCGATTTTCCGAACCACCATCCCGACCCGAGCAAGCCGGAGAACCTCGTCGATCTGATCCGCACCGTCAAGCAGACCGGCGCCGAACTCGGCCTGGCCTTCGACGGCGACGGCGACCGGTTGGGCGTGATCACCGCCGACGGCCAGAACATCTTTCCCGACCGCCAGCTCATGCTCTATGCGCAGGACATCCTGCAGCGCCACCCCGGCGCGCCGGTGATCTTCGACGTGAAGTGCAGCCAGCGCCTGGTCGAGGCGATCAAGGCCGCCGGCGGCGTGCCGACGATGTGGAAGACCGGCCACTCGCTCATCAAGGCCAAGCTCAAGGAGAGCGGCGCGCCGCTGGCCGGCGAGATGAGCGGCCACATCTTCTTCGGCGAGCGCTGGTACGGTTTCGACGACGCCACCTACACCGCGGCGCGGCTGCTCGAGATCGTGTCGCGCCACGAGAACCCGAGCGCGCTTCTCAATGCCTTGCCCACCAGCTTCAGTACGCCCGAGCTGAACATGCCCTGCGCCGAAGGCGAGCACCACGAGGTGGTCGCCAAGCTGCGCGAGGTGGCCAGCTTTCCGGGCGCGCGCGACGTCATCACCATCGACGGCCTGCGCGCGGAGTACGACGACGGCTTCGGTCTCGTGCGTGCGTCGAACACCACGCCCGTGCTGGTCCTGCGCTTCGAGGGCAAGACGCAGGCAGCGCTGGAGCGCATCCAGGCGCAGTTCATGGCCGAGGTGAAAGCGGTCAAGCCCGACGCTCGGGTGACGGCAGCGGCGCATTGAGGTGCGAAGTGTGCGTGGCCTTCCCCAAAGGGGCGAGGGAGCCATACCGGCTTGCCGCACGGTGCCGTCTTGCCCCCTCTGCCTGCGCGAGAGGGCGGGGGTGAGGGGCGGGCCGCAACGCGCAACAGCGGCAGCGTTGCGCCGAACCGGCGACGGCCCCACATGAAGGAGGCGCACGCCCGCGCCCTCTACAGCGCACTGCTCGTCGCACTGGCCCCGCTCTACCGATTTCGCCTGCGGTGGCGCGGACGGGCCGAGCCGCTCTACCGCGAAGCCGTCGCCGAACGCTTCGGTCGCTACCCGAACAACGACGTCGAGCCCGGCGCCGCGTGGATCCATGCCGTCTCGCTCGGGGAAACGCGCGCCACCGCCGCGCTGATCGACGCCCTGCGCGAGGCCCGGCCCGGCGTGCGCCTGCTGCTCACTCACGGCACGGCCACCGGCCGCGAAGCCGGTCGTTCGCTGCTGCGTTCCGGCGACCGGCAAACCTGGCTGCCGTATGACACCCCGAGTGCAGTGAGTCGCTTCTACCGGTACTGGCAACCGGCGGTGGGCGTGCTGATGGAGACCGAGGTCTGGCCCAACCTGCTGCACGGCGCGCAGGCCGCCGGCGTGCCGGTGTTGCTCGCCAATGCGCGCCTGAGCGAGCGCAGCCTTGCCAAGGGGCGGCGCTGGGACGCCCTGCTGCGTCCGGCCTTTGCCGCGCTGGCGCGCGTGCTGGCGCAAACCGAGGCCGATGCCGACCGCTTGATCGTGGCCGGCGCGCCGCGGGTCGAGGCGATGGGCAACGTGAAGTTCGATGCCGCGCCCGACGCGCTGCTGCTGGTGCGCGGCGCCACCTGGGCGCGCGCGAGCCGGCTGCCGCTGGTGCTGGCCGCCAGCACCCGCGAAGGCGAGGAGCTTGCGCTGCTCGCGGCCTGGGCCGGGTTGCCGCAGCCTCGCCCGCGCCTGCTGCTGGTGCCGCGTCATCCGCAGCGCTTCGAGGAAGTGGCCGGGCTGGTCGAGCGCAGCGGCCTGGCGCTGTCGCGCCGCAGCGCGTGGCCCGGCGGCGCGCCCGATGCGCAGGCCCAGGCGGCCGCCGTGTGGCTCGGCGATTCGATGGGCGAGCTGCCCGCCTATTACGCCTGCGCCAGCGTGGCGCTGCTCGGCGGCAGCTTCGAGAAGCTGGGCGGGCAGAACCTCATCGAGGCCGCCGCCTGCGGCTGCCCGGTGGTGATGGGCCCGCACACCTTCAACTTCGCCGAGGCCGCCGAGTTGTCGCTCGCGGCAGGCGCCAGCGAGCGGGTGGACACGCTGGCAGAAGGCGTCCGGCGCGCCGCCGCGCTGGCCGGCGATTCGGTGGCGCAGGCCGGCATGGCTCAACGCGCGCTGGGCTTTGCCGCGGCGCACCGCGGCGCGGCGCAGCGCATGGCGGCGGCGATCATCGACGTGCTGGAGCGGCCGAGCGCCTGAGCGGCACGCGGACCGGCTGGCGCGGCTGCGTCAACCGGCCTGCCAGCGAAACGAAAGCACCCAGAAGACAGCCGCCATGGCATGAATCGACATGGTGGCGACGGGCACGAGCTGCCGGCGCAGCGAAGGGCGCTGGTTCCAGTGCGAACCGGGGTGCAGTTTCTTCGCGGCTTCTCCGAAGGCGGTGAGGTAGCCGTTGAGCGTGAACTCGATCCACCAGAAGGTCGCGGTGGTGATGAGCCCGAAGACGCGCAGCGCCATGCCGATCTCCGGCGGCCCGACCAGAGCTTCCTTTCCGAACAGCGCCGCGATCAGGGCGCCGGTGATGGCGATGAACACGCCGACGATGGCGAACCGCAGGTTGCTGTAGTGGCGGATGTTCGCCATGACTTCGGCGTACTCGTCCTTCGCCTCGACGAGCGGCGCGGCAGCCGGGGTCGCGGCCGCCGCGGGTTCCGCAAGGGGCCGGCGGGCGCGAGCCACCGTGGAGGCATCGCGGTTGCCGCTTCGGCCCAGCCGACTCGGATCGGCGCTCACGCCGGGGCCTTGAAGCTGCTGCCGTCCCACAGGAATCCGGTCAGCGAGGCGAAGGCCGAACGGGCGATCTCTGCGGGCGGGTACAGGAGGGCCAGTTCGTCGCCCAGCGTCGTCTCCCCGGCCACCAGGCCCGTGAGGTTGACGAAGCGGACCAGGCTGCCGCGCTGGGTCTGCGTCGTGGGCGCGACGAGCGGTTGCGGGTGGATCCAGCCGGCGGCCTGCATGACCGGGGCGACTTCCAGGAAGCGCGCCGCTGCCGGCGGATCGGCCGCGACGGCCGTGTCCGAGGCGCGCTGTGCCACCCAGTTTGCTTCGGGCACCAGCGTGCCGCCGTCCAGTTCGCGCGCGACCAGCCGGAGCGGCTCGGTCGCCGGCGTTTCCGGTCGGGCGATGGCCAGCGCATCGGCGGCCGGATCGACCAGCACGGTGCCGGGGAAGACCTCCAGGCTGCGACCGAGGGCCGCCAGCGCGAGGTCGGGATCAGGCGAACTCGCGGTGGCGCCCGGCTGGCTGGCCGGCAGCGTGGCGCGCGGTGCGCGAAGCGGCAGTGCGCAGCCCGAAGCATGCAATGTGGCGAGCGCCGTCTGCAGCGGGGCATGGAAATCGGCGCGAACGCTGAGCAGCGGCGGGATCGACGCCTGCGCCGGGCCTGGCGGCCGGTCGTTGGGCACGTCGATGAAACCCACCGGCAGCACGCCGCCCAGCTCGGCGCTGCCAGGCGCCGGCCCGGCCACGCCCAGCGCGCTGGCCACCGCGCTGGCGCGCATGTCGAGATGCCCGGCGCTTTCCAGCAGGTTGAGGTAGCCGCCCACCTCGGTGATGTTGAGCGGCGCGGGCACGCGCGAGGGGAACACGTCGCCCTGCAGGGCCAGGCGCTGGAGGAGCAGGCGCTGCGCTTCGAGCACGTCGGGCCGCACGCCCGAGCGCATGAGTTCGACGAGTGCATCGACCACGCCGGCGAAGGCGTTGTCGAGCGCCGTGGAGGTGGTGTCGGTGTCGGCCATGGCGTGTCTCCTTCGTTCAGACCAGGCCGAGCGCCGCCAGCCAGGCCTTGCTGCCGAGCGTGCGGTCGTTCGGGTCGTCGGGCTTCTTCTTGTCGAAGGCGTCGAACAGCTTGGCGGCGAGGTTCGCCGGCAGCGGCCCGCCGGCCAGGCCCGTGACGATGCCCTCGGCAAAGGCCTTGGCCTGGTCGATGTCGGGTTTGTTGTTGGCGGCGCCCAGGTAGGCGGCGGCGTTGTCCTTCAGGTCCTTGACGGCAGCGGCCTGCTTGTCCGACTTGGCTTTCTCGGCAGCGGCGGTCTTCTCGGCTGCAGCCTTCTCGTCGGCCGCCTTCTTGTCGGCGGCGGCCTTGTCGGCGCCGAACTTGGTCTTGAACACATCGACCCCGGCGTCGAGCGCCTTGCCGGCGAGTTGGGTGGCCGAGGCCAGCGCGTCCTTGCGGGCGGACTCGGCGCTGTCGATGGTCTTGCCGCCCAGCGCGCTGAGCACGGCATGACCGAGGAAGTCGGTGGAGAAGTCCTGTTGCGTCGGCGCCTTGCCGGCCAGCGCCTGGCTCAGCGTGCCCAGCGTCAGGCCGCCGCCGCCTTCGCCGGCCACGTTGTTGACGATGGTCGGCACGTTGGACAGCGTGGACGGCGCGGTGAGCGCGGCCAGGTTGTTGGCACGCAGCGCGACGTTGTCGATGGCCGTGGCCTCGTCGCCCGGCGAGTCCTGCCAGTTCCAGAAGCGCGTGAGGTCGATCTTCTCGGCCGAAGGGCAGTGGCCCAGCACCGCCTCGCCGAGAACGCCGCGCGTGGGCAGGGTGAAGTGCGACACGGGCGGCGAGAAGGCCTCGGTGTGAAAGCGCTTCAAGGCCTCCTGCACCGAGCTGTTGGTCAGTGGGGGGCGGTTCTCGGCGCCTTCGGCGTTCTCGTCGCCGGCCAGCTTGACGGCCAGCGAGGCGGGAATCGAGAAGGGCATGATCATGCAGTTGCCGTAGTAGCCCAGCACCTGGTTGGCCACGCAGTTGAGCAGCGGAACGTGCTGGCTGGCGTCGGTGAAGCCGTCGGGATCGAGCCCTTCTTCGGGCAGGCCGATGGTGTAGCCCTCGAGCATCACCACGCGTTCTTCCGCCGTGAGCGAGGACCACACCGCCTTGGAGTAGGTGAGCGTGTTGCGCACCACGTGCTGCAGGGTGCGCTCGATCTTCATCATGTCGCGAAAGCCGAGCACCGGATTGCGCTCGAGTGCCGCCACCGGCAGGCCGCCGGGGGCCAGCTCGACCGCGCTGCCGATGTCGTCGGCCGCGATCGAGTCGGCGGCGTTGTTGATCGTGGCCTTGAAGGCGCGCACGTTGGGGCCGCCGAGCTCGCGCTCCAGCTCGCTCGGCTCGATGCGCACCGAGGCTTCGAGCGTGCCGAGATTGAGCGCCAGGCCGGGAAAGCCGGCGGTCGAGTTCTTGATCAGGTCGAACAGGGAGTTCTTGGTCGGGTCGAGCTGATAGTCCACCACGTCGAAGGCGCGGCGGATGTCGAAGCCGATGATCTCGCTCTTGTCGATGGATTCGGGGATGACGAGGGAGCCGGTCATGGCCACCTCGCCGCCTTCGCGCCGCAGGCGCCTGAGCTCGCTCAGGAACGCCGCGCGCGTGCCGAAGCTGCCCGGCGCGATGGCGGTCAGCGGCGAATCCAGCCGCACCGGCCCGATGCGCCGGCCGCCGCGCACCAGCACCTGGACCCACAGCCGCTCGTAGGGGATGTAGCGGCCGGTGAGCGAGAAGGCCAGCACGTCGGCCGCCGGGCCGACCACATCGACCTGCGCGCGGATGTTGGCTGCAAAGTCCTCGAGGATGCGCAGACCCTCGCGCAGGCGGCCGGGCAGGTTGGGCTGGACGGCGTCGGCGTGGCGGTGAAGCAGCGCGTAGCGGATCAGGAGTTCCTCGCGGCTGTCGACCCGCGCGGTTTCGGTGAGTTCGAGCTGCTGGCCGGGCGGCAGGAAGCGCACGAGATCCAGCGGAACGAAGCACACCAGATTCACGCCTTCGATCGCCGTGCTGCCCTGGAACTTGCGCAGCACCTCCCAGTACTGGATGGTCAGCGCATGCGCCTTGTTGTGGTTGGTGATCACCTTGGTGGTGATGCTTTCGCGGTCGGTCTCCGTCGCCAGGCGGATGGAGGTGCGCTGCGCCGAACGGCGCGCCGACGCTTGCCGCTCGACCGAGCGGTGCATGTCTTCGGAGGTCGAGCTGGTGTAGGTGCGCGCGCCGTCGAGCGAGCTTTGCGTGCTGCCGTTGTTGCTCGACTTGCCGCCGCCGCCGCCCGCGCCGATGCCCAGCGCCACGGGCCCGAGCACCGCGCCGATGCCGCCGGCCACGCCCCAGCTCGAGGAGCGCGCCTCGTTGCGGTAGCTCGAATTCGCACTCACGTGCTCCTCGAAGGCCGAGTCGAAGGTCGCCTGCGCCGAGGCGTTCTCGCGCAGCGATGAACGCTGCTGTTCCGCGATGTCCACGCTTTCGAGCTCGCTCACGCTGGCGGTGGCGACGCGCTCGGACACCACGATGCGCTGCTGCTCGCCCGGCGCGAGCGGAAGCGAGTACAGCAGGTTGCCGAGCGTGAGGCCGTCGTACTTCCAGACCTGCGCCAGGTTGAGCACGTAGCCCAGGCCCAGCGTGCCTGCCATGGGCACCGCGCGCTCGGTGCCGATGGTGTTGCCCGCCACGCCCACGAGCTGGTCGCGGAAGCCGTCGACGCTGATGGGCTTGTCGATGGGCACCCGTTCGACGAAGCGGGTGTCGGTGAGCTGCAGCGCGGAGATGAGGTTGGCATCCCAGGCCGGCACCATGAAGCGCGTGCCGCGGCCTGCGCCGGGAAAGAAGGGCCCGCTCGGAAAGAACACGCGGTTCACGGTCGTGGTGCGCGGCTCGACCAGGCGCACCAGCAGCTTGTAGGGAAAGCGCCGCACGACGGTGTCTTCCTCGAACGTGATGCTGCAGGCGTCCTGGCCGAGCTGCACCTTCACGGGCGCGTGCGCGGCCGCCTCGCCCGCGGGGCCGGAGGTGCCGGCCGGCAGGTCGTCCACCAGATCGATGAGCGCGCCGACGATGCTCGGCGGCAGCGGCTCGAGCGCATCGTCGAGCACGAGTTCGCCGACGGCCTGCGAGCCGGTTGGCGGCACCGGGACCGTGAAGCGCTTTGCCGCGGCCCCGCTTCCCTTGACGAGCAGGCCCAGGCCGCCGGCGAGCAAGCTGCGGCGCTGGGCATCGCTCACGGCCGGCAGCGCCAGCGTGAAAAGGCCCAGCGCGTCGGTGACCACGCCACGCCCGATCGCGGTGCCGCTGCCGGGCAGAGTCGGTTGCACGCTGACCCGATCGGCCGGCCGGCGATCGGGCTGGAGCACCAGGCCGCGCACCTGACGCGGCAGGGTGCGCACTTCGGCGGCCATGTCCAGCGCCACGTTGGCGTGCTGGTGCAGGGTGGCCAGGCCGACGCGGAAATGCGTGACGTCGGCGATCTTGGTGGCCAGCACCTGGCGCTTGTCTTCGTCGCCCAGTTCACGCAGGCGCACGGCGCTGGCATCGACGAGGTCGAGGCTGGGCAGGAAGGGCCGGGCGAGTTGCGGATTGCGAACGGCGGCGCGCGAAGCGGCAGAGGCTGCCGGTGCGGCGGAGCCGGGCGAGGGTGCCGCGGGCGGGCGAGGTGCACGAGTGACCATCCTGGTGTCTCCCCTGCGCCTTGCGAAACCCCGGTTCGGTGCGAACGGCGGGCCGGGCGCGGGCCCAATCTACGTCGCACCGGGCGCGATTGCCGTCCCTAAGAGCGGCCTTGCTGAAGGTAGGGGGTCGATGAGCCGACGGTTCGGCGCCCGCGGCTGTTCGCAAGAAAGGATGGCGGCTAGCGCGCAGGCGAAGCGGCCGGCTCGGGCCGTGCCGCCGACGCAGCCGATGCAGCCGATGCCGGCGCGTCCGGTGCCAGCACCTTGCCCCGAAGTGCCAGCTCCGGCGCCCGGCGCATCGATTCGAGCGCCTCGCGCACGCCGGCCTCGTTCTGATCGCGCAGCGCCTCGGCCAGATCGTGCGAGGCGTCGCCGCGCAAGGCCGCGTACTTGCGCAGGATCTCAAGCTGGGCCGCGGAGGGGGCGGCCGGGTCGAGGCTCAGGGCCGAGAGCTGCTCGAAGCTGGACTGATACTCGCGCGACACGTCCGCGTCGATGCGGCCGGCCAGCTCGTCGAAGGATCGGCCCTCGCTGCGGCCGGACTCGAAGATGGATTGCCAGCGCGAGCCGATGCGCCGGTCGGTGTCGAGAAACTCGCGGATCGCCTCGCGCGCCTGCAATTCCTCGGTGAGCCTGTAGCGCGGCGCAGGCACGTTGGACACCATGACCCCGAGCGCCAGCACGAGGGCCGCACCGGCCAGCCAGCGAGGACGGCGCTGCGGCGGATGCCCGGCCTGCAGCGGCCGGGCCAGCGCCATGCCGAGCAGCGCGCCCGATGCCAGGCCGCCGATGTGCGCCGCGTTGTCGATCCCGGTGATCACGAAGCCCAGTGCCAGCGTCGCCGCCGAGAACACCGCGACGCCGCCGAACAGCCAGCGGAACTCGAAGGGATCGACCCGCCCGCGCTCGCGCGCCAGGCACACCATCAGCGCGCCGTACACGCCGAACACGGCACCCGAGGCGCCCCCCGAGATGGCGCGCTCGCCCTGCACGATGAGCGACAGCAAGTTGCCCGCCATGCCGCTGCCCAGGTAGATGAAGGCCAGGCGCGCGTGCCCGTACAGGCGCTCGACCAGCCGGCCGCCGTCCCACAGCGCCCACATGTTCATGCCCAGGTGCAGCACGCCGAAGTGCAGGAACATCGCCGAACCAAGGCGCCACCACTGGCCGTCCTTGGTGGCGGGGCCGAAGTTGGCGCCCCAGGCGAGCTGCACGTCGTTCGGCGCGTGCCACAGGCCCGCCCCGAAAGCCAGCATCACGGCGAACACCGCGACGTTGGCGAGGACGAACCCCACCGTCACCGGCGTCAGCCGGGGGCTGCCGCGCAGCAGGTCGGCGAGGCGAGGCGGGGCGTTGTCGGGAAGGGTTTCGGCGCTGGGGTCGCTCATCGGCTGGGACGCGCACGGCGCTCGCCGTGCGGGTGCTGCGCGCGGGGCGCGCAGTGGGGCCTGCATGGTAAGTGGGCCCGGCGGACGCCGTGGCAGCAGGGGTGAGCCGAGCGCCTGCCGCTGCATCCGGCTCGGCGAGTGGCGCTGCGGCCCCGCCGCTCAGCCGCCGGTGGCCGGCATCCGTTTGGACAGCGCCGAGTCGCGCGCCCGCAGGAAGCCTTGCAAGCGCTTCGCATAGCCCGGTGTGGCCGCGCCCTGGACCGAGGCGCGTCCGGCGAGCGATCGCCGCCAGCGGGCCAGCCGCGGTCGCCCTTGCAGCCAGCCGAATCCGTCGAACGCCGCGTCGAAGGCGTCGAGATAGCGGAATACCGGGCCGAACGCCGCATCCACGAACCCGAAGCGCTCACCGGCGAACCACGGGCCGCTCGGGTGCAGCGCGCCTTCGAGCTGGGCGAACTTGCCTTCGAGATCGCGCGCCCAGCGGTCGAGCTGTGCTTCGTCGGCCGCGTTGTAGAGGTTCGCGATCGCGGCGAGGGTCGCCGAGCCGAACTCCATCCAGCCGCGCTCCCGGGCGCGTTGCCGGGCGTCCTGCGGATGCAGGGGCGGCTGCGGCTGCAGCTCCTCGAGGTACTCGCATATCGCGGCCGACTCGAACAAGGGCTCGCCGCCCACCAGCAGCACCGGCGTCTTGCCCAGCGGCGAGACGGCGAGGAACCAGGCGGGCTTGTCGGCCAGATCGATGTCGCGCCGCTCGAAGTCGATGCCCTTTTCTGCCAACACGATGGCCGCGCGCTGCACGTAGGGGCACAACGCATGGCTGACGAGCAGCAGTGGTGGCCGGCGCGGCCCGCTTGCGGCCGGTCCGAGGATTCCGGGGGCGATCGGTGCGGGGTTCATGGAGTCGTGTTCCGATGTAATTGCAAACGCAACTATATGGTGCCATGCTAGTATTTGCAAACGCAACTATCTCGACCCGACCGGCCGACGATCCATGGATGCCTGGAGCCTGTTCCTGAGCGCGCACGCGCTGCTGGTGGCCGACATCGAGGCCCGGCTGGCGGCTGCCGAACTCCCTCCGCTGGCTTGGTACGACGCGCTGTGGGCGCTCGAGCGCACGCAGGGGCGGCGGCTGCGGCTCGGCGAGTTCGAGCGCTGGATGGTGATCAGCCGCAGCAACATCACCCGCCTGATCGACCGGCTGGAGCAAGCCGGGCTGGTGGTGCGCGAACGATCGGCCGAGGACGGCCGCGGCGCCTATGCGGTGCTCACGCCCGAAGGCCGCAGGATGCGCAGGAAGATGTGGACCGTTTACGGGCCGGCGATCGAGGCGCTCTTCGAGCGACCCCTCGGCGCGGCGGCGCAACCGCTGGCCGAGGCGATGCAGCGGCTCATCGCCGCGCAGCGCAGCGCCTGAACCCGGCTCAGGCCTCGGTCGCCGCTCGGCACTCCCGCGGCGTCATGCCGTAGCGTTGCCGAAAGCTGCGGCTGAAGTGCGCGGCGTCGCTGAAGCCGTGGGCATAGGCGATGGCCGTGATGCTGTGCCCGGCGCGGCGGGGGTCCTGCAAGGCCTGTTTGCACGCGGCCAGCCGCTGCGACCAGATCCACCGCTCCAGCGTGCTGCCTTCGCGTCGGAACAGCTTGTGCAGATAGCTCTTGGACAAACCGAGCGCCTGCGCGATGGCGCCGAGCGAGAGGGCCGGGTCGTCGAGGTGCTGCAGCGCGTGCGCCTTGATGCGCAGGAGCTGTCGCTCGGCACCGGCCGGCAGGGCTTGCGCGACGCTCATGTCGCCGGTCTGCAGGCCGCGCAGGCCGCCGGTCAGCACGGCGAGGATGCCCTCGGCCACGTCGGCGGCGGCCAGCGGCTGCAGATCGCCCGCCCCGTTGCAGGTTTCGCGCAGCATCTGCACGAGCAGGCGGGCCGGCAGCGCCTCGGCGGGAACGGCGCGCGCGGTGAGGTCGTCGCAACCCGGCAGGCGCTCGCACAGGCTGGCGCGGGGCACGCGCAGCACCGCCTGCTGGTAGTCGTGCTCCAGCAGCAGTTCGTAGGGCCGCCGCGTGTCGTAGATGGCGAACTGGCCGGGCGCCAGCAGCGTTTCGCGAGCGTCCTGCGTCACGCGGCAATGGCCTTCGAGCTGCAGGCTGACCAGAAAGAAGGCCTCGCCAGCGCGGGCGGCCTGCCGCTGCGAGCGGGTTACCCTCTTGCGGTGGTGCCCGGCCGACAGGATGCGCGTCATGGCCAGGTCGGCCACGTCGCGGTTGAGCATGGAGGCGTCGAAGCCTTCCGGATCGTGCACCCTGAAACCCGATTCGACGAAGCGGTCCGAAACCGCCCGCGCCCAGCCCGCCACCCGCCGCTCGGGCGGCAACGCCAACGTGGAGAACGCCCTGTCAAACCCCATCGTGATTCATCCCCGGTGTGCCTTTCTCGAACAGTGCACCGGCGCACAAGCGGCAGTGCACGCGCAGGCAAGACGCGGCGCCCCTCGCACGCCAAGCTCGCGCATTGTGTTCACGGCGGAGTGCCGCAATGAGTTCTGACGAGCAGCTTCAGGAATGGCGGCAGATCGCCCTGCGGCTCGAGGCCGAGGTGGGCAAGGCCGTGATCGGGCAGCCCGAGACCCTCCGGCTCATCAACGTGGCGACCTTCGCGCGCGGGCATGTGCTGCTCGAAGGCGACGTGGGCGTTGGCAAGACGACGGTGCTGCGCGCCTTCGCGCGGGCCATCGGCGGCGACTTCGAGCGGGTGGAAGGCACGGTGGACCTGATGCCGGGCGACCTGATCTATCACACGTACGTCGATGCCGAAGGCAAGCCGCGCATCGATCCCGGCCCGCTGCTGCGCCATGGCGAGCGGCTGACCACCTTCTTCTTCAACGAGATCAACCGCGCGCGGCCGCAGGTGCAGTCGCTGCTGCTGCGCGCCATGGCCGAGCGCACGGTCTCGGCCTTCAACCGCGAGTACCGTTTTCCGCACATGACGGTGTTCGCGGACCGCAACAAGGTCGAGAAGGAAGAGACTTTCGAGCTGGCCTCGGCCGCGCGCGACCGCTTCATGTTCGAGCTGAACATGGCCAAGCCGACCGATCGCGCGGTCCGCAAGGCGCTGGTCTTCGATACGGCCTTCCACGATGCCGATGCGCTCATCGAGCAGGTGGCGCCCGCCATGCTGCCCTGGGACCGGCTCAACGCCATCGGCGCGCTCATCCAGAAGAGCGTGCGCAGCAGCGAGACCATCGAGCGCTACGTGCTCGACCTGTGGGAGGCGAGCGAAACGCCCTTGAAGTTCGGCGTGCACCTCGACGGCGTGGACATGAAGCGCCTCATCCTCGCCGGCGCCAGCCCGCGCGGCATGAGCGCGCTCATGCGCGCGTCCCGCGTGGTCGCCTGGCTGAACGGCCGCGAGCATCTGGAGCCGGACGACATCCGCGCGGTGCTGCCCTCGGTGCTCGGCCACCGCGTATTCTTCACGCCGGTCTACGAGCTGCGCCGTGCCGAGCTGTCCGATGCGCTGGTCGGCAAGATCATGGACAAGGTCGCTGCGCCGTGAGCGGCGGTTGCGGCGGCATGAGCGGCGCAGGCGCGCGGCCACCGCGGCGTGGCGGGCGAGGCATCGCCGCATGACCCCGGCCGCCGAGTTTCATTACCGGCTGCCGGCAAGCTTCGGCGGCTACCGGCCCGGCGCGCACAAGGGCGTGAGCCTGGGCTCGGGGCAGGGCTTCGCCGCGCACCGCCGCCTCTTCGATCATCCCGACCCGCGCCGCCTCGACCTGCGCGCCAGTCTGCGCGACGTGCGCCAGGAGTGGCTGGTGCGCATCCAGCGCCAGCGCGTCGCAGTGCCGGTGCACGCGGTGGTGGACGTGTCGGCGTCCATGCACTTCGGCGCGCAGCGCAGCAAGCTCGAGGTGACGGCCGACTTCGTGGAGGCCCTGGGCACCAGTGCCTTTCGCGTGGGCGACGCCTGCGGCCTGCTCGCCTTCGATCATGCCGAGCGCGACGACCTCTTCCTCCCCGCACGCCACAGCCGCGGCGTCGGCTTCGTCATGGCGCAGCGCTTGCGCGAGTGCCGGGCCGATGACGACGCGGCGAGCAACCCGCAGAAAAGCGGCAACCGCGGCGGCCTCGATGGCCTGCGGCGCACAGTGGCAGGACTTGCCGGCCGCAAGGGTCTGGTCTTCCTGGTGTCGGACTTCCACTGGCCGCTCGACGGGCTGGGCGAGGTGCTGGAACTGCTGGCACCCGCTTGCGTGGTGCCGATGGTCGCCTGGGACCCGGCCGAAACCGAACCTCCACAGGCGCAGGCGCTGGTCGCAGTGAGCGATGCCGAGACCGGCGTGCGCCGCAGTCTGTGGATGCGCGAGTCCCTGCGCGGCGAATGGCGTGACGCCGTGGCCGCGCGACGCGACGACCTGCGCGGCCTGTTCGAGGGGCGCGGCCTGGAGCCCTTCTACCTGCACGGCGCCTTCGACGCCGAGCGGCTGACGCGTCATTTCCTGGAGGCGGTGGCATGAGAAGCAGGCCGGCCCGAACTGGCAGGGTGCGCGGCCGCAGCGCCGCGGCCACGGTGCTTCTTGCCTGGGGCCTGGGCTGGGCTGCGGCGCTCCCGGCGACGGCGCAGCCCGCGGCAGTCGCGCCGGCCGGTCAGGCCGTCGCGAAACCGACGCCCCAGGCGAGCGCCACTGCGACCATCAGCGCGGCCGAGGGGGGCGCTGTGGAACCCGGCGATGCAGCGGCCAGCGCCGGCGGCACCGCCGCTGCAACCGCCGGCGACACCGCCGCCCAGCCCGCCTCGGTCGAGCAGCCGCGCAGCTTCGGCCACCTCATCGGCGACGTGCTCACGCAGCGCGTCCTGCTCGAGCACGGCGGCCACGCGCTGAGCCTGGCGGCGCTGCCCGTGGCGGACCGCGTCGGACTGTGGCTCGAACGCCGTGCCGCTCGCGTCGAGCCCGACGTGCGGGGGCGCGACTGGCTCGTGCTCGACTACCAGGTCGTCAACGCACCGCGCGCACTGACGAGCGTGCCGCTGCCGGCCCTGGAACTCGTCATGACCTCGGGCGTCACGCTCGCCGTGCCCGCGTGGCCGCTCAGCATCGGTCCCCTGACGCCGGGGACGGTGTTCGGCCAGGGCGACCTGCAGCCGCTGCGCCCCGACCGGCCGGTGGCCGCGCTCGCCACCGAAGGCCTGCAACGGCAGTTCGTCGCGGCGGCGGCAGCCCTCGGCGCAGTGCTGATCGCCTGGCTGGGTTGGTGGGCCTGGCGCAATTCGCGCGAAGCCGAGCGGCTGCCGTTCGCGCGCGCCTCGGGCGAGTTGCGGCAACTGGCCCGCATGCACCGCGGTCAGCCACTGGCTGCGGTGCCCGAAGCCTGGCGGGTGATGCATCGGGCGCTCAACGCCAGCGCCGGCCGGGTGGTGCATGCGGGCAGCCTGCCGCGCCTGCTGGTCGAGGCGCCGCATCTGCAGCCCCTGGCCGCGCGGCTGGAAGTCTTCTATCGCCAGTCGGCGGCGCATTTCTTTGCGCTTGCCTCGCCTGCGAATTCCGCCGCAGGCAGCACGGTCGGTGCGCCCGCCGCCTCCGCCGTGCCGGAGGATCTGCTCGCGCTCTGCCGTGACCTTCGGCAGGCCGAGCAGCGCCACGCGAAGTAGCGGCACGACGACCGACTCCACTGCCGCATGCGCCTCGATTTCGCCCAGCCCTGGTTGCTGCTCCTGCTGCCGCTGGCCTTGTTGCCGCTCTTGCGCCGGCGCAGCGACACGCTGGTGTTCTCCTGGCTCGCCTGGCTGCCGACCGATCGCGTGGGGCGCGTCGCTGGTTTTCTCTGGCGCGCCTTCGCCGTCACGGCGATGGCCGCCATCGTGATCGGCCTGGCCGGGCCCGGGCAGTCGGGCACGCAGGTGCTGCGCACCGGCCGCGGCGCCGAGGTGCTCATCCTCATGGACCGCAGCTCGAGCATGGACGCCGTGGTCCACCTCAACGCGCCGGCCACGGCGGGGGGCTTCTCGGTGACCGAGTCCAAGAGCGAGATCGTGCGCCGGCTGCTGGCCGACTTCGTGGCCAGGCGGGTCGATGATCGCTTTGCCTTCATGGCCTTCAGCACCAGCCCGATGGCCGCGGTGCCTTTCACCGAGAACGGCGCAGTGATCCAGTCGGCGCTCGCCGCCACCGGCGTGGGCCGCGGCCTGCCCGACACGCACATGGGCAGTGCCTTGCTGGCGGCGATCGGCCAGTTCGAGGGCCGCGCGTACTCCGGCAGCCGCATCGTGCTGGTGGTGTCGGACGGCGGCGCGCAGCTCGACGAAACGACGCGCCGGCGCATCCAGGCCGGCCTGGCGCGCGAGAAGATCGCGCTGTACTGGATCTACATCCGCAGCGGCCCCAACTCGCCCAGCCTCACCGGCAACGGAAACGGCAACGGCGCGGGCACCGCCGCCGGCCTCTACGAGTCGGGCGAGGAGATGGCGCTGCACACCTTCTTCCAGTCGCTGCCCACGCCCTACCGGCTCTATCAGACCGACGACTCGGCGGCCATGGCCGAGGCGATGGCCGAGATCGATCGCCAGCAGAACTTCCCGCTCTCGTTCCACGAGCGTGTGCCGCGGGTCGACTGGAGCGCGGGCTTTTATCTGGCGGCGCTGCTCGCCTGCGGCGGCCTGCTGGCATGCCGCTCGGTGCAGCTGCAGGATTGGCAGGATCGACGCGACCCGCGGAGCGACCCATGAGACGACATTCGGTGCACGGCCTCTTTGCTGCCCTGGCCCTGGTCTGCGGCGGCGTGGCGCTGGTGCAGGGCTTGCGCCTGCAACGCACGCACGCGCTCAACGAGCAGGTCGCCGCGGTGGCTGCGGCGCCGGTCGCAAGCGACGCCGGGCCGGCCGCACGCGATGCGCCGCGCGAAGTGAGGCTGGCCCACGCGGTGGCGCTGGCACGGGCCGGCGCCTTCGAGTCGGCCTTCAAGACCTACAGCGGCCTGATCGGACCGGGGCCGCTGGATGCCGTCGGGCGGCAGGCGCTCTTCAATCTGGGGAACATGTACTTGCGGCAGGGCACGGGGACAGCTCACGCTTCACCCCAGGCCGGGCAAGCCGCGACCACCGGCGCGCGGGCTGCGGGCGAGGCCTCGCCGCTGGTCGAGCTGGCCAAGCAGCGCTATCGCGACCTGTTGCGTGCGGACCCTCATGACTGGGACGCACGCTACAACCTCGAGCGTGCGCTGCGGTTCGCGCCGGAGGACCAGCCGGCCTTCGCGGAGGACGAGAACGTGCCGGTGGAGCGGCGCCGCGTCATGCTGCGCGGCATGGAGCCCGGAGACCTGCCTTGAGCCGGCCGGCGGGCGGCGAGCGGCCGCGGTCATCCCCCCGCGCTGCGGCTGCCGGAACGCTCGCCACGGCGCTGGCGCGCCGGGTGCTCGCCTCCTCGCACACCCGCGCCAACTGGCCGATCAGCCTGGCGCTCGCCTTGCTGGCCGCCGCCGTGTGGCTGCCGCCGGTCACGCTGGACCGCTCCACCTGGAGCTACATGGTCACCTTCGACATCACGCAGAGCATGGACGTGGAAGACGTCGCCGTGGGCGGCGTGCCGATGACGCGCCTGGCCGCCTCGCGCGCAACCATGCGCGAGGCGCTGCGCCGGCTGCCCTGCGGCTCGAAGCTCGGCTGGTCGGTGTTCGCCGACTACCGTGTGATGCCCCTGCTGCTGCCGGTGGAGGTGTGCAGCCATTACGAGGAACTGCTCGCCTCGCTGGCCCGGATCGACGGCACCATGCGCTGGGCCAATGCCAGCAACGTCGGCAAGGGCGTGAGCTGGACCTTGCGCACCGCGCTGGCGATCGGCCCGGACACCGGCGTCGTCTTCTTCACCGACGGCCACGAGTCGCCGCCCCTGCGCCCGCGCGAATCGCCGCCGATCCACGACCTCGCGCCGGGCGAGGTGTCCGGGCTCGTGATCGGCGTGGGCGGCGACCTGCCGGCGCGCATTCCGCGCACCGACCGCGACGGCCGGCCCGCCGGTTACTGGCAGGCCGCCGATGTCGTTCAGCGCTTCGAAGGCGGCAGCGGAACGGCCCACGAGCACCTCTCGGAGCTGCGCGAGACCCACCTGCAGGACCTGTCCAAGCTCATGGGCCTGGCTTACCGCCGGCTCGACACGCCGGCGGCCCTGGGTGCCGCGCTGCTCGATCCGGCCCTCGCCCGGCCCCAGCCCGTGGCAACCGATCTGCGCTGGATGCCGGCGCTGCTGGCGCTGCTGCTGCTGGCCTGGCGCTTCGTGCCGGACACCGTGGTGCTGCGGCGCCGGCTGGCGCGGCTGTCAGGGCGCCACCGGCCCCTCACAGCGCGCTGAGCACGCCGAACTGCAGCAGCGCGATGACCACGAGGCCGAGCGCGATCCGGTAGTACACGAAGGGCAGGTAGCTGCGCGTGGACACCAGCTTCAGGAACACCACGATCACCCAGTAGCCGACCGCGAAGGCCACCAGCGTGGCCAGGGCCGTCGGGCCGGCGGCGATCGGGCCGGCCTGCCCCCAGGTCTTGTAAAGCTGATAGAAGCCCGCCGCCAGCACCGCCGGCACCGCGAGCAGGAAGGAGTACCGCGCCGCCGCCTCGCGGGTGTAGCCCATGATCAGCCCGGCCGTGATGGTGCCGCCCGAGCGCGACACGCCGGGAATCAGGGCGGTGGCCTGCGCCAGCCCGAACAGCACGCCGTGGGTCCAGGTCAGCCGCGTGAGGTCGCGCTGCTTGCGGCCCAGACGGTCGGCCGCGGCCAGGACCAGCGCGAAGAGGATGAGCACCGAGGCGGTCAGGTACAGGTTGCGCAGGGAGCTTTCGATCGCGTCCTTGAACAGCAGGCCGAACACGGCGATCGGCAGGGTGCCGACGATGACGAGCCAGGCCATGCGGGCGTCGGGATCGCCCGGCCGTCCCTTGCCCAGGAGCGATGCGAACCAGGCCCGCGTCATGCGCAGGATGTCGCGCCGGAAATAGATCAGCACCGCCAGCTCGGTGCCGATCTGCGTGATCGCCGTGAACGCCGCGCCTGGGTCCCCCCCGGAGGGCAGCAGCGGGCCGATGATGCGCAGGTGGGCACTGGAAGAGATGGGCAGGAACTCCGTGAGCCCTTGCACGAGGCCGAGGAACGCCGCCTCGAACCACACCATCGTGGAGCTCATGAGCGAACGCCCTGCCCGTGCTGCACGAAGCCGATGGCGGCAACCAGCGGCAGGCTGAGTTCGACGATTTCCTCGATCGCACCGACGAGCGCCCCGGTGGCGGCCGGTGTGAGGACACCGAAGTCCTCGTGCAGGACGTTGATCGAGCGGTCGATCACCTTGGAGGCCACCATCGTGAGCAGGAAGATGGCCACCGTGATGGCGGGCGTTTCGTGCCGTCGCAGGCCTTGCCACACGCCCCGCGCGAAGCGCCGCACGACGGTCACCATCGCGGCCGCCACGACGAGCACCACGGCAGCGGACACGAGCTTGTGAAGCAGGGGCGCATCGCGCAGATAAAAGCTCACCTTGAGCATGCTGCCGCCCGTCCAGGCGCGGTGCAGGTCCATCTCGCGCGCGCCGAAGGCGACGAACACCACGCAAAGCGCCACCCAGCCGAGCACGTCGTCCCCGGGGCGGCGAAACCACCACATCGCCGCCGCCAGCGCGAAGTACAGCAGCTCCGTCAGCCGTTCGACGGAGCCGCCTTCCGTGACCAGCGCCTTCAGGCTCGCGGGATCGAGCGCCAGCCACAGGACCACGGCCAAAGCCAGGGCCAGCACGGGCGGCACGGCGGCGATGTATCGCAAACGACTCGGCGATGCGCTCTGAAGCCGGGGGGTGGCGTCGGATGGCGGGCGTTGTCGGGGTCGTGGCTGGGTCATGGAGCAGGCGTCGGGCGGGCCGAGTTTAAGAGTGGAGGTGCGGCGTTCGGCGGCGCGAACGGCCACGGCGCTGCACGCGGGCCGGCAAGCGTGAACCGCGACCGCAGCGGCGTGGCGCAGGCAGGCTCACGCCCGCAGCGCCTGCGCGGCCTGGGTGACCAGCTCCGGGCCCTGGTAGATCAACCCGGTATAGATCTGCACGAGATCAGCGCCGGCCTCGCGCTTGGCGCGCGCATCGGCCGCGCTCATGACCCCACCCACGCCGATGATCGGGTAGGCGTCGCCCAGAGCAGAGCGCAGCAGGCGCACGATCCGGTTGCTGGCCTGGGCGAGCGGACGCCCGCTCAGGCCGCCGGCTTCACCGGCGTGCGCCAGGCCGGCCACCGCCTCGCGGCCCAGCGTGGTATTGGTGGCGATCACGCCGTCGATCGCGTTGCGGGTGAGCGTGGCGGCGATCCCGGCGACCTGCGTCTCGTCGAGATCGGGCGCGATCTTGACGAACAGCGGCACTTGCCGGTGGTGCCGGGCGCTCAGGCGCTCGCGCCGCTCCTGCAGTGCGCCGAGCAGCGCGTCGAGGGCGGCATCGTCCTGCAGGCTGCGCAGGTTGCGGGTGTTGGGGCTCGAGATGTTGACCGTCACGTAGTCGGCGTGCGCGTACACGCCTTCCAGGCAGGCCAGGTAATCGTCGGCCGCGCGCTCGATCGGCGTGGCGGCGTTCTTGCCGATGTTGAGACCCAGGATGCCGCCGCCGTCGCGGAAGCGCGCCTTGCGCACGTTGGCGAGAAAGGCATCGAGCCCGTCGTTGTTGAAGCCCAGCCGGTTGATCAGCGCCTCGGCCTCGGGCAGCCGGAAGATCCGCGGCCTGGGGTTGCCCGACTGCGGGAAGGGCGTGACGGTGCCCACCTCGATGAAGCCGAAGCCCATCGCGCCCAGGCCGTCGATGCAGCGGCCGTTCTTGTCCAGGCCTGCGGCCAGCCCGATGCGGTTGGGAAAGCGCAGCCCCGCCACCGTCACGGGGTCGGCGACGCGCGGCTGTTGCCACAGGCACTGCAGCGGCGTGTTCTGCAGCTTGGCGATGGAGCCCAGCGTCAGTTCGTGAGCCTGCTCGGCGTCCAGGCCGAACAGGAAAGGGCGCGTGAGCGCATAGGAAACGAGGGCCATGGGCGCGGATTCTCCCAGAGCGTGCGCGCGCGCATGCCCGCTCGCTGCCTGCTCGCTGCCGGACGGCGGCTCGCCCGTGCGTGCGTCGCGCTGCGCATCGACGGGCCGGATCGCGCCGCTCGGTGCACGGCCTGCCCGGATAATCGCAAGGTTCCCACGGCCGGCCCGCGAGCCGCTTCCCACGCTTCATGAACCAGCAAGAACTCAAGACGCTCGTCGGCCGCGCCGCGCTCGAGCATGTGATCGACGGCAGCATCGTCGGCGTGGGCACCGGCTCGACGGTGGACTGCTTCATCGACGCGCTGGCCGGCATCAAGGACCGCATCGCCGGCGCGGTGTCGAGTTCGCTGCGCAGCGGCGAGCGGCTGCGCGCGCGCGGCATCCGCGTGTTCGAGGCCGCGGAGGTGGAGTCGCTGCCGGTGTACATCGACGGGGCCGACGAGATCGATCACCGCGGCTTCATGATCAAGGGTGGCGGCGCGGCGCTCACGCGGGAGAAGATCGTCGCCGACCTGGCCGAGCGCTTCGTGTGCATCGCCGACGAGTCCAAGCTGGTCGAGGTGCTGGGCAGGTTTCCGTTGCCGGTGGAGGTGCTGCCGATGGCCACCGCCCAGGTGGCCCGGCGCTTCGCGCGACTCGGCGGCACGGCCCGCCTGCGCGAGGGCGTGGTGACCGACAACGGCCAGTGCATCCTCGATGTGCATGGCCTGCAGATCACCGATCCGCCTGCTTTCGAGACCGAGGTCAATCAGTGGCCCGGCATCCTCACCGTGGGTGTGTTCGCCCGGCATAAGGCGGCCCTGTGCCTGCTCGGCACGGGCGAGGGTGTGCGGACCCTGCGCTTTTGAGTCTGCGGCCCGGACGCTTGCCCTGTCCTGCTGACTCGGGCGGTCAGAAGCGGATGCCGTTCGGTGCTGATTCCAGCGTCGGCGGCAACGCGGCAGCGTCCTGTGGTGCGCGCACCACGGCCGGCGGCGGCGGCGCGGGCGTCGGCTCCACGGCCAGAGGCACGGGATCCCAGCCCCGGTAGCCGTTGGGCAGGCGCGAGGTGGCCGGGTAGCCGGCAAGGTCGAGATCGTTGGCCCAGGTCGCTTCCGAAAAATTGCGCAGGGTCTGCTGGCCGATGCGCAGCACGGGCACCTCCGTACCGAGGTTCAACGCCTGGAAGGCCTTGGAGTCGGCCTGCGTGGTGATGGTCTTTTCGGTGAACGGAATGCCGCGGCGGCGCAGGTAGTTGCGGCCGTTGTCGCAGGGTGTGCACGCCGGCATCGTGTAGAGCAGGACGGGAAAGCGCGCCACCGGCTGCTGCAGCGAGGCCGGCAGCGCTTCGCCGGCCGCGACGCCGTCGCTCGGCAGGCGCATGGGCGCCACGCGGGCAGCGCCGCTGAGCGTGGGACGGTCGGTGTAGGTGATGCGGCCATCGGGCTCGACCACCTTGTACTGGGCCGACGCCGAGGTACCGAGCGCAAGGGCGCAAGCGATGAACAGCAATGCAGCGGTGGGACGGCTCATGGGCACTCTCCGGAGGGAAGACGCAAGCGCGAATCGTAGTCCACCGCCGCTGCGGTATCGACCGTGACCAGCACCGGTTCGTGGGCCGCAGCGCGCGCTGCAGCGTGCGACGCGTGGCCCTGATTTAAGCGGTCATGCCCTGATGCCGCAACAGCGCATCGATGCTCGGTTCGCGGCCGCGGAAGGCCTTGAAGCTCTCCATCGCGGGACGGCTGCCGCCGGCCTCCAGGATCGCTTCGCGGTAGCGACGGCCCACGGCGGGATCGAACACGCCTTCTTCCTCGAACGCCGCGTAGGCGTCGGCGCTCAGCACCTCGGCCCACTTGTAGCTGTAGTAGCCGGCCGCGTAGCCGCCCGCGAAGATGTGCGAGAAGCTGTGCTGGAAGCGGTTGAAGGCCGGCGGCGCAAACACCGACACCTCGGTGCGCACCTCGTCGAGCACCTGCTGCACCCGCTCGGCGCTGCCCGGCTCGGCATGCAGGCGCATGTCGAACAGCGAGAGCTCGACCTGGCGCAGCGTCTGCAGGCCGCTCTGGAAGTTCTTGGCGGCAAGCATCTTGTCGAACAGCGCGCGGGGCAGCGGCTCGCCGGTCTCGACGTGCGCGGTCATGTGGCGAACCACGTCCCATTCCCAGCAGAAGTTCTCCATGAACTGGCTGGGCAACTCGACCGCGTCCCACTCCACGCCCGCGATGCCCGCCACGCCGATCTCGTCGACCTGCGTGAGCATGTGGTGCAGACCGTGCCCGAACTCGTGGAAGAGGGTGGTCACGTCGTCGTGCGAGAGCAGCGCCGGCTTGTTGCCGACGGGCGCAGCGAAGTTGCAAACCAGCTGGGCCACGGGCGTTTGCGGTGGCGCGCCGTTGGCGTCGGGCCGGGCCCAACGGCCGCGCACGTCATCCATCCAGGCGCCGGGGCGCTTGCCGGGTCTCGCGTAGGGGTCGAGGTAGAACTGACCGACCAGCCGCGGGCCCTCGGTGGCACCTGCGGGCGCCGCGCGCTCGATGCGGAAGAAGCGCACGTGTTCGTTCCACACCGGTGCGGTGTCGGGACGGATCGCCACCTCGAACAGCGTCTCGATGATCTTGAACAGGCCCGCCAGCACCTTCGGTTCGGTGAAGTACTGCTTGACCCCGTTGTCGCTGAAGGCGTAGCGCGCCTCCTTGAGCTTCTCGGCGACGAAGGCCATGTCCCAGGCCTGCATGTCGGCCAGGCCGAGTTCGGTGGCGGCAAACTCCCGCAGCTCGGCAAGGTCGCGCTCGGCGTGCGGCCGGGCGCGGCGAGCCAGATCGCGCAGAAAGTCCATCACCTGCTGCGGCGACTCGGCCATCTTCGCGACCAGCGACACGTCGGCGAAACTGGGGTAGCCCAGCAGCAGGGCTTCTTCCTGGCGCAGTGCGAGAACCTCGCGCATCACGGCGCTGTTGTCTCGCTCAGCCGCGCCGGGCTTGATGTCACCCTGCACCGTGGCGGCCAGCTCGCTGGCGCGTGTGACGTGGGCGCGGTACAGGCGCTCGCGCAGGCCGCGATCGCGCGCGTACTGCATGACCGGGATATAGACCGGCATGTGCAGGCTGAGCTTGTGGCCCGTGTCGCTGCCCGCGGCCTGGGCGGCCGCGCGGGTGGCGTCGAGGATGTCTTGCGGCACGCCTTCGAGCTCGTCGGCGCCGGCGATGCAGGACCAGGCATCCGTCGCGTCGAGCACGTGCTCGGAGAACGCCCGGCTCAACTCGGCCTGTCTTGCCTGGATGTCGGAGAAACGCTCCTTGGCGGCACCCTGCAACTCGGCGCCCGACAGCACGAAGTCGCGCATGGCGTTGGCCAGCGCCTTGCGCCGCGCGGCATTGAGCGAGGCCGCCTGCGGCGCGGTGGCGACGGCCTTGTACTTGGCATAGAGCCGCTCGTCGGCGCCGAGCTTCGTGTAGAAGGCAGTGACCTTGGGCAACGCGGCCGTGAAGGCCGCGCGCAGTTCGGGCGTGTCGGCCACGGCATTGAGATGACTCACGGCGCTCCAGGCGCGGCCCAGGCGCTCGGTGGCCGTATCGAACACGGCCGACATCGCGTCGTAGTCGGCCGGCACGTCGGGGCCGGTCACCCGTTCGAGCGCTGCCTCGCCGACGGCCAGCAGCGCGTCGATGGCCGGCGCAACGTGTTCCGGACGGATTTCGTCGAAGCGGGGCAGAGCCGAGGTGTCGAGGAGCGGGTTGTCGTTCATCGTGTCTGAGCAGGACGGGGGCGGGTTGGATAGTTTCAACCGGCCCGGTGTTCCGCGGATTCGATCGTATTCATCAGCAACATAGTGATCGTCATCGGGCCGACGCCGCCCGGTACCGGCGTGATCCAGCCGGCTACCTTGCGCACGGCGTCGTAGTCCACGTCGCCACAGAGCTTGCCGTGGTCGTCGCGGTTCATGCCGACGTCGAGCACCACAGCGCCGGGCTTGACCATGTCGGCGGTGAGCATCTTCGTCTTGCCCACCGCCGCCACCACGATATCGGCCTGCCGCGTGTGATGCGCGAGATCGGGCGTGGCACTGTGGCACACCGTGACGGTGGCGTGGGCCTGCAGGAGCAGCAGGGCCATCGGTTTGCCGACGATGTTGCTGCGGCCGATGACCACCGCGTGCTTGCCCCGGGGATCGAAGCCGATCGACTCGAGCATCTTCATGCAGCCGTAGGGCGTGCAGGGCTTGAAGTGCGGCTGGCCGACCATCAGCGCGCCGGCGCTGATCATGTGGAAGCCGTCGACGTCCTTGGCCGGGGAGATCGACTCGATGACGCGGTGGCCGTCGATGTGGGGCGGCAGCGGCAATTGCACCAGAATGCCGTGGATGGCGGGGTCGTGGTTGAGCGCCTCGACCCGCTCCAGCAATTCGGCCTCGGTCATCGTGGCCGGGTAGTGCTCCAGCACCGAGTGCAGGCCGCTCTCGTGACACGCCTTGACCTTGTGGCGCACGTAGACCTGGCTCGCGGCGTTCTCGCCGACCAGGATGACCGCCAGCCCGGGCGTGTGGCCGCGCGACGCGAGCACGGCGGCGCGCTGTGCGATCTCGATTCGCAGGTGCTTGGACAAGGCGTTGCCGTCGATCAGTTTTGCAGGCATGGCACAGACTCGGTGAAGGATGAAGACTGCAGACTGCTGCGCAGCCCGATGAGGAAGACGAACGGGGCCGAAGCCCCGTTGTGGTCGTGAACGAAAGGCCGGCCTCAGGCCTTGGCCTGCGGCGCGTGTGCGCCCAGCGCGATCTTGAGCAGATCGGCCACCGTGTTGGCGTTGAGCTTTTCCATGATGTTGGCGCGATGCGCCTCGACCGTCTTGATGCTGATGCCCAGGTCGTCGGCGATCTGCTTGTTCAGCCGGCCGGCGACGATGCGCTCGAGCACCTGGCTTTCGCGCGTGGTCAGGCGCGAGAGCAGGGCATCGCGGCTGGCGGCTTCCTGGTGCTGGGAGAACGCGGCGCGGGCCTGATCGAGCATGCGCTCCACCAGACCGAGCAGTTCTTCTTCCTTGAAGGGCTTCTCGATGAAATCCATCGCGCCCTTCTTCATGGTCGTCACGGCCATCGGCACGTCGCCGTGGCCGGTGATGAAGACGATGGGCAAGGGGCTCTTGCGCTCCATCAGGCGGTCCTGCAGTTCGAGGCCGCTCATGCCGTCCATGCGGATGTCGGCGATCAGGCAGGCCACCTCGCGCGGATCGAAGCGCGAGAGAAAGGATTCGGCCGCGTCGAAGCATTTGACCCGGTAGTCCTTGCCTTCGAGCAGCCATTGCAGCGAGTCGCGCACCGCCTCGTCGTCATCGACGACATAAACCGTGCCTTTCTTGGGAATCAGACTCATGCGTTCTCGATCAAGGAGGAAGCGGGTGTCGTGGCCGGTGTTTCGCTTGCCGCTTCGGGTGCCGTTGCCGGCAGTTCGACCGGCAAGGTGAAAGAGAAGCGGCAGCCGGTGACTGCCGTTCCATTGTAGAGGTTCTCCGCGCGGATACGGCCTCGGTGCGACTCGATGATCGAGCGGCACAAGGACAGTCCGATGCCCAGTCCGTCGGCCTTCGTCGAGAAGAAGGCCTCGTACAGGCGTGCCATGGCTTCGTCCTTCACGCCAGGGCCGTTGTCGGTGACGCTGAACTCGATGACGCCGCCTTCGTCCTGGCTGTAGCGGGGCACCACGCGCAGCTCGATGTGCCGGCGCGAGGGCGGCAACTGCGCGTTGTCGATCGCCTCGGCGGCATTCTTCAGCAGATTGAGCAGCACCTGCTCGATGAGGATCGGATCGACCCGCAGTTCGGGCAGGCGCTGCGCCACGTAGGTGCGGATGTGGACGTTGCGACGGCGTACCTCGATGCCGGCGAGTTCGACGGCGTCTTCGACGATGTCGCGTGCGCGCGCCGGCTGGCGCTGCGGCTCGCTGCGTTTCACGAAGGCTCGGATGCGGTGGATGATCTGCCCGGCGCGCTGTGCCTGGCGCGCCGTCTTCTCGAGTGCGGCGATCAGGTCGGGCTTCTCGATCGCGTCGTTCTTCACGCGGGAGACCATGCCGTTGCAGTAGTTGGTGATGGCCGTGAGCGGCTGGTTGAGCTCGTGCGCGACGCTCGAGGCCATCTCGCCCATGGTCACCAGCCGGCTCGTCACCTGCGCCTTTTCGGCCTGGTGCGCGGCCTGCTCTTCTGCGCGGCGGCGCGCGGTGATGTCGGTGGCGATCAGCATCTGCGCCAGCCGCCCGTCGGTCCACTGGACATAGCGTGCGCGAACGTCGAACCACTTCTGCATGGGCTCGATGAAGACTTCGCGGGCGTCGCCGGCGGCCTCGGTGATCTCCTGCGCCGGCAAGCCGCCGAAGCTGTCGACCGACTCGTCGGCTTCCCGCAGCACCGACAGATTGTTCTCGGTCGAGCCGGCCAGCATGCCGTGGCCCTGCGAGTCGGCGCCGAACCACAGCCGGTAGGAGCGGTTGGCGAAGAGCAGGTCGCCCTGGGCCACGGACAGCACCGACACCGCCGCCTCCAGGCCTTCAAGCACGGTGGTGAAGCGTTCATGCGATGCCGAGAGCTGATCGCGAACGCGCTTGGCCTCGGTGATGTTGGTCATCGAGGTCATCCAGCCGCTCTGGTGTCCTCTGGCGTCGATGAGCGGCGAGACGTACATGCGCGCGTCGAACATGCTGCCGTCGCGGCGCATGATGCGGATCTCCACGCCCCCGGCCGGACTGCGGCCCTGCAGTTCCTGCTGCAGCAGCCGGGTGTTCTCCTCGGTCCGGTCGGGCGGCCAATAGGGAAAGGGCGGGCGGTGGCCGATCAGCTCGCTTTCGGCCAGGCCGGTCATCGCGCAGAAAGCGGGGTTCACGTAGCTGATGCGCCCTTCGAGGTCCATGGCGCGCATGCCGGTCAGCATGGAGTTCTCCATGGCGCGGCGAAAGCTGGTTTCCGAGATCAGCGCGGTCTGCATCTGCGAGCGGCGATGCATGTGTCGCCAGGTGCCCAGCAGCATCCACACCGTGAGCGCCGAGAGCGCCACCACCATCCAGAACAGCGTGTTGCCGATCAGGCCGATCGACGTGCGCCAGCCCTCTCCGCGCACCACGAGCCCATTGCCTGAAGGCGCCAGCGCCACATCGTGGACGAAGCTGTTGCGCTGGCCGGTGCCCTCGGATTCGCGCGATACGCTGCTTGCGAGCACCCTGTCAGCGCCGTCGATCAGGCTGATCGCATGGCGGCGCGTGACTTCCGGCGGCACGAAATAGCGCAACAGCGACTCCACCGCGTACTCGGCCACCAGCGTGCCGGCGAAGGCGCTGCGGTCGATGAGCGGCACATGGACCTGGAACACCATGAGCTCGCCGCTGCCCTCGAACGGACGCGAGTAGACCGGCTGGCGGAGATCGCGCGCGGCGGCGAACGCCCAGGCCGGCTCACCGCCCGGTTGCAGCGCGGCAGGCCTCGACGCCAGCGGGCCGACGAAGCCGGGCGGCGGCGCCGGCTCGACCGGGCGCAGCAACTCGCCTGGATGGTTGGGCGAGAGGTGGCGCTGGCGCACCGTCTGGTCGGCGCCGATCCACGCGAGGCTGACCACCTCGGGCCGCTCGCGCGCGAAGCTCACCGCCTGACCGAGGAACTCGTCCTGGTCGATGGCGCGGGTCGCCACTTCGCGGGCCATGCGCACCAGCTGCTCCTGGTTCTCGATCAGCCGCAGCCGGATCTGCTGCTGGGCGATCTCGGTGTCCCGCTTGACCGATTCGAGCTCGCGCTCGTGTTCCTCGTTGCGCAGGTACCAGAACGCCGTGATGATGGCTGCGAGGAACAGCAGCACGGACAGCAACGGGGCCATCGTGGCCACGCGGTCCTGGCGCGCCGGGGGCAGGCGCTTCCACCAGCGCCGGAACATGCGCTGAGGGTGGGCGGGGGTCAGCGGACCGAGGGTCGAGTCGGGAGGGACGGACAGCGGCATCGGTGGATTATCGAACCCGTCCCGCATGCAAGGATGCACGAAGGCTGGTTGTTCGCACTCTGTAATTCACTATACGAAATACGATCGCGCTATTTGAAAAACGAGGCCGGCTGTGCAACACTCTCGGCCGCCCACGCACACCACTGTCAACCGCGGCTGCGCCGCGACGAGGAGATTGCCCATGTCTGCACTGCCCGACACCGGTCGGCCCGCCGCCAACGACGCCCTCGACACCGACAGCCAGGAGACCCGCGAGTGGCTCGACGCGCTGTCGGCGGTCATCGACAGCGAGGGGCCGGATCGTGCGCACTTCCTGCTGGCCCGCCTGATCGACGAGGCCCGCCAGGCCGGCATCGATATGCCGTTCTCAGCCAGCACGCCCTACGTGAACACCATTCCCGCGGGACAGGAGCAGCACAGCCCGGGTCAGATCGAGATCGAGGAACGCCTGCGCGCGTACATGCGCTGGAACGCGATGGCGATGGTGGTCAAGGCCAACAAGCTGGACCCGGCCGACGGGGGCGACCTCGGCGGCCACATTTCCAGCTTCGCCTCGCTTGCGACCATGTTCGGCGCCGGTTTCAACCACTTCTGGCACGCCGACGACACCGACCAGGGCGGCACGCATGGCGGCGACCTGCTGTACATCCAGGGCCACTCCTCGCCCGGCATCTATGCGCGCGCCTTCCTCGAGGGCCGCATCACCGAGGAACAGTTGCTCAACTTCCGCCAGGAAGTCGACGGCAAGGGGCTGTCCAGCTATCCGCACCCCAAGCTCATGCCCGAGTTCTGGCAGTTTCCGACCGTCTCGATGGGCCTGGGCCCGCTGATGGCGATCTATCAGGCGCGCTTCCTCAAGTACCTGCACGCGCGCGGCATCGCCGACACCTCCAAGCGCAAGGTCTGGGTGTTCTGCGGCGACGGCGAGATGGACGAGCCGGAGTCGCTCGGCGCCATCGGCCTGGCAGCGCGCGAGAAGCTCGACAACCTCATCTTCGTCATCAACTGCAACCTGCAGCGCCTCGATGGACCGGTGCGCGGCAACGGCAAGATCATCCAGGAACTCGAGAGCGAGTTCCGCGGCTCGGGCTGGAACGTCATCAAGCTGATCTGGGGCAGTTACTGGGACCCGCTGCTGGCGCGCGACAAGGAAGGCATCCTGCGCAAGGTGATGATGGACACGGTCGATGGCGACTACCAGGCCTGCAAGGCCAACGACGGCGCCTTCGTCCGCAAGCACTTCTTCGGGCAGCACCCCAAGCTGCTCGAGATGGTGGCCAAGCTCAGCGACGACGACATCTGGCGCCTGAACCGCGGCGGCCACGATCCGCACAAGGTGCACGCGGCCTATCACGCCGCCGTGAACCACAAGGACCAGCCCACCGTGCTGCTCATCAAGACCGTCAAGGGCTACGGCATGGGCAAGATCGGCGAGGGCAAGAACACGGCCCACCAGACCAAGAAGCTCGTCGCCGAGGACGTGCGCGCCTTCCGGGACCGCTTCAACATCCCGATCCCCGACGATCGCCTGGCCGATATTCCCTTCTACAAGCCGGCCGACGACACGCCGGAGATGCAGTACCTGCGCGCACGCCGCAAGGCGCTGGGCGGCTCCTTGCCCAAGCGCCGCGTGAAGGCCGACGAGACGCTGCCGGTGCCGGAACTCGCCGCCTTCAAGGCCGTGCTCGACCCCACGGCCGAGGGTCGCGAGATCAGCACCACGCAGGCCTACGTGCGATGCCTGACCGTGCTGCTGCGCGACAAGGCGCTGGGCCCGCGCGTGGTGCCCATCCTGGTGGACGAGGCGCGCACCTTCGGCATGGAGGGCCTGTTCCGCCAGATCGGCATCTACAACCCCGAGGGCCAGAAGTACACGCCGGTCGATAAAGACCAGGTGATGTACTACAAGGAGGACAAGGCCGGTCAGATCCTGCAGGAGGGGATCAACGAGGCAGGCGGCATGTCGAGCTGGATTGCAGCCGCGACCTCGTACTCCACGAACAACCGGGTGATGGTTCCGTTCTACGTCTACTACTCGATGTTCGGTTTTCAGCGCATCGGCGACCTGGCGTGGGCGGCCGGCGACATGCAGGCCCGGGGCTTCCTGCTCGGCGGCACCTCCGGGCGCACCACCCTCAACGGCGAGGGCCTGCAGCACGAGGACGGCCACAGCCACATCCTGGCCGGCACCATCCCCAACTGCATCAGCTACGACCCGACCTTCTCGCACGAGGTGGCGGTGATCCTGCACGACGGCCTCAAGCGCATGGTCGAGAAGCAGGAGAACGTCTATTACTACATCACCCTGCTCAACGAGAACTATCCGCACCCGGGCCTGAAGCCAGGCACCGAGCAGCAGATCATCAAGGGCATGTACCTGCTGCAGGAAGCCACCGGCGGCAAGAAGAAGCAGCCGCAGGTCAATCTGTTGGGCAGCGGCACCATCCTGCGCGAATCGATGGCGGCGAAAGAGCTGCTAGAGAAGGACTGGGGCGTCGCTGCCAATGTCTGGAGCTGCCCGAGCTTCAACGAGCTGGCGCGCGACGGCCAGGACGCCGAGCGCTGGAACCTGCTGCACCCCACCGCCAAGGCGCGCGTGCCCTTCGTGACGCAGCAGCTCGCGCCGCACGCCGGCCCGGTCGTCGCCTCGACCGACTACATGAAGGCCTATGCCGAGCAGATCCGCGCCTTCATTCCCAAGGACCGCGCCTACCGCGTGCTCGGAACCGACGGCTACGGCCGCAGCGATTTCCGCACCAAGCTGCGGGAGCACTTCGAGGTGAACCGCCACTACATCGTGGTGGCATCGCTCAAGGCGCTGGCCGATGACGGCACGGTGCCGGCCGCACAGGTGGCCGAGGCGATCAAGAAGTACGGCATCAACGCCGACAAGATCAACCCGCTGTACGCGTGAGAGAAAGCGGAGACGAGAACATGGCGCTGATGGAAGTGAAAGTCCCGGACATCGGCGACTTCGATTCGGTCGAGATCATCGAGGTGCTGGTCAAGCCCGGCGACCGGATCAAGGCCGAGCAGAGTCTGGTGACGGTGGAGAGCGACAAGGCCTCGATGGAGATTCCGTCGTCGCATGCGGGCCTCGTGAAGGAACTGCGGGTCGCGCTCGGCGACAAGGTGCGCGAGGGGTCGGTGGTCCTCATGCTCGAAACCTCCGAGGCGGCCGGCCAGGCTGCACCCGCCGGAGAAGCGCCGCAGTCCGCGCCCGACACTCGGACGTCCGGTGCGCGCAAGGAAGGCAGCGCCGACGACATGGCGGCGTCGCCGCCGCCTGCTGCGGCGGTCGCTGCCCCCGGTGGCGGGCACCCGCCCGCGTCGGATGAGTCGGCACCGGCGTCCGGCGGGACACGCGAAGTGGTGGTCCCCGACATCGGCGACTTCGACCAGGTTGCCGTGATCGAACTGCTGGTGCAGCCGGGCGACAGTGTCACGGCGGAACAGAGCCTGATCACGGTCGAAAGCGACAAGGCGTCGATGGAGATTCCGTCCTCGCATGCGGGCAGGGTCGAGCGCGTGCTCGTCAAGGTCGGCGATTCGGTGTCCAAGGGCACGCCGATCGTGGTGCTGGCGGGTGCAGCGGGTGACAAGGGCGAGGGGGAGGGGGAGGGCGCGAGCCGCAGCGCCGCAGCGCCGGCACCTTCGCAAGCCACGCCGTCCCCCGCCGCGGCGCCCGCTCCCGCACTTGCGAGCCGGCCGGTCGAGCGCACGCTGCCGACTGCCGCGCTGCCGGCTCACGAGCCGAGCGCGCCGCAAGCTCACCTGCCGCACGCCTCGCCATCGGTACGCCGCTTCGCGCGTGAGCTGGGCGTGCCGCTGGAACAGGTCAAGGGCAGCGGGCCGAAGGAGCGCATCACGCAGGAGGACGTGCAGGCCTACGTGAAGGGCGTGATGGCCGGCGGCGGCGCCGGGACCGCCGCACCGGCCGCGAAGGCCGCTGCGGGGGGCGGGGCGGGCCTGGATCTGCTGCCGTGGCCCAAGGTCGACTTCGCGAAGTTCGGCGAAGTCGAACGCAAGGACCTCTCGCGCATCAAGAAGATCAGCGGCGCCAACCTGCACCGCAACTGGGTCGTCATCCCGCACGTCACCAACCACGACGATGCCGACATCACCGAGCTCGAAGCCTTCCGCGTGCAGCTCAACAAGGAGTACGAGAAGGCGGGCGTGAAGGTGACCATGCTGGCCTTCCTCATCAAGGCCTGCGTTGCCGCGCTGAAGAAGTTTCCGGAGTTCAATGCCAGCCTCGATGGCGATCAGCTGGTGCTCAAGAAGTACTTCCACATCGGCTTCGCGGCCGACACGCCCAATGGCCTGGTGGTGCCGGTGATCAAGGACGCCGACAAGAAGGGCATCGTCGCCATCGCCAAGGAGATGAACGAACTCGCGGCCAAGGCGCGCGACGGCAAGCTCGGGCCGGCGGAGATGAGCGGCGGGTGCTTCAGCATCTCGTCGCTGGGCGGCATCGGCGGCACTTACTTCACCCCGATCATCAACGCGCCCGAGGTGTCGATCCTGGGCGTGTGCAAGTCGCAGACCCGGCCGGTGTGGGACGGCAAGGCCTTCGCCCCGCGCCTGATCCTGCCGCTCAGCCTGAGCTGGGACCACCGCGTGATCGACGGCGCGTCGGCGGCGCGCTTCAACGCTTACCTCGGTGCGGTGCTGGCGGACTTCCGCCGCGTGATGCTGTAAGGACGGACATGGCGAGCATCGAGATCAAGATCCCGGACATCGGCGATTTCAAGGACGTCGCAGTCATCGAGCTGCTGGTCAAGCCCGGTGACACTGTCGCGGCGGAGCAGAGCCTCATCACGGTGGAGAGCGACAAGGCGTCGATGGAGATTCCGGCGCCGCAGGCGGGGGTGGTGAAGGAGCTGCGCATCAAGGTGGGCGATGTCGTCAACGAGGGCAGCGTGATCCTGACGATGGAGAGTGCTGAAGGGACTGCTTCAGCACCGTCGACCGCAGTGACTCCCTCTCCCGCCCCGGCGGGAGAGGGCAGGGGTGAGGGTGGGCGCAGTGCACCGGCCGCGCCCTCACCCCAACCCTCTCCCAGAGGGAGAGGGGGTAATGCGCAGTTCACGGGCCCCGCCGACATCGACTGCGACCTCCTTGTCCTCGGCGCCGGCCCCGGCGGCTATTCCGCTGCTTTCCGCGGCGCCGATCTCGGCCTGAAGGTCGTGCTCGTCGAGCGCTACGCCAAGCTCGGCGGCGTGTGCCTGAACGTCGGCTGCATCCCCTCTAAGGCGCTCCTGCACGTGGCCGGCGTGATGGACGAGGTGCGTCACTTCGGCGATCTGGGGATCGGCTACCCCGAACCGAAGATCGACCTCGCCAAACTGCGCACGCACAAGGACAAGGTCGTCGGCAAGCTCACCGGTGGCCTTGCGCAGATGGCCAAGATGCGCAAGGTGAGCGTCGTGCGCGGCATCGGCAGCTTCGTCGATGCCAACCACCTCAAGGTCGAGGAAACCGCCGGCGAGGCGCAGGCACCCACCGGCAAGGCGCAGACCGTCCGCTTCAAGCAGGCGATCATCGCCGCCGGCTCGCAGGCGGTACGGCTGCCCTTCCTGCCCGACGATCCGCGCATCGTCGATTCGACCGGCGCACTCGACCTGCGCGCCGTGCCCAAACGCATGCTCATCGTCGGCGGCGGCATCATCGGCCTGGAAATGGGCACGGTGTACTCCGCGCTCGGCGCACGCCTCGACGTGGTGGAAATGCTCGACGGCCTGATGCAGGGCGCCGACCGGGACCTCGTGAAGGTGTGGCAGAAGATGAACGCCAAGCGCTTCGACCACATGATGCTCAAGACCAAGACGGTCGGTGCCGAAGCGACCAAGGACGGCATCAAGGTGCGCTTCGAAGGCGAGGGCGCGCCCAAGGAAGATCAACACTACGACCTCGTGCTGCAGGCCGTCGGCCGCACGCCCAACGGCAAGAAGATCGGTGCCGAGAACGCCGGGGTGAACGTCGGCGAGCGTGGCTTCATCCCGGTTGACATCCAGATGCGCACGAACGTGGCCAACATCTTCGCGATCGGCGACATCATCGGCCAGCCCATGCTCGCGCACAAGGCCGTGCACGAGGGACACGTCGCGGCCGAGGTCGCGGCCGGCGCGGTGCTGGGCGACGCCAAGCTGCAGACCAGCGCGTTCAATGCGCGCGTGATCCCGAGCGTGGCCTACACCGACCCCGAGATCGCCTGGGTCGGCCTCACCGAAGAGCAGGCCGCCGCGCAGGGCGTGAAGCTGACCAAGGGCCTGTTCCCTTGGACGGCCTCGGGCCGTGCCATCGCCAACGGCCGCGACGAGGGCTTCACCAAGCTGCTGTTCGACGCCGCCACGCACCGCATCGTCGGCGGCGGCATCGTCGGCACGCATGCAGGCGACCTGATCAGCGAAGTGGCGCTTGCCATCGAGATGGGCGCCGACGCGGTGGACATCGGCAAGACCATCCATCCGCATCCCACGCTCGGTGAAAGCATCGGCATGGCGGCCGAAGTGGCGCACGGTTCCTGCACCGATTTGCCGCCGCCGAGGCGCTGACAACCCGGCCGAACGCAGGCGGGTGCTCCACAAGGGCGCACCGCGGGCGCCGTGCCGGCATTTCCCCGAACATCGTTTCCACCGACCCACGACGGGAGCAATTCCCTAGGCAGTCTCAGAGCTGGTCCTGATCATGCGCATCGCTGCTTCCGACAAGCGGAACAGCCATGTTTGCATTGACGAGGACCGAGGAATGAGAAGAAGCAAAGCGGCCCTGCGGAGGGCTCCGGCCGTGGTGGCACTGGCCTGCGTGGCCTGTACGGCGATGGCCCAGCAACAAGCGACGCCGGTGACGTCACTGCCCTCGGTCACGGTGACCGGCGCGCTGCCCAACCAGCTCGAAGCGGTACCGGGTTCGAGCGCGGTGGTGACGACGCAGCAGCTCGAAGCCGAGAACCCGTACTCCATCCGCGAAGCGCTGCAGGGCGTGCCCGGCCTGCATGTGGTCGGCGAGGACGCCTTCGGCCTGAACCTCAACATCGGCATCCGCGGACTCGATCCGCGCCGCACCAGCCGCACGCTGCTGCTCGAGGACGGCATGCCGATCCACCTGGCGCCCTACAGCGACCCGACGGCGCATTACCACACCCCTCTCGAGCGGCTGCAGCGCATCGAGGTCATCAAGGGATCGGGGCAGATCGTTCACGGCCCGCAAACCGTGGGCGGCGTCATCAACTTCGTTACCCGCCCGGTGCCGCGCTCCTTCATGGGCGAAGTGGACCTTTCGGTCGGCACGCACGACTTCAGCCGTGCCAGCGCCAGCGTCGGCAGCGGCGGGGAACGCGGCGGCTGGCTGGTCGAAGCGGCGCAGCGCCAGGGCGATGGCAGTCGGGACCACAGCCGCCACCGCATCCGCGACGTCTCGCTCAAGGGTGAGCTCGATGTGACCGCTCGTCAGTCGCTGCGCGTCAAGCTCGGCTACTACGAAGAAGAATCCAGCTTCGGTGAGGCCGGGCTCGACCAGGCCCGCTTCGACGACAACCCCTTCGGCAACGCCTTCCGCAACGACGTGTTCGAGCTCGAGCGCACGGCGGTGCAGGTGGTGCACACGCTGAACTTTTCCGACACTGCACGGCTGGCGACACAGGTCTACTACCAGAAGACCGATCGCGCGTCCTACCGGCAACTCGACGCCATCGTCGAGGCCGACGTCGAAGACGGCGAGGCGGAGAAGGAGCGTGAGGAACTGCGTGCCGACGAGGTGGGCAGCGACGGTACGGGCACCGTCGCCGGTTGCCCGGAAGGCATCGACTACAGCGTGCCGGGCGGCTTCGAGCAGTTCGCCTCCGTGTGTGGCAACCAGATGCGCCCGCGTCAGTACGAGTTCTACGGCATCGAGCCGCGCCTGGAGATGGAGCACAACGCCTTCGGCCTGCGCAGCGAGCTGGTCACGGGCGTGCGCCTGCACCGCGAGCGCATCAACCGCAAGCGCTACAACGGTGCGTCCCCCACGGCGCGCGAGAACTCGCCAGGCACCGGCCTGCGCGACGAGTTCGACATCGAAACCGACGCCATCGCTGCCTATGTGCAGAACACTTTCTATGCAGGCAACTGGTCGTTCACGCCCGGCGTGCGCTACGAGCGATACGAGCAGGACAACCGGATCACGCAGGACGAGTTCGCGCCGGTGGTGCCGAGCATCAACACCTCGCAGAAGAACAGCGAGGTGCTGCCGGGCTTCGGCGTCACCTGGTTCGGCCTGCCCAACACGACGCTGTTCGCCGGCATCCACCGTGGCATCGCTCCGCCCCGGCCCGACGCCAACCTCCCGCCGGGAGACGAGGACCTGCAGAAGGTGGACCCGGAGCTCAGCACCAACATCGAGATCGGCGTGCGCAGTGCGCCGACCCGCGGGGTGCGGGTCGAGGCCACCCTGTTCGAGATCGACTTCAAGAACCAGATCGTTCCCGGCTATGCCGTGGGCCAGGGTCAGACCTTCGCCAACGCCGGCCGCAGCACCAACCGCGGCCTCGAGTTGGCCTCACGCGTCGATTTCGGCCGCATGCAGGGCCGCCCCAACAACGTCTACGTGGCGGCTAGCTACACGAACCTGTTCACGGCGAAGTTCGACAGCGAACTGCAGACGCCCGATTTCGCGCCGGGTGAGGACGAGACCACCGCGTTCACCGACGCCCGCGGCAATCGCCTGCATTACGCGCCACGGCATCTCCTGTCGGCCAGCATCGGCTACGAACACGGTTCGCGCTGGGATGCCCGCCTGGGACTCACCCATGTGAGCGAGCAGTACACCGATGCTCTCAACACGCGGGCACCGGCAGCGGATGGACAGTCGGGCGTGATCCCGAGCTTCACGACGTTCAACGCCTCGGTCAACTACCGCCTGCAAGAGCAGGGCGTGACGCTTTACCTCAGTGCCGCCAATCTGTTCGACAGGACCTACCTGGTGAGCCGGGTCAACGGCGCCTTCGCCGGTGCGCCGCGGCAGATCTTCGCGGGAGCCCGCATCCGTTTTTGATGTCTCCGTCCGTTCATGGATGTTGCGTCCGCGCGGCGAGCGATCGCCGGCGGACGCCTTTTTTTATCGATCGCTTGTCCGAAGAAGGGAGGTTCCGCCGTGACGCTCGATGCCACCACCTCGCGCTACAGCCGCTTGTCCATCGCGATGCACTGGCTGATGCTCGCGCTGATTGCCTTGACTTACCTGTTCACCGAACTGCGCGAGCTGTTCCCGCGCGGCTCGCCCGGGCGCGATTTCATGCGCGCGGCGCACTTCAGTTTCGGGTTGACGGTGCTCGTACTGGTGTGCGTGCGCCTCGCGGCCCGCGTGCACGGTGGCACACCGCCCATCGCGCCGGCACTGTCCCGCTGGAAGCGGGCGGCGTCACGAATCGTGCAGCTGCTGCTCTACGCGCTGATGATCGGCATGCCGCTGGCAGGCTGGCTCATGCTGAGCCTGCGCGGCGATGCCATCCCGTTCTTCGGCCTGGAGTTGCCGCGGCTGACCGGCGAGAACAAGGAACTCGGCAAGCTGATCCGCGAATGGCACGGCGATATCGGGCGCGCCGGCTATGCGCTGATCGGGCTGCATGCCGCGGCTGCGCTGACGCATCACTTCGTGTGGCGGGACGACACATTGCAAAGGATGCTGCCGGGGCGCACGGGGTAAGGCAGCAAACGCTGCTCGGCGAGCGGTCGTGCGCCTTCTGGCATGCATCAGCAGCTCGCCGAGAATCCGTCCCGGATGCAGTTGACTCGACCAAGCATGAAAAACGCCCGTCGAAGCGGGCGTTGCCGGCGAGGGCGATCAATCAGCGCGGTGCAGCCGCCAGCGAGACTGGCAGTTCAGGAACAGAACCCGCGACCTTCGCGACGGCCGCCACCGGCTCGGCCACCGGAATCTGCGCATGCGGCTGGCCGCTCACGCCCGGCAGCAGCGGCACGATCAAGAGCGCGACGATGTTGATGATCTTGATCAGCGGGTTGACGGCAGGGCCGGCGGTGTCCTTGTAGGGATCGCCCACGGTGTCGCCCGTCACGGCGGCCTTGTGCGCTTCGCTGCCCTTGCCGCCGTGGTTGCCTTCCTCGATGTACTTCTTGGCGTTGTCCCAGGCGCCGCCGCCCGTGCACATCGAGATGGCCACGAAGATGCCGGTGACGATGGTGCCCATCAGCAGGCCGCCGAGCGCGGCCGGGCCGAGCAGCAGGCCGACGGCGATCGGCGCGACCACCGGCAGCAGGCTGGGAATGATCATTTCCTTGATCGCCGCCGAGGTCAGCATGTCCACCGCGCGGCCGTACTCCGGCTTGCCGGTGCCCTCCATGATGCCGGGGATCTCACGGAACTGGCGCCGCACTTCCACGACGACTGCACCGGCGGCGCGGCCGACGGCCTCCATCGCCATGGCCCCGAAGAGGTAGGGAATCAGCCCGCCGATGAACAGGCCCACGATCACCGAGGGATTGCTCAGATCGAAGCTGACCAGCTTGCCCGCCGCTTCGAGCGTGTGGGTGTAGTCGGCAAAGAGCACCAGGGCGGCGAGGCCCGCCGAACCGATAGCGTAGCCCTTCGTCACCGCCTTGGTGGTGTTGCCCACGGCATCGAGCGGGTCGGTGATATCGCGCACGCTCGGCGGCATGTCGGCCATCTCGGCGATGCCGCCGGCGTTGTCGGTGATGGGGCCGTAGGCGTCGAGTGCGACCACGATGCCTGCCAGGCTCAGCATAGAGGTCGCCGCAATGGCGATGCCATAGAGACCGGCGAGCTGGTAGGACGTGAGGATGGCCGCGCACACGAACACGACCGGCCAGGCGGTCGAACGCATCGACACGCCCAGCCCAGCGATCACGTTGGTGCCGTGCCCGGTGGTCGAGGCTTGCGCCACATGCTTGACCGGCGCGTACTGCGTGCCGGTGTAGTACTCGGTGATCCAGACCAGCAGGCCGGTGAGCGCCAGACCCACGACTGCCGAGCCGAACAGGCGCAGCCGCGTGCCTTCCGAATAGATCGCGTTGTCGGGCATCACCCACCAGGTGACGCCGGCGAAACCGACCAGCGAGATCGCGCCGGTCACGATGAGGCCCTTGTAGAGCGCGGGCATCACGTTCTTCATGCCCGGCGTGGCCTTGACCACACTGCAACCGATGATCGATGAGAGGATCGCAAAGCCGCCCAGCGCCAGCGGATAGAGCGCCGCTTGCATCGGGGCCGATGCGATCAGCAGCGCGCCCAGCACCATGGTGGCGATGATCGTGACCGCGTAGGTCTCGAACAGGTCGGCGGCCATGCCGGCGCAGTCGCCGACGTTGTCGCCCACGTTGTCGGCGATCACCGCCGGGTTGCGCGGGTCGTCCTCCGGAATACCGGCCTCGACCTTGCCCACCAGGTCGGCGCCGACGTCGGCGCCCTTGGTGAAGATGCCGCCGCCGAGCCGCGCGAAGATGGAGATCAGCGAGGCGCCGAAGGCAAAGCCGAGCAGCGGCTTGAGTGCCGCCGCCAGTTCGCTGGTCGGCGTGATCTGGCCGTTGCCGGTGAGGAACCAGAAGAAGATCGTCACACCCAGGAGGCCCAGACCCACCACCAGCATGCCGGTGATGGCGCCGCCCTTGAAAGCCACGTCGAGCGCTTCCTTCATGCCGCGCGTGGCGGCCTGGGCGGTGCGCACGTTGGCTTTGACGGAAACGTTCATGCCGATGAAGCCGCAGGCGCCGGAGAGCACGGCGCCGATCACGAAGGCGATCGCCGTGGTGACGTCGATGAAGAAGCCGATCAGGACCGTGAGGATCACGCCCACGATGGCGATCGTGCGGTACTGGCGCGCCAGGTAGGCGGCTGCTCCCTGCTGGATGGCTGCCGCGATCTCCTGCATGCGGGCGTTTCCGGCATCCTGCCGGAGGATCCAGCTGCGCTGGAAGAAACCGTAGGCAACGGCGGCAAGGCCGCACAACAGCGCAAAAATGAGCGCCAGGGAACTGGACATGAGGGGAGTCTCCTTCCTCGGTTGAGGTCTTGTGGGCGCACCTCGGCTGCTTGTCGAGCCTGCACTGAACGACGGCAGGCCCCGGCCGGGTTGCCGGCGCATGCTAGTGGAAGCCCTGACCAGCCGCAACGCGCAACGCATGGTGTTTTCCTGCGCTTGCGCGGGTCTGCCTCGCGGCTGCGCGATCGGCGCGTGCGGTCAGGTTCCGGACAGGTGGCTGCTTAGAATTCGGGTTTCCCCGCGATCCCACGAGACCCACTGGATGAGCCTGCACAACGTGACCCCCGGCGCCAAGGCGCCCGAAGAGTTCAACGTCATCATCGAGATTCCGATGAATGCCGACCCGATCAAGTACGAGGTCGACAAGGCCAGCGGCGCGCTCTTCGTCGACCGCTTCATGACCACGGCGATGCACTACCCGTGCAACTACGGCTACGTGCCGCAGACGCTCTCGGACGACGGCGATCCGGTCGATGTGCTGGTCATCACGCCGTTTCCCCTGACGCCCGGTGTGGTGGTCACCTGCCGCCCGATCGGCATTCTCAAGATGGAAGACGAAGCGGGGGGCGATGCCAAGGTGCTCGCCGTGCCCACCACCAAGATCCTGCCCATCTACGATCACTGGAAGAAGCCCGAGGACATCAATCAGATGCGCCTGAAGGCCATACAGCACTTCTTCGAGCACTACAAGGACCTCGAGGCCGGCAAGTGGGTCAAGGTGCAAGGCTGGGAAGGCCCGCAGGCCGCGAAGGACGAGATCGTGGCCGGCATGGCCAGCTACGCGTCGAACGGCAAGGCCGGCTGAGCCGAATGCCCGCGGGGAACTCGTTGCCGGGGACGGCTCACTAAACTGCGTCTCCCTGCAGTCCGGTCTCGGCTCCGAGGCCCGCCCAATCATGTTTTCGAAGTTCGTTCTGGCCGGCACCGTGGTGCTCGGTCTGCTCGGTTCGTCCCTGCACGCGCAGACACTCTCCGAGCCGGCCTTGCCGGCCGGCATGAGTGCGGTCACCGCCGTCGAAGGCATCAACGAATATCGTCTCGCGAACGGCTTGCGGCTCTTGCTGGTGCCCGACGGCGCCAAGCCCACCACCACCGTCAATCTCACCTACCACGTCGGTTCGCGGCACGAGAACTACGGCGAGACCGGCATGGCTCACCTGCTCGAACACCTGATCTTCAAGGGCACGCCGACGACGCCCAACGTGTGGGCCGAGTTCACCCGGCGCGGCCTGCGCGCCAACGGCAGCACCTGGTTCGACCGCACCAACTACTTCGCCAGCTTCGCGGCCAACGAGGACAACCTGAAGTGGTTCCTGTCCTGGCATGCCGACGCGATGGTCAACAGTTTTATCGCCAAGAAGGATCTCGACAGCGAGATGACCGTGGTTCGCAACGAGATGGAGATGGGCGAGAACAGCCCGGGGCGCATCCTGTACCAGAAGACGCTCGCGGCCATGTACGACTGGCACAACTACGGCAAGGACACGATCGGCGCGCGCAGCGACGTGGAGAACGTCGATATCGCCAGCCTGCAGGCCTTCTACCGCCGCCACTACCAGCCCGACAACGCGACGCTCGTGGTTTCCGGCAAGTTCGACGTGCAGCAGGTGCTGGCCTGGGTGCACGGGTTCTTCGGCCCCATCGCGAAGCCCGCGCGCACGCTGCCGGTGCTCTACACGCTCGACCCGGTGCAGGACGGCGAGCGCGCCGTCACCCTGCGCCGCAACAGCGGCACGCCCCTGCTCTACGCCGGCTACCACGCGCCCGCCGCCGCGCATCCGGACCATGCGGCGATGGAGGTGCTGGCCATCATCCTCGGAGACACGCCCTCGGGGCGGCTGCACAAGCGCCTGGTCGAGCGGCAGCTCGCAGCGAGCGTCGGTGCGAACTCTTTCGGCTTGCACGACCCCGGCGTGGCCCTGTTCATCGCCGAATTGCCGGCCGGGCAGGAGCCGGCCAAGACCAGCGCCGACATGCTGGATGTCATTGAATCGGTGGCCCGCGAGCCGATCACCGCCGAGGAACTGGAGCGAGCCAAGGGCAAGTGGCTCAAGGCCTGGGATCTGTCGTTCACCAACGCGGAGCGGGTGGGCGTGGCACTGTCCGAATCGGTCGCCCAGGGGGATTGGCGGCTGTACTTCCTGACCCGCGACCGCGTTCGCGACCTCACGCTCGACGACGTGCAGCGCGTCGCCACCGAGCGGCTGCTGCGTTCCAACCGCACGCTGGCCACCTACCTGCCCACCGCCGAACCGAGGCGCGCCCCCGTGCCCCGCTCCGTGGACGTGGCCGCCCAGTTCGAGAACTTCAAACCGCAGGACGGCGCGGCCGCGGTGGCGCCTTTCGACGCCACGCCGGCCAACATCGACGCCATGACGCAGACTTTCGAGTTGGCCAGCGGCATGGAAGTCGCCTTGCTGCCCAAGCCGACTCGCGGCAACGCTGTACAGGCGACGCTGGCACTGCACTTCGGTGATGTGAGAAGCTTGGCCGGCCAGGGCGCCGTTCCTTCGATGGTGGCGGCGCTTCTCGAACAGGGCACGCGGGAACTGAGCCGTCAGCAGATCCAGGATCGGCTCGACGCATTGCGCGCGGAGGTTTCCATCGGAGGCGCCGACGGACAGGTCAATGTCGGTATCTCCACGAAGCGCGAGCACTTGCCGGCGGTGATCGAGTTGGTGGGTCGGATGCTGCGCGAACCCAGCTTCCCGCCGGACGTGCTGGAAGAGAGGCGCAGCCAGGCGATCACGACCATCGAGCAGCAACGCAAGGAACCCGCGGCGGTGGTCGACAACGCAATGGCGCGTCACGGCAACCCGTACCCGCGGGGCGATGTGCGCTACGCGCGCAGCTTCGACGAGATCGTGGCCGACTACCGGGCCGTGCGACCGGAGCAGTTGCGCGACTTCCATGGCCGTTTCTACGGCGCCTCGAACGCCGAGTTCGGGGCCAGCGGCGACATGGACGTGGCGGCGGTGCGCAGGGCGCTGGAGTCGAGCTTCGGTGACTGGAAAAGCCCGCTGCCCTACGAGCGCGTGCCCAACCCGCTGGTGATGCCGCCGCCGGCGCGCCTGGTGCTTGCCACGCCCGACAAGCAGAACGCGACGATGGCGGTGCAGTTGCCCTTGCCGATCACCGACACCGATCCGGAGTACCCGGCCCTCATGCTGGCCAACCACATGCTCGGCGCCGGCGGCAGCTCGCGGCTGTGGGAGCGCATCCGCGAGAAGGACGGGCTGTCCTATGGCGTCTACAGCGGCGTGCGTTGGAATCCCTTCGAGCGCAACTCTCCGTGGGTGGCGGAGGCCATCTTCGCGCCGGTCAACCGGGTCAAGGTGGAGGCGGCGTTCAAGGAGGAGATCGCCCGCGCGATCGACAAGGGCTTCACCGACGCCGAGTTGGTCGAGGCCAGGCGAGGCCTCGTGAGCGCGAGGCGACTGGCTCGCTCGCAGGACGCCCGTCTTGCCGCCACGCTCGCCGGCAACCTCGAGCTCGACCGGACCTTCGCGCTGGCTCAGAAGATCGATGACGCCCTCGGCCGGACCACGCTCGAGCAAGTCAACGCGGCGCTGCGCAAGTACCTGCGCCCGGAGCAGTTCGTCTATGCGCTGGGGGGCGATTTCAAGCCGGAGTGACTTGTCAGGCGGCTGTGCTTCAAGGCGAAGACGGTGACTTTCGCCCGCATGCGTCCTGCTTGAACGGATTGCGTTCGTCCAGTTCGCTCACATAGGCCTCGATGCCGGCGCCTTCGCGTGCCAGGTGGCGCGCGACCGCATCGGCAAAACGCGCGTCGCTGAGCCAGTGCGCTGAATGCGTGCGCACGGGCATCAGGCCGCGGGCCATCTTGTGCTCGCCCTGCGCACCGCCTTCGAAGCGTCGGTAACCGTGCTCGATGCACCACTCGAGCGGCCGGTAATAGCAGGCCTCGAAGTGCAGACAGCTCACCGGTGGGCTCCCGGGCACATGACCCCAGTACCGACCGTAGGCATGCCCACGCGCCGGATCGAGCGCGATCAGCGACGCCGCGATGCGCTCGTTGCCGAGGCGGGCGATGAAAAGCAGCCAGTGTGCGGGCAGCGCGCTTGCCATGCGGGCGAAGAAGTCGCGGGTCAGGTAGGGCGTCGAGCGATGCTCCCGATAGGTCGTGGCGTAGCAGCGGTAGAAGAACTCCCAGTCGGCAGACTCGATCTCGCTGCCGAGGCGCAGTTCGAACTCGACGCCGGCTTCGCGAACGTAGCGCCGTTCCTGCTGGATCTTCTTGCGCTTGTCTCGCTGCATGGTGGCGAGAAAGTCCGCGAAGTCCGCGTAGGGCGCGCCGGCGCCGGCTTCATTGCGGTTGCGCCAGTGGAACTGCACCGTGCTGCGCAACATCCAGCCCGTCGCCTGGGCCGCCGCACGGTCCGCCTCGCCGAGAAAGAGCGCGTGGGCCGAAGACAGTCCGTTGTCCTCGGCCAGCGCCTGCATGGCGCGAAGCAGCACGGTGCGGGCTTCGTCGTCGCGCGCAAGGAGGCGCGGACCGGGCACCGGCGTGAACGGCACCGCCGCCAACAGCTTGGGGTAGTAGTGCAAGCCGGCGCGCTCGTAGGCATCGGCCCAGGCCCAATCGAACACGTACTCGCCGTAAGAATGGCTCTTGAGATAAAGCGGGCAGGCGGCCACCAGAAGGCCGCCCCGCTGCACGGTCAGGAACTGCGGCACCCAGCCGGTGCTCGGCACGGCACTTGCAGATTCGTGCAGGGCGCCGAGATAGGCCTGGCGCATGAACGGTGTCGGATCGGGGTGGGCCTCGAGCAGCGCATCCCACGCGCTCGCGTCGATGCGCGCGGGGTCGTCGTGCACCGCGACCATCCAGGCCGCGGACCCGGGAGTACCATCGTTTTCGACTGCCGAACGCTCTGTCTTCATGCCTTCTTCCGCCACGCTCAAACTCGCGCTCGTCCAGTTCAACGCCATCGTCGGCGACCTGTCCGGCAACGCCCGGCGCATCGCAGAACTGGCTCGCCAGGCGCACGCGCAGGGCTCGCGGCTGGTCGTCACGCCGGAGCTGTCGCTGACCGGCTACCCGCCGGAAGACCTGCTGCTGCGTCCGGCCTTCATGCTCGCCTGCGACGAGGCGCTGGCCGCCTGCGCTGCCTCGCTCGCCGATCTGCCCGATCTGCAGGTCGTCGTGGGCCATCCGAAGGCGCTCGCCGACGCGGGGCATGTTCGCACGCGCTCCCTGGCCGTGCAGCGGCGGGTCAATGCGGCCTCCGTGCTGGCTCGGGGAAAGGTGATCGGCTGCTACGCCAAGCGCGAACTGCCCAACTACCAGGTCTTCGACGAGCGACGCTACTTCGTCTCGGGCCGCGATGCAGGGCTGGCGCCGCTGGTCATCGACGCGGGCGGCCTCAGGATCGGCGTGCTGATCTGCGAGGATGCCTGGTTCGATGAACCCGCCGCCATCGCCAAGGCGGCCGGTGCACAGGCGCTGGCCGTGATCAATGCCTCGCCCTTCCACCTCGGCAAGGCCGGGGAGCGCGAAGAACGCATGGCGCACCGCGCGCGCGCCATCGGTCTGCCGGTGCTCTACGCTCATCTGGTGGGCGGGCAGGACGAGGTGGTGTTCGACGGTGGCTCCTTTGCCGTCGATGCGCAAGGCCGGGTGGGGGCGCGTGCGGCCACCTTCGCCGAGGAGCTTTTGATCGTCGAAGTGAACGCCGGGGGCGCGGTGACCGGCCCGCTCGCGCCGCAGCCTGGACTCGAGGCGCAAGCCTGGGGCGCGCTGGTCACGGGCGTGCGCGACTACCTCGGCAAGAACGGCTTTCCCGGCGCGATCATCGGCTTGTCGGGCGGCATCGACTCGGCTCTGGTGCTGGCCGTCGCGGTCGATGCCCTCGGTGCCGACAAGGTTCGGGCGGTGATGATGCCCTCTCCGTACACCGCCGACATCTCCTGGCTCGACGCGCGCGACATGGCCAGGCGCCTCGGCGTGCAGTACGACGAAATTTCGATCACTCCGATGTTCGAGGCCTTCAAGGCCAGCCTCGCCGAGGAGTTTGCCGGTCTGCCGGAAGACGCCACCGAGGAGAACATCCAGGCCCGCTGCCGCGGCACCTTGCTGATGGCACTGTCCAACAAGAGCGGGCGCATCGTGCTGACCACAGGCAACAAGAGCGAGATGGCCACCGGCTACTGCACGCTGTACGGCGACATGGCCGGGGGCTTCGCGGTCATCAAGGACGTGGCCAAGACGCTCGTCTACCGCCTGGCGAGCTGGCGCAACGAGCAAGGCGCACAGCCTGTGATTCCGGAGCGGATCATCACTCGCCCACCCTCGGCCGAGCTGCGAGCCGACCAGACCGACCAGGACAGCCTGCCGCCCTACGACGTGCTCGACGCCATCCTGGCTCGCTACATGGAAGACGACGAGGGTATCGCCGACATCGTCGCCGCCGGCTTCGATCCTTCAGTCGTCGAACGGGTCACCCGGCTCATCGCCGTCAACGAGTACAAGCGCCGCCAGGCGCCGGTGGGCATTCGCATCACGCACCGCGCGTTCGGACGCGACTGGCGCTACCCGATCACCTCGAAGTTCCGTGCTTAAATTCGGCCCCGTAGAACCCTTTGGGAGCCGCCATGAAACAGATCACCGCCGTCATCAAGCCCTTCAAGCTCGAAGAGGTGCGCGAGGCGCTGGCCGAGGTGGGCGTCTCGGGGCTCACCGTCACGGAAGTCAAGGGCTTCGGCCGCCAGAAGGGTCACACCGAGCTCTACCGCGGCGCCGAGTACGTGGTCGATTTCCTGCCGAAGGTGAAGGTGGAGGTCGTGGTCAAGGACGAGGATGTCGAGCGCTGCATCGAGGCCGTTGTGAAGGCCGCCAAGACAGGCAAGATCGGCGACGGCAAGATCTTCGTCACCAACGTCGAGCAGGCCGTTCGGATCCGTACCGGAGAGACGGACGAGTCGGCCGTCTGACCGCGAGAACCGGCTCGGTTCACGACAAGCGCAGGCTTCAGGTCCTGGTGTAATCGTCCGGGGCGCCCGCGTCTCGTGCCCGCCTCGCCAGCCGCTCCAACAGTTCCTCGGGCTCCGCACCGATCTCGAGCATCGAGCGCGTCGTCTCGGACACGAAACCGTCGCGCACCGTCTGCTGCACGAAGCCGACCAAGGCGTCGTAGTAGCCGGCCACGTTGAGCAGACCGATCGGTTGATCGTGATATCGGAGCTGGCGCCATGTCCACGCCTCGAAAAGCTCCTCGAACGTGCCGATGCCGCCCGGCAACGCCAGGAACGCATCGGCCCGTTCGGCCATGGCCTGCTTGCGCTGGTGCATGGTTTCCACCACCAGCAGTTCGCTCAGACCGGCATGGCCGAGCTCGCGCGTCATCAATGAACGTGGAATGACGCCGACCACGCTGGCGCCGGCACCCAGCGCCGCGTCTGCCAGCATGCCCATCAGTCCCACATGTGCCCCGCCGTAGACGAGCCGCCAGCCACGCGCGCCAATGGCTTCGCCGAGTGCGCGCGCCGCGTCGGCAAAGGCCGGGTTCGCGCCGGTGCGCGAGCCGCAATAGACGCAGACCGTGAAGGGGACGCCTGGCCGCGAACTCATCCCGCTCTCATGCTCAGTGCGACTCTTGTGGGGAAGGGTGGTCATTGGCGCGTGATCTGTAGCGGCTGACTTCCGAGAAACGATGATGAGCCCACGAGAGAGCCGGCTCAAGCCGGCGGCGCAGGACGGGTGTCGACGAGTCGCGTGCCGCACAGCGCGTCGTGCCAGAACTGGCGCTGCGGATGAAGCAGCGCGAGCAAGGCGTAACCGACGATGCCGCCTGCCAGTGCGGCCATCAGCGTTCCCGTGCTGCGCCAGCCGGCGACGTGCCACAGCGCGAGCGCGGGCAGGAACCAGATCCAGCTGGCGACGTAACGCAGCGCCGCTCTCAGGCGCGAGACGCGGCGTCCGTCTGCGGTGGCCAGGCGGATGTGCCAGGTCTGCATCGGTAGGGTCTGACCGGTCTGCGACCAGTACCACACCAGGTACATGCCGGGCATCAGGATCAGGGCGACGAGGAGCAGGCCTTCGCGCCCCTGCATCGCGTTGCGCTGATTGGTCAGCACGGCGTAGAGCAGGGCGCTGACGAACACCACGCCGAACAGCAGCACGCCCTCGTAGAGAAAGCAGGCCATGCGCCTGCGCAGGTTGGGCGTTCGGATGTTGGCCATGGAAAGGAAAGATGCCGGGTCGCGCCTCAAGGCACCCCCGGCTTCGCGATGACGCTCGTTCGGCAGCACGCTTGCAGGATGTTCACGTAGGGAAAAGCTTGATTGGAGCAGGCCGTAGATTCTTCGGCTCAGTCGGTCGCGGAGAAGCCACTCCGCGCGTTCCTCGAGCGCTGTGGCAAAGAGCATTGGATTATTCCACCGCATGTTCGCAAGGCGCTTCCCGCCGTGAATCACTCCAAGGCTGATGCCATAATGCTGCTTCGCACAACGCTCTCAATGGTCTTCAATAGCGGCCCGACCCGGGTCGCTTTGCTCTAGACCGCGCAGGCCCCACATCCACCTCACAAGGGCGAGAAGAGGGGCACCGAAGGTGTTTCGTCAGAGAAATTCCAAGAGGTTCGAAATGGACATGTCTGCCGCGGAAATCAAGCGTGCCGCAACGGCACAGCCGCAACCCACCCCCAACGCTCCCGGCGCCGATCCCAACGGCTCGGAGATCCTCGTTCGCTGCCTGCAGGCCGAAGGGGTCAGGTATCTCTGGGGCTATCCCGGCGGGGCGGTGCTCTACATCTACGACGCGCTCTACAAGCAGGAATCCATCGAGCACGTGTTGGTGCGCCACGAGCAGGCGGCCATCCACGCGGCCGATGGCTACGCGCGGGCCACCGGCGACGTCGGCGTCGCGCTGGTCACTTCGGGCCCGGGCGTGACCAATGCCGTCACCGGTATCGCCACCGCCTACATGGACTCGATCCCGATGGTCATCATCACCGGGCAGGTACCGACGCCGGCGATCGGCCTCGACGCCTTCCAGGAGTGCGACACCGTCGGCATCACGCGCCCGATCGTCAAGCACAACTTCCTGGTCAAGGACGTGCGCGACCTGGCGATCACGATGAAGAAGGCCTTCTACATCGCCCGGACCGGCCGGCCCGGCCCGGTGGTGGTCGATGTGCCGAAGGACGTGTCGCTCAAGACGGCGCCTTTTCACTATCCGGCGCACATCGAGATGCGCTCGTACACGCCCGTGAAGAAGGGCCACAGCGGCCAGATCCGCAAGGCGGTGCAGTTGCTGCTGCAGGCGAAGCGGCCGTACATCTACACCGGCGGCGGTGTGATCCTCGGCAACGCTTCGGCGGAGTTGCGTCAGCTCGTCGAGCTGCTGGGTTATCCCTGCACCAACACGCTGATGGGCCTGGGCGCGTTCCCGGCCACGGACCCGCGCTTCCTCGGCATGTTGGGCATGCATGGCACCTACGAAGCCAACATGACGATGCAGAACTGCGATGTGCTGCTCGCCGTGGGCGCGCGCTTCGACGATCGCGTCATCGGCAATCCGAAGCACTTCGCTTCGGTGGAGCGCAAGATCGTCCATGTGGACATCGACCCTTCGAGCATCTCCAAGCGGGTGAAGGTCGACATTCCGATCGTCGGAGACGTCAAGGAAGTGCTGCAGGAGTTGATCGTCCAGATCAGGGACGCCCAGATCCGGCCGGACTCCTCCGCGCTCTCGAGCTGGTGGAAGCAGATCGCCGACTGGCGCGGCCGCGAGTGCCTGAAGTACAGGAACTCGAGCGACGTCATCAAGCCGCAGTTCGTGGTCGAGAAGCTCTGGGAGCTCACGCGCGAGCACGACACCTACATCACTTCCGATGTCGGCCAGCACCAGATGTGGGCAGCGCAGTACTACCGCTTCGACGAGCCGCGGCGCTGGATCAACTCCGGCGGCTTGGGCACGATGGGCGTGGGCCTGCCCTACGCCATGGGCATCAAGCTGGCCAAGCCGGACGCCGACGTTTTCTGCGTGACGGGTGAGGGCTCCATCCAGATGTGCATCCAGGAGCTCTCCACCTGCTTGCAATACAAGACACCGGTCAAGATCCTGTCGCTGAACAACCGCTATCTGGGCATGGTGCGGCAGTGGCAGCAGCTCGACTACGGCGGGCGCTACTCGCACAGCTACATGGATGCGCTGCCCGACTTCGTCAAGCTCGCGGAGGCCTACGGCCACGTCGGGCTGAAGATCGAGAAGCCGTCGGAGGTCGAGCCGGCGCTGCGCGAAGCCATCCGGCTCAAGGACCGGACCGTGTTCCTCGACGTGCGAACCGACCCGACGGAAAACGTCTGGCCGATGGTCAAGGCGGGGCAAGGCATCTCCGAGATGCTGTTGGGATCCGAAGACCTGTAAGGGCTGGCGGCAACGACCGCGCCATGGTCGCGAGGGCAGGGGACTTGCCGGTCTCCTGCCAGGAGCGCCCGAAGCGCGGTGCGTGCCCAGCCTGTTTCCCCGGGCGATTCTTGAAAACGATCCATCGAAGCGCGTGGCCAAGGCCCGACGGTTACCGCCGCCGGTCTGAAGAGCGCGAAGGACGATAAGAAATGAAGCACATCATTGCCCTGCTGCTCGAGAACGAACCCGGAGCGCTCTCGCGCGTCGTCGCCTTGTTCTCGGCACGCGGCTACAACATCGAAAGCCTCACGGTTGCCGCCACCGAGGACGCCTCGCTGTCGCGCATGACCATCACCACGCGCGGCAGCGACGAGGTGATCGAGCAGATCACCAAGCACCTCAATCGTCTGATCGAGGTGGTCAAGGTGGTCGATCTCACCGAGGGCCACTACACCGAGCGCGAGCTGATGCTCATCAAGGTGCGCGCCGTCGGCAAGGAGCGCGACGAGATGAAGCGCATGACCGACATCTTTCGTGGCCGCATCATCGACGTCACCGAGAAGACCTACACCATCGAGCTGACCGGCGACGCAGCCAAGCTCGACGCGTTCATCGAGGCGGTGGACCGTGCCGCCATCCTCGAGACCGTGCGCACCGGCTCCAGCGGCATCGGCCGCGGCGAGCGCATCCTGCGCGTGTGAGCCGCCCGATCCACCCTTCCCAGAATTTCGACAGGAGAACTCCATGAAGGTCTATTACGACAAGGACGCCGATCTGAGCCTCATCAAGGGCAAGAGCGTCACCATCATCGGCTACGGCTCGCAGGGTCACGCGCATGCGCTCAACCTGACGGAAAGCGGCGTCAAGGTCACCGTGGGTCTGCGCAAGGGCGGCGCTTCCTGGAGCAAGGCCGAGAAGGCCGGCCTGAAAGTCGCGGAAGTGGGCGAGGCCGTCAAGGGCGCCGACGTCGTGATGATGCTGCTGCCCGACGAGCAGATCGCTGCGGTGTACGCCGCCGAGGTGGCGCCGAACGTCAAGCAAGGCGCCTCGCTGGCTTTCGCGCACGGCTTCAACGTGCATTACGGCCAGGTCGTGCCGCGCGCCGACCTCGATGTCTGGATGGTCGCGCCCAAGGCGCCGGGCCACACCGTTCGCTCGACCTACAGCCAAGGCGGCGGCGTACCGCACCTGATCGCCATCCACGCCGACAAGACCGGTCGCGCGCGGGACCTCGCACTGAGCTATGCCACGGCCAACGGCGGCGGCAAGGCGGGCATCATCGAGACGAGCTTTCGCGAAGAGACGGAGACCGACCTGTTCGGCGAGCAGGCGGTGCTGTGCGGTGGGGCGGTGGAACTCATCAAGGCCGGCTTCGAGACGCTCACCGAGGCCGGATACGCGCCCGAGATGGCTTACTTCGAGTGCCTGCACGAGCTCAAGCTGATCGTGGACCTCATCTACGAAGGCGGCATCGCCAACATGAACTACTCGATCTCGAACAACGCCGAGTACGGCGAGTACGTGACCGGGCCCAAGGTCGTGACCGAGGAAACGAAGGCAGCGATGCGCCAGGCGCTCAAGGATATCCAGACCGGCGAGTACGCCAAGAGCTTCATTCTCGAGAACCGTGCCGGCGCGCCCACCCTGCTGTCGCGCCGCCGCCTGACCGCCGAGCACCCGATCGAGGTGGTGGGAGAGCAGCTGCGGGCGATGATGCCCTGGATCAAGAAGAACCGGCTGGTGGATCAAAGCAAGAACTGACGCGCTCCGGTGCTGCGGGTCAGCGCAGAAGGCCGCGACGCCGCACGGTGTGCGGCCTTTTTTACGTCGATACCCCTGCGTTATCCTTGTTGACATGAACTACCCTCATCCGCTCCTCGCAAAAGAGGGCTGGCCCTTCATCGCGATCGCGTTCTTCGTCTCGGTGTTCGCCTCCTTCTTCCTGGGTGGCCTGCTGGCCTTCATATGCTGGCTGCTGCTGGCTTTCGTGGTGCAGTTCTTCCGCGATCCGCCACGGTTGGTTCCGACCGAGAAGAACGTGGTGCTTTCGCCGGCCGATGGGCGTATCGTCAAGATCGAAGCGGTGCGCGACCCTTACGCGGATCGCGACGCGCTGTTGATCAGCGTGTTCATGAACGTGTTCAACGTGCACAGCAACCGGTCGGGCGTCGAGGGCACCGTGCGCCAGGTTCAGTACTTTCCGGGAAAGTTCGTCAACGCGGATCTCGACAAGGCATCGAGTGAGAACGAGCGCAACGCCGTGGTGATCGACTCGGGCGGCCACACGGTCACCTTGGTGCAGGTGGCTGGACTGATCGCGCGGCGCATCCTGTGCTATGTGGAGCCGGGAGACACCGTGGCGCGGGGCCAGCGCTACGGCTTCATCCGTTTCGGCTCCCGCGTCGACGTTTATCTGCCGGCCGACGCGACACCGCACGTCGCCCCCGGCGACAAGGTTTCGGCCACCTCGACCATCCTCGCTTCGCTGCCCGGCGCGTGAGGCCCATCATGCAGGACGGCCCGGCCGAGGATCCGCAAGGCGACACCGACGACGTCGAAGACCTGCCACGCCGGCCGCGCCGCAAGGGCATCTACATCCTGCCCAACCTGTTCACGCTGGCCGGTCTTTTCGGCGGCTTCTATGCCGTCGTGATGGCCATGAACGACCGCTACGAGCAGGCGGCGATCGGCGTGTTCTGCGCGATGGTGCTCGACAGCCTGGACGGGCGCGTGGCGCGCATGACCAACACGCAGAGCGCTTTCGGCGAGCAGATGGACTCCTTGTCCGACATGGTCAGCTTCGGCGCCGCGCCGGCGCTGATCATGTACGAGTGGGCGTTGCGCGGACTGGGCAAGCTCGGCTGGGTGGCCGCCTTCGTCTACTGCGCCGGTGCGGCGCTGCGTCTGGCGCGTTTCAACACCAACATCGGCGTGGTGGACAAGCGCTTCTTCCAGGGACTGCCGAGCCCGGCCGCCGCCGCCATGGTGGTGGGCTTCATCTGGCTCATGGACGATTCCGGCTTTCGGGACGCCGGAGCGATCGACTGGCTGGCTTGGGTGGCTTTTGCGTTCACCATCTATGCCGGCTTGACGATGGTCACCAACGTGCCCTTCTACAGCTTCAAGGACGTGAGCTTCAAGCGCTCGGTGCCCTTCATCGTGATCGTGGCCATCGCCCTGGGCATCGCCGTCATCAACCTGCATCCGCCACTGGTGCTGTTCGCCTTGTTCGTCGTGTACGGGCTTTCAGGCTATGCGGTGTATGGCTGGCGCAAGACCAAGGGTCGGCCGGTCAGCGTGATCGCCACGTCGATGGACGAGCCCGATGAAGAAGGCCTGCACCGCTGAGAGACGAGGGCAGGCGGCTTCGTGAAGGCCGTGCTATATTGATTCGACATGTTTGCTGTCTCCGCCCTGCTGCTGCTGCTTCTAGGAGTGCCCTGCGCGCGCTGATTGCACACGTCTGTTCGTCCCTGCATCCACGGCCCGCGCGCACACAGCAGCGGGCCGTTTTGTTTGCGTCTTCGAAATCGCGTTCATACGATGGAGTTCCCCATGACCGACAAGCTGATCATCTTCGACACCACCTTGCGCGACGGCGAGCAATCGCCCGGCGCCTCGATGACTCGCGACGAAAAGCTGCGCATCGCGCGCCAGTTGGAGCGACTGCGCGTGGACGTCATCGAAGCCGGATTCGCCGCGTCCAGCAACGGCGACTTCGAGGCCGTGAAGGCCATCGCAGATGCCATCAAGGAGTCGACCGTCTGCTCGCTGGCAAGGGCCAATGACCGCGACATCTCGCGCGCCGCGGACGCCTTGAAGGGCGCAGCGCGATCGCGTATTCACACCTTCATCGCGACCAGCGAGCTGCACATGGAGAAGAAGCTGCGCATGACGCGAGAACAGGTGCTCGAGCAAGCCAAGCTGTCGATCCGCTTTGCCCGCAACCTCTGCGAAGACGTCGAGTTTTCTCCGGAAGACGGTTATCGCTCCGATCCGGATTTCCTGTGCCGGGTGCTCGAGGCGGTGATCAAGGAAGGCGCTACCACGCTGAACATCCCGGACACCGTGGGCTACGGCATCCCCGAGCTGTACGGGAACTTCATCCGGATGCTGCGCGAGCGCGTCCCCAACTCCGACAAGGCGATCTGGTCGGTCCATTGCCACAACGATCTGGGCATGGCGGTAGCCAACTCGCTGGCGGGGGTGAAGATCGGCGGTGCGCGCCAGGTCGAGTGCACCATCAACGGCCTGGGCGAACGTGCGGGGAACTGCTCGCTCGAAGAGGTGGTGATGGCAGTGCGCACGCGGCGCGACCACTTCGGCCTCGAGGTGGGGATCGACACGACGCAGATCGTGCCGGCCTCGCGGCTGGTGTCGCAGACCACCGGATTCATCGTGCAGCCCAACAAGGCGGTCGTCGGCGCCAATGCCTTTGCGCATGCCTCCGGCATCCATCAGGACGGCGTGCTCAAGGCCCGCGACACCTACGAAATCATGCGTGCGGAGGACGTGGGCTGGAGCGCCAACAAGATCGTGCTGGGCAAGCTCAGCGGGCGCAACGCCTTCAAGCAACGCCTGCAGGACCTCGGCATCGCACTCGACAGCGAAACCGACGTCAACGCCGCGTTCGCGCGCTTCAAAGATCTGGCCGACCGCAAGAGCGAGATCTTCGACGAGGACATCATCGCGCTGGTCGGCGACGAGAGCGTCACGCATGAGCGCGAACACTACCGGCTGCTCTCGCTGGCGCAACGCTCCGAAACCGGCGAGCGCCCGCACGCGCACGTGGCCTTCGCAATGGGCGAGACCGAACACCGTGCCGAAAGCGACGGCAACGGTCCGGTCGACGCAAGTTTGAAGGCGATCGAGTCCAAGGTGCAAAGCGGGGCGGAAATGCTGCTTTATTCGGTCAATGCCATCACCAGCGGCTCGACAGAATCGCAAGGCGAGGTGACGGTGCGGCTTCAGCACAGTGGACGGGTGGTCAACGGCGTGGGAGCCGATCCGGACATCGTGGTGGCGTCGGTCAAGGCCTACCTCGCCGCATTGAACAAGCTGCACAGCAAGACGGAGCGCGTCGCGGCCCAGGGGTGACAACTACTTCACTCTTCAGGCTCACATGAGGAAAAGCGCGTAAGTTTTTGATCTTGCGTGCTTTTTTTCTTTCACCTAGACTGCGCCTCGGGCGTGGACGGGGAGCGGGCCGTGTTGACTGTTTTTGCTGGGCGGAGCTGGCGCTTGATGCTGTGCGGGTTTGCCGCCGTGATCGCGCTCAGCCTGAGCGCCACTGCCGATGCGGCCGGTCAACGCCGCGAAGCCGGCGACAAGTCCAGCAGTGCGAAGGTCAAGGCGAAAGCGAAGCCCAAGGCGGCGGCAACCAAACGCAAGTCCCGCAGCGTGCGCAGCAGTCGCCGCGCCGCGCCGGTGGTCGTCGCCCGCCCGTCGTTCGGCGAGCTTTCCGGCCTGCGCCTGACCGACGATCCCCTCGATCTTCATTCCAGCGTCGCTCTGGTCATGGACCAGGACACGATGGAGATCCTCGTCGACAAGAACGCCCAGGCCGTGCTGCCCATTGCCTCGCTCACCAAGCTGATGACTTCGGTGGTCGTGGTGGAGGCCGAACAGCCGCTCGACGAGGTGCTGACCATCACCCAAGCCGACGTCGACACCGAAAAATGGAGCGGCTCGCGGCTCGCCGTGGGCACCAGGCTCACTCGGGGCGAGATGTTGCATCTGGCGCTGATGTCCTCGGAGAACCGGGCCGCCCATGCGCTCGGGCGCAACTACCCGGGCGGGCTGGAGGCCTTCGTCCAGGCCATGAACGCCCGCGCGCAGTTGCTCGGCATGTCGGGCAGCCGCTTTGTCGAGCCGACCGGCCTGTCTAGCGCCAACCAATCGAGCGCGAACGATCTTGCCCGGCTCGTCAGCGCGGCCTATGAGCATCCGCTGATCCGCGAACTGTCGATCTCGCAGGAGCATGCGGTGGAGGTCGGCCGACGCACCCTGCAGTACCGCAACACGAACGGTCTGGTGCGCAATCCCGACTGGGCAATCGGTCTGCAGAAAACGGGCTACATCTCCGAGGCGGGGCGTTGTCTGGTGATGCAGGCCGAGTTGGCGGGCCGCAAGCTGATCATGGTGTTTCTCGATTCCGCCGGGAAGTACTCGCGCGTGGGTGATGCCGAGCGTGTGCGGCACTGGATCGAAACGCTGCCGGGCGTGATGGTGCCGACGCAGCATGCGGATGCGCCCGAACTCGCCTTTTGACCCGTGCCGGCCCGGGCGCTGCGCGCCTCGGAGCGACAAGAAGCCCGGCCAGCCGGGCTTTTTTGCGTGAGGGCTGGAGGCTCAGGCGCGGTAGCCGAGGGCCGTCGAGATGTGGGTTGCGGTGGCTTGCAGCCGTTCCATCCAGCTTTCCTCGAGCCGATCGGCCGGGGCGGAAATCGACAAGCCGGCGATCAACTTGCCCTGGTCATCGAAGATGCCCGCAGCCATGCAGCGCACGCCGAGTTCGAGTTCCTCGTTGTCACGGGCGCTGCCGTACTGCAGCACCTTGGCCAGTTCGCGCTCGAGCACCGCCAACTCCGTGATGCTGTTGCGGGTGTGTCCGGCCAAGCCGGTGCGCGCCGCGTAGGCCCGCACACGCGTCGCATCGTCGTGAGCCAGGAAAAGTTTGCCCACCGACGTGAGATGCAAGGGCGCACGGCCCCCCACGGCTCGCACCACCTGCATCCCCGAGCGTTCGCTGTACGTGCGCTCGATGTAGACGATCTCGTCGCCCTGGCGCATCGAAAGGTTGACCGGCTGATGGGTCAGCTTGTGCAGTTCGCGCATCGGGACCAGCGCGGCGTCGCGCACGTCGAGCCGGGCCTTGACGAGGTTGCCGAGTTCGAGCAGGCGCATGCCGAGACGGTAGCTGCCGGCTTCGGGCCGGTCGACATAGCGGCCGATGGCGAGGTCGTTGAGGATTCGGTGGGCGGTGGAGGGATGGAGTCCCGTCTGCTCGCTGATCAGCTTGAGCGACACCGGGTCAGGGTGTGCGGCCAGCACATCGAGCAGCGAGAACATGCGCCCCATCACCTGGATCGTGGGCGTCTGGCTCTCATTGCGTTTCATGAGGTGGATTGTCGCTCAGCGATCTGGATTTTTGTATGGTGAAAATCCTTGGTGCCGAGAGATGCGAACTCAAGCAAGGAACGGGCGTCGTGGATCAAAACGCCGCAACGCGGCCAGACCGGCCGTTCAGGGCGGGCATGCAAGCGGGTTTGCGCGCTGCCGGAGCGGCGTGCCTCGGCTTGACCATCGGCCTCGGCGGTCCCGGCGGTGTGCGCGCTGAACCCGGCGCGACGGAGTCTTCTCGGTCAACCGCCTCGGCCCCCCGGGAAGCCGGGTCTGGCTCCGATCCCGTTGCCGCGCGAGGTTTCGTGGCGCCCCGGTCACGCGGTCGGCTGACGGCAAAGGACATCGGCCTGGTGATCAACGCAGCCGATCCCTATTCGGTGGAAGTGGGGGCGTTCTACGCGCGAGCGCGCGCATTGAAACCCGGGCAGGTACTTCGCGTGGTGGTGCCCAAGCGCAGCGTTCTGTCTGCAGAGGAGTTCGAGACTCTCTCGGCGCAGATCGCCACGCATTTCGGCTCGGGCACTCAAGCCTTGGCGCTGGCCTGGAACGAGCCCTATGCCGTCGGCTGCCAGTCGATCACCGGCGCCCTGGCGCTCGGACTCGACACCGGACTGTGCGAGCGCAGTTGCGCGCCGACCGAGCCGTCGCCGTACTTCAATTCACCGAGTTCTCGGCCGTGGAGCGAGTTGCACATGCGTCCCTCGATGCTGCTGGCCGCCGAGAACGCGCAAGCGGCAAGGGCCTTGATCGAGCGCGGGGTGGCGGCGGACGGCAGTCTGGGCTTGCGGGGCGCGCCCCCGGTGCAGGCGCGTTTCGTCGTCACCGGCGACGCGGCGCGCTCGGTTCGCGCGCGCCTGTATCCGGCTCCAGCGTTCTTGCGCCGCTATGGCGTGGAGATGAGCGCCGAGCCGGACGGTGCCTCCCGAAATCACGACCGGGTGCTGCTGTACCTGACCGGGCTGGCACAGGTTCCGGGCCTCGAGCGACTGGATTTCGTGCCCGGCGCCCTGGCCGACCACATGACATCGTTCGGCGGTCGATTGACCGGCGACGGTGCTCAGATGAGCGCGCGGGCCTGGCTTCGTGCCGGCGCCACGGCCAGCTATGGCACCGTGAGCGAACCCTGCAACCACTTGCAGAAGTTTCCGCATCCGCAAGCCTTGCTGCTGCACTACCTGCAGGGCAGCACGGCGCTCGAGGCGTACTGGAAGAGCGTGGCCTGGCCTTCGCAGGGCGTGTTCATCGGCGAGCCGCTGGCGGCGCCGTTCGCGCGACGCTGATGCGCGACGGGACCACGCGGCCTCGACCCGCAGGCCAAGCCGAGCGCGGCGCGCTTTGCGCCATCGTGATCCGTGCCCCGCACGCCCGGGTCGCTGGAGCGGTCGGGCCTCCAGGGATATGCTTTCGATGCTGCCCGCCTGCGAGCGAGCCGGACCGGCTGGTCTCTCGCCGCGGCGGCTGACTTCTTCTGCCGCGAGGATCATCGATGAGTGTTGCCGACAGCCAGACGATCACACCCGCCCTGCGTGAATGGATCATCGAGCAGGCCCGTGCCGGACACCGCCCGGACGCCGTGCTCGAGGCCATGAAGGCCAGCGGGTGGCGCGAAGACATCGCGCTCGAAGCCCTGGAAACCGTGCTGACCGGCGCCTTGAAGCAGCCGGAGCAGGACCCGCTGCTGCCTCCACCGAACCGCGTGCCCGAGCCGGCGCTCGACGACTCGCCGGCCACGCTGTGGGCTCACGACCGCGAGGTGCGCATCGTGATGTCCTTGCGCGAGCCGCGCGTCGTGGTGTTCTCAGGGCTGTTGTCGGACGCCGAATGCGACGAGTTGGTGGCCTTGGCGGCTGCGCGCCTGCAGCGATCGCACACCGTGGACACCAACACCGGAGACAGCGAGGTCAACGACGCACGCACCAGCGACGGCATGTTCTTCACCCGTGGCGAGCATCCGGTCTGCGCACTGCTCGAGGCTCGCATCGCCGCGCTGCTGGACTGGCCGCTGGAAAACGGCGAAGGCCTGCAGGTGCTGCGCTACCGCCCCGGGGCCGAGTACAAGCCGCACTACGACTATTTCGATCCGGCTCAGCCGGGCACGCCGGCCATCCTGAAGCGGGGCGGCCAGCGCGTGGCCACGATCCTGACCTACCTCAACACGCCGGTGCGCGGGGGCGGCACCACCTTCCCGGATGTGAGTCTCGAGATTGCGCCCCAGAAGGGACACGCCGTGTTCTTCAACTACGACCGGCCGCATCCCCTGACCCGCAGCCTGCACGGCGGCGCTCCCGTGCATGAAGGCGAGAAGTGGGTTGCCACCAAATGGTTGCGCGTCAATCGGTTCGAATGAGCGGCTGAGCGTCGTTCAACGGCCGCGGCCACCGCTGCGGTGTCCGCCGGCGTTGCCGCCCCGAGGGCCGGCCGAGGCAGTGCTGCTGCGCGATCCCCCGCGCCCGGCTCCCGGCGCTGCGGCGCGAGGTGCGCCCGAGCGCGGTCCATTGGCACCGCGGCCACCGCCCGAGCGGGCGCCGTTGCCGCCGAGGGTCTGGCGCCCGATCTGGATCGGCTGCGCCACCGCGCGGGGGTCGGGCTCGAAGCCCGGCACCACTTCGCGGGGAATGCTGCGCTTGATGAGCCGCTCGATGTCGCGCAGGAAGGATTCCTCGTCCACGCAGACCAGCGAGATCGCCTCGCCCTGCGCGCCGGCGCGACCGGTGCGGCCGATGCGGTGCACGTAGTCTTCCGGCACGTTGGGCAGCTCGAAGTTCACGACGTGCGGCAACTGATCGATGTCGATGCCGCGCGCGGCGATGTCGGTGGCCACGAGCACCTGCAGATCGCCCGTCTTGAACTCCGCAAGCGCCTTGGTCCGCGCCGTCTGGCTCTTGTTGCCGTGGATCGCCATGGCGGTGATGCGCTGCTCGTTGAGATAGTCGGTGAGCCGGTTGGCGCCATGCTTCATCCGGCAGAACACGAGCACCTGGTGCCAGTCCTGGCTCTTGATCAGGTGGGCCAGCATCTCCTTCTTCTTGTCGCGATCGACCGGATGGATCTTCTGCTGGATCAGCTCGACCGTGCTGTTGCGCCGGGCCACCTCGATCACCTGCGGCTGGTTGAGCAGCCGGTCCGCCAACGTCTTGATCTCGTCGCTGAAAGTGGCGGAGAACAGCAGGCTCTGCTTGTGCTTGGGCACGATGGCCAGCACCTTCTTGATATCGTGGATGAAGCCCATGTCCAGCATGCGATCGGCTTCGTCGAGCACGAAGATCTCGATCTTGCTGATGTCGAGCGTGCCCTGCTGGTGGTGGTCGAGCAGGCGGCCCGGCGTGGCCACGAGGATGTCGACGCCGCGCCGCAGGCGATCGATCTGCGGTTGCATGCCGACGCCGCCGAACATCACCATCGACGTGAGCTTGGCGTGCTTGCCGTAGATGCGCACGCTTTCCTCGACCTGGGCCGCGAGTTCACGCGTCGGCGTCAGGATGAGTGCCCGCACCGGGCTCTTGCCCCGGGCGTCGCGCGCGGCCGGTTTGGCCATCAGCCGGTGCAGCATGGGCAGCACGAAGCCGGCGGTCTTGCCGGTGCCGGTCTGGGCGCCGGCGAGCAGGTCGCCGCCGAGCAGCACGGCGGGAATGGCCTGCTTCTGGATGGGCGTGGGCGTGTCGTAACCGGCTTCGGAAACGGCCTTGAGCAGGGGCTCGGCGAGCCCCAGTTCTTCGAATGACATGTGAGAGTGCGCCCGAACGGGCGTTGGTATCTGCCTGCGGCCACGTGCGGAGCACGCGCGCCAGTCACAGGCGATGAGGAGAGAGAAGGGTCGGAATCGACTGCGGCACTCGGGACTGGAACTGCGTGCCGCGAGCGCGATTGTAAGCGGCGCAGCTCTCACCACGAGGCAGCAACCTGCGGCACCCGTCACGCGGCTCAGCGGGTCGGGCGTGGCGCCCCCGAGTTCGCTTCAGCGGATGGCGCTCTCGGCATACTGCTTCGGGTTCACGTCGATCGCCGCCGTGAAGCTGCGGTCTTTCGTGTCGACGATGTCGGCCTTGAGTTCACCGCCGGCCGCGCTGGGCAGGAAATGGAAGCGCAGGCTCGGGTTCTCGCTGATCGTGAAATCGACGTCGGCCGTGAGCACCGGCTTGCCGCCGTAGCTGATGGCGATGCTGCGCACGAAGTAGGGCGCGGGCGCGAGCCGGGTGAGCTGATCGATGGCCAGGCCCGAGGTTTGCGGGTGGCTGACCATGAGCTGCGCGAGCGCCGGTTTGCCCGGTTGCACGGGGCTCTCGACGCGCAGCTTGGTCTTGCCGAGGTTGGCGAGCGCTGCTTCGGCGTCCTTGCCGGCCGGCGCCGAGCATCCGCCGGAGGCCTTCACGAAGCGGGTGTGCATGTGCAGGCTGCCGTCGCTCAGCTCTGCGATGGCCCGAGCGTGGGTGTACTCCTCGACCCGAACGCGGGTTTCGATGTCCGCCAGGCCGCTCTCGGGCGTCAGGCTGAAGACCACCCCGACGGGCGAGGGGTTCTTGTCGATGACCAGCCACAGCTTCTTGACGTAGCGCTCCGGCGTTTGCGGGAACTTGGTACGGATTGCCATGGGAACCACTGCGGCGTCGGCAGCGCGGATGGGCGCCTCGAGTTCGACGACGCCCGTGGCGTCGTGGGCGATCGGCCGGTCGGCGAACAACGACTGGCGGATCGATTGCCAGCGCTCGTTGTCGGAGCCCTCGGGTGCGGCGATCGCCGAGACGCCCAAGCCCGTGGACAACAGCGCGGTCAGCAGCATGCGGGTGATTCGAAACATGGTCGGGTCTCCTGCAGGGCGCGCTCTCGGTCGCACCACAGACGAATGGTGCGCTTTTTGCGATACCTTGTCTGCAACCCGGTCCTGCCGACGGGCGGCGCTTGCGCCGCCGGCCCGCCGGCGAGCGAGCCTGCTTCAGCGCCGGCAATGGTGCGTCGGCGACAATCGCGGGTTGTCGCCGCAGCGCCGCCTTTCGAGAACTTTTCGCACACCATGGCTCAATACGTCTACACGATGAACCGCGTCAGCAAGACGGTTCCCCCCAAGCGTCAGATCCTCAAGGACGTTTCCCTGAGCTTCTTTCCCGGCGCCAAGGTCGGCGTTCTGGGCCTGAACGGTTCGGGCAAATCGACCCTGCTCAGGATCATGGCCGGCCTGGACAACGAGATCGAGGGCGAAGCCGTGGCCATGCCCGGCATCAAGATCGGCTACCTGCCGCAGGAGCCGCAACTCGACCCGGAGCAGACCGTGCGTCAGGCGGTGGAGCAGGGCATCGGCGGCGTGCTGGCCGCCAAGAAGCGGCTCGACGAGGTTTATGCCGAGTACGCCGAGCCCGACGCCGACTTCGACAAGCTGGCCGCCGAGCAGGCCGAGCTCGAAGCCGTGATCGCAGCCGCTGGCAGCGAAAACACCGACCTGCAGCTCGAAATCGCGGCCGACGCGCTGCGCCTGCCGCCCTGGGATGCCGTGATCGGCCTGCTGTCGGGTGGCGAAAAGCGCCGCGTGGCCTTGTGCCGCCTGCTGCTCAGCCAGCCCGACATGCTGCTCCTCGACGAGCCGACCAACCACCTCGACGCGGAGTCGGTCGACTGGCTCGAGCAGTTTCTCAAGCGCTTTCCCGGCACCGTGGTCGGCATCACCCACGACCGCTATTTCCTCGACAACGCCGCGGAGTGGATCCTCGAGCTCGACCGCGGCCGCGGCATCCCGTGGAAGGGCAACTATTCGGACTGGCTCGAGCAGAAGGAAGCGCGGCTCGAACAGGAGCAAAAGACCGAGGACGCCCACACCCGGGCCATGAAGCAGGAACTCGAGTGGGTGCGCAAGAACGCCAAGGGTCGCCAGGCCAAGAGCAAGGCGCGCCTGGCCCGCTTCGAGGAACTCTCGGACGTCGAGTACCAAAAGCGCAACGAGACCAACGAGATCTTCATTCCGGTGTCCGAGCGCCTGGGCAACGAGGTGATCGAGTTCGAGAACGTGACCAAGAGCTTCGGCGACCGGGTGCTGATCGACGGCCTGTCCTTCAAGGTTCCGGCCGGTGCGATCGTCGGCATCATCGGCCCCAACGGGGCCGGCAAGTCGACGCTGTTCCGCATGATCGCGGGCACCGAACAGCCGGACAGCGGCACCGTCAAGATCGGCTCGACCGTGAAGATGGCTTTCGTGGAACAGACCCGCGAGTCGCTGGAGGGTGACAAGACCGTGTGGCAGGACATGTCGGGCGGTCTGGACAACATCACGATCGGCAAGTTCGTGATGCCTTCGCGCGCCTACCTCGGGCGCTTCAACTTCAAGGGCAACGATCAGCAAAAGCTCGTCGGCAACCTCTCGGGCGGCGAGCGCGGGCGCTTGCACCTCGCCAAGACGCTGGCGACGGGCGGCAACGTGCTCATGCTCGACGAGCCGTCCAACGACCTCGACGTGGAAACGCTGCGCGCCCTGGAAGACGCGCTGCTCGAGTTTGCCGGCAGCGTGATGGTCATCTCGCACGACCGGTGGTTCCTCGACCGCATCGCGACCCACATCCTGGCGTGCGAGGGCGACTCGAAGTGGGTCTTCTTCGACGGCAACTACCAGGAGTACGAGGCCGACAAGAGAAAGCGCCTCGGCGAGGAGGGCGCCAAGCCCAAGCGCATCCGCTTCAAGGCCTTGACGGTCTGAGCGGGGGCCTTCGGGCCAAAGCCCCCGTCGAAGCGGGGGCGATTCGTGCGGATGCGGCGTTGCGCGGGTTGGCGCTTCGCGATCGGCGCGCGTCTGGCGTTCGATGTGACGGATGCACTCGTCCGGGCCCACCCGCTTGCACACACTGTCGGTGCGGACGGGTGCGCGTGCATCAGCCGAGGCAGGCGAAGGTGGGGAAGGTGCGGAAGGCCGCGGGACAGTCCGGATGCTGCTGCGCCGCATTTGGCTTCAGCATGTCGGCTGCTCCAGGGAGGGGCGGCGTTTCCCCACAGTCCGTTTCGTCCGGCCGCGGCGCCTTGCCCGGCCCGCTGCTCTTGCGTAGCCATTTCACAAGCAAACCAGGACCAACGACCTTGACCGGTTCTTCTCCTCGCTGCGAACGGCGCCCTGTGCGCGCCATGAAATTCGCGTCGCTGCTGGGCGCAGCCCTCTTCGGCCTGTCGGGCTGCGCCGTGCTGTCCATCCTGCCCGCCGAGTGGACGGCTCCGCCGGCCGCCACGCCACCGTTGCCGGTGTCGGGAGCCGCGTCGGGCACGCCGCCGGCAAACGGCAACGGGGCTGCCGTGGCGGCCCGCACGGGCGAGCCGGCCACCGCGGCCGCTGCACCCGTCGCCAAGGCCTCCCCGCCCGGACAGCCGCCGGCTTTCGCCGCCGTCATCAAGGACGCCCGGTACACCGAGGGGCTCGTCACCGTCTGGCGCAAGGACGACAAGATCTGGTTCGAGCTCGCTCCCGGCGATTTCGGCCGGCTGCTCTTCCTGAGCCCCAAGTACGCCAGCGGCATCGGCGAGCGCGGCTTCTTCGGCGGCCTGATGGCCAGCACCTGGGGTTTGCCGATCGGTCAGCCGCAGGCGGTGGAGTTCCGCCGCGTCAACAACCAGATCCAGCTGATCGCGCTCAACCTCGCCTACGCCGCCAAGGCGGGCACGCCCGAAGCGCAGGCGGTGAGGAACGCCTACTCGCCGAGCCTGCTGGGCAGCGCGACGGTCGCCAGCCAGGAGCACCCCGAGCGCAAGTCCATCCTGGTCGATGCGGCCAGCCTGTTCGTGAGCGACCTGCCGGGCATCGCCCAGGCGCTGCAGCGCAGCTACCGCCAGAGCTATTCGTTCGACGCGCGCCACTCGGCGATCCTCGATGTGCGCAGCGGGCCCGAGCAGATCGCGCTGGAGGTCCAGAACCATTACGCGACCTCCAGCATCTCGGTGCCGCAGCCGGGCAGCGGCAGCAGCCAGCCGTCGGTGCCGAGCACCTTGCCGGACGTTCGCAGCCTGTTCATGACGATGCACTATTCGCTGACCGCGCTGCCGGCCGAGCCGATGCGTGCGCGCAAGGCCGATGCGCGCCTGGGCTTCTTCACCAGCACCGTGGCGGACTTCTCCGACGACCTCGCGCGCAGCCCCAAACAGCGTTTCGTGAACCGTTGGCGGCTGCAGAAGAAGGACCGCGACGCCGCGCTGTCCGAACCGGAAAAGCCGATCACGTTCTGGCTGGACCGCAGCATTCCGGAGAAATACCGCGGCGCGATCAGCGACGGCATCCTCGAGTGGAACAAGGCTTTCGAGCGCATCGGCTTCAAGGATGCGCTGCGCGTGGAACTGCAGCCCGAGGGAGCCGATTTCGACACGCTCGACACCAACCGCGCCTCCGTGCGTTGGATGACCAACGCCGGGGCGACTTTCGGCGCCATCGGGCCCAGCCACGTCGATCCGCGCAGCGGCGAGATCCTCGATGCCGACATCGGCTTCGAGAGCCTGTCCTCGCGCAGCATCCGCAACCTGCGCTCGCAGGTGCTCACGACCTCGAGCGCCGACTTCGCGGCCCTGCTGCAAAGCGGCGTGGCGCCCGGCAGCCTCAGTGGTGCGGCGGGTCTCGCGCACGACCCGCGTGCCTGCCTGCATGCGGACCATGCCGCCGAGCAGATGGGCTATGCGCTCGACGTGCTCGAGGCGCGCGGCGATCTCGATCCCGAAGGCCCACTGGCCGAGGAATTCGTGCTGGCCTACCTCAAGGACGTGGCGATGCACGAGGTCGGCCACACCCTGGGCCTGCGCCACAACTTCCGCGCCTCGCGCATCTACACCGATGCCCAGCTTTCCGACGCCGACTTCACGCAGCAGCACGGCAATTCGGGCTCGGTGATGGAGTACGCGCCGGTCAACCTGCCGGCGCCCGGCGGGCAGGCCGGAGCGCCCTTTCAATCGACGCTGGGACCCTACGACTACTGGGCCATCGAGTACGCCTACAAGCCGCTCTCACCGAAGGAAGAAGCCGCCGAGCTGGCGAAGATCGCGGCGCGCAGCGCCGAGCCGCAGCTCGCCTACGGCACGGACGAAGACAACTTCCTCGGCATCGATCCCGAGGCGATCCAGTTCGACCTCGGCACCGACCCGCTGGCGTTCGCGCGCAAACGCATCGACATCGCTCGCGACCTGTTCTCGCGCCAGGAATCGCGCAGGCTGGAAGCGAGCGAGGATTACGCGGTACTGCGTCGCTCGGTCAGCTATGCGGTGCGCGATGTGGGCCGTGCCAGCGGCGTGCTGGCGCGCCAGATCGGCGGCGTGCGCACGCTGCGCGACCATCCCGGCAGCGGCCGCGATCCCTTGCAGCCGGTGAGCGCCTCGGCGCAGCGCGCGGCGCTCGACGTTCTGGCCAGCGGCGTGCTGGCGGCGGGCGCCTTTCAGCTCTCGCCCGAACTTCAGCGCCGTCTCGCGCCCGATTTTCTCGAGCGCGAGGACGCCGTGTTCGCCACCGGCTCGCCGGTGGCCACCGACTTCTCGCTCACGCAAACGGTGCTCGATCTGCAGCGCGCGCTGCTCGCCCAATTGATGAGCGATGGCGTGGCCGCGCGCATCCTCGACAGCGAACCCAAGGCCGAGAAGGCGTCCGAGGCCTTTCGTCTGTCGGAGCTGTACGAGCGGCTGACGCGCGAGGTGTGGTCGGAGCTCAGTGCCCCGGGCGACATCCCGGCGCTGCGCCGCGAACTGCAGCGCGAGCACGTCAACCGCGTGGCCGGCCTGCTGCTGCGGCCCGGCGCCTACAGCCGAGCCGATGCGAGGAGCCTCATGCGGGCGCAGGCGCAGTTGCTCGTCGAGCGCATCGAGGCCGCGAGCAAGCGCCGCGGGCTCAGCGCCGAGGCGCGGGCGCACCTGCAAGACAGCGCCGACACCTTGCAACAGGCCTTGTCGGCCCGGCTGGAGCGCGCGGGCGCCTGAGCGGCCGGCCTTCCTAGCGCCGTGCCGGGTCGCGGCCGAGCCACGCGGCGCCGCGCACACCGGAGGCGTCGCCGTGGCGGGCCGGCGCGAGCCGCGTCCTTGGCACGGCTTCGGGGGTCGCGCCGAACACGTAGGGCGTCCACAGCCTCGGCAGCCGCTCCACCAGGCCCGGCAAGCGGGAAAGCCCGCCGGCCAGCACGATGACGTCGGGGTCGAGCAGGTTGATCACGCAGGCCAGGGATCGCGCCAGCCGGGCAGCGTGGCGGTCCAGGCTGGCGCGGCAGGCGGCGTCGCCGGCCGCAGCGGCCCGCCCGATCGCGGCGGCGTCGAGCTTCGCGCCGCTGTCGAGGGCGTGGTCGGCGGCGAGGGCCGGCCCGCTGAGCCAGGTTTCGATGCAGCCCCGGGCGCCGCAGTAGCAGGGCGGGCCCGGGCGCTCTTCGTCGGTCGGCCAGGGCAACGGGTTGTGCCCCCACTCGCCGGCCAGCGCGTTCGGTCCCTGCAGCACGCGGCCATGAACCGCGATGCCGGCGCCGACGCCCGTGCCCAGAATCACCGCGAACACGACTTCGGCACCCACGCCGGCGCCATCGGTCGCCTCGGAGAGCGCCAGGCAGTTCGCGTCGTTCGCCAGTGCCACGGGCTGGCCGAGCAGGCGTTCGAGATCGGCCCGCAGCGTTTGACCGTTCAGGCAGGTCGAGTTGGCGTTCTTGATGCGTCCCTGCGCACCCTCGCTGCCGGGCGAGCCGATCCCGATGGACGGGAGCGCTTCAGCTATGGTGCGCGCCCGCTCCGTCAAGGCGGCGATCGCCGCCAGCGTGGCGCGGTAGTCCCCCTGCGGCGTGGCGACGCGTTCTCGCCACCGCTCGGCGCCGGAGCCGTCGAGCAGCAGCGCCTCGATCTTGCTTCCGCCGACGTCCATGCCCAGGGCCCAGCGTTGCTCGGTTGTCGTCATGAGAAGTGCTTCGTCGAGTGGTGCGAGCGGGGAAGGCGAGGGCGACCTGCCGACACCGGCCTTCGGTATCCTCGCCGGATGAACCCGCTGATCGATTTGTTGCGGCCTGCAGCCGCTGGCCGCGCGCGTTCGCGCGGCCCGGGGCCGCATACGCGGTCGATTCTCGTCCTGCGTGTAGCGGCGGCAGCGACCGTGCGGCTGTGCTCGCCGTCTGTTTGACGGGCGCAGCATGGAGTTCGGCCTCATCATCATCGGCGACGAGATCCTGTCGGGCAAACGGCAGGACAAGCACTTCGCAAAGACCGTCGAGCTGCTCGGCGAGCGCGGCCTGTGCCTGTCGTGGGCGCGCTACGTCGGCGACGACCGCGCCCTCATCACCGCGGCGCTGCGCGACGCCTTCGCCAGCGGGGCGGTCGTGTTCTCTTGCGGCGGCATCGGCGCCACGCCGGACGACCACACGCGGCAGTGCGCCGCGGCGGCGCTCGGCGTGCCGCTGATCCTGCACGACGAGGCGCGCGACCTCATCCTGGAGCGCATGCGCGACGTGGCGGCCGAGCAGGGCCTGAGCTTCGAGCCCGAGCGGGCGGACAACCTGCATCGGCTGCACATGGGTGTGTTTCCGACGGGTGCGCAACTCATTCCCAACCCCTACAACAAGATCCCCGGTTTCAGCTGCGCCGGCAATGACGGCGGGGCGGTGCACTTCGTGCCGGGCTTTCCCGTCATGGCCTGGCCGATGATGGCCTGGGTGCTGGACACGAAGTACGCCTCCCTGCAAGCACAGGAGCGCCGCGCGGAGCGTTCCGTGATCGTGTACGGCGCCATGGAGGCGGCGTTGACGCCCTTGATGGAGGACATCGAGGCCGGTTTTCCGGGCGTCCGGGTCTTCAGCCTGCCGAGCGTCGACCATGCGGAGCACGGTCGCCACATCGAGCTCGGCGTGAAGGGCGAGCCGGCGGCCGTCGAGGCGGCATATGCCGCGCTGCTTCGCGGACTCGAGCTGCAGAGCGTCAAACTTGGCCCTGAATTGGTGCGAACGACGGTCGGGTGAGTGCACTATGGCCGGGCTCGAATGCCCTTCGTTGGTGCGTCACGGGGTCAACGCCCGGCCTGACGCCTTTAGCGGCGCATTCGCGCAGCACTGACGGCCCCAATTCTGGGCATGCTTTCTGCTAAATTGCCGCGAGCCTTTCGAGGATCTCTGGCGGGCTGTCGTGCGCCCGGCCACATCACCTTTACCCATAAAACCGCCTGCCTGGAGAAACCTGATGGCCAACAAGACCGTCGCCGACGTGATGAAGATGGTGAAGGAGAACGAAGTCAAGTTCGTCGACTTCCGTTTCACCGACACGCGCGGCAAGGAACAGCACGTTTCCGTGCCGGTTTCCGCCTTCGACGAAGACAAGTTCAGCGCCGGCCACGCGTTCGACGGCTCTTCCATCGCCGGCTGGAAGGGCATCGAAGCGTCCGACATGCTGCTGATGCCCGATCCCAACACCGCCAACATCGACCCCTTCTTCGAAGAACCCACGCTGCTGCTGACCTGCGACGTGATCGAGCCCGGCGACGGCAAGGCCTATGAGCGCGATCCCCGCTCGCTGGCCAAGCGCGCCGAGGCCTACATGAAGTCCACCGGCCTGGGCGACGCCGCCTTCTTCGGCCCGGAGCCCGAGTTCTTCGTGTTCGACAGCGTGCGCTGGAACAACGACATGTCGGGCTGCTTCTTCAAGGTCGATTCCGAAGAAGCCGCCTGGAACAGCGGCAAGGAATACGAGCACGGCAACACGGGCTTTCGCCCGGCCGTCAAGGGCGGCTACTTCCCGGTGCCGCCCGTGGACAGCTCCCAGGACCTGCGCTCGGAGATGTGCCTGATCCTCGAGTCGCTGGGCATCCCGGTGGAGGTGCATCACCACGAAGTCGCCACGGCCGGCCAGATGGAGCTCGGCACGAAGTTCTCGACCCTCGTGCAGCGCGCCGACTGGCTGCAGCTGCAGAAGTACGTGATCCACAACGTGGCCCACGCCTACGGCAAGACGGCGACCTTCATGCCCAAGCCCATCGTCGGGGACAACGGCTCGGGCATGCACGTGCACCAGTCGGTCTGGAAGGACGGAAAGAACCTCTTCGCCGGCGACGGCTACGCGGGTCTGAGCGAGTTCGCGCTGTTCTACATCGGCGGGATCATCAAGCACGCGCGCGCGCTCAACGCCATCACCAATCCGGGCACCAACAGCTACAAGCGCCTGGTGCCGGGCTTCGAGGCGCCGGTGAAGCTGGCCTACTCGGCCAAGAACCGCTCGGCCTCGATCCGCATTCCCTACGTGGCCAACCCGAAGGGCCGCCGCATCGAGGCGCGCTTCCCGGATCCCCTGATGAACCCGTACCTCGGCTTCACCGCGCTGCTGATGGCGGGCCTGGACGGCGTGGAGAACAAGATCCATCCGGGCGAGGCGGCCACCAAGGACCTCTACCACCTGCCGCCGGAAGAAGACGCGAAGATCCCCACCGTCTGCCACAGCCTTGACCAGGCGCTCGACTACCTGGACAAGGACCGCGACTTCCTCACCAAGGGCGGCGTCTTCACCGACACCTATCTCGACGCCTACATCGAGCTCAAGATGCAGGAGGTCACGCGCTTTCGCATGGCCACGCATCCGATCGAGTTCGACATGTACTACACGCTGTGAGGCGGCAGGCCCGCGCCTCGACGCCCGCGTGCGTCGGCCCGGGCGCGCGTCGCTTGCGGCGACTGTGACAAAGGGACGGCTCGGGCCGTCCCTTTGCACATCCGGCCCGCTCGCCGCTGTCGGCAGCGACGCGCGGGAAAGGGAATACCGGATACTCGATGAGCACCTGCGCCGGTCGAGCGCAGGCCAGCGGCAAGGAGCGACGGATGGTTGTGCGAGCAGGCGGGTGGGCAAGTCTGGCGATGGTGCTGGGATGGGGCCTGTGCACGGCCGCGTCCGCCCAGGAGGCCGTGGTCTACAAGTGCCCCGGCAACCTCTACACGGGCACGATCACTCCCAAGGAAGCCGCCGACAAGGGCTGCAAGGCGCTCGAAGGCGCCTCGGTCACGATCATCCAGTCCGCGCCGGTCAGGCGCGCGCCGTCGCCCAGCGCCAGTGTTCCCCGCCCGGCCGACAGCCGGGTCGAGCCGGCCGACCAGCGGGCTCGCGACGCCGACAAACGCCGCATCCTGGAAACCGAGTTGCGGCGCGAGGAAGAGCGTCTGGCGGGCCTGAAGGCCGAGTACAACAACGGCCAGCCCGAACGCCGCGGCGACGAGAAGAACTACCAGAAGTACCTGGACCGCACGGCCGAACTGAAGGCCGGCATCGAGCGCTCCGAGAGCGATGTCGCCGCGCTCAGACGCGAACTCGGCAAGCTCGGCGACGCCAATGCAGGCTCCGGCTCCGGGGCCGGCGCCTCCAGCGGCAACGGCGTCTGAGCGGGGCATCGCCCGAGACCTCCGGTCGCCCGCCGCGATGAGCCCGCAAACCACGCCGGGCAGCCACGACGCCTTCGACCTGCTCGCCACCATGGTGGCCGTGGTGCACCGCGACGGCCGGTGCCTGTTCGCGAACGCCGCCTTCGAGAACGTGATGGGCCTGTCGCGTCGCCACGTGCGGCGTCGCGACTGGTTCGACTGGTTCGTCGAGCCCGAACTGCTGCGCGAAACGGTCGCCGCGGTGGCGCGCAACGAGTTTTCCACGAGCCGGCTCGACGCCCAGCTCAAGCGCCCCTTCGTCGCCCATGCGGAGCCGCTGCTGGTCCACGTCATCGTCAATCAGATGGAAGAGCCCGAGGTCACGCTGGTCGAGCTGATCGAGATCGAGCAGCAGACCCGGCAGGACCGCGAGGAGCGCGCCCACGATCAGGTCGAGGCCAACAAGGAGCTCATCCGCAACCTGGCCCACGAGATCAAGAACCCGCTGGGCGGCATCCGCGGTGCGGCGCAACTCCTGCAGATGGAGGTCGCCTCCAAGGATCTGAGCGAGTACGCGCAGGTCATCATCAAGGAGGCCGACCGGCTGCAGGCGCTGGTCGATCGCCTGCTCGCTCCGCACCGCCGGCCGCACCTGGTGGGCGACGTGAACATCCACGAGGTCTGCGAGCGGGTGCGCGCGCTGATCATGGCCGAGTTCCCCCGGGGCCTGACGATCCAGCGCGACTACGACATCTCCATCCCCGACTTCCGCGGCGACCGCGAGCAGCTCATCCAGGCGGTCCTCAACATCGCCCACAACGCCGCCCAGGCGTTGAACGAACGCACGGCGGCCGGCGATGCCCGCATCGTGCTTCGCACGCGCGTGGCGCGGCAGGTCACGCTGGGCAAGCAGCGCTTCCGACTGGCACTGGAATTGCATGTCGAGGACAACGGCCCGGGCATTGCGGCGTCGATCCTCGATCGCATCTTCTATCCGCTGGTTTCGGGACGCGAAGGAGGATCGGGCCTCGGCCTCACACTGGCGCAGACCTTCGTGTCGCAACATCGGGGCACGATCGATTGCGAAAGCGAGCCGGGCCGCACGCTGTTCAAGATCACGATACCGCTGCCCTGAGCACTGTCGGGGCGGCACAAGGACCGCAGACCCGCATGAAACCGATCTGGATCGTCGACGACGATCAATCCATCCGCTTCGTGCTCGAGAAGGCGCTCGCCCGCGAGGAGCTGCCCGTGCGCAGCTTCGCCACCGCGCGCGAGTTGCTTGCAGCGCTCGAAGGCGGCGACACGCCGCAGGTGCTGGTCAGCGACATCCGCATGCCGGGCGGCTCGGGCATCGACCTGCTGGCCACGGTGAAGGCGCGCTTGCCGGGGCTGCCGGTCATCATCATGACCGCCTACTCCGACCTCGACAGCGCCGTCTCCGCCTTCCAGGGCGGCGCCTTCGAGTACCTGCCCAAGCCTTTCGACGTGACCAAGGCGGTCGAGCTGATCCGTCGCGCACTCGACGAGAGCCTGCGCGAGGAAGTGGCCGACGAGCGACTTTCGCAGATGCCCGAGATGCTCGGCCAGGCTCCGGCCATGCAGGACGTGTTCCGCGCCATCGGCCGGCTCTCGCAAAGCAACGTTACCGTGCTCATCACCGGCGAAAGCGGTTCGGGCAAGGAACTGGTGGCGCAGGCGCTGCACAAGCACAGCCCGCGCGGCGAGATGGGCAACAAGGGCCCCTTCGTCGCCATCAACACGGCGGCGATCCCGAAGGACCTGCTGGAGAGCGAACTCTTCGGCCATGAGCGCGGCGCCTTCACCGGCGCACAGACCACCCGTCGCGGCCGCTTCGAGCAGGCCGACGGCGGCACGCTCTTCCTCGACGAGATCGGCGACATGCCCTTCGATCTGCAGACGCGTCTGCTGCGCGTGCTCTCGGACGGCCAGTTCTACCGCGTCGGCGGCCACAGCCCGCTCAAGAGCAACGTGCGGGTGATCGCCGCGACCCACCAGAACCTGGAACAACGCGTGCGGCAAGGCGCCTTTCGGGAAGACCTGTTCCACCGCCTCAACGTGATCCGCCTGCGCCTGCCGGCACTGCGCGAACGGCGCGAGGACATTCCGGCGCTGGCGCGCTCCTTCCTCCAAAAGAGCGCCAGGGAACTGGGCGTGGAGACCAAGCGGCTCAGCGAGGCGGCGCTGGCCAGGCTAGTCGCCTTCGACTATCCGGGCAACGTCCGGCAGCTCGAGAACGTGTGCCACTGGCTCACCGTGATGGCGCCGGCACAACTGGTCGATGCCAAGGACCTGCCGCCCGAACTGCTCGGCGCCGCGGTGGCGGCGAGCGCCGCCGGACCCGATGATGCGGCACCCGACGTCCCGCCCGGCATCCTCGCGCCGATGGGCTCGGCCATCCCGGCGCCGCCGCCGCTGCCCGGCAGCCCTGCGGCAAGCTTGACCAACGGCGGCGACTGGCTGCACGATCTCGAACGCGAGGCTAGGGCACTGCTCGAGGCCGGCGTTCCGAACGTGTGGGAGGTGCTCACGCACAAGTTCGAGGCCCAGCTCATCCACAGCGCGCTCGACCTCACGCGCGGCAGACGCATCGAGGCCGCGCACAAGCTGGGCATCGGCCGCAACACGATCACCCGCAAGATCCAGGAACTGGGGCTGGACGACTGAGTCGGCCGGGTCCCGCGAGCGGCAGCGCGCGGCGCGCCGTCACTGCCGCCCAAGCCGTCACGGCAGGTCGATCTCCACCATCACTGGCGCGTGATCGCTCGGCCGCTCGTTCTTGCGCGGCAGCTTGTCGATCGTGCAGGCGGTGACTGCGCTTCGGAGCGCGTCGCTGACGAGGATGTGGTCGATCCGCAGGCCCTGGTTCTTGCGAAAGGCGAGCATGCGGTAGTCCCACCAGCTCCAGCTTCTGGGCGGCTGCTCGAAGAGCCGGAAGGCATCGTGAAGACCAAGGGCCAGCAGGCTTCGGAACTGCTCGCGTTCCTCGTTGGTGCAATGGATCTGGCCGGCCCATGCGACCGGATCGTGCACGTCGCGGTCTTCGGGCGCGACGTTGAAGTCGCCCATCAGCACGAGCTTCGGATAGCGCAGGAGTTCCTCGCGCAGCCAGTCGTGCATCGCGCGCATCCAGGCCAGCTTGTAGGCGAACTTCTCGCTGCCCGGCGCCTGGCCGTTCGGGAAGTAGCCTCCGACCACGCGCACGTCGCCCACGCAGGCCGCGATCACGCGCGCCTGCTCGTCGGCGAAGCCGACGATGTTGCGCACCACGTCGGCCGGGTCGTCTCGCGCGAGCAGCGCCACGCCGTTGTAGGTCTTCTGGCCGAAGAAGACGACCTTCCAGCCGGCGGCCTCGATCTCGTCGCGCGGAAACTTGTCGTCCGTCAGCTTGGTTTCCTGAAGCACCATCGCATCGGGCCGATGCTCCGTCAGCCAGGCGACGACCTGCGGCAGGCGCACGGCGAGGGAGTTGACGTTCCAGGTGGCGAGTTTCATTCCATGCTTTCGGTTGCGGGCCTCGTCATGAGAAGCCTCTGCGGCGCCTATCGTAGAACGGGCAGCGGGTGATCGCATCGAGCAGCCGTTTCGCGGCGGCATGGACGTGCCGCGACGCATCGGAAGGTTCGCGGTCGATGCCGCCACGGGTCGCCGGCGTGGGCGTCGTGACAACGAGACGGCTTGGCTTGCCGATGGCGCCCGCCTTACCATCCGGGCGCGCCACAACGCTGCGAAGATGAACTCGATGTCGGCCACAGGCCCCATAGCGACCAGCCGATCGACCGAAGCCAAGCCGAAAGGCTCGGGGCTCGTCGGCGCGGCGTTCTGGACCCTGATGCGGCGCGTGGCGATCCTTGCCGGATGCGTGGACGTGCTGTATTTCGTCTTGTTCCACGTGCTCGGGCCGCCCATTCTCGCGTGGATCAACCTTCTCAGCGTGGCCATGTACGGTGCGGCCTACCTGCTGATCCTGCAGCGGCGCAACGCCTTGGCGATCTTCCTGATGTGGGTCGAAGTGCTGGGCCACGCCACCCTCGGCACCCTGCTTCTCGGCTGGGAAAGCGGGTTTCACTATTTCCTGCTGATGTTCATTCCGCTCATTGCGATGGGCCGGTCCGCGCGCACGGTGCTGGCCCTGCTGGCGCTGCTGCTGGCCTGCTACCTGGGGCTCGACGCGTTCTCGCACTCGCGCGGCCCGATCTCGCCGATGTCGCCGGGTGGCCTCATGACGGTGAAGTGGTTCAACATCGTCGTCGTCTTCTCCATGTTCGCGGGCCTGGCGTACTTCTACCGGGGGACCATCGTGCGGGCCGAAAGACGTTTGCACGTGATGGCCACCCGCGATCCTCTGACCGGTCTGGCGAACCGCCAGCACTTCCAGAGCCTCGCCGAGCACGAACTCACGCGCAGCCGCCGCTCCGGCGAGCCGGTGGCGCTGGTGATGGCCGACGTCGATTCCTTCAAGCGCATCAACGATCAGCACGGCCACGGCGCCGGCGACACGGTGCTGGGTCACATCGGCGAGCTGCTGATGCGCACGGTGCGCGAGCAGGACATCGTCGCGCGCTGGGGCGGCGAGGAGTTCCTGATGCTCTTGCCGAATACCGACGCTGCGGGCGCGCGCATGGTGGCGGAGCGGCTGCGCCGCACGGTGGGCTCATTCGAGACCGCCTATGCCGGCCTGGGCATCGCCTCGACGCTCTCGTTCGGCACCACCACCCTGCAGCCGGACGAGTCGCTGTCGGACGCATTGCGGCGCGTTGACCAGGCCCTGTACCGCAGCAAGGCCGAGGGGCGCAACCGCGTGGTCAGCGAGTGAGCCGCGCGGCGTGGCCGCGCTTGCGGAACGTCAGGCGCGGGGCTTCCTTCGGTAGCTCGCGAAGCGAAAGCGCGGTCCCGGCTCGCTGATCCAGGGCTCGATCGACTCCGCGCTGAAAGCCTCGCGGTCCCAGGCGGGAAAGAAGGTGTCGCCCTCGAAGTCGGCGTCGATCTCGGTCAGCAGCAGGCGGTCCGCGAGCGGCAGCGCCTGGGCATAGATCTGCGCGCCGCCGATCACGAAGGCCGTCTCGGCGCCCTCCGCGAGCCGCAGTGCCGCTTGCAGCGAGCCGGCCTTCTCGGCGCCTTGCGCTTGCCACTGCGCGTCGCGGGTGATCACGATGCTGCGGCGGCCGGGCAAGGGGCGCCCGATCGAGTCCCAGGTCTTGCGGCCCATGATCACGGGTGCGCCGAGCGTCGTTCGCTTGAAGCGCTGCAGGTCGGCCGAGAGGTGCCACGGCATGCCGCCGTCGCGGCCGATGGCGCCGTTGCGTGCAACGGCTGCGATGAGCACCACGTCCGTCACACGGCCACCGGCGCCTTGATGGCGGGATGAGGGTCGTAGTCGAGGACTTCGAAGTCCTCGTACGCGTAGTCGAACAAGGAGGCCGGCCGGCGCCGGATGTTCAGTTCGGGGTAGGGGCGCGGCTGCCGGGAGAGCTGCAGCTCGACCTGCTCGCGGTGGTTGCTGTAGAGATGGCAATCCCCGCCCGTCCAGACGAAGTCGCCGACCTCGAGATCGCATTGCTGCGCCAGCATGTGCGTGAGCAGGGCGTAGCTGGCGATGTTGAAAGGCACGCCCAGGAAGACATCGGCGCTGCGCTGGTAGAGCTGGCAGGACAGGCGGCCGCGTGACGACGACGCATCGGGTGGGGCGACGTAGAACTGGAACAAGGCGTGGCAGGGCATCAGCGCCATCTTCGGCAGGTCGGCCACGTTCCAGGCGCTCACGATGATGCGGCGCGAGTCGGGGTCGGCCCGGAGCTGCCTGAGCACCTCGGCGATCTGGTCGATGTGCCCGCCGCCGGGCCTGGGCCAGCTGCGCCACTGCACGCCGTAGACCGGGCCGAGGTCGCCGTCGGGCGCGGCCCACTCGTCCCAGATGCTCACGCCGCGCTCCTGCAGCCAGCGCGCGTTGCCGTCGCCGCGCAGGAACCACAGCAGCTCGAGGATCACGCTCTTGAGGTGCACCTTCTTGGTGGTGACGAGCGGAAAGCCCTCGCGCAGGTCGAAGCGCATCTGGTGCCCGAACACGCTGGTCGTGCCCGTGCCGGTGCGGTCGGGCTTGAACACGCCGTGCTCGTGCACGTGGCGCATGAAGTCTTCGTACTGGGAGCGGATGGGACGCATGGTGGATCGGTAGGCGCCCGACAGAGCATCGAGGGTTTCGGACGCGAGGGCCTGGCGCCGGAGCGCATGGCTTCTTCAGACGTGATGCGCATGCCGACTGCGCATCACGAGTGTAGTTGCGCGGCCCGGGCTCAGGACCGCGGCGTCGCGCTGGCGGTCTGCTCCGGCTCGCGCAGGAAGATCTCGACGCGGCGGTTCTGCGCGCGGCCGGCCTCGCTGCTGTTGTCGGCCACGGGCTCGTAGGAGCCGCGGCCCGTGGTTTCGACCCGGGCGGGGCTCACGCCGCGTGCGGCCAGGTAGTCGCGCACGCTCTGCGCGCGCTGGACCGACAGCGGGTTGTTGATCGCGTCGGTGCCGCTGCTGTCGGTGTGGCCGATCACGCGCACGCGCATGTTCGGATCGAGCCCGGCGGCAAAGCTGTCGAGCACGCCGCGCAACTGGGGCTGCACGGCCGAGCGGCCGACCGCGAATCCGCTGTCGGCCGGGACGTTGACCTTGAGCTGGTTGTCCTGCGTGCGCGCCACGTCGATGCCCGTGCCCTGGGTCGATTGCTCCATCGCGCGCTTCTTGTCCTCCATCTTCTTGGACCACACGTTGCCGGCGATCGCGCCGCCGATGGCGCCCACGGCCGCGCCGGTGGCCGCGCTCTTCTTGCTGTCGCCGATCAGCACGCCGGCAACGGCGCCGACGGCCGCCCCGATGCCGGCCCCCTTGGCGGTGTCGGATTCGCGCTGGCTCATGTTCTGGCAGCCGGCCAGCAAGGCGGCGGCGGTGAGTGCCAGGACGGCGCGGGCGGTCGGTGTGTGCAGGGTCTTCATGGTCGATCTCCGAGGGAATGGAATGCGGTGGGACGCGTGGATTTTCGGTCCCGTCGGGGTCGTGCGTGCAACGAGGCGTGTCTGTGCGAAATCTCTCAGACCACGGGGCGCGAAGCGAGCCCGTCGGAGAACTGGGCCGCCGCCAGCCGGGAATACAGGCCGCTGCGCGCGAGCAGTTCCGCGTGCGTGCCGGCATCGACCACGCGGCCCGCCTCGAGCACGACGATGCGATCGGCATTGATCACCGTGGCCAGCCGGTGCGCGATGACCAGCGTCGTGCGTCCGCGCATCGCCGCATCCAGCGCAGCCTGCACGGCGCGCTCGCTTTCGGTGTCGAGCGCGCTGGTCGCCTCGTCGAGCAGCAGCAGCGGCGCGTTCTTGAGGATCGCCCGCGCGATCGAGATGCGCTGACGCTGCCCGCCCGACAGCCGCACGCCGCGCTCGCCGAGGAAGCTGGCATAGCCTTCGGGCAGCGCGCGGATGAAGCCGTCGGCATGCGCGGCGACGGCCGCCTCGACGACTTCCTCGTCGCTCGCCTCGGGCCGGCCGTAGCGGATGTTCTCGAGCGCGGTGGTGGAGAAGATCACGCTGTCCTGCGGCACCAGGCCGATGCGCGCGCGCAGCGCCTGCAGATCGGCTCGAGCGAGCGGCACGCCGTCGATCGAGACCACGCCCTCCTGCGCGTCGTAGAAGCGCAGCAGCAACTGGAACACGGTGCTCTTGCCCGCGCCGCTCGGTCCCACGAGCGCGACGGTCCGGCCGGGTTCGACCTCGATCGTCACGCCATCGAGCGCTGCCGTGAGTGGGCGGGAGGGGTAGCGGAACACGACGTCGCGCAGGCTCACGCGTGCACCCGTCGGCGCCGCGCGATCCGCGTCGGCCCCAGGGGCGGCGGGCATCTCGCGCGGCTGTGCCGGGCTGACGATGGGCGAGCGCGTCTGCAGCAATTCGATCAGCCGTTCGCTCGCGCCGGCTGCGCGGAGCAGGTCGCCGTACACCTCGGCGAGCACCGCGACCGAGCCGACCAGCAGGATCACGTACACCACCGTCTGGCCCAGATGGCCCGCCGTGATCTGGCCGCTCACGACGGCCTGCGTGCCTTGGTAAAGGCCCCACAGCAGCGCGCCGAAGGTGGCGCTGATCACGAAGGCCACCAGCCCGGCGCGCATGCGCGTGCGCCTCACGGCCGTGGTGAAGGCGCGTTCGGTGGCGGTGTCGAAGCGCTCGGCTTCGCGCGCCTCCTGCGTGTAGCTTTGCACCACCGGCACGGCATTGAGCACCTCGGCCGCGATGGCGCTCGAATCGGCCACGCGGTCCTGGCTGGCGCGCGAGAGCTTGCGCACCTTGCGGCCGAACCACAGCGCCGGCAGCACCACCAGCACCAGCACGCCGAGCACCTGCGACATGACGACGGGGTTGGTGACGATGAGCATCGCCATCGCACCGATGCCCATGACCGTGTTGCGCAGGCCCATGCTCAGGCTCGAGCCGATCACGGCCTGCACGAGCGTGGTGTCGGTGGTCAGGCGCGACAGCACCTCGCCGGTCTGCGTGGTCTCGAAGAACTCCGGGCTTTGCCGCACGACGTGCGCATACACGGCATTGCGCAGGTCGGCGGTGACGCGCTCGCCCAGCCACGTGACCATGTAGAAGCGCGCGGCCGAAAAAACGCCCAGCGCCGCGCCCACCGCGAACAGGGCGAAGAAATGCTCGCGCAGCGCCATCACGCGCTCGCCGGGATCCGCGGCGACGAGCCCCTGGTCGATCAGGCCCTTGAGCGCCAAGGGCAGCACCAGCGTGCTCACTGCCGCGAGCAGCAGGAACAGCACGGCCAGCGCGATCCTGCCGCGATACGGCCGCATGAACGGCAGCAGCGCGCTCAGGGGCCGCACGGAGCGCGCGGGCGGCGCGGCTTGCGCGCGGGCGGCGCGCGAGCCGGCGATGGGCGCCGGATAGGCCTCGGCTGGGGACGGCAAGGCGGCGGGCGCGGGGGCTGAAGCAGGCATTGCGAGAGTGTAGGCAGGCCTGCGGGCCCGATCCCCCGGCCCGGCAGCGCCCGGGCGGCTGCGCAGTCCTTGTGCGTCGAGCGGTTGGAGGGACGTGCGCCGGCACTCGGCGCGAACCTTTCGCGCTGCAGCAGGCGCTGGCGCAGACCGACCGCGGCCGGCTGGCCAATGCGGTGACGCTGTACACGGCCCTGGGCGGCGGGCTGGCGCCGCCTTGACGGGTCGCCAGCGCGCCGCCCGGGTGGACTACATGCCGACCGCCATGTCCGCAAGCACCTCGTTGACCGCATCCGGCGGCCGCCGATTGGCCAGCACGGCGAGGATGTTGCTCGCCGCGCGGTGCTCGATCTCGAGGCGCACGCGCGTGACGGCCGAGCCGATGTGCGGCGTGAAGAGCGTTCGCTCGGCCGTGCGCAGCGCGTCGGGCACGGCGGTGGGCGCGTCGGGCAACGACCAGTCCTCGAACTCGAAGACATCGGCCGCGTAGCCGCCGAGCCGGCCCGAGCGCAGGGCGGCGGCGACGGCCTCCTCGTCGACCACCGAGCCGCGCCCGACGTTGACGACGAGCTGGCCGGGCTTGGCGTCGTGCAGCAGGCTCGCGCCCACGAGGTGGCGGGTCGATGGCGTGAGCGGCACGGCCACGAACAGCCAGTCCGCGAGGCTCACCGCCTGTTCGAGGGTGCACGGCTCGACGCCCGGGACCGCTGCGGCGGAGGGATCGAAACCGAGCACCCGCCGGCAGCCGAAGCCCTGCAGCCGCGCGGCGATGCCCCGCCCGACCAGGCCCAGGCCGAGCACGGCCGCGACCGAGCCGTCGAGGCCGGTGCCGTAGAGCTGCGCGCGCCAGCCGCGGTGCGCACCGCTGCGCACGCGCGCATCGCCTTCGCGCAGGTTGCGGCCGAGGCCGATGGCCAGGCCGATGGCCAGCTCGGCCGTGGGGGCCGTGAGGAGATCGGGCACGATGCTCATCCATACGCCGGCTCGCGTGCAGGCGTCTTCGTCGTAGCTGTCGGGACCCTTGAGCGCGCAGGCGACGATGCGCAGCGAAGGCGTCGCGGCGAGCAGTTCGGCATCGACCCGGTCGGTCATGAAGCCCATCAGCGCGCTGGCGCCCTGCAATCTGGCGCGCAACTCCGCGGGACTCCAGGGCTCCGGCCCCGTGTTGAGCCGCAGCTCGCCTGCCTGGCGCAGGCGCTCGGCCACTTCGTCGTGGATGCGGTGGGTGGCGACGATGATCGGTCGGTTCATTTGAGTCGTTTTCTGAGTGCGGCGCCCGTGGCGTCGACGACGACGACACAGGCCAGGATGGTGAGAAGGATGGCCGAGACCTGGTCGTAGCGGATCAGCCGCAGCGCGGCCATGAGCTCGAAGCCGATGCCCCCCGCGCCCACGATGCCGAGCACCGCGGACGCCCGGAAGTGGTACTCCCAGCGGTACAGCGTGATGTCGGACAACTGCGGCAGCACCTGCGGCAGCACGGCGTGCGTGATCACCTGGAAAGGGCTCGCGCCGGCCGCGCGGGCGGCCTCCAGCGGCTTGGGGTCCACGTGCTCGATGGCCTCCGCGTAGAACTTGCCGACCATGCCGGTGGAGTGCAGCGCGAGCGCCAGCACGCCGGGCAGGGCGCCGAAGCCGACGGCAGCCACGAAGATGATGCCGAGGATGATCTCCGGCACCGAGCGCATGAAGGCCAGCAGCGTGCGCGCGACCGTGTAGACGAGCGGGTGCGGCGCGGTGTTCGGCGCCGCGAGCAGCGCCAGCGGCAGCGACAGCGCGACGGCCAGAGCCGTGCCGGCGACCGACATGGCGAGGGTGTCGCCCAGCGGACGCAGCCAGAACGCGAAGCGCGTGAAGTCGGGCGGCACCATCTCGTCGGCAAGCTGCGCCAGCGCCGGTGCGCCCTCGACGAGACGCTGCACGTCGAAGAAGCCGGTGACGGCCAACGCGAGCAGGCAGGCCGCGAGGATGCCGGCGATCAGCGCCGTGCGGCGGCGCCCCGCGGCTGCGGCCTCGACCAGCACCGCGCGGTAGCCCTGGGGTAGTGCGGCCTCGGTCACTGCATGCTGCCCAGGTCGAGCTTCAGGATCTGCGCGGTCTCGCGCAGGATATCGTAGGCCTTGTCGTCGGTGGCCACGAAGCCCTGCACGCGGAAGGCCTTGAGCACTTCCGGGTCCTTCATGCCCAGGAAGGCGTCGCGGATCTTCGCCTTGAGCGGCGTCGCCAGCTTGTCCTGCATGACGATCGGGTAGTTGGGAATGGGTGCGGACAGATCGAGCTGCACGATCTTCGTGGGGTCGATGGTCTTGCGCTCGACGAGGTTGTCGTAGATCGGCTTGGACAGCGCGCCGGCCGGTACCTGGCCGGCCTGCACCGCGCGCGCCACCGCGTCGTGCGTGCCCAGGTGCACCGGCCGGTAGTCGGTGTCGCCGTCGAGCTTGGCCACCTTGAGCAGGTGGGCGCGCGGCGCCAGGTGGCTCGACGTGGAGGCTTGATCGCCGAAGGCGAAGGGCTTGCCGCGCACGTCGGCCAGCGTCTTCACCGGGCCACCGGCCTGGGCGATGAGCACCGAGTTGTAGGTCGGCGAACCCTTCTCCACACCGACCGCGAAGGGCTCGATGGCGGGCGCCTTGCTCTTGGCGAGCACGTAGCTGAAGGGACCGAAGTACGCGACCTCGATGCGGCCGAAGCGCATCGCCTCGATCATCGAGGAGTAGTCGGTGGTGACGATGATCTCGATGTCCTTGCCCAGCGTGCGCTCGAGGTAGGCCTTGAGCGGCTGGGCGTTCTGGATCAGGGTGGAAGCGTTCTCGTCGGGCAGCAGGGCCACGCGCAGCTTCGAGGGGTCCGCCGCCTGCGCGGACGCCGGCACGAGCGGTGCCGTGACGGCGAGGGCGAACAGGCCGAAAGCGGCTGATCGGGCGAGGAGGGATCGACGGTTCATGACAGGAGCTCCTTGTGTTTCAAGCGAAGGTTTCCAGGGCGAGGGCGGTTTGCGGCCTGCCGGCGGATGCGCCGCGCGGATCGGCCTGTGCCGGGTTGGCGTAGAGGGATTCGGTGGCGTCCTGTGTGAGCGCCTGCGGCAGGCCGTCGAACACCACCCGCCCGCCGCTCAGGCCCACGATGCGGTCGGCGAAACGGGTTGCGAACGGCACCTGGTGCAGGCTGACCACGGCGGTGATGCGGTCGCTGCGGCAGATGTCGCTGAGCAGCGTCATGACGTTCACGGCCGTGGCGGGGTCCAGGCTGGCGACCGGCTCGTCGGCGAGGATCAGCCGGGGCTGCTGCACGAGGGCGCGCGCGATGCCCACGCGCTGCTGCTGGCCGCCGGAGAGTTCGTCGGCGCGCTGCAGCGCGTGCTCGAGCAGGCCGACCCGGTCGATGGCGGCGAGCGCCAGCGACTTGTCCGCGCGCGACCACGGCCGCATGAAGGCCAGCGGCCCGTGGTAGCCCAGGCGGCCGGTGAGCACGTTGGCCAGCACCGAGGCGCGGCCGATCAGGTGATGCTGCTGGAACACCATGCCGGTCGTTCGGCGGTGCTGGCGCAGCACGGCCGGATCGGCCAGGCTGCCGACACCGGGAATCTCGACCGAGCCGGAGGTCGGGCGCACCAGGCCGTTGAGCGTGCGCAGGAGCGTCGACTTGCCGGCGCCCGAGGAGCCCAGCAGCACCAGCAACTGCCCGGGGCGAACGTCGAGGGTGGTCGGGTGCAGGGCGGTGGTGGTCTTGCGGTACACGACCTGCACCGCACGCGTGCAAAGAACGGGCTGCATCGATGGACTCCTGGAGGGCGTGGACACAGCCTGCACGGTAGGCGGCGCACATCACAGGACGATTAACGAAGTCGTCACACGGGCCGAGCAACATATCGGCTCGGTCTATGGATGGCACCTCATCGGAGCTTCGGGCGTTCAGCGCGGCGGCGCGGCTGGGCAGCATGTCGGCGGCGGCGCGCGAGCTCGCGCTGACGCAGCCGACCGTGTCCGCGCATGTCGCCGCGCTGGAGCGGCGCTTCGGCGTGGAGCTGTTCTTCCGCAAGGGGCGCCGCATCGAGCTCACGGAGTTCGGCGAGTCCTTGCACGAGATCACGCACCGCATGTTCAGCGCCGAGCACGATGCGATGGCGCTGCTGCACCAGGCGCGCAGCGAGTACTGCGGCCGGCTGCGCCTGTGCGCGGTGGGGCCCTACAACGTCACGCCGCTGATCCGGCAGTACCGCGCGTGCTGGCCGCGGGTGCAGATCGCCGTGGCGATCAGCGACTCGGCCGAGATCGTGCGCCGCGTGCTCGACCACCAGGGCGACATCGGCATGCCCCTTCAGGCCGTTGAGGATCCCCGGCTGCATTGCGAGCCCTACCGGCGCCAGGCCCTGGTGATCTTCGGGCCGCGCGAGCACCCCTTGCTGCGGCAGCGCAGCGTCCTCGGCGTCGAGGACCTGCACGGCCAGGAGTTCGTGCTGCGCGAACCCGGCTCGAGCACCCGCCGCGCGTTCGAGGCGACGCTGGCGCAGGCCGGCGTGGCCGTTCGCTGCGCCGTGCAGATGGGCAGCCGCGAGGCGGTGCGCGAGGCCGTGGCGCAGGGCCTCGGCCTGGGCGTGGTGGCGGAGCTCGCCTACGTGGCCGACGCGCGGCTCGCCGTGCTGCCGATCCGCCACGCGTCGCTCTACACGCACCCGCACCTGATCTGCCTGAAGGACCGGCTTTCCACGAGGCTGATCGCGAACTTCGTGTCGGTGTTCGAGGCCGAGCGGGACCGCGGGGTGCCGGTCGCCTGACCCCGGGGCGCCTGCCGGCGCTCAGCGCTTCAGGCAGGCGATCGCCTCGCGAGGCACCAGCGACTGGAAGCTCGGCCTTGCGAATAGATAACCCTGCATCAGGCTCACGCCCACGCTGCGCAGGAAGGCCATCTCGCCCAAGGTCTCGATGCCCTCGGCGATGATGGACGTGCCGAGCTCGCGGCACATGCGCACGGTGTTCGCCACGATCACCTGGCGCGCGGCGTGCGTGTCGATGCCGCGCACGAGTTCCATGTCGAGCTTGACCACGTCGGGCTGGAACTGCGCGAGCAGGCTCAGGCCCGCGTAGCCCGCCCCGAAGTCGTCGATCGCCGTCAGGAAGCCGATGCGCCGGTACTCGCGCATGATCTGCGCGAACCAGTCGCCATCGCCGACGCGTTCGCCCTCGGTGCTCTCGAAGATCAGCTTGTCGATCGGAAAGCCGTGCGCGCGGGCGGCCGCCAGGGTGCTGCGGATGCAGGCCTCCGGGCGGTACACGGCATTGGGAAGGAAGTTGATCGACAGGCGCTGCACGAGCCCGAGCTGCACGGCGCTCTTGATGGCCTTGACCCGGCAGGCCTGGTCGAAGCGGTAGCGGTTGGCGTCGTTGACCTGCGAGAGCACGGTGTGCGCCGGCTCACCCATCGGGCCGCGCACCAGCGCCTCGTGCGCGTAGATGTCGCCGTTGGAGAGGTCGACGATGGGCTGGTAGGCGAAGCTGAACTCGAAGCCGAGGCGTTCGTCCTGCGCGCAATCGCCGCAACCGGGCGGCGCCTCGCCGAGCGGCGCGAAACTCGAGGGGCGAATGGGCATCGAGGGCATCGTGAACTGCTCCTGCATCTCGATCGGCAAGCCTTGTCCTTCGCCGTTCTTCGCCGGCATGAGCAAGGGGCACCGGGCCAATGTAGCGGCGCGGCGCCCCGCCGGAGTGCTCCGAACGGCGGCTTTGCGTCGATCATTTCTCGCGATCGAACGCCTCGGCGAGATTGCCGGGATGGCCGGCGCAGACTCGAACCCTAGAAGTCCGTGCTGACCGTCGTCTTCGTGAACGCCTCGTTGTGGTCGATCAGCGCTTCCAGCGCCCGGGCGGCCGCGCTCTCGTCGCGCTGCGAGATGGCGCGGGCCAGCTCGCCGTGCAGCCGGGCCATCAGCGGCGTGTCGGCGGCCTGCCGGTAGTGCAGGAACCAGAAGCGCCGCGACAGGCCGTGCATCAGCCCCATCGCCCCGGCGGCGAACTCGTTGCGCGCGGCGCGCAGGGAGAGGTCGTTGAACTCCTTGTCGGCGCGGATGAAGCGGGTTTCGTCGTCGAGCCGGCCGGCCGCGTCGAACTCGTCCGCCAACTCGGCGAAGCGCTGCCGCTCGGGCTCCGTGGCGCGCCGCGCCGCGCAACGCGCGATGAGGCGCTCCACCTCGCGCCGCGTTTCCAGCAGCCGGAGCTGGCGCTTGATGTCGATCTCGCAGACCAGCACGCCGCGCTGCGGCAGGATGGACACCAGGTGCTCGCGCGCCAGCCGGTGCAGCGCCTCACGCACCGGCGTGCGCCCGATCTGCAGCAGCGCCGACAGCTCGGCCTCGGAGATGGCCGCGCCGGGATGCAGCTCGAGCGTGACGATCATCTCCTCGATGCGCTCGTAGGCGATGGCGGTCAGGCTGCGTCGCCGCACCGGCGGGCTGCCGGGGGAAAAGTCGGCCCGCGCGCCCGAGACCGCCGTCTTGTCAGCTGCGCGATTGCCCGTCTTGTTCATGCCGTCCCGTTTTCCGTTGATTCAGTGGCGCGGAGCCGCTCCGGAACCATCGTACACGTCTAATATATGAGACGGATGCTAGCGGAAAACCCGCGTTGACCAAGTCTTCCCGCCTGCTTAAATTTAACTAATACATCAGGCGTATGTAAACGAGCCGTCGCAGGCGCCATCCCTCAACCCATGGAGACCAGCATGAAACGACGCAATTTCGTCAACGCCACCCTCGGGGGCGCCGGTGTGTTCGCCGCGGCGAGTGCGCTCGCGCAAAAGGGCGGGGGCCAGACCTACAACTGGAAGATGGCCACCGGCTGGGCCGGCGGGCCGCTCATGGACATCGGCGCGAAGGCGTTCGCCGAGCGCATGGAGTTCTTCTCGGGCGGGCGTTTCAAGATCCAGACCTTTCCCGGCGGCGGCCTGGGCAATGCCCTGAAGGTGCCCGAGACGGTCAAGAACGGCCTGGCCGAATGCGGCCACACCTGGATGGGCTACGACTGGGGCAAGGACGTGACCACCGTGCTGTTCGGCGGCTACGCCGGCAGCTTCGATGCCGAGCGCATGCTGCACTGGCTTTACGAGGGCGGCGGCGTGGACATGCAGCGCAAGTTCCGAGAGGAGGCCGACGACGTCATCTCGATGCCGCTGTTCATCCGAACGGCCGAGGTCTTTCTCCACTCGCGCAAGTCGGTCAAGAGCCTGGCCGACCTCAAGGGCCTGAAGCTGCGCACGGCCGGCGCGTGGCTCGAGATGTCCAAGGAGCTCGGCGCGGCGCCGGTCACCACGGCCGGCGGCGACATCTTTCCGATGCTCGAGCGCGGCGCGATCGACGCGGTGGAGTGGGGCACGCCGTGGGAGAACATCGCGCCCGGTTTCTACAAGGTCGCCAAGTACCTCAGCTACCCCGGCGTGCACCAGCCGTGCGCGCCGTTCGAGCTGGTCATCAACAAGGGCGTGTGGGGCAAGATGCCGGAGAACGACCGCAAGCTGGTCGAGCTGGTGGCCAAGATGGTGACCGTGGAGAGCTGGCTGCGCATCGGCGTGGAAGACGCCAAGGCCTTCGACTTCTACAAGAAGCAGGGCGTGGTGCTGGAGCAGCTCGACGACGAGGTGCAGTTCGCCACCCACAAGGTCGGCCTCGACTGGGCCGACAAGACGGCCAAGGACAGCGCTCGCAAGTGGTTCGCGCCGGTGCACAAGAGCCAGGTCGAGTTCAATGCGGCCTGGAGAAACGCCGACGACTGGCGCAAGGTGAAAGTCAAGCCGGCCTGAAAGGCCCGGCAAGACCGCACCCCCCTGCGTTCGCCGCGCCACGTGGTGGCGAACGCACCTGCATTCCTGACCGGAGACGCGCTTGAACCGCCTCGTCGCGCCGCTCGAACGGCTGGTGGGCGGCGTCGGCATCCTCGCCGCGCTGCTGCTCGTGCCGCTGGTGCTCGCCACCACCTGGGAGGTCGTCTCGCGCTACGCGCTCGGGGCGCCCACCATCTGGGCCTATGAGATCGGCTACCTGCTGACCGGCTCGCACTTCCTGCTCGGCCTGGCCTACACGTTGCGCCAGGGCGAGCACATCCGCATCGACGTGCTGAGCGCGCACATCTCGCCGCGCATGCGCAGGCGCATCGATGCGGTGGCCTACGCGCTGGTGCTGCCGCTGCTGGTGTGGCTGTGCATCGCGCTGTTCGGCTACTTCATGGCGGGCTACGAGCGCGGCGAGACCTCCGGGCAGTCGGCGCTCAACCTGCCGGTGTGGCCGTTTCGCATCGTCTTCATGCTGTCCTTCGCGATGCTGGCGCTGCAGGTGCTGGCCGAGCTGCTGAAGGCGCTGCGCGGCCAGGTCGACGACGACCGACTCGACGACAACCCGGCGCGCGCCTCATGAGCGAATACCTGCCTTTCTTCATGCTGCCCGCGGCCTTCGCGCTCATGTTCCTGGGCGTGCAGGTCGGCTTCGCGATGATGCTCACCGCGGCCGGCTTCGGGCTCGTGACCTTCGGGCCGGCCGTGATCCATCAGTTCATCGAGAAGATCGACGACATCTCGTCGAACTTCGTGCTGGCCGCGGTGCCCTTGTTCGTCTTCATGGGCGCGATGCTCGAGAAATCGGGCATCGCCGACCGGCTGTTCGAGGCGATCCACATCTGGACGCGGCGGCTGCCCGGCGGGCTGGCGATCGCCACGGTGCTCATGTGCATCGTCTTCGCCGCCTCGAGCGGGGTGATCGGCGCGACCGAGTCGGTGGTGGGGCTGCTCACCATCCCGATCATGCTGCGCTACGGCTACAACAAGAGCCTCATCAGCGGGACCATCTGCGCCGGCGGCTCGCTCGGCACCATCATCCCGCCTTCGGTGGTGGTGGTGGTGATGGGACCGCTGGCCGACCTGTCGGTGGGCGACCTGATGTACGGCATGGTGTTCCCGGGCCTGCTGATGGCGGGCCTGTACCTCGTCTTCATCTTCGTGCTTTGCATCGTGAAGCCTGAAAGCGGCCCGCGCATCCCGCGCGAGCCCGACGAGCCGAGCTTCATGCACAAGCTGGGCATCACCGCCAAGAACCTGATCCCTCCGCTGATGATGATCGTCGCGGTGCTCGGCTCCATCCTTGGCGGCCTGGCCTCGCCGACGGAGGCGGCGGCCATCGGCTGCGTCTTCGCTGTCGGCCTCACGGCGCTGTACGGCCGCTTCTCCTTCGCCGGCCTCTACGGCTCGCTGCTCAAGACGCTGCGCGTCACGGCGATGATCATGTTCGTGCTGCTCGCCGGCACGCTGTTCACCGGCGTGTTCATCGGCGGCGGCGGCATCAACCTGGCCAACTCCATGATCACCGAGATGGAGCTGGCGCCGTGGGCGCTGCTGGCGATGATGCTGTTCATCCTGTTCATCGCCGGCTTCTTTCTCGACTGGATATCGGTGGTGCTGATCTTCCTGCCGATCTTCACGCCGCTGGTCACGGCCGCGGGGTTCGATCCGGTGTGGTTCTGCATCCTCTTTCTCATCATGCTGCAGACCGGCTATCTCACGCCGCCCATGGCGCCGGCCATCTTCTACCTGCGCGCGGTGGCGCCGCCCGAGATCAGCATGCGCGACATGTACCGCGGCATGGTGCCCTTCATCGGCCTGCAGGTCGTCACGCTCGTGTGCGTGCTGACGTGGCCGCAGCTGGTGACCTGGCTGCCCACCGTGGCGATGCAGTTGCGCTGAGCGGCCGGCCACGGAGACGAGGAGGGCTTCATGGATGCAAGACCGAGCCGGCGCGTCGATGTCGACGTGCTCGTCGTCGGCGGCGGTGCGACCGGCGTGGCCGCCGCCACGACGGCCGCCCGCGCGGGGCTGAAGACGCTGCTCGTGGAACGCTACGGCTTTTGCGGCGGCGGGGCGGTGGCGGGGCTCTCCGGCACCGTGTGCGGCCTGTACGAGGCCGAAGAAGTGCCGCGCCGGCCGAAGAAGATCGTGTTCGGCTTCGTCGACGACTTCATCGCCGCCATGGAGCAGCGCGGCGGCCTGGCCGACCCGGTGCTCTACGGCAAGACCTGGACGCGCGTGCACGAGCCGCTGGCCTGGCGCGAGTCGGCCGATGCGCTGCTCGTGGGCGCCGGCGTGCACATCAGCTATCACAGCCTGGCCGTCGGCGTGCACCGCAACGGCGACCGCATCGAGGGTGCTTCCATCTGGACCAAGGGCGGCCTGCTCGACGTGCGCGCCGGCCTCACCATCGATGCCAGCGGCGATGCCGACGTGGTGGCGATGGCCGGCCTGCAGACCTACTGCGGCGCCGACGGCGTGGTGCAGAACCCGACCATGATCTTCCGGCTGCAGGGCGTGGACACGCAGCGCTTCAAGGCGGCCTACGGCGCCGACACCATCATGCCGCCGCAAGTCTCCGAGATGATCGCCGCCGCGGCGCTCGAGGGCTACGCGCTGCCGCGCACGAAGATCTGGCTGTTCGAGACCACCCGGCCCGGCGAGCTGCTGTGCAACTGCACGCGGGTGCGCGGCGCCGACGGGCGCGAGCTCAACTGCATCGACGCGATCGACTTCACCGACGCCGAGATCCAGGGCCGCCGGCAAGCCCGCGAGTACGCCCGCTTCTTCAAGGACAAGCTCGCCGGCTGCGAAGCGAGCTGGCTGAACGACACCGCGGTGCAGGTGGGCGTGCGCCAGACGCGGCAGGCGCGCGGCACCGCGCTGCTGCGTAACGAGGACGTGGTGCGCGGCAGCAAGTTCGCCGACGGCGTGGCGCGCTCGCCCTGGCCGATCGAGTTGCACGCGGGCGCGAAGCCGCGGGTCTCCTGGCTCTTGAACGACTACTACGAAATCCCCTACGGCTGCTTCGTGCCCGAGCGCGGCGAAGGCCTGCTCTTCGGCGGGCGCTGCCTGTCCGCCGAGCACGAGGCGGTGGCTTCGGCGCGCGTGACGGCGCAGTGCTTCTCCTACGGGCACGCGCTCGGCGTGGCGGCCACGATCGTTCTGCGCGAGCGCGTCGAGCCCCGCGGGGTCGCCGGCGCCGCGGTGCGCGAGGAGCTCAACCGCCAGGGCGCCCGGCTCGACGATCGATGAACGCAACGAACTCCGCACCCGCACCATGCCCCGACCTCTGAGAAGCAACTTCGAACGCGGCTCGACCCGCTGGGCCGTGCGCCACGCGCAGTGGAGCGCGATGGGCATCGCCGAAGCCGATTTCGACAAGCCCAAGATCGCGATCGTCAACACCTCCAGCCAGCTCTCGGTGTGCTTCCAGCACCTCGACGGCATCGCCCGCCGCGTGGCCGACGCGATCCGCGCCGCGGGCGGGCTGCCCTTCGAGGTGCGCACCGCGGCACCGTCGGACTTCGTCACCAGCGCCGGGCGGCAAGGGCGCTACCTGATGCCCACGCGCGACCTCATCGTCAACGACATCGAGGTGCAGATCGAGGGCGCCGAGCTCGACGGCATGCTGCTGCTGTCGAGCTGCGACAAGACCACGCCCGCGCACCTGATGGCCGCCGGGCGGCTCGACGTGCCCAGCCTGGTGCTGGCCTGCGGCTACCAGCTCGGCCGGCAGTGCGGCGAGCACCACGTCGACATCGAGGAGGTCTACAAGGCGGTGGGCACCGTCAAGGCCGGGCAGATGTCACTCGACGGCCTGCAGGACATGTGCCGCGTCGCCATCGACGGCCCGGGCGTGTGCGCTGGCCTGGCCACGGCCAACTCCATGCACTGCCTGGCCGAGGCGCTGGGCATGGCCCTGCCCGGCAATGCGCCGATCCGCGCCGACGGGCCGCGCCTGCACGCGCTGGCGGCCGAGGCCGGCGGGCGCATCGTGGAGCTGGTGCTGCAGGACCTGCGGCCTCGCTCCATCCTCACGCCGGGCGCGTTTCGCAACGCGGTGCGCTTCGCCGTGGCGACCGGCTGCTCGGTCAACGTGATGCGCCACCTCATCGCCATCGCCATCGAGGCCGAATGCGAGGTGGACGTGATCGCCGAGTTCGAACGCGCCGCCGACGAGGTGCCGCTGCTCACGCGCATCCGGCCCAACGGGCCGCACCGGATCGAGGAATTCGAGGCCGCGGGCGGCTGCCGCGCGGTGATGGCGAGGCTCGGCGAGCTGATCGACGGGCAGGCGCGCAGCGTGTGCGGCCGCAGCATCGGCGAGGTGCTCGCGCAGGCGCCGCAGATCGATGCGAACGTCATCCGGACACGGGACGATCCCTTCGCGCACGAACCGGGCCTGATGATCATCCGCGGCTCGCTGGCGCCCGACGGCGCGCTGGTGAAGCTGGCCGCCGTGCCGCAGCACGTGCGCCGCTTCAAGGGCGAGGCGCGCGTGTTCGAGGACGAGGCGCTGGCGATCGAAGGCCTGCGCAGCCATACGGTGAAGGGCGGGCAGGTGATCGTGCTGCGCATGCTCGGGCCCAAGGGCGGGCCGGGCACGGTGTTCGCGGCGAGCTTCATGGCCGCACTGGTCGGCGCGGGGCTGGGCGACGACGTGGCGGTGGTCACCGATGGCGAGCTCTCCGGTCTGAACAGCGGCATCACGATCGGCCAGGTGATGCCCGAGGCGGCCGAGGGCGGGCCGCTTGCCGCGGTGCGGGACGGCGACGTGATCGAGATCGACCTGACGGCCCGGCGAATCGAACTGCAGGTCGCCGCCGACGAGATCGCGCGCCGCCTCGAGGGCTTCGAGCCGCCGGCGCCGAAGGGGAGGTTCGGCTGGCTGCACCTGTACGGCAGCCTGGTCCAGCCCTTGTCGAAGGGCGCCGTGCTGGGTTTGCGGCCCGTGCCGGTCAAGCCGCCGCGCTGACCTTGGACAAGGGGGTGGATCAGTCGGTGGGAGTGCGGCACAGTTTCCCGTGTGCGGCATCGAAGCTTGCGGTTTCGTCGCCATAGCTCAATGCGCCGACGCGGCAAGCGGGCGTGAATCAACAGCGCCCAGGAGACCAGCATGCGAACCATTTCGTTCACCGATGCAGCGGAGCAGACCGAGCGCGCGCGGCGCTTCCATGCACTGCATGAGCGCCCCGGCGCCTTCGCCATACCGAACCCCTGGGACGCCGGCTCGGCCAAGCTGCTCGCCGCCATGGGTTTCGAGGCGCTGGCGACCACGAGCGCCGGCTACGCCTTCTCGATCGGCAAACCCGACTCGCGAGGCGCCGTGACGCGCGACGAGACTTTCGAGAACGTGCGCGCCATCGTCGCCGCCACGAGCCTGCCGGTATCCGCCGACCTCGAGAACGGCTTCGGCGACGATCCGGCGAGCTGTGCCGAGACCATCCGCATGGCCGCACGCGCCGGCCTGGTGGGCGGCTCGATCGAGGACGCGACCGGGCGTGCCGACGCGCCCATCTATCCCTTCGAGCAGGCGGTCGAGCGGGTGGCCGCGGCGGTCGAGGCGGCGCGCGGGCTGCCCTTTGCCTTCACGCTCACGGCGCGCGCCGAGAACCTGCTGCACGGCCGCATCGACCTGCCGGACACGCTTCGCCGCCTGCAGGCCTATGCCGAGGCCGGCGCGGACGTGCTGTACGCCCCCGGCGTCAAGACGCCGCAGGACATCGCCGCGGTCGTCAAGGCGGTGGCCCCGCGCCCGGTCAACGTGGTCATGGGGCTGGCGGGCGCGGCGCTCTCGATGGACGAGCTGGCGCGGCTCGGCGTCAAGCGGGTGAGCGTGGGCTCGGCGTTGGCGCGCGCCGCCTACGGCGAGTTCCTGCGTTCGGCGCGCGAGCTGCGCGAGCAGGGCACGTTCGGCTTCGCGAAGACGGCGGTGCCGTTCGCCGAAATCAACGCGATGTTCGAGTGACGGACGAACCCCGTCTCAGCCCGACGGCAACTCCGACGCAGCGGGCTGGGCACCGCTGCCGACGGGAAACTGCGTGGACGCGCCGGCCTGGCGCTGCTGGTACTCGCTGACGCGAAACAGCCGCTCGTCGACACTGCGCACGAACAGGCCGAACAAGGACACCACGAGCGAGCCGAAGGCCAGCAGCCCCACGGCCAGCCAGGACAGCGTTCTGTGCACCGGCTCGACCACCGCGAAGTAGCCGACGATGAGCACGACCGCCGCGGAGAACGCCGCGATGATCTGAAGGTTGGTGTTGCTAGCGACCCGCATGCGCACTCCGGACGAGTAAACCGCCGGCTGCGAGGGCGGCCGGAAGGCGTTTGTACTGCAGCGGTGCGGCGCGACGCGCGCCGCTCGTCACGCAATCGGCGGGAGCGAGAAGTTTTTGCGTCCGCGGGCGTGGTGTGGGCGCCATGCCGGCCGTCGGCGCGCGGCGGCGGCCGTCATCGCTCGCGCCCGTCGAGGAAGGGCAGCACTTTCGCGAGCAGGCCCTGCGGTTCTTCTTCGGCGATGTAGTGGCCGCAAGCCAGCGGCTCGCCGCGCACGTCGTCGGCCACGCGGCGCCATTCCTCCAGCGGGCGAAAGCAGCGGTGCACGGCGCCCTGCGCACCCCACAGAGCGAGCACCGGCATCGCCAGGCGCGCGCCACGTTCCCGGTCGGCGCGGTCGTGCTCCAGGTCGATGCCCGCAGCAGCCCGGTAGTCCTCGCACAGGCCGTGGGCCGCGCCGGGCAGACGCAGGCAGCGCTCGTACTCGGCCAGCGCGCGCGGATCGAAGGGCGCCAGCCCGGCGCTGCGCCGGCCCATCACCTCGCGCAGGTAGGCGCCGGGGTCGGCCTCGATCAGGCGCTCCGGCAAGGGCGCGGGCTGGATCAGGAAGAACCAGTGCCAATAGGCCCTGGCGAAGGCGTCGGTGGTCTGCTCGTACATCGCCAGCGTCGGGGCGATGTCGAGCAGCACGAGCCGGCGCACGGCCGGGCCGTGGTCGGCGGCGAGGCGGTGCGCGACCCGGGCGCCGCGGTCGTGCGCCAGCACGCTGAAACGCTCGTGCCCCAGGGCGCGCATGAGCCGCAGCATGTCGCACGCCAGGGTGCGCTTGCTGTAGTTGGCGTGATCGGCCGCGCCCGGCGGTTTGGACGAATCGCCGTAGCCGCGCAGGTCGGCGAGCACCAGCGTGTGGTGCTCCGCCAGCGCCCCGGCCACCTTGTGCCAGATGGCGTGGGTCTGCGGATGGCCGTGCAGCAACAGCAACGCCGGCCCCTTGCCACCGCGGAGCGCATGGATCTGCACGCCCGCTTCGGTGGCGATGCGCTGACGCTCGAAGCCGGGAAACAGCGAAGCGGTGGTCATGGCGGTGCTCGGGACCCGATCGACGATGTAGGGCGATGCTATGAGGGTGGCGGCAGCGGCCGAGATTTCAGCCGCGGCGCGGCATCCGGCGAGTCGCCGGGCCGCCCGCTCTCACCGATGAGCCAACAATGCGCACTTGCGCTGCCCGCCTGAACAAGACTTCGATGCCATGAACGCGAGCGATCACCAGGACCCGATCCCACCCGCGCCGACGCACGTCGGCCCCCTGGCGCCGCTTTCGCGCCCGGTATTCCGCAGCCTGTGGGGCGTGTGGGTGACGGCCAATGTCTGCATGTGGATGAACGACGTGGCGGCGGCATGGATGATGACTTCGCTGAGCTCGTCGCCGCTCATGGTGGCGCTGGTGCAGTCGGCGTCCACCTTGCCCGTGCTGCTGCTGGGCCTGCCCAGCGGCGCGCTGGCCGACATCGTGGACCGCCGCCGGTACTTCATGGTCACGCAGATCTGGGTGGCGGCGGTGGCGCTGCTGCTGTGCGCGGTGGTGCTGCTGGGAGCCATGACCGCGCCCTTGCTGCTCGCGCTGACCTTCGTCAACGGGGTCGGTCTGGCGATGCGCTGGCCCGTCTTCGCCGCCATCGTGCCCGAGCTGGTGCCGCGCACGGAGCTGCCCGCGGCGATGGCGCTCAACGGCATCGCGATGAACGTGTCGCGCATCGTCGGCCCCATCGTGGCGGGGGCGATCATCGCCGGCGCCGGCACGGCCTACGTGTTCGCGCTCAACGCCGTCTTGTCGGTGGCCGCCGCCTTCGCCGTGCGGGCCTGGCGCCGCGAGCAGAAGGTCAGCGCCTTGCCCGGCGAGCGTTTCGTCGGCGCGATGCGGGTCGGCGCGCAGTACGTGTGGCAGTCGCGCACCATGCATTCCATCCTCCTGCAGGTCGGGCTGTTCTTCCTGCAGGCGACCGCCTTGCTCGCCCTGCTGCCGCTGGTGGCGCAGGGACTGCAGGGCGGTGATGCGCGCACCTTCACCTTCCTGCTCGCATCGATGGGCGCCGGCGCGATCGCTGCGGCGATGTACCTGCCGCGCCTTCGCCGCGCGCTGCACAGCGACTCCATCGTGACCTACGGGACGGTGCTGCAGGCCGTGGCGATGCTCGTCGTGAGCGTTTCGCCCAACGTCCTGCTCGCCGCGCCCGCCATGATGGTGGCCGGCGCGGCGTGGATCTCGGTGGCGAACTCGCTCACCGTCTCGGCGCAGATGGCCTTGCCCGACTGGGTCCGCGCCCGCGGCATGTCGATCTACCAGATGGCGCTCATGGGCAGCAGCGCCGCGGGCGCCGCCCTGTGGGGCCTCGTCGCCACCTGGACCGACGTGCGCACCAGCCTGGTCAGCGCGGCCCTCTGCGCGATCGCCGGGGCGCTGCTCGCGCGGCGCTTCCTGCCGACCACCGGAACCGACGAGGACCTCACCCCGACGCAGTTCGCCAGGCCGGCCGGCACGGAGATCGAGCTCGACCTGCGCGAAGGCCCGGTGCTGGTCACCATCGACTACCTGATCGACCCGGCGCGCACCGACGAGTTCTTGCAGGTGATGCAGGAAAGCCGGCGCAACCGGCTGCGCCACGGCATGCTGTCCTGGGGCCTGTTCCGCGATGCGGCCGACCCGCGGCGCTACATCGAGCACTTCGTCGATGAGTCGTGGGTGGAGCATCTCAGGCACTTCGAGCGCATGACCGCGTTCGACATCGCCTTGCGCGAACGCCGGCTCTCCTTTCACGTGGGCGACTCGCCGCCGCAGGTGTCGCGCTACATCGCGCAGGCGCTGGGGCAGTGACCGCCTGAGCGCCGCGAAGCGGCTTCGGCTCGAACGGGTGGTCAGGCGTCTCGCCCGTCCTCGCGTTTCAGGATGACGTGGGTTGCGGCTTCGCATCCGGCATGCCGGGCGCACCGATAGCCCAGTGCCGGAAGATCGAGGTCCGGGAAAAGCGCTTCCCCGCGGCCGAGCAGCACCGGTGCGATCGCGATGTGCAGTTCGTCGATCAGGCGTTCACGGAGGTACTGCCGGATCGTGTCGGCTCCGCCTCCTATCCGGACGTCCTTGCCGCGTGCCGCTTGCCGGGCCAAGGCAAGCGCGTGGTGGATTCCTTCGGTCACGAAGTGAAAGCTCGTGCCGTTCGCCATTTCGATGGGTGGACGGGCGTGGTGAGTCAGAACGAACACCGGGCAATCGTAGGGAGGTTCGTCGCCCCACCAGCCTTTCCACGTCGTGTCCGGCCAGGGGCCGCGAACGGGGCCGAACATGTTCCTCCCGAGGATCCAGGCACCGAAGTTCTCGATGCCCCGCGCAGCGAACGCGTCATCGATCCCCGTCGCGCCGCCATCCTTTGCGTGCATCTGCCGCCAGGCGCGGGTGGAAACGATCCAGTCGTGCAGCGACTCGCCGCCGACGCCCAGCGGATGCTCGATGCCCTGATCCGCACCCGCTGCGTAGCCGTCCAGCGAGATGCTGAAGCTCTCGACACGGACTCTCGTCATTCCATGCCTCCGTTCGGATCGACGTGAAACTTTGCGTGGGTGAACGCCATGCCTCAGCCCGGCTGATCGCCGGAGGGGATGGCCGACGGGTCCATCCACATCGCTTCCCAGACGTGGCCGTCGGGATCGAGGAGGTTGCGGTTGTACATGAAGCCCAGGTCCTGCACGGGGTTCACGTCGGCCTTGCCGCCGTGCGCGGCTGCGGCCTCCGACATGGAATCGACGGCGTCGCGCCCATCGCAGGACAGGGCCAGCATGACCTCGCTCGACGTCGCCGGTGCGATCGGGCGCTTCGTGAACGTGCGCCACTTGTCGTGCGTCAGCAGCATCGCATTGATCGTCTCGCTCCACACCATGCAGGCCGCCGTGTCGTCGCTGAAATGCGGGTTCTGCTCGAATCCCAACGCCGTGTAGAAAGCGATCGAGGCCTTCAGATCGGTGACGGGGAGGTTGACGAAGATCATCCTGGACATGGGAGCTCCTTCTGTGAGTGATTGTTGCTGCCCGGTGCCGACGGAAGGCGTTGCCGAAGCCGCGCCGGTGCGGGTGTGCAGGAACGGCAACACGAAGTCTGCCCGCCCGGGCACGGGATCCGGCCGGCTGCTCGAGCGTCCCGCTCCGTGGCACCGGATATAGGATGTGCGGCAGCGTAGATCGCGGCCGCCGATGGCACCAGCGAAACCTTTTTGACCGACGCATGCGTGTTGCGCATGCCTGATCGCCATGCCGTCCAGCCTCCCGCCCCTGTACGCGCTCCAGGCCTTCCTGGTCACGGCCCGTGTCGGCAGCTTCACTGCTGCGGCGCAGGAGATGCACCTCACGCAAAGTGCGGTCAGCCGCCAAGTGCAGCTGCTGGAGGAGTACTTTGGTTGCCCCCTGTTCGTCAGGCACGCCCGAGGGTTGAGCCTGACGTCCGAGGGCCTGGAACTGCTGCCGGCCGCGACGCAGGCACTGACGTCGCTGTCACAGGCCAGCGAGCGCGTGCGCCGGTCGACGGGTGAGCTGTCGGTGCAGCTTCCGCCCACCTTTGCATTGCGCTGGTTTCTTCCGCGCATGCCCCGACTCAAGCAAGCCCTGCCCGGGCTCGAGGTCCGGGTCGCAACGCATTGGACCGACACCCCCGACTTCAGCCGGCCCGACGTCGACGTGATCGTCGCCCACGGCAAGGGCACCTGGCCGAACGTTCATGCGGTGCTCGTGATGAAGGAGATCTTGACCGTGTACTGCTCGCCGGAAGTCGCCAAGGGGCTCGGGACCCCCGCGGACCTCGCCGGCACCACGCTGCTGCATGCCAATCGCGACCGCGGCGAATGGTCGGCCTGGCTGCGCGGTGCCGGGCTGTCATCGATGAACATCGCCCACGAGCAGATGTTCGACACCGTCACCATGTGTCTCGAGGCCGCCCGCGCCGGGCAAGGCGTGGCGGTGGCCGATCCGGTCATGCTGTCGCAAACGCCCGACGAGCTTGCCCTGGTCGCACCGTTCGCGCATTGCGTCGCGAGCGACAACGACTACTACCTGACCTGTCCGCGCGAAAGAGCGGATCAGGCGAAGATCGTCGCTTTCCGGGACTGGCTGCTCAACGCGGCGCGACGGCCGGAGTAGTCGTCCTCGATCGGGTGCAGGGTCATCGCTCGAGTCCTCGGGGTTTCGCGCCGACGCGGCAGTCTCAATGCCTCGGGTACTCGAGCTGCATCGCGACGAGGTCGCCGGTGCGCACGCCGTACCGGGCGTCGATGCCGCGAAGCGCCTGGTCCAGTGCCGTGGCCGGGCGCCGATCGCCGATCGGCGGGAGCAGCCGCTGCGCGGGCCAACTCGTTGCGACCTGATCAGGAAACATCCGGATGCCGTTGCGGGACTGCCGCGCATCGGGCGTGCCGGCGTAGGTGACCGCGCGCGAGCGATAGGTCCTCGACCAGGCGTCGGCGACGAGCGCGAGCGACACCTCGTCGATGCCGGGCGTGAGCTCGATGCCGAGCTGCTCGCGGTTCCAGAACGCGAGCTTGTTGCCCATCGAGGTCAACGCGAAGGGCCGGGTGAGCCTGAACGCGTCGCTGGCGTGGCGCGCGTCCCATTGCGCCAGACCCAGTTGCCTTGCGACCGCCTCGGCCCTGGTCCGGCCGGCAATCGCCTCGATCAAGGTCAGCGACATCGGCATCGACGCAGTGATGCCGGTCGTCGTCGCGACGCGGCCATCGACGACGAACCTTCGATCGCGCACGTAGCGGATCGCCGGGTGCCGGTCGAGCATTTCGTTCAGGTAGTACCAGTGGGTCGTGGCCTGCTTGCCGTCGAGGAGTCCGGCCGCGGCGACCACCTTGGCGCCGGCGCACACGCCGATCACGATGGCGCCCTTGGCTGCCTGGTCCCTGATCCATCGCAGCGCCGCGGGGTCGTCGTCGCGGCTCATCGCCGGCACGATCACGTAGTCGGCGCCTTCGGGGTTGCGGGCGTCGAATTCGGCCACGCTCGCGTCCGGCGCCACCTTGAACACCGGATACAGCGTCACCGGTCCCGGCTGCGTCGCCAGCGCCGCCACGTCGGCGACGTCAGCCCGCTTCAGGATGCCGTAGGGCATCAGGTAGTCGGTGGTCTCGGTCGCGTCGTTGATGCCGACGATCGCGATCAGCGGACGTCGAGGCCGCTTCGGCGGCTTCAACGCCGCGAGCATGGCGTCGGCTTCCTGCGGCGCGATGGCCGGCGCGTGCGCCGCCGCCGCCGACGAAGGCAGCGACATCGTCCAGGCGCCGAAGCCGAGCAGGCCCAGCAAAGCGGCGCCCAGACCGATCCGAAATGCAAGTCGCTTGGTCATCGTCATGATGGGTGCGACCGTAGCATCGGGTCGCTTCGACCGAAATGACATAGTTCAGGCAATTCCTGCCATGCCCAGAACCATCGCTCTCGTCGTCCTTCCGGGGTTCCAGCTGCTGGACGCGGCCGGCCCCACCGCGGCCTTCGAGATCGCCGAACGTTTCGCACCCGGGACCTACAGGCTGGCGCTGAGGGCGCCCGGAGGCGGCGCCGTCAGGAGTTCGTCCGGCATCTCGCTCGGCGCCCAGCCGCTCGGCTCCAGCGCCAGCGACACGATCGTCGCCTCCGGAGGCGATATCGCGCGTTCGATGCCGGCGCTGCGCGAGGTCGTCGCCTGGCTGCGCCGGGCGCGTGCCCGGCGCATCGCGAGCGTGTGTTCCGGTGCTTTTCTCCTGGCCGAGGCCGGCCTGCTCGACGGCAGGCGCGCGACGACGCACTGGAACTCGAGCGACGACTTCGCGCGCCGCTACCCCAAGGTGTGTCTGGATGCCGAGCGCATCTTCATCCGCGATGGCGACATCTGGACGTCCGCCGGCATCTCCGCCGGCATCGACCTTGCGCTGGCGCTGATCGAGGACGATCTCGGCCACGAGCTTGCCCGCCGTGTCGCGCAGCAACTCGTCGTCCACCAACGCCGGCCCGGTGGCCAATCGCAGTTCTCGGCACTGGTCGACATGGGCGGGCGCAGCGGACGCTTCTCCGCTCTGGTGGACTGGATGCGCGAGCACCTCGCCGAGCCTCTGACAGTGGAGCGGCTGGCCGACCGCGCCGCGATGAGCCCGCGCCATTTCGCGCGCGCCTTTGCCGACGAAACCGGGACGACACCGGCCAAGGCCGTCGAGCGTCTGCGCGTGGAGATCGCGCGCAACGCGCTGGAAACGACGCCTGCGTCGCTGCAGCGCGTTGCCGAGGCATCGGGTTTCGGCGAACCCGGTCGCATGCGGCGCTCGTTCCTTCGCGTGTTGGGGCAGCCTCCGCAAGCGCTGCGGCGAGCGTCGCGGTAGGGCCGGCGCGACAGAGGCGATCCACATCCCGAGGTGCGGACGAAGAGCCGGGGCGTCGTGGTCGTCGGGGCCGGGCTGCCCTGGCACCTGACGGGCGATGGGGAGTGCGTGCGCGTCAGCCAGCACCGGCAGCGCCAGTGCGCCACGGCCAGCAGCGCGGCGCCGCGGCGGGTCCGGCCCTTAGCCGGTCATGGTTTGGCTGCCCGGCTCGCGGCGCTGCGCTCGGCGAAGAGTTCCTGCAGTGCCTGCGAGGCATCGATGGCGCGCGGGAAACCTGCTGGAACGGTGAGGAGGTAGACGATCTCCTTCAGCTCATCCGCCGACGCGCCGGCATTGAGCGCGTAGCCCGCATGAATCTTGAAGAATGGCCGCAGGCCCATCGCGCCGAAAGCGGCCATCGCGGCCAGTTGCCGGGTCTTTGCGTCGAGTACCTGCCGGCCCCAGACATCACCGAGCGCGTAGCCGGCAGTGGCCTCGGCAAGGAAGGGAAAGTCCTGCCGCATGGCTTCGAAGACGGGTTGCTCGGCGCCGCCGGTGAGTTCGCTCAACACCCGCAGGCCGCGATCGACCCTGGCTGAGTCGCCTGTGCCGGCCGATGCGGGAGCTGCGGGTGCGGCGTGCACAGGCGCGGCGGCCAACGTGATTGTCAGAGCGACCCAAGCGGCGCCCGCTCGCGCGACGTTGCACCATCGATTCAAGACGTGTGTCATCTCGTGTTCCTCGGCTGAATGGACGAACCGTCACTCTACGAACCGGCGGCGCCTGCGGGTGGCACGGTGCCACGAGGAGATTGCCCAATCGTCGCAACCGCAATGACCGGTCCCCATTCGCCCGAGGATCGGGCAAGCCGATGCGGCGATCGTGCTACCTGCTCTCGGAGTTGCTGACCAAAACTACCCGCACTTCGAAGCTGCAAAGGACCACGAGATGCAGAACCTGAACGGACGCGTCGTCGCCATCACCGGTGCCAGCAGCGGCATCGGGCAGGCGACGGCGCAACACCTCGCCGGACTCGGCGCGCGCGTTGTCGTCGGCGCGCGCCGTATCGACCGGCTTGAAAGGCTGGCCGCGGAACTGCGCGCGAGGGGTGGCCATGTCACCGCCCGCGCGCTGGATGTGTGCGACAGGGAGTGGTTCGAAGCGTTCGTCGCGGCCACCGAGTCGGCCCACGGCCGGATCGACGTGCTCGTCAACAACGCGGGCGTGATGCCGCTGTCCGACTTCAGCGCACTGCGTGTCGACGAGTGGAACCGCACCATCGACGTCAATGTCCGCGGCGTGCTGCATGGCATCGCCGCAGCATTGCCGCGCATGAAGCGCCTGGGCGCTGGCCACTTTGTCAACGTCGCGTCCATCGGCGCCCATCGGTCTTACCCGGGTTGCGGTGTCTACTGCGCGTCGAAGTTCGCGGTGTGGGCGATATCGGATGCGCTGCGGCAGGAGGAACTGGAAGGCGACATCCGCGTCACCACCATCAGTCCGGGCACCACAGCCTCGGAGTTGGCAGACCACATTGCGGATGACGCCGCCGCCGAGGCGATGGAGTCGTTCCGCGCGGTGACGATCGATGCCGATGCCATTGCGCGCGCGGTTGCGTTCGCCATCGCTCAGCCGCAGGACGTGGATGTCAGCGAGATCGTCATCCGCCCGACCCGCAGTCCTGCCTGACGCGCTCGAACCTCACCGGAGAATCGACATGATCCATCTGCCTGTTCGCGCCATGCGGATGGCCTTTCTCGGTCTGACCTGCCTCGCGAGCGGCTTTGCAGCTGCCGACACGATTCATCGCAGCTGCCAGGCGCCCACCCTCGCGGCCTCGCAGCTCACCTTTGCCGCGCGTCTGACGCCGGCCGATCACAGCGAGGTGGGCATCCGCACCACCACCTCGCTGGTCTGGCGCTGCGGCACCGCCGGATGGAAGATCGCACGCGAGCACAACTCGTCCGTGCGGGTGGAGGCCAACGAGCTTCGCAGGCTGATGGGCGACTGAGTGCGGCGCTTGCTCCCATCCAGAGGCGAACCCGGTCACGCGACCGGGCTCGCCTGCCGCGTGACGGTGCGCAAACGAACCTGGTCGCGCCGCGGCGGATCACCGAACATGCGCGCGTACTCGCGGCTGAACTGCGACGGGCTTTCGTAGCCCACGGTGTGGCCTGCCGTGGCGGCATCGAGGCTTTGGCTCAACAGCAGCCGCCGGGCCTCCAGCAGGCGCAGCTTCTTCTGGTACTGCAATGGCGTCATCGCGGTCACCGCCTTGAAATGCTGATGCAAGGTCGATTCGCTCATGTGGCCGACACGCGCCAGGTCCGCGGTGCGCAAGGGTTCGCGGTAGCGTTCGCGCAGCCAGGCGATGACGCGGCCGATGCGGCGGTCGTGGCTGCCGCTGGCCGCGCAGCGCGCCAGCCGCCAGCCGGTGGGCGCGGTCAGCAGGCGGTAGACGATCTCGCGCTTGATCGAACGCCCCAGCGCCTGGGCGTCGCGCGTGTGATCCAGCAACTGCACGAGGCGCAGCGTCACGTCCAGCAGGTGAGGTGCCGTGTCCTCGGTGTACATGCCCTGCGCCGGTCCGGCGTTGGGCGGATGGTCGGGGCTGCCGATCTCGAGCTCCAGGTCGGCCACGTCGAGGGTATCGATCGCCAGGCAGACACACAGGTACGGCGCATCGGGCGTCGCCGTGAGGACGTGGCCGCTAGCCGGCAGATGCTGCGATGCGATCAAGTGGCGCATCGGGCCGTAGGAATGAACATGGTCGCCGAGGCACACACGCTTCGTGCCCTGAGCCAGCAGGCACATCGACGGTTCGTACAGCGCCATGCTGAGTTCGACCGGCTGCGAATAGCGGTACAGCAGCAGCCCTTCGATCCCTGTCTTGTGCACGCCATCGGTCGGCGCGTGCCGCATCACGGCATCTCGCAACGCTGGATGACGAGCATCGTGCTCCGTCGGGACGGTCGCCATAGAACGAATCGGGATGGGTTCGGCCAGCATGGAGTTTGCCGCTCCGGACAAGTCAATGGCTTGCCTGGGGCCACTGCGCCGCGGGCCGCGAGCCGGTGACGGGGCAGACGAGGCGGGGGTAGCCGGGCTGGTCATGGTTTCAACGTCCTGGGTTCGATGTCGGCAAGCGAAAGCGTAGGTCGCCGCCAACCCCTTCGATTGCCCAGAGATGCTGCGAACTTGCCTGATCCTGTGCTGTCTGCCCCGGCGACCGCATGCGCGATGTACCCATCCTGCCCGGTCGTGATCGCCACCGCCCGCCTGTGCGAGGCGACGCCGCAGTCCCACCTATCTCTTCAGAGAGAGACGCGTCGCCGCACAAGGTGGGACGCGGCGCAGCGACCGAGCGCCGAAGATTTCATGCAGGCAGCCACCGAACCAATGGCTGCGTGCTCCCCTTCCTGCTTCGTCAACCCGCATACCCCACCTCCGAGGAGATTGAAATGGCCAAAGCAGTTGCAGCCCCCGGCAAGACGCTCTTGTCGCCCCAGGACCACACCCTGATCCTGATCGACCACCAGTCGCAGATGGCCTTCGCCACCAAGTCGATCAGCACCAACGAGCTGCGCAACAACGTCGCGCTGGTGGCCAACGCCGCCAAGGTGTTCGGCGTGTCCACCATCGTCACCACCGTGGCCGAGAAGAGCTTCTCGGGCCCGATCTTCACCGAGATCAAGGACGTGTTCCCGAACGCCGAGGTCATCGACCGAACCTCGATGAACACCTGGGAAGACCCGCGCATCGCCGATCAGGTCAACGCCATCGGCAAGCCGCGGCTGGTCTTCGCCGGGTTGTGGACGTCGGTGTGCATCGTCGGCCCGACCCTGTCGGCCATCGAGCAGGGCTTCGAGGTGTACGTGCTGGCCGACGCCTGCGGCGACGTCTCCACCGAGGCGCACGAGTGCGCGATGCAACGCATGGTTCAGATGGGCGTGCGGCCGATGACCTCGCTGCAGTACATCCTCGAGCTGCAGCGCGACTGGGCGCGCGCCGAGACCTACGAAGCGACCACCGGCGTGGCGCGCCGGTACGGCGGCGCCTATGGCCTGGGCATCACCTACGCGAAAGCGATGTTCAACGCGCAGGAAGGTCACTGAGAGACCGGGTCGTCCGATCCGACTCGCCGCCGGGGCTCCGGCGGCGTGCTCCATTGAACCCACGCGAGATTGCGCCATGACCGAGCTTGCCGACGCCGTGTTCATCAACGGCCGCTTCACCACGCTGGACCGCACCCGGCCGCAGGCCGAGGCCGTGGCGGTCAAGGGCGGCGCCATCCTGGCCGTGGGCCGCACGGCCGAGGTGCTGCGCCACGCGGCGCCGGGCACCCGGCCGGTCGATCTCGGCGGGCGCCGCGTGGTGCCGGGCCTCAACGACAGCCACACGCACCTCATCCGCGCCGGGCTCAACTACAACATGGAGCTGCGCTGGGACGGCGTGCCGACGCTCGCTGACGCGATGGCGATGCTGCGCGAGCAGGCGCAGCGCACGCCCGCGCCGCAGTGGGTCCGCGTGGTGGGCGGCTTCTGCGAGTTCCAGTTCGCCGAGAAGCGGCTGCCGACCCTGCGCGAGATCAACGATGCGGCGCCCGAAACGCCGGTCTTCATCCTGCACCTGTACGACCGCGCGCTGCTCAACGCCGCCGCGCTGCGCGCCGTGGGCTATACGCGTGACACGCCCGACCCGCCCGGCGCCGAGATCCAGCGCGATTCGCGCGGCGAGCCCACCGGCCTGTTGCTGGCGCGGCCCAATGCGCTGATCCTTTACGCCACGCTGGCCAAGGGTCCGCGCCTGAACCCCGACGACCAGATCAACTCGACGCGGCTGTACATGCGCGAGCTCAACCGGCTGGGCATCACCTCGGTCATCGACGCCGGGGGCGGCTACCAGAACTACCCCGACGATTACGCCATCGTCCGCAAGCTGGCAGAAGACGGCGAGCTCACGGTGCGCATCGCCTACAACCTCTTCACGCAGCGGCCCAAGCACGAGAAGGACGACTTTGCGCAATGGGCCAGGCTGGTCAAGCCCGGTGACGCAGGCGAGGGCGACGCCTTCTTCCGCCACAACGGCGCCGGCGAGATGCTGGTGTTCTCGGCTGCGGACTTCGAAGATTTCCGCGAGCCACGACCCGAGCTCGCCGCGAGCATGGACGAGGAGCTGTACGAAGTCGCGAAGCTGCTGGCCACCAACCGCTGGCCGTTCCGCATCCATGCCACCTACGACGAGTCGATCACGCGCGTGCTGGACGTGTACGAGCGCGTCAACCGCGAGGTGCCCTTCGACGGCCTGCACTGGATCATCGACCACGCCGAGACGATCAGCGAGCGCAACATCGACCGCATCAAGGCGCTGGGCGGCGGCATCGCCATCCAGCACCGCATGGCCTACCAGGGCGAGTACTTCCTCGAGCGCCACGGCGCCGCAGCGACGGAGCGCACGCCGCCGGTGAAGAAGATGCTGGACGCCGGCGTGCCGGTGGGCATGGGCACCGATGCCACGCGCGTGGCCAGCTACAACCCCTGGGTCGGTCTGCACTGGCTGGTGACCGGCGAAACCGTGGGCGGCACGCGCCTGTACCCGCAGCGCAACCTGCTCGATCGCGAGACGGCCCTGCGCCTGTACACCGAAGGCAGCGCGTGGTTCTCGAGCGAGAACGGCCGCAAGGGCGCACTGAAGGCGGGGCAGTACGCCGACTTCGCGGTGTTGTCCGAGGACTACCTCAGCGTGCCCGAGTCGCGCATCAAGGAGCTGAGTTCGGTGCTCACGGTCGTGGGCGGCAAGGTCGTGCACGGCGAGGGCGACTTCGCCGATCTCGCGCCGCCGCTGCCGAAGGCGAGCCCGGACTGGTCGCCGGTCGGGCGGTACGGCCGGCTGCGCGCCGCACCGCAAGCCGCGCTTCAAAGAAGTGCAGCCGGCTGCTGCGCCGTGCCCTGCGGCGTGCATGGCCATCGGCATCTCTTCGCGGCGATGAGCGAGCCGCCGGCGGGCGATCGTGCTGCCTTCTGGGGTGCGTTGGGGTGCGGCTGTGCGTACTGACGCCCAACCCGTTGCGGCCATGCAGGGTGCCGCCGCCACTTCGCCGGCCGAATCGGCCTGGGCACCGTTCCGCAGCCGCGTTTTCGCGGTCATCTGGACGGCCGGCCTCATCGGCAGCATCGGCACCTGGATGCGCGACGTCGGCGCAGGCTGGTTGATGACCACGCTGTCGGCCTCGGCCACCGCGGTCGCGATGGTGCAGGTCGCGACCACGCTGCCGATCTTCCTGCTTTCGCTTCCCGCGGGCGCGCTCGCCGACATCGTGAACCGCCGGCGCCTGCTGCTCTGGGTCAATGCCTCGCTGGCGCTGGTGGCGCTGACGATGGCGGTGCTGACGCAAAGCGGGCGGATGACGCCCACCCTGCTGATCCTCGGCCTGCTAACCGCGGGCGCGTGCACGGCGCTCCTCACGCCGGTGCAGCAGTCGCTCACCGTGCTGCTGGTCGAGCGAGCGCAACTGCGCTCAGCGATCGCGCTCAACAGCATGGGCATGAATGTCTCTCGCGCGATCGGCCCGGCGGTGGGCGGCGTGCTGCTGGCCTATGCCGGGGTCCACTACAACTTCTACGCCGACGCCTTCAGCTACCTCTTCGTGATCGCCGCGTTCTGGTGGTGGAAGGGCGCGGCAGCCCCGGCATCGACGGGCGCGCCCGAGCACCTGGGCTCCGCCATGCGCGCCGGGCTGCGCTTCGCCTGGCATGCCCCGGCGCTGCGGCGCACGCTGCTGCGCGCGGGCAGCTTCTTCGTCTTCGCGAGTGCCTACTGGGCGCTGCTGCCGCTCATCGCCCGGCAGGAGCTGGGCGGCGGGCCGGCCTACTACGGCGTGCTGCTCGGCTGCATCGGGGCGGGCGCGGTCGCGGCGGCGCTGGGCTTGCCCACGCTGCGCCGGCATGTCTCGGCCGAGGGCACGATGCGGCTGGGCGTGGTCGTCTCCATCGCGGTGCTGGTGATCCTGGCCACGGTCAAGGACCAGCGCCTGGCTGCCGGAGTCATGGCCTTGGCCGGCGCGGCGTGGATCGCGGTGCTCACCACCGCGAACGTGACCGCGCAGACCAACCTGCCGAACTGGGTGCGGGGGCGCGGGCTGGCGATCTACCTGACGGTGTTCTACGGCGCCATGACGCTGGGCAGCTTCGTGTGGGGTCAGGTGGCGGATCGGGCCAGCGTGCCGGCGGCCCTGCTGAGCGCGGCCGGCGTCGGCGTCCTGGCCCTGCTGATCGCCTGGCTGCGGCCCCTGCCGGAAGCCGAGCCGGACCTCACCCCTTCGATGCACTGGCCCGAGCCGGCTCTCACGCCCGCCATGGCCGCCTCGCTCGAACACGACCGCGGGCCGGTGCTCATCACCGTGGACTACCGCATCGACCCGCGGCGCACGGCGGCCTTTCTGGCGGCGCTGCGCGGCTTCTCGGAGGAGCGACTGCGCGACGGCGCCTACCAATGGGGCGTGTACGAAGACGTTGCCGAGACCGGGCGATTCGTCGAGAGCTTCCTGGTCCCATCCTGGCTGGAGCACGAACGCCAGCACCACCGTGTCTCGCACGACGACGCGGCGCTGCAGGGGCGGGTGCGCGAGTTCCATCTCGGCGCCGAGCCGCCCAAGGTCGATCACTTCGTGGCACCCGCGGCCTCGCCCGGGCGGCCTCCTTCCTCCCTTACCGGAGAGACCGCATGACTGAACTCCTGTCGGCCCTGGCTCTGGGCCTGGCCATCGGCCTGGGCTGCCGATGGTTCGACCTGCCGCTGCCCGCACCGCCCAAGCTGGTCGGTGCGCTGCTGGTGGTGGCGATGACGCTGGGCTTCATGGGCGCGGACCTCGCGCTGAGGGGAACGGCATGAAACGCGACGCCTTTCCCGGAGGCGACGCCGGAGCGCGTGGCGCGGCGGTGATCCGCCTGAACACGCGATCCGTCGAGCGCATGAAGGTGGCGCTGGGCCTGCTGCTGGGCCTGGCGATCGGCGCGGTCTGCCGTTACCTGGTCATTCCCTTGCCCGCGCCGCCGGTCCTGACGGGCGCCCTGCTCGTGGTGGCGATGACGCTGGGCTACATCGCGGCCGACCGCTGGATGGGGCTGCGCGAAGCCCGGCACAAGCACCTGTGCGGCGGGCCGGATGGCAGTAGCCGCTCCGACGCGCTGCGGTCGGGATCGACTCCGCAACGCTGATCGGACGGACGCGAAGCCGAAGCCGAAGCCGATCCTGCGGCCACCCTCAGACATCTTCGCCGGAGTACACCATGAAGCAAGACCTCCCCGCGGCAACGGCCGCAAGCCTGCAGGCCGCGAACCCCGACCGCCGGGACTTCCTGCAAGCCGCCGCCGCACTCGGAATGTCCGTGCTCGCCGGGCCGGCCCTGGCGCAGGCGGGTGGTGGCCGGGCGGCCCCCGACCTCGTGCTGCGCAACGGGCGCATCACGACGCTCGATCCGGCGAAGCCCGATGCCACGGCCATCGCCATGAAGGATGGCCTGGTGCTTGCCGTCGGCTCTGACGCCGAGATGGCGGCGCTGGCCGACGGGCAGACGCGCGTCGTCGATCTGGCCCGCCGCCGGGTGATCCCCGGCCTGACCGACTCGCACATGCACGTGATCCGCGGCGGCCTCAACTACAACATGGAGCTGCGCTGGGACGGCGTGCGCAGCGTCGGTGCGGCGCTGGAGATGCTGCGCGACCAGGCGCGTCGCACGCCCGCGCCGCAGTGGGTGCGCGTGGTCGGCGGCTGGAACGAGTTCCAGTTCGACGAGAAGCGCATGCCCACGCTCGAGGAGCTGAACAAGGCCGCGCCCGACACGCCGGTGTTCGTGCTCAACCTCTACAACATGGCCTTCCTCAACCGTGCCGCGCTGCGGGCGGTCGGCTACACGCGCGACACCGCCCAGCCTGCGGGCGCCATCATCGAGCGCGATCACCGCGGCGAGCCCACGGGGCTGCTGCTGGCCGAGCCGAACGCCTTCGTGCTCTACAACACCCTGCACATGGGCCCGCGGCTGAGCGAGGAGGACCAGCTCAATTCGACGCGGCACTTCATGCGCGAGGAGAACCGGCTGGGCGTGACCTCGGTCGGTGACGCCGGCGGCGGCTTCCAGAACTACCCCGAGGACTACCAGGTCATCGACAAGCTGGCAAAGGACGACCAGCTCACGGTGCGCGTCGCCTACAACCTGTTCCCGCAGAAGCCCAAGCAGGAGCTGGCCGACTTCCAGCGCTGGGTGAAGATGGGCCGCCCGGGCGACGGGACCGACTTCTACAAGCTCAACGGCGCCGGCGAGATGCTGGCCTTCTCGGCGGCGGACTTCGAGGACTTCCTCATGCCGCGCCCCGACATGCCGGCCGCCATGGAGCCCGATCTCGAAGGCGTCGTGCGCTTCCTCGCCGGCAACGGCTGGCCCTGGCGCATGCACGCGACCTACGACGAGACGATCACGCGCGCGCTGAACGTGTTCGAGAAAGTGCACCGCGAACGGCCGATCGACAAGCTGGGCTGGTTCTTCGACCACTGCGAAACCGTCAGCCCCGAGAACCTGGAGCGCATCAAAAGGCTCGGCGGCGGCATCGCGATCCAGAACCGCATGTCGATGCAGGGCGAGTACTTCGTGCGCCGCTACGGGCTGAAGGCCGCTTCCGAGACGCCGCCCGTCAAGCGCATGCTGGCCATGGGGCTGCCGGTCACGCTGGGCACCGATGCCACGCGCGTGAACAGCTACAACCCCTGGCAGGCGCTGTACTGGCTGGTGTCGGGCCGCAGCATCGGCGGCACGGTGCTGTATCCCGAGGAACGCCGGCTGGAACGCATCCAGGCGCTGCGCCTCATGACCGCCGACGGTGCCTGGTTCTCGCGCGACACCGGACGCAAGGGCGTGCTCAGGCCGGGCGCCTTCGCCGACGTGGCGGTGCTCGACCGCGACTACCTGGCGGTGCCCGAGGACGAGATCCAGGACATCACCTCGGTCCTGACCGTCGTGGCCGGCAAGGTGGTGCACGGCAGCGGCTCCTACGAGCCGCTGGCGCCGCCCCTGCCGGCTGCGTCGCCCGACTGGTCGCCCGTGCGCACGTTCGGCGGCTACCAGGCGAGGAAGTCCGCGTCAGCTAGCGAATCGGACAGCCAGCGGCGCTACCACTACGCCGCGATGTGCGGCTGCGCCAGAACCTGCGGCGTTCACGGTCACGACCACGCGGCCGCTGTGCAGGCCGCCGTGCCCGTCACCGACTCGCGGGCCTTCTGGGGAGCGCTGGGATGCAACTGTTTCGTCTGAACAGCCGGGCGGTGCGCTGTGGGTTGTGGCTGGCGGCCCTGATCGGCGGCCTTGGACCGACCGCTGATCTGGCGTCAGCCCAAGCCCAGCCCGCGGCCGCCGCAAGGACGCCTTCCGGCCAAGCCATTGCCCAGGCGCGCTGCGCCGCCTGCCACGGCCTGGACGGCAACACGCGCGATCCCGCCTACCCGAAGCTGGCGGGTCAACTGGAAAGCTTCCTCGCGCTGCAGCTGCGCAACTACAAGTCGGGCGAGCGCCCGCACCCGGTCATGGCCGCCATGGCGCAGCAGCTCTCGGACCGCGACATCGAGCGCGTCGCGCGCCACTACGCCAGCCAGGCGCCCATGCGGCACGAGGGGCCCACGGATGCGGCGCTCCTCGCGCGCGGCGAGTTCGTCTTCAAGGTCGGCAAGCCCGGAGCGCCCGCCTGCCAGTACTGCCATGGCCCGGCGGGGCAGGGTGTGGCGCCGGTGTTCGCCCGGCTCGCGGGTCAGCACCCCGAGTTCATCGTGGCGTCGCTGCAGCCTTATCGCAAGGAGTCGGCCTTCGCCAACCCCTACGCCTACGTCATGAAGGCGGTGGTGCAGGAGTGGAGCGACGACGACATCCGCGCTGTCGCCGCCTATGTCGGCTCGCTCCGCTAGCCGAAGCCGTCCGGTCAGCCAGGCGAACGAGATGTGGCCGCTTCACATTCGATGGGCACGCAGGCCGCGGCTGGCGCTGATGGCCCTATGCCTCTTCGCACTCGTCGGGTGCTCGACGGTCCACTACACCGTGAACGATCCGCTGAACGAAGGCAAGCGGGACACGGGCTACGCCATCCGCAATCTCGAGGCGCCGGACAACAGCGACAGCATGGTGGTGCTCGTCGCGTTCTCCGGCGGCGGCTACCGGGCAGCCGCTCTGGCCTATGCGGTCATGGAGGTGCTGCGCGACACGCCCGTTCGCTGGGAAGGCCGGGATCGCAGCCTGCTCGACGAGGTCGATTTCATCTCCGCGGTCTCCGGCGGCAGCCTCACCGCCGCGTACTTCGCGCTGCAGCGCGAGACCTTCTTCGAGAGCTTCGAATCGAGGGTGCTGGCCTTCGACATGCAGGCGGCGCTGACGACCCGCATCCTCTCGGCAAGCGGGCTGTGGCGGCAGACATCGGCGCGCTTCGGCCGCAGCGACCTGCTGCAGGAGGTGCTGGACGAACGCGTCTTCGCCGGTGCCCGCTTCATGGACCTGCCGCGGCGCCGGCCGATGGTGTTCATCAACGCGACGGACATGCGCTACGGCGAGCGGTTCGAGTTCTCGCAGGACCAGTTCGACCACCTCTGCTCCGACCTCGAGACCTTCCCGGTCGCCCGCGCCGTCGCCGCTTCCATGGCGGTGCCCTTGCTGTTCTCGCCGGTCACGCTGTGGAACCACGGCGAGCGCTGCGAAGTCGTGGCGCCGCTGCTGCCACTGCAGAGCCGGGCTCGTGACAGCCGCTATGTGCACCTGGTCGATGGCGGACTCGCCGACAACACCGGCGTGCAGCTACCGCTCGAGATCATCGAGGCCCGAGGGGGCCTGGTGGGCTCCGCGGTCGCGGCGGGCTTGCGCGGCGTGCGCAAGCGGGTCTTCATCGTCGTCAATGCCCAGGTGAACCCCGACCACCTCGAAGACGAGTCGCCCAACACACCCGGCCTGCTGCGGCAACTGCGCAGCGTGGTCGATGTGCCGATGGACCGCTACTCGAAGACCAGCATCCGCCTGCTCGAAGACGCCACCCGGCAGTGGGCGCGCGATCTCCGGTCGCTGCCCGATGCGGAGCTGGGCGGCGTGATGGTCCGCGACACGAGCTTTCACGTGATCGAGGTCAGCATCATGAAAGCCGAGGACGGGCCGGACAAGGACCGTCTGAAGCAGATCGCCACGTCGTTGCGGCTGGGCCGCGACGACCTGGCCGAACTGCGGCATTTCGCGCGGCGAACACTTGACGCCGACCCGCAGTGGCAGGGGCTGCTGGACGAACTTCAAGCCCCGCCGATCGACGGTATTCACACAACAGGAGTCGATGATGATGGACATCAGAAAGGCCCATGAGCGCGGCGTTGCCGAGCACGGTTGGCTCAGCTCGCGCCACACCTTCTCGTTCGGGCACTACCGCGATGCCGAGCAGATGGGCTTCTCCGATCTGCTCGTCATCAACGATGACCGGGTCCAGCCCGGGAAGGGCTTCGCCCAGCACTCGCACCGCGACATGGAGATCTTCTCGTACGTGCTCGAGGGCGCGCTCGAGCACAAGGACACCATGGGCACCGGCGCGGTGATTCGCCCCGGCGACGTGCAGATGATGAGCGCCGGCTCGGGCATCGCCCACAGCGAGTTCAATCATTCGCCCACTGACAAGGTCCACTTCCTGCAGATCTGGATCGTGCCGGACCGAATTGGCGTGCCGCCGCGGTACCAGCAGGTCCACTTTCCCGAGGGCGACAAGCGAGGCCGGCTCCGACCCATCATCTCGCCCGACGGACGGGGCGGCTCCCTGAGCGTCTACCAGGACGCGAGCGCCTATGCCGGTCTGTTCGACGGCGATGAGGCCGATTCCCTCGAACTCGCCAGCGGGCGCTACGCCTACGTCCATGTGGCCCGGGGCGAAGTCCGGGTCAACGGCCAGACGCTGGGCGAAGGCGATGGTGCGCGCCTGCGCGACGAGGCGCGGGTGGCGCTCGACGGCGGCCGCAACGCCGAGGTGCTGGTCTTCGACCTGCGCCCCAACGACGCGCCACAGCTCTGATCAAGGACCCTCTGATGAAAGACGCCAGGAGGCCCGGCATGCACCACAGCCTCGTCGGTCCGTTCGGCCTTGCGCTGGCTTGCTGCGCAAGCCTGGCGTCGGCACAGACGCCGACGGCCGGTGCAGCCGTCATCTACGGCCGCATCAACACCGGACTCGAGCGGACCGACATCAGCGGCTCGCCGACGGACCGGGCGATGACGCGGCTGAGCAACTACCGCTCGGTCGTCGGCTTCCGCGGCGAAGAAGCCCTGGGTGGCGGCTTGAAAGCCGTCTGGCAGATCGAGGGCGGCTTCGCGCTCGACACCGGGGTCGGCAGCATCGCGAGCCGGAACACGCACATCGGTCTGGCCGGCAGCTTCGGCACCCTTTTCCTGGGTGTGTGGACCTTGCCTTACACGTCCGCGACGTCGGGCTTCGACCCGTTCTATCCGACCACCGCCGGCTACATGGCGATCATGGGCAACGGCTCGGCGTCGACGACGGACAACGTCATCGACACGAGTTCCTTCGATCGGCGCCAGCGCAACCAGATCCAGTACTGGAGCCCGGTCTGGTCCGGGCTGTCGGCTCGCATTGCCTACGGTTTCAATGAGGAAACGGTGGCGGACACGGGTGCGAAGCCGTCCTTGTTCTCGGCGTCGGTGTCCTTCGATGCGGGCGGCCTCACGCTGACCGCGGCGCACGAACGCCACCATGAGTACCAGGCGGCATCGACGACCGACACGGCAAGCAAGCTCGGCGCGGCCTACCGGTTCGGTGCCGCACGGCTGGCTGGGGTGGTCGAGCGGCTCGAGTACGAGACCGCCACCGGCTCGCTCGAGCGCAACGCCTGGTACGTCTCCGGCACCTACCGGCTCGGATCCGGCAGCTTTCGCATCGGCTACGCGCGGGCGGCGGACGGCAAAGGCAGTGCCGCAGAGACGATCGGTTTCTTCAGCAGTGGTTCGAACACCGGCGCCTCGCAGGTGACGGTGGGTTACGAGCACGAGCTGTCCAAGAGAACGGCGCTGTTCGCGTTCTACAGCCGCATCGACAACGACTCGGCCGCGATCCATGACTTCGCGATCAACGAACTGGGCGCGGCGGCGGGCGAGCGGCCGAGCGTCTTCTCGTTGGGCATGCGTCACAGCTTCTAGCAGGCTCTCGTCTGTTTTCCCGACCCGGTCGCTTGTTGCCTACTCGAAAAGGTCTGCCCGCTTGACGATGTAGCCAGGAGGCTTACGCTGCTTCTCGACGACACCCTCGTCCATCAAGTGCTTCAGCCATGTTTTCGCCTGAGCGCTCGACACTGATGCTGATCAATCTGCCCCAGGTCGGCTCGGTGCGTCTGCAACGGGAACCGATGCGCCGATGCGCTTGTCCACCGACGGCTCGTCGTGCGCACCGCGTGCAATCTCGAAGCCTGCGGCTCGCCACGCATCGATGCCTCCCTCGAGCGGGCGCACCCGCTTGAAGCCGCGCTGCAGTAGCTTTCTTGCCACGAGCACCGCAGAGGCCTCGTTGGGGCAGGCGCAATACACGACGACCCAGGCGTCGGCATCCGGCGTGACGATGTCGGCCGGCCAGTCATCGTCGGCCACGGCCATCGCATTCGGGATGCGGCCCTCGCGCTGCGCCTGCGCGGAGCGCACATCCATCAACACCACTCGATCCCCACGATGCAGACGATCGGCCAGGTCGTGCACCGTCATGCGGTCCATCCTCAGTTGCTTGCGAAAGCGGTAGCGCTGCCACCATTTCGCTGCAACGAAGAGCACGAGCACCGCCGCAATCAGCGCCAGGCCCCAGCGCCCCCATTCTTCGAGAACCAGCAGCACGTCTTCGATCGCGGCCGAGAACACCCAGCCGATCGCAAGGGCCAAGCCGGCCCATAGCGCCGCGCCGATGGCGTCGAAGAACAGAAAGCTCGCCCAGCGCACTCGGGTCGAGCCCGCCATCGCGGTGGCCACCGAAGCGAAGCCGGGCACGAACTTCGCAAGCATCAGTGAAGGTGCGCCCCAGCGCTCGAAGATCGATTCGGTCTGGCGCACGCAACCGTCCGGTGAAAGCGAAACACGGCACAGCACGCGCAGCACTCGCGTGCCCACGCGCTGGCCGGCCGCGTACCAGGCGCTGTCGGCAAGCAAACACGCGACCACGGCAGTCGCAAGCAAGGCCGGCAGGGTGAACTCGCCTCGCGCCGCCAGCGCACCGGTGACCAGCAGAACCGGGTAGGCAGGGATCGGCGCGCCCGCTTGCTCGACCAGCACGCAAACGAAGACGAAGGCCAGCCCATACTGGGCGATGAGATCGAGAAGCAAGGCCATCTGCAGCAATTCTCGACGAGTCAGACAGGGGCCGCTCGGTCCGACGGGCGGAAGAAAGCTGACCGCGGCATCCATTTAGAACGAAAGGGGGAATGAGGCGATGGCTCTCCTTTTGGTTCACTCGACATCGAGGATGTTGAACCAGGCCGTCTGGCAGCGGATGCCGTCGGGACCGACGACGAAGGTGTCTACGCCGAATGGGACCCGCGAATCAGGTGACCGACAAGACCACTCCACATACGCCATATCGTTCACAAAACGAGCGCGGTCTGTGTGCCACACAGCTGTCGGGAGACTTTTGATGAGGCCGGCGTAGAAGGCTTGGATGGCCAAACGACCAACGTGAACATCCCCGTTCACGACCAGTACTGCGTCCTCGTCGTAGTTCTCGGCGATAGCACCAGTGTCCTCCCTCAGCAGCGCGTCTTCGTGTCGCCCAAGGACAGCCTTCAGGTGATCCCTCTGCTGATCCATGAGTGTCTCCGTACTCGAGTCGTCAGTTCCAATGCGACGGCCGACGCATCACGTGCTTGCCCATCGCGGTCCCTGCTTCATGCGCAACGAGCGCCGCATCAAGGGCCGAAGCGGACAGCGCAGGCGAAGATCCGACCCGCGTGCACCGGAGGGTTCCAGCGTCCACCAGATCGGCAACATCGCGAAGAATGGCGCCCTGGGTGTGCATGTCACTGGTCTGGTATAGCGACTTCGTGAACATGAGCTCCCAGTGGATGGATGCGCTCTTGTGCTTGAACACCGACGCGTCGAAGTTGGCCGGGTCATCAATCAGCCCGAAGCGCCCGAACGGCTTGAGCACCTCGACACAACTGGCGAGGTGTTCGTCACTGGCCGTGAGGCTGGCGATGTAGTCGAAACCTTGGACACTGGCGGAAGCCAACTGCGGCTGCCAGTCCTGGCGGTAGTCCAGGACCGCGTTTGCTCCCAACTCTGTCACCCACCGCGCGGACTCGATGCGCGATGCCGTGGCGACGACATCCAGGTCGGTAAGGCTGCGTGCCAACTGGATGAGAACGGATCCCACACCGCCAGCGCCGCCCAAGACAAGAAGCGAGGCCTTGGCTTTCTGAGACGCTCGGGAAACTTCGAAACGCTCGAAGAGCAACTCCCACGCCGTAAGCGAAGTCAAGGGCAGAGAGGCTGCATCGACCTGCGAAACGCTGCGCGGCGCGTGAGCGACCAGCCGGTGGTCGACGGCCTGGCGCTCTGTGTAAGCGCCGGCCCGATTGACGTCCCCGGCGTACCAGACGACGTCCCCCGGCCGAAAGCCGATGACTTCGCTGCCGCAGTCGAGAACCTCGGCCACGGCATCCCAGCCGAGGATGCGAGGAAGCTGGTCGGGCTGAACTTGCTTGCAGATCTTGTAATCGACGGGGTTGCTTGCGACCGCGAGCGGCTTGACGAGAAGGTCGTTTGGCAACAGCGAGGGTTCGGCGACGTCAGCTTCATGGAGCCGGGCAGGCTCTTTCGGATCGGGACGTGTGCAGATGATTGCTTTCATGTGAGTCCGTATCGGGAGCGAGGAGTAGGGCGGCCGTCGGGGAGGTCCGACGACCAGGGTTCGATGAGAAAGTGCGGGAGAACATGCTCGGTCAGCTCGTCCATCACCGAACGAGCATCGCGGCTCCCGTACTTGAGGTTGAAGGCGGTGTGTCCCACGCCCACGGCCTGATAGCGGGACAGCAGCGCCACGAGCGCGGTACGACCAAGCCGAAGTCCCAGGTGCATGGGGCGTGGAGCCGCATCGGCTTCGGGAAGCAGGTCTATGTAGAGCGACTGCATGACCGGCTTGTGCATTCGACGCCCGCACACCGACTGGACGGCCTCGTTCCACCGGTTGATGGTTTGGGCCTGCGCGCTGGCTTCTCGCGGATAGGTCATCCAGGCGTCCGCATGAAGAGCGATCCAATCCAAGGCCTGCTGGGCAAAGCCGGTCACCAACAGAGGAACCCGTCCAGCTGGGGGCCTGGGGAGCAGCTCCAGGGGCGTGCCGCTCAGACGCCTCGCCATCTCGAGGGGGCCCAAGTTCTGGTGCAGGTCGCGCACCTCCTCGACGCTGCGCCGGAAGTCGTCCCCGCGCAGGCTGTGGTCGCGCCCGTAAAGTGGAAATTCCGAAGGACGGTCACCAGAGGCCACCCCGAAGAGCAAGCGCCCGCCGGACATACAGTCCAGTGAGGCGCTGGCCTTTGCCATGTCCATGGTCGGGCGCAGCGGGAGGATGACACTTCCGGTGCCGATCGCTATTCGGCTCGTATGGGCGGCGATCCATGACGCGAAAACCCATGGGTCCATGATCTGACCGACGTCGCCGAAGTGCGGATCTCGTATGGGAACGTCCCGCACCCAAAGGGCTGCATATCCCGCCTCGTCGGCGCTGCGAGCGAGCACTTCCGGGCGGTCGAGAGCCGGCATGTCCCCTGTGAAGGCCTCAATGGGGAAAAAGAAGCCGAGGCTCATGCGGCCCTTGCGGAACGTCCTTGACCAGCCGCAATGTCCTTCGAGGTCTGAGGTCGAAGCCTGCGTGAGCCCCTCGGCATTCTCGATTGCCGGAAGGTGCTCGTTCATCTTCAGCTCACTTCGATGACGACCTTGCCACGAAGGGGCTGATCGCCATGGCGGCGCTGCTCGAGGGCAGTGTGCGCCGCGCCGATCTCGGACAGTCGGAAGCTTGCACCGACGACCGGGCGGATGCGCTCGCGCTCGAGGAGTTCCTTCAGCGCGAGGAGCTTGCCACGGTTCTGCCGGGTGAAGACGAAGTGGTACTCGGCGTTGACACCCCACGCGGCGACGAGATTCTGCGGCGTAGCGTTGTCGACCAGGGTCACGACACGGCCGGCGTCGGCAAGGACCTTCGGCGAACGCTCCAGCGTCTTGCCGCCGATGGTGTCCAGCACAACGTTGACGCCGCGCCCGCCGGTCAGCTCGCTGACCTGCTCGACGTAGTCCGTGGTCTCGTAGTTGATCGCCTCATCCGCACCGAGCGACCGAACGAACTCGAACTGCTGCGCGTTGCAGGTCGTGAGCACGCGCGCCCCCATCACCTTGGCCAACTGGATGGCGATCGAGCCCACGCCTCCGGCGCCACCATGAACCAGGATGGTCTCGGCCGGCTGCAGCCGCGCACGTGTGACCAGGGCTTCCCACGCTGTTCCACCCACCAGCGTCATCGACGCTGCCTGCGAGTGCGTGAGGTTGCGCGGCTTGTGCGTCACCAGATCCTGAGGGACGACGTTGAACTCGGCGTAGCTTCCGCCCTTCGGTCCGAAGATCTTCGGCGTGTAGAAGACCTCGTCGCCTGGCTTGAAGCCGTTCACGCCAGGGCCCACCCTCTCCACGACGCCGGATACGTCGTGCCCGATGATGGCGGGCAGCGGCACGTACTCCGGATAGTCGCCACGGCGGATCTGGTAGTCGAGGGGGTTGATGGAGGTGGCAACGACACGCACGAGCAGTTCACCCACGTCGACTGGAGGCACGGGGACCTCTTGCAGCTGCAGGTTCTCGACGCCGCCGAACGCGGTAAGGACAATGGCTTTCATGGATACCTCGATGAGTCAAGTCGGATCCCGTCCCACCAAAGGACAGACCGCGTGCATGCGACGCTGCGCAGCAAGTGAAGGCTTGGCCAGCGTCAGCGCTTGATCACGAAACTGATCTCGACAAGCTGTGTCGGGACCGCCAGGCGCGGGGTGACGAGCACCGTGCTGGCGACCTTCGGAATCTCGGCGCCGTAGAAGGCTTGGCGGACCCGTCCGGCCACCGCGAAGGCGGCGTCCATGTCCAGCACGTAGAGCACGTCCTCGACGATGTCGTCGGCCGTGACACCGAAGTGGCTCAGGACCTTGGCGGCGTTCGCATAGCTCTGCCGCATCTGCGCTTCCATGTTGGAGAAGTCGCTGATCCGGCCATCGCTGTCCAGAGGCGCCGGCGCCACGATGTTGCCCTCGTCGTCATGGCTGAACTGGCCCGACACGTGGATCGAGTCTCCCGCCTTCACCGCCTGGACGTAGCCGTACTGCAGTTCCCACGGTACGTTGAAGCTGAAGGTGTCTTTGCTGAGTGCCATTTCCATCTCCTGCGATGCTGCGCCGGCTTCAGGCGCGCAGTTTCTGTACGAACGCCAGCAGATCGGCGTTGAGCTTGTCCTTGTGCGTATCGGCCAGGCCGTGCGGCGCGCCGGGATACACGATGAGCGTCGAGCCCTTGACCAGCTTCGCGGCAGCGCGGCCGGACGCATCGATGGGCACGATCTGGTCGTCGTCGCCGTGGACGATGAGCGTCGGCACGTCGAACTTCTTCAGGTCCGCGGTGAAGTCGGTCTCCGAGAACGCCTTGATGCAGTCGTAGGTGGCCTTGTGGCCGGCCTGCATGCCCTGCGCCCAGAACGAGTCGATCAGGCCTTGCGAGGCCTTGGCGCCCGGCCGGTTGAAGCCGAAGAACGGACCGGAGGCGATGTCCTTGTAGAGCTGGGCGCGGTTGGCCAGCTCGCCGGCGCGGATGCCGTCGAACACGTCCATCGGCAGGCCGCCCGGGTTCGCCGCCGTCTTGAGCATCAGCGGCGGCACCGCGGAGATCAGCGCTGCGCCCGCAACACGCTTCGTGCCGTGGCGGCCGATGTAGCGGGCCACTTCGCCACCGCCGGTCGAGAAGCCCACCATCACGGCATTGCGCAGGTCGAGCTTGTCCATCACCGTGGCCAGGTCGTCGGCGTAGGTGTCCATCTCGTGGCCGGCCCAGGGCTGGCTCGAGCGGCCGTGGCCGCGGCGGTCGTGGGCGACGCAGCGGTAGCCCTTGGCGGCCAGGAAGAGCATCTGCGCTTCCCAGCTGTCGGAGTTGAGCGGCCAGCCGTGGCTGAACACGATGGGCTGGCCGGCGCCCCAGTCCTTGTAGTAGAGCTGGGTGCCGTCCTTGGTGACGATGGTGGTGCTCATGGTCGGGTTTCCTTGAAGTGGCGCGGGCGCAGGCGTCCTGCCCGGCTGTTGGGGGGAAGCGGCGGCAGCCGCTCGGGGAAGGCCCGCACCGATCAGGGTGCCGGCGGCTACGGAGACGCCGTTGACCAGCAGGTGCCGGCGCGACGGATCGATGGGGGAGCAGGGGGGCTTGCGGTGCTGCATCGTGGTGTCCTCTCGGCGAAGGCGATGAGCCAAAGCTTAGGAACGACGCCTTCGCGCAGCAGCCCGAAGAAGTGGGAGCCGCTTCTCGGTCTTTGGTGGGAGTCCGCCGCGCTCTGGTGAGCCGATCACCGGCGAAAGGCGAATCGCGGGGGGAGGCGCTTCACCTCGCCCCGGATGCGTTCAGACAGATGCGGCGTCGTCGGCCTGCAGCCGAGCGCCGCGAGACGCAGTACTTCGGTCTCCCGTGGGGTGAGTCGCTCGTGACGACGTTCTCGTCACCTTTGCAGCATCTGCCGGGCCTGTCGCACGTCCAAGGTGTCGAAGCCTTCCGTGTAGCGGTGCAACACACCGGCCAACAACGCTGTGGCCTCGTCCCGCCGGTCCTGGGTCAACCAGCATCGAGCCAGGCTCGTGGCCGCCCGCAGCTCCCAGGAGAGCGCTTTCGACGATCGAGCCAAGTCGAGAGATCGGACGAACCACCGCTCCGCCTCTTGTGGTGACGAACCCTGGCGCAGCAGCTTCTCACCCTGAGCGCGGACCACTTCCGGCGCGCACCAGGGGCATTGGCCTGCCTCCGCACGGACCAAGGCCTCTTCGTCGAGCAACTGGTCGCTGACCGTCGCCATCACTTCGATCTGGAGCAGACTGCAAACCGGATTGCGCCACTGCGGCACGACCACGCATTCCGCGCCATAGGCATGCGCGTCCTTGAAGGTCTGGCCCCAACCTTTCCAGAGACCCAGGCGCCGGACTGTTGACACTTCCATCAGCGCGTCGGCCTGTCGATCCAGGTCAGCCCAGCGCCCACACCACAGCAGGACCGTGCATTGGTTGAACAGGGCAAAGCACAGCGTCAAGGCATGCTGCGCCGACCTTGCGGACTGCACTGCCTGCGCGGCCACTGCGAGCGCCTGGGCTGGAAAGCCTCGAATCCACAACGCTCGCGCAAGGGCCGCGTTGATTGCCGCATGGGGATCGAGCTGATATCGGCCGAGGGCGTGGTGATGGTCGATCCGGCGGATGAGGCTCAGTGCGACGGTCGCCTCCTCTTGCGACGACTCCTGCTCACCCATGAGGTGCAACGACCACTGCATCATGCGCCTGCCCAGGATCGCTGCCTCGGGTTCGGTGCCGGGGGGCGTCAAGGCTGCGTACTCCCGTGCCAGGCCGAGCGCCTCGGCATAGGCGCCCGATCCATTGCGTTCCTGCCACAGCCCCCACAGGGCCAAGCGCTCGAAGTCCACGTTCCGCAATCGGCGTGCGAGGTCGTAGGCTCGCCTTGCTGCCCGGGCCAGGTCGGGGCCAGGCCCCTTGGTGTACCAGTAGCACAGGGCGAGCGAATACCACAAGCGCATCAAGCCAGCCTCCGGCTGCTCGGCCAGATCGCCCGCTTTCTCGAGCGCCTCCTCGGCCCGCGTCCGGTACTCGTCCATCAAGGAGCGCTGATACCAGACCGAGGCGGTGGCCCCCAGCAATCGCATGCCCAGACCCGGATCACGCAGGGTGCAGAAACTCGCCTGCACCGCGAGTTGGATGTCATCCATCCAACGCGCGCGCCCCGCATCCCACGCGGCGCCATAGTGCGGCGAGTCGGCTTCCAGGCGTTCGAAGACGCTGCACACGTGCTGCGCATGACTGCGGGACACCGCCACCAGTTCACCCGCGTCCTCGAGCTTTCCGAGTGCAAAGGCGCGGGTCACCTCGAGCAGGCGATACCGTGCAATGTCGGTTCCGGTGTCGATCGCAATCAAGGACTTCAGAACCAACTCGTCGATCGCATCGCAAGGGTCGGCCGACACGTCTTCCTCGCAAACGGCCACTGCGGAATCGAAAGAGAACGGGCCGGCAAAGATCGAGAGTCGCCTCAGCACCGCTTTCTGATCCTCGGACAGCAGCTCGTAGCTCCAATCGATGGCCGCGCGGAGGGTCTGCTGGCGCGGCAGCGCCGTGCGGCGCCCCTTGGTCAAGATGGCAAACCGGTCCTGCAGCGCAGCGGACAGGCCGCGAACCCCCAGTTGCGCGACCCGACCTGCTGCGAGTTCGAGAGCCAGCGGGATGCCATCGAGGCGCCAGCAGATCTCGGTGACATGGGGCACGTCGTCATCGGTGACGGTGAACCCCGCACAGGCTGCGGCGGCGCGCTGGGTGAAAAGCCGCACCGCAGCGAATGCGGTGGCCTGCTGGGTCGTCAGTCGCCCCGCAGCAGGTGGAAGTTCCAACGGATCGAGTCGAAGGACCCATTCTCCCGTCGCGCGCAACGGTTCACGGCTGGTCGCCAGGACGCGCACACCCGGCGCCGTCGCCAGCACCGCTTCAGCCACTGCGGCGGCGGCCTGCACGACGTGCTCGCAGTTGTCGAGCACGATCAACATCTGCCGGTCTGCCAACAGCGCACCCAGGTCTCGCTCGTCCGAGACGGGCTGCAACGTATCGATCGCGTTCGCCCACACGTTGGCGACATGACGCGCATCGGTCAGCGGCGCGAGATCGACGAAACGCGCGCCGTCCCGGTAGTGAGCCGCCAGTTGCGCGCCCGCGGCGAGTGCAACCGTCGTCTTGCCGACGCCACCTGCGCCGACGACCGTCACCAGGCGATGCTCGGCAACCATGCAGCCCACTTCCCGGATCGCGTCGTCGCGTCCGACAACATTGACCAGCAGCGGCGGCAGGTGGCCGCTCCCCTCGTCGGCCCCGGGCAACGGCCCGGTCACGGCGGCGAGCGCAGACGGCGAGAGATCCCCCACGAAGGAGTAGCCCCGGCCCGGTACGTTGACGATGTAGCGGCGGGCGTCCCCATCGTCGCCCAGTGCCCGACGCAGCGCCGCGACGTGGACGCGCAGACTGCCGTCGTCCACGACCACCTTTTTCCACACACTGGCAATCAGCTCGTCGCGACCGACGACCTTGCCCGCGGCTTCAACCAGAACGATCAGGACGTCCAAAGCGCGACCGCCCACGCGGACCGGTGCATCCCCGTCCAGCAGCAAACGCTGCGTCGGCATCAGCGTGAAAGCTCCGAAATGCCAAGCTTGCGGCTGTTCCACGCGTGCACCCTGCGTCGCTACTACCGCAAGATGGTTGCCGACTTCCGGGCCGCCGGCTCCGGATACCCACAATTTTCCTAGGGTCAGGACTCCAATCGCATCGGTGGCGACCAATGATTTCGCAGTCATCCGCCACGGTGTGGACTGGGGCGCCGCTCCTCATGATCAGCCCGCTCACGCGTTTGCGCCGCCGTCCACGGTCATCACCGTACCGTTGACCATGCTGGCGGCCGGGGTCGCGAGAAACGCGACGGCAGCGGCGATCTCTCGCGGCTGCGCGAAACGCCCGACTGACGTGAGGCCGCGCTGGAAATCGCCGCTCGCGCCATCCGCCGGGTTCGCCTCGGTGTCGGTCGATCCGGGCGACACGAGGTTCACCGTGATGCCTTGCGGGCCGAGTTCACGCGACAGGCCGCGCGTGAAAGACAGCAGCGCCGACTTCGACATCGCGTAGGCGGTCACACCCGGGAAGGGCACGCGGTCCCCGAGAGCCGAACCGATCGAGATGATGCGGCCGCCCTTGGGCAGGTGCGGTATCGCGGCCTGCGAAAAGGCGAGCGGTGCGCGCACGTTGACGTCCATCAAGGCTTGATCGCGGCCCCGATGCCACGGGATCCTCCGGTCACGAGAGCGCGCTTGCCCTTCAGGTCGATCATGGTTTCTTCCTTCTTCGAGGTGCCCGGTCAAGCGGCGATCCGATCCTGCTCGTGGGTTTGCCGCGGAGATGTCACGAAAGTCTGCTGAGGCAGTGGCACTGCGGCCGGCCGCAGCGGCGAGTGGGGGCCGAGCAAGCCCCGCTCCGCGGCAATCACCGTCGCCTGCGTGCGGCTGCGCGCGCCCAACTTGTCCATGATCGCCCTGGCGTGTGCCTTGACGGTACCCAGAGCGATGTTCAGCTCCGACGCAATCCACTTGTTCGACATGCCGCTCGCGATCAAGCGCAGGATCTCGCTCTCGCGCAGGGTCAATGGCGTGCGTGTCAAGCTCCTTGCCACGAGCGCCGCAGCGACTTCGCAGAGGTAATGCGAGCCTCGCCCCACGGCGCGCACTGCGGCCACGAGTTCGTTCAGGCTGCAGTTGCCAAGCAGATAGCCGCCGATACCGGCCTGAAGTGCCGTGCGTACATCGGCCTCGTTGTCACGCCAGGTGATGACGACCACGCCGGAGCCATGTCGCGCTGCCGAACGGCGGAACCTCTGGTGATGCGCCCACGCCATGCCGCTCTCGTAGTCGCAGATCACGACGTCGGCACCCGGAAACGAGGAGTCGCCGGACGCCGTGACCACCTCGATCCCGGGCGCCGCCATCAGCGCGGCATTGACGCCGGCGGCCAGCAGAGGGTCGTTGTGGCGCGCGAGTGCGCGAAGGGGTTGGAAGAGCGTGGTCATGGCGTTCTCTGGAGTCGCTTGTCTGTTGGGACAAATCTAGGCCACATCGCCGCGCAGGGGTGGCAAAGCCCGTTAATCGCCGTTAAGGTTCATGCACCGGTCAGGTGCGTCGGTGACAAGAGGAGATAGCGCGGCTTAGCCACGAAGCTCATGCAATGAGATGGTGGGTCTCCCTCAGCTCACTGAGCCCCGTGGTAGCCGCCGAAGTGCTTGATGGGCGACCAGACGGGAAGAACCTCGGGCAGTGCTGGCGACAGCGTGCTGTAGTCCTGCGCACCGAACACCACCCGGCCATCCATGACGGTCAACACCGACGCGATGGATTTGATCTGGGACTCCGGAACCGCGAAGTAGTCCCTGTCCAGCAGCGCAAAGTCGGCGAGGTGGCCGGGGGCGATCATGCCCATCTCGGCTTCCGCATTCATGAACCACGCCGGAGTGCGGGTGAACAAGCCCAGCGCTTCGGCGCGGGTCAGGCGGTTGTCCTTGGCGAGCACTTCGGAGCCGGAGACCGACTTGCCGGACACCATCCAGCTGATGCCGACCCACGGGTTGAACGTGGCGGCCCGAAACGCATCGGTGGTCATGGCCAGCGGGATGCCGCTGTCGACGAGTTGGCGCAGGCGCGGGGTGAGCAACGCCTTCTCGCGGCCGTGGGTCTTGATGAAGCCATCGCCGTGCAGCGCCATCTTGGTGTCCAGGGCGATGCCGCCGCCCAGCGCCTTGACCCGGGCGATGTTCGCGGGACTGATGGTCTCGGCGTGTTCGATGCTCCAGCGCAAGCCCGCGAGCGGCGTCTTCTCGTTCAGCTTCTCCAGCGCATCGAGGAAGGGAGTGATGTTCTCGTCGTAGCTGATGTGCATGCGGAAAGGAATCCGCCGTTCGACCAGCTTGGTCACATCCCGCTCCACCAGTTGCCGCATCTTGTCCGGCTCGATGATGACGGCCGGACGGTCGAAATTCTCGTGATCGTGCACCTCCAGGCACAACACTTCCCCGGCGCCTCGGTAGACGTGGCCGTGCGCCAGGGCCGGGTACAGGTTGTGCCCGGGGCTGATCGGCGCGGTCTTCGTGATCGCCCTGATCTGCGCCTCGACCATGTTCATCGGGCTGCTGCCGTCGCCGAACTGCATGTCCACGAAGGGCATGCGCACGTTGAGGCGGTTGTCGCGGGCGAGCGCGCTCACGTTGGCCTGCATCTTGGGATAGCCCCGGTTGCCGGCATCGATGACCGAGGTGATGCCGAAGCGGTTGAGGCCGTGGATGGTGTAGACGAGCGAGCTCACCTCTTCATCGAAAGAGAGCTGGGGCACCATCGTCTCCATGGCGATGAAGGTGAAGGTGTAGCCATGGACCACGCCCGTGTACCTGCCCTGCTCGTCCTTCTCGAACTCGGTGCCCGGCAGCTGGGGAAACTCGTCGGTGCCCACGCCGAAGGCATCCATCGCCTCCTGGTTCATGAAGGCGCGGTTGTAGGCGTACTGCACGATGAACGGGCGATTCGGCACGGCCTTGCGCAGCTCGTCCATCGTGGGGAAGCGGTTCTCCTCGAACTGGTAGGGAGACCAGCCTCCGATGACCTTGACCCACTGGCCTTCTGGTGTTCGCTTCGCTTGTTCGCTCAACATCGCCAGGGCCCGGCGCAGCGTCGGCACGCCGTCCCAGCGCACGTTGTAGTTGTAGCCGCTCTCGTTGAGCACGTGGGTGTGCGCGTCGATGATGCCCGGAATGAGCCGGCGCCCGCGCGAGTCGATGACCCGGGTGTTGGCGTTCTTCAGCTCCAGCACCTCGGCATCGGTACCGACCGAATAGATGCGTCCGTTCTTGACGGCCAGGGCGGTCGCCTCTTGTTGTGCGGGATTGCCGGTGAAGATCCTGGCGTTATGCACGATCAAGTCCGCGCCAGGCGCATCTTGCCTGGCTTGCGCGTGGGCGTTGGTCAGGCCATACACGGCCATGAATGCGATCAGTAGTCTCGAGATCATCGCTGTTCCGTTTCAATTCAAAGTGCTTCGCCTGATGCGACAGGCGAAAGATGGGCCTTGGGTGGCATCAGCAATGCGGGTGATGACCAAGCTCAAGCCTTGAACACCGGAACGCTCCCGCCCGGCTGGCGGCGGTCGCCGCCGGCAACCAGGAGCTCGCGCAGGCGCTCGATGCTTGCTTCGCCCTTGATCAGCGACTCCGCGGAGGTATGAACCGAGTACCTTCCCAGATGGAGTTCGTGTGCATGCGGTACTGCGCTGCCGATGACCAGCACAGCATCGGCGTCGCGACCCGCTTGAACGGTGATGGGTTGATCGGACTTCTCGAAGAGAAGCATCTCGCCCGTTCTGGACGCTGCATCCCCATCAAGCTCTCCGCTTGCCACCGCCAGCCAAGCCACTGTCTGCTGCTCGGGCGGCACGAACGTCCACCGGGCACCGGCTCGCAGCCGGAGCATCAGATAGGTGATGCCATCGGGCGATCGCGCAGGGCTGCGCATTCCGTCGTACGTTCCCAGGATCACGTGGGCAGGCCCGGTGGTTGGCACCCGATGCGCTTCGATGTATTGGCTTTCGACGGGTGCGTGTTCAAGCTCCGGCCCCAGTGCGATCCAGAGCTGAAAGCCTTTGACCCTGGGTGACGTCCCGGCCGACATCTCCTTGCCGTGCCACACGCCGGCGCCTGCGCGCATCCACTCGAAGCCGCCGAATGCAATACGCCCTGTGCCGATCGCGGGATCATCGAAGCGCAGGTCTCCGTCAGCAATGACGGTAATCGTCGCGAGTCCGGAGTGCGGGTGAATCGAGACCTGCGATCGCGGGTCGTGCAGATCGAGGTCGAACAGATCGAGGAAGACGAAGGGCTTGAGGATCTCCCCCAGATCCGCAGGGCTCATCAAGCGCGTGATCGGGCCATGAGTCAGACCTCGGGTCCGAAAGGCGATTCGGCGCGCGGCACTCATGGTTTCAGAAGCTCGCGCCGCTCATCCGGGACGAGGCGCCGGTGATGAGAATGGTCTTCATGAGTTGGCACGCTGAGGATCAGACTTGGAATTCAGGACCGTTCGGATCCGTCTTGATGGTCCAGGTGCCACCGGAGCTGAACGAGCGGGACGAAGCGAAGGTGTCCTCCATGAACATGAAGTAAACGATCTGGCCGTTCTTCACCTTGGCATGCACCGAGAAAGGTGATGTGAAAGACTTGCCGCGGGAGTTGGACCGGTAGGTGAACGAGCCGAACACGGCCACGTTCTCGCCGGCGCCGAACAGCTCGAAGATCTTGAAGTCTTCGACAGTCCAGTACTTCGCCACGCCGATGAAGGTGCTCGTGTAGGCCTTGCGGCCCTTCTGCGTGCCAGTCCAGGGCAGGACCTTCTTCAGATCCGGGTTGTCGAAGTTGAGCGAGATGTAGGTGGCGTCTTCGGCCACCAGGCGTTGCGCGGCCGCTTCGATCTTGTCGGGCGCCGTGTTGCTCAGGAACTCGGTCACCACCTTGGTGCTCGCGGTCTGGCCCGGCGCGGCCTTGGCGCTCGCCCCAGCGGCGGTCAGCAGCGCAGCTGCGCCCGCGGTCGCCGCGATGAAGCTGCGACGATCGGGAGTGGTCGAGTTGTGTTTCTTCGTGCTCATGTCGTGTACCCTTCTTTCGGTATGTGCGTGGTCGCGGCGATCCCGGTATCGGCTTGCTGGCCTTCAGCGCACGACGCGTTCACGCTCGCTCCCGGGTGAGGGGGAGTTCCTGCAGCTTCGCGACGACCTTGATCTCGAAGTCGAAGCCGTACAGCCATGTCACGCCGATGCCGGTCAGCGTGGGATGCGGCGCCGGCCCCCAGTACTCGTTGACGACGATGGGCCAGACCTTTTCGAAGGTCTGCTCCGGGTTGACGAGAAAGACGGTGACGTCGATCACGTCGTCGAAGCTGCAGCCGGCAGCGGCGAGGATCGCGTTGAGGTTGTCGAAGGCGCGGCGGACCTGCCCTTCCAGCGTCGGTTCCGGCGAACCGTCATCGCGGCTGCCGACCTGGCCGGACACGAACAGAAGGCCGTTGGCACGGATCGCCGGTGAGTAGCGGTTCTTGTCGTACAGCGCCTGGCGGCCAGCGGGGAACACGACATCGCGTGCTGTCATGAGAATCTCTTTTAGGTTGACGCCATCGGGGCGCTCACGACATCGCCGGCGCGGGAGGCGCGGTGTCGTCCGGCAAGGGGATGAACTCGGCATCGTCGGCATCGGGCAGCTTCATGCGTCCCGCCTTCCAGTCCGCCGCGGCCTGTGCAAGCCGGTCCTTCGATGAGGAAACGAAGTTCCAGTAGAGGAAGCGCTCGCCGAGCGGCTCCCCGCCGAGCACCATCACCGCCGAACGCTCGACGGCCCGCAGCCGCGACGCGTCCTTGCCGAGCACCAGCATCTGGCCGGCGCCGTAGGTGACGCCGTCGAGCTCCACCGCTCCGGTCGCGATGTACACGGCACGCTCGGGGTGGCCGGCAGGAACTTCCGCCGTCGCGCCCGGTTGCATGTCGAGATGCGCATAGAACTGCGGCGAGTGCGTCGCAGCGCCCGCGGTCAGCCCGTAGGCGCTGCCGGCGATGAGCTGCCCATGCACCCCGCCGTCGCTCCACTGCGGCAGGTCGTCGCCGGCATGGTGCGAGAAGCTCGGGGCCACCTCTTCGTGTTCGGTCGGCAGCGCGACCCAGGCCTGGATGCCGTGCAGATGATCGCCCTGCGCGCGCGCGCGCTCGAACCGTTCGCTGTGCGTGATGCCGCGGCCGGCCGTCATCCAGTTGACCTCGCGCGGGCGGATCGCCTGCTCGTAGCCCAGGCTGTCGCGGTGCATGACCTCGCCGGCGAACAGGTAGGTGACGGTCGACAGGCCGATGTGCGGGTGCGGTCGCACGTCGACGCTGCGGTCCACGCCGGGCGCGAGGTCGAGCGGCCCCATGTGGTCGAAGAAGACATAGGGGCCGACCATGCGGCGCTTCGCGAAGGGCAGCACGCGCCCCACATCCAGCCCGCCGCCCAGGCTGCGGCGGCGTTGTTCGATGACCATTTCAATCATGTGGCAGCCGCTCTGGGAAGGCCCGCACCGATCAAGGTGCCGGCGGCTACGGAGACGCCGTTGACCAGCAGGTGCCGGCGCGACGGATCGATGGGGGAGCAGGGGGGCTTGCGGTGCTGCATCGTGGTGTCCTCTCGGCGAAGGCGATGAGCCAAAGCTTAGGAACGACGCCTTCACGCAGCAGCCCGAAGAAGTGGGAGCCGCTTCTCGGTCTTTGGTGAGAGTCCGCCGCGCTCTGGTGAGCCGATCACCGGCGAAAGGCGGATCGCGGGGGGAGGCGCTTCACCTCGCCCCGGATGCGTTCAGATGGATGCCGCGGATTCGTGGAGCGACCGCGGGCTGGCGCGAGGGTCTTGGCGGCTCTTCCGATTACGCGGCGTTGGCGATCTGCGCGCGGCTGCGTCACGCACGCAAGACGGTCCAGATGCAGAATGGAAGACCGGTGTCGGATGACAGGTGAGCCGTGGCAGTCCGTCATTTGTCAGCGCACGCGTTCGCGGCATCAGCGGGTCGCGTCTGGGCGCGCGCCGTGTCTGCGTGCGTGACTGCGTTGTGCGTGCTGTCTGGCATCGGCGCCCACGCGACCGGCCACGAGCCGTCGTTCTCCGACCTGCATCACACCGCTTGGCGTGGCGATGACGGTGCTCCGGCCGATATCGTCGCGATGGCGCAGACACCCGACGGCTTCCTGTGGCTCGGTACCGGCGGCGGCCTGTTCCGGTTCGACGGCATGCGCTTCGAACTCGTCAATACGGTGAGCGGAAAGGATCTGCGCGCGGGGAGCGTCTCGGCGCTGCTGGCCACGCCTGCGGGACAGTTGTTCATCGGCCACCGCTTCGACGGCGGCGTCAGCATCCTCGACCACCGCGGCATCAAGCATTACCCGGCGCCGAAGGGACTGTTGAACGCATGGGCGTTTGCGGTCGATCCGCAAGGCACCGTATGGGGTGCGTTCACGAGGGGCGTCGCCCGCTTCCAGGACGGTACGTGGCAGCCCTTCAAGCTGGACGGCGAACCGATCGTCGCTCGCACCGTGCTCGTGGATCGGGAAGGCAACGTCTGGGTCACCGCGAGGACGGGAGCTTTCGTGCTGGCGAAGGGCGCAAGCGCCTTCCAGCGCGTCGAGGCCGACCTGCCGTCGTCGCCCGCTCTCTTCGAGGCGCCCGACGGCAGAGTGTGGGCGACGGATGTCGTGCGGCAGCGCCTCACGGCCCTGGTTCGCGATGGCACGCGGTTCGTCGCCTCGCAGGACCCCGCGCACCGGCCGATGCCTGCCACGGGGAATCGCCACTGGTTCGACTCGTACGGCGCCACGTGGATCCGAACCGGCGACGGCCTCGTGCGCATGACCGGCAGCCGACCGAGCATGCACTCGTTCGGCATTCCTCAAGGGCTGACAGGGGCGGTTCATTGCCTGCTGGAGGATCGGGAAGGCAACGTATGGATCGGCACCGCCGGCGGGCTCGACCGATTCAGACCGCGTGATGTCAGGCAGGTCGAACTGGGCCGCAACCTGGGCAGCGTCGGTGTGGCGGCGGCCGAAAGTGGCCAGGTCTGGGCCACCACGGAGCTCGGCGGACTGGTCCGGGTCGGTGACTCGGTGAAAGCGTTCCTCCCCGTCGGTGAGCGCGCGACCCACTTGCATCGCGACCGCAACGCCGAGATCTGGATCGGCACGCGCGACAAGCTATGGCGCATCGATCGATCCGACCGACCCGTGCAAGTGTCTCGCCCTGATGCGACCGAGTTAGGCAGAGGGGTCGCCGACAGGCCGGTGCATGCCATTGCCAGGGATCGGTCGGGCGGGTTGTGGCTGTCCACGATCGTACTGGGCACCTACCGCCGGGTCGCAGACGAATGGGTTCGTGTGCCGGATCCGCTGGGCACTCTTGTTTCGTCGATGGGCAACGACAGCGTCGGCCGGCTTTGGATCGGTTACATGGAACGCGGCGCGGCGCGGGTGGACGGCGACGAGGTGCTCACCTTCAACGCGGAGAACGGCTTGAGCGTGGGGCCGATCCTCTCGATCTTCGGGCGCGGGCCTCGGGTCTGGTTGGGTGGCCAGCATGGCGTGGCGTTGTTCGACGGGACGACCATCAAGACTCCGTCGTTCAGCGGCCTGGAGCAACTCAAGTTCGTGTCCGGGATCGTCGAGACCGCTTCGGGGCAGTTGTGGATCAACGCCGCCGGCGGCCTGACCCTGATCGAGTCGGGGGAGTGGCAACGGGCGCTGGCGGATCCCGCGCATCGAGTCATCCATCGACGCTTCGACGCCCATGATGGCCTTTACGGCGCGCCCACCATGATTCGCCCGCTGCCCACGCTGGTCGAGGGGGGCGACGGCAGGCTGTGGGCAACGACGTCCGTGGGCCTGTTCGTCATCGATCCGGCCAAGCTGCGCCGCAACGCGTTGGCCCCATCCGTCATCGTCAAGGGCCTCATCTCCGGGGACCTGCGCTACGCTCCCGGGAACGGACGTCTCCAGCAGGCGGGCGACGCCGATATGCGCATCGAGTACACGGCCACCAGTCTGTCGATCCCTCAGCGAGTCCGGTTCAAGTACAAGCTCGAGGGTTACGACAGCGACTGGCAGGACGTGGGAAGCCGGCGCGAGGCGGTCTACACGCAGGTCCGACCGGGAGACTATGTGTTTCGCGTCGTGGCTGCCAACAATGATGGCGTCTGGAACGAAACGGGCGCGACGATGGCCATCACAGTGCCGCCGGAGTTCTGGCAAACCAGGTCGTTCGCCGTCTTGCTATTCCTCGCCGCAGGTGGCGCACTGTGGTTGCTTTACCGGCTGCGCATCCGCCAGGTTTCGGCACGACTGCGCGATCGCATGGCCGAACGACTGAAGGAACGCGAACGCATTGCCCGGGAATTGCACGACACCCTGCTCCAGAGCGTCACCGGGCTTACGTTGCAGGTGCGCGCGGCGGCCAACCAGGCAGAAAAGGATTCGCCGCTGCGTCTTCGCCTCGAGACGGCGCTCGCGCGAGCCAACGAGACCATCGTAGAAGGTCGCGACCGGGTGGTTGATCTGAGGACCACGCAGCAACCTCGCTTGGCGTTGGCAGCAACGCTCACCGAGGCGTGTCGGCAACTCGCCCAGACCTTCCCCGGCCCGGACTGCCGGGTCTCTGTCAGCGGCGACCAGCGCGAGGTCAACGCTCTCGTCGCCAGAGAGGTCGAAAGCATTGCTCGCGAGGCCATGACCAACGCCCTGCGCCACGCCGGCTGCCAGTCGCTGCGCGTGGACCTTCGCTTCGACGCCGACGCCCTGAGGCTCTTCGTCCGCGACGATGGCGTCGGTTTCGACGCCACCCTTGCAAGACCGGGCCACTTCGGGCTGGCGGGCATGCGTGAGAGGGCAAGGCAAGCCGGGGGAGAGCTGCGTATTCGATCAGGCTCATCGGGCACTGAAGTGGCGTTGATCCTGCCTGCCGCAGCCGCCTATTGCAGGCGCCGCCGACCTTGGCCGTGGCGGCGGCTTCGGGAGGCACGCCCGTCCGAGGCGAACCTCCCGTCCGCTTGAGATCCATCCGCCAGACGAGGAGGCCGCTTGCAACTCTGTCGGGGGCGACGGCGATGCTAGATCGAGGCTTAGCCCTTGAAGTTCTTCTCGGGATTGAAACCGTCCCAGCTCTCGAACACATTCATGAAGCCAGGAACTGTTTCCTTGCGTGCCCAATCGCGCTGCAACTCGCACCAGAGCTGAGTCGTGGTGATCATCTTGCCGCCCGGTCGCCAACACGGCCTGTTTGAACTCGACGTCTTCCCAGGCGTTGACCCTCGTGCGGTCGATGACGGGCTCCTTCGGAATCAACTCCATGACTTCCTTGATCGGCGCCTTGTTGAGGCCCGTCGCCACGTTCACCGAAGAGTGGATGATCGGTACGTTGTAGTTCTTCACCGCCTTGATGCTGTGGGCGATGTTGAAGACCAACTCCTTCTGATCCATCGAGCGGATCGAGCTGACCTGAATCGGCTGATAGTCGATGACGATGAACGCGCAGTTCGCAGGGGTGAGGAGGTGATCGAACTTCGGATCACGGATAGGTTCGCTAGCCAGTTGATAACTCCCTTTCTCATTGCAGACAGATTGAGACCTGCCGCGATCGCGACAGGCCGACGCATGGACCACATCGTTCGCTTCAACGGCTGCGGCCCTTTACTGAAATCCACCACATGCGATTTCAGTGATTGCTTGGAAGGTCGACGCCAAACGCGAGTGACAGAATGACTCGCGCGCTCGAACCGCTCGCTGTGCATGATGCCGCGACCAGCCGTCATCCAGTTGACCCCCGGATCGCTAGGGGAGCAGGGGAACTTGCGGTGCTGCACCGTGGTGTCCTCTCGGCGAAGGCGATGAGCCAAAGAAGGAACGACGCCTTCGCGCAGCAGCCCGAAGAAGTGGGAGCGGCTTCTCGGTCTTTGGTTGGGGGTCGGCTGCGCTCTGATGAGCGGATCACCCGCGAGAGGCGAATCTCGGGGGGAGGCGCTTCACCTCGCCCCGGATGCGTTCAGATGGATGCCGCGGTTTCGTGAAGCTGCCGCGCGCTGGCGCCAGGGACTTGGTGGCTCTTCCGGTCACGCGGCGTTGGCGATCTGCGCGCGGCTGCGTCACGCACGACGGCCTGCGGGGCAAGGAGTCCGCGGCGATGTGCGATCACGACCGCCTCGGTGCGGTTGCTCGCACCGAGCTTGTCCAGCACGGCCTTCATGTGGCACTTCACGGTGCCCAGTTCGACCTGCAGCCGAGCGGCGATCACCTTGTTGGCGCAGCCGAGCGCCGCGAGACGCAGTACTTCGGTCTCCCGTGGGGTGAGTCGCTCGCCGGCCATGTCGTCGAGCAGCAATCGCATGAGGGGCTCGCTGACATGGCGAACGCCGAGGTGAAGCTTGCGCACGGCGTCGATCACCTCGTCCGACCGGCTCGTGGACAAGAGGTAGCCGCCGATGCCCAGTTTCAGTGCGCCCTGGATCTCCGTCTGGGTCGCCCGGCTGGTGACGACCATGATGCGGGGGCGCACCGGGCGGAAGGGCACCTGGGTACGCTGCAGGGCGTCGGCCAGCCGCATGCCGCGGTCGTAGTCGGTGATCAGGATGTCTGCGCGCTCTTGGGCAAGCCAGTGCACGAGCGCGGTTTGCGCAGCATCATGCGCAGACGGTTCCAGGACTTCGACGTCGTCGTGTCGGGTCAGGGTGGCGGCGAGCCCCGCGTCGATCAGGCTTTCGCCATGCATGATGAGCACTTTCATCTTGTGGCTGATTTCCATTCGTGGCCTCCGTGCTGCCGGGACACCGTGCAGTCGGCTGACTTCGGCTGAAGCCGCATCGACCTGCCGTCCCTTGGACGACAGGCAGCGCGGGTGTATTGAGTAGTAAAGGCGAAGCCTCGGCTTTTTGCACTCGTTCCTCGGAACGAGTGACCCCGGCGCGCTCTTGATGAGAATCGACTCGACCGACTGACAAGGCCCTGCCGCTGCCGATGCGAACGTCATGGCGAATCCGAATGATGGAGATGCGCGGCCCCGTGCAACGATTCGGCCGTGCGCTTGCGGTTCTCCTGTGTCTTCTGGTCTCGGTGCCGGGCCACGCACTGGATCCGTCCTCGACGCTGGCGCAACTGCACCACACCGCCTGGCAGGCCGACGACGGCGCGCCCACCAACATCGTCGCCATGGCCCAGACGACCGACGGCTTCCTGTGGCTGGGGACCGGCAGCGGGCTTTTCCGGTTCGACGGGGTGAGCTTCGAGCGCATGGGCTCGGTCAGCGGGCAGACCGCGCTCGCCAACAGCATTTCAGCGCTGCATGCCATGCCGACAGGCGAGTTGCTGATCGGCCACCGCCATGGCGGCGTCAGCATCCGCGACAAGGACGGGCTCGAGCACCACACGGCCGCCGATGGCTTGCCCACGGGCAACGCATGGGCCTTCGTCGTCGATGGCGAAGGCAGCATCTGGGGCGCGTTCACCGGCGGTATCGCCAGGCTGCGTGCGGGGGTGTGGCGCACCTTCGCACTGGACGGCGAATCGGTCCCTTTCCGCACGATGCTGATCGATCCGCAGGGCCGCATCTGGGTCACGGCCAGGACGGGCGCGTACGTGCTGCGCAAAGGCGCGGGCGAGTTTCAGCGTGTCGATGCGGATCTGCCCTCGTACCCCACCTTGTCGCTGGCGCCCGACGGCCGGGTCTGGGCGGCGGACTTCGAGCGCTTGCGTATCGGCGGTCTGGTTGACGATGGCGCGCGCATCCGGCCGGTGCCTGCCGCGCAGCACATACCGTTTCCGCCGACCGGAGACCGTCATTGGTTCGACTCGCACGGCGGGCTCTGGGTCCGCACCGGCGAGGGCATCGTGCGTATCCCGCGTCCTTTGAAGGACGGGGCGACGACGCCCGACGCCAGTCGCCCGTCAACGGAAAGCTTCGGCATGGCGCAAGGCCTGACGGGAGACTTCAACTGCCTGCTGGAGGACCGCGAAGGCAACGTCTGGGTCGCAACGGCCGGCGGGCTGCACCGCTTCAGGCACAACAACGTCAGGCGCGTCGAACTCGGCGCGAATGACGGCGGCGTCGGCGCTGCGCCGGCCGAGGGCGCGCGAATCTGGGCCACGACGGAGTTCGGCGGGCTGTTCAAGGTCGGCGATTCGGTCGAGTCGTTCCCGCTGGTCGGGCAGCGCGCCTCGCACATCCACCGCGACCGCGACGGCGTCGTCTGGATAGGCTCGCGCAACGCACTCTGGAAGATCGACGGCCAGGGACCCGCAACCGAAGTGCCCCGCCCGGACGCAGGCGACTCGCCGCAGGCCAACGCGTTCGCGCCGATCCACGCCATGGCGAAGGACCGCTCGGGGGTGCTCTGGGCGTCCCTCGTCGTTCATGACACCTACCGCAGGGTGGGCGAGCAATGGGTCAAGGTTGCGCAAGAGCTCGGCGACCGCGTCATGTCCATGGCAAACGACAGCGACGGTCGTCTCTGGATCGGCTACATCGACCGCGGCGCCGCCCGCATCGATGGCGACGAGGTGCGCCGCTTCACGCCGCAGACCGGCTTGAACATCGGCTCCGTCATGTCGATCTTCGGGCGCGGCGAGCGTGTGTGGCTGGGCGGCCAGCGCGGAGTGGCGCTGTACGACGGCAAGGTCATGAGAACGCTGTCCTTCAAAGGCATCGACGAGCTGAGCGTGGTTTCCGGAATCGTGGAAACCGCGTCGGGCGAGCTCTGGATCAACGCCGCCAACGGCCTGACCCGGATCGATGCCCCCGAGTGGCAACGGGCCCTGCGCGAGCCCGCGTACGCGGTGCGCGCGCAGCGCTTCGACGCACAGGACGGCCTGCTCGACAGCGCCAGCCAGATCCGGCCCTTGCCATCGCTCATCGAAGCCGACGACGGCAAGCTGTGGGCGGCGCATCCGCGGGGCCTGTTCGTCATCGACCCGGCCCGTCTGCATCGCAACGAGCTCGCCCCCGCCGTCATCGTCCGCGGCTTGTTCGCCGACGGTGAGCGCGTTGGCAACCAGACGAAGCCGACCCTTCCCGTGAGCCCTACCGACCTGCGGATCGACTACACGGCCACGAGCCTGACGATGCCCGAGCGCGTGCGCTTCCGCTACAAGCTGGAGGGCTACGACAAGGTCTGGCGCGACGCCGGTGATCGCCGGGAGGCGGCCTACACGCAGGTCGGTCCGGGAAGCTACGTCTTTCGCGTGATCGCGGCCAACAACGACGGCGTGTGGAACGAGGAGGGCGCTGCGCTGGCCTTCACCGTGCCGCCGGCCTTCTGGCAGACAAGGGGGTTCGCTGCGCTGGCCATCGCCCTGGCGTGCGGCCTCGTCTGGGCGCTGTACCGGCTTCGGATCCGACAGATCTCGGCGCGCCTTCGCGAGCGCATGAACGAGCGCATCCAGGAGCGCGAGCGCATCGCACGCGAGTTGCACGACACGCTGCTCCAGGGCGTCACCGGTCTCACGTTGCACGTGCGCGCGGCGGCCAACCAGGTGCCCGAAGGTTCGGCACTGCGCGGCCGTCTGGAACTGGCATTGACGCGCGCCAACGATGTGATCGTCGAAGCGCGTGATCGCGTCACCGAGCTCAGGGTTCCGACACGCCGGGTGGCGCTGGCGGATGCGCTATCGGACGCGTGCCAGGAGCTTTCCGATGCGTTTCCGGGGCCGACCTGCCAACTGACCGTGAGCGGAGCCGCGCGCGAGATCAGCCCGCTGGTGGCCGAAGAGGCCGACCGGATCGCGCGGGAAGCGTTGTGCAATGCCCTGCGCCATTCCGGAGGTCGGAGCATCGCGGTGGCCCTGCGCTTCGACCGCGACGCACTGCGAATGAGCGTGCGCGACGATGGCAGCGGCTTCGACGCGAGTTCGCGGGACGTGACCGATCGGCCGGGTCATTTCGGACTGTCGGGAATGCGAGAAAGGGCCGCACGCGTCGGTGCGCAACTCCACCTTCGAACGGGCGCGTGGGGCACGGAGGTGGAACTCGTCGTCCCCGCCGCGGCGGCGTACGGCCCGGGTCGGCACGGTCGTCGGGCTGACCGCCCGGGCACGGATCAGGACTCGCTCACATAGCGCTCGCCGGCTCTCGGGACATGGCGATGCCCTGGACGGCGACCACGGCGGCGGCAGTCCGGCTGCTCACGCGCAGTTTGGCGAGGATGTTGCGCACGTGGGTCTTGACGGTCGGCAACGCAATGTCCAGCGCGGACGCGATCCGCTTGTCGCACTGGCCCCGGGCGATGAGTTCCAGCACCGCGGATTCCCGGTGAGTCAGCGGTGCGGACGCCTGTGCAGCCGGCGCCGAAGCCGGGTGCATCTGCCCGCCGTAGCGTTGGCCGACGGCAACCCGTCTGACCGCATCGATGAGTTCCTCGCCATGGACCGAGAGGCATACATAGCCCTGGACACCGGCGTGAAACGCGAGTCGTGCCGCAGCCTCGTCGGGCTGTGTCGCCAGGACCAGAACGTGGCGCGCACCGTGACGAACGCCCGCCGCGCACGGATCCCTGGCGATCTGCATGCCGCGGTCCATGTCGGTGACGACGACATCGACGTTGTCGTCGAGCGCGCTCTCGTCGTCGACTCCGGGGCAGACCGAGAATCCGGCGGCACCGTTTAGCATCACGCGCGTGCCGGCCGCAACCACGGGACTTCGGTGGTTCACCAGAACGCGAACCGTGGCGCCCGGGAAGGGCGCTGCGCAGGCCGTCATGGGGGTGGATGGCATGGTGCAGAGTTTGCGTCTCGGCGGCTCGCCGCACACGGCTCTGGCAGGGCGATGGTCGGCAACTCTTTCGGGGGGTAGGCACTGGTGGATTCGCAGTACGGAGATCCGATATCGGTGCTGGCAGTGGACGACCACGCGTTGCTGCTCGAAGGCATTGCCGCAGTGATCGATGGCGAGCCCGGGCTGCGGTACGCAGGCGGTGCGGCGTCAGCGCACGACGGCCTCGAGTTGTTTCGGGCCTTGCATCCCGACGTCACCCTGCTCGACATTCAACTTCCGGACATGAGCGGCATCGATCTCATGGCAGCCATCCGGCGTGAGGCGCCGCAGGCTCGCGTGATCATCCTGACGACCTACCGCGGTGATGCGCTCGCGTCGCGCGCGCTGAAGGCCGGTGCTCTGGGGTACTTGCTCAAGAGCATGCTTCAAACGGATCTCATCGCTGCGATCCGGTCGGTGCATGCGGGGCGCAAGTACGTCCCCGCGGAGATCGCCATGGAGCTGTCTGCCCGGCTGGGCGACCAGGAGTTGTCCAGCCGGGAGCTGGAAGTGTTGCGCCTGGTGGCCGCCGGAAGGTCGAACAAGCGGATCGGTATCGATCTGGACATCTCCGAGCAGACCGTTAAGGGGCACCTGAAGAACATTCTCGGAAAGCTCAACGCGAACGACCGCACGCACGCGGTCACCATCGCGGTGCAAAGAGGGATCATTGCCGTCTGAGCCGGCTGGGCACTAGGAAGGGGCGGAAGCATCTGTGCTTCATGCGGCGCCTGACCAACTTCTGTTCGAACACCGTTGTCGAACTCATGGACACCCTCAGGCGCAATATCAAGAGCGGCCAGAAGCGTACGTCCATCGTCATCACGTGCCGGAAGCAAGCCGAGCCGTGGTGATCTCATGGGTTACGTGGTCCGCATAGACCCAAAGGCAGAGAACGAAGCTGACCTTCGTTGCGTCGCGAACAGGGGTGGCGCTTCCTAAGCTGGCATCCATGTTTGCGGCGGCCTGCGCGGCCCGACGCTGCTGCAGCGCTTCCCCGACCTGAACCACGCCGTCAAGCGCGACCCGCGCAGCACGCAGGACAGCTAGGGACTTCCGGACCCCGGCGCACGCCACTCAACCCAAAGGACTCATCGCATGAAGCTCAGGAATCTGATCGCCACTGCCGGAGTTGCTGGCGCCCTGTCCGCAGGGGCAGCCCAAGCCGCTGACTCGCACTCCGATGCCGCAGCGCCGCAGGTGTCGTTCCGCTACGCGCAGGTCGACAACGTCAAGGTCTTCTATCGCCAGGCCGGCGATCCGGCCGCTCCGACCGTGCTGCTGCTGCACGGCTTTCCCACCTCCTCGTTCATGTACCGCGACCTGATCCCGATGCTG